>Ga0307412_10000001_pt1 | contig 822691 bp, 730 predicted proteins | sample DK1Cmetagenome_3_FD_203823 | JGI IMG/M metagenome (GOLD analysis project Ga0307412, IMG submission 203823) | Maize rhizosphere microbial communities from greenhouse at UC Davis, California, United States - DK15-C-1 | ecosystem: Host-associated > Plants > Roots > Rhizosphere > Soil | place... | reverse complement strand
AAAACGAAGGTTCGCAATGGAGGTGAGAGACTTAGCTATAGCCTTGATTGTGGTGCAGTGTGGCGGTGAACCTGGTCTGTTTTTCAAAACATAAAAAATGGCCGGAATTTCTTCCGACCATTCGTGGGAATCTCCTGGCCTTTTTTATTTCCTTATAACTTACTTAGTATAAGATAACCTAAATGTATTTCATCTTTTGGGGTATCCACTGCCAAACTGATTTTTAACTTATAATCTTTTTTAATGCTAGCTGGAAGTATATCTTCAATTTCAAACACATCATCAACATCTACACCATACTTATCATCAATATGTGATGTAGCCCCTTCAAATCCAGCGTGTTTATAAAAAGCTGTTTCTTTTGCCTTTTTAATAGCTGTGGCCTTCTCATCAGAAACAGTTAGCATTTTATAGTGAAGCTCGTCGAAATCCCCTTTTTTATAACCACCTAAATTTAAAAAGAAAAGTTTATCAGCAGTAGGTTCATCTTTTTTGCTTACAACTTTTACCTGATACCCATCAACTTCTGTTACCTCTCGCCAGGCATCAATATGTATTTTACCATTTGCCTCCGGCCAAAAAGCAATAATTTCTTCTTTAATATCTTTTAATGAATTACCTACTGTAAAGAAAACATCATGTTGTTCCGTATATCTGCCCGGAGGGGTACAGCCCAGTAGTAACATAAATAATTTTGGTGATTCCATAATACGCATCGGTTTACATACGTCGCTTAAGCTCCTCAATCAATTCCTTACATCTTGCCTCTATCTCTAAAAACACCGGTTCAAAAAGATTATTGTCGAAATATGGATCTGTTACTTCGTTTTCGTCAGTTAAAAACAACTTTACTTTTTTACGTTGTTCTTCACTTGTTGCCAATCGCTGAACGTCCTTTAAGTTATTTCTATCCATAACAAGGATGCTGTCGAATTCGTTAAACATGCTTTTATTGAAATGTTTTGCCCTTTGTGTAGAAATATCATACCCAAAGTTTTTCGCAATAGCGATACTCCTTTTATCAGCAGGCTGATTTACATGCCAGTCACCTGTTCCTGCCGAAGCAACCTCCCAGTCTAATCCTTCTTCATTAATCAAATGCCTCATAACTCCCTCTGCCAATGGCGAGCGACAAATGTTACCAAGGCAAACCATTAGAATCTTCATTATTTATAAATATCATTAAGAATATTTGCCAAACAAACCCCTCCTTTTAGCAGTTGCTCATTCAACAGATTAACAAAGTCAAAGTTGTATTTATAACTCAGCTTATCTTCAGGTTTTGTGTTCTCGTAAATTTTATTGCATGCCATGTAAGATCCATATACAAAATCTTTAAGAGAGCTGTCTCTCCAAACTCTCAATTGTTCATCATTAGGATAATTAATAGCATTCGCATATTCTGTGTAACTCAACTCCTGATACGCTATTAATGATTCGTCCCATACTCTATGTAAATTGGACTTCTCGCCAAACCAGGTAACAAAAACTCTGTTACCCCCTAAATCTTCTTTACGAGCGGTATGCATCGGTTGATTTAAATCACCAACAAGATGTACTAACAAGCGCATGGCAAGTTTTTTCTGATCTGGTGTGCTCTGTTTGTTTTTCAAAACAGAAATCATTTCTGGAACTTTATTGTATACGTTGGCAGCAGTATCTTTATCTAAAAAGTCAAATACACCTTGCTTATCCAATCCTCCAGGCAGGTTTACAAAATGCCAGTTATAGAGATAATTATAGGAAGGATCCGATTTAATAAAATCGCCCCAGTTACTTGCCATAGCTAAGCTTTCATAACCTAACACTCCTTTAATCCCTTTTTTTGCTCTCTTACTTAAATGGCTTTCTGCTATCTGCCCTACTATTCTATGGCCAAGCATTCCCCAGGCTCCTGCGCTTAATGGCATATAAGCAGTTATAGCAAAAACTATAATTATCCTAAAAACCTTACCTACTCTTTTCATCTTTATCTAATTTAATTCCTCAGCATTTATTCTATAAGCTCTGCGGAGTACAAATTATTTTTTCTACTAGCTTTAAATCAACCTCTCTTTGATTATCAGTACCCTCAAGCAATAACCTACTTGTGTCTGCCAATTTAATTTTGAAGGTTTTGATATACTGTCCTATCTGGTAACATCCCGAAATCTTCTGTTTATAATTAGACTTCGTGAAAGTACCTGTCAAAAAAACACTGTCAGCTCTAACCTGATAAACTCCCTTAGCGTATTCTTTCCACACTCCATTATTGAAACAGGAATCAGCATAGTAATTCACTTTAGAATTGGTAACCAAGTCTACATAAAATGAATCACAGGTGAATTTGAATTTATATTGTGTATAATTCAGTAATTGATCTGCGTTTAGGATACTATCTTGATTCCAAATCCCCTGTAAAATTGGCGATCCTTCTCCTTGTACATTGGGCATTCTCCTACAAGAGAAGAGTAAGCATAAATACAATAACACAGAAAACAATAATCTCCACGTATATAGGTATTTAGTCATGCCCTATTTTAAGCTACCTACCATATCCTCCGGACGAACCCACTCATCAAATTGCTCTCCGGTAAGCAAGCCCAGTTCTATGGAAGCTTCGCGTAAGGTTTTATTCTCTTTATGTGCTTTTTTTGCAATCTTGGCAGCATTTTCATATCCAACATGAGGATTCAAAGCAGTAACCAGCATCAAAGAATTTTGCAAATGTTTCTTAATTTCCGGTAAATTGGGTAAAATTCCTTCCGCACATTTATCATTAAATGAAACACAGGCATCACCAATTAGCCTTCCTGATTGCAAAACGTTAGCAGCAATAACAGGTTTAAAAACATTCAACTCAAAATGGCCATTACTTCCACCGATACCTACTGTAACATCATTACCCATTACCTGAGCACACACCATAGTCATAGCTTCGGGTTGTGTCGGATTAACTTTACCCGGCATAATAGATGATCCCGGTTCGTTATCTGGAATGATGATTTCACCTATTCCACAACGGGGGCCAGAACTTAGCATCCTTACGTCATTTGCAATCTTCATTAAAGAAACAGCAGTGCGTTTGTAAGCAGCAGAAAGTTCAACCATGGCATCGTGAGCCGCTAATGCCTCAAATTTATTGGGTGCAGTTACAAAAGGAAGTCCTGTTAATTCTGCAATTTTCTTAGCAACAAGAACGTCATATCCCTTAGGTGTATTTAAACCAGTCCCAACAGCCGTTCCACCTAAAGCTAGTTCACTAATCATTACCAAAGCATTTTTTATCGCTCTGACACTGTTGTCTATTTGCTGAACATAACCGGAAAACTCCTGACCCAATGTTAAAGGAGTGGCATCCATAAAATGAGTACGTCCTGTTTTAACGATATCATTAAATTCAATTGTCTTTTTATGTAAAGTGTTACGCAATTTCTCTAATCCAGGTATGGTAATTTCTACTGCTTGTTTATAAGCGGCAATGTGCATAGCTGTAGGATAAGTATCGTTTGATGACTGAGATTTATTTACATCATCATTCGGATGAAGCACCTTTTTATCATCACCCAATAATCCGCCATTTAAAACGTGAGCACGATTTGCGATTACCTCATTGGCATTCATATTACTTTGAGTACCTGAACCCGTTTGCCATATTACTAACGGAAACTGATCATCTAAACCACCTGCTACAACTTCATCGCACGCTTTTGCAATTAATTCAGCCTTCTCCTTTGTTAAAACACCAAGTTCAGTATTGGCTAAGGCAGCAGCTTTTTTCAAATAACCAAATGCATGTATGACTTCCTTTGGCATGGAGGCCTCAGGACCAATCTTAAAGTTATTTCTTGAACGTTCAGTTTGAGCACCCCAATATTTATCAGCAGGCACTTGTACTTCACCCATCGTATCGTGTTCGATTCTAAAATTCATAGTATTCTAAGTTTTATGTTTACAAATTTAAGGTTTTTAAAATTTTTAAAGAGCCCTTTAGTGTCAGATGTTTAATACAACTTCAAAAAAAATCGCAAATAAAATAAAACCTGCAATGTTTAAAACTCTTTTACGTTAAAAGCATTATTATTCCTTAATTTTCGGGCTTTTAAACTGTACACACAATTCATGAGTTATCGTAATATTCTAGCAGTGGCCTCAATGGCCGCCTTTTTATTTATTGCCTGTTCAAATTCGAGAAAAAGCACAACATTACAAGAGCCCAGTAAAGAGCGTACTGTTGAAGATGATAAGGCCGATAGTGTACTTTTAGCATATGACCCTGCAAAAGGTGATAAATGGATAGCTGATTTTGTACAGAACCTTCATAAAAAATATGGTTTTAATGGAAATATGCTCGTTGCAAAGGATGGGAAAATCCTTTATGAAAAAGCAATTGGTTGGGCCGATTATCTTCATCGTGATAGCTTAAAGATAAGCTCTGAATTCGAACTAGCTTCGGTAACTAAAACTTTTACCGGTACAGCTATCATGCAATTGGTCGAACAAGGCAAACTTTCTTTAAATGATGATGTAAAAAAGTTTTACCCTAACTTTCCATACGATGGAATCAAAGTAAAGCTCCTCCTTTCACACCGTAGTGGAATGATGAACTATGTGTATTTCATCGATGACATATGGCGTAAAGAAAAACGCGACATGAAAAAAGGAGTGTCCAACCAGGAAGTGATGCAGGTTATTGCAGAGAAAAAACCAAATCCGTATACTAAACCGGATAATCGATTTCACTATAACAACTCCAACTATATGGTTCTGGCAGCAATTATAGAGAAAGTAACAGGTAAGCCATATTCCGACTACATGATGGAGAACATTTTTAAACCGGCTGGAATGAAGCATACTCATGTTTATTCAACCACTGTTTATCCGAAAATACCAGTAGATGTTGTGGGACATGACCGTTCTTGGAGATACTCTGTAGCGCAAAATTTTCTGGATGGCCCCGTAGGTGATAAAGGGATCTATAGTACACTGCATGATTTGGTCCTATATGACAAAGCTTTAAAAAATGGCAGGCTACTAAAAAAAGCAAGTCTTGATTCCGCCTATACAGGTCACAACAAAGCTATCAACGGGCACTTTAATTACGGGTATGGATGGCGAATATTTGACGGAGATAACGGCCGTAAAGTAGTATATCACACAGGATGGTGGCATGGATTCAGACATATTTATGTGCGTGATGTTCAGAAAAACATTGTTATTATATTTCTGGGTAATCTTACAAACGGGAGCTTACTGCATCTTGATGAACTTTACAAATATCTTAAAACACCTATTATACGTAAAGGTGCTTATTCAGGTTCAGGATCACTACCTGGAAGTGATGAGGATTAAGATATTTTATCAAATGCTATCCCTCTGCTTCTTTTAGAGAGGTAAGTTCTTAGGAGACTATTTTGAGGATTTTCCAGATTAGGATCCGTAGAAAGGGTTTCAATTACAGTATTACGTGCTTCTTGTAGTATCTGCTGATCTTTAGCAAGATCAGCAAGCTTGAGCTCCAGTACACCACTTTGCTGTGTTCCGGAAATATCTCCAGGCCCTCTTAGCTGTAAATCTATTTCCGAAATCTCAAATCCGTTATTTGTTTTTACCATGGTTTCTAAACGCAGCTTACCATCCGGACTTAACTTATTCCCCGACATTAGAATACAAAAGGACTGCTCTGCCCCTCTACCTACTCTTCCACGCAACTGATGTAACTGTGAAAGCCCAAATCGTTCCGCATTTTCAATAACCATTACCGAAGCATTAGGCACATTTACACCAACCTCTATAACTGTTGTGGCTACCATGATTTGTGTTTTGTGATCAATGAAGCGCTGCATTTCAAATTGCTTGTCTGCGTTACTCATCTTTCCATGCACTATGCTAATTTGATAATCGGGTAAAGGAAAGTGATAGCTAAGTTGCTCAATCCCTGCCTCAAGATGTAAAAGATCTAACTTCTCACTCTCCTTTATCAAAGGATATACAATATAAACCTGGCGACCCTTCTTAATCTCTTCCTTCATAAACCCAAACATCCTTAGGCGCTGCCCTTCATAAAGATGTCTTGTTTCAATTGGCTTTCTTCCAACAGGTAATTCGTCAATAATAGACACATCGAGATCCCCATACAATGTCATAGCCAACGTACGGGGAATTGGCGTTGCCGTCATTACCAGGATATGAGGAGGGGTAAGGTTTTTTCTCCAAAGCTTTGCTCGTTGTTCAACACCAAACCGGTGTTGTTCATCAATTACCACAAGTCCCAAATTCTTAAACACAACCTTATCCTCAATCAATGCGTGGGTACCAACCAGAATATCAATCTCACCAGCTTCAAGCTCACTATGAAGTTGTGTTCTTTGCTTCTTTGTGCTGCTGCCTGTAAGAATAGCAACTTTCACTAACCGATCCTTTAACAGATCTACAATAGATTGATAATGCTGACGTGCTAATATCTCTGTAGGAGCCATCATACAGGCCTGATAACCATTATCACTTGCAAGCAGCATACTCATAAGCGCAACAACTGTTTTTCCACTGCCTACATCTCCCTGTACGAGTCGATTCATCTGAATTCCTCTCTGCGTATCAAGCCTAATCTCCTTTATCACCCGTTTCTGTGCATTTGTTAATTCAAATGGCAGAATCTCTTTATAAAAAGTATTTATTCTTTCTCCCACTATATCAAATGAATGACCTTTAAATCTCATTTCCCGTAGCTGCTTATTATGCAATAATTGAAGTTGAATAAAAAACAGCTCTTCAAATTTTAATCTCCGCTCAGCAGATTTCAGCGACTTAACGTCTTTAGGAAAATGAATATTTAGCAATGCTTCTTTCCTACCAGCCATTTGATATTTTTCCAGAATATAGGAAGGAATGGTTTCTACTATTTCCTTAAGGTTTTGTTCAATTAATAAGGTCTGTAGTTTTTGGATCCCCTTACTATCCAGAAAAAACTTCTTTAGTTTCTCAGTAGAATGATATACGGGTTGTAACCTTAAATTACCTGTTATAGTTGCTGGTCTAGGGTAGTTCTCCAAGTCGGGATGCGAAATACTAAATGAACCATTAAACACAGTGGGTTTCCCAAATACAATATAAACTTTGCCCTTAGTAACGTTTTCATCAACCCACTTCAAACTCTGAAACCATACCAGTTCAATTGAGCCGGTATCATCAGTAAGTCGGGCAACAAGGCGTTTCTTATGTTTTTCGCCTATTTGTTCCTTACTGGTTATCCTGCCAAGTATTTGCACATACGGCAATTCAGGATCTAATTCATTAATCTTATAAAACCTAGTCCTGTCAATATATCTGAAGGGAAAAAAATTCAAGAGATCTTCATAAGTAAAAATACCTAACTCTTTTTGAAAAAGTTCAGCACGTTTAGGCCCTACGCCTTTAAGAAATTCTATAGTCGTATCTAAGGTAGAAACAAACAAGGCTTTAAATATTTTTTCTATTAAATGTAAATATATCTTTTATTATGCTCCAATTAAACACAATAACTGAAACTAATAATAACAAATAGGCCGAAAGCTTATGGGAATCAATATGTTCATTAAAATAAAAAATAGCCACGGCAAACGCAATAAGCGGATTAACATAAATAATTATTCCAAGAGTTGATGAAGGGATTCCTATCAAAGCATATAGGCTCATAAATAAAGGAATAATAGTAAATACCACTGCAACTATCGTAATGTTTCCCCAAAACCATAAATCAGTTGGAAAAGATTCGTGTTTACTTATATATAATGGCATCATCAATAGTACGGCCAGTGCAATTTGGATTGCCAGAACGTTTAGCTTATCCAGATTTTTCATTTTGCGCTGTATAATCAAATAGAAAGCATATAAAGTTGCAATAACAACAGACCACGCCACTTCAATAAAAGATCCGGTAGCGAGCAGAATAATGCTAAATAAGGCTATTGCCAATGATAAGAGCTTTAATCTTGATAATTCTTCTTTTAAAAGAATAAAGCCGCCAAATGCCGTAATTAATGGGCAAACCATATAAGCAAATGCTGCAGACTGTAAACTGACATTATTTACCGCATAAATGTAGGTATACCAGTTCGAGGTTAAAAGTATAGTGGATGCCACTATCTGCACAACCACTATTTTCCTTTCCTTAGGAGTTACCGATGATAAGTAAGCAATATCACTCTTCAGATACTTACGTCTGAAAATAAAAATGGCAATCCAAATAAAAACCAGGGAAGTAAAAATTCGATAATATAGAATCTCTTCAGAAGGAAATTCTTTAAGATTTCTTAGTGGAATCGAAAAGAATCCCCAGATCGCAAAAGATAAAATACCAGCAAAAAAATACCTGAGATTAGATTTTGGCAAAACCTATCCTTTATAAGCTGTCATAGATATCTCCACATTCACTCCCTTTGGCAATCCTTTTACTGCTACTGTTTCCCGGGCAGGAAAGTTCTTATGAAAGAACGACCCATATATTTCATTTACCTCGGCAAATAGTGCCATATCTGACAAAAAAATAGTTGTCTTAACAACATCCTCAAAACTATAAGAAGCTTCTAGTAAAACAGCCTTAATGTTTCTCATAACCTGATGTGTTTCTTCTGCAATTGAAGATTGTACAACCTCTCCTGACTCGGGGTTTATTGCAATTTGCCCAGATAAAAATAAAAAGCCATTAGCTATTACTGCCTGACTATAAGGGCCAATAGGGGCCGGAGCATTTTTTGTGTTTATTATTCTATTCATTTCAATAAAATCCAATCAATTAATTTCCATAAAATGCCTGCAACAAATACAATAATAGCAGTTGCATTAATAATATGCATTATTTTAATGTTAGTGTTAGTGGGCCTGTTAGGGTCTCTTTTTCTAAAAAAATACATCTTACTACAAACTTAGATAAAATAGTCTTAAATAATTTATCAACCTTTTATCCCTCAATTATAAAACCAGAATTAATTTAATTGGGAAGTAATTGAAAATATTTTGAATAGATGCATTTTATTAAAATAGCATCGGCCTACAAATAAAAAAAGGGTCCCAAATTTTGGGACCCTTTTTTAAGTATTGTTGTTAGAAAGTATTAGTTTCTAGCTGTTTCAACACGACGATTTTGGATACGACCTTCTTCAGTATCGTTAGAAGCAATTGGATTAGCTTCGCCAAAACCTTTAGTTACAACTTGACTAGCGTTAACACCAGAGTTAACTAAGTAAGTTTTAACAGAATTAGCTCTGTCTTTAGATAATTTCAAATTGTATGCAGCAGTACCTTCGCTTGAAGCGTAACCGTTTACAGCTACTTTACCACCGTTTTCACGCAATACTGAAGATAATTTATCTAAAGTAGGGTAAGCTTCAGTTTTTAAAACTGATGAGTTAAATTCAAATTGGATAGTTTCGAAACCAGTAACGTTGCTAGCAGGAGCAGTTTCAGTTACTTTAGGTAGAGGACATCCTGAACCATCAACAGCAGTACCTGCAGGAGTTCCTGGGCATTTGTCAAACTGATCAGAAACACCGTCACCATCAGAATCTTTTTTCAAACCTTCAACAGCTTGCTCAACATTAGCAACACGAGCTTTTAAAGCTTCAACTTCTTGACGTAATGAAGGATCTTTCAATTCATCATACATTAAAGCAAGTGGGTTAACCCAATCCAAGTTCGGTTTAGATTTAGAACCTAGAGAGAATTCTAATCCAGCATATCCGTAAGAGAATTTATCTTTGTTAGAAGCACCGTTTGCATAAGTTCCGTCAAAGTTATCTCCATCAATAAAGTGCATAGTATAACCTAAGTTAAATGATACACGCTCAGAAACTTTGAATTTAACACCAGCACCTACTGGGATATAAGCTTCTTTAACATAAGTTTTAGCATCGTGTCTGTCATTAACATCACCTATAGCTTTATCTTTCCAGTCGATACCATCAACTTTAGGAGCATAAGCGATTAAACCGTAACCAGCAGTAACGAAGAAGTTAACTGAGTTCTCACGACGTAAGAAGTCAACAGTAGCAACGTTAACAACACCTCTGATGTCAGCAGAATAGCCAATTTCAGTTTCAAATTCTTTAGGAGAAGCTGAAGCGTTTTTGCTTGATCCAGATACTTTTCCACGGAAAATGTTACCTTCAATACCAAATGCATGACCTAATTGTTTTCTTAGTGAGATACCGTAACCTAAGTTAACGTCCATCTTATTGAAATCATTAGTACCACCGATAGCAACAAATGGAGATAAAACACCACCGTTGATTCCGAAAGACCAAGATCTGTACTGACCCCTTCCACCAAATACCTTGGCCGAAGAAGAAGTTCCAGTAGAATCTTGAGCGTTAGCTAGAGAGGTTACTCCCATCAACGCAACAAAAGAAACTGCTAGACTCTTTTTTAAAGTAGAATAATTCATAATTTTCTTTTTTAAGGTTAAACAAATTTTAATTGTATGTTTTTTTTGTGTAGCAAAATTAAACAAATTTTTAATTTCTCAAAACACTTGTACAAACTCTGTTCCAAATTTATTAAATACCGACAATTATGCAAACATAATACGAATAGTATTTATGTTTTGCATTAAAAAAATATCAATAAAAATGAATCCTCAATTCATTACTGCATAAAAAGCGCAAAAACAGCGTTAACAGCCATTACGATAGCTTTTATAATCAGAGATTCTAACGTCAGTATGTAAAACAAAAGTTATATGTTGTCAAAAACAATTAACATTTTTTAAACATTGTCCTATTCCTGTATACAGAAAAGTCCTGTTTTTAAGACAAAATCAGCTAAATCCATTGATCGGTAAACTTATAAATGTTAAAATCAGGTCTTTTCAATGCTTTTACAAGTTCTGAATGAAGTTTAACTTTATCAACATTTTTCATTCGATAGTGCGCTATTATCTTAAATGCCTTTTCAGCTAGTAACCATGCCTTCTGTTTTCCATCAGATTCAACAGGAATTGTCAACCATTCGCAGAGTTCCTCTATGCCCTCCTTTTTATCTGCAACAGTTTTAAAAACTGGAATCTCTTGATGCAAAACTAACTTCTTCAAGGTGTTAGTAAACACATCAGCTCCCTCCCGATCTGCTTTGTTTACAACAAACCCCTGAGCTATTTCCATTATTCCCGACTTTATACTTTGGATTTCATCTCCTGATTCCGGCACTAAAACAACTACTGTTTTATCTGCAAGTCCGGCAATTTCAATTTCAGACTGTCCAACTCCAACAGTTTCTACAATAATCATATCGAAATCAGCCGCCCGCATCACATCAATCATTTCAATGGTTTTTGCGGAGATTCCCCCCAATGCGCCCCTTGTTGCAACAGATCTGATATATACATTAGGATTGTTAAACTGCTGTGACATTCTTATACGATCACCGAGTAATGAACCAAAATTAAACGGAGAAGTGGGGTCAACTGCCAGAATGGCTATTTTTTTATTCTGCTTAGCAAACTGTTCAGTTATTGCGTTTACAAGGGTACTTTTTCCTGCACCCGGGGGACCAGTAATTCCAATTATCGGAACTGCTGATTTAACATTAAGCATTCGCAAGATATCTGCAGAGGGTGCAATATCATTTTCAACCAATGTTAAGGCTCTTGCCAAAGCCAAAAAGTTTCCCTGCTCAATTCCTTTTAAAAGGGGATAATTGGTATCCATTAATAAACTATCTTTGATACAAAGAAATAGAATTTATTCATTATTTAACGTCTTATTCCTAACATCTTTTTTATTCTAAAATGTCAATACCAAAAATCATACATCAAACTTTCAAATCAAAGAACCTGCCTCTAATTACGCGTTGGCATATCTATAAATTCTTAAAAAGAAATCCCGACTACCAGTATGAATTTTATGACGATGAAAGGATCGAGAAATTCCTCTCAGAAGAATTTGATAATGAAACATTTAAACTATATCAAAAACTTAATATCGGTGCGGCAAAAGCAGACTTTTTCAGGTATGCAATCCTGTTAAAAAAAGGTGGAATATATTTAGATATTGACTGCAATGTTAAACAGAATTTCGATCAATTTATCAGACCAGATGACGTAGCAGTATTATCTCCTGAAAAGAATCCTATTTGTTATGTACAATGGGCATTGTTTTTTGAATCTGGTCACCCTTTCCTTCAAAGGACTATGGAACTGATGCTTGAGAACATCAGAAAAAACGAATTCCCACACGATGTACATAAGATGACTGGACCTACCGTATACACAGCTGCAATCAATGATTGTTTGTCAAAGGATCCGGATATCCCGCATAGAACATTCGGAGTTGAATATGCACCCTATCTTAAAGACAAGTACAAACTGGCAAAGTTTTTCTTGTATGAAAAAAAATCCAATCACTGGAAAAAACTCCAGGTCTCATCAACCGTATTAAAGCCCGAATAAATTCACACATCAATATTATACAAGAAAGGAGCAAATTTCATTGAATTATAAATTAGGGCACATAAGTTGTAAATTTGAGCCTTTATCCCAATCTACCTAATGCAAAAACAAATTACGGCTGCTTTATTAATTTCTACCTACAATTGGCCTGCAGCATTGGATCTGGTCCTGTCCAGTGTTTTACTGCAGTCCAAAATGCCTGATGAAATCCTCATTGCTGATGACGGATCAACCGAGGAGACTAAAACAATAATTGAAAAATACAAAAAGCTATTTAAGATTCCTGTATTACATTTTTGGCAGGAGGATCACGGATTTAGGAAGACCCTTATCTTAAATAAAGCTATTGCAGGTGCAAAAAGCGATTATATTATCGAAATAGATGGAGATATCATTATTCACAGAAAATTTATTGAAGACCATATAAACTTCGCAATGCCGGGCACCTTTGTAAGGGCAAGCCGCGGTTACCTTAATAAAGAACTCTCCGCTAAGCTAATCAGCAAGGAGATTTCCAAAATCAACATCTTCAGTAAAAACATTGCTAATTTTTTCAGTGTCGTTCGTATTCCCTTTTTGTGGCCTCTTTTCGAAAAAAAATACAAAATCAAAGGTGCCGAATTATATGAAATTCATGGATGCAACATGGCGTTCTGGCGTTCTGATGCAATAAAGGTAAATGGGTATAATGAAAGTTTTATTGGATGGGGTCCGGAGGACAAGGAGTTTATTGCCCGATTGTTAAATATAGGATTGCAAAAACGGTTCCTTAAGCTTGGCGCAGTTGCATTTCATATCTATCATAAGGAAAATTCCAGAGCTTCTTTAGCAGAAAACGAGATATTATTTAAGGAGACTATAGCGCTTAAAAAAGTTTATTGTGAATCCGGTATAGACAAATATTTATAGGCATGAATAACAAAATTTCTGTAACTCTTGTTATATCAACATATAATTGGCCAAAGGCACTCGAGCTCGTTTTTAAGAGCATTTTAAATTTAAGGGTGTTCCCAAATGAAATAATTATTGCTGATGATGGTTCAGATGACAGAACAAAAGCAACAATAGAAGAATTTAAGCAACAAATAAAGGTACCCGTTAAACATCTGTGGCAAGAAGATCTTGGTTTCAGAAAAACCATTATTATGAATAGAGCCATCTCTTCTGCATCTGGCAATTACATAATACAAATAGATGGCGATATTATTTTACATCCAAAATTTATTGCCGATCATATAGAAGAAGCTCAGCATGGTTACTATATAAAGGGAAGCAGATCAATGCTTTCAGCAGACTTAACCAACACCATCATAAGTACCAAGAACATTCGCATCAGTTCTCTAACCAAAGGGGTAGGCAGTAAAATAAATGCTAGTTATTTGCCTATTTTTTCAGGCTTCTTTAAAGGCAATCATTTTCGATCTAACAATCTAAGGGGCTGCAATTTCTCGTTTTGGAAGCACGATTTTATTGCAGTAAATGGTTACAATAATGACCTGGAAGGCTGGGGCCATGAAGACATTGAACTAGCTGCAAGGTTAACAAACCTTGGAATCAGACAAAGACAATTAAAATTAAAAGCAGTTTGCTTTCACCTTTATCATCGAATAAATTCCAGGCATAACGAGGACGTTAATTTCAAAAAATACCTCAATGCTGTCAGAAAAAAGATTATTCGTTGTAAAAATGGAATTATAACCGAGTTATAGAAAACAGTACCAACAGAAGGATCATTTTTACAATCTTCCATTTATTTAATCTGAACCATTTCGGGTTTTCCTTAGTAAATCCCATTTCAATCCGCTCGGCAAAACCTGACACTCGGCCTCTTGATAAACTTTCAAACAGATATCCTGACTCATAACAGTTCTTGATCCAAAAAAGATTTAAAGCCACAGAAAATGAAAAGACTTTTGACTTATAAAAGACCTTAATGAGGTTAGTTAAAACCTCTGCAAAAAGAATCAGGGCCATCAGCAAAACCAATTCATTAATGGAATAAAAAATCGCGACTAAAGGCGAACAAATCAACAAAATAAGAAGAGACTCTGAGGTATTCAGGAAATCATGGTAAGTATAAGACTTAATTGTATCAAGTATCGCGATATCGGCTGCGCCACGTCCATATCTAAAAATCCGCTCAGTTTGGATGGCTCCATTATTCCACCACGGATGTTCCACAACTGCATCAGGTACAGGAACATACTTTTCATTATACAATAAGCTATTCCTAAGCAGAAATTCTATATCCTCTCCACCTTTATCCAGCTTTTCGTTAAACAAAGTCATATCCATTTTTGCTCTGTTTAACATAACATTAGCAGTTGGCACCCACACCAAGGGCTTGTTATCTAAAGCCGCCTTAAAATGTCCTGTCGTGCCATTAATATCCATAGCCCGGGTTGCAGCATTAAATGGTAATGGAAAATTAGTTACTCCTGCAAAACCAATAGAATCCGGGTTCTTTTTAATTGCTTCCGCATATGCTACCAAAAGTTTTTTCGAGGGTACAATATCATCGTCCAATAACAAAATCCATTTACCCTTCCCCAATCTAATACCATTATTCCTAGTTTTAGAAAACCCCAGATTAATTTCATTCTTAACCAGGTTGATTTTATTCTCAGTGGCTAATTTTACAATTTCATCAGGTATAACTAACAAAGGATTATCCGCAACAATATAAAAATCCACTAAAAACCCTTCCGGTCTTTCAATATTGAAAATATCTAAAAGTACATCCTCATCTAACCTGAAAGAAGGTATTACTATGTCAATTGAAGTGTTTTGGTACATGAAATACAAATATACACCGTTTTATATTACACTGTCATTTTAATATATTTGAACATGATAAAAGATGCAGCCTTTGCTGATATTGAGAATAAAAACACCAATCCAACATTAACAATAATTATAGCCACCTATAATGCCGGCACATATATTGAAACTTGTCTTAAATCTATAATAGAAAACGTAAAAACGACATACCAGCTAATAATTGTCGATGGCTTAAGTGCTGACAATACCCTATCACTAATTAGCAAATATGAAGAACATGTTGATACCTTAATTAGTGAAAAAGATCATGGCATATATGATGCAATGAATAAAGCGGTAACATACATTAAAGGAAAATGGGTTCTATTTTTAGGTGCAGATGATCGGCTACTACCTACATTCAATCAAATGGAAAATTTCCTGATTGAGGAGAATACCATTTATTATGGCAATGGTAAAAATAAGAACCATTTACTTGGAGGGGCCTTTACAAAATACCAGGTGGCTAAAAAGAATCTTTGCCACCAGTGTATATTTTATCCCAAAGCTGTTTTTAATAAATATCAATACTCCTTAAGCTACCCTGTGTTTGCAGACTACTTACTCAACATTCAGTGCTGGGGAGATAATGATTTCAAAAAGGTTTACAAAAATGTGGATATCACCTATTACAATATGGAAGGCTTTTCTTCTTATGCAGAAGACAAACTATTCAGACAAGACAAACCGAAATTAGTAAAGCAATATCTTGGGAATATAGTCTATATAAGATATATGATCAGAAAATTTAAAGAATCGAAAAAAGCAGATAGCAAATTCTTTTAAGAGTGCCTCAGCGACTTAAACAACACACATTTCCTAGTACAATTATATAGTAAGACTAAATAACGTACCTTTGCCCTTATAATTAAGCATTTAATGAAAACCTACTTTAGATTATTATCCTTTGCAAAACCCATTGAAAAATTTGCAATTCCTTACGTTATCACTACCCTATTATATATCCTTTTTAACACACTAAATTTAGCTTTACTAGCCCCTTTATTAGACACCCTCTTTAACAAAAAAACAGCCATTTCTACCACTGAAGTAGCAAAAACAGCTGAAGTAGCAGAAAAATCCTGGTTTGATGTTATGGCTCATTTTAGGGAATTAACTGATTACCTTATACACACTCATGGTGAACAGCAGACTCTAAAATATATATGCTTAGTAATTGTAGCATCTGTGTTTCTTTCTAACATTTTTAAATATTTCTCCGCTTTCACTATGGAGAATCTTCGTGTTCACACGTTGCTAAATCTTCGTAAAACGGTGTTCAATAATGTGATGAATCTACATTTGGGTTATTTTAACAGTCAACGAAAGGGAGATATTATTTCAAAAGTTTCATCAGATGTACAAGTAGTGCAATTTACTGTTACCAATACATTACAAGTAGTTTTTAAAGAGCCGGTAACACTAATTGTCTATATGGTTTTACTTTTCTCTATCTCTGTAAAACTTACCCTTTTCTCCTTATTGATCATTCCTTTAGCCGGACTTATAATTGCAAAAATTGTAAAGAGATTAAGGCAACAGGCAACCAGGGCACATGAAACATTTGCAAACATGCTGGGATATCTAGATGAAGCGCTTAGTGGGATCAAGATCGTTAAAGCATTCAATGCCACAGAATATGTAAAAGACAGATTTCACCAGGAGAATGTAACCTACTCAAATATTACCCGAAAAATGGCCAGAAGACAGCAACTTGCTTCTCCCGTTTCTGAGTTTCTTGGAGTACTAATGGTAGCCGGAATCGTGTACTACGGCGGATCACTTATATTAGCTGGAGAAGCAACCTTAAAATCTGCAGAGTTTATAGCTTATATAGCTGTGTTTTCTCAGGTAACACGTCCCGCAAAAGCATTATCCGATGCTTTTAGTGGCATACATACTGGTCTTGCGGCAGGTAAGCGTGTCCTGGACTTGATAGATGAAAAACCTGCTATCGTTGACAAACCGAATGCGATCAAGATCAAATCATTTGAAAACACTATCAGTTTTAAAGACGTATCATTCTCTTACGGTGATAGAAAGATCCTAAAACATGTAAATGTAGTAATACCAAAGGGCAAAACTGTTGCTTTAGTAGGGCCATCAGGAGGTGGAAAATCAACACTAATGGATTTACTTCCCCGATTCATAGAACCAGAATCAGGTACCATTTCTATCGACGGCATTAATATCAGCGAAGTAAATACAGATTCACTAAGAAGTCAGATGGGATTTGTTAATCAGGAATCCATATTATTTAATGATACTATCTTTAACAATATAGCCTTTGCAAAACCAGATGCCACGAAAGAACAAGTAATGAGAGCGGCAAAAATTGCTAATGCTCACGAATTCATCATGGTTACTGATAATGGTTATGAGACATCTATTGGCGACAGGGGTATACGTTTATCGGGTGGACAAAGACAAAGGTTGTGCATTGCAAGAGCAATACTAGGTAACCCTCCAATAATGCTTTTAGATGAGGCAACCTCTGCCCTCGATACAGAATCAGAAAAACTTGTACAGGATGCATTATATAAGCTTATGGAAAACCGTACTTCCCTAATCATTGCACATCGCCTGTCAACAATACAAAATGCAGATCTAATTATAGTTTTAGATAACGGTACTGTTGTAGAACAAGGATCCCACAATGAATTAATGGGCAATAATGCACTTTATAGAAGGTTAATAGATATGCAGACGTTCTCTGAATAATTTTTAACTAATCGTTTCTGTAGAATGCTTTGATCGATTCTGTTATATGATAAATCTGCTTTTCATCAAGCTCATAAAATAAGGGCAACCGAACAAGTCTTTCAGTATAATAATCTGCATTATTAAGTATTCTCCCATCATGTTTATGAGCATAGTAAGGCGATGTATGCAAAGAAATATAATGAAATACTGCATGTACTTGATCTTTGCTCAGGTGCTCAATTAAAGCATTCCGTTCTTCAAAATCTTTACAGACCACATAAAACATATGAGCATTATTTGTAGCATAGAGCGGCACAATAGGCAACTTTAATAACCCTTTTACTTGCACCTCTTCTAAATATTCATAGTATAAATTCCACAGGTACTTTCTTTTTGATTGAATTTCATCTAGATTTTCGAGTTGCGCATATAAAAATGCCGCTGTAATCTCCGAAGGCAAAAATGAAGAGCCAATATCTACCCAACCATATTTATCAACCTCCCCTCTGAAAAAAGAAGATCTATTAGTTCCTTTTTCCCATATAATCTCAGCCCGTTCTGCAAATCGTTCGTCATTAACCACCAACATTCCTCCTTCACCTGCTATGATATTCTTGGTCTCATGAAAAGAGAAGGCAGACAAATGGCCGAAGCCTCCTAATTCCTTTCCAGAACAATAAGAATCTATTGCTTGTGCAGCATCTTCAACTACAAATAAATTATGTTCTTTTGCCACCTGCATTAATTTATTCATATCACAAGCCATCCCTGCATAATGCACAGGAACTATCGCTTTTGTTTTTGACGTAATCAAACTTTCAATTAAATCAATGTCAAGATTCGGGCTTTCTTCAGAACTATCCGCAAAAACAACATTGGCACCTCTTAAAATAAAAGGATTTGCAGTAGATACAAAGGTATAGGAAGGAATAATGACCTCATCGCCTGGCTGAATATCAAGTAGTATAGCCGCCATTTCCAATGCGTCAGTACAACTTGTGGTAAGCAATACTTTATGAAAGTTGTATCGTTGTTCTATTAACTGCTGGCATCTTTTAGTAAAAAGGCCATTACCGGAAAGTTTTCCCGACATAACCGCCTGGTAGATATAATGAGTTTCTTTTCCTGTCAAATAAGGCTTATTAAATGGGATCATTGTAATTGACTTTCTATAACCAAAAATGATAGAAATATTCTACCTTTTCTATTCTGTAACCGTAACTATTATATAAAGCACATGCAGCTTTATTTGCACCTTGTGTAACAACTTGAATTTTTGAAGCTTTATTTTTAACAGCGAACTCCTCAGCGGCTCTTAATAATGTTTTCCCAATCCCCTTGCCTCTGGCACTCTCTCTTACACTAATAATCCCAATATTAACCAGATTATGATTACTCTTTAAGTCTAACGTGATTACTCCTAGAATCGTATTATCATCGACATATACAAGCACTTTATCTGCCAAGATACCTTCAATAGAATTAATCATCCATTCTTTATATAATGCCTCATATTTAATCTCTTCTATATTAGGATCAATTTTATATCTTGAATAAATACCGCTTGCAATTCCCAATTGTAACAGCTCATGTAAATTAAAATTATCATTATACTCAAAGGTGTATTTATCAGAATATGCGTTGGATAAACAACCTTCTTTATAAAAGGTCGTCTTTCTATCAACCAATAAACCATTAAATTCCTTTAGCAGAAGAGTATTATCTTGGATTTTATTTGCAGAAGCGTAATAGACCAATCGTACATCCTGTTTTAGGAAAGCCAAACATTCAATTAATTCTTGATCGGATAAATTATTCCTATGGATTTTTGCAACAGGATAGCCAAAAAAGTCGGTATCCCATCGTAATATTTCATAAGGTTGTTTCACAGTTTAGGATTATTTTAATAAATTACTTAAAACGTCTTCTTTTACACTTACCTTAAATAGTTCATTTATATTTTCTACATTCTTCTTTCTAATATCATCAGACAAGGGGTGAATGAATTCATTAAAAGATAATTGCGAAATCTTTGCTGAATTACCTATAAACACATCATTAATCTTTAAAAACTTATATGTACTGCTTTTTTCATTAATAAAAACCTTTTTACCCCGATATAAAAGAGCCAAAGTATTCCCAGCAGCCTGTGTTCTATAATGGTTCATGATTGCAACATCTACCTCGTCCAAAATTCGGTAATAAGCTTCACGATTCATAAAATGGCGCAAACAAACCACCTTATCCTCGCCAAACATTCTAACCGCCTTCTGCTCTATAAGATCTCCATATTTTTTATTTCCATAATTGAGTGGAATGATTAACTTGATATTTTCTCCTTTAAATCTCTCTAAATCATCCAACATCTCCAAATGATTATTTGTCACTGTATCAGAATTCCCAAGTAGTAAAGAAATTGGTCTATCTTCTTGGCTTGGCTTTGAGGTAATATTTGAGCCTTCAGATGGATTAAAATTATAAAAAAAATAAGTATACGAAGCTTGGGTTGTATAGTGCTCAAGTATCCATTGATGATCTATAATATTCCAGCTTAAAAAATAATTCAAACGTCCAAAAAAAGCCTTCCTGATTTCCCAAACTTTTTGATCATTTGCTTTATACTTCCAATATCTGTTAGCTAAAGTTTTATAGAAGCGTTTTATCTTTAAGAGGTTCCATTTAACCTTTGGTCGCTCTTCATGCTTTTCAAAATAATTCAGACTTTGCGCCCCATATATTGTTTTCTTAAACATTGAATATGGAATTTCCACGATATCACCTCCCCAGAAAAATAATCCTATCTTAATATTTTCTGGTAATTTGAGCACAAAATTAATGGCTGCATCAGAGGCCCAATGAATAAAAACTTTATCACCCTCACTTATATTTTTTACCGTTTCTAAAAACAACTCGGTACCATAAGGAGCAAAAATTGCCTTATCAGATTTAACGTGTTTTACCTTTTCCTGGGGCCAGTCAATAATATAAATGTTATTCCCCGGTGCAGTTTTTTCTCCATCAATAATAAAATCATTAATAAATTTATCATCGATCATTAAATGGTAATTCATGGCAGCAATATGTATTTAGAAATTATTTAAAAGCTTAGTTACTTTCACAATATCTTCTTCATTATGAAAATAAGAAATAGGTAAACTTAAAGTCGTATTGTGTATCTCTGTTGAAATTGGATATTCACCTTCAATAATGCCTTTCATTGCTTCCTGGTTATGAGGTGCAACAGGATAGTGGATTTCTGTTTTTACTCCGTTCTGAAGCAGATAATCCCTGAGCTGATCCCTTCTCTGGTGTCTGATATTAAAGATATGATAAACATCAAAAAAATCAGGGTCCACCTTAGGTAGAACAAAATCTGACCCCAACTCTTGCAGATAATACGAAGCCAGTTTCCTTTTGTGGCTGTTAATATCATCCAAATGCTTAAGTTTTAAAGATAAGAAACCAGCCTGCACTTCATCCAGCCTTGAATTATACCCCACAAGTTCGTTTACATATTTTATCCTGGAACCATAATTTCTCAATGTTCTAATTTGATCCGAAAGACCCGCGTCATTTGTTGTTATAGCCCCGGCATCGCCCAAAGCACCCAAATTTTTAGTAGGGTAGAAACTAAAGGCTCCGAAATCACCAAAGTTACCGGCCTTCTTACCTTTATATTGAGCTCCATGCGCCTGAGCACAATCCTCAATAATCTTCAGTTGATGTTTATTGGCAAGGTGTATAATCGGATCCATATCACAAACCTTTCCGTACAAATGGACAACCATTATTGCCTTTGTTCGGGAAGTGATCTTCTCTTCGATCAACTTTGGATCAATATTATATGTAGCAATATCAGGTTCAACCAATACCGGTTTCAAATCATTTTGAATAATTGACAGTATTGTCGCGATGTAGGTATTTGATGGAACAAGAACCTCGTCTTCTGGTTTGAAATCGAAACATTTTAGCGCTAATGAAAGCGCATCAAGCCCGGAAGCCAGTCCAACACAATAAGACGTATTACAATAAGCAGCAAACTCCTTTTCAAACACTGCTACATTATTTCCTAAAATATACCAGCCACCCTCCAGAGTATTATTAAATGATTCCCTGAAAGCATCAAAAAATGGCTGATTTAATTTCTTTAAATTTTCATAATCTATCATATGTAATTCTCATAGATATAGTCTTCTGCATCAAAATACTCCGAAGCAAGAACCATTAAAATAGCATCATCAGTAAAATTCTTCATTTGGTGCCAATCCTTGGGCTCTAGAATTAAGCATTTATCCGGTGTATCCAGTGTAAACTCCTCTTCCTTCTCCCCATCATTATTCGTTATAATACAGCTTCCCTGAATACAAATTGCTGCTTGTATAGTTTTATGATGCCTATGTCCTCCACGAACAGAGTCATCAACTCCATAAATGTAAAATATACGTTTTACATCAAAAGGAATCACTTTTTCAATTACCGTGAGATTGCCACGTGCATCTGTAAAGGTTTTTAAACTGATTTGATATGCCATTACTTAATTAAGTATCTCGTTTTATAATAATTATTTAAATGTCCAAAAACATGGAATCTATACATTCTTCGTAATGATTTATTAATGCGCGGTATTTCTTTGATTTCATGAAATAAATTGTCTTTTGAAATCGAACGTAATTCTTTCTCCACCTCCTTTAAGGCAATAACATATGGCTTATAGATGTTAGTTAAATGTCCATGAGTCAACTCATAATGACCCAGGTGGAAGGCGTCTTTTTCACAATATTTTAAATCATGAAAATGATAAAATATCAAATCAAAGGTTTCATCCGTTCCATTTACCTTTCCAAATAAACGATCTCCAACAGTAGATATAGTATACTGCTGTGCATTCCATGGTGCTACGCCACCGCCCAAATGTTGAAGCTCATGTACCCCCTTAAAACGCTCACACCAATCATCCAGATACTTCTGATCTCCAAACTTATTATCCTCGAAACGATTATAACACCATTCTATACAGGCATCTTTCCACCACTTTAAAACAGTTCTGCCTTGTTTATCATTTTTAAAGTAAACAAATTGAACACAGTACTTACCGCTTGTAGCCGTTTGGTCGTATTCAGGCGTATAACGATGGTCGGTAATAATTACTGAATCATCTTCGCCAAGCTCGTCAAATAAAACAGTTGGATCTGCAAAGAAAAGCAGATCAGCATCTATATAAGTACACGATGGCAATTCATAAGTATCCAAACAATATTCAACTGTTGCCGGAGTACAGGTCCAGCAATACTCAGCAGTTGTACGGGTAGGTTTTATTGACAAAAGTTCCTCATTCTCAAAAGTACCCAACGAAATAATCGTCGCTTTTTCAAGATTCAGCTCATTCAGTATAGAATATGAAACATCATCAAATGCAAATATGTATAAATGAAAATCCTTACAATGTTTAGCCAGTGAATTATACATGACTAACCCGCGGGTAAGATATATGGAATTAAATAACGTACAAAAATTTAACATATTTATGATGTAGACTTACCTACCTGTAAAACGATACTTTACCCAACGCTTAAAGCGCTTTCTAATCTGTTTGAAACGTGACCAGTTGTTTAATGATATAAAAAACTCTTTAAAGGCTAAATATGCCCTTTTATTATGCTCTACAGGTATTTCATTAACCGAAATACGCTCTAAATAAAGTTCAACATTGTGTGAATCATCAGAAGCGCAATGAACACCACTATTGTCCCAGCCAATATCCTGAGCTAATGATTTTCCCGGATACAGGGTCAGTTTATTTTTTATAAATGCAGCACCATACCAACGTACAGCCCACGAATTGTTTCTTCCTGCAATCTGATCTTCCAGCATTTTTATGTAAGGATAAGAGCCATCAAAATTGAACCTCCATGTCCATTTATTCTGCAAAATAATATTCAATATCTTCTTACCATCTGGTTCAAACAATTGCCACTGCTTGTTCCATGTACCCCATGCACCACAATCGGCGCCATAAATGAAAAAAGAATCTGGCAGTTGTTTCTTTACAGGATATAGATAACCACAAATACATGCAACCCGGTCATCATTCTCATACCGCACTAAAGCGTCATTCATAAAACTGAGGAAATACGGTGCAACTTCCATATCATCTTCCACAACTATGACTTTACCATACTGAGCCACGATTTCGGTAACACCTCTAATAACGTTTTCGGCCAGGCCAAGATTAATTGGTTGCTCTACAATCCTAATACTCGGAAATCCGGATATCTGATGAATATATGCCCTTACTTCATTTACAGACGCTTCATCTTTTGCCTGCCTTGCTCCATCACTATAAATTATTAAATTACTAGAGCCGGCTTCAACATTAGCCAGCAAAGAATTTACTACTCTCTGTAAATGCTGGGTTCGATTGTAACAAAATAAAACGATAGGGGCTAAGGACATTTATATTTAAAAGTTGCAAAAAGCAAATATAACTATAAAATCATATTCTGACTAGCATTTTAAGGTTTAAGAGGGGGCTTTAAATATTTTACTTAACAAAAAATTGTTATGAAAATCCATTCACACTCGCAATCTCAATAACTCTTCAACATCATCTTAAAAGTTTTAATGTTGTTGACTCCTTTTGCAAGTTACCGCTCCAGCTTTAACGATCTGATTTTGCTGTTATGCGCAAGTGAACCATAGAATATCATACATCCGACGATTGTACCTAACTTAGTAATTTTAAAAGTACTTATGATTCAACTTTAGCAGACCTTCAGTAGTCAAAAAAAGATACATACCTTGATGTTATACCCACTTAATCGAAAGAATAAGCCAGACCGAATGTCACAGCTGATGTCTTATTATATCTTGGTTCCTACATTATCATTATCTTTTTTTGCTGGTCTGTTATTGATTGATAATAATGTCCCTTTAAATAGCAGGAAAAATCTTTTGTAATCTCATAATCTAGTTCAATTTTAACAATCCAATCAAATTCTGATCTGTTATATAATGTTGAATTAAAAAAGTAATTATGCTTAATCTGCTCCAGGTTAATTAGTTCATCCCCATCGCTATCAGAAGATTGTTCAAAGACATTTGCCGCAATTCCAGATAGCTGGTCAATATTACTTTATAACGGCTGATAAGAAAATATATTGGGGGGCAGTTTACCCTGAACCCATACAGTCACCTGGAGAAGCGATTGATATAGCCGCAAACAGTTCTGGAAAGTTATTTATTGTCAGTAAAACGTATAAAGATCAATACGGTAACAAGGTTATGAAGTGGAATGGATCAGGCTGGGATGATTACCTGCCCCTGATCGGTGCGAAGAAAATTGCATTACCAGCTGGGCCAAATGCATTTCCATTTATTGTTGATAATACAGGAAGGTTACTTTATCATAGTGGGAACTTTTGGGTGCAAGCTGGTTCATCAGGCATGAACGCTATTTCTATCGCGGCCTGTAATTACATGAAAGACATCTCGGGTTTACCAATCGTTTGTGTAATAAATGGATCTGCTCCTACCGGGGGTGGTTATGAAATCCGAAGATGGACTGGCAGCGACTGGTTTGGTCTTCCCGGGGGCGGAATGACGATTGCAGTTGCAACAGATGGCCATCCTTGGCATATACGCAACTCGACTTCTATTTACAAAAATGATAAATAGTAAAGTTTAATAATTTCAACAATTCAGCCAGTTTAACGACTGGACTTTTAGTTTTAGAAACAGTAATATCAAATTAAAAGCGGCTTAAAAAACTCAAGCCGCTTTTAATTTGATATATTTAATGATTACAATTTCCTTTTAACTTCTACTTGTTCGTAAGCTTCAACAATGTCGCCTACTTCAATATTGTTGAAGTTTTGGATATTCAATCCGCATTCGTAACCTCTAGATACCTCTTTAACATCATCTTTATAACGTTTCAATGAAGCCAATTCACCTGTGTAAATTACCACACCATCTCTAACGATACGGATTTTGCTGTTACGTGTAATTGTACCGTCTAACACCATACATCCGGCAATTGTACCCACCTTAGTAATTTTAAAGGTATCTCTGATCTCAACGTTAGCAGTGATCTTCTCTTCAAATTCTGGAGCCAACATACCTTCCATCGCCGCTTTGATCTCATTGATCGCATCGTAGATGATAGAATACAAGCGGATATCTATCTGCTCAGCCTCTGCCAATTTACGCGCACCTGATGATGGACGAACCTGGAAACCTATAATGATCGCATCAGAAGCAGAAGCTAACAACACATCAGATTCAGAGATCTGACCTACCGCTTTACTTATGATATTAATTTGAATCTCTTCAGTAGAAAGTTTCAGTAATGAATCAGATAGTGCTTCAATTGAACCATCCACATCACCTTTAACAATCAGGTTAAGCTCTTTAAAGTTACCGATCGCTAAACGACGGCCAATCTCATCAAGAGTAATGTGTTTCTGAGTACGAAGACCCTGTTCACGCATCAATTGTAAACGTTTGTTTGCAATTTCTCTTGCTTCAACTTCACTTTCAAGTGCATTGAATTTATCACCTGCAGTTGGTGCACCTTGCATACCCAATACCTGAACTGGTACTGATGGGCCAGCTTTATCTACTTTTTGTCCACGTTCGTTAAATAACGCTTTTACACGTCCACTGTAACTACCTGCCAAAATCGGATCGCCTATTTTCAATGTACCAGCCTGTACAAGAACCGTTGTAACGATACCACGCCCTTTATCCAGAGTCGCCTCAATTACACTACCTGTTGCACGCTTATTCGGATTCGCTTTTAAGTCTAACAACTCAGCCTCTAATAAAACTTTCTCTAATAGTAAGTCTACATTTAAACCGCTTTTACCAGATATCTCTTGCGACTGGAAGTTTCCACCCCAATCCTCAACAAGAATATTCATTATAGATAATTGCTCACGTATCTTATCTGAGTTTGCACCCGGTTTGTCAATTTTTGTAAAGGCAAACACTAATGGAACTCCGGCAGCTTGCGCATGGTTGATGGCCTCTTTTGTTTGAGGCATTACAGCATCATCCGCCGCTACAACAATAATTGCAATATCGGCTACCTTAGCACCACGTGCACGCATCGCTGTAAAGGCTTCGTGACCCGGTGTATCTAAGAAAGTAACTTGTTTACCTGTTGGTGTAGTTACCATGTAAGCACCAATGTGTTGGGTAATACCACCCGCCTCACCAGCAACCACATTCGCTTTACGGATATAATCTAGTAATGATGTTTTACCATGATCCACGTGTCCCATTATGGTTACAACAGGCGCTCTTGGCAATAAATCCTCCTCAGAATCTTCTTCTTCAATAACAATATCACTTTCATCATCTGGTTTAACGAATTGAATTTCGTAACCAAACTCATCAGCAACGATTGTTAAGGTTTCAGCATCCAAGCGTTGGTTAATCGATACAAACATCCCCAAACTCATACAAGTTGCGATAATCTTTGTAACCGGCTCATCCATCATTGTGGCCAATTCATTTGCCGTAACAAACTCAGTAACCTTTAAAACTCTTGACTGCAACTCTTGTTCCATTGCAGCTTCATCTGCTGAAAGGGCAACATCATCACGTTTTTGACGACGTAATTTAGCACGCTGAGCAAACTTACCAGATTTACCTGCTCCACTTAAACGAGCAAGTGTTGCTTTAATCTGATCTTGTATTTCTTTTTCCGTAGGTTCTTCTTTCGGACCGCTATGACCTCCTGGGCCTCCTGGTTTGCTGTTCCTAAAGTTAGGCCTGTTGGCTGTATTGTTTGTGTTATTTCTAAAATCCGGTCTGTTGCCAACTGGAGGCGCAGGTCTTTGCTGACCCGGTTGTCCTTGTTGTCCTGACTGTCCGCCAGCTTGTTGGTTACCGCCACCACTGGCAGGTTGGCCATGGCCGCCCTGTCCAGGATGTCCACCCGGAGTTTTTTTACGTTTACGTTTTCTTTTCGCATCAGCGCTATCGGCCGAAGATGCTACTGGCTGAGATTTACGATCAGGTGTAGTTGGTAAAACAATTTTACCAATGATATTCGGACCTGAAAGTTTTACAGAGCGAGCTTTAATTACTTCCGTTTCCTCAGGTTTCTCAACCTTAGGTGCAGGAGGAGTAACAGGTACCACCTTAGGCGCCACTGGCTCTGGAGCTTTCACTACAGGTGGCTCTACAGCTTTAGGTTGTTCAACCACTACTGGCTTAACTTCTTCTACAGGTTTTACAATTTCTTGTTTTACCTCTTCAACCGGCTGCTCAACTTTCTCAACAGGTTTTTCTTCTTTTACAACTTCCTTAGGCGCTTCTTCAGCAACAGGAGCTTTTGGCTCTGGTGCCGGAGCAGGAGCTTCCTCCGCTTTAACCGGACGTGTTTTAGAATTTAAATCATCAAGATTTATCTTTCCAACTATTTTAACACCAGGTAAAGAGCCTTCTTCTGCTTTATCTGCAGGAGTTTCTGGCGCTGCCGGTTTAGCCGGAGCTTCTTCCTTAGGCTTCTCAGCTGGAGGAGTATACGAATGAAGATTCTTAATTAAAACGCCTTCGTTTTCGAATTCAACATTTTTTCTAGGTGCCTCAGCAACTTTCTCAGTTACTTCAGGTTCATCACGACGAATTTTACCAATAACAATTTGATTGGCTTCTTCTTTTACGATTTTATCGCCCTGAAACTCTTTTAACAGCGCATTATACATGTCGCGAGAGAGCTTAGTAGTGGGTTTATTCTCAACAGAAAAGCCTTTCTTTTCCAGGAACTCAACGGCCGTAGCTATCCCTACGTTAAGTTCCTTAACTGCTTTAAATAAAATTATTGGTTTGTCGTCTGACATTGATATCCTATTTTTTCTTTAATTCTTATACAAAAGTAACGTTTATTCTTATTTATTTCATCTGTAGGTCGTGAGTTTTTGTATTATTCAAATTCTGATTTCAAAATACTCATCACTTCCTTGATGGTTTCTTCCTCCAAATCGGTACGTTTAACCAATTCATCAACGGAAAGTGCTAACACACTTTTAGCAGTATCACATCCGATAGCTTTTAGCTCATCGATGATCCAGCTATCGATCTCATCCGAGAATTCTTCTATATCCACATCCTCATCTTCTTCACCAGCTTCACGATATACATCTATTTCATAACCGGTTAATTTACCAGCAAGTTTAATGTTATGACCACCGCGACCAATTGCCAATGAAACCTGATCAGGTTTTAAATAAACTGAAGCATGTTTTGTTTCATCATCTAATTTAATAGAGGTGATTTTTGCAGGGCTTAGTGCTCTGGTGATATATAATGAAATGTTATTGGTAAAGTTAATTACATCAATGTTTTCATTTTTAAGCTCTCTAACAATACCATGTATACGAGAACCCTTCATACCCACACAAGCTCCTACCGGATCAATTCTATCGTCGTAAGATTCTACAGCAACTTTTGCTCTTTCTCCAGGTTCACGAACAATTTTCTTAATGGTAATTAAACCATCAAAAATCTCAGGAACTTCGATTTCGAATAAGCGCTGTAAAAACTCAGGGGCAATTCTCGAGATAATAATTTTTGGAGTGCTGTTCACCATATCCACTTTAAGGATTACGGCACGAACGGTATCACCTTTTTTGAAATAATCAGCCGGGATCTGTTCAGTTTTAGGCATCATTAATTCGTTACCTTCATCATCAAGAACCAGTGTTTCTTTTTTCCACACCTGATAAACCTCTCCGGTTACAATCTCTCCAACCCTGTCTTTATATTTTTTAAAAATTTCGTCTTTTTCAAGTTCTAATACTTTTGAAACAAGTGTCTGACGGGCTGCTAAAATAGCTCTTCTTCCGAAACTCTCTAAAGTGATCTGTTCAATGTAATCGTCGCCAACTTCCATATCCGGATCTAACTGTTTAACCTCGGCAAGTTCAATTTCTAAATCATCGTCCTCAGAAAAGCCATCTTCCATCACTTTTCTGGTACGCCAGATCTCTAAATCTCCGTTATCCGGGTTAACAATTACGTCACAATTCTCATCAGTACCATATTTTTTACGCAACATACTGCGAAATACCTCTTCCAGCACACTAATCACTGTAGGGCGGTCGATGTTCTTAAAGTCCTTGAACTCCTGAAATGAATCGATTAAATTAATATTGCTCATTCTTATTTAAATGAAATTAAAACCTTTGTTTCTGTTATACTATTAAAGTCGATTCCTGTTTCTACCAGTACCGCCTTTTTTCCTTTTTCTTTCACTTTTGCTTCTATAGTGATGCCTTTGTCATCTACAAAAAGCAATTTACCTTCTTTTATTTCGCCGCCAGCAAGCTTTACACTTAAATCGCGGCCAATGTTTTTATCGTATTGTCTTTTCAGTTTCAATGGCTCACCAACTCCGGGAGACGAAACCTCTAAATTATAAGCTTTATCAATGGTGTTTTCCTCTTCCAAATGAAAACCAACATGTCTGCTAATGGCTGCGCAATCCTGTATAGTGATTCCTTCATCGCCGTCAACATGAATAATCAGTTTATTATTTGGCAGCATTTTCACCTCAACAAGAAACAACTCCGGTCTGTCCGAAATTTTTTCTTCTACTAATTCTGTTACTCTTTTTTCTATCTGCATAACCAATTCACCAGTAATAGAAAAGAGGGGACTTTTGCCCCCTCTTACCTCTATTACCGTGCAAATGTAAGAAATATTTTTGCAAATTAAAAATGCTATAACACAATCACTTCTGCTTGTAAAAGAAAGCCCTTTTACTTCTGTTCAACTTCTTCACAGGATTAGCGTTTCTTCACACCTTGTTCACGGAAGTTATTATCTGGTTAATAATTTCTGCAAAGGTTTTATACTGTAATTCACCTTGCCCTTCATAATATCTTCGGCATTGCCAAAGCGCGCATTCAAATACGTAATAACTAAATAGTCCCTGCCTTTAACAAATGGCTCTTCAGGAACAAACACCACTTCCTCGCCATTAAGGCTTATTTGGCCCTTAACGGGCATTTCTTTTATAGCTGTATCTTTGTCAGATGGTGTTTGCAAAACCGAAACCACATCATAAAAAACAGAGTCGGCAGCTGGTGCATTTTTAAGCTGCAAAAGCCCTGGTTGGTCTATATTACCAAACACAATAGATGAACTGTCGGCCGAAAAACCTATCAAAAGTGGCTTACTATTTGTTGATGTACACGAACAAACAGGTGAAATGGCGCAAAATGCCATCAATATCCTAACAAAAATTTTAACCATAACACTAAATTAAGCTTTATGAAACTAATTGTGGAAATTTTATTAATGGGTCTTGCAGTATTTCTGGGGGCCAAAATTGTACCAGGGGTACAGGTAGATGGTTATGGAGCTGCAATTATTGCGGCCATATTAATTGCGCTGGCAAATGCCACAATTGGTTTTATTTTGCGCCTTTTCACATTCCCAATCAACTTCCTTACATTAGGATTGATGTCATTCATCATCACTGTTTTAATGATATTATTAGTTGATTACCTGATGGCTGGTTTTAATACTACCGGATTTTGGGCAGCAGCAATTTTAGCTATAGTAATTGCGTTGATTAAAGCAATATTTGGAGCTATTGCAGGTTCTGACAAGGATTAAATTCAAAAAAGAGTGTCCAAAAAGGTAAGATCGTCATCCTGAATTCATTTCAGGATCAAACCTTTTTAGACACTCTTTTTAAATTCTCTAAAGAATGCTTTGAAGATCAGCAGGAGAGTAATTTATAGATTTCAATGTCTTGTTATCTTTAGTTCTGTACACTAAAAACAACGAATCTTCCTCTTTAAAATAGGAATCACTATCATCTTTAGCCTTATAATGGGCTATTGTTTGGTTAGCTTCTTCTTCAGACTTACATGCCTTGCTCATATTTGAACGGTGCACTTCATCAAAGAGATCTTTAAACTTATCTGCAAGTCCGAATTCCAAAATAGCACCGGCTAAAACATACTGTATATCGCATAAAGCATCTGCCACCTCAACCAGGTTATTGTCTTCAATTGCTTGTTGCAATTCCTTCACCTCTTCAACCAGCAACGAAACCCTTAAGTCACTTCTTTGTTTTGATGGAATAATTGGCGAATTCTCTATAGGGTGCTTAAATGTTCTGTGAAATTCGGCTACCTGATTCAATGAGTTTGACTCTTTCATGCTTTAATATTGATTTATATTTTTTTTTAATTTTTTTCTTTTACGTGGTCGGCTAGTTCATATCCGCTTTGCTCACTTTTATCTTCTAAAAACAACAGTACTATTAATGAAATGATAGGAATAAGGAAGGAGATAAGAAACCAGAACCAAAACTTCCTGCCCATACTTTTCGCAAGTATCCCAGCCACAATTTGCGGGATTAACATAACGCATAAAAGGAGAATTTCGGGCATATTTCTTTATTTTTATAAACTCAATAAGCTTATAAAAACAAAGATAATGATTACGATTATTTAACGGATAATCTCTCTGGAGATTACCATTTTTTGAATTTCAGAAGTTCCTTCGTAAATCTGGGTGATCTTAGCGTCACGCATCAATCGCTCAACATGATACTCTTTTACGAATCCATAACCGCCGTGTATCTGAACAGCCTCTACCGTTACATCCATGGCTACTTTTGAAGCATACAGCTTAGCCATTGAGCCAGCAAGCGTGTAGGGTTGCCCCTGGTCTTTTAACCATGCCGCTTTATAAACCAACATTCTTGCTGCTTCTATGCTGGTGGCCATATCTGCAAGCTTAAAAGCTATTGCCTGATGTTCTGCAATGGGCTTACCAAACGATTTACGTTGTTTAGCGTAGCTTAACGCCAGCTCATATGCTCCGGCTGCAATGCCAAGCGCCTGTGCTGCAATGCCAATTCGGCCTCCCTCCAGCGTTTTCATGGCAAACTTAAATCCAAACCCATCTTCACCAATTCTATTCTCTTTTGGCACTTTAACGTCGTTAAACATTAGAGAATGTGTATCAGAACCACGGATGCCCAATTTGTTTTCTTTTGGGCCAACCGTAAAACCTTCCATACCCTTTTCTACTATAAATGCATTTATCCCTTTATGTTTTAATGCCTTATTTGTTTGCGCAATTACGAGGTATGTTGAGGCCGTACTACCATTGGTAATCCAATTCTTGGTGCCATTTAGCAGGTAATAATCGCCTTTATCTTCTGCGGTTGTTTGTTGCGATGTTGCATCAGAACCTGCTTCTGGCTCCGATAAACAAAAGGCTCCGATCTTTTCGCCGGATGCCAAAGGCTTTAAATATTTTTCTTTTTGTGCCTCAGAACCGAACGCTTCTAAACCGTAACATACCAAAGAATTATTTACAGAAACAACTACAGATGCCGATGCATCTACTTTAGACAGTTCTTCCATTACCAGCACGTATGAAACTGCATCCATACCGCTACCGTTGTATTTTTCTGAAACCATCATCCCTAAAAACCCCAGCTCGCCAAGCTTTTTCACTTGTTCTGCCGGAAATTTCTGGTGTTCATCTCTTTCAATAACTCCAGGCTTAAGTTCATTTTGTGCAAAATCCCTTGCCGCCTGCTGAATCATCAATTGTTCTTCACTTAGTTGAAATAGCATAATTATATATAATAAAAAAATACGTACAGCCAAATTTAGTATTTCTCAACCAAATTACTATGGTAGCATAGTATTATTTTTTATAGTGTAATTACAACCTATTTTAGCAAATGGTTATTATCATCAGGAAAAACCAATATCGGGTGATATTTTTTCGCTTCTTCTATTGGTAAAGATCCGTAAGACATGATGATAAGAATATCACCCACCTGAACTTTACGGGCTGTAGCTCCATTTAAACAAATGGTTCCTGTTCCTCTTTCGCCTTTTATTACATAGGTTTCAAAACGCTCACCGTTATTGTTGTTTACGATCTGCACTTTCTCGTTTGCAATAATTTGGGCAGCATCCATTAGATCTTCATCAATGGTAATACTTCCAACATAATTCAGTTCTGCCTGTGTTACTTTAACACGGTGGATCTTCGATTTTAATATCTCGATAATCATAATGCAAAGTTAGATAAAGTTTCTGAATGAATGATTTCCCGTTTTTCAGCTAAGTATCATATTATCGATAAGCCTTGTTTGCCCTACTTTGGCAGCTACAAGAGCTATAATATTCTGATCATTTTTGTTTGTCTCAGGAAGTAATGTTTTTCCATCGGCAATTGTAAAATAGTCGAGCTCAACTCCGGGTGTTTCTTCAATTAACTGTTTAGCCTTTTCTAAAAGCTCGGGAATGCTTTTATTCTTGAAATTATCACTTACGTAGGTAAGCGCCTTGCTTAATACCAACGCATTTTTTCTGTCGGCAGCACTAAGATGTATATTTCTTGAACTCATGGCAAGCCCATCGTCTTCTCTTATAATCGGACAAGAAATGATTTGAACAGGAAGGTTGAAGTAGGCAACCATGTTTTGGATCATTAGCACCTGCTGGTAGTCCTTTTGTCCAAAAAACGCGACATCCGGGCTTACAGCATCAAACAGTTTTTTTACAATTTGGGTAACCCCTTGATAATGACCTTTTCTAAATTCACCCTCTAAAAGAAATTCGGCAGGGCCCAGATCAATATGCCATTTCTCTTCAGTCGGATACATCTCCTTTACCGAAGGCATGAATACCACATCACATCCGGCGTCTTTAAGCATGGCCATATCATGCTCTAGCGGGCGCGGATATCTCTCTAAATCTTTAGGGTCCGTAAATTGGGTAGGGTTCACAAAAATACTGCAAACCACTATATCAGCCTGCTTTTGGGCCATCTTTATTAATGATACATGACCTTTGTGCAGCGCACCCATAGTTGGCACTAAAGCAATTTTCTGCTGGGCCAATTTAATTGGGCCAAGCAACGACTTTAACGCCGCAATAGTATTTAGTACTTCCAAACCAGCTTATAAAATTTCAGGGGGCAAAGTTGGTTATTTATCTATTCCCAACAAAACATCTTGCGTATTATATTGATAAATGTTATTATTTTGCTTACCTTTGCCCCTTGATAATCTTTTCTTTAACATAAATTTTTATTTACGAATATGGAGATGGCCAAAACGAAGCTACTGATTGTTACACACGAGATGTCGCCTTTCCTTGAACTCACAAAGATTTCAGAAATTACCCGTCAGTTACCTCAGGCAATGCAGGATAAAGGATTTGAAATCCGTATTTTAATGCCAAGGTTTGGAAACATTAATGAAAGAAGGAACAGATTACACGAGGTTATCCGTCTTTCGGGCATGAACATCATTATTGATGACAATGATAACCCGTTAATCATTAAAGTTGCCTCAATTCCGGCAGCAAGGATGCAAGTTTACTTTCTGGATAATGAAGATTATTTCCAACGCAAGTATGTATTTAGGGATAAGGAAGACAAGTTCTACGCTGATAACGATGAAAGAACAATTTTCTTCTGTAAAGGTGCACTTGAAACTGTTAAAAAATTAGGCTGGTCGCCAGATATCGTTCATTGCCATGGCTGGATGACATCCTTAGTACCTGCGTACATTAAAACTACTTACAAAAACGATCCTACTTTTAAAAATTCAAAAGTGGTGTATTCAATTTATGAGGACTGTTTCTCTGAAACAATGAATACTGATCTGTACAAAAAAGCAGTAATGAACTCTATGACTGTTGAGGATACTAAAGTATTTGAAAAAGCAGATTGTAGTGCCTTGCATATTGGAGCAGTAACGTATTCTGATGCAGTAGTTTTAGCTGATGAAAACATCAATGCTGATGTGTTAAAATTTGTTAAAGATTCTAATAAGCCAACTTTAGCTTTTAATTTAACCGAAAATTTCGAAAACTTCTACTCATTATATGAAGAAATTTCGGATGAAGAATTGGTTTCAATAGCTTAAACTCAGGTATTCTAAAATATGAAATTTATAAAACTAGACTTATTGACCCTGTTGATAGGTCTTTTTCTTTTTGCATCTTGTAAAGATGCCAATACTATCGGCCTTACACCTGATGGCGACTCTCCTATTAAAGGTATTTTAGACAATACCGTTCTGGTTGATTCCAAAACTGTTCTTGATTCAGCTACTGCATCAATTGGATTGGCAAGACATCCTTTGGGTTACATTACCGGAGATGCTACTTTTGGAACTACCGAAGCAAGCCTTTCTATGACGGTAAGCCTTCCTTCAACTAGTTATAGCTTTGGAGGAATACCAACTGTAGATTCGGCAGTACTCGTTTTGCCTTACTCAACTCAATTTTATGGTGATACAACAACTTCGGTTTATAGCCTTAATGTGCACCAGCTTAAAGATGACCTCTCTTTGCAAAAGGTCTTTTTAAGCAACAAAGTATGGCCTGTAGAAACTGAGGTGGTAGGCTCTCTTACCACTAAGATAAAGCCAAAAACACCTTTTAAAATTACTGATATCGTAACAGGAAAACCTGATACGCTTAAGGCTGTTGTTCCTCAATTAAGGATAAAGCTTAGTAATTCATTTATTCAGGAACACATTTTAAATGTAGATTCAGCACTAAGAGCAACAAACACTAAATTCTCAGCAGTATTTAAAGGTCTGCAGGTAAGTGTTAACAAGACCTCATCAAGTGGCCCTGGAGGTGTAATGTTTATTAATTTTGGCGGAACTGATGCTAATCTTCAAATTTATTACAAAAAACAGGTAGGAACAAGTGTTGTAGAGAAAGATACTGTAGCCGTTAATTTCCCTATTTCATCAAGTTCAGGCCCTATTGCGGCAACGGTTAAGCATGATTACACCGGAACACCTGTTAAAGCACAATTAGATGCGCCAACGGCATCTTTTGACGTTACATATTTGCAAGCACTTTCTGGCGTAAGGAATAAAATTTCTTTCCCTGATCTAAAAGCTTTTGTAGACAAGGTAAAGGCTGGAAATGCAGATGCACGTGTAGTAATTAACAGGGCAGAATTGGTTGTTAATCTTAAAAGCGGAACAGATGTATCGCCATGGAATGCTGCTCAGCGGCTATCTCTTTACAGACTTGATATAGCCGGTCAGAGAGCAAATATTCCTGACAACGAAGGCCCTACACAAGCCAATCCGACACCACCCGCTACCTATGCAGGCTCTGAAGCAGCATTTGGTGGATTCTATGACACGGTTAACAAAAGATATATATTTACAGTAACTAGTTACCTGCAAGCTCTGATTGACAACAAGACTGTCGATTATGGTACTTACCTGGCACCTAGCTCACTTACTGAGTACAATGTTTTCCCTTCTTTAACTTCCGGTGCAAGGTCAATCATAAACACTGCAACCCCGGCTACGGGCGAAAAAGGCATTAAGTTAAACATCTATTATACGAGAATTGACTAGCTAAATTTATTTATACACTATTGTGTTTATATCCTCCGAGATCATTAATTTCGGAGGATATATTTTTTAAACCCAGTATGTATGTGTGGAATAGTTGGTTATATCGGTCACAGAGAAGCGTGGCCAATAGTTATTAAAGGACTAAAAAGATTAGAATACCGCGGATACGACAGTGCTGGTATTGCGCTTATTTCTGATCATGGATTAAACATCTATAAAAAGGCAGGAAAGGTTACAGAACTGGAGAACTTTGCTGCAGGTAAGAATTTATCTGGCACAGCGGGAATTGGCCATACCAGATGGGCTACCCATGGAGCCCCTTCCGATAGAAACTCGCACCCCCATACATCCAACAATGGCAAGCTTACTATAATTCACAACGGGATTATTGAGAACTATGCTACACTCAAAGAAGAGCTAATAACCAGGGGCCACGACTTTAAAAGTGATACCGATACCGAAGTTCTGGTACACTTAATTGAAGAAATTTATAAAAACGAAAAGATAGATCTGCTGGAAGCTGTTCGACTGGCCTTACGTGAGGTTAGTGGAGCTTACGCAATTGTTTTGATGGACGAAGAGCATCCAGATCAACTGATCGCTGCAAGAAAAGGAAGTCCAATGGTTATAGGAGTTGGCGATGGGGAATACTTTATTGCTTCGGATGCCACGCCTATTGTTGAGTACACCAAAAATGTGATCTACCTGAACGATAATGAAATTGCATTTATTAAACGCGATGAGTTATTGATAAAACGCCTGGATAATGTAGTACAAACACCTTATGTTCAAGAGCTCGAGTTAAAACTTGAGATGCTCGAAAAAGGTGGGTATGAACATTTCATGCTAAAAGAGATCTTTGAGCAGTCGCGCTCAATCAGAGATTGTATGAGAGGCCGTATCTATCCAAACGAAGGTAAAGTACAACTGGGCGGAATAAAAGAATATGCCGACAAGCTAAAAAATATTGATCGTATAATTATTGTTGCCTGTGGCACTTCATGGCATGCTGGTCTTGTAGGTGAGTATTTGATTGAAGAATATGCAAGAATTCCTGTAGAAGTGGAATATGCATCAGAATTTAGATACAGAAATCCAATAATTACTGAAAAAGACATCGTGATTGCCATTTCTCAATCTGGAGAAACAGCAGATACAATGGCCGCAATTGAAATGGCCAAAGAGAGGGGTGCGACGATTTTTGGTGTATGTAACGTTGTGGGCGCCTCCATACCACGATTAACACATGCCGGTGTTTATACACATGCCGGACCTGAAATTGGAGTTGCTTCAACCAAAGCCTTTACTGCTCAGGTTACGGTGCTTACTTTAATGGCTTTTTATATGGCTCAGCAAAAAGGTACGCTTACCAATTCAAAATTGGTTGAACTACTTACCGAGTTAGATTGCATCCCAGATAAAATACAAGTGGCGCTTGAATCTAATGATCTTATAAAAGAAATTGCCGAGAAATTTAAGGATTCAAGAAATTGCCTATTCCTTGGCAGGGGAAGTGGTTTCCCTGTAGCGCTGGAAGGAGCTTTAAAGCTCAAGGAGATCTCTTACATCCATGCCGAGGGATATCCGGCTGCCGAGATGAAACACGGCCCCATAGCGCTTATAGACGAGGAAATGCCAGTAGTTGTTATCGCCACTAAAAATTCATCTTACGAGAAAGTAATCAGCAATATCCAGGAAGTGAAGGCCAGAAAAGGAATTGTCTTGGCGATAGTCACCGAGGGAGATGTTGAGGTTAGAAAAATGGTAGATTATTGTATAGAGATACCTGATGCCAGTGAGGCATTCTTACCATTACTGGCCACAATACCGCTTCAATTGCTATCTTATCATATCGCAGTATTAAGAGGCTGCAATGTAGACCAACCGAGAAATCTGGCTAAATCTGTTACTGTGGAGTAACAGATTTAGTTCTTTATATTTAGTTAGAAAGGCAAATCACCTGAAGCGTCGCTTGGATCAATGTAATCCGTTTCGCTTTTTGGCGTACTATTCTCGCCCGTAGATGGGGTTTGTTCAAAATCACTCTTTCTGCCCAGAATTGTAAAATTCTCTGCAACTACTTCTGTAACATACTTCTTTACTCGCTCTTTGTCTTCAAAAGAGCGGGTACGAAGCTTACCTTCAATATACACCAGTTTGCCCTTTTGCAAATACTTTGAGGCTACTTCTGCTAAACCTCTCCACAAAACAATATTATGCCACTCTGTTTGCTCTATTCTTTTGCCATCTTTGTTATACGTCTCTGATGTTGCCAATGGGAAACTTGCTACGGTTACACCTCCATCTAAATGTCTGACTTCAGGATCTTTTCCTAAATGTCCTACTAAAATAACTTTGTTAATACCTGACATGAATTCTGATTTATCTAATTTACGGAATAAGAGCTTATAAAATTTGTTATCACTTTAGGTTGTGGCAATTCGTCCAGCTCGCTTAATGAAACCCATTTTATTTCTGCATTCTGATTAAAGTTAATGATATAATTATCTAAAGCAAAAAATTGAACATATATAGTTTGGTGGGTCAATAAATGTTTTTTCTGCTCTAATGGCGTAATTGTACAGGTGTCGCCAAAATTATTCTTCAATATGGTCAGGAATTGTTCTTGTGCTTCCAGGTAATTGTCGTCAGTTTCTATTAAAGGAAAATCATACAGCTCCTGCCAGATGTCTCCAGGATTCCTTTTGTTTACCAGGATTTCATCTCCATTAAAACATACCAGATAGTTAAAATAACGAGTGCGTTTTTTAAGTTTTTTCTCTTTAACAGGAAGCGTATTTACAAGATCATTTTTCCTGGCAAAACAATCAGATTGAACAGGGCAGGATTCGCAGGCAGGAGATTTAGGCTTGCAATGCAACGCTCCAAACTCCATAATGGCCTGGTTGTATACAGAAGGTTCTTGTCCGGCTATTAGATTTTGTGCCAACTCTATGAATTGCTTTTTCCCGGCAGGACTGTTTATTGGGGTTTCAATTCCAAAATATCTCGACAATACTCTAAACACGTTGCCATCCAGAACTGCTTTCATCTCATTCGAAGAAAACGATGAAATGGCTGCAGCGGTATAATCCCCTATTCCTTTCAAGCGAATTAGGTCATCATACTTTGTAGGGAATTTCCCATCATAAACTTCCTGGATCTGCTTGGCAGTATAAAGCATGTTTCTTCCTCTTGAATAATAACCCAACCCCTGCCATAGTTTAAGTATCTGTGTTTCTGTAGCTGCAGCAAACGCAGTAACTGTTGGGTAATTTTCTAAAAATCTATTAAAATAAGGCAATCCTTGTTCTACCCTGGTTTGTTGCAATATAATTTCTGAAAGCCAGATCACATAAGCATCCGTTGTACCCCGCCATGGTAAGTCTCTTTTATGATTTAAATACCATTTTACTATTTCTGTTTGAAAAGCCATAGACGCAAAAATACGGCGTTATTAATTTGTTTTCGGCAAAACTTGCAATTCTCTGATACAATATGAAACAAATAAATCATCTTTTATTTTCCTATCTCATTAAAAAGCAATACTTTTGCAACCCCAAAACACTTATAAAGTATATAATACACTATAAATAAATAATAGAATATGACTAAGGCAGATATTATTTCAGAAATATCAACAAAAACAGGAATTGAAAAGGTAGATGTACAAGAAACCGTTGAGGCATTTTTCAAAGTGATCAAGAACAGTATGATCGGAGGAGAGAATGTATATGTTAGAGGTTTTGGTAGTTTTGTTGTAAAAAAGAGAGCGCAAAAAACTGCGAGAAATATTTCTAAAAACACTGCAATTATTATCCCAGAGCATTTTGTACCAAGTTTCAAACCGGCAAAAGTGTTTGTTGACAAAGTAAAAAACAACTCTAAAAAAGTAAGCGTAGAAGCTTAATCAACTTATGCTAAACAATATCCGTTCAAGACAAATTATCATAATTGGAGCAATAGTATTGCTTGGAGCTTTTTTGTTTACAAGGGATATTAAAGGTTTAGTTAAGCCAAAAGAGCAGACAACGAATGTTCCAGCCGCAGGGCAGATAACATCGGAAACCCCTCAGCCAATTAGTTTGGAAGAAGTTTCGGCTTCTGGTAAAACCCTGATCAGTCCAAACTTTGCCGCTGAAATTACTTCACTTGAGAGCACATATAAAGCTTCTACCGATAAGGTTACGGCCGCTAAAGTGCTTGCTCAAAAGTGGGATGATGTTGATCAAAGTGCACCAAGCGCTTTATACCTTGAGATTATAGCCAATCAAGAGAAAACATTAGCCAGCTGGTTAATTACCGGAGACCGTTTTTTAAAGGCATTTGACAACTCAAGAGACAGTATATTACAACCTGCATTATTACAAAGAGCAAATGCTGCTTATACTAATGCCGTAAGTATTGACTCAACAAGTGCTGATGCTAAGACAGGCCTGGGAATTACCATTGTTAATGGAATGGGAATGCCAATGAAAGGTATTGCGTTATTGATGGATGTGGTAAAAAAAGACCCAAAGAATTTGAAAGCGAATATGAGTTTAGGTACATTCGCAATTAAATCTGGCCAGTTTGATAAAGCCATAACCAGATTTAACAACATTATCGCCATTAAGCCTACTCCCGATGCGTACTTCTATTTAGCCACAGCTTACGAAAGCCTTGGTAAAAATGCAGATGCTATTGATGCTTATCTTAAGAGTAAAAAGCTAGCCGCCAATCCCAAATTATCTAAATTCATTGATGATAAAGTATTGGAGCTAAAGAGTAAAAATTAATAAACAGATTAAAAAAAATATTTAAAATTCAAGATTATGCCAAGCGGTAAAAAAAGAAAAAGACATAAAATGGCTACCCACAAACGCAAAAAACGTTTAAGAAAAAACAGACATAAGAAAAAATAATTTTTCTTATTGTTTTGCATAGAAAATAAGGCTACGACAAGATCTTAGCCTTATTTTTCGTTGCAATGTTTTTTTTATTTGTCCATGTGTTAATAAGGCATTTAATGCCTTAAAATCTGTAGCTTTTGGTAAAAGAATTAATTATAGATTCCTCTCCACTGGGAGTAACCATAGCTTTAGTTGAAGACAAACAACTTGTAGAACTTCATAAAGAACAGATCAACAACAATTACGCCGTTGGCGACATTTATTTAGGCCGCATCAAAAAAATCATGCCGGGTCTAAATGCTGCGTTCGTAGATGTTGGTTATGAAAAAGATGCATTTCTGCATTATTTTGATCTTGGTCCTCAAGTCCAATCTTTAATTAAGCTAACTAAAATCAAGCGTAACGGCTCTGTTAATGGCACTTTACTGGATAATTTCAAGCTAGAGGGAGACATTAACAAAGCAGGCAAAATATCGGAAGTAGTAAGCAAGAATCTTGTTTTACCTGTTCAGATAGCAAAAGAGCCAATTTCAACTAAAGGTCCTCGTTTAAGTTCAGACCTTTCAATAGCCGGCAGATATATTGTATTAGTTCCTTTCTCTAATGTAATCTCTATTTCCAAAAAGATTAAAAGCAATACCGAACGTAATCGTTTAAAAAAGATTATTGAAAGTATTAAACCTAAAAATTTTGGAGTAATTATCAGAACCGTTTCTGAAGGAAAAGGAGTTGCAGAACTTCAAAAAGACCTTTTGGATTCTGTAGCTAAATGGGAAAGCTTTATTAAAAAGCTTCCTGATGCAGAACCTTCTAAACGAGTTTGGGGAGAAATGGATCGGACATCAACATTGATCCGTGATATTTTAAGCACTGACTTTACAAATGTTTATGTAAGCGACAATAGCCTGTTTGAAGATATTCGTTCCTATGTTCACGAAATCTCTCCGGAAATGGAAAAGATCGTGAAACTGTACAAACATAAAGAACCTATTTTTGAGCATTTCGGCATTGAGAAACAAATCAAGAACTCTTTTGGTAAAACAGTAAACTTAGCTGGAGGAGCCTACCTTGTTGTTGAACATACTGAAGCGCTTCATGTTATTGATGTAAACAGCGGAAACAGAACAGCCAGCAAAGAGAATCAGGAAGACAATGCCTTGCAGGTGAATAAAGAAGCCGCCAAGGAGATTGCCCGCCAACTTCGTTTAAGGGATATGGGTGGTATTGTAGTAATCGATTTTATCGATATGCACAAGCCTGTTAACCGTAAAATGTTGTTCGACTATCTTAAGGATCTGATGTTACTGGATCGTGCTAAGCACACCATATTGCCGCCAAGTAAGTTTGGCCTTGTTCAGATCACACGTCAGCGTGTAAGGCCCGAAATGAACATTGTAACCAGTGAGAAATGCCCTACCTGTGACGGTACGGGGGAAATTAAGGCCAGTATTGTTTTAATGGATGACATTGAAAATAACCTGACCTATATTTTGCAGGAGCAAAACGAAAAAAATATTACGCTTTGTGTACACCCGTATATTGAAGCTTTCATTAAAAAGGGCTTTATCTCTTTACAGTGGAAATGGTTTTTTAAATTCGGACAACGAATTAAAATCAGATCAGTCTCGTCTTATAATTTGACTGAGTTTCACTTTCTTTCTTCAAAAGACGAAGAAATTAAATTGTAAAAATTAACTTATTAACTAAACGGGCCCGATTTCTTAGAGATCGGGCCTGTTTGTTTTAATAGAATTAAGCATAAATTAGTAGAATTAAATTGTAATCAATTGGCTAAAACTAAATCAGCATATTTCTGCCAAAGTTGTGGGTATGAATCAGCGAAATGGCTAGGGAGATGTCCTTCATGCAATGAATGGAATACCTTCGTCGAAGAAATCATAGAGAAAACAAGCACTAAGGTACCTTCCTGGAAAACATCCACCGGCACCCAACGCTTAAATAAACCATCCAAAGTTGATGACATCCAATCGATAAGCGAAGAAAGAACTTTAACAGGTGATCTTGAGCTCGACAGGGTTTTGGGTGGAGGTTTAGTTGCCGGCTCTGTAATACTGATTGGAGGTGAACCAGGAATCGGTAAATCTACCCTGATGCTGCAGCTGGCCTTAAATATCTCTGGCAAAAAGATTCTATATGTTTCCGGAGAAGAAAGCGAACAGCAAATTAAAATGAGGGCTGAGCGCATTACTACCACACCTAAAGCTGATTGCTACATTCTAACTGAAACCTCTACTCAAAATATTTTTAAACAGATTGAAACGCTTGAACCAAATATTATCATTGTTGATTCTATACAAACACTTCACTCGGCCAATATTGATTCAACCCCTGGAAGTGTATCTCAGGTAAGAGAGTGCACTGCAGAATTACTCCGGTTTGCAAAGGAAACTGACACCCCTGTATTTTTAATTGGCCATATTACCAAAGACGGCACCATTGCCGGACCAAAAATTCTGGAACATATGGTTGATACCGTTTTGCAGTTTGAGGGCGACAGGCATCATGTATATAGAATTTTGCGCTCTATCAAGAATCGTTTCGGGGCCGCTGCCGAACTAGGAATTTACGCAATGCACAGTACGGGTTTGCGGCAAGTTTCCAATCCTTCCGAAATTCTGTTATCACAACGTGATGAAGAAATGAGCGGAATCGCAATTTCGGCCACCTTAGAAGGCGCAAGACCAATGTTAATCGAAACACAGGCATTGGTTAGTACCGCAGCCTATGGAACTCCTCAGCGATCTGCAAATGGCTTTGATACTAAAAGAATGAACATGCTTCTTGCCGTACTCGAAAAAAGGTGTGGTTTTAGGTTAAGTACCCGTGATGTTTTCTTAAACATAGCCGGTGGAATTAAAGTTGAAGATCCGGCAATTGACCTGGCCATTATGGTTGCAATAATCTCCTCGCATGAAGATATAGCTATATCTTCTAAAATCTGTTTCGCAGCAGAAGTTGGTCTATCAGGAGAGATCAGAGCAGTTAACCGAATTGAACAACGCATTCTGGAGGCAGAGAAGCTTGGGTTTGAACGGATCTTTATTTCTAACTATAATTTAAAGGGTCTTATTCTTGATCGATTTAAAATTGAATTGACCCCTGTAAGGAAGATTGAAGACGTATTTTCATTGCTATTTGGGTAACCAAGCGTGGAACCGCCGTGTATATTTGCCATTTAGTTTCTACACATTGGGGATATTCTTTCCCTCTAAAAAATTTGGCACATTTTCAGTAAAATCACACATACCGCTATATATAAGGCAGTTACCCTTAAAAAAGAAGACATATAACAGATTGGCCTACTAATTGCAATTACCTACATGTTATCAGTCATTTATGAATGGTAATAAACAATAGGGATGATTATCCTCGTTATCGTAAGATAGCGAGGATTTTTTCATTTTAAGCCAAAGGAATTGTACTTTTAGAATAATTAAAAAGGTTCTCCTTTTTAATATTGATTGATTAAACCCTGTCTTCTCCGAGACAGGGTTATTTATTCCATTTTTTTCGTAAATAATTTTAGCTTGAGCATGTTAAATTTTAATATATTTAAATATTAATTAACCTCTTAACCCTTATCATAATGATTATTGCCGCTATTATCATCACTGTGCTACTAATTTTTGGAATCGGCATATACAATTCGCTGATCGGCAAAAAGAACCAGGTAGCCAATGCTTTTTCTGCAATTGACGCCATGCTTAAAAAACGATTTGATTTACTTCCAAACTTAATTGAGACTGTAAAACAGTATATGCAGTATGAAGGAGATCTGTTAACCAAAGTGGTAGAATTGCGTGCCAAAGCCGCGAGCCCAAACTTAAGTAACGAGGAAAGATTAGACCTGGATAAGCAACTTGGCTCAAGCGTTAAAGGCTTAATGGTAAACGTAGAGAATTATCCGGATCTGAAAGCAAGCCAGAATTTCCTGAACCTACAAAGCACCTGGACAGAGAGCGAAGAACAAATTGCAGCCGCAAGAAGAGCTTACAATTCCTCAGTTACCGATTACAACAATGCAATTATGATGTTCCCGGGAAGCATTTTTGCCGGAATGATGAACTATCAGCCAATTGCTGTACTGGCAAACACAGAGGAAGAACGAAAAAATATAAGTGCAAAAGATCTTTTTAATAACTAATGGCAGAAGAAACTGCAACAGGGGCCTCTTTACAAATCATACTTAATGAACTCGAAATACAGAGAAAAAAGGTTTCCGATATAAAAACAAAGGCCTACCTGTTTCTTGCAGGTGGAGTAATACTTATAGCAATCGGCGTTTTACTTGGGAACCTCATGATTGCGGGAGCCATAAGTGGCGCCGCATCCATAATTACTTCTATTGTTCTTTTCAGTAATTCCAGCCAAAAGTTTAATGACTATAGGCATGAATTTAAGCAAAGGGTGGTAGCTACGGTATTAAAGTCCATAGATCCAAGTTTAGAGATCGAATATAAGTATGGGTTACCGGAAAGCGATTTCATTAATTCTCAGCTATTCACTCAACGCCCGGATAGATATAGGAGTCAGGATCAAATTTATGGCAATGCAGGAAAAACAAGGTTCTCTTTTTCTGAAGTTCATGCAGAATACAAAACCGAGACACAAACAAAAAACGGACGACAAGAGCATTGGCACACCATCTTAAAGGGAATCGTATTTTGTGCCGATTTCAACAAACATTTTAATGGCCTAACAGTAGTTAAGCCAAAGGATATGGGAAGCGCGCTGGGCGCCTGGATATCCGATAAAATGCCGATCTTCTCCTCATCAAGTAAACAGCTTGTAAAGCTGGAAAATATTGAATTTAACAAGGCCTTTGTTACCTATTCAACTGATCAGGTAGAAGCCAGATATATTCTTACTCCTGCAATGATGGAAAGATTATGCGAGCTAAACGACAAAAGCGCTGCTACAATCTCTGTATCTTTTATTGGTTCTTACGTTTACATAGCTTTCCCTTTAGAAAAGGATTACTTTGAACCTCCGGTATTTAAAAGCCTGCTTACCACCAAATCATTAGATGAAGACCTAAGCATCGTTCGCTTTATGTATGCAATTATTAGCGAACTGGATCTTAACACTAGAATTTGGGGGAAAGAATAAAAAAGGAGTTAATAAAAAAAGTCCCTTTCGGGACTTTATATTATTTAGATAAATACATTGATTTTTCTTTAACAAGCTGTCTGAAGTAAGGATCTTCAGTGTCTTTGATAAATCTGATGGACTCCCCTGTCGACTTCATTTCCGGCCCCAATTCTTTAGTTACCTCAGGGAATTTGTAGAAAGAGAAAACAGGCTCTTTAATCGCATAACCTTCCAATTTACGCTCGATGGTAAAATCTTTCAGTTTATTCACACCTAGCATCACTTTAGCGGCAATGTTGATGTAAGGAACATCATAAGCCTTAGCAATGAAAGGAACAGTTCTCGACGCTCTTGGATTGGCTTCAATTACATATACTTTTTCGTCTTTAACTGCAAACTGAATGTTTAACAAACCGATTACATTTAAGGCTCTCGCAATCTTTTTAGAGTAAGTCTCCATGTCGTTCATTACCTTTTCAGACAAACTGAAAGGTGGCAATACAGCACTAGAGTCTCCAGAGTGAATACCAGCCGGCTCGATATGCTCCATCAATCCAACAATATGAACATCTTCGCCATCACTGATCGAATCCGATTCGGTTTCTTCCGCTCTGTCCAGGAAGTGGTCAATCAGTACGCGGTTACCCGGAAGGTCACCTAATAATTTAACAACGGCCTTTTCAAGATCTTCATCGTTGATCACGATGCTCATCCCCTGTCCACCCAATACATAACTTGGTCTAACCAATACCGGATACCCCACTTCATTTGCTACAACTATTGCTTCTTCAGCATTTTCTGCAACACCATATTTTGGATACGGAATGTCTAATTCTTTGAGCAAGTCAGAGAAACGTCCCCTATCTTCAGCAACATCCATATCGTTATAAGAAGTGCCAATGATCTTTATGCCGTTTTCCTGGAGCTTCTCAGCCATTTTTAAGGCTGTCTGACCACCCAATTGAACAATAACACCTACTGGATCCTCCAACTCGATGATTTCACGTACATGCTCCCAGAATACCGGCTCAAAGTATAGCTTATCAGCCATATTAAAGTCTGTAGACACCGTCTCAGGGTTACAATTGATCATGATTGCTTCAAAGCCACTCTCTTTCGCGGCGAGCAAACCATGCACACAAGAGTAATCGAATTCTATACCCTGACCAATACGGTTAGGACCAGATCCCAATACAATTACTTTCTTTTTATCTGAACGAAGGGATTCATTCTCTTCTTCAAAAGTAGAGTAGTAATAAGGTGTTTGTGCAGCAAACTCAGCAGCACAAGTATCCACCATTTTATAAACACGTTTGATGCCTAATGACTTCCTGCGCTCATAAACTTCGTCTTCAGTTACATTTCCTAGCAGATAAGCAATCTGAATATCAGAGAAACCTTTCTGCTTTAAAGTAAAGAAGAAATCTTTAGGAATATTATTTAGCGAATAACGTTTCAATTCTGTTTCCAGCTGAACCAATTCATGTATTTGTGACAAGAACCATTTATCAATACGTGTAACTTTACGGATTGACTCTAATGGTACACCCATACTCATGGCATCTTTAATCAGGAACAAACGATTCCAGCTTGGATGCTCAAGACCATGCATAATCTCTTCAATACTGCGGCTATGTTTACCATCAGCACCTAAACCAGCTCTGCCAATTTCCAAACTCTGACAAGCTTTTTGTACCGCTTCAATAAAAGTACGTCCGATGGCCATTACTTCACCTACAGATTTCATCTGCAAGCCCAACTCCATGTTCGCTCCTTTGAATTTATCGAAGTTCCAACGGGGAACTTTCACAATCACATAATCAAGTGTTGGTTCGAAATATGCAGATGTAGTTTTTGTAATTTGGTTTTCCAGCTCATCCAGGTTATAACCTATAGCAAGTTTAGCAGCTATTTTAGCAATCGGATAACCTGTAGCCTTACTGGCCAATGCCGATGAACGCGAAACCCTTGGGTTAATCTCGATTGCAATGATCTCGTCGTTATCCGGATTTACAGAGAACTGTACATTACAACCACCTGCGAAGTTTCCGATCGCGCGCATCATTTTGATCGCCTGATTACGCATATCCTGGTAGCAACGATCAGACAATGTCATGGCAGGTGCCACAGTGATCGAATCGCCTGTGTGAATACCCATTGGATCGAAATTTTCAATAGAACAGATGATGATTACATTGTCATTACTGTCCCTCAACAACTCCAATTCGTATTCTTTCCAGCCTAAAACAGCTTGTTCTACCAATACCTCATGTGTTGGAGAAGCCTCAAGTCCGCGTTTTAAAGCCTGGTCAAATTCTTCTTTCTTGTGTACAAAACCACCACCAAAACCACCTAGGGTATAAGAAGGGCGAATTACCAAAGGATAACCAATCTCCTGAGCAGCTTCTTTACCTTCTAAGAAAGAGTTGGCAATTTTTGAAGTTGCAACCCCTACGCCTATATCAACCATTAACTGGCGGAAGGCTTCACGGTTTTCCGTTTTTTCGATTGCAGCAACATCAACACCAATCACCCGCACGCCATATTTCTCCCAAATTCCACGTTCAGAGGCCTCAATACAAAGATTCAAAGCCGTTTGACCACCCATGGTAGGCAGTACAGCATCTATTTTACGTTCTTGTAAGATCTGCTCAATAGAATCTACTGTCAATGGCCATAGGTAAACATGATCACCGATTACTTTATCGGTCATAATGGTTGCAGGATTGGAGTTGATGATCGAAACTTCAATCCCTTCTTCTTTCAAAGATAGGGCGGCTTGCGATCCTGAATAGTCAAATTCACAAGCTTGACCAATAATAATTGGTCCTGATCCGATAATTAGTACTGAGCGTATCGAGGTGTCTTTAGGCATAAGGCTTTAAAAAGTCTAAAGTTATAAGGGTAAAAAATGCAATTATTGTAGACTGGAATCGTCTTAGAGATTTCTTTGATATCATTAAAGATCCCCGACTCTTCTGTCGGGATGCAAAGTTACGCTTTTGAACGTTAAAAATCAGGTATTTTTTCAAAAACCCTTATAAACTGAAAAAGGGGCTAAATGGCCCCCTTCTCTGCGTTTAATCTATAGAGTTATTGTTCAAGTTTTATTTCCCCAACGTCGGTTACAGTGCTATCAACCACAGCAACGTTCTCAACTGACTTGTCTTTATACGGTGGTTTAGCTTTAACCCATACGGTGTAGGTACCTGGTTTTACATTATTAATGGTAAAACTACCACTACTAAGATCACCTTTTATGGTATCTGTTCCTGCTACGGCAACCACTTGCACCGCACCACTATCAGGAGATACTTTACCTTTGATTCCGCCATCCTTAATGGTAACGAAAGCTAATAACAACAACGAAAACGCTGCAATTACTAAAAAATTCACACTTAACTTTTTCATAGGAATTTGAATTTGCTGACTAAAGAAGCCTCCACAACTCCTGTTAGTCAATATTATTTAACCATCAATTAGTTAGTATCATTGTTCCATATCATATTTTAGCTAGTGCTTGTTAACTACAAACAGATTAAACAAATTGTTTTTATAAAATTTAAAAACAGCTACAAAGACCTACAGTTATTCCAAATATCTGTATATAATTAACTACAAAATCACCCGCCATGGTGCATAAAAACACTTTTTTTGTGATGGAATAACATTTGCATATTCTCAACTATGAAAAAGATATTACCATTTTTATTTGCAATCACTGTAATTCTGGCTGGTTGCGGAACAGTACAATCTATTATTAAATCTACATTTCCTTACACCGCAACAATAGTTATCCCTGCCTCAAGCAAAAGCGATACGCCTATCTCTGCAAAATCTGCGGCAACAAGTTTTGATGATGTTTTTGGAAATAAAAACGGAACCAATTATATAAAAGAAATTAGAATTGCCTCTGCAAAAATGATCGCCAGCAATCCTAGCAACAAAAGCTTAGGCATGTTTAAGTCTGTAAAGCTTTTTGTATCAAATGAAAACGGTGGCGAGGTCATGGTTGCGTCAAGAAGTGATATACAAGAGAACATTGGCTCTGAACTTGCGTTAGATATAGACAATTCAAAGTTTTTGGACGATTACATAAAGGGAACCAGTCTCCGTGTAAGAGTTGAATATGTTTTAAGAAATAACACAAGCGCTGATGTAAGCATAAGAACATCAATAGGCTTTACTTCATCACCTAAAGCGCAATAAAAGATAAATAGTTTGTTTGGTTTACTATCCGGCATGGAATTCTTCCTGCCGGATTTTTTTTTACTTTTGGTAAATGTTTGATGTTGTAAAGGATAGTTTCACTCAGTTATTTTTACAAACGGGTTTACTGGAATGGCTAGGTGTTTTCACTGGTATACTGTGTGTATGGCTTGCCGCCAAAAACAACATATACAATTGGCCCATTGCTATAGTAAGTGTAGTCATCTATATTTTCATCTTCTTCGAATCAAAACTGTATGCCGATATGGGTCTGCAGTTTTACTTTTTCGCGATGAATGTCTACGGCTGGTATTTCTGGAGCAAGAACAGAAATAATCCCGAAGCATCGCGACCAATTACAGTCATTACCAAAAAGGAAATTATGCTTTCCATTTTAGGTGTAATTCTTTTTACGTTAATACTGGGCTTTGTACTTAAAAAGAATACAGATGCCTCGTTCCCCTTTTTAGACAGCTTTTGTACGGCCTGTAGTTTAATAGCCCAGATATTTCTTGCAAGAAAGGTATTACAGAACTGGCTGATCTGGATTTTTGTCGATATCATATATGTTGGCATGTACGTTTCAAAAGACCTATATGCAACAGCAGTTATGTATGCATTATATGTTTATATTGCCTCTGTAGGCTATTTAGATTGGAGGAAAACCCACCGTGAACAAACCCATTAAAAAGATAGCCATTGTTGGCCCGGAGAGTACTGGAAAATCAACCATTACCCAGCAGCTTGCAAAACACTTTGATACCTTATGGGTACCTGAATACGCAAGGTATTACTGTGCGGCATTAACCGAACCATGTAATTTGCAGGACGAGGTAAACATGTTTCATGGGCAATTGGCACTCGAAGACTCCATACTAGCCATAGCCGAAAAAGACCTGGTTTTCTGTGACACAACCTTTATCACTGTAAAAATATGGAGCGATGAAGTTTTTGGAGAAACCCCTCAGATTGTTCTTGATGCACTCCCTAAATACAATTACGATTTATACTTGCTGATGGATATTGACCTACCCTGGCAAGAAGATCCTCTTCGCGATTTCCCGCATAAACGAGAACATTTTATGCAGGTATGGCATCAGGAGCTTAAAGCCTTGAACGCAGTATACGTTAAAGTTGGCGGTCAGGGAGAGGATAGATTAAATAACGCAATTACAGCAGTTCAAACATTTTTACACTGATAAAAAAATCAATACCTTTGTACCATCAAAAAGGGGTGCCTTGTTTTGTAAAAAACACGAAAACAGGCTGAGAGCATACCCATTATATCTGTTTACAGATATATGCACCTGATCCGGATAATGCCGGCGGAGGGATTGGAGTTATGGAGTTTAACTGGGCTGTAAGTACCCCTTACTTACAGTGGTTTAACTAAAAGAAACAATAAAGTGAAAAAATTAATGATCACAGCGCTTGCTGTGTTGCTATTGCCGGTGTTGGTAAAAGCGCAATTCTCCATTTCGGGTACCGTATCCGAAAAATCAAATACTACATTACCTGGCGCTACTATTAAGCTAAAAAATAAATCTGCCGGAACAACTGCCGATAAACAGGGAAAATATCAATTAACCAATTTAAAAGCAGGTAATTATACGTTATTAGTAAGCTATCTTGGCTATCAAACAATAGAAAAGAGCATCACAATTAATGCCGATCAAACGCTCGATTTTGTATTAGTTCAATCGGCTTTTCTTGCCGACGAAGTTATTGTAAACGCAACCCGTGCAAATGAAAAGTCTGCAACCACTTATAAAAACATTAGCAAAACAGACATTGAACAAAACAACTTCGGACAAGATCTTCCTTTCATCCTAAACAACACACCAGGTGTGGTTGTTACCTCCGATGCCGGTGCAGGTGTAGGATATACAGGCATTAGAATAAGAGGCAGCGATGCGAGCAGGATAAACGTTACTGTAAACGGGATCCCATATAATGACAGTGAAAGCCAAGGTACATTCTGGGTAAACATGCCTGATTTTGCTTCATCTGTCGACAACGTACAAATCCAACGCGGGGTTGGAACTTCAACAAACGGAGCTGGGGCATTTGGCGGAAGTTTAAACATCCAAACTTCATCAAGCTCAGAAGTCCCTTACGCAGAAATAAACAACACTTATGGAAGCTACAACACCCTTAAAAATACTGTCAAAGTAGGTACCGGTCTTATTGATGGAAAATGGAGCTTTGACGGTCGTTTATCAAGAATCAAATCTGATGGATTTATCGACCGTGCGGCCTCTAATCTTAAATCATACTTCTTATCAGGTGCATATCATGGAAAAACCGATATACTACGTGTAAACGTATTTTCAGGAACTGAAGAAACTTACCAAGCCTGGAACGGTGTTCCTGAAGCTAAACTTAGAGGCGACATTGAGGGCTTAAAAGAACATTACAACAATAACCTCGGCTATCTGTACAACACCCAGGCAGATTCTTTAAACCTTTTCAATTCCGATAACAGAAAATACAATCAGTTCCTTTATAAGGATCAGAATGATAACTACAAACAAAACCATTATCAAGCTTTATACGCAAAACAGTTCAACGAACAATTGTCGTTCAACGGGGCATTACACCTAACCCAGGGCGAAGGATATTTTGAAGAGTATAAAAACAACCAGAAACTTAAAAACTATGGTTTGCCAAATGTTATAGCAGGCGGTTCAACTATTGAAAGAACGGATCTTGTTCGTCGTCGTTGGTTAGATAATAACTTTTATGGTCTTACTTATGCCTTTAACTACCAACCAGAATCTAATTTAAATTTCACACTGGGTGGGGCTTATAACCAATATAGAGGCAAACATTTTGGACAAGTAATATGGGCTCAATATGCATCAACATCAACCAACGATTATCATTACTATGATGGCAAAGGAGACAAGGACGACTTCAATAGCTACTTCAAAGTAAATTATAATCCGGTAACTCAGTTAAGCTTGTTTGCAGACTTACAGTACAGAAATGTGAAATATGATATTTCAGGAACTGACAAGAATCGCAAAGGTTTAGATTACAATAACAACTACAATTTCTTTAATCCTAAAGTTGGAGCTACCTATTTCCTAAACGAGTCAAGCAACTTTTACGCCTCATTTAGTGTTGCAAATAAAGAACCAAACCGCGATGATTTTACCAATTTAAAAGAAGGTCTGGCTGTTCCTAAACCAGAACGTCTAAACAATGTAGAGGCAGGCTACCGCTTTAAAAACACAGATTTTAATGTCGGCGTAAATGCGTACGGTATGTTTTACAAAGATCAGCTGATCTTTACCGGCGAAATCAACGAATATTCTGATGCTTACCGTCAAAATGTAGACAAGAGCTATAGGATTGGCCTGGAGCTAGACGCTTCTTATATTATCAGTTCTCACTTTGCTGTTAATGCAAACGCAGCGTTCAGCAGAAATAAGATCAAGAATTATGTAGACTATGTATCAGAATATGATAACGATTTTAACCTGATTAATGTACAGGCTACAAACTATGCAAACCCGGATATTTCTTTCTCGCCAAACTCGGTAATATTTGGAGAGCTGGTTTACAAACCAGTGGCTGGCTTTGCTATTGCCTTACAAAGCAAATACGTGAGTAAGCAATACATGGACAATACTCAAAACGAAAGCCGTAAACTCGATGCTTACTGGGTAAACAATGCAAGGCTTGGTTACGACTTCAGTTTAAAAGGAATCAAAAACATAAACATAGGCCTGCTTGCCAATAACATTCTAAACAAAAAGTACGAAAGCAATGGTTATACCTACAGTTCAATTTACCCATGGGGAACCACAACAGAGAACTTTTACTTCCCTCAGGCCGGAACTAATTTCTTACTTTCGCTAAATTTGAAATTTTAATCCTATGAAGAAGTTCATCGAAAGACTACATTTTATTACACACGACATTGAGCAGTTAACCCATATCGAGCAGGCACAAATAGCTTGTGAGGCTGGGGCAAAGTGGATTCAATACCGCTGTTTAATTAAAAACGACGATGAGCTTTTAGAAGATATCAATGTGATTGCTGAAATCTGTGACGATTGGGGGGCTACCTTAATCGTTACAGATCACATTCACCTTAATGGCAAAGCCGATATACAAGGTTTCCATATAGAAGATATGGACGCTGATTTCACAAAACTAAGAGAACAATTAGGGGAAGCAGTAACTATCGGAGGCTCGTCAAACACAGTTGAAGGTTTAATCAGACTTGCCAAAGAGGGAGCAGACTATGCCGGCTTTGGCCCCTTCCGCGATACGACAACCAAGCCAAACAATGCTCCTCATATTGGTATAGAGGGATATAAAAAAGCAATGGCCACCTTAAATCAAAATGGTATTATCTTACCTGTTTTAGCCGTAGGGGGTGTTACCGCCGATGATATAGAGGCACTTATGGAAACTGGTGTTTTTGGCATAGCAGCATCAGCCGCAATTAATCAGGCTGAAGATATGAGAGAAGCATATCTTACATTTTATGACAAGATTATGTAATTGTAAGAAAAATAATCTTAAAATTTATTTGTCTATCAACTACATTTGTTCAAAATATTTTTCCTTTTGGACAATACCGAAATCATAGAAAAACCAGATCCCTACGCTGCCCTTCGTTATAGAGAGTTCAGATCTTACCTCGGAATGCGTTTCTTTTTTACGTTCGCATATCAAATGCAAGCTGTTATTATCGGCTTTCACATCTATCATTTAACTAAGGATCCGCTTGCCTTGGGACTAGTGGGGCTCTGCGAAGCCATACCCGCAATTGGTATTGCACTGTACGGAGGATACGTTGCAGATAAATCAGAAAAAAGAGGCCTCTTACTCAAAATATTCTTCGGAGTATTCCTTTGTTCTTTAGTGATGTTAATTGCCACTACAAAGCAAATGCACGCATACGTACCAACAAGTTATATTGTGCCAATCATGTATTTGATGGTGTTTGGAATAGGTATAGCAAGAGGTTTTTTCAGTCCAGCAACATTCTCTTTAATGGCTCAGATCATTCCTAAAAAGCTTTATCCTAACTCAAGCACCTGGAACAGCTCGAGTTGGCAGCTGGCATCTATACTTGGCCCTGCGGCAGGTGGGTTAATTTATGGATTCTATGGCATAACCGTAACTTACAGTGTCATTATTATCTTTATCTCTATTTCACTGATCTGTATCTTCTTTTTAAAACCACACCCGCCAACTTATATACCAAAAGAAAGCATAGTAAAAAGCCTTACCGAAGGTGTCCATTTTGTATTTAAAAATAAAATGATGCTTGGTGCAATGAGTCTGGACCTGTTCTCTGTATTTTTTGGTGGAGCAGTGGCCCTTTTACCTGTATTTGCTAATGATATTCTTAAAGTAGGCTCAGAAGGCCTGGGATTTATGCGTGCTGCTGCTTCTGGCGGGGCTGTTATTACCATGTTAGCGATGACACGCTTCTCTCCTATGAACAAGCCATGGAGAAACCTTTTGATTGCGGTAACCGGTTTTGGAACCAGTATCATCTGCTATGGTCTATCTAAAAACTTCTACTTAACGCTTGCACTTCTCTTTGCAGAAGGCGCATTTGATAGCATAAGTGTAATCATCAGGTCTACCATTATGCAGTTGCTAACTCCAGATGACATGCGCGGCCGTGTGTCTGCTGTAAACAGTATGTTTATTGGCTCTTCAAATGAAATAGGTGCTTTTGAATCAGGTTTAACTGCAAAACTGATGAGAACAGTGCCTGCCGTAGTATTTGGAGGCAGCATGACCATTCTCGTTGCGGGCGTTACCTACCTCAAAACAAAAAACTTAACCAAGTTAACATTACAGGAAATAAACGAGCAGAATGTTTAACCTTAAACGATAGAGAACCTTTCACCCACCTGTTGTCTCCACATCGCATAGTACAAACCATTCTGAAGCACAAGCTCATCGTGAGTTCCCTGTTCAATTACATTCCCTTTTTCCAATACATAGATCCTATCGGCGTGTTTAATTGTCGATAAGCGGTGGGCAATTAATATCGTCATGTGGTTATCTATATCAGAAACCTCTCTTATTGTTGCTGTAATTTCTTCTTCCGTTAAAGAATCCAACGATGAGGTTGCCTCATCAAAAACCAGGATATCCGGCTTGCGCAATAGTGCTCTGGCAATAGACAAACGCTGCTTTTCACCTCCCGAAACCTTCACTCCACCTTCACCAATCATGGTATCCAAGCCTTTATCCGCTCTGGCCAATAAGTTCTGACAAGCTGCCTGATGTAATACCTTCATACACTCCTCATCGGTTGCCTCAGGCCTTACAAACTGCAAATTCTCTCTTATTGTTCCAGAAAACAATTGCGTATCCTGCGTTACAAAGCCTATTTTCTCTCTCAATTCATCTAGATCTATGTTCGTAGCCGTAACTCCATTGTACTTAATGGCTCCTTCCTTAGGCTCGTACAACCCTACCAGAAGTTTAACAAGCGTAGTTTTACCAGAGCCCGATGGCCCTACAAAGGCAATCGTTTCTCCAAGGTTCGTTTCGAAATTAATGCTATTTAAGGCGTTAGTAGAGGCCGATTGGTGCTTAAAGCTAACCTCATCAAATTCTAATTTTTTGATTTTAGCAATTGATGCCGGATTATCAGGTTTCTTATCTTTTGGAATAGACATGATCCGCTCAAAATTATTTAGCGATACCTCCGTTTCCCTGTAAACATTAATGATATTACCCAATTCCTGCAAAGGACCAAAAATAAAGAACGAGTAAATGAATAGTGAGAAGAACTCACCCACCGTAATTCTTCCTGCAAAGATCAGGTACATCATCAAAAAGAGCAGCCCGTTACGCAACAGGTTCACAAACGTTCCCTGGATAAAGCTTAAACTGCGGATGTATTTTACCTTTTTAAGCTCTAGTCCTAAAATCTTCGTGGTTGTAGTATTTAACCTGTTTATTTCCTGTTTGGCAAGTCCCAGACTTTTTACCAGCTCAATATTACGCAGCGATTCTGTGGTAGAACCTGCAAGTGATGTTGTTTCTGCTACAATATTCTTTTGAACTTTTTTAATCCGTTTACTTAAAAACGAACTTAAAAACCCAAGTAAAGGAATAGAAGAAAAATACACCACAGCTATAACCCAATATACAGAGATGGCATAAACCGTCACAAAAATGATCCCGATAATACTTGTAAACAAAACATTTATTACCGCCTGAACCAGTTTCTCAGTATCAATCCTAACTTTTTGTAAAATACCTAATGTTTCTCCGCTGCGCTGATCTTCAAAAACCTGATATGGCAGTTCCAAAGAATGAGCAAGACCATCGGAATATATTTTAGCTCCCAGTCTTTGCGTAATCACATTTACATAATAGTCCTGAAAATTCTTGGCGATGCGGGAAACCATTGCTGCTCCCATAGCCAATAAAATAAGTACCCCGGCACCCTTTATAAACTCATCAGTAGTATAATGCTTATAGTTCGTTACATACTTATCAATGATCAGGCGAAAAACATAGGGATCAAGAAAAGAAAATATCTGATTAACTGCAGCCAGAAACAAGGCCAGAAATATCAGACCTTTATAGTTTTTTAAATAGCTGAATAAGATTTTCATAAATAAAATTTGTTAAAAATAAACAAAGGGAATGAAGCATTACTTCCATTCCCTTTAATTTACGTATAAATTATAATCCTGACCTAAACAGTCATGATATCCTTTTCTTTTGCTTCGGCATGTTTATCGATTTTTACAATGTAAGCATCGGTAATTTTTTGAACTTCAGCCTCACCTGTTTTGATCTCATCATCAGAAACACTTTCACCTTTCAATTTCTTAACCTTTTCGTTGGCATCTTTACGGATGTTACGAACGGTAATACGACCTCTTTCAGCTTCCTCTTTAACCTTTTTAACTAAATCCTTTCTACGCTCTTCAGTTAAAGGAGGAACTACCAAACGGATAATAATACCATCGTTTTGAGGGTTAATACCTATGTTTGCTTCCATAATTGCACGTTCAATAGGAACTAGCAAAGCCTTTTCCCAAGGCTGTATAAGCAATGTACGAGCATCTGGAGTGTTGATACTTGCAACCTGGCTTAAAGGAGTAGGATTTCCGTAATAATCAACCATAATACCATCCAGCATACCAGCAGAAGCCTTTCCTGCACGAATTTTCGTCAGTTCCGACTCGCAGTGCAAAATGGCTTTTTCCATGGTAGCCTGAGCATCTTGTAATTGTTTCTTTATGAGGTCATTCATGATGTGTAAAATTTAACCAAACTTATATAAAATATTGCTATTAGTTTTTAACAAGTGTACCAATGCCATCGCCATTTGCGATTTTCATGAAATTACCTGCTTTGTTCATATCAAAAACAATAATTGGGAGTTTATTTTCTTCGCAAAGCGTAAAAGCAGTCATATCCATTACGTTTAACCCATTAGCATAAACTTCTTTAAAAGTAATTTCTGAATATTTAGTAGCTGCAGGATCTTTCTCCGGATCAGCGGTATAAATACCATCAACACGGGTTCCTTTTAAAACAACATCTGCTTTTATCTCAATTGCGCGTAAAGCAGCTGCAGAATCAGTAGTAAAATAAGGATTACCAGTACCTGCTCCAAAAATCACCACACGTCCTTTTTCAAGGTGACGTACAGCTCTTCTGCGAATAAAAGGCTCACAAATCTGCTCCATTTTTATTGCAGTAAGCAATCTTGTTTTAAGACCTACTTTTTCAAGCGCATCTTGCAAGGCCATACTGTTAATTACTGTGGCTAGCATACCCATATAATCGGCTTGAGCACGGTCCATCCCAGATTTTTCAGCACTTAAACCTCTAAAAATATTACCACCACCAATAACAATTGCTATTTCAAGGCCTTTGGCATGTACCGCCTTAATGTCTTCAGCATACTGCTTTACAACCTCATTATCAATACCATACTGCTTATCGCCCATTAGCGATTCGCCACTTAATTTCAATAGGATCCGTTTATACTTCATGACTCCAAAAATAACTATTTGTTTTAATTAATAAGGCTCAAATGTTCAACTCCCTCTGCAAAAACTTTTAACAGCTCTAATTTTTCAGAAAGCAGGACCAAATTCGCCTTATTTCCAACCTTTAAATCGCCCAGTTTAGCATCCAATTCAATCAGCCTTGCCGGGTTTAGTGTGGCTAAATTCAAGGCTGCTGCCAATGGGATGTCGCAATACGCCACACAGTTTTGTACCGCTTGTAACATTGTTATGTTAGATCCAGATAAAGTTCCATCTGAAGTAATGAATTTCTCACCCGAAAGCTGATGCTGATAAGGCCCGATATTACATGAAGTAACCGCATCAGTTATCAAAAAAATTCTTTCACGGAGCAGCTTGTAGCTCATTTTTACAATTTCAAAATCCACATGATTTCCATCTGCAATAATGCTTGCCATTGCCTTAGGGTGACTAAATACAGCGGCAGGCAAATTCGGTGATCTATGATGTATAGAAGGCATTGCATTAAACAAATGCGTTGTGGTTTTAAAGCCCATATCATAAGCTGCAGTAGCTTGCTCAAAATTGGCATCACTATGCCCCAGCGATAACACGATATTATTATCTAGCAGGTAATTGATAACCTCATCGTCCTGAAGTTCGGCAGCAATGGTCATCATTTTTACCGTACCATCTGCATATTCAAGTAACCTTTTTACCTCATCAAGGGAGGCTTTGCAAATGTATTTCTCAATATGGGCTCCTCTGCGTTTTGCATTAATATAAGGGCCCTCCAAATGTAAGCCCAGAAAACCCCTGGCTTCGCTACGATAAGCTTTTGCTGCAGCGATAGACTGATGAACAACCTCCGGAGTGTTAGTTGCTACACAAGCTAAAAAGCTTGTAGTTCCTTTACTTAGCAAATCCAAATCCATTTGACTTAGCGTATCTGCTGTTGGGTAAGCAGAAAAAAGGTCCTTTCCACTGCCATAAATCTGAAGGTCAATAAAACCAGGACTTAAATAGTTTCCTTCGGCATCTACAATTTCATATCCGACTGGAATCTCTTCGCTGCTGATTTTAACGATCTCACCATTTTCAATTAAGACATTCTGACCTGCAACTTGCAGCCCATCCGCAAAGAACTTACAATTTTTAATAGCTAACATACAAATACAATTATGCCCCAAACTTATATAAAAGTTTTTATTAGAACGTTTCCTGAATAAAAAGAAAAAAAAAGAGCCGCTGCCGTCATCTCGACGATAGGAGAGATCTCTTGATCAAGAAATAACCATAAATCAAATTAGCATAACCAAGAGATCTCTCCTATCGTCGAGATGACGCAGTGTGTGTTCGAGATGATGGTGTGTCTTTCTAATGCTAAGTTCTCAGAATAACGAAAACAAAAAAAAGAGGGTATATCATCATTATAAAAATCATGATACACCCTCTTTTAATATAAAATAAAAGCGATTAAGCTCCTAATTGTACGCGTTTAAATGCAGTAACAGTTAAACCGTTAGCTGTATCATTTAAGAATTTACGAACATCTTTAGATGAATCTTTAACAAATTCCTGGTTCAATAAAGTACTGTCTTTGTAGAATTTATTCAATTTACCAGCAGCAATTTTTTCTACCATTTCTTCAGGTTTACCTTCAGCACGGATTTGTTCTTTAGCGATTTCAGTTTCACGCTCAATAGTAGTTGCATCAACATCAGCTTTATCTAAAGCAACTGGGTTCATAGCAGCAATTTGCATTGCAACATCTTTACCTGCTTCGTCAACACCAGCAACAGCTTGGTTTAAAGCAACCAAAACACCTAAACGGTAGTTACCGTGGATGTAAGGAACAACTTTCTCACCTGATACTGTTTCAAATTTAGAAATACCGATTTTCTCACCGATTTTACCAGTGTTTTCGATAATGATATCAGAAACTTTCTGACCATCAACTTCTAAAGATAAAAGCTCTTCTAATGAAGCAGGGTTTTTATCGATAGCTAAATCAGTAAATTTATTAGCTAAAGCAACGAAATCAGCGTTTTTAGCAACAAAGTCAGTTTCGCAGTTTAATTCAACAACAACACCACGTTTGCCATCAGCTGTAGCTTTAGCAATAACAACTCCTTCGTTAGAATCACGATCCTGACGTGAAGCTGCTACTTTAGCACCTTTTTTACGTAAGTAATCAACCGCAGCTTCGAAATCACCGTTAGCTTCGATTAATGCTTTTTTGCAGTCCATCATACCAGCACCGGTTTGTTGGCGCAATTTGTTTACATCTGCTGCAGAAATTTGTACTGTAGACATTTTATTTCCTTTTTAAGTTATTATCAAAAATTATGGGTTGTACGTGATTGTTGTAAGTAAACCTCCAACGCACAGCATACAACCCAAATTATATTATTAATTAAGCTTCTTCGCTTGTACCTTCTTCGGTTTCAGCTTCGCTACTTACTTTTTTTCTTCTTGCACCAGGAGCAGCAGCTTCAGGAGCATCAGCAGCAGCTTTAGCAGCTACAGCCTCTTTTTCAGTTTCTTCGTCTTTTTCACGTTTGCGCTCATCTAAACCTTCTTCAATTGCTTTGATGATAACATCAGTAATTAAAGAGATAGATTTAGTTGCATCATCATTCGCTGGGATTGGGAAATCGATGTTTGAAGGGTCAGAGTTAGTATCAACCATTGCAAAAGTTGGAATGTTTAATTTCAACGCTTCGCTAACAGCGATGTGCTCTTTTTTAACGTCAATTAAAAAGATAGCAGCTGGTAAACGGTTTAAATCCGCGATACCACCTAATAAGCTTTCTAGTTTGATACGCTCACGCTGAATCATTAAACGCTCCTTTTTAGAAAGGATCGAATAAGTACCGTCTTTAGTCATTTTATCGATGGTAACCATCTTTTTGATTGACTTACGTACGGTAGCAAAGTTAGTTAACATACCACCTAACCAACGTTCAGTTACGAAAGGCATGTTTACTTTTTTTGCTTGCTCAGCAACAATTTCTTTAGCTTGTTTCTTAGTAGCTACGAAAAGAATCTTACGACCAGATTTAACGATCTGTTTGATTGCTGAAGCAGCTTCTTCAGTTTTAGTTAAAGTTTTATTTAAATCTATAATGTGGATACCATTGCGCTCCATGAAAATGTAAGGCGCCATTTTTGGGTTCCATTTACGGGTAAGGTGACCAAAGTGTACACCTGCATCCAATAAGTCTTGATATGTAGTTCTTGCCATTGTTTTGTCTCCTTAAGATTAACGTTTACTGAATTGGAATTTCTTACGTGCTTTCTTACGTCCTGGTTTCTTACGCTCAACCATACGCATATCACGGGTCATCAACCCTTTAGCGCGCAATGCCGGTTTTTTCTCAGCATCTAATTCAACGATAGCCTTAGCGATAGCCAAACGAACAGCCTCTGCTTGACCTTTAACACCTCCACCAGCTACGTTTACATTTACATCATACTGACCAACTAGTTCAGAAACTTCGAACGATTGGTTAACAATGTATTGTAATGGTAACGTTGGGAAATATACTTTGTGGTCTTTACCATTTACGGTAATAGTGCCGTTGCCTTCTTTTAAATAGATACGTGCAACAGCTGTTTTTCTTCTTCCTGAAGTGTTTGTAACTGACATTTCTTCTTTAATTAAAGTTTAATGGTTTTTGGTGATTGTGCCTCGTGCGGATGCTCTGAACCTGCGTAAACATATAAGTTGGTGTATAATTTAGCACCAAGTTTAGTTTTAGGTAACATACCACGAACAGCTTTCTCGATAACACGTTTTGGGTGTTTAGCCATTAACTCTTTTGGAGAAATGAAACGCTGACCACCTGGGTATCCGGTGTAAGAAGTATAAATTTTCTCTGAAAATTTATTTCCGGTCAACTTAACCTTGTCTGCATTAATAACGATAACGTTATCACCGCAGTCTACGTGTGGGGTATACTCAGGCTTGTTTTTACCACGGATGATCATTGCGATCTTCGATGACAAGCGCCCCAAAATCTCGCCTTGTGCGTCAACAACAACCCACTGTTTGTTAACAGTTTTTGCATTGGCAGAGACAGTTTTGTAACTTAACGTATTCACTTGCTTGTATTTAATTTGTTTAACAATTATTTATTCCCCCTAAATTTTAGGGACTGCAAAGATAGTGTAATATCTTTAATTGTCAAACAGTTGAAGAAATATTATTAGAATAATAACGGGAAACGCTCTCCGTCAAAAATTTTTAAGCAATTTTTATACAATCTTAACACAAGGTTTATACAATGTTTATACAATCAAAAACTGTTTAAACGCTGTTTTACATCTGTATAACTAAAGCTCAGTCTGGCTTTATCTTACAGACCTGTACCCAAGTTCCGCACCGCCACTAACAGGCAAAATTGTTCCCGTAATAAACCTGGCTTTTTCCGAAAGCAAAAAAACACAGGCATCAGCAATCACATCTCCCTCCGGACAATAGCCCAAAGGATGTATATCGTCCAAATATTGTGCTATCGATGCCGGATTCGGTTGCTCTTTACTCCACTCCCGCAGCATAGGGGTCCAAACTCCCGCTGGCAGAACCGCATTTACACGGATTTTATATTGTGCATAATCCAGCGCCATCGATTTTGTCAGCGTATTCATTGCGCCTTTGGTAGCAGTGTAAGCTGCATGGTTTTCCTGTCCTATTTCTCCAACAAGACTACTTGTATTCAAAATACATCCTTTAGATTCTTTTAATGCTTCAAATCCATATCGGGTTGTATAGAGTATACTTTTCAAATTCACATCCATCAAATTTCCCCATTCCTCATCGCTGGTCTCATGCAAAGGTTTAGATGGCGAGGCCACACCTGCATTGTTGTGGATCGCATCTAATTTTCCATAGCGGGCTAAGGTCTTTGCAATTGCTATTTCAACATCATCGGCTTTAGATACATCGCATACAATACCGAGATGCGCAGAACCCAATTGCCTTACAGCATCTTCCACAGGTTCAGGCGAAGATGCCGCAACAACCACATTTGCACCGGCCTCGGCATAAGCCTTTGCACACTCAAAACCAATCCCTGCTGAACCTCCCGTGAGGAAAATAACTTTACCGGATAATAATTGCATATTCAATATTTTTTCTATAAATCTTAATCTGTATGGAAAACCTGTTCCATATCTGTCCACACTTGCTTTTTAGCCGCTGCTTCGGGCAATGGTTGCTGGCAAGGATCTGTTTCTTTCCACCATCTTTGGGTTTCCGGATCATCCGCCATCTTCTTCATATCCGCATCAAAATCAACACCCGTATATTCAAAATAGCTGAACAAATAATAAGCATCTCCTATCTTTTCCAGATAAATCGAATAATTCCTGATGTTACATTCTTTTATTTTCTTTAAAACGGATGGCCAGGCATTGGCATGTAATTGCTTATAGTAATCCAATTTTTCGGGCTTTAAACCTGTTACAGAACCAAATCGCTTAACATTAGCCTGCTTGGTTTCTTCTTTACAACCGGTCAGAAAAAGGCCGGTAATAAACACAATGAGAATATATCTTTTCATTTTATCTGAATATACAATACAATACACCTGTCACCAATAAAAGCAAGCCCGACAGCACTTTGTAATTTCCTAATCCCTTCCAGGCAGTCCCCTGCAAAGGTTCCCATGGCGATTTCCAATAAAGCTGTGCGCTCTCTTCGGTATGTTGCACAGGATAGATATAAGAAAAGCTTACCTGAATAATCACACAGGTGCAAAAAAGGTAAAATGCCATCATCATAAATGGTATATGGCCAATTAGGGTTTCAGGAAATATCTTATTGATAGCAAATACAGCTACTCCCAGAACAGACCCGATCCATAAGGTTAATTTGGCTGATTGGGCAGATGCTCCTTTCCAAAATACGCCCAACAAAAACACACAGGTTATTGGCGGCGCAATGTGCGCTATAATATCATTGATTCCACTAAATATGCTTTCGTATCTATTTAATAAAGGCAGCAATCCTAATGAAAATACAAGAGCAATACCTGCAGCTATTTTCCCTATCCTGATCAATTGTTTATCTGATGCCTCGGGGCGATAGCGCTGATACATATCATAACTAACCATTGTTGAAATGGAATTTAAGGCTCCTGAAACCTGACTCATTAAGCCCGATAAAAGGGCCGCTACTAAAACACCAATCAATCCTGAAGGCAGCAGCTGAGTAATCATAAGCGTATAAATGCCCTTTGAGTTTACATTTCCCTTATCATCAACACCTAAACTGCTTACATCTAAATGGCCGGTCTGCACTAAAGTATAAGCAAACAAGCCTGGCAGCACGAAAATAAAAACAGGTAAAATTTTTATAAACCCACAAAATAAAGGCCCTACTCTTGCATGATTTTCATCTTTAGCACCAAGCACGCGCTGTACAATGGTCTGATCTGCACACCAATACCAAATACCCAAAATAGGATAACCCAAAAACACGGTATACCAGGGCATTCCGCTGCTATCGCCATGTGGGCGCAACATCGAAAGTTTATCCATCTCACCTTTGTTTTTTAATACATCAGTCATTGGTTCCCATCCGCCCATTTTATTAAAGGCAGCATAGCTGATAATAAAGGCTCCTGCAAGCAAAACAACTGTTTGGATAGACTCTGTTACAACAACGGCTTTTAGCCCGCCTATAATGGTATAAATAGCTGTGATTATACAAATTACAATCACGCTTACATACATGTTAAGTCCAAACAGGGTTTTCAATACAATACCACCCGCCAGCATAGAGAACGCGATATGGATAATTATTGCAGATACTACTGAAATGACAGCCAGCCAGTCGCGACTGGAGCGGTCGTAGCGCTTTTCCAAAAAATCGGGTAGCGTAGCAACTCCCGACTTAATATAAAATGGGACAAAAAACAGCGACAACAGAATAAGTGTAAACGCCGCCATCCATTCGAAATTACCATTAAGCAAACCACTATCAAAGCCGCTTTGCGCCAGACTAACCAAATGGACTGTAGAAATATTTGTAGCAAACAGCGCCAGTCCTATAGCCGGCCATTTTAACGTTTTACCAGCCAGAAAATACTCGCCGGCAGCATTCGCTTTGCTTTTGCGCCGATGACTGATTCCCGCCCATAAGCCTATAGCTAAAATACCAAGTATATACAGGATACTAATGCTTAAGTCTAGTGATTTTAACATCGCATATATTTTTCTGAGGTTTAATTTAAGGGTTTCAAATCGCAACTACTGCCGGGCTCCATTGGCGTTTTATAAACCCCGCCCTCTATAATTACAGGATCTACAAAGTGCTTTTGCAAATGGGGAATGTGCTCCAGGAACAAAGCTTCATGGCCCATTGTAATGTGATTAAATAACACCAAATGCTGATGAAGCTGACCCATATCGCCTACGTGTGGCACCACTGGAATTCCATATTTACGACAAAGCAGACTAACAGTAATAAATTCACTTACACCGCCCACCCTTACTGCATCAACCTGCATAAAACCTGCAGACCTGGTTTGCAAATAGTTCTTAAAGATAATCCGGTTTGGTACATGCTCTCCTAATGCAAGTTTGGTTGGGGCAATAGCATCGGCCAGTGTTTTATGTGCAAGTACATCATCCGGATGAGTTGGTTCTTCTATCCAGTAAGGATTCATGCCCTGCAGCTCTTTGCATATTTTTAGTGCTTGCGGTAATGTCCACTGCTGATTTGCATCCAGCATAACTTTTACATCATCTCCGGCTACTTCACGCACAATATGCGATCGGCGGATATCTCTCTGCGGGTCTGAACTGCCCACTTTCAGTTTCATAGCCGTAAAGCCTTCAGCAATGGCTTTCTTACAATTTTCGCGAACCTTCTCATCTGTATAATTAAACCAGCCTATCGAAGTATCGTACCCTGGATAGCCCTGGGTAACAATTTGTTTGCGAGCCTCTTTACCTACCTCATTATCTTTTAATAATTGTAAAGCCTGAGCGGCCGTAAGCTCATCTTCTAAATAAGACAGATCAAGTGTATTTACTATTTCTTGTGGTGATAAATCATTTAACAATTTCCAAAGTGGCACTCCTCTCTTTTTAGCCCAAAGATCATAACATGCATTGGTAACAGAGGCAAGAGCCAAATGCACTATACCTTTATGTGGTCCAAGCCAACGAAACTGCTGCTCATTGGACAGCTGATTAAATACGCTTCCAAAATCAGACATTAGTTCTTCAATATCTCTTCCTTTTAGCTGATCTGCATAGAACTGCGCAGCCTTGCAAACAAGATCATTTCCCTCTCCAAGCGTAAATGCAAAACCTGTTCCCACTAAACCGCCGTCATCAACCAGATTGGTTACTGCATAAGAATATATGGGATCACGATGAATGGCATCACTGCCTGCACCCTTAGCTAACGGAAACCTTGCATCCTGTATATTTATACTTTTAATCATAAATCTAAATTAGTGCGTTACCTTGCTCCAAACAATGCATTATACTTCTGTTTTAATGAATTATTCTATTGCTTTAAATAATTCTTCATTCTATTGTTTATAATAAATCTAAATAAGCTATATTTGGCCCGAATCACAAAACGCGAGGGCATTGTCAGACAGAAAACCTACAGATTATTGCACCAATCCTCTACGGATCGACGAACAAGCGTTCGAAACCGTATATAATCTGTATTGGGAAAAAGTCTACGCTGTTTGCTACAACAATATCCGCGAAATAGAACCTGCAAAAGAGATGGTTCAGGATATTTTTAAATCACTTTGGGAACGCCGCCATGAGCTTGAACTCGAAAAAGTAAGCAACTATCTAATCAGATCTGCTAAATTTAAAACATTCGAATACATCAGAAATAAAGTTAGCAGGCAGAAGCATGTAAGCATCAAAATGCAATATTCATGCCCATCAAGCAATTGTACCGAAGAGCATGTTTTATTTAACAACCTTAAAGAAAAGGTAAATATCCTTGTTGATACGTTGCCATGCCAATGCAAAAGAGTTTACAAGATGAGTCGCGAGCAAGGGCTTAGCAATAAAGAAATTGCCTCTGCTCTTCTGATTACAGAGCGTGCAGTAGAATATCATATTACCAAAGCAATGAGCGTGCTTAAAGTTAAACTTGCACCCTATAATAATTAATTTTCAATAAAGCTTACGGAAATTACAGCGTTATGCTACTTACATTTAAAGCGCTAATTTTATATAAGTTTATGTTACTTTTACCAAAAAGACCTAAAACCAGGTAACTGTAAAGCCATATGAATATCAATCAAGAACTGATAGAGAGATACCATAGAGATGAGTGCACTCAAGAGGAACGCAAGGCGGTAGAGGATTGGTTGTTTGCAGATGACTCGGCAGAAGAGCTGGATCTTCCAGTTGGCGAAGACAAGGCAGCCCACAAGGCTGCTATTTGGAATGAAATAGCTCCCGCACCCGCTAAGGAAAGCATTACCAAAAGCCATTCGCTTTCATTCTGGAAAGGCGCAGTTGCGGCTTCAATAGTTTTAGGATTACTAGGCTTGGGTTTTTATCAATTTACAATAAAGACAAAAAATGATTCGCCTCAATTTGTGTCTGTCGATAATACTTCAGCAATAAGCGTTAGGCATCTTGATTCTAAAGGCTATAATATTTCCGTTGGCCCAAATACACTTGCTAAAATAAATTATGCTACAGGCTCCGTTGACCTATCGGGGAGTATGTTGATTTCTCCTAAAAAAGATGTAGAGCTTAAATTTAAAGGAACTGATAAAAAAATATCTTTAAAAGGGGGTCAAACTTACATTATCCTTAACGGTAAAACAGACGAGGATAAGATCATTGTAGTTAGCGAAAGAAACCTGATGGACTTGCCGCCTGTATTACAAAAACAAATCATAAATCAGTTCAGTATCTAATAAAACAAATCATCCTTGCAAGAAAAAACAATATATAAATCTGTTAAAAAGGTTATTCTTTTATTAACATCAGCCACCTTATCATTATTCCTTTATTCCTGCTCCCAACAACCAGAAACCAGCAACATGCTGGCGGGCAAAAATTACAGCATGTATATTCTTGGAAAAGATGGTAAAGAATATATTGTTGAAACCAACTCCTTAGATAGCGGAAAAATATTACCTGAACAACAAGGGGCAATGTTAGATGCAAAAGCAATGGACAGAGACATCATTGTTAAAGACGGTAGCTACTACCATCTAAACAGAAAGAAAGCTGAATTATCTAAATACAATGTACAAAATGATTCTTTACATTCTCTTGCATCTATCCCGCTAAAAGACTTTTCAATAGAGAACTATTTATGGGTAGGTAAAGACTCCTTGCTATTAACAGGATTGGACATTAAAGGTTTTAAGCAGGCAAAATACGTTCTGATTGAAACTGGAAAGATGGATCTGCTATCTTCAGGCAGCCTCGCAATTCCCCAGCCTTCTGGTAAGCTTACTTCTATGTCAATTGGGTTTGTAGAGCTGCGTAAAAATCACCTTTTCGTTGGTTATACGTACCACCAGCAATTAAGTTCCTCCAATTACACCACAAGCGACACCACTTACATTGCCGAGTTGGGCTATCCGCAAATGAATCTTTTAAAGATCGATAAAGATACCCGTTCCACCTATCCGGGGGGCATAAACACGGTACAGTCTTATTCCTTTAATGATGAGCACAACAATTATTACTTCATGTCGTGTCCGGGAATAGCTCTTGGCAATCGCCCCGACCTACCTAGCGGAATATTTAGAATCAAAGCAGGTGATGAAAGCCTGGATAAGGACTACTTTATCAACATCTCTTCGTCATTAATAAATAACCATGCTTATGGCATGTGGTATATTGGCAACAACAAAGCCATCATCAGAAGTGAAAGAAAGGACCTTTTTAAGGGATTAGGCGATCATTATAGCACCGCTCATTTTGAATTTTATCTGATTGATCTGGCCGCAGCAAGAGTTATTAAAAAACTTAACCTTCCCCTAGATAAGGGAACAAGAAGAGAGTGTATTATTGTTAAAGATAATATGGCCTACATTGCGGTCAATTCAAGCACTCAAGGCAACTTTATCTGGATTTATAACCCCAAAACAGATGACTTAAAGAAAGGGCTTGAACTGGCGGGCAATACCGATTTCATTATGCGCATCGATAAACTGAATCCTTAGAATTAAACTATTTTAATATTTTTTGCTTTCCCACCTTCGGGGAAGTCGTGGTTATGCTACTTACAGTATAAATACACAATATTAAAATAATGCTATATCGTAAAACTTTACTTTCAATATTCTTTACCGCTCTATCATCTTATGTGTTCGCACAAAATTCTTCCATCTCTGGAATTGTAAAGGATAGCACCACAACCATTTCCGGCGCTTCTGTTGTATTAAAAAATACAAAAACCGGAATCACAACTGATTCTAAAGGGTATTTTGAATTAACTAATCTCGTAAAAGGAGCCTATACCATTCAGATAAGCTACCTCGGCTATATTGCAGAATCGAGACGGATAACACTGAAGGAGGGCGAAAAACTCAACGTCAATTTTTCTCTAAAAAGGGATCTCAGATTATTAAACGATGTAGCAATTGATGCAAAGACTAAAACACGAGAGATTAAAGAGTCCGGATTTTCGGTAAATGCCATTGAGACTAAAAAGTTTGCAAATACTACTGCCGACTTAAATCAGATTTTGAACAGGAGTACTGGTGTTAGAATCCGTGAGCAGGGTGGATTAGGTTCTGACTTCAAATTCTCCATCAATGGGTTATCAGGAAAACAAGTCAAGTTTTTTATTGACGGTATCCCAATGGATGTAATGGGAAGTGCAATGTCATTAAATAACATTCCTGTTAACTTGGCAGAACGCCTAGAGGTTTATAAGGGGGTTGTACCTGTTCAATTGGGGGCAGATGCAATGGGTGGAGCCGTAAATGTGATTACAAACCAAAAGGTAAGCAACTATCTTGACCTAAGTCATAGTTACGGTTCATTCAGCACCAACCGATCGGCACTAACGGGCCAATATGTTCATGAGAAAACAGGGATTATCATAAAAGGAAGTGGCTTTTTAAATTCATCTGTAAACAACTACAAAATGAAAGGTGTCGATGTAGTTGTGGGTGGTGTAAGAGATGGCAATTACATTACGGATGTTACCGATGCGGAGTATGTGAAGGCAGATGTCAGACGTTTCCATGATAATTATTTATCAGCTCTTGGTCAGGTAGAAGTAGGTATCACCAATAAAACATGGGCAGATGTGCTTTTCATTGGAGCCGGATACAATGAAGGTCATCAAGATTTGCAAACTGGCTTCGACCAAAACACGGTTTATGGAAAAGTTCGAAGAACCAACTATGCAAAAAGCGGAACTTTAAGATATAAAAAGGACAACCTATTTACCGAGGGACTGAATTTTAGTGCATTTGCAGCAAGATCCAAAGACACATATAAAACCACAGACACGCTGTTCCGCAATTATAATTGGGATGGGACCTGGTACGATAAAGGCTATACTGAAATGGGCAACGGGATTAAAACCATCGCCAATATCGTTAGACCACGCACCTATGCAATGGGAAACTTGAGTTATGTCATAAATAGTCAGCATTCTCTAAACCTTAACTATACACTCGATCATTTAAAGAATGAAAACTACAATCAGCTACAGGTAGATCGCGACAGTCTTCCTGGCCTGATGAATAAACAGATTGTAGGCTTTGCCTATCAGCAGAACTTGTTAGAAAACCGTTTGGTAAACACCGTTTTTGGAAAATACTACCATCTTGGTTTAGAAAGGGCTAAATATATTAATGGCGCCTATGCATTACTCGATACTGCCTTTGGAAATTTTGGGTATGGCATAGCTTCAAGGTATAAATTAACCAAAGGTCTCGGCATCAAGGCATCTTATGAGCATACTTACAGACTTCAGGAGGCGGAAGAAATGTTTGGCGACGGATTAAACCTGCAAGGTAATCCTGACTTAAAGCCTGAGCGCAGCGACAATATCAATTTTGGCGCATATTATGGCTTTCAAATTGATAAGAGCTCGCTTTTTATTGAAGCATCGGCATTTTACCGCAATGCGAAGGACTTTATTTTTCCTGTGCCAGATGTGCGTTCTAAATTGTTAAAAAACGAAAACCAGTCAAGCGTTCGCATTACAGGCTTTGAATCTGAGGTAAGATATAACTACGCTCAGCTTCTTTCCCTAACATTAAACCTTACCTATCAAAATGCAATAAATACAACAAAATTTGGGCAGACGGAATCTTACTATATTGAAGGAACGTATAAAAATAAAATCCCTAATCAGCCGTGGTTATTCGGAAACGCCGACTTCACCATTGGTCAAGACAACATCCTTGGAAAAGATACCCGTTTGCAATTTAACTGGTTTACACAGTATGTAAACTGGTTCTATCTGACCTGGGAAAGTAAAGGAAATCCAAATGGAAAATCAGACATTCCTACACAATTTATCCATAACGCCTCTCTAAGTTATTCCCTTCAAAAAGGGAAGTACAACATTTCTGCAGAGTGCAGAAACCTAACAGATCACCTTGCCTACGACAACTTTAAACTACAAAAACCTGGCAGGTCATTCTCGGTTAAACTCAGATATTTCATTCAATAAATTAATATTTCACACAATAAGCATGAATAAATTATTTTACTATACACCAAAACTGCTACTGGTTGCATTAATGCTCATATCAGTTAGCGGATGCGAAAAAAGAGACATTGGTAACGTAGAAGAAGGAACGAAATACGCTGCAATTCTATGTGTGGGTAGCTGGCCGAATACTGCTTATTACATCACCAGCATTCCTTCATTAACCAGCGGTACAATTAGCTTAAAGGGCAATGGTGCGGAAATGACAGGAAAAGTATATGCGCAGGATGTAGTGCAGAAAGATGGTTTTTACTATCATGCAAATGCCAATAGCGGGCGTTTAGGAAAATATCACGTAGAAAATGGATCATTGATCATAGACAAAGAAATTCCTTTTGCATGGTTAAACTGGAGTTCTTATGCCTGGGCAGATAATAACACGTTGGTTATTTTCGGAGAAGGTAATGGAGAAGCGCGTTATGCGGTAGTTAAGGTAGATAAAATGACCATTAAAACTGGCACACTTGGCCTTGAAGCCATCCCTTCTGGATTTCAGACCTATAGTATCGGCTTTGCTGAATACAGGGCTAACAAATTATTTCTGGGATATGGTTTCGGGTCTAATGACTGGTCTCAGTATCCTAACATGCCTGTTTATCAAAAATCATTTGTAGCTGTTATAGATTATTCGACTATGGTTGTGGAAAAATCATTAGCGGATACGCGTACCACGGGGCTTGGCGGACCAAGTGTTTATGCTCCATCATCTTTTGTTGATGAAAACAATGACTTGTATTTCATTAGTGATCCGGTAAATGTATATGATTACAAATCACCTGCAGCAATGTACCGGATTAAAAACGGACAAACAGAAATTGACCCTAGCTATTTCTTCAATTTTTCCGCTGCTGCTAACAATGAAATGGCTCCGGCAATGTGGTACATTGGTAATGGAAAAGCTATTGTAAGATCACGGATAGCCGGACAGTCCATTGATGCAGATCATTACTTCCGTGTTATTGACGTGAAAAATGGCACCCTTGTTAGAAAATTAGATCTGCCCGTGGATAAAGGTGAACGAATGGTAAATGGAGTAATTGTTGAAGATGGAAAAGCCTTTATTGCGGTTAATGCTGCCGACAGAGACTACATTTGGGAGTATGATCCGGCTACTGAGAAATTAACAAAAGGTGTTGAATTTATAGGTGGCATCGATTACATCCTTCGTATAGAAAAACTGAAATAGTAGATATAACTTTTGACTTGATAAATGGTTTTCAAAAAGATCAATGCCTGGTTTCATTTATGGCTTGGATTAGCATCCGGAATTATAGTATTTATCCTAAGCATTACTGGCTGCGTCCTGGTATTTAAACAAGAAATAAAAAGCATTAGCTCACCATGGCTACACGCCCGAAAAACTATAGATGCTGATCAGTTTTTACCCCCTTCTGTGCTTTACAAATCCGTTCAAAAAACTTTGCCAGGCAAGGAAGTGGAATCAGTATGGTATTACGGAGAAAACAGGACTGCACAACTTACCATTCATGAATCGGATTCCATTGTCTATGTAAACCCTTATACTGCAAATGTGGTTGCCATGGTTGATCATGAAGACATCTTCCATTTTTTTGAAGATGGACATTATTATATGTGGCTGCCAGAAAAAATAGGCCATCAAGTGGTAGGATGGGCCACTTTCATCTTCTTTTTTCTCCTTATAAGTGGCCTTATATTATGGTGGCCAAAAAAATGGACTAAAAAAACACGCGAGCAGAGTTTTAAAATAAAATGGCGTGCAAAATTTAAACGGGTAAATTACGACTTACACAATGTGCTCGGTTTTTATTCCATCATTATAGCCATTATTATGGCATTTACAGCACTAATGATGAGCTTCACCTGGTTTAACAAAAGTGTATACTGGATGGCTGGTGGAGAAGATAAGCCTCGTATACAGGCGTTGTCTGACACAACAAGCAATCCCAAATCAAATATGCTTTCACAGGTTGATAAGGCATGGCATAAAGGCATAAACGAAATTGCTGAACACGAACGCAATGATATTCTGATGCATTTTCCAGAGAAAGCATCAGATCCGATTTATGTGTGTACGGATATGTACAGAGGAACATGGCGCGATGTTTATCTGGATCAGCACACACTTGCGGAGTTACCTGCTTCAAGTAAAAGATTAAGAGACGAAGACCTTGCATCCTGGATCCGCCGGTCTAATTATGGCTTACACGTAGGAGCATTTGCTGGCCTTACAACAAAGATCATTTATTTTTTTGCCAGCCTGATATGTGCCAGTTTACCTGTTACTGGTTTCTATGTTTGGTGGGGTAAAAGAAAAAAAGCAGCAAAAAAGAATAAACTCGTTCCAATACTTTCTTAAAGAAAACCTATGAAAACATATAGTACAGGAGGCCCAAAGCTTTCTACAGGATTCCTATTACCCTTTATTTTGCAAATGGCATTTATCGCTTTTCAACTCCCTTGCTATGCACAAACCAAAGGCAATATATCGGGAAAGGTAGTTGATCCCCAGGGCATACCTATAGAATATGTTTCTGTAGGCTTGCTCTACGAAGATGGAAAAATGGTAAAAGGAGCATTAAGTGACTCAACTGGAAAATTCACATTTTCGGCTGTCCCTGATGGAAAATACCTTGTAAAGGTTACCGGGGTAAGCTATCATCCGCTCACTACTCAATCATTTGTTATATCCGTAGAAAACAGAATACTGGACCTTGGCCTTTTAAAATTAAAGGAGGACAGCAAATTACTAAATGCAGTAGTGATCTCGGCACAGAAAAAGTTAGTAGAACAGACAATAGATAAAACAGTAATTAATGTAGAAAACAGCATCTTATCTGAAGGCAATACGGCGTTAGAACTTCTTGAAAGGGCTCCCGGTGTTAAAGTTGGTGAAGATGGCCAGATTTCGTTAAAAGGCCGTTCTGGTGTGTTAGTGATGATCAATGGAAAATCAACTTATCTCTCTCCAAAAGAGTTAAGCACCTTATTAAAAGGAACCAATTCTTCTTCTATTTCAAAAATAGAAATCATGAGCAATCCATCTGCTAAATATGACGCGGCCGGAAATGGTGGTATCATCAATATCCAGATGAAGAAAAATATGAAAACCGGTTTAAATGGGTCAGTCTCTTTAAACGGAGGGGCTAGCAGGAATGCACGCTATGGCAGTGCACTAAGTTTAAACTACAGAAACGACAAGGTAAATGTTTATGGCAGCTATGATTACGGTTATCGTGGCGAAACAGAATACCTGGATTTTGTTAGACGCTTTTATGATAACGGGAATGCAGGAGGTATCGCAAGCCGGGCTTCTTATCAGGATACAGAAACCGATGAGCCACTACATACAAATAACTTCAGGCTTGGGCTTGATTACGAGCTTGACAGTTCCAATACAATCGGGTTGCTTATAAATGGTAATGTTGGGAAATACACACATGATAGCAAGACTGGAAACAGGCTAATTTCTGGTGATGGGACAATAATTAGTCGTATGGCTACAACCAATTACGACCAGCAGAACTGGAAAAACTTAACATACAATGTTAACTATCTTCATAAATTTAAAAAAGAAGGCAGGACATTCTCAGCCGATGCTGATTTTGCGAGTAATAGCTTTACTTCTAATCTAAATTTAAAGACAACCACACTTCCATCAACGGATGGACAAGCCGGAATAACCACAAACAGACGAGGATATATCCCTGCCGTAACAGATGTATATCTTGCTAAAATAGATTACGCAGATCCCCTCACCAAAACGATAAAATTAGAAAGCGGACTAAAAAGCAGCATCATACAATCCGACAATAACCTCCGATACGATGTACTAAACAATGGCAACTGGGAGTACGACAGTAATGGCAGCAATCATTTCAAGTATAAAGAACAGATACATGCAGGATATTTCAACATTAATAAAGAATTTAAAGGCTTTAGTGTACAAGCAGGTTTAAGAGGCGAATATACGAGAACACAGGGCCATCAAATAACTACTGATTCTTTATTGATCCGCAGCTACTTTCAACTGTTTCCAAGTGTATTTATAAACAAGCCTATTGGCAGTAATCATCAAATTCAGGCTGCTTATAGCAGAAGAATAGAAAGACCAGACTACGGGGACCTCAATCCGTTCAGAGTGTTCAGAGATCCGCTGCTTTTTTATCAGGGAAACCCCTTTTTAAAACCAGAACTGATCAATACATTTCAATTGAGCCATAGCTTTAAGGGGAAATATACTACCGCGATAAACTACAACCAAACTACCGATGTGATTACCTGGCTAAGCGGCCAGATAGATTCATTAAATACCACTTTTGAATCTCCTCAAAACCTAAACAGGCTCATTAACTATGGCATTAGCTTCACCGCTTCTACCACATTTATTGAATGGTGGAATGGAACACATTTCGCAAACATTTTTCGTAACGAGTATAAAGGAAATGTGCATAACAATACGTTTAACAACAATACAACGAGCTTTAGTTTCAACTCTCAAAACTCATTTAAAGCCGGCAAGGGCTACACGATGGAATTAAGTGGATTTTATTACTCTGGTTCAGTTTATGGTATATCAACCTACAAAGGAAGCTATGCAATATCAACTGGTGTACAAAAAAACATATTGAAAGATAAGGGAAACATTAAGCTTATGGTAAATGACATTTTCCAATCTAACAGATACAGGGAGCAAACAAAATATCAGAACATAGACATGTATACCAATAAAAGGCCTGATAGCCGTAGGATAATGTTATCTCTTTCTTACCGTTTCGGTAATCAAGACATTAGTAAAAAAGACCGCAAAACAGGTAGCGAGGACATTCAGAATAGAGTTAAGGGCGGTGGATAAGCAATAATATACTTTGAATTATTATCCCTGCAATTAAACAAGCACTAATGGCAATATATAGCCAGCTATTCCCAAAATAATTATGTTCAAATGAAGCCACGATTACATTGTAGGTCCATATTGCCAAAAAACCAGCAAACACCAACACAGGCAATCCAAGAATAAAATATATTGTTGTAGGTTTTATGTCTTTCTCAGCATTTCTGATGGTGAGGCCACTAAAAGCAATTACCGTGAAAATGCCAATCATCGCATAAGATGTGCTGTTTAGCAAATAGAACAAAAAGTATACAATAGCTAACGCAATATTTATATAGGATATGGACTTTAACATCTGTTAAAGATACTGATTCAATTGCAGGGACTGCATTAAGAAAAATGTAAAACAAGAGAACCATTCGGCCTTATTTTTGTTTAACTTTCATAAACGAATATCATTATGAAGAAAGAAACTAAAATAATTGCAGGTATATTGGCAGGAGTAGCTCTTGGCACAGCAATAGCAGTAATACTATCATCAGATAAAGATGGTGAAATGAAAGGCAAAGTAACCGATTGGTTCTGCGATTTATTAGATTCTTCTAAAGACAAGCTTGCAGATGTTTCAGATAAAGTGAAAGATACCATTGCAAAAGTAAGAGCGTAATATATTCTGAATGAAGATTGCTTTTCATGGTGCAGCACGCGCTGTAACTGGTAGTAAACACCTTATTACCTTAAATAACGAGACTCAAATTTTATTGGACTGCGGCCTTTTTCAGGGCATGGGCGACATCACAGAGGGCTTAAATGAGTCCTTCGGATTTGATCCTGCAAAGGTTACTTACATGATCTTATCTCATGCGCACATAGACCATTGCGGATTGCTGCCTAAGTTGGTTTCTGAAGGTTTTAATGGGCCTATATATTGTACTCCTGCAACGCGTGATCTGGCCAGGATCTTACTATTGGATTCGGCCAAAATACAAATGCAGGATGCAGAATATGCAAACAGGAAAATTAAGCGTGTAGAAGATCAGGAAATGCCGCTGTACACAGACAAGGATGTTAACAAAACGCTTAGTTTGTTTAAAACGGTTTCCTACGATCAGGATTTTGAAATAGACCCTAACATAACCCTACGGTTTACCGATGCAGGACACATTGTTGGCAGTGCAGCGGTCCATCTAAAAATAACTGAAGATGGAAAGGTAACGCATATCACTTTTAGTGGAGACGTTGGCCGTTATGGGGATTTACTGTTAAAAAGTCCGCAAACATTTCCTCAGGCCGATTATATCATCATGGAATCTACCTATGGCGATTCCCTGCATGTTGATCTGGAGCCCATAGAGAATATGTTATTGCAGATTATTAAGAATACATGCGAGATCAAAAAAGGGAAAGTAATTATACCGGCTTTTAGTGTAGGTCGTACTCAGGAACTACTTTATGCACTAAATGGACTGGAGCTTAAAAACCAATTGCCCGATGTCCGCTATTATGTAGACAGCCCTCTTTCACTTGAAGCGACTCAGGTATTAAAAGACCACCCGGAAGTATACAACAATGGTGTTAAAGAGGTTTTCAAAGTAGACCATGATATCTTCGATTTCAGAGGTTTAAAATTTATAGAGAGCGTTGAAGAATCCAAAGCGCTGAATAGTGATGATCGCCCTTGCGTAATTATATCCTCATCCGGAATGGCAGAGGGCGGTAGGGTTAGACATCACATCAGAAACAGCATCACCGATCGGAAAAACACCATTTTAATGGTCGGTTATGCCACGGCTAATTCCTTAGCCGGCAGGTTAATTGCCGGGCAAAAAAGAGTTTGGCTATTTGGGCAGGAATATGACGTACAAGCCGAGGTCCGCTCTATAAAATCCATGAGTGCACATGGTGATTACGAAGATCTATTGCAATTTTTATCGGTGCAAGACCCCTCAAAAGTTAAGCAGCTATTTCTTGTACATGGAGAATATGAAGTCCAACAAAAATTTGCGCAGCGCATCATCAACAATGGGTTTAAAAATGTAAACATTCCCGAATATCATCAGGAGTTTCAATTATAACAGGCAAAGGTTTTTATCTTTGCCTTTATGGATGTTTTCGGTGAAGCTTTAAAAGATCAATTTACAAAACCACCCGCTGAAACTTTATGGGTACATAACTCTTATGATGAGCCGGAAGAAATGCCGGTAGATGTTTACTTTAGAGGGGAAGAGGAAATGCCGGAACTGGAGCTTAAGGCTTTAGCATTGTGCAATGGAAAAGTACTTGATGTTGGTGCTGGCGTGGGTAGTCATGCGCTCATTTTGCAAAAACGCGGGTTAAATGTAACCGGAATGGACATTTCTGGTCCTGCGGTGACCATTATGAAACAACGAGGGTTAAAACAGGCCATCGAAGGAAACATCCTTACCTATAAAGAAGATACTTACGACACGCTCCTCTTTATGATGAATGGCATTGGCCTTACAGGATCAATTGCAGGGCTAAAGGCTTTTTTAAAGCACGTGAAGGGTCTCTTAAATCCTGGCGGGCAATTGGTATTTGATAGTTCCGACCTATCTTATCTCTATCAGGAAATACCCTTTCCTCTTAACGGGTATTATGGAGAGGTAAGTTTCAGGTACGAATATAAAGGCATTAAAGGCAATTGGTTTAAATGGGTTTATGTAGACCAAAAAACGCTTAAAGACATTGCTCAGCAATCTGGCTGGGATGCCGAAATAGTTTTTGAAGACGATCACGATCAATATTTAGCACGGTTAACATTAAGCAAATAAACACTATGCTTGAACTTATTAAACAACCCTGGCCATGGTATACATCAGGCCTGGCCATCAGTTTTATAATGGTAATTCTGATTTTTTTTGGAAAATCTTTTGGCTTTTCATCAAATCTGCGAACCATGTGTAGCATACTGGGAGCAGGCAAATGGGTAAGTTTTTTTAATTTTGACTGGAAAGCACAAAGATGGAACTTACTTTTTCTGATTGGCTCCGTAATTGGCGGTTTCATTTCTGCGAACTGGCTTCAATCAGATGTTCCTTTAAATTTATCGGAGGCAACTATTCAGGACCTTCAAAAACTTAACATTCAGTTCGACGGAAACATTGCGCCTTCGCAATTATTTAACTGGGATTTTCTGGCAACAGGGAAAGGGCTGCTGATTTTTCTTGGAGGAGGTTTTTTAATTGGTTTTGGAACACGTTATGCAGGCGGTTGTACATCAGGCCACGCCATTAGCGGTTTGTCTAACCTGCAAATTCCTTCTCTTATTGCGGTTATTGGCTTCTTTATTGGCGGCCTGGTAATGACACATTTAATTTTCCCACTTCTATTTTAATCATTAACTCATGATCAAATCAGTTAAATATATTCTTGCCGGTACACTGTTTGGCATTATTATGAGTAAATCAGAAGCCATATCCTGGTATCGCATTCAGGAAATGTTCCGGTTCCAATCATTCCATATGTTTGGCATTATGGGCACCGCCGTAATTACAGGTGTAATTGCGGTTTGGCTAATGAAAAAATTGAAATCCCGTGATGTTGAAGGAAACCCAATTTCATTTACAGATAAGGAAAAATCATGGCGCCGATATTTATTTGGCGGCACCATTTTTGGATTGGGATGGGCACTTACAGGCGCTTGTCCGGGGCCAGTTTTTGTGCTGCTCGGACAAGGCTACCTGGTTATGATAGTAGTAATAATTGGTTCGCTATTGGGCACATTTGTTTACGGATTATTAAGACACCGTTTACCCCATTAGCCTAAGCTTTTTCTTCCCAAATGGAGGCAATATTTACAATGGTTTGAACTGCTTTTTCCATGTCTTGTATCGATGCCCACTCTTGTTTACCATGAAAAGCATGCTCTCCGGCAAAAATATTAGGACAAGGTAAACCCATAAATGAAAGACGTGAACCATCAGTACCGCCCCTGATACTTTGCTGCTTAGGCATAATTCCTGCTCTTTTAATCGCTTCAATGCCGTATTCGATTACCTGAGGGTATTGATCCAATACTTGTTTCATATTACGGTACTGAGGAGTTATTTTTAACTCATAGGTAGAGTTTGGAAAATTTTCAATAATATTCTGAACTGTAGCATCCAATAATTCGCCATTAGCACTTAATTCTTCATCATTAAAAGCACGAAGAATAAAGCGGGCTTCGGCCTGCTCTACACTTCCTCCAAAAGTAACAGGATGGATAAACCCTTCTTTAAGCTCTGTCGACTCAGGAGAAAGACAATCTGCAGGCAATGCACTAATTACATCAGACAAGATCTTTATTGCGCTTTCCATTTTCCCTTTAGCAAAGCCTGGATGCGTACTCACACCGTTTATGGTTAATACAGCTCCATCAGCAGAAAATGTTTCATCTTCTATTGAGCCTAAAGTTTCGCCATCAATCGTATATGCAAAATCAGCACCAAGCTTTTTCAAATCTGCTTTATCTACCCCGCGGCCAATCTCTTCATCAGGTGTAAACAGGATCCTGATTTTTCCGTGTTTAATTTCAGGATGCGATATTAAAAAGGATGCTGCCTCCATGATCTCGGCAAGTCCGGCTTTGTTATCTGCTCCAAGAAGTGTTGTTCCGCTTGCGGTAATAATATCATTCCCTATCTGGTCTTTTAAATCTGGATGTTCTTCCATTTTCAAAATGATTGATTCATCATCAGGAAGTACCAGGTCCTGTCCTTGATAATTGGAATGAATAATGGGTTTCACATTTTTACCGCTGCAATCAGGAGAAGTATCCATGTGCGAACAGAAACAAATTACAGGAACCTCTTTTTCTGTAGTAGCAGGTATGGTTGCGTACACATAGCCAAAATCGTCAAGATGTGCGTCTGTAATTCCCATTTCCAAAAGTTCTTCAACAAGAACCTTTCCCAGATCCTTTTGCTTGGCTGTTGATGGCGTGGTTTCAGATAATGGGTCTGATTGTGTATCAATTTGGACGTACTTTGTGAACCTACCTTGAAGTGTTTTGTTATTATTTTGATATTTTAGCATATTCATATAGAAAAAACAAAGTTATATATAAGATTACTAAATAGGTTCGAAACTTAAAGAAGAAACTTTGAAAGCAATATTTACCTCAATCCTGGCTCTTTTACTTTGTTTAACCGCTACAGCGCAATCTAACTTTTACAAACTTAGCCTGGGCGGCGGCGGCGGGCTTACCCAATCGTTTACAGACTATGAAAAGTATAAGTTTGGAAAGTCTATTTACGGTGTTGGCGAATTCTTTTTTACCCCTTTCATTAGTCTCGGCGGAGAAGGACAGATAGGTCGGATTAAAGGTGAAAGCAGAGATCCTGCCTTTGAGACGCCACAATTTGTTAACGCTTACAAATCATTAACAATTAATGCAAAACTCTACTTGGGTGCTTTAATTGATTATAAAAGAAATGGTTTTTCTAACACTATAAAAGGGTTATATATGGGCGCTGGTTTAGGAGGCATATTAAATAACATAAACGGTGCCGAAACCCCGAAAACAAAAGACATCATCATTCCTCTTAATATTGGATACACTTATTACTTTCCTAATAAAGCCGGTTATTATAGATATGGGATCAATGCAAACTATCAAAGCACCATTAGCCTTGATGGAGGTTTAGATGGAAGAGAAGAAACTTCCCATACAGACATCTACACTTATTTTTCTATCGGCATCAGGTATCAATTTGGACCAATGGGACTTTCCACAAAAACACTGTATTAACCCGGCATTTTCCCAACGCTAATGAAGCCCTATCTCATCATCTTACTTTTATTAATAGCAATGGATACATCAGCACAATTAACGCCATACGAATTAAGCGACAAAAAAGAAACTGCAACTTATTATGAAGCCATTAAGCACTATGAACAGTTAGATAAGACATACGAACAGGCTAAGTTATTTACCTATGGGAACACTGACTTTGGCAAACCCCTGCACCTTTTGGTTTTATCAAAAGACAAAATATTTGATCCTATTGCCATAAGAAAAAGCAACAAGCGTATTTTACTAATAAACAATGGCATACACCCCGGAGAGCCCGAAGGTATAGATGCCAGCATGATGCTGGCCAGAGATTTATTAAAAGGGGACTTATTGCCTAAAGACGTTGTAATCTGCATCATTCCTGTTTACAATATAGATGGTAGCTTTAACCGAACAGGTACATCCAGGGCAAACCAGAATGGCCCTGTGGCTTATGGCTTTAGGGGAAATAGTAAAAATTACGATCTGAACAGAGATTTCATAAAAACAGATTCTAAGAACTCCCATTCCTTTCAGGAAATCTTTAATATCTGGCAACCAGAAATATTCGTAGATACGCACACGAGTAATGGTGCAGACTACCAATATGTAATGACACTTATTCCAACCCACAAAGACAAGTTAAACCCTACCTTATCTGGATACATGACTAAAACCATGTTACCATCTCTATATGAAGGAATGAAAAAAGCTGGTTATGAGATGATCCCATATGTAAATTCTGTTGAAGAGACACCAGATGCGGGAATCACAGGTTTTTTAGAATCGGCAAGGTATTCTACCGGATACACAACGCTGCACAATACAATTGGCTTTATGCCTGAAACCCATATGCTGAAAGATTATGATAAAAGGGTTGATGCAACATATCGCCTTTTGCAGATCTATATCGACATAGTAGTTCGCGATGCAAAAGTAATTGGAGAGAATAAGCGAAAAGCTGATGAAGAGATTGCAAAACAAACAACCTTTCCTATAGAATGGAAGCTTAATGAAAATCTGGCAGAAGATCTGGAGTTTAAGGGGTATACGGCAAAGAAAAAACCAAGCGAGGTAAGCGGGCTAGATCGCCTGTATTACGACAGAAATGAGCCTTATACCACAACCATCAAGTACTGGAATACTTATCAGCCAGCTGTTAGCATTACAAAACCGGTAGCATACATTATCCCAAAGGCCTGGGATAAAATAATTGACCTGTTAAAGCTTAACAACGTAAAAGTACGGCAGCTGCAGAAAGATACTCAAATCGATATTGAATCGTATTACATCACGGACTACAAAACAGTAAACAGTCCGTTTGAAGGGCACTACCTGCATTCTAACGTAAAGGTGAATCCTGTAAAACAGACTTTGCAGTTTTACGATGGCGACTATGTGGTTTATACAAACCAGTCCGTTAACAGATATATCATTGAAACACTCGAACCACAAGCAATGGATTCCTTCTTCAACTGGAATTTCTTTGATGCAATACTAGGAATGAAAGAGCATTTTAGCGCTTATGTTTTTGAGGATACTGCTGCAGAACTTTTAAAGAAAAATCCTGAGCTAAAGAAAAAACTTGAGGCTCAAAAGGCTAAAGACAGCAGTTTAAGTAAAAATGCTGAGGCACAGCTTGACTTTGTCTATAAAAATTCTGATTATTACGAAAAAACCCACTCCCGATACCCCATTGCCCGTCTGGTAAACGACACTAAATTAATCCTTAAATAAGAATGGAATACCTTCAGCATACACCAGTAGCCTCAATAATTTTTGTTTTTACTATTATAACAAGTATATACGCATTTAATGACCCCGGGTTATTCGGTAAGTTTATGTTACACCCATATAGTGTGTCGCGCAAGCATAAGGTTTATACCCTTGTAACAAGCGGATTGATTCATGCCGATTGGATGCACTTGATTTTTAATATGATGACCTTCTTTTTCTTCGCTTTTCAACTCGAGGCAATGATCGGTTCATGGCAATTTGGTGTAGTCTATTTTATGGGTCTAATTTTAAGTGACATACCCTCTGTTATAAAGCATAAAAACGACATGTGGTACAATAGTTTGGGCGCATCAGGAGCAATAAGCGCTGTACTGTTTAGCTACATTCTATTTCAGCCGTTTTCTTCTATGATCATATTTCCCCTGCCTATTCCAATATGGGCTATCATATTTGGCCCCTTGTACCTTTTATACTGCGTTTATGCGTCCAGACAATCCAGAGACAACATAAACCATGATGCGCATTTTTTTGGTGCACTTGCAGGTTTAATTGTTACTGTGCTAATTGTTCCGGGAGCAATCCCTCACTTCTTAGGTCAGATACTTGCCAAAATAGGTTAAGTAGTGGCCGGTAAGCTAGGCGGATTAAAATAGCTGATTGGATTTGTCGGGTCTTTAATGATTTCGAAAAGTGTATGATCCCATGGCTTCCAGAAATCCTGTAATACCTGTGCGTAGGTTTTATGTTGCCAATGATCAAAAAGAGCTTTATTCAACGTTCCTCTTAGAGGCATCGCATCAATATAAATAGACCCCTCAACCGGCAATATTGCATATTCCGGTAATCGGTTAAACAAATAAGCCGAATAAAAAAACCTGGCACAAAGCTCTTCAAATTGCTGCGGCGATAATGCTGCGTTTCCAATCTGATCCAGCAATTCCTGATGGTATTTTTTATTCGTTCCATTATCCTGCAGGCAGGCAATAATACCAAAGTCCTTCAATTTCAAGGAAAAAGTCATCGTATTGATTTCATCCCTAAAACTAAAGGTGGTATCACGCTGCTCTAATGGAACTACAACAATAGACCAGGGTGTAAAATCTTCAAGCACCACATCAGTATAAATTCCCTGAATCATGGTATGCAGATTTCCAAATTTATGCATCAGTCCCTGCGACATATTTACGCCATCCGCACTTAATTGTTGCTGGCGAACGGCCGCATGCATTTCTACATAAATAAGGCTATACATGAACTTACCGATCCACCTGAACAGTTCAACCTCTTCAAGCTTAGAAACGGCTTCGTATCCCTTTAAAAAAGCATTATGGATCTTTTCTTCCAGGGGCTCAATAAAATGAGTTAATACTTCCGTATTGCACGGAACTTTTAAACTGTTGTATGAACGAACACTCTCATCAAGTAGCTTAATCTGCTCCTCTCCGCTAAAGTTGGCCACTTTTAAAAGCCACTCAGGCAAAATACCAATCTCAGTTATGGGCGTAGAAAATGTATCTCCACTAAGAAAACAGTTTTTATACTTAAAATCGAAGTTTTTGAACGGTTGATATATTGTGCTATTCATACAAGGCGCAATATTAGGCATATTATTTTTACATTAGCAACAGCTCCTATTTTTTTAACTTTGATATTACTTAAAGCTTTTTTAGCTCATGCAGGTAAACGCCAAACCATATCAACTGGAATTAAAACATCCATTTTCTATTGCTAAATTCTCAAGAACAAGCACTCCGGTTATGCTGATAAAGCTTACGTACGAAGGAATTGATGGATATGGCGAAGCATCAATGGTTCCTTATATGGGCGAAAGTTTAGAAAGTGCAATTGCCTTTTTAAACAAGGTCGATTGGAAAAGGTTCACCTATCCTTTTGATTTCAGGGAAATAATGGAATATCTTGATGACATTGAAAGTGGTCACCCTGCGATAAAAGCAGCTATAGATATTGCCTTGAATGACATAAATGGTAAGATTTTAAACAAACCATGTTATGAGGTCTACGGTTCGGATCCGCTAAAAATGCCGCTAACCTCTTATACCATTGGCATAGATACACCAAACGTTTTAAGAGAAAAAGTTGCAGATGCCAAAGATTTTAAAGTGCTAAAAATAAAACTAGGCAGAGACAACGACAAAGAACTTATCAATACCATAAGAAGCGTAAGTGACTTGCCTCTATATATCGATGCTAATCAGGGCTGGAACGACAAAGCCGAAGCGATAGATATGATTTATTGGCTGCACGACAAGGGGGCTTTGCTGATAGAACAGCCAATGGATAAAACCAACATGGATGGGAATGCCTGGCTAACGGGTAGAAGTCCTATCCCAATTCTAGCCGACGAAGCCGTACAGCGCTTACCAGACCTGGATGCACTAAAAGGTGCTTATCATGGCATAAACATAAAACTGATGAAAAGTGCCGGCATGTATGAGGCTCATCAAATGATTCTGAAGGCGCGTTCTTTTGGAATGAAAATTCTGATTGGCTGCATGAGCGAAACATCCTGCGCCACGCAGGCAGGAATTGCCCTTGCTCCTTTATGCGACTGGGCGGATCTGGATGGCCCCTGGCTAACCAAAAACAACCCTTTTAAAGCTCCGGAAATGGAGGCTGGAAAATATTTATTAAAATACCTCCCAGGTCTCGGCCTGGAAGGTATTCCTGAAGATCTTTTTATTACTTCTTAAGGTTACTTCTCATCTCTTTTATGAGCTGAAGCTTTTGGTATAGAAAAAACCCAGCAGTAACTACAAAAAGAGCTACGAATAGATATTTCTCATTTTTAAAAGCCCAAAATATCCCATAACCCGACAGAATAACTCCCAGGTTATAAAAAACGTTTAAAGCGATTTTCTTACCCATATCCTAGTAAACAGGCATATCAGGATCAAACGCCTCTTGCCATGCCAGAATGCCTCCCTTAAGGTTATACAAATTGGTTAGACCAAGTTGTTGCTCTAACTGCATTACAGCCGCAGCACTTCTTTTGCCACTTCTGCATTGCATAATTACTGGTTTATCAGTAGCAACTTTATCTGCTTCAATTAAAATACCTCCCAAAGGGATATTCAATCCGTTAAGGTTTGATGTTTCATACTCAAATGGCTCCCTAACATCGATCAATTGAAAATCTTCGTTATTATCAATCTTTGCTTTAAGCTCCTCAACCGTTATTTCCTTAATCATATTATTTCGATTTTTTCAAACTTAGATAAAGTTACGCAAGTATCCATAATTGTGGCAGGAAACATTACAAAAAAGTGAATAACTGTAACAACTAAGTATGTCGGGCGTTTAATAGTAAGTCTTTGCTAACTTTGGCTTTAACATCATGAATTCAATATTTCGTTTCTTTTGGTTTTGTTCAGGAGTACATATTGCTACCCTGGAAAAGCATCCTACGGAGCACAATAAATATGTGGGCATCGGAGCCACCATTTTCTTTACCGGATTGTTTGCCGCACTTTCTGGTGGTTATGCCATGTATTTTGTTTTTAAAGGAGATTCAACAGCACTCCCTTTTGCCTTTCTTTTTGGCTTAATCTGGGGGCTCGCTATTTTTAATATGGATCGCTATATAGTCTCCAGCATTAATAAAAGTGCTTCCACTGGCAAACAGCTATTACAGGCCACCCCACGTATTTTATTAGCCATCATGATCGGGATTGTCATATCCCGTCCACTGGAATTAAAAATATTCGACAAAGAGATCAAGGAACGTTTAAAGGTCACTTATCTAAACAATCAGCGTTCTAAAATCGATACGTTAAACATTGCCTTTGGCAATAAGTATAAAATTGAACTCGCTAAACTCAAAGAAACCAAGGCTCAGCGCGACTCTATGGAGAGTGCGATAAAGACAGACAGACAAAAGCTAAACTTCGAAATTTTTGGAAACAAAACAACCGAAACTTCCGGAATTATGGGCTATGGCCCATACGCCAAAAGAAAAGAAGCAGAATTGAAGCAGCGCGAACAAGACTTGGACACCCTATCGGCAGGAGTTAGAAAACTCGAAGATTTTGTAGATAACCGAAAGCAGTTTGATGGCCTGATGAGTGAGAAACTATATACCAGCAAACAACTGGATAGCTTAACCAGTATTGCAGGCTTTGCCGACAGGAACTCTGCCTTAGGTCAGTTAAGTATCAGCCCCAACGGTAAAAAAGATGTAAATACTTCACTCGCGATAACGTTTATTGGCTTGTTATTTATTTTCTTTGAATGCTTACCTGTTTTTGTTAAATTGATGAGCAGCAGAGGACCATATGACAGATCTGTAGAAAATATAGAAACTGCCCAGATGTACGAATCTGATAAAGACAAAGACTATGAGATAACTGTTATCGATGGCGTTCATGACACACGTGTTTCAACAGAGATAAACAGAAGAAAAAACGCATTGAATTCTAACTAACATATATGAGAAAAGCTCTTTACTTCTTTTTTGTGCTTCTAATTGCACAACAGGCAAATGCACAGGACATCAATAAAATAATTACAAAAGATTATGTCGACAGACTGATCAAAACCCTTAGCAGTGATGACATGCAAGGCAGGGGTACATTTACACCAGGCATAGACAAAGCTGCAACTTTTATAGAATCTGAGTTCAAAAGTATTGGGCTAAAACCGCTTGAAGGAGAAAATGGTTATCGCCAATCCTTCTTCAAATATCAATTGAAACCTGAGGCCACCTCTGTTACAATTGATGGCGCAAACATTGATCCGGCAAACATCCTGGTATTTGGGAATACCTCAGAAAACCTAACTTTTGACAACACCAACAGCGATGGATGGATAAAACTTGATCCCTCTAAGCCTTTTATGGATCAGTTCAGACCAATTAGCAGAAGCGGCAAGAAACAGTTGATATTGGTTGATGCAAAATTTGCAGATGCCTTTAACAGAATCAAAGGATACTTTGACAAAGGAAGCATATTGGACGAAAAAGATTTAAATGCCAAGTCAACTGCTCTTGTTTTTGTCCTTGATAAGGACACTGTAGCAAGCGATTTTAAAGTAGAATTGAAAAACTCTTTTGCAAAAATGCCTTTATTCAATGTTGCAGGGATGATTCCCGGAAAATCAAAAGCCAAAGAATTGGTCATCTTTTCAGGACATTATGATCACCTTGGTATAATTAAAGCTGATGGACAAGACAGCATTGCAAACGGTGCAGATGATGATGCATCAGGCACAACAGCAATGATTGCTTTAGCCAAGTATTACAAGAAGTTAAACAATAATGAGCGCACCCTAATATTTGTAGCCTTTACAGCAGAAGAAATTGGAGGTTTTGGTGCCAGGCATTTCTCGGAAAAATTAAATCCGGACGATGTTGTAGCCATGTTTAATATAGAAATGATTGGTAAAGACAGTAAATTTGGTAAAAACACAGCCTTTATAACAGGCTATGATAAATCAGATTTTGGCCAGATCTTACAGAAAAACTTGAAAGGAACAGAATTTACTTTTCACCCTGATCCTTACCCACAACAAAATCTATTCTATAGAAGCGACAATGCTACATTAGCTGCTCTTGGCGTTCCGGCACATACGATAAGCACAGATCAAATAGATACCGATAAGTTTTATCACACCGTAAAAGACGAATACAGTACCCTTGATTCAGACAATATATTGTCGACCATTAAAGGTATTGCCAAAAGCGCAATAAGCATTATAAAAGGTATTGATACGCCAACAAGAATTCCTAAACTGGAAAATAACTAGGTCTATATGATGGGTTTCTCCATGACGTAATCGTCCATAACGAAACCGTTTCCGATATCCAGGACAACGGTTTCTTTTATTATAAAACCTGCTCTTTCATAAAAGTCTTTGGCCTTATTGTTCTTATTAACATTTAACTGAAGTGATTTACCGCCCGCCCTTTTTACCAGGTTAAAAACTTCGTTTATCAATAGCTTACCTACACCCCTTCCGTGCGTTTGGGGCAAAACATATAACTTATGTAGTTTATAAGCATGGCTTTCAGGCTCTATAACCGAAAACCCTGCAAAACCCAGGTCTTCATTATCTTCCTCAGCTATCAAAAATGTATGCCCCTTCTCCAATTGCGAAAGCAATTCTCCCCGGTTATACATTTTCTCTAACATATAATCAATCTGTTCGGTTGAAAGATATTCGGCATACGTAATTAGCCATGTCCTATCTGCCAGATCCTGAATAGTGGCAATATCCTCTTCTTTTGCTTTCCTTAAAATTATCATAAAAGCTTCTTTATCTAATTACAATACCTCACTAATAAACAGATATGGTACGTTGAATATGAACTCCACAAATCCATCATTTATTACCTCAAAAGTATTATTTTCTGTTTGCTTTAAATTACTTGTTTCAAAATAAGAGACAACTTCAATATTAAAAATGCTGTCTTTGGGTTTCCATACTTTAAATCCCGATTTAATAGCGTATGATTTTTCAGTTTCAGTAAATACCACAATGTTTATCGCATCAATATAACTTCCCAGTTCCCTTAAGTCGCTTTTTGAATCAATAACATTTACTGCAGGGTATTTTTCAGCAATCAAATAATCTAAAACAGCATCTAATTCCTCAGATTTAGCATGAATTACTTTTGTATTTTCCTGAAAATCCTGGTCATTTGAATTGACCACAATATCCACCTTTAAGCCAAGACTGATGGCCTTTTCATAAACCGCAGCGCTAACGATTAAAGTTGGGCTCCATTCCAGCAGCTGACCTAAATATTCTTCATTAAAGTCCCCTAAATAGTGGATATATAGTGCCGGCTCTTGTTTTTCCCGAATGATATGATGTGATGACATACAGCAAATATATCCTAATATTCTTTTTTATTTTAGTATCAGATCAAAGACATGCTTTTCATCCAGAAAATGCATCGCCCAAACCATTCATCAAAAGAAGGAGCAGTTAAAAACCCATGCTCTCCTTTTGCGTAAATATGCAATTCTCCAGATACCTTGTTTTCTTTAAGCGCTCTGTAAAACTCAACACTATTGGCTACAGGTACAACCTGATCAGCATCCGAATGAATTAAAATCGTTGGCGGCGTTTCTTCTGTTACCTGCAACTCATTGGAGTAAAGTTTTATCTTTTCTTCTGTTGGAGAGGGGCCAAGAAGATTATCTCTGGATCCAATATGACCAATCTTGTCGGTAAAAGAGATCACCGGATTTATAAGCAGCATAAAATTTGGCCTAACGCTAATTCCTTCTCGATTTTCAATAACTAGTTTATTAAAATGTGTTCCCGCAGTTGCGGCAAGATGGCCTCCGGCAGAAAACCCCAGAATACCTATCTTTTTGGGGTCAATGTTCCATTCTTTAGCCCTCTGTCTCACTATCTTAATTGCCTGTTGGGCATCCTGCAGAGGCCCGATAGACTTGTCCAACATTATCTTATCGTTCGGCAGCCTATACTTTAATACAAAAGCCGTTACCCCCATTTTCGCAAATGCTCTGGCTGCATCGCTGCCTTCTCTTTTTGTAAGTAGCACATGATATCCTCCGCCAGGACAAATGATAACAGAAGTTCCATTTGCCAAACCCTTTGGGGGCAAATAAACAGAAAGAGTAGGAACAGACACGTTAGAAGTAAGACTATCTACGTCTGGATTACCGATCCTCTGCTCTTGATTTGATATAGGCTTGGCATTTGGTATTTTACCTGAATATAATGGGATCACCTGTTGCGCATTACAATACGGAACCAAAAACATCAGCGATAAAAATACAATATACTTTGCCATGAGGTATTTATTCGAAATTGATCCAATCTATACTTATCAAATCTCTATTTGGTGGGGTATTCTTTAAAAACACAAAATAAAGATCATGTTTACCCCCCGGGTTTTTTATAGACGTGCTTAATTCAGTGTACTTTTCCCACTTACCTGTTGAGGTAAAATTAGCCGTACTAATTATTTCTCCTTTTGGAGAATCGATATGCACCTCTATAGTTCCACTATGATTTGCCGAAGCATAATAATAGGTAAGTTTATTAATGTTCCTAAGGTCAATATTTTTAAACACGATATAAGACTTGTTATGGATGCTACCAACATACCTGTCATTTTTATCTACGTTATTAAAAACATCTGCATCTTCTGCCTGTACTTTTGCCGGACGCAACACAATCGTCTCTTTTTTTGTTAAAGGAGTTATCGCCCCGCCCTTGTCAGTATACGACGCAGAGAAAATGTACCTACCCTGATCCTTATTAGCTAAATGCTGTTTTAAAGCAACGGCTCCTTGTTGTGGCAACGCAGCATTAGTTTTTTTGGCATTTAAGCTTAAAATATATTTAACAATCTCAGTTGCATCATCATTAGAAATCTGAGGGTGTGCACTCATTGCATGTTCTCCCCAAACACCGCCACCTCCAACAATGATCTTCTTAGCCAAACGACTTACTGCATCTTTGTTACCGGTATAACGTTGTGCAACCTGCATAAACGAAGGACCCACTGATTTACCATTTATCTGATGGCAAGCTTTACAGTCGCTTTTAGCAACTAAAGATTTACCAAAATTATATGTAGGTGTAATCTCCTGATGACCTACCAGCGCCTGATTGCTTTCTACCTTTGCAATAAAATCAAGGTTCACCTTTACCTTTTTTGCATCTATCACCTTATCTTCATTATCCTTTACATCAACTTTATAATTAAAATTAGTTGCCTTAGGGAAAAAGAAAGAACTATTACTTGTTGTATTTATGGCTACTTGAGGCATCGTATTACCTACCTTAATCACAACCGTATCCAACCCGCTTTTACCCGCTGCATCAGTTACTTTTAAAATAGCGTTGTATATGCCGTTTTTTTGAAATGTATAGTTAACATTTTGTTCTGTTGATGCGATCTTGTTTCCTTCAAAGCTCCACTCGTACGACAGTTTATCATCATCGTCATTATCATAGCTCTTCGAGGTAAAAGCAACTTTGTATGGAGCAATTCCAATAGTATCTTTGGTTTCAATTTTAGCAAACGGAGCACGGTTTCCACCATTGTAATCAATACGAACCAAACGCGCATCAACATTATCTATCCCGTATACAGATCCATATTCCAGCATATAAAATGATCCTTCTGGCCCAACCTCTATATCAATAGGGCGTCTAAAATCGCCATTAGTTTCCATAAAAGGCTCCATGCGTACATAGTTTTGATTCTCATCCAGACGCACTGCAAACACCCAGTTTCTCATCCAATCGTACATAAAAAGTGCTTTATCATAATACTCAGGGAACTTAGTATCGGATTTAAGCGCTGCATTATAATGATATACAGGCCCGCCCATAGCACATCTTCCGCCTTGTCCCAAAGCAGGGAATTCTTCTGATCTGTTATAAGGATACCACACCATCGCTTTTTGAGCCGGTGGCAATATTTGAGCACCGGTACTATATGGGGAATTGTTTGCAGGACCGTTTACATCAAAGAAATCTCCTACTTTTTTGGTTGCAAAATCATACTCTTTATAAGCCTTATTATCACCAACAAAATATGGCCAGCCATAATTTCCAGCTTTTTTTGCCTGATTAAATTCATCGTATCCACGTGGCCCCTGTAAACCATCAGTACCAGAATCTGGTCCAACTTCTCCCCAATACACGATAGAAGTTTCAGGATCTACAGACATTCTATAAGGGTTACGACAACCCATTACATAAATTTCCGGACGTGTTTTTGGTGTTCCTTTAGCAAATAAATTCCCTTCAGGAATGGTATAACTTCCATCTGCCTCAGGATGAATCCGCAGGATCTTGCCGCGCAAGTCGTTTGTATTTCCTGCCGATCTTTCTGCATCAAATGTTAAACGATTATCTCTTCTATCAATAGGAGCAAAACCATCAGATTCAAAAGGCACAGTATTATCCCCGGTTGAAATATATAGATTCTTGTACTTATCCCAGGCTAAAGAACCACCTGTATGAGCACTTACTTCAAGATCAATTGGGACCTCTATAATCACCTGCTCAGATTTAAGATCAAGCTCATTTTCCTTACTAATTTTAAAGCGAGAAATATGCTGTTTGTATTTATCACCTGCAGAGGCGGTATAAAAGAAATACAAATAGTTATTTTTTGCAAAGTCCGGATCAATAGTCATCCCCAACAAACCATTTAGGTATTTATCAACAGCCTTCACAGGAAAGTTGTAAACCAATGTAGTTTTACCATCGGCAGGATTGTATACGTAAAAATTACCGGCGCGCTCAATAAAAAACACCCTGCCATCCGGAGCTACAGATAATTCCATAGGCTCATTTAAATCATTAGATAAAACGGTTTTAGTAAAACGATTATCCTCTGGCTTTTTAACTGCGTATGCTTTTGAATAATCCAATGCAACGTTGGTACCAATGGCATACTTAATACCCCCAAGGAGGTGAGTTAAAAATAATGGTTCGCTAAAGCTTTCGTCGGTATGTCCGCCGCCTGTATAAAAAGCGCGGCCGCCATCGAATTCATGGTACCAGGCAATAGGATGGTTCTCTCCGTTTTCTCCGCCTTCGTAGCTATCTTCATCTAATTTAGCCAGCACCTTTATATCGTCTTGTATGCTTTTATAGTTATACCATTCGTCTGTGCGGTCCCATCTTTTTGGCAAGCCCTTAGTCGATATATGGGTCGTATCCATCACATCAATAGTTGCCTTACGCACATTAGGATTACCCGGATGGCTTTTAAAATAAGCTCCAACAAGCTTATTATACCAAGGCCAATCGTATTCTGTATCTGCCGCAGCATGAACTCCGGCGTAACCACCACCAGATTGAATATACCTTTCAAAAGCTACCTGCTCATCGGCATTTAATACATTCATAGTGGTGCTTAAAAAGATTACAGCACTGTAGTTTTTTAAACTATCCTGAACAAAATAAGCTGAATTCTTAGTTGTATCTACAATAAAATTATTCTCTTTACCAAGCTTTTGTATAGCAGCAATACCAGCCGGAATAGAAGCATGATAAAAGCCCTTGGTTTTTGAAAACACCAGGATACGGGCAGGTTTTGCTGGTTTAGCAACACTAGACGCCGGAGTAGCAGGCGTTTTAGGCACTACCGTTTTGCAGGCATAAAATACAACAGAAGTGCAAACTGTTGAGAATACAGCAAGGTAAATTTTAAAGTATTTAGTTTTAAGCATAAAAATATTGGGTTAATGTGGCTCCCGGCCAAAAAAATTTTAAAGTAAGATCACAAAACAATTTGCCCTGGAATATTGACAGGCATTTAGGGCTTAACTACTCACAATCACTTGGTTTAGGTTTGGATTAAAGTTCATTTTGAAGTAAACTTAGCAATTATAATGAAAAAGACCTTAATAAAGCGAACATATGGAAACAAACACACTGTCAGCTAAACAATTAGATAAAATATTCATCAGAATTTAACATACTAATTCTGATATATTTATTACATTCGGAAACATTTAAATATAATCCTATGCTGAAAAAATCTATACTAGCAGGCATGGCATTTTTAATGCTCTCTTGTGGTAATCAAAAAAAAGAAGAAAGTGATTCAGGGACTGGCAGTGTTATCGACAAAGTCAGTAATCTGAATAAGGTGGCTCAATCCGCAGATAAGATGGAGGAGATGACCGCTGAACTAAAAAAACTAACACCCTTAACCAATGAGCAGCTGAAAGCTGCAGTACCAGAAACACTCGACGGGTTGAAAAGAAAAAGCTTTAGTGCTGGCGGTTATGCTGTAAGTGGCCTGAGCACTATTGAAGCTGAATATGGCGACGACAGTAAATATGTAAAAGTTGGCATCATTGATGGCGCAGGAGAATCTGGAAGCGCTATTATTTCTTTAATGGCCATGACACTAAGTATGGACAGAGAATCAGAATCTAATGGAACTGTGTCTAAAACAGTAGACGTTAATGGCATTCGTTCTATAACAGAGGAAACCAAATCTGAAAGCTCAGTTAGCTCATCTATCAAATTCCTTTACAAAGACAGGTATTCTGTAAGCTTGGATGGAACAGGATACAGTCTTCAGGAATTAGAATCATTTTTGAAAAGCGTAAAACTTGACGAATTAAAGTAATTCGACTGATTAAAGATGTTATGAATTTAAAATCTTTAGATCTTCATCTAAAGGTTTTTTTATGATCCTTACTTCTCTCACGCTTTATAAACATAGAACTTCTTATCCCTTATCGGTTGCCCCTTAATCTCTAAATATTCTCCCTTTTTATCTCTGGTATATTTTACTACGAATGGCTCGTCACTTGCTTTGCATGCTTCAAAAGCCAGTTTCAGTCGATCAATGTGCGTATCAGCGCCAACTTTCCATTTTTTATCTAAATACCAAAAATAAGCTGAAAAATTTCTTGTATTCCCTAGCATTTTTCCATCTAACCTAATATGAGTTGGATTTAATTCTTTGTAAGGAAGAACCGCTTGAATATAAAACTCACTAAAATTCTTGTATTCAGGAATAACGTTTACTGGGCTCATAATTAATTTTTGCGCAATTTACATCATTTCTATTCTGGTGACAATTTTTTGGGCTAATAATCTTACGCTTTTTATCTAATTTAAGGCTTGTAATAAAAACTAAAAACCTGATATCTTTAATATATTAATCCTCAACCAAATTACCGCAATGAAAAAATTGAGCGTCCTTCTTATCATCCTTGCATTCCCTTATTTACTAATAGCACAACAGGTATCGTGTAACTGTCTGGACAATTTAAATGAAACCATTGTTAAAACTGAAATCAACTATGCTGGCTTCCCCACTAAAGTGGATGCAAAGACAAAGTCTGATTATGATAATCTAATAACCAGTCTACGTGCAAAGGCAGGAAATGAAAGCAATGCAAAAAAATGTTTCTACCTCATAAAAGACTATATAAGATTTTTTAAGGACAAACATTTCTCATTATCCTACGTGAATAAAAATGATTACGACAATGAGAAAGAAGACATTGATGAATCTTACTTCAAAATCCTGAAACCTGACAATAGCGTTGAAGGTATATGGACCAATCCAGACAGCTCAATCACCCTGGGAATAAAGAAATTTCCAGATAACGAATACAAGGCCATTATCCTTAAAGCAAAGGATGAAAAACTTCCAAAAGGTTTGGTTTATTTTAAACTAAAACCCCACAAAAAGGGTTATCTGTTACAACAATACAATGTGTTGAACAGTATAGATTTTTATGCTCAGCAAAGAGGCGGCTTACTGCAATTATGGAATTTTTCACTTTTTGGAAGGATTTCACCAAGAGAAATGACGGCTAGTGAAAAAAGGGAGTTAAACACATGGAAGAATAATAACAATGGATTAGATTTTAATCAGTTAGATGAAGAAACCAGTTATATCAAAATTCCAACCTTCTTTAACAACGACGGTAAGATCGAGAAATTGGTTGCAACAAACGACAAAGCTATTAGAAATAGTAAGTACCTGATCATCGATCTCCGTGGAAATGGAGGAGGTAATTCCGGCTGGAGCTTTCTATTGCCATATGTAATAACCAATCCCATTAAACAGGACGCCCCCTTACTTCGCATATCAAAAGACAATGTCCAGATTAAAAGATCGGAGCTTGAATCTCTTGTAAAAAATCCTTTGCCCGAGGATGCAAAGAAATATTATCCCGATGAATATATAAGTACACTCAAAAAAATCTACGAGGAGCTCCCGACCGCTAAAAGTACCTTTTATGAAGTTCCTGGATTAACTATTCCAATTGATTCTGTTCTCGGCAATCCCTCCCGGGTAGCGCTAATAACTGATGAACTTTGCGGGAGTTCTACAGAATACTTTTTTCAATTGATGAAACAAAGCAAAAAAACCACAAGATACGGTTCAAATAGTGTAGGAATGATGGATTATGAAGGCCCAACTTCAACAACTCCACTTCCATGTAAAGAGCTAATTCTAATGATGCCCGTTTCAAAATCGAGCTGGACCGATAAAAATCCAATTGATGAGGCGGGTTTTAGTCCTGATGTTAAACTCAAAATACCAGGAAAGCAGTGGGTTGAATACATCGTTAAGGATCTAAAAAAGAAAGGATAGTGAGTTCATTCATTGAGTAAGTTTTCTGATTCATCACATTTTTACCGTTGTTCATCACATTTTAATAAATCGGTTCATCTAAAGGTTATTATTGTGTTAAAAAACAATCAGGTATGAAAAAAAATATTGCTCTATTGTGCTTAATGTTTGTTGTTATACAGGCTTCGGCCCAGTTTAACCTTAGGGGAAAAATCCTAAATTATACTGGCAAAGAAAATCTAGTCGTCAACATTCCATTGGTATACGGTTTTCATAAAGAGAATTCTATATCTATTCCTGTAGCGAAAAATGGCACATTCAATATCACCCTACCTACTGAAACACAAAATTTTGTCAGCTTGATTTTTCAAAGACAGTTTTACACGCTTCTGATCACCAGGAATAAAAATTTAACAGCTAGTATAAACGAAAATAATAAAAACCTTGAGCTCTTATCAGGTACTGCTTTGTTGGAAAACAAGCTGCTGCAAAAAATCAACATAATGGAAAATCCGGCCTTTATGGAAGAACAGGCAGCACATCTTTATGGAGGTCTTAATTTTACTGAATTGAATGCTAAGCTGATCCAGCCTTATCTTGCTAAACGAGATGAAAAAATCGATATCATAACGGCCTCAAAAATTTCGTTGAAGAACAAAAAGCTGATCATATCAGAAGTAAAATATCTTGCTTACAATTATCTAAATGATTTTGCGAGAACACAGCTCAACAATAAGCCTGCTATCGACAGCATGATTATTAATCTTTTTGATAATAGCATCATTAAACCTGAAGTTTTTCCTGCTGGTCTTCAGTATTACTCCTTTGCCGACAACTATCTCCGGTACCTGGAAACCAAAGCTTTTTTAAAGATTAAAAAAGATAACATCAAGCCCACCGAACCGATACCGTACTATGGGATCAGTTTAGATAGTGCCAATGTAGTAGTAAAAAAATATGGAAAGCCATATTGGAGGTGGGTGGGCAGTACCAAGAACTTTCCTGAACCAGTTACCGAACAGTATACATATCAGCAGATCATAAACTTGTACTATGACAAAGACCTAAGGCAAATCGCTGCGCTTTCAGAAGTATTTAAAAAGCGGTTTCCTCAAAGCAAATTTAATCAGGAGATTGATCAAAAAGTAAATTCATTAAGGCAAATGCTTGCTCAGAACGAATCAAACACCGATATCGTGGTTTTAAAGGATTACGACAAAATACAATCAGTTTATGATGTTATAGCTAAGTATAAAGGCAAAGTGGTTTATCTTGATGTTTGGGGCACATGGTGTGGCCCCTGCAAAGAGGAGCTTAAATTTATGCCTCAACTCAAATCTGCTTTTACCAATAAGGATGTTATATTTCTTTATCTGGATATGGATGAGGAAGATCGCGATGCCATCTGGAAAGAGTTCATTAAAGTAAACGGGTTAACAGGAGTACACTTCCGTAAGAACAGACAAACTATAGCCCCGCTATGGAAAGAATTATTGGCAGACAACCAGGATAAAGCTGAATACTACCCCCAGTATTTCATTTTTGACAAAGAGGGAAAGGTAGCCGTAAGCAAGGCTTTACGCCCAAGCGACAAAGAAGCACTGTATCAGCAAATCAACTCTGTGTTAGTTCATTAATTCTGAATAACAAGAAGGTCATCAAATCAACCATTTGGGTTTTAGCTAAGCCTTTTTCAGACAACTTATATTCTACCCTTGGCGGTAGTTCCTTATAAGCCAATCTTTCCAGTAGACACTTCTCCCAACTCTTTTAGTTGTGAAAAGTGTCTACTTCACAATTCAGAAAGCACTACCGTATAGAAAGATCATATTGAGTACGTCATTCTTTGACTAACAACTTCAAATACGTAAAAATCTTCCCACTATGCTCCGCTTCGTGATAATTAGCGGCTTGTAAAGCCTGGACATGATTTTTCACTTGAATTCCGATGGGTAACTCAAACGGGTTATAGTTGACAAATAATCTGGATTCAAGATCGGATTCAAGGTGGTTAACTGTATCAATCAATAAATGTTTCACCTCGTTAACATCCGGAGTAATTTTCCAAGAACCCGGAGACGATCCAATTTTGAAGGACTCCATGAATTCCTTAGATATATACATTGGTAACCCGCTACGCATATACATATGCCTCTGTTGAGAAGTAATACAATGACCGATTTGCCAAATTATATTATTGTTAAAACCCTCTGGAATTTTAAATAATATTTCGTAGTTACTTGTTTCCATTAATTGCAATAGCCTAATCCTGCTAGCTCTTAAAATTTCACATTCGAAACGTTCATTTATCATTTAAGTTGGTTTAAGTGCTTAGCAACAGAAGAAGCCATTATGTTCTCTAAAGTAACCTTTTCCTGTTGAAGTTCAAACTTTCTCCGATTGATACACAGTCATGGCTTACTTAGTGATTTAAGATGTTTGCTTTTCTTGTTCTTTTATCAGGAAGCTTGAGTAAATTGCGAATAATTATATACTTGAACGATGTCAAATTTTGAGACGCTTTTCTATTACATTCAAGAAACATCTGGCAAATTGCTCTCAGAGGGTGACAAGCATTTGTTAATGGCACATTTTAAACCCAAAAAACTTCGAAAAAGACAATACTTCTTACAGGAAGGGGACGTGTGCAAATATATTGGGTTTATTGTAAAAGGATCCGCCAGGACCTTTACGGTAGATGACAAAGGGCATGAACATATACTGAAATTGTCTTTGGAAAACTGGTGGATAGTGGATTTTGAAAGCTTTTACCTGTTAACGCCAAGCCGCTTTAATATTGAAGCGCTGGAGAATCTGGAGGTGCTGCAATCTACCAATGCTCAAATTGAGGAGTTTCTTAAGCATATACCTGCCTTTTCAGCGATGTCCAACGTAATTAGTCAAAATAACACCATTGCAACACAAAAAAGAATGCAGGCCGCTATGATCTATACCGCTGAAGAGCGTTACGAGGACTTGATCAGCAATTATCCACAGTTTCTACAACGGTTCCCGCAAAACATGATCGCTTCTTATCTGGGCTTGTCCCCGGAAACTTTGAGCAGATTAAAGAAAAATTCTTTTAAATAAATCTAATCTCAATCGATATAAGCAGTAGTGACCGCTCTAGCATTCTACTGCTTTGCTTTTTTGCATCTTTGTTAAGTTGTTATTTTACAATTCCTTATCCGATTAAAGTGATTAAGGTCATCGCATTAACTTGATCTGGGTCAAGCTTACTTAATGATCAATATCCAGTTCCCTGTAAGTCAGGATCTTTGGATATATTAATACATAAAAACCATGAGTAAATTAGAAAACAAAGTAGCGGTAGTTACCGGTGCTTCGAAAGGAATAGGTGCCTCTATCGCCAAACACTTTGCGGCAGAAGGCGCAAAGGTAGTTGTGAATTACGCTTCAAGTAAAGAAGGTGCAGATAAAGTGGTGAAGGAAATTACTGACAACGGAGGCATAGCCATTGCGGTACAGGCCGATGTATCTAAAGAAGCTGATGTAAACAGGTTGTTTGAGGAAACTAATAAGGCATTCGGCAGCCTGGATATTTTGGTAAACAACGCGGTTTATCAGGGATATGCACCTATTGAACAGATATCAGCAGAAACTTTTCATAATAGTTTTAATGTCAATGTACTTGGTCCCATACAAACTATTCAGGCAGCTTTAAAATTGTTTGGTGATAAGGGTGGCAATATAATCAATATCAGCTCAGGCGCAAGCAAGATGCCTCTTCCGGGAGCCTCGTTATATTCCGCAACTAAAGCGGCTTTAGATGCCATAACGATCTCTTTGTCGAAAGAACTGGGTATCCAAAAGATTCGCATCAATTCTATTTTGCCGGGTGCTACGGAAACAGAAGGTGCAGCTAGTGCGGGCGTCACTACCGGCAGTGAGTATGAAAAAATGTTTATTGCCAACACACCACTTGGTCGCAGAGGTAAGCCCGAAGATATTGCGAAAGCAGCCGTATTTCTGGCTTCCGATGATGCCGCGTGGGTTACGGGTGAGCAAATTTCCGTGTCGGGCGGAATGTACGGCTTTTAAATCATGCTGTGGTTTTGAGTCCCCGACGGTGATCATCGGGGACTTTTATTTGCCTTCAGAAACCTTTGATCGGACCATGTCCCTACTACATATTCTGTAGTGAGTCAGCATTTTGAAAATGCTCACCCCAATACAAAAAAAGCCTCCAAATCACGGTTGCTATCTACTATATTTCGATTATAAGCTCCTTGCTATAGCCATTGTACTTTTCATCAAGATACCCGTGTGGATTACATATAATTTCGGTTTCGTCTATTTTATATCGTGTCGGGGTATGAATATGACCATGTATCCAGTACAGCGGATTGTATTTGGAAATCAAGACCTCAAGATCGGACGCATATGCAGAGGTGAGGGGATCATTTTTATATATTTCAGGTACAGACCTAATACTTGGCGCATGATGTGTGATGACGACGTTCTTGTAATCCTTGGAATCTTCAAGACTTTCTGCAAGCCATAATTTTGAAAACTGGTGAATTTTATAAGTATCCACAGTTCTTAATCTAGAGTAGGAAGGGTCACGGCGGATTTGCTTATAGTCGTTCATCTTAGCCTGACAGATAACCCCATATTCAACCGGATTCCCAAACAACGAAAAGTCTGTCCACAAGGTTGTACCATGAAACCTTATTCCGTCAAACTCCACCCTATTGTTTTCAAGAACGGTTATATTCGAGCCTCTTGATGCCGCAATGATCTTGTGAAGGGTATTTGGATATGAACCTTTATAATATTCGTGATTACCTAGAATATAGATCACCGGCTTGTTAGTAATATATTCCTTAACCCATTCAATCCCTTTTGTTCCTAAATTGGTATCCCCAGCTAAAATGATCAGATCGGCATTTTCGAAGTTTAAGTCCGAAAGACCAAACTCCTGATGGAGGTCGCTTATGATCTGTATCTTCATGCTTTAAATTGTTTATAATTTACTTTACGTTTTTCATTCTGGGATTTGGAGCTACCTCAATTATAATAAAGTATAATAAACTCCAGCTCCCAATCCTTGTCGTTCAATAAGTTTCATGTTGATCAAACGATCCAGCATTCTTTTGACTGTTGCACTTGACGCTCCTGCTTTTTTAGCCATATCACTTGTTTGTATCCCATAATTATTTTCTATAATATAAAGCAAGTGCTTTTCTTTAAGACTAAGATTCTGTTTAATACCCCTTGAATCCAATTTCTTTAACAATGCGTCTTGTATATTTCTAAGGCATGACATAAAAAAAATTACCCATTCGGACACATCCTCGCCCGGTCTTTGAGACTGACAGGATCTTAGCACTCTATAATATTCCGTTTTCTGACTTTCGATTTCGTGCTCAAAACTTACGCATCTAATCCATTGGTAGCCATATTTTCTTAGTAACAATGTGGACAGCAAGCGACTGAGTCGGCCATTACCATCCTGAAATGGATGTATTGACACAAATTCATAACAGAAAAATGCCGCCTTCACCAAAACGTGGGTTTCAATATCTGTGCTGTACCAATCTATCAACTCACGCATAGCATCTTTAGTTGGAAATCCAGGCGAGGTAGTTTGAAAAATGATCTGAGTGCTGCCATCAGGAAGACTTGCTTCAACAGCATTTGTATGCTGTTTGTAATTTCCTTTATGCCATTGATCCTTTTCACTGTATTTCAGCAACTGATTATGTAAATTTTTAAGCCCATTTTCAGATACAGGGATATCCTCATAACTTTCATCGATTAAGTCTAAAACATCAAAATAACCGGACACCTCCTGCTCATCTCGTTCCTCTAATTTAGATATATCCATGTTTTTTATAAGGATGTCTACTTCCTCATCGCTCAGTTTTGATCCTTCTATTCGAGTAGAAGCGCCAACACTTCTAACCGTAGCAATAGATTTCAATTCTTTCAGGCTTTGACCTTCCCTGCGTTCAATTGCTGCCCAAGATGCATCAAATCGATCAATGTCACTGATCAGACTGATCAACTTCCAATTCAATTCAATTCTAAAGCTGTTGTATGTATAGTTACTTTGCTCATGAGAGCAAATACAACAAAATGAGCCAATTTGAGCCGATGTTGAGCCAATAAATAAAAAAGCCTCTAAATTTTCATTTAAAGGCCTTCATTTAATTATATCCGACATAAATTTCGAATAACTTCCCAAGTTATTCCAAAGCTGGGAAAAATTCTGTGGTCTCTAAGACACCTATTTCGAACTTTTTTAACTTATACTTAACCAAATTTTTTGAAATGCCTTGAGAATTTGTTAACTCTTCTCTAATTACCTGCACCTTCATCGGTTAATATATTATAACGATCAATCGTCTTTTGTAATTGCTGTCTCAATTGCTTGACCAAAATCCTTGGCCCCAGCACTTTCATTTTGGAGCCGAAGCCCAATAGTTCCCGTTCGAGTTCAAAATTCAGAATTACCCTTATACTGAATATCTTCCCCGTTTCGTCTTCGGTCAACAAGGTTTGCGTATGATGCAGGGGCTTCGTGATGACATAGGGTGCATTTTCCTTGTCTATCCAAAAAACGACCTCGCAATCCCGTTGTTCAGGAGATTTTGTGACCCCTATACAATTGTCATAATAGGTGGCCAGATCTAGCGTGGTATTTTCTTGGTAAGGTTCCTCGTGATCTGTTATGGATTGGATCCTGTCGAGCGCCAAATTATACAGGTTCCTTCCTGCCCGCTTGTGCTGTACGCCCAATACAAACCAACGGTTGCGGTATTCTTTCAACAGGTAGCCACTAAAACAAAAACTACTCTCCTGCCGGGCTTTAAACGAACGGTAGGTAATGCAAATTGCTTTTTTAGCCACAATCGCTTTACGGATCACTTCAATGTATTCCAGCCCCTTCAGGTTATCGTTCCTTTCGAAATCGATGACCGGACTGCTATGGGTTTTCTGCGTATAGATCTTGTCTTCCAGTTTGCTCACCATTTCATTGAGATCGGCAAAATGGTTAAAGCCTTTAAATTGCTTCAGCAACCCCGATACTTCAGTCAGCACCTGCATATCCTGCTGGTTTAACGGACTGTTGGTGATGCTGTAGTTCTTGTCACTATAGGTATAATATTTCTTATCCACCACGACAATCGGAGCTTCATAACCTAGTTTATTACTGCGCATCATTTCCATATCGGCTTGTACAGTCCTCCTGCTTACACCGGAATCAATGCCCTGATATTCATAGATCGCGTCGCTGCATGCGCCGATCAGATCGTCAAGTGTCCATTTCTTATAACGGTTTTGCAGGCATTGATCGATGGTGTGGTAGCGGATGAGGGCGTTTCTGTTGACAGGCATCGGTTCTGAAATTATTTTTAATGAATTTATGAATTAATTTCAACTACGCAAATACACTGCGCAGATGCTGTATTTCTTTGTATCAATAAATAATAATACAATCATGGAAAAAGAGAAAATCAGTAACAACGAATTAAGGAGTTTGGGTATTGAAGAGGTAGAAGTCCTCGTCAACTTTAGCCGTGTGGCCAATGGTTTACTGAAACATAACGTAATGGGTAAACCTGAAATCCTGGCTAATATAGAAGCACTGATTGAAGATCCTATGACCTATGCTTTGAAAAAAGGCGGTAAGTTCAAGAACCTGGCAGAGGATGTAATCGCACTTCGTAAAGAGGGTAAATTCTTAAAACAAGAACGTAGCAACTTTAAGCTGAAAGAAGAGATAGCAGAGTTTCCGGTATGGGGTCTGGAGCATATTGAAGTGGGTGCGCTAGCCCAAATGAGAACCGCCGTAAAATTGCCAATCTCAGTTGCAGGTGCCCTAATGCCTGATGCGCACCAAGGATATGGCCTGCCCATCGGCGGCGTCCTGGCTACAACAGCAAACACCATTATTCCATTTGCCGTTGGTGTAGATATTGCCTGTAGAATGTGCCTGAGCATCTTTGACCTCCCTGCAGAAGCGATTGATAACGAGAACGACAAACTGAAAAACATATTGGTCGACAATACCTATTTCGGTATGGGATGTACTACCAAATCTTACTTTGACAGCTCATTGTTTGATAGCAAAACCTGGAATGAGACCAAGATAATCCGTACGCTAAAAGATAAAGCATATGCGCAATTGGGTACAAGCGGTACGGGAAACCACTTTGTGGAATGGGGCGAGTTGACCATTGCAGATGGCGCTTTAGAAGGCGTTCCTGCAGGCAGGTACCTAGCCTTGTTATCCCACTCCGGTTCACGTGGATTTGGTGGTGCTGTTGCAGATCACTATAGCAAGATCGCTATGACCAAAACAAAACTTCCTGCCGAGGCTAAGCATTTGGCCTGGCTGGATCTGGACAAGGATGAAGGACAAGAGTACTGGATAGCAATGAACCTTGCAGGTGAATATGCAAGTGCAAACCACCACGAGATCCACAATAAGATCGCCCGTGCTTTGGGGGTGAATCCGCTTACAAGGATTGAAAACCACCATAATTTTGCATGGAAGGAACAACTGGCCGACGGAACTGAGGTAATGGTACACCGTAAAGGCGCTACCCCTGCGGGCGAAGGTGTATTAGGGATCATTCCCGGAAGTATGAGCACACCGGGTTTTTTGGTAAGCGGAAAAGGGAACGCAACCAGTATCAACTCCGCCAGCCACGGCGCAGGCAGATTGATGAGCAGAAGCGCCGCTTTTAAAACACTGGATAAAGGTTTAATTGCAGCCAATTTGGTAGAGAAACGAATTACGCTAATGGGTAGTGATGTCGATGAAGCTCCAATGGCTTATAAAGATATCCATGCAGTAATGGATGCGCAAAATGACTTGGTTGAGGTACTTGCTAAGTTTGAGCCGAGAATTGTGAGAATGGCAAATCCCAAAGAGAAACCAGAAGATTAAAAATAACTTAAAATAATTTTTACTGCGCAGATACACCGCGCAGTTACTCTCAACCTTTGTATTAACAAAAAGAAAAAGGAGGTTTAAAATGAAATTTAACCTGTTAAGCAGAACAAAAAATCAAACGTCAAACCACGAAGGGGCAAAAACATTTGCGATGACACCTGAGATGGAGCTGTATTCCACTGTAGTAACATGGAGCCTAAACGATTCCTTTTACGAAAAGAATGAAGCACGAATGGAACGTCTCCGAATACTAATCGCCAGATGCGAACCTTTATTTGTGGGTAAGCTGGCTGTATATGCGAGGACTAAAATGAATATGCGCTCCGTACCGTTGGTATTGGTTACCGAACTGGCAAAGTTGCACTCTGGCGATAATCTGGTCTCCAGAGTTACGGAGGGTGTGATCGGCCGTGCCGACGAGATCACAGAGTTGCTGGCTTGCTATGAATTGCTCAACGAGCGTAAAGGCACTAAAAGGCTGAACCGTCTCTCAAAGCAATTGCAAAAGGGTTTGTCCGCTGCATTTAATCGTTTTGATGAATACCAGTTTGGTAAATACAACCGCGATGGTGCCATCAAACTGCGTGATGCGCTGTTTCTGGTTCACCCTAAGGCAAAAGATGACTTGCAGCAAGTGCTCTTCAACAAAATCGTGACAGGTGATCTGCAAACTCCTTACACCTGGGAGACCGAACTGTCGGCATTGGGCCAGATGAATTTTGACAGCAATGAGGCTAAAGCTATAGCGTTCCGCGTGAAATGGGAAGAGTTGATTGATAGCGGAAAGCTGGGCTATATGGCCTTGTTGCGAAATTTGCGCAACATTCAGGAGGCAGGTGTCAGCTATGTACACTTTGAAAAGGTATGTATCCGTTTGAGTGATGCTACAGAAGTAGCAAAGGCAAAACAGTTCCCGTTCCGTTACCTGGCTGCATATCGTGAGCTGATTGATCCGTCTGCAAAAGGCTCTGTACAAAGCTTTGTTAAAAAACTGTCAGCTTTGGTACAGGGCGATAACAAAGGATACACTGGCGACTTACTGGATGCTTTGGAAAAAGCGGTTCAAGCCAGTGCAGCAAGCATCAAAGGTTTTGATTATGAAACAAGTGTGCTAATTGCCTGTGACGTTTCGGGATCTATGCAGACACCCGTGTCGGCAAAGTCTAAGATCTTGCTGTACGATGTGGGACTCATGCTGGCCATGCTCTTGCATTCGCGTTGTAAAAACGTCGAGGTAGGTATGTTCGGTGATACCTGGAAAACGATCACCGTGCCGCGCAGCAATATACTGGGTAATGTACAGGAGTTTTATCGCCGTGAGGGGGAAGTGGGTTATTCAACCAATGGTTACCTTGTGATCAAAGACATTCTTTCCCGCAGGGTCAGGATGAATAAAGTGATGCTGTTTACAGATGGTCAATTGTGGAACTCCTCTGGCTCAGGCAGTCACTTACAAACCTTATGGTTGCGCTACAAGGCAGAAGTATCGCCAGCGGCAAAACTATACCTGTTTGACTTGCAGGGATACGGACGGGCACCATTGCAAATACTGCGCAATGATGTTTATCTGATCGCAGGCTGGAGTGATAAAGTTTTTGAGGTGTTAGCTGCCCTGGAAAATGGCGATTCCGCATTGGATGCGATCAACAAAATAGAATTATAAATCAGGTATGGGGAGGCCAGCTCCTCATACTTTTAAAGAAGAAATTTAGCTGTTATATAGAAATTAAAACATAAGGATGCCGTAGAAACGGGTTACTTCGCACCACTGGAGGGGGTGGGCAGTGTCATGCAAATGATGCTGTGGGTTCGAGTCCCAAAAGCGGTCCCCCATCCCGAATCGCCTGTTGCTCCTTATAAAATATAAAAGAAAGTGCCGTAGATGAGTGATACTTCGACTCTTAACGACCAGGTCGCCGGTTCGATTCCGGCCATTGGCCCAGCCAGTGTAGCTCAGTTTTGGTTAGAGCAGGAACACCGCAAGGTGTATTTCACTTGTTGCCTTTTGCCTTTCTTTTTAAAGAAATTAAAGTATTTAGGTGCCGTAAATATGCGCTACTTCGTGTCACCGGTTCGACTCCGGTCATCACTGCAAACTGATGTAGCTCAGGCGGTAGAGCAGTAAAATTGCGTGTATTGACTTTTAGCCCCAATAAATAAAGAAGATGCCGTAGACCAGTGTTACTTCGCCCGTCACGCAAAACCAAACACTGGTTAATTGTTGCTCTTCTTTTAACCCATTGCTTATTAAATTTAAAAGGTGCCGTAAACTGGTGATACTTCGGTTAGAACATCCCGAAATCGGGAAGGTCGTTTGGTTCAAGTCCAACCTGTAATCATTTACAAGTAGTTCAGATTTTACATTCACAAGTTGCTTTTTGCCCTTTTATTAAATATTTCAAACATGCCCTGGATAAGTTATACTTTGTTTCCATTTATTTTGTAGAAATATATAATTGAACTATGACCGAAACCATTCTCCAAAAACTGCTCGAATTGGAGCAGTCCGAAAATATAAAAATACTGTACGCCTGTGAATCAGGCAGTCGCGCGTGGGGCTTTGCTTCGCCCGACAGTGATTTTGACGTCCGGTTTATATACACCAGGCCAGCTGATGATTATCTGAGTATAGCCGACGGTCCGGATACCGTTGGCTTGCCAGTTGATGAGGTGCTTGATATCGGTGGCTGGGATATCAAAAAGGCCTTAAAGCTGTTCCTAAAATCCAACGGACCGTTATACGAGTGGCTACAATCGCCTATTGTGTATCGCCAGTATCCTGCCTTTGCAGCAGAAATGCGCAGACTTATGCCTGTTTATTTTTCACTACGATCTGCAGCAAATCATTATCTGTCCATGGCATACAATACATTTCGTGACGATCTGCAAAGTGACCAAGTGAAGATGAAACGCTACTTTTATGCCCTGCGTCCGGTTCTCGCGTGTTTGTGGATTATCGAACGTCAAAGCGTGCCACCAATGGAGTTTCAACATTTGCGCGTACTGATTACAGACTCCAAAGTTCAAAACAGCATTGACGAGTTGATGGAGCAAAAACTGCTGGCAAATGAAAAAGCAATGATTACACCAGTAGCATTATTAAATGATTGGCTGGCTACAACGCTAGCTCTTTGTAGGATCCAAATACCATTACTACCTTCTCTAAAGCAGCAAACAGATAAACTGGATCAAGTTTTCAGAAAATATATAAAATCATGACCTTCCAAGAACTCAGACAGCAAAAGCAATTGATCCTATTGGATTGCATCAGTGGCAGTACGGCATATCACTTGAACGTGCAGGGTTCCGATATAGACAAAAAAGGGATCTTCATTATGCCCCAAAAGCAGCTATATGGGTTTGATCAGCAACAGCAAATTGCCAATGAGTCCAATGATGAAGTGTACTTTGAGATTGGCCGGTTTCTGGAATTGCTAACAAAGAATAATCCCAACATCTTAGAGTTGCTAAGCACGCCCAAGGAGCATGTTTTATTCCGTCACCCTTTAATGGAGCTCATCAGGCCTGAAGATTTTCTATCTAAGCTTTGCCAGGATACTTTCGCGGGTTATGCACAAACGCAAATCAGAAAGGCGCGTGGGTTGAATAAAAAGATCAACACCCCGATGGGCGCTGAACACAAGTCTGTGCTGGATTTTTGTTTTGTGATGCACAATAACGGCAGCATCCCATTAAAAGAGTGGCTTGCAAAATATCATTATGCGCAGGAACAATGCGGCCTTATCAAGCTCGATCATTTTCGGGATGTATACTTGCTTTATCACCAAAAACAATTGAATAAAGGCAGTTTTGCAGGAATTGCATCTGGTCCTAATGCCAATGATGTGCAGCTCAGTACTGTACCTATAGGGCTGGAACATATTGCCATAATAAACTTTAATAAGGATGGCTACTCCACCTATTGCAGGGAATATAAAGAGTATCAGGAATGGATAGCAAAGCGAAATGAGCACCGTTTTCAGAGCACTTTATCGCACGGTAAAAGCTATGACGCAAAGAATATGATGCACACGTTCAGGCTGCTAAACATGGCGGAAGAGATTGCATTGTACCAAGAGGTGATCGTTAAACGGCAAGACAGGGACTTTCTCTTAAAAATCCGCAGTGGTGAATTTGAGTTTGATAGGTTGATGGAGATGGCTGAAGAGAAGATGGAAAAAGTAAAAATTGCCTATGAAAAATCTGCATTGCCAGACAGACCAGATAACAATAAAGCTGAATCTATATTAGCAGACATCAGAACAAAATACTATCAGGGATAAGCAAAAAGCCCTTAGAATTTCTAAAGGCTTTTCTATTTTGTGGTCCCGACGAGAATCGAACTCATATCTAAAGTTTAGGAAACTTCTATTCTATCCGTTGAACTACGGGACCAATAATAAATGCTATTAAAGGATAAATAGTAATAGCAGGCGCAAATATAATAATAAAACAATGCCTTTAAATAGTACTTCCAACAAATTTAACTTTCATAAAAATGCCAGCAGGAACCACCCTGCTGGCAAGCCAAACTAATTTACAAGCATTTATTGCACCTAAGCTTGTTTCTTTAAAGGCCGTAGGCACTGATTTCACCCAGCACCATATTACTATCTGATCCTTGAGTACCAACAAATTTAAAATATCTTGCTTTTGGACTATTAGGAAGCACATAACGTTGCTCACCGTTCAAGTTATGATCGAAATCAAAACTTCCCTGGCTTACCCAGGTCACATTATCTGTGCTGGTTAAAAACTCAAACTTATCCGGTCCACGTTTATCTCCACCAGGTGAATCAAAATCTGTTCTCCAAACTCCAAATTGAGTAAGTATTCTAGGTGCACCCATATCAATTACTATCCAATGTGGATAATTTGAACAACCAGCACAGGTATGCCAACGAGTATGCTCGGTCCCGTCAATAAAATTAACTGCTGCATTATCCCCTCCTGGATGTTGAGACGAAAACGCAACAACATGCCAATCTCCTTTATCAATAGAGAACAAACCACCATCTGAATAAGACGTATAGAACTTATCAACACTCAATGAGTCTGGCCTAAATATCGTTCTAAACTGGTAATTTGTATTTGCCAGCATGTCGGTTATTTCTGTAGTTTTCACTTCAGTAGTTTTAAGAAGCACCGGGAATATTTGAGTTTTGGCAGCTCCCGAAACATCCGTGTATTTAATCTCTGAGGCATAAGCTCCATTGGCAACATCAGCACCACCCCAGTTTATGGTTAACTTGCCCGCCGCATTAATTAATGTAGAGTTTACGGGCCTGGTTAATAATTGTGATTGATACCTTTCTCCATAAGAGCCACCATTTACTTCTACCGGAACAGAGATATTTCCCTGCGCATCAAAGGTACGGATAACGAATGTGTAGTTTTTCTCTTGCAAATTGTCTACCATTACTTTTACCGTATCCCCAGTAATCGCAGCGACATCAACAACTACAGAATCGGCAAAACTATTCCAATAAACTTTGGCTTTAACAACAGTTTTATCAACACCCTTTGGCCATACAATTTGAACCCTGTTTCGCCCAGACTGTGCAATTGCTATTGCTTTTCCGGGATAGACCAAACCAGAAGGGACAACGTATTCTTTATATGTTGCATCCATCTTTCTACAGGCAGAAACCAGACAGATTGCGGCAAATAATATTAAACTGAAATGATATGTCTTTTTCATAATACTATGTTTTTTGTTTAGATAAGCCATCTATGGTACTATTTGTCCAAAGAATTTAAGCTCCATGATTACTACCTGCCCCGGGCTACTATAGGTCTCTAAAGATTTCAAACGAAGGTACCGTACCGCAGCGGGTTGCGTGGCGAAATAGAAATCAGCCCCCAGGTTACAGGCATAATTAATATCTTCATTTGTTTTTTGACCTAACGGCAAGTTTGATGGTTTAAGTGTGGTAAATTCACCCAGCAAAGTCCAGCTTGTCCAGCTGCCATCCGGACTTGGGGAATTTGAGCCATACAGTTCAAAATTTTTCAAACCAGATCCGGTATAACAATGGTCATTTTGTTCCATGTATTGTTTAAATCTACTCAGCAAAACTTTTTTCCCTAAGTCAATCGTGATCCATTGCGGTAGAGATGAAGCGTTTGATGAAGCATAAAGTCTTCTATCGGCTAAGCCATTCCATAAATTCTCAATATTATAACCGGCATTAGCAAGAGCAACCTGATCAGTAGGTAATACCAATTTTTTATACGTATCGCTTGGTATTTCGATTTCAGGTTTAGGGGTTAATGTCTTAATTATCGTATCAGATTTATTATTCCAGCGGTCTCGGATGTACATTGCAAATTTTTGTGCTTTAGCATCAAAACCGCGGGCGGCAAAATCTCCGGCGGTGGCTGCTGTATAAAAGGTCCTCACCGTAACCCAGTTATTGTTTCCTGTGGTATCTTTCAATACTACTATTGCCAAATCCGCTTTAAAAGGATTTAATATAGCTACGTTAACCCCACCAAAGGTTTCTTTAAAAACTGCTGATTCAAATACAGATTTAACAGGGGGTGTTTTTGGTTGTAATTCAACCAAAATCGGTTCAGATTCTTTTTCGTTGGCAGCCACACTGTATACCTTCACTGTGTGAACCAATTCATCTCCAAAACCTACCAAACGAAGCGTATCTGTATATCTCGATGATTTCGCCTCTCTAAACACACCTTTTTGTATTTCATACACAGCCTTAACATAAGCCAGGTTTAAATCTGCAGGAAGCTTGTAGGTTAATATGCCGCCCCCTGGGGTTGCCTCTACTTTTATATTGCTAACTTGCATCGGAGCAGGTGTATTTCCATCTACAAAATCCATCCGCCCTTCTTTTGAACAACCGTACCATAAAAGAGCGGTGAACAATGGTCCGATAAAATATATTTTTTTCATTTTCTCTCTTAATTAAATGATTAGTCCTTAAACGATATGATCTACCAACCTAAGTTTTGAGCCAAATTTCTATTGTTAACAATATAGTTTTCGTCAATAGGCCAGAAATAGTCCTTTGATCCAAACGACTGGTTATAAACCACTGTAGTTCTATAGTAGGAAATAGGTTCTGTTTGTGAAAGATCCCAACCAAGAATTTGCTTATTCAATTCGGTGGCAGATTCTTTCCATCTTCGAAGATCCCATAGGCGCTGCGATTCAAAAGATAGTTCAATTAACCTTTCCTGATGAATAATAGCGCGCATACCGTCCTTATTCTGGTATTTTACTGGATTGGTCGAGAAGTTAGTCCATGATGTAGCAACCGTAGGCAAACCAGCCCGGGCTCTCACTAAATCAATATATTTGTTTACTTCTGTACCCGGCCCTTCAGATTCGTTTAAGGCTTCGGCACACAACAAATACAGGTCAGACAAACGCATAATTGGGTAAGGATAGTTAACAACGGAATAATCATCTTGTGAATTGACCACGTTTTGAAAATGGATCAGCTTTTTAAGGTTATATCCTGTCACAGTATTGAATCCATATTTACCTTTACCGTTACGCTGTTTAAATTTACCTTCTAAATAAAATAGCCCCATAAAATCTTTGTCGTCATAACGTCCGTGCCCGTAATAGACAGCTCCATCAAATCCTAAGTCGGCATAAAAACGTGGCTCCCTGTTAAAATGTAAGCCTACCGTAATATAGCCCTTATGTACATATAGCCTATCTGCATCTCCTGAAACCCGTAAATTATAGCGGCCTGTGTAATCATAAGTTTTGTCTTCGTTAATCGGAACACCATTGGAGGAATAGAACATTTCTGCAATTTTTAAAGGTGGCGACAGCTCACCTCTGGTGATCACACCATCAAGATATCTAGGATCCCACCAGCTAGATATTAACCTTTGTAAATTATAGGTGTCCGATTGTGTATTTGCCCAAATGACCTCGCTATTCCATTTTTCTGTAACAGCACCATTAATACTTAATTGGGTTTTGATGGTATCGCTAACGATAAATTGCTGAAAGGATGGATTATAAATATACAATTTCATCCCTGCTGATGCACACACATCTATTGCTCTTTTACAGGCAACAACCGCAGTATCCCATTTAGCTTTAGAATACGTAGTATTAAATAATTGCGTTCCATTCGAGTTTTTTAAAGCCGACTGGTCTGTATTTCCGTTAAATAACGGGCTAGCTGCAGTAACCAATACTTTTGCCCTTAAAGACAATGCAATTGGCAAGGTAATACGCCCTGCTTCTGTTGCCGGACTGATTATGGTTAATGGAAGACCAGGCGCTGCCTCGTTAAGCAAGGTTGCAATGTAATTGAAGCAGGAATCCACGGGATCGCGGAAAACTTTTACCTCATTAACATCCGCAGAGATGGGTAAATTATTTTTAATTAAGGGAATTGGCCCATACATTCTAACTAAACAGAAGTGATAGTACGCCTTAAGAAATTTCACCTCTGAAATCCAGCTAATCTTCTCTTCTGGTTCCATGTCTGGCACCTTTCCAATGTTTTCAAGAAAGATGTTGCAATCTCTTATTCCCTGATACATTTGCTGCCACCTGTCGCCCAATGGACCTACTTTACTTTGAAATCCTTTGGCCATGTCTAAATAAGCACCTCTTTCGGGTATTTCCCAGAGCTCATCGCCGCCAACCATTGCCGGATCATCTCCCAACTGGCCATTTTTCGGCATAAAGGAGTAGCAAGTGTATAAAAACTTCTTCGCCTGTGTACGTAAGGTAAATGCATTATCAATGGTAGCTACGTTATCAGGCACAACATCCAGAAATTTTTTGCAGGAACTAAGCCCGGCTAAAAAGACCAGAAAACTGGCTCCGAGTATAATATATTTTCTCATAATTTGTATGATTTACTTCAGTGAAATATTTAGACCTACGTTAAATACACGTTGTATAGGATAACCTAAACCATCGCCACCCATTTCTACATCCCATAAATTGAACTTGCTGATATTAAACAAGTTGGTTGCATTCACATAAAGTCTAAAACTTGATGTATGTAATCTTTTTTGGATACTGTTAGGTATCTTATAGCCAATTTCAACTTGTTTAAGTCGTAGAAATGCGCCATCACGCATAAACCAGGTACTTCTTTGATTGTTGTTGTCATTAATTGTGGGACTTAATCTCGGCCAAAGCGCATGTATATCACGTGAATCTTCAGACCAGTGACTATCAGCATAAGCTTTTAAGAGTTGGGTCTCATTATTGAAAGGAGATGTGGCACGCGAGTCAATCCAGAATGACTCATTTGATAATCCCTGAAAGAAGGCAGAAAAATCAAAACTTTTATACCCCGAAGAAAAACCAAAGCCATAAACTACTTCCGGTAATCTAGGGTTGCCAATAGGTACCATATCCGCGCCTGTAATCTGACCATCGCCATTTACATCCGTATATTTAATGTCTCCACCGCCGTAAGGTCCGAAATTTTGTTTTGGAGAGTTTGCTGCTTCTACATCATCAACAAACAGACGTTCTGCAATCAATCCATAATCCTGGAAAATAGGGTGGCCAATGCGGCTACGGTATTTTTCATTATAAACTGGTTCTTCATAAACGGTAAATTTACTTCTTGCATAGGTAAAATTTCCGGTTGCTGCAATCCAAAAATCCTGCCCTATGTGTTGATTATATTCAAAGGAAATATCCGTTCCTTTTCCTGAAGCTTCACCAACATTGGCTCTTATATCAGCTGTTAAGCCCATTGTAACAGGAATTGCCGCTCGGCTCATTAGTATATTTTTACGCTTTTCTGAATAAACCTCGGCAGTGATTTTTAATTTGTCAAAAAGTCCTATTTCCAACGCTAAATTGGATTTAGTTGATTTCTCCCAGGTAATATCTTCATTGGCATATCTGGAAATATTTACTCCATTTAAATAACTACCGGCACCAAGTCCATTCCCAAAAGTAGCCCCTCTAATGCTTGCATTCATGTCTACATTAGAAAGGTAAAAGAACCGATCTGAAGGTGAGCCAATCGCATCATTTCCAATTAACCCATAGGTTGCTCTTAATCTTAAATTATTTACGATGGGTTTAATTTTCCCGAAAAACTTCTCATTAGAAAGCGTCCAAGCAACACCTACAGACGGGAAATAACCGTAACGCTGTTTAGCAGCAAATCTTTCTGATCCGTTATAACCAAAGTTATACTCCAGATAATAACGACTATCATAATTGTACGTTGCCCTGCCCGAAACACCCATATTTCTGGAAGGAAGAGATTGTTGAAGGTCACTACCATTTGCACTTAAATTGTTCTGCAACATAGCAACAATCAGGGCACTAAACCCATGCTTTGCGAAACTACGACTGTAATTTATCTGCCCTTGTCCGTAAAATACAGAATTCAGAACTCTATTTCCTGGAGCATAATTTAAATATTCTGTCCCAGTATCTTCATTCATAGCGTCTATTGCATATGTATTATCTACAGGATCATAACCTATAAGCTTATAGAAATAAGGATTATAAGCCCTGGTTACATCGAAAAATGTGGTGCGGTTAGTATTCATCATCACCTGTGCATTAAGCCCTTGAGTTAAAAAAGAAAGATCTTGCTTAAGTTCTAATTGTGCCAGCATCAATGATCTTGAAGAATCCTTGTAGCCCCTAACCAAATCTGCGTATGGATTTGTATATCCACCACTGCCTACATCAGAGTTACCAAACATGATGTGTTTTACAAATTGGTGCTGCTCATCGACAGGATAGTACTGAGGGAAGAGTACCGGGTTGGAACGCATTACCTTTTGGTACATTTCGGCACCACCATCTATAGGGCCCGTATATTCGTCAAAATTACCACTTAAACGAACCACCATTTCTGTTGTTTTGGTCAGGTTTATATTTACGTTAGATCGAAGCGAATAACTTGTTAAATCTATATTGTTATTGAAATTATTCCGTTGATCTACTTTTAATAATCCATTATCTTTACTTAAGGATCCGGAAACAAAATACCTTGCAACTTCGCCACCTCCGCTCACATTTAGATTAGCGCGTTGATTGGTGGTATAGTCTTTAAAAACCAAAGCCCTCCAATCATTTGCCGGATAAATATTCGGGTTTAAGCCTACTCCGGTATTGGCGATTTTTTCGTCGCTATACAATACTTGTCCTAAAGGATTGCGCGTTAATACGGCTTCGTTAGCCTGCTTCATGTAGGTAACAGGGTCTGCAAGTTCAATATCCTTTACCGAGGCTGAGAGCGAATTTTCTAATCGAAATGAAATTTGTGCTTTACCAACTGCCCCCTGCTTTGTGGTAATCAAAATTACCCCATTTGCTCCACGGGCACCATATAATGCCGTTGAAGTTGCATCTTTCATCACAGAAAAACTGGCAATATCATCGGTCTGTAAACGGGCGAGTTCAGTTGTACCAACCTCCATGTTATCAATTAATATCAGGGGATCATTTTTATACCCAAACGTAGTAACACCGCGTATAAAGAAATTCGCATTGTCTTTACCTGGTTCCGCACCACGCTGAAATGCAATCATACCTGGAATACGACCCGCCAGAGCCGTTGTTAAATTGCTTGATGGAATTTTAAGGTCTGATACCTTAACAGACACAACTGAGCCTACTAAATCGTTTTTCTTCTGAGTACCAAAAGCAACTACTGCAACTTCTTCAAGCGCATTTTTATCATCGGGTAATAGTTTAACATTGACTGTATTTTTATCACCAATTGTAATTTTCTGTGTAGCGTATCCAACAAAAGAAAAAATCAGCACTTCCAAATCACTGTTTACCTGTATGCTGTACTTACCGTCGGGGCTGGTCATTGCGGCACGTTTAGGTTTAGAACCCTCAACGGTGATTGTAACATTCGGAATTCCCACTCCTGTTTCGTCTAAAACAGTTCCCGTGACGATGCGCGGGGCGGCAATTTCATTTAAAGTCTCTATTTCTCTCAATTTCAGTGCAAAAACAAAATTGCACACCATTGAGAGAGCTATGAGAACAAGCGTTTTTTTCATACCTTTACTCTGTTTAAATGTAAATATTCGCAGCTAACGGATCTCTAGGTTGCTTCCGTGGTTCCGTGCTGCACTAAAAGAATTGTGACATTTGACTGTTGGCTATTCAATACTTCTTTAGGCCAATAAAGAAGTATGGATAGTTGACATAAATGGATGTATAAGTTCTATTTCATAAGTACCTGCCTCTCTGTAAATAAAACAGAAAACGATACTGCATTTTAATAAGAATGAGAGGACGCATACTGTTTGGTTTGTATTTGGTTAATACAATAATAGTTTTTGCAAGCATCATCCGCAACCTGTTCTGTCTGATGCAGATACACCTACGCTAGCATCCATCTATCTGTTTCACAATGAATTCCTTGCCGTAACTTTAAAAGGAATTGCCAAATGCCCCTTTAAATTATCAAGAACCATGTTTGCTGCGGCTTCACCCATCATTGCAAAATTGGTCGATATGGTTGTAATTCCTGAGAGGATTAGCTTCTTTATCGGTGTCTCGTTATAAGATATGACCCCTATCTCAGAACCAATTTTGAGTTCATTATTCACTATTTTTTCTACAAGTTCAACCAAATGGTCTTCCCTCAAATTAATATATGCCGTTCCCGGTACAAATGTCTCACTTTTCAAATCTGATAATACCTCATAGTTAAAAGCATACTTCAGGCAAAAATCAGTAAAGCCGGTTAAGATCTTTGTGGAATAGTAACTTTTAGAAGGAAAAATAATTTTAATGGTATGATAGTTACTCAATCTTACTTTAAGTTCTTCAAGTGCATAAGATATATCATTTTCGAAATCCTCGTATACCGTACAGAAATCACCCGATATTTCCGGAATCAGCTTGTCAACCAATACCAGTTTCTCTTTTGGCAAGCTGTTTATCAATGCGTAAGCTTTATCATGTTCATTAAAGAAATGCGGAATAATCACAACCTTGTTATAACGATCTGGCTTATTTTCAAGAATTTTTCTGAACTGACTAAAATTGTTATTGTAAACATAAAAATCTATGGATACATCATGTCCTAGTTTGGCAGTAAAGGCATCATATATGATTTTCTTATGGTCACTTAGTTTATTAAAGAGGAGCAAAATTTTGAAAGGTTGCTTAAATTCTGCATTTGATACAAAATAGCCTTTCCCTGGCACGGAATCTACAACTCCAAACTTCTTTAAGCCCAAATAAGCCCGTTCAATTGTATTTCTTCCAACCTCAAGGCTTTCACTTAAATAGTTAATGGAGGGCAGTACATCATTAACATCTATCTCGCTGGTTTTAATAGCATTCAGTATAGAATCGAAAATCTGAAGATACTTCGGCGTTTTTGAGTATTCATTTATTTCAATTATTTTGAGATAATTTTTCATAATAAGAATAGTTTATCAGTTCCACTCCGCAATCCCATAATTGATTATCTTTAATATTTGGTTAGCAAATGCCCTAATCTTCAAAATTATTGGTTAAGGGTGCGGAAGAAATAGAGAATCTGATAAATCAAATGTACTTTTTGGCAGTCAACATCCTTCTCCCGGTCAGCCTTTTTATCAAAAAGGACAAAGAAAAGTGCATTTTGTAAAAATTTAGTAGCCTAAACCTAGTGTCTATTCTAGTTAGAATATGCCGGCAAATAAGTAAAGAAAGTAATATATTTGAATAGCAGCAGGCACAACAAATAACCAGGTTGAGTATTAATGGCTATTTCAAATAACATATTTTCCAGGTTCAGGCACATCATCCTGTATGGATTTCTATTAGCAGTTTTAGTTTTCGCATTAAAATGGCTGCAATGGAAATTCCTGATAGTCGACAACTCTTTGGAAATCTACATTGGTCTTATCGCGGTATTCTTTACTATTCTGGGTATTTGGGTTGCAACACAACTAACAAAACCCAAAGTTCATACCGTTGTGATAGAGAAAGAAGTATTGGTAGCGCCTGCTGATGAGTCGGCAGTAAATGAAACTGAACTAAAAAAGCTGAACTTGAGCAGTCGCGAATATGAAGTTCTGCAACTTTTAGCAAAAGGATATAGTAATGCGGAAATTGCAGGAACCCTGTTTCTTTCGCTAAGCACAGTAAAAACACATGCTTCCAATCTATTTGTAAAAATGGATGTAAAAAGCAGAACTCAAACTATTGAGAAAGCTAAAAGACTGAAAATCATCAAATAGCTCATCTCATACTTAAGTATCAATTTTTCAAAAAATAGACTTTGGTACTAAAGTATGAACAGAATTCCATTTCCCGATTCTAGTTTTGCAGAGGATTTTAACAATAGTAATATGAAACCATCATTATTTTCCAAACCACACAGTGGCATGAATAAATCTGATAGCTTCATCACAAATGAAAAACAAATTATAAACAGATGAAAAAGAATATTTTGATTTTCGGTTTGGTTCTGGGAATAATCTTATGTGTAAATATGGTTTACATGGTAAATCTATGCTACACCAATCCCGACTTTAAGAGTAATGAAATTCTTGGTTATGCGGCAATGGTTGTCGTTTTTTCATTTATCTTTCTTGGAGTTAGAAACTACAGAAACAAACAACTTGGAGGGCTCATCTCCTTTGGGAAAGCCTTTAAGACAGGGCTCTTGATTGCCCTTGCCGGATCTACCATGTATGTAGTGGTTTGACTATTTTACTATTATCTTTTTGTTCCCGATTTTTTAGATGTTTATATCCCACATGTATTAAAAGAAACTCCGGCCTCTGATTTGGCAGTCAAAACCAAAGAAATGCAAAGCTTTAAAGAGATGTATAAAAACCCGTTGTTTGTTATTCTTATTACCTATTCGGAAGTGCTTCCTGTTGGCCTAGTCATAGCACTCATAAGTGCCCTGGTTTTAAAAAGAAAAGTAATAAAGGTTACTCATTGATATTAGCCATGAATTGACATTATTAGCCTTAAACTCAAAAAAAGACGACATTGAAGACGCTTTGCAATATTATATTGCAATTCATAATCAATTAGATTATTTTATTTCCGGCGACAAAAAATTTCAAAAGTCAGTCATTCATACCCTACCTGTAATTACCCCACCATATTTTCTAAGAGAAGTACAGATATAGCCAATTCAATCGTGAATAACAGCCTTTCTGTACGAAATATGAGTAAAGGCAGCTATATTGAAGAAATATCGAAAATTGGCTAAAATGAGTCAGATGTACTTGAATAGCGCAGAAAGCTACAACTCGTTATATAAGAATACATTAACAATTTATTTCTATATTAGCCTGTATGAAAAAACGCTCCTCACTAATGACCCCATTCATTCTTTCGATGTTTCTTGCAAAAGGGGTAGTAATGAAAACATTGAACCGGCTTTTGAAAGAACCTCTTACAAACACAGCCTACCCATTAGCAATAATTTATGATCTTATCTACATAATATAAAGATAGACACATCCATGGGCAGCTTTGTCGTGTTAAGAATAGTTTTTTAAACCTTATTCTACGCATAACGTTGGCAAAAGATATCGGAGTTCCAGCAAGAGGTAATTAAAATCATTAGCGGACTTAACCAGTAAAAACACCAAATATGTTTCGATTCTCAGCAGTAATACTTCTTGTAAATTTAAGCAATTTAGCCCAGGCATTTCAGTCACCCTCAGATACTACTAAAAATTTTAAATTAACATATAGCCTTTATATTGGGGTGTCTAAACAAAATTTTAGTTATAATATTGCTGGAAATGAAGAGGGAACTAATCCTAACATTTTATCTGAACTCAAGTGGAATAGAACTCTCACAAAAGAAATCGGTGGAAATCTAAACGCTAGATACAAGAGAGTTATATTTAAATCCACTCTTCTCTATTCAAAAACAATTAAAGGAAATATTTCTGATATAGATTATGCCGAAGATAATAGGAGCTCTATCTTTTCCCAGCAATACCTTAGCAATCACAAAGGCAGTGGCTATATTACTAAATTTTTGTTGGGATATAGCCTGATAAATAGAAATAGTTATGTGATTGATTTGTTGATGTCATATGAGCATGTTTCAAACAAGCTATTTCTATTAAACAAAAAACACCTAACTGAAAATGATCCCAATTATCAACCTGATCTAAATTCATATTATAAATACCAGCACCCCAACTTGGGTGGAGTTGTAAATTCAAGTTACTCAATTAATAAGTTTATCAATCTTTCTCTAGAGCTGGGTGTATATAGAACTTTCTATTATGCATATGGTAACTGGAATCTTAGAAAGGATTTTAAGCAGCCTGTAAGTTATGAACATAAAGGGAAAGGGCTAAAGCTATCCTCATCAATTGCTACCAATATCATTTTAACAAATTGTTTAGGCTTGAGTTTGGGGTATTCTTTTGTGAAACAAAATTTGAAAAACGGAAAGGATGTTCTGTTTCTTGCTAATGGCGGGGCTCTCAAAACACAACTAAATCAAATCAATGATAATAAAAACACCCTTTTTATCACACTAAATCACTCAATTTTTTAATATAAAACCAAATCATGAAAAATCTATTAAGATTATCGCTACTATTAATTACCATCGTGACTTTAAACTCCTGTAAAAGAGACACTGGTAACGAGCCTCTAGAGACCAAGTCAAAAGACGAGGTAACTTTTCACAAACTAATGATCAATGGAAATGAAACAATAATAAAAGAAGCCGAAGGAAAATATTATTTTTCAGACGATGAAATTCTTAGTGAAAGGCAATTTAACATACTTAAAAGAATGGCTAATAACAATTTAGGAACAAGTGAACGTAGTACAATTCTTACTGATTTTACCAAAAAATGGACAGGAGGCATATGGTACTATAAAATTCAGTCCAATAGGGCTTCCGAAATTTTTACCGCTATGTCATGGATTTCTGAGGCTTCAAATATTCAATTTATTGAAAGAACGAATCAGACTAACTATGTTACTATTTATGACACGAATGAACCTTCATCATGGAGTAACGTTATTGGAATGGAAAGTGGAACAAAAGAAATACACATTTCTAGTGCCCAACCCACGGGAACAATAGCCCATGAAATAATGCATTCCCTTGGTTTTTTTCATGAACAATGTAGACCTGATAGAGATAGTTACATAACTGTTAATATGAATCTAATCCCAGATGATTTAAAATATCAATATAATATCCACCCTTCTTCCCAAGGTATAGGCACTTTCGATTTTGAATCAATTATGCTATATGCATCTAACTCCTATATGAAAAAAAACAATGGAACAGGATGGGACTATAACCGGTCCTATCTTTCAACAGGAGATAAACAAGGTCTGGCTACTCTATACGGTGGGAAGATCTCCGGACCTAATCAAATATGTGCGGAGGGGATATTTACAAGTAGTTCAGGAGCTATAACGATTAATAATGCTAATGGAATTGCCACATTAACAAGCTTAGGAAATAATCAATGGAAAGTTACAAGAATTGGAAATGCTAACGGTAAAGTTACATTAAATTCGACAGGTACTTATAAACATATCGCCATTGGCTCATATACCGATATAATATATTATGGAGGGACCACAATAACAGGTGGTGTAAATTCAGGTCTGTCTGCTGAAGTATATGATTCCGCAACCTATTCCTGGACCGTTAGTGGAGGAATAATTGTATCAGGGCAAGGAACACCGAATGTCGTTGTTCGACCAGATGTTAATACATTTCCCAATGCTAGCAATTATTTTGGAATAACTTTAACTTACAGCAATAGCTGCGGAACAAGCACTATAACAAAGACACTTTGGGTTCCGCCAGGAGGTGGGGAAGGCCCTGACCCTGGCGACGGAGAAATTATACCTTAAAATGTATTAATGAAATTTCAAAGACTAGACTAACCAACTAGTCTTTTGAAGCTTTATAATAAATGGCTAACGTTACTCCAGTTTTATTACCTTCCATTGCACATATTTTTTGTTAGCGCTGAAAAAAGTTCAATTCGATGGTAAAGCAAATGCACATCATCTTTATTTGCTAAAAAGCCATCAGAGTATCGTGTTTCTGAATAGCTTCTCGCTAAAATATTAAAGAGTCGCTCATCTTCTTTAGTCCCGGCGAGAAAAACTTTTATTGGTTCAGTGGAAAAGCAACAACACAACTGCAGCAAGCGTTGTAAATTGTGACTACCCGATCGATAGTCCAGGTGAGTACGAATTAGAGCTAAGCAGCATTGCTCTACAACCTGATGTAGCATAAACAAACAGGCATTGTATTGTAAGTTACGAAGACATTCTCTCGCGCCCGACAAGAAACCTTCGATAAGCAATAAACGACGATCTAAATGGCTTGCATCAATTAAAAAAGAATCCCTGTCGAGGATGCTACCATCCGTGGCCATTATCACATCAGAGCTATATAGCAACGTGCCCCTTTGATAAATATTAGTAAAAAATCTACTGCCTGCTTCTAATGCATCAAGAACAGCTTTTCTACCGTGCGCAAGAACAGTTATAACTCCCTGTTTAAAATGCGCGTTTATAAAATCTTGAATTTCATGTTCAATTCTGACACTCTCTTCGGTTACTATCAGTAAAAAATAATCCTGTTTACAATTATCAACAGTCTCACCAAAACAGGTTCTTATGGTATAAGAGGTTGTATACTCTGCGAAGCAATGGATCTGTATTGGACAAAACCTTCGAATTAGCAATTCTATAACTATTTTAAAATCCGCTGAATAACCCTGTAATACTGATGAAATTTCTCTGTTCATAATTATGCCCGTTGCAAATGGTACAGTACAAATGTTCTCTGAATCATTAGCTTAACCTACTATTCTTCATGGTATTTTACATATCAAAGGTTGTTGTTTACTTTCCTGGGTTTTAATTATATTTGCTAGTATGGAAACCTCAACTAAATCTAGCAGATCGCATATTGGTAGAAAAATCAGCCGTATTCGTGAAATACGCGGAATAAAACAAGATGCTCTTGCATTAGAATTAGGGATGAGTCAACAAAGTATCTCCAAAATAGAGCAAAGCGAAATGGTTGAAGATTCAACACTAGAGAAAATTGCAACGGTTCTTGGAGTGAGCTTGGAAGCTATTAAAAATTTCAATGAAGAATCTATTTTAAGCATTATATCCAACACATTGACAAGCAATGACAGCTCTACGCTTAATGCAATAAATATACAGCCAACTTTTAACCCTGTCGACAAAGTGGTTTAACTCCAATAAGGGCATTGTTTGCCTACAATGTTCTCAAAGTCCATGGTAAGTCCATGTCCAGTCCATGTTTTGCCAATAAAAACTTGGATATACCACTCATTATCAGTAAATTCAAATTTTATTTTTCCGTAACCAAACTATTCTGCGCATTTAATTTTAAACCACCAAACGATGGGAAGACTTGACGGTAAAATACATTAGGGGGTTAGTTGGCGACTCTGTTTTTAAAAAAGTAGGCAAAACACAAATTGTTCAGGGCAAATCCAAGAAAAAGATAAGACAAACTGTTGCGACTAAAAAAGCGGCAGGTATTTTTGGCAAAGCCAGTAACCTGGCATCTGACATCAGAGTGCTCCTTTCGCAAACTATTGGCGAACATGATAGTATGGCCATCTCGCGATTTACCGGAGAAAATGCTCTGATACTGAATTCAGCTTTGATCCGTGAATCACAAACATTTGATTTTTCAAATGCTGTATTTGATAAGCTTAATGGTTTTGAGTTTAATATAGATTCTCCGGTAAGAAGGCTTTTGTTTGCCCAACCCACGGTTACAACAACCGGTGATGCCATTAAAATAGCCTTGCCTGAAATGCACATCCCAAAAGACCTTAAGTTCCCCACCGAGGGAACAATTGCATTTTAGCTTTTCAGGTGGCATTATTTGATCTGGAAAATTATAGATGCCGGAAACAGGAAACACAATCTATTGAAATAAGATATGAATACAAACCGCTTACTGTACCCGCTACAGAATTCAGTTTTGATACCCAAGCCGGATGCCTTTGTGTAATAACGGTTACGCTTCGTTATTACACAAAGACCTTTGCCGGGAACTTAGGAATTAATAGTAAATCCTTTAATCCAGCGGCTATATTAAAAGCCTTTATAATTCCAGGAACAGTAAATCCGGATGCAACTGACGGCTGGAGAGAAATGTCATTCAATGTAAAATAGTAGTGTGATTCGATTATCGAATCACACTACCATTGCTATGATTTTGTACTGGCGACACAAAAGCCAGTTTGCCATCCGAATCTTCAGACATTAAGATCATTCCCTGAGATAGAATACCCTTAATTTCACGAGGGGCAAGGTTTACAACCAAACTAACCTGTTTTCCAATTATTTCTTCTGGTTTATAATATTTGGCGATGCCAGAAACAACCGTTCTTTGATCTATACCTGTATCAAGCGTTAGCTTTAATAGCTTTTTGGTCTTTTCAACCTTTTCTGCTGCTACAATTGTAGCTACCCTGATATCAATTGCTGTAAACTGTTCAAATTGGATGTTTTCCTTAGCAGGCTCAACTGTTGCTGTTGCAGCAACATTATCAGCTTTGCTCTTGTTAAGTTTATCTATTTGAGCTTGTACAGTTTCGTCTTCGATTTTATCAAATAGTAACACAGGCTCATTAAGCTGATGTCCGCGTTTCAACAAGCCCATTTTACCGGCATCTTCCCATAAATGACCGCCGTAGTTCAACATTTTCTGCAATTTATCGGCAGTAAATGGTAAAAACGGTTCAATCAAAATCTCTATAGTAGCAGCAATTTGCAAACTGATATTTAAGATGGTACGAACACGATCTTCATCTGTTTTAATTACCTTCCAGGGCTCAGTTTCTGCCAGATATTTATTACCTAAGCGAGCAACATTCATTACCTCCGATAAAGCCTCTCTGAAGCGATAATTTTCAATCGAAGCACTGATTTTTGCAGGATACGCAGCCAAATCATCAATCACTTGCTGATCTTCCGGAGTTTTAGTCATGCACATTGGAACTTTTCCTCCAAAATACTTATGGGTTAAAACTACCACCCTATTAATGAAGTTACCTAAAATGGCAACCAGTTCATTGTTATTTCTTGCCTGAAAATCTTTCCAGGTAAAGTCGTTATCTTTTGTTTCAGGTGCTGTAGCAGTTAAAACGTAACGCAAAACATCCTGCTTATCTTTAAATTCAACCAAATATTCATCAAGCCAAACTGCCCAATTTTTAGAGGTCGATATTTTTTGACCTTCCAGATTCAGGAACTCATTTGCAGGAACATTATCCGCCAATATATAATCGCCGTGGGCCATTAACATTGCGGGGAAAATAACACAATGGAATACGATATTATCTTTACCTATAAAGTGAACAAGCTTGGTTTCATCATCTTTCCAGTATTGTTCCCAGTTGCCATTTTCTACCTCGTTTTGGTTAATGTAATATTCTTCAGCTTTAGGGCTCCAGATACCCAAACGAGCATATTCAAATAGCTCTTTTGTTGCCGAAATATAGCCAATAGGCGCATCAAACCATACGTACAAAACTTTACCTTCTGCACCTTTAACCGGAACTTTAATACCCCAATCCAAATCTCTGGTCATCGCACGAGGCTGTAGGCCCGCATTAAGCCAGCTTTGGCATTGTCCGTATACATTTGGTCTCCACTCTTTGTGGCTTTCAATGTAGATTCTTAATTGATCCTCGTATTTATCAAGCGGCAAAAACCAGTTCTTTGTTTCTTTGCGTACTGGTTTCTCTCCAGATAAAGTAGATTTAGGATTGATAAGATCCGTTGCATTTAAAGTACTTCCGCAATTTTCACACTGATCGCCGTAGGCATTTTCATTTCCACATTTAGGACAAGTACCAGTAATGTACCTGTCGGCCAAAAAAGTCTGTGCCTTTTCATCGTAGTACTGTTCAGTTACTTCTTCCGTAAAAACGCCTTTATTATATAGTGTTTCAAAGAAATCTGAAGCAGTTTGATGATGCATTAAAGAAGATGTACGGTGATAAATGTCGAAAGAAACACCAAGTTCTTTAAAGGAATCGCCAATAATTTTGTGGTATTTATCTACTATAGCCTGAGGGGTAGTTCCTTCTTTTTTTGCCTTTAAGGTAATCGGAACTCCATTTTCGTCAGATCCGCAAATAAACTTTACATCTCTTTTATTCGAGCGCAAATACCTTACATAGGTATCTGCAGGTAGGTAAACGCCGGCAAGATGTCCAATATGTACAGGTCCGTTTGTATAGGGCAGCGCAGCCGTAACGGTATATCTCTTTATTTTACTGTTATCCAAAACTATTTTTATTATTTTGTCAAAGATAAGTGTTTTATTAATGATTAAACAGCCAGCATATTTAAAAAAAGGCGACAAAATTGCGATTGTCTGCCCAGCAAGCAAACTTCCAAGAGGTATAGACTCAGCGGTACAACTCTTCGAATCCTGGGGCTTGGAAGTAATTATCGGGAAGACCGTTCATGCTGAGCACCACCAGTTTGCTGGTGATGATGTTCTGCGTACAGAGGATATTCAAATTTTTTTAGATGACCCCACTGTGAAAGCAATCATTGCTGGACGAGGGGGGTATGGTTGTATTCGAATTGTAGATGATCTTGACTTTAGCACATTTGTTGAGTATCCCAAATGGCTTGTCGGCTTCAGCGACATCACAGTATTGCTTTGTCACATCTACGCTCAATATGGCATTCAAAGTATCCATGGACAGATGCCTTATACGTTTAACGAGGCCACACCCGAGTCTTTAGCTTCTTTGAAGGCTGCGCTATTTGGTGAGGAAATAAGGTATGATTACCATCCATCACCATTGAATCGCGAGGGATATATGCAAGGGATTTTGATAGGTGGTAACCTTACTTTATTGGTGATGACGATTGGCTCAGCTTCTGAAGTCGACTATGAGGATAAGATCTTATTTATTGAAGATATAGGGGAACGTCCGGCAGCAATAGATCGCATGATGCACATGCTGAAGCGGGCAGGAAAACTGAATAAACTAAAAGGATTAATTGTTGGGGCTTTTAATGAGTTGCCTGAAGAGAAAATTCCTTTTGGACAATCGCCTGAAGAAATAATATGGGAAGTAGTGAAGGAATATGAGTATCCGGTATGGTTTAATTTCCCTATTGGGCATATGGATGATAACCGGGCAGTGGTAGTAGGTAAAAAAGGGTTGTTCATTAATTGAACAACCCTTATGTTAAAACTTTAACTTCTATTTCGTAATGTTAATTGTTACTTTTTGACTGCTAGCATCATTTTTAGAGCCAATTGTCAGCGCATTTCCGTCTGCGGTTGCAGCACTAACTAAAGTTAATGTAGCAGTAGCAGTGGTTGCTGGAGCTACAATAACTCCTACTGGAACAGCAACAGTTGCTACAGAAGTCAGTGCATCCCTGGCAATTGTAACCGTTTGATTAGGCAAATTTAATGCCCCTTCAACTTTGTAGGTAACTTTAACTGTTTGCTGAATTGATGTTCTTAATGTAAATGTGAATGTTCCTGATGCACCTTCCTTGATAGTCTTTGTTGCTGTACTAGTTAGTGCTACATAAGCAGGAAGGCTATTACTGAAATCATAGTTATCTCCAGGACCTTTCTTTTCACATGACTGCAGGAAAAATACTGCAGTCAGAGAGAGTAATATTATAAGCTTTTTCATATTTCTATTATAAATCAAACCACATTTTTTCGTTATACCTTACAGTTGTTTTCGGCGCATTAGGGTTATTAGATATCTCATTCGTAATTGGATATTCAAACCTTCTAAAGATTGGACCGGCAGGTGCACCTATAGGTAGTGTAAGCACAGGAACTTCACTTCCGTCCGTTCCAGATCTTCTCCATTGCGTAAAGGCATCTAGACCTCGATCCATTTTATCAACCCATTGTTGTTCATGAATTGTCAACACCGCATTAGCTTGTCCGCTAAACGCTGGAAAAGATGTTGAGAATACACCCGCCTCGGTAGCGCTCACACCAAAGAATTTACATGATTCTGCGAGCCCTTGTTTAAATAACGTATTCGCCTTACCCAAATCTACTGGAACTCCCAATCCTCTTGCATACACTTCGGCTTCTGCAAATAACTGCTCTTGATAAGTATACATCACTTCTGGTGCAGCAGGAGAGTGCAAAGAAGCAGCAATCCTCGGATTAATAGCATCAACTGCGTCTGCTCCAGGTACAACACCAATATACGTTGCTTGCCCTGCAGGCTTATCAAAAAACTTCGGAAGACGAGGATCAACAGATGGAGCAGCATTCATAATATCAACAACTGGCTTGCTGGCAAAGAAGAAGTTCTTTCCACCATTGTATTGAAGGCTAATTGCATATTTCGGGTTTCTCTTATTAGGAACGTCCTGGTATGGTATGGCAACATTATCTGTTACACCATTTACCATCGCTTGTGCAGCGTCATTTACCAATGTTCCAATAGCCGCAGCTTTAGAAGGATCTTTATCCACCATTGTTAATAAGGTACGCAGCTTCAAAGATTTAGCTAGTTTCTTCCATTTAGCGATATCTCCTTTGTAAAGCAGATCATACCCATCATTATTAGCTCCAATTTTTAATGGGCTTGCCTCATCAAACTGTGCTAATGCCTGATCAAGAAGTGCCAGTGTTCCTTCCAACACTGTTTTCTGATCGTCAAACTTAGGATATAGAATCTCTGCCTTCCAGGCTTCTGTAAATGGAACATCTCCAAACGTAGTAGTGATGTCATAAACCATCATCGCCAACAATACTTTACTTTGTGCTGCCGCATTATTATTCGCAGGAGATGCAGCTTCTGAAAGCTTTATCGCTTGCTGAAGGTTTGCGCCACCCCTAACATACAGAGATACCCAGGTGTTATTGAAAAAGTTTGCAGAAAAAGTATAAATATCAGGACTAGGGTCACCACCAGACCAACCTGTTGGGTTGTTTCCACCAGCATTTAAAGACTGACCCGCTAATCCTATTGGAATGTACAAATCACCACTTGACCTTAAATTCATATAAGCTACCGTTGCGTAAGAGAATAGCAATTTCGGGTCAACCTGTTCAGCAGTATTTGGACTTGTATTTATATCCAGATATTTCTTGCATGAAGATAGCGTCAGTAACATAGTTAAGACACTAAACGTATATATAATTTTTTTCATTTTCATTAAATCTTAATTCTGATATTGAAACCAATGGTTCTTGTTGATGGTATTGAGTTAAACTCAACCCCTTCAGCAACACTCTCTGTTCCGAAGAAGTTAGCCTCGGGATCAATGTGTGGAACGTTATCATGGATAATCCATAAATTTCTGCCTTCTACACCAATCTCAGCTCCTTTAATAAATTTAACACTTGTTTGGAAAACCTTAGCTGGAATTTGGTATGATAACCTTACCTCTCTAAGTTTCACATAAGAAGCATCAAAAATGTTTGCTTCAGTATTTGTAGTGGTGTATTGTGCCCAGTAATCTTGCATACTTGTTACCGGTGTTGTATTCGGAACAAAAGTACTTCCAGAAGCAACAACTCCTTTATCAATAAATACTCTTCCTCTGTTTAGCAATGTTTCTTTAGCTAAACCACTTGTTCTTAGTGAAGAAACAGAGTTAGAATAGATCACACCGCCTTTTCTAATGTCTACCAAGAAGCTCAATGAAGCTCCTTTGTAAGAGAAAGTATTGTTAATTCCACCTAACCAATCAGGACTCATATTACCTAGTCTTTTGTCGCTCACTGTTTTCCTCAATCCTGTTGCTTCATCAATAACCAGGTTTCCTGCATCATCTCTTAACCAAGCAACGCCATAGATACCAAATGATTTGCCAGACTCTGCCTTGATTGAAAGTCCACTCCATCCGCTGGCTAGTGAATAAGAAGCAAGGTTGGAAGGCAATTCGATTTTCTGCACGTTTCTGGAGAAGTTAACATCCATGTTCCAAGTAAAATCTTGTGTTTTTACTGGGATCAATCCCAACGAAACCTCTACACCAGAGTTTTTCACAGAACCTGCATTCAATAATGCGGCAGAATAACCTGTCGATTGTGGCAATGGAAGTCTTACGATTTGGTCAGAAGTATTCGTATTGTAATAAGTCACATCCAAATTAACACGACTTTGTAAAAACCTCAATTCAGCACCAACTTCATATGAGGCCTGATTTTGTGGTTTTAAATTAAGGTTCGGAATCGTAGCTGGGCTACTGAACGCAAGTACTCCATTGAATGGGAACGTAGAACCGTAACCATATTGAGCAAATGCCGCACTAATTGGAGAATATTGGAATACGCCTTGATAAGGATCGGTATCACTACCTACGTTAGCGTAACTCGCTCTTAATTTACCATAGTTGAACCATTCGCTCTTTGGAAGTAACTCACTAAATACAAAACTCGAGCTTATAGACGGATAAAAATATGATCTATTGTTCGCAGGTAAAGTAGACGACCAGTCATTTCTTCCTGTAACGTTTAAAAACAAGTAATCTTTGTAAGATAAGCCCACGTCACCGTATACACCTTGAATGCGTTTCTGATTTGAAGTATTTGTGGTAACCACACTTCCTGCGTTTGCATAATTATATAGCTGATCAGCTATTAATTGTTGAGCATCTGAAAGGTCTCTGCGGTAGAAGTTTTCAAAGACATTGTATCCACCAATTACTTTCAAGCTCAGATCCTCTGTTAATTTTTGGTCAACAGTAAGCAACAGGTCATTGTTAATGATTCTATTGTAAATATTTGCTGCATAGAAATCACCTGTCAAAGATCCAATTGTTCCTTGTCTTGTTACCCCTCTTCTAAATTCGTTGTAAAAGTCAGTACCCAAATTATTTGAAATCGTTAACCAATTCAAAGGTTTATAGGTTACTATTGCATTACCAAATACACGATCAACAACATTTGAGAAGTTGTTATTGTTAACTACCCAATAAGGGTTATTACCAGTTCTTGTAGGTGTTAGCGCAATTTGTTGTTTGGTAACCGGATCGAAATAGTTGTCTTTTAACACCTTTGTATCGATCGTTCTAGGAAGACCATAAACAATTGATTGAAGCACACTTGGATTGTTAGAACTTTGTACCGGACGACCGTCTGCTACAGTACGTGTGTAGTTTACATTTGTTCGTACATCAAGCCCTGGCGCAACATTTCTGCCCGCATTAAAGCTTACAACATTCTTTTTCAACTTTTCATTAGGAATAATACCGTCTTGAGTAGTATTGGTATAACCAAAGCGATAATCACCAGAGTCGCCGCCACCGTCAAAAGAAACAGAGTTGATATAGGTTTTTCCAGTATTATAGAAATCCTTTACGTTATCTGGATATGCTTGTAATGTAATCTGTTGACCAAGGTAGTTAGTAAAAGTTTTGTCTTGTACTTCACTGATTTTTGGTCCCCATCCATTCAAACTAGAGCTATTGACAGTTGGCCCGCTGCTATATACACCTTGAACACCTTGGGCATATTCGTTTTGAAAACTAGGTAATTTCAATACATTATCAAAGCGAGTAGAAGAATTTACCGTAATGGTAGTTTGTCCCTTTTTACCTTTTTTCGTCGTAATTACAATCGCTCCGTTTTTTGCACGAGCACCATAAAGTGCTGTCGCCGCTGCACCTTTAAGAACAGTCATTGACTCGATATCGTCAGAGTTTAAATCTCCGGCTCTATTTCCGTAATCTGATCCAGCGCTACCCTGAGGAACCGAACTAGTCGAAATGGTATTAACTTGCTGTGAACTATTATCCACTGGCAAACCATCGATTACAAATATCGGTTGGTTGGAAGTACTACCCGAGTTAAATGAAGAAGCTCCACGAATGATGATCTTAGAAGAGCCACCTACTGTTCCTGATTGAGCAGTAACCCTAACACCCGAAACTTTACCCGCCAGGGAATTGATTACGTTTGTTTCTCTAGCCTTTGTTAATTCATCTCCCTTTAAAGTTGTAACAGAATAACCAAGAGACTTAGCCTGCCTTGCAATACCAACTGCAGTTACAACAACTTCAGTTAAGGCTTTAGAATCTGATTCCAGAACTGCGTTAACGGTACTCCCAGAGATTGCTAGTGTTTGGACAGTGTAGCCTAGGTAGGAGAAAGTTAATTCGGTAGAACCTGATGGTACAGAGATAGCATACTTACCGTCTCCACCTGTTTGGGTTCCAACTTTGGAGCCTTTAATCAACACAGTTACTCCTGGAAGTGGTTTTCCATCTTCCTTATCCGTAACCGTACCAGTAATTGTTCGGTCTTGCGCCATTGCAGAAGTTGCAACGAACAACAATATGAACAAACTTTGTAAAAGTTTTTTCATAAAATAATAAATTTAGGTTAGTTAATAATGGCCTAATATATAGCGATTTTGATATGCAAGCATATTTTTATTGTGTCCCGTAAAAACAAATGACAATAAAATGACACGAAGAGGTGTTATCAAAAATTCAAAAAATACACCATAAAGAGAACAAAATTTCGAATATAATCCGCAAAAGTTGATTTGATTTCGAATATATCAAAAAATGCCGACTTTTAACGAATTAAAAATTGTTGCAAATATTACATAGGAATTAAAGAGAAATGCCGTGATAATTTTGGCGCACTTTATGCTATGGCCAATTTTAGGACACTAGGTGAAGTCCCAACATTCTAGCTGCTAAGAAATATATAAGGATAAGATGAGCCTGAGCATAAATAAGCTATCGGCTTCTTTAAAATAAAAAAGCCAGCCCAATTTTGGCTGGCTTTTTTTTATTTATCTGAATGGATTAATGATCATCCCCAGAGAATTTTGTTCTATGGTAGCCTCTAAGATTATAAGAATCTGGATCATCAGAAAATTTAATTGTTAATGAAATCGAATCTGTTACAGCTTTTGAGGAAGGACCTATAGCGCCATTTTTAATGATCTTACCATTTGTAATTGTCATTGTTAATGGTTCATCAGATTCATATTCTCCTACATTAGGGGCATTTTCTGCCGAAAATGTTAGGTCCTGAACGTTCACATTAATTTTAGAAGATACATGCTGACCAGGGCCTGCCCAAAAACCACTTGCATCCATCCACATTTGAGTAGAAGAATTATCTGCGGTATTATAAGTTATAAGCTGATAGTAGCCTCCCTCACCATCTATTTGCACCCACCATTCTCCAGACATGTCCTGAACAGCAGTGCCGCCAATAACTTCATCCTTCTTACATGCAGAAAGCATTATTACAAAAAGTGCTAGTATATATGTATATTTTTTCATGTCTTATGATTTTGATTATTGTTTACTAAATGATCTAACAGCAGGTCCATATCCGGCATTATCCAAAGCCCATGAGTAACTGCCGCCGTTCATTGTTCCAACCGTGGAACTGAAAGCGCCCATAGGTGAACCTTGCGGTGGAATTTGTATTGTCGATCCAGTTGGATTGATTGCCACAACCTTATCTGTATTTCCTACGGCACCGCCAGGGTTTGTAATAAAATAAACTCCTGGAGCTACCTTGGCCCATACCGCAAAAGTAGCAAAACCAGCTCTTTTATAAGTACCCGAATAATCATTCCCGGCAGCATCTGCTTTGGTATCATACACAACAACATATCTAGCCTGTGATGCAGAAAAACCATCAGAGTTTGCGGCAGAATACGTAAGTGTATAAACCGCTGCAGCTGCAGTATTAACTTGTCCGTCGGTCTTAACGTCGATTTCATCTTCACCAACCTTAGCCACAACCCCTGGATCAGTATAAGTCCCACCCTTGGCCACAAACATATATTGGTCGCCATTTACTGTTAATATAGGATAAACAGTAACCTTTGAGATTCCAACCGTTCCTTCAGGATAGTTAAAGGAATCGTCTTTGCATGACAGAAACGTCATGACCAAAATTCCTATAGCAATTATATTTAAATATCTTTTCATGATTCTATTCTAAATTATTAATCAATATCCTATTTTCCCCACCAAACTTTTGTATAGATTGGAACTTCAGCTGGCGTGTTTTTATTTCTATCTCTCGAAGATGCAGGAAAAACTAACCTTTTCGGGAACTTACCAGCTGTAACCCCATTCTTAGCATAAACCCATTCTCCTCTATGATTAGGTAAGGCGGCGTTCTCAGGATCGTAAGACGGATCTGTTGAGTAAACCGGGCTGTTTTTGGGATAACCAGTTCTTTGTTGCTCAAAGAACGCTTCTATAGTATGTCCAGATCTTGGTAGCGAAGCCCATTTTTGAACGATAATTTGCTCTAACTTATCCTCAAACGAGCCTGCGCTTTTATATGCATACTTTCCTCCTGGAGCAATAAATGCCGCACCTCCACTTTGAGACGCTTCTGCAAATGCAGCGGTTACTCCGGCATCATATTTAGCTTTTGCTCCTGAACCGCCAAAATAACGCTCTAACGCCTCAGCCTGCATGAAATAAGATTCTGACTCATTTATAAACCATACTGGATCAGTTGCATCTTGAGCGGCAACTGTTGCAGATGAATATGATGGTTGTTCTTGAGCTGTTGCAGCAAAATCACCCTGATGCATTGCCGTAGGAGTTGCTGTTCCAAAATAAGTAACAGTTCTTAAATCTCCATTTTTAACCAACCAGGTAGTCAGTGTTTTACTTGCTCGGACGTTAGTAGTTGTATTTAATCTTCTGATATTATATTCGTAGAAAGGATTACTATTGTTAGGCGTTCCTTCAAACTCAGCAATACCAGCACTCATTGTTAAAAAGTTAGCTCCATCAGCATAAAGCTTGGTAATTCCAGCCTGCGCTTCAGCTGGCTTTGCATTCACCATTCTTAAATACATTTTTAATTTCAATGTATTTGCAAATTGAACCCAGCTATCCATGTCGCCATTAAATAGAAAATCACCTTTAGCTTGGCTGGTTGTTAGCGGTGCTGAAAAATCTTTAGCCAGGGCTGCATCGATTTCAGCCAATAAAGCAACATAAATACTATAGCCATCATCAAACTTTGGCTGTAGGTTCGCTGCACCTTGGAATGCCTCAGTATAAGGAACTTGGTCGTAAATATCAACTAGTACCTGATAAGTGTAGGCTTTCATAACTGTAGCCATTAAATTGTATCTCCAATCGCTTCTCTCCTGTGCCAGCTTTATAGACAAATTGAAATCGGCAAGTGATCCAGACAACAATCTGTCATAAGGGCCATTCAGATCGACTCTAGTCAAATTATAAGTATCAATTGTTTTGTATTGATTAGAGGCATTTGATTGAGTCCAATACTGAGACCATATGCCTCCAAGTATTGTCAACTCGCCCCCTACAATCCCGGCTGTCCCCATAATTCCCGACGGAAACAACACCTCTGGAGAGGCTTGCTCTATTGGCGGGTTATTAGGATCAACATTTACATCCAATGTTTTCTTACATCCAAACGTTAAGAAAATCAGTGCTGATAAAATCAGTGGTTTATATTGTATATTAATTTTTTTCATCGTTCAAATATTAAAATGTAACTCTTAAGGATGCTCCGAAGAACCTTACTGGAGGAGCCGTTCTAAATTCACCGAACTCACTGGCCAAATCAACACCCTGGTTAGAAACCTCAGGGTCAATTGTTCTGTTCGACTCAGGTAACCAGGTAAGTAGGTTTCTTCCAAAAACAGTAAAAATAGCTCTGTTTGCGCCTATTTTGCCCGCAATAGTTTTCGGCAAGGTGTAGCTTAATGAGGCTTCTCTTAATTTCAGGAATGTTTTATCCAGAATACGGTTACTATATACCATTGCTTTATTTGTTGTTGGATAATAGTAATCATCAATCAAACCTTCTGTAATTGGAGTCGTATTTTCCTCATATCTGATCAGGTTTCCATTCGCATCAGTAATCTTCTGTACTGAGTTAGGAACAATGAAAGGGCGACGATCGTTAAATGTTGATTTAACATCAGCACCAACAAAATTTAACAAATCTGCTGTTCCAGAATAAAATACCCCACCTTTTTGATAGTCGAGCGTAAAGCCTAAACTAAAAGATTTATAGGTAAACATATTTGTTAATCCCATAGAGTAATCTCTTTGGATATTGCCATATTCTTTATTTGTAGCTGCAACTACAGGGAATCCGGTTCCATCTACCACAATCTTTCCATCAGGAGAGTATTCTGGGCCGGGAGCTTGAAAAACACCAAGTGGTTTTCCTTTTATTGCCACTAAATCTGCATCATATGCATTATTAATAATAACCTTATCCAAACCTGCCGGTAGCTCCATAACCATATTGCGCTGCCTGCTAAACGTGTAGGTTAGGTCCCAATTAAAATCAGTTGTTTTAACCGGTTTGATATTCAGTGCTGCCTCAATACCTCTCACCCTAACTTTACCAAAGTTCAAGATCTGGAATAAGTAACCACTTCCAGGATCAATTGGAACAGGTAAAATTTGATCAACCCTTAATCTATTAAAGTAGGCAACATCTAAGCCAATTCTATCAGATAAGAACCTGATATCACCACCAAACTCGTACTCTTTTACACGCTCTGGTTTAAGGTTAACATTATTTAATGTATTTGCAATAGAATATCCTGCCACTCCAGCTACCGGAAATCTAATGTTACCAAAACCTAATGTAACGTTGGTTGCATTTAAAACATCAAAAACCCTGTATGGATCAGTATCACTACCTGTTTCTCCATAACTTGCCCTTAGTTTAAGGAAGCTTATTGGAGTGCTTTTCATATCAAATGCTTCAGAAACAACATATGCCAAACTCGCTGCAGGATAAAAATAACTATTGTTTCCTGTTGCCAATGTTGATGACCAGTCGTTCCTTCCGGCTAAAGTTAAGAAAAGGTTGTTTTTATACCCCAAGGTTGCAGAAGCATAAGCACCAAACAAACGTCTGTGTCTTTCGGTTTCTGTACTAGTTGGCTTATTTGCCGAATTACTAAGACTAAAGAATCCCGGGATGGCCAGATCTTCTACAGCTGTAGTAAGAAAACGCGAACCTCTGTCATTATAGTTAACCCCAACTACTCCGTCTATATCGAAATCAGAGAAGGTTTTTTTGAATATCGCATTAAGTTTAGAGTCATATTCAAAAGTTTTAATAGACTCTTCTATCACTCTACCAACATCTGCAGCTCTTTTAGCACCTTCAACGTTTCCACCATCATTGTAACTACCCAAAGTTGGTGCATTTTTGTTGTGCCATTGTCTATCCCCGGCATTATCAACATCAGCTCCTTGTTGGAATTGTAACTTCAGCCAGTCATTTACAGTAAAGCCAAAATTAACATTCCCATAAATACGGTCATTTTTGTAACGACTACCATTCTCATATATAGAATAGTATGGATTTTCTGCATAAGGAGTAAAGTAGTTGTCTACATTAAAGAACTTGTTTTTATAATCTCTTAGATCTTTAATTGGAATATCCTGCGGAATTTGCAGAATATCTTCATAAAACGAAGAACCAATTCCTGATATACCTTGTCCTTGTGCAACAAATTTTTGTGTTTTAGAAACATAGTTCACAGATCCTTCTATGTTAAAATTGCCAATTACAGTTGCTGCCTTAACACTAAAGTTATTCCTTTTATACGAATCATTATCAGAAGGAAGATAACCGTCACTCATTACATTTCCATAAGAAAAATAATAGGTAGTTTTATCACTTCCCCCACTTAAGGAAATATTACTATTAAACTCTGTTCCGTTTGTTAACGCATCTCTAACATTATTTTTAATGAATGAATACGGTTTTAATAGTTGAGAGTTATCAACTATTGCACCCCAGGTTCTCATTTGCCCATCATACTTAGGACCCCAGTTACCATTTTCAGATTCGATGAATGTACCATCCCATCCCTGACCAAAAGTAGATTGGGGCTTAAATACCGATGCCACTTGCGTAATGGTTGTAGCGTGCGAAAAATCAACAACCATTTTACCTGCTGTACCTTTTTTAGTAGTAATCAAAATTACACCGTTTGATCCTCTTGATCCGTATAACGCTGTAGCGGCAGATCCTTTAAGGATACTCATGCTTTCTACAGAGTTCGGGTTAATATCGTTGGCATTATTACCAAAGTCATAGCTCTCGTCTGATCCAATGCTTGAATTGTCCAAAGGAACCCCATCAATAACATATAGAGGTTGGTTACCCCCGCTTATTGAGGTGTAACCTCTTAGGATAATTTTAGTTGAACCACCTGGTGAACCTGAAGTATTTGATATCGTTACCCCTGCAACTTTACCCTGCAAACCACCCAACATACTTACCGGGGCCGATTTATTAATATCTTCAGATTTAACTGTAGTTTCTGAATAACCGATTGTTTTCTTTGTTTTGCTAATACCCAAGGCTGTTACAACAACCTCTGTTAAGGATTTAGAATCGGATTGTAAAACAACATCAACAGTGTTTCCAGAAGCAGCTACTGTTTGAGAAACGTAGCCCAAGTAAGAGAAAACAAGTTCCGCGGAAGCTGAGGGTACAGACAATGCGTATTTACCATCGCCTCCAGTTTGAGTACCATTTTTTGTGCCTTTAACTACAACAGTTACTCCCGGAAGCGGCTTGCCGTCTTCCTTGTCTGTAACCGTACCAGTAATTGTTCGATTTTGTGCCATAGCAGAGCCTGCTATGAATGCCAAAATGAACAAACTTTGTAAAAGTTTTTTCATAAAAAGTTAGAATTTAGGTTAGTTAATAATGCTTAAATATACGCATTTGATATGCGAGCATAAATAATTTAAGAATAGCCAAATTTAAATGACACAAATATGACATAGAAAATAGATCATGAATATTGAAAAACACAGCTTTTACGAAATTTTATTCTGAATATTAACCAATAAGCACGGAAAATGTTCAAAAAACAAAGTAACATCTCATCTTGCCAAAATATTTAACATATTTTAACACTATATAGTATAAAATTTAACTAAGGAGATTTATAATTTCAACATAAACAGGCTCATTTTCAATAATATCTAGTTAACCAGAAATACGGCATTGGTAAACATCTGTTTTCCATTTTCCCAGAACGACCTGAAAAGTATATCACTCGCAAGATAAACAACCGTCCCTTTTGAGACCGATTGAATACCGAACAACATCCCGTTATCCAGCTTTTTTAATACGCCTTCCCCCACCACACCAGACATATAACTATTTGATTTTAAGACGCCTACACTCCAATCTTTATTCAAAAGCTCATAGATTTTATCATCCGTTTTCAAAGCATAATAATAATCTCCCAAGCCAGCGGAAATTGGGTGGCTTTGATCCAGATTAACTTTAAAAATAGCTCCGGGAATCGTTTCCGACAAATCATCAAGATTGCGTTCTCCATACTTTCTTGCCCCATTAACCTTTATGTCATTTTTTACACTCTCTCTCAACCTAATATTAAAAGGTCTTTTCCCCAGCGTACTTGAAATTGCATCTTCAAACAGAACTACTTTCCCACCGTTTTCAATCCAACTCTCCAATTTCTCGTTAATATCTTCCCCGTAATTACCATCTGGCATAATCAAGGTATTTATCTTATTAATATCCAACTTATCTATGTTATTAGCCGTTATCATGGTAACGGGGTAGTTCAATTCTTGCTCAAAGAAATGCCATGCCTCACCAACACCTTGAGTAGAGATCCCTGTACCTGTTACAATAGCTACTTTAGGTACATTTAGAATAGGATAAACATTTGATCCGAAATCCTTTCCCTTATCTACATAGCCACTTGCAGAAGTATAAGCCACAGCATTCAGGTCTTTTTGTATCCTGGCGATCTTAGACGAAAGCCCCTTTACTTGCCGTTCATTCTCTGTTCGGTACACCAACAACGATCCGGCAGGAAACACCTTCGTACCAATAGTAAACGCTTGTTCAGCCGATCTTACCTTAATGTTTGCCCGCTGTAATGCAATAAGCACCTGCGCATCTTCGATCGAATTCCACTTAAAAATCCAGGCATAAGGCTTATCTGCTATTTCAGACTGCTCTTTGGGTTCTTCTAAAGCCGGATAAGTTCCTTTTACAGATTCTTTACTTGCGTATGCTTTTAAACCGTAAACGTATGGCAAAGCCCATGCAGTAATGTCATAGGTATTAGAATCATTAACAGCTGTTTGAGGTTCAAATAACACATTAGCCAAAACAGCTTTGGGCTGCTGCAGATTTACAATCAGGTCATTCCTATCTACCTTAAAGCCTTCTACTTTCTTTGTTTCATAATTATACCCCCGCATGTTCTTATCCAATCCAAACCCATACGCAATGCCATTCTTTTTTAGGAGCTCAGCAAGCTTTTTAACTTTACTCAGGTTTTGGGCTTTCACTATATATGTTTTATAAATACCCGGAGGGTTAGTAACCGCTTTTTCAAAATAGAGTTTGAACTCCTTTACCAGCTTATCGGCATTTTTTGAAACCGTTTCAATAGTAGCCATACCCGTAGTATAATGGTGACTAATCCTTTCCTTAAGCGTAAGCGTATCTCCATCAGTAGTTACTACAGACAGCCCGGCCCCAATTCCCCCTTGTTCATAAGTCATTCCTACTGCACCATTGTATAATGGATACGTATCTCCGTACGATGGATAAAGCAGATCAAAGCGTTCCTTAGTGAAATACTGCCACCCGTTCTCATCAAAATACTTAGCATTGTTTTTCCCAACAGTGACCTGAAACTCACGCTGCCAGGGGGTAACATCCTGATGAATCGGTTCGGCCGCAGGTGCAAAATAATAGGGTTCATTATAACTTTGTTCATGAAAGTCCACATGAACCTCGGGCATCCACTCATGATATAACTTTAGGCGTTGCTGTGTTTCAATTTGTGTTTGCCAGGCCCAGTCTCTGTTTAAATCAAAATAATAATGGTTCGACCTACCACCGGGCCAAGGCTCAGAATGCTCTCTTGCCATTGGGTTAGAATTGGGCTTATGTCCGCTAACCGAGTTAAAATAATTCACATACCTTTCCCTACCATCCGGATTAAGGCATGGATCTATAATTATGACGGTATTCTTTAGCCAGTCTTTAATGTCGCTTGTTTTTGCTTCAGCAAGGTCAAATATGGTTTTCATAGCTGTTTCAGTAGAGCTGGCCTCGTTCCCATGTACATTATAGCTTAACCACAATATAGCCGGCTGTTTACCTTTCTGTGCTGTGGATGATTCTGCCTTACTCAGACTTACATTATATTTCCTGATTTGCTCTAAATCATCTATGTTTTCTTTAGAGGATATCACTGCAACTAACAACTCTCTTCCTTCGTAAGTTTTGCCATAGCTTACAATCTTTATGTTCTTTTCTTTACCACTTATGTACTTAAAATAATCGACAACCTTATCGTGCGATGTAAATTTACTTCCAAGGGCATACCCTAAAAACTCATCCGGAGATTTTGTTTGAGAATCTGCAACACTCAAACCAACAAGCAAAAACAAAAAAGAAAGGAAGAAGTATCTCATATTGATGAATTAAGACTCCAAAATACTAATTTTACCATATTAATTATTCATTTTATCTATGACTGCCATCGAATCCCTTTATCAGCATTATCTAAAGCACCCTGTTATATGTACCGACACAAGGAATATAACTCCCGATTGCTTGTTTTTTGCCCTAAAGGGTGATAATTTTGATGCAAATACTTTTGCGGAGAAAGCACTTACAAACGGTGCTGCCTATGCCATAATAGATAACCTTTCATACAAAACCAGCAAGCAATGCATTTTAGTGCCCGATGTACTGACTACATTGCAAGATCTTGCCAAACATCACCGCTCACAGTTAAATATACCGGTTATAGGTTTAACTGGTAGTAATGGCAAAACAACCACCAAAGAACTAATAAAGGCCGTTCTTTCAGAAAAATATAATGCCTTTGCCACCAAAGGAAACTTAAACAATCACATTGGTGTACCTCTTTCTATTTTATCACTAACAACTGACACCGAGATTGCAGTAATAGAAATGGGCGCCAACCACCAAAAAGAAATAGAGTTTCTGTGCACTATAGCGCAGCCTACTCACGGTTTAATTACCAATGTAGGCATGGCACACTTAGATGGCTTTGGAGGATTTGAAGGTGTTAAAAAAGGAAAAGCAGAACTTTATGCATATTTAAAGAACAATCATGGTTTTGCGTTTATAAATAGAAATAACCACTATCTGTTGGAAATGAGTACTGCTGCTGATCTTGATAAGGTTATCTATTACGGCACAGAATCAACAGATACAATATCGGGAAAGCTGATCAAAACAGATCCATTAATTGAAATTTCATGGTCAGACAAAGGGGCCAGCTACCAAACATCTGTTAATCTAACAGGCTCTTACAATTTCGAAAACATATTGGCGGCCATATGCATTGGGGCATTTTTCGATGTTACTCCTTCAGCAATAAACAAAGGTCTTTCCGGATACTACCCTAACAACAATCGCTCACAAATCACAAAAACGGAGAACAATACTGTGATCTGTGATTTTTATAACGCAAACCCGAGCAGTATGACCGCTGCCCTAAATAACGTTTCTCTTTTAACTGCCGACAAAAAAACGGTAATTATCGGAGATATGTTTGAGCTTGGTCCAGAATCTGCAGGGCAGCATGATCTTATTGCCAAACAGGCCGAACAGCTCAATGTAGAAACACTTGTTTTTATCGGAAAATACTTTTACGCATTAAAAGAAAAATACAAAGGAAATTTCTTAAGTACACCTGCTGAAGCTCAGGAATTTCTAAAAAACAATCCCATAAAGAATAGTCTTGTTTTACTAAAAGGATCACGCGGCATGGCACTAGAACAACTGCTTCCTTTACTTTAGTTCAACCTTTATTCCTGCATCACTGATCTCAGCAAGTGGGTTATCGCGCATATTCTGCTCAATTTCCATATGGTATTTACCTGCTGCAGGGAACTTGTAATTAGTAAGCAAGGGCAAAGTATAAGTAAATAGATTCCCTGAACCAGAACCATTCCACTGCCCATCGGGCTGCGCTAACCTATATTCATACCGTCTGGTATGCTTATTTTGTCCTGCTCCACTCATGTGAAATAGAACAAAAATATTTGAATACCTGTAATCGGCTGTAAGGCGCAATTTAAAATAGATATTATAAGGCTTACTGCTATCCGTAATTTCAACTAATGTTTTAACCTTATTTGGATAACTCCAGTTACGTGCAGGCATAGACATGTTGCTGTCCACGAGCGTATTGGTATCGCATCCGCTAAAAAAGAAAACGATTAAAACTGAGGACAGCAGTAAAACTTTAAAATTATTCATCCTTAGGCTTTTCCTTTTGTTTTTTCCTCCGGTTATTGTTTCTATTTCTATTCCTGTTTGCCGATGGCTGACCAGTGGCCGCACCAGGTTGTTCATTGATAGTACCTTCGGCAGCTTGAACTATTGGCTTATTAACTGGTTTAGGCTGTTGACCTTGTTTCGGATGCTGAACCGGCTTTGCTCCCTGTGCAGGCTTAGGCCCTTTCTCTGGTCTGGCACCTTGTATAGCTGGCTTAGGCCCCTGTGCAGGTTTAGCATTTTGAGGAGGTCTTGGTCCCTTTTCAGGTCTGTTTCCGCTATTTCTATTTTCGTTGGCCTTGTTAGGATTATTTCTATTGTTCTTGTTGCCTTTATTTCTAGGCTTATCGTCTAAACGGGTTAAACTATCCTGTCCAACAACATTTTCGTAATCAGGTATTTTCTCTACAACAGCAACCGGAGTTAATTCAACGGCCTCTTCTTTAAGGTTAATTGGTTTTTGCCCACGTTTATTCATTGCCATGATTTCTTTTACACGGTCAACTTTTAGTGGAATCCAGTCCTCTGTATTAGGATAACTGAACCACATAATCTTTTTAAAGATGTCAGTTTTTTGGTGACGGGCAACGCCAATTTCAGTTTGCAGGCTTTCAATACGATCAGGAATGTCTTTTAAAGCATCTAAATACGTATCCAGTTCATAATTTAAACAGCATTTTAACTTGCCACATTGCCCTGCAAGCTTTAGAGTATTTAAAGAAAGGTTCTGATATCTGGCCGCAGCTGTTGATACCGTTTTGAAATTGGTTAGCCATGTAGAACAGCAAAGTTCGCGACCACAAGACCCAATTCCTCCTAACCTTCCGGCTTCCTGACGCATTCCAATCTGGCGCATTTCAATCCGGATTCTAAATGTTTCGGCCATCTTTTTAATCAGCTCCCTAAAGTCAACACGACCCTCCGCGGTATAAAAAAACGTAGCCTTAGTTTTATCTCCCTGATAATCAACATCGCTGATTTTCATAGATAGACGTAAATCTAAAGCAAGGGTACGTGCTTTATGCATCGTTTCCCATTCCAAAGCCTTAGCGATCTTCCATTTTTCAACGTCTGCTTCAGTAGCTTTTCTGTAAACTTTTCTGGTTACCTGATCAATAGTTGCTTTACGGCGTTTCATTTGCATGCGTACCAATTCTCCCGTTAAGGAAACATGGCCGATATCATAACCACCAGTAGGGCCCTCAACAGCAATTAACTCACCTATTTCTAGGTAGATGTTCTCGCTATTCAGGAAAAATTCTTTCCTGGCTCCCTTAAATTTAACTTCTATTACTTGAAAAGGTATATAATTTGAAGGCATGTCAAGATTAGACAGCCAGTCGTAAACTTCCATTTTTCCGCATCCTCCAGTAAGGCAAGAGCCATTACTTTTGCAACCCGAGGGGGCACATCCGCCACCTGTAGAACAACTTCCACATCCCATAATTAACTATATATATATTGAGTCCCTTTCGGGAGCGTTTTAAACTTAATTATTTTTACTAGTTGTAAAGATACATCTAAAAACAGAATTTTAGGATTTGCATTTCTCTCGATATGATAATGCGCCTTTTCCAATTCCGAAATAATGGCATCTGCCATACTTAGATTAAGTACGTGGGTCGATAACCTTTTAGCCGTGTCCATAGCTGAACCGGGCAGCTTAACCAGCTCTTCTGCACCACTTAACAACAGGCTGCATTCTCTTAAAAAGCTAATCCCGTACTTTAAAAAATTCTTTTGATTTTCTCTTCCCCAGCCCGCAATCTGATCTACAAAATTGGTTAAGTCCAAAACCCTGTTGCCGTAACCCATCCTTAACCATTCGGCAAATTTATCGGCATTTTCATTTTGCGTATTGGCCACCAATTGCTTGGCTTCAATCAAATTCCCGTCTGCGAGAAAGCTATATTCTGTAGCCTGATTTTCCGACAAGCCAAATTCATCCATCAAATAACTTTCAACAGTAGCATGTGGCAGTTTAGGAATTTTAACAATCTGCGTCCGCGACAACAGGGTAGAAAGAATCTGTTCCTGGTTGTTTGCAACTAAAATAAACAGGGTGTTTTGCGGTGGTTCTTCAATAATCTTTAATAAGGAATTTCCTTCTTTATCCAGATATTCGGGCAGCCACATGATCAGTACTTTCGTCTCAGCTTCAAAAGCTTTATAACTTAATTTTTTGATGATATCATGACACTCGGCAATGTTAATATTTGCCTGTTTATTCTCCGCACTTAATTTGGATCGCCAAATATCCATGTCAAAATAAGGATCGGCAAGCACCATACTGCGCCATTCATCTAAAACATCTACTGCTGTTCTTACATCTTTAGAAGCAAAAAAAGGGTAAGAAAAATGCAAGTCAGGGTGAATATATCTTTCATATTTTCTGCACGAAGAACATTCGCCGCAGCTATCATCAGCCTGTTTATCAAGACAGTTAATGTATTGAGCATAGGCAATTGCCAAAGGCAAAGCACCACTTCCTTCTGACGAAAGAAACAACTGCGCATGACTTATCCTATTCTCAGCAAATGTTTGTATCAACTGCTGTTTTATAGCTTCCTGACCTATGATATTCTTAAACTGCATTTGGTGCAAAATAGCAAAATTTTAAGACTTGGCTATAACAGCTATTAAAGTTGACAAAATACCTGCATACAATGTTGCTGGTTCGACGCTAGTTCGAGACAGATTTGAGTTTGCTTCGGGTAAAAGTACCTGTTTCCCGAAGCAAACCCGAATCTAGCCCCAATCTGTCCTACATTAGCCCAAGCTCAGGTACATCCCGGATTTTATTATCTTTGCCCACATGCCCAGAATTTTAGCATTTGATTATGGAACCAAGCGTATCGGACTAGCCGTTACAGACCCCCTGCAAATTATTGCAACAGGGCTCGATACCATACACCCCAAAGATGCTATAGAATATCTTAAAAAATATCTTTTAACAGAACAGATAGAAGCCTTTGTTTTTGGCGATCCAAAGCAAATGGATGGTTCTCCTTCTGAGTCTGCTCAGCATGTAAAAGGCTTTGCCAGAACCTTAAAAAGAACCTTTCCTGATATCCCACAACATTGGATTGATGAACGGTTTACTTCTAAACTAGCCCATCAAACAATTATGCAAAGCGGATTAAAAAAACAAGACCGGCAAAATAAAGAGCGCGTAGATACCATCTCGGCTACTATTATTTTGCAATATTTTATGGAACAGCACCGTTTATAGATTGCATTTATTAAAAATATATGAGCTTAATCAGCGATGACATGCAGCAGCTCTTGCTTAATTACTGTGAACCAGAAAGCGAGTTGCTGCAAAAAATAGATAGAGAGACCAATTTAAAAGTGCTGATGCCACGCATGCTTTCGGGCCATTATCAGGGACGGGTGCTTAGCTTTTTAAGTAAAATGGTAAGCCCTAACCGAATTTTAGAAATCGGCACCTTTACCGGCTATGCCACCCTTTGCCTTGCTGAAGGATTAACAGAGACAGGAATTATTTATACACTGGATATAAATGAGGAGCTCGAAGACATGGTACGCCATAACTTTGCTCAATCTGACTATAACAGCAAAATAAAATACATTCTTGGCGATGCAACCCAAACTGTGAATTCATTGGAAGAAACCTTGGACCTTGTGTTTATTGATGCTGATAAGAAAAACAATGGCACTTACTATGATCTTGTTTTCAACAGAATCAGGCCTGGTGGGCTTATTATAGTGGATAATGTGCTATGGAGTGGAAAAGTACTGAACACCAATCAGGATAAAGACACTAAAAATATCACTACATTTAATGACAAAATTGCGGCAGATGACCGTGTAGAAAAACTCATTTTGCCTGTTAGAGATGGGTTATTTATCATCAGAAAAAAATAAGGTATGTTTAAATCATTACTGTTAGTTTGGCTTAGTGCTATCTCCATAACATTTAGTGTAGGCGCTCAAACCACAGCAGAATATATTGCAGAGCATGCTGAATATGCTCAAACACTGATGCGGGAACATAAAATACCTGCCAGCGTTGTTCTTGCTGTTGCCATACACGAATCAGCATCTGGTACAAGTAAAATTGCCCGATACCTTAACAATCATTTCGGGATCAAAGGCGCGAACAGCAATACTGAAATCCGTTCATCCTATAAGGATTATCCTTCTGTTCAGGAGTCTTATGATAGCTTTCTGGAATTCTTAAAAAGCCGATCGTCTTTTACTTCACTTTTCGAGAAATATGACCAGTTTGATTACAGAAACTGGGCCAGAGGCATACAGCGTGGTGGCTATGCCAGAAGCAGAACATGGGCATCACAGATCATTGGAATCATTAAAAAAAATGACCTTTCTCAATACGATGAACGGCCCGACGATTATGTTGAACCATCTGCACCTGTCGTTGCCACCAGATCCAGATCAGCAAAGAACTCAAGATCAACATATACGGTTAAAAGGGGCGATAGCCTGAATAAAATAGCAAAATTGAGGGGAACAACCGCAGCCTCACTAAAGAAAAAAAATGGGTTAAAAGGCGCTGCACTTAAACCCGGACAAAAACTTAGACTATAATGAACAAAAGAATAATCATCCTGGCCTCCGCAGTGCTATTTTTTTCTGCCTGTAAAACAAAAAAGTACAGTCGCAACAATAAAGCAATCGAAAAAGCTGCAGACAAAGCAAACCCGGAATATAAATCGCGTACTACAGTAATGTATATCGATGAATTTAAAGGCGTAGCAATCGAAGAGATGAATAAATATGGCATTCCGGCAAGTATTACACTTGCCCAGGGCATTATTGAATCGGGAAGTGGGAATAGCAGTTTAGCAAAATATGCGAACAACCACTTTGGCATCAAATGTACTTCTGAATGGAAAGGGAAGGGGTATTATAAAGACGACGATAAGGCTAATGACTGTTTCCGGGTTTATAAAGATGCCAGAGAATCTTACAGGGATCATTCTGAATTCTTAAGAAGAAAGCGTTACAGTGCTCTTTTTGAGCTTGATAAAAACGATTATAAAAACTGGGCTGTAGGTTTAAAACAAGCTGGCTATGCTACAAACCCTAAGTATCCGGATCTGCTGATAAATACTATCGAAAAGTATCAGTTATATTTTTATGATCTGCCAGAATCTGAGAATGAAAAACTAAAACGCGAAGACCGTGTTTTCTCAGAAATCAACGCGAACATCCCTCAGGAAAAGGAAAAATTCACCCCTGTGGCTACACCTCCTTCAAAACAAGTAATTAAAACTCCTGATACATTAAAAATAAGTACCCCTGCTGTAGTAATTAACACTCCTGATCCTGTTGGCTCAACAACCCTGGAGAATCCTTACACGGTAAAACAGGGAGACACCCTTTACAACATATCAAAACGCTTTAACATCTCAGTGGATGATATAAAAGCACTGAACAACCTTGCAGACACGGGCATTAAGATTGGGCAAAAGCTTGTGTTAGTTAAATAATGTTAATGTTTATTAAGCGCAGATAGTTATCTTGTAGTTTTGTATCTCCAATGAGATTTTTTAGCCTGTTATTACTCCTTTATTGCATTGCGCTTACTGCAACTGCCCAAACCAATACGGTAAAAGGCTTTGTGGTCGACAAAGATTCCAAACTTCGCCTGGCTAAAGTATACATCTACAACGCGAGCAAAGACGAAGGGATTTACAATACCCCAAAGGGCGAGTTTTCTATAAATGCTGCCGTAGGCGACACGCTGTATGCAGTATTGCAAGGTTATGCGGTCGATACGCTTATTCATAATGGTCAGAAAGCAGTGTACTTTCAATTGAAATCGCTGGGAATTAACTTACGTGAGGTATCTATTACCGGCCGAAAATATACTCCTAAAGAATCGCACGCCAATACATTAAAAGAGTATAAGTATGCGCTGGACAAGGGTAAAGCAAAAGATTTGCTTAATCTTGGATTGGGAGGCGCAGGTTTGGGTATTGATGCAATTTACAATCTGCTCAGCAGAGATGGTAAAAATGCCCGCCATCTTCAAAAAATACTTGAGCGGGATTACCATGAGGCGATTATAGATTATAGGTTTACGCCAGATTATGTTAAGAAGGTACTGCAATTAGGCGACTATGAAATGGAAGATTTTATGCAACAATACCGACCTACTTATCAATTCGTTTTAACCGCTTCAGATTATGCTTTTGTTGTATATTTAAGGAACAGCTATGCCAGCTATAAGCGGAATCCGGCTGCTTTTAGATTACAACCACTCCCTAAAATAAAAGTAGAAGAGTTTTGAGGCCCTTCTTTCTCATATTATCCAAACTACCGGCCAATGCAATGGCTATTTTCCCTTTCATCATTCTAAAAAACAAGACGCTAAAGGTTGATAAGGTATTAATTAATCATGAGCGGATACATTTTAGACAACAGCTTGAGTTGCTTATTCTTCCTTTTTATTTTTTGTATTTACTAATGTACCTGATCAATCTGATCAGATATAAAAATCATTATTTAGCTTATTTCAATATCCCTTTTGAAAAAGAAGCATACTGTTTTGATGCTGATCTATCGTATTTATCTCATAGAAAAGCATTTGCGTGGATTCGTTTCGTCAGTAAAAAACCATAGATAAGAGTAAGTTTTGCAATTAGTTTATTAATAAACTTTTAATAAGTCACATTTTTGTTTTTCTTTGTAGTAATGAAGAGTTTTAATATCTGCCTCTTGTTACTGTTTATCACCTCGTCAAGCCTGATCGCTCAGGAGATTGATACTGTGCCTATTGAAACCAAAGGCCTGGAGATAAAACTAAAGCGTAGTCCTTTACCATCAAGGACAGGAATACTGAACTATACACCTGTAAAAATTCCACCGGTAGTGATTGCCGAAAAAATCAACTATTGGAAGATAAGAACCTCTGTTGGGATTAACGTCAATCAAGGTAGCTTTTCAAACAACTGGAAAGCCGGGGGAGTAAACTCTCTTGCCGTTGGCGGGCTTGTTAACTATCGTGCTGAATATAGAAAAGAAGGCTACGGTTATATAAGTGAGGTAATGCTTGAGTATGGTAAAGTCAAAAACAAAGACCAGCTGCAAAAGAAAACAAGGGATAGGATTTTCTGGGATAATAAAGCAGATTTAAGATTATCTAAAAGCTGGTATTTCTTTGGGTCGGTTACGTTTGAGTCGCAGTTTGATAGAGGTTATGCCTATTATAGAGACGGTAACAACGAAGAGCAAGCCTCTCTTGTTTCTAAATTCATGTCCCCAGGATATTTAACCGAATCAATCGGTTTCGAATATAAGCCTGTTGGGTATTTTTCAACAAGGATTGGTACAGGTACTGCAAAACAGACATTTAAACTGGACACAACTGTCAATCAACAGTATAATGGAGGTAATTATGGTGTGGAACGCGGCAAAAACTTCAAGAACGAGCTCGCTTTTCAGATCGTAAGTAATTTTGACAAGCAAATATTTAAGAATGTAAATCTGAAAGCCAGATACCAAATGTTTATTCCCTACGACAGGCCCTTGGTACACGTTGATCATCGTTTAGATGTAGAGTTAAGATCTCAGATAAACAGATTAATGAATGTGACACTTACGGGCGTAGGATTATTTGATAAAGACTCCGATCCGGAGATTCAGGCGAGTCAGGCGCTAGCGCTAGGTGTGGCATTTACCTTCCCTCGTTAATATTCTACATAAAGATTACCGATATTGTTATCTGTATCATGCAAAATTAATAACTTTGCAATTCACAAAAAATTGAACACTAAGCATTAAAGAAAATGTTTGAAAATTTACAGGATAAGTTAGACCGTGCGTTTAAGGTTTTAAAAGGACAAGGAAGTATTACAGAGATCAACGTGGCCGAGACCATGAAAGAAATCCGTAAAGCCTTATTAGACGCCGACGTAAATTATAAAACAGCTAAAAGCTTTACCGATGAGGTAAAAGAGAAAGCATTAGGCTTAAATGTTCTTACAGCCGTTTCGCCAGGCCAGTTACTTACTAAGGTAATGAACGATGAACTTACCGCTTTAATGGGTGGCGAGGTAACGGAATTAGATTTAAAGAACAATCCTACTATTATACTTATTGCCGGGTTAAACGGTGCTGGTAAAACTACATTTACCGGTAAATTAGCCAACTTCCTTAAAAGTAAAGGCAAGAAACCACTATTGGTAGCTGGCGACGTATATCGCCCTGCTGCAGTAGATCAGTTGCAGATTTTAGGTGAGCAGATTGGAGTGCCTGTTTATTCGAACATTGCTTCTAAAGATCCCGTTGGCATAGCCTTAGAAGGTATTGCTGAAGGTAAAAAACAAAATAATAATGTAATCATTATAGATACGGCCGGTCGTTTAGCAATAGATGAGCAGATGATGGATGAGATCGCCGCCGTAAAAGCCAGTACTAAACCGCACGAAATCCTGTTTGTTGTTGATGCCATGACCGGGCAGGATGCGGTTAACACGGCAAAAGCATTTAACGATAGATTAGACTTTACCGGAGTTATATTAACCAAATTAGACGGTGATACCCGCGGTGGTGCTGCACTATCAATTAAATCTGTAGTAAACAAGCCGATCAAATTTATTGGTACAGGCGAGAAAATGGAAGCTCTTGATGTATTCTATCCTGAAAGGATGGCCTCAAGGATCCTGGGCATGGGCGACGTAGTTTCCCTTGTTGAACGTGCACAACAGCAGTTCGACGAAAAAGAAGCTGCCGAACTTCAAAAGAAAATCCGTAAAAACAAGTTTGATTTTAACGACTTCTACAATCAGATCCAGCAGATCAAAAAAATGGGTAACATGAAAGACCTTATGGGCATGATACCTGGTGTTGGCAAAATGATGAAGAACGTGGATATTGAAGATGATGCATTCAAAAGCGTTGAGGCAGTAATTCAGTCGATGACCAAATTCGAACGCGAAAACCCTGATAGCATTCAGCAAAGCAGACGCTTACGTATTGCCAAAGGTTCGGGAACAAAAATCGAAGAGGTAACCAAACTGATCAAACAATTTGAAGATATGCGTAAGGTGATGAAGCAATTCTCTAACCCGGCCGCAGCTGCAAAAATGATGAGGAATATGCCAAAGATGCCTCAGGGCAAAATGTAATTTCAATAAATTTCACAAATTTCAGCCACTTAATGTCTAAATCAGTATCGTTTAGCAGTACAATATTGTATGCAAAATTATGCTCACCAAGACGTTTGGAAGCGCTATTTTCGGGGTTAATGCTTTAACCACTACCATAGAAGTAAGTATCGAAGCCAGGAACAGGCATCATATTGTTGATTTGCCCGACAATGCCATTAAAGAAAGTTTAAGATGGGCTGAAAGCGCTAAGCGCTATTCAATCGGCTGGTTTAAAAAGCCGAGGTAAAAGATCGGATTTAAAGGCTTGCTGCCCTCGGATAATTCAAGGGAAGCAGCAATTGCAAGATAAATAATGCCGGACAAGTATTGATAAAGCAGGCAATGGAAAAGCTGGGGCTATCCGCCCGGGCTTATGATCGTATCCTAAAAGTGTCCAGAACTATTGCAGATCTGGCAGGATGCCAGGATGTTGAATTAGAGCACCTGGCAGAAGCAATACATTACCGAAGCCTTGACCGCGACCGTTGGGCTGGTTAATCAAGATCATCTTCCAGATCTTCTTCGTCTTCCTCTTCAGGAACGTAAGCCATAATCTCTCTGCCGATGTTGTTGATTTCTTCATCTATTTCAAAAACAGGAATAGCTGTTTCCGGATCAAGCTTTAACCACTGTAAGTCGGTGTCTTTTTGTATGTGCACGTATTCTTTGCCGTCTTTAAAGATCACATAAGTATCATTTCCTTCTGGAAATACGGCATAATCTACATCTCCAATGCTAATGTCGAAGGGCTGTTGCATAGTTTTGTTCTTTTTATTTCCGGATGTACTATTAACGCAGGGTTGAGTAGTTATAAAACTGCATTTTTCCGGTTCCGGTTATGTTAATTGTTTTTGTTTCATTATTGCCATTAGCCCCTTTTAAATCAAGCGTAATGGTATTATCTCCTTTTTTTAAAGGGATTCTTGCATATCTGATCTCACTAGGCAAGGTTTGCCAGTTTCGGGTATCTGCTTTCTCCGAAAGCAAACTATACAACTGCATTCCAAAACCCAACCCCTCAAGTAAAGAATTGTCTTTGCCGTCCTTTCCATTTCCCTTAGCACTGGCTTTAAGTACATATTCTGCACTTTTCTTTACCGCCAAACGGGTAAGCACTTTCCCCATCTCCTTTGCAAAACGTTGATCAAGTGTTTTAACCGCAAGCTGATTAATATCTTCTGCCTTTTCAAAGTTTATGGTCGACTGCCCGTCAGTAATAGTCGCGCTTGTAAAATAAGGCTGCTGAGCAACGTATTTAGGATATGTAGCCCTAAGGCTATTAACTGAGTTTAAATTAATGTCACCACTTCCATAGGCCGTATTATAGGGAATAAACAAGGTGCCTGCTACATTGGTAAATACCAAATCTCCATTAGATCCTCTGATAAGGGAAAAAATAAACTCTTCCTGTTGCTTAACAGGTGCCAATCCATTTTCCCAAAAGAGAATAAGCGTTCCTCCTTCTGATGATGGCTCTGGTTGATATTTTAAGTTAAACAGTTCCTCAAACCGGATTAATTCAGCCTTAAAACCATTTGCATCCGCCATTCTAAGTACATCCAACTGAAGCTCTTTAGGCAGGGTTGTGCCGTAATACGTTTTGTCGGGGCTTTTCAAATAAACCTCCGCAGCATTTCGGTAGGCTATAAAAGCATTGTTAACGTCTCCATCGCTTTCATAAATAAGGCCTTGAAGCATTAATGAAAATGCGTCCTTAGAATACCTGCTCTCTTTATCATTAAACTTGTCGCCTTGTTCCTGCGATTGCAAAGTAATTCTTCGGGCCTCAATTATGGCGTCTTCGGTTTTATGCAGATACAGGTAATTAAGCGCTTTATAATAATGGATCATAAACTTTTCAAAGTCTTCTCCTTTATAAGCCTGTGTCATGGGATTTACAAGAGTACCCACCACCGCATCCATAGCACCGCCAATTCCATTTTCCAATAGCTGGTCGGCCTCATTAAAGTAACGGTTGCTATTTTCATAATCACCAATCAAGTGGCTCGATTTCCCTTTCTCCATTAAAAACAGCAGCTTATTCCGCGGTTTCTGAAGTAAGCGGTTCTTATCAAGCTCCTTAACTGCCTCATTGTAATTTCCAGTCGCGATTTGTTTATAATAACCTGCGATTTTCTCATTATAAGAGGCACAGCTAAAAAGAAAAAGCATCAATCCTAAAAGAACTGATGCCTTAAGCTTATTCTTACTATTATTTGTCATACTGTTATTTTAGCCGGATCAGCATCCTGCTAGTTCTTAACGTATTTAGCAATTTTCTTGTCGCCTATCCATACAACCTCATTGGTCTGTATGTCTGTAAGCTCCAGGTTTACCTGATAATAAACTACTTTTTTGCGTTTATGTGAATCCACAATAGAATTGATTGACCCTTGCAAAATATAGTCGGCGCCATTTTCCAATCCGAATTTCTTCATGGTAGAAACAGAAGCATTATCTTGTTGGTCGGCTTTCTCTGCACGCAGCTCTTCTCTTTTCTTACCCCCTTGCACTAAACGAACACGCTCACTTTGAACAAATGCCTGTTCAACATCTTTCACAAATGTTTCTGCGTCTATATGTTCATGACTTTTGTTTTGAACAAGACCAACAACCACTACAGGTTTTTTACCTGCTTTAGCTTCAAGATGTGTAGACAGCCATTTGGCTCCCAAAACACTTTGGGTCATTTCCTGAGCAACCATTCTCGAATCTGTATTGTTCCAGTTTCCGCTAACATCAACAGTATCTGTAGTGTTAATTCTTGTTACTTGTCTGGAGCATGAAGAGATCATTATACCAGAAACTGCAATGGCAGCAAGGGTTAATATTTTTTTTAACTGCATTTTATTAAATATGATTGTATGTAAATGTTGTATTTTTAGTTACCATCCCCAGCCCGTTCCGTAATAGCCCCAATGGCTGTTATAACGGCGGCCCCATCCGAAATTTAACGATGGGTAGTAATAAGAGTTCCCATAATAGGGATAGCTGTATAAGCTGCTCTCGTAATTGCGCTCACGACGAAGTTTACGACGTTCTTCTCTTGCTTCGTACCAATCGTATGCTTTATAGGTATTTTGAACAGTAGTTCCCTGATCTCTGGTTAAAGAGTCGGACATGTTCATGTATTTAGCTCTTGCCACTTCGTATCTGGGGTTTTGATCCTGAACCAGGCTGGCTTGTTGTCCATAGCTATATGTAACTCCGGCTATTAAGCCTGCAATAATCATCAAAGTCCTTTTCATAATATAAAGGTTTAACTAAAAGCAAAATTACTTAATATTTTTATTGATTTGTTTATAGTTTTACAATCCAAATGTCAATAATCGAGTTAAAAAATGTTAAATCTTAAGGCCCTTTAATTGTTCAATGAATTCAATGAATTTTGAACTTGAATAGTTGGCTGCCCCAGACTCATTATAAGATAGCCTACCTTGCTTATCAAAAACAATTGTTGTAGGCAATGCTCCTTTAAAAAGATTTTCCGGAATATTGCTTGCTACAGAATAAACCGGCATTTGATAACTTCTCTTGTCCATATACTGTTGAGCTTTAGCTAAGTCGCTGTCAGCATCTACCATTATAAATACAACATCCTTATCATTCTTGTATTGTTCATAAAGCTTGTTGATAGATGGCATTTCTGCCAGGCACGGAGGGCACCAGGTAGCCCAGAAATTAATAAAAATTACTTTGCCCTTTAATGAGCCGAGGTCTGTAACCTTCCCGGTCTTGTCTTCGAACTTAATTCCCGACAAATCTGCCGGAGGTGTTCCCTTTGCTATTGGTGCTGTTTTAGGTTTGAACAACCCGATTTCCATTAAGCCCTGCATTAGAAATGCCTTGGCCGAAGGAACAAATAAAATCACCAGAAACAATGCTATAAAGACCGCATTAACAATATTTTTCTTCGTCATCATCTCTTTCATAGCCAGGCAAAGTTACGCGTTTAAAAATAAACGCTAAAAATCCAGCTTAAGTCTTACGCCTGTGCCTATTAATCGCAAATTCTCTTTAGAAACCTCTTTCATTGGAACTTTCATAAAAGGTTCTATTGATACGGCTTTATTTTTAGATATCTTTTGTTTATAGCCAAATGAAAAATTATAGAATCCGATATACCTTCCATCTTTAATTTCAGAATCCTGTGCTGGTTCTACTACCCTTTCATTTACGGCAAATGTCTTAAGCTCCGCCAATCCATCACCACCAGAACTTACAGCACGCTCTACCAATTTTTCCTGAATGTAACTGTTGCTCTGTTTCTGATTAATTACGGCAAATGCAGATACTCCAACATTGGCATACAGGTTTTTACTTAAACGGTACTTCAGTTCAAGCGGAATATCTATACCGGTTACCTTAGCCTCTATTGATTCTAAATTTTTACTTTCGCCAGCAATAGCGGTACTTACAGGAGCAGGCAGGCTTCTTGATGCGGCCATTTCGCTATATGATACGCCGGAGTTTAAGGAGATTTTGTCTGATAAAGCATATCCCATACTTACCCCATAACCCATGTTGAGTTTTTTTGTATTTCCAAATGATGGCGAAACAACAAGTCCCATTTCCCATTTGTCTTCTTTTCGGGGAGCCGATGATTTTGCCAGCACTTCTCCCTGATTCTTTTTGGTTTCATTGTTTAGAAACTCCTGGAAAAGAGTGGTTTTATTTTCCGTTGCTATTGGTTTCGTTTCTGTTTTAACAATCTCTTGCTTAGTATCTGGAACGCGAACCGAAGGCACAACAACGGGATTGGATTTTTCAGCAATTGCTTCTGTAGAGGAGGCCGAAAGGGTATTTAAAGGTTCTTGAGCAGCGGTATAAACAGATATATTATTGCTTTCTCTTACCGCAGCTAATTGCTCATGTTCCTTCTCCACTATCGGCAAATCTGCTTCTTGTACAATGTTCTCTTCAATTTTTACAGAAGGGGCAGGTGTTTCCTTTTGCTTATGTTGTACGTTTTGTACAGGCAATACATCTGTTGTTTTGTTGGTGAAAAGTATAATTGCTGCACCGGCAATAAGTATTACTGCCGCCGCGCTGCTTAAGCGCCACAACCATAATACTTTTGCATTCCTTTTCCCTTCAATTTGATTGAAGTTTTCCCATGAGCCCGGAACATACTCCTCCTCATGCCCTGTCAGACTTTCCTTTATATGAGCTATTAACTCATCTTCAGATCCTTTCATATGTTCAATTGGTTGCATATGAATTAATTAATGTTTTAGAATACAGGTCCCTCAACTTATTCTTGGCTCGTGTAAGGTATACCCTGCTTGAGCTCTCTGGAATGTTCAACATTTTCGATATCTCATCGTGCGAAAAACCTTCAATTTCATACATATTAAAAATAAGCCGGTGTGTTTCCGGCAATTGATTAAGCAGCTTTAAAATGTCTTGCACATTTAATTGCGACACAGCATTGACTTGTGTAAGCGGTTGCTGATCCTCACTAATATCATCAACATACAAGTATGTCCTTTTTGTTCTTAAAAAATCTATTGCTGTTCTTGATGAAATTCTTGCTATCCAGCCCTTAAAGGCCTTTTGTAATTCGGTGTTATCTTTTGGAAAACTAAATTGCGTTATTCCTTTAAAAATCTTTATAAAACTGTCATTTACAAGCTCTTCCGAGTCATTTCTATCGTTAACATAACGCAAAACAACGCCCATTAAATAGCCATAGAATGATTTATAGATCATCTCTTTACTCTTGTTGTCATTCTTCAAACACCCCGCTATAATATCCTCAAGCCCGAGCATTCTTCTTCAGCACAATTAAGAATTCTTCTTATAATCATATCATATAGCGTACAGCAAACCAAATAAATTTAATTTAAGCCGACTTAAATTGCAGGCCGGCTTATTAAATCTTATTGTTAGTGAGTAAAAATAGCTGCTCCAACCTTCATTTCTTCTGTTGTAGCTGCCTTAAGTCCTTTTACCCAAATGGTATAAACTTTTCCGTTCTCAATTTTTTGATCAGCCAAAGTTGCAACATCAGCACCGGCAGCGTCTTTGACGTTGAATGATACTTTATCACCAGCATCAACACTTTCAAAGTTACTATATTCTTTAAATTGTTTATTAGTAGCTACTGGCACATCTTTTCCAACTATCGATAAACTTAATGCAGGAGCGTCAGGGCTAAGGTTTATGAAACGAAGTTTCGCTTTACCGGCACCTGGCATGGTAACAGAATCTTTAACCAACAAGAACTTTACTTTATCAAATGAATCGATAATGAAAAGTGAATATGCCTTTTGATCAGCTAATTTTAATTTTTCTGTTAAAACGCTGGTAGAAGATCCTTTTTTGGTGATTTTTACGTCTCTCTCTCCTGAATAAATTTGCTTATAGTCAATTCTGTTGGTGTAAGCAAAATCATCGTTGTTTACCTTGGTATCTCCAATATAAAAATCTAATTTTTCAGTAGTTGGAGAAGCATGGATAACATCCATAGCAGATATCGGTTGTGGTGTATAGTCTATCTTATCCTTTGAACAAGACACCAATACTGCTGAGATGGTAACCGCAGCAATAAGTGTTTTCGATATCGCTTTAAATTTGTTTGAAATTTCCATAATGTACTATCTTTTTAAGGGTTGTTTTTTACGATTAATAAAATAAATGGTTAATGGCCATTAACACTTTTTTTCACTAAAACGACTCTGACCGTCAAAACGCTACACCAGCCTTAAAAATAAATATCCCGCTATGAAAAATTCATGGCGGGATATAAATACATTATAGATTTAAAAGCCTAGATCAGCTCAACGCTTCTGCTTACAAAAGCTGTTAATTCTGCTCCTGTTAACATTCCCTGAGCAAGCAAAGCTAAATCCACCGCTTGTTTAGCAAGCAGGCTCTGTTCTTCCTCGTTATCTGTTTTAAGAATCTTTCCAATCAATTTATGGTTTCCGTTAATAGCAACCTTATAACTGTCGGGCATATTGCCATAGAAGCCCATTCCGCCACCCATTTGTGCCATGTCCTTCATACGACGCATAAACTCATCCATAGTTACCGTAACAGGTAATTCATCCGGATTTAAGCCCACCACCTCTACGTGCATGCCTGGTTTCGTTATTGCTTTTTCAAAAATGCTCGACACCGTTTTACTTTGTTCCTCAGTAAGCACAGACTCAATAGCATCGCCTTTTTCAATTAATTTATCAGCTACGCTCGAATCTACACGCTTTAAAGCAGTTTTTTCAAGCTTTTGCTCCAGGTGACTAACAAAGTGATTATCAATAGCAGAATTCATCAACAACACATCGTAATCCTTTTTGTTGGCCGATTGAATAAAGCTATCTTGTTTTGAAGGGTCGTTTGAGTAGATATAAACTACCTGTCCGTTTTTATCAGTTTGGAAATCTTTAACTTTTTCACGATACTCATCAAGCGTAAAGTTTTCGTTCTTGGTGTTTGTAAGTAATGCAAAATCTTTTGCTTTGTCATTAAATTTCTCTTCACTTACCATTCCGTATTTTACGAACAGACCAATATCTCCCCACTTTTCTTCATATCCTTTACGGTCTTTGTTAAACAGCTCCTGAAGTTTATCAGCAACTTTTTTAGTGATATAGCTGTTGATTTTTTTAACATTACTATCTGCCTGTAAAAAGCTTCTTGAAACGTTCAAAGGAATATCAGGTGAGTCAATAACACCATGTAATAACATCAAGAACTCCGGCACAATATCTTTTACCTCATCGGTAATAAATACCTGGCGCGAAAACAACTTGATCTTATTGCGCTGCATATCAAAATCATTTTTCACTTTAGGGAAATACAATACTCCGGTTAAGTTAAAAGGATAATCTACATTCAAATGGATCCAGAACAATGGATCTTCAGAGAATGGATATAATTGCTTGTAAAATGCAAGATAGTCTTCGTCTGACAAATCTGCAGGCGCCTTAGTCCAGATCGGATTAGTTGTATTGATAATATTATCAACCTCAACTCCTATAGTTTTTGGTTTTCCTTCTTCATCTTCACCATCTGGCTCCTGAACTGTTTTTGTTCCAAACTTAATGGGTACAGGTAAAAATTTACCATACTTATCAAGAATCTCTTCTATTTTGTGATTGTCTAAAAACTCCTCAGACTCTGCATTTATGTGGAGGATAATTTCAGTGCCGCGTGTTGTTTTGCTGCCTGCAGTAATTTCAAACTCGGTACTGCCATCGCAAACCCATCTTGCCGGCTCTGCGCCTTCCTGATAAGAAAGTGTTTGGATCTCTACCAAATCAGATACCATAAAGGCCGAATAAAAGCCTAAACCAAACTTACCAATGATCTCATTAGCATCTTTGGCGTCTTTAAATTTCTCTACAAACTCACTTGCTCCCGAAAACGCGACCTGATTGATGTATTTTTTGATCTCTTCGGCAGTCATCCCCAAACCATTATCGGTAATGGTAATGGTCTTCTTTTCTTTGTCAACAGCAACCTCTACTAAAGGGTTACCCAGCTCTCCGCTATACTGACCAAGTGCTGCTAAGCGTTTAATTTTTTGTACCGCATCAACGGCATTTGAAACAAGTTCTCTTAAAAAGATCTCGTTATCGGAATACAGGAATTTCTTGATGATTGGGAAAATGTTCTCCGTGTGAATGGATATCGTTCCTTTTTCTTCTATGCTCATATGTTAACTCATTTTTAAGTACATAGGCTCACTATCAATGGATGTTCCAAATTACTTTTTGTTGTCAAATTGACAGTAAGTAACATTTACACGACATCTTTTTTGTATACTTGAGTATCCTATGATCAACATCTCAACCAATGAACATTGAACTTTTTAAAAAGCTTTTTGAAGAAGGAAGTATTTCCGAAGAATCATTCGAAAAGGTCAAAAACGCCTCCCGAACTACATTGTTTTCCTTGCATTGGGAGGTAAAAACTTTACTTTACCTAGGTGTTATGCTGTTAAGTTCCGGCCTGGGTATTCTCATCTATAAAAACATAGATACAATTGGCCATCAGGTCATTTTATTGATCATTGCTGCCATCAGTGGCGGATGTTTTTTTTATTGCTTCAAAAATAAGAAGCCCTTTAGCAAAGAATTGATAAAATCTCCGAACTCATTTTTTGATTATATCCTCCTTCTGGGCTGCCTTAGCTTTTTATCATTTGTTGGTTATTTGCAGTTCCAGTATACCGTATTTGGCACCAACTACGGAATGGCAACTTTCATCCCGATGGTTGCATTGTTTTATATTGCCTATGAGTTTGATCATCTGGGTATTTTAGCCATGGGAATTACCAATCTAGCCATTTGGATGGGCGTATCTTTAACCCCAAAGCAATTGCTGTTAAACGCTGATTTTAATAGTCAGACCGTTATATATACTTATCTGTTTCTAGGATTATTACTACTTCTTGCTGCCTACCTGAGCGTCTATTTTAACTTTAAAAAGCACTTCAGGTTTACTTACCAACATTTCGGTGTACACCTTTCCTTTATATCGCTATTAGCAGGCTACTTCTTTTATTATGATTCGGCCTTTTCATTTCTATTCATGGTTGCCCTGTTCGCACTGGCCTTCTACATTTATAAAGATGCCATGAAACATCAGTCTTTCTACTTCTTGTTACTGGTTGTTATCTATACTTATATAGCCATTAGCACCCTCGTAGTAAGGGGGCTTTTCGCGATGAAAGATGATGCATCAATCACCCTTTCGTTTATGTATTTTATTGCCTCTGCAATTGGTATTATATTTCTATTAATTAACCTCAACAAGAAAATTAAAGCCGTATGATTATTTATAACAACATTTGGCTGGCTAATTTATTAATTAGAGAAGAAGCACAAAAGGCCCGTAAAGCAGAAGCAATAAGTATTAACGAGCAAAAGGAAATAGAGGATAAACATCCTGTAGGATTTTATTCTCCTAATATTTTTATCAGAATAGGTCTGTTTATTCTAACCTGCATCATTGTTTCCTTTTCCATTGGATTACTGATGCTTATGGTAAGCGACACGAATGTTATTGATAAATGGGGCTTTTCTTTTTTTGTGGGGATTCTTACTTACATCGCTCTTGAGCTAATGGTTAGAAAAAGCAATCATTTTAAATCAGGAGTTGATGATGCCTTAATGTGGATTTCAGGAGGACTGGTTTTAACTGCATTTATTATACTACAAGCAGATGTAAGCAATAATTTCCCTTATTCACGAATTTCATTCTTTTTATGTTTATTAGCACTGTTCTATGCTGTCCGCTTTACAGATATGTTAATGACAGCAATAGGCCTTTTAGCGCTTATTGCCACTATCTTTTTCGTTTGGAAAGACCTTTTTTCATGGGGAATGGCAACCATGCCCTTTTTAATGATGATCGTCTGTTCAGGAATTTATTTTTTATCCAAACGGAGTATCGGAAAAAAAGCTAGCCCCTATTACACCAGCTGTTTATATGTAGTTCAAATTGTAAGTTTGCTTGTTTTATATCTGGCAGGAAATTATTACGTGGTACAATCGCTTAGCCCTGCTAGCGAAGGCATATACAATAGCGCAGAACCGGCTCCTGTTCCCTTTGGATTTTTCTTCTGGGCATGGACTATCCTTATCCCTTTTATTTATTTAGGGCTTGGAATAAAAAACAAGGACGTAATCATATTACGAACAGGCCTGATCCTAGTAGCGGCAGCAGCATTTACTTTCAGAAACTACTACCATCTCATGCCAATTGAAGGTGCGCTTAGCATTGTCGGGATCATCCTGTTGGGGATTTGTTATATGGTAATGAAATACCTTAAAACACCTAAACACGGCTTTACCTATGAAGATTTAGAAGACGGGAATTTTATGGACAAGCTAAAAGTAGAATCACTCATTGTATCTGAAACTTTCTCTGGCACCCAGCCTCAGGGCGAAAATACCAGATTTGGTGGTGGAGACTTTGGAGGTGGTGGCGCCAGTGGTAATTTCTAAAGAAATCGTTATCTTGAGCTAACTTAATGCTTTAAGAATGAACTCTTCCAAATTAAAAGCAATGCAAACCATACATCTTGCATTCTGCCTGGCCATCGTTTTAATGGCAGCCACCTCGTATCTAACCGTTAAAGATCGTCTTTACCTGGATGCTGATTTGAATCAGAATGATATTTTCTTCCCGCTATTCCCTTTGATTGGTCTTGTTTCAATTGCATTAGGGCAGTTCCTGTTCAAAAAGCAATTATCTAATCTTCATGGACTTTCTGCAGATGACAAGATCAATAAATATCAAGTGGCTTTTTTAATGCGCACAGCTCTATTCGAACTTCCGGCACTGTTAAATATTGTTGGGTTTCTGGTAAGTGGCAACATTGTGTTTCTGATTGCCGGAGTGGTTTTCTTTATGCTCCTGTTATCAGCAAGGCCAAACAAACAGGCTATTATTGAGGTCCTAAACCTGAACTATCCGGACACAGAAAAATTATAATCGCATGATATATTTCTCTGTATCTTTGCACAATTAATGGAATACAACGTTCACACCTTGCCTAATGGCATCCGCATACTTCATGTACCATCTGCATCAGCAATATCTCATGCCTGTATTATTATTAATAGTGGCTCCAGAGATGAGAACGATGAAAATGCAGGACTGGCCCATTTTATTGAGCACCTGATTTTTAAGCGTACCGAAAAGCGCAGTACAAATCAAATATTAAATAGACTTGAAAGTGTTGGCGCAGACTTAAATGCCTATACCACAAAAGAGTATACATGCATCCATGCTTCATTTCTAAACCCCTATCTGGACAGAACCCTGGAGCTTTTTAACGATATCGTTTTTCATTCTACATTTCCTGAAGATGAAATGGATAAAGAGAAAAGTGTGATACTGGATGAAATAGCCTCCTACCTCGATCAGCCTGAAGAAGCTATTTATGACGATTTTGAGGATTTGGTATTTTCGGGACACGCACTTGGACGCAATATACTGGGGACAACAGAAAGCGTAAGCAAAATCACTCAGAAAGACATTCATCAGTTTATAAAAGAAAACTATCACACAGATAAGATGGTAATTGCGGTATTGGGCAATTATTCTTTAAATAAGGTTGTAAAAGTTGGCGCAAAACACTATTCGGAAATCCCGGCTAACCTGCATACATCAACCAGAGAAACCCCATTAAAGGCTCCTGTTGTTACTAAAACATTCAATAAGCCAATCCAGCAAGCCCATGCAATGCTAGGCTCTCAGGCTTACTCTTTACATCACCCTTATAAAACAGGTCTGTTATTATTAAACAACCTTCTTGGGGGCAATGGAATGAGCTCTATCCTGAACCTTCAAATCAGAGAAAAGTATGGAATTGCCTATACCATTGAATCTGGCTATAGTCCATTAAGTGATACAGGTATTTTTACCCTTTATTTTGGCACTGATAAGGAAAAAGTAAATAAGGCAAGTGCGCTTATTTTTAAAGAACTGAAAAAGCTTCGCGATAATCACTTCAGCGAAGTACAACTCCAAAAAGCTAAGAATAAATTCATCGGACAGATTGCCCTGGGCGAAGAAAACCGAATCGGACTCATTATTTCTATGGCCAAAAGCCTTATCGACTACGATAAAATAGATGATCTCGAAACCGTTTTCAGCAAGATACAGGCAGTATCAACAACAGATATTGGTAATATTACCAATGAAATATTAGATGAAAGTAATCTTAGTGCGCTAACTTTTTATCCTTTAGGGTAATATTTGTATTTTTGCAGAATGAAGTTACCCATTGTAGCATACGGAGATCCGGTTTTGAAAAAAGTATGCGCTCCAATTGATGAGACATACCCGGATTTGGCACAGCTAATCACCAATATGTTCGACACCATGTATAATGCAAGCGGTGTTGGCTTGGCAGCCCCTCAGATTGGGTTACCAATACGCCTGTTTATTGTGGATACTGGCGCCGATGAAAAAGATAAAAACCGTTTTAAAAAGGTATTTATCAATGCTGAAATTCTGGAAGAAACCGGAGAACCATGGGCTTTTAATGAAGGATGCTTAAGTATTCCTGACATCAGAGAAGATGTGACCCGTAAACCAAATGTTCTTATTGAATATTATGATGAGAACTGGGAGCTTCATACCGAAGAGTTTACAGGTATGCCTGCTCGTGTTATTCAACACGAATACGACCATATAGAAGGCACTTTATTTACAGATAAATTAGGATTATTGCGTAAAAGAATGCTTCAAAGTAAGTTAGATGCAATTTCTAAAGGCAATATAAAGGCCGATTATAAGATGCGTTTCCCTAATCAACCCAAAGGTAAAAAGCGCTAATTATCGGCGCTTCTACTCTTATCTCCCTTAAAGATAGACTGCATTAGTTTACCCCATGCAAATGGATTAAGCAAAGGATTCGTTTGAACCATGTTCTTGTTTAGCGACCTTTCATGATTTGTCCTGAAATTCGTGCTCTGAATTTCTCCACCATCTCTTGGAAGGGTTTGCATTAAACCAGACAGGCTTTCTTGTGAAAGGTTTTTAGCAGCGATAGCATAATCATCGTCTGCTATCTTCATAGACATAAAGTCTCTCGTAAATTCCTCCACAGTTGCCCAGGGATAAACCCGAACGGTAGGAAGGTTGACGATCTCAGCTTTCAGCTTAATCATAGCCGTGTACTTAGTATCATTAATTACAGAGGGAACAGCTAAAAGCAAATCTTTATAACCTACTGCAGTATACAAAATCGTATCTCCGGGATGGGCGATAAAAGAAAAGAAGCCCTTATAATTGGCCGCATAACGCTGCTCCTTGTTTGATAAATTTGTAACCGTAACGTAAGGCACAACAGTATTACTATCCACATCGGTAATAATTCCGGAAAATTGGATCAATTTCTTATCCGTAGTTATTTGCTGTGCAAATACCGAGGAAACGAAAAGAAGCAATATTAAGGTGAACGAATACTTCATGTTACAAAATTAGCTGTATTTGGTAAAACGGCTAGTTAAATAGTGTTAAATCGTTTATACTGGTTCAGCTAAATTTATAGCTACTACTGAAGTAATTTGTGGTACTGCCTTCATAATTGCTTGTTCAATGCCCGCTTTCATTGTCATAAAGCTCATTTTGCAGGATCCGCAGTTACCTAATAATTTTAATTTAACTACATTCTCCGGCGTAATCTCTTCAATCGCAACGTCTCCACCATCCGCTATTAAATACGGACGAATGGTCTCTAGTGCCTGCTCTACTTGTTCTGTTAAATTCATTGGTTATATTTTATTAAAGTATAAAAATAGTAAATTTTTAGCAATTAGCAGTTTGTGCATTATTTATAGCTACCTGCTGCGCTACTTTTCCTGCTATTTCTGCGAATGCCCCAGAAAGCACACTCTCTGTATTTAAGGCTATAGGCGCTCCATTATCTCCTGCTTCTGCAATACTTTGTACAATTGGAATTTCACCTAAAAACGGCACATCAAAAGATTTTGCCAATTCTTTACCTCCATCTTTACCAAAAATATAATACTTATTCTCCGGCAATTCTTCAGGTGTAAAATAAGCCATATTTTCGACAACTCCTAAAACAGGAATATTGATGCCCGGCATTTTAAACATAGCTAACCCTTTTCTGGTATCAGCTAAAGCCACCTGCTGAGGAGTGGTAACGATTACAGCCCCGGTAATTGGAAAGCTTTGCGTAATGGTGATGTGGATATCTCCGGTACCCGGAGGAAGATCTACGATCAGGTAATCAAGCTCACCCCAATCGGCATCATTAAACAACTGCTTTACTGCATTCGAAGCCATCGGTCCGCGCCATGGCACTGGCTGATCAGGATCTGCAAAAAAACCTAGCGACAGTAATTTTATACCATACTTTTCAATTGGCAAGATCAGCGTTTTACCGTCTTGCGTTTCCCTCGCACTTGGCTTTGCACCAACCAGATCGAACATTGTAGGCACAGATGGCCCGTAAATATCCGCATCTATCAGGCCAACCTTTGCTCCATCAGCAGCTAAAGACACGGCCAGGTTACTTGCAACAGTCGATTTCCCTACACCACCTTTTCCAGATGAAACCAGAATGATATTTCTAATGTCTTTTAACTGGGTGCTATCCATTGGCTTGGTTACCCTCGAAGTAATATTGATAGTCACCGCTGCCTCCTGGCTAACAAAATGTTTAATCGAGTTAAGGCAGGCATTCTTAAGCATATCCTTCATAGGACATGCAGGAGTGGTCAGTTCTAAGGTAAAACTTACGTTCTTATCTTCTATTTTTAAGTCTTTGATCATGTTCAAAGTCACCAGATCTTTCTTAAGGTCAGGGTCTTCAACATTTCTCAAGGCAGCAAGGACTTGTTCTTGGCTAATAATCATTGTTACAAATTTAACTAAAACTCCCCAAGCATTCATGGCTCTTCGTTACATTATTGCAAATGGGTGAATAATTTTAATTGACTTTAGCGTTTTTAGTGTAATTTTAACACGAAATAAACATTTGTATTTAACGTTTAGCAATAAAAATTTTATTCTACAGCATGCATCTTCCAAAAATTAATATCCCTAAAAAATACATAAAGATAGGAGCGTGGGTTTTAGGCTGTTTTCTAGTGGTTTGCATTACGGTTGGTGCCATTGCTTACAACAAACGAGAAGCTTTACTAAAGACAATGATGGCCAAAGCAATTGCCAAGGCCGACAAAGACTTTAATCTGAATATTAAAATTGGAACGGCTGGCTTTAGTGGTCTTAGTACCGTTCACATGACCAATATTACAATTGTACCTAAAGATAGAGATACCTTAACCACCATCAATGATCTAACTGTAGGTGTAAAACTGTTTCCCTTAATTGTTGGCAATGTAAAATTATCTGAAGTTACCCTAAATACCGGCAAAATAAATATTGTATTTAAAGATTCACTTAGCAATCTCGACTTCATTCTAAAACGTAAAAAGAAAGATAGTACAGAGAAAAAATCTAAGGTAGATCTTGGTGATTTAGCCCACAACCTACTTAATCAGTTTCTTTATAAAATACCGGATAACATGGAGGTTAAAAACCTGATGTTAGCCGTTAATGATAACGACACCGCCCATTTAAAGTTCTTAACCACCACCGCAACAATAGACGATGGCGACCTAACCTCTACAATACTTGTAAATGATAAAGACGCAACCTGGCATATAAACGGGAAATTAAAGCCGGGGAAAAAACAGCTCGATGTGATGCTGTTTGCAGACAAGGGCCCTGTTCAGCTTCAATATCTTAATGATAAACTGCACGCTAAGTTTAGCTTTGACACCGTCAGAACAGAGATGAAAAATGCAGACTATAGTGGCGATGCTTTCAAAATAGAAGGCTCATGGTCGGTAAAGAACTTACTTATCAATCATCCAAAAATTGCGTCCAATGATATCGTTGTCCCCGATGCGAAGATTAATGCCGATATGCTTATCGGAGAAAACTACCTTACACTGGATAGCTCTTCAACAATTCTTTTAAAAAATGCGACAATACACCCATACTTAAAATATACACTATCTCCTAACAAGATCTATGAGGTAAAAGTTCGTGCTCCGGAGCAAGATGCCCAGGAGCTTTTCAACTCTTTTCCGCATGGACTATTCGAATCGCTGGAAGGATTAAAAGTGAGCGGGAAGCTTAAGTACGATCTTGACTTTTATCTTGACAGCTCTTTGCCTGATAGTGTTAAGTTTTACTCGGGATTAACACCTGCAAACTTTAAGATCTTAAAGTTAGGTAAAACTAACTTGCAGAAAATTAATAAAGACTTTATATACACACCATACGAGCGCGGAAAGCCGATGCGGGATATCATGATAGGCCCTTCCAATCCTAATTACACCCCGCTTTCAGAGGTCTCGAGCAACTTTAAAAATGCAATATTAACCTCCGAAGATCCTTCTTTCTTTACGCATAAAGGGTTCGTTCAGGAATCGATTCGCAAATCTTTTGCAGTAAACTTTAAAGAGAAAAGGTTTGTTCGTGGTGGCAGTACCATTTCGATGCAATTGGTTAAGAACATTTTTTTAAGTCGACAAAAAACCCTTGCCCGCAAAGCAGAGGAAATATTAATTGTTTGGCTTATAGAAAACAACCACCTTATTACTAAAAACAGAATGCTAGAAGTCTATTTTAACATTATTGAAATGGGGCAGAATGTTTACGGTATCGGTGAAGCTACAAGACATTATTTTGGAAAAAGACCGTCAGACCTAAATATTGGAGAAGGCATATTCCTTGCAAATATAGTTCCCCGACCTAAAATAGCCTTATATAAGTTCAGAGGTGATGGTGGCCTCAAAGACTATATGTATCCGTACTTTAAATACATCGGGAACATTATGGCCAAAAGAGGGTTAACTCCTCCTGATACCAGCGGTTATGGCTTCTATAACGTACATCTAAGAGAAGGCCTACGACAATATTTATTGCCAGACACCACCACCATTGATACAAATGCTTTTGACAATGATGACCCTCTGCCTGCAATAGAAACCCACGATGCCTCTAAAAATCTGTTTGACCGGTTATTTGGCGGAGAAACAAAGAAAGATTCTGTTTCAAAACCAAATATAACTGTTGATACAGTGAAGAAAACCCGGAAACAACTAAGAGAAGAAAAAAGAGAGCAGCGAAGAAAAGAAAAGGCCCTGGAAGAAGAGCTCGAAAAGCAGAAAAAAGAAAACTAACAGCCGGCCCTCTTATTGGTTAATCTCGCAACTATGAACAAAATTCAAATAGAAGATAAAGAATTCGAAATCTTAATTCAAAATGACAATATCGCTAAGCGAACCCGCTTAATCGGCATCCAAATAAATGTAGATTACGAGAATCGTTGCCCTATATTTATTGGCGTTTTGAACGGAAGTTTTTTGTTTATGGCCGATCTTTTAAAAGAGATTACCATATCCTGCGAAGTCGGGTTTATCAAAGTCTCGTCTTATGAGGGCACAGAAAGCAGTGGTAACATCAGAGAGACCTTTGGTTTGCCTAATGACCTAAAGGATAGAGATGTTATTCTGATTGAAGACATTGTTGATACCGGACTTACCCTCAGTTATATACTTGCTGAAGTATATAAACAAAACCCTGCATCTGTTAAAGTTTGTTCCCTTTTATTAAAACCAGCTGCCCTAAAAAGCCCAATTGAAGAACTGGAATATGTAGGCTTCGAACTCAGTAATGAATTTGTTGTGGGCTACGGACTAGACTATAATGGTCTCGGAAGAAACCTTACTGATATCTACAGAGCCAAAACTGTTGCTCCTCTTTTACCGTAATCCGATATTTTTTTCCCAATTTTGCACCAAACATATTTCTACAAGAATGACCATACACAAAGAAGGATATACCACTATAGCCGTTTCACTACTCTTCATCTTTATAATTAATGCAGTTGTTGACTATAAATTTGCAGACATTACCTGGTTAAGGTGGTTCATTTATATTTTTTCTTTTGCACTGTTTGTTACCGTACTACAGTTCTTCAGAAACCCCAGCCGTAACTTTACAACGGGTGATAATCTGGTAATTTGCCCTGCCGACGGTAAAGTTGTAGTGATCGAAGAAACTCAGGAAGGTGAGTATTTTAAAGACAAAAGATTACAGGTATCCATATTTATGTCACCTGTAAATGTACATATCAACAGAAACCCTATTTCTGGGGTAGTTAAATTCTTCAAATACCATCCGGGCAAATACCTTGCTGCATGGAACCCGAAATCATCAACAGAAAACGAACGTACAACCGTTGTCGTAGAACACAAAAATGGCACTCCGGTATTATTCAGACAAATTGCAGGCGCACTTGCCCGACGCATTGTTTGGTATGTTAAAGAGGGGGATAATGTTGAGCAGTCTGAACAATTCGGCTTTATTAAATTTGGCTCAAGAGTAGATATATTTTTACCAATTGGCACCAAAGTTAATCTTGAGCTCGATCAGGTCGTAAAAGGCGGTATTACCGTTTTGGCTGAACTTTCTTAAAGAATTGGTATCCTCATAGTTAGCCGGGAACCCCGTCATCTCTCCTATCGTCGAGATGACGACCAGAACCCTCTTTTATCCCTTATTTTCAATAGCAGGAGCATCCGATACCGACCGTTGTGTTGGGTAAGCGAACTCAGATTTATACCGCTCTACTATTTCAATCAGCTTAAAGTTAATTTCTTCTTTTACCTTAACGTACTGGCTGTGCTCCATATTTATCACCAAATACACAACCTGTACATGTAATGCAAAATCGCCGAAATTATCAAAGGTCGCATACCCGTCTTTTGTATTGGCATTTCCATTTAAATATTCATTAATAGCATTTACAATGTTTTTTACGTCTTCACTCTTCGTTTCATAGGTTAGTCCTATCTGAAAGTTTACCCGTCGGTAATTCCTTAAAGTAACATTTTCCAGTACTCCATCAATCATTGCCCTGTTCGGGATAACAATTGTTGTCTTATCCGGACTTATCAGCCAGGTGCTCCTAAAGCCAACCTTTTCTATCGTTCCCTCAATTCCATCAACCTTAACCACATCCCCTACAGTGAAGGGCTTATCCAGAAATATCGTAAAAGAGCCTATTAAATTCTCTAAACTCTCTTTAGCTGCCAGGGCTATAGCTATACCTCCAATGCCTAATCCCGTAATTAATGTTAGCACGTTGATTTCAAAAACAAAACCCAACAGCACAAAGAAGCCTAAAAAGCAGATTAAAGTTTTTGTTAGCTCTTTTAAAAATGGAATTAACTGATCATCAGCCTTGTTATTGGTTAACGATGCCTTATACTTTAAAACATGCGCTATAAAGTCGATTATCCTTAAAATAATCCAGAATATAGATAGAATGATGAAGAACAAAAATATCTTATCGATACAGTCCCCTATAGTCACCTCAAGCTTAGATTTCACCTTGTGCCATACGATAACATCTAAAGGATATTTCAATTGATTTACGGCAAGGTAAAATGTACAAAACGTAATGAAAGATTCGATAGGCTTTAAAAGCAGCGATACAAATGTGTCGTCTTTAATATTTTCAGCAAATTTTTTAAATGCTGTAAAAATCAAAAGACTAAACAGACGAGATACCAGTCTTTTAAAAATCAGGCCCAATAAAATGAACCCTCCAAAAAGACAGTATTGCTTTACTGTGTTCCCCCAAAATACCTGATCGAAAATATTAATATCCATAGTTTATACCAATTGTTTTAGTGCGATTTCAAAGGCCGTTCTAGACAAGCCGGTTTTAGCTGTATCGTGCTTATAAACAGCCTTCATTGCTTTATATATTACTTCAGATGCATCAGAAAAAATAGCATCATCACTCATTTCAACATTTCTTTGCATTAAATATGCGAATACTCTGGCCATACCGCAATTAGAAATAAAATCAGGAATCACAGCAACGTGATTATCCGCATGTTCCATAATGCTGCCAAAGAAAATTTCCTTATCCGCAAAAGGTACGTTTGCACCACAGGCAATCACTTCAAGCCCACCAATTATCAACTGATCTACCTCCTCTTGCTTTACCAAACGCGAGGCTGCAGCGGGAACAAATATTTCTGCCCCGATGTCCCATATCTCCTTATTGGCATCTTCAAAAGACAACAACGAAGGAGCTATCAGCGTATTGCCTGTTCTGTTGTTAAACAGACCAATAACTTCCTCGGCAGTAAAGCCATTAGTGTTAATCAGTCCACCAACACGATCAATTATTCCAACAATTTTTACGCCATTTTGAGCCAGATAATATCCTGCCGAAGCAGCAACATTACCCCAACCCTGAATAATTGCTTTTTTCCCTGCCAGCTCACCTCCCCAGATCTTATAAAAATGGCCAATTGATTCTGCTACACCGTAACCTGTAATCATATCAGCTACCTTATATTTTCTTTTAATATCCGGAGTGTAGTTCAAGTCCTCAAGAACCTTTGAAACGCCATAGCGTAACTGACCAATTTGATGAATACGCTCATTCTCTCTAGCCTGATAATGCCCATTGATCACCCCTTCCTGCGGATGCCATAAGCCATAATCTTCAGTGATAGGGATAACCTCATGAATTTCATCAATATTTAAATCGCCTCCGGTGCCATAATAGCTTTTTAGCAAAGGCATTACAGCCTTATACCACCTTTCAAGAACCTGCGCTTTTCTTGGATCTGCAGGATCGAAATTAATTCCGGACTTAGCTCCGCCTATAGGTGGGCCTGAAACGGTAAATTTCACCTCCATTGTTTTTGCTAAAGACTCAACCTCTCTCTTGTCTAGCCCCTTACGCATTCGGGTACCTCCACCCGCAGCACCGCCGCGTAGTGAATTAATAACTACCCAGCCTTCGGCTTCAGATTCCTTGTCTTTCCACTCAAAAACAATCTCAGGTCGTTTATCCTCGAATTTTTTTAATAGTTCTTTCATCAATGTTCCAGTTAGTTCCAGAATTAAACTGACAACATCGTTATACCTTTAGCGGGTATAACGAGGCATTTAGTTAAATCCGATAAGTTAGTTACAGCAAACTTAGATAAAAGCAACTGTGCATTTACGATACATCATTAAAATAATGATAAATCGTAATAATTTACTCGGAACAGAGTGGTTTCGGGGCAAACAAAAAAACCTCCCCGATACAATCGGGAAGGTTAATATGCTTTTTCTAAAGAAATTAAACTCTTTTAGATTTGATACGAGCTGCTTTACCAGTTAACTCACGTAGATAGAATAATTTCGATCTGCGAACTTTACCGTGACTGTTAACTTCAACTTTAGCGATGTTTGGAGAATTTATCGGGAAGATACGTTCAACACCAACACCATTAGACATTTTACGAACGGTAAACGTTTCATTAGCACCAACGCTATTACGTTGTAATACTACACCTTGGTAAATTTGAATACGTTCTTTATTACCTTCGCGAATTTTATAGTGAACACTCACTGTATCTCCTGATTTGAATGCAGGAAACTCATTTTTTGCGATTACCTGCTCTTCAACAAATTTTACTAAATCCATGATTTTAAGCTATTAAGCCGATTTTTTGTTGTTTAAAATCGGACTGCAATATTAGGAATTTTATTTTAGAAATAAAAGCGATTTTTATTTTTTTCCACATTCTTTATTATTTCCACATATTCAAAAGCAAATCTACTCATTTTTCAGATAAATAATTAGACCGGTAAAGCGTCTGTAAATAGCATGTATCCAGTACTATTCGCTAGGCGCTAACAGACTCAGAGCTATTATATTCCATTATCAACACGTTTAAGTCCTGACAACAAATTTTTGAGTTGGCCAGCTCCCCTATTTTCATATGAAACATAATCTCAAGTTTTCTTACCATTTCATAAGGAATATCTGCCTTATCCGTAACTTTTAGCTTCCTGTAATTATGAAAAGTATTAGAAGCAATTCCCAGTTCAAGTGGGATAATCCTTAGTGCTGCCTTATAATTTGGTAAGTTTAACTTTCTTATTGCTTCATCAATTTTATATTTTCTTTGTTCTTTCATGATATAATCTTGTCAGTTAGTCAGTTTTTTTAAATTTATTCTACACATCATTCCCTACTTTGCTGTAGTTCAGTATTTATCAGCTCATCAAGCGTTTTACCTCTTATTGGCTTATTCAGCAATCCTCCTGTCTGCAGTTCAAATAATTGCTTAAACAGCACCACAATTTCATGAGGAATATCCTGAGAATCACTAAAAAGAATGTTCCGATAATTATGAAGCGTGTTGAGTGAGATGCCTAAATATTTGGGCAGTTTTCTAATCGCTTCGCGGTGGTGGCCGATCGATCTTTTTAGCAAACACTCGTTAATCTTGTACTTCCTCGGTGCACTGTCGCTGATCTTTGCTTTTTTCATACTTACGTTAGTTTAATTTGGTTATACTTATTTTTTGTATTTTTATCAAAAAAATGTAGTGCTATTCATAATTTTATAGCACAAATACACTAAATATTTTAAGTGTCAGCCAAATTTATACGAAATTTTTTATGGTATTAAAGCGGATAGTCGATGAGCTACTCAAAGAAAAAAGCAGATCCATGACCTGGCTTGCTGAAAAAATGGACAAAACCTTTGATGGCCTGAAGTTGAGTTTAACCCGGGGATCAATAAAATATAATGACATTATAACCCTTTCAAAGGTCCTTGACGTACCGCCTGCCACGTTTTTTCAAACAACAGTAATACCGTACAGCAACAAAAGCGTAGAAAGCCTTGTAAGCGATCAAAAAGCAGAGTATACCGATCTAAAGAGCAATTTGAAAAATTGCAAAGAGATGCTTGCCGCATTAAAAGATCAAATAAAAGATAAGGATAAAATTATTTCGCTCCTGAGCAAAGGAAACTAGTCTTCGAGTAAATCAGGGCGACGTTGTTGTGTTCTGGCCAAAGCCTGATCATGGCGCCATTCATTAATCTTTGCCTCGTGACCGCTTAATAGCACGTCAGGAACTTTATGTCCGTTCCAGTCAGCCGGCCTCGTATAAACAGGAGCATCCAGTAGCTCTCCCTGGAAGCTATCAGACAAAGCCGATGTCTCATCATTCAAAACACCAGGAATAAGCCTTACAATGGCATCAACCAAAACTGCTGCAGGAAGCTCTCCTCCCGACAAAACATAATCTCCGATAGAAATCTCACGTGTTACAAATAAATCTCTTACGCGCTGGTCTATGCCCTTGTAATGACCACATAGAATCATAATGTTGCCCTTGCCCGATAATTCATTTGCAATCGTCTGGTTAAAAGTCACCCCATCCGGGCTCATAAAAATTACTTCATCGTAATCACGTTCAGCCTTTAGCCCTTCTATACACCTGGCAAAAGGCTCAATAGACATCACCATGCCGCTACCACCACCATAAGGATAATCATCTACACTTTTTTGCTTGTTCGTGGCATAATCTCTAAGGTTATGAACCACTATCTCAGCAATACCTTTCTTTTGAGCACGTTGCAAAATAGAGTGGGCAAAAGGACTATCCAAAAGAGCCGGCAAAACAGTTATAATGTCAAAACGCATGGTGCAAAGATAAAATTAAGGATTGATATATATGTCTAATAAGCCTTCGGGCAAATCAACAAGCATAGTGCCTTCATCCTCATCAATCTCAACAATCATATCATCATTCAAAGGAAACAGGATTTCCTTACTTTGATAGGCTACCGTTGCAACAAATTGCTGAGGGTATTCATTTACCTCAATAATTTCGCCAAGCTCCCCATGTGTTTCATCAAAAACAACAAAGCCTTTTAAATCATTATAATGAAAATCTTCATCAGAACGATCCGGCATTTTTGTTAAAGGCAGATATACCTTTTTTCTTAACAGAGGCTGGGCCTTGTCTATATGATCGATGTCGTCAAAATAGAAATTCCCTGTATTATTAGTCTGAAGCTTATAAGACGATACAAAGAAAGGCACCATTTTGCCATTTATATCAGCAAAAATCACATCAAGTTCCAGCAATTCAGGCTCATCATATTCAAAGAACAGCTGAACCTCTCCCTTTAATCCCTTTGTTTTGGTAATGTATCCTATATAAAACGCTTCTTCTATTTTCATTGGTGTATCGTTAATTTTTGGTCTTGTTGTATTCCTACAGCACCATCACCTCAGCTTCCGTCATCTCTCCTATCGTCGAGATGACGGAAATGAAGATCAGCCTTTCATAAAACCTTTAAATAAAAAAATAGCGAAGAAATCATATAAAAGATTCTTCGCTATTATTCAGAATAACAAAAATATTATGCTTCTTCTTCTTTGCTTTCTTCTGTAGCTTCTGCTGCAGGAGTTTCTTCTGCTACCGGAGCTTCTTCAGTTGCAGCTTCAGCTACTGGAGCTTCTTCAACAACTTCTTCTTCTACAACCTCTTCTACCGGTGCATTTTTAATTGCAAGGGCAGCAGCACGGTCAGCATTTTTCTTAGCTTCAGCAGCTAGAGCAGCTTTTCTAACTTCATCTTTAGATTTAGTTAAGCCCTCTTTTTTGCCTTCAATTTTACCGTCTTTAGCGCTTAACCATTCAGCAAATTTAGCTTCCGCTTGTTCTGCAGTTAACGCACCTTTTTTAACACCACCTTCTAAGTGTTTTTTGTATAAAACACCTTTGTAAGAAAGGATAGCACGACAAGTATCCGTAGGTTCAGCACCTTTGTTTACCCAGTCTAAAGTTTTGTCAAAGTTAAGATCGATAGTAGCTGGATTGGTGTTTGGGTTGTATGAACCTAAACGCTCAATGAATTTACCATCTCTTGGTGAGCGGGAATCCGCTACCACAACGTGGAAAAAAGGTTTACCTTTTTTACCGAATCTTTGCAATCTGATTTTAGTTGCCATTTCTCTTTTAGTTTATGTATTCAACATAGTTCCCGGAGCTTCGTGCTTGCGGGGTTGCAAAAGTAAGTAAAATACTAATGATTAACAAGATGCAATAATTTTAAATTCATTTAACATAACTGTCTCCCCAATTAAAGATATTTGGAGCAAACGATATACAAATGAGAATAGCCATAGACATGGACGAGGTTTTAGCCGATCCGATACACAAATTTTTACACCTTTATAACCGGGATTACGGAATCCCGCTCGACTTGATTATTGAACCGGGAAATGAAGTTTACCATCATATGCCCGAGCATATTAACAATAAATGGTTCGATTATATTAATGAAAAGGGCTTTTTTAGAGACCTTCCGCTTATTGAAGGAAGTGTAGAAGCTGTAAAAAAATTACAGGAACATCATGATATATATATCGTTTCGGCAGCAACAGAATTTAGAAACTCTCTTGAAGATAAACTTGACTGGCTGGCAGAACATTTTCCTTTTATTACCTGGAGAAACATCATGTTCTGCGGTGATAAAATTGTTGATGTAGATGTAATGATTGATGACAGGGCTAAAAATTTCGCTGGTTTTAAAGGCCGGAAACTATTATTCTCTTCGCCACACAACTTACTGTTAAAAGATTACGAGCGTGTAGATACCTGGCAGCAGGTTCTGGATAAATTACTGTAACAAATCCACAAAATCATCATCAAACCTAAAAACCAATTAAAAGATGCTAATTACAACAACCAATTCAGTAGAAGGCAAAAAAGTAGTTAAATACATAGGCCTTGTAAGTGGCGAAACCATTATCGGTGCCAATATTTTTAAAGATCTTTTTGCCGGAATACGAGACATCGTTGGAGGCAGATCGGGATCGTATGAACAAGTATTAAGAGAAGGTAAAAATACTGCGATTAATGAAATGCAGCAATACGCAGCCGCAATGGGTGCAAATGCCATAATCGGGGTAGATTTAGATTATGAAACAGTAGGTAGCGGCGGCAGCATGTTAATGGTTGCTGCAACAGGAACCGCTGTAGTAATAGAATGACAAACAAAGGCCCTAAAATTTAGGGCCTTTGTTTTATTATAGTGACAATATCTCTACCAGTTTTAACCAGGCAGGACTTATTTCTTTTGCATCAATATGCTTTATAGCATGATTAAATGGCGTAAAAACAATCTCTTTATTCTTTTGTCCAACCATTACGCCTGTCTGTCCGGCTAAGATCCCCTCTACAGCAACCACACCTAAGCGGCTAGCCAAAACTCTATCCATGCAGCTTGGCTTACCTCCACGCTGAATATGGCCCAGTACAGAAACCCTGATGTCATACGCCGGAAATTTCTCTTTAAGAACCTCGCCAACATTAAAGCCGCCACCGATCTCATCACCTTCGGCAACAATAATTATTTTCGATGCTTTATCCTTACGTCCGGTCTCAAGTCTGGTAACCAAACCATCAATACCCATATTTGCTTCAGGTATCATAATCGCCTCAGCACCTACCCCTATTCCACTTCTTAAAGCAATAAGACCAGAATCACGGCCCATCACTTCAACAATAAATAAACGGTCGTGAGATTCTGCAGTATCTCTGATTTTATCTACAGCATTAATAACGGTATTAATTGCAGTATCATAACCTATTGTAAAATCAGTTCCTTCCAGATCATTATCAATAGTTCCAGGCAAACCTATAACAGGATAATCAAATTCGTGTGTAAACAAATCTGCTCCCGTAAAAGTACCATCACCACCAATAACAATTAATGCATCTATGTTATTTTTCTTTAATTGATCGTACGCCTGTTGCCTTCCTTCTTTGGTTCGGAATGAATCACTCCTTGCCGTTTTCAAAATCGTTCCTCCACGTTGAATGATATTTGCTACCGACTTACGGTCCATTTCAATAAAGTCGCCATTCACCAGTCCTTCGTAGCCTCTTAAAATACCAGTAACTTGTAAATCGTAGTAAATTGCTGCCCTTACTACTGCTCGTATTGCAGCGTTCATTCCGGGAGCATCGCCTCCAGATGTTAATACACCTATGTTTTTAATCTTATTCATTTGGTTTTTCAGCTTGTTTGAATTTATCTAAACCACTTTGTAAATATGCAGCATATTCTTTTGCATCAAAAATCGCCCCCTGTGGTTTAACTAAGGGAATTAAATCATGTCCTGCCAATACATAGAAAGGCTGAGAGTTAGATCCATATTTTGTAGCCTGGAAATCACCGTTCCACTTGCCCAGATCATCTGTTGTTGTTCTCAGAATCTCCGAATAATGAACTTTTTCCTTCGGCATTTTAATTTTGCGCTCATCTACATAAAGCTGTATCAATACGTATTCGTTAATTATACGTCCTACCTCGGCATCTATCCACACTTTATCTTCCATTTTGCGGCAGTTCACGCATGCCCAGCCTGTAAAATCTATCATAACAGGCTTGTTTACCTTTTTAGCATAAGCTAAGCCTTCTTCCAGATCAAAAAACGGAGTAAAACCAATTGGTTTTTTAAATACATCATCGTATTTCACTTTAGAAGGAAACTCGGTATCCACTTTTGATTGCGATGAGCCGTTCCCGTTAAGGATAAAATCCTGAGTATTCATTGGCGGTGCAAGGCCACTTAAAACGCTTACTGGCGCCCCCCATAAACCAGGCACCATGTAAATGGCAAACGAAAACGAAAGTATGGCAAGGAATAATCGTGGTACCGATACATATGGCAGATCACTGTCGTGCGAAAACTTGAGTTTCCCCAATAAATAAATACCCATTAAGAAGAAAATCACGATCCACAGCACCAGGAACACCTCACGGTCGAACCATTCCCAATGCCAAACCAAATCGGCAGCAGAAAGGAATTTCAACGCTAAAGCAAGCTCAAGGAAACCAAGGCAAACCTTCACGCTATTCAACCATCCCCCTGATTTAGGCATGCTGCTTAAAAAGCCAGGGAAGATCGCCGACAAGGTAAATGGAAGCGCTAGTGCCAGCGAGAAACCAAACATCCCTACAGCCGGGGCAAGTAACTCACCTTTTGAACTCGCATCTACAAGCAAAGTTCCAATAATAGGTCCTGTGCACGAAAAGGAAACCAAAGCCAGAGATGCAGCCATAAAAAAGATGCCTCCTAAACCTTTACTGTTATCTGCCTTATTGTCAATTTTATTAACGAAAGAACTTGGTAATGTAATCTCAAATGCGCCAAAAAAGGAGATGGCAAAAACGACCAGTAGAATAAAGAAGAAGAAATTAAACAGTCCGCTACTACTCAACGCGTTTAGGCCTGCCGATCCAAATAATACCGTAATTAACAGCCCGAAAGCAACATAAATAACAATAATAGAGAGGCCGTAAATAATTGCCTGCCCAATTCCTTTATTCTTGCTGCCCGCCCTTTTGGTAAAATAACTTATGGTAAGCGGCACCATTGGGAAAATACAAGGCATTAAAAATGCTAAAAACCCACCAACAAGACCGGCGATAAAAGTTTGCCAAAGTGTTTTCTTATGATTAGCCTCATCAGATACAACAGCAGTTGCCGGCTTATCCTTTGCCTGATCTATAGATGCACTCTGTGCTATAGTATCTTTTTTTACCGTGTCTTTTACAATGTTGTTTACTGCACTATCCTGAGCAGAACCAACTTCCGTAAAAACCAGATCATCCGTTCCGGTTGAATCCTGAACCTGAGTAGCGGCAAATCCATGCCCCGTCATTGTTACAATAAAAAGAAAGAACAAGCTCAGTACTAAAAGTGTTTTTTTCATCCGCATTCCTATTACCTATTTAAAACCCATGAAAAACCCCGCCATTATATTCATTTTCATGATGAGGGCGTGAAATTACTTATAATTTTTTATTTAAAGACGGTGTTGTAACCGCTAAGTGTTAATTTTACCATTAGCTAATAATCCCTTAAAACCCTTGAAATAAAAAAAGGGTGCTCTGAAAACTCAAAACACCCTTTTCTTTATCTGTATCAGCTTATTTTACCGGAATGCTGAAGCTTACTTCTTCAGGAGGCAAACACTGTTTATCGTTACATACCATAAATTCTACTTTTCCCTTCACAGTAGTAGCACCTTTATTCAATTTGATTTTTTGCTGAAAGGTAACCCCGTTGCCAAAATAGCTAACGTTCATTTTAAAATTCTCATCGTAATAATTTATTGCCTTAGGCTCTGTAGTCTTTCCATTAAGTGCGTAATCACTTGATGGAGTAAAGGTAAAAGTTGTTTTACTCGGGCCACCTGGTTTCAGATTTTGAGAATAAATATGCCAGCCATCTTCAATATTTGCCTTAATATAAAGTATTGCTTCTGTTTTACTTACTTTCTTAGCTGCGTAAGCCCATGTTACAGGTTTTTCAATTTGAGCTACCGCCCCTAGAACTGTAAATAAGACTAATGCTAATACCAAACTTATTCTTTTCATCTGTAATTGTTTTTTAATTTTTATGTCCCTTAATCCTTTAAAAATTCAACCTCTTTAAAGTTATATATTCTTTCCTTACCAGAGCTTAAAAGAACCAGTTGTCCTGCTTCAGTAATTCTGGTTATTGTAGCTTCAAAAACCTCGCCATTCTGTCTGTAAAAACCCAGTTTATTAAATCTGTACAGGTTTTCAAGGTACTCTTTCATCAGGCTATTGTAATTTCCTCCTTTCAATTGAAGGTACTGACTTTCAATATGACTGCAAATTTCAGCTAATAGCTCAATTAAATTAACATCGTGCTGTAAAATTTCATATAACGATGTTGCTACTTTGGTCTTCTCAATATCAAATTTTTGCTGGTTAACGTTCATTCCTATGCCAACAATGCTCGATTTAAAACTATTCCCAGACAAGCTATTTTCAATTAAAACGCCTCCTATTTTACTGTCATTATAGTAAATATCGTTAGGCCATTTTACCGTTATTCCGTCCTTTACAAAGCGGCCTAAAGCCTTGTTAATGCCGTTACTAACCGCTATATTTAGCATAAATTGCTTGTTTATGGGTAGAAATACCGGTTTTAGAAAGATGCTGAATGTCAGGTTTAATCCGGGCTCACTGTACCAGGTGTTTTCCTGTTGTCCTCTGCCCGCAAATTGGTTATCTGCCATAATAACAGTTCCTTCCGGTAATGGCTCGGATTTTGACACCATCATCTTCAAAAAGTTATTGGTAGAATCAACGGCTGATAATCTGATAAGATTTTGACCAACAAATAATGTTGAAAAAGTGTTATTTTGCAAGTGTTGATTGTATATTTGTTTATCAAAATTAAAACATTTTAATGGTAAAAAAGAAAATCGTAAACCTTTCTACATACCTCTCAGAAATAGCCGTACACGGCATACAGGAAAAAAAAGGCAATGATATTGTCCGCCTGGACCTAAGAGATCTTAACAGTTCCGTTTCTGACTATTTTATTATCTGCAGCGCTAATTCAGCCACTCAGGTTAAGGCAATTGCCGATAGCGTAGAAGAAGAAATCTATAAAAATACTCAAACTAATCCTTGGCGCAAAGAAGGACAAGACGCTGCCGAATGGATAATCCTGGATTATTTTGACGTTGTTGTCCACATATTTAAAACTGAAAAGCGAGACTTTTATGGGATAGAAGACCTGTGGGGCGATGCCCAGGCAACCTCCTATAAAAGCGCATAATCATTTACTTCCACATTTTTTGATATAACGATGAAAGAGAACCCGAATACAAAACCCAAACTAATAAAGAGAATTCCAAATATTCCGAAGAAGCCTCAAAAAGGTTCAAAATTCAATATTTTTTGGGTTTATGCAGCTATTATTTTAGGACTGATATTATTGCAGTTCCTATTCAATGCCGATACCAGCAAACCAATTACCTACCGCGTTTTTGAAAAAGAAATGCTTTTGCCGGGTGATGTACAAAAATTAGTAGCCTACAAGCACGAAGATCTTGTAAAAATTGAGGTATACATTAAAAAAGACAAGCTAAATCAGCCTAAGTACAAAGAGTACCAAAACAAAAGCAATTTTGGAACAAACACAGGCCCTATAGCTTATTTTACGGCCGGATCAATGGACGCGCTGGATACGCAATTAAAGGAATCTCAGAAAAACCTTCCTCCCGATCAGCAGATTTTAGCAGAAAAAGAAACCAGACAAAGTTCATTTAACTCGTGGTTCTTCACTGTAATTATCCCTGTTCTGTTGTTCATTGGCTTCTGGATCTTTATTATGCGCCGTATGGGCGGTGGTGCAGGTGGCGGTGGCGGTCAGATTTTCAATATCGGGAAATCTAAAGCAACCCTGTTCGATAAAGAGAGCCAGGTAAACGTAACATTTAATGATGTTGCCGGCCTCGAAGAAGCAAAACAAGAGGTAATGGAAATTGTAGATTTCCTCAAAAACCCTAAAAAATATACCAACCTGGGTGGTAAAATACCTAAGGGAGCGCTATTAGTAGGCTCTCCGGGAACTGGTAAAACATTATTGGCTAAAGCCGTTGCCGGCGAAGCGCAAGTTCCTTTCTTCTCACTTTCAGGTTCTGATTTCGTAGAAATGTTTGTGGGTGTTGGAGCATCACGTGTCCGTGATTTGTTTAAACAGGCTAAAGATAAAGCACCATGTATCATCTTTATTGACGAGGTTGATGCAATTGGTCGTGCCCGTGGTAAAAACAGCATGATGGGTGGTAACGATGAACGTGAAAACACATTAAATCAGCTATTGGTTGAAATGGATGGTTTTGGTACCGATTCTGGTATCATTATCCTTGCTGCTACCAACAGACCTGACGTATTGGATACAGCCTTGTTAAGACCGGGAAGGTTTGACAGACAAATCTCTATTGACAAACCTGATTTGGTTGGTCGTGAGCAGATCTTCAAGGTTCACCTTACCCCTATTAAAACCTCTCAGGAAGTTGATGCTAAAAAACTTTCTGCTCAAACTCCAGGCTTTGCCGGAGCAGAAATCGCCAACGTTTGTAATGAGGCTGCACTTATCGCCGCCCGCCGCAACAAAGAAAGCGTTGACATGCAAGACTTCCAGGACGCAATTGACCGTGTTATTGGTGGTTTAGAGAAGAAAAACAAAATCATTTCACCAGAAGAAAAAAGAATCGTTGCTTATCACGAAGCTGGTCACGCAATTGCAGGATGGTTCCTGGAACATGCAGATCCACTTGTAAAGGTATCTATAGTTCCTCGTGGTGTTGCCGCATTAGGATATGCACAATACTTACCTAAAGAGCAGTTCCTGTATACTACAGAGCAATTAACTGACGGTATGTGTATGACAATGGGTGGTAGAGTAGCTGAAGACATTGTGTTCGGTAAAATCTCTACAGGAGCTCAAAATGACCTTGAAAGAATTACCAAGCTATCATACGCAATGGTTACCATCTATGGTATGAACAGCACTATTGGTAACGTGTCGTTCCACGATCCTCAAAATGAGTATAACTTTAATAAGCCGTACTCAGAGAAAACATCTGAAATGATTGACCACGAAGTACGTATCCTTATTTCACAGGTTTACGACAGAACAAAACAATTACTTACAGATAAAAGAGATGGCTTAGAAAAGCTCGCTCAGAAACTAATAGAAAAAGAGATTCTTTTCCAGGCAGATTTAGAAGAAATCTTAGGAAAACGTCCTTTTGATAACCGCACCACTTACGACGAGTTTGTAAACGGTACAGGTGATCAAAAACCTGCAGCAGAAGGCCTTTTACATGAAGGTGTTGGAGAAACTACAGATCCTTCAGCTTCTATTACGCCAACGAATACAGAGTCTTAATTACAATATTTATGGGGCAGCCATTTCGCAATAAACGAAATGGCTGCAAATCCCTTTTTTTATGCAAGAAAATATTTCCTCCAAAGAGTTAATGCTGAAAAAGATAAGGAAGGCGCTTCTTGAAAAAAGAGACAACCCTTATCCAAATTTAGAAGATACCCCACTGTACACAGAAAATACAGAGTATCCGGAGGTATTATTTGCAGAACAACTTACCGCCGTTTCGGGCAATTTCATCTACTGCGAAAACGGAATAGAATTTATTGAAAACATCCTTCAGCTTGCAGACCGCTTTAACTGGCGTAAAATATACTGCTGGGAGCCTGAATTACAAGAACTCTTAACAGAATACGAATTCCCTTTTTATAAAACAGACAAAGATTTTGACCTGGCCGAAGTTGGAATTACTTTGTGTGAAGCCCTTATTGCACGTAATGGTTCCGTAATGGTTTCCAACCAAAATGCAGCCGGTCGCAGACTTAGTATCTTCCCTCATCATCACATTGTTATTGCCAGAACAGGACAGCTTGTAATGGATCTTAAAGATGCTTTTAAGCTCATCAAAGACAAATACGGTAGTCAAATCCCATCAATGATCAGCACCATAACAGGACCAAGCAGAACAGCAGATATTGAAAAAACATTGGTTCTTGGAGCACACGGACCAAAAGAATTATTTGTATTTTTAATTGAAGATTTCTCTTAAAATTTTTATTTCTAATATAATAGTTCTATTTTTATACTGTATACCAAAACAGTCTGCGGTTCATAATGAGCAATAAAACAAACTTACACTCGGTTATTACAGGTACAGGTAGCTATATTCCCGAAAACATCATTTCTGGCGACTCTTTTTTAACCTCCACATTTTACGATAATGGAGTGGCTTTGGAAAAAGACATCAACGAAGTAATAAATAAATTTGCAGAGATCACAGAGATTCTTGAGAGACGCTATGTTGATGACAATATTGTAAATAGCGACATTGCAGCTATTGCTGCTCAACGCGCAATTGACGATGCCGGAATAGACAAAGAAACTTTAGATCATATCATATTCTGCCATAATTTCGGAGACGTAAAAAGCGGCAGTAATCGTATGGATATCCTTCCTTCCTTGGCCGCCAAGGTAAAGCAAACCCTGCATATCCTAAATCCCGATTGTGTTGCCTATGATATCATATTTGGTTGCCCGGGCTGGGTTCAAGGCGCCATACAAGCCAACTATCTCATTCAAAGTGGCGATGCAAAACGAGTAATGGTTATTGGTGCAGAAACGCTTTCCAGAATAACCGATCCTCATGACCGCGACAGCATGATCTTCTCTGATGGTGCAGCAGCTGTTATTTTTGAAGCTCAGGAATCTGAAAACCCATTAGGCATTGTTGCTCACAAAACACAAACCTATGCGGTTGATTATGGTTCGTTACTGGTAATGGGCAAAAGCAACAACCCGAGCGAGTGTAATGGCAATACTTACCTTAAAATGAATGGCCGCAAGCTCTATGAGTTTGCCGTTATAAATGTTCCTCAAGTAGTTAAAAAGGCTATAGACAAAGCAGAAATAGACATTAAAGATGTTAAAATTGTTTTCATACATCAGGCTAACGGGAAAATGGATACCGCTATTATGAAACGCTTATTTAAGCTTTATGATTTGGATACGGTGCCAGAAAATCTAGTTCCTATGACCATTTCATGGTTAGGAAATAGCTCTGTAGCTACTATACCAACACTGCTGGATCTGGTTCTAAAAGAAAAGGTAGAAGGCTATAAAGTAAAGAAAGGTGATTACGCTGTATTTGCCTCTGTAGGGGCAGGCATGCACATCAATGCTTTTGTTTATCGTTTTTAAGCTATAGTTTTAGTCAGCATTTTTATCAATTCTTTTGATACCGGCCTTTGCCTGCGTCTCAATGCTGCTTTCATAATCGTGGTTTTTCATTTGAATGGCAACATTGAAAAAAGCTTTAGCCTTTGAGAAGTTTGCTTTCTTTTCGTAAATCTTACCAATCTGCAATGCAGAATTTGCTGCAAAATAGTACTTCAGGTTTTTCCCTGTATTAATGGCATTCTGATAGCTGGTAAGCGCTATATCGTCCTTTCCAAGCTCATCATTTATACGCCCCAGACGATAATAGTATTCCGTTTTATCCCTGGCAGAGGGAAAACTATCCCCTTTGCTGTCTTTTAGCTCCTCCAGTGCTTTATTGTAATAGCCGCCATCAAACAACAGCCTTGCTTTTAAAAGCTCTTTATTTGGTATTGATTCGCCCGCTTCATTAAGCGCCTGCTTATCCTTTTCCTGATAAGTATAGCCTGCCGACTTAACCTTGTTCATAAACGCAGTATAAGCCCCCGTATCGCCTTTTAGTAGCGAGACCCAGCCTAAGTGCAGGTTTGCGTCTTTAATGTAATTAGCCCCTTTATTAAGCTGCAAAAAACGGCCAAAATTCTGTCCAGATGAATAGTCAAGTTTATTGAGCTTTGCAGAACCCAGCAAAAACTCCAGATAAGGAAAAGATTGATACTCCGCACCTGTTGGTCTGTTATTTAAAATACTGATGGCCTCATCATTGTGGCCGTTCTTTGAGCACACCAATGCCTGCAAATATGTTTTTAACAGACTACTCTCTGCAATTCTGGAGGTGTATTTCATTGTTTTGCTGTAGGCCGAAGGGCTATGTGCGATATCATTCAGCACAAATACATAATAGAACACCACTTCTTCATAGAATGGCTCAAATTTAGATTTGGGCAGGCTTTCCGACAACTTATCGAGCATTGCTATTCCGCTTTGAAGATTCCCTTTTATACCGAACGTAGAAAGTGTGCTCTTCAAAATTCCATCTGGCAGGTTACCCAAAAAAGCATTGATCAGGCCTAGCCCTTTTGCGTTTAATGTAAATGCCGGAAATTTCTTGTTGTTATCCTGTAATAAGCCATTGGCCTTTTTAATTTCCCTTGCGGCAGTAAAGTATTCACCGTATCGCCCCCTAATTAAAGCCCATTGTAAGTTTATCTCGGCCTGCGCATATAAATAGTATGGTGATGACTTATCACCATCAGCGATTTGGTCTAACCGCGTAGATTTATTTTCCTTTAACTTGTCAAATTCCGTCTTGCTTTCCGTGGTAAGCAAATAAAAATAATCAACATAGTTTTCCAGTAAAGGAACCATTCCATTGTCAGGATGAATCTTCTTCTCAGCAGCAATCAGCTGTCTGGCGGTGCTCAGCTTAAGCTCAAATATGTTCTGGTAGGCTTTTAAGCAATTGGCATTAAAGTCGAAATTTGCATAAATAGCTGTTGGCGAAAGCAACAAAAAAACAATCAGCACACATTTATATACAGAACCGGAAATCATATTCATAACTAAGGCAAGGATTAACTAAATCTTAATGCTTTGCTGCAAGCAAAAATTCTTCCACAAAAAAGAAGGTGTATCATATGATAATGATACACCTTCTTTTTTTCTCTCGTCATTCTGAATTTATTTCAGAATCTAGCAGGGGCAATTCAAAAACATACTCAAGAGGGATTCTGAAATAAATTCAGAATGACGGCACGTGTTATGCCGGTAACTCTTCCTGAGTAAGTGCCTCATCAACTAAAATCCTTCCACAATGCTCGCAAACAATGATTTTCTTGCGTTGACGGATATCTAATTGACGCTGAGGAGGAATCTGGTTAAAACACCCTGAACATGAATCACGGTCGATAGTAACAACAGCAAGGCCGTTATTAGCATTTCCTCTTAATCTCTTATATGCAGTTAAAAGTCTGTCTTCAATTTGAGTTTCAGCTTTTTCAGCTTTTTTACTTAACGACTGCTCTTCTTTTTCAGTTTCAGCAGTAATTGTTTGCAACTCTCCTTTTTTGATATCAAGATCTTTTCTTCTCGACTCTAAATCAGCAAGTGCTTTTTCGTAAACTTCAGTTTTTTGAGTGATATCAAAACCAAACTCTCTGATCTTTTTCTCGCAAACCTGAATCTCAAGCGTCTGGATCTCAACCTCCTTAGTTAAAGCATCATATTCACGATTGTTTTTAACATCTTTTAATTGGGTCTCGTATTTTTTGATCAGGCCTTGAGCTTCCTTAATCATATTTTTACGCGTTACAATGGCGTCTTCAGTATCATCCAATTCACTTTTGAATTTTTGTATACGTGTTTCCAGTCCTTCAACCTCATCTTCAAGGTCAGCCACTTCCATTGGCAATTCACCACGTATCTGACGTATTTTATCGATCTTAGTATGAAGAGTTTGTAATTCGTATAAAGCTTTTAGCTTTTGCTCTACAGTTTGTTCCATTAAATGAAATAATTTATGGGGTTTGTGTTATGCTCCGTTAAACGGATTGCAAAGTTAGGAAATTTTTCTTGAATAATATCTATCAACAAATTAGATGTAAATTGTTCACTTTCAAAGTGTCCGATATCAGCGATAACCAATTTTTCATCGGCATCAAAAAACTCATGATATTTAAAATCTGCGGTTACAAAAGCGTCGGCACCGGCGGCAATGGCATCTTTAAGCAAAAAACTTCCCGATCCACCACAAACAGCCACCTTTTTAATCCTTTTAGGCAGCAATTTAGTATGTCTTATTACCTCGGCATCCATTCTGTCTTTAACTAAATGAAGAAAGTCTTTTCCGTCCATTTCGTGTTCCAGCCAGCCAACCATTCCGGCACCTACAGTATCCAATCTATTTCCCAAAGGATAAATATCATAGGCAACCTCCTCATAAGGATGGTTTTCAAACAAGGCCAGAAGCACTTTTCTCTCATCCTGAACCAAAAAAACCGTTTCTATCCTTACTTCTGACTCATGGTGCCGAACACCCTTCTCGCCAACAAAGGCATTAGTGTCTTCTCCGGCCCTAAATGTTCCTGTGCCTTCTGCATTAAAGCTACATTCACTGTAATTGCCAATACCGCCAGCGCCTGCCTCAAACAAAGCTGATCGTACTGCAGCAGCCTGAGCAGTCGGACAAAATGTCACCAATTTTTTTAATAACGATGTTTTCGGACTTAAAATCTTAATATTTTTTAGCCCCAACCGCTGACTGATCACCCCGTTAACACCATATTTTACATGGTCTAGGTTTGTATGAATAGCATAAAACGCAATATTATGCCTTATCGCTTTTAGTACAACCCGTTCAACATAGTTTTTCCCGGTAAGCTTTTTGAGCCCCTTAAAAACGATAGGATGATGGGTGATGATCAAATTACAGTTCTGAGCAATGGCCTCATCTACAATGGCCTCGGTGCAATCGAGGGCAACAAGTGCCCCGTGTATTTCCTGATCAGCATTTCCGATAAGTAATCCAGAATTATCATAATCTTCCTGATAATTCAATGGAGCAAATTCTTCCAGATGCTTTATTAAAATCGCTAACCTCATAGGATGTAAATTTACAATATGCACAACAAAATTTCACTTTAAAATAAAAAGAGATTGCACACGCTGTACAATCTCTTTTTATTTTAAAGTGTACTATTCTATTGAATATTTCCCATTTTAACCATCTGTAAACTTTCAAACACCATACGCTGATTGTATTCAAAAGCAAGGGTCTTATGGTTTATTAAATCGATAATCGTTCCTATAAAACATAACCCAACTGTAAAGAAATACAGCACTCCCATACCAATCTGGTTTACCAGAAACCTTGGTAATCCTGGTACAAAGAAGCCTAAAATGCAATACAGCACCATATCGTCCGGATTTCTTCTTTTACTTCCGTAAATCATTAAAAACCCTCTCAACTGTTGTTCACTAAATCCTGTAGTTGCAGTTTGCAAGTACGAATATTCCTGAGGTGTGATACCCGGCAATGACATAAATGGTGAATCAAACATATCCTTCCTCCTTATATTTTAAAATTTTATTCCTTTTAACACTTAATTTTATCAGCACAACAATCCTGTATACAATAATCAGCAGGGCAGGTATTCCAAACCAATGGAGCTTAATGCTCTCTGCAATATTACCATGAAACAGCTGCGTTAAAGCTCTTCCAATTCCACATCCCGGGCACCAATCTATCCCCATGTTTGCTAGCGGACAAAGGGTAAAGTGATGTTCATGGCCATGTAACTGTGGTTGCGCTAATCCCAGCAATACTAAAGCCGTTATCCAAAAAATGAGTTCTAATGGTATGCGGCTCAGCATTTTCATGTTATCCTCTTTTTATTTTAGATTGATTAATAGAGACTTTGTTACATCTAAAGCTAATCATAAATCTTACATTTGCATTGTGAACATCCGCGACCTGATTAATCGATACAAAACAGATGAACGCATTGTAGCATTGGCAAAAGCCCTTAATGCGGGCAAAGGTAATAAACTTCAGCTAAAAGGACTAGTTGGTTCTGCCGATGCAACAATTGCAACAGCTACTTATTTTCTGCTCCATAAACCAATTTTATTTGTGTTACCGGATAGGGAAGAGGCATCTTATTTTCTTGCAGATCTGGAAAGTATTCTGGATAAAGAAGTACTTTTATTTCCTTCTTCATTCCGCAAAGCTTTTGAATTTACACAGGTTGACACCGCAAATGTACTGGCCAGGGCCGAAGTATTAAACGAACTAAACCACCATTCTGAATACGGCAAAATAGTAGTTACATACCCCGAGGCCCTTGCAGAAAAGGTAATAAACCGTTCTCTTCTCGAAAAAAACACCCTCGAAATTAGTCTGGGCGCTAAACTAGGCATCGATTTCATAAATGAGTTCCTGATAGACTACGATTTTAACCGTACCGATTTCGTTTACGAACCCGGTCAGTTTTCAATCCGTGGCGGTATAGTAGATATTTTTTCTTTCTCACATGACCTGCCTTATCGTATAGAATTTTTTGGTGATGAAATTGAAAGCATCCGCACATTCGAAATAGAAAGTCAACTCTCTGTAGAAGATGTAAAAACCTTCACCATCATCCCAAATGTTCAATCAAAATACCTTACAGAAAGCAACATCAGCTTGCTCGACTATATAGAAAAAGACACCCAGCTTTGGTTTAGAGATGTAGAATTTACCCTCGACATTGTTAAATCCGGCTACAAAAAGGCTGTTGAGCTTTGGAAAGCTTTGCCGGTTAAAGAAAAAGCGGAAAATCAAGACTGGATTGACCCTAAATTTGCCTTTACCGACGAAAAAATGATGGCCGACATGCTGCAGGATTTTCTTCTGGTAGAATTTGGAAAACAATTTTTTTACAAAACAGATCAGGTTTTTCAGTTCGAAACCAAGCCACAGCCATCCTTTAATAAAGACTTTAACCTGCTTATTCACAACATCAAAGAAAATGAAAAGCAAGGCATCCATAACTTCATTTTTAGCTCCTCAACCAAGCAAACTGAACGTTTATACGCCATATTAGACGATATAGATAAAACGGCAAAGTTTACCCCGGTAAACATCCCTTTAAGAGAAGGATTTGTTGACGCGCAACAACATGTGGCCTTTTATACTGACCATCAAATTTTTGATCGTTTTTACAAATACAAGCTCAAAAGAGGCTATCAGCGCAGTCAGGCCATAACTTTAAAAGAACTCAGAGATTTAAAGCCAGGCGATTTTGTGACCCATATAGACCATGGAATAGGTAAATATGCCGGCCTGGAAAAGGTAGAAGTAAACGGAAAAACACAGGAAATGATTCGACTGGTATATGCCGACAACGACCTGCTTTACGTAAACATCAACTCCCTAAACCGCATTGCAAAATACAGCGGAAAAGACGGTACTGCCCCTAAAATGAACAAGCTGGGAACCGAGGCATGGGACAAGCTTAAAAAGACCACTAAAAAAAAAGTTAAAGATATAGCCCGCGACCTGATTAAGCTATACGCCTTAAGAAAATCGCAGGTTGGTACTGCATTCGATCCAGATGGCTACCTGGAAACAGAACTGGAAGCATCTTTCATTTACGAAGATACCCCTGATCAGGAAAAGGCGACAAACGATGTTAAAAAAGACATGGAAGCCCCGCATCCAATGGATAGGCTTGTGTGTGGCGATGTAGGCTTTGGTAAAACAGAGATCGCTATACGTGCGGCCTTTAAAGCCGTTGCAAACGGCAAACAGGCAGCAGTATTGGTGCCTACCACCATTTTGGCCTTACAACACTTTAAAACCTTCTCGGGTCGTTTAAAAGGCTTCCCTTGCAATGTCGACTACATTAACCGTTTTAAAACCAATAAACAGATAAAAGATACGCTTGCAGCTGTTGTTGATGGCAAAGTAGATATCATTATTGGTACCCACCGTTTATTGAGCAAGGATGTAAAATTCAAAGATCTGGGCATCATGATCATCGATGAAGAACAGAAATTCGGTGTAGCATCGAAAGAAAAACTGAAGGCTTTGAGGGTGAATGTAGATACCCTAACCCTTACCGCCACACCAATTCCGCGTACACTCCATTTTTCGTTAATGGGAGCGAGGGATCTTTCCATCATGAGCACTCCGCCACCAAACAGGCAAGCTGTAAATACAGAATTACACGTTTTTAACGATAAACTGATTCAGGAAGCCGTTCAATTTGAACTTGATCGTGGCGGACAGGTATTCTTTATCCATAACCGCGTAAACGACCTTCCGCAATTGGGCGGTTTAATACAACGCCTGGTTCCAAAAGCACGCATAGGTATTGCCCACGGGCAGCTTGATGGCGACGCGCTTGAGGATGTAATGCTTGATTTTATAAATGGCGAAAAGGATGTATTGGTTGCCACAACAATTATTGAGGCAGGTTTGGATATTCCAAACGCAAACACCATCATCATTAACCATGCACATATGTTTGGGCTAAGCGACCTGCACCAGATGCGTGGCAGGGTAGGTAGGTCCAACAAAAAAGCTTTCTGTTACCTGCTAAGTCCTCCACTTTCTACCTTAACTTCTGAGGCCCGCAAAAGACTTAGTGCCATAGAAGAGTTTTCAGACCTCGGGAGCGGCTTTAACATCGCAATGAGGGATTTGGACATCCGCGGCAGCGGAAACCTGTTAGGAGCGGAGCAAAGTGGCTTTATTGCCGAAATAGGTTTCGAAATGTATCACAAAATACTTGATGAAGCCATACAGGAGCTCAAAGCAGATGAGTTTAAAGGCCTGTTTAAAGATGAGCCGGAACGCCCTTTTGTTACCTTTACACAGATAGATACCGATTTAGAATTATACATTCCAGACGATTATGTAACCAACATTACCGAGCGGTATAATCTATACACCGAGTTGTCTAAAATAGAGAACGAAACCCAGTTAAAAGCATTTGAGCTGAGTTTAAAAGATCGGTTTGGTCCGGTTCCAAAGCCAGTTAAAACCATGCTGAATGTATTGAGATTGCAATGGGTGGCCAAAAAACTGGCTTTTGAAAAAATAACCTTCAAAAAAGGCACTTTACGCGGTTATTTCATAACAGACAAACAATCTTCGTTTTTTGATTCAACAATGTTCAATAAAATATTGCACTTTGCACAAATCCACCCCCGGCTATGTAATTTAAAAGAAGTTAAAGACAGCTTAAGGATTGCCTTTGATAACCTTAACACAGTTGATGAAGCAGTAGAAATGCTCGAAATGGTGGTTAATTAATTTAAAGCGAAATGAATCCGCAAATACTGAAAGATCTGGTTACCATGCAAATGCCATTTGGCAAATATAAAGGCCGTATTATATGCGATCTGCCGGAATCTTACCTGATCTGGTTTCATAAAGAAGGTTTTCCTCCCGGGAAACTTGGCGAAATGATTGCAACACTTTATGAGATTAAACTTAACGGCCTGGAGTATTTGCTTCAACCGCTAAAGAACCCCAATCGTTAGTCTCATTTCTCTCCAAAATTCTTGTTTTTTAGCCTATTTTTTTATTTATGGTTATAGTGTTGTAGGGCTCTTGTTTAAGTACAAAATCTTCAAAGTCCATGTTGAGTCCATGTTGAGTCCATGGTAAGTCCATGTTTTACCAGAAAAACACGGTGTTAATATGAACTTAACATGCATTCAGTATTGATTTTGGTAAAACAACAATCCAACCGTTTTCAGACCTGATATTAACCCGATATTTTTTTAAATTAATGGAGCAAAAGGTACAAATAGGTATACACCACAGGGGCTGCAATCAAGAGACCATCAAACCTATCTAAAAGGCCACCGTGTCCCGGTAAGAAAGTGCCTGAATCCTTTACATTAAGGCTTCGTTTCAGCATTGATTCTACAAGATCTCCAAGCGTACCAAAACTTGCTATTAAAAGTGCCATTCCGGCCCAAATCCAGCTGCTTATTTCTGTAAATTGTAAAGAAATAAGGTAAGACGCCAGCACGCTGGTAAACATCCCCCCAAAGAAACCCTCCCATGATTTTTTTGGCGAATGACGCTCAAAAAGTCGTGTTTTACCGAATTTCATTCCAAACAGGTAAGCGCCTGTATCATTGGCCCATAGCATCAGTAAAAAGGACAGTGGTAAATGAAAGCTATATTCAGAACTGCTGGCCAGAAAACCAAGTGAATAAAAGAAACAAAATGGGGTTGTTACATATACAAACCCCACAAAAGTATAGGATATATTGGCAAACGGTATTTTATCTTTTTTATAGAGTTCGCTGATGAATACCGAAAATAAAAGTGGTACTAAAAGCAACAGGTATTTGGTTTCAAATTGCAGGTAATGGTATCCTGCGGTCATTAAAAATACTAGTGTGGCAGCAAAAAGTGCAATATTTCGGTGTGGTCTTATTCCTGCTGTTTTGATCAGTTTAAAGAATTCAAATAGCGCAGCAAGACTTAAAAGCAGGTAAAAAAAGGTAAAGGTATAGCCACCTAAAAAGATGGATCCCAACATCACTATGGTAAAAAAGAACGCGGTTATTGCTCTGGTTTTCATTAAATATTGTTTTCTAAAATGTATTCCTTCGCTTTTTCGGAGTCATCTGGATGTACAAGGACTGTTAAGATGCCAAAAGTTTTGTAAGATGAATCTTGTTTGTTTAATACTACAGCATCGATATCAATTGCCTCTAATCCTTGTTTAAGAATCTCAGCCTTAAATTGATCTTCTGTTTCATAAACCTTAATCCAATTGCTGCTCATAAGTTTTTGATGTTTTATTTTTAAAAAATTGGAATACAAAAATCGTTAAAATGAAACTGATCAGGTATCCATACCAGGCAAAATGACTTGTGTTGTCTGCTTCAGACAAAGGTATATTGTTTTTTTGCATATACCATGCTACACATACTGCATAAGCATTATTTAAAAAATGGGCTAACATTGAGTACCATAAATTACCACTCCAATAATAGATATATCCGAAGCCGGCACCCAATAAGAAACGTGGCAAAAAGCCATAAAACTGTAAATGTATAGCACTGAAAAGGAAGGCTGAAGTCCAAATTGCGACATGCGGGTTTTTAAAAATTCTTAAGAATGAGCGCTGTACAGCCCCTCTAAACATCAATTCCTCTGCTATGCCTGGTAATAATGCAATTAACAAAAGATTAACTACAAGCTCGCTGATGTGCTTCATTTTTAATAGGAGCAGGGTGGTTTGCATAGCCTGGTCTTCTTTTTCTCTCATCCAGGTTTCGATCCATTTCAAGTAATCGGGAAGTACCATTTTTTGATTAATCATGGCCGTCCACTCCATAACGGGCATAGAAACTATCATAATTAATAAAACGATGAGCAAAAGGTTCGGTTCTGGCTTTTTAAACCCGTAGAATACATTTATTTTCCTTCTTTCTGTTAAGGCCAGGAATAATGGCGGGGCCAAAAACATTCCGACAGAAGTAGCGGCCAGCAAAATTTGTAATGCAGGACGATATTTCTCTTCAGCACCAGAAAGTATTGCAGGATCGGTAAGCGATCCTAGTCCATACATGGCAACTATAATTATGAGCGCAATAATAGAAAAAGCAAAAAGGCCTGCTATTATGTATCCAATGAGCATAAGTAGCTGCGTATAAGGACTATTTTCGTCTCGTTGCTTTTCTATGAAATTCATTATTTTGATTATTTGTACCTTTGCACTTTGAAATTTGCATTGAAGATAGAAAAATGTCTGTAAAGATAGGAAATATTGACCTGGGAGAGTTCCCTTTATTGCTTGCACCGATGGAAGATGTGAGCGATCCTCCTTTTCGTTTTGTTTGTAAACAAAGCGGGGTAGATATGATGTATACCGAATTTATTTCGTCGGAAGGATTAATAAGGGATGCTGCAAAAAGCAGGGCTAAACTTGATATTTTTGAATATGAGCGCCCTATTGGTATACAGATATTTGGAAGTGAGATTGATCATATGAGAGAGGCTACCGAAATTGCTACGCTGGCCAATCCTGATCTGATGGATATCAATTACGGCTGCCCCGTTAAGAACGTTGCTTGCAGGGGCGCGGGTGCTAGTTTGCTGCAGGATATTGACAAAATGGTTAAGATGACCGAGGCTGTTGTAAAAGCTACACATTTGCCTGTAACGGTTAAAACCAGACTTGGATGGGACGATAATACCAAGAATGTAGAAGAAGTTGCAGAAAGATTACAAGATATTGGTATCCAAGCGTTAACAATTCATGGAAGAACCAGAGCTCAGCTGTATAAAGGCGAGGCAGACTGGACACTGATAAGAGAGATTAAACGTAATCCACGCATAAAAATTCCAATTTTTGGTAACGGTGATGTAGATAGCATACAAAAAGCGGCAGACTGGAGACTGGAATACGAGATTGACGGCATCATGATTGGCAGGGCTGCTATTGGATATCCATGGATATTCAGGGAAATAAGACACTTTTTTAACACAGGCGAAATTTTAGCCGGACCAAGTGTTGAAGAGCGTGTAACAGTATGCAGAACGCATTTTGAGAAATCAATTGCATGGAAAGGACCTAAAGTTGGTGTATTCGAAATGAGACGCCATTATGCAAACTACTTTAAAGGTTTGCCAGACTTTAAACCTTATAGAATGTTACTTGTCAAAGAGGATAACATAGAAACAATACATAGTATCCTGGACGAAGTGGCAGATAAGTATCATAACATTCTCCCGGTTGGGGAAATGGCGTGATTTTTGAAAAACATTTAAAAAATAAAATTGTAATGGTTACAGCAATAACAGATGGTGTTAAAATTTCGGTAGAAACCGTGTATCAGGATGAATATTCTAATCCAGCAAATGATCACTATGTATTTGCCTACCGCATCAATATAGAAAACCTTTCAGATTACGCTATACAGCTTAAAAGACGTCAATGGTTCATTTTTGATTCCAGCGGTGTTCAAAGAGAAGTAGAAGGCGAAGGAGTTATTGGTTTACAGCCTGTAATTGAACCTGGAGAAAGCCATTCTTACGTATCCGGTTGTAATTTAACAACTGATATGGGTACCATGAACGGCAGCTATTTAATGAGCCGTCTGTTTGACAATACTGAATTTACAGTTGATATTCCTAAATTTAGCTTAATAGCTTCTTACAGATTAAACTAACCTTTTTGCCTTCCAAATAATATGGAAAGGTAATATATAAGATTAGTCATGGCACCTAACGCGGCTACAACATAAGTCATGGCCGCCCACCAAAGTGCATCTTTAGCCTGTGTATTTTCTTCTGCTGTATACAGTATCTCTTTATTGTTTTTTAGCCATATAAGCGCTCTTCTGCTGGCATCAAACTCTACCGGTAGGGTAATTATACTAAAAATAGTTATTAGTGTTAATCCAACTACTCCAATTGTTAAAACAACAGGGTTAAAAGTAAATGCGATTAATAAAACGCCCAGAATTAATACCCATTGTAAAAGGTTTGAAGTTAGGCTTACCAAAGGCACCATATTGGTTCTAAGGTTTAACCAGCTATATGATTTAGCCTGTTGCAAGGCATGCCCGCACTCATGAGCTGCTACTGCTGCTGCTGCAACACTCCGCCCATAATAGACATCTGTACTTAAATTAACTGTTTTATCTGAAGGATTATAATGATCTGATAATTGTCCATCGGTACTCATCACCCTTACATCAAATATCCCATTGTCGTGCAGCATTTTCTCTGCAACCTCTTTTCCCGAAAATCCCGAATTCAAGTGCATTTCAGCATATTTTGAAAACTTATTTCTAAATCTCCATTGTACAAACATGCTTAATATTAGAACCGGGATTATTAAAATCAAATAAATTCCCATTTTTTTAGTTTTGCAATCTCATTAGGTTTTAATCAAAAAGCGTTCCCAATTTATCTGATAATCAAAAAATAACATAATTTTATATTATGTCGGCATTGATTTCTTATTGGGAAAAACAGCACTTTTTTAATTATGATATTATTATCATAGGAAGCGGAATTGTGGGTTTGAACGCTGCAATTAGTTTAAAAAAAGAAATACCACATTTAAGTATAGCTGTATTAGAAAGGGGGTTCTTGCCCTCGGGAGCGAGCACAAAGAATGCTGGCTTTGCTTGTTTCGGCAGTATTTCTGAATTAATAGAACAGGAGAAAATTATAGGAACCGACGGTTTATACAATTTAATTGATAAACGCTGGAATGGCCTCCTAAAGCTCAGAAAGCTATTGGGAGACAGTTCAATATCTTATGAAAATCATGGCGGTTATGAATTATTTAAGCCGTTAGAAAATGAATTATCTTCATTGTGTGTCTCCAAAATTGGCCATTATAACCATATTTTGAAGGAAATATCGGGCAAGCAGGAGGTTTTTAAAACTGCAGCAAGTAAAATTTCTGAGTTTGGTTTTAAAGATGTGAGCATCCTTTTAGAAAATAGTTTGGAGGCACAAATAGATACCGGGAAAATGATGCAGTGTTTGCTTAATAAAGCAGCATCACAAGGGATAAGTATTTTTAATTCCTGTACAGTTACCGCGCTAAAAGAAGAAGGCGATGAACAAGTCATTTTAACCCCAGACGGAAATTTTAGATGTAAAAAGGTATTGATCTGTACGAATGCATTTGTAAAGGAGCTATTGCCTTCTTTAGATGTAATTCCCGGACGTGGTCAGGTGATCATTACAAAACCAATAAAGAACTTAAAAATAAAGGGTACTTTTCATTACGATAAAGGGTATTATTATTTTAGAAATATAGATGGCAGGCTTCTTTTAGGAGGGGGAAGAAACCTTGATTTTAAAGCTGAGGAAACCACTGAATTTGGAACCACCGAGTTGGTACAGAATGCGCTAATAAAATTGTTATCGGATGTAATTTTACCTGAAACACCTTTTGAAATAGAGCAAACCTGGAGCGGAATTATGGCATTTGGGTCTACTATAAATCCTATAATTAAAGAAGTAAAACCCAATGTTTTCTGTGCTGTTAGGTGTAATGGAATGGGAATTGCAATGGGCACTCAAACCGGAGAAGATGCCGCCCGGCTTGTTATAGATTCACTATAACCTAATCAATAAAATACTATTTATTTTTGCAATTTAAAGTTATTATGGTCACATTTGATAACAATATTAGTATGGAAATAGCAGGAATAGTTTTATTAGTTATCATTTTAGCCTCACTTATTTTTTTATTGTTTAAGAAACCGGCGGCTAACCAAAATCATATTGCTCTTTTGGAGTTAAAGGAATTGGAACATCAAAAATCGATGAATTGGTTAAAGGATGAAAAATTGAAACTGGAAGATGAATTGAATGATCTTCGCCTCAATTATATGAATGAGCGCAGTAAGGTAATAAAAGCTGAAGAATCGCTAATTGCACAACGTGAAAGACAGATTGAGCAGGATAAATATATTGCGGAACTACAACAAAGATTTAAGTTGGAATTTGAAAATATAGCCAATAAAGTGCTCGAAGAAAAGACAGCAAGGTTTACAGAACAAAACAAGACTAATCTTGATATTATTTTAAATCCATTTAAAGAAAATATTAAAGCTTTTGAAGAAAAGGTTGATAAGGTTTATAAATCTGAATCAGACGAAAGAAATATTTTGAAAGGTGTGATCTCCCAATTAATGGATCAGACAAAGCAAATTCAGGAAGATGCAAATAACTTAACCAGGGCCCTTAAAGGCGACAATAAAAAACAAGGAAACTGGGGAGAAGTAATTCTGGAACGTGTTTTGGAAAGATCTGGGTTGGTAAAGGATAGGGAATATAGAATACAGACCAGTTTGAACTCATCTGACGGGGGTAGAATGCAACCGGATGTTATTATTGACCTTCCGGATGATAAACATATAATAATTGATTCTAAGGTATCTTTATTGGCTTATGAACGATTGGTTAGTTCGGATACTGATGATGATAAAGATTTGTATTTAAAACAACACCTTGCTTCTATAAAAGCTCATATACAAGGTTTATCTGCCAAGAACTACCATGATCTTTATCAGATCAATTCACCCGATTTTGTATTGTTATTTATACCCATTGAATCTTCTTTTGGCATTGCGGTACAACAGGATGCCGAGCTTTTTAATTATGCCTGGGACAGAAAAGTAGTTATTGTAAGTCCTTCTACTTTATTGGCTACTTTAAGAACCATTGCAAGTATTTGGAAACAGGAAAGACAAAATAGAAATGTACTTGAAATTGCCCGTTTAAGTGGCAATATGTATGATAAATTTGTTGGCTTTTTAACTGATATGGAGGGAATAGGAAAGAACATTAAGCAAAGCCAGGATGCTTATGATAAAGCTTTAAATAAGCTCTCTACCGGTGCCGGAAACCTTTCCAATACTTCAGAGAAAATTAAGAAATTAGGTGCCAAAGCTACTAAGCAGATTGACACCAAATTTCTGGATTCTACCTTACCTGATGAGGAAGATAGTTTATAATTTAAATGCATTCCACCCTTGTGCCTTTAATTCATGCACAACATTGGACTTAGATATCATTTTACATCCCGAATTTTTATCAGTGATGTGACCAATAATGGTGATATCAACATCATTTTTTAGTTTAGGATAGTCTTCCTGTTTAATTGTAAATAGCAATTCATAGTCTTCGCCACCACTTAAAGCACATACCGTCGGGTCTAAACCAAGTTCACGTGCAGTTTCGTAAGTCATTGGATCTATTGGAATCTTCTCTTCGTAAAGGTTACATCCTTTTTCAGATTGCTGACAAATGTGTAATATTTCAGAAGCCAATCCATCTGATACATCAATCATTGAGGTCGGTTTTATTTCCATTTGTGCCAGAAGATCAACTATATCTCTTCTTCCTTCAGGTTTTAACTGACGTTCAATAATGTAATCTTTACCCTCTAAATCTGGCTGGATATTAGGATTTTCAAGGAAAATAAGCTTTTCTCTTTCTAATATTTGCATCCCAACATAAGCACCGCCTAAATCTCCGGAAACACATAAGAGATCACCTTCACCAGCTCCATTTCTATAAACAACATCATTTTTTTCAGCATAGCCAATACTGGTTACACTAATTACCAATCCTTGTTTACTTGCTGAGGTATCTCCTCCAATAAGATCGATGTTAAATTTATTACAGGCGAGTTCAATTCCTTTGTAAATTTCTTCAACTGCTTCTAAAGGAAATTTGCTCGATAAACCGATAGAAACGGTTACCTGAGTTGCAATACCATTCATCGCATAAATATCGCTTAGGTTTACTTGAACTGCTTTGTAACCTAAATGAATTAGCGGTACGTAAGCAAGATCAAAATGAATTCCCTCAAGCAGTAGATCTGTAGAAATCAGCACTTCTTTGTTGTTAAAATTTAATACTGCTGCATCATCACCTATGCCTTTTATACTGCTTTCATGTCTTATTTTAAAAGTATCTGTTAAATGCTTTATCAGCCCAAATTCTCCCAACTCTGAAATATCAGTTCTTTCCTTATTCTCAAACATTATCTTATTTCTTTAAACTACTGTTTTATATTGAATTAACATAGTTACCAACATTCTTTTTATACGATTCGTCATCTCTCCTATCGTCGAGATGACGGGCAACAATGACGATTAACCAATCTAATTTTGGTTACTACAACCCCAAACTTGCAGATATCTCAAGCATTCTTTCAATTGGTTTTCTTGCTCTTACAATGATATCTTCAGGTACTGTTACCTCTGGAGATCCATTTTTTAAACACAAATACAGTTTTTCTAACGTGTTTCTTTTCATATACGGGCATTCATTACATGCGCAACTGTTATTTGGCGGTGCAGGAATAAAGGTTTTTCCGGGATTAGCCTTCTCCATTTGATGAATAATGCCACTTTCCGTTGCTACAATGAACTCCTGAGCGTCGTTATTTATGGAATATTTTAACAATCCTGTTGTTGAACCAATGTAATCGGCCATTTTTAATACAGCTTCTTCGCATTCAGGATGCGCAATAAACTTTGCATTAGGGTGGCGCTCTTTAAGTTTTGTTATTTTTTCTCTGGAGAATATTTCGTGCACCATACATGCTCCATTCCACAGTACCAGGTCTCTACCGGTTTTCTTTGCTACCCATGCACCAAGATTTTTATCTGGTCCGAAGATAATTTTCTGATCTTTTGGCAAACTTTCAACAATTTGAACAGCATTTGTGGAGGTACATACGATATCACTCAGTGCCTTCAGCTCTGCTGTGCAGTTTACATACGTTATGACCAGGTGATCAGGATATTTTTCTTTAAATTTTTTAAATAAATGTGGTGGGCAGCTATCTGCTAATGAGCATCCAGCCTTTACATCTGGTAACAAAACAGTTTTATTGGGAGAAAGAATTTTAGCTGTTTCTGCCATAAAATGCACTCCGGCAAAAACAATGATATCTGCCTCAGTCTTAGCAGCTTCCTGAGAAAGCCCTAAGCTATCTCCAATATAATCTGCTATATCCTGAATATCAGGGTCTTGGTAATAATGAGCTAATATTATCGCATTCTTTTCCCTTTTTAATTTTTCAATTTCCTCAAAAAGGTCAAGTGTGGGATCGATCTTTTCATCTACAAAACCTTTTCTGTTAATTTCCTCTAAGGTGTCCATTTTAATGAGTTGATATTTTCTTTTTTTAATATTTCTTTTTTTAGTGCAGCAAAGAACAGGATAAATTTTAATTATCTGTTTTGGAACTTTTGTAAATGTACGGAGCTTTCAACACTTCAATAAAATATAATTATTATATATAAATAGATTTCTATTGTTTATTAGTGTGTTAGTATTGTTTAAAAGTACTTCAAAAAAATGCTTTTTTATGAGTTATTAGTAACTTATTAACATTTAGATTACATTTTTAATAAAAATATCGGCTGATTTACAACGATATATTAATTCACTCTAAAACTTATCAATACCAATATGTGTATTCTTAGTTGGTGAATAAAAAGTTAATAACCTATACGTTTATGCTTAAAAATAAGTTAAAATATTGCGTCGAATTACCATTTTAGCTTAGCTTTAAACATTCAAATAAAATTGTTCTATTTATTTAGACAAGTAGTTAACAATTATATCAACGTTGTTAACAAAGGAGTGGAAATAACACATTTTAATGAGAAAAGTAGATTTTTTGGTCATAGGATCAGGTATTGCCGGTTTGAGCTTTGCATTAAAGGCAGCTAAATATGGCAAAGTATTAATTGTTACTAAGTCTAACGAAGACGAATCTAATACTAAATATGCCCAGGGCGGAGTGGCTGTTGTTGTAGATAAAGATGATTCTTTTGAGAAGCATATTGAAGATACATTAATTGCCGGAGATGGTTTATGTGATAAACATATTGTAGAAGTAGTTGTGACTGAGGGTCCTCAGCGTATACAAGAGATCATCGACTATGGGACTAACTTTGATAAAGATGGTACCGGAGTGTATGATCTGGCCAAGGAAGGCGGGCATTCTGAACATCGTGTTTTACACTATAAAGATGTAACAGGCTATGAAATTGAAAGTGTGTTATTGAAGCAAATTCATCAGAATGAGAACATAGAGATATTAACACATTACTTCTGTTTGGAGTTAATTACTCAACATCACCTTGGGATACATGTTGATAAAGCCACTGAGGTTATTAACTGTTATGGGATATATGCCTTTAATACAGAGCTTAACGATGTGGAAAAGATATTAGCTAATGTGACTATTATGGCTTCTGGAGGTGCCGGACATATCTATTCCAGCACTACAAACCCGGTGATTGCTACTGGTGACGGAATGGCAATGGTTTATCGAGCTAAAGGAAAAGTAAGGAATATGGAATTTATTCAGTTCCATCCAACAGCTTTATATCATCCTGGGGAGTATCCTGCTTTTCTGATTTCTGAAGCTGTAAGGGGTTTTGGAGGTGTGCTTAGAAGAAAAAATGGTGAGGAGTTTATGTATGAGTATGATAAGCGTGGGTCTTTGGCGCCAAGGGATATAGTAGCAAGAGCTATTGATTCTGAGATGAAAAAATCGGGTGAGGATTTCGTTTATCTGGATATAACGAATAGAAAAAAGGCTGATATTTTGGCTCATTTTCCTAATATATATGCTAAATGTTTGTCTATAGGTATAGATATGACCAAAGATCTGATACCGGTTACTCCAGCAGCTCATTATATGTGTGGTGGGATATTGGTTGATGAGTTTGGAAGATCGTCTATAAAGAATTTATATGCTTGTGGCGAATGTTCTTCGACAGGCTTACATGGAGCCAACAGGTTGGCCTCTAATTCGTTATTGGAAGCTCCTGTGTTTGCTCATCGTATATTTGAACATGCTGTGGCTAATTTTATGAATAATGTGATTCCTGATAATATTCCTGAATGGAATGACCATGGGGTTACACAATCAAATGAAGACATTTTAGTAACTCATAATTTAAGAGAAACTCAGAAATTAATGAGTGATTATGTTGGTATAGTTCGCTCTGATTTCAGGTTGGAAAGGGCCATGAGACGTTTGTATTTATTGCATCAGGAAACAGAGGATTTTTATAAAGGAAATAAGGTCTCTGTAAAACTTTGTGAGCTAAGAAATGTAATTCAGGTAGCGTTCATCGTTATAAAATCGGCTATGGCCAGAAAAGAGAGCAGAGGACTTCATTTTACTACTGATTATCCTAATCATTCAGAACAATTAACAGATACAATTTTTTAATTATGCCAGTTATATTACCAGTTAAAGATGTACATCCAAAGTGGGGTGACAATTGTTTTATTGCTCCTAATGCAACAATAGTTGGAGATGTGATTATGGGAAAAAATTGCTCTGTTTGGTTTAATGCCGTGATTAGAGGGGATGTAAATAAGATTACGATTGGTGATGACAGTAATATTCAGGATGGTGCTGTTATTCATGCTACTTACCTTAAAGCGGCCACCAGGATAGGAAATAGGGTATCTGTTGGCCATAATGCAATTGTACATGGATGTACGCTAAACAACCATATATTGGTGGGTATGGGCGCTATCATAATGGATAATGCAGTTGTTGAGGATTATACTATTATTGCTGCAGGAGCTGTTGTATTAGAGAATACGCACTGTGAAAGCGGATTTATTTATGCAGGTACGCCTGCAAAAAAAATAAAGCCCATTACTGATGAGCAAAGGGCTTTATTAAATAAGTTACCGGACAATTATATCATGTATTCTGACTGGTTCAGATAGTTTATTCTTTTGGAATAGTAATTACCTCATTTCTTTCCCAATTAGGCCTGATTGATAACTCTTTAGGCTCATTCCATATTTTTTCGGGCTGTAATCCCAGGGCAACACTTCCTGTGTCCCAGACGCCGTTTTTATTGGTGTCGTAGGTTATTCTTATGAAATATTTTCCGCCTTTATAATTACTGAAAGTTACAGATGTATCTTGTTTTACAACTATTGTATTTACGATGCTTTTGTTGCCATCAATAATTTCCAGAATATAACTTTTTTGTTTTTCAGGAGGTACAATTTTTACTTTTAGTGTTCCGTAATCATCTTTCTTGCCAAGCTCAAGTGAAGTTTTTATTTCCTTGTTCTGAGCCTTAAAAATGGCTGTAAATGCGCCAGGAGCGAAGGTGATATCATACATGGTTTTTTGTTTCCACGGATACCTGAAATAGTAGGAGAGTTGGTCTAAACTGTCTTTAGTCAAGGTGAAGTTTTTGGTATCTACAGAGTCTTCCAGTAATGTTATTTTGCTTGCATCAAAGCTTTCTATTGGAAAATTGAAGGTAAATTTTAGGGTTCTGCCTGGTGGCAATGCGCGGTTATCAAGATTATTTAATGCCGTTAATGATCTGGTATATGTTTCTTTTTTACCTCTGGTTAATGTTGCTGTTTGAAGCAATTTTCCGTTTTCTTTAATGCTTACTTTTGTTGAATCGAAGCTTAAATCTGTAAGCCAAACTTTTAGTGAATCGTTGTTCTTACTAAATTTAATTTTCTTTGAAGCATCTAAGGCGGGAGGATCCAGAATTATTGCTTCCGGCTTCTTTAGTTTTTGATTAAAAGTTAACAGTATACTTCCATCTGGATTCAGGCGTTTGTCAACGATTCTAAATACGGTAGCATCCTCTTTAAATACCTTTAAATTCATGCTATCCATATTCTTGGTTAAAACGATGGAATCCTTTAGAAAACCAATTTCGTCTGTCGCTTGCTGATAGATTTTATCACCACTTTTTTCTTTGAGGACGTATAATTTATAGGTATCGCTCCTTAAATTCTTTAAGCTGTAATTACCACTGCTATCTGTAAGGGTATAAATAGATGGCTTACCTTTTCCGAATAGTGTATCTCTATTTAGGGGCAGTATAAATGCAACGGCGTCTAACTCCGGTTCACCCGTTAATGAATTTGTTACTTTTCCTTTTATGCTCAATGAATCAAGTTTTGGACCTGTTGAAAATACATAGGTCAAATTTTTGACTACGTTAGATTCATTAACATCGGCAACAGACTTTCCAAAGTTTAAAGTATATGTTGTGTTTTTTTCGAGACTATCCGGAAAGGATATTTCTAATTTTTTTCCCTTCGTTTTTAGAACTGGAGGTTTAGGCATTTCAGGTGAAACAGAAAATTCTTTAAACTCATTCTGTAATTTGAAATACTCATCAAATTCTATAACAACTTTTTTGGATGTGAAATTTGTAGTCTCGTCTTTTGGTAGCATGCTTAAGACCTTAGGTGGGGTGGTGTCTCTGGGCCCACCCTGAGGTTGCTGAATACTTGCACAGCTGTAAATTAAAGAAACTATCAAAAATAGGATAGCGAAATTCCTTAAGAAGACTATGTTGTTGTTTTTAGCCATTTATATGAGTTGTATTGAATTTAAACCTGTTTTTAATAGATATCATTACTTTTTTCTAAAAGTGGTTTATATCGCTTTAAAATGAGCCTTATTTTTATCTATTATTTTAACACCTAAATTATTATTATCCAGTTAGTTATGTATTATTTGCTGATATGTACCATTAAAACGGATATGTCGGAAGGCGAAACACCTGAAATTCGGGACGCTTGTCCGAGCGTTCTTGGTTTTATTTTCAACAATTTCTCGCGAGCTTCTTTTGATAAAGATACTAATTGAGAATAGTCAAAATTTGGATTAATATCCTTGTCTTCCATCTTTTGCATTTTATTTACAATTTCCTGTTCCTTTTCAAAATAACTCTCATACTTGATTTTTATTTCAGCCTGCTCAATAGTTTCTTTATCAAACTGATCTAAAAATTCATTGAAGTTCGGACTAACAGTTCTAATATCATTTATTCCTACTTGCGGTCGGCTTAAAAGATTAAATACTTTAACGGTCTGATTTAACGCACTTGTTCCTAAATCTTGCAAGAGCGCATTTGCTTGATTCATATCAATTGCCTGTTTTTTGGAGAACTCTACAATTGCATCTGAATTAGCTACTTTTTGCTTAACGAGATCCAGACGTTCATCGTTTATCAGACCCAGACTGTGGCCAATAGGGGAGAGCCTGATATCTGCGTTATCTTGTCTAAGTAAGAGTCTGTGTTCCGCTCTGGATGTAAACATTCTGTATGGCTCTTCGGTACCTTTAGTTACAAGATCATCAATTAAAACACCGATATATGATTCAGAGCGCTTCATGATGAGCTCATGTTTGTCTTTTACCTTCTGATGGGCATTGATTCCTGCTATAAAACCCTGACTAGCAGCTTCTTCGTATCCGGTTGTTCCGTTTATTTGGCCAGCAAAGAATAAATTGCTGATTAATTTGGTCTCTAGGGTTAAAGATAGTTGGGTAGGCGGGAAATAATCGTACTCAATGGCATAACCTGGCCTGAACATTTTGGCATTTTCAAATCCTGGAATCTTGGTTAGTGCTTTGTATTGTACATCCTCTGGTAGCGAGGTAGAGAATCCATTTACATATATTTCACAAGTATTCCAGCCTTCAGGCTCCACAAATATTTGATGCCTTTCACGTTCGGCAAACCTATTGATTTTGTCTTCAATGGAAGGACAGTATCTTGGACCAAGGCCTTTGATGCGACCAGTAAACATTGGTGATTTTTCAAAGCCTTCTTTTAAGGTCTCGTGCACTTCGGAGTTTGTATAGGTGATCCAGCAGCAACGTTGTTCGGTCGGTCTGGCTACGTTTGTGAAAGAGAATCTGCCCGGATTTTCGTCGCCCCATTGCTCTTCCATAACACTGTAGTTTAAGGATCTTCCATCTACTCGGGGAGGGGTGCCAGTTTTCATTCTGCCGGCTTCAAATCCTAACTCTGTAAGTTGTTCGGTAATTCCAGTTGCTGCTTTTTCTCCGGTGCGGCCGCCGCCAAATTTTTTCTCGCCAACATGGATAATGCCATTTAAAAATGTTCCATTTGTGAGTACTACAGACTTGCCTTTTATCTCGACACCTAAGGAAGTTTTAACTCCAACTACAGTATTGTTTTTAATGAGTAGGCTGCTTACCATATCTTGCCAAAAGTCAACATTTGGAGTACGCTCTAAAGCTAGTCGCCATTCTTCGGCAAATCTTTTGCGGTCATTTTGAGTTCTTGGACTCCACATCGCCGGACCTTTAGAAAGATTTAGCATTCTGAATTGAAGAGTTGTCTTGTCACTTATTATCCCGGAGTACCCGCCCAAAGCGTCGATCTCCCGAACTATTTGTCCTTTGGCTACTCCGCCCATTGCCGGGTTACAGCTCATCTGTGCAATGGTCTCCATGTTCATCGTGATCAATAGAACAGAGGAGCCAAGGTTTGCTGCTGCCGCTGCAGCTTCGCAACCTGCGTGTCCTGCACCGACAACAATTACATCATATTCATTAAACATAGCTTATATTTTGTATGTTCCACGTGAAACTCTGCGATGATTTTCCGGAGCGTTTCACGTGGAACGTGTTTGTAAAGTTATTAATTTATTTCTCTGAAAGCTCGAGCCATCTCTCCATTACAATGTCCATTTCGGTATTTAAGCTTTCGATAGACTTGGTTACGGTTTGAATTTCAATATAGTTTGAACTATCGATTTCTAACAATGATTGTGTTAGCCTTTCTACTTCTGTTTCAATTTGAGGAATCCTTGCTTCCAGATCTTCTAATTCTTTTTGCTCCTTGTAGCTTAATTTTTTTTGTGCCACTGGGGTAGGAGCGGGCGTTTGCGTTTCTTTCTTTTTTACTTCTGGTTTTTCTTTTGCAGCATCTAAACTTAATCTGTATTCCGAATAATTTCCATTGTAAATCGTCACTTCACCATTTCCCTCCATTATAAATAATTGCTCGCTCATTTTATCTAACAGATATCTATCGTGCGATACAAGTATTAGCACACCTGGAAAATTCTCAAGAAATTCTTCAAGAACATTTAAGGTGTCGATATCAAGATCATTTGTAGGCTCATCGAGAATTAAGAAATTTGGGTTTTGCATTAATACTTTCATCAGGTGCAATCGCTTCTTTTCTCCACCGCTTAGTTTCTCGACCATGCCATGTTGCTTCTTGGGCGGGAAGAGAAATAGCGTTAATAGTTGCGAGGCGGATATGGTTTGTCCGTCTGCCATTTTAATATATTCGGCATCAGATTTTACAATATCAATAACACGTTCTTTTTCATTGAAAGCTAAACCTCCTTGTTTATAGTAACCATAAACAGTTGTTTCTCCAGTCCCAACTTTTCCTTTTTCAGGTTTAAGAAATCCGGTAATAATATTTAGCAAAGTGGATTTTCCCGTTCCGTTTTTCCCGGCGAGACCAATTCTGTCGGCGCGTTTAAATGTATAACTGAAATCACTGATGATTTTTTTATCATCAAATGACTGCCCAATATGGTCTAGCTCAAGAATTTTGTTTCCCTGGCGCGACATTTTTACATTTAAAGTAATACTTTGATTGTCAGTTCGTTGCTTTGTTTTGCTATCTAAGTCGTAAAATGCGTCAATTCTTGCCTGAGATTTGGTGGTACGTGCTTGTGGCATCCTTCTCATCCACTCTAATTCTTTCTTTAAAAGATTTTTGTTCTTTTGAAAAGTACTCTCATCAGCAGCTTCTCTTTCAGATTTCTTTTCAAGGAAGTAGGCATAGTTGCCATTGTAGTTATATATTTTTCCTCTGTCTAACTCAACGATCGTATTACATACATTGTCCAGAAAATAACGGTCGTGCGTAACCAATAGGATCGTTTTATTTCCAGATGTAAGTAATTTCTCTAACCATTCAATCGTATCTATGTCCAGATGATTCGTTGGCTCATCTAATACATAGATCTCAGGATCCTCAATAAGGAGTTTCGCCAGGGCCAAACGCTTTTTCTGTCCGCCAGAAAGTGTAGAAATTTGTTGTTGTAAATGAGTGATCCCCATCCGACTAAGAATGGTTTTTATCTCATGCTCATACTCCCAGGCGTTGTGTTCGCTTAATTCCTCATATAAGCGATTCAGTGTCCTTTCATCTGGATTGGGGTCTTCTATCAGCTCTTCGTATTCTTTGATAAGTTGTTGTTGCTTGTTTTCCAATGAAAATATGAAATCACTAATGGAGTGACCTTCAGTGAAAGATGGCTCCTGATCAAGAAATCCGATCTTTACGGATTTATTTTTTACAATTTTACCCTCAAGAGGAGAGAATCTTTCGGCAAGTAATTTTAATAGGGTACTCTTTCCGGCGCCATTTATTCCAACTAGCGCTACGCGCTGACCGGTTTGTATGCCCAGAGTTAAGTTTTTAAAAAGCCATTCATCGTGATAAGCATGGCCTAAGTTTTCGGCTGCAATTAGTGTGCTCAAAGTCTGTGTTTAACGAGATTATAGATAAGAAATTACTACAAAAGTAAGCAATAATTATTTGGTATATAGTTGGGCCTATTCAATATAGAGGATTTTGATCTTACAGTAACATAACTTGATTGTAACGAAAATGTTATAATAGCCTCCTCAAAATAAGAACAATGGTACTTTTGAAGATAAAAAGGGTTAAAAAACGGCTCTATTAGCGGGCGTTAGAAGCAATAACAACGGACAATCCAATACTTATGCTGTAAAAAAGCCAAGTCCCGGCAAAAAGCCTAAAAACAGCCAAATATTAAGGATTAGATAAAAGCGCAAGATAGTGGTCTTCGCGCGCAGTCATGAGTGTTTTTGCTGCTTTAGTTTTGTCCTTATATCCCAAAAGATGAAGTGCTCCGTGAATCATGACCCTACACAATTCCTGCTCAACGGTATGCTTAAATGTTGCCGCATTTTCCTTTATTCTTTCGATGCTGATAAATATGTCGCCCACAATCGTTTTAAGCTCTTCTGAGTTGTCAAAAGTAATTACATCAGTATATGTGTCATGATTAAGGTAATCCTGGTTTATACGCAGCAGATATTCGTCGGAGCAAAGTATAAAATTCAATTCCTTTAAAAGATATCCTTCTGCTGCAATGGCAGATTTGAGCCAATCCTTAATAACGGTCTTCTTTTTTATGGTATAATTGGTGTCTTCTGTAAAAAAATTAATGCTCGGTTTGCTCATCAGATCATAAATTATTGGGGCGAATTTAGCAATTTAAAGTACTCTGTTATTTTCTTTTTATAGAAGAAGTTTAAATCAGGAGGCAATTTCTGCAGCCATTCTGTTTCTGATTGCTGAAGTTTTTTAAATTTTTCGAGCATCTGTTTGTAAGAAGGGGGGAAATCTTTAGCGGCTTTTGCCTCTCTTTTAGCATCCTGATCTTGTTCTCGCTGCGCGTTCTCTGCATCAAGTAGTTTTGTAAGAATGGTTTTTTGACGATTAAGGGTTTCCTGTTCTATTTTTTTGTTAACTAACTCATTCTCAGTAGACTTCATGTCTTCTATCATTTGATTGAGGTTTCCGAGCCCATTTTTTCCGTCTTTATTTTGCTCCTGATTTATTTTCTGAAGTGCTTCTCTTATCATTTGTTGTTGCTGGGCCATTTTTGCAAACTCCTGGCTCATTTGCCCTTTTGGTACAGAGCCTCTATTCCCGTTCTTCTGAAGCTCATCGCGTGCCTTTTGCATGCTGTTGTTAAGCTGCTTTTGCATTTGCTGAAGTTGCTGCATGCTGCCTCCTTTTCCTTTTCCTTGCCCGCCTCCTTTGGTGTTTTTCTTCATATTCTGGAGCTGGTCCAGCGCTTCATTCAGCATTAAGGTTAGGTTGTTTACTGACGTCATGGTGTACTGCTGATTCCTGTTTGCCATGGCAGTGTTTCTTTCTCCAAGGTTTTCCAGGCTTTTATCAATATTGAAGTTAATCTTCTGCATTTCTTCATTAACAGCAGTTTCAATTTGTGGCACCCTTTTACTTAAAGAGAATAAACTATCGGCAATGGTTTTCATATTGTCTTTAATACTGCGTTGTTTCTGCACGTTCTGTGTATAAAGAGGGTCATTGCTATTCATTCCTTTTAGGTTCAGCATTACCTTTTCCTGATCAAAAGAGGTGTTCAGCAGGTTTTTTAATAACTGACGCAGCTCGGCAATACTCAGGTTACTTTCCATTTCAGCAGATTCCTGCTGCATCTGTTCCATTTGTTTAGCAACCTTTTCCATTTGTTCGGCCGCTTTCTGCTGACTTTTGGACGCATCTTTTTTATTGTTCTGATCTAGTTTGTTCTCGCTGTCCTTTTGTTGTTGTTTGATTTCGGATGTTTCTTTTTCAGGATTTTTAAATGGATTTGGACGCTCCATTTGCTGGTTTTTCTCATCTAGTTTCTCGAGTTCTTTTTTAATGTCGTCGAATTCAGAAGAGAGTTTTTTCTGTTCTTCCTTAAGCTTGTTGGGCCCAGAGTCTTTTTCTGCACTTTTTTGGGATAATTCTTTTTGCTCCTTAGCAAGGTCATTTAGCCTGTCTGTGTTGTTTTTTAAGTTTTGTTCGAATTCTAATTGCTTGTAAAGCTCTAATATCCTGTCAAGTTCATTCTTTAAAGACTTGTTGTCCATCTGCATTTTAGACAACTCAGTTTGAGTTTGATCCTTATTGTTCTCGTCCATTAGGTTTTGAAGCTTTTGAAGAAGCTCTTTGGTTTTTTCATTAAGAACATTGTTGAACAGGTCATCAATCTTCTTTTGTTTCTCCATTAATTCGTCTTTTAAAGCATTGTTCTCTTCTTTTTGGAGTGTGTTTTTTTCATTTAATGACTTGATTTCCTCAACTGCTTTTTCAAGTTGCTGCTGCTTATCCAGCAGTTGTTCTATCTGTTTTTTATCATCGAAAGAGAGTTGTTTCTTATCCAGCAGCGTTTCTCCAAGCTTTTTGCTGTCTTTTTCAACTTCGGAGGCCAGTTTGATGGTTTTTTCCATTTTCTGCTTCAGCTCTGTGTTTCCCTGGTTTATTTTTTCGGCAACCTGCTGTTGGGTGGGAACTTCAAATATCTTTATCGCTGATTTAGTCTTTTTAGCTCCGTTTATCGCATCATTATCTGCCACCTCAAAATAGTACTCTAGTGCTTGTCCGGGCTTTAGAGGCGTCTCGTTTAGATTCCATAGATAGAAAAATGCGTCTTCCTGTTGATTTTTCTTTATTGAAATGGATTTTGTGACAGTGCTTTTTAGGATACCATTTTCTTTGATATTGTATTGAAATTTTAAGGAACTAAATCCATGATCGTCTGATATATTCCCCGAAAAATATAAGGCCTTGCTACTAACAGAATCTGGGGTTTCTACTATTGAGATGTTAGGGAATTCATCCTTAATAATGGCTATTTGATGAGAGAGAGAGTCTTTGCTGTTTATAAAGCTGTTTTTAGGAGTAATTTGATATCCTGTATTTTCTTGTAGCTTTTTGGTAAAACTAAAGCTATTGCTATTAGAATTTAAAGCGTACTGCTTGCCCCCAATGATAAAGTTAAGCGCACTACTGTTCTCTGTGTTTAACAACCAGGTAACTATCGTTCCTTCAGGGATTAATAAATCACCTGCATTTTGGATGGTTTCTTCTTTTTTGTTTAGATATGCGGGGTATTGGAGTTTAGCTGTAATATTGAGTACGGAAGGACGGGGTTTAACCTCAATTGTATGAGAAATAGAGTTAAAGCCCCCGGCAGAGAACTGAATGTTTTTATTCTTTTGTAGGTTTTTGAATATATAGGTAAAGCGGTTGTTGCCTTCTTTTTCTAATTTATAGGTATTTGCTCCATCTGAAACATATACTTCCTGAGGGAGTTCGTTTCCTGTGGTTTTAAGTTTAAGCGTAAAGTCATCGCCCTGCGGAACCATTAGGCTTTTGTTTAACATCACAAAATCAAAAGGAGCTTTAGGGAGAATTTCTTTATTGTACTGAACAAAACTGCTAGTTCCTTCTCTTAATATGGCTGGTGCAATTATGCCAATTAGCAGGATAACAGAGAGAGGTATGAGGAAGTATTTAATGTGCTTTTTGTTGTCTTTTAGTTTGATTGCGCTTGCAAAAGGAACGGGTCTGAGTTCCATTATTTTCTGATCAATCCCTGCTAAAATTAATTGATTGTTGTTTGGATGCTGATTGGCAAGCGCCTGAAGCTGAAGGGTGTTTAGTAACTTATCTTTTACATTAAAAAAATGATCGCCAATTAATGTAGCCGCTTCTTCTATACTTAGATTCTTACTTAGTTTGAAGTAAGAAAGTGCTGGTTTTAAAATGAGAAATGATATTACTGCTACAGAAAACACTATAAACGAAAAAAAAAGGAAGGTTTTAGTGCCTACACCAGGGTTTGTATAATAAACAAACAGAAAGAGGAAAAGATAACCCAGAAGTAGCAAGGCTGCTGCATAGATAGACCCCCGCACCAGCTTATTCAGATAAAACTTTTGCGTAAACTCATTAACTTTAGCTATTAAAATGGCGTAATTATTATTCATTAAAACAGTGGAATGGGTAATAAAGTTAAAAAATAACTTTAAGAAAACGTTTAGATAAACATTTAACGAGTATTTTTAGAAAAAGTATATTTATGAAATCATCAATTTTAGTCATTACCCTTATGGCTGTATTTACGAAAAGTTTTGATCCGGAGCCTAAAGCAATTGTTAAGGGAAGTTCATGGAATAATAATCCTGTTATTGCGCATCGTGGGGCATGGAAAAAGAATAATTTACCTGAAAACTCTATTGCCTCTCTAAAAGAAGCGATAAGATTGGGCTGTTATGGTTCTGAATTCGATGTTCATATGACTTCGGATAGCGTTTTGGTTATTAACCACGATCCGGACTTTTATGGGCTTCATATTGCGCAAGTAACGTATAAAGAGCTTTTGACTAAAAAACATCCAAATGGCGAAAATATTCCTACTCTGGAAGCGTATTTAAAAGAGGGAATAAAGCAGAAGAAAATGAAGTTGATTCTGGAGATAAAACCATCGAAAGCAGATCCGGAAAGAGATCAGAAATTAACTGACCGTGCAGTTGCAATGGTTAAGAAATTGAAAGCAAAAGAATGGGTTGATTACATTAGTTTTAGCTATGATGTTCTGAAGCGGGTTTTGGAATTGGACCCTAAGGCTAAGGTGGCTTATTTGAATGGAGATGCATCTTTAGATAAACTTAAAGCCGATGGATTTTATGGTGCGGATTATCACTACAGCGTTTACCAAAAAGGAGAGTGGTTTGCTAAGGCTAAAGAATTGGGTTTAACTATTAATGCGTGGACAGTTAATAATGCTGAGGACATGAAATGGCTGCTTAAGAATAAGGTGGAGTTTATAACTACAAACGAACCTGAATTGGCTTTCGAGACCATCAAAGCAACACAGACGGAGAATAAATAAAAGGCTATAAAACAAAAAAGCATCGCAGGTTATCTGCGATGCTGTACAATTTATGTTTTTAATAATCTAGATTACTTTAACATTAATCGCATTCAACCCTTTTTTACCGCTTTCAACATCGTATTCAACTTTGTCGTTTTCACGAATTTCATCGATAAGGCCTGTTGAATGTACAAAAATTTCGCTATCTCCGTTTGCTGGAATGATGAATCCGAAACCTTTAGTTACATTAAAAAATTTTACTGTTCCTTCTTGCATTGTATTATTTATTAAAAATTAAGTGTGCAATGTACATATTATTTTTTTATTAAAATGCAAGTGCTTTATATTTTGATTAATATAAAATGCGAAAAGCATCATTTATTGTCTTTTTTGCCCTGAACAACCAATTTAATTTCGCTAGAGTGGGGTATTCCAAGTGTTTTTCCCGGTGTAACCCTCAGTAGATTTTGAAGATAGACATTGATAATTGCTTCTAATGATTTCTTTCTTGCCTCTTTGTGTTCTGGCAAAACGTTTCCAAATGAAGTTAAATACATTTTGCCATTAGCATTTACAAGCACATTAAATGCGTATGCAAAGTCCTTGTAAGCCTTATCAATGTCGATACGATATTCCGGGAATAAATAATCGTAGGATTGTGTTCTGCCCATAAAGGGGTCAACGGTTGTGATTTTTTTTACTTTAATTAGCTTGCTTACCGGGGTAAACTCCACCGGCTGCCGGCCCGCGAACGCACTATCTAAATTTTTCGGGTTGCGATTTGATTTTGCAGAGAGCCATTGAACATAAAGTGTATCGGCTTTGGAGGGCTTTTGCAGCTCCTCTGCAGTTGTTTTTAATACATTTTTTATATAATTATCGGAATAGTAAGTTATGTTAACATCAGATCTGATGTCTTTCGAGATTTCCTTTTTTTGAAGATGAAGCCTTTGAAACACAAGGCTATCTTTGTTTACTTTTTTTATCCGGAAGTATTCATTTGCAAAATTATATACATCGCCATGATCAAACATGAGAAAAAAGGGCTGCATCTTTTTCTTTTGAGGACTATAAGCCATCACAGTATCGTTTGATTTAAACTGAATGATCCACGATGGTTCCTGCTGGAATCCCATTTCATTGAAAGAAAGGCCGTTGCTAAATCTACGCTTTACTTCCTGATATCTAATTCCAATGATTGAATCAAATGAAAGTTTTTTTACGACTTTTTTCTCCTCTTTAGGGCTGTTGCAGGCATAAGATGTAGTGAGTAAGATTAAGCTGAATAATAATTTAAAACGGGGTATCTTCGTCATATTTGTAAAAATAAATATTTATATCCGTTTCTTCAATTTTATAAGTTTGATAAGGAGCTCTCCATTTCTGTTTATGGAAAGGAAAATGCCCCTGCCATCTCCCGAGCGTAATGTTTTGGTAATGTCATTAAGGTTTAGGGTTTTGGCGCTAGAAAAATTGATGGATATAATCTCATCTCCTTCATGTATTCCTGCCAACTGGGCCGGAGAATTGGGTTCAATTCTGCTGATGAAATATCGCTTGTTTGGGTCTTCTTCTACATAGACTTCGATACCCGACATATCGTGTTCAAACGGCCGCTTGAAGGATTGATTCTGTTTGAGGTACATGATTTCATTTGCATAATCAAAAGTAACATTGAACCGACTTAATATGTCGGCTCCCAGATTCCCATTTCGATTTAAAATAAACGTTTTTGCCGCTACATCATCATAAATAGGATAGGAAGAAATGACATCCTTTAACACGAAGTTTCCTATCCTTATTTTGGGCACACGCCCAACATTTCCGCTAATTGGACCACTTAAACCAATTCCGAGATTTGCAGGAATTGAATTTGCAGGGACAGGGAAAGGTTTTTCGTTTAAGGTTTCAAGTGAAATGGCATGACTGGCACCATTATCAACAACAACTTTTGCGTTTATTATACCCAATTCTTTGGTGTCTAGCTCTACGTTGATATAGGGCTTGTTATTGATGATTTGCAATGGAACAATATCTCCTTTTATTTTCTTTTTAGTTCCCGGCAAGCTAAAGATTACTCTTTTAGAAGAGTAATTAATTTCGACTGTAAAGCTATTGAAGAAATAGTAACCCAAAAGGCCATAAATTCTGATGCCCATAAAATTTGAAAGACCTAAAATATCTGTTTTTAATATTGCCGTAGGGATGTAATCAATACTTGCTTTGCCTACTTTGGCTGAGAGCTCATTGGAAAGAAAAGCGTCGATTTCTATTCCTTTACCGAGACCGGTTATTTTAATAGGCCGAAGATCTTTGAGGTTTAAATCTTTAACAATTGTAGTATCTGTGATCACCAATGGTCCTACACCGGTATCAAGAATGAAGTTATACGGGCCTTTGTTGTTAATGTACAAGGGAATAATAATTAAATTCCGGATAAGGGTAAAATTGACAGCGCCTTTTGTACGAGAACCATGAAAACTAAATTGCTGGGCTTTTAGGGCATATGCCGAGCAAATTCCAATTATTATGGAAATCAGAATAACTTTTAAGAAAAAGAAATTAACGGCACGCATAAGCGAATTCATTGAACTAATTTAATAAATTAGTAGTCAGTATGTGTAGATCTGAATTTAAAATTAAAAGCTTATTTCTTTTATTGGTTGTCTGTGGGGGCTTTTTTTTAAGTGGGTGCTCCATTGACCGTCGTATGGCCAGAAAGGTGAATAGCCTTTTTAAACAGTCTGAGGGGCTAAAAAAACACTATGTTGGGTTTGCTTTATACGATATGTCTGCGGATAAAATGGTCTTTGAAAATAACGCTGATAAATATTTTACTCCGGCATCAAACACTAAATTATTTACTTTTTATGGGGGACTAAAAATGACCCCTGATTCAATTCCAGCCTTGCGGTATATTGAGCGTGGTGATTCCCTTATATTTTGGGGGACAGGAGATCCTTCTTTTTTACAAATCCAGTTAAAAGGAACGAAAGCTTTCGATTTTCTAAGAGCTACAAAAAAGAAACTCTTTTTTGCGCATGGAAGATACAAGGGGGATTTTTATGGAAAGGGTTGGCAATGGGATGATTACAATGATTATTATCAGGCAGAGATCAATGAGTTCCCGATTATGGGGAACCTGGTTGAAATTAATGAAGAGAAGGGTAAATTGAAGGTTTCGCCTACCTTGTTTGCTGATTGTGTAGGTCAGGATTCTTCAATAAAAGATACTTCTTTTCTTGTAAAGAGGGATTTCAATGAAAATAGATTTAATTATCCCTCAGTAGCTGTGCCTTTGGGATATAAGCAGGCCGTGCCATATAAAGTCAGTTTGCAAACAACATTAGCATTATTGTCGGATACGCTTGGAAAAAAGGTTGAATTAGTTAACATGAATATGCCCGCTAATGCATCAACGTTGTATTCTTTAAAATCGGATTCTGTTTTTAAAGAGATGCTGGTTCCAAGTGACAATTTTATTGCCGAACAGTTGCTCCTGGTATATTCAAATCAGATTGGCGAGCATTTGAGTGCAGAGGCGGCAATACAGCACATCGAAAAAACCTATTTAAAGGAGCTACAGGATAAACCCGTATGGATTGATGGTTCTGGCTTGTCAAGGTATAATTTATTCACCCCAAGGGATATTATTAAGCTTCTGGAGCTTATTTACAAAGAGGTGAATGATCAAAAGAGATTATTTGCGATGCTCCCGGCCGGAGGGAAGAGCGGAACCTTAAAAAATGCCTATCCTAAAACCAATGATCCCTTTGTTTTTGGCAAAACAGGAACGCTATCGAATGTTCACTGTCAGAGCGGTTATGTTGTGACCAAAAAAAACAAGATATATCTGTTCTCCTTTATGAATAATAATTTTGTTTCGTCTACAACCGGAGTGAGAAATGAGATGGGCAAAATTATAACCTACGTGCACGAAAACTTTTAGGTTATAGCTTTTCAAATGGAATATCCATGAGGGGATATTTTTTCCATCCAACGAAATCAAAATGCCACCATTCATTTGTTATTACACGGAATCCATAGGCTTGCATTGTTGTTATCAGTAATGTTCTGTTTTTTATTACTGGTGCTGGCAGGTTTGAGTAAGATGGTGAGGCTTGGGCCGCAAAACTGTCGTACGGTGTCGGCATTTGAAGTTCTTTTCCCGTTTTTAAATCGATAAGTGTTAGGTCTATGGCACAGCCCCGGTTGTGTTTAGATCCTTTTTTAGGGTTAGCGACAAAATTTTTGTCTTTAGCTTTTTGGTAGAAAGCAAGTGTAATGGTATATGGCCGATACGCATCGAAGATTTTTAAGCCGTAGCCTTTTTTGTTAAGGGCAAATTGTATCTTTTTTAGCTGTTCAACAACAGGCTTCCTTGCAAAAGCCCGGGCCTCTTTGTACATCACCTGATTCATGAAGTTGTTTTTGGTGGCGTACCTGATATCGAGCTTAATGTTCGGAATTGCTTTTTGGATTTCTATTAATTTATTCTTTGGGTCTTTAGCATAGGATGAGTGGTAATCTTCATATGAATTGACGACTTGTAAACCGTAAGGGTTGGCCTTAAGTTTTTGCGCTTTTGTGCATAACGGAAAAATGAAAAGCAGTAGCAGGTACAGGTATTTCCTCATGCCAGGAGCTATTGATTTGAGACCACAAGCAGTTCAATGTCCTTGTATGGAAGGTTATACATGTTAGCAAGGTCTTTGTTCGTTAAATGCCCCTGATAAATGTATAGCGCTTCTCTGATACCGGGCTTGCTCCAAACCACATTCATTAATCCGCCCATATCACCTATATCTACAAGAATTGGTGTAAATATATTTGTGAGGGCATATGACGCCGTGCGAGGCACCCGAGAAGCGATATTAGGAACGCAATAATGGATTACATCATGTTTCCTAAACACGGGGTCCTTATGATTGGTGACTTCTGAGGTTTCGAAACAACCACCCTGGTCTATGCTTACATCGATTACAACCGAATTGGGTTTCATTCGGGTTACGGTTTCTTCCATTACAATGCAGGGGCTTCTTCCGTGAGTTGCTCTGATGGCGCCAATAACAACATCGCAGGTAGTAATTGCTTTACCAAGGACTATAGGTTGCATTACAGAGGTGAATACCCGGCTTCCCAGGTTATTTTGAAGGCGTCTTAAGCGATAAATAGAACTGTCGAATACTTTTACCTCCGCGCCTAGCGCAAGGGCTGTACGCGCGGCATATTCTCCAACGGTTCCTGCGCCAAGAATTACAATCTCGGTTGGCGGAACGCCTGTAAAGCCACCAAGCATCAATCCTTTTCCTCCTGTTACATTGCTGAGATATTCTGCAGCGATGAAAATAGAGGTTGCTCCAACAATTTCACTCATTGCACGTACTACGCTTAGAATATTTCCTTCATCTCTAAGGTTTTCAAAGCAAATGGCATTGATTTTCTTATTAAGAAGCGCTTTTAGATAGGTTTCTTTTAGTCCGCCCATTTGAAGCGCCGATATTAAAGTCTGTCCTTTATGCATGAGGGCAACCTCTTCTAAAGTTGGCGGGGCTATTTTAACCAGGATATCAGCATTAAATACATCCTTTTTATTAAAAGAGATAATCGCACCCTGTTCGCTATAGTCGTTATCTGAAAAATTTGAACCAACGCCAGCGCCGGTTTCAATTATAACTTTATGCCCATTGTTAACCAAGAGGGCAACCGATAAAGGAGTCAGTGCAATTCGGTTTTCCTGGAAAGAGATTTCTTTTGGAATGCCAATATACAAACTATTGCTTTTCTGACTGGTTTCTGACATTGTCTCTTTGGGTTGTAAAAGCCCTTTTTGAGCAATGGAGGCCATACCTTCGCGTAATCCTGTAGCCATATTTGTTTATGTGATATTTTAGCTTGAAATTAAGAAAAATAACCTAAAAATCAGGGTTTGCCATTTTATATTTTATTGATGGACAGTACCCTCTCGTTTTCACTTAACATTTTGATCTCAACTTTAATATAGTGCTCCGGTAAAAGCTCTTCAACTTTTTCGGGCCATTCGATAAAGCAGGTATTTCCTGAAAAAAAATACTCTTCGTAGCCAATATCGTATGCCTCCTGGAGGTTTTTAATACGATAGAAATCAAAATGATAAAAGATGTTGCCTTTTCCCTCGTATTCGTTTACAATGGAAAAGGTTGGACTTGAAACCAGTTCTTTTACGCCAAGCGCTTTTGCTATGACTTTAATAAAAGTTGTTTTTCCAGCCCCCATGTCTCCTTCAAAAACAAATATTTTTTCAGTTCCGGCAAAATCTAACAGGGCAATAGCGGCTTGATCTAAATCAGATAAGCTGTTTACATTAATATTCATTATTATCTTGAACTGTATGTGGCAATTGGTATAATCATCTCTTCTAATGAAATACCCCCATGCTGGAAGGTTTCATTGTAGTAATTTACGAATTGGTTATAGTTGTTCTGGTAAACAAAATAACGGTCTTCTTTTGCAAAGATATAATTGGAGCTAATATTAATTTTTGGCAATTGGGCCTCGTGAGGATTTTTAATAAGAAAAACCTCTTTTGCATTAAAATTAAGGTTACGCCCTTGCTTGTAGCGAAGATTTGTATTGGTATTTCTATCGCCAATAACTTTGCTTGGATGTTTTACCCTTATTGTTCCATGGTCTGTCGTGATAATCAGCTTAACATTCTTCTGAGAGATTTTTTTCAAAAGATCCATTAAAGGAGAATGCTCAAACCATGAGAGGGTTAGTGAACGGTAGGCGGCATCGTCGTTGGCCAGCTCACGAATCATTTGCATGTCTGTTCTGGCATGCGATAGCATGTCGACAAAGTTATATACAATAGCATTAAACTCGTTTTGCAGCAAATTGTTCACTTGCTCATTAAGGGCCTTCCCGTCGTCGTAAGTTAATATTTTGTTGTAGCTGAATTTACAATCTTTACGCAGGCTACGCTTAATCTGATCTGCCAAAAAGGCACCTTCGTGCATGTTTTTTCCGCCCTCATCATCATCGTTTTGCCATAATCCAGGAAAGCGTTTTTCCATTTCCAGCGGCATTAACCCAGAGAATATCGAATTACGTGCATATTGGGTTGCAGTAGGTAAGATACTTGAATACGTATCTTCCTCGTCCAAACGGAAATGTTCAGTAATCAGGGGATTAATAATCCGCCATTGATCGTACCTTAAGTTATCAATAAGAATAAAGAAGACAGGAACATTGTTATTAATTAAAGGGAATGCTTTTTTCTTTAATAACTCGTTTGAAAGCAAGGGGGCTTTGCTTTTGCCATTAACCCAGCCTAAGTAATGGTCTTCAATGAATTTTGAGAACTGCATATTTGCTTCTGACTTTTGCATTGTCAGAATCTCGTGCATTTGCGGATCATCAAGTTTCTCTAGCTCAAGTTCCCAGAAGACTAATTTTTTATAAACATCTACCCACTCTTCGTAGCTTAACTTATCGTTTAAAGTCATTCCCAGGCGTCTGAAGTCCTGTTGGTAAGCCATGGAGGTTCTTTCGCTTACAAGACGCTTATTGTCTATAATTTTCTTTATGGTTAATAAAACCTGTTTCGGATTAACGGGCTTAATAAGGTAGTCATCTATTTTAGACCCGATGGCATCTTCCATCAGGTTTTCTTCTTCGCTTTTGGTAATTAGTACAACCGGAACATCATTTCTAATGTTTTTTATTGCGGTAAGGGTTTCGAGACCACTCATACCAGGCATGTTTTCATCAAGAAAAACCAGGTCAAAGTGTTCTTTCCCAAATGCTTCAAGGGCATCGTTACCATTAGTGTAGGTGGTAACATGATATCCTTTTTCGTTTAACAGTAATATATGTGGTTTTAATAAGTTTATCTCATCGTCGGCCCATAGAATCTTGGTTTCCTGCATTATCGTATTTTATAATGTGAATTAATTTGTCAAAAAGAGACTGTGTCTTTCTTACTATGGATAAAAATAGCAATTTTTGTACCGTATAATTTATTTTTAAGGATTGAACAAAAAGAAAATAATAAATGATCCTGTTTATGGTTTCATAAATATTCCTTCAGAAATAGTATTTGATCTCATCTCTCATCCTTATTTTCAAAGGTTGAGGTATATAAAGCAATTGGGGATGACCCATTTGGTGTATCCGGGAGCGTTACATACCCGATTTCACCACGCTTTAGGGGCAATGCATCTGATGGGATTGGCTATTGAAATTTTAAGAAGCAAAGGGCATGAGATTAATAAGGAAGAAGAAGAGGCTGCCACAATTGCAATCTTACTACATGACATCGGACATGGGCCTTTTTCGCATGCGCTTGAGTATTCGTTGGTTAACGGAATAAAGCATGAAGATATTTCCATGCTTATTATGGAAAAGCTTAATGCAGAATTTGGCGGAAGATTAACCCCGGCAATTGATATTTTTAAAGGCAAATACCATAAGAATTTTCTGGCTCAACTTGTTTCTGGTCAGCTGGATCTTGACAGAATGGATTACCTGAACCGGGATAGCTTTTTTACCGGAGTAAGCGAAGGTGTAATCAGTTTTGACCGCATCATTAAGATGTTTAATGTGCTGGACGATAACCTGGTAATTGAAGAAAAGGGAATTTACTCAATAGAGAACTTTTTGATTTCCAGAAGACTGATGTATTGGCAGGTTTATTTGCATAAAACAGTTATTGCAGGAGAAATGGTGCTGGTGAAAATTTTGAAACGCGCAAAGGAACTTGCAGTTAAGGGAGAGGCTCTTTTTGCAACACCTGCGCTTCAGCATTTTTTAATAAATGACGTTACGGAGACAAGTTTCTTTTCTGAAGAGATTCATTTAAATATGTTCGCCCAACTTGATGATCAGGACATTTTTGCCTCCATTAAAGTTTGGCGAGACCATCCGGATAGAATATTGGCCCAATTGTGCAAAATGCTTACTAACAGGAATCTTTATAAAGTTGAAATTACAAATGATGCTCCAGATCAGAACAGAGTAGATGTGCTTAAGGAGAACACCGCGGAATTTTTGAAACTTAATGATGATGAAGTGTCCTATTTTGTTTTTACCGATGTAATAAGAAACAGGGCATATGATGCGGGGAACAGCAATATTAATATCCTATTAAAAAACAATATCATAATTGATATTGCAAAAGCATCAGATTTATCTAACTTAGAATCTTTAGACAAAACAGTGAAAAAGCACATACTTTGCTACCCGAGAATTATTTAGCATAATTTAACAAAATAATTAGTTTTTAATCCCGTTTTTAGTTTCTTAATCTAAGATGGAATTATAATAACCTAAATAGGTTTATTTGTTCATATCAATTTAACATATAACTTTGTAAAATGCAATTTACTGCCAAGCAGATAAGCGAATTTATAAATGGCACCATTGAGGGCGACGAAAATGTAAAAGTCGAAGAGCTTTCTAAAATAGAAGATGGCAAGCCGGGATCTTTATGCTTTTTGTCCAACCCGAAATACGAGAACTATTTATATTCTACCAATGCCTCTGTAGTTATTGTTAGTCAAGATTTTTTGCCTGCACAGGCTGTAAAAAGTACCTTAATTAAGGTTGCAGATCCTTATAGTGCATTTTCTGTGTTGTTAGACAGGTACAATGAAGTGATTAGTCAGGTTAATGACTCATCAGGAATTGAACAGCCATCTTTTGTGCACCCAACTGCAAAATTGGGTAAAAATGTCTTTATAGCAGCCTTTTCTTATATCGCAGAAAACGTAGAAATAGGAGATAACTCGAAAATACTTGCTCAGGTTTACGTCGGCCCTGATACCAAAATTGGAACGGGGTGTACACTTTTTCCGGGGGTAAAGATTTATAACCGGTCAGTTATTGGAGATCGGGTTTTTATACACGCAAACACTGTAGTAGGTAGTGATGGCTTTGGGTTTGCCCCACAAGCTGACGGGACCTATTCAAAAATTGCCCAAATTGGCAATGTGGTTATTGAAGATGATGTTGAGATTGGCGCGAATACTACGATCGATAGGGCAACAATGGGATCCACTTTCATTAGAAAAGGGGTTAAATTGGATAATCTTATTCAAATTGCCCACAATGTTGATGTTGGTGAACACAGTGTTGTTGCCGCGCAAACCGGAATTTCGGGAAGTACCAAACTGGGTGAGAAATCCGTTGTTGGAGGACAGGTTGGTATTGCGGGTCACCTATCATTAGCTAAGGGAACACAAATTGGCGCACAGGCGGGTATTAATTTTAGTACAACAGAAGAAAATAAACAATGGCACGGCAGCCCTGCCCAGCCACTAAGAGATTGGATGCGCGCATCTGTAATATTTAAACAATTACCTTCTGTTGAAAAAAGAATAGCAGCCTTAGAAACAACTATCGCACAATTAAAAGCGTTAATTGAGCAAAACAGTACAATACAAGATAAATAATGAACGTTAAGCAAAAGACCATTAAGAACGAGGTTTCCGTAAAAGGGGTAGGCCTGCATACCGGAGCAAATGTTACATTAACTTTTTGTCCCGCACCTGAAAATCATGGATTTAAATTCCAAAGAGTAGATTTACCAGGAGCGCCAATAGTTGATGCAGATTGTGATAATGTTACTGATACTGCCAGAGGCACAACTATTTCTCAGAATGGCGCAAGTGTAAGTACCGTTGAGCATGTAATGGCCTCGCTTGTAGGTATGGATCTGGATAATGTGCTTATGAAAGTGGATGGTCCGGAAACGCCAATTATGGATGGCAGCGCAATCCTATTCCTAGAAGCACTGGAAGCAGCCGGAATTCAGCAACAAGATATCGATCGCGAGTACTTTCAAATACCACATAATATAACTTATACAGAACCGGATAGAAAAGTTGAGATTGTAGCAATGCCGCTTGACGACTATAGGTTTACCTGTATGATAGATTATAATTCACCTGTTTTAGGCAGTCAGCATGCTGGCATTTCAAGTATTGCTGAATTCAGAAAGGAAATTGCATCGTGCAGAACTTTTTGTTTTTTACACGAACTTGAATATCAATTACAAAATAATCTGATTAAAGGAGGTGATTTAAATAATGCCATAGTTATTGTTGACAAAGAAGTTACCAAAGAGGAACTAGACCATTTAGCCACTATTTTTAATAGAAAGGCGATAGAGGTTGCTCCACAGGGGATCTTAAATAACATGGAATTAAGGTATCAAAATGAACCTGCCAGACATAAATTGTTGGACATGATAGGTGATCTTGCGCTTGTTGGAGTGCATTTAAAGGGCCATATTATGGCTGCCCGCCCAGGTCATGCAGCAAATGTTGCCTTTGCAAAAAAGATTAAAGCAGCAATCAAAAAAGAAAAAAACAAAAAGGTACAGCACGTTTATGACCCATCGGTAAAACCACTTTACGACGTGGTTCAAATCATGGATATTTTACCGCACAGACAACCTTTTCTATTTATTGATAAAATATTGGAACTTTCTAAAACACACGTAGTTGGCGTTAAGAATGTTACCATGAATGAAGAGTTTTTTAAAGGACATTTCCCTGGAGCGCCAGTGTTCCCGGGAGTAATTCAAATTGAGGCAATGGCGCAGACCGGAGGTATTTTGGTTCTGAGCACAGTTCCAGATCCAAGAAATTACCTTACCTTGTTCTTAAAAATAGATAATGTACGCTTTAGGGCTCAAGTATCGCCAGGCGATACTATTGTTTTCAGATGCGATTTGATGGAACCAATCAGAAGGGGAATTGCCCAGATGAAGGGTGTCGGAATGGTTGGAGGCAAGGTAGTTGTGGAAGCAGAGATGATGGCACAAATTGTAAAAGTAAAAGATAGCGAACCAGTAGCATGATACAACCCCTAGCGTATATACACCCTCAGGCAAAAATTGCCGATAATGTGGTAATAGAGCCTTTTGCAGTGATACATAAGGACGTAGAGATTGGTGAGGGAACCTGGATAGGTTCTAACGTAGTCATTATGGATGGAGCGCGTATTGGAAAGAACTGCCGGGTTTTTCCGGGCTCAGTAATTTCTGGTGTGCCTCAGGATTTAAAATTTGCTGGTGAGGTAACCACAGCTGAGATTGGAGACAATACCACTATCCGAGAGTGCGTGACTATAAACAGGGGAACAAAAGACAAGTGGAAGACGGTAATAGGAAGTAATTGCCTTATACAGGCATATTCTCACATCGCTCATGACTGTGAAGTTGGAGATTACTGCATTTTTTCTAATAGCACCACCTTGGCAGGCCATATTACCATTGGTAATTATGTAGTACTGGCAGGACTAGTGGCTATCCATCAATTTGTAAAAGTTGGTGCCCATGCCTTTGTTACCGGAGGTTCCCTGGTAAGGAAAGATGTTCCGCCTTACGTTAAAGCAGCAAGAGAGCCGCTTTCGTATGCAGGAATTAACTCAGTAGGTTTGAGAAGGAGAGGCTTTTCGTCTGAAAAGATTAACGAGATACAGGAGATCTATAGGGTTTTATTTGTGAAACATAATAACGTTACTAAAGCGTTGGATATGATTGAAGCAGAATTTAAACCAACAGAAATTCGTGATGAAATAGTTGATTTTATTAGAAACTCAAACAGAGGTGTAATGAAGGGCTTTGGTTCTGGAAGCTAATTGATCAATCAATGACAATTACTTTAGAGGACATTGGGCGAAGGTTTAACCAGGAATGGATTTTTAAAGGAATAAATTATCAATTTAATTCTGGCGGCAAATACGCAATCTTAGGCCCAAATGGCTCTGGAAAATCGACACTTTTGAGTGTTGTACTGGGAAATTTATCTCCGTCGGAGGGTGCTATAACCTATAATAATCAGAAGAATATACCCGTAGAGCGAATCTATGAATATATCAGTTTTGCGGCACCGTATTTAGATTTGATCGAAGAATTTACGCTGCAGGAAACCATCGATTTCCATTTCAGGTTTAAGACGCTGCAGAAGGGCTTTGATGAAGAGATGGTCTTGGATCTGCTTGGATTAAAGAAATCGCAAGACAAGGCACTAAAACACTTCTCGTCTGGAATGAAACAGCGAACCAAGCTTGTTCTGGCATGTTGTACAGATACACCAATACTTTTATTGGATGAGCCGACCTCAAACTTAGATAAGCAAGGTGTTGTATGGTATCATGAACTGATCGCACGTTTTACGGCTGACCGGCTTGTAATAGTAGGCTCAAATCAGGAAGCTGAGTATTCGTTTTGTAACCATTTCGTTCAAATAACGGATTATAAATAACAAAAATTATATTTGTGATAAGTGCAAAAGCGGTCGATTTGGGCATTATAGAACGATAAAAAAATATTTTTAAATTACTATTGTAGAATTAATAAATAGTTTATACCTTTGCGGCACGAAAAAGAGCCGGTGGTTTAGGCAAAATTTCAGAATAAAATGGCAAAAGCATCAGAAGTAAAAAATGGTAATATCCTTCGTTTTAACGGAGAATTAGTGCAAGTAGAAGAGTTTCTACACCGTACACCAGGTAATTTACGCGCTTTTTATCAAGCAAGAATGCGGAATGTAAAAACAGGGAAACTTGTAGAATATAGGTTCCGTGTTGATGAAGATGTTGAGATTTGCCGTGTTGAAACCAACGATTACCAATACTTGTATGAAGATGGTGAAGCACTTGTAGTAATGGATAATACTACTTACGAGCAGTTTAACATACCAAAGGTGTTATTTGGTAAAAGCCTTCGCTTTTTGAAAGAAGGAATGAATGTAATTATCGCATTTGAAAGTGACGAGCCTATTATGGCACAAACACCTTCACATGTTGAATTAGAAATAACGTACTCTGAGCCAGCAGTTAAAGGCGATACCTCTACAAACGCACTTAAATATGCAACAGTAGAGACCGGAGTTGAAATAAAAGTGCCAATGTTTATCAATCAAGGCGATAAAGTTAAGATAGATACACGCACTGGCGATTACGTAGAAAGAGTAAAATAAGAATTTTCATAGTTTAGTTTTAGGTTTAGGTTGATTGTGGCTTCGGAGTGGTTCCCGAAGCCATCTTTTTTTATATTTGTTTAAATGAAAAAGGCAGAACTTAGGAAATTAGCATTGAACAAGAGAAAATTACTCTCCCCCTCGGCAATACCTGCACTTAGTAACCAATTATTAGCTCATTTTTCAAGACTTGATTTTTCGGAGGTGAAGACAATCCATGTTTTTTTACCCATAGTTGAGAAAAACGAACCAGATACATTTCTTTTCATCGATTGGCTTAGAAATAACCATCCTGATATAAAAATTATTGTCCCAAAAGCAGATTTTGAAACGGCCTTAATGCACAATTATGTTTATTCAGGGAAGGATGGTTTAGAAAAGAACTTATATGATATTCTAGAGCCTCAAAAAGGAGAACTCCACAGTGGGGATGTGGAAATGGTGATCATTCCATTATTGGCTTTTGATGAAAGAGGCTATAGGGTTGGCTATGGGAAAGGGTTTTATGACAGGTTTCTACAGGGCTTGACCACACTTAAGGTGGGTGTTTCCTTTTTCGAATCAGGAGATGATATAGAGGATGTAAATGAACATGATATCCAAATGGATTTATGTATTACACCTCATAGGGTGTATGATTTCAGGAAATCAGTGATCAGGTAGGCAATACTTTTGCCAGTAAAGGAACTGGTTCTTCCATCAGCCATTTCGCTTGCGCCTTCACATATGTGCAAATAGGCAAATTGTTTTGATGACCGAAGAATGAGCTTTCTGATGTCATTTAAGCTAAATCCGGAGGGCGTAGCAGCACTTGACAGCATATTCTCTATACTATCAAGATCGATTTCTAGACCAGGATTTTTAAAGGCACTGATGAATGGGGCCCAAAGGGTTACTGTAGCGTCCGACAATAAGATATCATCAAAGAAAACAACCTGTATTTTTTCATTCTCTTCTATTTGTTTTAGAATTGCTTCATTGTTGTAATTATGGTGCAATCCAAAGATCCCGTATTTGGCTAAATAACCTTCTTTTAAGGCATAACTGAAGCTATTACCACTATGCCTGCCTTTTGGCTCTCTTAAGTCGGCATGAGCGTCTATATTGAGTATATCAACAGCCTTCTTGTGGACTGAGGCCAGCGCTTTAATGATGGGATAGGCATTATTGTGCCCTCCGCCAACAATAATGGGGGTTTTGCCTGCAGCTATAATTTTAAGAACACATTCGTAAACTTGATTATCTATTTCTGATACCTTTTTCTGTAATGCTTCAATCGTATTATTTTGGGGTTCAGTAAACTCAAAATGGCCTAGAACGATTAATTCTGACCCATCTAAAAAACGGTTACTTTGGGTATTAAGAAGAGCTTTAAGCGCCGGACCCCATGCTGTAGATGTGCCCGACAGACCGTAATTGGCTCTTACCCCGATATCTTCAGGAATTCCCAGTAATACAAAACGGGCCTCGGAAGTATTCAGATCTTCTAAAGTAGCAATGACCTTCACGCGTTCACCTAATTTTGTTTCGCCGCTGCGGATATTGACTAATTTTAGAATATCCTTATTCAAATAAATTCTAAGTCCATCCATTAGTTTACTTCTCCGTTTAAAATGATTTTTTCTATTTGCGACTGCCCAAAACTATAAGGCAGATAAGCTATTGAACTCATGGGGCGGGTAATGAAAAGGTTCGCTTTTTTCCCTATTGCAATGCTTCCTGCAACATCTGATAACTGCATTGCGGCAGCTCCATTTAAAGTAGCGGCATTAATAGCTTCTTCCGGGAGCATCTTTAATTTAATACAGCCTAACGAAACCACAAAATTCATATTTCCTGAAGGCGTAGAACCGGGGTTAAAATCAGAGGCTAATGCCACGGGAACATTCGCATTAATTAGGCCGCGGGCATTTGCAAAGGGAATACCAAGGTACAAAGAACAAGATGGAAGAAGGGTAGCAATTGTATTGCTTGTGCTTAAACAGTTAATCACATCCTCATCGGTAGCTTCAAGGTGATCCACGGAAATCGCATTATGTTTTACACCAACCTGAACGCCGCCTGATATAGACAATTGGTTTGCATGAATTTTAGGCGGTAATCCATATTTCACACCGGCTTCTAAAAGTTTATCCGTTTCTTCCGCAGAAAAAAAGCCTTTTTCACAAAAAACATCCATATAGTCTGCCAGTCCTTCGTTAGCTATTCCAGGGAGCATTTGCTCTATAATAAGCCTAATGTATCCGTTACGATCTTTTTTATAGTCTTCAGGAAAAGTATGAGCAGCAAGGAACGACGCCTTAACAGGAACTTTAAAAGCGTCTTTAAGCCGCCTGATTACCCTAAGCATTTTTAATTCACTATCAAAAGTTAGTCCGTAGCCGCTCTTAATTTCAACGGCTCCGGTTCCCTGCTTAATCATGTCGTTTAGCCTGATGGAGGCGCTTTCGAATAGGTGATCTTCAGATTCGTGCTGGAGTTTACGGGCCGAGTTCAAAATACCACCCCCTGCAGCCGCTATTTCTTCATAGCCTTTTCCTTTAATCTTCATTACAAATTCCTCTTCTCTGGAAGCAGCAAATACAATGTGTGTATGTGAGTCGCACCAAGAGGGAAAAACATAACCTCCTTTAGCAGAAATGGAGGTTAATGATGTAGGCAGATCAGCAGGTAGGTTGTCCATACTGCCAAAACCAGTTATTAATCCCCCCTCACATAATATCCAGGCGTTGTTTATAACAGGCAAAGTATTCATAGCACCACCTTTTAAAACAGAAATGTTTTTAGGGTGAGTGCCTACAAGCGTGTCAATATCTGTTATTAAGAGGGCAGACATGGTTTAGGGATTTAGCTCTAATAGAACAGGGCAATGATCCGAATGAATTGCATCGGGAAGTATTGAAACGTGTTTCAGCCTATTTAAAAGAGGTTGGGTTGCTAAATGGTAATCGATGCGCCACCCCAGGTTCTTAGCCCTTGAATTTGCTCTAAAACTCCACCAGGTATAGTGGTGCGGATCTTTATTAAAGTGCCTGAAAGTATCTATGAACCCATTGTTTAAAAACAGCTCCATCCATTCACGTTCTTCCGGTAAGAAACCCGAAGAGTTTGCATTTGATTTTGGGTTGTGAATGTCGATGGCGGTATGGCAAATGTTGTAATCGCCTGAAATAATCAAATTAGGATACTCCTTGCGCAGGTATCCAATATATGTATCAAAGAAACGCATGAATTCGTACTTCTTAACCTGTCTGTCGTCCCCACTGGATCCAGATGGCATGTAGAGGCTCATTAAAGAGAAGCCGTCAAAATCAGCTCTTAAAATACGTCCTTCTTTATCTATCCATTCTTCTCCGCAACCGTACTCCACATGATTTGGTTTTATTCTGGTAAGGATAGCCACTCCGCTATATCCTTTTTTCTCTGCCGGAAACCAGTAGTGATGATATCCTAATTGCTCAATTAAGGCAAGTATCTCCGGAATTTGAGAAGGCAGGGCCTTCACTTCCTGCAAGCAAACCATATCGGCATCGGTTGACTGTAGCCACCCAAAAAAATTTTTTGTTGATGCAGAGCGAATGCCGTTAACATTGTAAGAGATGATCTTCATAAATTATATAATTTTTCTAATTTTTTTGCTGCGCGCCTTTTTAATACAGAAACAGACATCTTCACATCAGCAAAGGGGCGGTCGTTTGAATCCCTGGAAACAGCAGCGATTTTATCAACCATATCTAAGCCCTGAACAACCTCACCAAAAACAGTATAATTTCTGTCCAGATGTGGTGTGCCGCCTAAATTCTTATAGACTTCTCTCTGCCAAACCGGTATTTTGAAATGGAGGCGATTCGTTTCTAATGAATCTAATCCCTGATCTGTAAATTTTTTACCCTGAACAATGTAGAACTGAGATCCGCTTGATGCCTTTTTGGGATTGTCGTCTCTTGCAGCGCCAAGCGCACCTTTTTTATGAAATAAACTGTCTCTAAATTCAGCGGGAATGGTATAGCCTACAGTTCCATTTCCCAGCAATTCCCCTTGTTTTGCAACTTTTGAATCCGGATCGCCCCCCTGAATCATGAAGTTTTTGATAACCCGATGAAATAAAGTGCCCTCAAAAACACCCTTTTTAATGAGGGATACAAAGTTATCCCGGTGCTGGGGAGTTTCATTGTAAAGCATGATTATACATTCGCCCATATCCGTTTTAATTTTAACGTATTGGTGTTTTGGCTTTGCAGCGAAGGCAGAGAAAACACCCAGACATAGTAGTAAGGCTAGAATCCTGTTCATTAATATTACTTTGGAGCTAAGGTAAGTTAAAAATGGCTTTATTGAAATGTGGGAAGCTTCAATTTTATTGATTATCTTTCTTACCATACATCAAGGCCGGCTAAAACCCAGAGGTGTACTTTTGTAAAATTAAAACTCAAAAAAATTATGAAAAAGGTATTTTTATTCCTGGTTGCAATTTCAATCAGTGTTGCGTCTTTCGCACAAACAAAGTGGACGGTAGATCCGATGCACTCATTTATAAATTTCTCAGTGAAACACATGGGAATCTCATTTGTAGATGGATCATTTAAAAAGTTTGATGGCGCAGTTACTGCAGCTAAAGAGGATTTAACTGATGCAAAAATCAGCTTTTCAGTTGATGTAAACAGTATTTCTACAAGTGTTGAACCTCGCGATAAGCACTTAAAATCTGATGATTTTTTTAATGCTGAAACTTTTCCATACATGACTTTCGAAAGCACTTCATTTAAAAAATTGAAAGGAAATAACTATGAATTGAGTGGAAAATTGACAATTCGTGATGTAACGAAAGATGTTAAGTTCAATGTAGTATTCGGCGGAACAGCTAAAGATCAGCAAGGAAATACCAAAGCAGGTTTCTCAGCTAACACAACCATTCATCGTTTAGATTATAATATCAAATATGATCCAACAGGAATGGGTGTAGGTAAAGACGTTAAAATAGCCTTAAACCTGGAATTTGTTCAGGCAAAATAATTGATTTTACAGGCCGTCTTACCCAGACGGCCTGTATTAATTTCTACTCATTATGACTAACTTATCTCAATTCAAAACATTCACAAGCGGGTTGCCAATTCAGGAAAACCTTATGCCTGTTCTATTTGTGGGGCACGGATCTCCAATGAATGGGATTGAGGGTAATGAGTTTAGCAACAAATGGGCCTCTATGGCTCAAAATATGCCAGTTCCAACAGCAGTACTGGTGGTTTCTGCACATTGGTTTACCAAAGGCACGCACATTACTGCCATGGATTTCCCTAAAACTATACATGATTTTGGCGGGTTTCCACAGGCACTTTTTGATGTAGTTTATCCCGCACCCGGAAATCCGGAACTTGCTGCTGAAACGGCAGGACTTATACAACATACGCAAGTTGGCCTGGATCATGACTGGGGGCTTGACCATGGTGCATGGACTGTTGTAAGACACATGTACCCAGAGGCAAATATCCCTGTATTGCAATTGAGCATCGACTATACCAAGGATGCGCGCTATCATTATGAGCTGGCCAGGGAATTGCAACTTTTAAGAAAGAAGGGGGTTTTAATTCTTGGGAGCGGAAATATGGTTCACAATCTTAGGATGATGAGTTGGGAAATGATAAATGGCGGAGGCTATGACTGGGCTTTACAAATGAACGATAAGTTTAAAAGCCTGATTCTAAACAATGAGCACAATCCCTTGATGAACTATCAATCGCTTGGTAAAGAGGCTATGCTGGCCATCCCTACTCCGGAGCATTATCTGCCCTTAATGTATACCCTTGGTCTGAAAAATGATAATGAGGAAGTTTCGTTATTTAACGATAAGGCAGTCGGCGGTTCATTAACCATGACTTCTGTTAAGGTAGGCTAATCACATTAGTTTTTTCAGCCACTTTAATACCCAGTCTTTGCCATGATAAGGAGGATAAATCATCCCGGTCATATCTAACTTAGATTGGAAAACAACAGCTCTTTCGTGGCTGAACGACTTGAAGCCGAATTCTCCATGGCAACTTCCCATGCCACTTCCGTTTACCCCCCCAAAAGGCAATTTCGGGTTTGAGATATGAATTAATACATCATTAACACAGGTACCACCTGCACTGGTATTTGCTATAATACGGTGGATGTTCTCTTTGCTATCGCTAAATATATATAGGGCCAGCGGTTTGCTTTTTTTGTTGATGCGGTCAATTACTTCATCTAAACTTTTATAAGTAATGATTGGCAATAGAGGGCCAAAAATTTCTTCGTTCATGATATTTGAATCATCGCTGATTCGCGTAAGAACCGTAGGGCTAATGGTGTTATTTCCCTGGTCTGTTTCGCCTCCAAACGCCACATTGGCGCCTTTATTTGTTGCATCAGCAATCAGTCCTGTTAATCTTTTAAAATGCCTGTCGTTTATAATTTTAGCATAAACGGAGTGATCGATGGTATTGTTCCCGTTGCAGAACATTTTGTTTACGGATTCCTTATAATGCCCAATAAATTCAGCTTGTTTTTCTTCCGGAATAAAAACATAATCAGGTGCAATACAAGTTTGTCCGGCATTCATCAATTTCCCCCAGGCAATCTTTTCTGCTGCACTCTTTAAGTTGGCGGTACCATCAATTACAGTAGGAGATTTCCCTCCTAATTCCAATGTTACAGAAGTGAGGTTTTTTGCAGCGGCTTCCATCACCACCTTTCCAATGACGGTGCTTCCTGTAAAGAAAATATGATCGAATGGCAGTTCAAGCAAAGCTGTTGATACCGAGGCATCGCCCTCAAAGCAGCAGATTTCCTGCTCTTCAAAACATTCGGCAATAATCCGTGCAATAACTGAGCTGGTTGCCGGGCTGAGCTCTGATGGTTTTAATATAGCGCAGTTCCCTGCTGCAATGGCAGAGATTAAGGGGGCCATCAGCAATTGAAAAGGATAGTTCCACGGCGAAATGATCAAACAAACGCCTTTTGGTTCATAATAAAGCCTATTTTTTGCAAAAAGGTTGGTTATTGTTTTGCCAATGTATTTAGGCCTCATCCAATTTTTGACGTTCTTAATCGCAAAATCAATTTCAGCATAAGTAAAAATCAGTTCGGTAACGGCAGCTTCAAACTGGCTTTTGCGAAGATCCTGCTGTAAAGCAACATATACCTCAGCCTCATGCTTTTCTATACCGCGCTTTAATGCCTTTAATTTATTAATTCTTTGTGCGGCATTACTGGTCCTAAGCGTATATTTATGCGCTTGCTGGGCATTAAAAACAGAGTTGATCGTTTGCGTCATGTTAGCTTGCCAAACCGGCCTAAAATTGTTAAAATAGGTTAAATTAATTGTCCTTAATTACTATTGTATTGAAAATAGATTGATTTAAGGGATATTGCACATGTAAAATAAATATACAAAATGAAAAGGGGATTTTTTACTGTACTAGCCACTATATTATTTCTCCAGTTGGGGAATGCCCAGACCGTTAAAACAGGGGTTTTGGTTATTGGTAATGGCAGGGGTGCATTGGCAGCAAGCATTCAATCAAGTGTTTCTGGTGCTAAAACAGTTTTATTATTACCGGGAGAAGATTTTGAAGCCACACTCGCCTCAGGGAATTTATCTTCTGGGATAGAAGCCAGCCTGATTAAGAGGCAAAAGCCCCAAGATAAAGCCGAAATCAACTCCGCGATAAAATCATGGACAGACACACTTAAAAACCTGACAATAATAAAAAATGCGAACTGGATAAAATTAAAAAGATCTGGAAGCGGCTGGAGTGCGCAGCTAAGTGACGGCAGAACAATAAAGGCTATTGCCATGGTGAATGCGGATAAAACAGGAAAGGTTAATGCTGCTATTCCTTTGCAAAATGTAAATAAGTCGTGGCATTCCCTTACTTATAATAACAATCTTTACAGAACAAGTATTGCCTCTGGTGAACATACAGGAAATACGTCCTCAAATCAGCTATTTCTAAGCGATCTGCTTATTCCTGAACAGGATAATCTTGTGCTGCTAAATTCAGGAATTGAAAGCATCGCCGCAGGACAGGCTGCCGGAGCTGTGGCTGCTTATGCTGCTTTTTTCAAAACTAAAACCTCTCAGGCTCCGTTAAAGGAGATTCAGGGCGAGCTAATGAAGTACCAGTTGTCCCTAATGCCATTTTCAGATATTAAACCAACTGATACCAATTGGAAATCTATTCAGTTTCTGGGTCTTTCGGGATTTTTAAAAGCAGATATAGTTAACGGAGTGGCTAATTTTGAACCGGAGCGGACGGTATCAACCGCAGAAATAAAAGAACCTGTTAAGGAGTATTATTATAAGGCACAGATCTGGTTTGATGAACATAAGGAGCCCGAAATGACTATCGGCGCAACACTAAACCTTGTTTGTTATGTGGGAGGGAAATCGCCAAAGAATACCGAAGACGAGATTAAGAAGAACTGGAAAACTGTATATAAGTTTAAAACGGAATACGATCCTGCGCGAAATATTACAAGAAGAGAGTTTGCCGTTCTGGTAAACGAATATCTAAAACCATTTGCTGTTAATACTGATAAAGCAGGAAGAATAATGAGGTAAAACACAAATAGATAAAAACTAATTTGTTTTTCTGTGTTATAGTTTGTGTCTATGTGCCTATCAAGATTAAGTATCTGTTATATCTTGAATATGGTTGTTTTTGAGTACAGATAGGCTTACCTTTGCACCATCAAAAACAACAATAAAACACAAAATATAATTATGGCTATAGTAGGAAAAAAATTCCCAAGTGTTAGTATCGATGCGATGTCAGAAATGGGTGACGATTTAAAGATCAATGTATTTGAAGAAGCAGTAAGCAAAGGGAAAAAAGTTTTATTATTCTGGTATCCAAAGGATTTTACTTTTGTTTGTCCAACAGAATTGCACGCTTTTCAAGCAGCTTTACCTGACTTTGAAAAAAGAAATACAATTGTAATTGGTGCATCATGCGATACAAACGAAGTGCACTTTGCATGGTTAAACACTCCAAAAGATAATGGTGGTATTGAAGGCGTTACTTATCCAATTTTAGCAGATACTCATAGACAATTGTCTAACATTTTAGGTATTGTTGAGCAAGAGGTTGAATATGATGAAGAAGGAAACGAAATCTTCTCTGGATCAAACGTTACATTCAGAGCAACTTACCTAATTGACGAAACCGGCAAAGTTTTCCATGAAAGCGTTAACGATATGCCAGTAGGTAGAAATGTTAAAGAATATTTACGTTTAATTGATGCTTACGCTCACGTTCAGAAACATGGCGAAGTTTGCCCTGCAAACTGGGAAGAAGGAAAAGAAGCAATGAATGCAAACAGAACTGGCGTTGCTGAATATTTAAGCGCTAACTAATCAATTAAAAATTATGTTTTTAGAATTAACAGAAGATAATCTTCAACAATATGTTGCTGAAAACAAGAAAGTAATGGTTCAGTATGCTGCATCGTGGTGCGGGAATTGCCGAATCATGAAGCCTAAGTTTAAGAAACTAGCTGCTGAAAACGAAGATGTTGCTTTCTTAATTGTGGATGCCGAAAAACTTCCGGCTTCACGTAAACTGGCAACGGTTGACAATTTACCAACTTTTGCAGCCTTTGAAGGCGGCGTTTTGGTAGATCAGGTTCAAACGAACAAAGCAGAAGTATTAAGCGAATTATTTAATAAAATAAAATAATGAAAATTCCGGTTATAAGACAGCTATTCCAAAATACTACTCCAGAAAATCTTGAGGCAACTTTATCAGTTTTAGAAGCTTTTTGTGAATTCAGAGGGGTAAGTGAGGAAGAAATTGATGTAGCAGGAGAGATGATCACCAATATCTGCGGAGCGCTTGAAGTTCATGAGAACGTAAAAGCAGGAGCAGTTGAAAAAGATGCATTAAATGCATTTGGTCAAAAAGTAATGGGATCAATTGACAGGCATTAATTTAGCAACATAATAAAAAGGGGGATTTCAGTGTGAGATCCCCCTTTTTATTGCTTAAACTTTTTTAGCACACTCGTCATTCCGCCCGTCATCTCCTTTGGTTAATCAAAGGAGATGACGGGACCATCTTATGCCAGGTTACGTCCGGCATTTACAATGCCATATACCGTTCTGATGGCAAGCTTCTCATATGATTGTTTTTCTTCCTCTGTAATTTCGTTCTGTAGCTGTTCTAAAGCGTAATGCTGGATAAGCACCAAAGGCAGTACGATCTTCTCTCTAACGGCAATAGAGCGCTTTTCTACAGGATAATTCTCCATTAGTGTCTCATGACCCGCCAACTTTAAAAGCATCTCTTTAGAAAGCGTAAATTCATCAAAAAGAATCTTCCAGAAAGCACCGTATTCCTTGTCGTTTATAAAATGAGCCGTAACAGCAAAGTCAGACTTGCTCATAGACATCATACAGTTGTCTATGATGGTTTTAAAGTAGCCGGATTCCTGATAGGTTTTAACAACCTTATCCCAGTTTCCTGCTTTTTCCTGGCTTTTTAATGCCGTACCCATACCATAAAATCCTGGAATATTCTGTTTAAGCTGGCTCCATGCAGTAACAAAGCTTATCGCTCTCAGGTCTTCCAGTTTTAATGCGCCACCAGAATTTCTTTTTACCGGCCTGCTGCTGATGGTAATTTTAGACAACAAAGTAAGTGGCGAGAATTTCTCCAGGTAACTTAAAAACAATGGATGCTTACGCAGGGCTACAAATGATTCATAACTTTCCTGCGCCATTATATCCAAAAGATTTTTATGAACAGGATCTAATAAAATATTATGTCTCTCCTTAATACCCGCAGAAATACCTGCGTTTATTAATTGTTCAATGTTGAATTCGGCACTGTCTATAGACCCATACTGAGAACTGATTGTTTGTCCCTGAATGGTAAGCTGGATGTTTTTATTAGCAATCTCTTTACCCATAGAGGCATAGAAACGGTGCGTTTTACCTCCACCTCTTGAAGGCGGACCACCGCGACCGTCAAAAAATGCAAGTTGAATATTGTGTTTGTTTGCCGTTTCTGTTAAAGCAACCTTGGCGTTAAAAATGGACCAGTTTGCCATTAAATAACCACCATCTTTCGTGCTGTCAGAGAAGCCCAGCATAATGTCTTGTTTGTTCCCTCTTTTCTTTAAATGTTTTTTGTAAAACGGATGAGAATACAAGGTTTCCATAATTGTAGCCGCATCAGCAAGGTCATGAACTGTTTCAAATAGCGGAACAAAATCAATAGAAAGATCATCTTCTTCCCATCCATTCCATAAGAAAAGCTCTATGAGTTGCAAAATATCGCTCGCTTGCTGGCAATTACTGATAATGAATCGGTGGCAGGCAAGTTCTCCATTGCTTTGCTGTATTTGTTTCACTTCAGTAATGGTTTGAAGCGTATCCTGAACCAATGAATCGGCCTTATCGCTATGCGATACTCTGGCACTTTTAAAGGAAAGGGTCTTGATTTTTTCTTCTTCCGATAAGCTGTCGTAGTTCTCAGGGAACATAGAATTGATCGGTTTACTTTGTCGGCAATAGGCATGCACGTCTCTTAATACCCTGCTGTCCTGTCTGATATCAAGTGAGGCAAAGTGACTGCCATAAAGCTCAACCTTACGGATCAGGTCAGAAACGATATCGGCAAACAGGCCGTCGTGGCTATCTATCAGTGTGTTTTTAATTTTATTCAGGTGTTCGATCAGAAAGTCTGAAATGTTTTCCATTTCAATATTCGGATCAAATGCATTTTTGTATAATACATCGTGAACTATCGCGATAGGCTCATCCACACCTCTAAAGGTGATGCGTCTCTTTAGGTTTCTAAAATCGCGGTAATAGCATCTGAACAAGATCTGGCGAAGCATTTTTGATACCTGCACGGTAGATTCGGTATGTACATTAGGGTTACCGTCTCTATCGCCACCCGGCCAAAAACCTAATTCTATAATCTTTTTAGAATCAAGGCTGTAATCGTTCAGGCTTTTGTCTATTTCCGATTGGATATTTGCTGCAGCAAAATAAAACACATTTTCGAGGTACCATGCTAAACTTAGCGCTTCATCAACCGGGGTTGGTGATTTTTTATTGAAAAATGGCGTTTTACCTAATTGCTGAAGCAAAAGGTGGATGCTGGTGATGTCGTTAATTTTAATGGCTGCGGTAAGGTCTGTGATGATAGACAATACGCTTCCGGGATAAAATTGAGTTGGGTGTGCGGTTAAAACAAGTCTTAAAGAGAATTCCTCAATCAGTTTTTCTATTTTCTGATTTAAAGAGCTGTCATCAATTCCTTTTTTTAGATAAGAAAGCAATGCATTATGCTCATCAGAAGCATTAAGTTTGTTAAAAGATGCATCTTCAACAGCATCAAATAACACCACCTGGCGCTCAATATATTGGATAAATCTGAACAGAAGATCAATCACGTCCTTAGCTCCGTTATTTTGCGTATACTTCTTGAAAAAAGCATTAATAATTTCTGCCGGAGTTTCATGGTTATTTACACCATCTTCACAGTATTTTATAAATAATGGCAACAGTGTGCCGGTATCTTTAATCTTGTAAAAAGGAAGGGTAAGGAAAAGGCTGTTATAGAGTTCAAATCTGGATACTACTTCGTTGTTAAATACTGATTCTCTCTGACCTTTTGCGCGTTGTTTCTGCATCATATTTAAAGGGTATTTTTTCGCGCTTAAGCTACCAAAAATGATTCAAAAAAAAGACCCCAAAGTGCTATTAATTTAATTTTGATTTTTTTGCAAAAAAAACTAACTTAGTACCATAGAGGTTAAACAAATCCTTTTAAACTTATGTGCTGATTTGAGGGCGGAAACGCAATAAATGAAGCAATTTAATTGTTAATTTTTTGGGGTAAAACAGCCGTTAAGATTTTCTTAACGGCTGTTTTGTTTAGTGTAAGTCTGCCGGAACTTCAACATTCTTTTTGAACTTTTGAAGATACAGCAGCGGAATTGAACATAAAAGGATCAGTCCCGCCACCCAATATGCATCACTATAAGTGAGCAGTAATGACTGTTTTGTAACCACACCTTCAACGGCCTTTGCGGCCAAAGCTTTTGCGTCTAAATAGTTATATCCCTTGGCCATAAAATTCTTTATAAAGCCATTAAAACGATCGGTAAATGCAGGGTTATATTCATTAATGTTTACGAGTAAATTGCTGCGGTGAAAACCCTGACGAACATGTATCAAAGTAGTTAATGCAGCGATACCAAATGAACCGCCAAGTTGTCTCATCATGTTGTTCAAACCAGAGCCTTGTCCAATCTCGGCACCTTTCAGATCCTGAATGGCCAAAGTGGTTAACGGTACAAACAATAATGCCATACCAACACCCCTTATCATTAAAGGAAGAAAGAAATCATTGGTGCCTGATTGCAGGGTAGATTTACTCAGCATAGAACAAAATACGAAGAAGAGGAACATCCCGATGGTTGCCATAAACTGAGCCGGAATGCCTTTTTTAAGGAAAATCCCAATAAATGGCATCATCACGATGGTACATAAACCACCAGGGAACAACAATTCGCCCGTTTGGAGAGGCGAGAAGCCCAGTAAATTCTGGCAAAATACAGGGAACACGAAAACGGACCCATAAAGCCCGAAGCCCAGGATAAACGAGGTAAACATACCCACTGAAAAGCTCCTGTGGCGCATAATCTTAAAGTTCACAATAGGGTGGTCGGTGCTCAGCTCCCTCCAAATGAACAGCAGTAAGCCAAGGACAGATGTAACTGCAAGTGCTGTGATATAAGGGGTGGCAAACCAGTCTTCACTTTCGCCTTTTTCCAATACGGTCTGTAAACTTCCAACTGCAACGGCAAGTAATGCAATACCCCACCAATCTACAGGCATACCCTTTCCATCCTTAGGTGTCTCTCGAACAAACATATAGGTACAATAGGCCGCCAGGATGCCGACGGGAATATTTACATAAAAAATTAACGGCCATGAACTGATCTCTAACAAATAACCACCAATTGTTGGCCCTACAGTAGGCCCTACAACGGCGCCCAATCCAAACAAGGCTGTGGCAATACCAACATCTTCTCGTGGCCAGGTCTCAATTAATATGGCCTGAGCAGTTGAAATTAAGCCTCCTCCGGCTAGCCCCTGTAATATACGGAACAGGATCAGCTCTTCGAGGTTGGTTGCATTTCCGCAAAGAAATGATGCAACGGTAAAAAGTATAATAGAGAACAGGAAATAGTTTTTACGGCCAAAACGACTACCCAGCCATCCCGACATAGGCAATACGATTACGTTAGCTACAGCGTAGCCGGTAGATAGCCAGGCAACATCCTCTAGGGTGGCGCCCAGGTTACCTTGTATTTGGGGTATAGCAACGTTTACAATAGTGGTATCAATCAGCTCCAGTAAGGAAGCTGTGATCACTGTAAAGGTTATTATCCACTTTTTTAAACCTTTCTCGGCCATTTTTAGTCTTTTATAGAAACAGAAACCTTAACACTCATACCAGGGCGTAATTTTGCCATGATCTCTTTAGGTGCTTTAGTGATTTTTATTTTTACGGGCACACGTTGTACTACTTTTACAAAGTTACCTGTAGCATTGTCGGGAGGTAACAAAGAGCCTTTTGCACCGGTAATAGGCGCAAAATTGTAAACCTCTCCCTGTACATCGGCATCCGGATAAGCGTCAACCTCTACCTTAACTTTTAACCCGGGATTGATTTCTTCAAGCTGGGTTTCTTTAAAGTTTGCAGTAACATAAATACTGTTTTCATTTACAACAGAAAACAAAGACTGACCGGCCTGTACCAGCTGCCCTTTTTGAACATTCTTTTTAGAAACAATTCCTGTTGCCGGTGCTTTAATGTCGGTATATGATAGCTGCAATTTAGCAAAATCAACTTCCGACTGATGCTGGCTAACTCCAGTATTGCTTACTGCTAACTGCGACTGAGTAGTACCAACCTGCTTAACTGCGGCAGTATATTGGTCGTTAGCGGCAGTAAATGCAGCTTGGGCGGATTCTTTTTGCGCCTTAGCCTGGTCAAATTGCTGCTGGGTAATAGAGCCATCTTTAATCAGGTTTGCATAACGATCGTAATCCTTTTGGGCTAATGATAATTTAACTCTTGCCTCTTCAATATTAGCCCTTGCAGTACTTGTATTTGCTGCAGTGGCCGCAATTTGTGATTCAGAAACACCCACGCCAGCACTGGCACCTTTTTGTCCGGCCATGGCCTGCTCAAGCTTTACTTTGTAATCGCTATCATCAAGCTTAACCAAGATATCGCCTTCTTTTACAGCGGTGTTTTCTTCAAATTTAATTTCCTTTACATAGCCTCCAACACGTGCAACTACCGGGCTAATGTCTCCATCAATCTGTGCGTCATCCGTATCAACGTGTTTGCTGTAGTAAATATACTCTTTGGTGCCAAATATGGCTCCAATTACAATTAATACCCCTAATATGATTGGTATAACTTTGTTTTTCTTTTTCTTTTCAGTTGTCATTGCTGTAATTTGTTATGGTAGTTATTGGGCGATTTTTCCTGTTGATTTTAATAGCGTATAGTAGGCCAGTCCGGCATCTGCTTTAGCTAATTCTAAATTGATTTTGGCTTGGTAAAGCAACGTTTCTGCATCAATGCGGTCGATGGCTGAGGCAACATTGTTTTTGTATTTCGAAGCCAGTAAGTTGTCGTTTTCAGTAGCCTGTGCAATAGAAGTTTCAAGCACTTTTATTTTATTTAAAGCCAGTTGATAATCCTGATAATTTTTGTTGATCTCCGTTTTCACCTGATCTGATAAAATATCTTTTTGGATACCTACATTTTTCTGTTGAATGCGAGCTTCGGTTACTTTGTTTTTATTGGTCCATAAGCTTCCGATATTCCATGAAATATTGGCTCCAAGCGTCATTGGTACAATGTACTGATTGGTTGGAGGGATAAATTTCCCGCTTGGGTTAATGTAGTACAAGTTTGCGCCAACACCAACTGTAGGTATTGTATTTGCCTGAATGGATTTGATGTTCATATCAGCAACCTTATTCTGCAAATCGGCCTGTTTTAGTTCCTGACGGTTGGATAAGGCCAAATCGATGTATGATGTTAATGGCGAAACCGGTTTTAAAGCATTATCCGGATCAGCAATTTCTATCTCCGTGTTTTCATCCAGCCCTAATAAAATATCCAGGTTGTAGTTAATTACTTTCCTGTTGTTTTCGATCTCCATTTCGGTTAGCGAAACATTGGCTTGTTGTAATTGAAACCTTAAAACATCGTTTTTAGTTACTATTCCCTGCTCAAAAAAGCGCTGCGATTGCTTTAATTGTCCGGCAATAGATTCCAGATTCTGGGCAACTACTTTTTTGCTTTGCAATACTTTAAACAACGAATAGTAAGTGTTTATTACTGCGTAGCTAACTTCTTCTTTGTTTTTATCGGCATCTAAACGGGCAACATCGGTAAGCAATTTTGTTGATGCTTCTGCATACCTTAATTTACCCCCTCCGTATACTAATTGTTCCACCGCGGCAGTTCCTATAAATGCATCTGCTCTGTTGGGTAAATTAATTGGATCTGCGCCACCAATGCTTAATTTATTAGTGGGGATCTCGGCATGGTTGTATAAAAAGGAAGCACTGGCTGTAGGCAGTGCGTTGTCTTTAACTGATGCGAGTTTAGAAACAGCTTCATCAATTTTACTTTGTGATAGTTTTAAATTCTTGCTGTTACTTATGCCTAACTCAATTGCTTCCTGTAGGCTTAGCTTTTTTATGTTTTGGGCATATAGCATTCCAGGGAGCAGAAAAGCCACAAGGCTTAATTTAATTGTGTTGCGTATCATTGTTGGGGTGTTAGATAAATAGTGATGAGATCCTTTAAATGGGTAATTAAACGATCTGTGATGATTTTTCGGTCTTCTTTGTTGTTGATGTCGAGCGTAGTTCCTGATGTTATTTTAGAAGGGGAGATGGCTACATAACTTATGGTTCCCATTACAGTAGCGATAAGCATTTTTACATCCACTTTTTTGAAGCTTCCATCTTCAATTCCATCTTCAATAATGTGCTGGATAACCAACAGATTTTCGGCCATTGCATTTTTGATGGTGATGAACATTTCTGGTCTTTGAGATAAAGACAACTCTCTATGCATCATTTTATGAAAAGTGTGATTGCAAAGTATGCGTGTGGCATAGCCATCAACTACTTTTAACAGTTTTTCCATTCCCGATAGGCGGTCTTTGCTAATGCTATTCAGTTCCTCTTTGAATCCCTGTATCCGGTTATTCATCATTTCAACGAATACGCCTTCTTTTGACCCAAAATAATAGTTAATCATAGCCATATTTGCGCCTGCCTCTTTCGCAATCTGACGGGTTGAGGCACCTTCATATCCTAATTCAGCAAACAGCTTTGAAGCTGCCTCCAGAATACTCGATCTCTTATCTGCTTTTTCCATGTAATCAAATTGTGAGGCAAAATTAATCAATCGATTGATTAATTTATATCTAATTTTATATAGAAAATGTTTGTTGACTTTGGGTTGACAAAAGTCAGCACATGTCGTCGTATCCTCCACTCTTTCCGTCATCTCGAATGCATGTGAGAGATCTCTTGGTTATGCAGGTTCAAGAGATCTCTCACATGCATTCGAGATGACGAATTGTGCGATACAAAATATAAAAGCCTGCTCAAATATGAGCAGGCTCTCTAAAAACATTCTTACCGTAATTTTAGTTGTTGTGCTGATCAAGCCATTTTTTCTCTACAACATAAGATACAATTAGCCCCAGGCCTCCAAAAATGAAGATTGATCCAAAATATACTGCTACAGCCTCTTCATCATCTATACCTGCTTGCAACACGCAAAATAGTGCAGTTAGTATACCCAATCCTAAACCAACCATCAGTAATCCAAATTTTAAACTCAAAAAAGGAGTAGGGGCGCTTTGCCTTGATCGGGCAATTCCCGGATCTATTCCGCGCTCTATCATTGCCATTTTTTCTTTGTTAGACATGTATCTTATGCCAAAAACCATTGCTGTTGTGCAAACAAAAAGCGATATAAATACTAATTCTGGTCCCATGTTATTCTATTTTATATTTTAAATATTCTGTTGTTTTGAATCTGTGTTCTGTGTGCTATGACTACATCAAAATATTTCAGGTTACACAGATTTTAAAAAAATGTTTGTCGCTGTTATTTTATCTTTATTTAAATTTTGAGATACATTGGATGAGCTTATAAAAAAAATAAACAGCATTTATCCGCTAAAGCCCGATAGTCTTAAGCTTTTGCTTGGTGAAATGCATAAGATAGCGCTGCCAAAAAATAAGGTTTTAGTTGAAGCGGGACATATAGGCCGCTCGGCTTACTTTATCCAGAAAGGCATTGCGCGTGCTTATTGCGAAGGAAGGGATAACCAGATCACCTTTTGGTTTGGCCTTGAAGGCGATTTTGTGTTTTCCTATAACAGCTATATAAATGGACAGCCGGGCTACGAGAGCATAGAATTGTTAGAGAACAGTACTCTTTATGAAATTAAAGATGAAGCCTTACAACGCTTATTTTTGGAAAATATAGACCTTGCAAACTGGGGCAGAAAGCTGGCAGAGCTTGAGCTGATTAAGCTCGAAGAACGCTATATTTCCAGATTATTTAAATCGGCGTCAGAATGTTATGCTGAGTTGCTAAAAAACTCACCTAATTTGATCCAAAGAATCCAACTGGGATATATTGCTTCTTACCTTGGCGTTACCCAGGTTACGCTTAGCCGAATCCGTGCAGAAATAAAATAGCAAACTCATTTTTTAACATTTGTAAAAAAATGGCCTGTTAATTCGGCCTAATTTTGCAGAAAAAAAAATTATGAGCTGGATTATTTTAATAATTGCCGGATTGTTTGAGGTTGGATTTACCACCTGTTTAAAGCTATCCAATAACTTTACCAACTTTAAATGGAGTTTGGCTTTTGCTGTTTGTATTTCGTTAAGTTTTTACTTCCTAAATAAAGCCACCCAAACTTTACCAATGGGAACGGCATACGCAGTGTGGACAGGTATAGGAGCGGTAGGAACTGTAATAGTTGGAATATTGTATTTTCAGGAACCTGCCAATTTCTGGCGCATCTTTTTTATCGCAACGCTAATTGGGTCTATTCTGGGGTTAAAATTCTTTGCTGGAAGCCATTAGGTTTTGGGCTTAAGTGTGGTGCAGCAACCTTCGTCATCTCCTTTGATTAACCAAAGGAGATCACGGCCAATGTAAGCCATTAGTTTTTATCAATTGTTGTAACCTGCAGGCCTACCTCGGCGTCATAGCTGTATATGCAGCAACAGCAAACAGATCAAGACCTAATTGCAGAAGTCCTGATGGGTAATACCTCCGCTTATTCGGAATTGGTAAAACGCCATCAGCGCTTTGTATTTACGCTTGCTATACGTTTTGCTAAAAACAGGGAAGATGCAGAAGAAATTGCTCAGGATTGCTTTGTAAAGGCATACAAAGCCTTAGGTACCTTTAAGCAAACGTCTAAATTTTCTACATGGTTGTATACCATTACTTATACTACGGCTATGTCTTTTTTACGGAAAAAGCGAATTGATACACAATCAATACACGGGAATGAAAATGAACTGGAGCTGGAAGGACATAAATCTGATTTGAGTGATAACCTGGCCGAAAGGAAATCTACAAACAAATATCTTGATGAGGCAATTTCTACGCTTTCTAACGATGATATCGCGATAGTTACGTTGTTTTATAAGGGCGAACAAAGTTTAGAAGAAATTGCGGCGGCACTAAATATGCCGGCAAATACAGTTAAAGTCAGGCTGCACAGAGCAAGGGCGCGACTAAAAGAGCGGTTAGAATTTTTATTAAAAGACGAGGTAAAGGAATTATTATGGAATTAAAAGACGAAGAGTTAACCAGGTTACTGAAAGGCATGGAGATGGAAGAGCCATCAATGTCTTTTACTCGTAACGTGATGGAGCAGATAAAGCTTGAAAAGCAACCTGTAGCTCTAAAGACACGGGTAGATAATCGAATTATTTATGGTATAGCTGCTATTTTTGGAGCTTTCATTGCAGGGGTTTTTATATATGCAATAGCCAATAGCACTGTTACATACGAACTGCCTAAAGTTAAAATTGACCTAACCGGGGCGGTTGACAAAACCTTGACTCCCGGTTTTTTAACTGCTTTCCTGTTTATAGATGTAGTTATTGCATTGATCTATTTCGATAGTATCCTGAGAAGAAAAAAAGGCAAGAGCCTTCAATAAAACTACTTTATTTCTATAGGGAGTTCCACAAAGGTCTTATCCCAGGCAATAATTAAATTAGCGCCCTTTTCCTGTGATGTAAAAGTAATACACAGTGACTCAACCGTGCTGGTTAGCGTTTTTACCGGAACATCAACTCTTACCAAATCTTTTTCCTGATTATAAGTAAAAGCGCCCCATTTATCAGTCTGTTTATTGATGATAAGTGTCCAGTTGTCTTTATTTGGGATGGCAAATAAGCTATAAGAACCAGCTTTTATCTTCTTGCCGGCAATAACTACGGTCTTATAGAATTTAATTTCTGTCGATTCATTTGCACCTACACGCCATACTTTGCCAAATTGCTCAAGTACACCAAAAATTTCCCGACCTTTTTTTGAAGGGCGAGAATAGACGACTTTGATTAATGGTTTAGAATCGTCCTTCGCCTTTGCAACACTTAAAGGGAAATAAGCAATATCAGCAGGGCTCGAATCAATAGCCGGGAATTTTACATCCTGCGCCATTGTGTTGCCGGCAAATATTGCAAACAGAGCAAAAAGCATTATTTTCTTCATAGGGAGAAGGTGTAGTAAAGAAAAATGTAGTTTAATATTCGCGGCCTTTAACGATTCCGTTTAAGAAAATGGCACCAAAAATAAAACCGACGATACCGCCAAGAATTGCATACCCAAAACTTCCGGAAATGATAAAGGCTGTTAAAATTCCAAAAAACATACCTAAAATGTAGTAAACCCAGTCAAAACTGTTGTTGTTTTCTTGTTCAGTCATTGTTAAAATACTTAGGCCGCAAAGATATTGATTTATTTTATCTGTGTATAATTTATCTCTAATTGTTGGGCAAAAGGCACCTTTTCTCCTAAGCAGATCCCAATCTGATACGAAGCAGATGTAAATACCCTTTATGTGCGGGAGTTTGTATCGCTTTACAGAAAGGGACTTATTTTTCATGGCTATTTACAGTAATTATTCTGATCAGGAGCTCTCAGGCTTATTGAAGTCTGGAGACCAAGTTGTGTTTACTGCTATTTATAACCGGTATTGGAAAAAAATGCAGGGGTTGCCTGGAGCCATACCAAAGATACAGAGATATAGGAGTAAAAATCTTACGATTCGTTCTGAGCATAAACTTCCGAATACGGAGCTATATTACCGCATTAAATTTCGAATCCAGATTAATTTTATCTCAATAATTGGGATGCGGAGGATAAATATTGCTGTTATAATATAAAGATCTTTCTGTCCTCTTACGGAATGTTAGTTAATAAGTGGACAGGGGTCAGGTTCCCTTGTCTATTCCGTTTTTGATGGAAAATAATTTAGGTAGTATGTTGTAGTTCGCCAGGAAGGGAACATGGCGCTAAAGAATACAACTAAGTATTTCTCCAGCTGATTACATCATATTTAGTACGTTTCTGATCTTCATCACCACCATAAATTAAGTGCTTTTTGATAAATAATCCAGTCGTTAATTCTTCAAAATAATCTAACTCTTTAAATAAAGAGGCAGAAATGGTGTGAGTTGCCTTGATTTCAAAAATGTCAAAGCCATTGTGTGTTTTTATTAATAAATCTACTTCCCTACCATTACTTGCCTGCCAGAAGTTATAATCCTGATGGAGATATTGATGATTGTTTTTCTTCTGATATTCGGCAATGATCATATTTTCGAAAAGGTTGCCCTTGAGTCTGTTTTGTTCAAAATCTTCTGGTGTTCTGATGCCTAGCAGGTAATTAAGTAAACCTGTATCATAAAAATAAAGCTTAGGACTTTTTACCAGACGTTTATTGAAATTTTGATGATAAGGCTGTAGCTGAAATGTAATATAACTGCTTTCGAGAATAGAAAGCCATGCTTTTGCGGTAGGTTGCGAAATGTCACATTCGTTAGCCAGCGCGCTAATATTTAACAGTTGCCCAGCACGAGCCGCGCACAAACCAATAAATGTACGGAAAAGGTTTAAATCGCGGATATTTAACAACTCGGTTACGTCTTTTTCTATATAGGTTTGGATGTAATTGGCGTAAAATACTACAGGATCGATTTCTCGGGTGTAAATAGCGGGATAAAATCCTTTAACCGCTGTTTGAGAATAGGAATTTTTCTGGATACCAGCGTTTTTTAATTCAGAAAAATCGAATGGTAAAAGTTTAAATAGAGCTACCCGTCCGGCTAGCGTTTGTGTGATACTGTTTAACAGGTGGAAATTTTGAGAGCCTGATAGGATAAATTGACCCATTTGTCCACTGTCGTCTACGATACCTTGTATATAAGAAAAAAGTTGGGGTACGCGTTGCACCTCGTCAAAAATAACATGCTGGTTATATAGGTTTAAAAATCCAATAGGATCATCTGTTGCGAAGGCGCGTATATCTGGATTTTCTAATGATATATAGCGATATTCAGGAAATAATTCTTTTAATAATGTAGTTTTCCCTGACTGCCTGGGACCAGTTAAAGCGATGATTGGGAATTTATTTTTTTGCAGATGTATATGTCTGGAAATCTGTCGTGTAATAAATTTTTCCATTATCAAATATACGGTAATTTTGAATTTACATGTATTTTATTTTGAATTTGCATGAGATTTATTTTGAATTTGCATGGCTTCTGTTTTGAGCCTAAATAGATGCTCTATAGAATTATTCACAAGGCAACATATTCTGTTGCCTTTTTTGTAATCAACTTTTATCAAGGCTTATTGATGATTGCCACAGTAAGCCGACTTACACAATTCATTTTGCCTTTGTCGCTATAAATCTTGATTTCCCATACATGGGTTTTTGCACCAATATGCAGGGCCTTGCAAATCCCGGTTACAAGGCCGCTTTTTACCGGGCGCAAATGATTTGCATTGATCTCTAAACCTACAGCCACATACTTTTCCGGATCAATACACATATAGGAAGCAACACTGCCAAGGGTTTCGGCCAGCACGACAGAAGCCCCGCCATGTAAAATTCCGGCAGGCTGGTGTGTGCGCTCATCAACCGGCATGGTTGCTGTTAAAAAATCTTCGCCCACTTCGGTGAACTGTATATCTAAAAAGCCTCCCATGTGATTTTTGGGCTGGTTATTTAGCTTTGCCGGTGAAAATTCTGTAAACCAGATCATAAGTACCTTTCTTTAATAATACCAACATGATGCATAATATGGCCTGCCATTACAAAAAGGATTGCTCTTACCGTGATTTGTCTTTCAGAAGCCGTTCCGCTTCTGTTAAGCTCTTTTTCTGTAAACGACTTAATTAAATAAAGATTCGACTTACGTAAATGCGCAAATTCTTCAGAAAGGCTCAATAGACTTCTATCTGAAAAATGAGCGTTTGCTACATAATCATCTTCTTCAAAGCCGGGAAGTGCATGTTGTTCTCCGCGGGCAAAGCACATTAGCCGGTATACAAATACACGCTCAGTATCAATGATATGGCCGATCAATTCTTTGATGGTCCATTTTCCGGGGGCATAGGCGTAATCTGCCTTTTCTATCAACGAGTTTATAAAATCTGGAAATTCGATGGCTTGTTTTTCCAGTAATTCAATTACATCTTCGCCTACAAGCTTAATGTATGTTTCAGCCCAGGCGGGGTACTCATGTGTTTGAGGTCGGTTCATAAGTTATACTGCTTTTTAAAACGATACGAAATGTTGTGCCTTTACCTAATTCAGATTCTTTAACGAATATTTGTCCGCTATGATAGTTCTCGATAATGCGCTTGGTTAGAGATAGCCCTAAGCCCCATCCCCGTTTTCGGGTTGTATAGCCGGGTTGGAAAACGGCATCAAATTTAGATCTTGCAATTCCTTTTCCGGTATCGGTTACATCAATAAAGACCTCTTCTTTGGTCAGATTTTCTATGATATTTATGGTAATTGTGCCTTCGTTTTCGATGGCGTTGGCTGCATTTTTAAGCAAATTTTCTATTACCCAATCAAATAATGGAACGTTCAATAATGCACGCACCTGCTCATCGCCGTTAATGGTAAAGATGATCTTGTCTGATGTGCGCAATTTAAAGTACTCTACAAAATTATAGATAACGGTGTATACCACGTGGTCTTCTACTATTGGTTTGGAGCCTATTTTTGAAAAACGGTCGGTAATTACTTCAAGGCGTTTAATGTCGTTTTCCATTTCGGCAATGAGCGGATCGTCTTCTGCATCGAATCTCGATTTTATCAGTTCAACCCAGGCCATGAGCGACGATATGGGGGTGCCCAGCTGATGTGCTGTTTCCTTAGCCATACCCACCCATACCTGATCCTGCTCTGCCTTACGAGCAGAACTGAAAGCTACATATGCTGTAAGCAGGAATAGGGCAATTACCCCCAATTGTATATAAGGGAAGTAACGAAGCTGTGTTAGGGTAGGCGAATCTTTATAGAAAATCCACCATCGGGTGCCATCCAAGCCTGTAATTGGAGTAGGAGGATGCTGTTTTTTCATGGTTCTTAATTCACGTGCGAAATAGGCAGGATCGTAAGTAACGTTTGTCTTTTTTTCGAGATCGTAGTTTGTTTTAGTCGAATCCAGCCCCTGAAAACTAAGGATTTCCATCTTTGTAGAATCCGTCATGATAACCGGAAGCTTGGTATTGGTTCTGATGAGTTCTATCAAACTGGTATAGCGGTCATCATCGTACATAACCAGCGACTGCTCTGTTACTTTTACATAGAGTTGAAGCTGTAATTGCTCCTCCCGCTCCATTTTTTTAACAAAGAAGTCGCTGTAGAAAACAGATGCTGCTCCAATAATAATGGCAAAGAACAGCAAAAAGAACTTCCATCGTCGTTTTTTCTCGTAAGGATTCATAGAATATGAAAAATGCAAATTACAAAAATATATCTTTGCAGTGTTATTATGGAAAAGAAAGTAAGAGTAAGATTTGCCCCTAGTCCGACAGGAGGGCTGCATTTAGGTGGTGTACGTACCGCTTTGTTTAATTATCTGTTTGCTAAAAAACATAACGGAACGTTTGTTTTGCGTGTTGAAGACACGGATCAGACGCGTTTTGTTGAGGGAGCAGAAGAATACATCGTTTCTTGTTTGGAATGGTGTGGGATGTCGCCAGATGAGAGCCCGCAAAAAGGTGGGGAATTTGGGCCGTATCGTCAAAGTGAACGTAAAGCAACCTACAAACAGTATGCGGATCAGTTAATTGCTGATGGCTATGCTTACTATGCTTTTGATACCCCGGAAGAACTGGACGCAAAACGTAAGGAGATTCCTAATTTTACTTACGGATTAGCAACACGCGAAGGGATGCGCAATTCCCTCACACTTAGCGAAAATGAAGTAGCTGAACTTTTGGCCAATAATACCCCGCACGTTGTGCGTATTAAAATGCCTAAAGATGAACTGGTTTCTTTTACAGATCTGATTAGGGGGCATGTAAGTTTTGATACAAATTTAGTTGACGATAAAGTTTTATTAAAGGCCGATGGGATGCCTACTTATCACTTAGCCGTTGTTGCAGATGATAAGGCAATGGAAATCAGTCATATTTTTAGAGGCGAGGAGTGGCTTCCGTCTGCTCCAATACATATCTTGTTGTGGCGTTACCTTGGATGGGAAGATATAATGCCTCAATGGATTCATTTGCCACTGATATTAAAACCAGATGGGAACGGAAAACTAAGTAAGCGTGATGGCGACAGATTAGGCTTCCCGGTTTATGCACAAAACTGGACTGACCCAAAAAGCGGTGATTTAACCAAAGGGTTTAAAGAACTTGGTTTTATGCCTGAAGCGTTTGTGAATTTATTGGCAATGCTTGGCTGGAATGATGGTACAGATCAGGAATTGTTTTCTTTAGCAGAATTAATTGATAAGTTCTCGGTTGAACGTATAAGCAAGGCCGGAGCAAAATTTGATTTCGAAAAAGCCAAGTGGTATAACCATGAATGGATTAAAAATGCTGATGCCCAAAAATTATTACCTACAGTAAAAGCAGCATTTGCGGATCAAGGTGTTACGGTTAAAGATGATGCTTATTTGCTGAAAGTAATTGATTTGGTTAAAGATAGATGTAATTTGTTGAGCGACTTTGTTACTCAGGCCGCTTACTTTTTTGTGGCCCCTGCTGAATATGACCTGGCTGCGGTAAAACCAAAGTGGACAGCCGAGAAGGCTGCATTTTTTGATGCCTATACTTTATTGGTAACCGATCATGCTACTGCTTTAGAGTTAGAAGAGAAATTTAAAGAATTAGCTGGCACACATCAATTTAAACCGGGGGAGCTAATGCTGCCACTTAGAATAATGCTTGTTGGTGGTAAATTCGGTCCCGGCGTATTTGATATTGCCCTTGTTTTAGGGGCAGCTGAAACTGTGCAAAGAATAAAGAATGCATTGACTGCGTTTAACTAATTATTTTGTAATTTGGTATGACAATTGTCTCGGATTCTTGTCTTATCAAATTAAAAAATAATTATATGCAGTGGTTCGGAAAAGGAAGTGGTAATATCGACGATAGAAGGGGTATGAGTGGCGGCACCATTGGTGGTGGCGTTGGTATTATCATTGTAGTTTTAGGTCTTCTCTTCGGAAAAGATTTGACAGGTCTGGTTAGCCAGTTGCCTGTAAATAATGTGACACAATCTGAGGGTAAACAAGGAGACCCGACTGATGCGGAAGGTAAGTTTGTGGATGGCGTTCTTGAGTCGACAAACCAAGTCTGGGAACAGCAATTTCAAAGCCTGGGACAGGAATACGAAAAGCCAAGAATGGTTTTGTTTACCAATATGGTACAGTCGGCCTGTGGAAATGCAAGCTCGGCGGTTGGTCCATTCTATTGTCCGGGAGATCATAAAGTATATATTGACCTGTCCTTTTATCAGGATCTAAAAGACAGATTTGGTGCCGCCGGTGATTTTGCACAAGCTTATGTAATTGCTCATGAGGTAGGCCATCACGTTCAGAATTTGTTGGGTATCTCTGATAAATTGCAAAAGGCCAGAGGGCAGGTAAGTGAGGTTGAGTACAATCGGTTGTCTGTTAAACTGGAATTACAGGCGGATTTTCTTGCGGGCTTATGGGCACATCATGCTCAAAACTTAAAAGACTTTAAATTAGAAGAGGGAGATATTGACGAAGCTTTAAATGCAGCGAATGCAATAGGTGATGATAAATTGCAGAAACAGGCTCAAGGAGAGGTTGTTCCTGATGCATTTACTCATGGTACATCTGCACAAAGAATGTATTGGTTTAAGAAGGGATTTGAGACCGGAGATATTAACCAAGGGGATACATTCAGTTCAAAACAATTATAAATAAGCTCGCAGGTTTGCAATTTTTTTGATATATATATAAGTTTAAACGCTTAATATTATCAAGAGTTGTATAACTTTAGAACAAAACTATTATACAAATTATTTTGCTAATGCTATTTAGAAGCTTATTCCCCTTTAATAATGATATTAATTGTAGATGATACGCCAGAGAACCTTATCTCTTTAAAAAGGGTTCTTGAAAGGCATAATTTTGAAGTTGATACCGCATCCTCAGGTGAAGAAGCTTTAAAAAAAGTTCTTAAGAATGAATATGTCCTGATTATTTTGGATGTGCAAATGCCCGGGATGGATGGCTTTGAAGTAGCGGAAGCTATTTCAGGGTACAGTAAGGCCAAAGAAACGGCTATAATTTTTTTATCTGCCGTAAATAAAGAACTCAAATTTATTACCAGGGGTTATTCTTCTGGCGGGCTCGATTACATTACCAAGCCCGTTGATATGGATATTTTGCTTTTAAAAGTAAAAACGTTTTACCGCATCTATGAGCAGAGCAGGAAGCTGATTGAAATTCAAAAGGCATTACTGGATGAAATAGAATATAGAAAGCAAGCCGAACGTAAAAAAGATGAATTTATCAGTATCGCCAGTCATGAATTAAAAACGCCATTAACAAGTGTTAAGGGGTACATGCAATTGCTGGGAAGAAGCGTAGAAAAGGGAGACATCCCCACAGTCAAAAAACATCTTGAGAAAGCACAAATCCAGTTAGAAAAGCTTCACGAGCTGATTGCCGATTTATTGGATATATCAAAAATCGAAAGCGGGAAACTTAAGTTTAACAAAAAAGACTTTGCAATTGATGATCTGCTGGATAGTGTAATCGACATTATTCGTCAGGCTAATCCTGAGTTTAACATCATTAGGAAAGGGAAAGTAGGCATTGAGGTTTATGCCGATGAAATGAGGATTGAACAGGTAATTATTAATTTTTTAACAAATGCGATTAAATACTCTCCTGGTACAAATGAAATTCATATTCACGTAGACGTGATTGCTGATAAGGTGTACGTGGGGGTAAGGGATTTTGGGATCGGGATTGCCCCGGACCAGCAAAAATCGGTTTTCGATAAATTTTATAGAGTGGAAGAAACCTCAATCCATTTTCAGGGTCTGGGCATTGGACTGTTCATCTCTGCCGAAATCATAAAACGGCATGGCGGGGAAGTTGGGGTTAAAAGTACACTTGGTGAGGGATCTGAGTTTTATTTCATTTTACCTGTAAATTCTGGCACTGAAACGGATTAAAAGACATTAATTTATGAAAGAAAAATCTTTAAGAAATAATCTACGAATTGGTTTAGGGCTATCATTATTGATCCTTTTTATTTCATCACTTGCGTCTTTTATTAGTATAAAGAACCTGATTCAAAATGCAGATCTGGTTTCGCATAGCAATGAAGTTATGACGAACCTTGATGGTGTAATTTCGACATTAAAAGATGCAGAAACAGGACAAAGAGGATACTTGCTGACTGGTGATAAGGTTTTTTTGGAGCCTTATAACGGTGCAAGGCAAACCGCAATTGATCTTTTAAGCAAAGTAAGCTCAGATACAAAGGACAATCCTTTTCAGCAGCAAAATGCGAAGGAGTTACAGGGGATTATTGATGACCGGTTAAGTATTATTGAAAAAACCATAGCGTTAAAAGGTAAAGGCGAAAGTGTTTCTACTGCCCAATTACTTGACGGAAAGGTTTACATGGATAAGTCGAGGACTGTTATTAAAAGAATGCAGGCTGAAGAAAAGAGATTGCTTGATGAACGGACCGCTAATATGAATAAGATGGCGGGCTATACCCCAATTTTAATTCTTATAGCTGCTTTTTTTGCCATTTTGATTACCGTGATTTTCTACAAAAGAGTTTCCTCAGATTTTAATACCAGAAGGCAATTACAAAAAGAGCTGGAGGATAAGAATGAGGAGATAGCCAATAGGATTGAAGTTATTCAAGGCATTGCTGCTCAAATTTCTAATGGCGATTACCAGATCCGGATGAATGCGGAACAAAAAGATGGCCTGGGTAGTTTAGCGGGGTCCTTAAATTCAATGGCCGAATCACTTCAGTATTCTTTTGCCCTTTTGGCCGATAAAGAATGGCTCCAATCGGGCATTGCCACTCTTAATGATAAGATGGTTGGAGAAAAAAGCGTAGAGGAGCTTGCTAATGATATTCTTGAGAACATTATAGTACATACGAATAGTGCTGTTGCAGCTTTTTACCTGGCGGGAGATGATTCGGAATTACATCTTGCAGGAAGCTATTCTCTGATAATAGATAGAGAAAAGTATAGGTTAAATGCCGGAGAAGGTATTGCGGGACAGGTGTTTAAATCGGGGAAACAAATTTTGATCAATGATATTCCCGAGGGCGAAATGACCATTAGCTATGCAACAGGCGCTACCAAACCAAGAAATGTTGTTGCTTTTCCTGTGATTAGACATAATGAAACTATTGGGGTAATGGAACTTGGGTCATTGAATATTTACACCCCCCTTCAATTGGAGTTCTTTAACAATATTTCGCATAATATCGGAATTGCAGTACATGTTGCACAGAATCGCAAGAAATTACAGGAGCTTTTAGAGGAAACCCAGGCCCAGGCCGAAGAGTTGCAGGCCCAGCATAGTGAACTGGAGGGACTCAATGCCGAATTAGAAGCTCAGACGCAAAAAATACAAACTTCTGAGGAAGAGCTGAGGGTGCAGCAGGAAGAATTATTGCAGAGCAATCAGGAACTTGAGGAAAGAACCAGTTTATTGGAAGAGAAGAATCAACTCATTCAGGAGCGAAATCTGGATATACAACAGAAAGCCGAGCAATTGGAGCAAAGCACCAAGTATAAATCGGAATTCCTTGCAAACATGTCGCACGAATTGCGTACTCCTCTAAACTCAATATTACTCTTGTCTAAATTAATGTCGGAGAATAAGGAGCTTGATAAGGAATATGTGGAGTATGCGGATGTGATTCAAAGCTCAGGACAGGGGTTGTTGGGGCTTATTGACGAAATACTGGATCTCTCTAAAATAGAGGCTGGGAAAATGAAACTTGAGTTTGATGATATTAGTGTTAATGAGGTAATAACTGATATGCGGTCTTTATTTGAGCCATTGGCAAAGAATAAAGGGCTTGAGTTGGTTATTGATGCTGAGGAGACCAAGGGTGTTATTAATACAGATAAAATGCGACTTGAGCAGATTTTAAAGAATCTGCTGTCTAATGCGATCAAATTTACAAATCATGGCAAGGTCTCATTAACGGTTAAAAGAGACGATACGAATAAGTTCATCTTGTTTAAAGTCACAGATACCGGCATAGGTATTCCGGGAGATAAACTTGGGCTTATATTTGAAGCATTTCAACAGGCCGACGGTTCGACCAGAAGGAAGTTTGGCGGTACCGGGCTAGGCCTTTCTATAAGCAGGGAGCTATCGAAACTGTTGGGAGGAGAAATTGAGCTTACCAGTAAAGAAAATGTAGGTAGTGAGTTTACGTTCGCTTTACCCATTGATAGATTGGCTGCAGTTAAAAAACAAGAAGAGCAGGAAACCGATACTTTCGCTCCCCTTGAAAAACAAAGGGAGGTTATTTTAGAAAGATTTACTGTTGACCATATTCCACAAGAGGTTGAGGACGACAGGAACGATATTAAAGAAGACGATAAAGTAATTTTAATAGTAGAAGATGATACTGCGTTTGCGAAAACGCTTTTGAAGTTTACCCGAAAAAGAAATTATAAAGGGATTGTAGCCGTTAGAGGCGATGTTGGGATTGAACTGGCCAATCACTATAACCCTCTTGCTATTTTATTGGACATTCAACTTCCTGTTAAGGATGGATGGCAGGTAATGGAGGAGCTGAAGTCAAATCCTAAAACCAGACATATTCCAGTTCATATTATGTCATCTCTTGAGGTTAAAAAGGAAAGTTTGCTAAAGGGAGCGGTAGATTTTATAAATAAGCCTGTAGCTCTTGAGCATATGGCGCAGATATTCCAAAAGCTTGAACAAGCATTAACTAAAGGACCCAAAAAAGTTCTTATTGTTGAAGAAAACAAGCAGCATGCCCAAGCCTTGAGTTATTTCTTGAGTAACTATAACATCAACACTCAGGTTGCTAATAATGTTAAAGAAGGGATTGGTGCGTTACAGGAAAAAGAAGTGGATTGTGTGATTCTGGATATGGGTATACCAGATAAAAATGCATATGAAACGCTTGAAACGATTAAGAAAAGTGAAGGATTGGAAAATTTACCTATCATCATCTTTACCGGGAAAAACTTATCGAAGGGCGAGGAGAGTAGGATTAAACAATATGCCGATTCAATTGTAGTAAAAACAGCCCATTCTTATCAAAGAATACTAGATGAAGCCGGACTGTTCTTGCATCTAATAGAGGAGAAGGAATTGGATGGTAAGCATAAAAAACAGGCAACTGAAAAACTTGGAGGCCTTTATGAGGTGCTGAATAACAAAACAGTTCTGATTGCTGATGATGATGTGAGAAATATATTCTCATTAACAAAAGCATTGGAACAACATAAAATGAAAGTTTTAGCAGCTACGGATGGAAAGGAAGCGCTACAAATGCTCAAAGAGAACCCATTGATAGATATTGTGCTAATGGATATGATGATGCCCGAGATGGACGGATATGAAAGCACTAAAGAGATCAGGAAAATCCCTGCATATAAACAATTACCGGTTTTGGCTGTTACTGCCAAAGCAATGATGGGCGACAGGGAAAAATGTATTGCCGCAGGGGCGTCTGATTACATCTCTAAGCCTGTTGATATTGATCAGCTAATCTCGTTATTACGTGTTTGGCTTTACAACAAAGTGTAGCTATATGGCGAAAAAGATATTGATAATTGATGACGATAACAGGAACATTTTTGCGTTATCGGCTGTTTTAAAAGCAAAAGGCTACCAATGTTTAACCGCAACCGGAGGGGAAGAAGGAATAGACCTGCTTAAAGAGAATAAAGAGATTGCAGTGGTTTTAATGGACATGATGATGCCGGGAATGGATGGATATGAGGCAATAGCTAAAATAGATGAAAGTCCGGAAATTAAACATATTCCTGTTATAGCTGTTACGGCCCAGGCCATGGTTGGAGATAGAGAACGGTGTATGAATGCGGGGGCTGCCGGCTATGTCTCTAAACCTATTAATGTTGAAGAGTTAACAAGTTTACTCATAAAGTATATATAATTGGAACTCTCTGTAATTAACGACGATCATGTTGAGATCTTACTTTCAGACCTTCTGGAAAAGTATGGGTATGATTTTACCGGGTATTCCAGAGCATCTTTAAAGAGAAGAATTATACGACTGTACAGTTTGGATAGAGCCGTAAGTTTTGCTGAGTTCAGATATAAGATAAATAACGATAATCTATATTTTAAACGGTTTGTAGAACAGATTACAGTTAATGTAACTGAAATGTTTAGAGATCCTGTTTTTTTTAAAACATTAAGAGACGTTGTATTGCCAAAGTTGGGCACATACCCATTTATCAGAATTTGGCTGGCGGGCTGCTCAACAGGAGAAGAGGCATATTCGATCTCAATTATTTTAAAAGAACTTAACCTGCTGCATAAATCTTTAATCTACGCAACAGATTTAAACCCAATTGTGTTGGAAAAGGCCGCACAAGGAATGTTTGGCATGAATAGCATGAAGCAATATTCTGAGAACTATATTTTATCTGGAGGTTTAAAGGATTTTTCAAGTTATTATACAGCGAACTATTCGCTTGCTAAATTTGATGAGGACTTAAAAAGTAAGATCATATTTTCAACACATAATCTGGTTTCTGATTACTCCTTTAATGAGTTTCAGCTCATTTTATGTAGAAATGTATTGATCTATTTTGATAGGGAACTACAGCAGAAGGTGCTGAACCTTTTTGATGAGAGCCTGGAAGAGCTGGGGTATTTAGCACTTGGAACAAAGGAAACAATTAATTTTTCGGGCATTTCGGACAAGTATAAACGATTGGATTCAGAGAAGATCTGGAGGAAAATACAATGATAAAAAAATGTGAAGCATTTATTATCGGAGGCTCTGCAGGGAGTTTGGATGTGCTTTTAAAAGTGCTTCCATTAGTTAATGTTGCAATAAAATTTCCAATAGTCATTGTTATCCATCGTAAACATGGCGCAGATTCTTTATTGCCTGAATTGTTGTCAACCAGAACTAAGCTTAAGGTTAAAGAGGTAGACGAAAAAGAGCCGTTAATTGCTGGCACTATTTATATAGCTCCGTCAGATTATCATTTGCTGATTGAGCAGGATCGTTCATTTTCTTTGGATTATTCCGAAAAAATAAACTATTCGAGACCGGCAATAGACGCAACATTTCAAACCGCAGCAGAGGTTTATAAAGATACCCTAGTGTGTCTTTTGCTATCAGGATCGAACGCTGATGGTGTAAATGGGTTGAAAAGTGTTAAGCTTTGGGGTGGGACAACCTTGATTCAGGATCCAAATAGTGCTCAAGTAGCATATATGCCTGCCCAAGCTCAAGCTAACGTAAAAATAGATCATGTTTTAAGCATAGAAGATATAGCAGAATTCATAAATTTGTTGCCCTAAACGTTGTAGTTAACCATACCCGCAAATGGAGAAGAATAAAAGAGTATTTGTATTTGATGATAATGCAGAAATTTTAGAATTATGTACAATTATTCTGGAAGATGCAGGTTTCGATATTAAGACATCTTCGACCTCTAATAATATTATAGATCAGGTGTTGGCATATGTACCGGATATTATTTTTATGGACAATTGGCTGCCGGATGTGGGGGGTATTGACGCAACCAGAGCGCTTAAAGGCCATGAGGCACTGAAAGGTATACCTGTAATTTATTTCTCTGCAAATAACGATGTACAGGCGCTTGCAACAGAAGCTGGGGCAGATGGCTATTTGTCTAAACCTTTTGATATCCAAGAATTGGAGGATATCATTCACAAACACCTTTCCGTTTAAAGTAAGACAGGATCTTAAGACGATAGTGGTAAGAGGATAGCGGGTCATCTCGACGATAGGAGAGATCTCGTTTTTATGCTACTTCAAGAGATCTCTCCTATCGTCGAGATTACGAAAGAATTTCGCTTAGGTTACTTCACACCCAAAACATCAACGCCTTGCTCAAAAATGATATCAACAGGGATTCCCTTTTTGGTTAATTTATCAAGATCGGTTTGAAGTTCAGTTGAAATAACAGCCTTTTCTTTTTGAGCCTTTTCTACAGCCGCTTTATTCCCGTTTCCTTGAAGGGTTATAATTAAGCCGCTTAATTTATTCATAGCCATTTCAAATTTAGCAAAGTCGACCTTGTATGTGCCATTTTCATTTCTGATGAAAGCCCCATTTTCCTTAAAGAAATTGAAGCATTGCATGTTAGCTTTTCCATGTGCGCTTGCAGCTCCAAATCTTACTGAGCGAAGTATGCCCGCCATATATGTGGTGTAAAACTGCTTAATGTCGCCTTTCAGTTCTCCCTTTTTAAGTAATCCGGTTACCATGTAAAGCCCTAAAACATCCGCCTTACCTTCTTCAAGCCATGAATATTGCTCTTGCAAAGCTTCTTTAACAAATCCCTTACCTGTAATTGTTTTTTTGATTCCTAAGCCATGAGCAACCTCGTGAAACATTACGTTGGCAAAGAAAGCATCGAAATTGATGTATTGTTGCTGATCTTTGTCGATAAGTTCTTGGGCTATAGGTATTAGAATTTTGTCGAACTTAGCTTTCATTGCATTTTTTAGCTGTGAACGCCTTGTGCCCTTCTTTTGTTGGATAATTTCATCATTTGGAAGGTTTACTGCAATTGTTTTTGAACCAGCATTACAATCACCCGCATAGTAGATCACATCGTAAGCATTTAGCTCGGAGTCTGTACCTGGCTTTTCTTTCTTGTATTTAGCATCAACAGGCAGGCCTTGCTGTAGCTGAGGGAGCATGCTTACATACTTGGCAAGACGCTTGCTCCATACCTTGTCTTTTATCAATACATAAGCCTCGTAAGAGGCACGAGCATTGAATAATTTGTCTTCATAATTCTCAATAGGACCAATAATGATATCAAGGTTGTTGGTTTTCATGTCTAGCCATGCATAGTCGCTTGCAGTATAGTTGTCTGTTACTAACGCATCGGCACGTAGATTCAGATACTTTTTAAGCCCCGCGTCTTCTGCAAGCAGTGCAGCTTGTTTTAGAAGATTTGAAGCTTTTTGTAATTCTGCAGCAAAAAGAACATGGTAAGGAATTGAATTTAGTTTTCCTGTGCTATCCTTTTTTATAACAGAGTATTGCCCGTATTTATCTTTTGCGTCAGATTTTTTGAGGTCTTCTTTAGTCATTCCCGCAGGATAGAAGCTAGCCGCATCCGGTTTAGGGCCGATGCCCGCAACAAAGGGCTTGTCGCCATTAAGTCTGTCCCATGGCCCATAGTTAATCCAGATGAAAGATTTTGTTTTTTCATCCTTTATGGTGTTTAGTAAACTATCTCTCTGAGGGTATGCCTGTTTCCAGAATAGCTCATCCATTATTTGAGCAGATTGTATTAGCAGAGGAAGTATTTTACGTTCATTAATAGTCAGGTCATTTAAATTGGTAGTGAGTTTTACCTTTTCATAAATATCTAGTCGCTCATTTACATACTTCTGTAAACTGTCGTTTGATGATGTTTTCTTTTCTGTTGTTTTTGTGTTTTTGTCCTGCGGGCTACCGCACGAAGCAATTCCTGCAATGATTGAGCATCCAGCAATAAAAAGGCTTGCTTTGCTAATGTTTTTCATATATGAATATATTAGTACTTTTATGACTATATGACCTGCTTTTAGGCAAGACAGGTTTGATAGTGCAGATTTAATTGCGACTAAAATAGTAAAAAATAGTAATTTCACGCCTTCTATCTTTTCATTATGGTATATCAGATCAAATTAAAAAAAGGCTATCCCTACATTTTAGCAATGCTTATGCTTGCATCATGCTCTGCAGGTAAATACGCAGCTACAAATAAAGTGTATAAGAAAAAGGCAGGAGAGTTTGCTGAAGCAATAAAATCAATGCCACCAGTAGGCCAAGGCGTTGTGCTTTCTGATCCGACGCTTCAATCTTGGGTTGGATCTGTGAATTTCGGTATACGAAGACCAAACTTTGTAGTTCTTCATCATACTGCCCAGAAATCTTCTGATCAGACAATAAAAACTTTTACCATTGCTAAAACAGAGGTGAGCGCTCATTATGTAGTTGGGAGGGACGGAAAGGTTATTCAAATGGTAAATGACTATTTAAGAGCTAATCACGCAGGTGTGGGAAAATGGGGTAACGATACGGATCTAAACTCGTCTTCTATTGGAATAGAGATTGATAATTCGGGAACTGAACCTTATTCTGAAGTGCAGTTACAAAGTCTGATGACTTTGCTGTCGACCTTAAAAAGCAGGTATAAAATTCCAACGGCAAATTTTATAGGCCATTCAGATCTGGCACCAAGGAGAAAGGTTGATCCCGCTAATTTCCCCTGGAAGAGGTTTGCCGAAAAAGGGTATGGATTATGGTACGACAGTGTGCTTGTAATGCCACCAGATAATTTCGATGCAACTCTTGCGCTAAAAATAATTGGGTATGATGTGAGCAATTTGCCTGCAGCAATTGTGGCGTTTAAGATCCACTTTGTGCAAACAGATGTAACGCCTGAGTTAACCCCTGCAGTTAAACTAATTCTGTTTAACTTGTACAAGAAGTATATGTAAGATGGAGATCATTATGAATTCGTCATCTCGACGATAGGAGAGATCTCTTGCTCATGTAGTTCAAGAGATCTCTCCTATCGTCGAGATGACGGGTGTAGCCTATTTGTTAGCCTTTGCCCAGGCATCCTTTAAGGAAACGGTACGATTGAAGATCAAGTTTCCAGGAATAGAATCTTTATCTAGGCAGTAGTACCCTTTTCTGATAAACTGGTAACGCGCATCCTTATCTGCATTTGCAAGATAAGGTTCAATATATGCTTGTTTTATAACCTCAATGCTGTTCGGATTAAGATAGTCTTTGAAATCACCCTCTTCGGAATCCGGAGATTCAGAGGTAAACAGACGATCGTACATTCTGATCTCAGCGCTTTTTGCATGTTTACTGCTCACCCAGTGAATGGTACCTTTAACATTTATGCCACTGGTATCTTCGCCGCTTTTAGATTCCGGGATATAAGTGCAATATATTTCAGTCACATTCCCATTCGCATCTTTCTTGAAGTCTTCACATTTTACAATATAAGCATGTTTAAGCCTTACGGTTGCTCCTGGCGCAAGTCTGAACCATTTTTTGGCGGGCTCTTCCATAAAGTCTTCTCGCTCAATCCACAATTCATTGCTGAAGGGGATTTCTCTTGTTCCGCCTTTATCTTCTGCTTCAGGGTTGTTTTCTCCTATTAGTATTTCATTCTGTCCTTCAGGATAGTTGGTAATGATCAGCTTAATCGGGTCAAGCACCGCCATAACTCTGTTCGCTGTTTTATTTAAATGCTCACGCACACAGAATTCTAAAAGACTTAACTCTATAAGGTTTTCTCTTTTGGCAATTCCAATTCTGTCACAAAACTCTCTGATACTTTCCGGGGTGTATCCGCGTCTTCTTAATCCGCTTATTGTTGGCATGCGGGGGTCATCCCATCCACTTACTACACCCTCATTTACCAATTGAAGCAGCTTGCGCTTACTCATAACAGTATATGAAAGGTTTAAACGGGCAAATTCGTATTGTTTTGATGGAAATATTTCAAGTTTCTCGATTAGCCAATCGTACAATTCGCGATGTGCCACATACTCAAGCGTACAAATAGAATGCGTAATGGTTTCGATGCTGTCACTTTGTCCATGTGCAAAATCGTACATTGGGTAGATACACCACTTATTTCCTGTTCTGTGGTGTTCAGCATGTTTAATCCTATAGATCACCGGATCCCTCATAATCATGTTGGGGCTGGCCATGTCTATTTTAGCACGGAGTGTACAGGTGCCGTCTGGAAACTCACCACCCTTCATTCGGGTAAAGAGATCAAGATTCTCTTCAATGCTGCGGTTTCTGTATGGACTGTCTTTACCAGCTTCAGTTGGTGTTCCTTTTAATTCAGCAATTTCTTCCGCGGTACTGTCATCCACGTAGGCCAAACCTTTTTTGATAAGGGTTACGGCAAATTCATAAAGTGAATCGAAATAATCAGAAGTATATAATTCGTTTTTCCATTCAAAGCCCAGCCATTTAATATCTGCCTGTTGACTGTCTACATATTCGGTTTTTTCTGTAACCGGATTGGTATCATCAAACCTTAAGTTTGTGTAGCCACCATATTTTTTTGTTAGCCCAAAGTTTAAGCATATAGCTTTTGCGTGGCCTATATGCAAATATCCATTCGGTTCTGGTGGAAAACGTGTGATTAGTGTTTCGTATTTTCCGCTATTTAAATCGTTCTCAATGATTTCTTCAATAAAGTTCAATGATCTTTCTTCACTCATAAAAACTGTAAATTTAGCGCCAAAGTTAACATAAAAGCGCTAATTTACTTACATTTACCACCTACTATTAGTATAAATTATGAGCAAAACGTTAAACAGGCCAATACGTGTTTTAGTCGCAAAGGTTGGGCTCGACGGGCATGACAGAGGGGCAAAAGTTATTGCAACGTCTCTCAGAGATGCCGGTATGGAAGTGATTTATACCGGATTGCGCCAAACGCCGGAAATGGTTGTAAATACCGCCTTGCAGGAAGATGTAGACGCAATTGGTATTTCCATTCTATCAGGAGCTCATATGACTGTTTTTCCGAAAATTGTAGAGATCATGAAGCAAAAACAATTAACAGATGTTTTGCTGACAGGCGGAGGTATTATTCCTGAAAATGACATAAAAAAGCTTAAGGAGATGGGTGTAGGAGAGTTGTTTGCCCCCGGAACTACAATGGTTACTATAGTAGACTATATTAAAAATTGGGTTGTTGAAAACAGAAATTTTTAGATTATGACTTATCAGAACATTTTACTGGAAATAACAGATGAGATTCTTTATATTACTATAAACCGCGAGCATAAATTAAATGCCTTAAATAAAGCTACATTGGCTGAATTAGCTGAAGCAATTTCAATTGCCGCAGACAACAATGAGGTAAGAGGAGTCTTAATTACCGGTGCCGGAGAGAGGGCTTTTGTTGCAGGGGCAGATATTTCAGAATTTTCCAACTACAATATTGCCGAAGGAGAGGAGCTTGCACGAGTAGGACAAAATAGCGTGTTTGATGCTATCGAGAATTGTCCTAAGCCGGTAATTGCAGCAATTAATGGATTTGCTTTAGGAGGAGGATTAGAATTGGCTATGGCTTGTCACCTACGTATTGCTTCTGAGAATGCAAAGCTTGGCTTACCGGAAGTTAGTCTTGGTTTAATTCCCGGATATGGGGGCACACAAAGGTTAACTCAGTTGGTAGGTAAAGGAAAAGCAATTGAGATCATTACAACAGCAGAGATGATCACTGCTTCAGAGGCAGAAAAAATAGGGTTGGTGAATTATGTAGTTCCTCAGAGCGAGCTTATTGCTAAGGCCGAAGAGATATTAAATAAAATAAAATTAAGAGCCCCATTAGCAATCGCCAGTGCTATAAAAGCCGTAAATGCATCATTATTACCCGATGTTGATGGGTTTGATACCGAGATAAAGGAATTTGGTAAATGCTTTGGTACTTTGGATTTTAAAGAAGGAACTACCGCATTTCTTGAGAAAAGAAAGCCGGTATTTTTCGGGAAATAAAGTCCTCAATTCGCTGAACCTCATTAAGTCTTTGAGGGATTTATTGGGGTTTTGTCATAAAGTGAGAAAAAAATTGTATACTTTTTTTATAAAACTGTAGAAAATATTTCCCAGATAAAAAAAACTAGTTATATTTATTTCATAAAATGCGCTCTAATTTTTTAGGTAATATGAGAAAAATATTAATTGTTGACGATGAGGTAAACATCGGCGTGCTGTTATCCAAGTTTTTAACCAGAAATTCCTTTAGTGTATCAACGGCTACAAGCGGTGTGACGGCAATGGATTACCTGGCTAAAGAAGCTTATGACCTTGTTTTATGTGATTATAGACTTGAGGATACGGACGGGAGAGAAATGCTGATCAAGATAAAGGAAAGCTATCCTAGCACCGGAGTTATTATTATTACAGGTTATTCGGATATTAAGCTTGCAGTAGAACTGATTAAATTAGGGGCATATGATTATATTACTAAGCCTCTATATCCCGATGAAATTTTAAATACAATTAATAAGGCAATAGAAACTCAGATTGCATTAAACACAAATCAATCTGAAACCTCTTCCGAAACGACTAAACAAAAGGCAGCAAAACAAGCCTACAAGCAGGTGGATAATTTTGTTGCGGGCCAAAGCCCTGCTTCAAAAGAGTTATTGAAGCAGATTCAATTGGTTGCGCCAACTTCCTATAGTGTTATTTTAACAGGCGAAAGCGGTACAGGAAAAGAGTCTGTAGCAAAAGCAATCCACTTAAATAGTCCAAGGAAAGATCGCCCGTTTGTGGCAATGGATTGTGGTTCACTTACTAAAGAATTGGCTGGTAGCGAATTCTTTGGTCATGAAAAGGGGTCATTTACAGGAGCCCTTTATACTAAAATCGGTCATTTTGAAATGGCGAATGGAGGAACGCTTTTTCTGGATGAGGTAGGGAACCTTTCTTATGATATCCAGGCTGCTTTATTGCGAACTGTACAGGAGAGAAAAATTAAAAGAATAGGTAGCACCAAAGAGATTGATTTGGATGTAAGGATTATTGTTGCAACAAATGAAAATCTTTCCAATGCTATTCAGAAAGGGAAATTCAGAGAGGACCTTTATCATAGGTTCAATGAATTTTCTATCGGTTTGCCTCCGTTAAGTCAGAGAGGTGACGATATTATGGTTTTTGCATATACGTTTTTGGATGTGGCAAATCAGGAATTGTCGAGGAACGTACAGGGGTTTTCTGAAGAGGTTGTAGATTGTTTCCTTACCTACAATTGGCCAGGTAATGTAAGAGAGCTTAAAAATGTGGTTAGAAGGGCGACCTTGCTTACTGAGAACCAGGAAATACAATTAAAGGCACTTCCTCTTGAAATCTCAACCTATGCCAAAGCATCAGCTATTGAAAGTTCAATTTCTCGTATCGAAAAACCGAGGGATTTGAAAAATGCAGCTCTTGAAGCTGAGTACGATGCTATTTTAAAAGTTTTAAGAGAAGTAAATTTTAATAAAACAAAGGCAGCAAAAATTCTAAATATCGACCGAAAAACGTTGTACAACAAAATGAGAGCGATTAATTTGGATACATAAAGTGTTACTGGTAGTTATTGTCATCTTTATCGGGCTATTGATCCTGGGATATCTCCTTTTTAGGAGTATGTTGGTAGTGGGTGGGCTAAGAGATGAAGTCGCAGCGCTACAAAAGCAGAATAAGTATCTTTTAGAAAGAGTTGAAGTTCTTAATCTTGCCGAGCGAATTACCCACCTTGGAAGCTGGGAGATTTTTGTAGTAAGCGGGCAAGTTAAATGGTCAGAAGAGCTTTATAAAGTGTACGGATTTAAAAATGATGATTTTTTACCTGATATACACATTAATGAACAGGTTATAGCACCTGAATATAGAGAAAAGGTATCTAAAGAATTAAAATCTGCGATTGATAATAAAACATCTTTTGCTGTTGAATACCAGATCATACAACCTTCAGGTAAAAGAAAATACGTGCTGGGTCAGGGGTTTTATATCGAGGGTGAAGACAAACTTGTTGGTACCATCCAGGACATTACTGAGTTAAAAGAAGCTGTTTTAAAGCTCAAGATAAACGAATCGTTATTAAGAGAAGCAGAAATGGTTTCGCATAGCGGAAGTTGGGAATGGATGGATGGTAAGGAGTTTATTCTTTGGTCTGATGAGATGTATAACATACATGGTTTTCTTCCTCATTCAGTATTCGTCAATTTTGCATTTTATAAAAGGCTTGTTCACGAGGATGATCTCCAGCTTTTTATGGATAACTTTTATAAGGCCAAAAAGGATAAAATCTCTTTTAAAATAAACTATAGAATTGTGTTGCCTTCAGGAGAGATCCGGCATGTGCTTACTACAGCAGAGCATAAACGAATAGGTTTAAATGATAACTATGCCTATATTGGAAACACACAGGACGTAACGCAATTAAGAGAAGCTCAGGTACAGCTTGAAGAAAAAGTAGTTGAACTGAATCGCTCTAATCAGGATTTAGAACAATTTGCTTATGTTGCATCACACGATTTACAGGAGCCTTTAAGAAAGATACAAGCTTTTGGAGACCGGCTGAAAGATAAGTATGGTGAGCAGATGAATGCAGAGGCTCAGGATTACATCGGTAGAATGAGGGGAGCCTCTGAGCGAATGCGTGCGTTAATTGATGACCTTCTGGCATTTTCCAAGCTAACAAGGGGTAGTAAAAGTTATTCTAAACTTAAACTTGGCGATGTTGTAAGAAAGACATTAAGCGATCTTGATTTTACAATAGAGCTTAAGAAAGCCATAGTTGACATTGATTTTGAAGAGGACGAAATTGAAGGTGTTGAAAGCCAGCTAGTACAACTTTTTCAAAATTTGATAGGAAATTCTTTAAAGTTCACAAGTCAAAATGAGGTTCCCAACATTTCAATATTTGGAACCACCAAGTATGGGCATGAATTGAATATAGCTGAGATTAACAAAAACCAGTTATATTGTGTTGTTAAAGTAAAAGATAATGGAATTGGTTTTGAAACCGAAGATGCTTTGAAAATATTTGACATTTTTCATCGCTTACATTCAAGAGTTGACTACGAAGGGACAGGTATTGGGTTGGCTATATGTAAGAGGATAGCGGATAATCATTCTGGTTTTATTTTTGCAGAAAGCAAACCTGGTGAAGGGACTGCTTTTGTGGTGATTCTTCCGAAGAAACAAAATAAATGAAAATAATCTGAGAATGAGGCAGGTAAGAGTTTTATTAATAGATGATGATGAAGATGATTACATCCTTACAAAGGAGGTTTTTGATCAGACTTCGGCGTCATATGAGCTGTCGTGGGTCAACAGTTATGAGAAGGGGATTTATGCCATTTTAAAGAAGCAATTTGATGTTTACCTGGTTGATTACCGATTGGGAAAGGGGACAGGAATAGATTTGCTAAATGAAGCAATTAACTCTGGATGTGAAGAACCAATAATTATACTTACAGGTAAGGGCGACTTGGTTATCGACGAACAAGCTATGAATATTGGTGCTGCTGATTACTTGGTGAAAGATGAGATAGACTCCTCCTCATTGGATAGAAGTATTCGATATTCAATTAAGGAAGCGAGCGCAACAAAGGCGTTGAAGGATAGTGAACGGAAATACAGGGCCATTTTTGAACAGGCAAAAGATCCAATTCTCGTGTCTGACTCCTCAGGAAGAATTTATGATATCAATAGTGCGGGATTAAAGTTTCTTGATTATGAGCGATCAGTAATACTGCAATTAAATACAAGTGCAATTTTTAATAATACAGAAGAAGGAGAAAGATTTAGGGAGCTAATGGAAAGCAATGGCTCTCTAAGTGGTTTTGAGTGCGAATTGATTTCAAGTAAATCAGAGGTGTACTGCTGTAGCTTATCTTCATTTATTCAAACGGATATGGTAAATGTGAAAGAGGTTTATCATACCATTATTCATGATCTGAGCCATAGAAAGAACTTAGAGGAACGATCTGTTAGCCTGGGTAAAATGTCAATTTCAGAACATATTGCAAAAGGACTTGGAGAAGAAATCAGGGATCCTTTAAGCACTATAAACCTTGCATTGGACGAACTGGCGGCTGATCCTGCAATTATTTGTAATGAAACAATTCAATCGTACCTGGAAATTATAAAAAGTAATTGCGACAGAGTGAACCAACTGATGCAAAACTTCATTTCCAGCACTGAAACAAAAACCTTAAATCTTCAGCGGCATAATATATTAACGGTAATAGAGGAAGCTATCTCTGATGTGGAGGATTTAATAGTTGGGCACAATATAAAGTTAACAAGGCAATTTTATCAATCTGAGCAGAAGGTATTACTCGATAAACCTAAAATAAAAAATGCGTTGGTTAGTGTTATTAAAAATGCGGCGGAAGCCATGCAGAGTTACCCCAAAATTATTCACATTACATGCACAGCTGATAAGGGGATGTATGAAATCGCCATAGAGGATAATGGTATGGGGGTAGATCCAAAAAATAAGGAAAAGATTTTTGAACCATTTTTCACAACAAAAAAACGTGCCAGCGGATTGGGGCTTACCCATGCCCAACGTGTATTAACTACTCACAATGGTTCCATTAAACTTAAGCAACTTGCACAAGGGAGTTTATTCCTGATTCGCATTCCGATATATCATGAAGGAACGCTCTGGTTTTAACCTAAAGAATTATGTCAATATTTACATATAAGCAGAGGAATAATATCAATCTTGTAATTATAATAGCCCTGGGCTGTTTAATCGCATTTTCTTTACAAGGTATTTTTGGGTCGATATTAAGCACGCTTGTTTTGTATACATTATTGCGGCCCGCCTTTATCTACTTTGTTGACGAGAAGGGGATGAATAGACGTTTTTCGGCCATTTTATTGCTTTTTGTTTCAGTAATTGTTATCATCCTCCCTTTTTATGCATTAAGCAGTATGATGATCAATAAGATTGCGGAACTGCAGAGTGATCCATCATATTTTAAAAATGTTATTTTTAAACTAAAGCACCTGATCCCAATCGATGGGGATCTTCAAAATCTTGTTGAAGAGGGAGTGAAAAAAGCTGGGGTATGGGCCACGGAATTATTCCCTTCACTTATTACCGGAGCGTTTAATATTATTCTGGGCTTACTTTTAATGTATTTTTTACTCTACTTTATGCTGGTAGAGCGAGAAACATTTGAATCTGCTCTGGTAAAATATGCGCCTTTTAGAGAGCAAAACGCACAACGATTTGCCGAAGAAATGCGAAACACAACCTATGCAAATGTTGTAGGTCAGGGGTTTATTGCTTTGGTACAGGGATCTCTTTTGGGGCTTGCCTTTTATGTTTTAGGTTATACTGATCCGGTATTTTGGGGTGTGATAACGGCCTTTATATCGTTTGTTCCAATACTTGGGCCTCCGGTTATTTTTGTGCCGGCTGCGTTGTTGCAAGTTGCAGAAGGCAACAATTTTGCTGGCTGGGCAATGCTGATATTTGGATTTGTGGTGATCATTAACATCGACAATGTAATCCGTTTTATGATTGCAAAGCGGATTGGAAATATTCATCCCATAACCACTGTAATTGGCGTAGTTATTGGTATACCTTTATTTGGGATATTGGGGTTGGTATTTGGCCCATTATTGATATCTTATTTTGTATTATTGATAAAAATATATGAAACAAGCGCTATGGCATCTGAAAGATTGGAGAGAATTAAAACAATTTCAGAGCATGGCGAGTTATAATAATACGGAGAGCGGAAATAGAATATAAATGTTAAACATAAATTAAAATGTCATGAGTGATAATTCAAAAGTATTAATAGGGCTTTTAGCCGGTTTGGCTGCGGGTGCAGCATTGGGATTACTTTTAGCACCTGAAAAAGGAAGTGATACCAGAGATAAATTAAGTCAATCATTAAAAGATCTTGGAGATTCTATCAGAGATAAAGCCGCAGATGAAATAAACCATCTGGCCAGTTTGAAAGATAAGGTTGTAGGGTCTGTTAAAAGCAAGCTTCGTCAATCTGAAGAGGAATTTGTTGACGATGTAGAACACGCTTAATAAACAAGCTTTAAACCAGCAGCATGGAGGAAAATCACGAAAATAAGGAAAAGGGCATTGAGGACTTATATGAAGATGCAAAGAGTTATTTAGATACAAGGGTCGAGTATACTCGCTTATATCTTGTGGAGAAGATTTCGAAGATATTTGCAGATTTGGTAACCAATGCTGTAGTAGCTATATGCTTTATACTTGCTTTCTTGTTTGGTACCTTTACGTTAGCCTTATTCTTGTCAGACCTGCTTGGAAGCTATGCAAGGGGTTTTGGTTGTGTGGCATTAATCTATGTCTTTTTGGCGCTGATTGTTTATTACACGAAAGAAAAATACATCGAGAAGGCAATAATTAACTTTACTATCAGAAATTACTTTAACAAATTGGCGGATAAGGATGAAGAAGATAAGAAGATATAATATTCGGAACCTGGAAGACCTGCACGCAACGGTAGCTAGCCTAAAGGCTGAATATACAATGCAGGAAGAAGTATTGTTTAATGACACCAAAGTGTACTTCAGGCAGTTTACTTTAGGAGGATTAATTAAAAAATATGCAACTCCGTCAGCTTTTCTTAAGATGGATGATAAACTGAATCTGAGCAGTAGCGTGATGTCTTATATCTTGCCTTTTATTATGAATACTACATTATTCAGAGGATCCGGGTTTCTTACTAAAACCCTTGTTGGACTGGCATCGAATAAAGTAGGAAAAACCTTAGATGCAGAACATTTGTCAGCTATTTTTAATTCCGTTAAATCGTGGTTTACTGGTTCTAAGAAAAAGAAAGAGAAAGAAGGCGCGGATGTTGATTATGGTATTCCACCTGACAGTGAAACGTATTAAAAGAGAAAAGGGAGTTCAAACAACTCCCTTTTCTCTTTTAACAACTAAACCGTTGTCTTTATTTTCAATTCTTTCAATTGCTTTTCATCAATTGTAGAAGGGCTATCAATCATAACATCCCTACCGGAATTGTTTTTAGGGAAAGCAATTACATCACGGATGGTATCAAGACCAGCAAAAATAGAGCATAGTCTATCGAATCCAAATGCAATGCCGCCATGTGGTGGAGCGCCAAACTCAAATGCGTCCATTAAGAATCCAAATTGCTTTTGTGCTTCTTCAGCTGAAAAACCTAAATGCTTAAACATTAATGCCTGTAAAGCCCTGTCATGGATACGAATTGAACCACCGCCAATTTCAGTTCCATTTACCACCATATCATAGGCATTTGCTCTTACTTCTCCTGGTTTAGAGTCTAAAAGATCAATGTCTTCCGGCTTAGGAGAGGTGAATGGATGGTGCATTGCGTGGTATCTCTCGGTCTCTTCATCCCATTCCAATAGAGGGAAGTCGAGTACCCATAAAGCGCTAAATTTATTTTTATCGCGTAAACCCAAACGATTCCCCATCTCTAAACGTAGCTCGCTCAATTGTTTGCGCACTTTGTCTTGAATGCCAGCCATAACTAATACTAAATCACCCGGCTGAGTATTAAACGCTGCTGACCATTTCTTTAGCTCGTCTTCATTGTAAAACTTGTCTACAGATGATTTTAATGAGCCATCTTCATTGTGTCTTAAATAAATGAGCCCTGTCGCACCAATTTGGGGGCGTTTGATGAAGTCTGTAAGCTCATCAACCTGTTTGCGGGTATAGCCGGCACAACCTTTTGCGTTAATACCAACAACCAGTTCTGCATTGTCAAAAACAGGGAAATCTTTGCCTTTAACCAGGTCGGTAATCTCAACGAATTGCATGTCAAAGCGGGTATCGGGCTTATCAGAACCATAAAAACGCATTGCATCTGCATATTGCATTCTTGGTACTTCCGGTAAATCAAAATCTTTAACTTCTTTAAATAAAGTGCGGATCAAACCTTCAAAAGTATTTAGTATATCTTCCTGCTCAATGAATGACATCTCACAGTCTATCTGGGTAAATTCAGGTTGCCTGTCAGCACGTAAATCCTCGTCTCTAAAACACTTCACAATTTGGAAGTATCTATCAAAGCCAGATACCATTAACAATTGTTTAAAGGTTTGCGGAGATTGCGGAAGTGCATAGAACTCACCTGCATTCATACGGCTTGGAACAACGAAATCCCTTGCGCCTTCAGGCGTAGATTTAATAAGTACCGGTGTTTCAACTTCTATAAAGTCTAATCCATCTAAATAACGGCGAACTGCCTGCGCCATTTTATGGCGTAATATCATGTTGTTACGAACCGGATTTCTACGCAAATCAAGGTAGCGGTATTTCATTCGTAAGTCATCACCGCCGTCAGTTTCATCATCTATTAAAAAGGGAGGTAGTTTAGCTGCATTTAATATTTCAAGGGCAGTGATTTTTATCTCAACCTCTCCTGTTGGCATTTTAAGGTTTTTGTTAGAGCGTTCTACCACCAATCCGCTGGCTTTAATTACAAACTCTCTTCCTAAACCACGGGCAGCTTCACATAATTCACGATTATCATCCATATTGAAAACCAATTGGGTAATCCCGTATCTGTCACGGATATCTATGAAGGTCATGCCTCCTAAATCTCTTGATTTCTGTACCCAACCGCAAAGGATTACATTTTCTCCTAAGTTCTTAATGGTTAAAGCGCCGCAAGTAGTTGTTCTTAACATTATTAAAATTATTAAGCGGCAAAAATATTCATTTTGAACCACATATTTTAAATGCTGGCGATTTTACTTGCTATATTTAATTGATTATCTGTTTGAATTAAGAAAAAAAGTCATGACTATGCTTAGAAGAGGTGAGGATGGTAGCCTGTAAAATCAAGAAAATGAAAATTTTTTAATACTACATGCAACGTTTTAAAAAAGTAGTTGTCATATTAAACGAATCAGAAAAACATTGGAAACAGTATACATAGATAAACACGTAGAGTTAGTTTCCGATTGCCGACAAGGCAATCGGAAAGCACAATTTGAAATTTACAAATTGTATGCTAAAGCTATGTACAATGTAGCTCTGAGGATAGTTAATCATGAAGCCGAGGCAGAAGACGTTTTGCAGGAGGGGTTTTTAGATGCCTTTACAAGAATAGAAACCTTTAGAGGCGAAACTACTTTTGGATTATGGTTAAAGCAGATCATCATTAATAAATCAATTAATCAGCTGAGGAAACGAAAAGCAGAATTTATAAACATTGATGAAGTAGATATTGCGGATACCGAGGCAGAGGATGAAGAAGATTTAGAATTTAAGGTAAATGAAATCAGAGAGGCCGTGGCCAGGCTTCCAGATGGATATAGGGTGGTGTTAACGCTGTACTTATTTGAAGGATATGACCATGAAGAAATATCACATATCCTAAAAATATCAGAAAATACATCACGTACACAGTATATGAGAGCCAAAATGAAGTTGAACGGCTTATTAGAAAAGAGAGGAGCATAAGATGAGCAAAAAGTTAGAAGAGTATATCAGAGAACATAAAAAATCTTTTGATGTTGGAACACCATCAGATCAGTTGTGGGGTAAAATTGAAACAGCATTAGACAAAGAAAAAGTAAAAAAGCCTTTGAGGGTGCCGTTGTGGTTCGCTATAGCTGCATCCCTGATCGTGGTGATGACAGTTACTTTTATATATACTTATCGTAACAGGGAAACAGGTGTAGAAATAGCCGATGTAAATCAGGGATATGCGCAGAAAGAGATGAAATTTGCCAGCCTTATTGAGCAGAAAAAAGATAGCCTGATGGTTTATGCACAGGAAAATCCAAAACTATACAGTGAGTTTAGTGCCGATTTACAAAAACTGGGCGCCGACTACGAGAACTTAAAGAAACAGTTGGAGAGCAGCCCAAATCAGAAGCTAGTTGTGAGAGCGATGGTAAAGAATCTTGAGCTTCAGCTACAGGTAATAAATCAGCAGTTATCTATTATTAACGAGGTCAGTCAATATAAAAGGGAAAATAAAATATGAAAAATTTAGGGGGAATTCTTGCAGCCCTGCTGCTTGTATCAAGCTTTGCCAATGCACAATCTGTAAATATTGAAAGTAACGGAAATACAGAACTGGCCGTTAATGTTTCGCAGAAAACAAACATCAATATTGAGGCGCCTGTAAGCTTTGTGCAAAGCACAACTGAAGCGGATGATGATCCGATGAGATCAAAAACATTCAGCAAAACATTTCCTGCAGATAATTCTGATAAAATTATACTGAGTAACCAATACGGATCAATACTGGTTAAAGTATGGGACAGAAAAGAAGTAAAAGTAGATGTTGATATTAAAGCTTACAGCAGCAATGATGCAGAAGCCCAGAAATTGTTGGATAACACTACCATAGAAGCCGGAAAATCTGGAGACCAGATTGTTTTTAAAACCACAATGGAGCAAAAAAATGGCAATTGGGGCAATGGAAGTCGAAATGGTCGAAGGTGGCGCAGAGAAGTGAAGATTAATTATGTTGTTTACATGCCCGCATCAAATGCATTAACCATGTCGCAAAATTATGGTGATGTAACTATGGGTGACCTAAACGGGCCACTCTATGTAAAAGTACAATATGGCAATTTCAAAGCGCAGAACTTAAATAGCACCAATAACTACATCTCTGTTCAGTATGGCAACAATAATGTTCAATCTGTAAACAAAGCCATTGTGAAACACCAATATGGATCGGGATTAACTATAGGCGCAGCCAATACGCTTGACATCGATGCCCAATATGCCGCAGTTAATGTAACCAACATTAAAGGAAATGCAATTATTAAGCAACAATATGGTTCAGGCCTTACCCTAGGATCTGTAGAAAACCTTGACCTTGATGTTCAATATGCGAATGTTAATATAAATACCATTAAGGGAAATGCCAAAATCAGACAGCAATATAACAATATCAGCATTTCATCAGTAGGCAATCTGGATCTGAATGCCCAATATACAAGCGCCAGCATTGGAACTTTAAGAGGCGATGGAAAGTTCGATATGCAATACAACAAACTAAGTATTGATGAGGTAACCAATGGTTGCAAATTGCTAACTGTTGACGGTGGATACCTAGGTATCTCTATTAATTTTAACAATTCATTTAATGCCGATTTTGATGTGCATACCAGCTATGCTTCATTTAATTATGGCGACAGGGTTTCTGCAAGAATTACTGATGGAGGAGATAGAGGGTCGACAACTAAAAACTATACCGGTAAAATAGGTAATGGAGGTGGTGCCAGAGTAAAGGTCAATTCTGATTACGGGTCAGTATCATTTAAATAAAATTATAAACCAAACACTACAAAAGCTTGTTGATAATTCAGCAAGCTTTTTTTATATCTTAGCTTCAAAATATAATTTAAAAACTATGGAATTTTTGAGCAGCCCGGAAGCTTGGATATCACTACTGACCCTGACCGTTTTAGAGATCGTTTTGGGGATAGATAACATTATCTTTATTTCTATCCTGTCAGGCAAATTGCCAGCTGATCAGCAAAAAAAAGGCAGACAATTGGGCTTGGCTCTTGCAATGATTACCCGTGTTCTTTTATTATTGTCACTTACCTGGGTGATGACATTAACATCCGAATTGTTTAATCTAGGCAATTTAATAGGTGTTTCTAACGCAGAATGGTTAGCAAAACTTTCGATATCGGGGCGTGATCTAATCCTTATTGTAGGGGGGCTCTTTTTAATTTATAAGAGTACTCATGAAATACATGATAAACTGGAAAGTGAAGAAGAAAAAGAAATAAAGGGGAAGGTTCACTCCTTTGCCGGTGTAATCATTCAAATTTTGCTTTTAGATATTGTATTTTCTTTAGACTCGGTAATTACTGCCGTAGGCATGGCAGAACACGTTGAAATAATGATTGCTGCAGTTGTTATTGCTGTGATTATAATGATGTTCTCGGCTAGTGCAATCAGTAATTTCGTAAACGATCATCCTACTGTAAAAATGCTTGCTTTGTCATTCCTGTTGTTAATTGGTGTTTCGCTATTGGCAGAAGGTTTAGATCAGCATATTCCTAAGGGATATATTTATTTCGCTATGGCTTTTTCAGTTTTAGTAGAGATGCTGAATTTGAAAATGAAGAAAAATGCGAAAAAACCTATTGAGTTGAGAAATACCCCTCGTGAAGAGGAAACTAAAAACTAATACCATTAATGATTTCTTTTTTTGAAGCCTCCCTTGCTGAGCTTTCCATACATAGAATTGGAAATAAATCGCAAGACGAATTTTACGTGTTGTCTGAGCAGTCTGTAGCAATACAAGACAATATGTTGAGCAACCTATTACAGCAGTATTTTCTTGGTCCGTACGAAAAGGTAAACGAGATTTATCGTTTCTTTCATCCCAACTCAGATCTGAACTTAAATGAAGTATATCATTTTGCGTCAGAAATATTTGAAAAAGGCGAAACCTTTCACGAAAATAGTAAAGAACTTGCTAAATACCTGTACGATGTATCAGGGCATCCGAAAATAAAATCGGGAGAGCTTTATCTTGCCTATTTCGAAAATGTGCAGATAGAAGGTGAGCTTCATGATGCTATTGGTATCTTTAAATCAGAAACTAAAGAGACTTATTTAAAAGTATATCCAGAAAATAGCGGATTTGGTTTAAGCTACGAACAGGATGCTATTAACATCAATAAGCTTGATAAAGGCTGTCTTATTTTTAATACCGATAAAGAAGAAGGCTTCAGAGTAGCGGTGATAGATCAAACAAACCGTAGTGCAGAGGCTGTTTACTGGAAAGATGAGTTTCTGAAATTGAAAACGAGAAATGATAATTTCAACCAGACAAACAATGTATTGGGTGTATACAAAAACTTTGTTACGGAGAAACTGGATCAGGAATTTGATATCTCTAAGGCCGATAAAATAGATTTATTAAACAAGTCTATGAAATACTTTAAAGAGAAAGAAAGCTTTGATATTGATGAGTTCTCGAATGAAGTTATTGGCAATTCTGAAGGGATTGAGGCCTTTAAAAACTATAAGAAAAATTACGAAGAAGAATTTGATGCACCTATTCCAGATAGTTTTGATATCTCAGGCGCTGCGGTAAAGAAACAGGCGCGTGTTTTTAAAAGTGTGCTTAAACTGGATAAGAACTTTCATATTTATATCCATGGAGATAAAGAGCTGATAGAAAAAGGTTTCGACGATGATAAATCTATGAATTACTATAAGGTTTATTTCAGAGAGGAAGAGTAACCGGCTTTGGCATTATAGTTAAAATGTTTGTCGGTAATTAATAAATAATTGTAGTTTAGTGGTAAGCCAAATATCCTAAACTATAATATGAACGTTGAACCACAAAAGAATAGCATTTTCAAAGTAATTGGGGCGTCGTCCCTGGGTACACTAATCGAATGGTATGATTTCTACATTTTCGGCAGTCTGGCCACCATTATCGGATCACAGCTTTTTCCTGCAGATGCAGGAGCTTCAGCATTAATAAATACCCTTGCAATATTTGCTGCTGGGTTTATTGTGCGGCCGTTTGGTGCTTTGGTTTTCGGCCGTTTGGGCGATCTTATTGGTCGAAAATATACTTTTCTTTTGACTCTGGTACTCATGGGTGGATCAACCTTTCTTATTGGGCTTATCCCGTCCTATTCCAGTATTGGTTATGCTGCGCCAATTTTGGTGTTGATTTTACGATTGATACAAGGCCTTGCCCTTGGTGGTGAATATGGCGGAGCCGCTACTTATGTGGCTGAACATGCCCCTGCAAATAAACGTGGTTTCTTTACCAGCTGGATTCAAACTACGGCAACGGGAGGATTGTTCCTTTCATTAGGGATAATTGTGTTAACTAAAAACCTGCTAGGTGCCGAAGATTTTGCTGCCTGGGGTTGGAGAGTTCCATTCCTATTATCCATTTTACTGGTAGGCGTTTCCATTTACATCAGAATGAAAATGCATGAGTCGCCAATGTTTACTAAATTAAAAACAGAGGGCAATATATCTAAAAATCCATTGAAAGAAAGCTTTAGCCACAAAGCAAACTTTAAAATGGTGCTACTGGCTCTTTTTGGTGCAACCATGGGGCAAGGGGTTATTTGGTACACCGGTCAGTTTTATGCCCAATCATTTATTGAAAACACTTGTAAGGTCGATTTTAACGACTCCAGATACATTCTTTTGTGGGGTATAGCCTTTGCAACGCCTTTCTTTGTAATATTCGGTTCATGGAGCGATAAGGTGGGTCGAAAGTGGATTATGCTGACAGGGATGTTGCTGGGGATTATCTTTTACCGGCCAATATATCAGATATTCCTTGATGATACAGATGTAACCAAGATCGAGCAGAAAGATATTAAAGAAATTTCCAATCCTGTGGTAACAAAAACCTTGATTGAGAATACTTCAGATAGTTTAATTACCACCACATCTCAGGTTACTTTATTAAGTGGAGCGTCGTTTACAAAAATACAGGCGCATACTAAATACGCTGATTTAAGTAAGCCTGAAAGTATTTCGCCTGATGCTTTTAAGGATAAAAAGCTTTCTACTCCTGTTTTCTGGAAATTTGTGTTCCTTATTTTCTTTCAGATTTTGCTGGTAACAATGGTATATGGTCCTATCGCTGCATTTTTAGTAGAGTTGTTCCCAACCAAAATAAGATATACATCCATGTCGCTGCCATACCACGTGGGTAATGGCGTATTTGGGGGGTTGGTGCCGTTTATTGCAACGCTTATAGCTAGTTTCTCGGGTTCTACGCCATTATCTGGCTTGTGGTATCCAATTGGAATAGCCGCATTAAGTTTTATTATAGGGGCGATTTATTTATCGAATAAAAAGCCGGACCATGGCGAGGCTGATCATTAATCAATTAAAAGAGAAATTACCATGAACGGATTAAAAAAAGCATTAGGAATATTCTGGATCTTACTAGGTCCGGCATCTATCATATTTATGTTTATACAGGCTATTGAAAAAGTAGGCCTTGCCCCAGAAGGAGTGGCAAAAACAAACACAGCTTTACAGTGGGGTATTATCCTGTTTATTTTTATCCCCATCAGTGCAGGGCTTGTTGTTTTCGGCTACTATGCCCTAAAAGGGGAGTACGATAAACTTCCGGAAGATTAGTCTACAATACCCTTAAGAGCAAGCCTTTTAAATACTCACCTTCTGGAAAAGAAATGCGCACAGGATGATCTTCGGGCTGACTAAACTGCTTAATGATTTGCACTTCCTTACCTGCATCTAATGCTGCCCAGGCGATAATCTGTTTAAAAGTTTCAAGATCTACTGCACCAGAGCACGAGAAAGTAGCAAGGATACCACCGCTTTCAAGCAGAAGCATGCCAAGTCTGTTTAAGTCTTTATAGGCACGTGCAGCTCTGTCTAATGCAGAACGTGATGGTGCATATTTTGGTGGATCAAGTACTAAAACATCAAATTTCTTACCCTCTTCTTTAAATACACGCAGTTGCTTGTTTACGTCGGATTGGATGCTGGTTTGTTTATCCTGCGAAAGTCCGTTAAGCGTAAGATTGTGCTGCAGTGTTTCTATGGCAAGAGCAGAGCTGTCTACACTGGTTACATGAGATGCACCTTGTTTTAAGCTGTTTAATGAAAAACCACCGCTATAACAGAAACAATCCAATACCGTTTTGTCCTTAGTATATTCCGCAAGAATTAATCTGTTGTCTCGCTGATCGCAATAGAAGCCTGACTTTTGCCCATCCGCAATATTGATGTGGTAAACAACTCCATTTTCCTTCACTTCAATAAACTCGGGAGGTGTCTCTCCCCATAACAACCCTTGTGTAACCTCCAGGTTTTCGTGTTTACGTGCTCCGGCATCGCTTTTATCAAATATTCCGATGGGGTTTAACTCTTCCCTTAAAATATCGATGATATCATCTTTTACTGTTTCTATACCTGCACTTAAAATCTGCAAGGAAAGGAAATCAGCATATTTGTCTACAATTAAGCCCGGTAAAAAATCAGCCTCACTAAATACAAGCCTGCAGGTATTGGTATTCTCACTTAATACGTGTTTGCGGGACGCAATTGCGCTTTTAAGCTTTTGCTGATACCAGGCTTTGTTTACTTCGGTATTTTGGTCCCATTCTAGCAGGCGCAATGCCACTCTGGATTGGTCGTTGTAATAGGCATAAGCCAGAAACTCTTTCTCTGCCGACCATACTGATACAATCTCGCCATTTAAAGGCTTACCTTTAACTTTATCAAGTGCACCGGAAAAAATCCAGGGGTGGCGAAGTACGGCAGCTTTTTCTTTGCCTTTTTTGAGTATTACATCGATCATGGCACAAAGATAAAAAAAAGGGGGGCTAGCAGCTACTTTTCTTTGCTTAATGCCATTTTTATAGCTAACGAAGCCAAAACACTTGCCATAAACCATTTCTGGATTTTTACCCAGCCCGGGCTTTTTGAAAAGAACAGCGCGACTTTTGAGGCAGTTAGTACGATGATAAAGTTAATCGTAAAGCTGATGCTTACTTGGGTAATGCCGAGTTGCAGGCTTTGTATGAATACAGAACCATATTCCTGTTTTATAAAGTAAGGAAAAAAAGATAAATAGAATACAGCAACTTTAGGATTCAATACAGTGGTTAATACCCCGATTTTGAACAATTTGGCTGGTTTGTCATTAGCCAGGTCTTGTCTGACTTCAAAAAGACTTTTTCCGTTTGGCTTAATTGCCTGATAGGCCAGGTACAACAGATATAGTACCCCCAGTGTTTTAATGGTAGTGTATACAAAAGGGACGGCAAAGAGTACAGCTGTTAGACCTGCAGAAACCATAACAATGTGAAAGAGAAAACCAGATATGATTCCTGCCAGTGAAATTAACCCCGATCGTTGTCCCTGGGTAATGGAACGGGATATTAAATAGATCATATTTGGACCGGGGCTGATCACAAGGATCAACGCGGCCAGGGCAAAATAGGAAATCTCTTTAAACGGTATCATTGGGGTTGGAATTGTTATGTTAAGGGGCCTTGCTTTACAAATATATGCAGAAGAGCAGAGATATGATAGGCAGTATTGCCGAGAAGTTGTAATTTTATCGCATGGAAGAAATAACCTGGAATGATTTTGAAAAAGTAGAACTTCGGGCAGGAACTATTCTTGAAGTCTTTGATTTTCCGGAGGCGAGGAAGCCAGCTTATAAAGTAAAGGTAGATTTTGGCGCGCTTGGAATCAGAATGAGTAGTGCCCAGATTACAGCACATTATACTAAAGAAGAGTTGGTTGGTAAACAAATAGTAGGAGTGGTTAATTTTCCTAAAAAACAGATAGGGAAATTTATGTCAGAGTTCTTGGTAACAGGCTTTGCTGACGAAAATGGAGATATTGTATTAACAGCCCTAAATGGTAAAGTGCCTAATGGCAGTAAATTGTGCTAAATGAGTTATTATAATTTTTCAGAAGAAGAGAACCCTGCCGCAGAAGACGAGCATTACATGCTTTTAGCGCTTCAGGAAGCTCAAAAAGCATTTGACGCAGAAGAAATCCCAATTGGAGCAATAGTGGTATGTAAGGGCAGGATAGTGGGGCGCGGGCATAATTTAACCGAACAGTTAAATGACGTAACTGCACATGCAGAAATGCAGGCATTTACAGCAGCTTCGCAAACTCTTGGTGGCAAATATTTAAAAGATTGCACCCTGTATGTAACCGTTGAGCCTTGTGTAATGTGCGCAGGCGCAAGCTATTGGGCACAAATAGGTCGCATCGTTTACGGTGCCCCGGAACCAAAAAGAGGTTTTACGACCAAAGGAGCATCTTTATTGCATCCAAAAACAATTCTGCAAGGAAATGTTTTGGCCATGCAATGCGGAAATCTGATGAAACGGTTTTTTATAAATAAAAGGGGTTAATATTGACAAATAATTGAACAAAACTTAACCTCCGAATGTTATATTTGCTCAGTTGAATTGTTTTCTGGTGTTTAATCCTAAACTTTTGAAACACAATTGAACCAGGATTGTCCGAAAATATTTTTTAAACTTAAATCATAAATAATATGGCTTTTGAATTACCTGCGTTACCATACGCAACAGATGCATTAGAACCGCATATCGATAAACAAACTATGGAAATTCACCATGGTAAACATCACCAGGCTTACGTTACCAACTTAAATAAAGCTTTAGAAGGCAAGCCGGAAGCTAGCCAAAGCATCGAAGAAATCGTTAAAAACATTTCTAAATTTCCTGCTGCTGTTAGAAACAATGGCGGCGGTCATTATAACCACTCTTTATTCTGGGAAGTTATTGGTCCAAATAAAGGCGGCGAGCCTAAAGGTGAATTAGCTGAAGCAATCAATGCAGCTTTTGGATCTTTCGCTGATTTCAAAACTAAATTTGCTGAAGCAGGTGCAACCCGTTTTGGTTCAGGATGGGCTTGGTTAAGCGTTGGTGCTGATAAAAAATTAGTAGTTTCTTCTACTCCTAATCAAGATAATCCATTAATGGATATCGCTGAAGTAAAAGGTTCACCAATTTTAGGTATGGATGTTTGGGAACACGCTTACTACTTAAAATATCAAAACAGACGTCCTGATTATATTGCAGCTTTCTGGAATGTAGTTAATTGGGATGCTGTTGCAGAACGTTTCAAAAAAGCATAATTTACATAAACTTCCGTCAGACGGAAACTATATAAAAGGCCCCGATGCGAATCATAGGGGCCTTTTTTGATTTGCGTTATCTGAACAAATGAACAATCTATTAAAATATATTCATTCGCTAACGGCGTTTTCTGATAAAAGCTGGGAATTGCTTCAACCTGCGTTAAACAAAAAAGAGTTGAAGAAAAATGAGTTCCTATTAAAAGAGGGACAGGTCTGTAATTCACTATTTTATATAGATGATGGTTATTGTAAAAGCTATTATGAAATTGATGGAGTTGTAAAAAACACAGGGTTTTTCTTTGAAAATGATATTGCAACAAACGTCAACAGTTTTGGCAATGGGCTGAAATCTGAATTTAATATCATCGCCTGTGAGCCATTAACAGTAGTCGTTTTTGATAAGAATAAATTGTTTCAGGCTGCAAAACAGGCGATTGAAATAGAGACTTTAGGGCGTAATTGCATCCGCTTGTTTGCCTCTAAACAGGAAGAATTTGCAAACCTATTTAAGATCTATTCGGCTCAGGAACGCCTGGAATATATAGAAACCAAACATCCTGAAATCCTGCAAAGGGTCTCACTATCTCAATTGGCTTCATTTCTTGGTGTTTCAAGGGAAACCTTAAGCAGAATACGCAAAAGAAGAACTCTTTCGTGATTTTGTGACGATTGTCACAGGTCATTAGCCTTTTCATTTATCAACTTTGTAGTAATAGGCTTTTATAAAAGAAACATCATGGAATTACTTAAGAAAATTGATAAAAACACCAATGTTTTGACTTGGTTTGAAATCCCAGTAGTAGATACTGAAAGAGCAAAGACTTTTTATGAAACCATTTTAGACATTGAAATGGTTAAAAGAGCAGATGGGCACGACGAAGCCGTTTTCTTTCCGTTTGATCCTAATGTTGTTCAGGCAACATCAGGGAGAGTTACAGGAGTATTGTCAAAAACAGAGAGAAACAGCCCATCTGGTAACGGGACGATAGTTTACATTAATGCGAGTCCAAGCATTCAAACTGTTCTTGAGAAAGTGGAACAGGCAGGAGGAAAAATTATTGCTCCCAAAACACTAATTCCCGCGGGATATATAGCAATTATTATTGACTCAGAAGGAAACAAAGTCGGACTTCATGCAGAAAAGTAAAGGGTGTAAGTTAGTGAAGTAGGGATGTAAGTTATATCCCTACAATATCCTTTTTCTTTTTCTGGCGCATTGTTTTTGGTATAACTGCCAAAATCTCTTCTCTCAACGCATTAAGCATTCTTTTTTTTATGAAATTTTTATGGGTAACAAGGCTGATCTCACGGACAGGTTCAGGAGATTTAAAATACCTTACCTTGCTTAGCTGCTTGTTGCTTAACTCTTCTAGTGCAAGCTCTGGCAGCAGAGTGGCGCCATTATTCATATCTACCATGCGGATAAGCGTTTCGACACTTCCTGTATTATAGGTAAGCCCTTGCAGACGATTTTGCTTGGTTGATCTGCAGATGTTTAATACCTGCGACCGCATACAATGTCCCTCGTTTAACAACCAGATATTTTCATCCTCCAGGTCATCGGCATCTATGGTTTTCTTTTTATAAAGTTTACTGTTTTTGCTGATGTAAGTAACAAAGTTTTCGTAATACAATGGAGCTTCTTCTACTGCGCCGTCTCCAAGTGGAGTGGCCAATATTCCGCAATCCAGTATTCCTGTTTTTAAATGATGAATGATATCTTCTGTAGTATATTCCCAAATCAGAAGTTTTAGATCGGGATATTTTTCCATCATTGCAGCGATTACTCTTGGTAACAGATAAGGGGCTACTGTGGGTATAATACCTACTTTAAGTTCACCAACAACATCTTGCTGCTGGCTACTAATAATCTCTTTAATTTTGTGGCTTTCCTGAAGAACGAGGCGAGCCTGTTCAATAATCTGCGCACCTATTTCTGTCGGAATTATGGGTTGTTTACTTCGATCAAAGATTTTTACATTTAGCATTTCTTCAAGCTTTTGTACCTGCATACTGAGGGTGGGCTGGGTAACAAAACACTTTTCGGCAGCGCCTACAAAACTTCTGTAAGTATCTACCGCTACAATGTATTCTAGTTGAACTAAGGTCATATAGCTAAAGTTTATTCTCTTTAGCAAAGATATCAATTTTAACTATGCTTAGCTAAAAAATCCTGATAAGCCAGTTTAATTCCTTCTTCAAGTTCTATCTCATGCTTCCATCCGAGTGAATGTAATTTAGAAACATCCATTAATTTGCGTGGGGTTCCGTCTGGTTTGCTACTATCAAAGGTTAGTTCTCCTTTAAATCCAACAATGCGTTTAATTAATAATGCAAGGTCTTTTATCGTCAGGTCTTTTCCTGTTCCAACATTTACAAAACCAGGCTCATTGTATTCTTGCATTAAGAAATAACAGGCATTGGCCAGATCATCAGCAAATAAAAATTCTCGCATTGGAGCTCCGGATCCCCAGATGATAACTTCTGGTGTGCCATTAACTTTGGCTTCGTGAAATTTCCGAATTAAAGCAGGGAGGACATGTGAGTTTTGTGGGTGATAGTTATCGTTATACCCGTACAAATTGGTGGGCATTACCGAAATAAAATCACAGCCATATTGTGACCGGTAAGCGTCGGCCATTTTTATACCTGCAATTTTAGCAATAGCATAAGGTTCGTTGGTTTCTTCTAGTAACCCTGTAAGCAGGTAGTCTTCTTTTAATGGCTGTGGTGCAAGCTTAGGGTAAATGCAACTTGAACCTAAAAACATCAGCTTCTTTACAGCTGTTTTATATGATTGGTGGATAACGTTATTTTGGATACAAAGGTTTTCGTAAAGGAAATCTGCGCGGTAAGTATTGTTGGCAATAATACCGCCTACTTTGGCAGCTGCCAGGAATACGTACTCAGGTTTTTCTGATTCAAAAAAATCGGTTACAGCCTGCTGATTGCGCAAGTCTAATTCTGCTGAAGTTCTGATGATTAAATTTGTGAAACCTTCTTTGATCAGCTTACGATAAATTGCGGAGCCAACCATACCACGGTGACCAGCTACATATATTTTTGCGTTCTTTTCCAATTTGCTTTTAATGATTATTACAAAAGTACAAAATCCTGTTGGCATCGATAGAGGTTAGAATTGGAAATGCAGAAAGCCTTGCTAATGCGAGGTCCTGAAATAAATTCAGGATGACGGAATATATGAAATAACTATTTGTTTAAGTTTGCATAAAAATAATTTTAGTAGTGGGTAAAGATAAGTTAAGAAAATTTGCGGAAATAGATACCTTTCCTAATGTTTATCAGCTTGATGCAGGTAAAGAATTAAAAGGTAAATGGGCATCTCAGCATTTTAAAAATAGCAATCCTGTTGTTTTAGAACTCGCGTGCGGTAAGGGCGAATACTCTGTTGGATTGGCAAAGATGTTTCCTGAGAAAAATTTTATTGGTGTTGACCTTAAGGGAAACAGGATTTGGCGTGGCGCACGTACTGGCATGGACGAGGGAATATCAAATCTAGCTTTTTTGAGGATTCAGATTGAAGATATTGTGGAGTTCTTTGGCGAACATGAAGTAGACGAAATATGGATAACTTTCCCTGATCCGCAACCACAGGATAGTCGTGAGAAAAAACGCTTAACGTTTCCAGGGTTTTTAGATAAGTACAGAACTTTTTTAAAACCGGGAGGTAAAATAAACTTGAAAACTGACAACGACGGTTTGTATCTTTATACTGTGGAGAAAGTTCAGGAGCTAGGGTTAGTTTGCCATAAAAATACGGATCAATTGTATAAATCAGAGTATGCAGATGCAGTTTTAGCTATTAAAACGCATTACGAAAGGATTTATCTGAAACATGATAAGAATATAAATTACATCCAGTTCTCTTTTGATTAGTTTAGAACTGAATATAAATTGATTAGATGGAACAATCATTTTATGACCAGGTTTTTGAGTTAGTGAGGTTAATACCTAAAGGAAGGGTAACCTCTTATGGAGCCATAGCTAAAAGTCTAGGCGCAGGCGGTTCGGCCCGAATGGTGGGATACGCAATGAGTAATGCACATTTGGCCCATCCGGAAATACCTGCTCACAGGGTGGTTAACAGCAGTGGGTTGCTCACTGGTAAATTCCATTTCTCTGAGCCCGATCTGATGCAGGAAATGCTGGAGAAAGAAGGAGTAGTAGTTAAAAATGATAAAATCCAGAATTTTAGACAGCATTTCTGGGATCCTCTGGTTGAATTGTAGCCTTAAAATAAAAACTTTGATGAACGGGCACGTGGAATTAATTTTAATATAATGGGACAATTAGTAGAAGAGTTTAATGACTATCGTTCTAAAATGAATGACAGGATTATGGAAACCGCAAATACAAACATAAAGCGGTTTTTTGCTTTAGATACAACCACATATGCGGAAGGAGCATTAAATGTAAAAACTAAAGAGATGCTTGGTCTTGTGGCGTCAATGGTTTTGCGTTGTGATGATTGCATAAAATATCACCTGGAAAAATGTTACGATGAAGGAGTAACCAATGAGGAGATCAACGAAGTATTTATGATCGCTAATTTAGTTGGGGGCTCTATTGTAATTCCTCATTACAGAAGGGCAGTTGAATATTGGGATGAACTTAGTCTTTAAATAATGGCAGAAATAGTTAGATGTGGTTGGTGTGGAACTGATCCTTTGTATGTGAAATATCATGATGAAGAATGGGGAAAGCCTGTTTACGACGATAAAACATTATTCGAATTTCTAATTCTTGAAGGTGCCCAGGCCGGATTAAGCTGGATCACTATTCTAAGAAGAAGAGATGGGTATCGACAAGCCTTTGCGGACTTTGATGTAGAAAAAGTTGCCGCATTTGTCGAGGCGGATGTGGAAAGGTTAATGAATGATGCCGGTATTATTAGAAACAGATTGAAAATTAATGCAGCAATAAACAACGCAAAGCTTTTCATAGGCATACAAAAGGAATTTGGTTCATTCGCCGACTATATGTGGGGCTTTTTGCCAAATAAGAAACCCATTCTGAATAGGGTTAAGTCTTTAGGAGATGTGCCTCCAAGAACAGAGATATCAGATTTAATTAGCAAGGACATGAAGAAGAGAGGGTTTAAATTTTTTGGAACCACAATCTGTTATGCCCATATGCAGGCTACGGGTATGGTAAATGACCATGTTGAAGGCTGTATAAGCCGATAATTTAGAGATTATTTTTTCTGCATATCGTTATATGCTGCAACAAAAGCTTTTATGAGTTTGGCATCAAAAGCTTCTGTTGCCTTTATACGTTCAGCAAGATCTTCATCGTTGGTAAGTTTTTGAAGCAGAATACTTTTAATCAGGTCTGTTTTTCCCGATGAATTGCCATCAGCAGGGATTTCCTGCATTGGTCCTGTTCCAAATTTTTCAATAAAATAGGCTGTCGGGAGGTTACGATTAGTTTGCTCAGCATCGTTTCTTCTGCCTCCTCCAAATGAAATACCAACACCGCCACCTACTCCTCCAAAACCACCGGTTCCTGTGCCAATACCAACAGATGGCCTGATTCGTGCTCTTTTTGGCTGCGGTTGTTCAATACTTGTGGCGCCACCAATTGCATATAAATTTACTGCGCCCTGTTCTATAATTTTAAAAAACCGATGCTCCATTTTCTTTTTAATTACAATGGGCTTGCTAACATAGGTTTCCCCATTCCATAAAAACTCTTTAATGTCGCTGGCTTTATACTGAACGAGGGTCTCGTCGTCGTTTTTAAGAATAACTGTCGAAAAATTGGTGCCCTGTATGGTTCCTCTTACAAAATCTCCAGAGGCAATGACTACTGCATCTTGTGCTGATGAGCGTAATGCGATTACCAAAAGCGTCGTTAATAAGGCGAAGGTTTTAATTGCTCTTTTCATAATTACTCAAATAACGGAATTTCTTTTGTGTTTGTTATCTAATCCGATCTCTATTATTAACTTTGAGATATGTTGAAAGTAGTAACTTTCACGATCATTAAACGAATCAGATACCAATGAAAAAACTTTTCCTTCTTGATGGCATGGCGCTTATTTACCGGGCCCATTTTGCACTGAGTAAAAACCCAAGGTTTACTTCTACAGGAGTTAACACTTCGGCAGTTATGGGCTTTACAAATACTTTACTTGAAGTACTTAAAAAGGAAAAACCAACACATATAGCGGTTGTATTTGATACTGAAGCACCTACTGAAAGGCATACCGATTTTGAAGCCTATAAGGCTCACAGAGAAGCAATGCCAGAGGATTTATCGGCCGCACTTCCATATATTTTTAAGCTGATAGAAGGGTTTAATATTCCAGTAATTACAAAGGATGGATTTGAGGCGGATGACATTATTGGAACTTTGGCAAAAGAGGCTGAGAAAGCCGGATTTCAGGTGTATTGTATGACGCCGGATAAAGACTTTGCACAATTGGTATCTGAAAACATCTTTATCTATAAGCCTGCGAGAATGGGTAATGAGATGGAGATTTTAGGTGTAAAAGAAGTACTGGCTAAGTGGGAGATCGAAAATGTTGAACAGGTAATTGATATTCTTGGTTTATGGGGCGATGCGGTTGATAATATTCCCGGAATTCCGGGAATTGGAGAAAAAACTGCGAAATTATTGATTAAACAATATGGTTCTATAGAGAACATTATTGCAAATTCACACGAACTTAAAGGAAGACAGCGTGAAAATGTGGAGACCTACGCCGAACAGGGGATGATCTCTAAGAAATTAGCCACCATTATACTTAATGTTCCCGTTCCATTTGATGAAAAGGCCTTAGAGCTTGAAGAACCTAGCAGAGAATTATTGGAGCCGTTGTTTGCGGAGTTGGAGTTCAGAACAATTGGTAAGCGCGTTTTTGGTGATGGGTTTAATGTAGCCGAAGGTAAAACAGGGGGATCACAACAAATTGATCTTTTTGGTAATGTGGCAGATCAAGTTGAGGTAAAAACTAAAACTACTATAGTTATTTCGGAAGTATTTGAACAAGCCATTGCCGCTAAAACAATTGAAAATACGGAACATAATTATAAATTAATAGATACTCCGGAATTGCGTAAGGAGCTTGTGGACTTCCTTTTAAAGCAGGAAAGCATCTCATTTGACACAGAAACAACAGGAACGGATGCCAACCTTGCAGATCTGGTGGGAATCTCGTTTAGTATAACGCCAGGGGAAGGATATTATATCCCTGTACCGGCAGAAAGAGCAGAAGCCCAGGTAATTGTTGATGAGTTTAGGCCTGTTCTTGAAAATGAAAATATAGCCAAAATAGGACAGAATATTAAATATGATATGCTTGTATTTAAATGGTATGGTGTATCTGTAAAAGGAAAGCTATTTGATACCATGCTTGCACATTATTTGATTGATCCGGACACACGACATAACATGGATGTGCTGGCCGAGAATTATTTGAGCTATTCGCCCATTTCAATAACTAAGCTTATTGGTGCCAAAGGAAAGGGGCAAGGGAATATGCGGGATGTTCCAGTTGAGCAGGTGGTAGATTATGCGGCTGAAGATGCCGATATAACCTTGCAGCTTGCCAACGTGTTTAAGCCAATGCTTAAACAGCTTAATGCAGAACAGCTTGCCACTGATGTTGAAAATCCTTTGATCTATGTGCTTGCGGATATTGAAAAAGAGGGGGTTAGAATAGATATGGACACCTTGATTAACTATTCTAAAGAGCTTGAGCTAGACATCAGAAGGTTTGAGCAGAATGTTTATGATAAGTGTGGTATTAAGTTTAATCTGGCCTCACCAAAACAACTGGGAGAGGTTCTTTTCGATAAACTACAGTTAGATCCTAAAGCAAAAAAAACAAAGACAGGTCAGTACCAAACCGGTGAGGATGTGTTATTGGCCCTCGCTCATAAAAGTGACATCGTTCAGGATATTTTAGATTTCAGACAGCTGCAAAAATTAAAGTCTACTTATGTTGATGCATTGCCTTTACTAGTTAACCCAAGGACTGGTCGCGTTCACACTTCATATAATCAGGCTGTTGCCGCAACAGGAAGGTTAAGTTCTAATAACCCGAATCTGCAGAACATTCCAATCCGTACGGAAAGGGGTAGAGAGGTGCGCAAAGCATTTATTGCTAGAGATGCAGATCACGTGCTGCTTTCTGCGGATTATTCTCAGATTGAGCTTCGCATTATCGCTGAGATCAGTAAAGAAGAAAACATGCTGGATGCCTTTAGTAAGGGTATCGATATTCATACCGCAACAGCAGCAAAGGTATATGGCATTTCAATTGAAGAGGTTGATTCTACCCAAAGAAGGAATGCAAAAGCGGTAAACTTTGGGATTATCTATGGCCAATCTGCTTTTGGCTTGTCGCAAAACCTGGGCATTCCACGTAAAGAGGCCGCGGCCATTATTGAGCAGTATTTTGAGCAATATCCGGGGATTAAAAAATACATGTCGGACACGATGAATTTTGCCCGCGAAAATGGATTTGTGGAAACCATTTTAGGCAGAAGAAGATATTTAAGAGACATCAACTCTGCCAACCAGACAGTACGTGGTTTTGCAGAGCGAAATGCCATAAATGCACCTATACAAGGTTCTGCAGCAGATATGATTAAGGTGGCCATGATCAATATTCATAAGGATATTCAGGATCAGAACCTTCAATCAAAAATGACCATGCAGGTGCATGATGAGTTGGTTTTTGATGTGCTTAGATCTGAAGTTGAAGCAATGAAACAGATCATTTCATATAGAATGAAAACAGCGATTAAAACATCCGTTCCAATTGAAGTTGAAATTGGCGAAGGAGATAACTGGTTAGCGGCGCATTAATTAATGCGTATAAAAAAAGCCTCGTTTTGAATTTTCATAACGAGGCTTTTTATTTTAAAGCTCAATGGTTTCGCCAATTGCCGGCAATAATAGAACTTTATTTTCTCTTTTAAATTTAGCTAAGGCTTCTTCTGTATCAATTTCTATTACAGGGAAGGTGTTGTAGTGCACACCAATCACGGTGTTGCAATCAATATATTTTGTAGCGATAATGGCATCATCAACATCCATTGTATAGTTACCTCCAATTGGCAGGATTGCATAACTTAGGTTATAAAGCTCAGCAAGAAGTTTCATTTCCATCGTTAGTGCGGTATCTCCTGCAAAATAAATGGTTTTATTTTCAAGTTCCAGTACATAACCTGCCGGATTTCCGCCGCAGGTACCGTCGGGTAGAGCTGCTGAATGTGTAGCCCACACCATTCTTAGCTTTCCAAAATCAAAGTTTTGGCTTCCAAAGTTCATTCCATGTACATTTTTTATCCCCTGCTTGCCGGCCCAATCAGCAACTTCTGCTATCGCAATAACAAGTGCATTGGTTTGGTTTGCAATTTCCACGAGATCGGCAACGTGATCGCCATGGCCATGACTTACCAGGATATAATCAGCCTCTATACTTTTAATATCTATATGCTTAGCGAGCGGATTATGTGTGATAAAAGGGTCGAAAAGAAACTTTTTGCCATCGGCTTCTAGCAGGAAGCAGGATTGGCCATAATATGTATATTTCATTATTGTCCAAACATTCCGCCTAATCCGCCAAACATATCTTTAGTCGCTGCCTGCATTTCTGTCGCACTAACCTGATCTGCTTGTGTTAAGGCTTTATTAATAGCTGTTAATAGTAATTCTTCAAGTTCTTCTCTGTCGGCCTGCTTATGGAATTCTTCGCTGATCTCAACTGCTGTGATCGCTTTGTTTGCCGTTGCAGTAACGCGTATTGCACCACCTTCAACTTCTCCAAAAACAGAGATCGTATCTAGTCTTTTTTTTATTTCGTCAGCCTTCTGCTGGGCTGCCATTAATTTATCAAACATAAGTTGTTGTTTTTATTATAAAACGAAATTAAAAGAATTTGGTTTAAAGTAAAGCCAATAAAATGAAAAACATGGGTTATTTATTCATTAATGCCGCATTGAAGTCGACAAAGAGCTTAAATAAATCCTGATATTCTGTTAATGGAAGGGTTTTAGACCGGTCGTAAATATCATGATACGCACTGATGCCTCCGGTAGTGTAAATAAAAAAGGCAGGAACATCTTTCTCAGTGAAAAAGTAGTGATCGCTATTTGCCGCCTTGCCCCTTGAATTGATCTTTTTCAGGTATTTGTTTTTATCGTTGAGTTGATTTAATAATGAAAATTCCTTTTGGTGGATTGTTGCATTTACAACGGTAATGCCTGTTTCTCCTGTTCCTACCATATCAACATTAATTAGAAACCTGATTTTTTGGAGCGCAAGCAATGGGTACTCTGTAAAGTATTTGGATCCAAGTAATCCCGCCTCTTCTCCGGCAAAACAAATAAACGCCATTGTGTAAGGTTGTGGATTGGCGGCGTAGTATTTTGCCAGAGATAGTAAAAAAGAAATGCCACTGGCATTGTCGTTGGCCCCGGGGAAATAGGTTTTGTTACCCATACCACCTAAATGATCGTAATGAGCCGTTATAACCAATACGGAATCGGGTTTTGTAGTTCCTTTTACTACTCCACAGATATTGGCCGTATTAAATTCGGGGATAAACGAGTTTTCAACGTTGATTTGAAAGTTAAGAGGAAGGCCTTTGATGGCGTTTTTTTTTATTTCTATGCCGGTGAAGTCGCCTTGCTCAGGAGCAACAGACCAGGTGAGTTTATCCTTAAGTATGGCAATTACGCGCTCGCTTGAATCGGCAAACGTAATGCTGTCTTTTTGTTCAAACTTTCCTTTGGCTATTTTTCCGATACTTTGGGGCATTACAATAAAATCTTTACCAGGACTAAGTTTCTTGCCATTAATGGTAACCTGCATTTTTCCAGGAAAGGTGTTTACAGGAAAAGAGAATGCTTGTTTAAAATCCGTTCCGTTCATCGGGCTAAGCCCGTAAGCTTTAAATGCTGAGCAAATCAAATCTGCAGCCTTTGCCATTCCATTATTGGTATACCCTCTGCCCCAAAGTTCTTTTGAGCTGAGCTCCTTTACCATTTCGTGGGCATAGTGAATGTCCTGCGAAAGCGCAGGTCCTGCGATAAAAAGAAATAATATTAAGAAATGCGTTTTCATAATAACCCCAAAGGAAAATTCAATATATGGTTAAACTTACATAAAGTTTAAATTTTGCGAATCTAAAACACATATCAAACAAGATTGTTATAGTTTGATTAATTGAAATTTATGGATGTTCGCTCAAATGAGCCGTTTTGGCTGGTAAAAAATGGAATAATGCACTCCTACCCCTCTTTAAGGGCAGATGCGAACTGTGAAGTGCTGATTGTTGGCGGAGGGATTACCGGGGCTTTAATGGCGCATGCCTGCATAGCTAAAGGTTATAAGACGATATTGATTGATAAAAGAGAAATTGCTAATGGCAGTACTTCGGCAACTACCTCCATGCTTCAATATGAAATTGATGTACCACTATATAAATTAAAAGAATTGATAGGAGAGCACGGTGCCATTGCGAGCTACCTTGCTTGCAGAGATTCTATTTATAAACTGGAGAATCTGGTAAAAGAGATTGATTCATCATGTGGATTTGAAAAAAAGGAATCCCTTTATTTTGCAGGGAAAAGTAAGGATGTTAAATGGCTAAAGCAGGAGTATGAAGCCCGCAAAATGGCTGGTATTGAGGTGAACTGGCTAGACAAAAAAGAAATAAAGGCTACATATGGCATTGTGGCCGAAGGAGCAATTCTTTCTGCAGATGGGGGTAGTGTGGATGCTTTTTGTTTGACCCACGATTTGCTGCGCTATAATTCAGAAAGAGGGTTAAAGGTGTTTGATAAAACTGAATTGAAAAAAGTAAAATACGAAAAGGATGCCGTAAAGGTTCAATTAAATACTGGAGCTGAAATAGCTGCAAAACATATTATTTATTGCACAGGATATGAAACTCAAAATATGCTTTCTGATAAGGTGGTGCAATTGAAAAGTACCTATGCAATGGTTAGTGAAAGACAGGATTTACATCCTGAGATTTACGAAAGAACCTTGTTTTGGAATACAGATTCTCCATATTTATATATGCGGACAACGGCTGATGGAAGATTTCTTGTTGGCGGTGAAGATGAAAATTTTAAAAATGCAATTCGAAGAGATCTGCTTTTGAGCAGAAAAAAAGAAAGATTGGAAAAAACGTTAAAAAAATATTTGCCCAATAGTTCATTCGTTGAGGACTTTTGCTGGGCTGGTACTTTTGGTGAAACAAAAGATGGTTTACCATACATAGGAATGCACCCTAAATACCCTAAAAGCCACTTTTTGCTCGGTTTTGGGGGCAATGGGATTACTTTTTCGGTAATGGGAATGGATATGATTATTGAGATAATGGAGGGAAGGCCAAATATTCTGTCTCATTTCTTCAGATTTGGACGTTAAATTAAGTGCAGATTTTCATTATAAAAATGTAAAAAAATTAAAAACGTATTGCACAACTCGATATTTATTTAAACCTTTGCGCCTCAACTCATTCAAAGAATTATTATACACAGAAAATGATTAAGCACGCGACCCATAAACTTTCTATTGTAGAAGCAAAAAATATTGCTTCCAGAAGTTTGTTTATTGAACGTTTGCGACCCGTTTTTTTTGTAACCACTAACCGGCAAAATTATACGCCGCGGATTTGAGTAAATCTCTGCGTAATGTCTCTACGCATTTCCACAGAGGATTGCCTCTCAAAAAACAATTAATCAGAACATTTATTTTTTTTCGTTATCATATTAATGAATATAAACGATTTTATAGTGCAAGTTGCACTTCCTGAACATCGTGTCTTTGCAGAAGAAATTTGCGAAGAAATGGCAGAATCGGCAAAAGCTCGAGGTACAGGTATCGCTAAACGCTCTCCGGAGTACGTAGCAAATAAAATTTTAGACGGGAAGTCTGTAATTGCTTTCCATAAGGATGGCTCATGGGCTGGGTTTTGCTATATAGAAACCTGGACACATGGACAATTTGTAGCCAATTCAGGTTTAATAGTTAGTCCTAAATACAGAAAAGCGGGACTTGCTCATGCTATTAAAGAGAAGATTTTTGCGCTTTCGAGACAAAAATATCCTAAAGCAAAGATTTTTGGTTTAACTACAGGATTGGCTGTAATGAAAATCAATTCTGATCTTGGTTATGAACCTGTAACTTATTCAGAGCTTACTCAGGATGAGGAATTTTGGAAAGGCTGTCAAAGTTGTGTGAACTTCGAAATTCTAAAGATGAAGGAACGCAAAAATTGCATGTGTACTGCAATGCTGTATGATCCTGTAGAACAAAAACATGATGTTGCCAAGAAATTTGCAGAGGAATTGCACAAGAAGCCTAAGCTTTACGAGCGTTTTATGCGCATTAAGCAACGCTTGGTACTTAGTTCAAAACCCGAAAATAAAGGAGGTTTAAAATCTCTGTTTTTAATGTTTACCGTTTTATTTAAATAGCTGTTATAAAGATGAAGAAGAAAGTTGTTTTAGCGTTTAGCGGAGGTTTGGATACCTCATTTTGCTGTATTTATTTAGCCCAGGATCGCGGATTAGAAGTGCATTCTGTTATTGTAAATACTGGTGGTTTTTCTGATGAAGAATTAGAGGAAATAGAAAAACGTGCTTATGCTTTAGGTGTAGCTTCTCATGCTGTGGTTGACGAAACGACAAACTATTATGACAGCTGTATTAAATATTTGGTTTTCGGGAATGTGTTAAAAAATGCAACTTATCCATTATCGGTAAGTGCAGAACGTGTAAGTCAGGCTACTGCAATTGCAAATTATGTTAAGAAAATAGGTGCTGATTACGTAGCTCACGGAAGTACAGGTGCAGGTAATGATCAGGTTCGTTTTGATATGATCTTTAATATCATCATTCCGAATGTAGAGATTATTACTCCTATCAGAGATTTAAAGCTGTCACGCGAAGCGGAAATAGAGTATTTGAGCAACCATGGTGTTCATTATAGCGCTGAAAAAGCAAGATATTCTATTAATAAAGGTTTATGGGGAACATCTGTAGGAGGAAAAGAAACTTTAACCTCTAATGAGACGTTGCCAGAAGAAGCATGGCCAACTCAGGTTTCCGTAACAACACCTCGCAAATTAACTTTAACTTTTACTAAGGGTGAACTGGTAGCTATTGATGGCGAAACTTTTGAGCCGGTTAGAGCAATTCAGAAATTACAGGCAATAGCTCAGCCTTATGGTATTGGCAGAGATATCCATGTAGGTGATACAATTATAGGAATTAAAGGACGTGTGGGTTTTGAAGCTGCGGCGCCAATGGTGATCATTAAAGCTCACCATACGCTAGAAAAACATACTCTAACAAAATGGCAGCTTTCATGGAAAGAACAACTGTCGTCTTTCTATGGTAACTGGTTACATGAAGGTCAATTCCACGACCCTATTATGCGAAACATTGAGGCTTTTTTAACCGATACACAGAAAACAGTTAGCGGAAATGTGTTTGTTGAGTTGTTGCCTTATCGTTTCAATATTATCGGAATTGAATCAGAACACGATTTGATGAGCAATAAATTCGGTAGCTATGGCGAAATGAACAACGCATGGAGTGGCGAAGATGTTAAAGGCTTCTCAAAGATTTTTGGTAACCAGGTAATGATCTGGCATAAAGTAAACAGTCATGAAGATTAGAGCAGGTATAGTTGGCGGTGCAGGATATACAGGTGGCGAGATGCTTCGTATTCTTGTGAACCATCCAATTGTTGATATTGTATTCGTAAATAGTAACAGTAATGCCGGAAACCTTATTTCGGATGTGCATACAGATTTATTTGGCGATACTGACTTGCGCTTTACAGATGAATTATCGTCGGATATTGATGTTTTGTTTCTTTGTGTAGGACACGGTGATGCGAAGAAATTTTTAGCTGCAAACGTTATTGATAGCAGCATTAAGATAATTGACTTGAGTCAGGATTTCAGACTAAAAGTGAATGCCGGAAATAAATGGGTGTATGGCTTACCGGAATTAAATCGTGAAGCAATACAGAAGGCAAGTTATATTGCTAATCCGGGTTGTTTTGCAACTTGTATTCAGTTGGGACTACTGCCTTTGGCATCAAAAGGTTTGTTGAAAAGCGAAGTGCATATCAACGCAACAACAGGATCAACCGGAGCTGGACAAAGCTTGGCTTCAACCTCTCATTTTAGCTGGCGCAATAACAACTTATCAGTATACAAAGCTTTTGAACATCAGCATCTTAATGAGATAGGAGAGAGTTTGAAACAACTTGAGCCCGGTTTTAATGAAGTTTTAAACTTTATTCCGCAACGTGGTGATTTTACAAGAGGTATTTTGGCAGCAATGTATCTTGAGAGTGATTTGACTGCAGAGGAGGCACAGCGTATCTATGAAGATTTTTATGCATCACATCCTTTTACTCATGTAAGTAAAAGAAATATTGATTTAAAACAGGTGGTAAATACAAATAAAGGATTAGTGCATGTAGAAAAACATGGCAATAAACTCTTTATTGTAAGTATAATAGATAATTTGTTAAAAGGAGCAAGTGGGCAGGCAGTACAAAATATGAATTTGATATTTGGATTAGAAGAAGGTACTGGACTCCGGCTAAAAGCAGCTGCATTTTAATTTGTTGTTTCGTCATCCTGAATTTATTTCAGGATCCCGGATTTCCATTTAACCATTTAACCCATGCTACTTCGAGATCCTGAAATAAATTCAGGATGACGCGGAGCAAAAATCTAAAAAAATGAACTTATTCGACGTATATCCATTAAATAATATAGAAATAGTAAAAGCACAAGGTAGTACCGTTTGGGATGCTGAAGGACAAGAATATCTGGACCTTTATGGCGGACATGCTGTTATTTCAATAGGCCATACCCATCCGCACTATGTGCAGCGTTTAACCGACCAGCTTAATAAGGTTGGTTTTTATTCTAATTCTGTTAAGATTCCTTTACAAGTGCAGTTAGCTGAACAATTAGGAAAGGTTTCCGGAAAAACAGACTATCAATTGTTTTTGTGTAACTCTGGTGCAGAGGCTAATGAAAATGCTTTAAAATTAGCTTCTTTTTACAATGGCAGAAAGAAAATAATTGCCTTTAAAGGCGCATTTCATGGTAGAACATCTTTAGCAGTTTCGGCTACTGATAACCCTAAAATTATTGCTCCAGTAAATGAAACCGATAATATTGTTTTTCTTCCTCATAATGATACAGCTGCCCTGGAGCAGGCATTTGCTGAATTTGGAAATGATATTGCAGCTGTAATTATTGAAGGGATTCAAGGTGTTGGCGGTATAAAAGAAGCTTCGATAAGCTTTTTACAAAAGATCCGTTTCCTTTGTGATCAGTATAATTCGGTTTACATAGCAGACAGTGTTCAGTGTGGCTATGGCAGAACAGGAATGTTCTATTCTCATGATTATGCCGGTGTTAACGCTGATGTTTACACTATGGCAAAAGGAATGGGCAACGGTTTCCCTGTAGCCGGAATTTCTATTGCACCAAAATTTAAGCCTTGGCATGGTATGCTGGGTACTACTTTTGGCGGTAACCACCTTGCTTGCGCAGCTGCTTTGGCTGTTCTTGAGATCATTGAACAAAATGATTTATTGAAAAACGCCGAAACAGTAGGAAGCTACCTGATCGAGGAATTAAAGAAAATTGAAGAAGTAAAGGAAGTACGTGGACGTGGTTTAATGATAGGCATAGACCTTCCTGAAAGCCTTTCACACGTTAAAAAAGAGCTTTTATTTAAACATAAAATATTTACAGGTGAAGCTAAGCCTAACGTAATTAGACTTTTGCCTGCATTAAATTTAACTAAGGATCAAGCAGATCAATTTTTGAAAGAATTTAAAATTGCTTTAAAAGGATGAACCAATTCACCTCAGTAAATGATGTACAAGACATCGGCCAATTGGTTAAAGACGCATTGGCACTAAAGGAAAACCCTTATTCGCATCAGCATTTAGGAAAGAATAAGACTCTTGGTCTGGTTTTTCTAAATCCAAGTTTGCGCACGCGTTTGAGTACTCAAAAGGCTGCACTAAACCTTGGTATGAATGTGATGGTGATGAATATGGATAAAGAGGGCTGGGCATTAGAAACACAAGATGGTGTGGTAATGAACGGAACTACTGTTGAACATATTCGTGAGGCAGCAGCTGTAATGGGGCAATATTGCGACATTTTAGGCTTGCGTTCTTTTCCTAAGCTGATAAACAGAGATGAAGATTATAATGAGGACTTTTTTAATAAATTCATTAAATATTGTAATGTTCCTGTAGTCAGTTTAGAAAGTGCTACCCGTCACCCTTTACAAAGTTTAGCTGATCTTGTTACAATTAAAGAGACCTGGGGTGGTGCAGCTAGACCAAAAGTGGTACTAGCATGGGCACCCCACATTAAGGCCTTGCCTCAGGCAGTTCCTAACTCATTTGCAGAATGGATGTGTAAGGCTCAAGTGGATGGAATGCTTGATTTTACCATTGCTCAGCCAAAAGGATATGAATTAAGTGAAGATTTTACTCCTGGTGCAACCATTACACATAGTTTAGATGAAGCATTAAAAGGGGCGGATTATATTTATGTTAAAAATTGGTCTAGCTTTAAGGAGTACGGAAAAGTACTTACCTATCCGGAAGGATGGATGCTTAATAATGAGAAATTAGTAGGCACAAATAATGCAAAAGTAATGCATTGCCTGCCTGTTCGCAGAGACCTTGAACTCTCTTCTGAAATATTGGATGGCCCTAACTCGTTGGTTATCCATGAAGCGGGAAATCGTTTATGGGCAGCACAGGCCGTATTAAAACAAATGTTAGAAAAATTATAATAATCTGGTAACCATATGAAGAAACTCAGTGTAATTAAAATCGGCGGGAATGTTATAGATAATTCAGAAAAACTACATCAGTTTTTGCTTGATTTTACAGCGCTTCCCGGAGATAAGATTTTAATTCATGGCGGCGGTAAAATTGCAACTGAACTGGGGGTTTCATTGGGCGTAGAGGCCAAAATGGTAGAAGGAAGGCGTATAACTGATATAGAAACGCTTCGGATAGTTACCATGGTTTATGCCGGATTGATTAATAAGAATATGGTTGCCCAGTTACAGGCTAAGGGCAGCAATGCTATTGGCTTAACCGGCGCAGACGGAAACATAATAAAAGCTGTTAAAAGACCTGTAAAGGATATTGATTATGGTTTTGTTGGAGATCTTGATGAGACTTCCGTTTCCTCAGATACTTTAGATAGTCTGCTAAAGGCTGGCCTGGTTCCTGTATTGTGTGCGATAACCCATGATGGTGCTTCACAATTGCTAAATACCAATGCAGATACGATTGCATCTGCAGTTGCTGTTGCTATGTCTTCCCTTTATGATACGTCTTTAATTTACTGTTTCGAAAAGCGCGGAGTAATGAGGGATATTGATGATGACCAGTCTTTAGTACCGGTGATTAGAATGGGTGAATTTGAAACCCTGAAAAATGAAGGCGTAGTTTCGGGCGGAATGATACCTAAATTACATAATGCTTTTGAAGCTATAAAAAGTGGAGTTAGTGCAGTATATATTGGCAAAGCAGATGAATTGCCACAAATAGATCAACAGAATTTCGGAACCCGATTAATCAGATAATTATGAACCAGTTTAAAGGCAGTATTGCCATTTTAGGAAGCGGAAATATTGGTGTCTCTTTAGCCAAAGGGCTAGTTAAGGCGAGCTATGCAGAACCCGGTCAGATTACTTTGACTAGGCGCAATGTTTCTAATTTAACTGCATTTTCTGATCAGGGATTTATGGTTAGCGGCGAAAATGCTGCCGTAGTTGCTGCGGCTGATATTATTGTTCTGGCGGTTTTGCCTCAGCAATTGAATCAATTATTAGATCAAATACGCCCAGCTGTTGATCCAAAGAAACAGGTTTTCATTTCTGTTGCATCAGGTGTAAGCTGTATTGATATCAGAAATAAACTGGGAGATGCTGTACAGGTTGTAAGGGCAATGCCAAATACAGCTATAGCTATAGGCCAATCCATGACTTGTGTGGCCACCGATAATGCGTCTAAAGAGAACGTAGATGAGGTCGTTAGAATGTTTGAAACTGTTGGGGCTGTTGTTAAAATTAACGAGGACCTGATGACTTCTGCAACTGCACTATGTGCCTGTGGAATTGCCTTTTTCTTACGTGCAATAAGAGCAGCTTCACAGGGTGGAGTAGAAATTGGCTTCCATGCCGATGAAGCATTAAAAATGGCTGTGCAAACGGCAAAAGGTGCTGCGGATCTGCTATTGCAAATGCAGTCACACCCTGAACAGGAAATCGATAAAGTTACTTCCCCTAAAGGGTGTACAATAGCAGGATTAAACGAGATGGAGCATAATGGCTTCAGCTCATCTTTAATTAAAGGTATTAAGTTATCGGCAATCAAAGCCGGGGCTTTATACACTAAAGAATAATTACTTATGATAGAACAACTGCAAAAAGATAGTTTAGAATTGTTAAAAGAGCTAATAGGCATTCAGTCTTTTAGTAAAGAGGAAGATAAGACGGCTGATGCGATTGAACAGTTTTTGCAGCAACGTGATATAAAAACTTACCGGAAGCTTAATAACATCTGGGCATATAATAAGCACTTTGATAAGCGTAAACCTACCTTGCTTTTAAATTCTCATCATGATACCGTAAAGCCAAATTCAGGCTATACGCGTGATCCTTATGATGCAGCTATTGAAAACGGCAAATTATACGGGTTGGGAAGTAATGATGCAGGAGGATGCCTGGTATCGCTTATTGCAACATTTCTCTACTTTTATAATCAGGAAGAATTGAGCTATAACATTTGTTTGGCTACAACGGCCGAAGAAGAAATTTCAGGTAACAACGGTTTGGAATGTGTACTCCCTGATTTAGGTGAACTGGAATTTGCGATAGTAGGGGAGCCTACGCAAATGAATCTTGCAATTGCTGAACGTGGGTTGTTAGTATTAGACTGTACTTCAACGGGAAAAGCGGGACATGCTGCACGTGAGGAAGGAGACAATGCAATTTATAAAGCCCTTAAAGATATTGAGTGGTTCAGAAACTACCGCTTTTCTAAAATCTCTGAGGTATTTGGTCCGTTAAAAATGTCGGTTACAATCATCAATGCCGGCTCTCAGCATAATGTTGTTCCGGCTACATGTACTTTTACTGTAGATGTCCGCGTAACAGATGCCTATACCAATGAAGAGGTATTAAAAATTATCCGTACCAATGTAGATTGTGAAGTAACTCCAAGATCTATAAGATTAAAACCATCATCAATAGATAAAGAACATCCGTTGGTTCAGTCGGGCATTGCACTTGGAAGAACAACTTACGGATCTCCAACAACTTCAGATCAGGCTTTGTTGAGTATCCCTTCAGTAAAGGTTGGTCCTGGCGATTCAGCACGTTCTCATATGGCTGATGAATACGTTTATGTAAACGAGATTGCCGAGGGGATTGAGCTTTATATTGAAATGCTTAAGCCGGTAATAAAGGGCAAATAATTGTATTTTTGGTATCTATAATAGATTATAATGAAGATCTGGCAAAAAAACGTAAACGTAAATAAAGATATTGAAACCTTTACCGTCGGTAAAGACAGGGAATTGGATTTGCAAATGGCTGCTTTTGATGTGCTTGGTTCCCTTGCACATGTTGAAATGCTTGAAAGTATAGGATTACTTACCGCGGATGAGCTTAAGGCAATTCAAAAAGAACTTAAAAATATCTATGCCGATATTGAAGCCGGTAAATTTACTATTGATGATACGGTAGAAGATGTACATTCTCAGGTAGAATGGCTGCTTACCCAACGAATTGGAGATGCGGGTAAAAAGATCCATAGCGGTAGATCTCGTAATGACCAGGTCTTAGTTGATCTTAAACTTTTCTTTAGAAGCTGCATCGAAGAAATGGTTGGCAACACTTCTGTTTTATTTGGCCAGCTACTGGAATTAAGCAACACGCATAAAGATAAACTTTTACCAGGTTATACCCACTTGCAGATAGCAATGCCATCTTCTTTTGGATTGTGGTTTGGCGCATATGCTGAAAGCTTGGTTGATGATATGGAATTAATGCTGGCGGCATGGAAGATCTGTAATAAAAACCCTTTAGGATCTGCAGCAGGATATGGTTCTTCTTTCCCATTAAACAGAACAATGACTACTGAATTATTAGGCTTCGAAAGGCTAAATTATAATGTAGTGTACGCTCAAATGGGTAGAGGGAAAACTGAACGCATTCTGGCACAGGCCATGTCATCTGTAGCAGCATCATTAGCTAAAATGGCTATGGATGTTTGCTTATTCATTAACCAGAACTTTGGTTTCATTAGCTTCCCTGATGAACTAACCACCGGATCTAGCATCATGCCTCATAAGAAAAACCCTGATGTGTTTGAACTGATTCGTTCTCGCTGCAATAAGATACAGGCTTTGCCAAACGAAATTGCTATGATGATCACCAATCTTCCTTCGGGATACCATAGAGATCTTCAATTATTAAAGGAAAATCTATTTCCTGCAATTACCTCATTAAACGAGTGTTTGGAGATGACCACTTTCATGTTGCAAAACATCACTGTTAAAGACAATATATTGGCTGATAAAAAGTATGCATACTTGTTTAGTGTAGAAGTGGTAAATGAATTGGCATTAAAAGGGACTCCTTTCAGAGAGGCCTATAAAATCGTAGGTGAGTCAATAGAGAACGGAACATTTATACCTGGCACAGAAATACACCATACTCATGAGGGAAGCATTGGCAACCTATGCAATAGTGATATTGAAGACATGATGGACGAGATCCTGTCTCAGTTTAAATTTGAAAAAACCAAAGAAGCTATTCAGCAATTGCTATCTTAACTATAAATAAAGCATAAGAAATGAATGTATCAGTATTAGCAAACACCCTTATAGGCTCTGAAATCATTAAAATTGGTAACGAGGTTAATGATATGAAGCGAAAAGGAGCGCAGATTGCAAACCTGACCATTGGAGATTTTGATCCTTCGATTTTTCCAATCCCTGCTGAACTTAAAGACGAGATTATTGATGCTTACCATCATAACCATACCAATTATCCGCCTGCTGATGGTATCTTACCCCTTCGCGAAACGGTAGTAGACATTTTAAAGGACAGGTATTCATTGAACTATGCTGTATCTGATATTTTAATTGCAGGAGGTTCAAGACCCTTGATCTATGCCACTTACCTCGCTTTAATTGATCCTGGCGATAAGGTGATTTATCCTGCACCATCATGGAATAATAATCATTATTGTCACCTTTCATCAGCAAAAGGTATAGCTGTAGTAACTACGGTAGAGAATAACTTTATGCCCACTGCAGATCAGTTAAGGCCACATTTAAAAGGAGCAACGTTACTTGCGCTCTGTTCTCCATTAAATCCTACCGGTACAATGTTTACTCAGGAGCAGCTTGAAGAGATCTGTGAAGTGGTGATTGAAGAAAACAAATCAAGAGGAGCAAACGAAAAGCCCCTATATATCCTATACGACCAGATCTACTCTTTACTAACCTTTGGCCGCACACATGTTAATCCGGTAAGTTTACGTCCAGAACTAAAAGGGTATGTAATCTATATAGATGGAATTTCTAAATGCCTTTCTGCCACAGGTGTTAGGGTAGGATGGGCTTTTGGTCCGGAAGTTATTATCAGTAAAATGAAGGCATTGTTAGGTCATATTGGTGCATGGGCACCTAAGGCAGAGCAAGTAGCGGTAGCTAAGTACTTTAAAAACAACAATCTTGTTGATCTTTTCCTGGGCTCGTTTAAAGAGCAAGTTCAAATAAGTCTGGATGAGCTTCATAATGGCTTTCAGCAATTAAAATCAGAAGGCTTTAATGTGGATTCTGTAATTCCGATGGGAGCTATTTATTTGACGCTTAAAATCGATTACATAGGTAAAACAACACCATCCGGAGACTTGATTAAAAACAGTGCAGACGTAAATTTCTACTTAATTAAAGAAGCTCAGGCAGCGCTGGTCCCTTTTTCGGCTTTTGGAAACGACGAATCAATGGCCTGGTTCAGAGCTTCTGTTGGTGGATGCTCTTTGCAGGATATTAAAGATATGTTACCGAGAATTAAAGCCGCGCTAGGAAAGTTAAAATAAAAGCTATTTGAATTCCGAAGTTTTGTGAAATTCGATATCCGGATAATCCCTCATGGTCATATTGATCATGAATTCATTATCTGCAAGGAAAACGGGGTTGCCATCTTTATCTTGACCAATATGCTGTTGCTTACGTTTTAGGAACTCCTCTAATTTCTTCTTGTCTTTAGATGTTACCCAGTTTGATCTGCCATAGCTTAAGGTTCTGAAATATGCTTTAGCACCATATTCATGCTCAAGTCTGAAGGCAATAACTTCAAATTGAAGCTCTCCAACAGCACCTATTATTTTTCTGTTTCCAGGCTGTTGTATAAATAGCTGAGCAACGCCTTCTTCGGTAAGCTGTTGTATGCCTTTTTCCAGCTGTTTAGTGCGCAGAGGGTCTCTATTCTCAACTTCCTTAAATATTTCAGGAGAGAAGCTGGGAATGCCCTTAAACTGCAATTGTTCTCCTTCTGTAAGGGTATCGCCAATTTTGAAATTGCCACTATCATATAATCCTACAACATCACCTGGCCAAGCCTCTTCTACAATGCTCTTCTCATTGGCCATAAAGTCCATTGGGTTAGAGAATTTTAGTTTTTTACCTTGTCTGGTATGGAAGTAAAATTTATTACGCTCAAATTTTCCTGAACATATTCTTAAAAAGGCAATACGGTCACGGTGTTTAGGGTCTAAGTTAGCATGGATCTTAAAAACAAAGCCTGAAAAGTTCTTTTCATTAACCAGAACCTCACGCTGTTCAGCTTCCCGGCTTCTAGGGCTTGGGGCAATCTGAACAAAAGTGTCTAAAAGCTCTTTTATACCAAAGTTGTTAATAGCACTTCCAAAAAATACAGGAGCAAGCAAACCTTCGGTGTACATGCCTTTGTCAAGCTTACCATAAACGCCTTCTACCAGTTCTAAGTCACCTTTTAAGCCATCAAGCTCCTTCGGCTTTAAAAACTTACCCAGGTTTTCATCGTTCAGATCGCTTACTTCAATAACAGGCTCGCTAATCTTAGTCTTATCTGGTTCAAATAGGTTCAGGTGATTATTGTAAATGCTATAAACCCCTTTAAAAGTATGTCCTTGCCCAATAGGCCAGGAAAGAGGGCATAAGCTGATGTTAAGTTTATTCTCAATTTCATCAAGCAGATCAAATGCATCCTTACCCTCACGATCCATCTTATTAATAAAGATGATCACAGGGGTATTACGCATCCGGCACACAGCCATTAACTTTTCAGTTTGCTCTTCAACACCCTTTACACAGTCTACTACCAGAATAACACTGTCAACTGCCGATAGGGTACGATAAGTATCCTCAGCAAAGTCTTTGTGACCAGGGGTATCTAATATATTGATGCGCTTGTTGCTATACTCAAATCCCATTACAGAAGTAGCTACGGATATTCCACGTTGCTTTTCTATTTCCATAAAATCGGAGGTATTGCTTTGATTTGCTTTATTCCGTTTAACTGCCCCGGCAGTATTAATAGCCCCTCCAAAAAGTAAAAATTTCTCTGTTAATGTAGTTTTACCTGCATCGGGGTGACTGATAATGGCAAATGTTTTTCGTTTTTCTATTTCCGGGTTAATCATAAAGAGTTTAAGCGTGTTGTGCTTGATAAAAGGCTGCAAAGATAAGGAAAAAAAAGTGTGGAATGTGTAAAAGGAAAAGCCGGCACATTTATGCCGGCTTTTCTTTATAACATTTATCTAGCCTCTTCCGCTTCTGGATGATCTTGAAGAGGAGTTATTTTCTCTTCCGCCGCCCCCATTTCCTCGGCTTTCAGATCCTCTGGAAGGCCTGCTTTGCTCAACCCTTTCAGATCTTTGAGGTTGAGGCTGAGGTCTGGTCTGTTCTTGCCTAGGTTGTTCTTGTCTAGGCTGAGGTCTTTCTTGCCTAGGTTGTTGAACCGGCTCTTGCCTAGGCTGCGCTTCTTGTCTAGGTTGCGACTGAATCCTTTCTTGTCTTGGCTGTTGAACCGGCTCCTGTCTTTGTTGCTGAGGTTGAGCTTCCTGTCTCGGTTGAGCCTGATTCTCTCTTGTGGAACGAGCAGGTCTTTGAGAAGGAGAAGTGTTTTCTTGCTGTACTCTTTCAGGACGGCTGTTTACTCTTGTGCCCTCATTTGTTCTGTTGTCAGTTGGTTGGCTACCATCTCTTGATACCCTACCATTAGTTACTCTTCCATCAACATTACTTCTATCATTGCTGCTGCGGTCAGTTCTAGGACTTGCATACCCTTCGCCACGAACCGGATTTCTTGGAGCTACATTTCCGGCATTAGTTTCTCTGCTACTTCTGCCATTTGGCCTGTAGATTTCAACTTTGTTTCCGCTAATACTACTTCTGCCGGGTCTGCTGCTTCTATCTATGTTATAAACAGGAACTGCCTGTCTGGTCGAGCGTCTGATGTCATCTGCCCTTGGGCCAGTATAATAATTACGGCTGTTTCTTGAATAAACATTATTGATGATAGTTGTATTGTGAATGATAGTTACGTTTCTACGCGAATAGTAACGTGGGAAGTTGCTATAATAGATATTTCTTTGAGGAACAAATACCCACCAAAGATCCGGAATATTGATGTTAACATTAATATTCATGCCAGGACCCATAGGAGCCCATCCATAATAGCCGCCACCGCTTCTCCAGCTTACCCATGCCGGACCCCATACGGTATCGGGAATCCATACCCATTGGCTGTAGCGGTTATAAACCCATCTTCCATAATGGAAAGGAGCCCATCCCCAGTCGTAATCAGAAACCCATGTGTTACCATATTCTGTCATAACCCATCGGCCATTCGAATAATACGGTCTGAAGTCTGCTTGTTCTACATCTGGTCGCCAAACATAGCCATATTGAGAATCCTGAATCCAAGTGCCATAAGGCGATAATTCGTCGTAAAAAGATTGCAAGGAGATATCCTCGTCTTGTGCCATAACCCGCTGTGCGGTCCCGGTTAAGAGGAGCATAAGCCCCAGCACAATAGCCGGTAATTTGATGATGTTTTTCATAGTGTGTGTGTTTAAATTTACCTAACGATCTTTATCTATCAATTTGAGTTCCAAATAATCTAAAAAGTTTAATCTGTTTAAGAAATATTACATTACGATTATGAGGTATGGCGTAATTTTATTGGTTTAAGTATTATTTAGGCCAATGTATAATCGGTTTTCCATTTAAACAAATTACGAAAAATAATTTGCAAGCGGCTATATTCAGATGGAAGATTACCCTTTGCTTATAATATTTACTTCACCAAATGCGCTTTCCAGCAAATTATTTTCTTCTTTTGTAAGCAAAACAAAATCTATGACAAAAGGCACCTTATTTCTTATTCCAGTACCTCTGGCAGAAAACGCAGCCCATAAATCTTTTACAAGCTTTCTTGTAGATACCATCAATTCCATAAATACCTACATTGTTGAAAATGAGAAAACAGCGCGTAAGTTTTTGAAGGAAGCTGGAATAAAAGTACCTCAGAGTGATCTTGTAATTCATGATTATGGTAAACATAAACGCAACGACTCCTTTGTCCCATATTTTAAGGAACTAATGACAGGGAAAGACGTTGGTTTAATGAGCGAAGCCGGGTGTCCTGGTGTTGCAGATCCGGGAGCTGATATAGTTGCAGAAGCACATAAAAGAGGTATTAAAGTAGTTCCTCTTGTTGGTCCAAGTTCTATTTTACTGGCATTAATGGCCTCTGGCTTTAACGGACAAAGTTTTACTTTCCATGGCTATTTACCAATTGATAAAGTAGAAAGAGGGAAGAAAATTAAAGAACTGGAACAATTAGCAGATAAAAATAAACAGACCCAAATTTTTATAGAGACGCCTTTCAGGAATAATCATTTATTTGAAGATGTATTAAAGAGTTGCCAACCGCAAACATTACTTAGTGTTGCCAGCAATATTACATCAGATGAAGAATACATTAAAACAATGCCAATTGCATTGTGGAGGAAAGAACGAATAGATTTACATAAAAAGCCTACAATCTTTTTGCTGTACCGTCAGGTTTAACGATACATATTTTTGCTTTCTATAAAAGCAAGAACATTGTCGGGGGTAAAATATTGAACATTTTTGCCCTCTTTAATCCCCTTGCGAATAAAAGTAGATGAAATATCCATCTGTGGAGTTTCAGTAATAACAATTGAAGGGTGATTTTCCCATTCACCAATATCTATACCAGGTCTGGGATATACATATATCTGATAGTTCTTTAAAAGAACCTCGTAATTTTTCCATTTTTTAAGGGAAACCAAATTATCTGCTCCCATTATTAATACAAATTCTTTCCCAGGATACTTTTCCTGTAAATAAGTCAACGTATCAATGGTATAAGAAGGTTGCGGAAGGGCAAATTCGATGTCGCTAACCCTGATTTTTTCTGAGTTTTCGGTCGCTAGCTTGGCCATCTCCAATCGGTCATACATATTAGTCAGACCGTTTTTATTCTTCAGTGGGTTATGAGGCGAAACCACTAACCAAACTTCCTTTAGCCCCGTAAAGCTTGCCATATAATTAGCAATTACCAGATGTCCGGTATGTATGGGGTTAAATGAACCAAAGAATAACCCTGTTTTCATGATTTAGCTATTGATAAAATCTCCAACAAGTTTTTCAGCTTCGGCACATGCGGTATCTAATTCGTAGTTTTTTAAGATAACATCAAATTTATCTGCATAGCCAAGCTCTTTTTCAGCCTTTATAAAACGTTCCTGTAGTTTTTCGGCGCTATCAGTACCCCGGCCGCTCAAACGTTCTTTTAGCACTTGTAAAGAAGGCGGTTGAACAAAGATAGCTAAGGCATCATCTTCATACTTGCGCTTTAGGCGCAATCCACCCTCTACATCAATGTCAAATATCACATGTTTGCCATCATTCCAGATGCGTTCAATTTCAGACCTTAAAGTGCCATAAAAAGTACCGTTATAAACTTCTTCAAATTCTACAAATTCCTGATGAGCAACTTTGTGCAGAAAATCTTCTTTAGAGATAAAATAATAATCCTTGTCATTTCTCTCATCTCCACGTAACTGGCGTGTTGTTGCAGAGATAGAAAAACTTAGTGAAGGAAATTTTTTAAGTAAGTGTTTTACAATTGTTGTTTTTCCGGCTCCCGATGGTGCAGAAAATATGATAAGTTTACCTTGTTTCATTTTTGTGTTGTCGTTTTTCAGCCAATGGCTTACAAAACATTTAATAGTTGTTCCTTTATTTTTTCGAGCTCTTCCTTCATACCCACAACCAACTGCTGTATTTGCGCATCGTTAGCCTTTGCACCCATGGTATTGATCTCTCTACCTATTTCCTGAGAAATAAAACCAAGTTTTTTCCCATTTGCATCTTTGCTTTTTAAGGTTTCAATAAAGTAATCACAATGACTTCTTAGGCGAATCTTTTCTTCGGTAATATCAAGTTTATCAATATAATAGATTAACTCTTGCTCTAAACGGTTCTGATCTACGTTTATCTTTCCCACATTATCTTCAAGAAACTGATTTAATCTGCTTCTGATCTGAGGAATTCTAAGCGGTTCCAAAACTTCAATTTCGGAAAAGAACTGAAGAATATTTTTAATCCTCAATTCAAGATCAGTCTTTAAAACAACACCCTCGGCAAGTCTGAATTGATTAAAACTTTCAAGGGCCTTAATAAACGTATTGTTTAAAATGTCCCAGTCATTTTCATTAACATCTTCGTCAGAATAACTGATTACCTCAGGGAAATTAAGAACCGCCTGTAAAAGGTTGTTAGAATTGGCCCCTAACTGGATATTGATTTCTTCAAGCTGTTTGTAATACTTGCTCAATAAGGCAGCATTAATAGTTGCACCTTTTAAGTTTTCTTCACTGCGTTCTATGTTTATAGAAACGCTTACTTTTCCACGTTCAATTTCTTTGCTGCAGATATTACGCAGCAATAACTCCTTATCCGAGAAAGCCCTGGGTAGTTTTAAATTCAGTTCCAGGAACTTACTGTTTAAAGATTTTATCTCTACTGCAAACTTTACGTTTTCGTGGTCAGTAGAGGCCAGGCCATACCCTGTCATTGATTTTATCATGTGCAAAGATATAATTTATTGCCTTTTCAAACTCATTTAACTTTTTTTAACTTAGTTCATTGGCAAACAATGGTTAAGTTTACAAAAAATATTCGTTAGATGATAAGGCCTGGTTATTTAAATATTTTAGTATTCCTATTGTTCTTTATGACATCCATATCCTCTGTTTCAGCTCAGCAAGAGTTTGTTCTTAAGGGAGCAGTAATGGAAAAAGGAGCCTCTACACGTGTTGCAGCCGCACAAATTATAAATAAAAGAACAGGATTATCAGTTTTAAGCAGCGACTTTGGTTTGTTCCAGATCAGAGCCGTACAGGGCGATACGCTTTTAGTAATTAAAATTGAATATTCGGATGCCGAGGCTGTTGTGCCTGCGGGTAAAGACCTCATTGTTTATTTAGATAGGGGAAGAACGCTTAGAGAGGTTAACATTACGGGGCAAAGCAAAAAACAGGAATTGAACGATATAAAGAGGGATTTTAAAAATAAAGGCTCATTCTATCAGGGAAAGCCTCCACTTTTGTCATTTCTTTTTAAACCGCTTACTGCTGTTTATGAATTGTTAGGCCGGACGCCAAAAAATGCAAGAAGATTTGGACGTTATTATGAAACGGAGATGCAACAGTCTTTAATCGATGGATTCTTTAATGAAGTTATCATTCAGAACAATACCGATTTAAAAGGAGAAGCATTGGAAAAATACATGCTTGATTATAGACCAGAATACGAGAAAGCCAAAAACTGGACAGAATACGACGCGGTCAAATACATAAAAGAGTCTTATAAATCGTATACAGACACCTTAAAAAAATAAGCTAAAATTCTAAATAGAAAGGGCCTCGCAGGCTTTTTCTGCCGCAAGCTTTTCGGCATTCTTTTTATTGTAATCCCTGCCCGTACCGAAGCTTTCACCCTCAATAACTGCCTGTATTGTAAATAACTTTGTGCTTTCGCCTTCGCTATTTTGAACCATATCAAAAGATATATCTTTTCCATGACGCTGGCACCATTCAATCAATTTACTCTTGAAATTAGTTTCAGTGAGCTCCAGGGTGTGAATATCGATGTACGGTTTCACTATTCTTTTAAGTAGGAAGTCTTTGGTGAAATTATAGCCTTTATCAAGATACACGGCGCCTACAAGCGCTTCAAATGCATCTCCCAACATAGAATGATGTTTGGTTTGGATATTTACAGCTTTTTGATCAAAAACGATCAATTGATCAAAGCCCATTTTTCTGGCAAGCTGATTAAGGTTGGCACGATTCACAATTTTTGAACGCATTTCCGTTAAAAAGCCTTCTTCTTTATAAGGATAGCTTTTAAACAGTAATTCGGCAATTACAGAGCCTAAAATAGCATCGCCTAGAAATTCTAAACGTTCATTACTACTCCTACTACCGTTTTTTAGGATTTTTGCCACAGACCTATGCCTGAACGCCATTTTATACAAAACAGTATTTCCAGGCACAAAGCCTAAAATGTTGTTCAACTTTTTTATAAAGTCTTTATCGGATGATAGATAAAGCTTATACAGGTCAAATAATGGCATTAATTATTGCAAAATTAAAGGAGGCTAACAATAGCCTCCGCAAAGTGCTTTTTATTCTTCGTATTTTTTAAAAATCACAGAAGCATTGTGACCTCCGAAGCCAAAAGTATTACTTAAAGCAGCGCGGATAGGTCTCTTTTGTGCCACATTAAATGTGAAATTTAATTTCGGATCAAACGCAGGGTCATCAGTAAAGTGATTAATAGTAGGAGGTACTATGTCATTTTTTACTGCAAGGATAGATGCAATTGCTTCTATGGCACCTGCAGCACCTAATAAATGTCCTGTCATAGATTTTGTAGAGCTGATGTTTAATTTATAAGCATCTTCTCCAAATAAATCAACGATAGCTTTAGTCTCAGAAATGTCTCCCAAAGGAGTTGAGGTTCCATGAACATTAATGTAATCAATATCCGCAGTAGTTAAACCAGCATCTTTAAGCGCGTTTGTCATTACCATTTTTGCGCCTAGTCCTTGCGGATGTGGAGCTGTAATATGGTTAGCATCTGCACTCATTCCACCCCCAACTAATTCGGCATAGATCTTAGCACCTCTTTTCTTAGCATGTTCCAGTTCTTCCAAAATAATGGTTCCTGCACCTTCGCCGGCAACAAAGCCATCCCGGTCTTTATCAAACGGTCTTGAAGCTGTTTGAGGATCATCATTTCTGGTCGATAAGGCATGCATTGCATTAAAACCACCAATACCTGCTTCGTTAATGATTGCCTCAGATCCACCGCTAATCACGATATCGCACATATTCAAACGAATATAATTGTACGCATCGATCATTGCATTTGTAGATGAAGCACATGCAGAAACTGTAGCAAAATTAGGCCCCCTAAGTCCATATTTTATAGAAATATGGCCAGGAACAATGTCAATTATTACTTTCGGAATAAAGAACGGATTCATGCGCGGAGTACCATCGCCTAAAAAGAAGTTCTTCATTTCATCCTGAAATGTTTTAAAGCCGCCAATGCCTGAGCCCCAAATTACGCCAACACGGTTGGTGTCGATTTGTGAAAAATCGAAATTACCATCCTTTACAGCTTCATCTGTGGCTACTAAAGCATATTGAACAAATGGATCTAGCTTGCGCGCTTCCTTTTTGTCCAAAAAATCTTCTGGATTGAAGTTTTTAAGCTCACATGCAAATTTGGTTTTGAACTTTGAGGTGTCAAAACCTGTAATGGGGCCAGCGCCACTCACCCCATTTAACAGGCCATCCCAGAATTCCGGGATTGTACTGCCAATAGGAGTGAGCGCACCCAACCCTGTAACTACTACTCTTTTTACTTCCATTTATACGGATTATACGGAGACCGTATTTTACTTAACGTTTTTTTCTAAGTAAGCAATTGCTTGACCAACTGTACCAATGGTCTCAGCCTGATCATCAGGGATTGCTACATTGAATTCTTTTTCAAACTCCATAATAAGTTCTACTGTATCTAAAGAATCCGCACCTAAATCGTTAGTGAAAGAAGCCTCTGGTGTAACTTCGCTTTCATCCACACCTAATTTTTCAACGATAATAGCCTTAACTCTTGAAGCAATATCAGACATAATGTTATAATTTAATGGTTAAATAATTCAGTGCAAAGAAAAATAAATTCTTACACATTTCAAATGTTTTTATTTCTCTATCAATTTTAATGTTTTTATTTCGAACATTAAAGTAAAATTAGTTTTATAATTTCGTAATCCCGTAAATATACTGCGTTTTGAACAAAACTTATTTAAAACTATCATTAGACCTCGATTTTGTACTAATTGCCATTACTGCATCGCTAAAGGATTATATGCTTTGTCATAAAGTAAATACTAGTCTTAATTTTAATTTTGAAAAGGTTGAGGATCACGAGGTTTACTTTAATATTGATGAAGACCCATTACCGTTTTCAAAGTATTATTTTTACGTTGAACAAGGTGAAATTGAATATTATATCCTTAACAACCGAAATGCCGAAGGGTTTTTAATTCCTGAAATGAATAAAGTAGATTTTTTTATGATTATTCATCAGTACATTGATAAAGAAGATCTTAATTTTATAATCAACGGATTGAATAAACTACCTGATATTCAGGTAGCTGCGCAGATAGATCCGCGCAAATTGAAGTCGAGGGAAAATTTGATAATGTAAATTTTATATTGTAGGTGTATTAAATACACTATATTTGAACTTACATTATCAGACAAATAACATTAATAATCAGACGAGCATGGGTTTTTTATGTGAAAAATCATCGATTTGCGCGTCAATAATAAATTTAAGTAACTAAATGAAACCATTTCATTCCAGAACAAAAATTGTGGCCACCCTGGGCCCTGCTTCAGCTAAACCGGAAGTTTTATACAGTATGTTTAACGCCGGATTAGACGTTTGCCGTTTAAATTTTTCTCACGGTTCTCAGGCAGATCATCAGGAAGTATTGGATACCATTCGTAATATCAATGAAAAATACAATTATAATGTAGGTATCCTTGCCGATTTACAAGGGCCTAAAATTAGGATTGGTATGGTTAAGGATGGTGGTATCAACTTAGTTAATGGAAACCGTACCATCATTACTACGCAAGAATGCATAGGAAATGAAGAACGGATTTACATCACTTACGATACTTTTCCAAAAGATGTAAAAGCTGGCGAAATCATCCTTTTAGATGATGGTAAGCTGCAAATGCGTGTTATCGAAACTAACCTTAAAGACGAAGTTCTTTGCGAAATAGTTCACGGTGGTATTCTTACCTCAAGAAAAGGTGTGAATTTACCTAATACAAAAGTTTCTATTCCTTCTCTTACAGTTGAAGACAGAAAAAACCTTGAGTTTGTTCTCGAAAACGATGTAGAATGGATTGGACTTTCATTTGTTCGTAATGCTGAAGACATTATTGAATTAAAAGACATCATCAAGCAAAGAGGTAAAACTGCCCGTGTAATCGCTAAAATCGAAAAACCCGAGGCAATCGCTAATATCGATGAAATCATTGCTGTTTCTGATGGTATCATGGTTGCCCGTGGTGACCTGGGAGTTGAAATGCCAATGGAAGAAGTTCCTTTGTTACAAAAAATGATTGTACAAAAGTGCAGAGCTGCTTCGAAACCGGTAATTATTGCTACCCAAATGTTGGAAAGTATGATTACTACACCTAGGCCAACCCGTGCTGAGGTTAATGATGTTGCTAACTCTGTTCTTGATGGTGCTGATGCAGTAATGCTAAGTGGCGAGACCTCAGTAGGTGAGTTTCCGCTTATCGTTATTGAGACTATGCAGAAGATCATTCAGAATATCGAAACTAATAACTATCCATTCCACCCTGAAAAGTTCCTTAAACCAAAATCTGAGAGCTTTTTAAGCGATGCAGTTTGCGATACTGCTTGTTTCCTGTCTAAGCAAACAAACGCAGTTGGTATCGTTTCTATGACCGTGAGCGGATATACTGCATTTGAAATTTCAAGCCACAGACCTAAGGCATTAACTTATATCTTTACCAGTAACAGATCTCTATTAAATACTTTGAGCCTTTTATGGGGTGTTCAAGGTTTTTATTACGATAAATTTGAAAGTACTGATGAGACCATTCAAGATGTAAACAGCCTGCTTAAGGAATACAAAATGGTTAAAAAAGGAGACGTGATTATTAACACTGCTGCTATTCCAATGGAACAGAAAGGCAAAACAAATATGTTAAAAATCACTGTTATTGATTAATATTCAGTAACAGGAAAAAAAATACTACTTTTGCAATCCTGAAAAAAGGAGAGTTGTCCGAGTGGTTGAAGGAGCACGCCTGGAAAGTGTGTATACCTCAAAAGGGTATCGAGAGTTCGAATCTCTCACTCTCCGCAAGATGCAAATGAATTTTTAAACTCATAGGGTTGTTCGATGTCGAGCAGCCCTATTTGCTTTAATTTATACCTGGTTCGGCAAATGATATCTATAAAACAAACCCAGGCTATAAATAGTCCATATTTCAATAGCCACTCCTTTCTTGCCTGATAGGTTTGTTACTTGATACAGGATCAAAAAATATTCCGTTCAATACTGCATTATCGCCCCTAACCATATTGATCCTGAATTTCACGGATTTATTGTAAGCAAACTTCAGGTAGGTTCCACCGATGGAATTTTCAACTATTTTTACCGGGGCGATTAGGTTTGATGTTGCTGCGTCGAACATCTCCACCGAAATTTTTCTGCGCTTTTTATCCCAGTCGACAAAGTAGAGCGATACCTGATGGTTTTTTACGCCTTTGATGTCAATGGTACAGGTGAAAGTGTACCCGATCTGATCAGCGTCTGCACTGTAGAGACAGGAGGCAGTTCTGGGTGTTCCGTTTCCTGCATCTGGAGCTAACGCCCGCTGGTCATTGGTCTTAGGTTCCCATACTGTATTGAGCGGTTCGCCGTTACCCTTGACTTTGTAATAAGAAACAGCGGAAACATAGCTGGGAAGCGCTCTTTTATCGACTCCAGCTCCATTATAATTGCAAAGGACATAGCCGTCTTTTCCAAAGATCTTACCCCAATTTCCGCTCGTGGTTGTATCCATACCCATGAACTTTGCAGGATATTGTTCAATAGGTTCAGGATATTTTGGTGTGTTACCTAAATAGGTTGTGACAATTTTATATGTGCCATGGCGTACACCGGTAAAGTACAAAAAATGCGTATCCTCTCTCGCAGCGGAAACGCCCGATACTGAATGATATTTCCCATCCCAGGCCAATTTGCCATTGATCGTGATGCGACTAATTTTTTTTTCAGCTTTTGGAATGCCAATTCTTCCGATGCTGCCGGCAGGGGTGGATATGACAGATAGCCCAGTTAAAATATCAAAATTTGCGCTGATATCGCCGAGTGGGGTTGGAGTTCTTCCTGAGACATCTGTCAACGTTCGGCCAAGGTGGGGTAGTATGTCAAATGTAGTAAAGCCGGGAGCAGTCGGCTTTATGCCGAGCACTTCTTCGCTAAGCCATTTTGTAACTCCTGCACCCCATGGGTGGCAAAGGCTGGTAAAACCACACTGGTTGTTGGGCACCGGACCATTGGTACTGATTACTGAGTTCCATGATGGACGGTAGTCTTCAAAAAATGTGGTGCCCCCGTATCTTAACTGACCTCCCCAAAGATCACGTATGGAACTTAAAGCCTCATCATATTTATTCATCCTCGCAAATGCCTGGATAACAAAATATTGATTGAACGGAGAATACGAAACCCGATTTACCCTGTCAGTAAAATTTCTATTATATATCGCTTTTTTTTCTTTATCGTTCAAAAGATTGGTTGTAATGGCATCTGCTCCGGCATGGAGACCAAAGGAATGATACCATTCATGAGTTTTCTTCAATTCAAGGATTTTTTCAGTTGCATATCCACGATATTTTTCCTGAAGATCTTTGCGTCCACACGTAGCCATGGCTTCGGAAAATTCATTCCATGCGCGTATGGAAAGCATTTTGTAGGCATTTTGTGGCTCGGGAAGATTGGGGTGCTCAAATCCTGATCCCAAACGTTCATCCCAGCCGAAAAACTCCAGATTTGGATCGGTTCCGTAAACCTTGTAGGCATCATCCAGTTTTGCACACACGTTGGCAATATAATTGTTCAATGTTTCGGTATCACCAGTATACCTATAATAATCTATCAGGCTCAGAACCCAGTAAAGCGCATAACTCCTGATGCCGTTACTCTGAGTAGAAGTATATTCAATATTCTTCTTGATAAAGTCGAAATTCCCGAAGGCAACCATAGAAGCTGCCTGAGCAGGATGCGCATCCCCTGTCCAGGAAAATCTATCGCCGCGATTCATTAAAATCGCGCCCAGATAATCCTTAAGTAGGTTTAGCTTTACCGTGTATGCACCCGTATACCATATGCGTGTAAGTGTTGTGTCACTACATGAGAAACGTCCCTTATAGTTAACCGGTTTGGTTTGACAAATAAGTCGTACTGAGGTAATTCTCCAGGTTTTTGAGAATGACCGGACATGTATCCAGCCAAATCTTACTCCTTCATATAATTCAGGATTCAATTCAAGCCGATAGGTATTTCCATACTTTTTTGGACGAGCAGTCTTTGTTGGGTAATTTGCTGGGTAATCAGGTGTTTCATTGTATTCACTAATGCTCATTTCTACACTCCCAATTTGGTCTGGGCTGTCAAATTCTAACCAACCGGCATTGTTCTGTCCGAAATCAAAACGAATATCGCCCTCGCCGTTTACTATGATGCTATGATTCAGTTTGAAATCGGACATATTAAAGTTCCTGGTATTAGAGACTGTCCAACTTTTTGGAGACAACTGATAAGTTTCCATACCGTCACTTGCCTTTGGATCACTCCAGGTATAGTCGATTATCGGATCCGGTGAAAAAAGGTTTGGAGTACCATTTTTTTCTGCTGTTATCGACGGGTAATCTTTGCCTTGTGCAATTGCCGAACAGTTGCTCCCTAAAAAGTTTATCAATAAAACGAATGCTATTATGGCTTTATCAGGATTATATTTCAGATAGTTTCTCCAAACAAGGTTAAATTGTTTACATATCATAAGTAAATCGATTCAATGTTTATAATTGGTTGAGCACAAAAATATAGGTCCATGACAAATCCTTACTGTTCAAAAGTTGTTATTATTTGCATTTTTTGATATTATTGTTTTTCGACATCTTCGCTTCGATAAGAATATCTGTTCCTCTAACTTGTTTGTTTCACCTGAACTTATATATATATCATGGGGCTGTTACCATTGGGGATATTATGAATGAACGTGCCCGCGAATTGTATTGGGAAGAATGGAGGAATGTTAAACTGATTCGGGTGTCGCTTTACCTGGCTCGCAGTGGCAAGCCTGATGAATGGGACAATACCTAAGTTTGGATAACTTTGACTGGCCGATTCCTTATGCAGAAATTACCGCTAATAATAAAGGGAGACTGAGTCAGAATTTTTGTTAATTGATTTATTTGATTTCCTTGCCAATGTCAGCGTTCCACGCATCAAAATACTTTTGAGCATCTGAATGAAACGGAATTAGCGCATGATGTTCGATAATACGTTTCCTTAAGCCCCACCAGGTTATGCGTTGAATCTTTAATATGTATATGATACCAACGGCATTATGTGCTGTACTTGGATCTGGTTCATACGACAATAGTATGTGTTTGGCCATAGAGCGTTAATTTATATTTGTTTAGTATGTCTAACGAATAGACTTATCCCAATTACAAAGGTATAAAAATCTGTAATTTGTCAACACGAGAAAATTTACTCTAATGTAATATTTTAACCTCAATTTAAATAGTGCTCCTACGGTCGCAAAACTAAACTTTTATACATAAATATAACAAAGCGGCTAATGAACAACCTATAATAGGCCCGATTACTGGTATCCATGCATAATTCCAGTTATTTCCACCTTTACCTGCAACCGGAAGCACGGCGTGCATAATTCGAGGGCCAAGGTCTCTCGCCGGATTAATGGCATATCCTGTTGTACCACCAAGAGATAATCCGATAACCCAAACCAGGAAGGTTACTGGCAAGGCACCAACGGAACCTAAACCAATTGGAGATTTATCTGCACCTAATGACGCATCTGTAAAGTGAAATATCACAAAAATCAGCACAAAAGTGCCTATTATTTCACTAATCAAATTTGAAATGGTATTTGGTATAGCTGGTGCTGTACAAAAAGTAGCCTGTTTTGCTCCTTTGTCTGCGGTTCCTCTGTAAAAATCTTTAAATAAAAGCCAGACCAGAAAGGATCCCAGCATCGCGCCTATAAATTGAGCCGCAATATAGGTCGGGGCATCTGCCCAGTTAAATTTTCCTGCAATAGCCAAACCAATTGTTACAGCTGGATTAAGGTGAGCTCCGCTGTATGGGCCGGCAATAACTACGCCTACAAATACGGCAAGTGCCCAGGCTGTGGTAATTACCATCCAGCCACCATTGTTTCCTTTAGTTCCGGTTAGAACCACATTGGCAACAACACCGTTGCCCAATAAAATCATAAACATAGTGCCGAGGATTTCGGCTGAAAATGCAGACATGCTGATAAGATTTAAATATGTTACTAGTTTGGTTAATTTTCAGCGTACGCTTTTGCTGCCTTTACAGCCCTATTCCATCCTTTAATACGCTCTTCTATATTTTTCGCTTCTCCGGCTTTAAAGCTCTTATCTATTTTCCACTGACCGCTAATGTCGTCCATGTTGTTCCAGTAGCCAACAGCCAAGCCAGCCAGATATGCCGCTCCCAAGGCGGTAACCTCTGTTACCTGGGGTCTGATTACTGTTGTTTCAAGCACGTCAGCCTGAAATTGCATAAGTATGTCGTTGGCAGTTGCACCCCCATCTACTCTTAGCTCTTTAATTCTAAGTCCTGAATCTGCTTCCATAGCCTTTAACACCTCCATTGTTTGGAAAGCGATACTTTCAATGGCTGCTCTGGCAAGGTGAGATGCATTCGTGCCTCTGGTAATTCCGGTAATGGTACCTCTGGCATCCTGATTCCAATGTGGAGCCCCAAGACCTGCGAAGGCAGGAACAAGGTATACACCACCTGTGTCTGCTTCCCTTAAAGCCAGTTCTTCTACATCGGCTGATGTGGCAATTAAGCCTAGCCCATCTCTTAGCCACTGTACAACTGCTCCCCCTATAAATATGCTTCCTTCTAATGCGTATTGTACTTTTCCGTTTATTTTCCAGGCAATGGTAGTTACGAGGTTGTTTTGCGATACTATAGGTTTATCTCCAATATTCATCAACATAAAGCATCCGGTTCCATAAGTGTTTTTAACCATACCTACTTCTGTGCACATTTGACCAAAAAGAGCGGCTTGTTGGTCGCCAGCTATCCCTGCAATAGGTATTTTGGCTGCAAGTACATTGCCTGTGGTTTCTCCATAGACTTCGCTTGATGATTTTACTTCGGGAAGGATGTTGCGTGGTATATTAAAAAGATCAAGCAATTCCTGATCCCAGTCAAGGGTGTGGATGTTATAAATCATTGTCCTTGATGCGTTGGTCACATCAGTAACATGCACCCTGCCATCAGTTAGTTTCCATATCAGCCATGAATCTATGGTTCCAAAGGCGATATCTCCGGCTTCAGCTTTTTCTCTTGCTCCGGGAACATTTTCCAGTATCCATCTGATTTTTGTGGCCGAGAAATAGGCATCTATAATAAGCCCTGTTTTTTCCTGTACGCTTTTGGCCAGGCCTTGCGCTTTTAACTCATCACAGTAGGCAGACGTGCGTCTGTCTTGCCATACAATAGCGTTGTGTAGTGGTTCTCCGGTTTTTCTATCCCATAATACCGTTGTTTCTCGCTGATTAGTGATGCCTATGGCAGCGATGTCGTTAGGCGTTATACTGGCTTTTATGATCGCTTCAGTTGCTACAGCAACCTGGCTAGACCAAATTTCTGTAGCATTATGCTCTACCCATCCTGGTTGAGGATATATTTGCTTAAACTCTCTCTGTGCAATTGAAATAATGCTTCCTTCTTTATCAAAAACAATTGCCCTCGAACTTGTAGTTCCCTGATCTAAGGATAGAATATACTTGCTCATACTTTATATTTGGAATAATGTGTAATAAAACGTAAGTATAAGAAATCATTATCGAAAGTAAAAGCAAGTCGTGTGAAATTATTTTGTTTTTCTGATCTATAGTTTTGAAGAGGTGTATGTTTAATTGTTTGTATCAAATTAGATACAATTTAATAGGAAGCCAACGAATTGGAAGATAATATTTAGAGGCAAAAATTGATGTTGTAACAAGTTTTAAATGGGTGGTAGACAGTGTTTAAAGAGGATATAGTGGCGTTGTTTTTAAAATTGGCACATTTCTTTCTGATGAACATGAAAAACTACACAAAATGAAAAAATTAATTGTTTTGGCCATTGGCCTATTCGTAGCCGGTGCAGCAAATGCACAGAGCCCAATCAGATTGGGTATTAAGGGAGGCTTAAACTTACCGAACATTATTAAAGGTGACGGTAATAATGATTTTAAAACAAAAGTTAATCCTGGTTTCAATGCCGGTATTACTTTGGATATTAATCTGATTAAAGGATTGGCATTTACTCCGGAGTTACTGTATTCTACAAAAGGGTATAAAGCAGAGACTCCTTTTGGTGAATTTACGCAAACAACTCATTTTATTGATATTCCTATTTTAGCAAGTATTAACGTTGGTGGTTCAGGATTGAATTTAGTGGTTGGTCCTCAGGTATCTTTCCTTACTTCAACTAAAAACAAATTTGAAAATGGATTTGGAACTGCTGAAGAAACAATTATTGAAGATAAATCGGATAGATTTAAGAAAAGTCTGGTTGGAGGTGTAATTGGATTCAGATATGATGTAACTGATAAGGTAGACATTCATGGCCGTTATGCATTGGATTTCCAAAAGAACAACGAGAATGGATCAAAAGAAACTCCTGAATACAAGAACCAGGTGTTCTCTGTAGGATTAGGATTGAAATTCTAATTGTTTCGGTTGGATAATTAGATACTCAATTTTTACGGAAGAGCCCGACTATTAATGGTCGGGCTCTTTTGTTTATGCTAATCCCATTAGAGTGTATCAAATCCGAGACACTCACAACGCACGGGTTCATTAGGTTCTGATGAGTGTTTGGTTTTGTTTGTAAACAGCAGTAAATGAGCTGTTTGTTTATTTGTTCGCCTCCCTTTAGATGATTGGTTTTGGGGTCTTTGGCATGGTTATTACAATACACTCTGTGAATTTTAAACAGAAAATTATGAAAAAATTATTCATTATAGGACTAGGATTAACAGTAAGCAGTTTAGCTTTTAAGGCAAATGCACAGACTTCACAGTCGGCTGCTAACGACAAAATGAGCTTCGGTATTAGAGCCGGTGCCAACTTGATGAATATGGGCAAAATCCAGTGGGGTGGCCAAGATTATTCAACAGACTCAAGGGTCGGATTTCAGGCAGGTATTTATGCCGATTTACCTATGGGCGGAGGGTTTGCCTTCTTGCCAGAAGCGATGTTTATACAAAAAGGTGCTAAATTAAGTGAAAACGGGGTGGATTTTGATACCAAGGTATCTTATATAGATGTTCCTGTATTAATAGGGTATAAGGCTACTCCGGAACTAACTGTATTTGCAGGCCCTCAGGTATCATTCCTTCTTTCACAAAAATCGACAGGTGCACTCAATAATGGTATTGAGGGAGAATCGACCGATACAGAGAATTTTAGTAAGTCGCTGGCCGGTGGTGCTGTTGGTTTGGGATATAGTATCACACCAAATATTAATGTTAACGCACGATATATGATGGACTTCCAAAAGGCTCTTAAGGATGATGTAAACCAGGATAAGATTAAGAATAAAGGATTTGCATTATCATTAGGTTACACTTTTTAAGTTGGCCGGTTTTTAAAGTGTAAGTAAAAGAAATTGAGATCTTTGCAAAAATATCAAAAATTGCATGTAACTTTAAAAAGTTATGAAAGAGATATTTCTTTCTTCTTCATACTTCAAAAAGATAACCAACGAGAGCAGGAACGAAATTAATCCCTAATTGTGTGTGAGGATAATATTCCTATTTAACCTTAAAAAGCATCCTGAATAGGGTGCTTTTTTTATAACTTTGAAATTTAAACAATCCATTGCCGTAATGAACGTTAAACATCTGCTTATTGCTACCCTCCTTTTATCTATCTCAGTATCGTCAACAAAGGCTCAAAAAAAATCTTATTTACAAACTTTAACAGAGAAGAATCACTGGGTTGATTCTGTATTCAATAAATTGAATAGACGCGAGAAAATTGCCCAAATGTTCTTTGTGAGAGCACACACCAATTTGGGGAAGGCTTATGAAGACTCTATTGCCAACGTAATTAAAAAGGAAGATGTTGGTGGCTTGGTGTTTTTTCAGGGAGGACCTGGCCGACAAGCTATTTTAACAAATCAATATCAGTCATTATCAAGGGTACCCTTATTGATTACTTCTGATGGAGAGTGGGGTCTGGGGATGCGTTTAGATAGCACTATCTCTTATCCTTACCAAATGGCCTTAGGAGCAATTCAGGATAAAGAGCTGTTATATAAAATGGGCCTGGAAGTGGCTAAAGATTATAAACGCATTGGTATGCACATGAATCTTGCACCTGATGTTGATGTAAATAATAACCCTAAAAATCCGGTTATAAACTATCGTTCTTTCGGAGAAAATAAATACAACGTAGCTACAAAGGCTGGCGAATATATGAGGGGAATGCAGGATGGGGGTCTATTGGTTAGTATTAAACATTTTCCCGGACATGGAGATACCGATGTAGATTCTCATTACGACCTTCCTCAGCTTAAGTTTTCTAAAGCACGTTTGGATAGTTTGGAGATTTATCCATTTAGAGAATTAATTCGTCAGGGTGCTGCAGGTGTTATGATTGCACACATGAATATTCCGGCACTAGACAACACACCGAATATGCCTTCAACATTATCAAAACCCATTGTTACTGGTATTTTAAAACAGGAATTGGGTTTTAAGGGACTGATTATTTCTGACGCTATGGGCATGAAAGGGGTGGTTAAATATTTTAAGGACGGAGAAGCTGATGTAATGGGTGTAATTGCAGGTAACGATATTCTGGAGCTTTCAGAAAATAGCGATAGAGCAATAAAACTAGTTCGTAAAGCGGTTAGACAAGACCGGATTAGCATGGATAGAATTAACGAAAGTGTTAAAAAGATCCTTACGGCTAAATACTGGGCGGGCTTAAATGCCCGCGATTCTATTAATGAAAGAAATGTGGTTGCTGATGTAAACAGACCGGAAAGTAAAGTGCTTTTGCAAAAGCTGGCTGATGCTTCTATGACGCTGTTAAGGGGCAAGGCAAATATTAGTCAATTGTCTAAGGATAGAAGAACGGTAATCATCAGTTTAGGTACACCTGGAGTTACAGATTTTCAACGTGATCTAGGGGCTTACTATAAAAATTCTGTATTCTATACACTGGATAGGAACGCCAATGCTACAGCTATTGCAAAGGTTTTGAGATACATTAATGTTTTTGATCAGGTAATTATTGGCATTCATGATACTCGTATCAGGCCTGGAAACGGGATGATTTTAAGTAACGACTTGAAGATGTTTATTAAGGATATGTCGTTAAGTAATGCAATTTTTGCTTTGTTTGCCAATCCGTATAACCTATCGGCATTGCCTGGTCTTGAGAACAGCAAAGGGCTTATAGTAGCCTATCAAAAAGAGGATTTCATGCAAAAGGCGGCCGCATCTGTAATTAAGAATCAACTGATTCCTACAGGGAGACTGCCCGTTACTGTGAATGCTTTTTTTAAGTATGGAGACAAAGAGTAATTGTTAAATTACTTTGCTTTTTGTTGTTTGTAAGTTTCCGGATCAACTGCTTTTGGCGTCCAGTTTTTCAAGAAGTCGGTAACAGCTTTTACGCTATGTCCCGTTTTCTTTTTGCCATTTGCATCTTTCTCATCCGTTTCCAGGTAAGCAGAGTTTTGGGTATGCAATAATTTTCCGTTACCATCAAGTATTACAAAAACAGGAAATCCGAAACGTTGCGGGTAATTAAGGCTGGCAAGCACAGCCTCGTTTTTGTTTTCAGGACTGTAGTTTACCAAAACAACTTCGTAGTTGTCGTTAATGAATTGTTTTAATTCAGGCGTATTGTCAACCATTTTATGAAAAGCAATACACCAGCTGCACCAGTTACCACCAATTTGCAAAAACACATGTTTTCCTTCTTTTTTAGCTTTAGCTACAGCGCCATCAATATCTGCACGGGCATTGGCCTGTGGATTATAAATATGTACCGCTTCTTTTTTCTCTTGTGCAGAGCTTGCGCCTACAGTTGCTATGGCAATAAGTAGTATTAAGGCTATCCTTTTCATTGTTCAGTAATTTAATTGCAAAATTAATAGAATAGCTAACATCAATTGTAATACCAGTTTAATATTCTCTAGTTAAATAGTAGATTTTATTTGTAGCCATATTTTTCTAAATAAGTTATAGCTTTACGTAATGCCTCAACAACCTTTAAAATTGCTTAGAGCATCTGCCGGATCGGGTAAGACTTTTAGCCTAACCCTGCATTACCTTACACTTTTATTTAGCGGCCCGGGTAAATACAGGGAAATTCTTGCAGTTACCTTTACAAATAAGGCAACAGCCGAAATGAAGGAGCGGATATTGGGGGCCTTACAAGCGATAGCAAAAGGCGATCCCTCAGATTTTAAGCCGCTCTTAAAGGCTAGTTATCCTGAGCTTTCTGATGAGGATATTAAAGCAAAAGCACAGATAATTTACAGCAACATACTTCATGATTTTGGTAGGTTCTCTGTAAGCACAATTGATGGCTTTGTGCAAAAGGTAATTCGAAGCTTTGCTTTTGAACTAAATCTGGATAGTGGATATAAGCTGGAAATGAATCATGACAAAGTAAAGGAGGAGCTGGTTAAAGCACTGAACTTACAGATGGAAGCTGATCCTGAATTGCTGGAATGGGTAACGGCGCTTGCCATAGACAGGATAAGCGATGGTAAGGACTGGAATTATCAACGTGCGTTAAAGGATCTGGCCAATGAGATTTTTAAAGAACGATACTATCCTTTTCAGGAAGCGATGTTGCTTATGGGAGAAGATAGATCGGCAGAATTTAATACTTTAAAACAAACTGTAACCTCTGGCATAAAAGCATTTAATAAAACCCTGTTTGACCAAGCTACGGACCTGAAATACATATTTGATCTTTCTGGTGTTTTGCCCGAAGAACTGGCACGTAAATCTCTTAATCCTTTGTTAAAGCTGGATAAGATATTGAATGAAGATTATAGTATTTTTCCTGCCCTGGCCAATATGGTTGATGATTTTGAGCAGTGGCCGCATACCTCATTAAAGGATACATCAGGAGTAAGGCAGTTGTATGATGATCTTAATCCAGGGTTAAAGAAAATGGTCGACTTTTATCAGGAAGGTGCCGAACAATACTCAACATGGCTGGCCATTCATAAAAACAGTTCTTACTTACGGTTGATGCAGGAAATGGCACAGCAATTAAAAAATTATAGGGCCGAAAATAAAGCACTCCTTATCAGTGATGCCCAACAGTTATTGGTTGGCATAACTGGAGCGGATGCGGAAAATCCTTCTTTTATCTGGGAAAAAACGGGAAATAGGTATAAGCATTTTTTATTCGATGAATTCCAGGATACCAGCACCATGCAGTGGCTTAATTTTTTGCCACTTATTAGAAATGCGCTATCAGAATTTGAAGGGAATACTACCGAGCACCTCATTGTAGGTGATGTAAAGCAGTCAATATATAGATGGCGTAGTGGCGACTGGCGCATTTTGCATAGTAATGTAAGACATGATGTGCAGGCGCATAATGTTGTAGAGGAAAACCTGGAGTTTAACAGGAGAAGTACAGCTAATGTGATTGCATTTAACAATTTTCTGTACAGCCATTTGCCATCTATTTTGCAAAGACAACTCAATGGAATCCTGGCAGAGACGCAGAGAGAAGATCTTTTAAGTTATTGGAATCAGGAGTATAACCAAATTATTGATAGCGCTTATGAAGGAAGCTTTCAAAACGTTACTCCTCAAACGCTAACGGGGGGTAAAATCGAGATGCAATTTCTGAACAAGGAAGATGATTCAGAGTCAGAGGATGAAAGTCCCGTTGCGGCTATTCATTCCGTTAACAAAATCATTGAACTGCTATCGGTTCATGGGTTTTTTATGAAAGATATTTGTGTGTTGGTAAAGACTAATAGAGAGGCAGAAATAATGATTTCAGCCTTATTGGATAGACAAGACGATTTATCGGCCGCTGCGGGCAAAACGTTTCAGGTTATTTCCGGAGATGCTTTAAAGATATCGTCTAACCTTGCCGTCCAGTTGCTGATCAATATATTTAGAATGTTGGTGGCAAGAGAGGATGAACAGGCTATTTATCGGGCTACATGCGCAAGGTTGTATAGCCAGATTAACAACCCGGAAGGGATGGATGAGAAAGTAGCGCTAACTGCTCAGGATTGGATGGATATTGCTAGTCAGCCTATTCAAAATCTTACCTCTTATTTTCCTGAGGACTTCTGCAAAGGTTTTGAGAATTTCAGGCAGTTGCCTATGACCAGCTTAATGGAAAGAATGGTGCAGTTTTTTGGATTGGGGACGGGCCGGAATGAAAATCATATTCCTTTTATTATGGCGCTTAGAGATCAGATAGGTGTTTTTGCCGGAGGAGGTGATCAGGGTCTGGGTAGGTTCCTGGAATGGTGGGATGAAGAAGGCTTAAATAAAGCTTTGCCTAACGCTGATGATCAGGATGCGGTGCAAATCATGACCATTCATAAATCGAAAGGATTAGAGTTTAAGGCGGTAATTATTCCATTTTTAAACTGGAAATTAAATATCCCAAGTGGATTTATTAAGAAAATACTATGGGTAAATGCCGGACAGGCAGGGTTTGAAAACTTTAGTACTTTACCAGTGGATTATAGCAGTAAACTTGCGTCTACAGCGTTTGCACGTGAGTACTTTGAAGAAATGCTGCTAAACTATATGGATGCCCTAAATACATTATATGTAGCAACCACCAGGGCAAGAGAATATTTATATCTGGTATGCCCTAAAACAACAACTGTAGAGAAGAAAAAGGAAAGTACGGTTAAAAATGAGCTTCAGAATATATTACTGAACCTTTTTAAAAATGAAGAGGAATCAGGTTTTGTACTTGAAGAAAACCTGATGTCTTTTGGAGAATTACGGCCTGCAGTTAAAAAAGCATCTGAAATTAATGAAAGCGCCATAAAGGTTTCTAATTATTATGTGAATGAGCGCCTGACTTCTAAGTTTAATTACCAAAAGAATAATGATGATGGTTGGTTTAATGCCCGCCAACGAAAAGGAGTAGTGTTACATGGTATTCTGGAAACCATTACAGATTTAAAAGATCTTGATAAATTGATCTCGGTGAAAATGCAGGAAGGTCTGATCAGGCGCAGTGAGCGTGATGAAGTAAAGCAAGCAGTTATAGATGTGATCAATCAACAGGAAATAGCAGAGTGGTTTAAGAATTCTAAAAGCATAATTAGTGAAAGAGATATGATTTTGGAGGGGGGAGAAGTGAAACGTCCGGATAAGCTTTTTGTAATGGAGGATAAGGCTGTGTTGCTCGATTTTAAATTTGGTGCCCCTCATAATAAATACATAGACGATATCAATCATTACAGGGAAAACCTGTTGAAAATGGATGAGTTTAAACAAATAGACGCTTACATCTGGTATGCCGAAACAGGAAAATTATTAAAAGTATCGTAATGGAAAGTGTGAACGAAGGAAAGTTTTTGAACAGAGTTGCCGCCGATCTTTTAGAACGTTTTGGTAATGAACTACAGGATGTAGCCATTGTTTTTAACAATAAAAGACCTCAGCTATACTTAAAGAAATACCTTGCAGAAGTGAGCGGTAAGCCAATTTGGAGCCCACAGATGTATACTATTCAGGAATTTCTTTCACGAGGCACGGTACTTGTTCCTGCAGGTCAGCTTAAACAATTCTTTGTTTTATATACCTGTTATAATGAACTATTAAAAGGAGAGGGCAAAGAAGATGTTTCGCCGGATGAGTTTTATCCGCTGGCAGAAATTATTCTTGGCGATTTTAGTCAGGTAGATTATTATCTGGCCAATGCTAAAGAGATATTTGGGTTAATTGAAGATATAGCCGAACTGCAACTGCAATTCCCAAACTTTGATGAGGAGCAATTACAGTTTATGCGAACATTCTGGGGCTCTTTTTCTGCAAAAAAGCAGAACCAAATGCAAGAAAGGTTTATAGAGCTATGGCAAAGAATGCCCTTGCTTTATGTTAATTTTCACTCAAGATTAGCTAAGGAAAATCTGGTTACCAATGCCAGGATGTACCGTAACCTTGCAGAAGGTAAGAACTCAGATCCCGAATTTTTAAAAGCATTTAAACATACTGTATTTGTTGGTTTCAACGCTTTGTCAAAAGCGGAAGAGCGGTTTTTTAAGCAGTGGCAGGAAAAAGGATGGTGTTCTTTCTATTTTGATGTAGACGCGCATTATTTTTCAAATCCATTGCAGGAAGCCGGACATTTTATCAGAAGAAATATACATACTGTTGGACTGGTTAACCAGTTTAAAGTAGCGCTGGCAAGACTGAACGATGCGGCAAAGGAATTTGTTGTTGTGCAGGCACTGGGTAATGTTGCTCAGGGCAAGTTACTTTCGGAGCTTTTATCAGAAAATGGGGCTAAAAGTGCAGGTGGAAAAGCAATTATTCTTGCCGATGAAAAGTTGCTAATCCCGGCTTTGCAAACTATTGACGACGATAGTGTGAATGTTACTATGGGCTATCCTTTTGAGCAATCGGCCTTATATGGCTTATGTGATCTTTGGCTCAGTATCCAGGAAGCCCTGTTGTCTGATGCAGAGGTTAACTATAAGCATGTTTTATCTTTCCTTTTTAATCCGTTGATTCCTATTGACCCGGATCTACGCAATGAGTTGCATAATAAAGTTGTTGATGAGAAAAAGGCATCTTTTGATAGAGCAGAACTCTTGCGGATGGGCAAGATCGCAACCATCACCTTCAACACTTTTGTCGATTCCTTTACAACGATAAGGCATCTTGCAAGTGTATTATTATACGTTTCAGAAGAAAGCAAGCTGCAAAGAATGGACAGCTTATTGTGTACCGAAGCAGTAAAAGCACTTAATGCACTTACAGATAGTTTTGAAGAGCTAAAAGCAGAGGGAGTAAAGGATTTGAATCCGAGGTTTGTTTTTAAGCTTATCAGAAAAGCACTTCAAGGATTAACCGTGCCCTTTGAAGGAGAACCTTTGGCCGGTTTGCAGGTAATGGGACTTTTGGAAAGCAGGAACCTGGACTTTGATGAACTTATCGTTTTAGGTGTAAATGAAGGTATCCTTCCTAAAATCAATAATAACCCCTCATTTATTCCTGATAATATTAGACGTGCTTTTGGTTTGCCTATACTTGAACATCAGAATGCAATTTCGGCTTACCTGTTTTATAGGTTACTGCATGTTGCCAAAAAAATTACACTGGTTTATAATGGTGTTACAGACGAGAAAAGTACAGGAGAGGAAAGCCGATTTGTAAAACAGCTGGAGTTCGAAACCAATTGTACGTTTTCGCATAGGGTGCAGCAGAACCAATCAATTGAGAATCCCAGAAACCTGAAAATTGTTGTAGAAAAAAAGGGAGATGTATTAAAAGGACTGGAGAAATATTTCAAAAGAAATTCTACCCCCAAATACGACAAGAAAATATCTGCTACTGCGTTTACAGATTATAATACCTGCTCTCTAAGGTTTTTCTATAAAAATATTGCCGGGTTAAAGGAGCCTAAAGATCTACCGGATAGAATAGAAGCCAATTTAATTGGAAGTGCACTACATACGGTAATGGAAGTTTTTTATGAGCCTAGTGTAGGAGCTGAGATAACCGCCGATTTTATTAAGGAAAGGGAAAAGAAGCTGTCAGATATTTGTGAATTTGCCCTGGCTAAAGAACTTAAGCTTAATGCGGCCAAAGCGGGAACGCAAACTCCGGCTTTGCAACAAATTGTGTTACAGGTATTAGAGCAGTATGCGCTTAAAATTTTAAGAAATGATGAAAAGCTTACGCCTTTTAAAATAGAGGAACTTGAAAATAAAAGCGATTATGTGATGCTTTATCCAATTGATACAGAAGGAAAGAATCGTAATATCTGGCTGTACGGAATCATTGACCGCGTTGATGTAAAAGATGGAAAGATCAGGATCGTTGATTATAAAACAGGCAAAGATCAGCTTAAGTACAAAGATTTTCCTTCTCTTTTCGAGGATCAGGCAAAAGATCATAACAAAGCTCTTATACAAACATTATTCTACACGTATGTGTATGAGCAGGTTAAAGGTAGGCAATATGTAGAGCCTCATCTTTATACCGTTAGAGATTTTAAAGAGGGTACTTTATTTAAAGAAAAGCAAAAAGGGGGATTGGTATTGCAGGATCAGAGCCTTGAAGCGTTTAAATCTATGTTTGCTGATAAATTAAATGAAAAGCTGAATGAACTGTTTGATGAAAACATTCCGTTTCTGCAAACTGAGAATAAAGAAAACTGCTCGTATTGCCCTTATAAAGACATTTGTCAGAGATAGTTAAGGAATTAAACCATTATGGATATATTTCAAGTGTAAAACTTTCTTTTCAAAGGCGGGCAGTGGTGCGAATAAATTGCATATAAAAACAATTTTATCTAAGTTTGCCGCAATTAACATTTGAATATACAATGAGAGAGATTCAATTTAGAGAAGCTTTACGTGAGGCCTTAAGCGAAGAAATGCGCAAAAATGAGAACATTTTTTTGATGGGCGAAGAAGTTGCACAATATAATGGTGCATATAAAGTTAGTCAGGGAATGTTGGATGAATTTGGAGACAAACGCATTATAGACACGCCTATAGCTGAGTTGGGCTTTACCGGTATAGGTATTGGCGCAGCAATGAACGGATTGGTTCCAATCATAGAATTCATGACTTTTAACTTCTCTCTGGTTGCTATAGATCAGATCATTAATGGTGCAGCAAAAATGCTATCTATGAGTGGCGGACAGTTTTCTGTGCCTATTGTATTTCGCGGACCAACTGGAAATGCAGGTCAGTTAGGTGCTCAGCACTCTCAAAACTTTGAGAACTGGTATGCAAACTGTCCGGGTTTAAAAGTTGTAGTTCCATCTACTCCTTACGAAGCTAAAGGCTTGCTTAAACAATCTATTATTGATCCTGATCCGGTTATCTTCATGGAATCTGAGGTTATGTACGGCGATAAAGGCGAAGTTCCTGAAGGCGAATTTTATATTCCTCTAGGTAAGGCTAACGTTGTAAAAGAAGGTACTGATGTAACCATCGTAACTTTTGGCAAGATGCTTACCCGTGTTGTAAACCCAGCTGTAGAAGAATTAACTAAAGAAGGCGTTAGTGTTGAAGTAATTGATTTACGTACTGTACGTCCTATTGATTATGCAACTATCATTGAATCTGTTAAGAAAACCAATCGTTTGGTAATTGTTGAAGAGGCTTGGCCATTGGCTTCTATCTCTTCTGAAATTGCATTTAATATCCAAAAAAATGCTTTCGATTATCTTGATGCTCCGGTATTGCGTATCACTTGTGCAGATGTACCGTTGCCTTATGCACCAACTCTTATTGCGGCTAGCTTACCTAATGCAGAAAAGGTAGTTAAAGCTGTAAAAGAAGTTATGTACGTAGCAAAATAAGACTAATTATTTAAAAGAAATATAATCCCGCTGGTTAAACCCTCTGCGGGATTTTTTTTATTTTTGACCCCACTGTACTTTACAACATCAAATAGAGATCAAAATGAGTAATCACTCTACAATAATCGCTGCTGAACTCGCAGTGGCGGAAAAGCAGGTTATCGCTACTATTGAATTATTGGATGAAGGAGCAACTGTTCCCTTTATTTCCCGTTACCGCAAGGAGATGACAGGGAGTTTGGATGAGGTACAGGTTGCCGCCATCCGCGACAGGTTTCAGCAGCTTCGTGAGCTCGATAAGCGTAGAGAAGCAATTTTAAAAGCACTTGCTGCACTTGAAAAACTTACACCAGAGCTTGAAGCAAAAATAAACGCGGCAACAAATATTGCCACCATTGAAGATATCTACCTTCCGTATAAACCAAAGCGTAAAACCAGAGCATCAGAAGCCCGTAAAAAAGGTTTGGAGCCTCTTGCTATTGCCATACTTGAGCAAAGCAAACAAGATCCGGAACTTGAAGCCGGTAAGTTTCTTAATGATGAGCTTGGCGTATCATCAACAGATGAAGCGCTTGCCGGGGCTAGAGATATCATTGCAGAAATTATAAATGAGAACATTGATGCAAGAACATCAATGAGAAAATATTTTCAAAACAATGCGATTTTTAAATCGACCCTGGTAAAGGGAAAAGAAGAAGAGGGGATTAAATACAAAGACTATTTTGACTGGAACGAGCCACTTAAAACAGCCCCTTCTCATAGAATCCTTGCAATGCGCAGAGGAGAAAATGAGGATATTCTAAAGCTTGAAACCATGCCTGAGGAAGAGGGAGCAATTCAAATTCTGGAGAAGCAGTTTGTGAAAAGCAACAATGGCAGTTCAGCACAGGTTAAATTAGCCATACAAGATAGCTATAAGCGTTTGCTGGGCCCAGCAATGGAAACAGAGGTTCGCGGTATTTCAAAAGAAAAGGCCGATGAAGAAGCGATCCGTGTATTTGCAGAGAATGCAAGGCAATTGCTGCTTGCTGCTCCAATGGGACAAAAGAATGTTTTGGCAATAGATCCTGGATTCCGTACCGGATGCAAGGTTGTTTGTTTGGATATGCAAGGTAAATTACTTGAAAATACTGCTATCTATCCGCATAACGGTCAAAGAGGTGTTCTTGAAGCTGCCGAAACCATCAAAAAATTATGTGCTAAGCACAATGTTGAGGCTATCGCTATTGGAAATGGAACTGCAGGCAGAGAGACCGAGGTGTTTATCCGTGGGTTGGCTATAGCCGACGTAATTGTGGTGATGGTTAATGAAAATGGTGCATCTATCTATTCAGCCTCTGAGGTTGCCAGAGAAGAATTTCCAACTCAGGACATCACCGTTCGTGGGGCAGTCTCAATTGGACGTCGTTTAATGGATCCGTTGGCAGAGCTTGTTAAAATAGATCCTAAGTCTATAGGTGTAGGGCAGTACCAGCATGACGTAGATCAGAATAAGCTGCAGGCTTCTTTAGATGACACTGTAATGAGTTGTGTGAACGCTGTAGGCGTAGAGTTAAACACGGCATCCAAACAGGTTCTGGCGTACGTATCAGGGCTTGGTCCGCAGCTTGCACAAAACATAGTAAGTTATCGTAATGAGCATGGTGCTTTTAAAAATAGAGAAAGCCTTAAAAAGGTACCTCGTTTAGGAGACAAGGCTTTTGAGCAGGCCGCTGGATTTTTGAGAATTAGAAATGCTGAGCATGTGCTTGATACTAGCGCTGTTCACCCAGAGCGCTATGCCCTGGTTAATAAAATGGCAAGAGACCTGAACTGCAGCGTAGCTCAGTTAATGAAGGATGCTGAATTAAGAAAACAGATCAAACTTCAGCAATATGTAAGTGAAGAAATTGGTTTGCCAACCTTAAATGATATTATGAGTGAGCTTGCAAAACCAGGAAGAGATCCTCGTGAGCAGTTCGAAATATTTAGCTTTACTGATGGCATAAATGCAATAGCTGATTTAAAGATCGGTATGAAATTGCCTGGCATTGTTACCAATATTACCAATTTCGGAGCCTTTGTAGATATAGGAGTTCATCAGGATGGATTAGTGCATACGAGTCAGCTTTCCAATAAATTTGTAACCAATGCCAATGATGTTGTTAAAGTTCATCAAAAAGTAGAAGTTACGGTAGTTGAAGTGGATGTGGCAAGAAAGCGTATTTCGCTTTCTATGAAAACAGCCACCGCTGCTCCAAAGCCTCAGGTTAAAAAGGCAGATCAAAAACCAAATAGCTTTAAAAAACCGGTAAGTGCAGGTAAACCGGATCAACATAGAAAGCCGTCAAAACCTCAAACTAATGGTGTTGGAGGGAAGAAAGATAAACCGCTACCAGATGGGGATTTACAATTGAAGCTTGAAGCATTGAAAAACATGTTTAAATAGTAAAAAGAGCATTGCAGTCCGTCATCTCTCCTATCGTGGAGATGACGGACGATTTAAAAAAACGTCATTGGTAATCTCATTTTGTTAACTACAGCTCAATCTGTCTTTTGATACTTTCTTCAAGAGAGATTAATGTTTCTGTACGTTGTATGCCAGATACAGCCTGGATTTCTTCGTTTAATACATGTCTAAGGTGGCTCGTATCGCGACAAATGATCTTGGCAAACATACTATAGGCACCGGTAGTGTAATGGAGTTCTACAACTTCTTTAATTTTGCTTAGTTGCTCTACAGCATCTTTATATTGAATTCCCTTTTCAAGATAGATACCAAGGAAGGCACAGATGTCGTAACCAGCCTTTTGCGGATCAATAATGAGATGTGACCCTTTGATGATACCCATTTCCTGAAGTTTTTTCATGCGGACATGTATTGTTCCACCAGAAACAATCAGATCTTTAGCAATTTCAGTGTAAGGCTTAGTTGCATCATGCATCAGCTGCTTCAAGATATCAATATCCAGGTTATCAATTTCTAAATTTTGGGTTTCTTTTTTAAGCATCGTTTTGATATTTGGTAACAATATTCTAAGTTAATTAGAAATATCGTAAAAATAAAATAAAATGTTTAAAATATTTGCAACATATATAGGTTGTTGTTACATTTGTATCAAGCAAGTAACAAAAAATAGTTCTTTAAAACTTGTTTATACTCTGTAGGGTGGTGAAATTGGCAGACGCACCTCCTTGTCTCGGTGGTGGAGAATTTGGAAAACCCGTAAGGGCTAACCACTCCTTGAAGGTTCGACTCCTTCCCCTACAGCTATTAAGTAGTTAAATCAACCTAAACCTACTACTTAAGAATTAGTACTTTATATAATGTTGGGTGGTGAAATTGGCAGACACGCCTTCTTGTCTCGGTGGTGGGGATAAATGGATAAACGCAGTTTATGGGTTGACCACAAATTAATTTTTGAACTGTAGCTAACTACCCCTTGAAGGTTCGACTCCTTCCCCAACAGCCAGTTTTTTTATGAATAATAAGTTAGTTAAAAAACGAGTGACCCCGGATAGGGCCACTCTTTTTTTTGTTATGACCTATTTAATGCAAAACAAGAAGGGTGTGTTTCAGATTGTGAAACACACCCTTCTTGTTTTTGAGATCGAAAGCTTAGAAACCGTAGCGGATACCGATCTGCCCCTGATAAGGATTGCCTGATGGATTGGCAATACCAGAATTGTTTACGTTATAAACAAACTGGTTGGTTGTGTTGTTGAACGAATTAACTGAATATAGTGCCTGGTTTCCCATTGATTCGTTCACACCCCATTTCTTATTCAAGAGATTGGCTACGTTGAAAAGATCTCCTGAAATTTCAATGCTGTGGGTTTTATAAACTTTAAATTTCTTGCTGATTCTAAGATCAAAAATGCCATAGAACCCGTTGATACCGCCGTTCCGCTCAGCGATCTGACCGCTGTACCTGTTGATGTAGTCTTTAAGGCTCTGACTTGCATTAGGATTATCCATGATGGCCTTTAAACCAGTTTGAATGTTGGCTGGTACAGCAGTGTTGTTCCTGTCGAAAATAAAAGCAAGATCATTTGTTCCCGAAACAAAGTCGCCATTAGTATTACCGCCCGACAATAGAGAATAGCGTGTGCCACCGATACCTGAATAACGAATACCTACACTTACCCCATAGAAGGTAGGTAGTGTGCCATAGAATACAATTTTATGTCTGAAGTGGTTGTCTGAATAACTCATCTTACTCAGGTCTCTTGGATTATCTTTTACAGGTAAGGCTAGTGTCGCGGTATTCGCTACGTTTCCATTATAAGAAGTATTGTCTTTGGTATCGTTTAATGTATAGCTAAAGGTGATTGTTCCGTCTTTAAAGTATTGATAAGTAGCATCCAGAACTGCTGCGAACTGGTTTACACGCCCCTTGCTGTTCATTTCCAATACCCTACCGATCTTCTGACTAATACGCCCCTGTTGCCAGTCTGGTGCAGCGTTGGTAATACTTGCTGCCGGAACGTACACACCTCGGCCGCCTTCATTTTCCAATCTAAAGAATGGATTTACTGCCATATTGCGATCTACGTATACGTAATTGTTGCGTCCTAATGTGGCAAAACCTGTTATAGTGACTTTAAATTTCTCATTAATAAAATGTGAGTAAGAAGCATTTGCTTTATAAACTACTGGCACGCGGGCATCACTTGCGTTAGTGTTGATCGTGAGAAGTTTGTTAACACCCGGGATGTCAAACAATTCCAGTCCGGGCGCATTCTGAGGGTTATTGCGGTAATCTATGAAATTTGGTATTGGCACATTCGGTGCTCTCACATCAACTGAGGCAATGCGCGTTCCGTCAAATACCCTGTTGTTGATCGTCATGTAATTATTGATGTCCGATCCAAAGATACCAGCACCAAGCCTGATGAAATCCCTGTGCTCCTCATTCACATCCCATGTGAACTGCAGTCTTGGCTGAATCTGGAAAGTCGACAGCGAGTTGTCTGTGCGTAAACCAAGCTCATCCAGAACCAACTGATTCAGAGGCGCAGCAGGGTAGAAACTGTAATCGGCACGAATACCTGCCGTCATCTCCAGGCCCGTTGCAAGCTTCGTTTGCATTTGTCCATAAAGAGCGGTATTGAAGATTCCCTGAGTTACACTTGGGTCGGCCACTAAAGGCACTTCCCTTGTGTATCTGTATGGTTTAAGGTCATTGAAATTCTGCAAGGCAGTTCTATTGTTTGCCGGATTGGCCAGATCTGCGGTATTTCTAAACCAAAACCTGCCGTTCAGCTCACTTCCGTAAACAGAATGTGCACGGGTATACATTAGGTCTGCGCCAAAAGTATATTTAATCTTGTCTGTGTTGTAATACAGGTTATTTACAATCTGTAATACATTATTAGTAAAACCTTCCTGTGCAAAACGGTGACCACCTATCTGAATATTTGTTGCTGCATTGGCTCCATTAATACTTGAAATTACGTTTTCTACAACGGCTCTTGGAATGTTTGCGGCAGGCAACTGATCACCTGGACTGCTTAATTGGTAGGTGTACAAATGCTGTACCTTTAGCTCATTGGTTAGTTTGGAATTGATGGATGAACGTAAAGTAGCCAGTAAGCTGTTATCTACGTTTTTGTCATTTCCATAAGATTCGTACAAATTGATCGGGCTATTGTCTTCCAGGCCCTGCTTGTTGCGGTCATTGGTGTAGTTGTCTCTGATTGTCAACAGGTTTTTCTCATTGATTTGCCAGTCGATTCTTGCAAAACCTGCATCTGAACCGCGTAGCTTATCAAATTCTCCAGTCTGGCGTCCCTTTACCCCATATTTATCCTGGGCGATATCCACAAACTCTTTTAGTGTGGCAGGAGTAATCCTCAGTCGAGTAATATCGGCGTCGGTTTCCAGATTGGCAATCATCAAAGGCCTTGCATCACGCTGATGGTCCCATGCAGCAAAGAAATGCAGTTTATCTTTAATGATCGGACCGCCTAATGAAAATCCATATTGATAGGTAGAGAAATCAGATTGGCGTTTGTTGCCATTGATTGCATAAGGACTTGCCAGCCAGTCTGCCCGGCCATAAGTAAATGCTCCTCCACTAAAAGTATTCGTACCCGATTTGGTTACTGCACTAATGGTCCCACCGCCACTTCTGCCAAAGGTTACGTCATATTGGTTGGTAACTACCTGAAATTCCCGGACAGCTTCCATAGATAAAGAATAAGGTGCACCGCTTCGGCTGGTGGTAGAACCTGCTGAAGTTGGATTCTTAGCCGTCATACCATCAATAGTGTAATTAGTAGAAGAGCCCAGCTGGCCAGATATTGTGCCACCGCGGCTTAAAGGAGACAAGTCCATAAGATTGGTGAAATTCCTGCCGTTAACAGGAAGTTTCTCAATGTCTCTGGCCGTAATGGTGGTTGCAGCACCGAGGTTTTCAGTTTTGTTTTTAAGTCCTGATCCTACAATCTCTACTACTGCCAGGTTTTCTACTGCATCCTGCATGGTGATATTGATTTTCAGGGCATCACCCTGATTTAATGAGTAGCCGGTTATTTTTTGGTCGCCAAAACCTACATAAGTTGCAGTAATAGTGTAGGGTTTCCCAAGGGGAAGTTCTTTAAAGGTATACACACCATTGCTGTTGGTAGTGGTGGAGGTGTTAAATCCTGTAGATTCATTACGAACCCTGACAGATACGCCCGGAACAGGTTTTTTTTGAGTATCAGTAACGGTTCCTGATATTGAAGTTTGTGTTGTTTGTGCCAGGAGTTTATTTTGGGCAAAGCAACAGAATAGAAGCAGGAGAGCTGTACATAGTAAATTTTTCATCATCTGAGTTAGTAGGTTGATTTTTGATGACGAAATTAGGGTTGGAATATTAGCTCAGAAATAGATTTATATTAAGAAATTCTGCAACGATTTGGATATTAATGATGCTACGAAATAGATTACCAATCACAGGAGTTTAAAGCTTTCGTCATCTCGACGTAGGAGAGATCTCTTGATTATGCCAGAGTTCAAGAGATCTCTCCTACGTCGAGACGACACGAGCTACTTCTTCCCAGCATTGTATTTATCACTAAACTTTTTGTCCAGCTGCTTGTGGAGGTTATCCAGATTAATGTCTCTGCCCTGAATAAATGCCTGCTCAACTTTATTGGTTTTCATATCAAGGGCGTCACCAGCGGAGATAAAGAAAGTCGCATCTTTACCAATTTCCAAACTTCCAGCCGTTTTATCTATTCCTAGTACTTTTGCAGTGTTTAATGTAATGGTCTGTAAAGCTTTTTCTTTATCTAAACCCCAGGCAGCAATAGTGCCAGCCATAAAAGGAAGATTCCTTAGCTGCCAATAACTGTGCATACCCATCACTACATCGAGTCCTGCATTGGCCAATACCCCAGCATTCTTATAAGGCATATTTACATCACTATCATCAGAATCGGGTAAGTTATGGGGCTCATTTACTATAATTGCTATGTTGTTTTCTTTTAAGAAACTGGTAATTAAATAAGCTTCATCGCCACCTACAATAACAGGCGTAATGCCGTATTTTTTGGCAAACTTAACCGCTGCAATGATGTCTTTCTCGCCTGCTGCGGTAATAAACAGTCGCTGACTGCCATCAAACAAATGTTTCATCGCTGCAAATCTTGTATTTGTTACTGCAGGTTTATCTGTTTCGGCATAGGCTTTTGCCTCAGCAAAAAACTGATCAAGGGCATTTAGAAGGTTTTGTGTACGTTCTTTAAGCACATCGGCAGAAACAACAGGTCTATTACCAGTGTTCCTGAATTTTGGCGTTACAGGCCAGTTCAAATGCATGGCATCATCTTTTTTGATAGCAGCATCTTCCCAGTTCCAGGCGTCGAGCTGTACTACTGATGAGCTGCCGGATATTGTGCCGCCCTGTGGAGTTATCTGAGCCATTAGTACACCGTTACTTCTTACAGTAGCAGGTACTTTAGAGTCTGTATTGTAAGCCACCAAAGCTCTGATGTGTGGGTTGAAATCCCCAATCTCGTTATAATCAAGCGTAGCTTTAACAGAACTGATTTCAATTAACCCAAGATTGGTGGTGGGAGCAATAAACCCGGGATAGATGTGTTTTTCGTTTGCGTGGATTACTGTTGAGCCAGTCATATCAATACGGGCAACTGTTGCATCTCCTACGCCTGTAATTTTTCCTTTATCAAAAATGAGGTAGCTGTTTTCAATAACCTTTCCATTGCCTACATGAAGCTTCGCACCCATCACAATGGTCTTTTTATCCTGAGGTTTTGCCGGTGAAATGTTGGCTTGTGCAAAGCTGCTTAATCCCAAAGGCAACATCAATAGCGTTAAAATGTATTTATTCATGGTCATGAGTCCTTTCCATTTCATTAAGTTCAAGAGAATAATCTTCCAATGTTTCGCAATCATACAAGTGCTTTTGCTCTGCTTTAGGGCGTTGCGTTTTGCTGCCTTTGTCTTTGCTGTCCTTCATTTTTTGAATTAACCGCGCCCGTTCCGATTGTTGTTCTTTTCTGATCTGGGCATCACGATCTATATCCCAGTATGCAACACCATCTACAAAAGTCTTCTCGGCCTTGGCATAAATAGATAGCGGATTATCAGACCAAACTACCACATCAGCATCTTTACCTACCCTAAGGCTGCCTACCTTATTGTCAATGTGCAGCATTTTTGCAGGGTTTAGCGTTACAAATTTAAAGGCATCCTCTTCGGGTACACCACCATATAAAACAGCTTTCCCTGCTTCTTGATTTAATCTGCGGGCCATTTCAGCATCATCAGAGTTAAATGCAGTTGTGATGCCTACGTTATGCATGATTTTTCCATTGTAGGGAATCGCTTCGGCAACCTCCATTTTATAAGCCCACCAATCAGAAAATGTAGAAGCGTTGATACCGCGGGCTTTCATTTTGTCGGCTACTTTATAACCCTCAAGAATGTGGGTAAAAGTATTAATCTTAAAACCTAAGCTATCTGCAACATGCATGAGCATATTGATTTCAGACTGTACATAAGAGTGACAGGTAATGAAGCGTTTATTATCCAGAATCTCTACTATGGCATCTAACTCCAGATCCTTGCGAACAGTGTTGCCCTTTTTGGCAAGTTCTGATTTATATTCTTTTGCACGTGTAAATTCATCAACAAAGGTCTGTTCAACGCCCATTCTGGTAACCGGGAATCGTGCGCCGGTGCCAAAGTTGCTCTGTTTTACATTCTCGCCAAGCGCAAATTTTATAAAACCATCGGCCCCTGCAAACTTTAACTCTTCTGGTAACTTGCCCCATCTTAATTTAATCAATTGTGACTGACCACCGATAGGGTTTGCAGAGCCATGTAGAATCTGTGAAGTAGTAACTCCGCCAGCTAGCTGACGATAAATATTTACATCTTCAGAATTGATAATATCTGCCACACGTACTTCAGAAGATACAGATTGTGCACCTTCATTGATACCTCCGGTACCTGCAATATGGGAGTGTTCATCTATAATACCAGGTGTTACATGTTTACCCGTTGCGTCAATTACTTTGGCGTTTCCGGTATTTAGGTTTTTGCCTACAGCTTTGATTTTGCCGTTTTCTAAAAGGACATCGGCATTTTGTAAAATACCTTCTTTTTCATTTGTCCATACCGTAGCATTTTTCAATAAAACGCTTTCCTGTTTTAAAGGTGTTGTATTGCCAAAGGCGGTAAATGGAAAAATTAATGAACCTACAGCATCTTTATTCTTTGGTTCAGCGGTTTTAGCAATCACTTTGTTTGTCGTGTCTTTTAAAGCATCATCTTTTTTAAACAGAATAAAGCGTTTGCCTTGCACCCAATTCTCTTCTATTATATTTTCCTTTTTAAAGAGGCTGTCCGATGTAATAATAAAGTTGGCCAGTTTTCCCTTTTCAAGAGTACCTACTTTATCCGCTATTCCAATCATCCCGGCAGGGATCTCAGTAAGTGATAAGAGCGCTTGTTTTTGAGTTAGCCCATTATCAAGAGCGGTGCGTATGTTTGTCCATAAATCTTTTGGTGCTTCCAGGCCCTGAGTGGTAAGTGAAAATTTAATTCCTGCTTTTTCCAGCGCTGCCGGATTGGTAGGAGCCATTTCCCATGCTTTCATTTGCGCCAGCGTTATATTCCTGTTTTCAACAGTATCCTCAACATCATAGGCTTTAATGAAATTAATGGGGATAATAAGACTTGCCCCGGTTGCTTTAACAGCCTCGATTCTTTGGTATTCATCACCATTAGATTTTATGATGTACTGTTTGCCAAATTCCTGTGCAATTTTGCTGGCCCTTAGTACATTTTGCCATCCCTCTGCTTCAAAAATCTGAGGAATGTTTTGTTGTTTGTTAAACTCTTCCAAGGAGATGTTGTATTCTTCTTTTTGTTTGCCATACCATTGTGCATCGTAATAAGTCTGACGCAGTAAGGCTATTGCACCCATCAAAGAAGTTGGATAATCATTTTGCGAAGATCCTTTGCTGAAAGAGTAATTCGCTGCCGATTGTGGATTAAGTATGGTGCTGTTTTCTTTTTCATCACTTAGTGTTACTGCAAGAGATGTTCCGCGGGCAATACCGTCTCTGCTAATTGCGTTTACCGTTCCAAAGCCTGCTTTACGCAAATCATCAACTTTCTTACTGTCCGCAGCAAAAAAGGTGTTTGCTTTTGTTTCGGGTCTTATTGCCTCATTCCAGCCATAAGCACCTTTTTTTGTAGAGGTAAATATAGATTGACGCGGACCGGAAACACGGTTGGCTTCAGGTAATCCATATGAGGTAAAGGCATCAATAAGAGAAGGGTATATGAATTTTCCCTTTAAATCGATCACTACATATCCTTTAGGGATTGAGGTGGCAGTTCCTACAGATTGAATGGTTTGCCCTTTAATTAGTAATGTGCCATTAGGGATAATTTGATTTGCACTAACTACAATATTAGCATTGGTGAAAGCGTAAGTGCCTTGTCTGATGTCGTATGAGCCGTTAACCGGATAAGTTTGCTGGGCAAACAGGAGCGTAACAGAGAAAACCAGAGCCAGGCTAAGCAGAATTTTCTTCATAAAATTTAGTTAAGTCCCTAAATCTATTACAAAAAAGCCGGAATTAAAATCTTGTTGCCTGTATGCAGGGCTAAAAACTATAAATTCTGGCTAGCTTTTGCATATTTGTTACAAAAGATAGCCAGAATGCTCATTATTTTGTGATGATTTCTAGATTGCCGCCGTTCTTAAACAGGTCATGAGATACAAAGTAACCTTTGTTCTCTACTCCGTTAACTTTTATAACAGTAATTCCTCGTCCTTTACCTGGTTTTTTGATGGTTAATGTTTTGTTAGTGTTTGTTTTCCAAATTACTTCATCAAAGAGAGGGGCTGTTACAAGGTATTCCGGGTCTGTTGCCGAAAATGTGTACAAACCTAATGAGCTCAACACATACCATGCAGACATTTCTCCGGCATCATCCATTCCGGAAAGTGCCAGGCCTTCAGGGCCAATTCCATACAGCTCGTTCAGTATTTTGTCGATGATTTTCTGTGATTTTTCCGGCTTGCCTATAAAGTGATAGGCAAAAGGAGCTTCATGATCTGGCTGATTGCCATGACAGTACTGACCGATCATTGTTTCTACATTTCGGGCGATGTACTCAGGGTTCCAAGGTACTGTAAACAATGAATCAAGTTTTGATTCAAAACCCACTGGTCCGCCATACAATTCAATTAATCCCGGCATATCATGAGGAGCAAAGAAAGATACCTGCCAGGCATTAGCTTCTCTGTACATATACTCATAGTATGGATACTGAGGATTAAAATTCTTAATCCAATCGCCATTTGGCAATCTGCCCCTCATGAAACGTGTGGAGGGATCAAACATGTTTTTAAAGTTTTTTGATCTGGCCATTAAGATCCTGTAATTGGTTGTATCTCCAAGCTTCTTCGCCATTTGCGCAAGCGAATAATCATCGTACGAATATTCCAGGGTTTTTGATACCCCTGCATTGGCTTTAGTTTCTACATGCGGATTAGCAATGTCAGGATCCGAAATATATCCTTTTTGAATATACTCCTCCAAATGAGGCCGTGCACCTGGCGATACATTTGCGTTTCTTAAAAGCAGCTTATAAGTGCCTTCTACATCGAAATTGTCAATTCCTCTCAGGTATGCCCCAACAATGGATGAAGCGCCATGATCACCATGGAAAAACGTAGGGATAAATCCGGTTTTATCGCCAACATCCTTCATTGATTTGATTACATCTAGTGCAACCTTAGGAGAAATCAACCCTAAAAGCACATCTTTATTGCGATATGTGTCCCATAAGGATGGTTCTGTGTAGTAGTTAAAGTCTGCTTTTCCTGGTTTCTTTTTTGCATCTGTATATTCTCCATTTACATCGCTTCGTAATGCAGGCCATAGCAAAGATCTGTACAAAGAAGAGTAAAGCATTTGTTTTTGCTTTTCAGTTCCACCTTTTACCTGAATAGATGATAATATAGTTTCCCACGTTTGGGTCCCTTCGTTACGGATTTGATTAAACGATTTAGTTCCAATTTCTTTTTCAAGGTTTTCTTTAGCATTTTCAGTACTTACAAAAGACAAACCTATTTTAAGTTCAACAGGTTCTTTGCCACCATCTGCCAGGTGAACCATAGCAAAGCCTTTTCTTGAACCTTCTTCCTGTTTTTCCAGCTTTTCGATATTATTGTTCAGTTTGGCGTAGAAATAAATTACCTCACCAACGTTTTGAAACCCTTGCAAATCTGTATTTCCTATCTGTTCAATTTTCCAATTTCCTACTCTGTTGTTTGCTTTGCCAAGGTCAAACAGGATTTTGCGACCGGTTTTGTTTTTATATTCATATTTATGATAGCCGGATCTTAATGTAGAAGTAAGGCTTACATTAACATCGTAATCATCCAGGTATACCTGATAAAAGCCTGGTGCTGAACTTTCTTTTTTATGAGAAAAGTGGGAACCGAACTTGCCATCCTGATCTGGAGTTGTTGATTTTCCTGAAACAGGAAGGATAGGGATATTGCAAAGATTCCAGTGGCCTTTATTGGTATGGGTAAAGCCATAAATCATGTTGTCTTCATATTCATATCCGGCGCCCGATCCGTATTCTGTAATGGGGCTAAGTTGTACCATGGCATTAGGCATCGAACTGCCTGGAAAGGTAAGTCCTGCCCACGATCTCCATCCTTTAGGTAGGTTATAACCAAGGATCGCTGAATCGGTAAGTGGTGCAGTACCGATAAACGTATTTACATACTTGGTAAAACTTTTTGTTTTCTGGCCCTTACTTACATTAAAAGATGCAAGCAGAACGATCAGCATTAAGCTTAGGTTTTTAATTCTGAGTTTCATTTTAATTTAAACATTTGTGTTGTTTACCAAATATATAAATTTCGAAAAGATTACTCCCCGGTTTGTCATTGTACATGCCGCCGCGAATTTTATATTTGTATATGGATCAGGAAATATTTGGTAAAGTAGACCATTACATCAGTCAGATGTTGGCACCGGAAGACGAAGTTCTTCAGGAGACAATAAAATCTTTAGACACCGCAGAAATGCCTCAGATCAGCGTTACAGCAAACCAGGGTAAGTTTTTGCAGGTTATTGCACTTATGTGTAATGCAAAAAGAGTGCTTGAGCTGGGCACGCTTGCTGGCTATAGCACAATATGGCTGGCAAGATCACTTCCCGAAGATGGTAAGATTGTTACAATCGAATTTGATCCCCGTCATGCAAATGTTGCAAAGCAGAACATTAAAAATGCCGGACTCCTGGATAAAGTTGACATAAGAGTAGGTAAGGCGATGGACATTATGCTGGAAATAAAGGAAGCCAAAGAAGAACCTTTTGATCTTATATTTATTGATGCAGACAAGCCACCTTATGCTGAGTATTTTGAAATGGCATTAAGCCTATCTCATCCGGGAACGGTTATCATTTGCGATAATGTGATCCGGGAAGGTAAAGTACTTGATGAGAATAGTACAGATGATAGGGTTATAGGTGTGCAGCGTTTCAATAAATTGTTAGCTTCCAATAAAAATGTCACTGCAACTATACTTCAAACAGTTGGCGTTAAAGAATACGATGGTATGGCTATTGCCGTAGTAAAATAAATAATTCACGATGATTCAGAACAAAAAAATCACTACACTTTTTACTGATATAGGTGGGGTATTACTCACTAACGGCTGGGACCGGAAGGCAAGGGCCGAAGCAGCGCAACTATTTAATCTGGATCTTATAGAGGTAGAAGAAAGACATCACCTCACCTTTGATACTTACGAGGTTGGAAAAATTACGCTTGATGAGTACTTGGATAGGCTTGTGTTTTATGAAGACCGGGATTATTCTAAGGACGATTTTAAAGAATTTATGGTCAGTAAATCTCTTCCATATCCTGATATGATTAAACTGATATGCGATCTAAAGAAGAAGTATAACTTAAAGGTGGCAGTGATCAGTAACGAAGGGAGAGAGCTTAATCAGTATCGGATCAGTACTTTCAAACTAAATGAATTTGTTGATTTTTTCATCTCCTCAAGTTTTGTCCATTTCAGAAAGCCGGATGCAGATATCTTTAAGGTTGCTATAGACATTTCTCAAAGTGATGTTGAAACAAGTATATATATAGATGACAGGATGCTTTTTGTGCAGATAGCGGAGGGGCTGGGGTTAACCGGAATCTGCCATACAGACTATGAAGACACCAAAATAAAACTGGAACAACTCGGCTTAAGTGTCGATTGATTTCATATCTAAAAAATATTTACAGCCGTTGGTCGAAATTTTTAGGGAGTTTGTCGTGAGTTACACGATGCTGGTATAATACGCCGGATTTGGGTGAAACGAAAGGGGAGTAGTGACGTCTTATTAATAAAAACAATAAGAAAAATCCTAAAACATAAAGTCATGAAAACTCTAACAAAAGCACTATTCGGAACAGCATTAGCAGCAATCTTTTTAACCTCTTCGGCAATGACAACTTTAGCTGCCAATAACATTGAAATTACTTCAGTAAAAACAAGTTCAAAAGGAATCAACAGAATTTGGGTTGCAGGAAATGTGAAGATTGTATTAACCCAAAGTGATAAGGAAGGAGTTTTTGTTGATGAAAACTTCGATGCAAATAACACATCAGTTTTAAGAAGGGGAGAAACTTTGTTTATCAACTCTACAGAAAGTAATCAGGTTACGGTAAATGTTTCTGTAAAGGATCTGCAAAGAATACAAGCTGCAGGTGGTTCGGTAGTTGTTACTAAAGGCAACTTTGATGTAAAATATCTTCAGTTGTTTTTAAGTCAAAGTGCAACAGCTAAAATTAACTCTAGGGTGGGTAGTTTATATACAGTGATCAGTGAGGATGCAGTGTTAAAGATGAGTGGTAGTTCAGATGAGCATACCTTGATCGCAAGTAATATGGAGAATGTTAAATTTGATAATTTTGCCAGTTTGAAAACAGAGAATTTAAGTGAAGGGGTGATTATGAGTGCTGATAAAACAGCGGCAATAAAGTAAAATAAAACGCTTAATCCATGAGAAAGCCCGGTATTACCGGGCTTTTTTTATGAACTTACTTCGGCTTGCTTTACGGCATTGGACTTTCGTCGGCCTTATTTATTTCACTTTTAGCAGGAGCAGCATCTTGTCCATCAGTTGGTTCCGAGCCTTTTAGGTAATTTGGCAGGTTTAATCCGGCCATATTAAACAGATCATTAAGCGGGGGAACAGTTTTCATCATTCCCGAAACAAAATTGGCGGTAGATGAATTGCCGTTTTCACTAGCACCGCTGCCTGAATCCCACACGGTGATCTTGTCGATCTTAATATTTTTCACTGCTTCAACTTGTGTTTTTACCAATTCCGGTAATTTCTCAATTAGCAATAACTGGAATGCTTTGGTTGGGTCGCCACCTGCAGCGGCTACTACTTCTTTATAACCTTCTGCCTGTTTCGTTAGTATTTCGAACAGACCCTTTGCCTCGGCTTCCATCTTTGCAAAGATGGCATCTGCTTCACCTTTCGCATTTTCCCTAATGGTTTCGGCATCTGCTTGTGCTTGTATAATTGCCCTTTGCTTGGCAATTTCAGCCGGAATAACTATGTTGGCAATCTGTGTAGCCCTTTCTCTTTCCGAACGGGCAGCCTCGGCTTTTTGTTCAGCCAGGTATGATGCTTCCAATGCCTGAGCCTGTTGAACCTTTTCTGCAGAAACCGCTATTTTTAACGATTCAGCTTCTTTCTCTCTACGAAGTGCGTCGGAATTAGCGATATCTATTTTTGCTTCATTTTCTCCTTTTACGGCAATGGCATTGGCTTCTGAAGTTTTGATACGCGTATCTCTCTCCGCTTCGGCCTTACCAATTCTTTCATCTTTAACCGCTGAGGCGATGCTGATTTCCCTGTCTTTTTGGGTAATGGCAATTTTAACATCACGCTCACGCTGGGTCTCGGCAATCTGAACATCTTTTTCCCTGTCGGCAATAGCTTTACCGGTTTCACCAATTTTGGTTTGTTCTGCAACACTAATCAAAGCCTCGTTAATGGCCTTTGCTGCGGCCTCTTTACCAAGCGCTTCGATATAGCCAGACTCGTCCTTAATATCTGTAACGTTAACGTTGATCAGTTTAAGCCCGATCTTTTTAAGCTCAGTATCTACATTTTTTGAGATGTTATCCAGAAACTTATCCCTGTCAGAGTTTATTTCTTCAATGGTCATGGTGGCAATAACCAGGCGGAGCTGTCCGAAAAGAATATCCTTGGCCAATTCCTGTATCTCCGGTGCAGCAAGGCCAAGCAAACGTTCAGCAGCATTGTTCATGCTGTCGCTTTCTGTAGAAATGGCAATTGTAAAGCGACATGGAACATCAACTCTGATGTTCTGACGGCTTAGCGCATTTACTAAGTTCGCTTCAATTGAAATCGGCTTAAGGTCAAGGTACGCGAAATCCTGAATAACCGGCCAGATAAAGGCGCCTCCGCCATGAATACACTTGGCCGAAGTTCCTCCGGTTTTTCCGTAAATAACCAAAATTTTGTCTGAAGGACATCTTTTGTAGCGGGCAATTAATGCCGATAGCATTACAAAAATAACGATAACGGCAACAACGATGATGGTAAGTGGTGATTGTAAGATGTTTTCCATTCTAAATTCTTTCTACTAAGACTATGTTTTGGGTTTCTATACTAATGATGGTTACAGTTGATGCGCTTTCTATTGATTCTCCATTGGTAATGGCATCAATTTCCCGAAAGGATCCGTTAATGCTGATCTGGATTTTACCGGTTCCTGTTTTATTTGCTGGGATGCGCAGATAAACAGTTGCATTTTTGTTTAAGGTAGATTCTATCTTAAAAGTATTGTTCTCTGCCAGCTTTTGAATTTGCTTCATTATTAAGAAAAACAAAAAGATAAAACCAGCTCCTACTAAAACGGACACGATGATCAGTAAAGGTTTATTCGTAATAATGGAGTAAAATGAGATACCGGCCCAACTCAATCCCAAAAGAAAGTTAATTAAATTTCTGAATGAGAATAGCTGAAAGGGTGCATCCGCATGATCAAGGTTTCCATCAAAATCGGCGTCTATTCCCTGCAGAATCAACGCCAATAAATGTTAAAATAGTTTGAATTATAAATATCAAACTTACGGGTATAGCTATATACCAATATGCCCTTAGTAAGGGTTCGAGAGCGTTAAAGTAATCCATTGTTGTAAAAATATAATTTTTCTAAAACTTAAACAAACCAAAAATGGCATTAAAAAACACCAATTTTGGCTTGGAAATCTAAGCGGGAACTTTATGAAAATTAAGAATTGAGATTTATTAATTAATACATTTGCCTTCAGAAACAACCTTTAACCGAATAAAACTATAATCATGAGTAATTCTGATAACTCTTCTGAACTTAACGACGTAATATCTCACAATGTATATTTTGAAGGCAAAGTGCAAAGCCTTGGCCTGGAAACGCTAAAAGGCAAAGCTACAGTTGGCGTAATGAAAAAGGGAACCTATACGTTTTCTGCATCATCACCAGAAGAAATGGTAATCGTATCTGGCATTATGCATGTAAAACTTCCGGGCGACAGCTATAAAGAATATAAAAGCCAGGAAAATTTCCACGTGGCTGCTGGTACTTCTTTTGATATTATATGTGACGACGATGTAGCTTATATCTGCTATTACGGCTAATCTAATTCAATTCTTTTATCTAAAACCATATTATTTTTGCGTATTTGTGCAAATTTGCATTTATTTGCAGTACAAATATGCGTTATGGACATCATTGAAAAAACGATAAAAGCAAGACGAGCCACAAAAGCAGTATTCTTGGTATGTGGACTTGGCGTATCGAGTTGGGCACCGATGGTTCCTTATGCAAAGGAAAGGCTTCAGTTAAACGATGCAAGTTTAGGCTTACTACTTTTACTGTTAGGTACAGGCGCCATTAGTATGATGCCCGTAAGTGGTATTTTGTCTAATCGCTGCGGGAGCCGGATAGTTATGCTGTGCTCTGCTTTAGTTATGGCGCTAACACTTCCATTGCTTTTAATTATGGACAATGTGATCTGGATGGGAGTGGTACTGTTCATATTTGGTTCGGCGGTAGGCACTGTCGATGTGGCAATGAACTCTCACGGAGTACATGTGCAAAATAGATTTGGTAAACCAATTATGTCGTCACTTCACGGACTTTTTAGTGTTGGCGGGCTTTTGGGCTCGCTGGGTTTGGGTTTCCTGATGAAACTTGGCCTGGAGCCAATAACTGCCGCCGTAAGTATCGCTGTTTTGCTGATCATTATTGTTTCATGGAAATACAGCTCATTATTCGATCAGCAGACCGAAAGGGCTGCTATTAAAGATTTCTCTTCACATGATCAGAATAGTAATTCCAGCTCGTTCTCGTGGCTAACTGGAGGTGTTCTTTTTTTAGGCGCAATGTGTTTTGCTGTTTTTCTGGCCGAAGGATCGATGTTAGACTGGAGTGCAGTTTTCTTAACAGAAAACAGAAAAATAGACGAAGAACTGGCTGGCGTTGGTTATGCAGCATTTTCAATTGCAATGGCCACTATGCGATTACTTGGAGATAAACTGGTTTCCCACCTTGACGGGCCAAAAGTTGTTATCGGTGGAAGCCTTATTGCTGCCGCAGGTATTTTTTTAGTAATACTCACGCCTTGGTTGGTTACCGCTCTGCTGGGTTTTATCTTATTGGGTTTAGGCGCAGCCAATATTGTCCCCGTGTTCATTAGTGAAGGTGGCCGGTTAAAAAATGTTTCTGCTTCAGTATCCATTCCCGCAATTACTACCATCGGCTATGCCGGACAATTAGCCGGACCAGCTATGCTTGGATTTATTGCTCATCATTATTCATTGCCCATAGCTTTAGGTTTTAGCGGCTTTTTGCTTATTCTGGTAGCTGTTTTCTATAAAATGAAACCTAAACATTAGTGTTATGTTAAGAGAAGAGCGTTTTGATCATATTATTAGTCTTTTAAAGCGTGACGGCAAAGTAGCTTACGATTTATTGTCAGCCGAACTAAATGTTTCTGAGGATACCATCAGAAGAGACATTGAAACACTTCATAGTAATGGATTATTAGCTAAGGTAAGAGGGGGCGCCATTTTACCTTCAAGAAACCCATTAAGTTTTCAGAATCGTACAGCGTATCTTACCGAAGGAAAAGATGTAATAGCCCTAAAGGCACAGCAATTTATCAAAAAGGGGCAAACCGTGTTTATGGATGGGGGAACCACTATATGTGCAATTGCCGCGCACTTGCCACTAGATTCCAACTTTAGAGTGGTTACTAATAACCAGGCGCTTATTCCAATTCTATCAAAAGTTAAAGAAATTGAAATAATTGTGTTAGGCGGGGTTTATAACCGCAATACAGAAACCAATACCGGTGTTAAAACTTGCGAAGAGGTTAAGCATTATGTGGCAGACGTGTATTTTATGGGAACATGTGCTGTTCAGAGTAAATTTGGAATTACTGCAGCAATAAATGAAGATGGAGAAGTAAAACAGGCAATGCTAAATTCCTCCATAAAAAAGATTGCATTGAGTAATACAGAGAAATTGGATGGCGTGCATAGTTTTAAAGTATGCGACATGCAGGAAATAGATGTGCTAATTACTGATATCCCAAGTGACGATAGCAGATTAGACGCTTATCGCAATTTGGGAATAAAACTGGTTTAATCAAGAAGAAGGGTGGATGAACCCTAAACACCCACCCTGGTTCCTGCGCCTATCTCTCTCACTTTCCTAAAAGGTCCTCCCCGGACATATATAGTTATGCAAAAGCAAGGCCAGCCAATGAAAAGTCCTTTAAAGCATTAATAACCAGCCACCCCCAAAAGAGCCAGTGTATAATATGCATCAAAATGTAGAAAGAATATCCTCAATTGCGCCGGTGTGTATATCCTGCAAATAAATTTTGGTTAGAAATGCAATCTTCGGTCTTTGCTTGATAGTTTAAAATAGGTATATTCAGCTAACCAAATACTAAGAATTAATTTAAATATAACCTTTAAATAAAATTGAGGCTATTTAAGTTTTGTTACTTAGCGCACAAACAGACAAGCTCCAATGAAAGACCTTAAAAGCTTTGAATATATCTATATCCAGCATTGGGAAAAATTATATGCCTTCTGTTTTAAGATGACGGGTGACGAATATGTTTCACAAAACATAGTACAGGATATCTTTACCGACCTGTGGGACAGAAGAGATAAAGTCCAGATTTTATCTATAGAGCATTATTTATTTAGGGCCGCCAAAAATCAGGTACTAAAAGAGTATAGGAAAAAGCGCTTTGATACGGTAGTTATTGAGGAAAAATTTGAAAACTACCTGGTCGAGAACACGTCTTCGCTAGAACCAGAATTGCTCGATAAACTTTACTCCTTATTAGAACATCTTCCTGAGAAAAGGAAAGAAATTCTGATTATGAACAAATTAGAGGAAATGGATATAGCGCAAATTGCAGCTACGCTGAACCTCTCTAAACAAACGGTAAAAAACCAGCTTTCTTCTGCATTAAAGCAGCTAAGAGTCCATGCCGGAGAAACATCTTTGCTAATCTTTGCAATTGGAATTTACCTTGTCACTCATATCATGCTATAGTACACGCCCGTCATCTCGACGATAGGAGAGATGACGAAATAATCTCTCATTGATTAGAAAGTGAATTACAATTAACAATTATTTAACATACCCCGATAGTACTTTTTTGCCATCGCTGGTACTTATAGTTGATTTATAAGTATTATGACAAAAAAGAAGGTACACTATCTCAGGCATCTGATAGAGAAAAGCGAGAAAAATGAAATTTCTGAAGCAGAGAAAAATCTGTTGGAGGATTTTCTAAAAAAAGAACTTGACAATGCTGAATGGGATAGCACTAAAATGGGTTCTAAGGAAAATGTTTCTGCCGAGATATTTAAGAACATAAAGGCCCATGGCACGGTAAAAAAATCTTTCACAATCTATTATAAATATGCAGCCGCCGCATGTATTGTCTTGATGTTGGGCATTGGAGTCTTTTTAAACGCTAAGGTTGATGTTAAAGATATTACCGTAACAACTGCCTCTGCTACCGATTCTGTAAAGCTTACTGATGGTACACTGGTTTACCTTGCTGCAAACTCAGTTTTTAAATACCCTGAACAATTTAATAGCAAAACCAGATCTGTTACCCTGCTAAAAGGCAATGCTTTTTTTAAAGTAACAAAAGATCCAAAACATCCTTTCATCATTACCTCTGCTAATATTAAAACAAGAGTATTGGGAACCTCATTCCATATCAGTCTTGATAAAGGCAGGTCAAGCGTTACTGTAATCACAGGGCATGTGCGCGTGTCTTCAGATAAGCAGATTACTTACCTGGAACCCAATGAAAGAGCGGTTTTCACTACATTAGGACTTAAAAAACAAAGAGTAAGCGATATGTCGCTTTACGGCTGGTATAAGAAGGATATAGATTTAAACAATGTAACCCTCCATAAGGTATTTACCCTCCTCAATTTCAAGTATGGAGTAAACTTTAAACCTGAGGACAAAGAAATGCTAAATACAAGGATAACGCTATATATCAAAGGCGGTTTATCACTTCAAAATATCCTGGATCAAATCAATTATGTTACACACCTAAAATTCAAACCATATGGAGAGACAGTAACCGTAAGTCATTAAAAAAAAACCGCAGTTGCTGAGAACAACTACGGCTAACTATTAAGTATCAAATAAATTAATAACTTAAATATGCATTATAAATATACTTTTTTTAACCTGAAAAAGATATGTTTTCTGGCCGTCGGTTTCCTGCTTCTGCAACCAGCCCAGTCAAAAACATTGGTTAACAGTTACTTCAACGAAAATACCAAGGCATCCAACGAGACCTTGGTAAACATCTTTTTACAATTGAGCAAGCAAACCAACTATAAGTTTAGCTATAGCGAGGCGGTAATTGCAGATAAGAAGACATACCCGGTTACCTATTCCAAACCGCTTAAAGAGCTGCTTAAGGACCTGTCTGAAAAAGCCGATTTTAGCTATAGTATTGTTGAAAATCTGGTGTTGATCAGTAAGAATAAAAAAGATAAAACACCTGCTAAAGTGTTTTCAATTCAACAAACCATAAAGGGTAAAGTGTTGGATGAAAACGACCTGCCGCTTATAGGTGCAACAGTTAAAGAAACAGATTCTAAAAATGCTGTTAGTACAGGTACTAAAGGCGAATTTGAAATCAGATCTGCCAAAGGAAAAACCTTAGAAGTATCATTTATTGGATATAAAAGCAAACTGGTTGTAATTGATGCCGATGTGCTTACCATTAAACTGGAGCCTGATGCATCCAGTCTGGGCGAAGTTTTAGTTGTAGGTTATGGAAAACAAACAAAGAAAGATGTAACCGGTTCAGTTACCCAATTGGATGAAAAGAGCTTCAGACAAGGAGTTGTGGTATCGGCCGATAACTTATTGCAAGGTAAAGTTGCCGGTGTAAGGGTAGTGAACAGCAGCGGTGAGCCGGGTGGTGGTGTTGATGTAACCATCCGTGGTGTAGGCTCTATCAGAAGTGGAAGCACGCCGCTTTTTGTAGTAGATGGAGTACCTTTAACTAACGACGACGTAAGCCCGACCGGACAAAATGTAGGATTTGGATCATCCAAGGCAAAGAACCCGCTTAACTTTTTAAATACAAGTGATATTGAATCTATCTCTGTTTTAAAAGATGCTTCTGCAGCTGCAATTTATGGAGCCCGCGGTTCCAACGGGGTAGTTATTGTAACCACTAAAAAAGGGAAAAAGGGAGAGGCTACCTTTACCGCCGATTCTTACCTTGGCCTTTCTACCGTAGCACATAAGCTTGATCTGCTTTCGGCAGATGAATACCGTAATGCAATTACCGAGAAAGCTTTTGACCATGGTGGCAACACCGATTGGCAGGATGTGATTTATCGTCGCGCACAAACCAGAAACAATTCATTATCGTTTTCGAAACAAACAAATTCTGGTAACTACTATGTGTCTGCCGCACAGATGGACCAGGAAGGTATTGTTAAAAACAGTGACTTCAGACGTACTTCAGGCAGGATCAATGCCTCTGAATCTTTTCTTGACAACCAGCGTTTAAAAATAGGCGTAAACCTTACCGCAAGTGAAACAAAAGATGATGGCGTTCCGACCAGCGACGATGGAGGTTCCAATGGACAGCTGATCATCCAAACCTTAATGTCTAATCCAACACGTCCGGTATTTGATGAAAATGGTAAATACACCAATTTCAACATGAATGCGCATTACAACCCGGCTTATTTGCTTAGCGTTTATCGCGACAGAACACGCACGTTAAGAGTGCTTGGAAATATGGACGTTTCATTCAGAATAGTAAAAGGCCTTGAATACAAATTTAACCTGGGCTTAGATCGTTCTGTAGCAGAAAGGAATACCACTATATTCCCTAACCTAACAGACATTAATCCAACCGGGAAATACGTGCAGTACAATTTAAACTCCAAAAGCACGCTTATGGAGCACTACCTGAACTATAACCTGTTAGAAGGCAAACACAAACTGGAAGTACTTGGCGGGTTCTCCTATCAAAAGTTTGAGCGGGGCGGAAATAGCTTTAGCATTGATGGGATAGCTGATCAAAGCTCAGGTGTTTTACCAGAAAACAACCCTGGTTTTGCAGGTAAACAAACAGGAGTATTCGGATTTGCGCAGGAAAATGAATTGCAGTCTTTTTTCTCAAGGGTTAACTACTCGTATGCAAATAAATACCTGTTAACAGCTTCTGTACGTGCCGATGGTTCTACCCGTTTCGGAAAAAACAACAAATACGGTTACTTTCCTTCCTTTGCACTTGGCTGGAACATGTCGCAGGAAGATTTCCTGAAAGATGTTTCTTTCCTTGATAACCTAAAATTAAGAGCCAGTTGGGGCCAAACTGGTAACCAGGAGGTCGAAAACAAAATCACTAAAGCCAGTTACGCACTGTCAACCGGCGACGGATACTATTTGTATAATGATTTAGCTCTGGTAAACGGCATTTCTGTTACCAGAACACCAAATCCTGATTTAAAGTGGGAAGTAGTAACTCAATACAACGTGGGATTGGATTTTGAACTATGGAAAGGCAAATTATACGGAACATTAGATTATTTCAAAAAAACCACAACTGATGCCATTCTTAATATTCCTTCACAGGTGCTAAGCCCTACCAATACCGTATGGGTAAATATTGATGGTAAAATAGTAAACAAAGGGTTTGAGTTTATGTTGGGCTCCAGGCTGATCGACAATGGTAATTTCAGCTGGTCAATTGATGTAAACGGTGCCACACTTCAAAATAAAATTGAAAACCTACCGGTTTCCGAAATCCTCTCAGGAACAATTTCAGGTCCCGGACAGTCAGGGGTAGCGGCCAATATTTATAAAAGTGGTTATGCTGCTGGCTCATTTTACCTATTGGAACATATCGGATATGATGATAAAGGAGCTAACATCTTTAAGGATGTTAATAACGATGGGGTAATCAATAACAATGACCGTGTGATCATTCAAGGTGCAATTCCCAAATTTACCTACGGTTTTAATAGCCAGATGAATTACAAAAGCTTCGACTTCTCCTTTTCAATCATAGGCCAGTCGGGTGGTTATTTGGTAAATAATACGGGGTTAAATGCATTAAACATTAATAACCTGGCTTCAGACAGAAACGTTTCTACCCGTTATTTTAAATCTGGTGCCAATCCTGCAAATCCCCCTCAGCTTTCTACACTTTACTTAGAGAAATCGGATTTCTTAAGACTTAATTCAGCACGTTTGGGCTATAATTTTAAGTTCAACAAGCTGACGTGGCTTAATGGTTTAGGCATTTATGTTACCGGACAAAATTTATTTACAATCACTAAATACAGTGGTTACGACCCATTAATTAACAGTCCAAAAGCGAGTGGTGGAAACCAATCATTGGGTATAGATTATTCTAGCTATCCAACTGCAAAAACGTTTCTTTTTGGTGCAACTATAAAATTATAAAAATGAAAACAAACAAACTATTTAGAGCAAGAAATATCATATTTCTACTTGGAGCCTTGTTTCTTACCAACTGTACAAAATTAAACGAGGTTGTGCTTGATGAAGTATTAGGTGAAGATGCTTCCAATCCTGCGGGTGCTTTAGCGGCAGCTTACGACAGGTTGGGCGACGGAACCTTTGTAGATCATGGGGCGGTATTTTCATTACAGGAATATACAACAGACGAGGCCCTGCTGCCTACACGTGGAAGCGACTGGGGCGATGGCGGTAAATGGCGTTCTATGCATGAGTTTACCTGGGCGGCCGATAATCCGATTGTAACAGATAACTGGAATATGCTTACCAATGGCATCACCAGATCATTAACAGCTATAAAAGCAAACAGCACGGGTACCGGCGCACAAAAGGATCTTTTCCTTGCCGAAGCTAAAGGCTTATTAGCCTACTATACCTATACTACCCTTGATCTGTTTGGGCAAGCGCCTTACCGTGATCCAGCTAATGAAAATGCCCCGTTAGAAATTAGACAGGCAGCATCAGCAATAGACGGACTTATTACCGAGGTAGAGGGTTTAATTCCAAGTCTTGCCACGTTGGGAGAGCAATCCACTCATAACGGAAGGTTTACTAAAGAGGCGGCTTATGGATTATTAGCTAATATGTACCTTAACCGTGCAGTGTATAAAGATCGCTATGCAGCTTCCTTTAATTTTAATGAGAAGTCGGTAAACAGCAATGATACTGATATGGATAAGGTGATCTATTACACCTCATTATTGATCAACCCTGGTAAATTCCGTTTGGAAACCAACTATTTCGACAACTTCGCAATCAAAAATTCAGGTGGTTCTGAACTTATTTTTGTGGTGGTGCAAAAAATAGATTACATCAGAAACGGTTCTAATTCCTTTGCATATGTTGGTGTAGAGCGTAACCAAAAACCATCTCCTGCAAACAGAGGAACTAATGCAGCCTGTATCAGTCCGGAGTTTTATGCTACCTGGAATGGAAACCACGACGATCCAAGGTTTACCAGAAAGTACCAGTATAGCGATGGAACCTGGTTTATGAACGATGCAGTGGGTAGTGTTCCCGCATCAGATATTGTTCCTAAAAGCAATAACCTGCCATGGTTTCATTTCAATCGCGGTATCATGGTTGGGCCTCAGTATGGGCCTAAACTTAATGCTTCGGGTGGTTTTGAAATGACTGACAACGGAAGGATTAAAGTTTCTGAGCTTTATATGGAAAAAAGTACCGGTACACGTATGGATTTTACTCCTGAACTTAATTTTACTAACCCTACACAAGCTGTGTTTGCTCAAAACCAGATCAACAGGGGAGCGCGCGTATTTAAGTTTGAGTTTGACCCTGAAGAAGGAAACGGAACCAGCAATGTTGATATCCCCTTGTTCCGTTTAGGCGTTATTTATACCATGAGGGCAGAAGCCTATTTCCGTAAAGGACAAACTGCCTTGGCATTAAACGACATCAACATTTTACGCACGTCAAGAAAAAGAGAATCGCTTTATGGAAATGCACCGGGTGTAGCGATAACATCGCTTGACGAGGCTGGTCTTTATAAAGAGATTGCTTTTGAAACGTATTGGGAAATGTTCAGAAGACCACAAATGATCCGCTTTGGAAAATATGAACTTCCTTTTAGTGCCAAGCCAACATCTCAGCCTACAAGAAGGATATTTCCAATACCTCAATCAACTTTAGATGTAACCAAGGCATTCCATCAGAATCAGGGATACTAAGGTTATTCAGTTTTTTTTAGGGTTGTTAGGGAGTAAAGTTGTCCCTGACAACCCTTTCTTGTATACTTTGGTTAAAGCTGTTCGTCGCTTGTTTTACGCTTGTTCGAGAAAATGCACATTTTTACGAACTAAGAATGAGTAGGGGAGGTCAGAAATACGAACTATTGTGTTTATGGGATAAAAGGCCCGCCAGGCTCTCCCCATCCCCATTTGGGCATGGGTTCATCCGGATTTAATGCCACTTCCATTTCTGAAGAATTCAAAACAGCAATCCTGGTTCCCCATTCAATATAGGCTACAAATGCCGAGCGAAACTCAGGATCATCAGGTAAAGTAAGCTCGTCTGCAGTTTCTATAAGAAGCTGCACCCAACGTTTTCTATGGGTTTCTGTTAAATGTTTGCCAAGGTGTTTTTGAATCATTTTAAAGTGCGAACCTTCTTCGGAACTGTACATTTTAGGGCCACCAAAAACTTCGGCAATAAAATGTGCTACATGCAATTGATGATCGGCAGACATATGTTTAAAAATAGGTTCAAGAGTGTCATCAAGCAGAACTTTTTTATAAAAAGAACTCATAAGTTTCTCAAAAACAGGCATGCCTCCGGCCCATTCGTAAAGTGTTGGAATATTCTTTTTCATCTGTTTCTATTTTTTGATGATCAATATAAAGATAGATGAATCTAATTATATTCAAATGGCAGTTGGTCGCCAATTCTTTTGCCACCCCAAAAGCCCTGTATAAAAAAGCTTCTGTAATCTACGTAGCTGCCTTTACTGTCTATTATAGCATTATCTAAAAACAGGCGCATAATAGAACTATCCTTCCCCATCATTTTTGTGATGGTACCATTTTGATCCTGGCTGTCAGCTTTCAAAGCATTCTCTTTATCAAAAACAATATATAGCCGGGTTTTGAATTTCAACTGAATAAAATTGCTGTCAACAGTATTGATGTATTGCTCCATGTTTACCGGATTGGGAGCTAATTGTAATGGCTGATTGTTGTTCTTTACTTCAAGAGTAATAAAGCCCTCTTGCCTCAAACTGTTTTTATAGAGTGATCTTAAGTAATGCATGAGGGAACCCTGATACGCTTTTTTCCTGTTTTCAATCCAGGTGCTTTTTTCTTCTTCAGTACCTGCCAAATTTTCAAATACAGATTCCCCATCGTAACTTGTAACTCCCGTTCCCTTGTTGTAGCGAAAGTTTCTGAGCAGGTATTTTATGCGGTAGCCCAGGCTTTTGTTTTCAATAATCAGGAAGTCATCTGATGTGGCCTCCAGTATTGTCTTGATGGTCGAAAAATCAATAATTTCGAGGTTTAGTATCTTGCATTTTTTTGCATTAGCAGACTCACCCAGGAAATTCTTAAGAAATATTTTTATGTTTTCTTTGCGCTGAGAGTCATCACCAATTACTACTTCACGCAGAACAGTTGTTTTTTCTTTAATATGAATATTTAGTGAAGCAGACTGGTTCTGGATAATTACATTTTGTTTTGTGGAAGCATAACCAATCATGCTCACAATTACCTGATAGGTGCCGGGTTTTATATTGGCAAATTTAAACTCGCCCTTTGCATTGGTTGCTGTACCTTTTTCAGAGCCATCAATAAACACAGTAGCACCTTGTATAATTTCCTCTTTTGCGTTAAATACAGTGCCGCTTATTATAAAAGATTCCTGAGCTTTTAATGAACCTGCGGTAAGTAAAATAATGAAGATTAAACGTATAATTTGTTTCATAATTAATTAGTTAATTCATGAGCGTTTACCAACTGCTGCCAGCCCCGCCGCCTCCTGATGAGCCTCCGCTGCTGCTTGAAGAGCTGCTACTACTGCTGCTGGAAGAAGAAGACCAGCTGCTGCTGCTGCCCGAAGAGGAAGATCCGCTTGAGGTTGATACTTTTGGGATGATAAACTTTATCTTCTCTTCGTATTTGCAATATTCGCATAGATAATAGCTATAGCCGAAACCCTCATTTTCTGTGGTTGAAGCTTTATGGATAGCCCTTCGTTTATATAAAAAGGTATGGAAATGACATTTTGAGCATTCCTGGGCTTTAGATTCAGGATTCTTATAATCGAGTATCAGTTCTGTTTTACAAGATCTGCATACCCATACATCGTAATCTATGGAGTCAATTTGCTCTTCTATAATATTTCCTTTTAACAGGTATTGATCATCTTTTTCTTCATTTAGTATAATCATCTTATTGCTGCATTTTTCGCATGTCATTGGGCTTGATCGCAAAGTATGCAGCAGTTCAGTGTACTTATTCCAGTAGGATGTTAAAAATGTTGTAGGGAATGCTTTTCTGATGTATTGGGATGGCAAATGTGTTGATTGCCATGCCAGATACTGTTCGTGCGGTGTTTTATCTTTTAGGGTGGCAGTTAGCTTCCTGCCTAAAAAGTAGAAATGTAAGTTCACGTACGCCCATAGAAAGAAATAGAGTATTAGAATTGTTCTGATGTTATGCCATTCAAATGGCAGGTATATGTTTAATAAAATAACCAGGGTAACCGGTACTATCCAAAGAAAATAGATCACAGGATTTTTTAGTCGCGGTATGCCTTTGTGTGCTGTTAACCGCTGACCAACCAACGAAGAAAATACAATATAAATGGCAAGGATTATGAGCAAAAGGAAATCAACAATGGGAGCGGCCCTTTGTTTTACCGGTGCTGTGAGGGCTTGTGGGGTGATATCATAAGGTTCTGAAATGCCAGGGTCAATAATAGCCGGTGGGGCCTCAACCTCTGCAACTGAAGTGGTGTCGGGTGCTTGGTATATTGCATTGTTTTCTGTGGTGATGTGTTCAATAACCGCATCTACGCCTTTTTTTACTGCATTGTCATAGTCGTTCTGCTTGGCATAGGGAATCATGTAGTCTTGCTGGATTTTGTAACATGTTACATCAGGCAATATTCCTTCTAATCCATAACCTGTTTCAAACTCTATCCGGTGTTGGTCTTCAACTATAAATATAAGCAAGCCATTATTGGTTTTCTTGTCACCGATTTTCCATGAGTTGAATAACATTGTTGCAATTTCCTTGGGTACATTATCTCCAATAGTCTTGACAAATACCACATCAATATGTGCTTTCCCCGACTGGTCTAATTCCCTGAGTTTTTCATTTAATGTAAAAACAGTCTCGTCTGCAAGTATTTTGTCTGGATTGCTGACATATGATTCGTTAAGTGTTTTAGGGTCTGGGATGTTAAGAATTAATTTCTCTTTCGATTGTTTACACCCAATAAATATGGAGAATAAAAGGATAAATGGCAGTAGCGTTGATGTTCTCATGAGCGTTTGTAGCGTTAAGTAAATATCTCTTTTTTTCTTTAAGTTTGAAATAGTAGTACTATGAATCATTTAAGGCCCTTACTGACTACGTACGCATACAATATTACAGGATCCTACGAGGCTTCACTCGATATCGTACAAGATGCTTTTCTAAAATTCTTGCAGATAGATTCCAATGTTATTAATGAAAAAGCTTATTTGGTGCGTACAGTAATTAATTTGGCTATTAATTACAAGAAGCAAAATGAGCGGTTGCAACATGAGTATCCGGGAATATGGTTGCCGGAACCTATTGATACCAATGAGGCTGATTCTGCCCTGAGTAAAAAAGAGGTGCTTTCTTATTCCTTAATGGTGCTTCTGGAAAAATTAACGCCTCGCCAAAGGGCAGTGTTTATTCTAAGAGAAGCTTTTGATTATAGCCATGAAGAGCTTGCTGAGGTATTGGAAATAACAATTGATAACTCGCGACAAATTTTGAAGCGAGCAAAACAAAGCTTGCAACAGAGGGAGAAGCAGGGTAAAAATGATGTGGAAACAGAATTGCTCTTAAAATATGTAAATGCAATAAAGAGGGGTGATGTTCAGGAGCTGGAGTTGATGCTTAAGGCGGAGATCTCTGTGATTTCTGATGGCGGAGGAAAAGTACTGGCTGCTTTAAGGCCTGTTTTGGGTAGGGCTAATGTAATTAAGTTTTTAAAAGGATTGCAAACGAAATTCTTTGCCAAACGAACCTTTAAATATGGAGGGATTAATCATCAACCGGCAATGTTTCATTATGAAGATGGGGTGATGGTAAGTTGCCAGATATTTGTTTTTGAGCAAAATGAAATTGCTAATATCTTTTTTATCCGAAATCCAGATAAGTTGTCACGCTTTAGATATGCTGATTGTCTTTAAGAGAAAAAGAATATTTTATGTTACGAATTAGTCAGAACGAAATCCCGGAAGGGTTATTTAAAGCAATGCGACAGATAAAGGATTATCTCCGCAGTTCAGGAATTGATCCACTATTAATTGATTTATTGGATGTGAGAGTTTCGCAGATTAATGGCTGCGCATATTGTTTGGATATGCACTCGAAGGAAGCGGTACACAAAGGCGAAACATTACAGCGGCTGATCTCACTGCCGGTTTGGAGAGAAACAGACTATTATACCCCTAAAGAAAAGGCTGTATTGGCTTTTGCTGAAAGATTAACCAATCTTCAGGACGAAAAAGAATCAGATGATCTGCATGATGAGCTTAAAAAGCATTTTTCTAATGCTGATATTGCAAATCTTTCATTGGCGGTAGCCCAGATTAATTCATGGAACAGGCTGGTGAAGTCTTTTGGAACAATAGCTGGCACATATGAAGTGAAGTAATATTTTTTGAGCGTCTAAGGAGAAAATTTGCTAGTTATCTTGGGTTAAATTGTGTTGTAAATAATAATTTATTTGTAGATTAACTAAATTCTAAATACCTGCTCTATGTTGAAGCATAGTTTTTTAATCTTCGTTTTAATCCTGGTATCGTTAACTGGTCATTCACAAATAAAACGTTATTACGTTAATTCGAGTAATGAAATCGTTTCTGATTCTGCTAAGGCGAAGTTTTACATGAAGGTTGGCTACGATCAGTCAGATTCCACCTGGAAAATGCATCAATACACTATGAGGGATACATTGATGGTTATTGGAAGCTTTAAGGATGAGGAACTTGAAGTGCCTCATGGGAAGTTTACTATATTTAAAGTTACTGAACCCCTACCAATGACGCATTACGATGCCGCAACCCGAAGGATTGTTTCGGATACGGAGCCTGCAAAATATTATGTCTCTACTACTGGTTATTTTATAAACGGTAAAAAAGATGGCGAATGGAGTGACTATTATATCTCAGGAAATCTTCAGTTTGTTAATAACTGGAAGGACGGTCAGTTAACGGGCAGGTATAGAAGTTATGGGTATGATTCGCAAAAAATACTTGTTGAAGGAAATTATGTAAACGGTTGCAAAGAAGGTGTTTGGACTACTTTTGCTTCTTCAGGAATTGTTTTAACGAAGGATTTTTATAAAAAGAATCATCTTTTAACCTCAGTTAATTACCCCTATAAAGTGCCAGCTGAAGAGCGTATTGTTCCTGCCCGGGCTGATTATAATTTTAATGCGTATTTGTTAAAAGTGATTAGAAATCTTGATTTTGGTGGCATGAGTTTGAAGATTCATGTGGGAGTGGATGTTAGTAAGGAAGGGAAGTTGATTGTAAAGAGCTTTAGGTCAAATTCCAAGATTAAAGATGAGTCAATGCTTGTCGTTCTGAATGGGATTGCAAACGCCCCGGTATGGAAGCCAGCCAATAATAATAAGGGGGTAGTTGAAGAGTATCTTCCAATATCGATTTCATTCCCCTCCCGGAGCATTGAGGTTGGATTTAATGGAGTTGTAAAGGATATTTATGAGAACAGATTAAAATCAATGGAATGAGCGACGATATTATGAAGTGAAGTAATATTTTTTTTCATAGATTTATGCATTATGAACAAGTCTAACAGAAGAAAATTTATTGGAACTGCTGCAGCACTTGCAGTGGGGACAGCTGCAACCGCTATGCCATTATCAAATATGAAAAAAAATTATCCGGTGGTACACCATGTGTTTTTCTGGTTGAAAAATCCAGATTCAAAAGAAGATCGTGATAAATTAGCCGCAGGCGTGAAAGCACTTTCGAAAATCCCGACTGTAAAAGAATTACATGTGGGTATTGTAGCCAGTACTGAAAAACGCGATGTTATTGATAGCAGCTGGGGGGTATCTGAACTGATGTTCTTTAGTGATCTTGAAGGTCAGGCAACCTATCAAACCCATCCAATACACCTGGAATTTATAAAAAACTACAGCCATTTATGGGAGAAAGTAGTTGTTTACGATGCAGTTGAGGCCTAAAATAGAATCGTTTTAAATATCATTTAGTAATTAGCTATTACATAAAGCATAAAGTAATTACTTAAGTTTGAAAGAAAAACCGTTATGAATTTTTATCACATCTTAAAGAGTGCACACTCAGGCTGGCGTTATCTCGTCTTAATTTTATTGGTATTGGCAATAGTAACTGCAATTGCAGGGTGGCTTGGAAAAAAACCATATACAGAAGGAAATAGGAAATTGAATGTGTTTACTTTAATATTTGTGCATATCCAAATTTTATTTGGTTTGATATTGTACTTTGTGAGCCCGCTGGTTGAAGCAGGAATAAGATATTGGAAAATGGAACATATTGCAATGATGATTTTTGCTGCCATTTTAGTTACTGTAGGCAATGCAAGGTCGAAAAGAGCAGATGATCCATCGGCCAAGCACCGCACTATTGCGCTATATTTTGGACTGGGCTTAATCGTGATCATTGCATCAATTATACAGATGACTATGGCTGATCCGAGCCGTAGTTTTTTTGGAGTTTCATAAATTTCACAATTTAATTTTGTTTAGTAAGATTTATTTATATTTTTGTTGCACATGATTAACAATATACATACTTGGCAGTGGCGTGGTAATTCTGAAAAGAGTTTCGTCGCAACCTTGTGTACCTTATAGTTTATCAACCTAAACCAAACCACATTGTAAAACCCGACGTAACCACACGCCGGGTTTTTTTATGATCTGGCAATTTGAATAAATGAATTGAAAAAAATGTTATTATGAATAATTATATCATTAACACAACTTATAAAAAGAGACTTGCAGATACCACTACTCCGGTAAGTATTTACCTGAGATTGAGGGATGTATTTCCAAATACAATTTTACTGGAAAGCTCCGACTATCATAGTCGTGAGAACTCTATGAGTTATGTGTGTGCTGAACCTGTTGCAGGTATTATACTGCAAGATGGTGTGCTTTCTTCTTACTTTCCTGATGGACAGAAAGAGGAAAAAACGGAGTTTGTGCTAACCGAAGAAATAGATGCTTTTAAAGCTGCTTTTACACCGGACGTAATTGATGGCAACAGACATATTTCCAGTGGTTTGTTTGGCTATTTTACATGGAACGCTGTACAACATTTTGAAGATATTACCTTCACTTCTGAAACTCCGAAAGGCGAAGAGATCCCAACAATGCAGTACCATATTTACAGGTATATTATCGCCATTGATCATTTCCGTAATGAGATCACCTTGTTTAAAAACAGGTTCAATGGAGATGATAATGAGGACCTGGAAAAGATGGAATACATTATTCAGAACAAGAACTATCCGGAGTATAGTTTTAAGACGAATGGCGAAGAAAGTTCTAACCTGACAAATGAGGACTTCATGAACATGGTTGATAAACTTAAGAAGCACATATTGCGTGGTGATGTTTTTCAAATTGTTCCTTCACGGGCATATAACCAGTCCTTTTTAGGGGATGAGTTTAATGTTTACAGATGCTTAAGATCAATTAATCCATCACCCTATCTGTTTTATTTTGATTACGGAAGCTTTAAGCTTTTCGGTTCATCGCCAGAAGCCCAGATTACCATAAAGAATAATGTAGCTAATATTTTTCCTATTGCAGGCACTTTTAAACGCACAGGAAATGATATAGAAGACGCAGAACAAGCAAAAAAACTGGAAGAGGATCCTAAAGAAAGTGCTGAGCATGTAATGCTGGTAGATTTGGCCAGGAATGACCTTAGCAGGCATTGCAGCGGTGTTCAGGTTAAATCTTTTAAAGAAGTTCAATACTATTCTCATCTGATCCACCTGGTTTCTAAAGTGAGTGGCAACCTGCAGGAAAATGTATCTGCATTTAAGGTTGTGGCCGATACTTATCCCGCAGGAACATTAAGCGGAGCCCCTAAATACAGGGCGATGCAGCTGATTGATGAGAATGAAGGTCTGGGAAGGAATTTTTATGCCGGGGCGCTTGGCTACATGGGCTTTAATGATGAGTTTAATCACTGCATCATGATCAGGACATTTATGAGTAAAAACAACCAGCTGCATTACAGAGCGGGTGCCGGTATTGTTGCCGACTCTATTCCTGAAAATGAACTGAACGAAGTAAATAATAAAATTGCTGCTTTGCGCAGGGCAATAGAAATGGCTACGCAAATTTAAGATGGAGAATAATAAGATCATGCAAAAGAAAGTTTTGGTTATAGATAATTACGATTCGTTTACTTATAACCTGGTGCATTTAGTAAATGAATTGGGCAGGGATGTTGAGGTGTGGAGGAATGATAAATTTGAACTTGCGGATGTTGAGCAGTACGATAAGATTTTGCTTTCGCCAGGACCAGGGATACCTGAAGAGGCGGGTTTGTTACTTGATGTAATCAAAACCTATGCGCCTACAAAGAGTATTTTTGGTGTTTGCCTTGGGCAGCAAGCTATTGCTGAAGCATTTGGAGGAAGTTTGTTAAATTTAGGCAGGCCTATGCATGGAATTGCTACACCAATTACGGTGTTGGATAAAAGTGAGCTTTTATTTAGGGATTGCCCGGATGTAATAAAAGTAGGTCGCTATCACTCATGGGTGGTAAGTAATAAAGGACTGCCTGATTGCTTTGTGGTTACGGCAACTGATGAAACGGACGAGATTATGGCCTTGAGCCATAAAACGCTTGATGTACGTGGTGTACAATTTCATCCGGAAAGCGTGCTTACTGAGCACGGAAAACAAATGATGCAGAACTGGTTAGAAAGTTAGATATGAATATTTTAGATAAAATTGTACTGAGAAAGAAGGAAGAAGTGGCTTTGGCGAAGCAGCATGTTTCTGTTAAACAGTTGGAGGCTGCACAGCACTTTAATCGCAGTCCGTATTCTTTTAAGGAGTTTTTATTAGCAGATGACCGTACCGGTATTATTGCTGAGTTTAAACGCCAGTCTCCATCTAAGGGTGTTATTAATGACAAAGTTACAGTTGCTGATGTCACTACGGCTTATGCTTCGGCGGGGGCTTCGGCATTGTCGGTATTAACTGATACTGATTTCTTTGGAGGTCACCAACGAGATTTGCTGGAAGCGAGGGCTGCGAACAAAGTTCCTATTCTTAGAAAAGATTTTATGATTGATGAATATCAGATCCTCGAGGCAAAAGCCTGGGGTGCTGATATCATTTTATTAATTGCTGCTATCCTTACTCCGCAGGAAATTGCTACGCTAGCGGGCACAGCGAAGGGTTTAGGCCTTAATGTGCTGTTGGAAGTACATAATCAGGAAGAGCTTGAAAGGAGCATTTGTACGGATCTGGATGCCATAGGCGTGAACAACAGAAACCTTGCTGATTTTACAGTAAACATTCAGACTTCGTTTGATCTTGCAGATCAGATTCCTGCTGATTTTATGAAGATATCTGAAAGTGCCATCAGCGAAACTTCTACAATTAAATTGTTAAAACAAGCCGGGTTTAATGGCTTTTTGATTGGCGAAAACTTCATGAAAACTGAGGATCCGGGACTTGCAATCAGAGAGTTTGTCAGTGAATTGATCTCGGTATAACTTTTGTATCTTTGTACTTTACATGGGAAAACAGAAATATTACGACACGGCACTTAAGCCGGAACGGGCAGTACTTGTAGGAGTAATCAGGCCTGGTGAAAAGCCAGATGAAACCAGGGAATACCTGGATGAGCTTGCTTTTCTGGTAGATACGGCAGGTGGTGTGGTGGAACATGAATTTACACAGAAGATGCTTAAGCCTGACCGTGGAACTTTTGTAGGTACAGGGAAACTTGAAGAAATACAGGCTTACGTAAAGTCTGAAGAGATAGATATGGTTGTTTTTGATGATGAGCTTTCACCATCACAACTAAGAAATATTGAACGGGAATTACAGGTTAAAATATTAGATCGGAGTAACCTGATCCTTGATATTTTTGCCAGCAGGGCACAAACTGCACAGGCTAAAACTCAGGTTGAACTGGCACAATTACAATACTTATTACCCCGACTTACCCGCTTATGGACTCACTTAGAGCGCCAAAAGGGTGGTATTGGTATGAGAGGTCCGGGTGAAACTCAGATTGAGAGTGATAGAAGGATGATCCTTGAAAAGATTGCTCTTTTAAAAAGCAGGTTGAGCCAGATTGATAGACAAAATGAAACGCAAAGAAAGAACCGTGGACAACTGATAAGGGTTGCTCTTGTTGGCTATACGAATGTAGGGAAATCAACGATTATGAATATGCTTTCTAAATCGGAAGTGTTTGCCGAAAACAAACTATTTGCCACATTGGATACTACAGTAAGAAAGGTGGTTATTGAGAATTTGCCGTTTTTATTATCAGATACAGTAGGGTTTATCAGAAAGTTACCTCACCATTTGGTAGAATGTTTTAAATCGACATTGGATGAGGTACGTGAAGCAGATGTATTGATCCACGTTGTGGATGTATCGCATGCTAACTTTGAAGATCAGATCAATGTGGTGAATGAGACCTTAAAAGATCTTGGCGCGAGGGATAAAGAGACCATCATGGTATTTAATAAAATGGACGCTTACGTAAGCCCTGAGCCTGATCATGAAGATGAGGAAAGAGCCGTGCTTACGCTTGATGATTTTAAGCGTAGCTGGATGGCAAATCATAATGCCCCTTCTATATTTATATCTGCCCTACACAAAGAGAATTTAGAGGAATTTAAACAATTATTATACGATAAAGTTGTTGCTTTGCATACCGAGCGCTATCCTTACGATAAGCTGTTATATTAATTAATGCCGTTAAAGAAGAAAGAGAAAAATTATGGAAAGTAAACGTCAACAGAAATTTGCCGGGGTGATACAAGAGGAATTAGCTGCTATCTTTCAGCGCGAAGGCTCTGCATATTTACCCAATACACTGGTTACTATTACTAAGGTTCGCGTTTCTCCGGATTTGGCGGTAGCAAAGGTTTATTTGAGCTTTTTAAACACAAACAATACCACCTTGTCTGTTGCTGAGGTGAATTCACATTCAAGTGAGATCAGGTATAAACTGGGTGCACGTATTCGCCACCAGGCTCGTGTAATCCCTACCCTTACCTTCTTCTTAGACGATACCAATGAGTACGTAGAGCATATGGATAAGTTATTCGATAAAATATCCAGAGACCGTAAGGAGACGGATGAACAAGCCGATTGATCTTGTAGCTGCCTTAAATAGGAGTGATATCATAATTGGTAAAGTAGTTGATTTTGATCCTGCTCAGGATTTGTTGTATCCGTTTGACCTTACAGCGGCAAACAAAGAACTCACAAACGATATTTTAGATGATACCGACGTTTTTACTGGCTGGGTTGAAGATAAACTTCGTTTAAATAATTGCAGGTACGGTATCGGTGGGTATAATGAACATAGGTCTATCTATGCACGCAGTGCTCATTTTGATACAGCCGAAGAACCCAGAAGGCTGCATTTAGGTGTAGATATATGGGGGACTGCAGGAACACCTGTTTACAATTTTCATGATGCAGTAGTACATAGCTTTAAATTCAACAATAACTTTGGTGACTATGGTGGAACCATTATTCTGAAATATGTTTTGGGAGATGTGGTAATTCATGCCTTGTATGGACATTTGAGTGTGGAATCTTTACAAGGGCTGGAAGAGGGAATGTTTATTCCTGCCGGTACGCGATTTGCTGCTTTTGGTACAAAAGAAGAAAACGGTTACTGGCCCCCGCATTTGCACTTTCAGCTGATATTTAATATGCAGGCTTTAAAAGGTGATTATCCAGGTGTATGCCAATACACGAAAAGAGATATTTATCTAAAGAATTGCCCCGATCCTGCAGTAATTTTAAAGTACACATTTTAATCGGCTTTGGTTTAAAATACGTAAATTGGTATATGTCAAAGATTCTTTTAGCATTATTTCTTTTGTTGGGGCTAAATGTTAAAGCCCAGCCAACTTTAAAAGGTGGACTGGAGTCTTTTGTGATGAACAATAAGGTTTATCCCCGGTATTCACTACAAAATTGTATTGATGGAAGTGTTACCATAAGCTTTAAATTGAATAAAGCAGGAGAAGTCTATTTCTCTAAGATTCAAAAAGGCATAGGGACAGATCTTGATGACGAGGCCCTAAGGTTGATCAGATTAAGCAGTGGTAAATGGATAGTTCCTGCTGATCATGATACTACGATATCTGTTGTGGTACCAATAAACTTTAAGTTGTCTGGAGATGATTGCCAGAATAAAAGCCAGAAAGATATAAAACAGGCTATAGAAACCTATAAAACCAATGTAGGTATGACAGATGCAGTGCTCAATTTTTACAGGCATAAGGCAACAGGTAAGTTTACTGCTGACGAGGAGCGAAGGATTGTAGCGCTAAAAACAAGCCTTGGCTATGATGAAGAGTATATGAAAATGCGGATAAATGACGGGCTGAAAAAATTGAAACAGAAAGACAGGCAAGGTGCATGTGAGGATTTTATGTTTGTGAAGAACATGGGGTTTGATCTGGCAGATGAGCAAATAGCGCAATACTGCAATTAAACAATAACATTAATTGCCGCAGGAATTATGTTGGCTTCAATTCTGCTTACCTTACCCATATATTCCCCATCGACCTGAAAATGCGCTTTATGTTTTGTTTTTATGTTGAGACTGGTGATTTGAAAGGCTTCAATATTCTTAGGGTTTAAAGCCAGGTTGGTAAATCGTAGTTTTAAAATCTCCATCACGGAATATTCTTTTACCAGAATTACTTCAAAAAAATCATCGTCCAGTTTTCCATCAGGGTTAATTTTAACGCCTGTGCCATACATGGTGGCATTTGCTATAACCACCATAGCTGCTTCTGAACGGATAGTTTTGTCTTTTACCTTAATCAGTACCTCCATTTTATGATGACTCCATAGTGCTTTCCAGGCGGCTTTAGTGTATCCCCACATTCCACGCTGCGGAAGGTCATTAAATTTTTTAACGAGGTAGGCATTAAAACCAATATCGGCAAGGTGAATACATAACTCACCGTTTACCATTATGACATGTATTTTTTTTGGCTGCCCGTTCACTGTCATATCTAATGATTCCTTAATGGTTGTGGGAATGCCTAATTCCTTGGCCATGCCGTTTGCAGATCCGGCAGGTATAATACCCATAGGTGTATCTGTTTGGAGCAAACACTCGGCAATCAATTTCACAGTTCCATCGCCACCAACGGCTATCACACGGTCTGCATTTGCACTGGCTATTATTTCCTTAAGTTTTTCGAAAGAACAGTTTAATGGCAGCTCATAAATCTCGGCAGTATGCGGTAGCGATTCAAAATATGCGCTTATTGCATCGGCAAAATTGATCTCACCATTTCCAGATCCCGGATTCACGATAAACAACAATTTCAATTGGACGGATTTTTCTCCCATTACATTTTCTTTAATATCACAAACAACTTTAGTATTACTCTGTTTTAATTATTAATGAATAAATCTGTAAGTGTTAAGGTATACCATGGATACGGACACACACATAACCTTGTGGTATATGGTCATGTTTTTAAATTTAGGGCCAAAACGATGCAGGGTTTTAGTAATAATTTATTCGTTAACATTATCCATTTGTTAAAGTTATTTGTACTAAAGCCATACCCTCATGTACAGGTAAGACTCACTTTTAATGGGCAGGAAGTATACCGCAAAACTGAATACGATGGCTTTTTTAAGTTTGAGTGGTCGGCCAATGAAAACGTGGATGCAGGATGGCATGGGGTAAAGATTGAGGCTTTAGATAAGGATGGAAAAATACTGGCAATAGGGCTAGGTCAGGTGTTTGTACCTCACATTACTCAGTTTGCTTTTATTTCTGATATTGATGATACGGTGATGGTGTCTCATTCGGCAACTATCAGAAGAAGACTTAGAGAGCTCTTTATTAAAAACCCAAGAACACGAAAAACGTTTAAAGGTACATACACGCACTACACCGCCCTGGCAATTTCACATACCACGGCAGATCAGCCTAATCCCTTTTTCTATGTATCTAGCAGCGAGTGGAATTTATACGATTATCTGGTAGAGATTTTTAGCTATAATAAGTTGCCTGATGGCGCCTTCCTATTGAATCAGATTAAGCAGTGGAGGGATCTTATTAAAACGGGTAAGACCGGACACGAAGGGAAATTGATGAGGGTGATGAGAATTCTGGACGCTTTCCCAAATCAAAAGTTTGTCTTTTTTGGAGACAATACACAGAAGGACCCGGAAATATATACTGCTATTGCAGAGAAATACCCTAAAAACATTGCGGCTGTTTACATCAGAAATATCCGTAAGGATATGGAAGAGCCAACCAGGGCATTATTGAAAAGAATAGAGGCACAAAATATCCGTACCTGTTTATTTGAAAACAGTGTGGATGCAATTGAACATTCTAAAAAGATAGGGTTGATTGCAGATTAGCTTATCGATTTTCCAAATGGAGAAAAGGCAAGATTCATTAATTTAAAATGTTGTCGGCCAAATGGAATACCTATAATGGTAATGCAGAACAAGATGCCAAAGAAAAGATGGGTAAGTGCAATCCAGAAGCCTCCAAATATTAACCAGATGATATTCATTACGGTTGATAAGCAGCCAGTATTGGAAGAGGTGTCGGTTATTTTAACACCAAAAGGAGCAAGGCCAACAAAGGCAAACTTGAAGCATTGTATTCCGAATGGGATTCCCACAATAGTAAGACATAGGATAAGACCACCGATTATATATTCGAAAAAAATAAATATTCCGCCAAAAATGATCCAGATGATATTGCCTATTAAGTTCATGTTACGCTTTTTATTATGATGAAATATAGGAAGATTAGTTACATTAAACCTAATGTTTTATTATTGTAAATGGTTTTTAGACTACCAGAAGATGAGATTGTTTTTCCTAACCCAGCTTTGGCTGATCCCGATGGATTGCTTGCTGTAGGTGGAGATTTGAGCATTGAAAGATTGCTTTTGGCTTATCACAATGGTATATTTCCGTGGTTTAGTGATGATGATCCGATTTGTTGGTATTCGCCACATGAACGTTGTGTAATATATCCTGCTGAAGTGAAGGTCAGTAAAAGCATGGCTAAAGTTCTTAAATCAGACGTATTTGTGGTAACCTTTAACAAAGCATTTCGGGAGGTGATAGTTAACTGCGCAAAGGTGGGAAGAAAAGATCAGCCGGGCACGTGGATTACTCAGGAAATGCAGGATGCTTATATTAGTTTGCATGAAAAGGGCTATGCTAAAAGTGTAGAAGTATGGAAAGATCATGTATTGGTAGGAGGGTTGTACGGCGTGGAAGTTGGCGATGTTTTTTGTGGCGAAAGTATGTTTAGTTTGGTAAGTAATGCCTCAAAAACTGCACTGATATGGCTGTGCAAAACCGATAGGTTTAAACTAATAGACTGCCAGCTGCCCAATGATCATCTGATGAGTTTAGGGGCGGAAATGATTTCGCGCAAGCAATATGATGAATTCCTGAAAGATTAATTCAGAATCTCTTTGATGTCTTCCTTACTTAAGGATTTGAAGAAACTTTCTTCTGTGGTAATCAAAGAACTGGCTAATCGTTTTTTACGGTTTTGTAGTGCTAGTATCTTTTCTTCTACTGTATCTTTTGCAATGAATTTATAGATAAACACTTTCTTCTCCTGGCCTATTCTGTGTGTACGATCTATTGCCTGTTGCTCTACAGCGGGGTTCCACCATGGATCAAGAATAAATACGTAGTCTGCCTGGGTTAAGTTTAAACCTACGCCACCTGCCTTAATAGAAATTAAGAATACCTTTAATTCAGTGTTTTTCTGGAATTCGGCGACAATTTCTCCGCGGTTTTTGGTTGATCCATCAAGATAAGAAAAGGAGATGCTTTCTTTTTCGAAATAGGCTCTGAAAATATTCAGGTGCTTTACAAACTGCGAAAAGATAAGAACCTTGTGCCCACCCTTAAGTACATTATCTAGGGTATGGATTACATTTTCGAATTTACCTGAATCAGAGGCATAGGTGTCGTCTATCATGACAGGATGGTTTGCCAGTTGACGTAATGCTGTTAAGCCCTGCAAAAGCTGTACTTGCTTTTTTGCATAAGTACCATCATCCATACTGCTTAGCAGATCGTTACGATAAGCAGATTTTGTTTTTTCATAATATGCGGCCTGATCCTCACTCATATCGCAATAAAACACCTGTTCCGTTTTGGAAGGCAGCTCGGCCGCAACCTGTTCTTTTGTACGGCGTAAAACAAAGGGCTTTATAATGGCTTGCAGCTTACGGGCCTTTTCTTCATCCTTCCTTTTCTCGATGGCCTGAACATATTCTTCGTTAAAGAATGATTGCGTACCCAGGAGACCAGGGTTTAAAAAGGTAAGCTGAGTCCAAAGGTCGCTTACAGAGTTTTCGACAGGAGTACCGCTCAGTATTAGTCTGTATTTAGATTTTAAGGCCTTAACTGCTTTAAATGATTTTGACGAAGGGTTTTTTATATTCTGGCTTTCATCTAATATGATGTAGCTGAAATAGAAATTTTTAAGAATATCTATATCAACACGGGTAATTCCATAAGTTGTAATAACGATATCATACTTCGCAAATATACTTACATCTTTATCTCTTGTAGTTCCGGTATGTGAATGTATTTTGAGCTTAGGTGTAAACTTTTTGGCTTCATTTAACCAGTTGTAAATTAGGGATGTTGGCATAACAATTAAAGAAGTGCCATGAGTTGAATTTTGCTCATTTTCTTCTTTAAGCTTTTGCAGCATTGCCAGTGTCTGGATGGTTTTACCCAAACCCATATCATCTGCTAAACACCCGCCGAAATTATACTCACGCAGGAAACTAAACCAATTGTAGCCAGCCTTTTGGTAACTACGCAGGTCGCCTTTAAAATGGACCGGCATCTGGGTGTCGGCAATGTTCTCGAAATCATTTAATCTTTCAAGTTTACGGCTTAAGGTTATATTGGCTATGCTGTCCTCTGCCAGTTCATTGATGAGCCCTATATGATGTTTCTTTAGGTGTAACGATTTGCCTCCTTCTGATAAGCTGAAAAGGCTTCCATACTGAGAAAACCACTTTTCCGGAATAATAGCAATGGTGCCATCAGGAAGCGTAAATTCCCTCTTTTTGTGAAGTATGTGTTGTTTAAGAGATAGAAAGGGTACCGGAAAGATACCAAAGTATACTATGGCATTGATGTCAAACCAATCATTATCTTCCTTAATCTCAAAATCTATTTTATTGGCAGCAAAGAGAAATTTCTTTGCTCCGGTGTGTTGCTCTATTTCAAAGCCAAGGTTTTTTAAACCTTCTATGTGTTCATTTACCCAATTGATGATGGCATAAGATTGATCTTCATCATGGTTGCCCGAAACTTCGAGGTTGTGAAAAAGAGCACTGGTTTTCTTTAAGCCAAGACTTAGCAGTGTATCAAATTTCTGTTTCTCAAATGCAGTATCTCTTTTTATACGGGTAAAAATGTAGTTGTCGTCCTCTTTGGCAAGACGAACGGTTACCTTTTTTTCGTTGCCCATAGCAAAAGCATATTCCCCGTATTTAAAGTAGAGCTGAAGCTGAGAAACTCCCGATTCTACATAAATAACTTTTAGCGTAGGCGTTGGATCATGCTTTTCGGTTTTTATATCAAAGCCTTCGGCATAAACATGGTATTTTTCAATAAGAGGACAAACAAATTTTTCAAAATAGGTTTCCTCGGTTGTCTTTGGTATGGTAATGTAGCGCTTGTTTAAAAAGGGAAGCAGTTTTTTCCCTTCAATATCCTGCTCAAAGAAATAGATCATATCGTTAAGTAATAACCATGCTGGCTGATTACTTATAACCTGAGCATCCTTGAACATGAAATCGATTCTTAATCCCTGGTATTTTATAGTAGGGAAATAGCGAGTTTCAATATTATTACGTCTAAAATGGAACAGTACTGTAGAAGGCTCCAGTGCAATATCTATTTTTCGCTCTGCAGGCCAGCCATCATTATCCATTAAATATAATGAACCCTCCGCTTTGAGTGCTTCCAGAACTTCAGATAGTTTCTTCTCAATTTTTGGGCGAACAGTTTCATAGAATTTATCGTTAAAAAACTTGCTAAAGAACTCTCCCGGTCTTATCGCTTTCTTATGATACTTTTTTATGATAAAGTCCTGCTCTGTTTCATCAAGGATTTTGATAAGCTTAAAATCATTATCTGTTAAATGTTTCGCAAACTCTTTAGCAGTATGTGAGAACAGACGCTGATAAGTAAGAGAGAAATCGCCCTGCGGATTTAACTGAACCATATGAGGTTCGATTAAATATCCGAAATACGCGTGTTTACACAATGAGTATACAATTTTGCAGGGCTTGGTACTATCTACGCGTAACATTGACTAAAGATTAAAATAATCGGAGGATAAGCATTTAAAAATCTTTAAACATACGTCAAATTGAAGTTCTTTTCAAATGGAATCTCATAATATGGCTAAATTTTTATAATGAGTTCGTCGAGGGAATCAGACCGTTGGTCGTGAGTTAACTTCTGATGGTATAAAAGATCCGGATTGACTGAAACGTTTGCTGAAAATGAGGGTCTTAATAACAAAAAAGCCTACAAAAACCCTAAAACTCAAAAATATGAAAACTCTAGCAAAAACATTATTCGCCTCAGCATTGACCGTTATCTTTATGACTTCAACAGCTATGACAACATTCGCCACCGGCATTGATAAACAATCAGTTGAATCTGCTACTCCGATGACTTTTAATAAGGTGAAAGTGAGTGGAAATGTAAAAGTTATTTTGGTGCAAGGCAAAAGAGAGCACATAGAAGTAATAAATGGAGATTACAATCCGGATAAAACCTCTATTAAAAGACTTGGATATACTTTAATTATTAATTCAACAGAAGCTAATCGTGTAACTGTTTTGGTTTCAGTAAATGATCTGCAGCGTATAGATGCCTCAGATAAGGCTGTTGTGAAAACTGATGGTAAGTTTGATGTTAAATATCTTCAGGTATTCTTAAAAGATGATGCAAAAGCCACCGTTAAAGCAAATACTGAAAGTATGTATACTTACATAAAAGATCATGCTGATTTGAAATTAAGCGGTACAACTGCAGATCACAACTTAGTAAAAGACGATATTTCTAAATTAGATACAGATCACCTGGTAGCTTTAAAAACAACAACAACTCCATTGAATCAGATAATGGTTGCAGCCAACAAAAAGAATTAAAAAACAATTCTACGGTATAAAAAAAGCAGCTGGAATGTAACCCGCTGCTTTTTTTATGCAATGATATTTTAAAGATCAAATTTGATTCCCTGAGCCAGAGGAAGCGTATTTGAGTAGTTTATTGTATTGGTTTGTCTGCGCATGTAAGCTTTCCATGCATCGGAACCACTCTCGCGACCACCGCCTGTTTCTTTTTCACCACCAAAGGCTCCGCCTATCTCAGCACCTGAGGTGCCAATGTTAACATTGGCAATACCGCAATCGGAGCCCTGAGCAGATAAAAATTGTTCTGCTTCCCGAAGATTAAGCGTCATTATTGCCGAGGATAAACCTTGAGGTACGCCATTCTGTAAAGCGATAGCTTCGTCCAATGTTTTGTATTTTATCAGGTATAGAATTGGAGCAAAGGTTTCATGCTGAACGATCTTGTAATCATTTTTTACTTCTGCAATGCATGGTTTTACATAACAGCCACTGGTATAAGCCGGCCCTTCTAAAACGCCTCCTTCTACTATGAATTTTCCACCTTCGGTTTTGCATTTTTCAATGGAATCAAGGTAGCTGGCAACGGCATCAGTGTCGATTAACGGACCAACGTGATTTTGCTGATCGAGAGGATCGCCAATACGCAATTGACCATAAGCCTTTACCAGTTTTGCAGTAAACGCATCGTAAACACTTTCATGGATTATTAACCTGCGGGTAGAAGTACATCGCTGACCAGCTGTTCCTACAGCTCCAAAAACAGCACCGATTAAACTCATATCTAAATCTGCGTGCTCAGAGATAATAATGGCATTGTTGCCCCCTAGCTCCAGTAAGCTTTTTCCTAAGCGAGCACCAACTGCTACAGCAACTGCTTTTCCCATTCGGGTAGAGCCTGTGGCTGATATTAAGGGAACACGACTGTCATTTGTCATGAGCTCGCCCACCTCCTTATCTCCAATAATTAGATTGCAAACGCCTTCGGGAATGTCATTTGCTTTGAAAACATCAGCAATAATATGCTGACATGCAATGGCCGTGACAGGTGTTTTTTCTGATGGCTTCCAGATGCAAACATTGCCGCAAACTAAGGCCAGGGCAGCATTCCAGCTCCAAACAGCTACGGGGAAGTTAAAAGCAGAAATGATACCGACAATTCCTAATGGATGCCATTGCTCATACATACGATGGCTTGGGCGCTCAGAATGCATTGTTAAGCCATAGAGCTGACGAGACAAGCCTACTGCAAAATCGCAGATATCTATCATTTCCTGTACCTCGCCAAATCCTTCCTGTAGACTTTTACCCATTTCATAAGAAACCAGGGTGCCCAGGTCTTCCTTGTTTTTACGAAGCGCATCACCAAACTGTCGCACGATCTCACCACGCTTTGGGGCCGGTAAGCTGCGCCAGAATAAATAAGCCTCTTCTGCTTTTTTTATTACTGTTTCATAATTTTCGGCACTGGCAACCTGTACGCTCGCTATCTTATTCCCATTAACCGGGGAATCGCTGTTAAGTATTTTGGCATCTGATGAAGCTCCCCATTGATTACCTGTACTGTAGGCCGGATTTAAATCCAGTATGTTTAGGTTTTTTAAAACCTGGCTGATATTATTCTGCATAACTAAATAGTTTATAGGCAATTCTCTTTTCTCCGTGTATCAACAATATAGATGATCTTCCAGGTGGTTTTATCTTTAAACAGCTGGAAGGAATTAACACCGCAATGGCTAAATTTATTGTCAATATAGAACTTGTAATCTGTCCACACGCTGGCAAGATTCCCATCTATCAAAATTTTTGTAAATACAATTCGTTCATCATATTTTTCTTTGTGTGGTGTTCCTGTAAATTTGACAAAATCGGCGACCTTCTCATCACTTAATTTAAATTCCCCGTCTTTGGATTTATGGATGGTCTGCATAATTGCATTATTTGCAAAGGTAGCACTTACCATCGCGCTATCGGTATTTCTCATACCTTCAAACAATTTGTTTATAGTGCCTTTAACAAGGTCTTCTTCATGTTGCTGGATTTGGGCAGAGGTGTTAAATACCGTTGTAAGAAAAACAATAATCAGAAAGTTACATTTTTTCATTTTCATGAACTGTTGCATAAAGGGTTGATGTTTTCGTGACGGGAATATTACCCGTCTTAAAATAAAGTTACGTTATTTTGTATTGAATTAGGACCAGAACCCTTGTTTCATTCTCTATCTTGCTAAAACATTCTGAGGGTAGATGTTTAGGCTAACTATTATTATTTCAGTTGTTTATGGGCAAGGGTGTGTGTATGTTGAAAATTATTTGGTTAGTACTACTAATAATTGTTGTAAACTTATAATGTATTTTTAACACAGGGATCTGTTCTTTAATTATTTGATACATGGAAGAGGAATTTTATTTTGATTTTAGCGATGATGCGCAACGTTCAGTAGAGCGTTACGAAGAGATGATACGTAATCAGGATCAGTACTTTTTTGATGCCCAGGCTTTTGAAAATATTATTGATTACTACATTGAAAAGAACGACCCCGTAAAGGCATTGCAGGTAATAGAATATGCGTTAAATCAGCATCCTTATGCCGCAGTATTCCTGGTTAAGCAGGCTCAGCTGTTGTTTGTTACTGACCAAACCGAGCGTGCATTTTTAGCACTGCAGAAAGCAGAAATGCTTGAAGCATCGGAAGCAGAAATCTATATCCTTAGGGGGAATATCTATAATAGCCTTGAGCGTTATTCAGAAGCGTTGGATAATTTTCAGAAAGCACTTGAATTTGCTGAAACTACAGACGAGATCTTGCTGCAAATTGCTTATGTGTATCAAAACATGCTCGATTACGAGAGTGCTATTGTTTACATAAAGCAGAGTTTGGAGCAGAACATGGAAAACAAGGACGGATTATACGAACTTGCTTTCTGTTATGATATATTAGATAAGCAAGAAGAAAGTATTCAGTTTTATCAGGAATATATAGACAATGACCCTTATTCCTACGCTGCATGGTACAATCTTGCAAATTCTTATCACAAATTGGATCTTTTTGAAAAAGCAATTGATGCGTATGATTACGCCATCCTGATTAAGGATAACTTTGCATCTGCTTACTATAATAAAGGAAATGCTTTAGTTCAACTTGATCGTTTTGCAGAGGCTATAGAGGTTTATAAGCACACTTTTGAATACGAAAAACCCAATGCCGACACCTATTGTGCAATTGGGGAATGTTACGAGAAGTTGGAGCGTATGGACGAAGCGAGATCCTACTATAAAAAATCTGTAAAGATGGATCCCAAGATGGCTGATGCCTGGTTTGGGATAGGAGTAACGCTTAATTTTGAAGAACGTTTCTTTGAGTCACTTCATTTTTACAAAAAAGCAATTGAGCTTGATGAGGAGAATCCCGACTTCTGGTTTGCAATGGCAGATGCTTATTATAAACTGGGTCAGATAGAGCAATCTGTTGAAGCTTATTACAAAGTTCTTGAATATAATCCGGTGGATGTTGAAGCCTGGTTGGATTTTTCGACAGTTCTATATGAACAAGGTAAATTGCTTGAAGCCTCTGAAACCATTGCTGATGCTATAAAAAACAATCCTGATGCAGCAGAGCTCTATTATAGGATGGTAGCTTACTTGTTTGCCTTAGGAGAAAAGAACGACGCTTTGTTATATCTTGAGACCGCATTGGCCACAGATCCAGATAAACACTACATATTATTTGAATATTTGCCCCAATTACAGGAGAACGGTTCGATACTAGAAGTAATCAATCGTTATTTAAAATAAAAGATCGGACAGTTTTTATTAGTTATGCTGATGAAAACTGTCCGATTTTTTTTCACCTTTGTGAACAATATGAATTACCCATTGAATAATATACCCGAACGACCTGTAAAACCTAGGAACAAAGGAATTACGATGGTTATGGATAAAGGGCTAAGCTTAAGACAAACAGAAGACTTTATAGACGTTGCCGGAATACATACTGATATAGTAAAATTAGGCTGGGCTACTTCTTTTGTAACGCCGAACCTGAAAGAGAAATTGGCTATTTATAAGTCTGCAGGTATTCCTACCTACTTTGGCGGTACGTTGTTTGAAGCCTTTATTATCAGAAATCAGTTCGATGATTACTGTCGCGTGCTGGAGCAGTTCGATATGGAATACGTAGAAGTTTCTGATGGTTCAATCACTATTGAGCATGATTTGAAATGCGAGTTTATTCAAAAATTATCTAAGCAGGTTACAGTAATCTCAGAAGTAGGGTCTAAAGATGCGGCTAAAATATTTGCTCCGTATAAATGGATTAAACTTATGCAGGCCGAAATAGAAGCGGGATCGTGGAAAGTGATAGCTGAAGCCAGAGAAGGTGGTAACGTAGGTATTTACAGAGGATCTGGTGAGGTTAGAGAGGGCTTGGTTGACGAGATTCTTACTCAGATTCCAGAGGAGACAATCATTTGGGAAGCTCCTCAAAAGGAACAACAGGTATGGTTTATTAAGCTGCTTGGTTCAAATGTGAATCTTGGAAATATAGCTCCGGCTGAGGTTATACCTTTAGAAACCATTCGTTTAGGCCTTAGAGGAGATACGTTTGATCATTTCCTGAATTTGGCGAAGTTGTAATTTTATAAATATAAATATTACCCTTTAATTATAACTTACAGAATGAGAAAATTTGGGTTAATCGGTTTTCCGTTATCACATTCCTTTTCAAAAAAATTCTTTACTGAGAAATTTTTAAATGAACATATTCCCGATTGTGAATATGAGCTTTTTCCGATTGAACATATTGGGCTTTTAACTGAGCTTATTTCTAAAAATATTGAGCTGGAAGGCTTAAATGTAACTATTCCTTATAAACTTGCTGTTCTTCCTTTTTTAAATGAGGTTGATGAGGCTGCGGATCAAATAGGCGCAGTAAATTGTATTTCTATTCAGCGCAAGAACGGACAGGAATTATTAACAGGATACAATACTGATGCCTATGGTTTTGAAGAGTCTTTAAAGCCAATGCTAAATGAGCACCATAAAAAGGCCCTCGTTTTTGGAGATGGCGGAGCAGCTAAAGCTGTAAAATATGTTTTAAATAAACTAAACATTCCTTTTATAGTAGTTACAAGATCACCAACTTCGAATAGTATTCTTTATGATGCCGTAACTTCAACACTGCTTCAGGATTATACCATTTTGATAAATACCACACCATTGGGAATGTCTCCTAATCCAGAGACCTGCCCGGATATCCCTTATGAAGCATTAACAGAGAATCATTTGGCCTACGACCTGGTTTATAATCCGGAAGAGACAACGTTTCTTGCAAAATCCAGGGCTAGTGGAGCTAGTATTAAAAATGGATTAGAAATGCTGTATCTTCAGGCTGAGCGGTCCTGGTATATTTGGAATAAATAGATGAATAAGTTCACTTTTTTTTCTCTTTCTATGTTAATGATGTTGCTTTATGCTTGCACAGGGAGCGACTATTCTCCTAAGCCGAGAGGATATTTTAATATTGAAATGCCAAAAAAAGTGTACAAAACCTTTAATAATGGATGTGCTTTCTCGTTCGATTATCCGGTGTATGCAGAAATGCTGAACGACAGTAGTAAGGACACCAGACCGTGCTGGTACAACCTTTCTTTTGATCAATTTAACGCGCGTTTGCATTTAACATATTATGATATCTCTTCTAAAAAGGAATATGAAGGTCTGGTTGAAGATGCAAGGACTTTTGCATTTAAGCATACAGTAAAAGCGAACTCAATAGACCAGAAATTGATTAACTATCCGGGAAAGAAAGTTTATGGAGTGTATTATGCAATAGAAGGAAATACGGCCTCATCTGTTCAATTCTTTTTAACAGACAGCACCAAACACTATTTCAGAGGGGCATTATATTTTAACGAACGACCGCAGTACGATTCCATACAACCCGTCGTTTCCTTTATTAAGAAGGATATTGACAGAATGATTAGTACATTTAAGTGGATAAAATAAGGCCAGATAAGAATTTAAAATGATCAGTATACAAAGATTTACTTTTAACCCGGTAAGGGAAAACACTTATGTGTTATACGATGAAACGGGTGAGTGTGTAATAATAGATCCTGGAATGTATGATGGAGAAGAGCAAAACATTCTGGTTAAATTTATAAAAGAGCATAACCTAAAGCCAGTACTCTTACTAAATACCCATTGTCATTATGATCATGTATTTGGCAATAAGTTCGTTTATGACAATTGGGGGTTAAAACCACAATTCCATAAAGGCGAGTTGTATGTGCTGCAAGCAATACCAGGCTATTTGCCTCAAATGGGTTTACGTTATGAACTCTCTCCGGAACCTGAGGTTTTCTTATCCGAAACGGGAAAGGTTAAATTTGGTAACAGTGAACTTGATTTAATTTTTGCACCAGGGCACTCACCGGCACATTTATGTTTTTATGCTGCTGCTGATAATTTTCTTATTGGAGGTGATGTGCTGTTTTATTCAAGTATTGGCCGCACGGACCTCCCGGGAGGTAATCACATGCAATTGATCAACAGTATCAAAAATAACTTGTTTATATTGCCAGATGATTGTGAAGTTTTTCCGGGGCATGGGCAACCTACAACGATAGGCTTTGAGAAACAACATAATCCTTTTTTACAGTAACTTTTATTAATAAATAATTGAATACACCTTTCTACATAGCTCGCAGGTACCTTTTTGCGAAAAAATCTACCAATGCTATAAACATCATTTCCACAATTTCTGTGGTTGGTGTTTTTGTAGGGAGTGCGGCGTTAATTATTATTTTATCTGTTTTTAATGGGTTTGAGGAAGTTGTATTGAAAATGTTTAATACGATTACTCCGCAGGTTGTTATTTCGCCTGTTCAGGGTAAAACATTTGACCCAAATACGGCCTATTTCAATAAATTAAAGCAAAATAAGAGTATCTATTCGTATAGTGAAGTACTTTCAGAAAATGCTTTGTTAAGGTATAATGATAAGCAGTCCGTTGGTTTAATAAAGGGGGTTAGCCCGGATTATCTGAAAAATAAAAGTTTGGATAGCATTACTATTGAAGGTAAGTTTTTGCTTGAAAATAGTACTGGGGATTATGCCGTAATCGGGTCTGCAATTCAAACTTACCTGATGGTAAATACTACAGATCCGTTTAATCCATTGCAGATATTTTCTCCGAAAAAAGGGGGTAAAACGAGTTCCATTAATCCAGCAGATGATTTTACGGTATTATCAATTCCAGTATCGGGGGTTTTTGAAGTTCAGCAGGATTTTGATAATGTGGCTATTGTTCCTTTGAAATTTGCCCGGAATTTATTGGGAGAACCTCAAAAAATCACTTCTATCGAGATCAACCTAAAGCCAGGAATTAATGCGGATGCTTTTAAAAAGAATATTGAAGAAAATATAGGCAAGCATTTTGAAGTGAAGGACAGAATACAGCAGAATAAAGTGCTTTATAACATTCTGGGTAGCGAAAAGTGGGCGGTTTATATTATTCTTACTTTTATTTTAATAATCGCTATCTTTAATATAATCGGTTCTTTAACCATGTTGGTTATAGATAAACTGAAAGATATAGCCGTATTAAGCAGCTTGGGGGCTGGAAAAAAATTGATTAAACGAATATTTCTATTTGAAGGAATGATGATTACGATGACCGGCTGTATTGTTGGTTTAGTAGTTGGATTTCTCTTCTGTTTATTACAACAAAAATTCGGACTTATTAAAATGTCGCAAGATAATTTGGTGATCACCAATGCGTATCCGGTGGCATTTAAATGGAAGGATTTTCTGTTGGTGTTTTTAACTGTAAGTGTGTTTTCTTTTGTGGCATCAGCTTTGTCATCTAACTTAAGCGTGAAGAAGATAAACCACTTAAATCAAGATCTCTAACATATGAATCGATTTAATAAGAATTCAGTAGTTTTATTAGTGTTGCTTACAGGAGTAATTATGGCCTGTAACAGGAAGGATGCCGAAGAGACAGCAGGAACTACGAGAGTAATAAAAGGATTGTATAGCTATGGCCCCGAAATAAAGTCATTTACGGATTGTGATGAGGGTAGGGAGTATTGGGTAGCAGATAGCGCAAAAACACTGGAACTGGCTTACAGTAACTTTAATTTCGAGAAACCGTACGAACCTGTTTATATTGAGGTAGAGTGTCATTTAATCAAATCTGACAGTTTAATTGTCTCAGCAGATTTTGATTCTACAATGGTAGTAACCAAAGTGCTTAAAATAACGAAAGAAATACCTGACGGGCCTTGTAACTAATTGAGGGATTAAGGGATTAAATATAAATCATGTTCAATAGGCTGAATTAATCCCTTTTCAATGGCCAGCTTAAACAGCACATCTATTGCTTTCCTTCCTTCAATACCAAGATCAATGGAGTATTTGTTTACGTATAACTCAATGTGCTTATACATCACCTCTTCACTCATTTCCTGAGCATGCTCTTTAATGAAATCTATGCCTGACTTAGGGTTAGCAAAAGCAAATTCAACGGACTTTCGCAACAGTCTGTTTACTTTTTCCTGTATTTCTCTGTCAAGATTTCTGTTAATTACAATTCCCCCAAGTGGGATAGCACATCCTGTTAATTGCTCCCAGTAGCTTCCAAGGTCAACAATCTTATGAAGTCCTTTATCAGCATAAGTAAAACGATTCTCATGAATGATGAGGCCAACATCAATCATGTTATTAATTAAAGCGGACTCAATTTCAGAGAAAATCATTTCCTGTTTGTCTACTAAATGGGGAAAGGCGATCCCCAATAGAAAATTTGCTGTGGTATACTTTCCGGGAATTCCAACTTTAAGATTTGCTGTTAATTCTTCTGGGTTATGAATAAGGTTTTCATTTTTACAGATAAGCAGAGGACCTACACCAAATCCAAGGGCACTTCCTGCGTCCAATAGCGCATATTGCTTATACACATGGGCAAAAGCATGAAAACTTAGCTTGGTAATGTCTAACTCACCTCTGAAAGCTTTTTGGTTTAGGGTCTCTACATCGTCGAAGAATACCTCAAAGTCTAAACCTTCAGTATCAATTTTATGGTGTATGAGGGCATCAAAAATAAATGTATCATTTGGACACGGAGAAAAGCCAAGACTTAGTTTCATGGCCTAAAGATAAGGAGTATGAAAAGTTGAATAGTTATGTATTTGTCAAAAATCCAAGTGTCCACTCATTTAGGTTTTTTACGGCAAGGCCGATATTCCAGGCGGCTTTGTTTCTTGGCTCAACATAATTGGAAATGCTGCGGATCTGCAGGCATGGGATGCCGGCTTTTTCACATCCATATAATACGGCAGCTCCCTCCATACTTTCTGTTACCGGATTTAAACGGGTTTTAACTGCCGAAATGCTTACTTCATTTCCATGAACGCGATTAACGGTTATTCCTTTTACTTTTTTCAGCTTTGTTACCGACTCGCTTAGCAGGTTGTTATATGCAGAATAGCTGCTTCTACCAAACCCAAGTTCATCAATACTGATAAAATGTTCCTTGTTTTCGGCTCCAAGCTCTGCGAACTCATCTACAGTTATATTTAGTACTGAACCAAGGGGGATGGAACGATCAAAGCATCCGGCGATGCCCAGGTTTAACACAAGGTTATATTTAGCTGATAGATGCTGGCCTAAGGCAAATGCTGTTGCTGTCATCCCTACACCCGTAATTAGAATGTCAAATTCGGGAGTTTGCATGAAATCTTTTTCAGGGAGCTTAAAATGCTCGGTTAATAACCCGATTTCTGGTCTTGTGGCGGCAACTAGCAGAATCTTCATAAACATCTAAGTTAGTGTTAAACCTTTCTACTTTAAGCTTTCTGCGTATATTTGTTTGTTAATTACAAACAATAACCTTTTATAATGATATATATCACAAGAAAAGCATCATTCAACGCAGCGCATAAACTTTCGAGGCCAGACTGGACTGAAGATAAAAATACGGAAGTTTATGGAAAATGTGCTAATCCAAACTGGCATGGACATAATTACCAGCTGTATGTAACGGTTAAAGGAGAGATCAATCCTGAAACGGGATTTCTGGTAGACTTAAAGTGGTTAAAGGACATTACAAATACCCAGGTAGTTGATAAGATCGATCATAAGAACCTAAATCTTGACGTAGATTTTATGAAAGGGAAACTTGCCTCAACGGAGAATTTGGCCATAGCTATATGGGATGAATTGTATGCACTTATTGCCGAATCAGGAGCTCAATTGCACTGCATAAAAATTTACGAAACCGAGAATAATTTTGTTGAGTATTTCGGTTAATAATCACAGATATGAATCATACAGATCATTTAGATGAGACAGAAGACGGGTACATAAAAATTGACCGTTATAACGAAGAAAAAATCACCTCGGTAGCTAATCATTATAAAGATATCTTAGGTCAGTTAGGCGAAAATCCGGAGCGAGAGGGGTTAATTAAAACTCCCGAACGGGTGGCTAAAGCCCTTCAGTATTTAACACATGGTTATGACCTTAACCCGGCCGAAATACTACGTGGAGCTATGTTTAAGGAAGACTATAGCCAAATGGTTGTGGTGAAAGATATAGAGGTTTTTTCTATGTGCGAACATCATATGCTTCCGTTTTTTGGTAAGGCACACATTGCTTACATCCCTAATGGACATATTGTTGGTTTAAGTAAAATACCGCGTATTGTTGATGCTTTTGCCAGACGATTACAGGTTCAGGAACGCTTAACAAATGAGATTAGAGATTGTATTCAGGAAACCCTTAAACCTACTGGCGTTGCAGTTGTGATAGAGTGCAAGCACTTATGCATGGCAATGAGGGGAATACAAAAACAAAATTCTGTTACCACCACATCGGCGTTTACAGGAGAATTTGCAAAAGATAAAACAAGAGCTGAATTCTTAAGATTAATAACAGCCAACTTACATTAAAAAAAAGAACCAACGTATTTATGAAAGCATATGTATTTCCAGGTCAGGGTGCCCAATTTTCAGGTATGGGAAAAGAACTATACGAAAATGAGCAGGCCAAAACATTATTTGAAAAGGCAAATGAAATTATAGGGTTCCGCATCAGTGATATTATGTTCTCTGGTTCGGATGAAGAGCTTAAAGAAACTAAGGTAACACAGCCTGCAATATTTTTACATTCTGTTATTTTAGCCAAAACATTAGGCGAAGGATTTAAACCAGATATGGTTGCCGGACACTCGCTAGGCGAATTCTCTGCGCTTGTTGCCGCATCGGCATTGTCATTTGAGGATGGTTTGAAACTGGTTATTGCACGGGCGAATGCAATGCAAAAAGCATGTGAACTTCAACCGTCAACTATGGCCGCTATACTTGGTTTAGCAGATGAAGTAGTTGAAAATATTTGCAATGATATTGATGAGGTAGTAGTAGCTGCAAATTACAACTGCCCTGGACAGATCGTTATCTCGGGAAGTATTGAAGGTGTAGATATCGCTTGTCAGAAGTTAACTGAAGCAGGTGCAAAGCGTGCATTAAAGTTGAATGTAGGTGGTGCATTTCACTCTCCATTGATGGAGCCAGCAAGAATAGAATTAAAAGAGGCTATTGAAAATGTGACCATATTGCCTCCGGTGTGTCCTATTTATCAGAATGTAGATCCTACACCAAATACAGACCCTCAAAAAATTAAGTCGAATTTAATCACCCAATTAACAGGTGCCGTGAAGTGGACACAGACTATAGAGCGGATGATTGCCGATGGAGCAACTGAATTTGTAGAAGTTGGCCCGGGAAATGTATTACAAGGTCTGGTGAAAAAGGTTAATAGAGCAATGCCAACAAGTTCTGCAACTACAATCTAAACCTGGTAATAATACCTTTATTAAAATAACATTTAAGTGTGAGTATCGGGGGTAAAATCAGATTTCTTTTATTGATATTAGGCGCTTGCTGTATTGTTACAGCATTATCGCTAAAGCATTCAATAACAAAAAAGGAGTTACTGGCCCACGAAGCAGGAAAGCTTCAGAAGAATCTCTCCATAAATGAACGACTTGTTTATGATTTTTTAAATGATCCTGCTCAGGTTGAAAAGGCTAAGCAGTATCATTTAAATGATCAGTATGGATTAAATTTTATTAATAAATATCGCGATAAGGGTATCAATATTCTTACCTATCAAGATAATAAACTTAAATTTTGGAGCTATAATTCGTTAGTTCCACCCGACCCGCAAACCATTAAAGAGGGGTCGTCTTTTTCTCAGTTTGCAAATGGTTGGTTCGAAGTTATTAAGAAAACTACCGGTAGTTATACCCTTGTTTTTTTGATAGAAGTTAAAAATCAATTCAGCATCCAGAATCAATATCTTGAGAATGATTTTTCACGTTACTTGTCCAATAACAATTCTCTTTCCCTGGCAACTTTTGTCGATCCTGAAGTACAGGGTATCAGTAATCTGGATGGCAAAATCATATTCGAAGTTAAACTTAAGTCAACCTACTCAAGAAGTATCTATGGTACAATAGAGCTTTGGCTTTGGATAGTGGGCCTATTTAGCTTCTGCTTGTTCTTTAATTCTTTTTGTGGCTGGTTAGCCAAAAGAGGCAATTTAATCCCGGCAACGGTGCTGATCTTGCTTTTCTTTGTAACGATAAGGGTAACAGATTTAGAATATGGATGGTTTAACAGGCAGTTTAATTTACCCATATTTAGCCCCAAGATATATGCTGAAAGCTTTTTCCTTCCTTCTCTTGGAGATTTCTTGCTTAACGTAATAGCGATTACATGGGTGGTGTTGTTTGTTTTTACCTATAATGATAAATATAAGCTGCCAGGGTGGCTAACGCGAAGTAAATTGGGTGGATTGTCCTTTCACTTTGTACTGCTGCTCATTTTTGGAGCACTTGCATTTTTATTTGATCAGGTATTCCTTGGACTGATCATTAATTCAAAAATAAATTTTGACATCACCAATATTATAAACCTTGATGGGATAAGCTGGGTTAGTATTATTGTTTTGTGCCTTGTCTGGTTTAATATTTACCTTGTTGCAAATATTTTCATGCAGCAAACGCTGCAATTAAATGTAACCAATAGGGAAAGAGTCATACTCTTTCTGGCTGCCTTTTTCGCCTGTCTTATTTATAAGCTAGGTACGGGGTTCAGTATCTTTTTCATAGCATATGCGCTATTTATTTTTATTATTTCGTGGAACTTTTATATCAGGAACAACAAGTTTTCAATAGCAGTTTTTGCATTGTTGTTCTTCTGCCTTGCGTTTATATCTTCTGTTAAATACCTAAGGTTCATTGACGAGAAGGAGCATGTAAATAGGTTCGCCATGGCGCAGAAACTGGTCTCCTCTGATGATTTTACAGTGGTTAGTGCTATAGAAAATCTGGAAAGAACGATTTTGGCTAATAAGGTCGTATTAAGTTATTTTAAAGACCCTAATTTTAACAGCCCAATAGAACTTAAGAAGAGCATAGAGAAGGATTACATAGAGCGCTATCTGCCAAGGTTTGAATACAACTTATACGAGTATAATCATCTTGATTCATCAGCTACCGGAATACAGACAATACCGCTTAGTTATTTTAAAAATCTGGTAAAGGCGGGTTCCGTAAAAGTTCCTGAATCAAATTATTTTTATCGTTTGAATGATACCTTTGGGTATCAAAATTATTTTGGAATTATCCCGATCTACGAAGAGAATCAAATATTGGGAACACTGGTTATCGAGCTAAAATCCCAGCTTTATAATTACAAAGGTCAGCTGCCCGAAATTTTAATGGACCGATCCATTAAAAACGAGGATAATTATAGTAAATACTCTATTGCACTTTATAAAGATGGCAGATTAGAAGGACAATCGGGTAATTATACCTATAAGCTTTCGAGTGATGGGTTTGCCACACGCAATAATACTGTGGGCTTTTTTAAAGATAGCCTCAATTATTCACACCTGATTTATTATCCTACGCCTTCAAAATTAATTGTAATCAGCAAAGAAGACGTATCGTTTATCATACAGCTCGCTACGTTATCTTTCTTCTTTCTTGTGTTCATTTTGTTTTCCATAACATTGTACACGCTAATCTGGCTACTTAAAAATATTGATGAGAGCTGGAGTGGCTGGTTTAATATTAACCGTTCGTTAATGATTAATGCCAACAAGATTCTTTACAAAACCAGGATTCAATTTTCTATTGTTTTGTCGGTAGTGGCAACCTTACTCATTGTGGGCTGGATCACCTATTTCTATATACGTAATGAATATCGGAGGCAACAACAGGATTTCATCAAGGAGAAGGTGAGAAAAGTGCAGCAATCTTATGAAAAACTGATTTTGGCAACAGGGGTCCCTGCTCCCACAGATAGAGCAGTAAACGAATTCAACCAGTTTGCTGATATAAATGCTGCCTATTTAAATCTTTTTGATACCAATGGATTATTGATATTTACGTCGACGCCAAAGATGTATGATCTTGGTATTATAAGTAGAAGAATGGCATCAAAGGCATTTCTTCATTTAAATCAATTACAAGGGTCAGATTATATTAACCCCTCAGAGAGGATAAGTGGTTTTACCTACTCATCGGCATACGCGCCTATTAGAAATGCTCAGAATCAAACGGTAGCCTATATTGGTATGCCGTATTATGCGAACGAAGCTGACTATCAAGCCAGGATCGGCGTGTTCATTAATACATTGATTAATATATACGCCCTGGTATTTGTGGCTATAGGGATACTTGCAGTGTTTCTAGCCAATCAAATTACCAGCCCATTGACATTTATTCAGGACAGCATTAAAAAAACAAAACTCGGGCAAAAGAATCAGCCCATCGGCTGGTCACGTCACGATGAAATTGGATCGCTCATAAAAGAATACAACAAGATGATTGCTGCGCTTGAAGAAAGTGCCGTTAAACTTGCCCGCTCAGAAAGGGAAAGTGCATGGCGCGAGATGGCAAAACAAGTGGCCCATGAGATTAAGAACCCACTCACACCTTTAAAACTTGGAGTGCAACTGCTCGAAAAGTCGTGGAAGGAAAAAGATCCTAATTTTGAAAATAAATTTGAAAGGTTTAGCAAGTCATTCATTGAGCAGATCGACAGTCTATCTACTATCGCGTCGGAATTCTCTAATTTTGCTAAAATGCCTGATACCAAGCTCGAGAAACTCCAATTGTTACCTATAATTGGGCAGGCCAGAGACGTTTTTAGAAACACCCAGGATGCGGAGATCTACATCCTTAACAATACCAATACGGATGTTGTTGTGCTTGGTGATAAAGATCAGGTGCTGCGTACTTTTAATAACTTGTTTAAAAATGCAATTGAGGCCGCCGATATTGATACGGTATGTATCATAAAGGTAAACATCTCCAATAATCAGGAACGTGTATTTATTGAGGTTGAGGATAATGGGAAGGGTATCGATTCTTCTTTACAGGATAAAATATTTGTGCCTAATTTCACAACAAAATCGTCAGGGACTGGCTTAGGATTGGCTTTTGTTAAACAGGCTGTAGAGAATGCGGGTGGAACTGTGGAGTTCAAATCTTTTGGTGAGGTGGGTACTACTTTTTACCTTAGTTTCCCTTTATCTTAAAACAATTTCTGCGCGGCCCATTGTATAGCCATCTGCATATAGAATGATCGAATACTCCCCTTTTATAAATTCATTAGGGTTAATCCAATCCATATTAAAACTGGTATTGTCGTCATTATAGGAGATAGATGTGGATGAACTGTACTGCATCTCTTGTCCATCAGCTTCAAACATGTTGTTCTCGTTTGCAATAAGGTTACCTGCCGGATCAAATACACGAAGGTAGATTTTGTGATAATCTTTTTGGGCAAGCGGATTAGGTACAATGTCAAACTTTACACTTAATTTTTTTGCTGAACTGGCCTTTATTACCTCAATATTTTTACCGCTGCTTTTTACCCTGTAAGCTATAATATGCACATTCGCAGCCTTTAAAGCGGCACTGGTCTTTACTTTTGCACTGAGTTCCTGGTTTCTTTTTTCCAGTTCATTGGCCTTCTCACTGGCAAAATTGACAGAAGCCTTCAAACTATCCCTCTCGCTTTTAAGAAGGGAATTTTCTTTTTTTAAACGAAGGATGTCTTCATTATAGATTTTCACAAATTCCCGTAGTTCACGTACTTCTTTTTGAGCCACAACGAGCTGTTCCTGGGTAAGCTCACCATTCTGGAGTGCTGCTTTAAGGTCGGCAATCTTTCCACGGGCAAGTTCCTGTTCCTTAATTAATTTTTCACTTAAAGTAAGGTTCAAGGCATTTACCTTATCAAGTTCAATTTCAATTTTCTCAACCTCCAGTCTTAAACGATCTTTCTCTGTGCTAACAGTAACAAATCGTTCGTTTTCCTTTTTATCTTTGATAAAAAGGTAGGCGTTGGTACCTAATAAGGCAACAATAACAACAACTAAAAAGTAGATTTTATTGCGGTCGCCTTTATTTACTGGATCACTCTTGTCTGACATTACTTCAATTCTTAACTAAATTAGGTTGAGGCGCGAACATAAATAAAAATATAACAATTGGTAAAAAAAACATTCTATTTGTATGAGACTTTGAAAAAAATCGTTTACTTGCTAGGATTAGGGAACTGAACTGTATTCTGAACACAACAAATGAAACTAAATTTTATACTATCACAAATTAGAAAGGATGTTTAAACTCACTTTTTATGCACTATTATTAACCATAGTACAACCATTATCTCTTTTTGCGCAAGACACATCAAAAATTGCTCCAAAAAGAGAGTTTAGAGGGGTTTGGGTGGCAACCGTTGCCAATATAGACTGGCCTTCTAAACCAGGTCTTAGTGTAGATCAGCAAAAGCAGGAGCTTATAGGCATCCTGGAGAAGCACAAAGAGAATGGTATGAATGCCATAATGCTTCAGGTTAGGCCGGCTGCAGATGCATTTTATGCAAGCCCAAGGGAACCCTGGAGCCAGTGGCTGATGGGTAGGCAAGGCATTGCTCCGAGCCCGGGTTATGACCCATTAGCTTTTGCAATCAAAGAAGCACATTCAAGAGGGATGGAACTCCATGCATGGTTTAATCCTTACAGAGCTACAATGAGCGCTAATTCAGTGGTTCACGAGAGCCATATGACTAGAAAAAGACCTGAGCTTTTCTTTACTTACGCAGGTAAAAAACAATTTGATCCTGGAATACCAGAGGTTAGAGAATATATTGTGCAGGTTATCCTGGATGTTGTAAAAGGATACGATGTGGATGGAATACATTTCGACGATTACTTTTATCCATATAAAGTTGAAGGGCAGCGAATAAATGATGCCGCAACATTTAGTAAATATGCCAATGGCTTTACAGATATAAATGATTGGCGAAGAAACAACGTTGATGTACTTATTAAACAATTGAACGACAGTATTCATTACTACAAAAAGTATGTTAAATTCGGAGTTAGTCCATTCGGAATCTGGAGAAACAAGTCTGAAGATACACTGGGATCTGAAACCAGCGGATTGTCTAATTATGCAGAGCTTTTTGCCGACTCCAGAAAATGGGTTAAAGAAGGTTGGGTAGATTACATTAACCCTCAGATATATTTTAGCTTTACACGCAGAGTGGCACCATTTGCTACCTTAGTAGATTGGTGGAGTAACAATACCTATGGCAGACATCTTTATATAGGACAAGCTGCCTATCTGGTGAACCAAAGAATGGAGGCCGCGTGGCGATTACCAAAGCAGATGCCTGATCAGATCAGGTACATCAGGAAAAATAATCGGGTACAGGGAAGTGTTTACTTTAGTTCCAAATCATTCTCTACCGTAGCACGTGCATTTGGAGATTCCTTAAAAAACGATTTTTATAAATATCCGGCACTTCCACCTCAAATGCCATGGCTTGATGATGTAATGCCTAACCAACCACGGCAACTTATTGCAGATGCTTTGAATGATGGTGTGCACCTAAAATGGGAAAAACCTCTTCCTGCAGAAGACGGAGAAACTGCATCAGGTTATGTGATTTACCGTTTTGAAGAAGGCGAGAAAATAGGGATATTAAATGCCAGAAATATTCTTAAAATAAGTTTTGAAGAATTTACCTCCTTTATAGATACTGATGTAGATAGTGGTAAAAGATATAATTACCTGGTTACGGCACTGGATCGGTTAAAGAATGAAAGTGAACCTAGCGGGCCGGTAGGTATACAGGCTAAAGAAGCCCTGGCACCAAACTAGTAATACATTAAAATAAAGAAGGGGGCAGTCGTCATCTCGACGATAGGAGAGATCTCTTGAGCCACCCCCTTCTTGCTTAAATAACAGCTCTATTTTTGTTGTGGTAACAAAACTAAGCGGATGTAATTATCCTCATTTAAATATTTCTGAGCAGTAGTTTTTGTACTTTCAACAGAAACACTGTTTAGTCTTTGCTTTTCACCCAATAGCTGATCTAAGTTTTCTCCGTTTTTTAAACGGCTGCTAAGGTAGCTTAACCAATAATTGTTGTTACGTAAATTAAGCTCAAACTGACGCTGTTCTTCTGATTTGAATTTGGTGATATCATCTGCAGAAGCACCGCTGGCTTTAATCTTATTTACTTCATCAAGCGCTGCTGTAATAAGCTTTTCTACATTAGCAGGAGCGCAGCTAAATGAAATATTAAAGTAATAATGACCGGCAGGATACTTTTCAAGACTTAAGCCAACCTGCGGACTATAAACACCACTTTCCTTTTCGCGTAAACGTTCTAATATCTTTATTTCTAAAGCGCCTTTTAACGCATCTAATTGAATATTGTTATCTGCATTAAAGGTATAATCTCCATGAATGTATAACTCCACAGCAGCCTTATCTTCCAAACCTTTATAAACGGTTTTACTGATCTTTCCTTTCGGTGCCCTAACTCCGCGGTCGATAAAATCTTGTTTTTTATTCAGAGCAGGTAGGCTGGCAATATAGGTTTCAATAAACGGCTTGATGGTGTTAATGTCAAATGCACCCACAATAATGAACGTTTGTTCACTGGCATCGGCAAAGCGATCCTTATAAAAGTCAAAAGCTTTGTCTAGCGAAACTTTGTCCAAATCTTGTAGATTAGTAGGCATAGCACGCTTGTTGTACGACGATAACACCGCCTGAACAGTATCGCTAAAAACACTATTAGGGTTTGCATTTTTATTGCTCAGTACTACTTTATAATCAGAGATGTTCTTGTTAAATATCTCACTATCTTTTCTCGGATTGGTCGCGTAAGCATAAATCATTTGAAAAGCTGTTTCAATATCTTTTGGAGAAGAACTTCCGCTAAAGCCTTGATAGAGGTCATCAACATAAGCACCAGCACGGCCAGTGTTGCCAGCTAGCAGTTTTGATAATTGTGTCGGATTAAACTCGCCAACCCCACTTTGGGCAATCAGACTTACCATCTGTGCCGATTCAAGATCCTCATCATTAACTACAGACATTCCTCCTTTAGAGAATGAACTGAAGATGACCTGGTCATTTTTAAAGTCAGTAGGTTTTAAAAGCACCTTAATTCCGTTGCTCAATGTTAATTCGGTAACGCCTACGGCATCAATCTTCTTTTCACCAACAATTTTGCCTGCAACCGGATTTTTCTCCAACAGAGGCTTGTTTAACGAATTATCGACATATGCAGTAACCCCGGCACCAGCATTTTTTACAGCGGCCACCAATTGCGCTTCTGTTGGCAGAATAGCTTTGTCCTTTTCAGGAGCTTGAACAACAATAATCTGATTCTCTTTTGGTGTAAGCGTTTTTACCAGCGCATTTATCTCCTCAAGGGTAATATTAGCAACCGCTTTCTGGGTTTCTGCGTAAGTATAATCAATAGAAGGAATGGTGCTTCCTTTAAGGAAATTATTCAGGTACTGCTGTACAAAGTTTGATGATGCTGTTTTATCCTTTTCCTTGTATTGTTTTTCGTTGCCTGCAAGAATGTTTTTCTTGGTAACATCCAATTCAGATTGTACAAAACCAAATTTGCTCATCCGCTCATTTTCAGCAAGTGCTCCAGCAAAAGCTTTTTCCAACTGCTCGCCCGACTTAGCTGCAACTACAGTTTGAAAAGCATTAATACCCGAAACCAGGCCACCTTGATATGGTCCGAATGAGCTTTGTCCAAAAATAAAAGGAGCGTTCTCTTTTTGCAGAATCTCTTCAAATCTTGCACCCAGCATGCTATTCACCATAGAATACATGATTCTCTTTTTAAAATCGGCAGTGGTTTTTGTAGCATTTCCACGTAATTTATACATGATGATGGCAACATCATAAGGCTGCTCAGGATCCGTAATAACTTTAACAAGCGGTTCTTTGTTGTCGGGTAAATCATAATTTAAGCGAGGTCTAGGATTTGCCGGATTAGTTAGGTCAGAGAAGTTTGCCTTAATTAACTGCTCAACTTCATTTACATCAAAATCACCAACAGCTATCACAGCTTGTAAATTTGGTCTGTACCAATCCTTGTAAAAGCTTCTGATCCTGTCGTGAGAAAATGATTTTAAAATATCGATCTTTCCAATAGGCAGGCGGTTTTCATAACGCGAGCCCTTTAGTAATAGGGGAAGTAACTGTTTGCTCATACGTTCCTGAGCATTTTTTCCGCGCTGGCGATCTTCTTCGATTATCACACCGCGTTCTTTATCAATCTCTTCACCCTCCATAACCACTTTCCCTGCCCAGTTAGCCAGGATCTTAAAACCTGTTTTAAATACCAGGGTGCTATCAGTTGGGATAGGTAATTGATAAACCGTTTGCTCAAAGCCGGTGTAGGCATTTAAGTCGGCACCAAAACGGACACCTGCTTTTTGAAGGTAATTGATGATGTCGTTTTTAGGGAAATCTTTTGTGCCATTAAAGGCCATGTGTTCCGTAAAATGGGCTAATCCTTGCTGATCATCTTCTTCCATTAACGAACCTATTCGGGTTGCCAAATATAATTCAGCCCTGTTTTTAGGTTCTACATTCTTTCTGATGTAGTAAGTTAAACCATTCGCCAGTTTCCCAATTTTAACATTAGGGTCGTTGGGGATCAAAGTATCATTGTTTTTTTTTGCAGCTGCTGATACCGTCTTTTTTACAGCTGAAGGTTTTTTTTGCGCAAGTACGGGAGTATTAAATGCCACAAACGCGGCAAGCCCACATACGAGAGTGTTGATTGTTCTTTTCATGAAAAATAGTTAATGGGCTAAATTTAAACTTTTATAATAATTTTTTTATTATACATCGCCCAAAGAATTATCAGCCAGAACAATATGAAGGCAATTGCCCAGGCTAGTGATGCATTAATTGGAGAGAAATAGGAAGAGAAACCTGAGTAAAGCCAAGCTTGTAAGGTTACTTCGGTGCCGACGCTGTTTTTTACATGGATCATACCCAATATACGTGGTATCAACCCCGATAAAAAAAATACTGTAATTGCATTTACGCCGTATACCACAAAAGGTTTGGTAAAGCGATTGTATTGGTGAACATCTATTATCCAATAACTAAGGGCAAGTATCACCGTTGCTAACCCGCCAGTGTACAAAACAAAGGAACTAGTCCATAATGATTTATTAATTGGAAATTGTAAATCCCATAATAAACCTAAAACTACGGCGGCACAACCGGTAGTAAATAGCCAGGCTATTTTAGAAGCGGCATCAATATCTTTACGTTTTAGGTAAACGCCAACCAGAATCCCGAATAAGCCTGTTGCAATTGCCGGAATGGTACTAAAGATGCCTTCCGGATCCCAGGTCTTGGCTGATTTCCATAGATGGGCCTCAGTTAGTATGCCCCTGTCTATCCATGCACCAAGATTGGTTTCTTTTTCAAGATTAGCATATCCAACGCCGGGAACAGGTACAAATGTCATTAATGCCCAGTAAACAGCTAACAAGGCAATTAATATCCTGAAGATGTTTTTTTCGGAATTTTTAAGAAATATAATGGACGAAATAAAGAATACTACTGCGATCCGCTGTAGCACCCCGGGAATGCGTACATGCTGAAAGGCACCTATAGGATCAGTAAATACCTTGGGAAATAAGGATAGGAATAATCCTAAGCCAAATAGGATAAACGCTCTTTTAAGTGCTTTTAAAATGGTTTTGTTATGTGTTGCAGGATCAGTTTTTTTGCTTCCCATCGCGTAAGCAATTGAAACACCAACAATAAATAGAAAGAAAGGAAAAATTAGATCTGTAGGCGTGCAGCCATTCCATTCTGCGTGTTCAAGAGGAGCGTAAATATTACCCCAATCTCCGGGATTATTTACAAGTATCATAGCCGCTACCGTGGCGCCTCTAAAAAAATCAAGGGATAATAGTCTTGCCGGAGTATCAGTATTGGCTGAAATAGAAGTCATGAATGGGGAATTAATTACAAAATAATCGCTATTGCGTAAACACAATAGCGATTATAAATATAATTAAAATTTATAGCGTACAAAGGCTTCCATCGCCTCGTAGTTTGCTAATCCCAAATTGTCATAAGCCTGGGCAGTTTCTCTGTTTCTGTCCTCAGCTCTTTTCCAGAATTCTCTGGCATCATCACCAGGGAAAACAGCTCTGTCTTTTTGCGACTGGTGTTTGAAAATAGCGAATTTCTTTCTTTCCACCTCTTGTGGACTAAGCGGAACAGCCATTTCAATTTCATGAGTTTCAAATTCCTGCCATGCACCACGGTACATCCATAACCAGCAATCTTTAACCCAGCTTTCAGTTTTTGCTAAACGCTTTAACGCTTCTAAAATGATATTGAAGCAAACGATGTGAGTTCCATGTGGATCTTCAAAATCTCCGGCAGCAAATACTTGCTCTGGTTTAACCTTTTGCAAAAGGTCCATTGTTAATTGAATATCCAGATCGGTAACAGGGTTTTTATTGTTTTTTCCGCTTTCGTAAAAAGGAAGCGCCATGAAATGAATATGATCATCTTCAAGTCCGCAGTAACGTGCACCTGCAATAGCCTCTCCTTTTCTGATCAAGCCTTTTACCGTTTGAATTTCTGGAGTATCAACCTGATTTGGTTGTTTTTTCTCCATAAAATCGCGCATGTTGTTGTACAATCCTTTTAACTCGTCTTTACCAAGACCCATTTTTTCAGAAAAATCAATGCTAAATTCAACAAAACGAAGTGCATCATCATCCCATACTGCAGTATTACCTGAAGTTTGGTAAGCTACGTGTACATCATGTTTCTGATCTACCAAACGGATAAAAGTACCACCCATTGAAATTACGTCATCATCAGGGTGCGGAGAGAAAATAATTGAACGCTTTTTAGCAGGTTCAGCTCTTTCCGGTCTTTGCGAGTCGTCAGCATTAGGTTTGCCGCCCGGCCATCCGGTAATAGTGTGTTGTAATTTATTAAAGATGTCTATGTTGATGTTGTAAACAGGGCCTCTGTCGATAGCCAACTGAGCCATGCCATTGTTATTGTAGTCATCCTCGGTAAGTTTAAGAACAGGTTTACCTAAATGATTTGCCAGCCAGATTACTGCTTTTCTGGTTAGTTTTTCATCCCAAACGCAATCTTTTACCAACCAAGGCGTATCAAAACGGGTTAATAAAGAAGCTGCGTCCTGATCCAAAATGAACTCAACATGCTCAGAAAGCTGTAGGTAGGTAGCAGGAACGTCACTTGAAATTTCGCCTTCAACAGCTTTTTTAATGATGGAAGCTTTTTTTCTGTTCCATGCCATCAAAATAATTTCGCGGGCTTTGAATATAGTACCAATACCCATGGTAATTGCTTTTGTAGGCACAAAAGATTTACCACCAAAATCTCTTGCAGCATCACGTCTTGTAAGGTCATCAAGAGTTACCAAACGAGTACCGGAATTTGGCGCAGAACCCGGCTCATTGAAACCAATGTGACCGGTACGTCCAATACCCAATATCTGGATGTCTAAACCTCCCAGATCTCCAATCTTTTTTTCATAGGCAAGGCAAAAAGCAGGAATTTCTTCTAGACTCAATGTTCCATCAGGGATGTTAACATTGTTTTTGTCGATGTCGATGTGATCAAACAAATGCTCGTTCATAAAAGAAACATAGCTTTGAGCAGCGTCTGGCTGCATCGGATAATACTCATCCAGGTTAAACGTGATCACGTTTTTAAAGCTTAAACCCTCTTCTTTATGCATTCTTACTAATTCTGCATACACTGCAATAGGTGTAGCTCCAGTAGCTAAACCTAAAACAGCCTGAGTGTTATTCTTTTGTTTTTCTTTAATCAGATCCCCGATACGTTTAGCCACGCTAAGTGATGCGGCCTTAGGGTTTTCAAAGACAGAAACGGGTAATTTTTCAAAACGCGTTTCTTCCAGAAGATTTAATCTTGCCATTTATTTTTGTTCTTAAAGTTTGTACGGAGCAGTAAATATAGCGACTCTATTGGGTATAACAAGAATTTTAATTTGGTAAAAAGGCTAAATTCAGGTCATTAACCGGTTGGTATTACGGATTGTATTTTACACAATCGATTGAGATGTTGAGTAAACGGTGTTTTTGAAAATAGCAAGCCTGAAATTTTTTTTTAATTGATTTGGAGTTTCTTCGAGGATTGTTCGGAGCTTGTTCATAGCAAACCCACAAACAGGTACCTTTTTGTGAAGAAATTGTGAATGAAGTGTAAATCATGTGAGGATTTAATATCTTGCAGATGCAAAATTCTAACTATGAATACCAACTGGGCCAGACTTTTTCATACCATTGAGAAAAAGGAAAGATTAATAATCGGATTAATGTCGGGTACTTCACTTGATGGATTGGATATTGCCCTTTGCAATATTAGCGGAAGCGGTGCAGCAACAAAGGTTAAGGTTAAGAATTTTAAAACGGTTCCTTATTCTAATGCTTTTAAAGCAGAGGTGAAAGCTATATTTTCCAGAAAAGATGCCGATCTGCAAATGGTTTGCCTAATGAATGAAAAAATAGGATTAATCCATGCCGAGATGATTTTAAAGGTTATTGAATCGTGGGGATTAAAGCCTGAGGACGTTGATCTAATTGCAAGTCACGGACAAACTATTTTTCATGCACCTGCCTCTTTGCATAAATTGTCTGATTATCCAAATGGCACTTTGCAGATAGGCGATGGGGATCATATTGCGGTGAAAACAGGTGTCGTTACCATATGTGATTTTAGACAAAAGCATATTGCAGCGGGAGGTGAAGGCGCCCCCCTTGCCGTATATGGCGATTATCTGCTGTTTTCTGAAAAGGGAGAAGATCGGGTGATGCTGAATATAGGAGGGATAGCCAATTTTACGTATTTACCAGGTGATAATGATGCGGCAAAAGTGTTTTCTACAGATGTTGGCCCAGGGAATACTTTAATGGACCAATTTGTTCAGCACCACTACGAAGGACTATATTTTGATCAAAACGCTACAATAGCTAAAGCGGGTGTGGTAAGCGCTGCATTGCTTAAGGAATTGATGCAGTCAGATTTTTTAACTGCACAGTTTCCCAAAACAACAGGGCCGGAATTGTTTAATCTGAAGTATTTAAAGGCTGCACAGGAGCGATCAAAAACGAGTAGCCTTAACAATGAAGACATAATGACAACCCTATGCAGTTTTACCGCCCAGGTTATTGTTGATGCCATCGAAAAGTGCTTTGGCGACAACCAAAAACCATCGATATATATGAGTGGGGGTGGTATGCATAACCCCTTGCTTGTAAAGCAACTTAAAGAAGGGTTGCCCAATGCCAGGTTTTATACCACAGAAGACCTGCAAATAAATCCGGATGCTAAAGAAGCTGTTCTGTTTGCCGTATTGGCTAATGAAACATTAACGGGCACTGCCATCAATTTTGGCGATAGGGCAGGTGTTCCATCAATTTGTATGGGTAAAATCTGTTTACCTTTTTAAAGAATCTGCAGGTTTTTACGATGGTAGGCATTTAAGGTTACATCGTCTGCAGGGAGCTCAGTAACTAAATAGTCGATATTTTCCAGGGCAGCTACTTTAAGTCTTAATGATATGTCTAGCTTTTCGGAGATGCAAAGTACTGCCGTTCTTTTTGAAAAGTTAAGCATCGTTTTTTTAAGCTGATTAATTTCCCAGTCGGTATCTGTTAAGCCATCGGTTGGATGAAGCGCGCTTGTTCCAAGCAAACAAAGATCAGCACTGATTTCTGATAACTGATTTATCACATGTCCGCCGTAAGTTACCTGCGAATTCTTAGAGAACAGACCGCCGATAAGAATTACCTCTATCTTTGCATATTTGGCCAGTTCAATAGCTACAAATGGGCTAATGGTAAAAAAAGTGGCGTGTAAATTCTCTGGAAGAAGCTTGGCCACTTCAATTATGGTAGTTCCTCCTCCAGTTAAAACAACCATGCCATCTTTTATAAGTGAAATGGCTTTTTTGGCGATACTGATTTTAGCATCCTTGGCATACACAGAACTATCATCAAAAGAAGATTGGTAAGATTTTGACAATGCGCCACCATGAACCTTGAACAGCTTGTTGTTGTCCGACAATTCCTGGAGGTCGCGCCTGATGGTATCCTCAGAAACATTCAACAACTGAACAAGGTCTGAGGTAAGAACGCGATTGTGTAAATTGATTTGCCTCATTACAAAATCATGTCTTTCTTTTTTCAACATCTGTTTAATTTTTTGACTAAAGTAATAAAAAACGATTAATAATTTAATGCGGGTTTATGCAGGTTTGTGCAATATTGATTTGTGTAACAAGAATGAAATAGTTGTTTATTTTGTAAATAAATGAAAAACATTTATGATATTTACTAGAGGTTTGATTTTTTGCGTGTAATTGCGTGTTTTGAAAAACCGTATTTCCCCGCAAATAGCCAAACGAGAACTTAAATTTATTAACCAAACTATCGTTCATGAAAAAAAAACTACTTCTGTTTATTACAGTTGGTTTTTTGCTAATTTCCCAAACATTTGCCCAGCAAAAAACGATTACAGGTAAAGTCACCTCAACTGAAGATGGGCTTCCCATCCCGGGCGTTTCCGTAAAAATAAAAGGAACGTCTACTGTTGTTCAAACCGCTAATAACGGGGGGTACAGTATTAAAGCCAACGAAAATGATGTGTTGGTTTTTTCTTATGTGAGTATGATTACGCAAGAAAAAACAGTGGGCAGCACAACAACGCTAGATGTTGCCATGGTTCCAGACTCAAAAGCACTAAGTGAGGTTGTGGTTACCGCCCTTGGTATTAAACAACAAAAAAGATCCTTAGGGTATGCAACTCAGGACATTAAAGCAGCGGATATTACAAACACCAACCAGTCTAACGTACTAAATGCGTTAAAGGGGAAAGCATCCGGTGTTCAAATTACAAGCTCCGGTGGGGCTGCAGGTTCAGGTACAAGAGTTCAGATCAGAGGGATTAACTCTTTGAATCCTTCGGCCGATAATCAGCCATTGTTTGTTGTAGATGGTATTCCTATTTCCAACAGTACTGATCTAATTGGTATCAACAGTGATAACTTTCAAAACCCTAACCGTGCCGGTGATATAAACCCAGAGGATATTGAAACAATGACCATCCTTAAGGGACCAGCTGCCTCTGTATTGTATGGTTTAAGGGCTGCCAACGGTGCCATCATCATTACTACTAAATCAGGTAAGTCTGGTAAACCTAGCTTTAATTTTAAAAGTTCCGTTAGTTTCGACGACGTAACAAAAACACCTCCAATACAAACAACCTATGGTAATGGTAACGGAGGAGCGTATGTGCCCAGTGTAAATAGCTGGGGGCCTAAAATCGAAAGTGGTATACCCGTTTATAACCCTTACGATGTGTTCTTTAAAACAGGGCATCAGACACAGAATTCCTTTACTTTTAGCGGAGGAAATGATAATGCTACTTATTTTACTTCAATTTCGAACTCAGAACAAAAGGGAGTTGTGCCGAATTCTGATTACGGCAAAACATCCATCAGACTTTCTGGAACATTAAAGGCTTCAGAAAAATTCAAGTTTGAAGGATCCGCAAATTATATTAATTCCGGTGGTAAAAATCCTCGTACCGGTATCACCTCGGGTACAATATTTTATTTGATGCGTCATACCAATACAGTTAACCCTGCAGACTACCTAAATCCGGATGGAACTGAAAAAACGTATAATGCCTCTATTCAAAATCCGTTCTATTTTACTGAAAATGCTTTTTTAAAGGATAATGTAAACAGGGTAATAGGAAATTTGGGCGCAGAGTTTAAAGCAAACGACTGGTTAACCTTTAACTACAAAGCCGGTATTGACAACTACACCGATTTCAGACAGATTTATAATGAAAAAGGATTGCTGATCAGTACGCTGGGGTCTATGACCGAGCAACGGATTAGCTATAGCGAGGTGAACTCTAATTTCTATGCCAGGGCAAGCAAGCAGTTTGGCGAGAAATGGTTTGTGAATTTCTTATTAGGTCATTCATATACCCATATTAACAGAACCAACTTATCTCTTAATGGCGCTCAGGCGGTTGTTCCTAATGTAGAGAGTATTAATAACTACAACGTATATACTACTTTAACCTATCCGGGTAAAAAGAATATCATCGGTATTTTTGGTGATTTAAATGTGAGTTACGACAATACTGTTTTCTTAAGTGTAACAGGAAGAAATGACTGGTCATCTACCTTACCGCAGAGTAACCGCTCATTCTTTTATCCTTCGACCAGCTTATCGTATGTATTTACCGAGACTTTGGGCTTACAGCAGAACGACATATTTAACTTCGGTAAGTTAAGGCTTTCGTATGCTGAAGTGGGTAAAGATGCTGATCCTTATCAGATTGGTGAATATTACTCTACATTGGCTGCATTTGATGGCGTAAGCGGTGTAAGACGTGATATTAAGATAGGCTCTGAATCTTTACGTCCTGAAAGAACAAAAGGACTAGAGGTAGGGGGTGAATTTCATTTCTTTAAAAGTCGCTTAACTTTAGATGCAAACTATGCGATTCTGAACAGTATTGACCAGATTGTACCTGTTCCTATTAGTTACGCATCAGGCTATGATATTTTTGTAACCAATGCCGGAAAGATCAGAAATAAATCTTTAGAGTTCCTGTTAACTGCAACCGTTGTTAAAAGTGATGACTTTAAATGGGATGTAAGTGCAAATTGGTCGCGCACAAAAGGAAGGGTGCTTTCTATGCCTCCGGGAGTAAATGAAATCCAGTTCAACCCAGAAAGTCCGTGGGTAAAACAAATCATAAAAACAGGCGGAAGACCGGGCGATTGGTACGGATGGCCATATACCCGTGTTACAGATCAGAATAGTGAATATAACGGACAGCTGGTTATTGGTGCTGATGGATATCCGATTATTCCTCAGCCGTTATCTAATAACTACCTGATTGGTAATGCCTATCCGGACTGGACAGGTGGTTTAGGAAGTACTTTAGCATATAAAGGGATAACCTTCTCGTTCATGTTCAACTTTAGAAGAGGTGGCGATGTATTTGATATTCCTAAAACACAAAGATTTTCTACTGGTATAGGTGCCGAAACACAAATCAGAGATACACAGGTAATATTTAAAGGAGTGAAAAACATAGGAACACCAGAAGCTCCTATATATGCTCCAAATGATAAGCAAGTGGTTATCGATCAGCTTTTTTATGCGAACAGTTTCCCTTATAAACTGGCACCTGAAAATAATGGATTCCAGGATGCTTCATGGATTAGGCTGCAGAATGTGTCCTTGTCGTACGAATTGCCAAAAAGCTGGCTGAACAAAAGTTTTATTAAGTCGGCATCAATTTCTGCAACGGCAAATAACTTGTGGTTAAGCACTCCTTTTATTGGGTTTGATCCTGAAGCAAGTGCTTATGGAGCAGGTTCAAATTCTGTTGGATATGTGGGTACTGGTGTGCCAACTACCAGAAGTATATTTCTTGGTTTAAATGTTAATTTCTAAGATTCAGTTATGAAAAATATAAGTTTTAAAGTTTTTGTCGCACTACTTACTGCTTCTGTAATATTTGGAGCATGTAAGAAACAGCTGGACATTAATGATGATCCATCGAGACTGACGCCAGAGCAGGCAACCATTTCGGGCTTGCTGGCCTCAACAATTCAATTTACGGCAACTTCGTTTTTTAACGCAGGTCAATATGGTAATGCCTATCCGCAATACCTTGCCGGATTTAATGCATACGAGGCAAATATAGATTCGTATAATCCGTATGGTTTTGATAACATATGGGAATCGGCCTATAGGGATGCAATGCCTAATTTAAAGGATCTTATCCAAAGATCGGAAGTATCTGGAGCTCCTCAGTATGCGGGTATTGGAAAGCTATTACTTGCTTTAAATTTAATGCAGTGTACAGATTTATGGGGCGATTTGCCATACAAAGAAGCTTTTAAAGGCCCTTCGGTTCCTAGCCCGACTTATGATAAGCAACAAGATATATACACTGTATCATTAAAAGAGCTTTTAGACGGAGCAATAGCCGATTTAAATAAGCCTGTGCCAACAAATACAGCATTACAGGTTGGCGCTACTGATCTGGCTTTTAAAGGTGTAATTGCCAGCTGGAAAAAGGCAGCCTATGGTGCAAGAGCCAGATATTACATCAATTTATCAACTAAAGACCCATCTAATGCGCTTAAAGCGGCTGATGATGCTGCACTGGCCATTGATGATGTTACCGGAGCAGCCGATTTGCAAGTGAAATATACTCAGGATAAGCCTAGTCCTTGGTATACCAATCTTGGTCAGCCGGCCATTGCCTCAAAACAGCATCGCCCTTCTTATTTTATGGTTAACTTAATGAATGGAACGGGGTATTTTAACGCACTTATTGATCCAAGGTTGCCGAAATTGTTTGATAATGCTGGTGCAGCCACCTATATCGGCAGACCGGTTGGTGCCTTGAGCACCCAGCAAGGGGCTAGTTTGGCAAATAGTGATATCACTGAAAAAACCTTTTACGGAGCAAGAACATCGCCTGTGCCTATATTGACATATGCCGAGGTTCAGTTTATTAGGGCCGAAGCATTATTTGCTACCAACAAAGAGGGAGCCTATACTGCATATTTAAACGGAATCAAAGGGAACATGCAGAAGTTGGGGGTAGGAACAGATGATATTAATAAATATGTTAATGATCCGCTTATCAGCAAAGGCTCTGCTAATTTAACGCTTACTGATGTGATGTTGCAAAAGTACATTGCGCTATTCCTGCAAATGGAAACCTGGACAGATATGAGAAGATATCAATATAGTAATACCATATATCCTGGTTTAGTTCCACCATTTAAAAATTTATTGGGCACAAGCTATGTACAGCGTGCAAAATATGCAGATAATGAGCCGGGCAGAAATCCAAATGTTCCTCAGGTGGCCAATCAGGCTGTGAAATTATGGTTGTTTAATTAATATTGAAGAATATGAAAAATAAAATATCAAAACTCTTTATAGCTGCTTTTACTGCCATGATCGTGTTTTCGGCATGCAAGAAGAATGATCCGGACCAATGGCTAAAAGATAATATTACAATTATTGGAAAGGTACCTGTTGTGGCAGGATTTACGGTTAAGCCTCCGCAAACTACCAATGTAGCGGCAGGAACTAATGTACAGTTGGACCTGAGATATTGGTCTGATGATCCAATTGATAAAATCAATTTAAGATCAACTGTAGGTGCAAATGCTCAGGCACTTGTTTCGACAACTCCTTATCAAAAAGCGTATTCTTCAGTTAGTCGGACAGACTCTTTATTGCTTGGTTATCAGGTTCCTGGTGATTTGGCAAAAGGCACTTCTGTGGTTATGGAAATAGAGGTGGTTAATAAGAATACCCTTACTAAAAAAGCTACACTGACTCTTAAAATCCAATAATGTAATCTCTCGTTAGTCCCCGGTTGTATGACCGGGGATTTTTTATTGCAGAGATATCTCTTATTTTCATACTTTTGCGCTAAAGTATTTATTTATGGCAAGTTTTACTCTTACTCCTGAAACCTGGCAAAAGGTTAAAATTAAATTTTTAAGAAAATATCGTGATTTGGCGCAAGTGAATCTTTCTTTTGCTCCGGGACAGGAAGATCAACTTGTACAGCAGCTTATGGATTTGGTTAAAAGAGACAGAGAATATGTTGAATTTACCATAAAAAAGGCCCTGGCTGATCCTGACGGGAACAGACTTTAACTTTTGGATTTTTTTGGAGTGTTTTTATTTGTAAGTTTACCATTAAACAGATTGGTGAACGATGAAACAATATAAACTAGCTGCCGTTTTTGCGCTTATAGCTTTCGCTTCTTTAACATGGTCTTTTAAAGAGGACTTGTTTCAGGTATCTAAAAATCTGGACATCTTTGCGTCTTTATATAAAGAGATTAACATCAATTATGTAGAGGAAACCAATCCATCTGACCTTATGCGAAACAGCATCGATGCGATGTTGGAGAATCTTGATCCTTACACTGAATACATCCCGGAATCTGAAATTGAAGATTATAAATTAAAGTATGTGAGTACGCAATACGGTGGTATTGGTGCCAGCACGGTTTCTATTGAAGGTAAGTTGTTTGTAAATGAAGTGGTTGAAGGATATCCGGCAGATAAGCAGGATGTAAAGCCAGGAGATCAGTTGGTAAAGATAAATGGCAATGAGGTAAAGGGGAAAGACCGTAATCAGATAAGCCAATTGTTACGTGGCCCCAAAGGGTCTACAGTAGATATGTTGATTATAAGAGACGGTTCTGTAATCACTAAGAAGCTGGTGCGTGATGAGATTAAGCAACCTAATGTGCCTTATTCGGGTATGACGGAAGATAATATTGCCTACATCCGTTTAGATAAGTTTCTTGAAAATTCTGCTCAGGAGGTAAAGGACGCCGCAATTGCCCTGAATAAGCAGCAGCCAAAGGGAATGATCCTTGACTTAAGATACAACGGTGGAGGTATTTTACAGGAAGCCGTTAAAATAGTTAACCTTTTTGTAAACAGAGATGTGTTGGTGGTAACCCAAAAGGGTAGGAATCCGCAAAAAACCATTGTTTATAAAACAATGACTGAGCCTTTATTGCTGAAGATGCCATTGGTAGTGCTTGTTGGTGGTTCCTCAGCTTCTGCTTCAGAGATTGTTGCAGGATCATTGCAGGATCTCGACAGAGCAATTATTGTTGGCCAGCGAAGCTTTGGTAAAGGGTTGGTACAACAAACCTTTAATTTGCCTTACAATAGCCTGGTTAAGGTTACGGTGGCTAAGTACTATACGCCATCTGGTCGCTGTATTCAGGCGCTTGATTATGCGCATAAAGATGCAAACGGGAAAACACTGAAGTTTGCAGATTCGTTATCTCATAAGTTTAATACCAGTGCGGGCAGAAGCGTTTATGATGGAAACGGAGTATATCCGGATGTGGTAGTGAACTCGAGCAGACCAAGCCCTATTACCATGTCAATTATGAGCAAGAATCTGTTTTTTGATTATGCTAATGATTATAAAAAGAAAAATAAAACTATTGCTCCTGCTGGTAACTTTCAATTGACAGATAACGATTACAATCAATTTGTAGCCTCATTAGCGGGTAAAGATTATTCGTATGCTTCACGTACTGAACGTTTATTGTCTGATTTGCGAGATGAGGCAGAAAAAGAGAATAAATTGGGCGTTGTTAAGGTAGATCTGGATGATTTAAAGGACAAGATGCTTGGTGCTAAGAAAACAGATCTTATCACTTATAAAGCCGAAATAAAACGTGTTTTAGAAACACAGATCGTAAGCCGTTATTATTACGAGAAGGGAAAGGTTATTCAGGCATTCCAATACGACAAGGAGCTTCAGGCAGCTAAGGCGCTTTTGGGTAGTTCCACTAAAATGCTAGCGGTATTAAAAGGTGAGGGTGAATATAAAACTATAGGCAGCCCCACCAAAACGATTGCAGCAATAACAACAGCAGAAAACTAAAGACCTTTTTTATTCAGCGTGATGTAGTTTAACAACTAAACCATCCATAGCAGGATTTAGCTGAAGCTGGCAGGCAAGTCTTGAATTTGGAAGTACATCTGGTAAAGTATCAAGCATTGCATACTCGTCATCTGTCATTTCATTCAGCTTTTCTTCTCCTTCAAGTACATCTACACAGCAGGTAGCACATAAGGCCATTCCGCCGCAGGTTGCAAGAATATCATATTCGCAGGCTTTAAGGTACTCCATTAAGCTTAATCCCATATCTACAGGGGCTTCAAGAGTAGTTAAGCTGCCATCAGGGTTTTGTACGTGTAGGGTAATGTTATTGTCTTCCATGCTTAAAATTCTGATACGCCGTTTACAGTGGTGTATTTCATGGTGTATTTAACACCTGGGTTCATGTATTGGTATGCACTATGGCTCATTAAAGCAGCTTCGTGAAATCCACAAAGGATCAGTTTTAATTTGTTAGTGTAAGTATTGATATCACCAATAGCATAAATGCCTGGTATGTTTGTTGAATAATCGTCGGTATTAACTTCTATAGCGCTTTTGTTGATGTTTAAGTTCCATTGCTCAATAGGGCCTAACTTAGGGCTTAAACCGAATAAAGGAATTAAATGGTCTGCAGCTACTGCGGTAGTTTCAAGGCTCTTATTGTGAATAAGCTCTACCGTTTCCAGTTTTCCGTTTCCAGATACTGAATTTAGATTGCTGTTTAAAACAAGGTTTATACGGCCGCTTTCGGCTAATGCCATTACTTTGTTTACTGAATCTGGTGCGCCACGGAAGCTTTCGCTGCGGTGTACCAAAGTTAATTCATCTACGATGTCGGCTAAAAATATGGTCCAGTCAAGGGCAGAGTCACCACCACCTGCAATCACCATTTTCTGACCACGGTATTGCTCCGGATCAAGAATCATGTAGTTAACACCTCTTCCGTTTTCGAATTGTTCTAAACCAGATACAGCCGGTTTACGAGGCTCAAAGCAACCTAAACCTCCCGCAATTACCACAACTTTAGATTCTATAATAGTACCCATGTTTGTAGTAAGTACAAAATCACCTTCTCCACGTTTCTCTAAGCCTTCTATACGCTCGCCTAAAGTGAAACCAGGGTGGAAAGGTTTTCCCTGCTCCATCAGGTTATCTATAAGCTCCTGAGCCAATACTGTTGGGTAGCCCGGGATGTCGTATATAGGTTTTTTAGGATATATTTCAGACAATTGGCCACCCACCTGCGGTAAATAATCAATTAAATGGCAGCGCATTTTTAATAGTCCTGCTTCAAAAATTGCAAATAAACCTACGGGTCCGGCGCCAATTATGGCTATATCAGTAGAAATCATGTGTTTAAAATTTGTGCGAATTTACAAACTTTTGTTATAATATCGATGCTATTTATAAATAATCTAGATACTCCGTAGAACTTATGACAACAAACTGAGCTAATATTTTACTTATCTTTGTTTTATTGATGAATAAGAACATATATTTTGCCTCTGATTTTCATTTAGGCTCTCCGGATTTTTTTGAAAGTCGTAAGCGGGAAGATCGCATTCTTCGTTGGTTAAACGCCATTGAGCCCACATGTAGTGAACTTTTCCTGATGGGAGATGTTTTTGATTTCTGGTTTGAATATAGTACTGTAGTACCTAAAGGGTTTATTCGCCTGCAGGGAAAGCTGGCGGCTATGACAGACGCAGGGATTAAGATCTATTTTTTTAAGGGCAACCATGATATGTGGGTTAACGACTATTTCACAAAGGAAATGGGGATTGAAATTATAAGTGACGAACTTGTAATTGAAAGAAATGGGAAAACGTTCTTTTTACATCATGGTGACGGATTAGGACCTGGCGACAGGAAATATAAGATGCTGAGAAAAATCTTTAGAAATCCGGTGTGCCGCTGGCTCTTTTCAATGGTTCCACCAAGAATTGGAATGGGAATAGCAAACGGTTGGTCTAGAAGCAGCAGGGCAGCCAGTAGCAAAGTGGAAGTTTTTGAAGGCATTGAAAATGAATGGCTGGCCATATATGCTAAAGAGCAAATGGTAAAACAGCACTATGATTTTTTTGTTTTTGGGCATAGACACTTGCCTTTAGATTTGGATTTAGGTGGCGGAACTAAGTATGTGAACCTGGGCGAATGGATTACCTATAATTCATATGCGGTTTTTGATGGCGATGTGCTGAGCCTTAAATATTTTCCTGATAAAAATTTATAGTGTCGTTAACTGAAAAAGCCGTATTTTTGCTGCCCGAATAAAAAATCGTTATCTGGATAAAAGATGCTGTTAACAAACAGGTTGTGTTATTTGTTGCTAACGGTACAATTATAAAGTTTCTGAAATAAAAGAATATGTTAGAGAAATTAGAAGCAATTAAACTGCGTTGGGAAGATGTTGAGGAGCAGTTAAGTAATCCTGATACCATGCAGGATATGAAGCGTTTTGCAGCTTTAAATAAAGAGTATAAAGATTTAGGTAAAATTGTAGAAGAGTATAAAGTCTACAAGAATGTAATGAGCAACATCGAGGCAAATAAAGAGATCTTGAGTACAGAGAAAGATCCTGAGATGCGTGAGATGGCTAAAGAAGAGCTTGACTTGTTACTGGTACAACAGGAAGAATTAGAAGAGAAAGTTCGTTTGATGCTTATTCCTGTGGATCCTGAGGATGCAAAGAATGCGGTGTTTGAGATTAGAGGTGGTACAGGTGGTGATGAAGCAGCTTTGTTTGCCGGCGACTTATATAGAATGTATAGCCGTTTCTTTGAACAAAAGGGATGGAAAGTAGAAACAGTAGATGTAACCGAGGGTACTGCTGGTGGATACAAAGAGGTGATCCTGAAAGTAAGTGGAGAAGATGTTTATGGACAGTTAAAGTATGAGTCTGGAGTACACAGGGTTCAGCGTGTGCCGGATACAGAGACTCAGGGACGGGTTCATACGTCGGCTGCATCCGTAGCTGTTTTGCCTGAGGCTGAGGAGATAGATCTTTACATTAATCCGGCAGATATTGATTTGCAAACCTCCAGATCCGGTGGTGCGGGTGGACAGAACGTAAATAAGGTTGAAACTAAGGTTCAGTTAACGCATAGGCCTTCCGGTATTGTAGTAGTTTGTCAGCAGGAACGTTCTCAGCTAGGAAACAGAGTTATTGCAATGGAGATGCTTCGTAGTAAGTTATACGATATTGAATTGCAGAAGAAGAATGGTGATATTGCCGCCAGACGTAAGACTATGGTTTCCACTGGTGACCGCTCAGCGAAGATCAGAACGTACAACTATCCGCAGGGAAGGGTAACGGATCACCGCATCGGTTTAACGCTTTATAACCTAAACGGAGTGATGGATGGAGGTGTTCAGGAGCTAATTGATGCGTTGCAGTTCGCCGAGAATGCAGAGAAAATGAAAGAGGGATCTGTGATCTAAAAAATAATTATCAGAGAATTAAGGAGTTATAACTATTTTAAAATAAATGTTGCAAAGTTAAATAAAGGCGCTATATTTGCAATCCCGAAACGAAACAACGAAACGAAAATAGGGAAAACGGACCGGTAGTTCAGCTGGTTAGAATGCCGCCCTGTCACGGCGGAGGTCGCGGGTTCGAGTCCCGTCCGGTCCGCTAAAGGTAGCAATGCCAAACTAAAGCCTTCAAATTATACGTTTGAAGGCTTTTTTGTGTTTTTCTATATTTTTAGATTTGGTGTATCTTTAAAAGTCATCTTTTGAATCCTTAATCAAAACAATAAATGGAGAGCTTGCTTAAAAAATATGATGCGCTTGTAGCAGAATACAGCAAAGTTATTATTGATAGCTTTAATCTCGAAGATTTTAAGGAATATAACGAAATATTGTTTTCTGCGCACAGCTGTGCAGTAGAGGGGAATACCTTTACCGTGGATGAAACACGCGAGCTTAAAGAAAAGGGCCTCAATTTAAAGTTAAACAACAGGTCTTTATATGAGGCATATGAAATCCTAGATCATTTTAAAGCCTATGAATTCGTATTTAACGACCTAAAACAGCCTTTAACCGAAAATTTGATCAAACAGGTACAAAGAATACTAACGGAAAATACCCTTAAATTTGCGAAGGGCCTTGAGCCAGGGGAATATACCAACACGCAAATGGCTGCAGGGGATACGGTTTTTGGAGATTTCAGGGTGAGTATTGCACGTATGCCATCATTGATCAGTTCCACAGAATTAGCTATGGAAAAGGCCGAATTACATCCGCTGGACATTAGCGCTAGGTTTCACCAGTTTTTTATTTATCTACATCCCTTTCCGGACGGAAACGGGAGAACTGGCCGTCTGATTTCAAACTTCATACTTGCAAAGTTCAATCTGCCGCATGTAATAATTGGAGCCGAAGAAAAGGCTGCTTATATTGAAGCTTTAAAACAATCTGCTAAACATAAAGATACCGGTATTTTAACTGTTTTTTTTGCTGAAACTTCTATGCAAAGAATGAAGAAGGAAATTGACCAAAAGAAAAATCTTACTCAAAACTTTGTCATGAACTTTAATCCGCCTAAAAAAGGGAGGAAGATGAGATAACATAAGCCTAACTAGACCCTATTATATCTCGCATTTATCTGCTCAGGATAACATGTAATCCTGACTTCAGCATAGTTTTTTGACAGATTTCTCAATCCATTGATCGATTTGGAATGGATGAGTATTGAGGACAATTCTTGGGAAATTTTATATACATCCTAACGTTTAGTATATTTGTTATATGGAAACGCTAATTATAAATATTCCTGACAAAAAAAGTACTTTGGTAAAATACTTAAAGGTTTAGGTGTAACCATTCAGGAAAATAATCAAGGTAAGAAATCTGCTTACAGGAAAAAATTGCTTAAAGCATCAACTTGGGCAGCAGAAGATTTGAAGAGTCTCGAAGACAGTTTTACATCAACAGGGTGCCACAAACGGCGGAAGACGGATATTTGGTATTGAGGTGATAATGTTGGTTAGTTTAAAATGACGTCTGCCAAATTGCCAGGATAAAAAAGATTATTGACCAATACTGAGTTCCCAATCCTTTTCCAAAACATTTTTGCCTTTTTTTTGCTAAAAGACTTAACTTAGAGTCAGCATAACGCGTTTTAAAATTATTAGTTAATCATCCCTAACTGCTAATATATGAAGATTCTAATTGCTGAAGACGATGAGCTTATGCTCAGGACTTTAGAATTCCGTTTAAAGAAAGATGGACATCAGCTCATCCTTGCCAGGGACGGCAGGGAAGCTTTGGAAAAAATAGATCAGTTCCTGCCTGAACTGGTAATTACGGATATCATGATGCCTTATCTTTCAGGCTTGGAGGTGGTGGCAGCGCTAAGAGAAAAAGATCAGACGCCTATTATTATGCTTTCTGCCATGGGACAGGAGGATATCGTTCTTGAAGCATTCCGCCTAGGTGCCGACGACTTTATTACCAAACCTTTCAGCCCCAATGAGTTGTCTGTGCGAATAAAAAGGTTTATGCTTGTTCATTCGAGATGATATTTTTTCAGGCGCTTTTATTGTTCTTTTTCGGTGCGGCAGTATTTCTGATTTTTTTCATGACCGCTTACCTGTTGATCCGGAAAAAATGGAGAAAAAAATATGCCAAATGGGACAGTATGATTGATTTACTGCTCAGAAAGGCAATTTTTTTCAATGAAAGCGGCAGTAGCGCTGACCAGCCGATACCGGTCACTCCGCGCCTGAGGGTGAATCTGGAGAATAGCAGATTTAGGGCCCAGCTGACCAAAAAGATTACTGCGGCAAAGAAAAATATGTCTGGTCAAGCTGGACAAAATATCAAAAAACTGTACCTGCAGCTGGACCTGGATACCCATGCCATTAAGCTAATTGAAACAGGTAAGTGGCACCTTATGGCTGTGGGGATCCAGCAGATTGGCACCATGGAACTCAAGGAGCACCTTGCCAGGATATACCGCTTCACCAACAATAAAAATGAACTGGTCCGGGCAGAAGCTCAGCTGGCCGTGCTGAATCTTTTTGGGTTTGAAGGGCTTCGGTTTCTGGATGTGATCACTTATCAGCTCTCGGAGTGGCAACAGATGAAATTATTAAAGGAGCTGTCTGTTATCCCTCATGTAAACCTTACCGGAATTGACAAATGGCTTAAATCTGAAAATGCCAGTGTTGTTGTATTTGCGCTGAAACTCGCCCGTAACTACCATCATTTTGAACTTTACCAAGAGATTGTTGCTTGCCTTGAACACCTCGAATCCAGTGTAAGGACTCAGGCGATATACACCCTGACGGAAATTTACAGTGAAGACACATCAAAAAAACTATTGGACAGGGTCCCGTTGGAAGAATATAATAACCAGCTGGCCATTTTGAAGGCTGTAAAAAAAATCGGTGATGAAGCTGATCTACCCCGATTACAAGGACTTTTAAATACAGAAGATCTTGAAATGAAACTCTCGGTTGTCCGAGCAATGGCAAGCCTCAGTCAATCCGGTATGGACTTATTGATGGCTTGGCCACAATCACAGTCCTACCCGTTGAAGGAAATAATTACTCAGGTTAAAAGTGAAATTAGAGTATGAGCTGGCAAACAATAGTGCTTGATTTTTTTACCTACGGACTGCTGATCTATTCCATCCTGCTGCTTTCCTGCTACATGTTCATTGGCGGTTATTCAATCGGCGAAATCCGTACTTACCTGCGTAAAAACAGTTTTACAGACTACCGCGTGCTGGCCAGTTCGACACAGGCCCCAAGTATCAGTATTCTTGCGCCTGCCTATAACGAAGGTGCAAATATCATTGAAAACGTAAGGTCTTTGTTGTCGATCAATTACAACAATTTGGAGGTGATTATCATTAACGACGGGAGCAAAGACGATTCTCTAGAGAAGCTGATCAGCGCCTACGACCTTTATAAGACGGATTTTTTTGTAAACAAAAGGATTCCCACCAAGGACGTGCTGGGTGTTTACAAAAGCAGAAAGGCAGTTTACAAGAAGCTGATCATTGTAGATAAGCAAAACGGGGGGAAGGCAGATGCCCTTAATGTGGGAGTCAACATCTCCCAAAATGATTATATCGTTTGTATTGACGTGGACTGTATCCTGGAGCAGGATGCCCTGCTGAAGCTGGCAAAACCTTTTCTGGAAGACAGCAAAATCAGGGTTATCGCCACGGGCGGAGTAATCCGAATCGCCAACAGCTGTATTGTCGAAAACGGGCGATTGGTAAAGGTTAATCTGCCCAAACAGTTTCTTCCTAGGGTGCAAACCCTGGAGTACATCAGAGCATTTTTATTGGGCAGGATGGCCTGGAGCCGTCTAAACGGCTTGCTATTGATTTCAGGTGCCTTCGGGGCATTCGATAGGGATATCGTCATCAAATGCGGCGGATATAATCACAATACCGTGGGGGAGGATATGGAGCTGGTGGTAAGGATGCGCAGGTATATGGAAGAGCAAAAAGTACCTTATAAGGTGAGTTTTATTCCTGATCCGCTTTGCTGGACCGAAGCACCTGCATCTTTTAAAATTCTTGGCAGGCAGAGAAACCGCTGGACAAGAGGAACCATAGAGACCCTGCAGCTCCATAAAGTGATGTTCTTTAACCCCAAATACGGACGACTGGGGATGATCAGTTATCCTTATTGGTTCTTTTTTGAGTTTTTAGCACCAATCGTGGAATTTCTGGGATTGCTGAGTTTTGTGATTTTCGTATTACTGGGCTTGATTCACTGGTCTTTTTTTATTGGTCTGCTGCTGTTTATATTCAGCTTCGGATTTCTTTATTCGGTGTTTGCCATTTTGATGGAAGTACTGACCTATAACCAGTATAAAAGCAGCAAAGATCTGCTGATGTTAATCATTACGGCATTTTTAGAGCCATTTATTTTTCATCCTTTTGTTGTATGGTCAGCTATTAAGGGGAATATTGATTTGCTGAGAAAGAAGAATTCCTGGGGTGAGATGACCAGGCAGGGTTTTACAAAAAAAACAGTTTAGACAATGATCGATCGATTTAAATCAGCAACATTGGTTTTTATACAGCTGGCCCTGGTCTTGCTTGCTGCCTTATTCTTGATACGCATTTTTGAGATTTTGTTAAATGGATTTACCCATGAGTTCCCGCAAAAGGGAGCATCCTTTGTTTTCTGGGCGCTGCTGGGAGATGTGGTTTTCTGGTTCAAAGGGCTTTTTCTGGAATATATCTTTTTTGTTCTGCTTGCCCAGAGCTCTTTAAAGTTGTCAAAAGTGCTGTTCAAAATCTTTATCATCCTGATGATCATCATTCAGATCGGCCTGGTTCAATATTTCAATACCTCTCTGGTGCCTCTGGGTGCTGATCTGTATGGATATTCCATTGCAGACATCAAACAGACCGTTGGCGCCTCCTCAGGACTGGGTATTCAGCTGGTTGTGAGTTTTATCCTGCTGGTGGCATTGGTACTTGTGGCTTTAAAATTCCTGCCTGGTAAAATACAGCTGCCCTTTTGGGCCGCGGTGATCTTCCCTGGATTATCCTTGTTCTTTTTAGTTACCGGTGTCTTGCAGCTGATGCGTGGCCGTCCGTTTCAATCTGATTTTGACAACAATCTGGTGCTCAATAAAACTGACTATTTTTTTGTAAGTTCTTACCTTCATTTTTATCCTCCGGACGAGGAATCCGATATTTATGCAGATGCTTATATTGGGGATTATGGGGACACAAAGACCGTCGGTACATCGTTTAAATATACCGGTGGTTCTGAATTCCCTTTCCTGCACGAAGTGTCCGATCAGGATGTGCTGAGCTCCTTTTTTAATTTATCCCCAAGCAGGCCCAATATTGTTATCATTTTGGTAGAGGGGTTGGGTAGGGCATTCACTAATGAAGGGGCCTACCTGGGTAATTTTACCCCCTTTTTGGATTCCCTGTCCGGTAAAAGTCTATATTGGAAGAATTTCTTAAGTGAAGGCGGGCGTACCTTTGCTGTGCTGCCCTCTTTAATGGCCTCGCTGCCGTTTTCAAAAAATGGTTTTCTGGAACTTGGAGATAAAATGCCGCCACATGCCTCATTATATAGCCTGCTGAAGTTTAACGGCTATACTACTTCATTTTATTACGGGGGTGATGCGAGTTTCGATAACATGTCTCTATTTTTAAAGAAGAATCATGTTGATGAGCTCAGGGACATTCAATCCTTCCCCGGGGGATATGTGAAACTCCCCGCTGTCAACGGCTTCACGTGGGGCTACAATGACAAGGAGCTTTTCAGACATTATTTGGCAACCAGGGCCGATGAGGAATCAAAATCCCCGGAACTTAATGTGATCCTCACTGTCGCCAGTCATAATCCTTTTCTGGTCAATGATCAGCCTGAATATGTTAGTAAGTTTGAGCAGCGTATGGATGAGCTGGGTTTTGAGAATCCAAAAAAGGACACCTATAGGAATTACAAGCTGCAGTATTCTTCCATTATGTATACTGACGACGCACTCAGAAGCTTTTTTCAGGAGTGCAAAAAGCGTAAAGATTTTGCAAATACGATCTTTGTCATTACAGGTGATCATAGAATGCCCGAAATCCCCATGAGCAGCAAAATTGACAGGTATCATGTCCCGCTGATCATTTATTCACCCCTATTAAAGCGGAATGCACAGTTTGCATCCGTTTCCACACATTTTGATATCGTCCCAAGTCTGCTGAGCTTCCTTAAGGCCAGTTATAAACTTAAGGTGCCAGATCAGGCGAGCTGGATGGGAGAGGGCCTCGATACTGCAAGAAACTTCCGTAACGTTCATCAGTATCCCCTTATCCAGACCAAGACAGATATTATCGACTTCATCATGGGCGAGTACCACCTCAACGGAAGCTCACTTTACAAGATGGGCCCGGATCTGCAAGAGGAGTCGGTAGAGGATCAGCCCATTTATAAACGGCTAAAGAACGCCTTTGATCACTTTAAGCGGAGAAATGCTGGCATTGGAAACCGCGCAGGCATTTTACCAGATTCGGTGTTGAACAAGTACGGCCCAACTAAGCATTAATTACTTTTTGAATTTTTTTTCTTCCTTCAGTATTTGGCTGACCATGGGCCGGTAAAAGTTCCAGAAAAAACTGGCACGTTCCATCGGATCGCTTGTGTTATAGAACATCCATTTAAACAAACTGATACCTTTAAAATAGGAAGTACCCATGGTGATGGGATTGTCACAGAAATCACCAGAGAAGTAATAGAACCGATAATCTTCATGCTTATGCATAATTACAGCAGGGAAAACCCTGGGCAGCTGATGGGCTGCCAGCAGCTCACGGCCTTTCGCATTTACATCCAGGGTAAAGCTGGCAACCTGGGTATTGGTCTTAAGATCGGGCTGGATCACATCAAACCAGAACGCATACTTAATTTTGCTTGGAAGACCAAAATTCTGCTGCCCGTATGGACTGCTGGTAATATGGGGCACGGGATCATCCAGTTCAGTGCTGTCCTGGAGAATGACTACCTGATCTTTATCGTTTACAAAGGCAACTCCTGCTTTTGTAAATGGCCACTGATTGTTGTTGTCCCTTTTGTAATTGCGGATTAACCATCTTGGTAGTTCCTTGTTTTTTGTACTGTCAAGGTTGTCAAAAAAGCGTCCGGTCCAGCCTGTCCAGCGCATGGCAAACAGCTTTTCGAACCTCAGGCGGGTATCCAGGTGTGTAGGACTTCCAATGCTATTGAATTCGGTAATGATCAGTTTGCCTTTGGCTTTCATCAGCCTCAGTAGTTCAATGTCCTGGCTGCTCATTCCTCCGTAAATCATGCCGGAGCGCTCGGTATTATTCTTTTGGCTATACCACTCATTGTTGTAAATGCCATAGGTATCTGTAAAATACACCATGTCCGCATCCTCACTCAGCTGTTTCAACTGATCAGGATTAAATCGTTCCAAGCCTTTTAAGCGGAAGTTCTCCTTGTCCAGGGGGAAAAAACCGAAATAGTCCTTTGCAATCTGATAAGACTTGGTACTGGTTTTGGTGAATTTCTGGTGGTTCAGGATCCAGGTTAAGGAAATGTGTTCCTGGCCACGGGTGGTCAGGACCGTTTTGTCGATTATTGCCGCCACCATTTTTGTTTTAGGCGTGCAAAGCCAGAGCAGCCACATCAGTAAGGGGATTGCCGCAATAACAGCCAGTAGGGTCAGTATTTTTCTCCTTTTTGACATCACTAAAAGCGTCTGATGTATCCCAGACCAAGGTCAATCTGTGTTCCTCTGGTATCCAATTTATATTCCTGATTGTCAACTCCCAGGTTAACGATTAGAATATTCAGGGACTTGAACGCGCGCCTGTATCCCAGAGTGATGTTGTTTGACCTTAGCTTATAGTTTGCATTGCCAATCAGCACATTGTTTTGCGGATCATCAGGAGAAAGACCTGTGCCCAGCCGTAAACTGAAGTAATCATCTGCACCGCCATAGTAATACCTGCTTGTTAAGGCAAACGACTGGGAAACCTCATTATTTGAAGGGGTGAGAAAAGTCCGGAAATTGAACCAGAAGCTTTTGTAATATTTACCAACAGAGGCGGTATAGATCCAGGTAGATTCACCAAAGGTAAGGTACCTGAATCCGGCTTCTACTTCAAAACTTGCAGGCAAATTGGCATACAATGAAAAACCTGCCCGGTACTGGGGGAACACCCCGACATTATTGGAATATCCTCCGCTGATGTAAGCCTGAAAGGTATTGGAAATGCGAGGGTAGGCGTCAATCTCGAATTGAACCCCATTGTTTTTGAACCTGTTGGCGTAATTTATACGACCAATGACCGAGCCCAGGGCAGTTTGATGGCTGTAGTCCACACTTACCAGGTGCCAGGGATCATCAAATTGTTTATCGAAATAGATAAAGTCGTAGTTGACCCCGATTTTGTTTTTTGAGGAATTCTCCCTTACCCTGGCCGCAAGTGTTCTTGCTTCAGTCATGTTTGGATCGGCCTTGATTACCTTTTCTATCTCTATATTGGCCTCAGGCCATCTCTTCAGGTCATTCAAGACCTTTGCCTTCAGCAGCAACAGATCACTGGCATCGCTATGATGCTTCAACCCGGAGTTTACATGTTCAAGTGCCTTTTCAGAATTGCCTTCCCAAAATTCCAGGCTGGCAAAAGCCAGTGACGCATCCGCATTATCTGGTTGTTTATTTAAAACCTGACTAAATGCCTGTCTGGCACTATCTGGTTGTTTATTCCAGGTATAAACTCTGCCAAGAAATATCCTGATATCTGCATAATCGGGACTTTTTGAAAGGGCCTGCTTACTTAGCGAAATTGCCTTGGGGTAATCTTTTTGATCAAATGCCGCGCTGCGTGCTTTGGTAAACAATTCATCAGAACCGATATTCTGATCCTGAGCTTGCAGGAATTGGAAAGAAAAAAACAGAAGTGTTAAGGGCAAATGAAATTTTAAGCGCATGATTCATTACATTAGGGTGATACCCTAAAGATAATAAATTATAAATTACTCAAAGGGAGTTCCACTTTAAAAGTAGTCCCCTGACCAATCTGAGAGTGAATTCCCAATCGCCCGTTGAGTTTTTCAATCAGGTGTTTTACCAATGAAAGACCGAATCCATATCCCTTTTCCCCGCCTGTCCCCGCCGTGGTATGGCTGTCTCCCCTGAGGATCCGGGTGATCTCTTCTTCGGTTAAACCAACTCCGGTATCTGAAACTGCAATATTCAGGTTATTTTGATCAGATTTGACAATCAAATCCAGATCTACCAGGATCCTTCCTTTATTTGGCGTAAATTTTATTGCATTGGAGATCAGATTGCCTGTAATTTGTAGAAGCTTGTTTTTGGAAAAGGGGATGTACTGGGTGTCCTGATTGACACTGACCTGCAACTGTAGTTGTTTGGTGACGGCCTGAGGGTCGTACAGCTGTTTCAGCTTATCACGAAAGCTGTTGAGATTCAAATGCTGGCTACTGAGCTGTTTGGTTTCATGCTCCTGGCTGAGAATTTCGTCAGCAAGATCCAGGATGGATTTGCTGCCTGTGTGGATCAGGTTAATAAAATCGATCACCTGGTCAATATGGGCAGTTTTGCCTTGTTCAGCTATGATCTGCGATAAGCCGATTATGCCCGCAAGAGGCCCCCTGATGTCGTGGGCAACTTTTTTCCTGGATTCATCAGCCTGTTTAACCTGATCACGTAATTCATCCATAGCCTTATAAGCCTTCAGCCTGTTGACTATTTCTGCTGCAATGATCTTCAGCAGTTCTATTTTTTCCGGGTTAAGTGTCTTAAGTCTTGTATCCAGAACGCAAAGTGCACCAATATTCAGACCCTGTTGATCCTTCAATGGGACGCCGAAATAATACCGTAAGGATAAAGGGGCCTCTACGTATTTGTTTTTGTTAAACCTTACATCTTTGGAAAGATCCTTTACTTCAAATTGATCGTCGTTCATGATTGTATACTGGCAGACAGATTCCTCTCTTGTCGTCTGATCCACCTCAATTCCATGGTTTGCAAGTGTCCATTGTGTATAGGAATCAATTAGATTGATCAGGGAGATTTCTGTGCCTGCTATTTTGGCGGCTAGGCGGGTGAGATCTTTAAAGTTTTCAGATAAACTGCTGTAGTCAATATCGAGTTCAGCTAGACGGATGAGTCTTGCCATTTCGTTTTCAGGTATAGGATGATTATTTTGGCGCATAGCTTGTTGACAATTGCCGAAGGTTTAATATAATACCGGTATGCGTATAACCAACAATGTGCCAGAATTTTTGAAAAAGCAATGAAGAGATATGATGTTACCAAAGCACTGGAACCTTTCAAATGCTGTTAATGTGCAATTCGTTTTCACTGCGGCTATAGGCAACAGGTTGATTTCCTATTTTAGTAGAATAGCGGTTGCCGTTATATGGTAATTTGAAATCGTGAGTAATTCAGGGAGTTTTCATTGTGGGGCTTGTAAAATATTGATTTAAAGGTTGTTTTGGGCTTGGGTGAGTTCCGTCCGGCCCGTAAAAGCCACTCAATCGAGTGGCTTTTTTGTTTTTTCCAAGAATTCCGCGTGCGCCCAAAAGAATCCAAAAATAATGGATCAAGCGACATTTCTCAACAACATCTATATTTAAATAAATTGAATCCAGGTTTGTATGTTTTTTAAAAATACTGACTCTAAGGTTATTGTGATTTTACCCTTGATAGTTTAGAATATTTTTTATAATCTTGAGGAGAGAGCGTTAATTTAGGAGGCGGCGACTGTCCATTAATTTAGGCAGCGCCGCTTCTTTTTTCATTAAAGGAGCTCTAAAAGATCATTGTTGAAAGAAAACCTTATAAATGAATGATTGTAGAACACTTTCAGACGCTGAGCTTGTAGATCTCCTGAGGGCAGGGGACCATCATTCATTTACCGAGATTTATAAGCGGTACAATAGCCTGCTTTACATCTATGCGTATAAAAAGCTTCAGGACAGCGAAAGTGCCAAAGATATTATCCAGGAGATATATGTTCATTTATGGAATTCCAGGAGTAATTTAAATATTCAGACTACACTTTCTGGCTACCTTTACAAGGCTGTTTTAAATCGTGTACTTAATGTTTTTCGGCATGTGGCCATCACTCAGGAATACATCTCATCATTCAAAGAAGTTACAGACAATGCAGCTGCTCAAACGGACTATCGCATTAGGGAAAAAGATCTTAAATCATTAATTGAAAAAGAGATCAACAACCTGCCGGAAAAAATGCGCGAAATATTTCAATTGAGACGCCAGGAATATTTAAGTAACAAAGAAATAGCAGATCGCTTAAATATCTCCGAACATACGGTAGCTACTCAAATTAAAAGGGCGTTGAAAACACTTCGGGGAAAACTTGGACTGTTCCTTTTTATATATGCTTTTTTAACAGGGATGTTGAAATAATATTTTTTTTCCCTTCGTGTACCCGATTCCTAATTCTGAGGTGTCTTTGTTATGATTATCTTAAAAAACGCATAGGGTAGATTATGAACGATGAACAAGTAAAGGACTTATTGGAGAGATTTCAGGCCGGGACATGCTCCGATCGGGAACTTGAAAAAGTACGTTACTGGCTGCACAAATTCCGTGAGGATGAGCAGTCTGATTTGTCACAGATTGATCTGGAAACTATCGATGATCAGATGTGGCAACCTATTCTAAAAGCTACTAAGCCAGAAACGGCCAGAATGATAAGCTGGCCATTAGGGGTTGCAGTTTCAGCAGCATCGATCATCGTCCTGGGTGTTTTTATTTATTTCTTCACTAAAGATACTTCGAATAAAACATATGTAAATGACATTGATCCGGGAAAGAATACCGCCGTACTCATTTTGAGCGATGGTAAAAAGATCAATTTGTTAAATGCTAAAATTGGTTTGCTGGCCCTACAATCTACCACTCAAATTACAAAAACCAAGGAAGGAGAAATTATTTATACCTCTCGACATGAGCTGCCCCCGTTACAGAACGGGGGCAAAAGCTCATATTCTGAAATTTCAAATACCATTCGAACGCCACGTGGCGGACAATATAAGCTCTCGTTGCCGGACGGCACGAAAGTATGGCTAAACGCCGCTTCATCTCTAACATATCCGATTTCTTTTCGTTGGCTTAAAGAGCGTAGAATAGAGCTGAACGGCGAAGCCTACTTTGAAGTTGCTAAAGATAAATTGCATCCATTTTTAGTACAAAGTAAAACACAAACTGTAAAAGTACTTGGAACACGTTTTAATATCAGCGCCTATTCTGATGACCAGTTTACAAATACAACGTTGCTTGAAGGTAGTGTTCAGGTTAACCAGATTACACTTAAACCCGGACAACAGGCTGTGAATTCAGGAACGGCGATTAAAGTGAATGTTGTGGACCCCAATGATGTTATTGCCTGGAAAGAAGGAGAATTTTCTTTTAGAAACGAACCTCTTCAAAATATCATGAAGAAAATATCAAGATGGTACAACATGGATGTTGTTTATCAAAATAAAGAAGCCGGCAAACAGATTTTTGGCGGTACCATATCCAAATATGGAAAAATCTCACAGATACTTCACGTCCTGGAGTTAACTGGTGATGTAAAATTCAGGGTAGAAGGAAAAACAATCATCGTGTTATAGTGTCTACTATCAGCGAGATGTACAATCGTTACAGCCAATTTAGTTATAGGGTATAATTAGCCGTTATTTGGTTTTTTAAGCTTTCATGAATGTCTATAAATCCCGTGTTTTTACTTAACATCACTTATTCTCTCGTTTGTTTGGAAGTTCTCAGGTTTCTAGGACGAGATTCTTAAGTGCTAAATGCTTCACATATTTTGAAGATTCGGCAAAAATATAGTATTTAGCTTTTACATATCTTTTTAGTTTTATCAAATATACTATGCTACTGTTCTAAGAACAATAGTTTCTATAAAATTAATTTAAATAGTTTATTTTAAAATTTTGAGTTAAAAATCAAAATTTTGATGATTCTGAGTTCAAAAAAATATTTCTGTCTTCCTTATGAAATTTGATGTTTATCCACATCATAACTAAAAGACAGAACTATGGCAACCTTAAGCATTCCTCAAAATGGCGAGGCCTTAAAAGGAAAAAACAGAACCCGAAAAGCAGTTCCCTCCGTAGACCTTACCGCAATGGTAGATCTGGCATTTCTTTTAATAACCTTTTTCATGCTCACAACTTCCTTATCTAAGTCGCAGGCCATGGATATAGCCAAGCCGATTATCGATATCCCTGATCAGCCTTATCCTGCGTCAAGAACGCTAACGGTTCTTTTGGGTAAGGATAATAGCATTGTCTGGTATAAAGGTGAGACGAAGAAAGCAACTCCACATCGTGTAAGTTTTAAAATGATAGGCAGTGTTTTAGCTCAAAATAAAAAGGAAATAGCAAAGTTGCATGAAAATGATCCGGCCAAGTTTATGATAGTTATTATTAAACCCACCGAAGGATCTACATATAAGAATTTTGTAGACGTACTGGATGAAATGAGTATCGCAGATGTGAAATCTTATCTGATTGATGACAATAGTCTGGCCAGTCAGGAACAAGGATTTATAGAAAGGTAACCGTTCTAAGGTTAAAAATACCGATATGACTCGGCTGCTACTTTTTGGTATTCATTCCGGTATTGATTAGGTTGTTTTCCTATAACTTTTTTAAATTGTTTATTAAAGTTAGAGAGCGTTTGAAAGCCGCATTCGTAACCAATCTGATCAATATTCATTTTTCCTTCCTTGAGTAATTTGCAGGCAGATTCAATTCGGATCTCTTTAAGAAAATCTGAAAATGATTTATTCACACGCGCCTTAAAATATCTGCTAAAGGATGTACGGGTCATATTTATTAAGGAGGCAACCTCCTCCGCACTAATGGTATGTTTGAAATTCCTCATTACGTGCCCATATACCTTGTTCATTCTGGTAGTCTCCGCTTCAGTATTAGATGAAATCAAATAATTATGGGTAACAAAATGATAGTCGTTTGATTTAGCAAGTACATTTAATATTTTAAGCAATTGAATAACGCCATCCATGCCATCTAATTCTAACAGCTCACGCATCATTTTACTTACAACAACCTTTGTTTTCCCAATAATTTCTAGTCCCCGTTCAGATTTTTGAAATAGCCTGTCGATTTGGCCCATTTCATCTTTTAACCGCAATGCTTCTCCAAAAAAATCTTTATGGAAGTATACCACAATAACCCTGGTTGATAGTGTACTGTCCTTTTCGAAATATTTGTTTTCATTTCTCCATACATGGGGAAGGTGCGGACCAATAAGTACCATATCCATAGCCTTAAATGAGGTGATGTTATTACCTACAAAACGGCTTCCTTCGCCTTCCAGAACACAGTTTAATTGAAATTCGGGATGTGAGTGAAACGTAGGATCAAAGTAGGGGGCATAAATTTCTTTAACCACATACACTTTAGATTGTGAAATAGGCGATTTGGGAATAACGTGCGTCATTTTATTAAAATTATCTTAAATATTGGCTATATGGAAATTTTAGGATACAATATAGTCATTATTAGATAACAAGTGCCAATGATTCCAGCGCAATAAAATTTAAACTTGTATTAACCAAAACCAAATATAGACGATTGTAAAATAGAACGACGCGATTCCGGAATCCCGCAACTATCTAGAAAATCAGAACATGACGCCATAAGTTAATTTATGGGCGCGGTAATTTTTATTAGTCATTAATTAAAGAAAGGAGATAAGCCATAGTAGTATGAGCATTAAATATGTCGATTTCAGTTATTTAACCTAAACTTAATCAAACTTAATATAAGATGAAAAAATTAATACTCAAGAGATTTGTTCTATTTGAGCAAGCTTTGCTAAGAAAACATTATCATGTTTTTCTTTTACTGATTACCCTTGTTTTATTGTCCCAGGAGTCTGTGCATGCACAACAAAAGACCATTACTGGTACCGTAACTTTTCAACAAAAACCACTAACCGGGGTGAGCGTTAAGTTAAAAGGGGCCAATACAGGTATGAGTACAAATGAACAGGGCAAGTACACCGTTTCCTTACCAACGGGAAGAGGCGTATTGGTATTCACCTATATCGGATTTCTTACAAAAGAAGTTATCGTGGAGGGTAGCACCACAATTAACGTAGAATTGGAAGAGGATAAACAACAGTTAACCGAAGTTGTTGTAACGGGATATGGCACCCAAAAAAGAGAATCAATAACAGGAGCCATTTCAACGGTTACCAGTAAAGATCTGGAAAAAGTACATGGCGGATCGCAAGTAAGTACAGGATTGGCTGGGAAATTACCGGGTGTTACCTTTCGTATGCCTGATGGTAGACCAGGAGGTGGGGCTACCATTCAGGTAAGAAACATGGGGAATCCATTGTTTGTAATTGATGGGATCCAGCAGGATAAACGACAGTTCGACAATCTTGCGCCAAGTGATATAGAAAGCATTACCGTTTTAAAGGATGCTTCTGCAGCTGTTTATGGTGTACGTGCTGCGAATGGTGTAGTGGTTGTTACCACAAAAAGAGGAAGCAGAGGGGAAAAGAATGTAATAAATATCGATACCTATGCCGGCTTTCAGAATTGGAGCAGGTTTCCTGATGTAGTGAACGATTCATACGAATGGTATTTAGGCAAAGCTGATGCGGAGATGAACAACGGAGGGACAACTACCGTTACCAAAGAGGAATTAGCCAAATACAAGGAAGGCACCGCTCCGGGTTATCAAAGTTTTAACTGGAAAGACTTTATTGTACAGAAAAATGCGCCGTTGTATCAGCAGGCTATTAATGCTACAGGTGGTTCTGATAGAATAAACTATTATTTTTCTGGTACAAATATGTTCCAATATTCTGTATTAGGACGCGAGTTTACATATGGGCGTAAAAACATCAATGCCAATATGGATGCCAATATTACAGATAGGTTAAAGGTTGGGATTGGGATAAATGGATGGAACGAAGTGAGAGATAATCCCGGAATACCCGGAGGTGATGACTATAATTTACCAAGAGCTGCCATCTTATGGAACAGGCCCTGGGAACGTCCGTATGCCAATGACAATCCGGATTATATAAATGATATTGGCCACAATGAATCCAATTGGGCTTATAACAATAAGAAATACGGTGGATATTCGAATGATAGAAGACGTTACGGATCGGCCAGGTTTAATGCCCAATATCAAATCCCATACATAAAGGGACTTGTTGCACAGGGATCTTATTCTTACGGACTCGAAGATCGCCTGCACGATGGTCATGAGTATACTTACAAAACGTATACCTATAATCCTACCGACGATACTTATAAAGCAACCGGAGGTAGTATCAATCCATGGCGGGAGCGTAGGACTCAGAAGATAGAAAAGAATAACTATCAGGTTGGATTAAACTACAACAATACGTTTGGTAAACATACAGTAGGAGGGCTTCTCATTTCTGAAAGATATGATGTAAGGGACAAAGAAGTATTTGTTCATGCCGTGCCAGCAACAAATGTGCTTCCGCTTATCTATTTTAACACTACGGATACTTACAATGATCGCGATGATCAGCAAGCCCGTATCGGATACATTGGAAAGATAAACTACAATTATGCGAATAAGTACTACCTGGAGTTTTCAGGCAGGAGGGACGCTTCATGGAAATTTGCTCCGGATAAAAGAGTAGGATTTTTCCCTTCTGTATCTGGTGGATGGAGAATTACTGAAGAGAAATTCATGAAATCACTGTTAGGTGAAAACAGTAAGCTGAACGATTTGAAAATCCGTGCTTCTTACGGTGTACTTGGAGATGATGATAACGGGATATTACCAACTGATTATCTTGCCGGCTATAATTATAATCAGAATGGCTATGGCATTCTTGATGGAAATCCAATTATAGGTTCAAGAGATAAAGGTAAGCCCATCTTAAATATTTCCTGGTTTAAAAGTAAGATCCTGGACATAGGTGCCGATTTTACCATGTTTAACAATAAATTGATTGGAAGTGTCGACTATTTTAAAAGATTGCGAACAGGACTTAGAGGCACCAAATATGATATCGTTTTACCTAGCGAGATTGGCTTTAACCTAAGCGACGAAAATATAAATAAAGACGAGCAGGCCGGGGGTGAGATTTCACTTGCTTACAATGGATCGGCTGGTGCAGTTACTTTTAGCGTTGGTGGAAATGTTGGATACGCACGTAGTAAGTTCACCGCTTCTTACAAACCGATATTTTTTAACTCATGGGATCAGTACCGTAATTCTGCCGAGGGTAGATACAAGAACCTTTTTTGGGCATATGATGTAGTAGGCCAGTTTCAATCACAGGAAGAAATAAATAACTATCCGATAAATATTGACGGACAGGGTAATAAGACCCTATTACCGGGCGACTTGATTTATAAGGACCTTAATGGTGATGGAAAAATTGATGGATATGATGAGCGCCCGTTAGGTTATGGAAGAAGCGCCGACGGAACCAACCAGCCAATTATCAATGGTGGGTTTAATTTTAGCGTAGCATGGAAGGGATTTGATTTTGCTGCTGATTTTTCAATCGGATCTATGTACAGCTATAATCAGGAAAACGAAATCAGAAGAGGGTTTTCATATAATTCAGGTGCATTAAATACCATTTTAACTGACAGATGGAGAAGAGCTGATGCTTTTGATTTAAATAGTGAATGGATACCAGGTAAATATCCTGCATTAAGATTTAACGTCAATTCAGCCAGTTCGGTAAATAAAAACTCTATTTTTTGGTTGCATAATGTAACGGCCATTCGTGCCAGAACACTGGAGCTTGGTTATTCCTTACCTAAATCACTAATAGGAAAAATAAACATCCAAAAGGCACGCCTGTTTGTAAATGGCTATAACCTATTTTCTATTGATAACCTAAGCAAGTACAAGGTTGACTCGGAAGTTCAGGATACAAATGGTTTACAGTACCCACAAAATTCATTTGTTAACATGGGCATTAACCTCACTTTATAACAGTTTTTAATTGAACTAACATGAAAAATAAATTTATAATAGCAATAGCCACCTTATTCGTTTTTAGTTTGGGGTGCAAAAGCGATTCAGATTATTTGGATATAAAGCCTACTCAGGTATTAAGTCCTGAACTGGCCTTTAGTGACCCTACACAGGTGCTATCTATCCTGGCAGATCTTTACAATCGTCAGTACGATTATCCAAGGTTAACTGAGTGGGTTACTTTTGGTGACTTTAATGAGTCATTTTATTCTGAAAATGGACAATATAACAATTACCATGGTAACAGTACCTGGGGCTTTAGGGGATACAGAGGGCCAGATGTTGGCGGCAGGGCAACGTACTTCTGGACACCATGGGATTATACTTATATCCGCGAACTTAACTTGTTTATGGAGCGCTGTGCAACAGCTACTGCACTGGACGCAGCAACCAAGGCGTCTTATATTGCTGAAGCCAGGTTTTTAAGGGCAAGTTATTATTTCACCTTAACCCAGTATTATGGAGGCGTGCCTATCATTCTCAATTCATTAGAGTTTAATGGGACTGATGTTACTTCATTGCAATATCCAAGGGCAAAGGAATCGGAAATGTATGACTTTGTAATTAAGGAGGCAGAGGAATTAAAACTGTTGCTTCCTGCAAATAGCAATACTAAAGCCCGTGCTACCAAAGGTGCTGCATTGGCTATGGAATCAAGAGCTGCTTTATATGCTGCTTCTATTGCAAAATACGGCGCAACAACTCCTTCCGTTTCGCTCTCAGGTGGCGAGGTAGGTATTCCGGCAGGTATGGCAAATGCTTATTATACCACTGCCTTGAAAGCTGCTGAAGAAATCATCAGTGGCTCAGCGGGAGCTTATTCACTATACAAAAAGCAACCCGGAAATCTTTCTGAAAACTTTGCTGCCATATTTTATGATAAAACACAAAATAATGAGGTGATATGGGTTGACGATTATGCGTTAAAATTCAAAAGACATGGATTTACGCAAGTAAATCAGCCTCGTTTTGGTGCTGAAGAAGAAGAAGGTGGCCGTATAAATCCATCCCTTAATTTGGTTCAGTCATTTGAAAAGTTAGATAATACATTCGCCCCTTTAGCTACCAATGACGCTAACGGTGATTATGTTTATTATACCAATCAACAGGACATATTTGCCGGCAGAGATGCCCGTTTGGGTGGCACGGTAATCATCCCGGGCTCAAGCTTTAAAGCCAGACCAGTTGACATTTGGGCTGGAGTGCAACTAGCAAACGGAACGGTAATCAGTGGAGGTGAGCGCGGTGCTCAAAAGGTATTACCTGGTAAAACGGTACCGGAACAGGTTGTTGGCTTTGATGGGCCAATTAACGGAATTGGTAATACTGCTCAAACCGGTTTCTATATCCGGAAATATCAGGACCCTGCTATTGGCTCGGGTCAGCGTGGGGTAGGAAGTGCCGTTTGGTTGGTAAGATATCGTTATGCTGAAATCTTATTGAATGCAGCCGAGGCAGCCTTTGAGCTAGGACAATCTTCGGTTGCTGCGGGGTACATGAATCAGGTACGGGCCAGGGCCGGATTAGTTGTTCCTTTAACCGGTGGCGATATCACTTTTGATCGGATTGTGCATGAGCGTAGAGTGGAATTTGCTTTTGAAGGACAATATTTCTTTGACCTTAAAAGGTTTAGAATTGCCCACCAGGTATTTGATGGGGTTGCTTTAAATAAAACAGATCTTTTAAGTAATCTTTCTAAAGCGACAAAACGCAGTACTCAACCTTACAGTTTGTTGCCATATAAATATTATGCTCCGGGATCACCAAATAATGGTAAGTGGATTTACAAAGTGGATTTATCAAACATTGTTACTGCAAGCGACAACTGGCAATTGGGTAATTATTATAGTGAGATTGAGCCCGATATCCTCACAAGAAATCCAAAACTAGTTAAACAACCTAATCAATAAGTATTATTTATAAATCTTATAATTATGAAAATTAAATTTCATTATATACTGTTTTTCGCACTCAGTACCGTTATTCTGTCTTGTAAGAAGGATAATTTTGATGCGCCTAAGGCTGCTTTAACCGGACGTATAGTTTATCAGGGGGAGCCACTGAATTTTGAGTATAATAAGGTGAGCTACGAGTTATATCAATCGGGCTTTGGTAAAACCGGTGCCATAGGCAGTATATTCACGCCTGAAGGGGCGTTTTCACACCTGCTTTTTGATGGGCTTTACAAAATGGTTGTTCCGATTGGACAAGGCCCCTTTGTTTGGAAACAAACCGGTGGCAAGCCCGATTCAATTGCAATAACTTTAAAAGGAAACACCAATATGGATATTGAGGTAATGCCTTACTATATGATAAGGACACCTCAGCTTACTTATTCAAGTGGAAGTGTTACCGGAACATTTAAGTTAGAACAAATTGTAAAGGATGCAAATGCTAAAACAATAGAACGCGTAACGCTTTATATCAGCAAAACACGATTTGCGGATTCCCAAACCAATGTTGCTACAACCAACTTAGCCGGGTCTGCAATTACCGACCTGAATAATGTGAGTTTAAGTGTTACTGTGCCAACATTAGTCCCTACTCAAAATTATGTGTTTGCCAGCATTGGGGTCAAATTTTCGGGTGTTGACGATATGATTTTTGCACCTGTAAAGAAATTAACTTTTTAATATTTTTTTAAGTTAAACCAGCTCCCTTTTCTTATTGGGAGCTGGTTTGACAAAGTTTAAAAAGATGATTTTAGCTAAACCAGTATCTTTTAACTAAATAATCTTAACACACATGAGAAAAACATTTTTTTTATTGCTGTTTAGCGCATTTTTATTCCAAAACTGCTCCAACAAAACACGAGTAAGTGGAGCAGTTCAGGGATTAACAAGTTCTGCTAAAGAAGCACCCCGAAGGGCAGAAATTTTATTCCTGGGGAACGTCAGTACACATCACGATTCAGGTAAATATGCGCCCTGGCTGGCCATTGAACTTTTTAAAAGTGGCATTAACCTTACTTATACTACAGACCTGAAGGATCTGAATACAGAAAACCTAAGCAAATATGATGGGTTGATTATCTATGCTAACCACGATACGATATCCGTTTCACAAGAGCAGGCTTTGAAGGACTTTGTTGAAAATGGTAAAGGTCTGATTCCACTACATTCGGCTTCAGGTTGTTTTAAAAATTCCGAATGGTATATAAAGGCAATTGGGGGTCAGTTTGCATCGCATGGTAACGGATCATTTACTGCGCAAATCTCAAATCCTTCGCATCAGGTAATGAAAAATATTACCGCATTTACCACTACAGATGAAACCTATGTTCATCAAAAACTAAATCCTGATATCGTTGTATTAACCGAACGTACCGAAGGGGCAAGAAAAGAGCCATACACCTGGGTAAGGAATGAGGGAAAAGGAAGGGTTTTTTACACCGCTTACGGACATGATGATGCAACCTGGAAGAACGGAAATTTCTTGAAATTGGTAAGGAACGGAGTCTTATGGGCTGTTGGCGATAAAGTAGAAGATCAGATTGCAAGATTAAAAATTCCTAATATGAGCATTTATCCGGATACAATAGCTGATTTTACAGCAAGGCACATAGTTCCTAAAATACAGGAAGGGTTAACTCCGGAAGAATCTTTGAAATTAATACAGGTTCCGGTAGATTTTGACATTAAGCTTTTTGCTGCGGAACCAGATATCACCAATCCTATTGCAATGGCATGGGATGAAAAAGGACGACTTTGGATAGTGGAATCTGTAGATTATCCAAATACTTTTATTGAAACAGATGGTGCGGCAAATGACCGGATAAAAATTTGTGAAGACACAGATGGAGATGGTAAAGCGGATAAGTTTACCGTTTTTGCAGACAGTTTAAATATTCCAACAAGTATTGTTTTTGCTAATGATGGAGTGATCATTTCGCAAGCACCGAACATGGTGTTTTTGAAAGACACCAATGGTGATGATAAGGCTGATGTTCATGAAATAGTATCAACCGGATGGGGTAAAAATGACACCCATGCAGGTCCTTCAAACTTGCTATATGGTTTTGATAATAAAATTTGGGGGGTCGTGGGCTTCTCGGGTTTCAATGGGCAAATAGAGGGAGTTAATACCCGTTTTGGGCAGGGTGTTTATCGGTTTAAGCCGGATGGAAAAGATTTCGAATACCTGGCGCCAACAAGTAATAATACCTGGGGGCTGGGCTTCTCGGAAGATAATAATGTTTTTATATCTACCGCTAACAATACACACAGCGCATTTTATTCTATGCCTGCTTCTTACACCAAAAGGACACTTCCTGGTTTAAATCTAAATGCAGTTCAGAAAATTGATGGCCACTATGATGTGCATGCCATGACCCCTAACCTGCGACAAGTAGATGTGGTTGGCGGATTTACTGCAGCTGCTGGTCACCATTTATATACTGCCAGAAATTTCCCAAAAAATTACTGGAACCGCATTGCCTTTATATCTGAACCTACGGTGAAATTAATCCATAATGCAATCATTGAGCCGGATGGAGCAGGATTTAAAGAAAAAGATGGATGGAATTTCCTGGCAAGCTCCGACGAATGGGTTGGTCCGGTGCAGGCAGAAGTTGGTCCGGATGGTGCGGTATGGGTGGCCGATTGGTATAATTTTGTTATTCAACACAACACATTTGTTCCCAGACAATCGCCTACGGAGTTTATTCTGCCACTTACTTTAGCAGATCAAAAACTAGGACAGGGAAATGCATTGATCAGCAATTTAAGAGATCTTGATCGGGGTAGGATATATCGTGTGATATATAAAAAGGCTAAGCCATATACTCCAATATCATTATCTAAGAATGATACACCCGGATTGCTTGCCGCATTAGAAAGCGACAATATGTTTTGGCGAATAACGGCTCAACGTTTACTGGTAGAGAAAAAAGATCAGAGTGCTATTCCTGCATTGTTAAAGTTGGTAAGCGATCAAAAAGCAGATGAAATTGGGCTTAATGGATCGGCTGTTAATGCATTGTGGACATTAAATGGCATGGGCGTATTGGACGGTAAAAACGCTGAAGCTACGAAAGTTGTAGTGCAGGCCTTATCTAGCCCTGTGGCTGGAGTAAGAAAAGCTGCAATAGAAGTATTACCTAAAAACAACCATACGATACATCTAATGCAAAGCAGTGGTATTCTTAACGACCAAAATTTAAATACAAGAATGGCTGCAATTTTAACACTTGCCGCTTTACCCGAATCACAAGAAACTGCGAAGATCATTTATGAAGCCAGTTTTGAAGCGGAAAATGAAAAAGACCAGTGGCTCTCGCAAGCACTGTTTGCAGCAGCTTTGAAGAATAGAGAAGGTTTTTTGTCAGTTTCAAAAGAAAGTGGTAAAAAAGTTAGTGACTCAAGTCTTACCTGGCGCCTGGTAAATGCGGTTAGTCAGGAAGTTTATGTGCTGGATAGGGGTAGCAGCACACAGTTGTCGCCTGATGTTGCCGGAAAGGAAATTCATTTCAAGGCGACTGTAACCAAGGCTAGAAACAGTGAATTTAATGGTGCCATTATGGCTCAGGGAAATAAGGATAATGGATATTGCTTATTTATTGAATCAGGGAATCTGAATATGGTGGTTAACCAAAACGGTAAATCATATACAGCAGTAACGAAAGATTCAGTACCGAACAGATCTTTTGATGTGATTGCCAGTTTGGAGACAGGTGGTATGATTACACTGGAAATAAATGGCAGAAAAGTAGCCGATGCAAAAGCTTCCGGGCTCTTTAAAAATGCACTTAAGGGCAGCTTGCGCTTTGTTGGAGATAAAGAAAGTGAGGACCAGAAACCATTTTATAATGGAATGTTGCCACTAAAAGGGGAAACAAGAAATGCATCACTTGAATTAAAAAAAGCAGAACCCTCAGGAAGTAAAAAGGCAGCGACCGCAACTACAATTAAAAATGATGGTTCTAAACCTGTGCTGATTAAAATCAAAGTGGTAAAGGACCTGATGCAATTTGATAAAAATCTCTTTACAGTAAAAGCGGGGCAGAAACTGATTTTTGAATTGGAAAATCCGGATGGTATGCAGCATAATATGCTTATTATTAAACCCGGTACCTTACAAAAGGTAGGGAAAGCTGCAGATGATATGCTTCGTGATCCGCAGGCTGCCCAAAAGAATTATGTGCCTGTTATGCCCGAAGTTTTGCATGCCACTAAACTTTTGAACACGGGGGATGTAGTAACTTTTGATTTTACAGTGCCAGATGTCACTGGCGACTATCCTTTTCTTTGCACGTTTCCTGGTCACTGGAGAGGAATGAATGGTATTATGAGAGTAGTTAAGTAATTTAAAATAAACTTTTTGATATGAAATGGAATGTAATTTTTTTGGCTTCGCTTTTTATCCTGGTATTATCGTTGAGTAGTTGTGGGGTAAATTCTCCGGCCAACGCTCAGAAAAAAACCAAAGCAATACGTACGCTGATGGTAGGTGGGGGTGCTTCCCATGATTTCGACAAATGGTATAAAGAAGTCGATACAAAAACCTTAGCGCAAGACGGGCTTGCTACTGTGACCTATACAAGTGATGTGAGCAGTATTCTTTCTAAACTGCCCAATATTGATGTTCTATTCTTAACGAACAACCAGCCAATGGAAGATCCTGAACTGAGGAAAGCCATTTTTGCCTTTGTTAACGCTGGTAAGGGCCTGGTGCTTGCTCATGCTGCACTGTGGTACAACTGGAAAGACTGGCCCGAATATAATCTTCAGCTGGTAAGTGGTGGATCAAAAGGTCATGATAAATATGGCTCATTTGAAGTGAATGTTGTTGATGCAAAACATCCTGTAACAAAGGGGGTAGACCAGAAGTTTAGCCTGAAAGATGAACGCTACTACTATAAAGTGGATGCTGCGGGGCCGGGAATAAAGATTTTAGCGAATTCTAGTGTGGAAGGATCTACCGCTATTTATCCTTCTGTATTTGTTGTCAATCATCCGAAAGCCCGGATTGTTGGGATCGCATTAGGTCATGATGCAGAATCGCACGATTTACCTGTTTATCATACGCTTATCCGGAATGCCATTAAGTGGGTGAGCCATAAATAATATTGTTGAACTTTTTAATAACTGTTAATATCTAAATTAAATAATCACATGAGTCAAAAGAAAATTACCGTAATTATTGTAGGGATGGGTTTTGGTAAAGAGTTTATTCCAATCTATCAGAACCACCCTGATGTTAAAGCCGTAGGGATTTGTACCCGCAATCAGGACACTATTGATGAGCTTGCCACTAAATTTAATTTGGATAGGGATCTTTGCTTTACAAATTATGAGGATGTTCCTTTAAGAGAAGACGTTGATGCCATCCATATCGTAACTCCTGTTCCTGAGCATGCTAAAATGACGCTTGCATCACTCAACGCCAATAAACATACTGCATGTACCATTCCTATGGCGATGACGGTTGAGGATTGTACGGCGATAGTTGAAGCTAAAAGAAAGGCTAACAAAGTGTACATGATGATGGAGACGGCACTATATACCAGAGAGTTCCTTTATGGGCTGAAACTGGCAGAAAATGGTGATCTGGGTCGGATTCAGTTTGTTAGAGGTTCCCATATTCAGGACATGAGTATGGATGGATGGGGCGAGTACTGGAAAGGCTATCCGCCAATGCTTAATGGAACGCATGCCATCTCTCCTTTGTTAAGGATCAATAACACTAAAGCTGAATCTGTTGTATGTCATGGTTCAGGAAGGCTAAGCGATGATCTGACCAGCAGATATGGATCTCCGTTTGCAGTGGAAACCGCAACATTTAAGTTAAAAAACTCGGATGTAGTAGCAGAAGCTACGCGTTCTTTATTTGATGTGGTACGCCAATACCGTGAAAGTTATGATGTATATGGTACGAAAATGTCATTCGAATGGGAACAGTTGCAGGATGAAGAACACATCGTGTTTGATGGGGGTGAAAATGCGCGCAGGATAAGCGTACCTGATACCGATGAACAGCTAATTCCTGAGATTGCGAATTTCACAAAAAGAGAAAAAATAGATGATCCGAATCATGTTTCATTTTTACAGGGAGCAGGACATGGTGGCTCACATCCTCATTTGGTTCAGGAATTTGTTGCTGCTATAATGGAAGGTAGAGATTCAGCAGTTGATGCTGCACTGGCAGCCAATTATACTTGTGCAGGCATCTGTGCGCATGAGTCTGCAATGAAAGGTGGTACGCGTATCAATATACCTGATTTCGAAATCTAATTAAAACTTTAATTTATCCCTTATGAAATTTGGAGTAAGTACATTCCTTTGGAAATCACCCTTTACTTCTCATTCCTTTGATCTTGTTCATAAGATCAAAGGAATGGGATTTGACATCATAGAAGTAGCAGTTGAACAACAAGAATTAATTGATTGGGTTAGATTAAAAGAGCTCATAAAAGAAACCGGATTACAGGCTACTGTTAGTGGTGCATTTGGTGCCGAACGCGATATTTCCAGCGAGGATCCACGAATAAGGGCGCAAGGTCTCAAATATATTACTGATTGCATTAAAATAGCGGAGCATTTAGGGAGCCCTATTTTTGGTGGCCCGGTATATTCTGCAGTTGGAAAAACCCGTTTTATAACCGAGGAACAGAAAGAAAGAGAAAGAAGCTGGTGCGTTGAAAATCTGGTTAAAATTGGTGAAGTAGCAGCCGACTATGGGGTGGTGGTGGGGGTAGAGCCATTAAATCGGTTTGAAACGGATATGATCAATACTGCCGATCAGGCTATTTCCTTAGTTAGTGAGGTAGGCAGTCCCAATGTCAAAATACAATTAGACACTTTCCATTGCAATATTGAAGAAAAGAATATTCCTGATACGATAAGAAAATTGGGCAAGGATCTATTGTGTCATATCCAGGCAAATGAAAGTGACAGGGGAACTCCCGGAACTGGTAACCTTGATTGGATTGGCATTAAGGAGGCATTGACTGAAATTGGCTATGAAAAAGCTATTGTGATAGAAACTTTTGGTGAGGTGTCGGAAGAGATTGCAAGAGCGGCCTCTATATGGCGGCCGCTGGCGAATAGTTCAGATGATCTTGCGATAGACGGTCTTGCTTTTTATAAAAGGCTATTTTCTTAGTTCAATAGAGGCTATCCTTTTTGGATAGCCTCATTAACTAACATTAATTAATACCCTGGTGTTGGAATCAAATTAGTGTTGTTCCTCAACTCCCTGCTAGGGATCGGGAACAGCAGTTCTCTTTGGGTTAAAACCGGGCCATAGGAGAATTTATGGCCAACATAATTATCAAATCCTTTGGTGCTCACATTAAATGCTTTACGGAGACGTGCCATATCGAACCAGGTCACATTTTCAAAGCACAATTCATACCAGCGTTCGCGCCAAATCGCTTCCCGTAATTGATCTTTGGATAAGCCAGTTAATTTTGGCAATTGTGCCCTTGTCCTTATCAGATTAACTTCGTCATATATTTTGGTACTTGGGCCATTTACTTCATTTGCAGCTTCAGCATATATCAATAGCACCTCGGCATATCTGAGAAGTGACCAATTAAGATCGCTATTGGCCGTGCTTGTATGTGCCGCTACATCAAAAATTTTGTAAATAAAGTATCCTCCCAGATCTACTACCAGATTTCTGTTGTCCTGATTGGTAAACTTGGTGAAAAAGAACTGACCTTCTTTTGCACGCAGATCTGCCGGATCATATGATTTTACAAAGTCAGCTGTGGCATAAATACCTCCGGTTTCGGCAGAGTATGCTGAAATATTTTTATTATAAGGGATAATCAATTCCTGCCAGTTTGCCGGAATGATCTGTGTCTTATACTGAATCATAAAAATATTCTCTTCAATATTTTTCTTAGCCGGGTTGTGTAAATCTCCGTAAGTATTGAACAGCTTAAATTGTTTGGAGTCGATTACTTCCTCTGATTTTTTTGCTGCCAAATCGAAATATTCAGCTCCTTTCTGTAATGGGTAGCCAGCCATGGTAAGGTATACTTTGGCCAGTAATGATTTTACTGCTCCTAAGCTTACTCTTCCTGTAACATCAACCCATGCCAGGCCTGCAACTTCTGCTGTTTTTAAATCTTCCACAATCAATTTGTAGACATCATCCTGAGCTGCTTGTTTTGGTCTCAATTGATCCGATTTCAAATCAACGGGCTCTGTTATCAACGGAATATTACCAAACATCTGAACTAAATTGAAATAATACCAGGCGCGTAAAAAATGAGCCTCGCCAAGTAATTTTTTAGCTTCTGCAGCATCCATTGCGATGGATGGTATCTTTGCTATTGAAAGGTTGGCATTACCTATGCCCTTATAGTAATTTTGCCAATAATTTAATCCATAGCTGTTATCGGCAGTATTTTGCAGATCCTTTACAAAATAGCTGTCAACAGCCTGCCCTAAATCAGTAGCAGCCTGCCCGGTAGCAAATTCAGTCATTGTCCAGGGGCCGCCGCCAAAGCCGCTACTCATCGGATCACGCATGCTTGCATAGATCGCATTTACAGAACTTCTTGCATGTTCTGGTTTAGTAAAATAATTTTCTACCGTAAAATTGCTGGGATCCGATTCATCTAGAAATTTGGTACAGCTGGTAAACCCCAAAGTGTAAACCGTTAATACCAGGAATCCATATTTTTTTATTATTGTTTTCATTTTTCTTTCTTAAAAAGGTTTGTATTAAACTATAGCCCGATATTAAGCCCAACCATAAATACCCTTGGCTTTGGGTAATCATATAATGTTAAGCCCTGATCGAAGGGTGCTCCTGAGTTGGAAACTTCCGGATCATAACCTTTATATTTAGTAGCTACAAAAAAGTTCTGAACGGAACCATATATCCTTAGGCGATTCAGTTTTAATGAAGCAGCTGTTGCTGATGGAAAGGAATATGCAAGTAATAAATTGCGCCCACGGATAAATGATCCATCAGTTACTTTATGACTATCATTGTTTGTGGTATAATAGGCATTAATTGGTCTGATTTGGGCAATTGAGGTATTTTGATTGGTTTCTGTCCAGGCATTTAACACGGTTTTGTAACTGTTGGCAATGCCTTGTCTGTCTTCCGCTGAATGGATGCTTCTATCCAGTACATCATTGCCATACATATACTGAAGGTCTACGGTTAATGACCATGCCTTGTATTGGAAAGTATTTAAGAACGTGCCAAACCCATCTGGGATACCTTTTCCTATTATAGTCCTGTCCAGATCGTTTATTCTGCCATCGTTGTTTAGGTCCTTATATTTTACATCACCTGGCAGCATATTGTATTTCTTTGCTTCTGCAGCTTCATTGGTCCCCCAGGTTCCCAGGTGTACCCTTCCAAAGAAAGAGCCAACAGGTTCGCCTACTCTAATTACTCCATTTCCTGAAAATATATCGCCACTGGCCAGGGCAAGAACTTTGTTCTTGTTCACGGAAATATTGAAGGTTGTACTCCAGGAGAAATCGTCTGTTTTGATGTTCGTGGAGTTTACACTAAATTCAATACCCTTGTTTTCCATACTTCCAACATTAGAGAAGATGCTGGGATACCCGCTGCTTAGTGGTAAAGGGGCTTCTAGTAACATGCCATTAACCTTTCTGCGATACAGATCGAGTTCGAAATTTAACCTGTTGGAGAATAAGCCGACCTCAAGCCCGAAATCAATTTGTTTCGTTTTTTCCCATTGTAGGGTAGGATTGGCCATGCGGTTGGTGCCTATGCCAATATTTCGGGTTCCATCGAAAATTACGTTATAATTACCCATGCCTGCAAGTGCTCTGTATGCCGGAATCTCAGAATTTCCGGTAGCGCCGTAACTGGCACGAATCTTCAGGTTTGAAATGCTGGGAATATTCTTCATGAAGTCTTCTTCGATTACTCTCCAGGCAAGTGCGGCCGAAGGAAAGAAGGCATACTGGTTTTCGGTTCCAAACTTAGAAGACCCGTCTGCCCGACCCGTAAAAGTTATTAAATACCTGTTGTTCAGGCTGTAATTTATGCGGGCAAAATATGAATTTAGCCCGTAAGCCTGGCCATTGGAGGAAGGAGCCTGAGGGCTAGATCCTGCACCCAGGTTATTGTACAGAAAATACGAGTCGTCGAAACCCTGAGTGTTTGCTTGATTTTCAAAACGATCAATATGCTGCCAGGATAGACCTGCCATAGCGCTTATGGAGTGTATTTTCGCAAATTGCTTGTTATAGGTTAAGTAATTCTCGAATTGCCATGAGTTGTACCTGTTGTTATTTACCCGGGCGTCTCCATTGTCAGAAATGTATTGCATCCCTTTGGCTGCAAAATAATCCTCTCTCTGATTAATGATGTTAGTACCAATTGTTGATTTGAACTCCAATCCGGGAGCCAGATTAATGGCCGCATACATATTGCCGAGCAAAGTTTGGGTGCGCAAAAAATATAACCTATCGGCAGCTACACGAAGAGGGCTGTCGCCACCTTCCATTCCCGGATAGTCTCTGTTGCTTGCCCATGATCCATCGGCATATTTTACAGGAATAATCGGTAAGGCCTCTAATACCTGACGCATCATGGTTATTCCTCCTCCATCGAGCTGATCAACCTGCTTGTCATTTTGATCAGTATAACCCATTGTTCCGCCTACTTTTAGCCAACTCTTTATCTGGCTATCAAATACAAAGCGGCCGGCATATCTTTTTTGCCATGAGCCACGTGCGAGCCCCTCCTGATTGCGATAGTTTAAAAAAGCGCCAAAGCTGCTTCTTTCATTACCATCGGCAAAGCCAAGCTGATGATTTTGTGTAAACGCTTTTTGGAATGCTTCATCCTGCCAATCTGTATCGTATAATGGGTTGCCTTGTGAATCAAACAATTTTGGATTGTTACGCTTGGTCTTAGGGTCTGTGTATTTTGTTCCTGTTGCCCACCCTACGGGATCATATTTTTTGGCGTTTGCATAGGCTAAATCCTCTACTGCTAAAAATTCTTTCGAATTGAGCACTTCAAGTTTTTTAGGTAGTACACCTAAACTAAAGTCTGATTCATAGGTTACATTCCCTCCATTGGAAGATCCACGTTTAGTGGTAACCATGATTACACCATTGGCTCCACGTGCTCCGTAAATTGCTGTTGATGAGGCATCTTTTAATACTTCGATAGAGGCGATATCGCTAGGGTTTATGTAATCGATCGGGGAACTCCCGTTTTTCAGATCTACAGCATTGAGTATAACTCCATCAATCACATATAAAGGATTATTAGACACACTTAATGAACTTGCGCCCCGAATGCGGATGCTGGCCCGGCCGCCTGGTCTGCCGGAATTGGAGGATACATTTACGCCTGACACGCGACCCGATAAGCTTTGATTAAGAGACGAGGCCGGACGCTCCTGAAGCGTTTCTGCTTTTACTGTACCTACTGCTCCGGTTAGATCCGATTTTTTTGCGGTTCCGTACCCTACAACAACAACCTCATCTAAACCTTGCAATTGTGGCACTAACTTAATTGACATGTTTCCGGAAGTAACCTTTACCTCTTGAGTGGTATAGCCGACATAGGAAACAATCAAAACCGCCTCGTCGGTTAAACCCTTTATGCTGAAATTGCCGTCATTATCAGTTGTTGTAGTTTGTCCTGTACTTTTTACTTTAATGCTGACTCCGGGAATTCCAACACCCTTTTCATCCAGGATTTTTCCTTTTGCATCGATGGGGGGGATGCGTAGGTAAGCAGGATTTTTTTTTAGATAGTTTGCATGTAGTTGCATCGTTGTCGCCAGGAACAGAACTGTTAACAGGCAAATAATTTTTTGGCGCAAAGCCACACCCTTGGGTGTCAAAGTTAAAAACTGGTTCATATTTGGGATGATTTAGTTAACTAGCAGATACCTTTTAAGTTATTTTTGTACCTGTTTCTTCTCCGATCTGAGCTGCTTGATACGCATCCAGATTTTTAAAAGAAATAGATTTTAATAAAAGATATGATGCTATTACTATGAAAGTATAGTAAAGTTCAGTTGGATTGTTAACTTATTTTTGCAAATCATTAAGCTATTTTGCCATGTAATTTATCTGGCAATTGCCTTTCCCGATTACCTTAATGTATATGCCTTCAGGCCCTGTTGGCTAATGCCGAATATCAGTTTGTTATTGGTTTGTACTACGCTTCTCACATCTCCTTTTATATTAAAACCGGATTTTTGCTGAGAGATGTAGGTAAAACCGCCTTTACCGTTGCCTTTAAGAAGCAAGCCATAATTGGCGTCGTATTTTCCGAATCTGAGTCGTGCACGGCTAATGTTACCACATAACAACAAATCTTTATTGCCATCCTTATCGTAATCAATGGCGGTAACGGTAAACACAGGCGAAAATTGAGCCTCGATGGGCAAGTCCAATTCTTTGAATTTGCCTTTCCCATTATTAATAAAGGCTGTGGTTTTTAAATGATTGGCTTTTAGCCTTGATACACCGTTTAATTCCTCTTTCGTGAATATGTCTTTCATTGATGCATCAGCATAACTTTTATAATCCGGAAAACGGGTGCGCATGATGCTCATCTGGTCAAGCATTTCATCCCTGGTTACGTAGGGGTAGCTTTTTCCCTGAATGTAAAAGCATAATATGGGGTCAACTGATCCATTGTCGTCAAAATCTTTGTAATACATTTCTGCGTGTTCCTGTTCTGTTGCCTTGCATTGTGTATTCAAGCCGGTATTTCCAATCACTATATCCGGCAAGCCATCATTGTTTAGATCATCAACCAGTAATTTATTCCACCATCCTGAAAAGGGTTTATCAAAATAATCAGTGGTTTTATCAATCAATTTTCCATTATTACTAATTAATACGGTAACAGGCATCCACTCTCCTACAACAATTAAATCCTGTTTTTTATCGCCATTCAAATCCACCCATGCTGCATCTGTGATCATTCCTGCTTTTTGTAATTGCGGCGCTATGGTTTCAACTTGATCTTTGAAATTTCCCTTCCCATCGTTAATCAGTAAATAGCTCGCTGGTGTTTCTGGATAACGACCTGGGACTACTCTTCCTCCTATAAATAAATCTGGATGACCATCTTGATTAAAATCTGTGACGCGGACACAACTCTTGCTACTTAGCATTTTAGGTAGCGCATTAACTGCTTGCCTAAAATTACCTTTGCCATCATTTAAGTATAGCCGGTCTTGCAGTGATGGGTCTGCTGGAGTATAACTGTCATAGCCCCCGCTGCATACATAAAGATCGATAAAACCATCTTTGTTGGCATCAAAAAAAACTGCATCTGCATCCTCACTTTTTATGCTGGAAGCAAAAGCTGCCTGAGGTTTTTTTACAAATTCGCCATTCTTTTTTTGAATAAAAAGCACAGCGGTTTGCCCCTGAGTTCCGCCGATATAAATATCTTCTAAACCGTCGCCGTTTATATCTGCTTTGGCTATACACGGCCCGGAAAATGACATAGGATTTATTAATAATGGTTGTCGCTTAAAATCGTTGGTTGATTTTTTTTGCTGTTGGAATGCTATAGGCGATTTAACCTCTTTAAATATAGAAGGAACAAGCTGCGGAGCTTTATATATTAGTTTTGCGTTTGTTTCTAACAAGGGTATTTGCTGGTTTGCTTTTATACCTGAGATCACCTCTTGTTTTCCACTTGTCCAAACTATTCGAAGAGAGTCAATGGAATTAGCATCCCCTAAGCCAAAATGCAAAATCGGGGAAACACTTGATTGATAGCCGCGAGATGGCATTTGTTCAAGATACTGTTGTTTGTTTTTGTTATAGATCCATATCTTTGCCCCAATACCCTGAGTATTTTGTCCGGATCCTTGCAGTTTTACTTTGAGAAATTGATTTTTCGCTTTTTTGTCTGATTTGTTTTCATAAACAAACGCCGCCAGGTTGATGTTGTTAACTACCAGATCCAAATCCCCATCGTTATCCAAATCAGCATATGCTGCCCCATTGCTATTCGAAGGAATGTTTAATCCCCATTCCATCACTTTATTGGTAAATGAGAGGTTTCCATTATTCTTGTAAATGTAGTTGTTAACATTGGATGCCGGCATCGCGTGAATCAGATCTAACAGACTCGCTTTTATTTGACTTGGATCGGTGCTACGCAAGAAATCTCCTTTGAACTTCAGAAAGTCCATGTTGGTATAGTCCCTCATATAGCCATTAGATATAAAAAGGTCTTTCCAGCCGTCATTGTCGTAATCTGCAAACAATGGTGCCCAACTCCAATCTGTATTTGAAATGCCCGACAGCTGGCCCGTTTCACTAAATGTGCCGTTCCCATTATTTAATTGAAGCATATTGCGCATATCCTGGTAGTGGAAGCCAAGACGCAGGCGTAAATCATAATATTCATAATTGTCAGGAGAAAAAAGCAACTTCTGCCTGCGATTGTCTTCGGGAAGCATATCTAAGGTAAAAATATCAGAAAGGCCATCATTGTTAATGTCTGCAATATCATTACCCATCGAATATAAAGAGGTGTGACTGATTTGGGATTGAATTTGATTTGTGAAAGTGCCATTCCCGTTATTCATGTACAAATAATCGGGAGCCGAATAGTCATTTGAAATGTAAATGTCGGGATAACCATCATTGTTCAGGTCACTTATTCCGGCACCTAAACCATAGGTAAAAGAGGAATTATATATGCCAGCCTGATCAGAAACGTCCTTGAATTTTTTATTTTCATTTTTATATAGTTTAATCCTAATGGTTGGTGCAGGCTCTTTTAAGATTAGAGGGGCAGATATTTCATCAAGGGTAGTAAAAACTTTCGGATTATGGTTTAACAGGAGCATATCAAGATCGTTATCTTTGTCATAATCAAAAAAAACGGCCTGGGTACTATATGCGGTATCTGCAAGTCCATACGCTGCAGCCTCGTTCTTGAATATCGGGATTCCCTGATCGTTGATTCCCTGATTGATCAGCAAGCTATTGGATCTGTTTTTTGCTGGTAACGCCCCGGAGTAACACTGATAAATGTCTAATCTTCCATCACCATTAACATCTGCCATGGTAACTCCTGTTTTCCAGGAAAGGCCCACTTCAGTTATGCCGGCTTTATCGGCAATATCCTCAAACTGCATGTTCCCTTTATTAAGATATAGTTTGGCTTTTGTCATGTTCCCCGAGAAATAAATGTCATCGAGACCATCATTATTTAAATCGCCGATTGCAACACCTCCACCATTATAGAAGTACTGATAAGATATAATGTTTGCTCTCTCGTTCTCAATGATTGTATTATTGAAATCGATATGTGTTTGATCTGAGGAAAGTAGAGAAAAGAGTTTATTTGTGTCAGCCTCAATGCTCGTTTTTTTATCATTATTTACACAGGATGTAAATGAAAATAGGCTGAGAAGCGCTATGCTCAGGTGCAGTTTAGAGGTTAAAGAAGACATTTGGTTAAGAAGTTTGGTTTAATTCTTCTTGAAGATAACAACTTTATTTCAATGTATCATCTTTTTTACGGAAAGCATTAAAGATGCACCATCCCCAACTTCTTATACAAAAAAAGCATTCGATTAAAAATGCTTTTTTTGTATCTGTTTTTTTTAGCTAAACAAGCTGTAGATATAATTTTGGTTAACTAAATAACTCTTGCATATCCCTATCTGCGGTAGGTATTTTTTTTAGAAAGTCATCGAACCCGGCATTTTCCTGAGAGCTATACATTCCATAAGCATCAAGAATATAGCCTATCTGTTTGTCTTTGTCTTCTAACAAATAAAGTATGGAGTTGTCAGCAGGGTCAGAATCTCCTTCAAAGCGATAGGTTTTAATTATGGTAAGGTCTTCGGGGTTATAAATTTTATTAATGCCCACTCCTTGCATTTTACCATGATCTGTCATCTTTATTTCGTTATCCAGGCCTTTAAGTCTTAATTTTTCTAAAACCTGACTAAGTGTATTCATTTCTATTGGATGTTCCATAATAGGTCTTGTTTTTTGTAAGTAAAACAACAGCTTTTAGAAATGGTTTTCTTTTTTGTTGAAAGGGTATTATTCGATGTGCTATAATGTAAAAAGGCTAACCATAATTCATGGTCAGCCTTTTTGAATTTTAAATATTCCTTAAGCTTATAATGAAAAAGCAGCTTTTACTTTATCTACAAAGTCCAGTTTCTCCCAGGTAAACAATTCAACTGTAACTGTTTTTTCTTCGCCTCCGGGGCTTTTGAAAGTTTTGGTCACTGTTTCAGGTTTACGACCCATATGACCATATGCTGCAGTTTCACTATAAATTGGATTCCTTAGCTTTAAGCGCTGCTCAATAAAGTACGGGCGCATGTCAAATAGGTCTTCAACAATCCTGGCAATTTCGCCATCTGTTTTATTTACTTTGCTTGTTCCGTAAGTGTTAATATAAATGCCCATTGGTTTTGCAACCCCAATAGCATAACTTACCTGAACTAAAATTTCTTCAGCTACACCAGCAGCAACAAGGTTTTTCGCAATATGACGAGTTGCATATGCCGCACTTCTATCTACTTTGCTTGGATCTTTTCCTGAGAATGCACCACCACCATGAGCTCCTTTTCCTCCATAGGTATCCACAATGATTTTACGGCCTGTTAAACCCGTATCGCCATGAGGACCTCCGATAACAAATTTTCCTGTAGGATTGATGTGATACTCTATCTTATCGTTAAACAGATGAGCATATTGCGGGTATTTTGCAATAATTCTTGGAATAAGAATGTCCACAAGGTCCTTTTTGATTTTGGCTAACATAGTAGCCTCTTCATCAAAATCATCATGCTGGGTGGATATTACAATAGCATCAATACGAACTGGTTTGTTGTTGTCTGAATATTCCAGCGTTACTTGTGATTTAGCATCAGGACGCAAATAAGTAATTTCATTGTTTTCTCTTCTTAAGAGCGCTAATTCCTGTAAAAGTGTATGTGAAAGATCTAATGCCAAAGGCATGTAGTTTTCAGTTTCGTTGGTTGCATAGCCAAACATCATTCCCTGATCACCGGCGCCTTGTTCCTCTTTACTGGCTCTGTCTACACCTTGGTTTATATCTTGGGACTGTTCGTGGATTGCGGAAAGAATGCCACATGAGTTGGCTTCAAACATGTACTCACTTTTTGTATAACCAATTTTTCTGATTACATCACGAGCAATTTGCTGCACATCCAGGTAAGTTTGTGATTTTACCTCGCCAGCTAAAATAACCTGACCTGTGGTAACCAAAGTTTCACAAGCAACTTTTGACTCTGAATCGAATGCCAAAAAATTATCAATAAGTGCGTCTGAGATTTGATCTGCTACTTTATCCGGATGACCTTCAGAAACTGATTCGGATGTAAATAAATACGACATTTTAAATAATTAAAAATTTAATTTAAACAATTATATAAAATGGAATCAGACCCTGCGTAGCAGGCAGTAAAATGAAGTGTATGATAAGGTTAGCACTTTTTTTTACGTGGTTGCAATCCCGCTATTCTTAAATAGCATCGCAAATCAGTCCACTTTAATGCTGCAAAATTAGCATATATATTTAAATAGTCAAAAAATATCAATTATTTTGTACTATCATTAATCAAAAGGTTTTGTCGAAATCAAACATTCTATTTATTATTAATCCCATATCAGGAGGGAAGGATAAGTTAAAGATACCTGCATTGATAGATGCACACCTGGACCGCTCTAAGTTTAGCCCGAATTTTAGCTTTACGGAATATGTTGGTCATGCCTCGGAAATAGCTGAGGAAGCTGCAAATAAGAATTTTGATGTAATTGTGGCCGTTGGAGGCGATGGTACCATAAATGAAATTGCAACTAAGGTCATGCAACAGAATAAAGTGCTGGGTATTATTCCTTTTGGCTCTGGAAACGGGCTGGCAAGGTTCTTGAAAATACCCATGAATACTGTTGCTGCAATCAAGGTGATTAATAAGCTTAACGTTGAACTCATCGATACTGCCAGATTTAATGATAAATCCTTTTTCAATATGGCGGGGATGGGCTTTGATGCACATATCAGCTCTGTTTTTGCCGGAAATAAATCAAGGGGATTAACGGGCTACCTCAAATTAGGATTAACAGAAGTGTTAAACTATAAGCCTCAAATCTATCGGCTGAATATAGATGGAGTAGATTATGAACGTAAGGCATTTGTGATCAGCATAGCCAATTCTTCTCAATATGGCAACAATGCACACATCGCCCCCAAGGCATCGGTAGTAGACGGACTTCTTGATGTTTGTGTGGTTAAAGAATTTCCAATGTACAAATTACCGTTACTGGCATATGAAATGTTAAGTGCAAGAACTGATCGCTCCAAAATTGTTGAAATTATAAAAGGTAAAAATATAAAGATCAGCCGCAGTCAGGACGATGCAATACATATTGATGGAGAACCCTTTTTCATGGGAAAGGAAATAGAAGTGTCTATTGTGCCGTTATCGTTAAATATAATTACTCCTAGTTATGAAGTCTAAAAAGAAAACGCTAAGTGATCTTGGAGGAATAATGTATTCCACAGACCCTTCCTTTGTTTATCAGGAAGAAAGCGACGGTTCCAATGAATCAGTACCTAAAAACCAACAGGACCTAAGAGTTACATTGGATCGAAAGAACAGAGGTGGAAAAGCAGTTACCTTAGTCACAGGATTTAGAGAAAGTGATGAAGAACTGGAAAATTTGGCCAAAATGCTGAAAACGAAATGTGGCGTAGGAGGGGGAGCAAAAGATGGCGAGATCATCATCCAGGGAGATTTTAGAGATAAAGTGCTTTCACTCTTGCAAAAGGAGGGTTATAAAGTAAAGAAATCTGGAGGATAAATCGTTGACTTAATTCATTGATTTTCAGTATTTTAATTGTAAGTGTATAAGCAACAATAAGTTAAAATTTTCTTTAAAAAAGGTGTTTTTACCTTTTTATCTGTATAACTTTGCCTGACTAACTTATTATTCTTATGAGCAAAGCATTTATGCTTAGGCCTGATTTGAGCTATCTGGATCTGGATTCGGATATGGCTTTATATCAGCTTAACGTAGCACAATTGGTTGAGGAAGCCATAAAAAATGGAGAAGGTTCACTGGCTGATACAGGTGCATTGGCAGTAGATACAGGGAAATTTACAGGCCGTTCTCCAAAAGACAGATTTATCGTTTGTGACGAGCTAACCCGCGATTCGGTCTGGTGGGGTGATATAAATTTCAAATTCGAGCCGGAGAAATTTGATGCGTTATATAAAAAAGTAACAGCTCATCTTAGCAAAAAAAAATATTATGTAAGAGATTCGTTTGCCTGTGCAGATGAGGCTTACAAAACGACCATTAGGGTAGTAAGTGAGACAGCATATCAAAATCTGTTTTCTCATAATCTATTCTTAAGACCGGAAGACGGAGATATTCAAGAGCGACCGGAATGGACCATTATTGCCTGCCCTTCTTTTTTGGCGGACCCAGCTGTAGATGGAACGAGACAGCCTAATTTTACGATCCTTAATTTTTCAAAAAAAATAATCCTTATAGGAGGATCGGGATATACAGGAGAAATTAAAAAAGGGATTTTTTCAGTGTTAAACTTTATTCTTCCAGAGCAGAGACGTACATTATCAATGCATTGTTCTGCAAATGTTGGGAAAAAAGGAGATACAGCCATATTTTTTGGCTTATCAGGAACAGGTAAAACCACTCTTTCGGCCGATCCCGAACGTGGACTGATCGGAGATGATGAACATGGCTGGGGAAGTGAATCTGTATTTAATTTTGAAGGGGGCTGTTATGCTAAATGTGTGGATTTGACTATTGAAAAAGAACCACAGATTTTTAATGCAATAAAATTCGGTGCCTTGTTGGAGAATACCGAATACTTTGAGGGCACCCGAACTGTTGACTTTTCCAACATTGATAAAACGGAGAATACCAGGGTCGCCTATCCGATAAATTACATTGATAATGCAATAGTCCCTTCAATTGCTCCTGAACCGAAAAACATTTTCTTTCTTACAGCTGATGCTTTTGGCGTTTTACCACCAATTGCCAAATTAAATATCGGACAGGCGATGTTCCATTTTATATCCGGATACACCGCAAAAGTTGCCGGCACAGAAGCAGGTGTTACTGAGCCCCAGCTGACCTTCTCTGCTTGTTTTGGTAAGGCATTTCTGCCACTTCATCCAACAAGATATGCAGAACTCCTTGGAGAAAAGATGGAAAAGAATAACGTAAATGTATGGCTGGTTAATACCGGCTGGAGCGGAGGAGCTTACGGAGAAGGTAAGCGGATGAAGTTAGCATATACCCGTGCGATGATTTCTGCAGCTTTGAATGGAGCGCTTGAAGATGTTGAATTTACCACTGATCCTGTTTTTGGGTTACGGACTCCTTTGACCTGCCCAAATGTTCCATCAGAAATTTTGAATCCAAGAAATACTTGGGCAAGCAAGCAAAAGTATGATCATAAAGCCAATGAACTTTCTTTGGCCTTCATAAATAATTTCAAGCAATTTGAAGCCTTCGCAAACGAAGAAATGATTAGTTCACTACCAAAAATAACCGAAAACACAGTTTAAAGCATTTTTTTTGCCTAAAAATTTGCATTTCAGTTTTTTTTTAGTTTTAATTGCGAAAGATTGTCTCCGCAACGAGACAATCTTTTTTAATTATACAGTAATACGTTAGATATAACGGGAGTGCAAACGGGTAAAATTGACGGGACAAAACGAATTAGCAAGCTAACGATTATTTAATTTGGAATTAAAATCAAAGTTATAAATTTGTTACGGCAACAATTGTTTGTAATAGTCGTTGTGTGTATTACGGAATATTTAATCTAATTTTAAAAAACAAAGTACTAAAAACTAAAAAACTAAAAAAAAATGGCAAACGCACCAAAACCAACAACAGTTAAAAAAGAAGGCTCTTCTACAGCTTCAAATTTATTCGCAACTCTTACTATTCCAATTTGTATCATTATTGGTATATGTGTTTACAAATTTATTTTCGGAGATAGAGGGAATTTCATCGATGGGGCTGATCCAGATCTTCACGATACACTTCCAAAAGTAGGTAACTACATGGGTATGGCTTACAAAGGCGGAGTTATCGTACCTGTTCTATTGGGTATGTTTCTTATGGTAATTGTATTCTCTATCGAGCGTCTTATTGTAATTGGTAAAGCAACTGGAAAATCTAGCCTGGATTCATTCGTTAAAAAAATCCAAGGATTTTTAAATTCAAACAACATTGAAGCAGCCTTAACTGAGTGTGATAAACAACAAGGTTCAGTTGCTAACGTAATCAAATCAGGATTGAAAAAATATCGTGAGATGGAAGTTGAAGCAAACATGGATACAGATCAAAAATGTTTAGCTATCCAAAAAGATATCGAAGAAGCTACTACTTTGGAAATGCCAATGTTAGAGCAAAACTTAACTGTAATTGCTACTTTGGTATCAGTAGGTACATTAACAGGACTATTAGGTACAGTAACAGGTATGATCAAGGCCTTCGGTGGTTTGGCTAACTCTGGTGCTCCGGATCAGGCTGCATTGGCAACTGGTATTTCTGAGGCCCTAATTAACACAGCAACTGGTATCGGTACTTCTACTTTTGCGATTATCATGTATAACATCCTTACTTCTAAAATTGATAAATTAACTTATGCAATTGATGAAGCAGGTTTCAGCATCATTCAAACTTACGCCAGTACACATAAATAAAAAATAATGTATTTTTTTTTACCGGCTTTATGGAAAACCGGAAGAATTAACATCATTAGTAAAAAGTAAGTTTATTTATTAAATATTATGGCAAGAGCAAAGGTTCAAAGAAAGAGTACTTCGATAGATATGACCGCCATGTGCGATGTGTCTTTCCTGCTGCTTACTTTCTTTATATTAACAGCAACAGCGCGCCAGCCGGATCCTTTGGAAGTAACAATTCCAAGTTCTACCTACAAGATTAAAGTTCCAGATTTGGATATGGGGATTTTATCTATTGGTCAGGGTAAGGTGTTCTACGAAATCGTAGGAAAGGACGTAAAAATGGCAACGCTTGATAAAATTGGAGAGCAATACAAAATTCAGTTTACTCCTGAAGAGAGAGAACGTTTCGGTGTTCTTGGATCATTCGGAGTTCCTGTAAGCAGCTTGAAAAAGTTTATCATGATGAATGGTGACGAGAGAGATAAGTTTGCTAAGGCCAACTTGGGTATCCCGGCTGATTCAACAAACAATGAATTGTCTGAATGGTTGTTGCAATCCCGTAAGGCGGTTGCAGAGTTACACCAGACTTCAATGAGGATAAGTATCAAGGGAGACGCTGAAGAAAAATATCCAAACATCAAAAAGATTGTTGATATTCTTCAGAAGCAAAAAATTAACAAATTTAGTTTAATTACATCGGCCGAGGGCGATGCTAAATAAAATCATACTATGGCAGAATTAGATACCTCCGGCGGGGGTGGGAAAAAAGGCGGCAAAGTAAGAAGTAAGAAAGCAAATACCAAAGTAGATTTAACTGCCATGGTAGATTTAGCATTCTTGCTGATCACCTTCTTCATGTTAACCACCTCGTTGTCAAAGCCGATTGCAATGGACATTGCAAAACCTGATCAAGAGGACAATGATGTGAAAAACGAGCTTCGTGCATCTCAGACCATGACGATTCTATTGGGTAAAAACAATAAAGTTGCCTGGTACATGGGAGAAGCAGGGAAGACTCCACCGAATATCGAGAGCTTTGCTGAGATTAGAAAATCGATATTAAAAAATAAAGACGAGGTAAGTAAAACTACCGGCCGACAAATAGTGATAGTAGTGAAACCAACAGAAGGAGCTACTTATAAGAATTTTGTTGATATAATGGACGAGTTGAATATCGCTAAAATTAAAACTGCTCCGGCTATTGATGATGTAAACATTATCGATAGTGAGAAAGATGCGATGAAACAAGCTGGGATATTATAAATAATTATAAACATAAAAATATTAGGCTATGTTTGGTTCTAAAATAGATTTATTAAAAAGGGATTGGCTTGATGTTGTGTTTGCCAATAAGAACAAAAGCTACGGAGCTTACGAGCTTCGTCAGAGAAGTTCTGCGAATACAACAAAATCATTGCTAATAGCATCAACAGCATTTGTGTTGTTGTTCTTGTCCCCTAAAATTATGGAGTTATTCAAAGGAAAAGCTCCGGAAGAGGAAATTGTTAAGCAAACGGAAGTAGTGGTGCAGCCACCTCCTCCTGTAAACCCGGAAACACCTCCACCGCCACCGGTTGAGCCACCGCCGCCAAAACAGGATCAGGTTAAGTTCCCTCCTCCAATTGTAAAACCGGATGAGTTGGTACGTGACGAGGAACCGGTTGAAATTGAAGATTTGAAAAAGGCTGACCCAGGTCAGAAAACCATTGCCGGTGACCCTGATGCGGATATCGTTATCGCAGGTCCTGCAGGTGATGGCCCTAAACAAGCAGCGGTAGTAGAGGATACCAAAGTTTATGACTTTGTGAGTCTTGAAACGCAGCCATCTTTCCCTGGTGGTATGGAGAAATTCTACGCTTATTTGAAAAAAGCGGTAAGATATCCTCCTATGGCTCAGGAGAACAACATTCAAGGTAAAGTGTTTTTATCATTCGTTGTTGAAAAGGATGGTAGCTTAACCGATATTAAAGTTGATAGAAAACTTGGTGGTGGTACAGATGAGGAAGCTGTTAGGGTGCTAAAAGCAAGTCCGAGATGGATCCCAGGAGTTCAAAATGGTAAAAAGGTGCGTGTGAAATATAACATCCCAATCAGTTTTACCTTATCACAATAGAATACAATGTTTAATTTGAAAACATTTATGCAGAAATCGCCTCAACAGCGATTTCTGTTTATTTTAGGGCTAGTTATGTTTGCCTTTTACCTGGTTCTGGGCCTTACATTAATCGTTTGGAAAGACATGCCGGTAACCATCGAACGGACTTACAGAGTTCTCCTTGGTGTGTTACTTATCGTTTATGCAGCAATAAGATTTACCCGGGTAATTAATCAAAAAGATAATTAAAGAATGAAGAATCTAAGCTTTGCGTTCATTTTTCTGGTGCTGCTGTCTTGCAAAAATAAAAAGCAGACTGAGGTTGTTGAACAAACACGGACATCAGGATCGGTTAAAATTCTTGTTGACGAATCTTTTTCTTCGATTATCGCTGATCAGATCATGGTATTTAAATCTGATTATAAGCATGCGGAGTTTGCAGTCACTGCCGATAACGAGAATAAAATAGTGCCTGCTTTTTTAAATGACAGCATTCGAGTAATCATATTATCCCGGATGCTAACACCCCAGGAAGATAAAATATACAGAAACAGAAGCATCGTTCCAAAGACATCCAGGTTTGCCATAGACGGAATTTCATTGCTTACCCAGAAGGACGATCTTGACTCAAATATCACTGTTGAGGAGGTGATAGCGATATTAAAAGGAACTTCAACCAGTGGAAAACAGCTTGTTTTTGACAATGCCTATTCCAGCACGCTCCGGTATTTTAAGGAGCTGGCTCAAATCACAGAACTTCCAAAAAAGGGAGTTTATACTTTGAAGAATAATAATGACGTTATAAAGTACGTTGCTGAAAATAAGAATTTTATAGGAGTAGTCGGTGTAAATTGGTTAATAGCTAATAATTCCGATATGACTTCTTATATTGCAAAGGTGAAAACGATGGGGGTGAAGAATATTAAGGGGAAAAAGGGGGATAATGCATACTATCGTCCCGATCAGGCAAATCTAATTAGTGGTATTTATCCGTTTTTAAGAAATGTTTACATCATAAATTGTGAGGGACGGGATGGTTTAGGCACAGGTTTTGCAAACTGGTTATTAAGCCCGAGAGGTCAGTTGATCGTACTGAAATCTGGACTTGGTCCACATAAGATGATGTCACGGGATTTTAACTTGAAGAATACAAAGTAAATTTTATATTTGGAAAACGAAAGTAATGGGCAGGGTAAGATGAGTTTGATTTTAGAAATGCCTTTTAAATATTTGAAACTAAAAACAAAATAGCGAACCATGAAAGCTGCAAAGCCGGCTTCATAACAATTAATTGAAAATAGAGGAACTATGAAAATGACAAAGAAAGCAATAACCTTAGGTTTAGGTTTAGTAGTGATGGGTTCTGCCTCTTTTGCTCAGAGCATTACCGATGCAAAGAAGGCGATAGATGCCGAACAGTACCAAAAAGCGACTTCAATGCTTAAAGCGTTGGTGTCGTCACAAAAAGGCAAAGGGGAGAATTACTTTAGTTTAGGTGATGTTTATTTAAGAAGGGATTATATTGATTCTGCTAGAGCTGCCTTTACTCAAGGTGTGACAGCTGATCCAAAAAATCCTTTAAATTATATAGGTTTAGGCCAGGCTGATCTTGCTTCAAATAATGCCGCGTCAGCTAAAACAAATTTTGATAAAGCAATTGAAGTTTCTTCAAAAAAAGACTTTACTCCATATTTGTATATAGGAAAGGCTTATTTGGAAGGTGAGAAACCAGATTTTGCTGCAGCACTACCTAACTTGCAAAAAGCGGAAGAGCTTGATGATAAAGATAAAGAGGCAGAAACATTTGTTGCTTTAGGAGATTACTATGCAGCACAAAGAAAGAACTCAGAGGCGCTTCAAAACTACATGAGGGCTTTGAGTATTAATCCGGCCCTTTACAGATCTACCGTTCAGATTGGAAGAATGTATAAAGAGTCAAGAGCATTCAGTGATGCGGAAGTTGAATTGAAAAATGTAATCGCTGCTGATCCAAATTATGGCCCTGCTTATCGTGAGTTAGCTGAGCTGTATATGCAATGGGGAAATCAGGAGCCTGCAAATTTTGATGCTAAGGCGGCTGAGGCATTAACAAACTACAAGAAATATCTTGATTTGACTGATAAATCATATGATTCAAGATTACGTTATGCAACTTTCTTGTTTTACGCGAAAGACTTTAAAACGCTGGAACAAGAAACTTCAGAACTGGCCTCAGTAAATCCCAACGATCCTAAAAGCTTGATCGTTTCAAGGTTGAGAGGATACTCTGCATATGAAAACAAAAATTATCCTCAGAGTTTACAGTACATGAAAGACTTTTTTGCGAAGGTAAAAGATACTTCACGTATTATCTCTGATGACTATATGTACCTTGGTAAAGCCTTAATGAAGGATTCTACAGATAAGGCTAACGACAGTTTAGGTTTAGTAAATGTGATTAAAGCGGTTAATATGGACTCTACTAAAGTTGAGGCTTTAGCAGAACTTGCAAAATCATATTATGATGCTAAAAACTATCCTAAAGCAATTGCAACATATGATGTGGTTAACCGTTTGAACCCAGAAGGTAAAGGTTCATTGTATAACTATTTTTACCATGCTATTGCCTCTTATGTGTCTTATTATAAGGCTTATACTGCAAAGACCAATCCATCTAAACAAATCTTAGTGAAAGGAGATTCTTCGTTAGCGAAATTGCTGAAGTTAGCTCCATCGACTTATGATGCGATTTTGTATAGAGCTAGAATCAATGACTTCATGGATGATGAAGCAAATCCAACGGGGTTAAAAATACCTTTCTACCAACAGTATTTAGATTCTGTCGAGGCTCATGTTGATAAACAAACTCCGGCAGTAAAAAAGAATATGGTGGAAGCCTATAATCAAATAGCGGGTTTTGCTTCATACAAAGAAGATAAAGTAAAAGCAAAATTATTCTGGGACAAAAGTTTAGCTATTGATCCTGCAAATACCACTGCATTAGAAGGCATTAAATCATTAACAGCTCCAGCACCAAAAGCTGCAGCTAAGCCAAAGAAAAAGTAATAATTTTATAATAAAAGAAAAAGGCGGGGTTGTTATCCCGCCTTTTTCTTTTATTTTTGCCTCATAATTTATATTTAAATGGAAACTCAAAGCGTACCCGTAGATTTTTTACCAATTATATTTCAAGTAGTTGTTGCCTTAGGATTTGTGGTGGTTACTTTAATCGCGACACACTTTTTAGGTCCAAAAAGAAAAACAGCTGATAAGCTGGCAACATTTGAAGCAGGTGTAAAAGTTGTCGGTAATGCGCGTCAGCCATTTTCCATCAAGTATTTTCTAGTGGCTATACTGTTTGTCCTGTTTGATGTGGAGGTGATATTCATGTACCCTTGGGCAGTTAATTTTAGAGCACTTGGAATGTCTGGAATGATAGAGATGTTCATCTTTATGGGAACCTTATTATTAGGCTTTATTTATGTGATAAAAAAGAAAGCATTGGATTGGAATTAGGTTATTTAGATTGTTTCTAAATGCCCTCAACTTAATTCATTTGCTTTTAAAAAATTGTAGATTTGTGGTTCATTCTTTAAAGGAATGAACCTTTTTCGTTTTGTATCATGAGTAACATCAATATAGTAGACGCGCCTCCAGGCATAGAAGGATCTGGTTTTTTTGCTACCTCCTTAGACAAGGTTATCGGCCTGGCCCGTTCCCATTCATTATGGCCCTTACCATTTGCCACTTCTTGCTGTGGTATTGAGTTTATGGCCACCATGGGATCTCATTATGACTTTGGCCGATTCGGATCTGAGCGTTTAAGCTTTTCTCCCCGTCAGGCAGATTTATTAATGGTAATGGGAACCATAGCTAAGAAAATGAGCCCGGTTCTTAAACAGGTATATTTGCAGATGGCTGAACCCCGTTGGGTGATGGCTGTTGGCGCTTGTGCATCCAGTGGGGGTATATTCGATACTTATTCTGTTTTACAGGGAATAGATGAAATTATTCCGGTCGATGTATATGTGCCAGGATGTCCACCAAGACCAGAAGCTATATTGGATGGTTTTGGTAAAATTCAGGAATTGGTTAGGAATGAATCTTCAAGAAGAAGAAATTCAGATCAATATAGAGAAATGTTGGCTTCATACGGAATTGACTAATGGCAGAGGTTACTAATCAGGAATTAATACAACAACTGACTGAAAAGTTCGGTGAAAAAATAGTTGGAATTAATGAGCCTTATGGCTTGCTTACTTTTGAAACCACAAAGGATGTTATTATTAATGTTCTGGCATTTCTTAAACAAAATACGCTAGCTAGCTTTAACTTTCTTACCGATATTACTGCAGTACATTATCCTGAGAAAAAGCATGGCATTGCTGTAGTTTACCATTTACACAGTATGGTGAACAAAATCAGGATTAGGGTTAAGGTTTTCATTGATGAGCATCATCCTGAAATCCCAACCGCTACAACCTTATGGAATGCAGCTAATTGGATGGAAAGAGAAACTTATGACTTGTTTGGAGTAAAGTTTGAAGGCCATCCGGATTTGAGAAGAATATTGAATATGGACGAGCTAGGTGTGCATCCCATGTTAAAACAATATCCTTTGGAAGATCCGAACAGAGTAGATAAAAAAGACGAATACTTTGGTAGATAAGAAAAAATGAATCAACCGGTATATACAGATAACGACCCACAGAATGAATTGGTAACCTTAAATTTAGGTCCAACTCACCCTGCAACGCATGGTGTTTTTCAGAATGTAATTCAATTGGATGGTGAACGCATCGTTAGCGGTGTATCTACTATTGGATACATTCACCGTGCTTTTGAAAAAATTGCGGAACATCGCCCATTCTATCAAATTACTCCTTTAACAGATCGGTTAAACTACTGCTCTTCTCCCATAAATAATATGGGATGGCACATGACTGTAGAGAAGTTATTAAATATTAAAATGCCAAAGCGTGTTGATTACTTAAGGGTAATTATTATGGAACTGGCACGTATTTCAGATCACATTATCTGTAATACCATTATTGCTCAGGATACAGGCGCGACAACCACATTCTTATATTTATTTCAATTCAGAGAGCATATTTATGAAATCTATGAAGAGATTTGTGGTGCAAGATTAACGACCAATATTGGTCGTATTGGAGGCTTCGAAAGGGACTTTAATGAAATTGCCTTTGCCAAGATCAATAAGTTTTTGAAAGAGTTCCCTGTGGCACTAAGAGAATTTGAAAGCTTGCTTAACCGTAACCGTATTTTTATTGACCGTACAGCGAAAGTTGCAGCGGTATCAGCGGAACAGGCACTGGATTATGGATGGACCGGACCGCTGTTGCGTTCAGCTGGAGTTGACTATGACGTTCGCGTGAGTGATCCATATTCGTCATATGAAGATTTTGATTTTGAAGTTCCGGTAGGAACAAGTGGTGATATTTATGACCGTTATCTTGTTCGGAATGAAGAAATGTGGCAAAGTGTTAGGTTAATCGAACAGGCTTTAGAAAAATTAAAGCACGAACCGGCAGGTATTTTCCATGCGGATGTACCTGAATTCTATTTGCCTGCTAAGGAAGAAGTTTATAATAACATGGAAGCTTTAATCTATCATTTTAAAATCGTGATGGGCGAAATTGATGCTCCTAAAGCTGAAGTATATCATTCAGTTGAGGGTGGTAATGGTGAATTAGGCTTCTATTTAATTAATGATGGAGGAAGAACGCCATATCGTTTACACTTCAGAAGACCTAGTTTTATTAATTACCAAATGTTTGCACCAATGAGTAAAGGCATGCTGCTATCAGATGCCATTATCAACATGAGTAGTATGAACATTATTGCAGGAGAATTAGATGCTTAAAGTAGAACAACAACAACCTGTAGAGTTTTCATCAGCTTTAAAAGAAAAGTTTGATGAGATAATTAGCAGATATCCGAAGGGTAAACATAAATCTGCTTTACTGCCGATGCTTCATGAGGTTCAGGCTGAATTAGGCTGGTTAAGCCCGGATGCAATGGATAAAGTTGCTGCTTATCTTGATATCCAGAATATTGAGGTATATGAAGTGGCTTCTTTTTACAGCATGTATTTTTTGAAACCTCAAGGCAAGTATGTTTTGGAAGTATGCAGAACCGGCCCTTGTTGTTTAGTAGGTGCTGAGAAGCTGATGAACCATATAGAACAAAATCTAGGCGTTAAAGAAGGGGAGGTTACACCTGATGGCTTGTTTAGCTGGAGAGGTGTAGAGTGTTTAGCTGCCTGTGGATATGGCCCGGTATTACAGATCGGTCCGGAATATACATTTTACGAAAACCTTAATGAACAAAAGGTTGACGAGTTGATACAAGATTTACGCAAGAAATAATGGCCCGTAAACTATTATTAGAACACATAAACGTACCAGGCATCAATACATTTGATGTTTATCGCCAAAAAGGCGGTTATCGTGCCGTAGAAAAGGCCTTAAAAACTTTGACTCCTGATGAAGTAGTGGAAGAAGTTAAGAAGTCTGGATTACGTGGACGTGGCGGTGCAGGATTCCCTACGGGAATGAAATGGAGTTTTTTGGCGAAACCTGAAGGCGTAGCAAGATATTTAGTTTGTAATGCAGACGAGTCTGAGCCAGGAACTTTTAAAGATCGTTATCTGATGACCCATATCCCTCATGCACTTATTGAGGGAATGATCGTTTCAAGTTTTGCGCTGGGTGCTAATACCTCTTACATTTATGTAAGAGGTGAGATGATGCCCCAGATTAGAATACTGGAAAAAGCAATTGCAGAAGCAAAGCAAGCTGGGTTTTTAGGAAAGAATATTTTAGGAACCGGCTATGATTTGGAACTATATGTTCAACCAGGTGGCGGTGCATATATTTGTGGAGAAGAAACCGCATTATTGGAGTCTTTAGAAGGTAAAAGAGGAAATCCCAGGATTAAACCTCCTTTTCCTGCAATTGCAGGGCTTTACGGATGTCCAACTGTAGTAAACAATGTGGAGTCTATTGCGGCGACTGTGCCTATCATTAACGATGGTGGTGATGAGTATGCCAAAATAGGAATCGGCAGAAGTACAGGTACTAAACTGATTTCAGCTTCTGGTAACTTAGTGAGACCAGGTGTATATGAAATAGATCTGGGATTGCCTGTAGAAGAGTTTATTTATTCTGATGAATATTGCGGAGGTATCGCAAACGGTAAAAGATTAAAGGCTACTGTAGCCGGGGGATCATCTGTTCCTATCTTACCCGCAAATCTTACCCTGAAGTTAGCGAATGGCGAACCAAGATTAATGAGCTATGAATCGTTGTCAGAAGGTGGTTTTGCTACTGGATCAATGATGGGTTCTGGCGGTTTTATCGCATTTGATGAAGATCAGTGTATTGTTAGAAACACCTGGAACTTCGCTCGTTTTTATCATCATGAAAGCTGCGGACAATGCTCTCCTTGTAGAGAAGGAACAGGATGGATGGAAAAAGTGCTGCACAGAATAGAGTATGGCCATGGTAAAATGAGCGATATCGACCTATTGGTTGATGTTTCTAAAAAGATTGAAGGAAACACAATCTGTCCTTTAGGCGATGCGGCAGCATGGCCGGTTGCAAGTGCAATCAGACATTTCAGAGATGAGTTTGAATGGCATGTTAAAGAGCCAATCAAATGTTTAGATACTAATTATGGTTTGGCAAATTATGCTGAGCCTATTGCGAAAGCAGAAGTTACGACAGGAAATTAACAATCATGAGTGACAAAGTTAAGGTAACCATAGACGGGATAACAGTAGAAGTAGCACCCGGCACAACTATTCTAAATGCTGCAAGGCAAATAGGTGGTGATATAGTGCCTCCTGCAATGTGCTATTATTCCAAATTAGAAGGTAGCGGAGGAAAATGCCGTACTTGTATTGTTAAAGTTAGCAAAGGGTCTGAGAAAGATCCCAGGCCAATGCCAAAGTTGGTAGCATCATGCCGTACAACAGTTATGGATGGCATGGAGGTTCAAAATATCACTTCTCCGGAAGTTATTGAAGCGCGAAGCGGTGTAGTAGAAATGCTACTGATCAACCATCCTTTAGACTGCCCTGTTTGTGATCAGGCCGGAGAATGTGACCTTCAGAATCTTGGATATGAGCACGGTTTGCAGAAAACCAGATATGAATTTGAGCGCAGAACTTTTGAACGTATCGATATTGGAGATAAGATCCAGTTACATATGAACAGATGTATTTTATGCTATCGTTGCGTATTTACTGCCGACCAGATTACAAACAAACGTGTACATGGTATTTTAAATAGAGGTGATCACTCAGAAATTTCTACCTATATACAAACAGCTGTAGATAATGATTTTTCCGGAAACGTGATTGACGTATGCCCTGTTGGAGCATTAACCGATAAAACATTCAGATTTAAAAATCGTGTTTGGTTTACCAAGCCAATTGACGCACACAGAGATTGTCCTACATGCAGTGGTAAAGTTACTTTATGGTATAAGGGAGAAGATGTGCTAAGGGTTACAGCACGTAAAGATATTTATGGTGAGGTGGAAGAATTTATCTGCAATACCTGCCGCTTCGATAAAAAGAAAACGGCTGATTGGGTAATTGAGCATCCCACTCATATTAGCGATACTTCCGTTATTGCTTCTAACCATTATGAAACCTTAAAGCCTTTGCCTGTTATTCAAAACAATCCTCAATTACAACAGGCAAATAAAGTAGAACTAGAAAAAACAACCAAATTCTAATGGATATAGCTTTTGTAATAGAAAAATTTGTACTGGTTGCCATCATATTTGGTATCAGTTTATTGATTGCTATGTACTCTACTTATGCTGAGCGGAAAGTTGCTGCCTTTTTACAGGACAGGCTTGGACCAGACAGAGCAGGGCCTTTTGGGATACTTCAGCCATTGGCTGATGGGGTTAAAATGTTCATGAAGGAAGAGATTATTCCTTCAAACGCCAGTAAGTGGTTATTTATGGTAGGACCGGGATTGGCCATGCTTACCGCTTGTATTGGAACAGCAGTTATTCCATGGGGCAGCAATATAACCATCGGAGATCGTGTTATTCCATTGCAGGTAACGGATATCAATGTAGGTATTTTATACATCTTTGGTGTGGTTTCACTAGGTGTTTACGGAGTAATGATCGGTGGCTGGGCATCAAATAATAAATACTCATTGTTAAGTGCCATTCGTGCGGCATCGCAAAATATCAGCTATGAGATCGCTATGGGCTTATCTATTATTGCTTTGTTGCTCGTTACAGGAACAATGAGTCTTAAAGAGATTGTGGAACAACAACATGGCTGGCACTGGAATATACTTTACCAGCCCTTAGGGTTTGTCATTTTTATGGTTTGTGCCTTTGCAGAAACCAATAGGGCTCCTTTTGATTTGCCGGAGTGTGAAACCGAGCTGATTGGTGGTTATCATACGGAGTATTCTTCAATGAAACTGGGCTTCTATCTATTTGCTGAATACATCAATATGTTTGTGTCATCAGCAGTTATGGCTACGCTTTATTTTGGAGGATATAACTATCCGGGTATGGATTGGGTATTGTTACATACAGGACCGGTTATTGGTCCTCTGATTGGAACGTTTGTATTTTTTATAAAAATATTCGCATTCATATTTTTCTTTATGTGGGTACGCTGGACAATCCCTCGTTTCCGCTATGATCAATTGATGCACCTTGGCTGGAAGGGTTTAATTCCTTTGGCTATCGCTAACATCATTATCACAGGAATTGTGATTGCAATAATTGAAAAGTTTTAACTACCCGCACTAGCGGATAAATAATAAGGAGGTTTAATGGAACCATTAACCAGTAAAAAGAAAGTATTAGAACAAAAACCATTAACGTTTGCAGAACGAATGTATCTGCCTGCAATAGCCAAAGGTTTGTCTGTTACAATTAGCCACCTATTTAAAAAAGAGGCTACCATAAGATACCCTGAAGTTGAAAGAGAATTCTCAACCAACTTTAGAGGGATGCATTCTTTGAAAAGAGATGAGCAGGGAAGAGAGCGTTGTACTGCTTGTGGGTTGTGTGCGCTGTCCTGCCCGGCTGAAGCAATCACTATGATTGCTGCAGAACGCAAGCCTGAAGAAAAGGAACTCTATAGGGAAGAGAAGTATGCTGCAGTATATGAAATTAATATGTTGCGCTGCATTTTCTGTGGTTTATGTGAAGAAGCCTGTCCAAAAGAAGCAATCTACCTGGATGGCCCAATCGTACCTGCCGATTATCTTCGTAAAGATTTTATTTACGGGAAGGATAAATTGGTAGAGCAACCATTGAATAAATAGTAATTTAGTATACAATGCCTGTTAAGGGCCTTTTAATATAAACAGTTTAAACATAGATAATGGGTACTTCAGTATTCTATTTCGTAGCAACATTAAGCGTGATCTTTTCACTGATGGTTATTTTTTCAAAAAACCCAGTGCATAGTGTGCTTTATCTGATTGTTACATTCTTCACATTTACGGTTCACTACATTCTGTTAAACGCACAGTTTTTGGCTGTGGTAAATTTCATTGTTTACATGGGTGCAATTATGGTTCTATTCCTTTTTGTGCTGATGTTACTGAACCTCAATAAGGATAACGAGCCGTTAAAATCAGGAGCAGTAAAAGTTGTCGGTGTGATCGCAGGATGCTGTCTTGTGGTTACTTTGGTTGGATCCCTAAAGGCTACTGCAGTGTCTGATCCGGTGATTTTAAGAAATCCTAATTTGGGCTTACTGAAAAATCTGGGCAAGGAATTGTTCGGCCCTTTTATGTTGCCCTTTGAACTTTCATCAATCTTATTGCTTTCTGCGATGGTTGGTGCAGTATTGTTAACTAAAAAAGAAAAAGTATAGTGGAGAACATGACTCAACAATTGCAGGGCGTACCACTTAACCACTACATCTGGCTAAGTGCTATTATTTTCACCATTGGCGTTATTGGAGTATTAACCCGCAGAAACGCTATAGTTATATTTATGTCGGTTGAATTGATGCTGAATGCAGTTAATTTGCTGCTAACAGCTTTTTCAGTGCATAACAATGATCCATCCGGACAGGTTTTTGTGTTTTTCATAATGGCTTTAGCCGCTGCAGAGGTTGCGGTGGGCTTAAGTATTATTGTGATGGTGTATAGAAATACACAGTCAGTAGATATTAATGTGTTGAATCGCCTTAAGTGGTAATATTAAGTATAGATAAAAAATGATAATAGATTTAGTTTGGCTGGTTCCGTTGATTCCTCTGATTGGTTTTATAATCAATGGCTTGGGAAGAAACACATTATCTAAAAGCCTTATTGGTTTTATAGGAAGCAGTGTTATTTTTGTTTCTTTTGCGATCAGTGTTGGTATATTTCTGGCCTTAGGTGCAGACGCAAATAAATCTCATGAAATTTTTCTTTTTGATTGGATAAATGCCGGTGCGTTACATATTCCGGTATCTTTTCTGGTAGACCCGTTAAGTGCTATAATGCTACTTATTGTTACCGGAGTAGGGTTTCTGATCCATATCTACTCAATCGGATATATGCATAGCGATGAAGGATTCGGTAAGTTTTTTAGCTACCTGAACCTGTTTATCTTTTTTATGCTTTTACTGGTATTGGGATCAAACTACATCGTAATGTTCATTGGATGGGAAGGGGTTGGGTTATGCTCTTACCTTCTGATCGGGTTTTGGTATACAAATAGTAGCTATGCTTCTGCAGCTAAAAAGGCTTTTGTGATGAACCGTATCGGTGATCTGGGCTTTTTGCTGGGTGTATTCTTTATCTTCACTACTTTCGGAAGTGTAGAGTTTTCTAAAATATTTCCTCAGGCAGCTAATATGCTCCCTGGAAACACAACCATAGCGCTTATCGCATTGTTGTTATTTATCGGAGCCTGCGGTAAATCTGCTCAGCTACCTCTTTTTACCTGGTTACCTGATGCGATGGCTGGACCAACACCTGTTTCAGCCTTAATACATGCCGCAACCATGGTTACTGCCGGTATCTATATGATCGCCAGATCTAACCTGATCTTTGATTTGGCCCCTTTAATTCAACACGTAATTGCCATCGTTGGCCTTGCTACCGCTATTGTAGCGGCAATTATTGCACTCACGCAAACAGATATCAAAAAAGTACTTGCTTATTCTACTGTATCACAATTGGGATACATGTTTTTAGGTTTAGGTGTTGGCGCATATAATGGAGCTTTCTTCCATGTGATTACTCACGCATTCTTCAAAGCATTATTATTCTTGTGTGCAGGATCTGTTATTCATGCCTTACATCACGAACAAGATATGAGACATATGGGCGGTTTACGTAAAAAACTACCTGTAACTTTTATCACAATGCTTATTGGTACCATTGCTATAGCAGGGCTTCCTCCTTTTTCTGGATTCTTCTCTAAAGACGAGATTTTGGCACATGTGTACCTGCACGATAAAGTAATGTGGGGAATTGCAGTGTTTGGCGCGTTTCTTACTGCATTTTATATGTTCAGGATGTTGTTTCTTACTTTTTACGGTAAATATCGCGGAACGCATCATGCCGAAGAAAAAATTCATGAATCACCTAAATCAATGACAATTCCTTTGATCGTGTTGGCGGTATTGTCAGCCGTTGGTGGTATCATTGGTGTGCCTGAGGCTTTGGGCGGAAATCATTGGTTATCACATTGGCTTTCTCCGGTAATTAAGCATACCGGGGAATCACCGGATCACGCTACTGAATATATCCTTATGGCAGTTTCTGTGGTTGGTGTTTTAATCTCTATTGCAATAGCATATGGCAAATACATCAAACAAAATCACATACCGGCTTCAGATGAAGCTAAACGTTCTGTGCTGGCAAACCTGTCTTACCATAAATTTTATTTTGATGAGATATATGATGCATTAATTAGAAAACCTTTGGATGCAATTTCAGTATTCTTCTACAAAATTGTAGATAATAAGATCGTTGATGGCATTGTGAACAGCTTAGGTTGGGGAACTACCGAAGCCAGTAAAGGTTTGCGCTTAATACAATCCGGCAATGTTGGATTTTATATTTTTATGATGGTGGTAGGAATCATCTCATTGTTATTGTATACTTATTTATCTCTATAAAAGATCGTTCAAGAAAACATAATGGAACAACTTTTACTACTTCTTATATTCTTACCATTGCTAGGCGCCTTGGTTACCGCTCTTTCCGGAAATGCAGCAAAGCATGTGGCATTGGTTTCGGCAATTGTCTCTTTAGGTTTGGCATTGGCGATGGTATGTAATTTTACCCCTGATGCCAGTACCCAATTTGTGGTAAACTATTCCTGGATTCGTGATCTTGGAATAAATTTTCACGCTGGTGTCGACGGAATAAGTATGATTACAATAATACTGACTAACGTGTTAATACCGTTAATCATATTGGCAAGTTACCAGCATAACTACAAAAACTCAAATGCATTCTTTGCTTTAATTCTTTTCATGCAAAGTGGATTGTTAATCGTATTTACGTCTCTAGATGCTTTCTTGTTCTATATTGGTTGGGAGGCAGCATTAATTCCTATTTACTTTATCTGTGCAGTTTGGGGTGGAAAAGATCGTATTAAGGTAAACATGAAATTCTTTGTTTATACAATAGCGGGTTCGTTATTTATGCTTTTGGGGCTGATTTATCTTTACTTACAGAACCCTGCGCATAATTTTGATATCCAGGCTTTCTATAATCTTAATTTGGATGCAACACAACAGGGCTGGATATTTTGGGCTTTCTTTATTGCTTTTGCAATTAAGATGCCTGTATTCCCCTTCCATACCTGGCAGCCCAATACGTATACCGAAGCTCCTGCTGCAGGTACCATGTTATTGGCGGGTATCATGCTTAAAATGGGTATTTATGGGGTTATCAGGTGGTTGTTGCCTATAGTTCCTTCCGGAGTTCAGGATTGGGGCCATCTAGCAATCATACTGTCTGTTATAGGAATCGTATATGCATCAATTATCGCATTTACACAAAAAGACGCAAAGCGTTTGGTGGCTTATTCTTCAATTGCCCACGTTGGCCTAATCAGTGCAGGTATTTTTGCTTTGAATACACAAGGTATGCAGGGTGCAATGATTCAGATGCTAAGTCACGGTATCAATGTGGTAGGTTTGTTTTTTGTTCTTGACATAGTCTCAAGCCGTTTGAAAACAAATAGAATAAGTGAATTGGGTGGAATCGCAAAACAGGCACCTGTATTGGCAATTACGGCTTTGATCATCGTTCTTGGAACGGTTGCATTACCTGGAACCAACGGCTTTATAGGAGAATTCTTGTTGCTGATAGGCGTGTATCAGTACAATATCTGGTTAGCTGTTTTTGCAGGATTAACAATTATTTTCGGGGCAGTTTATATGTTCAGGATGTACCAGAACATTATGCTGGGTAAAACGAACGATTTAACAATTACCTTTACAGACGTTAAAGGTTCGGAAAGGATAGTACTATATATCATTTGCGCACTAATTATTGTATTAGGCGTTTATCCAAAACCAATTCTGCAATTGTCTGAAGCATCAGTGCAGCATTTAATAGAACAAGTAACACAAAAATTAACATCGGTAAACTAAGCAAATGAATATCATAATAACAATTACTGTTACAGCTTTAGTAGTGCTTTACGCAGGTTTGTTTAAGGCTAAAAAAGCATTATTACCCATTACTCTTATTGGATTGCTTATTTCACTGGCTTTTGTTGCTACTTCATGGAACACTAATCAGACCTATTTTGGCATGATGCAGATGGATAATTTTGCATTGGCTTTTTCAGGTATAACCATCCTGGGTACATTGTTTGTATTTCTACTTACACAAAATTATTTTGCAGCGGATAGTGAAAATATTGCTGAATATTTCACACTAATATTATTTGCACTGGCAGGTATCATCATCATGGTTTCTTACAAGAACATGTCCATGTTGTTTATTGGCATTGAGATTATGTCTGTTTGTTTATATATCCTTGCGGGTATTCGGAAAAGTAACTTTGCATCTAATGAGGCTTCATTGAAGTACTTTTTAATGGGAGCATTCTCAACAGGATTCTTACTATTTGGCATTACCTTGATTTATGGTGCGACAGGCTCGTTCGATTTGGAGACCATTAATCAGTATTTAGTGGGCAATTACAAATCCATCTCCCCGATGTTTTATCCGGGTGTAATTCTGATGTTAATAGGATTGAGCTTTAAAGTAGGAGCTGCACCGTTTCACTTTTGGACACCGGACGTATATGAGGGTGCGCCGACTTTGATTACAACTTTTATGTCCACAGTAGTGAAAACTGCAGGTTTTGCTGCCTTTTTACGCCTGTTTGCTGATACTTTTGCTCCGCTTCATGATTTCTGGCTACCACCACTAGTTGCAATTGTTTGTATTACATTGTTTATTGGAAATGTTACTGCCTTATTTCAAAAGAACTTTAAAAGAATGCTTGCCTATTCGAGTATATCTCATGCAGGTTACTTATTGTTTTCGTTAGTAACCTTGTCTGCAAACTCATCAAATAATGTATTGGTTTATGCAGCAGCTTATACTTTTGCCAGTATCATTGCGTTTGCGGTGCTAATTATGGTTAAACAGAAAACAGGTAATGATCATTTTGACAGCTTTAACGGACTGGCTAAACGAAATCCACTAACTGCTTTGGTGCTCACAATAGCGATGCTATCGCTGGCCGGTATACCGTTAACAGCAGGATTTATCGGGAAGTATTTAATGTTTCTGAATGTAATGGGAGAGTATCAGATCCTTCTTGTTGCATTCGCTATTTTAAATGCCTTGGTTGGCTTTTATTATTATTTTAAAGTAATCGTGGCCATGTACTTTAAAGAGGGTAATGAAATTGAGCTGGAAGTACCGCTTCAATACAAAGCAGTATTGATTTTTTCAGTTGTAATTACATTATTTTTAGGGGTATACCCTGCGGTAATTTTAAATTTGATATAACCATTTCTCTAGATAATTATTTGTAGTTTTACGAGTAATTGAACTATGCAAGATTTCTGGACCTCATTACAGCATTTTATCGACCCTGAAAAATTACTTAAAGAAGGTGGTTTTTATGTTGTAATGTTCGTTATTTTTGCTGAAACTGGTTTATTTTTTGGGTTCTTCCTACCAGGCGATTACCTTTTATTTCTTGCGGGCATGTTTGTAGCAACAGGAAAGTTGGATGTAAATATCTACGTGCTTATCCTGGGTTTATGCCTTTCTGCCATTTCAGGTAATTTTACCGGGTATTGGTTTGGTCGAAAGACGGGCCCTGTACTCTATCATAGGAAGGACACTTTCTTCTTTAAAAAGCGTTATTTGAAAGCTGCCGAGGAATATTACAACAAACAGGGAGCTTTTGCTTTAATAATGGGAAGATTTGTTCCGATCGTCAGGACTTTTGCCCCGATTTTTGCTGGCGTAGTTAAACTAGATTTTAAGAGATTTGCATTATATAACATTGCAGGTGCAATATTATGGATAGCTTCCTTAACTTTGCTTGGTTATTTCTTAGGTAAAAGATTTGAAAAAGAAATAACCGATTATTTATTATACATAATTATAGGCTTTATTATTGTTACGACCATTCCGCTTATCATCACGTTCGTGAAAAAGAAGGTGGTAAATAACACAGATAAAGAAACAACAAATACAGAACAATAAAATAAAAAATGAATAATTACGATCATCATCCATGGCACAGCGTTTCTCCAGGCGATAATTTACCTGAAATTGTTAATGCCATTATAGAAATTCCAAAAGGTTCAAAAGCGAAATATGAAATCGATAAAGAGTCTAATCTGATTAAATTAGATAGAGTACTATTCTCTTCAGTGATGTACCCAGCTAATTATGGGTTTATTCCACAAACCTATTGCGATGATAATGACCCTCTTGATATTTTGGTGTTATGCTCAGTGGATGTTTATCCATTGTCAATTATCGAGGCGAAAGTTATCGGCGTAATGCATATGGTAGATAACGGCGAACAAGATGATAAAATCATTGCGGTGGCTAAAAACGATATGTCGGTTAATTACATTAATGATTTGGCTGATCTGCCTCCGCATACAATGAAAGAAATCGTTAAGTTCTTCCAGGATTATAAAGCCCTGGAAGAGAAGAAAGTAACTATCGAACATCTGTTGGGTGTAAGATATGCACATAAAGTCATACAGGAAAGCATTGCTCTCTATGACGAAAAGTTTAGAAATAAGAATTCTTAATGGAAGGTCTCAAGATATTTTTAACATTCTTCTTAGTAGCGCTGAACGGATTTTTCGTTGCAGCAGAATTTGCAATTGTAAAGGTTAGGGCCTCGCAAATTGAAATTAAAGCGAAATCCGGAAGTAGGGTTGCAAATATCGCAAAATACATTACCCAGCATCTTGATGGCTATTTAGCCGCAACACAGCTGGGTATTACGCTTGCCTCTCTTGGTTTGGGTTGGGTCGGTGAATCTGTGATGCATAACATTGTTCACGATGCGCTGATTAACTTTAATTTATCTGAGGTTTACATTACTTCTATATCAACGTTTATTGCATTTCTATTTATTACAGTAATGCATATCGTATTTGGAGAGCTGGCGCCAAAGTCGGTAGCAATACAAAGACCTGTAGCGACAACATTATTCATTGCTGTTCCCCTTCAGGCATTTTATTGGTTATTCAGACCGTTTATCTGGGTTTTGAACGGATTGGCTAATATAATCCTTAAGATGTTTGGTATTTCCAATGTTGGCGGGCACGAATCAGTACACAGTACAGAAGAGTTGTATTATTTATTGGATCAGGGTAAAGAAAGTGGCGCGCTGGATACCAATGAACACGAACTGATTAAAAACGTTTTTGATTTTAATGAGCGTGTTGTTAAAAATATCATGGTTCCAAGAACCAAAATTTCTGGAATTGAATTATCTACACCTAAACAGGAAGTTGTAGAAACAATAATTGGCGAAGGATATTCAAGGATGCCTGTTTATGATGACATCATTGATAAGATTATCGGGATTGTACACGCAAAGGATATTCTCCCATTATTGGCGGGTAATAAAGAATGGTCTTTAAGTGATATTATCAGGAAGCCATATTTTGTACCTGAAACAAAGAAAATAAATGATCTTCTAAGTGAACTTCAACAGAAGCGCATTCAAATTGCTATTGTCATTGACGAATTCGGCGGCACAGCCGGAATGGTAACGCTGGAAGATATCGTAGAGGAGATTGTTGGTGAGATACAGGACGAGTATGATGAGGAAAAACCAACTGTTGAAAAAATATCTGATACAGAATTTATCATTAATGCTTATGCAACTGTTTATGATGTAAATGAACATTTACCTCATGACCTGCCCGAAGATGAGGATTTTGATACAGTAGGAGGGCTTGTGTCTCATGCATTTGGAAAGATCCCTGAAGTAGGTGATAGCGAAGAATGTTATGGGTATTTATTTACGATCTTAAAGAAAACAGAACAGAATATAGAAACCATAAAACTGGAGCTCGTGATTAGCAAGAGTGATATGGTCGACAACCATTAATCTACTTTGTAATGCATGTTTTTTATACACCAGACATCATTTCTGATGATTATGTCTTAAATGAGGATGAAAGCAGGCATTGCATAAAGGTTTTAAGATTAAATATTGGTGCCGAAGTTTACCTTATTGATGGCGTTGGGGGACTTTACAAGGCTGCAATTGTAGGCCAGACAAAGAGAAACGTTGAACTAAAAGTTCTGGAAGCAACCTATAACTACAACAAGCGGAATCATCGGCTGCATATTGCTGTTGCACCAACTAAAAACATAGATCGATTAGAATGGTTTCTGGAAAAAGCGACTGAAATAGGGATAGAAGAGATAACGCCAATAATTTGTGATCGTTCTGAGCGTCGTGTAGTTAAAGAAGACCGGTTGGTTAAGGTCGTTACTTCTGCTGTGAAGCAATCCCTTCAGGCCTATCATCCTATAGTTAATCCTCAGATAAACTTTTCCGATTTCTTAAAAATAGAAAATACCACTAATAGGATGATAGCGCATTGCATTGATGAGTCTCCCAGGCAGTACATCAGTCAAATTGCTGAACCTCATCAGAATTATACTATCCTGATCGGACCAGAAGGTGATTTTACACCGATGGAAATTGATTTGGCTTTGCAGAATGGCTATAAACCCTTAACTTTAGGTAATACACGGCTGAGAACAGAAACCGCTGCTTTAGCGGCCTGTTTTGAGGTGAATTATTTAAATCGATGAAGTTTAAACCCCTTTTTTTCGCCGGAATAATTTTGATATGCTCAAGCTTTTATTCCCCTACTTATAAATTAGCAAAACTAAAATATAATGGTGGTGGCGATTGGTATGCCAATAGAACCGCACTTCCCAACCTTATCGACTTTTGTAACAAGAACCTGCAAACAAACTTTGCCCCTCAGGAGGCAATTGTTGAAGTTGGAAGTGCCGAATTGTTCAATTACCCATTCGTATACCTTACGGGACATGGAAATGTCGTTTTTAGCAGTGCTGAAGCCAGTAACCTCCGTAAATACTTAATCGGTGGCGGCTTCTTACATATTGATGATAACTACGGACTGGATAAGTTTATCCGTAAAGAAATGAAGAAAGTATTCCCTGAATTAACATTCACAGAATTACCAGCCAATCATCAGATATACAATCAAAAATTTAAGTTTCCCAATGGCCTGCCCAAGATCCATGAACACGGCAATAAAAGACCTCAGGGTTTTGCATTAATCTGGGAAGGACGCATCGTTTGTTATTACACTTATGAATGCGATTTGGGGAATGGATGGGAGGATTATGGAACTTACCCTGGAGATACTCAGGATAAGCGCTCCAGCGCGCTTAAAATGGGCGCAAATTTAATTCAATACGCATTAACACAATAGTTATGAAGGTAAAAGTCAACGAACACTACAATTTCAATGTCGAAATAAACAATAATTCAATGAGTGTTAATGGTTTGGAAGTAACTTTAGATTCAAGAAGTTTGGGGAATAACCATACTCACGTGATCTACAATAATAAATCCTACAACATAGAGGTCGTTTCCGAAAGTAAAGCTGATAAAACAAGTGTCATCAAGGTAAATGGAACTACCTATACCATCGCAATGGAAGATCAATATGATCAGTTACTTAAGCAATTGGGCATGGATAGTGCTTTGGCCAATAAGGTTAGTGAAATTAAAGCCCCTATGCCAGGCCTGGTTTTGAGTGTTTTGGTTACTGAGGGTCAAGAGGTGAGCAAAGGAGATAGCTTACTGGTGCTGGAGGCCATGAAAATGGAAAATGTTATTAAATCTCCAGCTTCGGGAATGATTAAGAAGATCCTCATCAATAAGGCAGACAAGGTAGAGAAAAATGAAATATTGATACAATTTCAATAAACAAAAACGGGGGCCACATGACCCCCGTTTTGTTATATCAAAATAAAAATATGTTTATCTCTTGCCAGCTTTAAAGGCCTTTTGCGGTTTAGTCTTGAATTGCGGTTTCCCCATAGATCTAATTTCAGAGGCACCAAGCATTGTCATTGCACACCTGAAGCCAATGTCGGCTGTTGATTCATCCTGTTGAAGGAATCTTCTGGTTGCAGGATTTAACCACATGGCCTGGTCATCCCATGATCCACCCTTATATACCCTGGATTTATCCGTAATAAGTGTAATTTCACCATACAGGTCATTTGCCTTGTCACGGTACCCTCTTTGATCGGCGTAAGTATTCACAGAATCTGCAGGTTTACTCGCAGCGGCTTGTTTTTCCGCCCATGTTTGTTTTCTTGCCGATACAGCTGCAGTCATCACAGGACGGTTGTGTTTGTCTATTTCAATCCTTCCGGTACTGGGATCGGCTATTTTTTTATCCTCATAAAAGTTTCCTCTGTAAGGGTTAAACGCATCGGCAGCCTCAAAAGTTTTGGAGCGATAAACATCCGCAACCCATTCATTTACATTTCCAGCCATATTGTACAAGCCGAAATCATTTGGCGTGTAAGATCTTACCGGAACGGTTAGCCCGCCTTTGTCATTTAAAGAACCTCCAACACCCATATAGTCACCTTTTGTTCTTTTGAAGTTGGCTAATATCAAACCACGGGTTTTTTTCTTTGCAGAGCTTAACCCCAGCCCATTCCATGGATAAATTTTGTTTTCATGAATGTTTTCGTACTCCGTATTGCCAATTAATCCAAGTGCAGCATATTCCCATTCGGCTTCAGTTGGCAGGCGATACGGTTGTTTTAAAATCCCGTCTTCCAGTCTTACCGTTCTGGTTGCGCCTTTCCCATTCGCGCCGGCATCGGCAGCTTTAGCACTGGTAGGGCTTAGATCTTTCATCGCCTTTTTACCTTTATCATTATGCTGGCCACTTAGGTAGGTTTCCGTATTAAAAGGTGCTGTCGGTCTTTCGCTTGCCTCGGCAACACCGCTTCTGGTATCCCCGTTTATGTCTTTAAAGCTCGTCATATAACCCTGATCCCTGAGGAGCAGCTCGTTCACCCGATCAGTTCTCCAGTCACAATACCTTGACGCCTGTTCCCAGGTAACCCCAACTACAGGATAATCCTGGTAGGCAGGGTGCCTTAAATAATTGTCTACATAAGGTTCATTGTATGATAACGGTCTTCGCCAAACCAAGGTATCGGGTATTTCGTTATAATAATACTCGTAATCAGTTGGATAATTGGTTCTTATCCAATTTAAGTATTCCAGCCAGTTCGTGTTCGAAACTTCCGTTTCATCCATATAAAAAGAAGAAACAGTAGTTTCTCTTTTATGGTTGTAATCGCTTAGTTCTTGTCCTGCAACATTTATTGCGCTACCACTCATTACAAAAACACCGCCTTCAATTTCGACCAGGCCGGGACCGGGTCCTCTTTTGAATTTATTGTTGACCTGAAATCCTCCATATTCCTTTTTATTATAGGCTAATCCTGTCTTGTCCGAAGTTCCTGATTTAGATTTACAGGAGACAAGGGAGGCTACAAGTGCGAGATATGCAAGCGAGTATAGGTATGATTTTTTCATTGGATTGCGCAAATAGTTACTCTAAAGGTTAAAACTACACAAAAAAAGGTGTTCGCTCCAAAAAAACTTTTTTTATAAAATTGAAACAAATTATCTCCGAACAGAGTTTTCAGGTAGGATATTATTCAAATGCTTTGTAAACCGGCGGAATACTTTGAAATTTAGCAGCACTATGTTAACTTGCGTGCAATAGTATTAATTATACGGGACGCATGAATTTAAGGTACGCTGTAAAAACTGCATTAAGCATTTTTTCGCTGGTAACAGTTGCTACAGGACTGTTTGCCCAGGAAGTACAGCCAGGTACCCAAACAAATGGAAGTGTTCCAAATAATATCATTACAGCGGTCCCTTTTTTGTTGATTACTCCTGATGCCCGGATCGGAGGCATGGGAGATGCTGGAGTGGCAATTGCTCCGGATGCAAACTCAATGAGCATAAACCCTTCTAAACTAGCTTTTTTAGATAAACCATATGGATTTTCCGCTTCTTATAGTCCTTGGTTAAAAAGCCTGGTTCCTGATATTAATCTGGCCTATTTAAGTGGGTTTTATAAACTTGATGACCAGAGTACCCTGGGGAGCTCTTTAAGGTATTTTTCTTTGGGTGAAATACAGTTCGTAGACATTAACCAGCAAGATCTTGGGGTTTATAGTCCAAATGAACTAGCATTGGACGTAACCTATGCCAGAAGATTTGGTAGCTCGTTTTCTCTAGGTACCTCATTGAGATACATTTATTCCAATTTGTTGTCAGGTCAGTTTGCAGCAGGACAGCAAACGCAGGCTGGCTCAGCAATTGCAGTTGATGTTTCTGCATATTACAAAAAACCGACTATTTTCCTGGGTAAAGATGCGATCCTCTCCGCCGGAGTTAACATCTCAAATATTGGAACAAAAATCAGCTATGTACAGGGTGGGGAAAAGAACTTTCTGCCCACAAACTTTAAAATAGGAGGAGCCTCAACCTTTTTAATCGACGATTACAACCAGTTTACTTTTGCGCTTGATTTTAACAAGCTTCTGGTGCCAACTCAACCAATATATGATGAAAATGGAAGGATCTTAGCGGGAAAGGATCCTGATCGCTCGGTACCATCTGGAATATTTGGTTCATTTAGCGACGCTCCGGGAGGATTTTCAGAAGAACTAAGGGAAGTTAATATCGCTGCAGGCGTGGAGTATTGGTACAACCAGCAGTTTGCGCTAAGAGCCGGGTATTTTTATGAAAACCCGCAAAAGGGTGATAGAAGATATTTTACACTTGGTGCCGGATTAAAATACAATGTCTTCAATATCGATTTTGCGTATCTGGCGGCCAATGCACAAAAGAGTCCATTGGCAAATACATTACGCTTTACATTGCTTTTCAATTTTGGCGATGCCAAATAACAGTATATAACAACATAATTTGACAAATGAAAATTAAAGTAGGGTTTGGGTTCGATGTGCATCAGTTAAAGGATAATCACCCATTTGTAGTAGGCGGAGTTCATCTGGAACATCATAAAGGAGCTTTTGGCCATTCCGATGCAGATGTTTTGCTCCATGCAATTTGCGACGCCTTGTTAGGCGCTGCGAATTTAAGAGACATTGGCTTTCATTTTAAGAATACCGACCCTCAGTGGAAAGGAATAAGCAGTCTGATCCTCCTAAAGGAAAGTGTAACGCTTCTTAAAGACAAGGGATGGCAGATTGGCAATATCGATGCAATGCTTTGCCTGGAAGCGCCAAAAATTAATCCCCATATTCCCCAGATGCAAAAGAATATAGCGGAAGCAATTGGAATGTCTATTGATGATATTTCTATAAAAGCGACCACCAATGAGCAAATGGGCTTTATAGGCAGGGAAGAGGGCGTAGTCGCCTACGCGGTATGTCTTATCGAGAAATAGAAAAACCGGAGGGCTGTAAAGCTTTCCGGTTTCCTAAAAATCAAAAAAGTAGCTATTATTCGTCAAGGTATCCAAATTTACCCTGGTTGTAATCATTTATCGCTTGCTGTATCTCTTCTGGCTTGTTCATTAAGAAAGGTCCGTACTGAGCAATCGGTTCATTTATCGGCTCGCCGCTTAATATCAGGATAATGCAGTTTTCCAAAGCCTCAGCTGTTATTATCGAACCGTCATTTTTGAAATGAACAAACTGATCAGTTTTGGCAATTTCAGTATCATTAATTTTTACACGACCTTCTATAACTACAAAACCAGTATTGTGCCCGGCAGGAAAATTAAAAAATGCTTTGCCTCCTTCATTTAGTCGGGCATTGAATAAATTAAGTGGGGTAAAGGTGGTTGCAGACCCTCTGGTCCCGTTATAGTCACCTGCAATTACCTCAATTTCACCAGCTCCATTCTCCAGATTGTATTTTGCCATCTCGCTATGCTTTACATCCTGATACCTTGGTGAGGTCATTTTATCTTTTGCAGGTAAATTCACCCACAACTGAACCATTTGAAAGGCTCCGCCTTTTTTACTGAACTGCTCTTCATGATATTCTTTATGTAATATCCCACTTCCAGCGGTCATCCATTGCACATCACCGGGATAAATTACACCGCTGTTGCCTGCGCTGTCATGATGTGCAACTGCGCCATGGTATGCAATGGTTACCGTCTCAAACCCTCTATGAGGATGAACACCTACACCTCTGGGCTCGTTACGTGCAGAGAATTCTATCCTGGCGTTATAATCCAGCAGAAAGAATGGACTCATTTTAATTTTATAACCTTTCGGAAAAAAATTGTGCACCCTAAAGCCATCGCCAACCATATGAGGTGCCGGCGCATTTAAAATGGCCGACACCGTTTTAGTTTTTGCTTCCATTTTTCTCTTTAATTTTTTATGGATGCTTGGTTTTAATTGTTTAGGCTTGTTTTACAAACTGTAATTCACCTGCTATTTTTACTGCCTCACTAACCATAACACCACCAGTTTCTAATGCCGCATTCCATGTTAGGCCAAAATCAGTTCTGTTTATTTTGCCGCTTAGCGTAAAACCAGCTTTTGTATTGCCCCATGGATCAGTTGCGATACCACCAAATTCAGCATTCAATTCTACCGGTTTGGTAACGCCTTTAACTGTCAGATTTCCATTTAAAATGTAATCATCACCGTCTTTTGTTAATGAGGTAGATTCAAAAGTGATTTTAGGGAAATTTTCTGCATCAAAAAAATCAGCACTTTTTAAGTGATTGTCTCTGTCAGCGTTTCCGGTATTGATAGAGGAGGTTTCGCCTTCAAAAGTAACCTTTCCGTTTTCGAAATCGTCACCTTCTGAAGTTAATGTCGCGCTGATCAGGTGCAAACTACCGGTTACAGTAGTAATCATTAAGTGTTTAACTTTAAATTGTAATTCGCTGTGGGTCGGGTCTAAAACCCATTGTGTAGTTGCCATAATATTGTTTTTTTTAAGTTGTTCTTTAATTACAACACAAAATTACAAACAGATGTTTGGCCTCACATTGACCTATGATAAGAAAACACTAAGGTTTAAAATGCTTATGCGCCAGGTCTTTACGGACCCTGCTTAATGATTCAGGTGTAATGCCTAAATAAGAGGCAATCATCCACTGTGGCACCCTCAATGTAAGATTTGGATATAATTTTATAAAATTCAGATAGCGTTCTTCGGCTGTAGCACTTAAAAGCATATTGATCCTTTTCTGCATAAACCGGATGGAATTATTGAGCATGGTGCTATTCAGGTCACTCATGCAGGGAACATGCTTTGCAGCATCATTCATAAAATCCTTGTTTACTGCAATAGCTGTTGTGGGCTCAATGGCATCAATAAAAAACTCTGATGCTTCATTGAACATCCCGTTACGTTCCGAAAGCCACCATTGTTCGGGGGCAAACTGAATGATATGCGTCTTCCCCTTACTATCTATTGAATAACTGCGTAACAGACCACTTAAAACAAAAAAGCCATGAGATAAAACTTCGCCCTTCATCAGGATCATCTCGTTTTTATCGAAGGTTTTTACTTTAAGTTTGTCAGAAATGAGGCCAAACTGCTCATCAGTTATCGCTACTTTGTTTTTTAAATAAGTTTTAAATGGCTCAAGTAAGGCTGTCATAGATAAAATCTATTTCTTGTCTATTTTAACATTGGAAAAATCTACGCCACACTTGCAGTTGGAACCACAGCCGCCATTTTTAGGAGCGATTGAGCGATAAACGATGCGGCCAACATAAAATAATGCCCCCGCAAACAGTATAATTACCAGAATAGTCTGAATATCCATATCCCAAAATTAGTTAATGCCTGCTTCTCGCAGGTCTGTTAATTGTAAATTTACTTTTCCATAAGGCCAATCGTGCCACCAACCCAATCAAAGTCTTTATTGTATCTCACGCCAATCATCTTTCCTCTGCTTAAGCGTGCTAAATTAATGCACAACTGGGGCTCTTGGCCATCCGCCCATAAATACATCAATCTGATTTCCAGTTTTACCCCACCATCCGGCGATTGCACAATGGGCTCATAAACAACTTTTCGCTGAAGTATCCAATTCTTCGGGTCTTTAATTTCAGCGATGTCCGCTTTTGTTACATCAATAATCACACCCATGCCTGCAAAAGAAAACAAGGGTTTTAAAACATAGTTTTCGAGATCTGAAGGGATTTCAGTTAACGTATCCAGGAAATGAGTTTCTGGTACAAATTCGCTTTTCAAAAAGGGCATGGTATATTTACTGATCCTGTAAAACCAGTTTGGGTGTGTGATCCATTCCACATCAATTTCTGATCGGGGATCAAAGCATTGCTCAAAAAGAGCTGTTTTATCTTCAACTTCATCAAAAATCAGTCGGTTGTAAATCCTTTTTAACCGTATTTTTTTCCCTTCCTCTTTATAGAATAGCGCATTCCCTTCTTTAAAGATATCTGTCAGGCTCAAAATTTTTATACCTAAATATTTTTGGGTAATTAAAAAATCAATTGCTGTTTTTTGATTCGGCGCATCAATATCCATTAGTGCTACCTCCTGAGGTGCGTAATCGCCAATAATTACCCTTTTAAGTAGGCTAACGTATTTCTGCTCATCAAATCCATTAAAAAACGGGGTTAAAGCCGCAGGCAATTCATACGACTCCTTATAAACCCTCCCCAGCTCAGGCTGAAATCCATATAAGGAGGGGAAACCCTGCATTTCAATTAGCTTTGGTGTCAAAAGACCATTTGCATCCTTGCATATCCCAAAATCGAAAGTTAAAAAATGCGGGTGTTCATTTTCATTTGGAACATTCCAATTTGAGGGAATAGCATCTTTAGTAAGTGCCTTAAAATCAGGCTTCTTTATGAGTTTTATGATTTCTTCCCCTGCATCAATTAGTTTCTTCTGCAGATCTGAAGGAATAAACACAGGAGTTTCGGCAACTCTAAAAGGGATGCTTGTTAATCCGGATTCCAGAATTTTTAAAAAGCTTTTGTACTTCTGTTCCGTGAAGGAACTGTTAAACTGGCCCCTGTATTTGCTAATCATAGTTACGCTTCCTGTAAGGCATTTAATGCCTCAGTTAAAAAATTAGGCAGAATAACACTCTGCGTGAGTTTAATTCTATCAGGATTGTCAAGACTTGACAACATGTCTTCATATTTTTCCTGCCCGTAACTCTCGGTAATTGCTTTCTTCTTATCATCCTGTAACAGATACATTTTCATCCCAACAGGATCTGCCTCGGGATGAAACTGTGTTCCGATTATTTCGTTGGTAAAACGAACCGACATTACACAGCGTTCCAAATCAACATGCGGCCTTTCTTTTTCCAAAGCCAATACCTTGGCCTGCGAGTTGGAAAATAGTACATCATCAGGATTTATAACCTGCCAGTCACGACTGTCAACAGCATATAATGGATTAGGTAAGCCACTAAAAATTAAATCATTTTCCCCTTCTTCTGTTAAAAACACAGGAAAAATGCCAAAAGCGGTTGATTTTCGTCTGATCACTTCTCCAACATGATACTTTCTGCAAGCCATTTGAAAAGAGTGACAGATTAAAAAAACGTGTTTTTTCTGTTGGCTGATCTGATTATGGGTTTCTATTTTACCTAGCAGGTTAAAAAAGTCACTTTCCCATTTTTCCCCCACACCATCAAAGGGACTTCCCGGGCCCCCGCTTGAAATATAGATATCATAATGCTCATCAGGGATTTCTCCCCGCTGTCTTAAGTCAAAAATATCATACCCCAGATCTATATCATTCTCCATGCGATAGCGCAACAAGATTTCCTGTATCCCACGCATCCCCTGGTTGGTCACGCCATTATTCATGTCAATTACGGCAACCCTAATCTTATTTCTACCTATTATGCTCACTGCTTAGCCCCAATTAATGTTTGAGTAGTAATGTAGTCTACTACGGCCTCAAAGTTACCATTTTGTTCGTAAACAGCCAATTGCCTATCGGCCCCGGTTCCATTCTCAAGAATTTTAAGCACATAATTGATCTCATTTCTGCAGCCCAGATCATCTACCACATCGTCAATAAAATCCAGTAATTCCAATATCAGATTTCGGCAGTTTACTTCCATCTCCTTACCAAAATCAATTAGATTCCCGTCAATGCCGTAACGGGCAGCCCTCCATTTATTTTCATTTATCAGTGCTCTGGAATAGCTGATAAATTTCATATTCTGCAGGCGTAGTTTATACAACTTGGCACAAAGGGCCTGAAATAATGCTACAAAAGCCATGGTTTCATCAATCAACATTGGACAATCGCAAATCCTGAACTCTATGGTTTCAAAGAAAGGGTGTACCCTGATGTCCCACCATATTTTTTTGGCGTTGTCAATGCTATTGGTCTTAATGAGCAGCTTAACATAGTTGTCGTAATCTTCAATGCTATTGAAAATATCAGGAATGCCCGTCCTGGGGAACTTATCAAACACCTTAGTTCTAAAAGATTTGTATCCCGTGTTCCTGCTTTCCCAGAATGGGGAATTGGTAGATAGGGCAAACACATGCGGTAAAAAATAGCGCACCTGATTTGCAATATGAATAGCAAGCTCCCTGGATTGGAAACCTACATGTACATGTAAGCCAAAAATCAGATTGGATCTTGCAGCCTCCTGCAACTCATTTACGATTTCACTATAACGTGGATGCTCAGTGATCAGCTGTTTTTCCCAATGGGAAAAAGGATGTGTACCTGCCGCACCAATTCTTAACCCTTGCTCCCCTGCCAGCTGCGAAACGGTATACCTTAATTGCGAGATTTCGGCTCGTGCCTGCTCCGTGTTTTTACAAATTCCTGTTCCTACTTCTACAACAGCCTGATGCATTTCAGCTTTAACCTGATCTTTATGTATTTTTTGAGCCGCTTCAACTATTTTTTGATCATGGGAGGTAAGTTCACGGGTTACCGGATCAACCACCATGTATTCTTCTTCTACACCAAGCGTAAATTCATTCATCATAATTCATTCCCTCCTGTTTATCCCTGATTATTTTTTTGTAGCGGGGGCTTTTTTAGGTTTGGCTTTACCCACTAATGGTAACCCTGCTGCCGAGGCTTTAACATACGCTCCCCATGTTAAATTGTCTTGCCCGTCGATTTGAGCCTTTGCTCTTTCTATTGCATACTGTGCCGAGGTTTCAACAACCCAATCAAAATTCTCCTGGCCAACACTGGTTACCTCAGCGTCAGGTGCCGGATTACAGAAATCAATGGCATAGGGTATTCCACCACGTACAGCAAATTCTACGGTGTTAAAGTCATAACCCAAAAACTGATTCAGTTTTATCACATAGTCATGAATGGTTTTTAATAATTTCTCACTTGAAGGAGGTGTGTTTACCTGGTAGCGCAAGTGAAAAGGATTACGCGGTTCATATTGCATTATCCGAACATATTTGCCACCGATACAATAGCACCTAAAATATTCTTCAAAAACGATTTCTTCCTGAAGCATCATCACTGTCTTTTTTGTCTGACTATGCTTATCAAAAAAATCTTCAATATCATGTAGCTTGTAAACTTCTTTCCACCCTCCGCCATCAAAAGGTTTCATATATGCGGGGAAACCTGTGTATTCAAAAATAGCCTCCCAATCCAAGGGAAATGCCAGATTGCTGAACGATTCGTCAGAGGTGTCATCAGGTTGTTCGTAAGAAGGTATCAAAGCCGTTTTAGGGACAGGAACTCCAATTTTTACGGCTAATGCGTTATTAAAAAACTTTTCGTCGGCACTCCACCAAAAGGGATTGTTTATTACCGCGGTTCCTGTAATCGCCGCGTTTTTTAGCGCAGAACGATAAAAAGGAACATCCTGAGATATCCTGTCGATAATCACAGCATAGTCCAATGCTTTAGCCTGAAATATTTTATCAATATTCACAAATTCGGCTTTAATGTCCTTTCCTGCAATCTCGTTTACGCGCTTTACAAAAGCCTCGGGGAAAGATCTTTCTTTGCCGAACAGTATTCCGATTTTTTTCATGGTATATATTTTTAGATGTTTTTAGTTAAATGATAATTGTGATAGGTATTCTGGTAGCATCTTTCGCCATATAGGCCAGTCATGATCTGCATTTTGCCTTACATCCAGCCAATGATTAATTCCTTTATTGGTTAATATCTGCGACAATCTTTCATTATCGGCCTTGCAGATATCTCTTTCTGCAGTACCCAGTATTATTTTCATGTTCCACAGTTCCGGATTATTGTCATTCGGTAAAAAGTCTACCGGATTATTAAAGTAAACGTCATCATTATAAAATCCGTCCAATTGTGCGCTAATATCAAAAGCTCCACTCAAGCTAAACATATGACTGACGAGCCAAGGATGCCTGAAGGCAAAATTTGCTGCATGATATCCTCCAAAACTACAGCCCGCAGTGATGATTTTGGAATGCCCTGTTTCCTGACGGGCCATTGTCGAAACCTCTTCCAATAAAAATTTTTCGTAACAAATATGATTTTTTACCCTTTCGGCCGGATGGATGCCCTTGTTGTACCAGCTCAAACCATCAATGCTGTCAACACAGTAAACCTTAACTTTCCCTTCATCTATAAACCACTGAATAGATTCGATCATTTTGAAGTCCTTATTTTCAAAATACCTCCCCATACTGGTAGGAAAAAGAAGGATCGGATAGCCGCTGTGCCCAAAAGCGAGCAATTCAAAATCGGCACTTAAGTTATTGCTGTGCCACTTTTTATATTCCTCTTTCATCCGCGTAAAATTTAGATGCTTTAAGATAAGAAATAAAGAATGTTAAAAGCAAGCAACCTGCTTATTTCTTAGGCTAAATATCATTTATTGTTCCCCCGCAACATCTAGGACACTGCCAAAGAAGAAAAATATTGTAGCTTTAGCAGATCTTTTGGAGGTGCTTTGTGTAGAGCAAGTAATAATAGCAATAAATTGCCTTCATCATTTTATAACGGTATTGTTAATTGGATACTTGGAATGTCGATGGTTCTAATGGTAAATATCTCTTTCAGCTCTTAGTGTCTAATCCTTAAGGATCAATATAGCTAAAAGAACATTTGAAACATACTTGTAGGGATTTGTTTTAAACAACAGTTCAAGGGGGCATCGGTGACATTGGTCAATTTAAAGAACGCTCCATTTTGGAATTATGGGGACACACCCCTACTAATAAAAGAAAATCAAATCGTAAACCTTGTGCACACTAGCGATACAACACATGCGCCGACAAAAGAAAAATAAATTCAGGAAACAGCATAAAAGGCCCCTTATATCAAAGTGAGATCCAGAAGCATTACCAAAGAAGCTTTACAGGGTATTTAGGGAAATTTTGGTCTTTTCCGATAATTGTCAACCCTTCAACGATAGCTTGAGAGATGATGATTCTATCAAAGGGGTCCCGATGATGAAATTCCAAACCAATCAAGCCAGCGGAATGTTCAAAAGTTAGGGAAGAAATTCAAAGCCATTTTTTATTGTCTGTAGCTGTAACTCTTCATAAGAAATTCCTAATTCCAGCTTTCCAAGACTTATCTTAATGGCAATTTCCCAAAATGAAACAATACTGACATAGTTCAATTGCCTATTGTCTTCAACAGCCTTTCTTGCTTTGGCCGATAAGTCATCACTTCCATTCAAAAACCAAAGAAAAGTATGCGTATCCAGTAGATATGCCATTACATATACTCCTTAAAGTCTTCTAAAGGGGCATCAAAATCCTCAGACAACTTGATCTTACCTTTTAGACTTCCAAATTTAGCAACACCAGCCTTATGATCTTTTTTCTTCGCCTTTTCCATCAAAAAATCGATAAAGTCATTTGCCTCCGATTTAAGATCAGGTGGAAGTGTTTCTAGTTTTGCATAAAGAGTCAAGCTGGTCATACCTTAATTATTTCAGTTAAACACAAATTTAATGAATATTTCTACAATAACCATGCTGAAAAACACACCTTACATTTTTACATTTTTTGACGCAGCGAAAGCCCTTCATATTATGCTAAATGTCTGTTTGATATAAAATTACACACCAATTATTTTAATTTTTAATAAGAGTATTACTTTTGCAGTGCATTTGAGAGAAGGGAAATTGCTGAATTATGTATACTACACTAACACTTCCGGAAGTTATTAAAACTGAAAAAACCATACCATCTAAACATCTTAAAAGAGGAGTAGAGCTTGAAATCTTTATTCCAGACAACCTTTTGGGGAATGAACAATTAAATCTGCTGTTGTTAAACGATGGTCAGGATACAGAAGAATTAGCGTTGCAACACACACTTGCTGCCCTTTATGGCCAAAACAAAATAGAACCCCTGGTCGTGGTGGCTATAAAAGCTTCAAAAGATCGTTTACAAGAATACGGAGTTGCTGGTGTACCTGATTTTCAGGATAGGGGAAGCAAAGCGCAGGCTTATACAGATTTCATTATTAAAGAGCTTATTCCTTTCATACAAACCACAGTTGAGTTTCCGATAAATGGGAAGCGTGCTTTTGGGGGATTCTCGCTTGGCGGATTAACCGCGTTTGATATTGCCTGGAACAATGATAACTACTTTGATGCTGTCGGTGTTTTTTCAGGATCATTCTGGTGGCGTAAAAAAGACCTTAAAGATGGTTATACAGATAGCGATCGTATTTTGCATCAGCGAATTATTGATACGGAGGTCAAACCGGAATTAAAGTTCTGGCTGATGACAGGTACTGAAGATGAGCTTGCTGATAGAAATAAAAACTTTATCATCGATTCCATTGACGATACCATTGATGTGATCAAAGAGCTTTTGAAGAAAGGCTATAAAAGACCTGATGATATCGCATATTATGAAATGGTCGGCGGCAAACACGAATTAAAAACCTGGGCCAAAGCCATGTCGCCATTTCTGATATGGGCTTTTGGGAAAAAGAATCTTTTTTAAATTTATCCGAGCGCCTGAATCTGATCCGAGGAGTAGATAAATACACCTTTTTTATCCGTTAACGATTCTTTAAGCATTGCTGAGGCAACAGTTTCAATTTTAATGCTTCTGTATTTTTTTAAGCTACCAATTAAAATTGGGTTGAGCAGACGCATCAGACCTATCAAGATTCTTTCGGTGCTGCGTTTTTCTTTGCGATCACCGTCAAGCAGCGAAGGGCGATAAATATAAATGCTTTTGAAAGGAATTGCCTTTAGATCTCTTTCTACCTCACCTTTGGTTTTGGGATAGAATAAAGATGAGTTAATATCTGCGCCCATTGAGGAGACCAGGTGGTAAGCCGTAGCACCATTGTTTTGCGCAATCGAGCCAATGTCTAAAGGGTACCAGTAGTCAATCTTTTTGTATTGTACTTTATCCGGGGTTTTACTGTTTGTGGTACCCAAACAACAAAATACGACATGTCCGGTAATGTCTGCTGCGTACTGAGCTATATGATCAAAATCAACAACCAGTTCTTTTAGCTTTGGATGTTTAATATTTAACGTTTTTCGCCCAATGGCAAGCACCTCACTATAATTAGGGTTATTCAGTAATTGTGCCAGCAAGTTGTTGCCGATCAATCCAGTTGCGCCAAGTAATATTGCTTTTTTTGACATTTAAAGGAACTTATTTTTGAATATCTATGGTTTCATCCGATTGGTCCCCGCTTCCGGCTTTGTAGGAATAATCTCTTGCTTTTTCGTCGGCAAGCTCATTGCCCTCATGTTCGTTTTCACAGTTTTCATCCAAACGGTCATTCCACTCATCTAGTCCTGTTTTATTGTGCTGGTCCACTTTTGGCGGATTCTTTTTATCGGTTTTTTTTGTTTTGCTCATCACCGTTGTAATTTATTATATATGAAACATCTGAAGGTATACATTGTTTAAAATTAAAAAGAGTTAAATGCCTCTTAACTAATGTACTGAAATCTCGATAATTAATCTTATCTTTGCGCCAAAAATTAGTAGCATTTTATGCAAAAAATAAGAAATATAGCTATCATAGCCCACGTTGACCACGGTAAAACTACACTGGTCGATAAGATCTTACACTCTTGTTCAATCTTCCGCGATAACGAACAATCGGGAGATTTAATACTTGATAACAATGATTTGGAGCGTGAGCGCGGTATTACCATCGTGTCAAAAAACGTTTCGGTTCAGTATAAGGACGTTAAAATCAACATTATCGATACCCCTGGTCACGCCGATTTCGGTGGTGAGGTAGAGCGTGTATTGAAAATGGCTGATGGTGTATTGTTATTGTGTGATGCTTTTGAAGGTGCCATGCCTCAAACACGTTTCGTAACTCAAAAAGCTTTAGCTTTAGGTCTAAAACCTATTGTTGTTGTAAATAAAGTTGATAAAGAAAACTGTCGCCCTGAAGAAGTTTACGAACAGATCTTCGAATTGTTCTTCAACTTAGAAGCAACAGAAGAGCAACTTGATTTTCCAGTAATTTACGGTTCATCTAAACAAGGATGGATGAGTACTGACTGGAAAGTACCTACAACAGATATTTTCGCACTTTTAGACGCAGTTGTTGAGAAAATTCCTGCTGCACCAACAAACGATGGTACTTTACAAATGCAAATTACCTCTTTAGATTATTCATCTTTCGTAGGTCGTATTGCAATTGGTCGTGTACACCGTGGCGTAATTAAAGAAAACCAACCGGTTACTTTGATTAAACGTGATGGTAAAATGGTAAAATCAAGAGTAAAAGAATTATATACTTTCGAAGGTTTAGGAAAAATCCGTGCCACTGAAGTAAAATCTGGTGATATCTGCGCAGTTGTAGGTATTGATGGTTTTGACATTGGTGATACTATTGCTGATTTCGAAGCTCCTGAGCAATTGCCTGTAATCAAAATTGATGAGCCAACAATGAACATGTTGTTCACAATCAATAACTCACCATTTTTTGGTAAAGAAGGTAAATTTGTAACTTCTCAACGTTTAAAAGAGCGTTTATATAAAGAAATTGAGAAAAATCTTGCGCTTAAAGTGGTAGAAACTGAGTCTCCTGATTCTTATTTGGTATATGGAAGGGGTATCCTCCATTTATCAGTTTTGATCGAGACCATGCGTCGCGAAGGATATGAAATCCAGGTTGGTCAGCCACAGGTAATCATCAAAGAAATTGATGGTAAAAAATGTGAGCCTATCGAGACCCTGATCGTTGATGTACCGGGAGAAGTTGCGGGTAAAGTAATTGAATTGGTAACACAGCGTAAAGGTGAGTTATTGATCATGGAACCAAAAGGAGATTTACAACATCTAGAATTTGATATTCCTGCACGTGGTATCATCGGTTTAAGAAATAACGTGTTAACTGCTACAGGTGGTGAAGCGATTATGGCGCACCGTTTCAAAGCATACGAACCTTGGAAAGGTGTTATCCCTGGTAGATTGAATGGCGTATTGGTTTCTATGGAAAAAGGAAGCACTACAGCTTATTCAATTGATAAATTACAGGATCGTGGTCGTTTCTTTGTTGATCCGGGAGTAGATATCTATGAAGGACAAATTTTAGGTGAGCACATCCGTGACAATGACTTGGTGGTTAATATCGTAAAAGGTAAAGCTTTAACTAACATGCGTGCTTCTGGTACAGATGATAGTCAGCGTATTGCTCCGGCAATTAAATTCTCTTTGGAAGAAGCTATGGAATACATCCAGGCTGATGAGTACATCGAGGTAACACCGTTAAGCATGCGTTTACGTAAAATTCACTTAACTGAAGCTGCACGTAAGCTTAATAAAATTGTATAAATAGGAAATTTTCTATTGATAAGTCATAAAGCCTGTTTCGCAAGAAACAGGCTTTTGTTTTTTGTTATTTTTGCATTTTAATAAAAGATACTATGGAATCATTAAAAGGTAAAAACGCAATCATTACCGGAGCAGGCAAGGGAATAGGAAAAGCAATGGCTATTGCTTTGGCACAGGAAGGCGTCAATATAGGTCTAATGGCCAGAACAATATCGGATTTACAAATTCTTGCAGAGGAATTAAAGCAATATGGGGTTAAAACAGCAATTGCTACAGTCGATGTTTCTGATATTGAAAATGTTAATGACGCGGTTACAAAGGTTAAATCTGAATTGGGTGTAATTGACATTTTAATTAATAATGCCGGAATTGCTTCTTTTGGGCCTTTCCTGGAGTTGGAACCGTCAAGATGGGAAGAGATTGTTAAAGTAAACTTATTTGGTGCTTATTACACCACCAGGGCAGTTTTGCCTGAAATGATAGAAAGAAAAACCGGTGATATTATTAATATATCATCTACAGCAGGTAAAAATGGCGCGGCAGTAACCAGTGCCTATAGCGCTTCAAAATTTGGTTTAATAGGAATGTCAGAGTCGTTAATGCAGGAAGTGCGTAAGCACAACATCCGCGTAAGCACGCTATTGCCAAGTACCATCGCAACCGATATGGCTAAGGATCTCAAATTGACTGACGGAAATCCCGATAAGGTGATGCAACCAGAAGACTTTGCCGAATTGGTTGTTGCCCAGTTAAAATTAAACAGAAGGGTATTTGTAAAAGAAGCAGGTCTTTGGTCTACAAATCCGTAATCTGGCTATTCAAATAAAAACCTGAAGTAGGCATCCGGATTTTCCAGAAAACCTCTGGTTAAACGGTAATGCTCCGTTTCTTCGTAGCAGGTCTCTTTTAGTCCGTCTTCGCCGAAATTAAAGATTTGTGAATTAGGATAACAAAGAAGCATCGGGGAGTGAGTCGCAATCAGAAATTGCGCCCTTCCCGATCTTTCGAGATTATTAATGATTGACATAAAGGTCATCAGTCTGGTTGGTGATAATGCCGCCTCAGGCTCATCCAGGATATAAATTCCACTCTGAAACTGATTTTGAAAAAGAGCCAGAAATGATTCTCCATGTGATTGATGATGAAGCGATTTTCCTCCATACGCCTCAAATATCCTGGGATCAGATAGGGCTATTTCATCTATGTAATCTGCAAAGTTAAAGAAGCTTTCTGCTCTCATAAAAAATCCTTCAGTAATACGTCTGGGTATCCATTGTAAGCCCAGATGTTGTGTTAATGGATTTTCATCACCCTCAAAATTATGTCCGGTATTTAAGTTATGATTGCGATTTCCTCCGCGCAGGTTAAATCCACAATGTTCTGCAAGTCCTTCCAGCAAGGTAGATTTGCCTGAACCATTTTCTCCAACAAAAAAGGTAACATTGCTGTTTATTTTTAACAGTACTCCTTCCTTAAACGCAGGGATAGAAAATGGATAATCAGGTGCATCTATTTTAGGTAACGATATTTGACGCAAAAAAGGCATTTATGAAACTAATCGTTGGTTCTGCGGTGACGGATAAAATACTGAGCCAGGTTAATCCCGATAAAAATATGATTAATCAGGTTTGGAATTAGACCGTAATACTTTGTGAAGATGTGAAACCGCTCTTTAAGACTAGCCAGATGCTTTTTCTTAGAAATTCCGCCCACCAGATATTTGGCCACGTAAATATGTGTATTCACAATACTCGAAGCATGTTTGGCAGCTTTAATGATCCAGTCAATATCGGAGCTATACTTGTATTTTAAGTCGAAAGGCTCTGCCAGGCTTCTTCTAACATAGATGGCCTGGTGACTTATACTCATTCCATACCTGAAGCTTTGCCAGTCAAAGTGCTCAGGTGCATGGTGTCGTCTTTGGCCCAAGCTGATCCAGTCCTGGTCAAACATTTCAGTTTCACCATAATAAATATCTGCCGATGCAGCACTCTGAAATACTTCGGTTACTGTTTCAGGTGCATAAATCTCGTCCCCGGAATTCATGAAAAGCACATAATCCCCGGTTGCAAGCGCTAGCCCTTTATTCATGGCATCGTATATGCCCTTATCGGGTTCAGAGATAAACTGGGCTAACCTCGATTTATAATTATAGATTTTTTCTACAGTACCATCTTTTGAAGCGCCATCAATAATGATGTATTCAATGTTTTGATAGGTTTGATTCAGCACAGAAAGCATGGTGCGTTCAATATCCTTTACATTATTATAAACGATAGTAATAACACTTAACTTTGGCTGCATGCGGTTCTGAATCTAAAAAATTATCGGGGTTGTAAATCTATCAGTGACTGATACAATAATAAGTGTTTTTCTGCAATTACTTGCTCAGAGAATTGATTTAAAATTGTTCTTCTTGCTTCTTTCTGAATTTCAGGCGCATTTTCATCGTGATATAGCCACTCTATCCCTGTAGCAAGATCTTCAGATGACTCGTATTCTGCCAGATACCCATTTTCAAGATGTTTTACCATGTCTGGTATCCCGCCTGTTTTAAAGGCCACTACAGGCGTTGCGCACGATAAGCTTTCCATTACTGTGTTTGGTAGATTATCTTCAAGGGAGGGGGTTATAAATACGTCTGCCGCCGAATAGCACTTGGCCAGGTGGGCGTCATTGCTAATGGTGCCTAGAAATGTTGTCTTAAACGGAAACTCCGGCATTTCGGCACTATCCTTATTGCCAAAAATCACCAGTTCTATATTCTCTTTAATAATCCCCGGTCTTGTTGCAAGATCATTTAGCGCATCTATTAAATAAGATGTGCCTTTATGCTTGTCATTTTTAGACGGCATAAAACCACTCATCAGTACAAATTTCTTTGGATCTATCTTAAGTATTTTTTTGGCTTCAGATTTTACATAAGGTTTAAAAACCTCAGTCTCAATTGTGTTTGGGATAACCGTTACTTCTCTAAATCCCATTAAACTGCTCAGTTTAACTGAATCGGCCATCCATCTGCTTGGGGCAACAATATGACAGTTTAATTCCGAGTAAGCTTTTTTCTTACGCAACCATGTTTTGTGCGAGAAATCATTTTTACCACTCGACCTAAGTAAAGGGCAGTTCCCACATTCTTTAAAGTAATTTTCGCATGAGTAACGTACATGACAACCACCTGTAAATGCGTTACTGTCATGAAATGTCCAAACTACTGGTTTCTCCAACTCATCAATTTCTGCCAGGAATTTTGGAGATAAGAAGCCATGGTTAATCCAGTGCAGGTGTATAATATCAGCCTCTTTTACTGTCGGATGGTCAATTACTGAAGTGCCAAACCATTGGAGCGAGAAAGGTGTTTTCACAGCTTTGGCTACGGCTTTAGATAAATAACGTTCAGAAAGGATATTAAACACGGCTCTTGCTTTTGCAAAGGGCCCCTTACTAAAAGTTCCCGTTTTTGTGCTTTCGCTGAACTGAAAGTAAACCATTATTTTAGATTCGATGCCACTTGCATTTAGTGCATCACTTAATCTGAGGCAGGCCCTTCCGGCGCCTCCATTACCTTCGTATGTATTTAGGTGTACTACTTTCAATGAATCAAACTTAGATAATTGTTTCTTTTTAAACGGTTATACAGCCTAAAATAATATATATTTTCAATCTTTATTAAATTCTTATGTATTTTCGTCAGAATTGATTTTTTACAGACTTTAGGCAACAGTCCTGTAATGATCGTCTATTTATAAGAACAAAAAAAGCAATATGGGTAACCTGTTAACCGACAGACAGTTTTGGGTGAATTATTGGGAAAGCAAGACCGGGTTATCGGTTAGTATTCCCGAGGACTATCTTTTTCATAAAGAACTCGCAGACATCATTAATGGCCAAAAAGTTAAAACGGCTATTGAATTGGGTGGTTTCCCCGGATATTATGCCGTGTTTCTGAAGAAGTATTTTAAACTTGATGTTACCCTGCTCGATTATTTTGTGCACCCACCGGTTACCAACTCTTTATTGCAGGGCAATCAACTAAACGAAGCGGATATCCATATTATTGAAACGGATTTGTTTAATTACGTGCCGGAGCAACAATACGATCTTGTTTTATCTTGTGGTCTTATTGAGCATTTTAATGATACTGCCGACATCATTAACAGGCACATTAATTTTGTAAAACCAGGGGGAACTTTGTTTATTACACTGCCTAATTTTAAAGCTTTAAACGGTTGGTTTCAAAAGAACTTTGATAAGGAGAATTACGATAAGCACAATATTGATTGTATGGATCCCAGGCTGCTCGAAAACATTTGTAACCAAGCAGGCTTAAAAGTGATAAAAGCCAAATACTTTGGTCATTTTAGTTTATGGCTAGAGAATCAGCAGCAAAAACCGGCAGGAATAAGGTTGTTAAAAAAATCACTGTGGCTGGCTGGTAAAATCTTCACCAAAGTATTCCCCTTCAATTCCAAACAGCTTTCGCCTTACATTATTTTAGAAGCAAGAAAGCCTTAGATTTTACTTAATTCGCTGTACTACGTAACGTTTCAATCTATCCCATAAGGTTCCTTTTCTGTTTTTCAGGAAACCCTTGATGGCTGCATATGCAGCAGGACTTTCGGCTATCGTATCAGGAAACTGGGTGATAGGTTTCGGATTGATGATGACATTGTAAATATCGTTAATCCCCGAATGTATGCCTGATCCATCATGACCTATATTGTTTACCAACGATTGTGAGGGGTTAAGCGTTAATCCTCCTTTTAAAAATATGGAAGCGTACCATCTTATTGCCCACGAATTGTTCCTGCCGCTTTTAAAGTCTTCCATCTGTTTCCAGAAATTCATCGTATGCTCAATAGAAAAGGCACTTTTTGCTGATTTGTCAAACTTAGCCATCAGGGTATCTATGTTTGGCTCAAAATGTTCCCACGCGCTTTCCCAAGTTGCCCAGCCCCAGCTGGTGGCAGCACGATAGAAGAAGGTTTCAGGCAGATCAGCATCCTTTAAATTGTACATATAAGCGCCAATATGCATTACTTTGCTTTCATCGCGGTACCGACTTAATGCTTCATTGAAATACGTTAAGGTATAAGGTGAAGTGATCAGATCATCTTCAAAAACAATTACCTGCTTGTAGTCTTTTATGAGTTTGCTTACCCCAATGATAATCGATTTGGCAAGCCCCATATTTTCCTTGCGCTCTACAATCTCCACCGATTTAAACCCATCAATATTTCTAAGCAATTCCCTTACTTCAAGCACATTCTTTTCGTCGGCCTCCGATTTAAATCCATCAGAAAACACAAATAGCCTGCTTTCAGATGCAAGTTCATTCTGCTGTAAAAATTTAATTGTTCGCGCAGTATGTTCAGGACGATTGTAAACAAATAATGCTATGGGAGCAAAGGTTTGCATAAATCTAATCTTTTATACCTTCTACAATTAAAGACGAATAACCCAGTGGTTCATTAAAACGTTTATCGTACCTTTTAGATCTGATCACGTGCCCATCTTTACTATCCCATTCATTAAAATGGAACTGACCGTTCTCATCATAATACTCCAAAAGATTTACACGATAGCCTGACTCTTCGAATGCTTTTGATAGCGTTTTATAATCATATAATAATTTATGGTCATGAGCGCCCTCTCCATGTCCACCTGGTTTTACCATGTTTATATAGTCTGGATTGGGGTGGAAACCATCTGGAACAGCAATTCTAACCACTCCGCCTTTTTTAAGGTATTTGTTGCAGTTTTTTAAAGCAACTATCGCATCGTCGTAGCTGATGTGTTCAAAAACATGCTCGGCTAGAAAGCGGTCTGCTTTTTTATCGCCAAACAAATTATCAAACGAAGCAATCTCTAACAAATTAAGGTTCTCAATATTTGTAGGCAACCAATCCTTATAATCAGTGGTATGTGCCCCAATAATGATCTGGAGTTTTCCGGTACTGTTCTTTATTTTAGCCTTAAGCTGAATGAGCTCCAGTATGTTTTTGGGCTTATATACAATTTCTCTTATTACCTTTCTTAAGGACATCTTTAATGTGTTATGATTTATGGTAAACTTAAAACGTTAAATGCAAGGCGCTAATATATCAATATTAAAATTTATGTTAGGTCTAACCTGGCTGGTCTTTTGAACCTTTTAATTTCTGGTATAATGTAATTAGCAGCAACGATTTAAGCATCATTATACCTTGATGCCTTGTTTTTGGGATAAGTAAAATCCAAAATGTAGAACAGGCATAAGCAACCAATGTCGCCATTGCTGCCCCAGCTATTCCATATTTAGGAATCCAGAAAACGTTTAATATAATATTGATCAAGGCACCCATCGCGGTACGCAGCATAGATAATTTTGTGTAGCCCTCGGCAATTAAGAACTGAGCACTTGCAGTACCCAAAAATACAAAGATACCTGCCCAGATGTGTATCGACAACACATGCGCACCACTATAAAATTCAGGTTTAAATATTCTGAAGAGATATGGAGCCGTAAATGTGATAAATATGGCCAGAACCATGCTTATCCAAACCATTAAATCGTACAGGTTTTGCATCCTCTTTTCATACCGCTGGAGGTTGTCCCTGCGGGCATTCATAATGGCGGGGAATACAGAGGCGGCTACAGCAACGGGGATAAAATACCAAGCTTCGGCAAACTGCACTGCATTGGCATAAATCCCCAGCTCACCGCTACCTTTATAGTATTCGATCATTAGCTTATCAATGTTCATGTAAATGGAAACAAGGATCGCTGAAAATGCCAGGGGCCAGGAGTTTTTTAACAGAAATTTGGCGATATCGCTTTTAAATGTCCATCTGAAAACTGATTCTCCATTGTTCTGATAAATAAAGAGGTAACCCGCTGCCAGCAATGCGGCGTCTAGCAAAAGTGCAAAAATAAACCATTTCAAACTGGCGCCAATGATGATCAAAGCAAGCTTAATCGCAGCAGAAAGAACGTTTCCTGCAATTTGTACACGCATAATGTACTTGCCTTGTGTTCTGGATTGAAAGAAACTGTCAATGATATTGAACGATTGGATTAAACCGGTAAATCCAACAGTCATAATAAAACCCAATGGAGTGTCGATTCTGTTATAGCTATTAGCTATAACGTATGTTGTGTAGATCAGCGGAAGAACAATAAGGCCTCCCATAAACTTTATGGCAAAGCCCGTTCCAAGCAATTCATTTTTCTTTTCAGGATTGCGCAATAGTTCTCTAGTTATAAAACCATCTACCCCCAAGGCTGCTGCTGCAGTAAAAAAGGTTACAAAAGCCACGGGGTAATTAAGTATTCCGTTTTGGTCTTTCCCTAAATAATTTGTTACGGCAATACCTACCACAACTTTAATGGCCATGCTTCCTACTCTGGCCAACATTAGCCAGCCTGTGTTTTTCACATATTTCTCCAGGGCCGCCTGATCAAAACCTTTAATGCTTGGGATCTTCACACTCAATCTGTCTCTTAGTTTTTTAGGTTAAAGGTGCGCCAACTGATACTTTACAGTCATGTCCAGGTTGTCCATGTGGTGGGTTCAATTTTACTTCTTTATCTGTTGCAGGCGCTTGTTGTTGTGCAGGGGCTGCAACAGGAGCTTGTACGGCAGGGGCGGTTGTGTTTTTTGCATTAAGTGGGGCACCTACAGGGATTGAGCAGTCGTGAAATGGCTGACCATGTGCCGGATTATTTGCCGGCCTTTCGCCAGTAGCTGCACTTTGCTGAGCAGGAACCGATGTGGTAGTAGATGGTGCTGATGGAACGCCATTTGGTGTAGGTGTAACAATATTCTGAGTTTCTTTAGGGCTGGTCTGACAAGCAGAAAAGCCGAATGCTAAAAAGCAGATGTAAAGGATTTTTTTCATTGAATATTTTTTTAGGGATTAAAGGGATAATTATCTTGAAGTTTTTTTGTTGATGTAATCCATTAGTTGGTCTTTACTAAAGTCAAACTCAAAGGCTTCGGTTACTTTAAAATAGTTCTGTTTATCTGCAACCGAATCATAGGCCGATTTACTGATCTCAAGCCTGGAGGCATCAAAGTCAAAAACTTTTACAAGAGCTGTCAGTTGAGATGCTGAAATTTTATTGTTGTTCAATGCGCTTTTAACCAGCTTTATTTTGCCGCTATCAAAATCCGTACGCGTCACCATATTTAAAAGTTGATCAAAGGATTGGTTACTCATGATTTTATCTCTGGACAATGTAGGGCGCGTAGGTCTGCCAGGTTCAGCAGGTCTCGAAGGGCGTGTTGGGCCATCGGGGGTACTATCAAATATCCCGTCCCAGTCATCTAAGGCATATTGATTGGCATCAAACATGGGTAGGGTTTTAACCAACTTGAGCCCATCAAAACTTGAATAACGTGCAATTGTTCTGCTATTTCTTGTAAGGGATAGGGTTGTTTTTGCGATCTGTCTATTGTTTCTCATGATGATAACAGTTGGAGAAGTGTTTTCTACGTCATAAAAGCGGAAGCGGCCTTTTGAAGAACCAACCTGTTCATCATTTACATAGACAACAATTTTTCCCTGTTCGGCAACTTCAATAAACAATTCTGTGTCGGTGCCTGAATTCTGTGCAAAGATTAAAGATGTTTGCAGCAGTGCTGCGATAAATAATAAGAGCGTTTTCATAATGATTTTCTTAGTATGTATGTCGCTAAATCTAATTTCATAAGATCTGCAACATTTAAAAATGTAACATTAATTCTTCAAGATGTGTAATTTGCCATTCAACATCTTCAGGTTTTTCTTTATTTAAAGGGTTAAAGTAAATGGCCTTAATTCCATATGCCTGGGCGCCGCGAATGTCTGCTTCAACGCTGTCCCCAATCATAACAGATTCATGTTTTTCTGCGCTGGCCTTGTCCAGCGCATATTCAAAAATAGCTTTGTCAGGTTTATTAACACCAACATCCTCAGAAATGATCACATTTTTAAAGTACGGATTTAAACCTGAACGGTCCATTTTGGTTAATGTACTTTCCTTAAAGCCATTGGAAATGATATGTAAGGTGTACTTTTTTTGAAGGTAAGCCAATACCTTTTCGGATCCTTCAAATAAATTAGTTCTTGTCGGGGTCAGGTTCACATAGTCCTCTTCAAATTGTTGTGGCACAAGTTCAGGGGATATCCCTAGCTGAATAAAAGTCTTTTTAAATCGCTCTGATCTTAAAGTTTCTTTGGTGATGGTGCCTACATGATATTGCGCCCAAAGCAGATGATTGTTTTCAGTATAAGTCGTTATGAAATCCTCAGCAGATGTTAATCCGAGTTTCTGAAGCTCATAATGTGTATAAAGCTCATGCAAAGTTTCCTGAGCATTTCTGTCAAAATCCCAAATGGTATGGTCTAAATCGAAAAAAATATGTTTAATCATAGTAAAAACGCCTTACTGCTTAAGCCCATATGCCAAATCTCCGGCATCGCCTAATCCGGGCACAATATACGCTTTACTGGTCATTTCTTCGTCAATAGCACCAAGCCATAGCTTAGCTTTAGGTAAATTTGCCCTTACATGTCTAACGCCTTCGGTACTTGCAATTACTGAAACAATGTGTAATTCTTTGAGTGGATATCTTCGTATTAATTCCTTACAGCAAAGTACCATTGTCAGACCGGTTGCCAGCATAGGGTCGGCTATGATCACGGTTTTATCCGTTAAATCAGGCGACGAAACATGTTCCATTTGTATCTCAAAACTTCCGCTTTTGTGGGTTCTTCTGTAGGCAGCAATAAAAGCAGCATCAGCTTGATCAAAAACATTCAGCAATCCCTGGTGTAAGGGGAGTCCTGCCCGTAAAATCGTTGCCAAAACCGGCTGATCCAACAATTGCACACTTGGTGCAATGCCCAATGGGGTTTGGGTTTCCGTTTTTGTGTATTCAAGCGTCTTGCTGATTTCATAGGCAAAAAATTCACCTATACGTTCCATATTTCTGCGGAAACGCATGGCGTCTTTTTGGATGTGCTCATTCCGAAGTTCCGAAATGAAAACATTGGCATGTGAATTTATTTTGCTGAGTTCGAATATCATCACATAAATTTAAACAAAATTGCCCTCTAAAACAATTGGTTGCTCTTTTAAGTTAAAGGTGTTACAGTTGCCACCTTCAGCTTGGCGGCTGCATAGCCGTTGTGTACTTTTTTTTGTAAATTTGAAAATTATGCCAGGTACCATCTAAAATTAAAAATCATAAAAAGCACGGATGAAATTTCAACTTGTTTCAGATTATAAACCTACAGGCGATCAACCTAACGCCATTCAACAACTGGTTGAGGGTGTGAATGGAGATGAACATTATCAAACTCTTTTAGGTGTTACCGGTTCAGGAAAAACATTTACTGTTGCCAATGTAATTCAGCAAACTCAAAAGCCTACTTTAATCCTCAGCCACAATAAAACGCTTGCGGCACAACTGTATGGAGAGTTTAAACAATTCTTCCCAGAAAATGCCGTGAACTATTTTGTGTCTTATTACGACTATTACCAACCTGAGGCTTTTATGCCCAGTACCAACACCTATATAGAAAAAGACCTTAGTATAAATGAAGAAATAGAGAAATTAAGATTACGTACTACATCGGCACTCATGTCGGGTCGCAGGGATGTGATCGTGGTTTCTTCCATTTCCTGTATCTATGGTATGGGTAATCCTGAAGATTTTTCAAGATCAGTATTTCGTTTCTCAGTAGGAACTCGGATCTCACGCAATTCATTTTTACATAGTCTGGTCGAGATTTTATATGCACGTACCACAAATGATTTTAAGAGGGGAACGTTTAGGGTAAAGGGCGATACCGTAGATATTTTTCCTGCTTACCTGGATACGGCTTATCGTGTTTCATTCTTTGGCGACGATATTGAAGAGCTTAGTGCTATTGATCCTGTGACTGGGAAAACACTCGAGAAGCTGGAAGATATGGCCATTTACCCTGCCAATTTGTTTGTAACGCCAAAGGACAGGTTTAACTCTTCTATCTGGGGTATCCAGGAAGAACTGGAGATCAGGAAAAATCAATTGATTGACGACAGACAATTACTGGAAGCAAAAAGACTTGAAGAAAGGGTAAATTTCGATATCGAAATGATGAAAGAACTGGGCTATTGTTCAGGTATTGAAAATTACTCAAGGTTTTTCGATGGACGTTCGCCGGGAATGAGGCCTTTCTGCTTACTTGATTATTTTCCCGACGATTATTTGATGGTGATTGATGAGAGCCATGTCACTGTTCCGCAGATCAGAGCCATGTATGGCGGCGACAGATCCCGTAAAATGTCGCTTGTAGAATATGGCTTCCGCTTGCCTTCAGCACTGGATAACCGCCCGCTTAATTTTGATGAATTCGAGCGTTTGGCACCACAAACGATTTATGTAAGTGCTACACCTGCCGATTATGAACTGCAAAAATCTGATGGGGTGTATGTGGAGCAGGTAATTCGCCCCACTGGCTTGCTAGATCCCTTAATTGAAGTTCGTCCGGCAATCAACCAGGTCGATGATTTGCTTGATGAAATCGATAAAACCATTAAAATGGGCGATAGGGTATTGGTAACCACGCTTACAAAAAGAATGGCTGAGGAATTGACCAAATATATGGACCGCTTAAACATCAAAGTCCGCTATATACACTCTGAAGTAAAAACACTGGAACGTGTAGAAATTTTAAGGGGACTTAGATTAGGTGAATTTGATGTGCTGATAGGGATTAACTTGTTAAGGGAAGGTCTGGATTTGCCGGAAGTTTCTTTTGTAGCCATACTGGATGCAGATAAAGAAGGCTTTCTTCGTTCTGATCGCGCGTTAATTCAAACAATTGGACGAGCTGCACGTAATGATAGGGGGAGGGTAATCATGTATGCCGATAAAATTACAGATTCTATGGCAAGAACTATAGAGGAGACCAACAGAAGAAGAGACAAACAAATTGCTTATAATCTGGAAAATGGCATCGTCCCTAAAACTGTAGGTAAAAGCAGAGAGGCAATACTCGAGCAAACATCAGTATTGGATTTCTCTGGTAATGCTACCCGTGCAAAGGCATATGTAGAAGTTGATGAAGTGAGCATAGCTGCTGATCCGATTGTTCAGTACATGACTAAGCCCGAAATGCAAAAATCAATAGACAAAACACGTAAAGACATGGCTAAAGCTGCAAAAGAGATGGACTTCTTGTTGGCTGCAAGATTGAGAGATGAGATGTTTGCAATGGAAAAAATGTTTGAAGAAAGATTTGGTAAATAATGGACGGAAAAAACAGAAAAGACATATATCCGGGTTTAGAAGTGGATATCATATTGAAAAAAGATCAGCGTAATGGTACATTAACAAGAGGCATTGTAAGTAATTTATTAACCTCAGCACCATATCACTCCAGAGGAATTAAGGTTCGGTTGGAAGACGGGCAAGTGGGCAGGGTTGCCGCTATTGTTGATGAAGAATAAATAAGGTATATTGTAATTGCTTTGCAATAATCTAATTGCGTTTGTAATATTGATATCGCAACTGTGTCTATATTTTACCAATAAACCTCTTTTCAAAGGTTGCAGAGAGGTTAGTAAGACTGTAATTGAACAGTTTTTACTTAAATTTGTAAATATTAAAATAAAGAAATGGGACTTATAAAATTCATATTAATATCCTTACTGGTCATGTATATTATCCGGATCATCCTCCGTTTAATATTTCCTGTAGTATTGAGAAGTATGTTTAGCAAAGTTCAGCAGCAAGCTGCAAGCCAGTCTCGCCAGCCGAACAATCAACGCTATTCAAAGCCAGAAGGCGACATCTCAATCGAATACGTACCACCTAGAGAAAAGAAGGGAAATTCAGATAAATTAGGCGATTTTGTAGATTACGAAGAGATAAAATAGCCGGTTTTTGCCAGTTTTTTATTTTTTTTAAAAAGGATTTTTTATCTAAGTTTGGGGTTAGTTTAAATCATAAACAAACCTTAATGAATAATTGGTTAAAAGCAAATGGCATACACCTGGCCATTATTGGATTTTTTATAATCATCTGTTTTGTCTACTTCAGTCCTGTCCTGCAAGGTAAGGCACCTGCTCAGGGAGACGTTTTGGGAGCTAAGGCAACCGCGACGGAAATCATGCACTACAAAGAAAAAGATGGTAAAGGTCCATTATGGACTAACCAGATTTTTGGTGGTATGCCGGCATACCAGATTTGGGTTCAGCATCCGTATAATGGAGCAACTTATGTCATCTCTCTAATAAAAACTATTTTTCCTGACCCGGTAGATTCGGTTTTATTGTACCTTGTCGGTGCCTATTTCCTGTTTATCGTGCTGCGCATCAATCCATGGCTGGCAGCTGCAGGGGCTATAGCTTTCGCCTTTACATCGTATAATTTTATCATTATTGCCGCGGGGCATAGCAACAAAGCACTTGCTATTGCATTTTGTGCGCCAATAATCGCCAGTGTAATTTTAACCCTCAGGGGAAAATATTGGATAGGGGCAAGTTTAACTGCTTTATTCCTTGCATTAGAGATCAGGTCAAACCACATTCAAATGACCTACTACCTGATGATCGCCTTGCTGATATTTATTGGCATAGAGATCTACCACGCTGTAAAAGCTAAAAAACTTGACCAGTTGGGCAAGGCTTTAGGCTTTTTGGCAGTTGGAATGCTGGTTGCATTTATGGTTAATACAGGTAAGCTATGGACTACTTACGAGTACGGCAAAGAATCTAACAGAGGCAAATCTAACTTAACTACCGATGCGGCAGAGGAGAAAAATGGGTTGTCAAAAGAATATGCTTATGGCTGGAGTCAGGGTATTGGCGAAAGTTTTACTTTCCTGATCCCGGACCTTTATGGTGGTGCAACCAGTATAGATGCACTGGTAAAGCCCGAAAGCCATACTTATAAAACTTTGCAGGGTATAACCGGCGGCGATCCAACACAGGCAATAGGCCAGCTGGCAGGACAAATCGGTTTGCAGCAATATTGGGGCGAGAAACCGGGAACATCTGGCCCATATTACTTTGGTGCTATCGTATGTTTCCTGTTCGTGTTTGGCTTACTAATCGTAAGAAGCAGATTAAAATGGTGGATACTCGGTACAACCATTCTGTTCATGTTCCTGTCATTCGGAAAGAACTTTCCGTTGATCTCCGACCTTTTCTTCGAATATTTTCCATTATATAATAAGTTTAGAGCAGTAGAGTCTATTTTGGCCCTCGTGGGCTTAATGGTTCCTGTTTTAGCTTTTCTTGCAATTAAAGAAGCTCAGGAAGGTACTTATGATCAAAAAACGCTTGTCAAAAAACTAAGCATAGCAGGTGGAATAACCGGTGGTTTTACACTAATTGTAGCCATCATGCCTACAGCCCTGTTTAGCTTCACAACTGCTAATCATCAGTTAATGGTGCAGGCGCTTACACAGATGCTTCAAAATAATGCAGGTGTAGCACAATCCATCGCCAATGCACTTATTGCCGATAGAGCTGATATTGCCCGCGCTGATGCCATTCGTTCATTCCTGTTTATTGCTGTTGGATACGCTTTGGTATGGGCACTTATCACTAAAAAGATCAACATACAACTTGCCTTTATCTTGTTGGGATGCGCCGTTATGATCGATATGTGGCAGGTAGATCGCCGTTATTTGAATAACAGCAATTTTGCCAGCAAAACAGATCTGAATAACCATTTCCAGCCGCGTGAAGTAGATACTTTCATCTCATCAGATAAAGACCCTGATTTTAGGGTAATGGATTTAACCATTAACACCTTCTCAGATGCAAGTACTTCCGCTTTCCACAAAACCATTGGTGGGTATCATGCCGCAAAACTGAAAAGATATCAGGAACTGATAGATAATCAGCTTACCAAAAGCGTAAATCAGGACGTATTGGATATGTTGAATACCAAATATATCATCACTCAGGACCCTAAAAATGGATCTTACCAGATGAAAAACAACGCAACAGCTGCAGGAAATGTATGGATTGTTCAGAATGTTCAGTTTGTAAAAGATGCGGATGAGGAAATGAAAGCAATTAGCAGTTTTGATCCTAAAAAAGAAGCTATTGTTGATGTCAGATATAAAGATCAGATCAGCTCTAAGAATGTTGGTGCAGATCCAACGGCTTCCATTAAGCTGGATAGCTATAGCCCTGATCATATGGTTTACTCTTATACTGCTCCTCGCGATATCATTGCGGTGTTCTCTGAGATTTATTACGATAAAGGATGGAATATGTATGTAGATGGGGTACAGAAACCATACTTCAGAGCAGATTATGTACTCCGTGCTGCACAACTTGAGGCTGGTAATCATAAAGTTGAATTTAAATTTGAGCCAACTTCGTATTATCTAGGCGAAAAAATCTCTCTGGCTGGTTCTATACTTTTAGTAGCTGGTCTGGGATTTGCATTCTATGACGATAAGAAAAAGAAAAAAACAGCTAAGTAATAGTTGTTTATAAATTTTATACAGGCCGTTACTTTAAAAAGTGACGGCCTTTTTTATTGCCCCTCCGGTTAATCATAATGTTTTCTTAACGCCTTGTTAATCTATATGTTGCAAATTTGTACAATAAACTAATATCCTATGTTGGAATTGTTTTTAATAGTATGTGTCATTGCAATAATAGCTTTCTTTTTCAGCCCATACGAATTAACAATGGAGGAAGATGATATCTAAAAGAGAAGTTGATATAGCTGTAATTTCAGATGTTCATCTTGGAACATACGGCTGTCACGCTAAAGAATTGTTAAAATACCTTAAAAGCATTAAGCCTAAAATGCTGGTACTGAACGGCGACATTATTGATGTGTGGCAGTTTAGTAAAAGATACTGGCCCGAAACCCACATGAAGGTCGTTCGAAAATTAATGAAATTTGTAGTCGAGGGTGTTCCTGTGTATTACTTAACAGGAAATCATGATGAATTGTTAAGGAAATTTGCCGACATGCATTTAGGTGCATTCCACCTTCAAAATAAACTGATCCTGGAACTCGATGGAAAAAAGGCATGGTTCTTTCATGGGGATGTTTTTGATGTAACCATGCAGCATTCTAAATGGCTGGCCAAACTTGGTGCAGTAGGTTATGATACACTGATTTTGATAAACAGTTTTGTAAACTGGTGCCTTACTTCTATAGGAAGCGAGAAGATGAGTTTCTCTAAAAAAATAAAAGCCAAGTTTAAAGATGCGGTAAAATTCATCAATAAGTTTGAGTATACCGCTGCAGAACTTGCAGTCGAAAAAGGTTACCAGTATGTGATCTGTGGGCACATTCACCAACCCGAAATGCGTACCATTACCACAGAAGATGGTGAAGTAACTTATCTGAATAGTGGCGACTGGGTTGAAAATTTAACAGCACTCGAGTACTACGATAAAGGCTGGAAGATTTTTAAGTACGATCAAAAGGACTTTGAGAAGGATGAAGCAGAGGAAGGTGTTTTGTCAGACAGTGAAGATCTTCACAGTAAATTGGATATTAATACTTTATTGCAAAAGATTAAATTAGAAATTGCCTAGCGCGTTAAACCTGCATGAGCTTACATTTGTTCTTTTACTTTGAATTCAGCTCATGCAAGCTTTATAACCTATAAAAAAGCAATATATTCTGATTAAAATTACAGATATTCGGTGCGGATGAAGATACTTTACGCCATTCAGGGAACCGGTAATGGACACATTAGCCGGGCAAGAGAAATTGTGCCATTGCTACAGCAATATGGAGATGTTGATCTTTTAATCAGCGGAACCCAGGCCGATGTTAAATTAACACAGCAGGTGAAATATCAGCTTCATGGCTTTAGCTTTATTTTCGGTAAAAAAGGTGGTGTAAATCATTATGAAACGTGGAAGGAAATGAATCTTCCCCGTTTTATTAAAGACATGCTTAGTGTACCGCTTAAGGAGTATAATCTGATCCTTAATGATTTTGAACCGGTTACCGCCTGGGCTTGTAAACGCCAGCGGATAGAAAGCGTTGGGCTCAGTCACCAGGCTTCCTTTCAATCTAAAAAAGTTCCTAAACCTAAAAGTATAGATTGGGCGCAGCTGGTTATGAAATACTATGCTCCTGCATCTCATTATGTTGGCTTCCATTTCGATAGATATGATGATTTCATTTATACACCGGTAATTCGTGCTGAAATCAGGAATATGATTGTTTCAAACCTGGGCCATTATACCGTTTACCTGCCTGCAATAGACGATAAATTTCTCGTTCCTATCTTAAAACAAATTCCGCATATCAAATGGGAGGTCTTTTCTAAACATACTAAAGTGGCCTATACTGATGAAAATGTGGCTGTTCAGCCGGTGAATAATGAGTTGTTCAATAAGAGCTTAGCTTCCTGCGAAGGTTTGTTTACAGGTGGCGGATTTGAGGGGCCTGCCGAAGCATTGCATATGGGTAAAAAATTGCTTGTTGCGCCCATGAAATTTCAGTACGAACAGCAATGTAATGCTTTCGCATTAAAGCAATTCGGACTACCCGTAATATGGGGAAGCAATAGAAACTGGTTGCCAATTATTAAAAACTGGGTAAGTAATCCTCAGGAGCATCAATTTCATTTTCCAGATGAAACCGCTGCGGTAATTGATAAAGTTGTGAGGCAGTTTGCCAGATAATTTGCTTTACTTTGCCTTAATATACAGGCATGATCAATCAATTTAGAAATTTAAACCCCATAAACCTGCTCATATTATTCGCATATACATTTTTTATGCGCATGGCAATATTTGCTGACCTCCCTCCATCGCTTCAGTTTGAATTTTTAGAACCGTATACTAAATTCTTTATTCAGATGCCTCTTCAAAATACTTTTTCGCCTGCAGGCAATGTTTTTTTTGCAGGGATAATCATTTTTGTACAGGCAATCCTGTTTAACAGGGTGGTCAACAATCATGGCTTGTTAAGTAAGCCGGGGTATTTACCTGCACTGTTATATGTTACCGCTTCGAGCTTGTTTATGCCTTTTCTTATTCTGAGTCCTACTTTGATTTGTAATTTCCTCATGATATGGATAATGGACAAATTTTTGAAGATGGGGAAATCTCTAAACGCAATCATGACGATGTTTGATGTAGGGATGATCATCGCTATCGGAACGCTTATTTATTTTCCTTTTATTGTCATGCTGGCCATGCTGTGGTTTACATTATTGCTATACAGGTCGTTTAGCTGGCGAGAGTGGATTTCTGGTCTGGTGGGGTTCTTAACCATATTTTTCTTTGTAGGCGTTTACTACTATTGGAATGATAATTTGTCCATGTTCTACAAGATCTGGCTGCCGTTAACCAATAAATTCCCATCTGTATTTACAATCAATTATAACGACTACCTGGTGCTGGTTCCGGTGGTGGTGATGATTGTTCTGGCCACACTGCAGTTGCGCGAGAACTTTTTTAGAAGCTTCATCAGTACACGAAAGGCATTTCAAATGCTGTTCTTTATGTTCATCATCAGCATTGTCAGTTTTTATACCAAACCCGATTTCAGGTTATATCATTTCTTGTTGTGTGTACCCCCGGGAGCGGTTTTATTGGCGTACTATTTCTCAAATGCCAAAAAAAGATGGTTTTATGAAAGTATGTTTCTAATCCTGGTTTTTGCTATTCAGTACTTTTTGTTTGTTTAACTTTTTTTAACAATTTGAAATGTTGAAACTTGCTAAAGATTAATAGCTTTGTGCAATGAAGTTTGGAGTAGCTGTCCTGAATGCATAATCTTGTCATAGATATTGGTAACACGAATAGTAAACTGGCTGTTTTTAATAACCGGAAGCTGGTTGAATATCAAACGCTGAAACAAGTAACGGCTGAGGCGCTGATAAGTTTAATTAAGCAGTATAAGATTAGTAATTCAACAATTTCAAGTGTAGCCATTGAATTTGAAGATGTCATTGGCATTTTAAAAGAGAACACAAATTATATTGAGTTTTCTACAAGGATAAACACTGGAATCAAGAATCACTATAAAACACTTTCTACGCTGGGTTTGGACAGGTGGGCAAAGATTATTGCAGCCCATTATTATTATCCCAAAAGAAATTGTTTTATAATTGATGCAGGAACTTGCATCACATATGATTTGCTGGATAGCGATGATGCCTATTTTGGAGGTAGTATAAGTTTAGGCTTACACATGCGTTTTGAAGCATTACATCATTTTACCCGCAGATTGCCCCTCGTAAAATGGGATAGAACTGAAACAGAGATACCCGCGGGTGAAGACACGCCAACTGCCATTAAAAGCGGAGTTTTACAAGGCGTAATTAATGAAGTTGAGGGATTTATTTCCCATAAAAATAAAGAAAATAAGGATCTGACGGTACTAATAACAGGAGGAGATGCAGCTTTTTTGCTGAAACAATTAAAAAACAGCATCTTTGCGCCTCAAATTATACACGATCCATACCTAGTATTAAAAGGATTAAATGAAGTCATTGCTTTTGAATATGTACAAAAAGATTAATTATATAGCGGCAGTATTGTTATTGCTTACCAGTATTTCTGTTAATGCGCAGGTTACAACACAGTCGCCATACTCCAGGTTTGGACTTGGAAACGTAAAAGGAGCATTACTTCCTCAGTTTAAGGCAATGGGTGGTATTTCCACAGGGGTTTATAAACCCAGCGGATTTAGCAATATTAATATGCAGAACCCCGCATCCTATTCCGGAATCACAATGACCACACTTGATATGGGTTTAAGCGGAGCTTTTACTACCCTAAAAGATGGCTCAAAATCTGAAAGCAGTTTTAACGGTACACTTAGTCATGTTGCACTTGCTTTCCCGGTAATATCAGGAAAATCAGCTTTAAGCTTTGGTTTGTTGCCATTTACAGAGCTTGGTTACGAATATACGGTTAGTGATAAACTGGATACAAACAGCGTAAATTACCTTTATTCAGGAGAAGGAAACTTAACAAAAGCATATTTTGGTTACGGACAGCAATTTGGAGATCATTTCAGAATCGGTGGTAACATCGAATACATATTCGGAAACCTGCAGGAAAGTGCCTCTTTAGAACCGGTTAATCAGGTTGCCCGTAATAGCCGCAACATTAAAAAGAACAGCGTTGGTGGAATTGGTTTTTCTTACGGAGCACAATATGAAATTCCACTGGGAACAAGAAAACGCATTACTTTAGGTTATTCGGGATCTTCTTCTTCGTCAGTCAATTACAAAAAGACTTTCTTAACTACCTTATACCAAAGAGATAATGAAGGTAATGAGGATCCACGAATTGATACCGTTAAAATAGTTGAAAATAGCTCAGCTAAAATGAAACTTCCATTAATGCACAATTTCGGGATCTCTATTCAAAGAGATAACAAATGGATGATTGGTGCCGATTATAGAATGGGCCAGTGGTCTAAGTTGAGCATGGATGGTGTTAATCAGGGATTGCAGGATAGCTGGGGTTTCTCGGCAGGTGGACAAATCACGCCGGATGCAAGTGCAGTTTCGGGATATTTTAAGCATGTAGATTATCGTGTTGGATTCCAGTATGATAAAACCTATATCCAGCTAAATAATCAGGACGTAAAACAAATGGCAGTTACCTTTGGTGTAGGGCTTCCTTTAGCACTTAGCAGAAGCTCTTTTTACAAGCTAAACTTTACTACTGAAGTAGGAAAAAGAGGATCACTAACGAACGGACTTATCCAGGAGAACTATATTAATTTCCATCTAGGATTTACACTTAACGATACCTGGTTCAGAAGATATAAATTCGATTAATGAAAACCCGGGGTATAATATATGGAAGTGTTATACTTTGTCTGCTGCAAATTTGTTTAAGCTCCTGTGGGGAGGACGACTTGAAGAAAGCCGCAAAGCTATCTGAAAAGATTGCGTTAAACAGGGACCGTACTACCGGTGTAGACATTATTTATAGCGACTCTGCTAAAGTTAAAGCGCAAGGATTTGCACCTATTCTTGATAAAGTTACTCCCGCCAATGGCGCTGTTTATCAGGAAATGCCAAAGGGTGTAAAGATCAACTTCATCGACGAAATCACCACAAAGATCAAAGGCTCTATAACTTCAGACTATGCGATTATGAAGGATACCGAGAAGCTGACCATCTTCAGGAGAAACGTTGTTGTTGTTAATGAAAACATGACCTTTAATACCGAAGAATTGGTTTGGGACCAAAACAAGAAACTGTTTTTATCTCCAAAGGGAGTAGTTACAAAACCAGACGGTACAGTGCTTAATGCGGTCGACTTTACTGCTACCGAAGATTTCAATTTTATCAACTGGAAAAACGGATCGGGTGAGACCTATGTGCCGGATAATTTCGGAGAATAAGCACAATTATTTAAGGGCCTTATTTCCCTAATTTTTAAATACTTATTCAAATACAATTTAATATTTTCTTTTTTTAGCAAAAGTTGTATCTTGCGCCCTCTTAAAAAAAATTATAAATAAGAATATTATGGGTTTAATGACATTTTTGCGGAATCGCGCAGGCTATATTCTGATAGGAGCCATCGGTTTTGCAATTGTTGCATTTTTGGTTGGTGATGCAATTAACGTAGGTAAGCCTTTCTGGGCTGCTTCTCAAAAAGTTGTGGGGTCTGTTGATGGTGAGGATATAAACATAGATGAGTTTGGGGCTAAGGTTGATCAAAGCCTTGCTCAGTTCAAACAACAATATGGGGGTTCAGGCAATGCCCAAATGCAGGCTATGGCGGTTGATAATGTGTGGCAAGGTGAAGTAGCAAGAGTTCTTTTAGGAAAAGAGTATAACCGTTTAGGTATAAACGTTTCTGGTGATGAATTGGCTGACCTGATTAAAGGAGACAATCCAAGCCCGATAATTGTACAATATTTTGGAAACCCTCAAACTGGTCAGGTTGATAGAGCTCAGGTGATCAGAACCTTTAAAGAAGGTTACAAAGATCCTAATATGGCAAAACAGCTTCAGGCAGTTGAAGCTGAAATAGAAAGACAGGCATTACAACAAAAATATGTTAAGATGATCAGCAACGCTGTTTATGTAACTTCATTAGAAGCTAATGATGAATATGTGAACCGTAATAAACTGGCTAACTTTAAATATGTTGGTCTTGAATATGCATCTATACCTGACGCAAGCGTAAAGATTGCAGAATCTGATTACTCAGATTACTATAACGATAACAAACAACGTTTTGAAAACCCTACAGAAACACGTGCATTTGAGTATGTGTCTTTCAGTGTTAGCCCAACTAAAGAAGATTCTGCAGCGGTTAAATCTCAGGTTGAGAAGCTTGCAGCCGACTTTAAAACAGCAGCCAACGATTCTCTTTTTGCTGCGGTTAACTCAGACGTTAAAGTTCCATACACTTATATTAATAAAGGTAAATTGGACCCAGCTGTAGATTCAGTAGTATTTAATCTGCCTGCAGGAAGTTTCTTCGGGCCTAAATTCTCAGGTAACTCTTACAAACTGGTTAAAGTTATAGATACCCGTTTCTCTCCTGATTCAGTGAAAGCAAGTCATATCTTACTTAATGCCAGCAAACTTGGTGGTGTAGATAAAGCCGTAAAAATGGCCGATTCGTTAAAAGGACTGATTCAAAAAGGCGCAAGCTTTGCTACTTTAGCCGCTCAGTACAGCGAAGACGGATCTAAAGATAAAGGCGGAGATCTTGGTACTTTTGCACGTGGCCAAATGGTTCCTGAATTCGAGAATGCTGCATTTAACGGAAGCGTTGGCGACCTTAAAGTGGTAACCTCACAGTTTGGTGTGCACTTAATTAAAATCGAGAAACAAATTGGTTCTTCAAAAGTGGCTAAACTGGCTTACATCGAGAAGAGCTTATTGGCAAGTAATAAAACTAAAGATGCGGCCTATAAAAAAGCAAGTAACTTCTTAAGTGAAGTTAAAGGTGGCAGTTTCTCTGAGCTTGCTCAGAAAAAAGGTTATACTGTAGGTGTAGCTGATAAAATTACACCAACACAAGGTTTCGCTCCGGGCTTAGATAATCCACGTCAGTTAATTCGTGATGCATATGATGCTAAAAAAGGAGATGTGTTAGACCAGGTATATCAAATGGATAATTCATTTGTGGTAGCACGTGTTACGGATATCAGACCAAAAGGAACATTGCCATTAGATGCAGTGAAGAAAGATATTGAGCCAATGGTTCGTAACCTAGTTAAAGCTAAAATGCTTAAAGAAAAAGTTGACAAAGCATTACAAGGTGCGGCCAACATTGATCAGGTAGCTCAAAAACTGGCTAAACCAGCAACACCGGTTCAAAACATCGTATTCTCTAATCCTATTATCCCAGGCGGTGGCCAGGAAAATAAAGTGGTTGGAGCGGTATTTGGATCTCAGCCAGGTAAGCTTTCTAAAGCAATTGATGGCGAGCGTGGTGTTTATGCATTCTCAGTGGATGGATTTACGAATCCTGCACCGTTAGCGAATACTTATAAACAAAAAGAAATAATGATGCAGGCTACTGCTCAGCGCTCTTTAGGTGCGGCATTCCAGGCATTACAAGATAAAAGCGACATAAAAGACAATAGGGTGAAATTCTATTAATCTTATTTTACGTAATTTTGTAACCGGAAGTAGTTTCTACTTCCGGTTTTTTTATTTTAGAGCGATGGAGATTCAAGAAAATTTTGTCAATAAAGTAGCGGCCAGCGGTTTAATTACGTTTAACCTTGAAGATTACCTTAATCAGGGCGAAAGAGTCGTTTATGATATTAAGGATAATCTTTTTCACGGACTAATGTTAAGAGAGAAAGATTTCAGAGAGTTTATAAAAGCGCACGACTGGACCGCTTATACTGGTAAAAATGTAGCGATCACCTGCAGTGCCGATGCTATAGTACCTACCTGGGCTTACATGCTGTTGGCCAATAAAATGAGGCCATATGCAAATGAGGTTGTATTTGGTAGCCTTGAAACATTAGACGCCGTGTTGTTTACTAAAGCCTTGGCAAAGATTGATCTTAATGCCTTTGCCGGTGAACGTGTGGTCGTAAAAGGTTGTGCAGATATTGATCTGCCTGTTGCAGCTTATGTAGAGATTACTAATCTGCTAACGCCAGTTGTAAAAAGCATTATGTATGGAGAGCCATGTTCTACTGTGCCCATATATAAGCGAAAGGATTAATTTTGGATTGTTTTTTGTTTTAGCTTAGGTATGAGAAAATCACTATTGTTTATTGTTGTTGCATTCCTAAGCTTTAGAGCTGCGGCCCAGGAGCTACCTTTTGTAAAGGAACCGGTGTTTCAACCCGGAGAGGTTTTAACCTATAAATTGAAATATGGATTTATTACCGCGGCAGAAGGCACATTAAAAGTGCTCAACTCTGATCTTAAATTTGAGGGTAATCCGACTTATAAATTAAGTGTTGATGGAGTAACCTCCGGAACATTCGATATCTTTTATAAGATCAGAGATCATTACGATTCCTACATAGATAAGGTTAACTTAAAGCCCTATTTCTTTCAGGAGAATATCAGGGAAGGGAGTTACAGGCGACAAGACAAAGCCAGATTTAATCAGGAGGAGAGGAAAGTAGTGGCTACAAAGGGTACATTTATTGCCCCTAGTAATCAAACATTCGACCTGGTTTCTTCTTACTATTTTGCCAGAAGCCTTGATGTCTCTAAAATGAAATCCGGTGATTTTGTTAAACTAAACTATTTCCTGAGCGATGAGATCAGTCAGCTCCAAATACAATATTTAGGTAAGGAAGTGATAAAGACTAAGCTTGGAAAAATAAGCTGTCTGAAATTTAGCCCTTCCATAAAGCCAGGAAGGATATTCCGTAAAGACAGTAAATTGTACTTATGGATTACTGATGATGGCAACAGGGTGCCTGTAAAGGCTCAGGTAGAGATTCTGGTAGGATCAGTAATAATGGAAATTAAATCGGCCGATGGATTAAGGTATCCCCTGGCTATAGTAAAATAGAAGAAGATGATAGAAGTACAAAATACCCTCGTGCATGAAGACCTGATCAGGGAAAACTTTGTGTGCAACCTCAACAAATGTAAGGGTATTTGTTGTGTAGAGGGTGATGCTGGTGCGCCTTTAGATGTAGCAGAAACAGCAATACTTAAAGAAATTTATCCAAAGATTCAGCATTTGCTTGAACCTAAAGGAATAGCCGCAATTGAAGAGCAGGGAACATCTGTAGTCGATGCAGATGGCGATTTAACTACCCCATGCGTAGATGGACACAAAGAGTGTGCTTATGTTACATTCGAGAATGGAATTACAAAGTGTGGAATTGAGAAGGCATATGAGCAAGGAATAATTGATTGGCAAAAACCGATCTCTTGTCATCTGTACCCGATCAGAGTGACCCAATACCCGGAATTTGAAGTGTTAAATTACGACAGATGGCACATCTGCCATGATGCATGTTCATTTGGAAGAGAGTTAAAAGTACCGGTTTATCAGTTTTTAAAAGGACCATTGACCAGGAAATATGGTGCAGAATGGTTTAAAGAGCTGGAAGATAATGTATCTTCGGATAAAGACTTAAATAGTTAACACCTTAATAGATTTTTAAACAAACAAACGCTATAACTTGAAAGGAATAATTTTAGCAGGGGGAAGTGGCACAAGGTTGCATCCTTTAACCCTGGTAATGAGTAAACAAATGATGCCGGTTTATGATAAACCGATGATCTATTACCCATTGTCTATATTAATGCTGGCCGGAATCAAAGAAATTCTGATCATCTCAACACCTCACGATCTTCCTAATTTCGAAAAACTTCTTGGTGACGGTAGTGCCCTTGGTTGTAAGTTTTCTTACGAAGTACAAGAGCAGCCAAACGGATTGGCCCAGGCATTCGTAATTGGAGCGGACTTCATTGGAAATGATAAGGTTGCTTTAGTCCTGGGAGATAACATCTTCTATGGTGACGGAATGGCTAAGTTATTACAATCTAGTGCAGATCCGGATGGTGGTGTTGTATTTGCCTACAGGGTTTCTGATCCTGAACGTTATGGTGTTGTGGAGTTTGACGATCAAAACAAAGCGATTTCAATCGAAGAGAAGCCGGCTCAACCTAAATCAGATTATGCAGTTCCAGGCTTGTATTTCTATGATAACTCTGTTGTGGAAATTGCGAAGAACATCAAACCTTCACCAAGAGGGGAATACGAAATTACTGATGTAAATAAAGTTTATCTGGAGCAAGGCAAGCTAAAAGTTGGCGTATTGAGCAGAGGTACTGCCTGGTTAGATACAGGTACTTTTGCTTCTTTAATGCAGGCCGGACAATTTGTACAGGTAATCGAAGAACGTCAGGGATTGAAAATCGGATGTATCGAAGAGGTTGCCTACAGAATGGGCTTTATTGATAAAGAGCAGTTAAGGAAAGTAGCAGAGCCTTTGGTGAAAAGTGGATACGGCTCTTACCTGTTGAAGATTTTAAGATAGCATTTTTGCAAATAATAATTTTACCAACGAGTCATCATGCATTGAGCTTACCGCTGTCAATGCCTTCTGTTGGTAGAGGACTTTTACCCTGCCTGTTTTGATTCATTAAGACATGCAGGGGTAAACAATAACATTAAAAGGGCATTTTTACGACAGTGGTTGTATTGTCTTTTAGACTTAGTGAGTACATTTTGTCTCACCCTATGGCTGTACAAGCAGCCTCTTATTTTTATTTATTTCTATACAAACAGCCTGGTATCCGTGGTATCCGGAAAAAGATAAACCTTCCTGGATGGCATACCTATCAAACCAAGCTAACCAATTACCATAATCTACGTTTTTGTAATGTCCGGAGAACATACATTTCTGAAACGGAATTACAATAGAGCATTGCGCATTGCTGTCAAAATAGGAGATGTCAACTAATTGGCATTTCTACCTAAGCAATTCAGTGAGTGTTAAAACAACCTCACCCTATGGCTGTGCAAACAGCCTCCATACTAAATAGCTTCCTCTCAAAGAACTAAACTTATCACCATCAGGACAGGCCTGAGCCTGATACTTCTATTCAACTACTAGCTGAATGCCCGCTCTGTCCGCTTTATAGGCAATTTTTTCTTTCAGGCTGTAATAACTCCAGTTCTGCAATAAGAACGGATCTTCTTTCGCTATTTCCTCCTTTAGTTCCTGATTGACGAGAATAAGTGTTGCCGCCTCATGCTTTACACAGAGGTCTATCAGCATGCGGCTATACACATGGAGTTTATAGTCAATATATTTTCTTTCCTGATGCTGGTAGTCTTCCAGGCTTTTCCTTTTTCGCTTTCGTCCATGGCCACCACGGTTAAAAGCAACCGCCTTTTTTACCCGGTAGATCGCCGCCTGTATGGCTAGTCTCCGGTGCAGGAATTCTTCCTTGTTGCCAATAGCATGTTCCTGGCTGCCGATTTTAACGGTAACGGGATGTTCAATAGATAAGGACGCTTCAGCAATAACAGAGGTATCCAAATGGTGTTGCTCCTTTTCGATCTGAATGGCCGCCAACAGATAGATTTTGCCTTGATCCAGTTGGATATGGCTGGCACGAAGTTTTAGGGTGCCATTGAGTACCCTGTTCAGCATCATCTTTTTATCTGATCTGTCTTTACCCAAATAGGTCCTGAATGGAATCTGAAACAGCTTAAAGCAAAAATTTCGTCCATCGGGCGTATGGCTCAGCTTTGAAATCACTTCCGCCCCGAAAGGCAGAGGGATATTCTTTTTATAATTCCTGAGCGACTTTTCACCTTTCCAGTAGGCCACCTTTTCCTTGTTAAAAGAGGAAATCAGGGTGTTGTTTAGGTAGCTTAGAATATTTGTTGGAATCTGTCCTTTAAAATGATTGGAGAGCAGCCGATAGGTGGTGTTTTGCCGGGAGGATTTTAAAATGCCATTCTCTTCCTTCTTTTCATCAGCGATTTTAAGCTTGATTTCTTCTGTTAAATAAAAAAAATCTTTGACCTGTTCCTGGACGAAATGGTGGCTCATGATCATGTTGGCTGCACGGAAACAAATCCGCTGCCAGCTGTACAATTGGTCCTTTGCGGCTTTGATGACTTCTTTGTCCTCGGAATCAATCAGCAGCTGGATCTTACGGGTCAGGATCATGGTCTCTTTTTCCATAGCTTATTTTTTAATTCTTTTGATTTTGGTACAAGCCTGAGCGAAGGTTCGTTGAATGTGCTGCTGACTTAAATTCATTTGCCTGGCAATCTCTTCAAAGCTGTACTGGAGTTCATAGCGCATGTGCAGAATTCTGGATTGCTCTTCGCAGAGGTCGCCTTCGAATTTGAATTTGGTGGTCTTTCCTGTAGCCTCCAGTTTTTGTGAGCTGGTCAGAATGGACTTTAAGGTTTCGAGTGTTTTTTCAACCGTGTTGGCGACCTGATAATCAGAGATGCCACCAATATGCCAGGCAATACGCTCATAGTTGAATGCATATTTCAGGCAGAGCTTGATAAACAATTGCTGATTCTCAGTCAGATTGGGAATGACTGCTTCAACTTGCTGCCATTGTAACTTTAGGTGTTCGTCGAGTTCTTCCTGATAGAAGATCTCCTCGGGATCCAATTCCTCTTCAGGATCATGGCCTCCCATGAATTCCTGATAGTTTTCGATCTCATCTAGCCGGAGCATATTCCGCTGGAAATTGTGACTGGAAGTTTTGTAATAGGATTTGCAGGCATCTAAGGTGGTGTCACTTAAGAAGGTTTCAATGTGGTTGGGGTCGGTGATGCTGTTCCTGATTAGCCAGAGACGCAGAAAGGCTTCGCTGACGATGCTGGCCGCATTGGTGTCATCTTTAATGTACCGCATTCTCTTATAGAATAAAGAAGGGTAGAGGCGGTTGTAGAAGTACTCCAGGCCCTTTTCATCACCCTGACTGAATTTGAGGAAATTACGGTGTTCGTCTTTGATTTTACAACTGGTAAAGTTCATATTAATAATAGTTAGTTAGCAATTAATATGAGTCATAAAGGGAGTTAACGCAAAATGACGTGAAGCTCAATTCATCGAACTGGAGGTACTGGTATACCTGGGAACGACAAAAAGAGCCCACGCCATTTAGCGTGAGCATCTTCACTGTCACCTTGTTCCCTTTAAATTACCAGTTTTCCAGTTCAAGACTCTAGTGTAATGCTTCAAATTTTTTTAAGAAGAATTACAAAAATAACATTACATAATAATTATAGTTAAATAATGATATTAAAACCTTCTATTATTTGTCACAAGGTCCTTAGTAACTAGCTCAATCCAATTAGAGGATTGTATTTTTTTACCACTGTTTTTACTATAATTATAATTTGGTGTTTCACTTAAGCTAAGGTAATACAATTATTTCAAATCCACAAGTGGAGTTGATGTGTGTTTTTAAATTATGTCAATTGCCACTGCAAATGGCAGAGAAAACCGAAGAAATTTTATACGTTGAGATATCCGAAATGGACTACCTCCTGATATGCAATGTAAAAGATCTTAGAAAAGAAATTGGTTTGACTCAACTGCAACTCTCTCAGAAGATGAAATTAGCAGATGGTTTTGTGTCAAAAGTTGAAACCTTTATCGAGAGGGCGAAATACAACATAAGGCATTTGCCATTGCTAGCTAAAGCACTCGATTGTGAGATTCACGATTTGTTTCCAAAGCAAACCCCAAAAAATGACCAGGTGAAACTGACGTTACTTAGGACCAATAGAATCAATCGTGACGGTTCTGTTTCCACTAAAAAGGAAACTGAGGTAATCAAAATCGAACCTATTCATTAACCTGAAACCATTAAAAAGGAAATGCTCTTAACGCGCGTAAGAAATCCACTTCATAGCGTAGTTAAGTTTCTCTAATTTAGTCCTCTTTTTATAAAGGTCCCAGAAGTTAACGGATTGGGAAATTGTCGATCTTTGATTGTTTATCGATTAGTATTTAAGAATATCTTCTAATTGTTAGGAAGCTCCTAAGATAGAATCAAATCGGATACACGGATGCCAGTAAACAGAAAACAAAATGCTCTATTTTGCTAGGTTAACATGGCTTTAGATTTTAATCTTGAATTTATTTCCCTAATTATTAGGATATCATAAAATTACATTATACATTAGTGTATTATTTAACTAATACAGTAGTGATGATAACAATTAACAATCTTAATTTTGGTTACAGTAAGCATAATTTGCTTTTCAAAGACATGAGTATGCAGCTCAGCGCTGGTCATATCTATGGCTTACTGGGAAAAAACGGTGCAGGGAAATCTAGCCTATTGAAAAATATAGCAGGTTTGGTATATGCACAAAGCGGATCTTTAAAAGTGATGGGATTTGATCCCTCCAAAAGAGAACCGGAGCTATTAGCTGACATTTGTTTTATTCCTGAGGAGTTTTATCTCCCATCAATCAAAATTGATGCTTATATAAAGGCAAATGCTCCCTTTTATAAGAAATTTGATTATGCTTATTTGAATGTGTTATTAGAGGAATTTAACATTCCGATTAGCAATAAGCTGGTAAATATGTCCTATGGACAAAAAAAGAAATTTATTATTGCCTTTGGCCTGGCCACCCAGGCTAAACTGGTGATCATGGATGAGCCAACCAATGGCTTGGACATCCCTTCAAAGGCGCAATTCCGTAAGGTGATGGCCTCTGCTTTAACTGACGATCGTTGCATTGTGATATCAACCCATCAGGTACGTGATCTTGATAATTTAATTGATACGGTGATCATGTTGGATGAGAGTACAATCTCATTAAAGGCATCTATTGAAGAAATTACCCAAAAACTAACCTTTAAAAAGATGAAGGAGTTAGATGAAACTGTGATCTATGCTGAGCCGGCATTATCAGGATATAACGCAGTAGTTCCAAACTTTCATCAGGAAGATAGCAAGATGGATATTGAGCTGCTATTCAATGCAGTGATTGCAGAAAAGAAAAAACTTAGACCCATTTTTAATTAACGCGCTATGAACAACTCATTTAATTTCAATCGTTTTGGGTTATTGGTAAAAAGGCAATGGCTTGAGTTTGGCAAAATATACCTGATCAGCCTATTGGTGGTTGTGGGCGTGCTTATCCTTTTTTACGCCTGGAATTTGCCAGAACCTGAAGCGGAGAAAGGGTACAGATATAATTCAGAGGGGTTTTTATACTTGTCTTTTAGAATTCCATTGTTCCTGACGTTGGGATTCATTTTTATTAGTGTTATAGCTAGTGGTTATTTTTCCTTATTAGGGCAAAAACCGAAAGCCATTATCGAATTGATGACTCCTGCCTCTACATTAGAAAAATGGCTTTGCAGCATCTTTTATACTGGCATCTTCAGTGTGTTTAGCTTTTTACTTGTCTTTTATATAACAGATTTGGCGTTTGTAAAATATATTGATAAGACGATTGGTACAATTACTTTTAGTTGGACTTCCGGAGTTCATCCAACACCCAAAACGGGTATTGTGAGTGCAAGGTCTTTTTTTAACGATTTTTTTGAGCATGATGAGATAAAATCCATGGTTGTTGTGCCGTTCATGATCACCAGTATTTTTCTGTTGGGTTCGGTTTATTTTAATCGGTTTCATTACATCAAAACTGCTGTTGTGGTAATGCTCTTTTTAACGGCGCTTATTTATACCTTGATCCAAACAGCAAACTGGATGACAAGAGACAAGATGCAGGATTCGGCAAATTTCGGGTTTAGTTCAGCCCATAATGAATTTTTCATATACGCCATGGTAGGTATAACAGCCGTAACGGTCTTTCTCTGGTGCGTTACCTTTTTCAGGGTAAAAGAAAAAGAAGTTTAATTTTTAACAACACAAACATGGAATTTAGAGAGAATAAGGCAATATACCTTCAAATAGGGGATTACGTTTGTGAACATATTTTGCTTGGAAAATGGAAAAGCGAAGATAAAGTCCCCTCTGTGAGAGAACTGGCAGTATCGCTTGAAGTCAATCCAAATACGGTAATGAGAACTTATGAGCTCTTACAGAATAAGAATATTCTAAGCAATAAGCGGGGAATTGGTTTTTTTATTGCTGAAGATGCCATTAAGCAGATAAAAATTTACAGTAAAATCCAGTTTATGGACGAAGAGCTTCCTGTATTTTTCAGAAATCTTTACCTTCTTGATATTGGCTTCGATGAACTGGAAGCGCGCTACCAGAAATTTGTAAAAGAAACATTTACTAATCCTTAAAAACCAAAATTTATTCAAATGAAAACAAGTAATAAGTTGCTCATTATATTTGTATTGTTAATGTTTATCATACCATTAACAATAATGGCGTATACCATAAATAAAGACTATAAGTTCCCGGAACAAATTAAAGCGCAAGAAACGGCCAATGCAAACTTTAACACCCCTTCGGATGGATTTGTTACTCTCAAGAGCAAAGCCTTTAAATCAATAAGCGTGAGAGGGCGGGCAAATAAATCATGGTACTTGAATTTGGTGAATGATGCAGCCCATGGTGCAAAGGTCTCTGAAGTATATAAAGATTTTGTTTCAATGAGTGTCGATGAAAATGAGCAACTTCACATTATCATAAAGGGGGACCATCAAGAAATAAAATATCCAATTGCTATCTACGTTTATGCGCCAAAAATCGAGGAATTAAATCTATCGGACTTGGATGCGATTACGGTGAATTTTAAAAACAGTGAAGCGCCGCTACGATTAAATGCCAAGAATGTGTTTTTACTGAATTTAGAGAAAGATTTTAATGTCAGTCACTTGGACCTTTTCGAAGAAAAAGTTAATGATTTAGTACTGATTGGAGAAGGAGTAAAAACCCTGAACCTGGATTTAAAATCTTCACGCTTTAAATCTGAAATGAAATCTTTCGATTCCCTAAATGTAAAGGCATCAGGTGGATCAGAATTAAACATCTTCGGTGATGAACAAGGTAAGACCCAGTTTGGTATAAAACAATTGACATTAAACACTTCTGGTAAAGTAGATGTGAATTTAACAGACATGAAATTGAACAACGTTTCTGGAAACCTATCTGATGAGACCATGATTAAAATACCAATGGCCTATTTGAAAAAAATGATAAAATAGCAGCAGTCTTAAACGCGCACTTTAGCCATAATCTAAAGCCAGCCGCAAAATGCGGCTGGCTTTATTATTATTACTTCATTTTGGCTTATAACTGGGGTGTTATGCCAAAATCGCTTAATATTTAGACAATTTCGGAAAACTTTGTAGATTGTAATTCGCTTTCTTTGAGAAACCAAATGAACCTAATGAGAAAGCTGATGAAATCTTTGTCCACATTCCTGTTTGCCTTATTGCTGATTGCTAGTCATGCCTTCGGCAAGGATATTTATGTTTCTCCAAAAGGCAGCGATAAGAATTCAGGATCTATAGAAAAGCCTTTTGCCAGTATCAAAAAGGCTCAGCTAACTGCACGAAACATACCCGGTAAAGTTATCATCTACCTTAGAAGCGGAACATACTACCTATCGGAAACCGTTGTATTCAGCCCCGAGGATTCAAGAAAAGCAAATGCCGGTCTAACCATAAAGCCATATGCTAATGAAAAAGTAACCATTAGTGGCGGCACTCCTTTAACCTTAAAATGGGAGTCTTACAAGGGAAACATAATGAAAGCCAAAGTCAGTGAAGACCATGTTTTCGACCAGCTTTTCATTAACCGCCATCAGCAGCGCATGGCAAGATACCCGAACTATAATCCAGCTGTAAGGTTTTATGGCGGATCTTCGGCCGATGCCTTAAGTTCTCAGCGCATTGCAAGCTGGAAAAATCCAGCAGGGGGATTCATTCATGCTTTGCATAAAGCTGAGTGGGGCGGGTACCAATATCAAATCACAGGAAAAGATGTAGATGGTAAATTGAAAATGGAGGGCGGTTATCAGAATAACAGACAAATGGGTATGCACGATAAATATCGGTTTGTAGAAAATATATTTGAGGAACTGGATACCGTAGGAGAATGGTACTACAATAAAGATGAAAAGCTGCTTTATTATTATCCCGAAAAATCAGACGCCAACCTTACCGCTGCTAAAGTAGAAATCCCACGACTAACGCATCTTTTTGAATTCAAAGGATCAGAAGAAAGTCCGGTTTCCAATATAAGCATTGAAGGTCTTGAGCTTACACACACGCTTAGAACGTTTATGGAAGCCAAAGAGCCTTTATTGCGCAGCGACTGGACGATATACAGGGGTGGAGCAGTTTTAATGGAAGGTGCGGAGTCTTGCCAGATCAGATCTTGCTTCTTTAACCATGTTGGCGGAAACGCAGTATTTTTAAGCAACTACAATAGAAATAATAAAGTCTCGGGCTGTCACATAGCGTACGCAGGCGCAAGTGGGGTTTGTTTCGTAGGCGATCCAAAAGCTGTCCGGTCCCCGAGTTTTGAGTACGCTCAGTTTGTGCCGCTAAATGAAATCGATACCGTTCGCGGGCCAAAAACAAATAACTATCCCGCAAATTGCACTGTCGAAAATACATTAATGTACGGATTGGGGCAAATTGAAAAACAAGTCGCTGGTGTACAAATCTCCATGTCTATGAGCATTACGGCTACCCACAATACCATTTACGATGTCCCAAGAGCAGGTATAAACATTAGCGAAGGAACATGGGGTGGTCACGAAATTTCTTTTAACGACGTCTTTAATACTGTTCTGGAATCTGGTGATCATGGTGCATTTAATTCATGGGGCAGAGATAGATATTGGAATGCTAATGTTCCGGTAATGAATAAGATCGCTAAAGACAATCCTGCATTAGTTACTGCAGATGTCATTAAAACCATTACGTTACATGATAACAGGTTTCATTGTGAACATGGATGGGATATTGATCTGGACGATGGATCAAGCAATTACCACATTTACAATAATGTTTGCTTAAATGGAGGTTTAAAACTACGCGAAGGCTTTTATAGAAGGGTAGAGAATAACATTATTTTAAACAATTCTTTCCACCCGCATGTATGGTTCGAAAACAGTGGTGATGTCTTTAAACATAACATCATCACCAGGAACTATTATCCAATCGGAATTAATTTTTGGGGCAAGGAAATCGACTATAATTTCTTTGCAGATAAAGCCTCATTAGAGAAATCGCAAAAGGCTGGTACCGATCAGCATTCTACCTTTGGTAACCCCGAATTTTTAAACCCGGCTATTGGCGATTACAGCGTTAAAAGCACTTCTAAAGCACTTACTGTCGGCTTTAAAAGCTTTCCTACAGATCAATTCGGGGTAACCTCTCCTGCTTTACGTAAGCTATCGAAAAAAGCCCCGATTCCGGTACTTAAAGGAATCGAAGGGGTAACTACGAGTGAATCAACCGAATGGTTCGGCTTACAGATTAAAAATCTCGAAACATTAGGAGAACGTTCTGCAACAGGAATGCCCGAAGAAATAGGAGTTCTGGTGCTTAGCGTTCACGCCAACAGCCCCTTTGCCGGAGTGTTAAAAGCCAATGATGTCATACTTTCCTTTAAGCAAAAGACCACAAATAAAGTAGCAGATCTGGTTGCCCTGCAGCAGCAAAATAAGTCAGATAAAACTGTCGAAATATCTATTTTTAGAAGTCAGAATACACAAAAGATCACCCTGGATAAACCACTTAAATAAACATGAAACACAAAACAATCATTTTATTTGCATTATTACTTTTCTGCAAAACCCTTGTTTTTGGACAGCACGATCCTAAAGCATTAAGGGAATGGCAGGATCAAAAATATTCCATGTTCATTCACTACGGAATCTACTCTGTATTGGGTGGCGTATGGGAAGGTAAGCCGGTAACCAAAGGATTAAGTGAACAGATTCAGGCTCACGCGGGTATTTATAGTGATACTTACGCAGATGTTGCTAAAAGGTTTAATCCCCAAAACTGGAATGCCGATTCTATTGTTGCCCTGGCAAAAAAAGCCGGCATGCGCTCTCTGGTAATCACTTCAAAGCATCACGATGGGTTTTGTATGTTTAAAACAAATACTACAGATTTTAACGTGGTTGATGCCACTCCGTTCAAAAGGGATATTGTAAAAGAGCTTTCCGACGCCTGTAAGCGTGGTGGGTTAAGATTTGGTTTATATTTCTCGCTAATCGACTGGCATTTCCCTCAGGCTTCTCCAATCTCGAGCAGCAATTCAGATTATATTACCCCCGAACATGTGGAATACAATAAAAAGCAGATTACAGAATTGCTAAGCAACTATGGCCCTGTTTCTGAACTGTGGTTTGATATGGGCTCCCAAAATGCTAATGAAAGCAAAGACCTTAGAGACCTGGTCCATAAACTTCAGCCAAATTGTATGATCGGAAGCAGAATCGGGAATGATATGGGCGACTTTAACGTAATGGGCGACAATCAGGAGCCTGATTATGCCATTGGAGTGCCTTGGCAATCTCCTGCATCTTTCTTCGACGAAACATGGAGCTATCGTTCGTGGCAGGTGAGGGGGAGCGAAGAAGAAAAAATGCGCGAAAAACTAACCAGTTTGATCAGGGTTGCAAGTCGTGGCGGAAACTTCCTTTTAAACATCGGTCCAAAGGGAGATGGTTCTGTAGTTGATTTCGAAAAGGATGTTTTATTAAGCATCGGTAAATGGCTTGATAAAAATAAAGAAGCCATTTATGGAACAGACCCGGATCCTTTTCACATCTCATTCAAATGGGGAAGCCTAACCAGCAGACCTGATAAAATTTATCTGCACCTGCTTTCAGCTCCTGAAAATGGAGTGATCACACTTCCTGGTCTTACCGGAAAAATTAAAGATGCATATGTTCTTGGAGAGGATAAAAAAGCGAAATTCTCCCAAAATGCTTCAGTTGTAAAAATTAATGTGCCAGAAGGTTTAGACATCAGCAAAGAGTTTAAAGTAATTGCAATAGAATTTGTTAATGGTTATTCAGTACCTCCTGCAAATATCATCGCTTTCACTAAAGCACCTTTAATTCTTGACTCGCACAATGCCTTTAAGCACTACAGCAGTTCAGGCATAGATTACAACAACCGTTATCAGAGTACGGTAAAGGAATCATGGACCATTAGTCCTTCAAAAACCGGGGACCTCGCTCCTGCAATCTATTATACGGATGAAGAAAAAGGAAAGGTTATAGATGTAGAGCTGAATGGTAAATCAACAGTGGTAACCTTAAGCGGAACCGGTGCAGAAAAGTTAAAGAACGATCCTTCCGCCATTACATGGGGCGGTATCTATCAAACAGGGCCGCTTTATTCTGGTGTTGGTGGTGTACATGGTAACCTGACTAATGTAGATGTAAGCAAACCATGGCCAGATTCAAATGGTGGAACATGGGAGAAAAAGGGAGAACTGAAAAATAATGTGACCTATGAAATGGAAGCCGACAGAAATTCGGCGACCTACCTTTTACAAGAAATAACTTCAGCTAAAGATCAATCATATCTGGTGGGCATAACCAGTGGAGATGGGGTAACCGTAACACTGAACGGAAAGGTGCTGGCAGAGCATAACAATCCTTTTAAAGACAAGCAGTTGAAAGATGTGATTTTATTGCCGCTTAAAAAGGGAGCAAACCAGCTTATTGTTAAGTATTACAATGGATTTAAAAAGGTGAATGTAATGAGCTTAGATAACAATGTAAGTCAAACCATTTACCGTCAGGAACTGAAGCCTGTAGCTGTTCAAAAGGGCAAGTATTATCCCCTTAGCTGGCAATTGCATAAACCGCTTTCTCCACACACTACTATCGGACTATTCAACGCACGAATCGAAATCAGATAATAAATCAAAATCTTCATTATGGCATTTTGCAAATCAAGCTACGTAACAAGAATAATAGATGCTTTATTTGCCAAAATAGCTTAATAATAAGATAAAATGGTAAAATAAATCACTTCAAAAAACGCGTTCTTTGATTAACCAAAAAATTAAACCAGATGACTAAAAACAAGTACCTTTTTCCGTTTATTATGATTACCTCCCTGTTTTTTATGTGGGGTTTTGTACATAATCTAGATCCAATACTTATTCCCCATTTAAAAAGGTCTTTTAGTCTAAGTACTTTAGAAGCATCTTTGGTTGATTCTGCAGTGTTCATCGCTTATTTTGTAATGGCACTTCCAGCAGGATTTATTATGAAAAAGTATGGCTATAAAACAGGGATAATTCTGGGGCTTGCCTTATTTGCCATAGGATCATTTTTATTTATACCAGCAGCGAATACGCAAGCTTACGTATTCTTTTTGGGTGCACTATTTATCATAGCATGTGGACTAACCATTCTGGAAACAGCCGCCAACCCTTATGCATCATTGCTTGGCCCTCCTGAAACGGCAACGTTTCGATTGAATTTTGCGCAGTCATTCAATGGACTAGCAGCAACGGCTGCTCCAATAATCGGTGCTAAAATTATTTTAATAGAAGGGATATCTGATGAGAAGTTAAGTAAAATGACTGCCTCTGCAAGGGAATTTGCTTTGGCATCAGAAGCTTCATCAGTAAAAACACCATACCTGGTGCTGGGGAGCATTATTCTGGTAATAGCGATCATCTTTGTCTTTTTGAAATTACCTGAAATTGTGGAGACAGAAGAACCGGGCGACAAAGCAACTGACCATACCCTATTGGATGCGCTTAAACACAAACATTTAAGGTGGGCCGTTCTTGCACAATTCTTTTACGTAGGTGCTCAGGTATGTGTGTTTAGCTTTTTTATTCTGTATGCTACCAAAGCTGCCGAAATAGATCAGCAAAAGGCAGCTGGTTATGCAGGTATCGGCATGGGCTTAGCCTTCCTGATTGGAAGAGTACTTGGTACGTTCCTCATGAAATTTATTAAAGCAGAGCGGTTATTGGCTATTTATGCTGTAGCCAGCATGGTACTTTGCGTTCTTGCAATCGTAACGCATGGCACCATATCATTATTTGTTGTTATCGGAATTGCATTCTTCATGTCCATCATGTTCCCTACCATCTTCTCTCTGGGTATTAAGGATCTTGGAAAAGACACGAAATTTGGAAGCAGTCTGATCATCATGTCTATCGTGGGTGGCGCAGTATTACCTCCGGCAATGGGTTACGTTGCTGATATAGCCGATATTCAGATAGGTTATATCGTGCCATTAATATGCTTCGCAGTTGTATTTTTATTTGGCGTAACCGGTCACAAGGTTGTTAAAAGAACATAGTATTAAAATCTTAGAAAATATATAAAATGAAAAGATATTGTTTAGCGCTTGATCTGGTAAATGATCCTGATCTGATCAAAGAATACGAAGTAATGCATCAGCAGGTATGGCCCGAAATTCAGGAGAGCATCACCTCTGCCGGAATCGATACAATGGAAATTTACAGATATGGCAATAGGCTGTTTATGATTATGGAAGTAAATGGTAAATTTAGCTTTGAAAAGAAGGGAGCCATGGATGCCTCAAATGAAAAGGTACAGGAGTGGGAGAAATTAATGTGGAAATATCAACAGGCAATCCCGGGTGCTAAACCTGGTGAGAAATGGGTGATGATGGATAAAATATTTGAATTAAAAGCATAATGTCAATAATAACTAATAAAAGTTTCCTGCAAATACATCCAGATGATAATGTTCTGGTAGCCTTGCAGGATCTATCAAAAGGACAAAAAATTGAATGGAATAACTTAACATTCGATTTAAAGGATGATGTACACGCCAAGCATAAGTTTTTCATAACGGATAGGGCAATTGGCGAGGATGTTTTAATGTATGGCGTATTGGTTGGCAAAGCAACTGCTTTTATTCCTCAGGGAGGGTTAATGACTACCGAAAATGTTCATCATGCCTCTCAGGATTATGCATACAGAAATGTAAATTACCAATGGCAGGCTCCTGACGTATCAAAGTTTCAAAACAGAACATTCAACGGATATCACCGTCAGGATGGTAAAGTCGGAACAGCAAATTACTGGTTGTTTATTCCTACAGTTTTCTGCGAAAACAGGAATATGGATGTGATAAAAGAATCATTATACAATACCCTGGGTTATAATGTAACCGATAAGTACAAACAGTTTACAGATCAGTTGCTTACTGCTTATCAGGACGGCGAATCAATAGATTCCTTTAATGTAGATAGTCTAGCATCTGCTCAGGCAACTAAAAAAAGAGTATTCAAAAATGTTGATGGTATAAAATTCCTTAATCATCAGGGTGGTTGCGGGGGCACGCGCCAGGATGCAGATCTGTTAAGTAATCTGTTAGCTGCTTACGCGGATCATCCAAACGTAGCAGGGATAACTGTGCTTAGTCTTGGTTGTCAGCACCTGCAAACACAAAGTTTGCTAGACGATATCAAAGAACGCAATCCTACTTTTAATAAAAAGGTCTTGATTTTTGAACAGCAGCAAAGCCAGAGTGAAGAGCAGCTGATAAAAGATGCCATTCTTAAAACTTTTGAAGGTTTAACCGAGATCAATAAAATAGAAAGAAGCCCTGCTCCACTTAGTAAGTTGTGTGTGGGGGTTAAATGTGGTGGTAGCGACGGGTTCAGCGGTATTTCTGCTAATCCTTCAGTTGGCTATACCTCTGATCTTTTGGTAGCCCTTGGAGCCAAGGTATTGTTGGCAGAATTTCCGGAACTATGCGGTGCAGAACAAAACATAATCGACAGGTGTGTAGATAAACCAACGGCCGAGAAATTTATCAGGTTAATGCAGGAGTACGATGCCCAGGCACATGCAGTAGGTTCCGGATTTCATATGAACCCATCACCTGGAAATATTAAGGATGGTTTAATAACCGATGCCATCAAAAGTACCGGAGCCGCTAAAAAAGCAGGTACTTCTCCCGTAGTAGATGTTTTGGATTATACCGAGCCGGTAACCAAACCAGGATTAAGCCTGGTATGTACTCCTGGAAATGATGTGGAGGCAACAACGGGAAAAGCGGCCAGTGGTGCTACATTAATCTTGTTTACCACGGGTTTAGGTACGCCAACAGGAAATCCTGTTTGTCCGGTAATTAAAATAGCAACAAACACAGCCCTAACCAACAGAATGGGCGACATCATTGACATAGACACTGGTGCAATTATTCGTGGCGAAAAAACCATTGAAGAAATGGGCGAAGAAATTCTGGAATATTGCATCAGAGCTGCAAGCGGCGAAATCACACCTAAAGCAGTATTGTTGAATCAGGATGACTTCATCCCATGGAAAAGAGGCGTTTCATTATAATAAGGTAAGCATGTTCAGTTTAAAAGGAAAATCAGCAATTATTACAGGCGGAGGAAGCGGAATAGGCAGAGCAATATCTGCTCTATTTGCAAAACAGGGAGCTTTGGTTCATATCATAGAACTCAACTCAGAAGCGGCCTCAAATACAATAAATGAGATCACTAAAGCAGGCGGAAACGCAATAGGCTACAGCTGTGATGTAAGTAACCAGGCTCAGGTAATCGATATCTTTAACAAAATTGGAAATATAGATATTCTGGTCAATAACGCTGGTATTGCCCATGTAGGAAAACTGGAGACCACCAGTGAAGATGATTTCACTAAGATCTTTAATGTAAATGTTAAAGGGGCTTATAATTGCTTATATGCGGCAATCCCGGCATTGAAAAAAAGCACTTCAGCAGTAATCCTTAATATGGCTTCTATCGCTGCGTTGGTTGGCATTACCGACAGGTTTGCTTATTCTATGAGTAAAGGCGCAATTTATGCCATGACGCTCTCTGTAGCGCGCGATTATATGGCCGATGGCATCAGATGTAACAGCATTTCACCTGCACGGGTACATACGCCTTTTGTGGATGGCTTTATTGCCAAAAACTATGCAGGTCAAGAAGAAGCAGTTTTTGAAAAGCTATCTAAAAGTCAGCCAATAGGCCGCATGGGTAAACCAGAGGAAGTAGCTTCTCTGGCATTATACTTATGCTCAGACGAAGCTGGTTTTGTAACTGGAAACGACTATCCTTTAGATGGAGGATTTGTTAAATTAAATAACTAATTTGAGTTTTTAAAATAAATAGATATCAATGAAATTAATCAGATGGGGAGCAGCCGATCAGGAAAAAACCGGCGTTATTATAAACGATATTTGGTATGATACCTCGGCCTTTGGCGAGGACTATAATGAAAAATTTTTTAATGATAACGGATTAGCCAGACTGGATGCATTTGTTAAAGCAAATGAGGGTAAATTGGCCCAAGTCCCTGCAGGCACACGTTTAGGTTCACCGGTCGCACGTCCTTCAAAAATAGTTTGTATAGGATTAAACTATGCAGATCATGCAAAGGAAACCAATGCACCAATACCACCTGAACCTGTTATTTTTATGAAATCCTCTACTGCTATGGTGGGGCCTTTTGATGATATTGTGATCCCTAAAAATTCTGTAAAAACAGATTGGGAAGTTGAGCTGGCAGTTGTAATCGGAAAAAAAGCATCTTACGTTGATGAGGCTGATGCGCTTGGTTATGTAGCAGGTTACGTTTTACATAATGATGTATCAGAGCGTGAATTCCAGATCGAAAGAAACGGAACATGGGACAAAGGAAAAGGTTGCGATACTTTTGCTCCTTTGGGTCCATTCCTTGCCACACAGGATGAAATTGCTGATGTAGACAACCTTAGACTTTGGCTTAGCGTAAACGGCAAAATAATGCAGGATGGAAATACTTCCAACTTTATATTCAATGTACCTTTTGTAATTTCATATGTAAGTCAGTTCATGACTTTACTACCCGGAGATGTAATCTCTACCGGAACACCGGCAGGTGTTGGATTAGGATTTAATCCTCCTGTTTATCTTAAAGAAGGTGATGTTGTAGAACTTGGCATAGATGGCCTTGGAACCTCAAAACAACAGGTTAAAAATTATGTTAAGAATTGATTCTCATCAGCATTTCTGGAAATATAATGCAGTAAGGGATAGCTGGATAACAGATGATATGGCGGTGCTGCAGGATGATTTTCTTCCAATGCACCTTCAGCCCGTTCTTCAGCACTTTGATTTTGATGGTTGTGTGGTTGTTCAAGCAGATCAATCTGCTGCCGAGAATGCCTTTCAACTTCAAAATGCTAAGGACCATTCTTTTATTAAGGGCATAGTCGGCTGGGTCGATCTGAGGGCTGCAAACATTAGTGAGCAGCTGGCCGATTTAAGCGAACATCCTCAGATGAAGGGATTCAGGCATATTCTGCAAGGCGAAACAGACCGGGCGCTAATGCTCAAGCCTGATTTTGTTAACGGAATAAGCAAGTTAAAGGATTACGGATTCACTTATGATATATTGGTTTTTCCTGATCAGTTACAATATGCCGCTGAATTGGTAGCTAAATTTCCGGACCAGCCCTTTGTACTGGATCATATTGCTAAACCGGATGTTAAAAATAAAAACATTGAGGATTGGGCGCTTGATATACAAAAACTGGCAGCTCATGAAAATGTATACTGTAAAGTATCTGGTCTGGTAACTGAGGCATATTGGAAATACTGGAAAAAAGAAGACTTTACCCCATATCTTGATGTGGTTTTTGAAGCCTTCGGAACAAATAGACTGATGTACGGGTCCGATTGGCCGGTAAGCCTGGTTGCAGCTGCTTACGGGCAGGTGGTAGATCTGGCTAAAAGCTATGTTTCCGAACTCTCAGAAAACGAACAAGGGTTATTCTGGGGAGGTAATGCAACTAAATTTTACAATTTGAAATAAGCAATCTATGGATCTGCAATTAAAAGATAAAGTAATTATCGTAACAGGTGGTGCTAAAGGCATTGGCGAGGGCATTGTAAGGGTATTGGCCAAAGAAGGAGCCATTCCTGTTATCATTGGAAGAAACGAAACCGATAATTTGAAAGTGGCTGATGATATATCCGCAAACGGAGGTAAAGTGTTTCAGGTCGTTGCTGAATTAACTAATCCGGAGGATAATGCTAAGGCTATCGCCCAGGTGTTGGAAAAGTTTGGTCGAATAGATGGATTGGTAAACAATGCAGGCGTAAATGATGGGGTTAGCTTAACCAGTGGCAGCTATGAAAAGTTTATGGAAAGCTTACATAAAAATATTGTGCATTATTATTTAATGGCACATCACGCTTTACCATCACTCATCAAATCAAAAGGGTCTATTGTTAATATAGGTTCAAAAGTTGCTGATACTGGTCAGGGTGGTACATCAGCCTACGCAGCCGCTAATGGGGGTAGAAATGCGCTTACAAGAGAGTGGGCGGTTGAATTATTGCCGCATGGCATTCGTGTAAATTCTGTGATCGTATCAGAGTGCTACACGCCTTTGTATCAAACATGGATCAGCTCCATCCCTAATTCTGAAGAGAAACTGGCTTCTATTAAAGCCAAGATCCCATTGGGAAATAGAATGACAACTGCCGAAGAGATAGCCAACGCTACGGTGTTTTTGTTGTCAGAACTTTCCAGCCATACTACAGGGCAACTGGTATATGTTGATGGCGGATATGTTCATTTAGACCGTTCCGTTAGCTAAAGAGAAAAAAAATAATGTACTTCTCCTCCTCAAATATTTTGCTGAAGGGGATGAAAAACACGCCTGTACAGTAAGTATAGGCGTGTTTTTTATATCGAAATATACATCATTCTGTTAGAATGACCTGGGAGGAGATAAAATAACGATTGTGTTATAATCATCCTATTCCAATAAAGCCTCCTTAAATATCCCTCGTTTCCTGTTTCAACCACTCTGCTTCTTCTTTACTCAAAAACGGACTAAGTTTCTCAAAAACCAACGTATTATAACCATTTAGCCAATCAATCTGATTTTGTTCCAGTAAATCCTTTTTGACAATCTTAGTGCTTATCGGCGCAATAGTTAAACACTCAAAAGCATAAAATTCATTAAACTCATTGCTTACATCCTTAATGGTGTTTACCAGGTTTTCAATTCTGATACCATGTTTCCCCGGACGGTAAATCCCAGGTTCAACAGAAGTGATCATTCCAAGTTCAATAGCAACGGGCGTTGCAGTTGGGTTAAATACCTGCGGACCTTCATGTACATTTAAAAAATAACCTACACCATGTCCGGTTCCATGCCCATAATTAAGCGCATAATCCCATAGTGGTTTGCGCGTTATCGCATCAATCTGATAGCCACAGGTACCTTTTGGAAAGCGCGACTTACATCCGTCAATCATTCCTTTTAATACCAGCGTATAATCCGTTTTTTCTTCTTCTGTATTGTTTCCCATCGGGATGGTACGGGTAATATCCGTTGTTCCATAAAAATACTGGCCGCCGGAATCTACCAGAAATAACCCCTCAGCTTTTACTTCCGAATTGCTTTCTTCAGATGCCCCATAATGAGGCAGGGCACCATGCGCTTTATAAGCACTAATCGTATTAAAACTATCCCCAACAAACCCTTCCTGGGCTGCTCTGAACTTACGTAATTCAGCAGCTGCAGAAAGTTCAGTAATTAAAGTTTTTCCAATGTTTTCCGAAAGCCATTTAAGGAAACGGGTAATCGCAACCCCGTCTTTGACCATTGCTGTGCGCGTATTGGCCAACTCTGTCTCGTTTTTAATGGCTTTAAGCTGGGTAGATGGGTTGATGTCTTTTACCACCCTAACCGTTTTCGGAATCAACTTAGCATAGGCAAAACAGTTCCGTTTCGGATCAATGAATATCGAGCTGTTCTCCGGAATCCTTTTTAAAGCATCCTCTATTTCTTCGTAATCAAATACTTCTACACCTTCTTTTAACAACTTCGCCTTATCATCAGCACTTAGTTTATCCGGGTTGATGAATATTTTAGCATGATCCTGGTTAATTAATGCAAAACTTAAAACCACAGGGTTGTAGCTCACATCATTGCCGCGGATATTAAATAGCCAGGCCATATCATCTAATGATGATATTAAATGATAAACCGCACCTTGTTTGCTCAGTGCCGAACGAACTTCCGCAAGCTTACTGCTTACCGATTGTCCGATATGCTTTTCTGCTATCAAAAATGCGTTTTGATTTGGCAGTTCAGGTCTGTTTTCCCAAATAGCACTTAAATAATCTTTATTGGCTAAACTGATGTTCTTAACCGAAAACTGCTGTGTAAACAGATCTCCTAAAAGCAGCGATAGCAATTTTTCATTGCTGGCAACTACTGCACCACTGTCCAGCTTTTCAATAAGCCATTGAATATATTCAGGAGCATGTTGAACTTTTTGTTTTACCAGTTCAAAACCACTGTTTTCTAATTGTTCAGCAGCCTGCTCAAAATAACGGAAGTCGGCCCATAAGCCTGCAAAATCAGCCGTTATGACCAATGTGCCTGCCGATCCGGTAAAGCCGGAAGCAAATGGAATGCATTTATAGTGGTCTGGCAGGTATTCGCTAATGTGTGGATCTGCAGATGGAATAATATAAGCCTGTACATTGTCGGCTTGCATTTGTTTACGTATCGCGCTCAGTTTTTCCGGATAAGTCATATCTAGCTTTTTTATGTTATCCAGCAAATCTATGGAATTATCTTTTTAACTCACCGGGCGAATATCCAAAATGCTTTTTAAAGGCTTTAGAGAAGTTATATGGTTCATTATATCCTATGGTATAAGCAGCTTCATATACGGTACAGTTCGAATCTAGCAGCATTTGTCGGGCGTAATTCATTTTCAGTTCATTTAAATACCCAAATACGGTTAATCCGAATAGCTCTTTAAAGCCTTTCTTAAGCATAAACTCATTTAGGCCCGCCTCACGTGCAATTCCGTTTAAGGTTAATGGGTCAAACATTCTTTGCTGAACAAACTGTTTCGCAGCATGCAGCTTATCTACATTATGGCGTTCTATTTTAATGGGTTTCTGCCCATCTAAACTATCTGCCTGTTCCGCCTGGAGCAGAAAAAGCTCAATAATTTTAGATTCAAAAAACAACTGTTTCATATGTCCTGAATAAACACATTGCTGCATTTCATTGATCAGGACTTGTTGCTTGGAAGTTACCGGCAGGGCATGTTTCGAAATTTCCGCCATTTTCCCTGCATCCACTTTATCCCAGAAGCGCTTTAAACAATCCATATCTGTTGCAAACAGCCTGCGAAAGAAGGGCTCATACAGCGAAATACCAAAACTCTTGATCTCCGGACTGCTCAATGCATAATACCCATCAAAACGTGGCATAAATGAAATCACATGCTCATTGTCGTTCAGCACATACCTGTCCTTGCTTTGCGCCTCCCATGCAGCACTTTGTCCTTGTAACGAAAAATACATGTTTAGAGTAGGCGTTTCGGTTTGCTCGCGCATGGTAATTTCATGCTCCTGTTTGCAACTCGCGGCAAAAATATCTGCCCCATCAATTTTTATTTCACTGATGTTCATATAGCCCGATGCACCTAATTCGTCAGTATAGTGCAACTCGCAGGTTTCTGAGAGGTCTGTAAGAAAGGGTGCTTTTAATTCATTGTCGTTCATAGGGTTAGGAGATGATGTTAAAGGCGCTTCACTGGAACGAATTTAGTTAAATTTTACTTTTTAAAAGAAGGAGTCAGGAAATTATTCCTTTTCGCATGGTTTATTCTCCTTTCAGAAGGGGTAGGCAAAACGCATTTTAGACCAATTTTGATAAACCAAATAATTAACCCGTTTACCTATAATTCGAAATCCCGATGAAGCAAGAATTTATAGAGATCAAAGGTGCCCGCGAAAATAACCTCAAAAATATTTCCCTGCGGATTCCAAAAAGAAAAATTACGGTATTTACCGGAGTATCTGGCTCTGGTAAGTCCTCTATTGTTTTTGATACCATCGGGGCCGAAGCCCAAAGGCAGCTCAACGAAACCTTCTCCACTTTTATACGAAACCGCTTACCAAAACATAGCCAGCCTGATGCCGACTCCATAAGTAACCTTTCTACCGCAATTGTGATCGATCAGAAACGCCTCGGGGGTAATTCCAGGTCTACTGTAGGTACAATCACAGATATCTATTCCATCCTTCGCCTTTTGTTTTCAAGGGTGGGCAAGCCTTTTATCGGTTACTCAAATGCTTTTTCCTTTAACGATCCTGCCGGAATGTGCCCCGAATGCAATGGCCTTGGAGAAACGGTAAAGCTGAACCTGGATAAATTGCTCGATAAATCTAAATCACTTAACGAGGGCGCAATCCTATTCCCCATGTTCTCGGTAGGCAGCTGGTATTTTAACACTTATGCCTATTCGGGTTTTTTTGATAATGATAAAAAACTTAATGATTATACCCAGGAGGAGTGGCAAACCCTGCTACACGGGAAAAGTAAGAAGTTTCAGGTTAAAAAAGACAATGTGCCACTCAATGTCAATTTTGAAGGACTGGTCGATAAATTTAACCGCATGTACATCAAGCGCGATACCAGTATCCTGTCCGAATCCATGCGGAGCACCCTTGAACGGTTTATCCTTTTTGCGCCTTGCCCCTTATGTAAAGGAACACGGTTAAGTCAGGCCGCATTAAGTTGCAGAATAAACGGATATAACATCGCTCAGCTCACCAATCTTGAGGTCGATGAGCTCATTAAGATCATTGCCAAAATAGATGATCCCATAGCCGAAACCATGACTTCCGCATTAATGATGCGTCTACAGCATTTAATAGATATCGGTCTGGAATACCTGAGCCTCGACCGCGAGACAGCAAGCCTTTCAGGCGGAGAATCTCAGCGCATTAAAATGGTCAGGCATCTTGGCAGCAGCCTTACCGATATGATCTATATTTTCGATGAGCCGAGTGTTGGACTGCATCAGCATGATGTGCACCGTTTAAATGAGCTCTTATTGCAGCTTCGCGATAAAGGCAATACCATTCTTGTGGTAGAGCACGATCCGGAAGTGATCCGGATTGCCGACCATGTAGTAGATGTGGGCCCTCATGCAGGAACCCAGGGAGGCGAAATCGTGTACCATGGAACAGTAGAGGGGTTGTTGAAATCAGACACCTTAACGGGTAACTGCATGAACCGGCAGCACTATGCAAAATCCTCCTATCGCAGTGCTAAAGGAGCCCTTACCGTTCGTAACGCAAAACTGCATAACCTTAAAAATTTAACTGTAGCCATTCCAACCGGGGTTTTTACGGTGGTAACAGGAGTAGCCGGATCTGGTAAAAGCTCACTCATTAACCATGAATTTATAAAGCAATATCCCGAAGCAATCATTATTGATCAGACTGCCGTTAGCACTTCAATTCGATCTAATCCTGCTACTTACACCGGCATTATGGATGAGATTCGCCGGCTCTTTGCCCAGCAAAATGGAGTAAGCGCGTCCCTGTTTAGTTTCAACTCAAAAGGAGCCTGCCCCAATTGTCAGGGCCTGGGCTTTATCTATACAGACCTTGCTTTTCTGGAGCCGGTAAAAACCGAATGTGAAATATGCAATGGCAAGCGCTTTAAAGAAGAAGTACTGGCCTATAAATTAAATGGCAAATCGATTAGCGAGGTGCTGGCCATGACTGTACAGGAAGCTGTAGATTTTTTTGATAAGAAAGAACTGAAACGCAAAATAGAAGCCATACTGGATGTAGGGCTCGATTATTTAACCCTCGGGCAGCCCCTCAGTACGCTATCCGGTGGCGAGTGCCAGCGCATTAAACTAGCCAGTAACCTGCACAAAAGAGGAAGCATTTACGTGCTGGATGAGCCAACCACCGGATTACACATGTCTGATGTAGAGCATCTCCTTGAAATCATGAATCACCTGGTTGATATCGGGAATTCCGTAATCGTAATTGAACATAACCTGGACGTGATCAAAAATGCCGACTGGATCATTGATATGGGGCCGGAAGGCGGCAGAAAAGGAGGAGAGGTCATTTTTACAGGAACCCCTGCCGAATTAATGGAATACCCCGGATCATTAACCGGGCATTACCTCAATAAAGAAAAGCAATTAATCCTATAAGCGATAAATACCTATGAAAACCAAAATCTATCTCATAATACTACTCCTCTTTTTTGCCGGCGGAATGGTTCAGGCTCAGGTAACTGATTCCCTGAATTATAAGTTCAGTCTAAAGGAGGCCATAGATTATGCGCTAAACCACCAATCGGCCGTGCTAAACGCGCAGATTGATGAAGAAATAGCTAAAAATGATGTTAAAAAAACAGTGGGTACAGGCTTGCCGCAAGTCTCCACTACTTTTAACTTTCAGGATTATCTTAAAGTGCCAACAAGTTTGCTTCCGGGCGAGTTCTTTGGTCAGCCGGGCACACAAATTCCGGTTAAGTTCGGTGTAAAGTATAATTCTTCGGCAGGAATAGAGCTAAATCAGCTCCTTTTCGATGGAACTTATATTGTAGGCCTGCAAGCCTCAAAAACCTATAAGGAGCTGTCTGTCAGAACCAGCACAAGAACTAAAATTGAAACCGTAGTTGCTGTTACAAAAGCCTACTATTCGGTATTGGTCAATAAAGAACAGTTAACCCTTATCGATGCCAATTTGGTACAGCTCACCAAATCCTTTAACGACACCGAGGCCATGTTTAAAAACGGTTTTGCAGAAAAAATTGATGCCGACCGGCTGCTGGTGTTAAAGAATAACCTCGAAACAGAACGCGAAAATGCTACCCGCTCATTGTCTATTAATATTGATCTGCTTAAGTTTCAGATGGGCATGCCTGTCACGGCTGCACTTGAGCCTGTCGACAAGATCAGTGAAATACGCGCGCAACCTGTTTCTGCTGTAGTGGCCGATACCTCTGCCTACAAGGCAAGAATTGAGTATTCCCTTTTAGAAACACAGAAAAAGTTAAACCTGCTCGATGTGAAAAGGTATAAAAGTACTTTTCTGCCTACGCTAAAAGGTTTTGCAAGCGCAACCAAAAGTTTTCAGTCCGATAACTTCTCAAACCTGTACGACCAAAACTACCCTACGTCGGTAATTGGCCTTACCCTTTCATGGAACCTGATCAACGGAGGCCAGCGGATTTATCAGTTGCGAAATGCCAAGCTTGTGGTAAAGCAAACCGAAAATCAGATGCAGGACCTCAAAAATGGAATCGTCAATGAAATCTCCACCAATCAAAAGCTGTACGCCAATAGCCAGCGTTCATTGGAAAATCAGGAAAGGAATTTAAAGCTTGCCGAGGAGATCCTCAGGGTTACCCGAATCAAATATGAACAGGGAATAGGTTCCAGTCTGGAAGTTACCACTGCCGAGACCTCTCAAAAGGAAGCGCAAAACAACTATATCACTGCTTTATATAACCTGCTCATCAATAAGGTGGATCTGGATAAAGCCACAGGAAAAATTAACTATTAAACAAGCAACATAAACTCATGAAAACAATATATAGCATCGCATTAGTTCTCTTTCTGGCTTCCTGCGGATCATCAGAAAAACCTAAGGACAAAAAAGCAGAGCTTGAACAACTCAAAAAAGACCGTACCGCTCTTAACGGAAAAATTGAACAGATCGAGAAAGAACTTGGTCAGAATAAAAGTCAGGCAGATACTAAAGATGTGACCGCAACAGAACTTAAGGAAACCGAATTCCGGAACTTTGTTGAGGTCCAGGGTAAGGTAGATGCGGAAGACAATGTCGAGATCACTCCGGAATCTCAGGGTTCAGTGACTGCAATTTATGTTAAAGTCGGACAAAGCGTAAGCCGCGGTCAGGTACTCGCACAGATTGATGATAAAGTGCTGCGTCAAAATATCGCACAATTACAAACACAGCTGGATCTGGCCACTACCGTTTTCAACCGTCAGAAAAACCTTTGGGATCAAAAAATCGGTACCGAGGTTCAATACCTCACAGAGAAAAGCAAGAAAGAAGGACTTCAAAAGCAATTGTCGGGTTTGCAATCTCAGGCCGCAATGAATAAGATCAAAAGTCCTGTTTCGGGCACTGTTGATGCCATGGAGCTTAAATTGGGGCAGTCCGTTGCACCGGGAACACCTACCGGCATCCGGGTTGTTAATGCAAGCCGCCTAAAAGTCAAAGCCCTGGTTTCAGAAAACTATGCCGCCAGGGTAAACCAGGGAGATGAGGTTGAGGTATCCTTGCCCGATGTGCCAGAGAACCTGCACACTAAAATCTCATTTGCCGCCAAAGTTATTGATCCGATATCAAGAGGCTTTAATGTAGAGGTTAAGCTTCCTTCCAGTAAAAAGTACCGTCCAAATATGCTGGCCATTCTTAAAATTATTGATTATAAAAATGATAAGGCACTAACGGTACCGGTCAATGCCATCCAAAAGTCCGAAGCTGGTGAATATGTTTTTGTAGCTATAAACGGCAAAGCCAAAAAAACAGATATCAAAACAGGGAAAATATCCAATAGCCAGGCCGAGGTACTAACAGGATTAAAATCCGGTGATAAAGTGATCACCACAGGATTCCAGGATCTGAACGATGGCGATTCCGTAAAACTATAAACTATGAAAGACGTCAATAAAGAATTCGGCCCATCCAGTTGGGCTATAGATAACCGCACAGCGATATATGTGTTTACATGTATCCTGATTCTGGCGGGGTATTTTTCCTACAACAGTTTGCCAAAAGAGAATTTTCCGGAAGTTGTAATTCCTAAAATATTCGTGCAAACCATATATCCGGGAACCTCGCCTGCAAATATGGAGAACCTGATTACAAAACAGCTCGAAAAGGAAATAAGAGGAACGCTCGGGTTAAAAAAGATCACCTCCAATTCCTTTCAGGATTTCTCATTCATTACCGCAGAATTTAATACCGGGGTGGATATCAAAGATGCAAAGCAGCGGGTTAAGGATGCCGTTGATAAAGCAAAAACAGACCTCCCGTCAGATTTGCCAGATGATCCTGTAATTATGGACATCAACCTCTCAGACCTACCGATCATGTACATCAACATTTCCGGAGATTATGACCTGAAAAAACTAAAAGAGTATGCCGATGATATTGAAGATAGGGTAGAAGGACTTAAAGAAATCGCCGGGGTAGATATTGTGGGTGCCCTTGAGCCCGAGATCCAGATCAATGTAGATCTCCGTAAAATGGAATCAGCACAAATCTCATTTGACGATATCGGAAATTCAGTAAAAGCCGAAAACCTGACCATATCAGGAGGTTCAGTAAAAATGGACGGGATGCAGCGGACCTTAAATGTGAAAAAGGAATTTGTAAATGCCGGGGAATTAGGCAATATGATTGTCAAATCCCAGGCAGGAGGTTCGGTTTACTTAAAGGATATTGCCGAAGTAAAAGACTCATTTAAAGAGCAAAATAGTTATGCGCGCTTATACGGAAAAAATGTAATTACTTTAAATGTGCGCAAGCGCAGTGGCGAAAACCTGATCGAGGCATCCGACAAGATCAATGCCATGCTAAAAGAAATGAAGGGCACTTTATTGCCTTCTAAACTGGATATTACCATTACCGGCGATCAATCAGATCAGACCAGGATTACCCTGCATGACCTGATCAATACCATCATCATCGGTTTTATCCTGGTTACCCTGATCCTGATGTTCTTTATGGGCGTCACAAATGCGCTGTTTGTGGCCCTTTCCGTCCCGTTGTCCATGTTTATTGCCTTTCTCTCTATGCCCGTCCTGGGGGGAGTGTTCGACTTTAATTTCACCATGAACATGATGGTGTTGTTCTCCTTCCTGCTCGGATTGGGTATTGTGGTAGATGATGCCATTGTGGTGGTCGAGAATACGCACCGGATCTTTGATAACGGAAGGGTTCCCATTGTGCAGGCAGCTAAAACGGCCACTGGCGAGGTTTTTATGCCCGTATTATCCGGAACTTTAACCACCCTTGCGCCATTCTTTCCATTGCTGTTCTGGCCTGGAATCATTGGCGAGTTCATGTATTTCCTCCCGGTTACGCTTATTGTAACGCTCTCTGCTTCATTGGTAGTGGCCTACATTATTAATCCGGTTTTTGCGGTCGACTTTATGAAACCGCATGATGATCATGAAGACCAGAAACCAAGGTTCGATAGAAAAGTAAAACGGACGCTCCTTGTTTTTGCCGGAATGGCCTTGCTGGGCTACCTCATCAATTTCGGATTCGGTAACTTCATCATACTGCTTGCCTTGTTATACCTGCTAAATCACTTCTTCTTAACGGGGGTAATCAAGAAATTCCAGACGGTAGTATGGCCAAAAGCAATAAATAAGTACCATAGTTTATTGACCTGGGCACTTAAGCGCCCGCGGACCATGATCTGGAGTACGGTAGCATTGTTTTTCTTTACCATGATCCTGGTAAATATTGTGCCGCCAAGAGTGGTGTTTTTCCCGACTGCCGATCCGAACTTTGTATATGTCTATATAGAGTTGCCAGTAGGTACAGATCAGGCTTATACCAATAAAATAGTCGAAAAGGTTGAGCAGCGGGTAGAAAAGGTAGTCGGCCAAAAGAATCCCGATGTATCTTCAATAATCTCCAATGTGACCGTAGGAGTAACCGATCCGCAAGGCGAAGACCAGGGCGAGTATACCAACAAAGGGAAAGTTACGGTAGCCTTTGTGGCCTATGGTAAAAGAACAGGAGAACGCACTATAAATTACCTCGGCAAGATCCGTGAGGCCGTTAAAGGGGTTCCGGGTGCACAAATCTCGGTAGCTCAGGAACAAGGAGGCCCACCAACGGCAAAACCAATCAGTATAGAAATTACAGGTGATGACCTGGATTCCATTGCTGTAACTTCCGATCGCTTAAAAAAATACCTGGATAGCAGGCAAATTGCCGGGGTAGAAGAACTTAAATCCGATTTTCAAAATAACAAGCCCGAAATCATTTTTGATATCGATCGGGAACGGGCTAATCGCGAAGGGATCTCAACCGGTCAGGTTGGTATGGCATTGCGTACCGCACTTTACGGTAAGGAAGTTTCAAAATACAGGGATATTAATGAAGACTATGAGATCAATGTCCGGGCAAGAGAAGACCAAAGGAACAATCTAGAAGCCTTACGAAACATGAAAGTTACCTACCGTGATATGGCAATGAACGGTGTTATCAGGCAAGTACCTATATCATCTTTTGCAAATATAGATTATATCAATACTTATGGTGGTATCAAGCGCAAGCAGCAAAAAAGGATTATAATTCTTTCCTCAAATGTGCTTTCAGAGTATAATGCGAATGAGGTTGTGGCCAATATTCAGCGGGAGATAAATGAATTTAAAGCACCTGCCGGAATTGAAATAAAAATGGCCGGTGAGCAGGAAGAGCAAATGGAAACAGCTGCGTTTTTAGGCACAGCCTTAGTCAGCGCTTTGTTTATTATCCTCATTATCCTGGTACTGCAGTTTAATTCCATTAGTAAGCCGGTTGTTATTTTAAGTGAGATCCTGTTTAGCATTATTGGGGTATTACTGGGCGTTACCATCTTCGGAATGGAGTTGTCTATTGTAATGACGGGACTGGGAATTGTCGCCCTGGCGGGAATTGTAGTCCGGAATGGGATCCTGCTGGTCGAATTTGCCGACCTGATGGTTAGTCAGGGCATGGAAGTAAGAGAGGCCGTTATCGAAGCAGGCCGTACCCGGATGACCCCGGTATTACTTACCGCTACCGCAACTATGCTTGGCCTCATTCCGCTGGCAGTAGGTTTGAACCTTGACTTCGTGACTTTATTTACTGAGTTTAACCCACACCTTTATTTTGGAGGTGATAACGTAGCGTTCTGGGGCCCACTATCATGGACCATTATCTTCGGTTTGAGTTTTGCCACTTTCTTAACCCTGGTATTGGTTCCATGTATGTACTTGGTCGCCGATAGAAATTCTAAGAAAATAAAGCAATGGTTTAAAAAGTAACATTCGTTCTTCTTAAAGCGGCCGCCATAAGGCGGTCGCTCTTTGCCGCAGTCTCCTGCTAAAGCAGATGCCATCATCTCCGACGATAGGAGAAATCCCGTGATTATCCTCTCTCCATTCTAAGTTCCCAAGAAAGATTATTAACCCAGTGTCCTGTGAACCCCATGCCTATTGTCCTAAAACGGGGAATAAAGGAGAAAAAGTTGCCTCAGTATTAACCTTGTTTTTCGTTAAATGATCAGAAATGAGGTCATATTTAACAATGGCCGATTTTTTGCCTTTTTATTTGTAATAAGTTTGTGAAGTAATTTTTAATAATCGATTTTACATACCTTTGCGGGATTTTATTAAAAAGCTAAATTAATTTCTCTAATACATGAGCTATCAGGATTATAAGTGCAGGAAGTGCAATACAGATTTTCATTATCAGGTTCCACGCGGATTTGTGTTAAAACATTTGTTGGGATTTCTTCCTATACGAATTTACTGGTGCCCAAAATGTACTACAAACCGATATGTGTGGGTAGGCGATAAAGTTGAGGCTAAATAGCAGCCACTTAAAAATACCTATTTATGGGTATTGCTTGCTTAAGCGTTTTCCTTTTCCTTTGAGTAAATCTTCTGAATTTTCGATTCAGTTAAGATACATGGATTTAATTAGATTATTATGGGAAGTCGAGTTGTAGGCAAATGGATTGTCGCAAACGCCGTCGAAATAGACTATGTTGATGGGGCTGAAGTATTCAGAGCGGATATGTTTGCGCTCTCTGGTGCTTATCTTGAATTTAACGAAGGACAAAAAGGAAGTATATATGATGGCGAGGGTGATGTTGATGCTTTTACTTATACCGCCACCAAAGAAAACCTGGTCTTAAAATATATCGATGGTGATGATATGACTATTTATCATATAAAGGAACTAACCAGTTCCACTCTTTCTGTATATGAAGAGCATATTGAAACCCAGAAAGGGATCGTACATAAAGAAGTCGTCGAAATTAAGCTAATGAAATAGTTTCCTTAAAATTAACGCTCATGAAAACGCTCAGCAAATTAATACTACTTATCTTACTTTCTGCAAGTTTTATGGCTTGTGAAAAAAGCAGTAATGGCCCCTCAAATGAGAGCCTTGGTTCCGATAAGGGTCCGGTAATCGGTAATGGAGAAGCAGTGGATAATGCCCTACATATGGCCTTCGAAACACCTGATTGGGAACGAAAGATCGACTGTACTCATCTCGATCTTGATCCTATCGGCCTAAACGATTCCACATCATATGTATCGGCAACATCGGCCTCTACAAATGAAACATTTTACTTTTCATTTCCCCGTGATAGCTCCGTTATGATAAAGCCTTCCAATATTAAAAAGTATGGGATCACAAGAGTTGGGGCCAATAAAAAGCCCTTTGAGTTTTCACAAACGCTTCCAATAATTGCAAACTCAACCACAAAATTAGTAAGTCTGGCCGGCTCCAGCTCCGATTCTTATAATGAAGTTTTAGAGATCAAGTATATAGGTTTTAAAGGGAATTATGCTCAATTTCAGATAAAATGCCGTTATAGCATGAGCATGGGTGAAACCCTTAACGAAAGTAACAAGAGATTGGTAACGGGGACTTTCCATTTTAAAGTTAAAGCAAAACGAATATAACGCTCTGAGATTTAATAGTTAATAATCGTAAAGCAGCCCTGGCGTAGCGGGGCTGTTTTCGTTTATAAATGACGAGAACACTTTCCAAGTGATTTTATGTTTTCAAAAAGAAATTACGCGATCTTATATAAGTTTAATAACTTTAAACCATGAAGAAGTTGATGCTCTTAATATCAGTTGTTATTTTAGGATTTGCAAGCTGCAAAAAACAACCTGCAGTTATAGTTGAACCTAAGATATCGAATGTTCTAATCTTAGGAAACAGCATCACATTTTCTGCTGCCGATAGCAAAGTCGGCTGGTTTGGCAACTGGGGAATGGCCGCCAGCAAACCAGAATTAGATTACGTTCATCTATTAACTGCTAAATTCAAAGATTTAAATCCGAAATGTATAGTCACAGCCGAAAATATATCCCGTTTTGAACGCGAATACATGACATATAATTATCAAAAAGATTTTAAAAAATTCCAGGAACTTCATCCAGACCTCATCATAATGAGGATAGGAGAGAATATTGAACAAATCGGTTTAGACCAGGCTAAACTTGATGCAAAATACGCTGAGCTAATCACGTTCCTTAAACAAACCAATCCAAATGTCAAAATCCTTGCAGTAGGGTCGTTCTGGGGTAATGATCCTGCAGATGAAGTCATGAATAAATACTCTAAATTTGTTTCCCTTAAAAATTTATCGATTGGGCAAACCTACAAGGCGAAAGGTTTATTTGATAATTATGGCGTATCGGAACATCCATCAGATAGTGGTATGAAAGCAATTGCCGAATTAATATGGAATAGTCTGGTTAAGATGCCGATATAGCGGTATAGATATGCATCGAGAGTAAGTGCGTTCGGCTATTTCTTAATTAAAAGCATTTGAATTTACATATATTTACATTCCTACAAATTTACATACATGAATATTTTACATCCATCTATAACAGATATAAAACAACTAGGAAAAGATATGCATCAGAAATACATAAGTGCTGATCCTTTCCCCAGTATTGTATTAGATAATTTTTTTAACGAGGAGTTTTTAAGCAAAGTAGCTGAGGAATTTCCGGATTTGTCTAAACAAAAGGATGTAAAGAAATATGATAACCATAATGAAAAGAAGCTGGAGGCTTTAGGCGAGAAACACTTTAGTGAATCAGCCCGTTTGCTGGCTCATTTTTTAAATTCACAGCCAATATTGGAATTTTTGCAGGAGCTTACGGGGATTAAGGAAACTTTACTACCGGACCCTTATTTTTTAGGCGGCGGCTATCATGAAATAAAATCAGGTGGTTTGTTAAAAGTGCATGCCGATTTCAATAAGCATGAGTTAGCTTTGCTGGATCGTCGCATTAACTTGTTGGTTTATCTTAATAAGGACTGGGATGAAAGCTACGGCGGACATTTTGAACTATGGGATCGTGATATGAAGGAGGCGCGCACAAAGGTACTGCCGATTTTTAATCGGGTAGCTGTATTTTCAACCACCGATTTTTCATACCATGGCCACCCTAACGCCCTGGCCTGCCCGCCAGACAGGAGTCGGAAATCTCTGGCATTATATTATTATAGTAATGGTCGACCAAAAAGCGAGGTAAACCACAAACCGCATGGAACGCTATTTGTAAACCGATCCGGAAAGAAAAATGATATTACCAAAGAACCTATCACCTTGCGCGGCGTATTATATGATTTAACACCACCAATATTAATCAGGCTGGCTAAGAAAATCATTCGATCAAATTAAAAAGAGATCAATAGATTAAACATCAAGAAGAAGCTGGTTTACTATGATTTAATATAGGAATATTGTTTTACCTTTGATAAGGGATAACCTTGTTAACTGTATATATGAAAAAACCTTTACTACTAGTTCTATTCTTGCTAACAACTGTTACTGCATTTTCACAAATGAATGGCGACTATAATTATAGTATTGCCATTAGAGGATATAGTATGTTAGAGATGCCTAAAGTATTTAATGAAACCAGCTCAGATAAGTTTACAGATGCTTATTTTAACGGAGTGATGGTTAAATTTAACGACAACCAGTTTAGCTATCGTTTAAACGGAACCTATTATAATAAATCCAAAAAGTTTTTCAATGAGTGTGAAACATGTCAGGAAGCTGATGGTAAGCTTCTCGACTACTCTTTTAAATTAGGATTTGAAAAGAACTTTAATTATTCACGGATTCAACCCTATGTCGGATTTGATTTGGGCTATCGTTACAACAGGTTTAAAGGTAGTTTGCAGAATAGAAACCAATTGAGAGATGTAAGTGCAGATGCCGTGGGCCAGGAGATTGAATCCACTAAGCATGGAATTATGGTATCCCCGGTTGTAGGGGTTAAAATCAACCCAATACCTCAGATTTCTATTTTCGCTGAAGGCACTCTGGATCTTTTGTACTCTTTCGAGAAGCAGAAAACGATTTTGCAGGATATTAATAATACCCGAACAGTCAATAACGACCGGACAACGGAATTTCTTTTGAATCCTTTTTCCGTAGGGATTCAAATCCATTTAGGCAGCAATAAATAGCTTTCTACTTCATATGTGCCTTTATTCGAGGTTTATCTTTTGCTTTCAAAGTAAATAATTCCGTATGTTTGCGTGAATAAATTGAACACACTTATCAAATGAAACTGCATGAGCTTACCGCTCAAATGATCTAACTTAACAAGTCTCATGCAAGCTTCATAACACCTAAAGCGTAAACACACAGATGAAAATTGCCTTAATTACGGGAGTAACGGGACAGGATGGAGCCTATTTAGCTGAATTTTTGTTAAAAAAGGGATATTTTGTTCATGGACTGAAAAGAAGGTCTTCATCTTTTAATACAGAGCGTATAGATCACCTTTATCAGGATCAACACGAAAACAATATAAATTTCAAATTGCACTATGGCGATTTGACGGATTCAACCAATTTAATTCGTATCGTTCAGGAAATTCAGCCCGATGAGATCTATAACCTGGCTGCAATGAGTCATGTTAAAGTGAGCTTTGAAACACCTGAGTATACCGCAAATGCCGATGGGATCGGAACACTTAGATTATTAGAAGCTGTTCGGATATTGGGTCTTACCAAAAAAACTAAAGTTTATCAGGCTTCTACTTCCGAATTATACGGATTGGTTCAGGCCGTTCCTCAAAGCGAAACGACACCTTTCTATCCACGGTCGCCCTATGCAGTAGCAAAAATGTATGCCTACTGGATTACGGTTAACTACAGAGAGGCTTATGATATGTTTGCCTGTAACGGCATTTTGTTTAATCACGAAAGTCCGGTTAGGGGCGAAACCTTTGTGACCCGTAAAATCACCCGTGCGGCATGTAAAATAGCATTGGGCTTGCAGAGCTGTCTATATCTTGGCAACCTCTCGGCGCAACGTGACTGGGGTCACGCAAAAGACTACATCGAAGCCATGTGGTTAATTCTGCAACAGGAAAAGCCAGAAGATTATGTAATCGCTACAGGCGTTACTACTACGGTAAGAGATTTTGTTAAAATGAGCTTTGCCGAATTGGGAATTGAAATCGAGTTCAGTGGAAAAGACCAATACGAGCGGGGAGTAATCATTGATGTCGATCAGGATATGATTGTTCAACTTGGATTAAATGACGAATATTTAAAACCAGGTACCATTGTGGTACAGGTTGATGAAAAATATTTTAGACCAACAGAGGTTGATCTGCTATTGGGCGATCCGACAAAAGCCAATACCAAACTAGGTTGGAAACCTAAATATGATCTTCCGCTATTAGTAAAAGACATGGTTCATTCCGATCTCCATTTGATGAAAAAGGATGAGTACTTAAAGCAAGGCGGCTTTAAAACATTAAATTATTTCGAATAAGCTATTTCATACACTATCAATTACCTATGAAGTTTAAAAATATACTTACCGCATTACTTTTCTTCTTTGCCATTATTCTTTCTCAATCGGCATTTTCGCAAACCAATTATGCAGATGTAAAGGTTGATGACCTAACGGATACACAAATCCGACAATTAATGCAAAGAGCTGAATCGGTAGGTTATAATGATGCGCAGCTAGAGCAAATGGCTGCAGCTCAAGGCATGAATGCCACTGAAATTCAGAAACTTCGTTTAAGGGTAGAAAAAATCAGGAAACAGGATGGCGGCCAAAGTAATGATAAATCGGACAGCAACGGTTCCAATAAAAATCAGCAAAATGGAAGTGAGTTGGACAGAACCAGAGGGTTTGATAAGCAAAATGTACGCGATACCACTAAAAATAACAATAAAACCGATTCCAGTGGCAATCTGAAAACTAAAAAAGCATTGGAAGAGGAAAAGCTTGCGGAAATGAAAAAGCTTTTTGAAGGGCTTAAACCCAAAATTTTTGGGGAGGACCTGTTTAAAAATGAGAACCTGACTTTTGAGCCAAACCTTCGTATGGCCACTCCTAAAAGCTATGTGGTTGGACCTGATGATGAATTGCTGATTGATTTAAGTGGCGACAATGAAGCCAACTATAAATTAAAGGTAAGTCCTGATGGCACCATCCGCTTACAATACGTAGGATTGATATCAGTAGGTGGGTTAACTATTGAGCAGGCAACTTCAAAGATCCGTTCAAGCATGGCAAGTACTTACCCAAGTTTAAGATCAGGCAGAACGAGTGTCGCCATCACACTGGGAAATATCAGAAGTATCAAAGTAACCGTAATAGGAGAGGTGGTTAAACCAGGATCATACACTGTTCCTTCGCTGTTTACGGTATTTAATGCCTTATATGAATCAGGAGGGCCGAATAGAAATGGGTCTTTCCGTAAAATACAGGTAGTTAGAAATAATAAAGTTGTCTCTACTATAGATGTTTATGATTTTCTGTTAAATGGAATCCAGCTAAACAACATCCGCTTGCAGGATCAGGATGTGATCAATGTGCCGGTATATCAAGCGCGGGTTGAAATGGCGGGAGAAGTTAAACGCCCGGCATTGTATGAGGCTTTAAATACAGAGACTTTAGAAGACATGGTTCGATTTGCTGGTGGTTTCTCTAACGATGCTTATACCGCGCAGATCAAGGTACTTCAAAAAACAAATAAAGAACGTAAAATCACGGATGTATCGGCTGATGATTACAATAAATACAATCCATTAAACGGTGACAAATATGTGGTAGAGGCTATTCTGGATCGCTTTGAAAACAGGGTAGAGATTTCAGGTGCTGTTTTCCGTCCGGGTCAGTTTGAGCTTGACGAGAACCTGACCCTAAAACAATTGATCGCTAAGGCTGATGGATTAAAGGAAGATGCATTTTTAAACAGGGGATATATTTCAAGATTAAATGCCGACAACAGCTTATCACTTTTATCATTTGATGTAGCCAAAGTATTGGCTGGAACCGAAGCAGATATTAAGCTGCAGAGAGAAGATAAGGTGACTGTTTCTTCAATATTCGATTTAAGAGAAGAATATAAAGTGACCATTCAGGGAGAGGTGAGAGAGCCCGGTACTTTCGAATATGGTGATAATATGAATTTGGAATCACTGATCCAAATGGCGGGTGGCTTTAAAGAAGGTGCTACGCCAAATCGTATCGAGATATCAAGAAGGATTAAGAATAGTGATGCAACTTCGGCGTCTGCGCAAACTGCAGAAGTGTTTACCGTTAATGTAGACCAGAATCTAAAAATTCAGGAGAAAGACTTTACTTTAAAGCCATTTGATATCGTTTCGATCCGCAGCTCTGAAAGTTACCAGGTTCAGCGACAAGTTAAAGTTGAAGGAGAAGTGCTTTATCCTGGCACCTATACCATTACTAAGAAAGACGAGCGAATTTCAGATATTATGAAAAGAGCGGGCGGCTTAAGTCCTTTGGCTTATGTAGAGGGGGCGTCTTTAAAGCGTACTGGTGGCGCTGAGGCACGAGCTGCCGATAGTCTGGAGAGAAGAAAGGAAGAGAAGGAAAAACTGATGAACTTGCAGCGTTTAAAGCAGTCTGGTGCTAAGGATACAACGGCATTTGAAAAAGATATAGAGGTTCTGCGTAGTGATCTGGTTGGTATTGATCTGGTGAGAATCCTAAAAAAACCATTATCAAGAAATGATTTAATTGTTGAGGATGGTGATGTTATCCGGGTTCCTAAGGAATTGCAGACAGTAAGGGTTACAGGAGAAGTTTTAAAGCCAAATAGCATAGTTTATATTAAAGGTAGGAGCTTTAAAGGATACGTTGATGGTGCTGGAGGTTTCAGTTATAATGCCTACAAAAAAGGTGCTTATATTGTATATTCTAATGGATCAGTGGCAGCAGCTAAGAAGTTCTTATTCTTTAATAATTATCCAGAGGTTAAGCCAGGGTCAGAGATTTTTGTGCCAAAGCGTGCTGAAAGGGAAAAGATAGGTATTCAAGGCTTAGTTGGGATTTCAACAGCAATTGCATCTTTAGCAGCGATAATAATAACAGTACTTAGGTAAATTGATCATTAAATAGGAATTTTGAAAGAAAGCTGAACAATGAGCTTGAAAAAGCAGTATGGAAGAGAAAATAATTAAAGTAAGTCGGGAAACGGATGAGATATCATTAAAAGAATTGGTGTCGAAATTCGATAAAGTAGTAGGCTATCTGTTATCTAAATGGTTAATTATTGTTTGTTTTATTGGATTAGGTAGTTTGGTTGGCTTTTCATATGCCAAATTTAAAAGGCCGGTTTATACTGCCATAACTTCATTTGTTCTAGATAGTGGTGATCAAGGAGGTGGAATGGGACAGTATGCCGGACTCGCATCCATGGTTGGCATAGACCTTGGTTCAGGAGGTGGAGGTGGAATTTTCAGTGGAGATAATATTCTGGAATTATATAAATCTCGAACAATGATCGAAAAGACATTATTAACTGAAATTGAATATGATGATAAAAAACAGCTATTAGTCGATCGATATATAGACTTTAATAAACTTAGAGAAATCTGGGCCAAAAAACCCGGGTTGAGCGAAATTAGATTCAAAACTCATGAGCCCTTTACCCGACTACAGGATAGTGTTTTAGGAGTTATCGCTAATGAAATTACCAAAGGATACCTTAAAGTTGCTAAACCGGATAAAACTTTAAGTATTATTCGGGTGGAAGTTAAATCCTATGATGAAGTTTTTGCAAAAGCTTTCAATGACGAAATTGTAAAGAATGTTAATGACTTCTATGTGCAAACCAAAACCAAAAAGTCATTAAACAATGTAATGATTTTACAACAAAAAACAGATTCTGTGACGAGGGTCATGAATGGAGCAATTTATTCAGGGGCAATCGCTACTGACGTTACTCCAAATCTAAATCCAACACGTCAAGTTCAACGCGTAGTCCCAGTCCAAAGATCTCAATTCACTGCAGAAACAAATAAGGCTATTTTAGTAGAACTTGTAAAGAATCTTGAACTCTCTAAGATTTCACTAAGAAAAGAAACTCCCTTAATACAAGTTATTGACAAACCCATTTTCCCTTTATCTAAGGAAAGTTTGGGAAAATTGAAAGGACTAGTTATTGGTGGGGTCTTGGGAGGATTCATCGTATGCCTGGTTTTAATAATACGAAGGCTTTTTAAAGGAGTTTTAGTTTAACAAAATTTATATGGACATATTAAAGCTAATAGGACGTGATAATGAACTTTTTTTTAACGACATCAGTAGATATGAGAGTGATCTGCAAAAAGAAATAAGTGGATCAAAATTCTTGGTAATTGGTGGAGCTGGTTCAATTGGCCAATCGGTTACAAAAGAAATTTTTAAACGTAATCCCAAGAAACTACATGTTGTTGATATAAGTGAGAACAATATGGTCGAATTGGTGCGAGATATTAGAAGTTCTTTTGGTTATATTGATGGGGATTTTCAAACGTATGCCTTAGATATCGCATCTATAGAATATGACGCATTTATTGAGTCCGATGGTATTTATGATTATGTTTTAAATTTATCTGCTTTAAAACATGTGAGAAGTGAAAAGGATCCTTATACTTTGATGAGGATGATTGACGTAAATATTCTTAATACGGATAAAACAATTCGGCAATCTATAAGTAAAGGTACTAAAAAGTACTTTTGTGTATCTACAGATAAAGCCGCTAATCCTGTTAATATGATGGGGGCCTCTAAACGGATTATGGAGATGTTTTTGATGCGTAGAAGCAAGGATATTTGTATTTCAACTGCCCGTTTTGCTAATGTTGCTTTTTCTGACGGTTCTTTATTGCATGGGTTTAATCAGAGAATTCAGAAGCTACAGCCGATCGTTGCACCAAATGATATTAAGCGTTATTTTGTAATACCGAAGGAGTCGGGAGAGTTGTGTTTGATGTCTTGTATTTTTGGTGAGAACAGGGATGTGTTTTTTCCAAAACTTAGTGAAAGCCTGCATTTAGTCACTTTTGCAGATATTGCTGTTAAATATTTAAAAGAGCTTGGATATGAACCATATCTATGTGAGAGTGAAGATGAGGCAAGAGAACTTATAAAAACCTTACCTCAGCAAGGGAAATGGCCATGCTTGTTTACAAGTAGCGATACAACAGGTGAAAAAGATTTTGAAGAATTCTTTACTGAACATGAGATTTTGGATGTGGAGAGTTTTGATAATCTAGGGGTGATAAAGAACACGGTTAAGGTTAATGATGAACTGTTAAATTTGTTCTCGTCTCGGATTCAAGAGTTGAAATCACGTAAAGCATGGTCCAAGCAAGACATTGTTGAGTTGTTCTTTAAAATGATCCCAGATTTTGGGCATAAGGAAATAGGTAAGTATTTAGACGCAAAAATGTAATATGAAAGATCTGAAGGGTATTATCGCGTTTATTCAAAATTCTTATAATACAAAGGAGTTTATTCCATTGCATGAACCAAGATTTAGGGGCAATGAAAAAAAATATTTATTAGATACGATCGATTCTACTTTCGTATCATCTGTTGGAGCGTATGTAGATCGTTTCGAAGAAATGATGCAATCTGCAACAGCTTCCAAGAAAGCTGTTGCTGTTGTAAATGGCACAGCTGCTTTACAGGTAGCTCTTCGCCTTGCTGGAGTGGAAACCGGAAATGAGGTAATTACACAGGCATTAACCTTTGTTGCCACTGCGAACGCGATTGCTTACAATGGGGCATTGCCAGTTTTCATTGATGTTGATCTGGATACTATGGGGTTATCTCCAAAAGCAGTTGATGCATTTTTAGAAGAAAATGCTATGCTGAGAGATAATATATGCTATAATAAAACGAGTGGTAGAAAGATTGCTGCTTGCTTGCCGATGCATACTTTTGGCTTTCCTGTCCATTTAGATGAACTGATTTCAGTTTGCAATAAATGGAACATTCCATTGGTAGAAGATGCAGCCGAATCTCTTGGGAGTGAATACAAAGGGAAAAGTACTGGCAGCTTTGGTAAGTTAGGCATATTCTCTTTTAATGGTAATAAAACGATTACCTGTGGAGGTGGAGGTGCCATTGTATCCAATGATCTCGAAATTGGAAAAAAAGCAAAGCACTTAACAACTACTGCTAAGAGACCTCATCCTTATGAATTCTACCATGATGAATTGGGATACAATTACAGAATGCCCAATTTAAATGCCTCATTAGCATGTGCGCAATTAGAGCAACTTCCATTTATGTTAGAGAGTAAAAGAGAACTGGCAGAAATATATAGCAAATTTTTTGCTGAGCAAGGTGTGAATTTCAGAACAGAGCTTCCTGATACAAAAGTGAATTACTGGCTGATGTGTGTAGAACTGGAAAATAAAGCAGAAAGAGATCTTTTCTTGAAAGAAACTAATGAAAATAAAGTAATGACACGCCCTATCTGGCAATTGATGTATCGTTTGCCTATGTATTTGAATTGCCAACGCGACGGTCAGAAAAATGCGGAGTTTTTAGAAGAGCGAATTGTAAACATACCAAGTAGTGTTCGATAGAATTGGCATCATAGGATATTCTGGTCATGGCTTTGTTGTAGCCGATGCAGCCCTTGTGGCCGGCTTGTCCTTAGAATTTTATTGCGAAGAACTTGAAACAGAAAGAAATCCATTTAAACTGAAATATCTTGGCTGTGAAAGGGATAAAGATTTTATTGGATGGAAAGAGGACTATAAATTTATTTTAGGCGTTGGAGATAATCAGATTAGGAATGCGATAGCACTCCGGGTTTTGGCGAATAAAAAAGAGCTCTTAAATGTTGTTCATCCAGATGCGCTGATCTCAAGTCGTGTTGAAATGGGCATTGGGAATTTTATTTCTAAACGGGTTTCAGTAAACCCATTAGCAAGTATTGGTGATTTTTGTATTTTGAACACCGGATGTATAGTTGAACACGAATGTAAGATCGGAAACGCAGTTCATATTGCGCCTGGAGCAGTGCTTGCAGGGAATGTCGAAGTTGGCGAGTTCACTTTTATAGGCGCAAATTCCGTGATAAAGCAAGGTGTTAAAATTGGTTCAAATGTGATCATTGGAGCTGGCTCCGTTGTATTGAAGGACATTGCAGATCATAAAAGAATTGTTGGTAATCCAGGTAGACTGATATGAAAAAGGAAAGTGTAATAATTATTGCAGAAGCAGGGGTAAATCATAACGGAAGTTTGGAAAATGCCTTTCGCCTAGTTGATGTGGCAGTTGATGCTGGTGTAGATTATGTAAAATTTCAAACCTTTAAAGCGTCTAATTTAGTTTCTATAAAGGCAAAGAAAGCTGAATATCAAATAGAAAACACTAAAAATAGTGCCGAATCGCAATTGCAGATGCTTAAGAAGCTTGAGCTTTCCGAAGATGATCACGAAAAAATCATTGAATATTGCAATTCTAAGGGTATTAAATTCTTTTCCACTGCATTTGATTTAGATTCTCTGGAATATCTGTCAAAAATAGGTATGGATATGGTTAAAATACCATCGGGAGAAATCACAAATCTTCCTTACCTGAGAAAGGCTGGCAATTTATTTAAGAAAGTCATTATTTCAACAGGGATGGCTACATTGAGTGAAATTGAAGATGCCGTTGCTGTTTTTGTCAAAGGTGGAATTAGAAAAGAGGATATTACAATATTACACTGTAATACTGAATATCCTACACCAATGAAGGATGTGAACCTGTTGGCGATGTTACATATTGGAAAGGAATTTAACACTTCCATTGGCTATTCTGATCATACATTGGGAATTGAAGTTCCAATTGCTGCGGTTGCTTTGGGAGCTGTAATAATCGAGAAACATTTTACATTGGATAAAAATATGGAGGGCCCCGATCATAAAGCCTCTCTTGAGCCCATGGAACTTAAAGCCATGACCTTGGCAATTCGTAATATTGAGCTGGCTATTTCAGGTTCAGGATTAAAAGAACCGTCGGAGTCCGAAATGAAAAATATCGCTATTGCGAGAAAAAGTATTGTAGCAAAAACAAATATTAATAAGGGCGACGTATTTTCAGAAAACAATCTAACAGTTAAGCGTCCGGGTGATGGTATCTCTCCAATGAAATGGGATGATCTTATGGGCAAGATTGCTAGGGAAGATTTTGAAGCTGATGATTTAATTCAATGAATATGAGAATAGGTGTTTTGACAAGCTCAAGGGCTGATTTCGGTATTTACCTCCCTCTACTTAGAAGGCTGCGAGATGATCATTTTTTTGAACTACAGATCATTGCTTTTGGAACACATTTGTCAACTTTTCATGGTGAAACTATCAGGCAAATTACCGACAAAGGCTTTGAGGTAAAGCACAAAATTGAATCTATGCTTTTGTCAGATAGTGCTGAATCAATCTCTACAGCAATTGGTTTAACAACTATTAAATTTGCTAGCTTTTGGGCGCAATACGCCGCCGATTTTGATTTAGTGTTTTGCCTTGGAGACAGATATGAAATGTTTGCTGCCGTTACTGCTGGTATTCCTTTTAATATTCCTTTCGCCCACCTGCACGGTGGAGAAACAACTCTTGGCGCAATTGATAATGTGTTCCGGCATGCAATAACGCTCGCTTCTCAGTATCATTTTGTGGCTACAGCACATTACGCAAATCGTGTAGGTTCCATCATAAATTCACATGAACATATTTATCAAATTGGTGCTTTAAGCCTTGAGAATATTACAGATATGAATCTCTTGAGTATTACGGAATTCCAGCGAACATGGGGAATAGATCTTTCCATCAAAACTATACTAACAACTTTCCATCCTGAAACAGTTAATGCAGATCAGAATGCTTATTATGCAAATGAACTCGTCTCTGTTATTGAAAACAACAAAGATTATCAACTTTTGATTACAATGCCAAATGCAGATACTGCAGGCAGCACAGTAAGAAATATATTAATTGATAGATTGAAGGGAAATGATAAAGTTTTTTTGATTGAGAATTTAGGTTCCCAAAGTTATTTTACAGCGATGAAATACTGTTCTTTTTTAATGGGTAATACTTCCAGCGGAATTATTGAAGCGGCTTCATTTGGGAAATATGTGATTAATCTTGGAGACAGGCAGAAAGGGAGGGCCTTTGGAGATAATGTCTTCAATGTTCCTTTAATTAAAGAGCATATACAACGAGCTATTGAAAAAATCAAAATAAATAAACCTTACGAAGGTGGTAATATATATTATAAAGAGAATTCCGCTAACGAACTTATTAAAATCTTAAAAAAACTAGCATCGCATGCAAGATAGAACTCAACATATTGTCAATTATAATCATCCAACCCGGATTGCCTTAAAATCCTTGGATATTTTAGGGGACAATGTAAGCCGGACTTTGTTTGTTGTGGATGATGCTAACAGGTTGGTTGGTGCCTTAACAGATGGAGACATTAGAAGGGGGCTATTGAACGGTTTGGAGATATCTGAACCAATTCAGCTTTTCATGAATACCAATTTTAAGTTCTTGAAAAAATCAGATGATAATTTGGACTTAATCAGATCATATAGAGAGGCTGAAATACACCTTATACCACTTATTGATGATGATTATCACCTGCTAGATGTGCTTGATCTGAAAAAACTAAGAACCCAGCTTCCACTGGCTGCATTAATTATGGCTGGTGGACGTGGGGAACGTTTAAGACCCTTAACAGAAGTTACCCCTAAACCAATGCTCAAGGTTGGAGACAAGCCAATAATTGAACATAATATTGATAGGTTAATTACTTATGGAATAAAAGAGATATTTATAAGCGTAAAATATCTGAAAGACCAGATCATTGATTATTTTGGGAATGGAGATGCCAAGGGTATTCATATACAATATATTGAAGAGACCGAACCACTGGGGACAATAGGTGCATTAGGTTTGATCCATTCAATTGGGCATGAGGATATTTTGGTAATGAATTCTGATTTGTTAACCAATATTGATTTTGAGGATTTTTACAATTTTTATAAGATCAATGGTGCAACTATGGCTTTGGCAAGTGTACCATATCATGTGAATATACCATATGCCGTGTTAGAAACTTCAGGACATTTGATATCTTCATTCTCTGAAAAGCCTAGCTATACTTATTATTCAAATGCAGGAATTTATCTAATGAAGTTCGAATTAAAGAACTCCTTTGAAACAGGTCAGTTTTTTAACGCAACAGATTTAATGGATAACATTATAGCAGATAATAAGTGTTCTTTAGTTCATTATCCTTTGTTAGGATATTGGCTAGATATTGGAAAACATAATGATTTAATTAAAGCTCAGGAAGATATTAAACATATAAAATTGTAAAAATTGAGAACTCTAATTACACTTTGTGCCAGAGGGGGATCCAAAGGAATACCCGGTAAAAATATTAAGCCTCTTGCGGGAAAACCTCTCATTGATTATACAATTGATATAGCTAATCGTTTTGTTGAAAGATATAGTTGTCGAATAGCGTTGTCTACGGATGATACAACTATAAAAGCTGCCGCAGAAAAAAAAGGATTGTTTACTACATATACCAGACCAATTGAACTGGCGTCGGATACTGCTGGTAAAATTGATACAATCAAAGATTTATTGCTTTATGAGGAATCACTATTAAGGGATAAGTACGATTATGTTCTGGATCTGGACTTAACATCTCCTTTGAGAACATTTGATGATCTTGAAACAGCATTCGGAATGATTGAAAGCGATGCAAATGCCTTGACATTATTCTCGGTTAATCCAGCCTCGAGAAATCCTTACTTTAATATGGTAGAAGATAAGGGCACCGGTTATTATGATCTTATTAAAAAGTCATCAGACGGTACGGTAATGAGTAGGCAGAGGGCCCCTGCAGTTTATGATTTGAACGCTTCGTTCTATTGGTACAGAAGATCATTTTTTGATCTGGATTTGAAATCGCCTATCACTGATAAATCTTTAATCTACAAAATGGATCATATCTGTTTTGATTTGGATCATCCTATCGATTTTGAATTTCTTGAATATTTAATCTTGGAGGGAAAGATAGATATCATATGATGAATATTTTGATCATTGGGCTTGGATCTATTGCAAAGAAGCATATCGTAGCTTTACGTTCATTAAATATGGATGTTGAAATTTATGCTTTACGCTCTGGAATCGCTCAAGAGGACATTGAAGGTGTAACCAACATTTACAATTTAAATGATTTGATAGCATCAATCGATTTTGCTATAATTTCAAATCCTACGAATCTCCACGCTCAATATATTCGTGATCTCTCTGAACGGGGAATCCCCCTTTTTATTGAAAAACCTCCATTGGCTAACTTACGAGAAGGAGAGGAACTGAATAAGAAGATCGAGGGCAGCGATGGTATGACTTATGTGGCCTGTAATCTCCGTTTTCATCCCTGTATCGAATTTCTCAATCGGTTTGTTTTAGAAAATCCAGATAGGCGTATTAATGAAGTAAATGTTTATTGTGGATCGTATTTACCCGATTGGAGGCCTGGACAGGATTACAAAAGAATTTATAGTGCAAATCCCGAAATGGGCGGAGGTGTGCATTTGGATTTATTTCATGAGTTGGATTATATACATTGGATTTTTGGTAAGCCGTGCTCTGTTTGCTGCATTAAGACAAGTAAGTCCTCATTGAACATAAAATCTTTCGATTACGCTAACTATGTTTTAGACTATAATCAATTTACAATAAGTGTGATATTGAACTATTTTAGAAGGGATTCCAAACGCAGCATAGAGATTTTGTTTCAGGATGAAACTTGGAGCATTGATCTCCTGAAGAATTCTATCGTTAGTAGCACAGGCGAAATTGTCTACTATAGTGATAATAATTTTGTTATTGGAGATACTTACAAAGCGCAGATGGAGTACTTTATAAATTGTTTAGTAAATAATCAGAAGCCAATGAATTCTTTTACAGAATCTTTAGAAACGCTTAAAACTTGTTTGTCCGATGAATAGATTAAAAGACAAGATCATTATTGTAACGGGTGGAAATGGGCTGTTGGGTAGAGACATTATCGACAAAATTATTGTTGAAGGGGGCTTTTGCATTAATGTAGATATTAATCAAGAATCAACAGCAGATCTGTCACGTATCAAATGTGATATTACCAAAGAATCGTCTGTACTGGAATGCATAAAAACCGTTATTTCAAAATATAACAGAATAGATGGACTTGTAAATAATGCTTATCCTCGAACATCTGATTGGGGAAATAAATTTGAAGATATAAATTATCAATCGTGGCAACAAAACATTGATTGGCAATTGAATAGCTACTTTTTCTTTACACAACAAGTCTCCAAGTTGATGATAAAACAGAAAAATGGAGCAATCATTACAATGGCATCGGTTTATGGTATTGTTGGGCCTGATTTTACAGTTTATAATGGAACTACAATGACTATGCCGGCGGCCTATTCTGCTATCAAGGGTGGCCTCGTAAATTTTACTAGATATCTGGCATCTTATCTTGGCCCAAATAATATCAGAGTAAATGCAGTTTCTCCAGGTGGTATATTTGACAATCAAAATTCTATTTTTGTGGAAAATTATAATCAAAAAGTGCCAATGCGAAGAATGGGATTGCCGGAAGACATATCTCCAGCAATTGTCTTTTTGTTGTCAGATGAAGCAAAGTATATTACAGGGCAAAACATTGCTATTGATGGCGGTTGGACTTCAATTTAAATAAATTCAGTGTAAGCTCATTAGAGCAAAAGATAAATAAATGAAAACAATTAGAATAATTCCCCGTCTTGATATTAAAGGCCCTAATTTGGTTAAAGGTATTCACTTGGAGGGGTTAAGAGTGTTAGGGAAACCTTCAGATTTCGCAAAGTTCTATTATGAGCAAGGAGCAGATGAGTTGATGTTTATGGATGTCGTTGCTTCTTTATATGAAAGAAATAGTCTTCATGATATTATTTCAGAAACTGCAAAGAGAATTTTTATTCCAATTACGGTTGGAGGTGGATTAAGGACAATTTCAGATATAAAAGAAGTTCTTAGAGCAGGTGCAGATAAAGTTTGTTTGAATACAGCTGCTATTAAAAACCCTAGTTTAATCAAAGAAGCTTCAAGGATGTTCGGTTCATCCACTATTGTAGTCGCTGTAGAAGCGATCAAAGAAGGCGAAGGTAAATATTTGGCCTATACTGATAATGGAAGAGAGTATACAGGAGTCGACGTTTTTGATTGGGTTCAAAAAGTAGATGAACTCGGGGCCGGCGAAATCGTAATTACCTCTGTAGATAAAGAAGGGACAGGGCAAGGATATGACTTAGAGTTGGTTTCTAAAGTAAACAGCTTGGTAAGTTGTCCTGTTATTGCTCATGGTGGTGCAGGAAAACCTAGTCAAGTGGTGGATGTATTGCAAAAAGCAAATGCAGATGCAGTAATGATTTCTTCTCTATTTCATTATGATTTTATAAAGGAAAATGAGTCAAGGGCTTCATCTCTTGAGGGGAATGTCGAATTTTTGAAGCAAAAAAGAAATTTTCATACGTTTGAAGCTTGCAGTATTCAGGATTTAAAACACGTGTTGATTGATCATCAAATTGAATGTAGATTATAGTAATGGAAAATACTAGGAGAAAGGTGATCATAATTGATTACCAGTTAGGTAATTTATTTAGTGTAAAACAGGCTTGTGATACTGTTGGGATAAATGCAGAAATTAGTGCTCTAAAAAAGGATATTTTAGACGCAGACGCCCTTATATTGCCAGGGGTTGGAGCTTTTATTGAAGCAATGAATAATCTTAAAAAATTAGATTTAATAGATGCAATAAAAGGTAAAGTTAACAATGGTATACCAATATTTGGAATTTGTTTAGGACAGCAGCTATTTTTTACCGAAAGTGAGGAGTTTGGGGCTGGAAATGGACTAGATTTAATACCAGGCATGATTAAGCGATTTCCTGAAGAATTAAACGGCAAAAAAGTGAAAGTTCCACAAATTGCGTGGAATAAAATTTATTCTTCGGGCCAAGAGTGGGATAAAACCCCATTAACTGAGTTACAACAAGATGAATTCATGTATTTTATTCATTCTTATTACGTCAAACCTACATTAAGCGATTGTATTTTAACATTAACCAACTATGATGGGATAGAGTTTTGTTCGTCTATTTTAGATAGGAATTTATTCGCAACACAATTCCACCCAGAGAAAAGTGGAGAAAAAGGTTTGTCAATATACAGAAATTGGGCTAAGAATTATAATTTAATATGATGAGTGAAAAACAAGAACTGGAAGCTTTTTATGGCTTACCTACAGAGGTGAAATTCTGTAAAATTTGCGTAATGTCTAATCAGAGACCCACATCAACAATCGAGTTTAAGCATACAAAGGACAGTAAAAAAACAACTATGAATTTTGATGAGCATGGGGTTTGTGATGCTTGTAGAACTGCGGAAATAAAAGACAATATTAACTGGGGAATGCGTGAGGAAGAGTTAATAAAGCTTTTAGACAAGCATAGGAAAAATGATGGATCATATGATTGTTTGGTTCCAGGTAGTGGTGGTAAAGACAGTGCTTATCAGGCCCATGTTTTGAAATACAAGTACGGTATGAATCCCCTTACTTGTACTTGGCCGCCAATTTTGTATACAGATTATGGTTTAAAAAATTGGAAAAATTGGCTAGATAGCGGTTTTGACAACGTATCTTTTTATAGAAATGGTAAGGTTATGAAGCTGTTGACGAAACTTTCAATAGAAAATTTATTACATCCATTTCAAACCTTTATTTTAGGACAGAAAAATCTTGCTCCAAAGATTGCGGCTAGATATGGTATCAACTTAATTTTTTACGGAGAAAACGAAGCCGAATACGGAAATCCATTAGCTGATAACACCAGCTCGTTACGTGATAAATCCTACTATAGTTTTGAGCATTTGGATGAGATATATTTAGCTGGAGTTTCAGTTAAGGACTTAATGGAGAAATATGAAATAAGACTTAGCGATTTAATGTCTTACTTCCCACCGACGGTAGCGGAATTAGAAAAAGCAAACGTAGAGGTTCATTATTTAGGATATTATTTGAAATGGACCCCGCAAGAAGTTTACTATTATGCTGTTGAAAATACCGGATTTAAAGCCCGGCCCCATAGAACTCAAGGAACGTATAGCAAATATAGTGGAATTGATGACAAGATAGATGATTTACATTTCTTCACTACATTTATTAAATTTGGTATTGGTAGAGCCACCTATGATGCATCACAGGAGATTAGAAATAAACATGTTACTAGAGAAGAAGGTGTTGCCTTGGTGAATAGATTTGATGGAGAATTTCCAGATCGTTATTTTGATGAAATAATGGAGTATCTAGATATGAAGCCAGAATATTTTCATGAATTATGTGATAAGTTCAGATCGCCACATTTATGGGGTAAAAATGAAAATGGTGAGTGGAAACTGAGGCATAATGTGGCAGGCAAAGGATTAGACGATTAATATTTCATGCTAACAGAGCTACGTGATAAACTGAAATTTTGGGCTAATACGGATCGTATTGGCCCAGATATTTCTGGTACCTATTGGAGGTTGTTTTTTAGAAGCAAAATGTTAAAGCTTTGCAAAAGTAAATTTAATTTTTTTGCGGATACTGCTGATTTTAGGCCAGGAGCCTATGCTATCGGTTGTTCTCAAATATCGATTGGAAATAGAGTTGTTATTCGCCCGGGCACTATGCTACATGGTGAGACGGAAACTCTTAGAGAATCGATTTTGATTGAAGATGACGTTTTAATAGGTAGTGGTGTCCATATTTATGTTGAAAATCATCGTTTTGACAACCCTAGCTTACCCATAATCGACCAAGGTCATGCCCAAGCCCTTAAAGTAGTCTTAAAAAAGGGATGCTGGATAGGTGCTAATGTTATAATTTTACCCGGAGTTACTGTTGGTGAAAATGCTGTGATAGGTGCCGGCTCTATTGTTACAAAGTCAATACCAGATTTGGCCGTTGCTGTAGGTAATCCAGCGAGAGTAATAAAATCAATAAAAAAAAGAAATGAGATTTAATAAAATCATCTATATAAGATATATCCCACTTACTGCAAAAGTGTACAAAGATTTCTATATGGATGAGGTGGAAAAGGCGGGAATTGATATGGAGTATTGGGATGTAAGTGCTTTATTCTTTAAAAATAGTTATGATCAAGAAGATTCCTCTTTTCTCACTAATACTATAAAATTTGACACATATGACGAGTTAGAAAAGGCAATAATAAAATTGCAACCTTTAGCCAATAAACTATTTGTTTCTATCATGACATTTGAAGGTAGGGTGTTGAAATTGTATAAAATGTTTACCAAATACAATTGTGTGCTGGCGGTATTTGGAAGAAACATGTTGCCATTGCCTGCTCAAAATAGGAAGTCAATTTATTATTCTGTAAAAAATATATCATTTGAAAAAGTTAAAAGGTTCTTAAATACAAGAAGTATAATTAGGGGTAAGGAAAATGGGCGGATAAAACCGTACGATATTATGTTCCTAGGTGGAACGGAAGGATGGAAAGGAATTGGCATAATTAATGAAAATGATGTTGCTAAAGCCGAGATTATTAAGGTAAATAGTGATGATTATGATAACTATTTAATGCTTAAAGGGGCCAAGCGTATTATAGATTATGATTATATATTATTTTTAGATGAATATTTACCTTTACATCCAGATACTTTACTTTTTGGTATAAAAAATGTATCCGAAAAACAGTATTATCCCGAGTTAAATAAATACTTTGACCGAGTAGAGGAGCAGTTTGGAATGCCTGTAGTCATTGCTGCCCATCCTAAAGCAGTTAGATACAAAAATGAAGATTTTTTTAACGGGCGCAAGGTATTTTTTGAGCAAACCTCACAGCTTACTGAGCACTCTAATTTTGTATTAGCCCATGATACTACCTCGATAAATTATGCCATTTCTTTTAATAAAAGACTACATTTCATTACATCAAAGAATATTTATAACGAAATAAATATGGTACATAGAAATTCTGCAAATTTTGCTGATTTTTTAGGTTGTAATCTACAATGGTTCGATAAAAATGATCCAATTAATCTAATCGAAGAACTCCCTGTTGAGAATTATGAAAAGTACAGGAATAAATTCCAAACTTCTTGTGAGACTCAAAATAAATTAAGTAAGGACGTCTTCATAGAATTTTTAAAACAATATCTTGCGAGATAAATACATTTCTTTCTTATTTTTTGAATGAGTCAAGCTTCTGAGCATAAAGATAAATAATGAACAATTTTTTAAAAATATATTTCTGGCAAGTTGTATCAATATTATTTAATTTTGCTGCGGTATTTGTGGTCACTCCATATATATCTTCAAATCAACCTCTTTATGGGATTTATGCCATAGTTACTTCAGCCTATTTATTTATCTCCTATGCTGACTTCGGATTTTTGAGTGCAGCTATGAAATATGCATCCGAAAGTTTTGCTCAAAAAAATATCGTGGAAGAAATCAAGGTGATTGGTTTTGCCGCGATGGTTTTTCTTTTGTTTATAGTATTGTATGGTGTTGGCATACTCCTAATTTCTATATCACCATGGGTACTGGTAAGCAATCTTACTAATGAGAGAGAAATCTCAATTGCGAGGGACCTGTTGTTAATTTTAGCTTTTTTTTGCCCCGTTTTTGTTCTTCAAAGAATTCTTCAAATCATATTCGGTGTAAGGCTGCAAGATTATAAATTTCAACGAGTATTAATCGTTTCCAATTTAGTTAAAGTGCTATCTGTTTTTTTCTTTTTTGGAGGGGGTAAATATTTAATTGTAGAATATTTTTTATTCTCACAAATTTGTACAGTAGGTGCTGTTATTGTTGGGCTTTTAGTTGCTAAGAAATTTTTAAAATATGATTTGAATTTATTGTTTAAATCTATAAGACTATCAAAGGACCAATATCAAAAAACAAAGAAATTAGCCTATACATCCCTTTTTTTAACATTTAGCTGGATTTTGTATTATGAGTTAGATACTTTTGTCATAGCCAAATTTTTGGGACCTAACGCCGTAGCAATATTCGCTATAGCCTTAACAATAATGACTTATTTTAGAACAGTATTTGGCGTTTTCTTTTCTCCCTTTATTGCAAAATTTAATCACTTTATAGGAGTAAAGGATTATGATGGTTTAAAAGCTTTCTTTTTTAAAGTTTTGATTGTTTTCATCCCAATAACGGTTTTGCCAGTACTGAGTGTTGTTTTTACAACTAAGAACTTTATTTTTACGTGGGTTGGCTCAGGATACGAAGGTTCTGTACAGCTTGCCCAAGTTATGTTAATGAGTTATCTGCTTAGTTTCATAACCTATCCAGCTGGAATTTTAATTATTTCTAACGAGCGCGTAAAAGCATTATACTTTACTAGTGCATTGCAACCATTTATTTATTGGCTAGGTATACTAATTACCTACCCATTTTTAAAGCTAGAAGCTTTCGCTTATTTTAAGTTCATCGCATTTTTTGTCGAAGCAATTGTATATATTGTTTATGTCGTTTATTTCTTTAATACGACCTTTTTGAAGTTTTTTAGAAAAGTATTTATTCCAATTATCCCAGCGTGTGTAACTGTAATTGCTTTAATTTATTTCTCGAGGTCATATTGGCCAGTTGAACATAATAAAACCAGTTTGCTTCTTTATTTTAGCTATATTGGTATAGTAGTTGCGATAGGTTTGACAGTAGTTTACTTTGCTTCCAATCCTTATAAACTATTTATAAATAACATTTACAAAAAAGCAACCGATAAATTTTTATAAATGTCTGAACGCAGTAACATGGTAATCTAAATTATGGTTAGTTCTATACTAAAATTAGTTTCAAATTTTTTTTTGAGTAGGTTGTATAATTTGAAAAGATGTTTTTTGTTAGCAAAAATTCAGACTCAAAATCCGACTTCTAGATTTTACAATGGCTCTTTGGTTTATAACTCTATATTGGGAAAATACAATGTGATTTTTAATCATACTAATGTTGGCAATTCTATAATAGATTCACATACCTACATTCAGAAGAATTCGAATATCATAAACGCTAAAATTGGCAAATATTGTAGTATTGCCTCCAATGTGACCATTGGGCCTGGCTACCACAGAACCGATGGTATTAGTACGCATCCAGCATTTTTCTTAAAGAATACCCCACTCGTTAAGACATATTGTACAGTGGATAACTTTGACGCAAATAAACAAACCGAAATTGGTAATGATGTTTGGATTGGACAAAATGCAGTGATCTTAGATGGGATTAGGATAGGAAATGGTGCAATTATTGCCGCAGGCGCGGTGGTGGTCAAAAATGTTGAACCTTATTCGGTTGTAGGAGGTGTACCGGCGAAACATATTAAATATCGTTTCGACACTTCAACGATCTCACTTTTAGAAAAGAGCGAATGGTGGAATTATACTGAAGATTGGTTTGAACGAAATGGACATATGATGAGGAATAGCGATGAATTTATAAATTATTTGAAATGTTTATAAAACGAGTTTGTAACTACATTTACTATAAGGTTTACTATATGATGAACTCTAAAAGTTTTGCATATTTGGCCCCAAATGCAAGAATACAGAGGCTGTTGCGGATAGAGGGAAAGCAAAATATAAGCATCGGGAATAATGTTATTATCCAAAGGTTAACATGGTTAGCTGCCGTCCCATTAACCAATGCTCAGAAATGTAAGCTGACAATTGGTGAAGGAACTATAATTGGACATTTTAATCATATTTATGCTACCGGAGAAATTATAATAGGTAAAAATGTGCTTACTGCTGATAAAGTTTATATAGCAGACAATCAGCATAATTATGTAGATGTGAATGTGCCAATACGTAAACAATCTATAAAGCAACTTCCTGCAATTACGATTGGTGACGGAACCTGGTTAGGAGAAAACGTCTGTGTTATAGGAGTGAGTATAGGAAAAAACTGTGTAGTTGGCGCAAACTCGGTAGTAAATAAACCCCTGCCCGACTACTGCGTAGCGGTTGGATCTCCAGCTAAAATTATTAAAAAATATAACTTTCAGTCAAAAGAATGGGAAAAGATATAAAGAAAATATTAATTACAGGTGGAGCTGGCTTCATTGGCTCAAACGTTGCACGCAAACTTTTGCAGAATGGATATGCAGTAACTATTTTAGACAATTTTTTGCCTCAAATTCACGGAGATAAAAATGAACTTTCTGAAGACTTAAAAGGTCGAGTGAAATTAATATATGGCGATGTTGCTGATCGGGAAGTTTTATATGCGTCACTTCAAGACCAGCATGCCGTTATTCATTATGCAGCAGAAACGGGCACTGGGCAATCCATGTATAATGTTGCGCATTATACCAATGTTAATATTCAGGCCACTGCAAATTTGTGTGAATACATAATAAATGAAAAACACACAATACAAACTGTAATTGTTGCCTCATCAAGATCTATTTATGGTGAAGGTAAATATAATTCTAAAGCTTTTGGTAATGTTTATCCGAATGGTAGAACCTATCAAGACATTAAAGAGAATTTTGATGTAAGCTGCCCTATCTCGGGCAATTTCGATCTCGAGTTAGTGGCAACAGATGAAGATTCTGCTATACATCCATCTTCTTTCTACGGTATTACCAAGCAAGTTCAGGAGCAAATGGTCATTTTAGCATGCAGGCTGAAAGGAATAAATGGTTTTGCATTAAGATATCAAAATGTTTATGGCCCTGGACAATCTTTAAAAAATCCGTACACTGGCATTTTATCTATTTTTTCACGCCTTGCTCTGCAAAATGAAGAAATAAATATTTTTGAAGATGGTCTGGAAAGTAGAGATTTTGTTTACATAGATGACGTAGTAAAGGCAACCATAAATTGTTTGAATCAAAATATTATTGGACAGTATATTTTAAATGTAGGCAGTGGTGTACCCGTTTCTGTTATAGAAGTAGCGGAAGAAATCGTTGCCTTTCTAAAAAGTTCTTCTGTAATTAAGATTTCTGGTGCATTTAGAGAAGGGGATATCAGACACAATTATGCTGATCTTAAATTGGCGAAAGAAATAATTAGCTTTCAACCAGATTGGGGCTTTAAAAAAGGTTTACATCAATTTCTAGCTTGGGTACTGGAACAGAAAGATATTCCGTCTAATACAAGTGATTATAAAAGATCTTTAGGGGAGCTAACAGAAAAGGGGTTGCTTAATGGATAGTCAAATACTCCCTTTAGTAAGCATCGTCTTTACGAGTTACAATCATAAAGAATTTCTTGAACAAGCTTTAGACAGTTTAATTAGTCAGACTTATCCTAATATAGAAATAATTATTGTTGACGATTTTTCTACAGATGGCAGTCAAGAAATTTTGAAGCGGTACGAACATCATGTAAATGTTCATTTAAATCTTTGCACTAAGAACTCTGGAAGTTATGTAAAGGCAAGTAATTTTGGGGCATCCTTAGCAAAAGGAGAATATTTATTATTTGCACAATGTGATGATTTTGCAGAGTCAAGCCAGGTCGACCGGTTAATGGCGCCCTTACTAAAATATGAAGATGTAGGGGTGAGTTTTTGTAGGAGTAATATGATCGACGAGAATGGAACTATCCTGGGGACCGATTTTGATGTGAGAGAAATTGCTTTTAAAAAAGCCTTCAGTTCTGATAATAGGATCTTAGGGAAACAAATGCGGACTTTTCTATCTAAATCCTGTGTAATACCTAATTTAAGTGCAGCAATAATTAGAAAAGCCCTCTACGAAAAAGTAGGTAAATTGTCAGCGAAATATTTGGTTGTTGCAGATTGGGCCTTTTGGTTAGCTTTATCGGAAAATTGTGACTTTTATTATACAACAACTCTTCTAAATAATTTCAGACAACATAATACAACTATTAGAAGTACTATCAAAATTAAAAAACAGATTCTGGAACTTTATGAGGTGTTCTACAATCATATAAATGAGTATGGAATTTCTGGGAAAGAAAAAAAGGAGTTTGAAATCGGCGCTGGACTAATTTTTTTATCTTACTTCAATGAGGGAAAAGTTGCTTGGTTAAAGGGGTTCGCAAGTACAGTTAGAGAAACAAGCAAATTTGCAAAATTTAATATCTGGTACCTCTTTTTGGGATTCTTATACAAGATGAGAGAGTTTTTAGCTAGAAGATGCTAGTTTATAAGTACCTTAGCTGTTAATTGTCCCTAACACCTCTCATTCAAACCAAAAAATAATTTTGCGTATTAGGAAGCTTGGATATATCTAATCAGATGTGGTAAAGGAGTATTTTTGCGGGATTATTAATTTTAGACCATCATGAAACATAATAAAATCAAATTTTCAATAATCATTCCAACGTATAATAGGGCTTTACTGCTAAAGCGTTGTTTGGATTCGTTATGTAGCCAAACATATCGGGATTTTGAAGTTATTGTTTGCGATGATGGCTCTACTGATGGAACTAATGAGATTATAAATCAATTTGAAGATAAATTATCGCTTAAATATCTATATGATACAAATTGGGGAGGTCCAGCACGACCAAGAAACAATGGTATAAAAGAATCATCAGGGGAGTGGTTATGCTTTTTAGATTCCGATGATTGGTGGCGCAGTGATAAATTGGAGAAATGTATACCCTTCTTAAATGATTATGACATTATCTATCATGATTTATTCGTGGTAAGTGAAACTACCTCAGTTGAAATAGATAAGGCGGCCGTATTTAAAGCCCGCTCTTTAGAGGGCGATATATTGCGAGATTTACTGATTAACGGGAATCCAATTACAAATTCAAGTGTGATTGTTAGGAAGGCAATCACTGATTTAGTTGGGGAAATTACTGAGGATAGAAATTTAATAGCTATTGAGGATTTCGATTATTGGGTAAGAACAACTTTTCATACTAAACGCTTTTTGTATATTCAAGAACCCTTGGGCTATTATTGGCTAGGTAGCAACATTTCACAACACTTGTCACATATAGAAAAGGAAAAGTATTTTTTCAAAAAACACTCGTCCCAATTATCAATTGTAGACCAGAACACGGCTCAAAAGGTTTTAAATTATAGAATAGCTCGACTTTATCATATTAATGAAGAATATAAAAAAGCATTCAAGAGTTATTTAAAGGCAATTACAACTAAGGCTCGAATTAAATATTTCGTTAATCCTATTATTGGTTCTTTACTTGCAGTCTTACATGTTAAAAAGTAATCGCATAACTACATCCTTAATTATCCTGATGTTTTTTATACAATATTTGGGGGTAGGAGTATATGCTCACATACTTATCTTTTTTATGATTTGTGTAGAAATAGGACTGCGCAAGTTTTCCCCTATAACTAATTTTGATATTGTATTTGTTTTAATTTTGTGTTTTGTTTTTCTAATTAAGACACTGAATATTTCCTTATGGGATAGTTTTTTGTTATGGAAATTTTATTTTGGATTTATTTTATTTTATATTTTTTTTAGAATATCTAAATATCAAATAGACTATAGATTGCTTTTTATTCTCACATGTATAGTATCTGTTATTGACTTTACACTTATCAATTCTATTGTCCCAATTGGGCTGATGAAAAATGTGCCTGGAGGAGAGTTGAACGTTTCTGCTCAAGAGCTAAAGGGGGCTTATTATCGATCCTACGGTCTAGGAAGCAGTCCAACTGTATCTGCAACTATTGTTGTTGTATTGCTAGCGTCAATTTTTTACCATCAAAGAAGAAAATATAAAGACATCTACACTCTATTTGCTATTGCACCCTTAATAATGTTTGGTTCAGGAACAGGGTTTGTTCTTTTTCTTATTTTTTTGTTCATGCGCTATAAATTATTTAAAGGGTGGAAATTATTTTTTGGAGCGTTAATTTTTGTAATCTTTGTTATGGCCATAACATTCATAGACCAAAATGAGAATGGTGGTTTGTTATCCAGGATGTCTATTGTTTATTATAACTTTCTTTTCGATTTTAAAATGGAACAAATTGCTGAAGTTATTACTAAGATTCATATTTCTTTAATTCAGGCTTTGTTTGGATACAACTACAAACCTGATGAAGGATTAAGAATTATGTCTGATTTTGGTTGGCTAGACATGCTTGAAACATGGGGGTATATTGGACCAGCTTTATTATGGATATTTGTTATAGTAAAAAAGAAGCTTAAGGATCCACCAGTGTTTCTATTAATGATTAGTGCCCTCCATTATCCTGGGTTGTTTTCAATTCCGGGGCAAATAATTATGAGTGCTTTACTAGCTGCGGTATCAAGAGATACTTATTTGAAGTCGGAAGTCGAATTAAATGAGGAAACGAATTATAGTATTTGAAGATTCCTTTAGAGTGGGTTTGGATGGTATGCGAATAGAACTGTACTATTTACAAATTGACGGAATTCTTGGCTTTTATGGTTTTCAATGAATTTATTGGGAATCTTTTTAGGTGGTGTAAATTATGCTGATATAAATTGAGCGGTTATGAAAATTCTAATTCTTGAGGACTCATCTCAAGCAACTTATGGAGGCGGGCAAAAAATATCTAAACTTGTTTGCAAGGCTTTAAGTCGGCGTAATGAGTTATTGCTAATGGACTATGCTTCGGAAAGCAAGTTTATACAAGATGTAAAATGCTATGTTCAGGCTGTCTATTTCGTAGGGTATAAATTCTCAAAAGAAAAGGCTATCCAGCGATTTTACCAGATCGTTGCATTTGTAAAAAGTTTTTTTAAAATTTTAAAGATCTTAAAGGATCAAAAAGTGGATGTTTTATACGCAACTACGAAACTTACTTTATTTCTTGCTTATTTTGTAAAAGTTTATACAGGAACTCCGTTCATATATCATGCTCATATGTCCTCAAAGAGGACTATATCTGGTCGAATAAGCGTGTACTTTATGCGTTTTTCCAAATTAGTTATAGCAGTCTCTAATTATGTAAAGGATACGATTCAAGTATTAAATCCTGACGTTAAGATACAAGTTGTATATAATCCAATTGAATTTTCAGTCAAGAATAAAAAAATAGCGCTTGATAATAACAGGTTTGATATTGCTTTTTTCGGAACAGTCAAAGCAGAAAAGGGAACTCTTACACTAATAGAGGCGGCTAAGAATTTGATTTTAAATAGCAATATTCATTTTCACATTTTTGGAGATGGTCCACAGCTGAATCAATTGAAAGGATATTTTTTAGATAATATAACTTATTATGGGCACGTTGAAAATGTGGATTTTTATCTAGACAGGCTGGTTGATATTCTTGTTTTGCCCAGTGTTATACCAGAAGCTTGTCCAACAATAATACTACAAGCTATGTCGAAAGGGATACCTGTTATAACCACTAATTTTGGGGGTCAGAAGGAGTTAATTCAGGATGGTAGAAATGGTTTTTTAATAGAGCGGAATTCGATTAATCAATTAGTTGATAAAATTCTAATTTTAATAGGTAATAAATCCCTTTATGATAACATATCTTCTAATAATCTAATTGATATTTTGAAGAAGCCTACAATTGAAGAATATGAGACTGTTATCGAAAAGTGTTTCGTAGGAGAATAAATTGAGATTTTTTGAATAAATATAAAGATATAAATGAGAATCTTACAACTGACTAAGCATTATCCTCCTTACTTTGGTGGTATTGAGTCCGTTACCTATGATTTAACAGAAGGATTAAATAAGGTGGGCGTAATTTGTGATGTACTATGCTGTAACGACAAGAATGTTGAAGAAATAAATAAAATAGATAATTATTTGATCAAACGGTCCGCCAGTTTTGGGAAATTATTTTCTACATCTATTTCTCCTTCCTTAATTTTTTCTTTGAAGAATTGTTGGAGGAAATATGACATTATTCACGTTCATTGCCCAGATCCATTAACCACTTTAGCTTTATTCTTAATTCGCCCAAAGACAAAAATTATTGTTCATTGGCACAGCGATATCGTTAAACAAAAATATTTGCTTAAGTTATTTATGCCTCTTCAAAATTGGTTGCTAAAAAGGGCAGACGCTATAATTGGAACAACAGATTCTTACATCAAGTATTCTCCACAACTTGCAAAGTTTCTTGATAAGACTGTATGTATACCCATAGGTATTTCTGGTAAAATCATGAATGATTCCGAAAATAAAGCCAAAGTTATTCAAAGTCAATATTTTAATAAAAAAATTGTATTTACTCTAGGACGATTGATATATTATAAAGGATTTGAATATCTAATAGAGGCTTCTAAATATTTACCAGATGATTTTGTGGTTTTAATTGGTGGAGTAGGAATATTGAAAATCTCTTTACAAAGTCAAATAGATAGGAGTGGGTTATCAGAGAGGGTTAAATTAATTGGCAGAATTAAAGAGGAGGAGCTGGGGAATTATTTTGCTGCATCAAGCATATTTTGTCTGCCGTCTGTAGAACGTTCTGAAGCATTTGGTGTTGTTTTATTAGAGGCAATGCAAGTGGGGAAGCCGGTAATTGCAACTGAAATAGAAGGCTCTGGAGTTCCCTGGGTAAATCAACATGGACTTACCGGTTATAACGTGCCTGTAAGGGACCCTGAGGCACTTGCGAAAAATATTATGGCTGTAGTCTCTGATGAAGACTTGTATCGGCAGTTCTCAGCAAATTCAAAAAAACGATTTTTGAACTATTTTACCGCAGATAAAATGGTTTCCGAAGTCCTGAAGCTATACCAGTCTTTAATGGAAAATGAATCTAAGTACCAATATCTAGAAGATTGATATATTTTTTAACAAACAGAGAAATAGAATTAACCAGAAGATTCTATCTGTAATTAAAAAAAATATCACTAATAGGTGATATCAGATAATTTTCTTTATTTTTGGCATTATAATAGTTCTTGCTCTCAAACATAATCGCCACCTATGCTTTTTACCCTTATTTACCTCACAAGTCTTTTGGTTGTAGCCTTTGCTATCCCGCCTATCATAACTGTTTCACTAAGAAAAAGGTTATTTGATGATCCAAATGAGTCCAGAAAGATTCATAAACGCATTATTCCGAACTTTGGGGGGGTAGCCATCTTTACCGGATTTCTTTTTTCCTGTTCTATTTTTATTCCCTCACATATTCTTCCAGAAGCTAATGTTTTAATGGGTGCAGGACTTGTACTATTTATGATCGGATTAAAGGATGACATTATAGGTTTAGGCCCAGGTATCAAATTTGTTGCGCAGTTCGCAAGTGCTTTTATTGTGGCTATGGTTGCAAACATCAGGATAACAGACTTGCACGGGGTGTTTGGAATCTATGACCTGCCTTATTATGCAAGTATCGCTTTAACAGTCTTTTTTATTGTAGGTATTGTTAACGCTTTCAATCTAATTGATGGTATCGATGGGCTTGCGGGATCAATTGGATTAATTCTTTCTGTAGCATTTGGTGTGCTTTTTTATAAATCAGGTGATTTGGGATGGGCTTATCTGTCAACTGCATTAGCGGGAGCACTTCTTGGGTTTTTATTTTTCAACGTAACTCCTGCAAGAATTTTTATGGGAGATTCGGGCTCATTGCTACTGGGATTCATTGCTGCTGTCCTGAGTATTAAGTTCATGACTATAAGTTTTACCGAAAACGTAATGGCTGGGCCATTTGTAGTCACTTCAGGTATGGGGCTGGTCTCTGCAATTTTAATTATACCTGTTTTTGATACACTACGCGTTTTTACATTAAGAATCATGCGTGGTACCTCTCCATTTTCTGCAGATAGCAATCATATACATCATCGCTTGCTCTCACTGGGCTTAAGCCATGTGCAGGCAACATTAGTACTCGCCTCTGTAAATGTTGTTTTTATTGTTACTGCACTAGCATTACAAAGCATAGGTGATGCACAGCTGATCTCCTTACTCATGCTGCTAATGTTAAGCTTAAATGGCGTTTTAAGTTTATCTATAAATATTATTAGAAAGAGAGCTCGTCTCTTATCTAATTCAGCTGAAGTAGATAAAAAAATGCCTAAAACAGAGAAAAGCTTTGCTGAACGGGTTCTAGAGAAAATCTCAGAAAATTAAACTCCTTCCTTATTAAAACGGTAAGTTTGCGGTGCAAAAACAGGTATTGTTGAGCTTTGTAAAATACGGCATTAAAGTTGTATGCATAGAATCCGATGAATACCTGTATGAAGAAAAAGCTATTTAATGAATAAATGTCTATTATTTTTTTTGTGTGTGATCTTGTTTGGATCCTGCGCAAAGGACTATCGCAACCAGGCTGAAGTCTACAGCAATGATTTTGAACAAAGTAATCTAACTGGTATTTCCGGCGGAGAGATTGAAACGTTCAACAACTCTAAAGTTTTGGGTAGATACAATAATAGCGGGTTTGAGCTATCGTTAACCAATTTACCCGAACACGATATGGTTGAGATCTCTTTTGATCTTTATATCCATGATTCCTGGGATGGGAACAAGGAAGGTGAAGACGGCATAGCCGACGGGCCTGATTTGTGGGAGATGATGTTGGATGGAAAGAGTTACATGAGAACAACTTTCTCTAACGTGCCCTGCGGAACCAATACTTTTTGTGAACCTCAATCTTATCCGCATAATTATCCAAATAACAATAACAATCCTAAAACCGGTGCTGCTAATAGAAATCTTCCCGGAGTTTGTAATAGGGCAGGTGTAATAGGAGGCACCTCTTTGTATAAGATTGTAAAACAAATCAAACATTCCGATGAACAGCTAATCCTTAAATGTATTGATCAGTTAAAGCAGAGCAATTCTCCTGATCCTAAATGCGACGAAAGCTGGTCGGTCGATAATATTAAAATTAAAGCAATCAGGTTATGAGATATCTAAAATTAACCACCCTGATTTTATTAGCAGGGAGCTTTAACTTCAAATCAACGGCTCAGTCTTTACCCGTAGGAACACCTGGCGTAGAGGATTATTACAGACGCAGCCAACTCCTTGGGCAATTGGATTCCAGCGTTTCCTTTATGGTAAGGCCGGTGATGCCTAAAGTAGTTTTTGGCAAAAAGGATGTGTTTTACCTTGAAGATGAAACGCGGTATAATTTGCTGGATGCCGATCATAGCTGGGGTTTGGATTCAGGCAAGTTTAAAGCCATGCTTTTGCCTTTAAGTATTCAAAATCAAGTAAACACACACCATCCGTATGGATGGAACGACGGGGCGATGATTCCTGCAAAGGGCTTACAAACTGTTTTAAGTGCCGGGATTTATGCGGAATACGGTCCCCTTACCATTCAGTTCAGACCTGAGGTTGTTCTGGCCGCGAATACTGGGTTTGATACCTTTGATAAAGATCATTATGACGTAATTGCCGCAAGGTATTACGACTTTTATAACAATGTAGACCTTCCTGCCAGGTTTGGAAATAGTGCCTTCAATAGAGCTTACTGGGGTCAAAGTAGCATCCGGTTAAATTACAAAGACCTATCATTCGGTCTTTCAACCGAGAATCTTTGGTGGGGACCCGGCATGCGTAATTCTCTTCTGATGAGCAATACCGCCCCGGGCTTTAAACACCTAACCTTAAATACCAGGAAACCAATCTCCACACCAATTGGATCTTTTGAAGGTCAGCTAATTGCCGGTAGGCTGGAGTCATCAGGCTTCGGAGTGCTTGAACCAGAACGTGAATACTATTTTAATCCATTGTATGTTCCGAAAAGAAGCGATTGGCGTTATTTGTCGGGACTTGTTGTTACCTACCAGCCCAAGTGGATTCCGGGATTATTTCTAGGGGTAACCAGAACCGCTCAAACGTATAGCGATGACTTGAATAGCTTTGGCGACTATCTTCCTTTCTTCTCCAGGGTAAAAAGGGTAGTGGGAGATGAATCCCTCAACGAACGGGACGAGCACAGTTCCATATTTATGCGATGGTTGTGGCCAGAGGAGCATGCCGAAATTTATTTCGAGTATGGACACAGCAACTCAACGCAGGACCTGCGTGGCGCACTGCTTGAGCCACAGCAATCCAGAGCCTACCTTTTTGGGCTCCGAAAAATCCTCCCCTTCAATAAATCAAGAGATGAGAACATCATGATCAATGTGGAAGTTACCCAGATGCAGGAAACCTCACCTGATAAGATCAGAACGGCTAATAGCTGGTACCTGAGCAAAAGTATCCGACACGGCTATACCAATCGGGGAGAAGTGCTTGGCGCAGGCATCGGACCGGGTGGAAACCTACAGTCATTGGATGTGAGTTGGTTTAAGGGCCTAAAGAGAATAGGATTGCAATTAGAACGCTACGTTCACAATAACGATTTTTATTTTTATGCCTATGAGGATAGTGTTGATCCCAGAAGGCATTGGACTGACCTGAGCCTTGCGGCAAATGGGGAATGGAACTATAAGAATTTCATTTTCAATGCGAAATTGCAGGGGATCAAGTCATTAAATTATCAATGGTATTTGTTTCAGGGACCTAATGATCCGATTTGGGTAAATGGAAGAGATTCCTTTAACTTACAGGTTCAGGCAGGTGTTACCTATCGTTTTTAATCAGGCATTACAATGAAGAAGATATATTACTCAATCCTTACCGTTGTTATTTGCAGTGGTTTAAACTTAGCCCAGACACAGGCCCAGTCGCTTCCTGTTGGAACATCGGTCTTAGAAGACTATTATCGCAGAAAACAATTGCTGGGGGAATTGGATTCAACCGTTTCCTTTACAAACAGACCATTATTCCCTACCGAAGCATTTAAAGTGCATAACGCATTTGATCCGGATAGCTCATTGAAGGAAAATAGTTGGTTGAAATTTGACGGACCACTTTCGTTTGCTAATGGAAAGGGAAAGTTCCAAATCCTGCCACTTAGCTGGCAGCAGCAATTTAACTCCCATCACCCTTACGGTTGGAACGATGGTGCAATGATCCCTGCGCGTGGATATCAATCTTTGATCACAGGAGGCTTCTTTGCAAAAATTGGCCCTTTAAGTATTCAGCTGCAACCGGAATTTGTTTATGCTGCTAATAAAAGCTTTGATGGTTTTGCTTTGGGCCGTTCAGATGTTGAACTTAGAAGTTATTATTCGTGGCATACTGTTATTGATTTGCCCGAACGTTTTGGTGATAATGCTTATAATAAGGTTTTATGGGGGCAAAGTAGTATCCGCTTAACTTTTGGTCCAGCCTCTATAGGTTTTTCGAACGAAAATTTATGGTGGGGTCCCGGGATGCGAAATTCTTTATTAATGAGTAATAATGCTGCGGGATTTAAACATATCACCTTGAATACCGTACGCCCGATTCATACTTACATAGGATCCTTTGAAGCACAGATTATTGGTGGGCGCTTGAATGCTTCAGGGTTATCACCACTTGAAGTAAGAAATGCTGCCAATGGACAGGATTTATTTAGAGAAAAGAGAGACGATTGGCGTTATCTTGCTGCCTTTAATCTCACTTATCAACCTAAATGGTTACCAGGATTATTTCTTGGATTTACAAGAGCATTTAATGCCTATCACTCTGATCTGAGTGGCTTTAAAGACTATGTGCCTTTCTTTACCCCTTATCAGAAAGTTAAAACCAACGATGGAGATCCGTTTGATCGTGACCAGTTGACTTCTTTATATGCACGCTGGATATTTACCAAAGCCAAAGCAGAAGTCTATTTTGAATACGGAATTAATGACAATTCCTATAATTTTAGGGATTTTATCGGCTCCCCGGATCATTCCAGGGCATATCTATTTGGGATAAGAAAACTAGTGCCATTGAAGGCACGTCAGGATGAATTTATTTCAGTAAATGCTGAAATTACCCAAATGTCTCAATCGCCTGATCGATTAGTAAGAGAGGCCGGTGGATGGTATATGCATGCAGGTGTTTGGGACGGTTATACTAACGAAGGACAGATATTGGGGGCTGGAATTAGTACCGGTGGTAATTTGCAGTCATTAGATGTGAGTTGGGTTAAGGGTGTAAAGAAATTAGGTCTTTCCTTTGAGCGTTATGAGCACAACATGGATTTTTACAATTATGGCATTAGAGATCTGGATGGCCAAAGCAGACGTTGGGTAGATTTTGCATTAGCCGCCCAAGGTGAATGGAATTACGGAAACCTCCTATTCAATGCAAAACTACAAGGAATCAGATCCATGAATTACCAATGGAGATTAAAAGATTACGATCTAACTTCCAACAGATATTACATTCCTCACAACGGTGTATTTAACTTTCATGGCGAACTGGGCGTTTCTTATCGCTTCTAAACAGAAGGATGTAGAAACCGCAGGCAATTCCTCCTATCAGCATACCGGTTAATATACCCATTGAGTATTTTAACCGGTTTTTCTTTAATGGCAACTCAGGCTCGTCTACAATCTGTACCGTTGGGGTTTCCTGAGCCAGCATGGTTTTACTTACCTCCAGGTTCTTAACAGTTTCCGTAAAGATGGTACTTAAAACAATTTTATCGCGCTCTTTTACTTCTGCAGTTGCGTTAGCTGAAGCGTAAGCCGGATTCAGGTCTAACAAAGCCTGGCTGGCAGAAGATGCCGCATAAGTCTTACGGTTTAAGATCAGTCCAATACTGTCTGCACGGTGCTGTAAACGATTTACATTACTTCTTAACCTGCTGGTTTTGGTACGGATATAGAAATCTGTCGCTTGTTTAATGATGCGGGTACAAAAGAGCTGTGCCAGCCTTTCATCTTTCATAGTAGTGTTTACCTCAAAAAAACCAAGCTTTTTATCCGTTTTCGCAATGCCAAACTCACCCCCAAGAATCTGTTCCGTTATCACATGTAGAAGACTGTCCTGAATTCGGGTGTACTGCTTACCATTAACCGGAAAAGAAATAATCTTTCCGTCAGTACTGTATTTAAGCCATTTTTTGTTTAGCTTATTTACTTCGGCATAACGATCGGCCAGGGATCTGGTTTGTGTGGTGTCATAAGCCGAAAGCAGGGTGGCCTTAATTAATTTCTGACTTTTTACGAGTTCCTGCACATTGTCTCCGGCTAGCACGCCACTACCACCACCAATCCCGTCCATACTAAAGCCAAACTGCCCTGCTAAGGCAGCAAGCCCACCGGCTCCGGATGATTTAGCGTCATCAATTACAAAAGTTAACCTTGCCGTATAAGAAGGCGTCCATAGCCAGGCGCTTAAAGCACCAAGCAGTGCTCCCGTAATGATTGCAGCGGCCAGCAGTTTTTTAAAACTGAAAACGTATTTAAGGTCATTTATGCGGTTTCCGATTACTTTGCTTAAAGAGAACTCGGGCTCGTATGGATATGGATTTTCCTGGGCCATGTTATTTGTTTAAAATAGCGATTAAACTGATCAATGCGGTCAGCGCCGATGTAATACCGGTGATTTCAGCAAAGCCGAGCTTAAACCTGTTATTTGGATCTTCTTCCGGTACAATGATCTTACTTCCCGGTTTCACAGACGGGTAATTACGGAAAAACAAGAAACGTCTTACAGGTTTGTTTAATCCATCAGGATACTTTACATAAGCACCTTTCAATCGTGCATTTTCTTTTGCTCCGGCAGCCGCATTGATATAATACTTAAAGCTACGGCCATTGTAATCTACAAATTGAGGGTTATTTACTGCCCCTGCAACTTCCACAAAAGAGATCTGACGAGGGATATAGATACTGTCGCCCGGTAAAAGGATCATACTGGTCTTTACTTTTGGATCCTGGCTTTTATTGGTCAGGTCCAGGTTCACACGCACGCCTTTTCTAAACACCTGTGCATTCTCTAAAGCACCATACGGGCTCAGTCCACCTGCTCTTTGTAGAAGATCCAATGCCGTTTCATCCCTTCTTTGCACGGCATAGTCGCCAGGAAACAACACCTCACCCTTCACACTGATGTTGCCAAGTGCGCGGTAGTTTACCAGTCTTGGAACATAGATATAATCCATCGGCTCCAGCTCCAGTTCCTGTGCTTCCCCTGAGGTTTGATTCATATTTATGGTAAAGGTCTTCACCAATTGGTTGGCAACGCTATCTGAACTGTTTTTAATGATTCTCGAAATCTCTACATGATGCTCAGCAGCTTCATCCTGAAAACCACCCGCCATCGCAATTACATCTGCCAGTTTCATGCCTTTTCTATACGTAAATGCGGCAGGAAGCTTAACAAACCCAGCAACGGTTACATTCTTAGCAGAAGTGAAAACGGCCCTGTCCTGAACCATAATCGAGTCTTCTCTCATTAAGGGGATATCATTTTTTCCATTCACCACATCTGCCGGATTAAAAGAGATCAGCTCTTTCTCCAGGTTGGTCAATGTTCTTTTAATGTATCCACGCTCCATATAAGCTTCAGGCTTTAATCCCTGGGCTGTTTTTAATAACTCAGAAAGGCTTAATCCTGCTGTAAGCTCATAAGTGCCCGGTCTATATACTGAGCCTTCCAGAACCACTCTATTGGTATATCTTTCAGTAATCGCACCAATTTGTACCAGGTCACCATTGTTAGGTGTAAAATTCTTGTACAAAGAAGAAGGCACATCTTTTACCTCTCTTTGCAGTTCATTTACCTGATCAACCTTAGCGATGCCACGATACGCCACATCTGTAAATCCGCCTGCATATTTAATCAGGTCTTCCAGTTGCTCATTTTCTTTAAGTTCGTAAATGGCGGGTCTTTTAACCTCACCTTTAATCCCAACTCTCTTTTTGTAAACGGGAATACGGATCACATCCTGATCTTCCAACCTGATGTTTCCGTCCATTAAGCCGTTTTGCAAAAAGCTGTAAAAGTCGACTGTTTTGTAGACTTTATTATTTCTTAGTAATTCAATATTTCTTAAGGAACCATTGTTATTTGGACCCCCTGAATTGTATAGTGCATTAAACAAGGTCGACAAAGAAGATAAAGTGTAAGAACCCGGGGTTTTTACCTCTCCAACCAGCGTAACCTTAATGCTGCGGGTACTGCCGAGGTTTACGGCTAACTGTGTTTGTCCATTGCGCAATGCGGGATATACTTTAGTCATTTTATTACGGATCAGACTTGTTGCCTGCTCTATCGTAAACCCATTCAGGTAAACAATACCGGCATATGGGATCTGTACATTTCCCTCAGGAGTGATCCTGGTGCGTACACTGCTTTCGTTTAATCCCGTAACCAGCACAATCAGCTCATCGCCTGGTCCCAATACATAGCTCTTCGGAGTAGCCATACTGAAATTCGGCTCAAATTTTATGGTGGTCTGGTTAAAGAACTCCATCCCATAAACATTTAGCGGCGCTTCAGGCACAGGCGCCGGTTTCGGGGGCACATAAGGTTTTATCACTGTTTGGGCCGTGTCTCTTGTAAAATCTATATTTTCTTTTTGAGGAGATGAACTCACTTTTACCCCTTTCTTGTTCAAGCCAAGTAAGGTCACCCTATTCTTAAACTCTTCAACTTCTGTGGCAGGCATTCCTTTTTGGATCATCAGCTTATAGGCTTCGCTTTCCGGAACCCCTGTTTCCTGTAGCTTTTTCCAGGCTTGTCCAATTTGCTCGTCCGACAACTGGCTTACTTTTACATTCTGAATATCACTCATGGATATAGACTGCGCGTTACTTCGGAAAGAAATAGCCAGGAAGAAAATGAAAAGAATATAAAGGGGTAATTTATTGTTCATGTAGATATTATGATAAATGACAAATATAAGTATTCAGGGTTAAAAGCCATAAGATACGCCGAACTTAAACTCGTTTGGAACAGCGGATGTTTGCAGAGCAGGTCTTATTACCCCATCCTGGTGCATGAAAGAAGTTTTAATGTATAATTTATTCAGCAATTGGTAATTTACCTCAAGTAAATATTGTTTTTGAGTTTCTACCGGCCCCTCACTTAAGAATTTTGGTTGTGGTTCAGCAAAGTATTGATCATAAAGGTTTCCTTCCTGCCCTTTTCTAATAGTTGTGAACTGGAAACTGGCAATCATACGGGGGATAGGGGTGTAATTAACCCATGCAGTAACCCTGTCGGCATTTTGTCCAATCCAGTCGCCCATTAAATAACTCTGGTTGGTATAGGTTTGTGCAGGGATCAGGTTGTTGTAGGCATATGGGTTTATGCGACTGTATTCTCCTCCCAATGTTAAATACGGTACCAGCACATCTGTAACAGAGGCACCAACACTGTAGCCAATCTGATTTCTGCTTTTTGAAGCATTAAAAATTGCCCCTGTTCTAATCTCGTCAATAAAAAGGGATCCGTATAAATGTGTTTTGGGTAAATGATTTCTGGAACTTACAGAAAAGAAGAACTGGCTGTTTGCTCCGGTCGAAAGCTTATAGCGGCTTTGGTATTGATCATATGCTTTAAAGAACATTACCGGGATTAGGTATCCTACGTCCAGATTATCACTATAAACTACCGATTCACCCACACTAAGGTCTAGGCCTTTAACCGGGATAAAACTTAGGGTATGTGAAGCCAGGAATTTAGGGATGTAAATTTCCCTGTTATTGCCAAAATGCGGATTACCCTTATCGTAAGATCTTGCCGAATCAACCAATGCTGAATTTAACCAGGCATGGATGTAATTAAAGCGAAGCCATTTAAGTGGCTGGTAATCAATCCTGATGTTTGGATAGGCTGGCGATTTGTCGGATAAGACCAATCGGCCATCTTGTCCATAGCCCCACAGCATTTGGTCTTTACCAAAGCTGATTGCCCCATTTTCCCAGGCGTAAGTAATGTTTCCCCTGAAATCGCTGTAATTTACAGTCTTTGCATTTGGGTTTATGTTTGCCGTTCTTATGATCCCGGTTTCAGGAGTAAATATTCGGGTGCTGTCAATTCCTTTCCCGCGATCAGTAATGTCCTGAAAATAGAACTGAAAGGTAATGTGCTTTCCCGCATGGCCCCAAAAAGTTAAGCCGGTTCCTACACGAGCAACGCTTTTATTTTTTCCCTGAAAGGTTTCAAAAGTCAGGGCCGGATCTCCTCTTAATAGAAAATCGTCTTTGGTAACAGATAAGAACCGCCACCTGCCGGCAGGGTCTTTTTTAAAAAAGGTAGTGGTGTCTTTAACATTGGTGCTAAATTCACTGAACTCCTGTAAATAAAAAGCAAGTTCTTTTTGCTCGGTTGTGGTCAGTTTAGTTGATGAATCCTGTAAACTGGTCAATAACGATGCAATTTGTTTCCTGCTCACCGGTTGGATCAGGTCATTAAACTCGACATTTCCTTTTTGGGCCTGACGCGAAAGGTATTTATAAACAGGGTTTGTTGGGTTTTCGTATACAACCTGAGCATCACTCTTTAAAGCGATAAAGGAAAATCCAATAACAAGGACAGAAAAGAGGGCTATGATTTTCTTGAGATGTAAGCTATTCATTTTTAGATGATAGTTTTATGAAAGATATAATTGTAAATATGATTATAGAGAAGGAATAAGCGTTTGTAATCCTGTAAAATGTTTTTCGGTGTTGATAAGACCGCGAATATGTTTTTCTGCATTTGCTCCCATTTGCAATAACAGGTTCTTATTGTTGTAAAGCTCATTTATCTTTTCAGAAAGTTGCGAATAATTACCCGGTTCAAATAAGAATCCGGTATGCCCATCAATCACCATTTCAGGGATCGCACCAATTTTCGAGCCAATTACAGGTTTGCCCATGGCCATGGCTTCCACAACGGTAAAGCCAAGCACTTCGTACCATTCCGAGGGGCAGATTAAAAAGTCGGCTCTTCCAATCAGCTCCAGGGTTTCTTTTTTACTTTTTTTACCCATAAATTCTACGTTGTTCAGGTTGTTATTCGCAGCAAAGTCCATGAGCTCGGCCTGCTGTGTCCCTGTTCCAATAACCCTTAACTGAATCTCCGGATGACCTTTCATGGCCGCCAATATCGTATGCGCTCCTTTTATTTTTTCCAGCCGCCCTACAAATACAATATAGCGTTCATCTGACGCTACTGCCATCTGTGCTTTTGCCGCTTCAATCTCTTCGTAATCATAGCCATGGTAAAGCTGCACCAGTTTCTCTTCAAAGAAGTTAAAGGATTTAAATTTCTCATACAGAAAAACAGAAGGGCACACATAGTGATCTACATAAGCATAGTAATTCAGATATTTATGAACATAGTTCTCAAGAGCAGCGACTATACTTGCCGGATAAGAGCCTTTTTTGCACTTATTGGTTACGCAATGGTGAAAGGCACCGCCAAAGCATTTTTCGCAGATCTTTCCATGGCTGATAAAGGTACTTTCAGGACAAATCGGTGTGTATTCATGAAGCGTCCAGATGATGGGGATTCCCCGGTCCTTTAGTGTTTTTAAAATCGCGGGAGTGATGTAGTGATGGATCACATTGATGTGGGCAAAATCGATCTTAACCGTATCCAGTAACTTTTCCAGCTGCTGCTGCGCTTCGGTAGAGAAAATGCTTTTCTTTACTACCTTAATCCCATCACTAAGGCTCTTTTTGTTTACTTTTTTATAATCTATGTGTTCAATAAAATATTCAGTATAGTCAGAAGGGAAATTTCTTGGATCCTTCATAGAAAAGGGGATTACCTGGTGTCCTTTTTCCTGATAAAGCTTCGTGACGTTATCAACATAGGTCCAATCTCCACCACTCGGATACCAGGTCCAGTTTGCAACAAGAATATTCATTTGTTTCTTCTAAATTAACACTTATAATAAACTGGCATAATTTTTATACACCATACGTTGTTAAACGTAATTTGCGCTCAAAGATGCTTGTATTAAATGAAATTTTACCAAAATGAACTCATTTTTGGTCATTTTTCAATTTTTTTAATGCAAAGTGCTGCTCTGCCAGGCAAGTTAAAATTGGACAGAATTAAAAAAGGTTGTACTGGTAATAAAAAAAAGTTAATTTTGGCGTCAACATCAAACCATTTAATCTCTTGCCATACAACTCTTTTAAAAGATTGAAAAATATGGCGTTAAAGTCTCTAATGAAGAAGAAAATTTATATTGCCGGTGCTGGCGGAATGCTTGGTGAAGCCTTTCACTCTGTTTTTAAAGAAGAATACGAACTTAAATGTACTGATAAGGACGTCAATGAAAATTGGCTTAGTTTTCTTGATTTCCGTGAGTTCGAACAATATAAAAGGGACGTAACCGACTTTAACCCCGACTATCTTTTTCATCTTGGTGCCTATACAGATCTGGAGTATTGTGAACTGAATCAGGACGATACCTATCTGACCAATACTACTTCGGTAGAAAATGCAGTATATATCGCAAATCAATTGAATATCCCTTTGTTGTACATCAGCACCGCAGGTATTTTTGATGGAAAGAAAGAATTCTATGATGATTGGGACGAACCTAATCCACTTGGTCATTATGCCCGCTCAAAATACATGGGCGAGCGTTATGTAAGGGAAAATGCCAAACGTTACATCATTTGCCGTGCAGGCTGGATGATGGGCGGCGGTCCAAAGAAAGATAAAAAGTTCATCAATAAACTCATCAAGCAGCTGGTTAAAGGTACTAGAGAGCTTCATGTGGTAAATGATAAAGATGGAACACCAACATTCACAGTTGATTTTGCAAAAAATGTAAAGCTGTTATTTGAAAAGGAATATTGGGGGCTATATAATTTAGTATGTAACGGCGAGACCAGCAGACGTGAAGTTGCTGAGGAGCTGGTAAATATTCTGGGCTTATCAGAAGAAGTAACTTTTAAAGAAGTCTCGTCAGATTACTTTAAAGACACTTATTTTGCGCCGAGACCTACCTCAGAGCGCCTGATCAATAAAAAACTGACGTTAAGGGATTTGAACATCATGCGTGATTGGAAGGTTGCTTTAAGAGAGTATATCGATAACTATTACGCTGAATACCTGGAAGAGAACCTTCCTGCTACAAAGGAAACCATCAGTCTTTAATTATGCGTATTGCGGCTTTTGGCTTCAGGTCGATGCCTCCCGCAAAAGGAGCGGCAGGTGCAGATAAATTTGCCATGGAGCTGTTTCCAAGGCTTGTTAAGCGTGGACACAGCGTTGTAGCTTATAACAGACAATACCCTGATGTTTTTGTAGACGTTAAAGAATACGAGGGCGTAAAAATAAAAACCTTCAAAACAACTTCAAGAACAGGTTTTGATACCTTATTGCATTCCTTTAAATGTACCTGGGATATTATTGTAAACAATACTGCAGATATCGTTCACATCCAGAACGGAGGGAACAGTATCTGGGCATTGCCTTTACGTATTTTTGGGAAAAAGGTATTTATCAGTCAGGATGGGGTAGACTGGAAGCGCGACAAATGGCCATGGTACGGCAAGCTGTACCTTAAGTTTTCGGCCTATTTAACCGCTCACCTACCTAATGAGGTGATCTTCGATAATGTGATTGCCAAAAAACTATTTGAAGAACGCTTTAAAAAGGAGTACACTTTCATCCCCTTTGGGAGCGAAGTGGCACCATGGGTAGATGTACCTGAAATATTGACAAAGAATAACCTCGAAAAACAGGAGTATTATCTTTTTATAGGTCGGTTTATTCCTGACAAAGGCCTGCATTATTTAATACCGGCGTTTAAAAATTCTAATTCTAAGAAGAAATTGGTACTTATCGGCGGATCGCCAAATCCTTCTCCTTATGAACAGCAAATTATGGATATGGGAGATGAAAGGGTGTTGTTCCCCGGATTTGTATATGGTGACGAGGTAAATACACTCATCAGAAATGCCTATTGCTATATCCAGCCTTCAGATGTAGAGGGCTTGTCGCCCGTTGTGCTGAGCGTAATGGGTTTAAATGTCCCGATGATTGTAAGCGATATTGAAGAGAATGAATACGCCGTACAGGATACCGTAAGGATGTTTAAAAAAGGAAATATCCTGTCTTTAACGGAACAAATCAATTATTGTGAAGATAATTATTCCGAAATGCTGACATTAGCTAGAAGAGCTCAGGAGCGTGCATTAAGTGTTTTTAATTGGGAGAATGTAGCCGACGAGCATGTAGAAGTGTTTTTAAATAAATAGCAGAAAAGCCTATGTTATTTAATTCTGTCCAGTTCATATTCTTCTTTATAACTGTAACCACCTTATTTTACGTATTGCCTCATAAATTCCGCTGGATGTTGCTTTTGCTATCCAGCTGTTATTTTTATATGGCCTTTGTGCCGATATATATATTGATACTCGGCTTCACAATCGTCATCGATTATTTTGCAGGAATTTACATCGAAAATAGTTCAGGACACAAAAGAAAGGTATTCCTGATCGTCAGCCTGATCGCCAATATCAGTGTATTGTGTGTGTTTAAATATTACAATTTTATAAATGACAACATAGGATCAGTATTTCCTTATTTAGCCATTTTACTACCCATAGGGCTTTCCTTTCATACCTTTCAGGCCATGAGTTATACCATAGAGGTTTACCGTGGTAATCAGAAAGCCGAAAGAAACTTTGGGATCTATGCCTTGTTTGTAATGTTTTACCCCCAATTGGTGGCAGGGCCTATAGAAAGGCCACAGAACCTCCTGCATCAGTTCCATGAAAAGCATGAATTTAGCCTGGAAAGAGTGAGCTCCGGACTAAAGCAAATGCTGATTGGATTCTTAAAAAAGCTGGTCATCGCCGATAGAATTGGGATTTATGTAGATACCATTTATAACAACTCGGCTACCCAATCCGGCCAGTCGCTGGCATGTGCTACCGTTTTTTTTGCCTTTCAGATCTATTGTGATTTTTCTGCCTATTCCGATATCGCTATTGGGGCGGCGCGGGTGATGGGGTTTGATTTAATGAAGAATTTTAACAGACCGTATTTGGCTACCTCTGTCTCTCAGTTCTGGCGCAGGTGGCACATTTCCTTATCCACCTGGTTTAAAGACTATGTGTATATCCCATTGGGCGGGAGCAAGGTCAAAAGTAAGGTTTTGGTATATCGTAATCTGTTAATCGTATTTTTAATCAGCGGGCTATGGCATGGTGCCAACTGGACCTATGTAGTATGGGGTGCTTTGAATGGGGTATTGCTGATTATCGAATCCATGATCCCTAAGTCATCAAAAAGAGATAACCTGATCAAAACAGGACTCAAAACCATATTTACCTTTTCTTTGATTTGCATTACCTGGGTATTCTTCCGCGCATCCAATATCACCGATGCCATTTCTATATTGGGTAAGATCATCAGATTTGAAGGGCCGTTCTATCCCGGAAACCCTAAAGATCACTTCTATTATGCCTATGTAGCCATCATGGCATTGATGTTTTTCGAATTTATAACGGAATACAAGCCGCATTTATATAAATTATTGCCAAATAATCTGGTAACCAGATATTGTTATTATACCCTTATCGCAATGATCATTATGCTATTCGGGGTCTTTAGTGAGGGACAGTTTATCTATTTCCAGTTCTAAATCAAGGGAGATGAGCAAAAAAGTAAAAACACTTTTAGTTAAGTTATTGGTTTTAGCCTTTGCCTTGATAGTTGCGGATTTAGCGGGAGGGCTGGTGCTAAAGTACTTGTTTAATAAACAACGCAGCGGGAAATATTTTACCACTTCACATGCCATAAAGGACGGTAAAGAGCAGGTCCTTATTTTTGGTAACTCTCATGCCGCGCAACATTTTGATGCACCGTTAATGGCAAAAACCTTGTCGAAATCCGTTTTCAATTTTGGGAACCAGGGGCAAAGCCTTTTGTATACCTATCCATTAGTTAAGACCGTTTTATCACGATATCAACCTGAACTCATTATCCTGAATTTAGATTACAATGAATTGCGTTATGATCCTACGGATTATGAAAGGCTCGCGATCTTATTGCCTTATTATCATGCTAATTCTGTAATTGATTCCACCATTTCCTTAATTCCGGATAGGGCAGCTTTAAAAGCCAAATCTCATTTGTACAGGTACAATTCCACCCTAGGCTATATCTTTTTAAATACCTATGGTCATTCCTATGGTAAAAGCATGGAGAGCTTGGGTTATGACCCAGTTGAAGGCGACATGTGTACAGGAACTGCCAGCCGTGAAGAGACGGATAGGGGAAAAATCGCTTTTGATAAAAATAAGATCGATTACTTGATAAAACTGATCAGTTTTATCAAGTCAAAGCAAGTAAAGCTATTGATTACCACTACGCCCCTAATGGAGTACGATAACAATAAGAAAGAGGTGTATAAAGAAAAGCTCACCCAGCTGCTGACAAAAATGAATGTTAACTATCTTGATTATGGAAGCAGTGCAGCATTTAAGGGTAGATGCAAGCTTTTTCACGACACCTCACATTTAAATGCTACGGGTGCCGCGTTGTGGACAAAAACCTTATTAAACGACCTTTCTAAATACTTCGATCAATTCTAAGGCTGCCTTTTCCCAGGAGAAACCGGCCAAACGCTGCCGTCCTTTGTCCGCCATTTCCTTCCGGAGATGTTCATCATCTAGTACAGATTTTATCTTCAACGACATATCGGCGATATCAAAGGGATTAAATTGCAGTACCGCATCGCCACCCACTTCAGGAAGGCTGGTATTATTGGATACAAGCACGGGCAAATTATATTTAAAAGCCTCTAGTATCGGAATTCCAAAGCCTTCATTTATAGAAGGGAAAACATACATTAGAGCATTTTTATAAATCAAGGCCAGTTCCCCGTCCGACAAATAGCCCGTAAGCACAACCTGGTCCCCGAGTCCGGAATTTTCAATGGTATCTACAATTAAGCCTTGATCACTTTCCTGGCTATTTGCCGGGAAGGAACCTGCCAGTACTAGCTTCAGCTCCGGATAACCCGCTGCTTTAATCTGTTTAAAAGCATTGATCAGGGCAGGAATGTTCTTCCTTTTGAATAGGGTACCAACATGCAGCAAATAAGGGCAGTCAAGAGGAACGCTATTGGTGTTTGATTTGGAGCCATGATCTTCAAGAAACTTTGGTCCCTCGTAAATCACGACCAGTTTTTTTTCAGCAATACCGGTATAACGGGCGATCTGATCTTTGGCGTATTTTGTTGGGGTAACTATAAAAGGAGAACGTTTGGCAGCAGGAATGGCCGTTCTTTTGTAGAGCGAAAGCCATAGGCGCCCATAATTCTCAGGATTTTCAAAAAAGAAGGCATCATGAAAAACAGGTATGGTCTTGTAACCCAAATGAATCAGCGGCACAAAGTTGTCGGTGCAGAAAACAACATTGCAATTTTTTGAAAATGCCTTTATCGGTAAGATCAGTTGTTTCCAGAGCTGATACCGGGCATGTTCAATAAGTTTGAATATCTTTTTATTGCCCATATAAACCGGAAAATCAGTGTCCAGGAAATGAAACTGAACCCCATTGCCATTCATTTTTTTAAATTCCTTGACCAATTCTTCCAGATAGGTACGGGTACCTGTTCTGGCTAATCTTAAGTCGCGGACATCTACTCCTATGATCAATGGCTTGGGCATGTTACACTCTGCTTTTGATAACCTTAGCCGGTACGCCTGCCACAATGGAATTTGCCGCTACAGATTTGGTAACCACACTCCCTGCAGCAATTACGCAACCATCACCAATGTGTACACCGGCAAGAATCGTGGCGCCACCACCTATCCAGCAATTGTTCCCGATCACTACCGGGTCTTTAATTACACCTTGTTCTTTTATCGTCAGGGTGGGGTCGGCAAAAGCATGATTTTCGGAAAAAACCTGCACATTTGGTCCCATGATCACGTCATTGCCAATGGTAATGCCACCCTGCCCGGCAAAATAAGCACGGGCACTTATGCCTGTTCTGTCGCCAATGGTAATACCGGTACCTTTTTGGGCAATAATTCCGGTACAAAACAAGATGGAATTACGCGCAATAGAAACATGATCGCCCAGTATGATGCCCTGTTCAGATAAGGCATTGATGCTCACTCCATCCTCAAGAATCAGGTTTTTCCCTGCCGTAAGCTGATAAGCATGGCGTACTTTTACATTACTGCCAATAAAGATCAGGCCCGATGATTTCTTTAGTAAAGGTTTTAGGAATATTCCTCTAACTACCTGTACAAATCTGTGAAAACTCACATTGAATAAGTCTCTCGTAGAATAAGGGCTTTCCCATTTATAGTTAGGGTCTCCTTTTAATGTTCTTATCAATTTCTCAATGATCATCAGCAGGTTTAGTTTGGGTTATCACTGGTTTCATGATCATATTGATCAGCAAACCGGTTAAGAACCAGTTAATGTAAGAAATGTATGCTGAACCTTCAAATTCCGAGGTCAGTGATGGAATGATGAAACCGATTTTGATCAGTAACACGGTTAAACACACCTGTCTTTCTTTACCTTTCAGTTTAGGTAGCCATTTTATACCCGTTCTGATCACCATTACATATATGCACAGGTATAACAATAAAGCAATGATGCCGGCTTGGACACCAATGATGATGTATTGATTTTCGCCACCAACGTTTTCACCCAGGGTTCCCGCCACCCTTCCGGATGAACCTAAACCAAGTCCCATGGGGTTGTTGATTATCGCCAGTACACCTTCTACCCATTGCTGAAGGTGTCCGATACTGGAAGGGTCACTAAAATCAATGGTGTTAACCAGAATTTGAATAATACCCTCATGATTTTGTTCAAATTGCCAGAATAAATAAGCCACATAAATGGCCACTACGCAAAAGCCAAGGTGAATAACGTGGGTTATTGCTTTTCTTTTGGTGAGCAGTGCGTATACATAAATCACCACAAAATAACTGGCCAATGGTGCCCTTGATAAGGCGAAAAGTATGGCTAAAAAGGAAGCGCCTAATCCCAGCATTCCTACGCTATTGATCCTCAATTTATTGTTGTCAGTAGTGTATAAACCAGCTATAACAGCCAACGAAATTATGGAAGCCGCTGCAAGTTCAAGCGGGTTGGTGAAAAAGCTGGCGAAACGCCTGTAGCCACTGTCAGAATCAAAAGTTGTACTGATCCCATACTGTCCGCTGGGCTCAGCGTTAAAAAAATAATAATTGTATTCGGCATAGCCGGTGCGCAATTGCAATTGCTGGTACATCAGGAGTTCTACAACCAGTACCGCTCCGGCGGCGATGGTGAGCAGCACCAGATAATTGAAATATTTATTGATGTAGATCTCTTTTGCATCTATGGTGCGCCCAACAAAGTATACCATGATGTAAAAGGCCGTACTTTTAAGTGCAATTAGTCGGTCGAAAAGCCCCTGTTCACCTATCGGCAGCAATGCATACAGGATCAGATACAGCAAGAAGGCCATTATGGTGTAATCGATCAGGTGAAACCGGGGTCGATATTTTAAGTTGGCCAGATTTAAAAGAAGCACACCGAAAATCAATGCCTCTTTAAAGAACTGCATGGTGGGGATGATGCTCTTCAGGCCCAGCATAAAAGTAACCGACATGGTGGTGGTGTAGATGGAGAGGCCGAAGATCATGAACAGCAGCAAGCCGCTTGTATTTCCCCTTAAGATCTCTCTTACTGCCATTACAAAAGAACAAATAAAGATCAGGGGAAAAATAAACATAGTTAGCTCTTTGTTGAATTTACGGTTTCGGTGGCCAAATTAAGTTTTTCGGAGTGAAAAATCCATCTTTCAATCCTTTAAATAAATATTCAGCTTTTTTATTTCTTCCCCTCAGCTTAAAATAAGAATACAAGGCGAGGTAGTAGGGGGCATTGTACAAAAATACCAGGGGATAGAATAATGGCTTGCCATATCCGCGCAAAAACCAGATCTTGTTTCTATTTACATAGTAGTGAATAACAGGGCTTAAAGTGCCCTCATTGTTTTGTTTCGCCTTTCCGGAAGCGCCGGCTTCATGGTACATTTTGCAGGAAGGAAGATAGTGCAGTTCATAACCTTCTGCACGAAGCCGGAAAGAGAGTTCCACATCTTCATAGTATAAAAAGAACTGCTTGTTAAAGCCTCCGGTTTGCTTTAATGCCTCGTTTCTTATCAGGCAACAACAGCCCGTAACCCATTCAACCTTTTTATAGTCCTGTTCACCCGACGATTCAGGAGTATTCTTTTTGTTATAGGTAAACCCAAGTACAAAGTTTACATACGAATCGCCATTCCAGATCTTGTTTCTGTCGTGCATCCAATAAATAGCAGGCTGAACCGCGGCAGCTTCGGGATGGCTTTGGAGGTGCTGCAGCATTTTGCTGATGATATCGCTATCAACCAGCGTATCCGTATTCATGATCAGCGAGTAGGTATAGCCCTTACTGATGCTGTAATCAATTGCACGGTTGTTCCCTTCTGCAAAACCCAGATTTTCTTTATTGTCGAGATAAACGAGCTCGGGAAATTGACTTTGCAAAAGTTCCAGAGAACCATCTGTAGATCCATTATCGGTTACAATGATGTCAAAATGATCAGGATTGCAATATTCAAGTACAGATTTTATGCAATCAGCGGTGTACTCCGGAGTATTCCAGTTGAGCAGGATCAGGGCTACAGGTTTAGACATTTTGGATGGCGGGTTTCTTTACCACATATTGATACATAAACAAAGCGCAAAGTTCAATAATTACTGTAAATGAACCAAACCATTTATAATTGGCATAATGTAAGAGCAGGAATGCAAGAGCCACAGAAAATGCAAACATGATCATTGCGATCCTGAAAATGTAAACACTATTATTTTTGAGCAGTTGATCTAGTACATTTAATACGTTTAAAGCAGAAATAGCAGGGAATAATGCCATTGTCCTTAAATAGATAATGGCTGTTTCATTTTCCTCTCCTGAAAGAACCCGAACAGCAAAACCCGCAAAGAAAAAGAGAAGAACAGAACCGACAAAGAAAATCCCTGCGAGAATGAATTGCATTCGTTGTCGGTATACTTTCCATAATCTGTTACTTTCCTTATATAGCTGGGCAGATTTTGGATAAACGGCATTTGATACGGTAATGAGCAGAATCCTGGAAGAGCCAACTACTTTATCGCAAAGTGTATATGCTCCAAGCCAGGAGGCATTGCCCCATTTAGCAAGGGCAAAAATGATAATGGATTGTTGCAGGTTAGTAGAGATATTATTTATTGTCAGGTAAAAGTTGTCTCGGGTAATTCTCAAAATATCAGTTTTTACCGGAAGTTGAAAAGAAAACCTAAACTTCGGGATTGTATTGAGCAGGAGGTATGAAAAAGTAACCACCGTGGCCATTCCCATAATAAAATTTACCCATTCCGCATCCCGGGCATCTTTTATAAAGAAGATGAGCAAAATAATAGACAATACTTTTGAAGCTAGATTTGAAATATTGTAAAACTTTAATTTTTCAATTCCTATGAAGAAAAAGAGAGGATTCAGTACCTCTGAGAGTACCAATGGAATGGCGTAAAGTATAAATAAATAATACTTGATGTTGAACCATTGCATTATATAAACAACCAGGATATATGCAATAAAGAATAATAATCTTATCCATAAGGTATTATAGAATACCGCTCTTAGTTTTTCAGGGTCTCTGAGATTTCCTGCGATGTCCCTTATTCCTGTTTGATTTGTGCCATAATTGACAATGATTCCAGCTAATGAAGAAAATGAATTGGCAAGCATTACAAAACCAAAGGCCTCGATACCAATTTTATGGGTAATGATCGGAAAGATAATAATTAACAACAGTATATTCGAAAGCTGAATGCTACTCAGATTCGCAAAATTCGATAAGATATTGGTGTCTTTTATACGGTTGTATGAACCTGTTAAAAATTGTTTCAAGTCTGATAGATGAATCGTCAAATTTAGCATATTTAAATCATAATCTAAATTTATGACTAAGTTTGCACTTATATATGAATGAACAGTACCGGACTTATTATAAAGTAATAAGTATATTGATTGATTTGTTTCTGATCAACCTGGCGGGTTATATTGGTTATGTGATGACCTATCAAAGCGTTAGCATTACAGATCTTCAGCATATCAATCTACTGAATGTCCTCCTCATTAATTTTGTTTGGTTTAATGTAACACAGCTCACACGCTTGTATAGTGATATTTTTGTTAAGGATGCCATCCCAACCATTAAGCAGGCTTTAGGGTCCTTGCTTTTGTTTGCAACCTTCATGGGCATATTGATCTATACCATCAAAGACCTAAATCAATCTTATCAATTGTTGTCGTTTACTTTTGTGGTGTTTTCAGGCCTATTCCTTGTCGGAAAGATTGGGTTTTTGCTGTTTCGTCGTTCTAGGAGAGAAAGTTTAATCAATTATAAGAAGGTGGTTATTGTAGGAGCAGGCCCATTGGGTTTGGCGCTTAAAAAGCATATGGAGTTTGATACTCATTTGGGCTATAAGGTAGTTGGTTTTTTTGACGACCATATTGAGGATGATGATGGGGACTTTAATATTTTGGGTAAGGTAAGTGACTGTATGGATTTCGTTAAGGGGAGCAGTGTCAGAGAGATCTTTTGTGCATTGCCCGATAGTTCGCTCGATAAAATAAATTCCCTGATGCGGGAGGCGGATAAGGAAATGATCCGTTTTAAGCTTGTACCCGATATAAAACACTATTTTAAGAAGAATGTAAAAGTACAGGTTTATGGCCATATACCCATATTAAGTCAGCGGATGGAGCCTTTGGAGATCATGATTAACCAGGTGGTTAAAAGGATTTTTGATGTAGTGTTTTCGCTTATTGTCATTGTTTTTGTGATGAGCTGGATGCTGCCCCTTATGGCTATTTTGATCAAATTAGAATCAAAAGGCCCTGTTTTTTTTAAGCAATTGCGATCGGGAAAGGACAACCAGCCCTTTTATTGCCTTAAATTCAGAAGCATGAAAGTGAATTCGGATGCAGATTGCAAGCAGGCAACTAAAGACGATGACCGGATAACTAAAATTGGTGCATTTATGCGTAAGAACAGCATTGATGAGCTGCCTCAGTTTTTTAATGTGTTGATGGGAGAGATGTCTGTGGTAGGGCCGAGGCCACACATGTTACAGCATACTGCCGAGTATTCCGCCATTATCGACCAATTTATGGTCAGGCATTTTTTGTTGCCGGGCATTACCGGCTGGGCGCAGGTTAAGGGATTCAGAGGGGAAACCAAAATCGACGATTCTATGGCCGCAAGGGTTGAAGCCGATATCTGGTATTTGGAAAACTGGTCCTTTCTGCTGGATTTAAAGATTGTATTCTTAACGGCCTGGCAAGTGCTTACTGGCCATGAGAATGCAAGGTAGCATTCTTTAGTAACCCACTGTCTACCAAACGTTCGAAATGCTTTGTTAATGGAACTCTTTTTAAACCTTCCAGATGCCTGACGTGGTGGATATCTGTTCCAATAAAATCAATCATGTCTTTTTCGATTAATTTTTCAGCAATTGATTTAATGTTTTTGCCATAGTGTTCCGTTAGAGATAGTGCATTTACCTGCAATTCAACGCCCATTTCTTTGATTCTTTTATAGTAATCGAATTGTTTGTGAAAGAATAAATATCTTTCTGGATGGGCAAGGATAACCTGGTAACCTTTAATACCTAGATCAAAAAACACTTCTTCCAGATCGTGGGGTCTTGAAATCTGGCTGAATTCTACCAACAACCTGTTACCAGGCAATGGCATTAAATTCCCCTGACTTAGTTGATCACGAAACTGCTCATCAAGATAATATTCAGAAGAAAGGTTTAATGTAATTCCATCAGGCAGTTTGCCTTCCAGTAATGAATGCCCATTTTTTAAGGTTTCGATGGTATTAGGGTGGATGTCTTGTAAAGTGTGCGGTGTGGTGATCAAATGATGAAAGCCTAATTCTTTTAATCCGGAAATTAATTGAATACTATCTTGTACATCCTTTGCACCATCATCCACTCCTGGAACCAGGTGAGAATGCATGTCAATGCCTATTGAGCTAAAATCTTTATAGCTCGATTTATTGGAACGATTGAAAAAAAACATGCGATCTTTTTTTATTAATAATTAATCAATACGAAGCTAAGTATAAATTTTAAAACTTTATGGTATGGATTTTGTGAATGGGGCTTTGAATTATAAACAGGGATAATCTGTACACTATTGAACTCTGAATTAATGATTATTTATCATCCATGAGTAAATCTTAAGTATTATCTTTGGAAAATTTAACAAATGTGCTAGATAAGCCTATGAGAAAATTCTTTTATTTAATTGCTGCCGTGCTATTTTTGAGCTCTTGTGGCGTGAAATATAAATCAGTGCCTTATTTTACTGATTTACCAGTAGATTCAACTATTCAGGAGCAGATTAGAAACCAAACAGTTTTAAAAATTCAAAAGAATGATATTTTGGCTCTTACTGTAAATAGTTTAAACCCTGAGGCGTCAGCTATATTTAATATGGGGACTACTAGTTCAGTTCAAGGCAATACCACAGCCAATGTAAACCCTACTAATACTGCAAATGGTTTTATGGTTGATGAAAAGGGGACTATTCAATTACCATTGGTTGGGTCTGTTAAAATCGAAGGCTTAACTACTACTGAGGCTCGAGAGTTAATTCAAAGTAAATTGATAAACTATCTAAAAGAGCCTGTGGTTAGTCTCAGGCTGATTAATTTCAGAGTGTCTGTTTTAGGAGATGTCGCAAGACCTGGAGTTTATCCTGTCAATAATGAGCGGGTAAATGTTTCAGAAGCATTGAGTATGGCAGGTGATTTAACTATCACTGCGATCCGAAACAATGTCTTATTGGTGAGAGAAGTCGATGGTAAAAGGCAATATGTCCGTTTAAATATGCAAAGCAAAGAATTGTTCAATTCACCCTATTATTATTTACAGAATAATGATGTTTTGTATATTCAACCAGGTAATGCTAAATATGCTAGTGTAGATTCAAGTTATAGAAATGTAAGCATTGTGTTGTCTGCTCTTTCTATAATTGCCTTAATTATTACCCGATTATAATTTGTGAATTAGATGAATAGAGAAATATACCCTGGTAATACCGAACAAGAAGTAGCTGAAGAAGAAGCGATAAACGTTGGGGAGCTTATTAACAGATACTTGTACCACTGGCCAGTGTTTTTGATCGGCATTATACTTGCTCTTACTACTGCTTTTTTATATTTACGGTATACAAAACCAATATATGAGATTAATAGTACTTTGTTAATTAAGGATGAAAAGAAGGGGATGCCGACTGAGGATATATTGAGTCAGTTAGATATCTTGGGTGGCTCAAAGGTTGTTGAAAATGAAATAGAAGTTCTTCAATCTAAAACGTTGATGGCAACAGTTGTTAAGAGATTAAATTTAAATGTAAATTTGACGGAAGAAGGAAGGGTGGTAAGTAGGGACATCTATGAAAAAAGGCCAGTTAACTTTCAGACCTTTGAGATAAATCACGATTATTTTGGTAAAGAATTAAAGCTTGCTTTTCCAAGTAAAGACAAATATACTTTAGAAGATGTTGAGACAGGTAAAAAAATTACCGGAACATTAAATCAATTTCAACGAAATTTCCTTGGGACCTATAAGATTGATAAAACGAGTAATTTTCCTTCCCAACAAAAGAAAGGTTTTCTAACTACTCTTAGCGATCCAGCAATAGTACTGAATGATTGTTTATCTAATTTATCTGTAGATGTCGCAAGTAAACAATCTACAGTATTAAGATTATCTTACCAGAGTTCAGTTCCTCAAAAGGGAAAGGATATTCTAAACTCCTTGATACAGGTGTATAATGAAGCGGGATTAGCGGACAAAAATAGAACTACTCAAAGTACAATCGATTTCATTGATGAAAGACTTGCGTTAATTACAGGTGAACTGGTCGAAGTAGAAAAAGATGTTGAAGGATTTAAAAGTAGCCAAGGTTTAACGGATATCAGTAGTGAGGCGTCACTTTATCTTGAAAATGTCAAGGCCAATGATGCAAAACTTAATGAGGTCAATTTAAGGTTAGGAGTTATCAAAGATGTACAGCGTTATGTCGATTCGGAAAGCGCTCAAGAAAAATTACCAAGTACTATGGGGATCGATGATCCCGTTTTGCTTGGACAGATTAATCAGTTGAGTGAGTTGCAATTAAAAAAGATAAACCTTTTGGCTACAACTCAACCTAACAATCCAATGTTCGAATCAATTAATCAGCAAATAGAAGCCACACGTGCAGGTATTAAATCCAATGTAAAGAATATTCAATCCTCTCTCGAAAGCACACTTAAAGGACTTACCTCATACAATACACAATATGAAGGTTCAATTAAGCGTATCCCAGGCCAAGAGAGAAAGTTTATAAGTATTAAAAGGCAGCAAAGCATTAAAGAAAGCTTATATCTCTATTTACTTCAAAAGAAAGAAGAAGCTGCATTATCCTATGCTTCGGCTGTGGCTGATAGTAGAGTTGTTGATGCGGCCTATTCGACAACAAACCCTATTAAACCAAAAAAGCCAATGACCTATTTTATGGCCTTAGTTCTTGGGTTGTTGCTTCCAGTTGCTTATGTGTACAGTAAGGATTTAATTAATAATAAAGTCAAATCTAAATCGGATATTTCCAAGCTTACCGCTACTCCTCTTTTGGGTGAATTGGTTTATGAAGAAGGTAATGAAGCGATTGTCGTACAAGTCAATAGCAGAAAAGCCATAGCGGAACAATTCCGTGCTATTAGAACCAATTTACAGTATATTCAAGGGAAAAGTGTAAACGGGCGCGGCTTCGTTACTTTGTTCACTTCAAGTACTTCTGGTGAAGGGAAAAGCTTTGTAGGTACCAATGTTGCAACTACGCTTGCAATAAGCGGTAAAAAAACGATATTACTTGAATTGGATTTAAGAAAGCCAAAAGTGAGTAAATATTTGAATTTGAATAATAAAATAGGATTAAGTAACTATCTTATTGGCAAAGCCAGTTTAGATGACATTATTCAACCTTCTGGGATTAATCCTAATTTAATGGTTATTGGTTCCGGTCCTGTCCCTCCAAATCCATCTGAATTACTAATTGGAAAAGAAATGGAAGAGCTACTTGATTATTTAAGAGCTCATTTTGACGAAATTATCATAGATACTCCACCTATTGGATTAGTGACTGATGCACAAATCCTATCCCGTTTAGTAGATACAAGTATTTATATTGTAAGACATGGAGTTACTTTAAAAAGACAGATTTCTCAACTAGATAACTTATATAGGTCTAATAAGTTCCCTAAATTGAATGTTATACTTAATGGGATTCAAGTAGGAGGAAGCTATGGTTATGGTTATGGTTATGGTTATGGCTATGGTTATTATTCTGATGACGTTAAAGAGAATAAAGGAATATCTAGAATCTTAAAAGACTTTTATAAGAGATTTTAAAAATATATAAGTCAATAAATAAATGAGCAGAAATATCGAAACAATTTTAATTACTGGAGGAGCTGGGTTTATTGGCTCTAATTTATGCGAATACTTTCTTGGTAAGGACTATAAAGTTCGGGTGTTAGACAATTTTTCAACTGGTTACAGGCATAATATTGAGCCATTTTTAGAACATGAAAACTTTGAAGTATTTGAAGGAGATATTCGTAATTTACAGGACTGTATTAAGGCTGTTGACGAAGTAACTTATGTTTTGCATCAAGCTGCTTTGGGGTCTGTGCCCAGATCGATAAATGATCCAATCACCACTAATGAAGTCAATGTATCTGGATTTTTAAATATGTTAGTTGCAGCACGAGATGCTAAAGTAAAAAGGTTTATTTATGCAGCAAGTTCTTCAACTTATGGTGACTCGGAGTCTTTACCCAAAATAGAAGATGTAATAGGAAAACCGTTATCTCCTTATGCGATAACTAAATATGTAAATGAGCTATATGCCGAAATTTTTAGTAAAACTTATGGGCTTGAAACAATTGGTTTGCGATACTTTAATGTGTTTGGAAGAAGACAAGACCCTAATGGGGCTTACGCAGCTGTAATACCAAAGTTTGTTAGCCAGCTTATAAATCATGAAAGCCCAATAATTAACGGAACAGGGAATTACTCACGTGATTTCACGTATATAGATAATGTGATTCAGATGAATGAATTGGCCATGACTATAGAGGATAAAGGTGCTTTAAATACTGTCTATAATACAGCAGTTGGAGATCGTACTACTTTAAATCAATTAATTCAATATTTAAAGGATTTTTTGTCTGAATTTGACTCAAAAATTTCTGAAGTTGAAGTGAAGTACGGTCCCAATAGATTTGGGGATATTCCGCATTCACTAGCCAGTATAGAAAAAGCTGAAAAATTATTAGGATACAAACCAGTTTATACAATTAAGGATGGTTTAAGAGAGGCGATCAGTTGGTATTATGAGAATTTAAAATAATGAATAACTATAGGGCCTTAAAGGAATTTATTAACTCTGATTTATTTAGATATACTGGGAAACTAGGCTTTAGGCCATTTGTTAAATCTTATTTCGCAATTCCTGGCTTTAGGTATTCATTTTGGCTAAGAATAACTAATTATTCTAAGAATAAAAACAAACTTTTATTTCTATTCTCTTGGCAACGTTTGAGACACTATTCATTTAAGTATGGGATCCAAATCCCTTATTCAACAAATATTGGTAAAGGCTTTTACATTGGACATTATTCCTGTATCGTTGTAAGTCCAGAAGCTATTATTGGAAAAAATGTTAACATTTCTCAAGGAGTTACGATAGGGAAATCTAGCAGGGGAAATAACAAAGGTGCTGCAATAATTTCTGATGATGTATACATAGGGCCTGGTGTCAAGATTATCGGGAAAATAAATATAGGTAGAAATGTTGCAATTGGGGCAAACGCTGTGGTAACTAAAGATGTACCAGAAAATGCTGTCGTTGGAGGAATACCTGCTTCGATAATTTCAATGAATGGTGCGCAAGGCTATATAAATAATAGAATTTAAAATATACTAACAACAATAAGAAATAATATGAAAATAGCGGTAATTGGATTAGGTTATGTAGGCCTACCTCTAGCAAGATTATTTGCCACTAAATATCCCGTAGTAGGATTTGATATTAATAAGGGCCGAATAGACGAATTAAATTCAGGTACTGATTCAACTCTAGAGGTTTCGGATGAGATATTGAAAGCGGTATTAAAAAATCAGTCCTCTGATTCAAATGGATTATTTTGCTCTTCGAATTTGGAAGACATTAATTCTTGTTCAATATATATTGTAACTGTTCCAACACCTGTAGACAAAAATAATCGACCTGACCTTACCCCCTTGTATAAGTCCAGCGAAACTGTTGGTAAAGTGCTAAAAAAGGGAGATATTGTAATATATGAATCAACTGTATATCCAGGTGTAACAGAAGAGGAATGCATTCCTGTGTTAGAAAGGGTTTCCGGTTTGAAGTTTAATGAAGATTTTTATGCTGGATATTCTCCTGAAAGAATCAATCCCGGAGATAAGGAACATACCGTAGAAAAAATTCTTAAGGTAACTTCAGGGTCTACTCCTGAAATAGGGAAAAAAGTTGATGCATTATACAGGTCAGTAATTACCGCGGGGACTCACTTGGCTCCGTCTATAAAAGTTGCAGAAGCAGCTAAAGTTATTGAAAATTCTCAGCGAGATATTAATATTGCCTTTGTCAATGAATTAGCAAAGATTTTTAATCGTTTGGATATTGATACTCATGCTGTTTTAGAAGCGGCAGGAACGAAATGGAATTTTTTGCCTTTTAAACCGGGATTAGTGGGTGGACACTGTATTGGAGTTGATCCCTATTACTTAGCTCAGAAAGCTCAGGAAAATGGTTATCATCCCGAAATTATCCTGGCAGGTCGCCGATTGAATGACGGAATGGGAGAATATGTAGCCCATGAAGTAATTAAACTTATGATTAAAAAGAATGTAGTAGTAAAGAACTCTAGAATTCTTGTACTAGGAATAACATTCAAGGAAAATTGTCCAGATGTACGTAACACTAAAGTAATCGATGTTTTAAATGCTTTAAGAGACTATGACGTAAATATTACGATTTATGACCCATGGGCAAGACCAAATGAAGTAAAACATGAATATGGATGGGAATCAACAAATGAACTGGGTGAATCTACGGATTTTGATTGTGTAATTTTAGCAGTTTCTCATAATGAGTTCAAATCGTTGGATCTAAACAAAATTTGTAAGAAGACTAGAGTGATTTATGATGTTAAGGGAGTTTTAACGGATGGAGTTGACGGAAGATTGTAGATTTTGGGAAATATGATAAATGAGCTCATTTAACAAAAGTATTTTATTCGCAACTATTTGGTCAGTTTTTGGACAATTAGGAGCCATGATTATCACTTTAGTTACAAACGTTATTCTTGCTAGAGTCTTGACTCCTGTAGAGTTTGGTCAGTTGGGAATTATTATGTTTTTTATTGTGCTGGCTAATGTTTTTACAGAGGGTGGTTTGGCAGGTGCGCTAGTAAGAAAAGAAAACATAACAAACGATGATTACTCCACGGTATTCGTTTTTAACCTTCTTGTAAGTATATCGTGTTTTATTGTAATGGTTATAATTGCTGGGCCAATATCTCGATTTTATAAAGATGTATCGTTGCAAAATGTATTAGTAATCTCCTCGATAGTTCTTATTATTAATGCCTTTCAGATTACTCAAATTGCAAGGTTAATGCGAGAGATGAAGTATAAAAAAATCTCTTTGTATAGACTTGTTGCTGTGTTCTTTTCTTCATTAATCGGGATTTTTTTGGTATTCAAAGGAGCTGGGATTTGGTCTCTTGTAATAATTCAAATTTTGACAGCTGTTTTTACTACGGCTTTACTATGGATTTACGAGGGAGCCTTCTTTAAGCTATCGTTTAATAAAGAATCTTTTAAACAACTTTATAAGTTTGGAGTAAATACTACACTGGCATCACTCTTAGATACAGCCTATGATAACGTATATCAGTTAGTAATAGGCCGATTCTTTTCTATAAATCAGGTTGGACTTTATTATCAAGCAAAAAAATTACAAGAAGTGCCGATAAGCGTAATTAAGACAACGACATTAGGTGTAGTTTTCTCTTCCTTATCAGAAATACAAAATGATAAAATTCTTTTTACTAAAACATATAATAAAATCACCCTGTATTTTACTATTGCTATGGGATTCTTAACCGTGTTACTTTTCGTGTTAAGTGAAAATGTAATTTTAGTGATATATGGAGTAAAATGGATTAATTCAGCTTTCTATATAAAGTTGCTATCAATTGCATCATTTTTCTTTATGCAGGAGATGTTTAATAGAGTGTTGTTTAAAGTATTTAACCAAACTCATAAAATTCTATATTTAGAAATTGCAAAGAAAAGCATTCAAAGTCTTGGTATTTTGATTGGGATAATAAAAATGGATATTGAAATATTATTATATGGATTTATTATCTCGAATATAATAAGCTATTTGATAAATTTTTACTATTCTAGAAAAGTCTTAGGTTCAGTCGAGTGGTACGAAATAGTAGTTCTGGCAAAAGTCGTGGGCGTTTCCGTTATTTCTGTATTTGCGACTTCTTATATTATTCAACTATTAGGTGTCGAAATCCGTTATGTTTTTACGATGTTGCCATTTTTAACAATATTATATTTTACGCTAATACAAATATTTGGCATTACTAATTTAGCTACAGAATATAAAAGTATTATTTTGTTAATAAAAAAGAGGTAGTTATGCTAAATAAAATTTTATTACTATACAGATACTGGTTCTGGTCGTGTGAACGATATGCGAAATTTATTGGTGTAAGTTTTGGAAAAGGGTGTAGAATAAGAACCAAGGAGTTTGGTTCAGAACCCTACTTAATTACTATTGGTGACAATGTTCAGATTACAACGGGTGTTAGACTATCTACTCATGGAGGTGGTTGGACGCTAAGACATAAATATCCAAATTTTGATTGTTTTGGTAAAATTAAAATAGGAAATAATGTATACATCGGAAATTGTGCTTTGATTATGCCCGGAGTTACAATAGGTGATAGTGTAATTGTTGGAGCCGGTTCCGTTGTTACCAAAAGTATATCAAGTGGGAGTATTGTAGCAGGTAATCCAGCTAGGATAATAGGAGACATGGATAATTTCGAAGCAAAAATGCTCGCTTTTAATTTAGATATAAAGCATTTAACACCAGAGGAAAAAAGGGCATATCTATTGTCCCAACCAGATAGTGTGTTTATAGTGAAATAATTGGATTAAATTTATGACAAAAAATATTTTTATAATTGCTGCATTGATCGTTATAGAATGCTTTTTGTTTTTTGAATTCATCAATGTCCCTGTAATATTAAAGGGAGATTATTTATTGAAAATTCTTTTAGTTGACTTGTTGTGCATCGTATTATTTAGCCTAAAATACGAAAGAAACAAAACTCTAAGATATCAATATTATAAAATTTCTTTTTTCTTTTTGTTAAGTTTCTGTATTGTTCATTATCAAATATATATTGATTATATTTTAGGTAATTACTCACATTTAGGCTATGATTTTTTGATAGATAAATCTATAGTTCCTAAAGCTATTTTGGGATCTTCAATTGCACTAAATTCATTTTTAATTGGGTATTTATTAAAGAATGAGAAGAAAGCTACAATTAATGTTAGACCAAGACCTAACAAAATTTATCCAATTAAGGGAATTTTAACATTATCTTGTTTGTTATTTGGATTATTTTTAAGCACGGTTGATTTATCCTATTTTTCGGGTAATTATGGGAAAGTAGAATTAGGAGTATATGCGACCTATTTCCAGAATTATTTTATTTATTCCGTTATGGGAATAATAATTTTGAAATCATGGAATTTAAAGATAATTGGCGATAGGATTCCTTCCTTTCGCAATTATGTAATAAAAATGGGGTTGCCCTTGTCAATTTTAATTGGCTTATATTTTCCTTTGGTAATATTGTCGGGAGACAGAGGGCCGATTATCCAAATATCTATTGTATATCTGGCTGGTTATATATTAGTCTCTAGAAAGAAGGTTCAACTTCAGCATATTCTATTATTTTTATTTGTTGCAATTTCATTTCTCTCGGTTTTGGGCGTAATTAGAGCAACACAAACAAAAGGAGATTTTGTAGATAAAATAATGAACGCAAATGAAACTAAAGCGGATTTATCTAGCTCTAATTCATTTTCACCGAGTACGATGGAGTTAGCAGGTGTAGTTAGGACATATCACAAGTCTGTTAGCTATACAGATCGAAACGGATATTCTTTCGGTCTTTTTCAGGGAGTCCAAATATTGAGTATAGTTCCTGGCTTAGGCAGTTTATTCAAAATTTTAACAGGGCTCGAAGCTGATAAAATTAGGTCTGCAGAATTATTAACTAAAGAATTAGGCGCCGACCATGGAATGGGTACTACCTGTGTTGCCGATATTTATTTGGATTTTGGAATCATGGGCGCCCTATTAGGGTTCATGCTCTTTGGATGGTTCATCCGATTCTTAGATGAAAAATCTTTAACACATGGAGACGCATCTTTGTTCACCTGGGTTATGGTTATGGTCTTTCTTTCTGTTTCGGTTTATCTAGGAAGATCATCCATTATGTCTGTTTTTAGAGATTGTGTTTTAACTTTTTTAATTATCCAAATTAGTTTTGTGATCAGCAGAGTATTTTTAAGAGATTTTACTAAACAATATATTCGATGAATATTTTATGTGTAATTGACAGTCTGGGCTCAGGGGGTGCGCAAAGACAACTTGTAGAGTTGGCTCTAGGTTTAAAAAAAGAAGGGCATTTAGTCTCTTTTCTAACCTACCATCCACAGGATTTTTATAAAGAGCTGTTAATAGCTGAAGGCATTTCAATTCATTGTATTCAGGAACCCAGTTATATTAAAAGGTTATTAAAAATGCGTTATTATATGCGGACCGGGAAATTTGATAATGTAATTAGTTTTTTGGAGGCCTCATGCTTTATTAGTGAGATAGCAGGCTTCCCTTATAGAGATTGGAGACTAATTGTTGGAGAAAGAAGCGCGAATCCAAATATTTTAAAATCTTTTAAATTAAGGTTTTATAGATGGTTTCATCTTTTCGCCAGTTACATTGTTGCGAATTCAGATGCGAATCTAAAAATGGTAAAACAGATTAACCCTTTTTTATTAGATAGTAAGTGTAAGGTTATATATAATGCCTTAGATCTAGATAAATGGTCCCCCGATGATTCTTATTATTCTTTTGGACATAATAAAGTAAGAATTGTTATTGCAGCGAGTCATCAAAGATTAAAAAATTTAAAGGGGCTCATAGAAGCAGTAAATCTTTTAACTGAAGAGGAAAAAGAAAAATTGGAAATAGAATGGTACGGTGATCATGGATTTGATTCATCATATGATGAGGGCCAAAACTTAATTAAAGAATATGGGTTGTTAAAGGTGTTTAAATTTTATGACGCGACGTTGGAAATAAGGAAAAAATTTCTTTCTGCAGATGTAATTGGCTTGTTTAGCCATCATGAAGGATTACCTAACGCAATTTGTGAGGGCATGGCATTAGGGAAACCAATCCTTGCAACTACGGTGTCTGATTTGCCTCTAATAATTGATAATTCTTGCGGATTCTTGTGTGATTCTAGAGACCCATCTGATATCTCCCATAAAATTAAAATGTATTTAAGCATGGATTATGACCAGATGAAAATAATGGGAAATAACTCAAGAAAAAGAGCACTTAATCTTTTTTCAAAAGACAATATATTGAATCAATACAAAAATCTATTAAAGTTATAAAATGAAAATTTGTTTTATTTCGCCTGGAACGTTTGAACATGTTCAATCTTATATAGATTTTTTTAAAGAAAATGGCCATGAAGTATATTTTCTGGCATTAAGCCCTACTCCCGACAGGAATGTAAAAACAATTAATTGTTTCCTCGGAAGGAATGAGCTAAAAGATAAACGGCCAAAAAAATGGCAATATGTGATGTCAGCAATAATTGCAAAATTTTTAATTTCAAAAATTAAGCCGGATATAGTACACGCCCATTTTGCAACTAGTAGTGGACTTGCGGCATGGATAATTGGACATAGAAATACAATAATCTCAGCTCATGGAACAGATGTGAATGCTGGAGTGGAGTCTACCTTCTGGAGATATTTCCTTAAGCAATTCTTTAAATCTGCAAAAATAGTTCATGTGGTATCCCAACAACTTGAAAATAAAGTCGCCAATTTGGGTATTTCGAAAAATAAGATTTGTAATTTGAATGTCGGTATACCCGTAGAAAAATTCCGTATATCTAGGACTAATAATGATAATGATGAATTGAAATTATTATGTAACAGAAGCTTTGAAACTGTTTATGATCACCAGACAATTTTAGATTCTTTGCTGTGTCTTCGAGACAAGAATGTCAACCTCAAACTAACTTTAATTGGAGACGGTTCTCTGAAGGGTAGACTAATAAGATTTGTTAAGGATAACAATTTGGAATCTAATGTTACATTTATTGGTAGAATACCTTACGAAGAACAGATTAAGTATTTTAAGAATAATCATATTTATATTTCTTCATCATTATCAGATGGGACAAGTTTGAGCTTATTGGAGGCTCTATCGGCAGGATTGTACCCTGTTGTTAGTGATATTTCAGCAAACACTGAATGGATTGAAGATGGAGTGAATGGGGCACTTTTTCCTATAAAAGAACCAAATTATTTAGCCAGTTTGTTGGAGAAGTTATTCAATGACCGAAAAAACATATTTAAAGTGTCATCAATAAACCAGAATCTTGTTGATAAAAAAGGTAGCAGAAGCAAAAACATGATTGAATTAGAAAACATTTATAAAAGAGTTCTAGATGGAAAGTAAGAAATTCGATTTCATAATTATTGGGGCAGGTCTTATCGGGCTTTCGACAGCATATCATTTAAAATTGAAATATCCTAAGAAGACGTTGTTAATTTTAGAAAAGGAAGGACAGGTTGCAACACATCAATCAGGACATAATAGTGGGGTTATACATAGTGGTATTTATTATAAACCAGGGAGTTTAAAGGCTACGAATTGTATTGCAGGCTACAAGTCTTTGGTCGATTTTGCTGAAAAACATAATATATCCTATGACATATGCGGTAAAATAATTGTTGCTACATCAGAGTCCGAAATTTTAACTTTGAACAATATCTTTAATCGTGGTATTCAGAATGGCTTAACGAATCTTAAGAAACTAAATCCAACGGAAATAAAAGAATACGAGCCTCATGTTGCAGGCGTTGCAGGAATCCATGTACCACAAACAGGAATAATTGATTATCCTGCTGTCTCCAGAAAGCTACAAGATATAATTTGTAATGAACTCGAAGGTGAAATAACGTTTAATGAAACTGCACAAAAAATTATTCCTGGAGAAGGAGGACATTTTATTGAGACTAATAGCTCATCATATTTTGCAGGTAAGATTGTTTCATGTGCAGGCCTACAATCTGATCGAGTTGCAGATTTAACTGAAGAAACCAATAATCTGCGGATCATACCTTTTCGTGGAGAGTATTATAAAATTAGGTCAGAAAAAGAATATTTAGTTAAAAATCTAATTTATCCAGTCCCTGATCCAAAGTTCCCTTTTTTAGGTGTTCACTTTACTAGAATGATAAACGGAGGAATAGAGGCAGGGCCAAATGCTGTACTTGCTTTTAAACGTGAAGGGTATCAATTTAAAGACTTTGATTCTAAAGACGTTTTAGATACGATCACTTGGCCTGGTTTTTGGAGAGTTGTTGCAAAATTTGGCAAAGTGGGAATTGGGGAAATGCATAGATCTATATCTAAGTCCGCTTTTACTAAAGCATTGCAAAAACTTCTTCCTGAAATTACTGAAGATGATTTAGTGGTAGGTGGTGCAGGAGTAAGAGCACAAGCGTGTAATAGGCAGGGGATTTTAATCGATGATTTTGATATTTTAGAGTCGAATAATATTATACATGTAAGAAATGCTCCATCTCCAGCTGCAACGTCCTGTTTATCAATAGGGAAACTAATTTGTGAGAAAATATAAATAATATATTTATGAAAGATGCCATACAAATGGTCGACTTAAAAAGTCAGTATTTAAAGATTAAACCAGAAATTGACAAAGCGTTATTAGATTCCGTTTTAGGGGTTGCATACATCAATGGGCCTCAAGTAGCGAAATTCAAAGATTCATTAAAAGAATTTAATAAGGTTGCATCGGTTGTAACTTGTGCTAACGGGACGGACGCACTTCAAATAGCTATGATGGGACTAGGCTTTCAACCTGGAGATGAGATCATAGTTCCTGCATTTACTTATATTGCTACGGTAGAGGTGATTGCTCTGTTAGGACTAATACCTAAATTTATAGATGTTAAAGAAGATACATTTGAGTTAGATCATACCCAGCTTGAGAATGTAATCTCAAATAAAACCGTTGGAATTATCCCAGTCCATTTATTCGGTCAATGTTCTAATATGGAAGCAATTTTATCAATTGCAAAAAAGCATAATATTGCAGTGATTGAAGATACTGCGCAGGCCATGGGTGCCGAATACTTGTATAACGATGGGAAGCGGGCATTTGCTGGAACAATAGGAGATATAGGCACAACTTCGTTTTTTCCTTCTAAAAATTTGGGGTGCTTTGGTGATGGGGGAGCTTTATTAACACAAAATTTAGAATTAGGGGAGAAGATTCATATAATAGCAAACCATGGCCAAAGGAAAAAATATTACCATGAAGTAATTGGGGTAAATTCAAGGCTTGACACATTGCAAGCTGCAATTTTAGACGTCAAGCTAAAATACCTTAATGACTATAGCGCGGCACGACAGAAGGTTGCTAAGAAATATGACGAGAGAATAGGGGATTTACCTTCGTTAGCAGTCCCAGTAAAGGCGGCATATTCGACACATGTTTATAATCAGTATACATGTCGTGTGAAAAATGGGAAACGAGATGAGCTAAAAAGTTTCTTACAAGAGAAAGGTATTCCAACAATGATTTATTACCCCGTTCCTGTCCATTTGCAGGAAGCATATCAAATATACGGTTATAAGGAGAATGACTTCCCTGTAGCAGAAAGATTGTGTAAAGAAGTAATTTCCTTTCCAATTCATACAGAAATGAAAGAAGATGTTCAAGATTATATCATAGAAAATATCATCAATTTTTTTAATAATGGAAAATAAATATTTTGTTCATCAGACAGCGATTGTGGACGAGGGGGCAAGTATAGGCGCAGATGTTAAAATTTGGCATTTTTCGCATATTATGTCTAATTGTAAAATTGGGGAGAAATGTAATATAGGCCAAAATGTTGTCATTTCCCCTGGTGTTGTATTAGGGAGGAATGTTAAAATACAAAATAATGTATCAATATATGAGGGGGTTACTTGCGACGATGATGTCTTTTTGGGTCCCTCCATGGTTTTTACGAATGTAATAAACCCGAGAAGTGCAATTAATAGGAGAGGCTTATATTCGAAAACGCATGTGGGCAAAGGTGCTTCAATTGGAGCAAATGCAACGATTGTATGCGGTCATGATATAGGTAATTTTGCATTCATTGGTGCTGGTGCAGTTGTAACAAAGAATGTTCCTGCTTACGCTTTGGTAGTTGGTAATCCTGCGAAACAGATGGGATGGGTTAGTGAGTACGGTCACAGATTAAAATTTGACAAAAATGGTTTAGGCATATGTGAGGAAAGTGGCCAACAATATAAACTTGACAATAATATAGTGAGTAGAACTAAATAGTATGACAACGAATAAAAAAATAAAATTTGCCGTAATAGGATGCGGCCATATTGGCAAGCGTCATGCGGAAATGATTGCTCGCAATGAAGAGTCTGAACTTGTAGCACTGATAGATATCCTCGATGAGTCAGTACTCGCGATCGAAAAATACAATGTGCCGTTTTTCAAAACTATAGATGATTTTTTAAATTCAGGAATAGAGGCTGACGTTATAAACATTGCTTCACCTAATGGGTTTCATGTAGAACATTCGTTGAAATCTTTAGAAGCAAAGAAACATATTGTAGTAGAGAAACCAATGGCGTTAACTAGGAATGACGCTGAAAAAGTAATTTTCAAGGCATTACATGTACATAAACATCTATTTGCTGTTATGCAAAATAGATATTCTCCACCGTCAGTTTGGATCAAGGATTTAATAGAAAGAGAAAAGCTCGGTAAAATATTTATGGTGCAACTGAATTGCTATTGGAATAGAGATGAGCGGTATTATAAACCTCAAAGTTGGCATGGTAAGAAAGACCTAGATGGGGGTACATTATTTACTCAGTTTTCACATTTTATCGATATTATGTATTGGCTTTTTGGCGATATAGAGAATATACAAGCAAAATTCAATGATTTTAACCATAAAGATCTAACAGATTTTGAAGATTCTGGTTTTGTAAGTTTTGACTTTGTAAATGGTGGAATGGGTTCATTAAATTACTCAACATCAATATGGAATCAAAATTTAGAAAGTAGCATGACCATTATCGGTGAAAAGGGATCAGTTAAAATCGGTGGGCAGTACATGAATGAGGTGGAATATTGCCACATAAAAGATTATGAAATGCCTGAATTAGCACCCACTAATCCAGGAAATGATTACGGTGCTTACAAAGGTTCTGCAGCTAATCATCATTATATAATTGAAAATGTTGTAGACGTTCTTAAAGGTAGGGCCGCAATAACAACCAACGCTTTAGAAGGCTTGAAGGTAGTTGATATAATTGAAAGAATTTACCAATTAAAATAACCAATAGAAATCTCAAGGGAATCTTTAAATATATTTTATGAAAATTTATTTTAAACTAATCGTTGTTCTTTGTTTCACTTTAACAACGGGCTTGGCTCAAGTAAATAAAAATAAGGTATTAAATCTAGGTGCTCAGGTAAAAAAAACTGTATTGCAAGGAAGTGCTTTTTTAAAAGATAGTAACGGCACTCTTATAGTTTATACGGTTCTTGCAGGTTCACCAGCTAGACTTTTGGGATTTAATACGAATACTGGTGAATTAATAGATAATTTTGACATTCCGGGAATTAAAAATTCTTGGGATCTATGTGTCTCATCTGATGGCATCTTATTTATCGCAGGATCAGATGGACACCTATATTCCTATGGTAGTGGTAGTGGAAGGGTAAGTGATTTGGGACAAGCAATTCAGAATGAATCATTCATTTTTGATATAGTGGCAGGTAAAAATGGAGACATATTTGGTGGAACATATCCTAATGCTAAGATTTTTAAATATAATAGATCTGGAGGATTTATAACTTTGGGTCGGGATCCTGTGGTAAGAGGCGAAAAATATGTGAGAAGTATAGAAATTCTTGGCGATAATTTATTTGCCGGAATTGGTTCCCATGCAAATTTGATAGCAATTAATATAAATTCAGGAGAAAAAACCCCTATCCTGCCGTCTAAGTATAAAAATAGCTCTTTTGTATTCACATTATCGATGATCTCAACTGTTTCAAAAAAAAACCTACTTTTTTCTAGATTAACAAGTGATGAAGGAAATAAAACATTAATTTTTGATCCAATTTCAAAAACTTTTCTTCAAGAAATTCCTGAAATTGATGTGCAATCAATTATTCCAGTTCCATTTAATAATAATATATACTATTCTTCTAAGAATAAATATTATTCTAGGAATCTAGATAATCTTCAAAATAGCGAGACTCTACTGATAAGCTCTATTGGATCAATTTTAGGAAGTTATTGGAACTCCTCAACAAATGAGATAATCTCATTTACTACTCAAGGTGAGATTATATCGTATAATCCAAGGCTAAAGCAAAAACAGGTAAAGAAAATAGCTATCCCGACCTCATCTTCTGCAATTCATTCACTTGCATTGGGCCCAAAAGGTAAATTATGGAGTGGTGGCTATCTAGGTGGCGGCAATGCTGAATTTGACCCATCAACAGGCAATGTTAGACAGTATGCTGGACTAGGCCAGACAGAAAGCATGTCCTATCTTGGGAACAATATTTATATTGGAATCTATCCAAAGTCGAGAATTTACAAATATGATACTTCACAACCTTGGAGTATAAAAAATAGTAACCCTAAACTAATTATGGCTGTTGCTGGGCAAGATAGACCTGTTTCTAGCACAACTGTTGATAAATATTCATTAGTTTATTTTGGCACAGTACCAAGTTATGGTAAAATTGGGGGTGAGCTAATTGAAATTAGTGATAAAACTAATTCGGTAAAAATCTATAAGGATATTGTAAAGGGTCATTCGATTACCAGTTTGGACTGTACTGGAGATTTACTGTTTGGTGGCACATCTGTATATGGGGGCGCTGGCAGTAGATCGAAATCCTCTAGTGCTGCGATTTTTATTTGGGATATACAATCGAAAAAAGTCATTTCTCTTATAAATCCCTTATTAAATGCTACAACAATATCTGCAATTTCTTTTGATAAGGTTGGAAATCTATGGGGCGTGGCTGATAATTTTTTATTTTTATTAGATATCAAATCAAAAAAAGTAATCAAAAAAATCACTCTTTTCCCTAAAAGTGAATTGAAAAATAACTTTAAAGGAGCTGGAATTGTTCAGTATTCTGACAAAACAATTTATGTGTCTTCTAACAATGGTCTTTTCAGTATTGATCGTAGTAGTTTAATGGTAAAGAAACTCCAGAGTAATGCTGAAAATCTTATAAAAGGTCAAGACGGAAACCTTTACTTTATTAATGATAATGCGCTTAAAAAATTTAATCCAAATTAAATCCTTTTTGGCAGAACTCTTCTAATAAAATAAAGATAAATTGGTTCAACACGCAAGATATTTGTAGGATGCGAACGGAAAAATTACAAAAATAAAAATATGAATTCTAAAGAAATTTGGTTTGTTGATCAATATATAGGGCATCCCAAATATGGCAATGTTTATAGAAATTTTTATATCTCAAAAGAGCTTACTAAAAAAGGATACAATGTTAAGATTTTCGCCCCATCTTATTCGCATCTTATGTATTCAACACCAAAGACAAACGGACTTTTAACCCAAGAGATTATTGATGGGATTGAATTTAATTGGATTAAAGTTCGGCACTACAAAAGTGGGAAGAGCATAGGTAGGGTGATTTCTATTTTTGAATTTACATTGAAGCTTTTTATACTTCGCAAATTCGCGGCTCCAGATTTTATTATTACACCCTCTGTGTCATTTCTGCCTTACTGGACTGTAAGTTTCTTAAAAAGATGGAAATGGGCTTCTAGGCCTAAGATAATTTTAGAAATCAGAGATTTATGGCCTCTTAGCTTAATTGTTTTGGGGAAAAACAAACTTACTAACCCTTTTATTAAGTTGTTGTCTATAACAGAAAAGCATGCTTACAAAAATGTTGACTATATTATATCAACATTAAAAATGTGTAGTCAACATATTGATAACGTAATTCAACAGCCTTACAAATTTAAATGGATTGATAATGGAATTAATATTTTAGAAAAGCAAGAGAAATTATCAGTTCCTAACGAAGTAATAGAACTTGTCCCGAAAAATAAGTTTTTAATTGGCTATACTGGTGCCCTCGGTGTTGCCAATGCTATGAATTATTTTATTGATGCGGCTCGCCTTTTGTCTCATAAAACTGAATTTCATTTTATTGTTGTTGGTGATGGTTATGAAAAAGAGAACCTAATGAAATCTGCAGAAGGTTTGAATAATATTACTTTCATTCCAAAGATAAATAAGTTGCTTATACCCAGTTTATTAGAATGTTTTAATCTTTTGTATTTTTCATACTCAAATGTCCCTGAATTATATAAATATGGAGTGTCGGCAAATAAAACTTATGAGTATATGATATCAGGGAAACCAATTTTACTTTCTGCTCCTAAAATGGAATATAATATAATAAGTGAGGCACAGTGTGGAATAGTTATTAATCCTGAAGATGCTAGCGAGATAATAGATGGAATTGATAAGATTTACAGAATGAGTGCTAATGAGCAGGAAAATATGGGAATAAGAGGTAGAGAATATATTATGCAAAATAATACTTTTGACATTTTGGCGAATAGGTTGGTCAGGGTTTTTGACGAATTAAATACGAATATTTAAATTTATGAAAATATTTCTTACTGGTTCTTCTGGTTTTGTTGGCCAGAGTTTATTAAAGCATTTTGGAGATAACAATTTGGTTGAAATTTCCTCAATAAATTTACGAGATAGACTTCCAGAAATTTTAGAAAGCGCCAACTCTCTTATTCACCTTGCTGGAAAGGCTCATGATTTAAAAAATACATCGAAACCCCAAGAGTATTTTGAAGTCAATTACAATAAAACTAAGGAACTGTATGATTTATTTCTTCAATCTGATATAAAGGATTTTATATATTTTAGTAGTGTTAAAGCTGTGGCAGATACAGTGGATGGAGTACTTATTGAAGACGAAGTCCCATCACCATTAACGCCTTATGGCTTATCTAAACAGCAAGCCGAAGGGTATTTATTGAACAAGGATTTGCCCATGGGAAAACGACTTTTCATAATCAGACCATGTATGATCCATGGACCGGGAAATAAGGGTAACTTGAATTTACTATACAAAGTAGTTAAAAAAGGAATACCTTATCCCTTAGCAGGATTCGAAAATCAACGGTCTTTTTTGTCGATTGAAAACCTTAATTACATTATAGAGAGAATATTGAGAGATCAAAGTATTCCCGGAGGTATTTATAATGTTGCTGATGATGAAGCCCTATCTACTAACCAGGTAATTGAAATAATGGCTGAAGCAAATGAAAGCAAAGCCAGACTTTGGAAGATAAATTCTGGAATTATTAGAACAATTGCTTCCATTGGCGACAAACTGCATCTTCCATTGAATTCCGAAAGGGTGAAAAAGCTAACAGAAAGTTATGTTGTATCGAATGAGAAGATAAAACATGCATTAAAAATTGAAAAATTACCAATATCCTCCAAAGAAGGGCTTTTAGCAACGATTAGAAGTTTCCGCTCAATTTAAGATTATGCTTTACACATCTATATTCGTCTTTTTGTTCATTTCAATGATGATCTACTTTAGAGTCGCAGATAAATTTAACATTATAGATAAACCAAATGAAAGAAGTTCACATACAAAAACAACCATACGAGGTGGAGGTATAATTTTTCTCATTTCTATAATCATATCTGGAATATTGGATCAACAATATCTTATTCCCATGATTGGAGCGTCCATTATTGGAATAATAAGTTTTGTGGACGATCGCATTACCCTTTCTAGCAGGATTAGGGTTTTATTTCACCTGGCAGCTGTAACACTGATGTTCTATTTCTTACCAGTGTTTGGAATTCTATCCTGGTGGGCTATAGTTATGCTTTATATCCTTGTAATAGGAATAATTAATGCTTACAATTTTATGGATGGCATTAACGGGATAACCGGATTATACAGTTTAATCATTTTAGGCGGATTGCAATACGTAAACTTAAACGAAATCTCTTTTACCTCTCCGGATGTAATCTGGTTTCCAATGATATCTTGTGCAGTCTTTCTGTATTTCAATTTCAGGAAAAAAGCAAAATGCTTTGCTGGTGATGTTGGAAGCGTAACAATGGCCTTTTGGATAATTATGTTACTGCTGCAATTGATTATAAAAACAAACAACTATGCCTATATTTTGTTTTTAGCGGTATATGGCGTAGATGCTGTATTAACAATTATGCACAGACTAATTTTAAAACAGAATATTTTTGAAGCGCATCGATTACACTTTTATCAGATATTAGCGAATGATCAGAAAATACCCCATTTAATTGTTTCTTCTATATACGGAGTGGTGCAATTATTGATAATTGCGTTAATAGTTTTAGGAGAGATGAATATTTATGTTTTAGGACTACTAATTCTAATTCCTTTGATTTTAGTGTATTTAATATTGAAACCAAAATTAATGCTTAAAGCTGCTTAATAATGGAAAAATCTTATGTAGTATATGGTGCGGGTGGACACGCCAAAGTGATAATAGACTTGGTATTAGAGCATGAAGGAAGAGTTGAATGTGTTTTCGACGATAATGTTGAAGAGGAAAATGCAACGTTCATGGGCATTCCAGTTTTAAAGTATAATCCAGAACTATACAAGGAATCAAAGTTACTAATTGCTATTGGCGATAATAAGGTTCGTAAAAGTATTACCTCCAGATTAAAACATAATTTTGCAACCTTAATACACCCAAAGGCATCTGTTTCTGAATTTGCTTTAATTGGAAAAGGAACGGTTGTTTTGGCAAACGCAGTTATCCAGGCGGAAGTAAGCATTGGAGATCATACGATAGTAAACATTGGTGCATGTATAGATCACGAGGTTAGTATATCAGATTTTGTACATATTGGCCCAATGGTTTATATCGGGGGAGCAGCGTTAATAAAAAATGGAGTAAAAATTGATCCCGGTGTTATTGTGCTTAGAAATACCGAAATAGCTGAAAATAGCCATATAACACCGCTTTCTCTGATTAGTGAATAGTTCTTTTTTGCAAATAACAATATACCTATTTATGGGTATTTAAAATTTGGTTTAATTATTGTTAGTTTGGTTCTGAATAAAAATCACCCAATGAATGTTTACTAAATTAGATATTGTACCTCGCTGGATTATATTCATGATCGATATTTGTTTGAGTATCTTTGCACTCATTCTTGCAGAAGTACTCAAAAACAACTTTTTAATCGACAATATAAATCTATTAGCGCTTTATAAATCGATATTGCTTATTGTTGTCGTAAATACAGTAGTTTTTTTTAATATTAAAACTTTTGCTGGTATTGTTCGCTATACCAGCGCGCAGGATTCATTTAGAATTTTATTTGCGGTAACGTTAAGTTCTCTTACTATTTTCTTCGCCAATGCTATCATCATAGTATTGGGAGGAGACCGAATTTTAAGTAATGTTACCATAGTCACGTACTCTCTTTTTAGTTTTCTGTTCTTAATAACCTACAGAGTAATTGTGAAGTACTTTTTTATGTACATCAAAAATGCTAAGCTGGACAAGATCAGGATAATTATCTATGGTGCCGGTGAAGCGGGAGTTGCTACCAAAAGAACTTTTGATCATGATGCCAAGGTTAATAAAACGATCATAGCATATGTTGATGACGATTTACGCAAAGTGGGCAAAACCATTGATGGAGTCAAAATCCTTGATGCAGCTACACTTGAAACCTTAATCATTAAACATGAAGTGGATGAAGTGATATTTGCTTCCTATACCATCCCTTCGGATAGAAAAGAGCAAATCGTTGATGTCTGTCTGGAGAACGATGTTAAAATCCTTAATATCCCACCACCGGATGTTTGGGCTCGCGGTGATGTAAGTACGGCACAGATTCAGAACCTTAACATTGAGGATTTATTAAATAGAAAGCCTATTCAGATCGATACTGAGGGTATTAAAAATCAATTAAAAGACAAAAGGATTCTAATTACCGGTGCTGCGGGATCAATTGGTAGCGAAATAGTGAGACAGGTATTGAAGTTTGAATCGGGCCTGATTATTCTGTGTGATCATAGCGAGACTGCTTTGCATCACCTGTATCTTGAACTTGAGGAAACCCATCAGGATATTAATTTCCACGCGTTTATAGGAGATGTGAAAGACGAGAAACGCATGAATTTCTTGTTTGACACCTTTAAGCCTCACTACGTATATCATGCAGCGGCATACAAGCATGTGCCTATGATGGAAGATAATCCGGCAGAGGCGATTAAAACGAACGTGTTGGGCACAAAAACAATTGCTGACCTATCTGTAAAGCATGGTGTTCAAAAATTTGTAATGATTTCTACTGATAAAGCAGTTAACCCAACCAATATAATGGGTGCTTCTAAACGTATTGCGGAGATCTATGTACAATCATTAAACAATTCCTTAACTACTAATGATTTTGTATTCTCAAATGGATTGGGGTACATTAATGATTTAAACGTAAAACCGATCACCAGGTTTATTACTACTCGTTTTGGAAATGTTTTAGGATCTAATGGTTCTGTAATCCCAAGGTTTAAACAACAAATAGAAAAAGGTGGACCCGTAACGGTTACCCATCCTGAAATTACCCGCTATTTTATGACCATCCCTGAAGCATGCAGATTAGTACTTGAAGCAGGTTGCATGGGTAAAGGAGGAGAGATCTTCGTTTTTGATATGGGTAAATCAGTTAAAATTGTGGAACTGGCCAAGAAAATGATTCGCCTTGCAGGTTTGGTGCCTAATGAAGATATAAAAATTACCTACTCTGGTTTAAGACCAGGTGAAAAGTTATATGAAGAGCTTTTGAACGATAATGAAAACACCATGCCTACGCATCATGAAAAGATCATGATTGGCAGGGTGCGTGAATATGTATTCAATGAAATAGAAGCCCAGATCTATAAATTAGTGGAACATGCTGTGATCAATGATAACAGAAAAGTGGTTATCCAGATGAAAACAATTGTTCCGGAATTCAAAAGCAAGAACTCTAAGTTTGAAGAGTTTGATGCTGTTTCCTAATAATTCTTATAAATTAATGTTCGGTATTTTATATTTTTACAACACCGGGCATTAAGCCTAGACATAACCCTAGTCCGAAAAAAATGCTCAGTTTTAACTGTGGTCTTTCGGAGACACTTTTCAAAAATGATTGCTTAAAAGCATGCAAACGTTTGATTTTGCCATTAGAGCCCTATTTTTAGAAAAAATCATTATTAAATTTGAGTTTAAAGCCTTAAGTTTGACAAATTTTATTAACGTTTTTTTATTTATTTACCTATTGAAAAAATATGTGTGGAATAGTTGGTTACATAGGCCATAGAGAAGCCTGGCCTTTAGTTATTAAAGGATTAAAGCGGTTAGAATATCGCGGTTACGATAGCGCTGGTATAGCACTAATCAATAATGACGGCTTGAATATATACAAGAAAGCCGGAAAAGTACAGGAACTAGAAAATTTTGCTGAAGGCAAAAACCTTTCTGGAACCATTGGTATTGGACATACCAGATGGGCAACACATGGTGCTCCTTCTGACAGAAATTCGCACCCGCACACTTCGCATAGTGGCGATTTATCCATCATCCATAACGGAATCATTGAAAATTATGCTACCCTTAAAGAAATGCTGATCAGCAAAGGGCATGAGTTTAACAGTGATACGGATACCGAAGTATTGATTCACCTGATTGAAGAAATCTATAAAGAGGAAAACATCGACCTGCTGGAAGCAGTAAGGCTTGCCCTTCATGAAGTGAGCGGAGCTTATGCCATCGTTGTAATGGACGAAGCAAAGCCTGATCAGCTGATTGCAGCAAGAAAAGGTAGTCCTATGGTTATCGGTGTTGGCCAGGGTGAATATTTTATCGCTTCTGATGCGACACCAATTGTAGAATATACTAAAAACGTGATCTACCTGAACGATAACGAAATCGCATTTTTAAAACGCGATGAGTTAATGATCAAAAGGCTAGATAACGTGGTGCAGACTCCTTATATCCAGGAGCTGAACTTGAAATTGGAAATGCTTGAAAAAGGTGGTTACGATCACTTCATGCTTAAAGAGATTTATGAGCAGCCACGTTCAGTTAGAGATTGTTTAAGAGGTCGTATCTATCCTAACGAAGGAAGGGTGCAGCTTGGTGGAATCAGCGAGTTTGCGCATAAACTGAAAAATGTAGATCGCATTATCATTGTGGCCTGCGGTACTTCGTGGCATGCCGGATTAGTTGGCGAATACTTAATTGAAGAGTACTCCAGAATTCCTGTTGAAGTTGAATATGCTTCGGAATTCAGATACAGAAACCCGATCATTACCGAGAAAGATGTAGTAATTGCGATCTCTCAATCGGGAGAAACTGCTGATACCATGGCTGCTATTGAAATGGCCAAAGAAAAAGGGGCAACTATTTTCGGGGTATGTAATGTGGTTGGTGCGTCTATTCCACGTCTTACACATGCTGGTGCGTATACCCATGCCGGTCCTGAAATTGGTGTGGCTTCAACTAAAGCCTTTACTGCCCAGGTTACCGTGTTAACTTTGATCGCTTTCCACCTTGCACAACAGAAAGGAACCTTAACAAGCTCAAAATTAACAGAGTTGTTAACCGAATTGGATAACATCCCTCAGAAAATTGAAAAAGCACTGCAATCAGAAGGCCTGATAAAAGAAATCTCCGCTAAATTTAAAGATTCAAGGAACTGCTTGTTCTTAGGCAGAGGGAGTGGTTTCCCTGTAGCATTGGAAGGTGCATTAAAGCTTAAGGAGATCTCGTACATCCATGCCGAGGGTTATCCTGCTGCAGAAATGAAACACGGTCCTATCGCCTTAATTGACGAGGAGATGCCGGTTGTGGTTATTGCAACCAAAAACTCATCTTACGAAAAAGTAATCAGCAACATTCAGGAAGTTAAAGCCAGAAAAGGAATTGTTTTGGCAATTGTAACAGAAGGTGATACCGAAGTTAGAAAAATGGCAGATTATTGCATTGAGATTCCTGATGCAAGTGAAGCGTTCTTGCCTTTATTGGCTACTATACCATTGCAACTATTGTCTTACCACATTGCAGTAATGAGAGGCTGTAATGTAGATCAACCAAGAAATCTGGCCAAATCGGTTACAGTAGAGTAACATAAATCATTTTAATGATGTTAAAGGGTCCCAATTGGGACCCTTTTTGTTTACATATATTTTTTATGTGGTTTATTTTAAGTTTTTTATGTTAATTTATGGTTGTTTTAATGTTAATTGTGACTTTTATTAATGATTTTTCTTAATTTTTTGTAATAATCTCAGTATATTTGGTCAATCATTCCTCTTTTTATTGCAATTATTGTGCTTTTTGGGATGATTACGTAGTAATTACTTATGATTGCATGTGAAATGAAGATAAACTATGTATTAAGTTTCTGTTATGTTTGGATTTTTTTAATATTCATTCCTTTTTTAGTCTTTATTTTCATTTTTCTTCAAGATTTTGTAATTACTTGCTCAAATAAATTACGCACCTCTTTTTGTCGGAACACTTTTTTAGAATCTACCTATTATAGACTATTGCTACCTACCTATGAGAAAAAGAAAACCCAGTATCCCTTTAAAGAATTTAGCAGGATTGCTAATTACATTGTTTATTACTTCCTGCGTCAGCACCAAGAACGTCCCGTACTTTCAGGACATTTCCCTAGCAGATAAATCTGCAATGGAAAAGACGGCTCCATTTACAGACCCTGTAATTCAGCCCGACGACATACTTGCTGTGTCTATTTTTACAATAGATCCGCTAAGCTCGGCAGTGGTTAATCAAACCACCACCGGACAGGCCTTAGGAGCAAGTTCAGCATCTACCATTGGTCAGCAGCAGGTTAGCGGTTATCTGGTTGATAAGAACGGAGAGATTGAACTGGCGGTTATTGGAAAGATCAAGCTTGTGGGATTGACTACTTTTGAAGCAAGAGATCTTATCAGAAAAAAAGCTGCCGAACTTTATAACAATCCCAGTGTTCAGGTACGCTTCGCAAATTTCAAAATTACCATATTAGGAGAGGTGGTAAGACCTGCAGCTTATACCTTGCCGAATGAGAAGGTTAACATTTTAGATGCGATTGGCCTTGCCGGCGACCTCACCATTTATGGCAAACGAGAGAATGTATTGCTTATCCGTGACAACAACGGTAAGAAAGAATTCGCCCGCTTTAGCCTGAATTCCTCAGAATTATTTAACAGCCCATATTTTTATTTGAAACAGAACGATGTGATTTACGTAGAGCCAAATAAGGCACGTATAGCTGCGAACAACGCATCGAGAACCCAGACTTTTGCAATACTCGGATCAGCGCTCTCCGTTTTAATTATTTTAATTACAAGGCTTTAATCATTTTTTCATTAGTAATCATCCCCTATGAGTACAAGATCAAATCAACTTCCAAAAGATGAAGGCCTGGATATTAGCAAGCTACTGCCCAAGATTATCAGAAAATGGCCATTAATATTGTTATCGGTAATAGTTTGTTTAGGCCTGGCCTATTTATACCTGCGATACACCACCCCTATGTTCCGGATTTCGGCAAGGGTTTTAGTAAACGATGAAAAAAAGGGAGGTAGCGCGCTTGGCGCCGCAGCCGATGCGCTTGGTGATCTTGGTGGCCTGCTTGGCACCAAAAGCACTGTAGATAATGAAGCAGAAATTCTGCAGACCAGGTATCTGATGGAACAGGTGGTAAAGGACATGCACCTTAATATTACCTATATTAAAAAGGGACGTGTTAACGACATAGAAATCTACAAAAGCCCGTTTACAGTTCAATTTGTTGTACCGGAAGATACCATTAAAGCAACAGGTTTTGATCTGGAACTGCTGAAAAATGGCAAAATCTCGCTAAAATCTGGCCTGTTAGATACTGTAGTAGAGTTTAACGGTAAAATCACTTTCCCTAAAGTCGGGACATTTATCATTACCAAAACACCCGGACAGCTTTTTGTTCAAGATGAACGCTATAAGTTCTCTATTGTTTCCATAGATGAGAAGGTAGCCGGATTAATGAACGACCTGAGCGTATCAGTTGGAAATAAGCTGATCACGGTAATTGACCTGACCATTAATCACCCCATTCCTAAAAAAGGTGAGGACATTTTAACCGAGCTCATTCATAAGTACGTTCAGGGAAATATTGATGATAAAAACGAAGTTGCCGACAGTACCATTAAATTTATAAGGAACAGGCTGGCCTTTATCAGCTCGGAACTGGGTGACCTGGAAGGGAACATTCAGGGTTTTAAGCAAAAAAACAACCTTGCCGACATGACCGAGCAATCTAAATTGCTGGTGCAAAATACCAGTTCATTTATGAATGAGTTGTCGAAGGTAGAAACGCAGCTGAGTATCCTATCGAATCTGCAGGAATACTTAAAAGATGAAAGTGGAAACCGCGTACTACCCAGTTCAATTTTGCCGGGAGATATGGTTTTTACGGGATTAATTGATAAGTATAATGCCTTGCTTTTAGACCGCGACAGAAGATTGCTTGGTGTAACGGAAACGAACCCGGTGATTACCAATTTGGATAAACAGATCAAGAACATGCGCACGGATATGCTGGCCAATCTGATCTCTACTAAAAACGGATTGGAGATTACCAAGGCGCAGTTGCAAGGACAGATGAAATCGGTTGAAGGACAAGTTCAGCAGATACCTGCTACCGAAAGAAATTATTTAAACCTGGCCAGACAACAACAGATTAAGCAGGAGCTATACATCTACCTGATGCAAAAGAGTGAGGAAACGGCGATTTCCAAAACCTCTAATATCGCGAATTCGCGGACTATTGATCCGCCAAAATCTGAATTTAAGCCTTTTAGTCCAAAGAAATCTGTAGTGGCATTAGTTGGTTTGTTTATGGGTCTGGCCATCCCAATTGGGATTATCTACCTGCTGGATGTTTTAAATAATAAAATAAATACCAAGGAGGACATTACTGAAGCCACAGAGGTTCCGATTTTAGGAGAAATTAGCCATAGTGATGATTCGGCTAACCTGGCTGTTTCTGACAATTCAAGGTCTGCCATTTCAGAACAGTTCAGGGCATTAAGAACCAATTTGTCCTTTTACCATAACGAAAACGAAAAAACAAAGGTTATTTTGCTTACCTCCAGCATGTCTGGAGAGGGAAAGTCCTTTGTGGCAATTAACCTGGGCAATGTGTTGGCCATTACCGGAAAGCGTGTGTTGCTGATGGAGCTGGATTTAAGAAAACCGGGTATGTCTGGTAAATTAAATACCTCCAATGGTGTTGGTTTTACCAATTACGTTGTCGACAAAAGCCTTACCGCTAAGGATATTGTAAAGCCTCTGGATATCCACGAAGACCTGTTTATTGTAAGTTCTGGCCCTATTCCGCCAAACCCTGCGGAAACGTTGTTAAATCCGCGTACCAAGGAGTTAATAGATGAGCTCAGAACGCAGTTTGACTATATAATTATTGATGCCCCGCCAATAGGTATAATTACCGATGCCCAGTTGCTTGAGCCCCATGCTGATGTTTGCCTGTATTTAGTGCGGCATAAGTTTACGCTTAAAAACCAGCTGCATATTGTAGATGATCTGTTCCGTACCAAAAAAATGAAAAAAATAGGAATAGTAATAAACGATATCGTGCTGTCTGATTCCTATGCTTATGGCTATGGTTACGGCTATGGCAGTTATGGAGAGGAAATAGCGAAAAAAGGTTTCTGGAAACGAATTTTTAAAGGGTAATATGAAAGCCGCTAAAAAAGTTTTTTACAACACCGGTTTCCTTTACGGAAAAGTGGTGATTACCATGTTTATCGCATTGTTTTCGACCCGTTTGATATTGAAATCTCTGGGAACAGAGGACTTTGGTATCTTTAATTTGCTGGCCGGGGTTATTCTGATGCTTTCTTTTTTGAACGGCGCGATGACTGTAACTACCCAGCGCTACCTCTCGTTTTTCCTTGGAAAGGGGGAAGTAGACAAAAACAAAGAGGTATTTAAAACCAGTATCACCCTACACTTAATTATTGGATTGCTGGTTGTTGCCCTGCTGGAAATTGCCGGACTGTTTCTTTTTGATGGCGTGCTGAATATACCGGCCGCCAGGATTGAAACGGCAAAGTATGTTTTTCATTTTATGGTGGTGAGTACATTTTTTACCATAAATGCAGTGCCGTACGATGCCGCAATTAATGCAAACGAAGATCTTTTATTTGATTCGTTAAGTGGTATTCTGGAGGCGGTATTGAAACTGGGTATTGCCTATTACCTGTTGTATACACACTTTGATAAGCTGATCACCTACGGGATTCTGATTGCTGCGGTAACTATCCTGATCAGGATGATCAAGACGATCTGGTGTTCGGTAAAGTATGCAGAATGTAAGTTTAGTTTCGGCTTTTCGGCCAATTACACGCTGCTGAAGGAAATGGCCTCGTATGCAGGATGGAATTTGTTTGGGGCCTTGTGTTATGTGGCCAGCTCTCAGGGGCTGAGCATCATATTGAACAGGTTCTATGGCGCTAAGATCAATGCATCTTATGCGGTTGCCAATCAGGTTAACTCCCAAATGCAGTCCTTTTCGGTCATGATGGTAAGGGCCTTTAATCCGCAGATCGTTAAAAGTGAAGGGGGGGGCGACAGGGAAAGGATGATCAGACTGGCTACTCAATCCAGTAAGTTTTCTGTTTTCTTGCTGCTGTTCATGGTTATTCCCATGCTCATTGAAATGCCCTTTATTTTGAAGTTCTGGTTATCCAATGTACCTCAGTATACTGCTGCCTTTTGTACGATTGTACTGATGACCAGTGTCGTTAGTCAGATGTCGACTGGATTGAAAACAGCAGTTCAGGCTACTGGCAAGATTAAACTATATCAGTCCGTTGTAGGGTCCACCGTTTTACTCACTTTGCCACTTTCGTATTTTCTGCTTAGATCCGGTTATCCGGCCTACTCAGTTTTAATTGGCGGGCTGTGCCTCGAAGCGATTTCGCTGGTGATCAGGCTAAGGATTGTTCACACCTTAACGGGCTTGTCTATAAGTGCTTTTTTCAAGAATATCATTCTAAAGGTTGCGGTGATTACTGCAGTGGGAATAGGGGTGTCATTTTTACCGGGACTTTTTATGCCGGAGGGCTATATTAGGTTGGGTGTGGTACTGGCACTGAGCTTCTGCTCTACCTCGTTATTGATATGGAATTACGGCTTTGTGCAAGCTGAACGTGATATGGTGGCCGGAATTGCAAAAGGCCTTACAAAAAAGTTATCCGGAATTCAGGTGAAATTCGCCGGAAAATAAATAAGATAATAAAATTTAATTATATGTCTTTCATAAAAAAAATCGTCCCGAAAAAAGTTAAAATCATAGCCAAGTTGTCGAAACTTTATGCTTACGATTTTAATCGATTTATTAAGAATTCGAATGTTTATCAAACCTTCGATACTGAAAACAAACTTAAAGGCAAGCTAACCATCTATTACCATGTTTTGGAGAAGGGGCTGACCATGCCCGATACCAGGCTTGGGTTTGGGGAGCCTGTTGTGCTTGAACTGATAGATATGATGAATATGTATTTGGATAAAAAATACAATTTATCTAGTCTGGAGTTCGTTCATTCCATGAATGTACTGGAAGAATATGTTGAATTCCATGACAAAAAAAGCTTTGCGTTAAAGCAGGCCATTACCGATCAGGTAGCCAAATTAAGGCTGAGAATTACCGCATACGAAACACCAAAACAATTTGAATTTGACAGAGACGTTTATTTCGCCCACAGGGAATCGTCGTTCGATAAGTTCTGCCTTTCCAGATACAGCTCCAGAAATTACAGCGATGTGCTGATTCCCGAAGAGGTGTTGATGAAGTGCGTAAGGCTGGCGCTAAAATCGCCTACCTCCTGCAACAGGCAGGTGAACAGGATTTACATGGTCAGATCTGCTGAGATGAAGCAGGAGGTGCTGAAACTGCAATATGGCAACAGGGGATTTGGGCATCTGGCTGATACCCTCTTTGTGATCACAGCTGATATTTCAGTTTTCCAAGGGCCAAATGATAGAAATGAATCTTTTGTGAATTCAGGGATGTTTGCGATGTCGCTATTGTATGCGTTGCACAGATATGACATTGGTGCCTGCCCTTTGAACTGGAGCGTGGAGGTGCACAGGGATTTGAAATTAAGACAGCTGCTGGGCATCCCGAACAATGAAAGAGTGGGTCTGGTGGTTTCCTGCGGATACCTGCCTGAGAAAATTAAAATAGCATCCTCGCCAAGGCTGGATGCAGAAGAAGTGGTTAAAATTTTATAAGGACATGAAAGACCAACAAACAAAGAATATTGGGTTAGTTACCTTCCATAATGTGTACAACTATGGAGGCGTTTTACAGGCTTATGGCTTATGCAGGGCACTGGAAACACATAATATAGAGTGTATCGATTATCAGCAGCAGGATCTTGATCTGAAATACAATCATAAACTGTACGACGGCAGAAGATCACTAAAGCAGAATGCGAAACATTTTGTAAAGCACTTTATTTTAAAAAAAGGGGTTAAAAAAGAAAATAAGATCAAAGCGTTTATTACCGAGTATATCCCCTTGAGCAAGGGTTCTTATAAGAACCTTACTGAGGTGGATGTAAACAGTAAGCAATATGATGTACTGATCAGTGGCAGCGATCAGATCTGGAACCCTCAGTTTACCGGAGGCAAGCTGGATCCTGTGTACTTGCTGGCCTTTGGAAACGACAGGGTAAAAAGATTGTCGTACGCCTCCAGTGCGGGTGCGCATAAGTTCGCCAATGGCGACAGGAAGACTTTAACTGCATCTTTAGGTGCCTATAAGAACATCTCGGTAAGGGAGCAGTTTTTAAAGGATCAGATTTCAACCTTTATGGATAAAGATGTGCAGGTGGTGGTGGATCCGACATTATTGCTGACCGGTGAGCAGTGGAGGACGATTGCCAAACCGCTGTCGCGCGAAATACCAAAGGACTATGTACTGATCTATACCTTTGACAACAATAGTGTTTGCATTAACCTGGCAAAAGACATTGCTAAAAAATTAGGCTGCAAGGTGGTGTTCATCAGCAGTAAAAAACAGAAAGCCGATCTGGTTGATGTGTGCTTAGAGGATGTCGGGCCTAATGAATTCATCTGGTTGTTTGATAATGCCAGGTTTGTGGTAACCAATTCTTTCCACGGAACTACTTTCTCCCTTATTTTCCAAAAGAACTTTTACAGCATTTATAAGAATTCTAACCCTTACAGGGTATTGAACTTATTGGAGGTACTGGGGCTGAAGGATCGGTTGATCAAAAATACGGACGATCTGGCTGATGTGACTGCGCCTATTGACTATACCATTCCATCGAAATTATTAAGTGAACGTAGGGAAGACTCAATTAAATTTTTATTTGACTCCCTGTAATAGATACTAAATGACAGTTACTGAAGAACTTTTACCCGAGCAGCAGATAGAAAGCGAAGAGCAGATAGAAAAGAAGTCGAAACTGATCTCATTCATTCTGATCTTTAATCTTTCTTACTTCTTCTTTTTCAGGCCATTAAATTTAAATGATGACCTGTTAAAGGCATTCTATTATGTGCTGTTAGCCGGGATGATCTTCTATTCGAGAAATTACATATTCGGGTCGTACAGGGACAGGTTCTCTTATGTCATAAGGACGATGTCGTTGTTTACTTTCATCTCCGTATTTTGTGCAACGCTGTTCTGGAAACAGGGTTTCCTGGATACCTTCATTTCGACCATCCCTAATTTTTCGTTCCTGTTTTACTTCTATTTAGCAAAGAGCCAACCCAAAATGAATGAGGTGGAGCGCTTTATATGGGTGTTTGTGGCCATTTACCTGGTCTGCTTTTATGTGGGGCTGGCGGTTTCCCCGTTCAGGCTGTTTAAAGGCTACGGTGAGTTGGATAAGGAGATTGATACGAGTCGCGGGATTTCGAGAATAAGGCTCACCTTGATTGGGGCAGGTCCGCTTTACCTTGCCTATTTTCTGTCCATTTCGAAAATAAAGTATGCTTTTAATAAGAAATGGGTGGTGGTATGTGTGGTATTGTTTGTGACCATTGTGCTCCACCTGGGCAGACAGGCGATTATTTTCAGCTTCATTTTAGGCTTGCTGTATTTTCTGGATAACCTGAGTTTGATGAAAAGGCTTTTGGTTGTTTTTGGCTTTGTTGCAGCCTTTTGGGTGCTTTTGATCGTGAGTCCGGTGATCTCTGCATTAATTGAAAAAAGTGAGACGGAGTATTCCGGTCAGAAGGAAGGAGATGAGAACCCGAGGGTGGGAGCTTACCGGTTTTATTTTACAGAGGTCTCTCCGAATGTGATCACCGATTTGCTTGGCAATGGCAGGTACTCGCTTGGCAAATCAAAATACGGAGATTTTATAGATAAGTATGGGCGCTCTCAGGGCTATGTGGCTGCTGATGTGGGCTACGCCTCTATATTTTTATATTTTGGTTTTGTAGGGCTGTTCCTGTTTTTCAAACTCCTGATCTCTACTTTGAGAACCCGGGTGCCGAATGAATTTGCCTACGCAAAATATTACATTTTTTTCCTGTTCCTGGGCAATATTGCAGGGAGCACATTATTAGGAACTGTCCCCGTTTTATGCGTCGCTTTATATGTGATCAATATTTCCAGAGAGCTGGTTTATAAGTAATAAGTTTTAAACAATAAAATTAACGTATATGTGTAAAGTTAAAGTTGTCCACGTTGTTCATGATTTCCTTTTTGGCGGAATTGAAGCCTTTCTCTTTTATTTAACCCAGGCGCAGGCAAAGAATCCGGAGCTTGATGTGAGTATACTTTGCTGTCAGGATAAAGATGCGGTTGCCAATAAACGGATCGTTAATACGGGAATCCCGATCTTTTATGTGAAGTTAAATCCTTTTGACTATAACATAAGGACGTATAAAAAGATCCTGAAGATCACCAATACACACGACATTGTTCACCTGCATATCTTTAAGCCGCTAATGGCTGAGGCGCTGCGCTTTTCTAAGGCGAAGATCATCTATACCAATCATAGTGCGGGAGTAGACGGCCGGCCGGATACCATTTCTTTTAAAGCGAAAACCAGATTGCTGGTGCGCTTTCTGAATTCTATTTGCGATTCGGTGACCAATAATTCACTCTACACAAAAGATTTCTGGATTAAGATGGGGGTTAAAAATCCATCTAATTCGGTGATCTATAACGGGGTTCTGTTTAAGGATAGCTGGAATGAAAAACGGGCACTGGAGGAGTTTCCATCCTTGAATGAAAAGTTCATTATAGGCACCACCTCCAGGTTTATCAGCTGGAAGCGGGTGGAGTATTTGATTGAGGCTTTTTTTGAGATGCAAAAGAATAACGATGATGTGATGTTATTGCTGGTTGGTGATGGAGAGACCAGAGAAAAGCTGACGGCTTATGTAGAAGAGTTGGGGATAACCAAAAAAGTAATATTTGCAGGATTTCAAACCGATGTGATCGATTACCAGGCGGTAATGAATTTATGTGTGTTTGCATCGAGCTCTGAACCTTTTGGTTTGGTTGCAGTTGAATGTTTGCATCTGGGCAAACCAACAATTGTATTTAAAGATGGTGGTGGCATAACAGAGATCATTGAAGGCATAGAAAAGGATTTTATTGTTGATGATATCCCGCAGCTGACCAGCTTATTGCAAGCAAAATATACGGAGTTTGCGGAAGGTGAGGTTGATGATTCGGCCCAAAAACGGATTGAATATGCGGAAAAGTTTAATGTTGTGGAGATCGAAAAGGAGTTTTATGATTTATACAAACAAACGGTAAATTTTTAGTTATGAAGAGCTTTATATATCCTTCGAGAATAAAGGATTCTAACCTGGGTGATGTTTTGATCAATGCCTTGCTGATACGCGAAATATCAAAATTCGGAAAGGTTTTTATAGATGGTAAAGTGCCCTCATTGTATGACCTGGTGACCTTAAATAATCCCTTTGCTAAAAACATCGTTATTGTTGAGGGGATTAAGGCTTTTGAGGGTAAACCGGTACTGAGGTGGCTGAATTTAGCTTCGGTTATTGGTAAGGTTGACTTCGTTTTTGACCCTCCGGGCGCCTATTTTGAAGGTAAGGATGCGGCTAAGGCAAAGTTTAAGTTTTATAAGTATTTTTTGAGAGCGGTAGTATTGAAGACCGCCAAAATAGGCGTGCTCAGGTGGGGCGTGAGTTTGGGCCCATACTCTGATGGCGGCTATGCTGATCAAAGGAAACTCTCGAACGTTTATACCGATATAGCGGTTAGGGATTCTAATAATTATGACCATTTGAAAGAGAAGGGTTTTAACAATCTTTCTTTGATTGATGACCTGGCGTTTTTATATGATATCGGTGATTTTCAAGCTGTAATTGACCGCGTTGAGCTGGATTATAAGGGCGACAATTATGTGGTGGTTTCTATAAGGGGTGATATTGAGGGTAAGGAGCTGAACAAGGCTTATTTGGATCAGATTGCAGTGAACCTGATGCGGATGTTTGCAGATACGATTGTAAAAAATGAAGAGATTGTTCTGGCCTATCAGGTGGTAGAAGACCTGGAGTCTTTACAGTACCTGAAAGACATTTTAGAACGGAACAATTACAAGTGTAAGCTGCTGGATAAGCAATTGAGCTTTGCACAGGCTATTGGCCTTTATGCGGGTGCAAGATTTCTATATACAAACCGCTTGCACGTAGCTTTATTGTCTATTTTAAACAATACGGTGCCTATTATTCTGACGGATCTGAAATTGCACCATAAGCTGGTGAATGTGTTTAAGGACCTTGATCTTGAAGCACTGTTGATTGATACCAAACCGGATACCGAGATTAAGTTTAGCATAGATGCTGAGCATTCTTATCTGGAAAAATTCAGTCATTTTAAAAAACAAAAGGCCAAGACAATTACCGATCATTTTGGCCGGCTTTTCCTGAACTAAAGCTGCGCAACAGTTTACGTTAATAGGATACATTTTGAAATATTAATTATGAAAAGTATGAGGTTATTGGTTTTTTTTCTTCTCTGTTCATTCAATATTTTCGCTCAAAATAATGATAAGATTTTTTATGTTGCCCCTGGTGGAAACGATCAGTCGGCCGGAAGCATAGATCAGCCTTTGCGCAGCTTAAATGGCGCATTGCAAAAGGCTGCCTCCGTAAAAGGTGGATCCGTTTCCATCCTGATCAGGGGTGGCACTTATTTTACGGATAAAACAATAAACATTGGCAGTAACGACAATGTGAAGCAGCTTACCATTGCCAATTATAAAGGCGAAAAGGTGCTGCTTAGCGGAGGAGTTAAAATTGATAGATCTGCTGTGAAGAAAACTGCTGCAAGCATTTATCAGATTGACCTGAAGAAAGCAGGCATCGCCGACTATGGTGAGTTGCAGCAGCATGGCCATAGAAATGCCGTTACCGCTCCGCTGGAGCTGTTTTATAAAGGTCAGGCTATGGAGCTGGCCAGGTGGCCAAACAAGGGCTTTTTGTCTATTGGAAAGGTTAGTAATCCGGGAATAAAGGATAAGCGTGTGACGGGTGCTCAGGCAGGGGCGGTGTTTGCGTACAGCGGAGACCGGCCCGCAAAATGGAAGAAATCGGACCAGGTATGGGTGAGTGGTTTTCTGGCCAATGGGTTTGCAAACGATAATGTGCCGGTTAAATCTATCGATGGAAATGAAATAACTTTAGATGCTACTACGAGTTATGGCGTAAAAAGTACGGATGAGGCATCGCCTTTCAGGAGGTTTTTCTTTTACAATATCCCGGAAGAACTGGACAGTTCAGGCGAGTATTATTTAGACAGAACAACCGGGATTCTATCTTTTTACCATTCGGGTGATCTGGCAGATGAGCTCTTTGTTTCTGTGTGCAGTACGCCTATCATTTCCTTAATCAATTCAAATAATGTAACCTTAAGCGGATTGGAAATTGGTTATGGCAGGGATATGGGTATTTATGCGCAGGGCACCAAAAACATTAACATCAAGAACTGTACGATAATGAACCTGGGTACGGTGGGTATCGGGATTGGAAAGAACACTGCTGATAAATCTTTGTATAAGAGTTATGAAGAGCTGATCTCTTTTGATAAGACCTCGGCTTTTGCCATAAAATCGTGCAAAATCTACAATACCGGAACCGGAGGTGCTTTCATGACAGGAGGTGATAGACAAAATCTATTGCCGGCAGGGAACATAATAGATAATACTGAGATTTACAATTATGCAAGAAGGAATTGGGTGAGTTCTCCGGCTATATTTTTGGGTGGGGTAGGCAATACCATAAAGAACTGCTTTATTCATGATAGCCAGGGACAGGCAATTATGTACTGGGGAAATAATCATGACATCTCGTACAATAAAATTCAAGATGTGGTGCAGGAAATAAATGACCAGGGCGCGGTGTATACGGGACGCGACCGCTCATCAACAGGGACGCGGATCCATAACAACCTTTTTGAGAATTTGGTGAGCCCCAGAGGCTATATGGTTGCCGCGGTATACATAGACGATGGAAGTGGAGGCATTAAGGTGGACAGTAATGTTTTTAAAAACTGTGGATCTGTACAGGGTAAGCAGAAGTTTGGTGCAGTTCATATAAATGGCGGCGGGGACAATACATTTGCCGACAATAACTTTGTGAACTGCGGGCTGGCGGTTTCCATGACTTCCTGGACTGATGAGAAATGGAAGGCGCTGATGGGTACAAAAGAGATGAGCAAGAAGCTGAAGAGTGATGTGAATTCAAATTCGGCACTTTTTCTAAAGCGGTATCCCTATTTAAAGAAGCTGGCTTCAAATGATTACAGGCCGGGACCAAATAAATTCAAAAATAGTTTATGTATAAATGTTGGCCGGTTTTCGTCGAATAAATCGGTATTAGACAGCAATACGATTTCCCTTGGTAAGGATCCCCGAGGGGCTGCTTTAAAAGGATTAAAACAAATTAATGTTTCGAACATCGGACTGAGAAAATAAAAATTCTTATCCGCAAAAAAAATAATCAAACCCTATCTAAAAAAATGAATATAGCTCCAATTTTATTATTTACCTATAAGCGGCTGGATACCCTGAAAACTACGGTTGAAGCGCTTGCAAAAAACGAACTCGCAGCGGATAGCGAGCTCTTTATTTTCTCTGATGCTGCCAAAGTTGAAAAGGATGAAGTGATTGTAAAGCAGGTTAGAGATTTTATAAAAACCATAACCGGATTTAAAGCGATTACAGTAGTGGAGGCAGAGAAAAACAAAGGCCTGGCGAAGTCGATCATTGACGGCGTTACTTCTGTTTTTCAGAAATTTGATACGGTTATTGTGCTGGAAGATGACCTGAGTACCACCAGTAATTTTCTTACCTTCATGAACACCTGCCTGGAGAAATACAAGTCGGATCCGGCGGCATTTTCTATTTCGGGTTATGCTTTTAACCTGGGGCAGTCTAAGGATGATCATGATGATGCTTATTTCTTAAAGCGTGGTTGGTCCTGGGGCTGGGCTACCTGGAAAGATCGCTGGTCGGATGTGGATTGGGCGGTTAAAGACTATGCGCTTTTCAAAAAGGATTCCAGAGCACAAAGAGAATTTGCTGTTGGCGGTTCGGATTTGAACAAGATGCTGGCCGAGCAAATGGAAGGTCGCCTCGATTCCTGGGCGATACGTTGGTTCTACCATCAGTTCAGAAAGGGCGGGTTGACGATTTATCCGGTTTTCTCGAAGGTATTTAACAATGGTTTTGACCAGTTCGCTACGCATACCAATGGTTCCGGGAGAAGGTATTTGCCTGCATTGGATACCGAAGAACGGATGAGCTTTTCCTTGCCGCATAAAGTTCAGGTAAATCAATTTTATCAAAATAAGTTTATCCTTAAAATGGGATTGGTATCGAGAATCATCTCGAAAATTGAAACAATTTTTCAAAGGGTGTTCAAATGAGTGTAGTAGGCTTAATAAAGGATTTGAGGGATTTGTATCTGGCCAAAATAAAATGGGCCAGGTACGATATTGCAGAGGGTTTCCATGCGGGTGTAAGGGTAAGGTTGTGGGCGAAAAATCAGATTAAGATCGGTAAGCATTTTTACATCGGGAGAGATTCGTTAATAGAGACGGATTGTGTGATTGGCGATTATGTAATCTTTGGAAACAGGGTGGGTATTGTTGGGCGGTATGACCATCATTTTCAGCAGGTAGGTACGCCGATAAGGATTGCCTCGTCTATTCGTGAAGAAAGCTACGATTGGAAGGGCAAGGGCCTGGTGACCAGGATTGGCAATGATGTTTGGGTGGGCTACGGTGCAACGATAATGCAGGGGGTGGTGATCAATGACGGAGCAATTATAGCCGCGGGATCTGTAGTGACCAAGGATGTGGAGCCGTATAGTATTTATGGCGGGAACCCGGCCAGGAAAATTAAGGACAGGTTTGACTCGGAAGAGGAATTGAGTAATCATTTGAGGGAATTGAATAGCATGATTAGCTAGAGGTTCTTTATTCGTGAAGTTCATTTCACATATTGGGCCTGTCAGTTCTAGTGGGTATTTACCCAAAAAGATGTTTGGGACCCTGTTGTAGAAAACGCGTCTCAAAGTGAATTTAAAAATTGACATTTTCCGGCAGCCGGCGCTGGATATACTTCCGGATTGATCGTATAAAAAGATTTATAGATAGTTACCGATATCACATGGGCAAGGATAAAAGCATGCATAATATTTCGTAGCTCCTCATCTCAGCGTTTTTGGATATGTGGGTAGGGTTATAGCTAACTGCCGGCGGTGTTATCCTGAGAAATTTGGGTATGTTATCGAATTGCGATTAGAAATTTAACATTTTTCTGGTTTTATGCTGAGTTAGCATTGAATTTTTGCAGGGTATCCATTTGCTTTATTCTTTAATAATGCTGACTGTAACTTTCGATCTTCTTCGAAAGTCAGTATTGAGGTACGTAAAGGGTGTCAATTAAAATTCTGATTTTGTACTTATGCTTAAAAATTTGTAATTTTAACATTATTGTAATTAAAAATTTAACAAACGCTCCCATTTAAGTCAAATTGACCTTAGATTTTTGCATCCTAAATCTTCAAACTATGGATAAGCACACTCCTTTACATTTGCAGGAAATTATATTTTCTTCAAGTAATCCTTCGATTAGCAGAAGTATTTCCCATCTGGAAAGATCAGGGCAGCTTAAGAAGATTGCTCCCAGGATTTATACGTCTAATTTAAATGAATCTCCTGAAACCATCATTCGGAGAAACCTCTTTAAAATCATTGGTCATTTGTTTCCAGGGATTATGTTGAGTCATCGTACAGCTTTGGAGTATAAACCCACAAGTACGGGTGATATGTTCTTTACTTATCCTTCACAGCGGATAGTTAAACTTCCTGGAATTACTTTAAATCTTATGAAAGGTCCGGGGACAATGGAAAGGGATACTTTAAATGAAAACTTGCGTGCATCCAGTCAGGAACGGGCATTCTTAGAGAATCTTCAGGAATCACGTAAGCCCGGCCCCAAATCTAAAACATTAACCATACCTGAATTAGAAGAACGATTGGATAATATTGCAAGGAGCCGTGGTGAACAAGGGCTTAACGAATTCCGTGATCAGGCACGTCATATCAGCGAAGAATTGGGGATGCAAAAAGAATTCGAGAAGCTTAATAAATTAGTCGGTGCTATTCTGACCACGAAACCATCCAGTATTTTAAGATCTCCTCTAGCTATTGCAAGAGCGTTTGGTCATCCTTATGATCCTGTAAGGATCGCACTGTTTGAAAAGCTTTTTGTAGAGCTGCAACAACGGGAGTTTGTTAATCTACCCGAAAGAAATACAACTCAGCTGGCCTTTCGTAATTTTGCTTTTTTTGAAGCATACTTTTCTAATTTTATAGAGGGTACTAGATTCGAAATCGAAGAAGCGAAGCAAATCATAGAAACTAGCAGGCCTCTACCCTCCAGAGACGAAGATTCACATGACATTCTGGGGACTTACCATTTGGTTAATAACACCAAAGAAATGTCAATTACTCCTGATTCTCCCGACAGACTTCTGGAAATTCTCCAGTATCGGCATAAAATTTTACTTAGCGCAAGACCCTCGAAAAACCCCGGGTTATTTAAGACCAGAAACAATCAGGCTGGCGATACATCATTTGTAGACCATGGGTTAGTAACCGGGACATTGACGCAAGCCTTTGATTTTTATAAGGGGCTGAAGAATCCTTTTGCAAAAGCAGTTTATATGATGTTTATGATTAGTGAGGTGCATCCCTTTGATGATGGAAATGGAAGGATTGCACGAGTGATGATGAATGCTGAATTGGTTTCAGCAAGACAGACTAAGATTATCATTCCGACAGTATTTCGAGAAGATTACCTTGGAGGATTACGCGGGCTTACCCGAAGACAAGAGCCAGATACCTATATCAGGATGCTGCAAAGAGCACAGCTTTTTAGTTCTGTGTTGGTTGGGGAGGATATGGCTAAAATGCAGGAGATACTGGAATATAGCAATGCATTTAAAGAGGGTGAAGATTATATTCTCCAATTTGTTGACCCAAGTGCTTAGGCCAAAGAATGGGTTTCGACCGAATAGTATGGTGGTAGACTAAAGAAATGGATTGTCGAAAATTGCTAAAACAGATTTGCCAGGAGATTTTTAAAAAATGCGCTAATCGTGTAACAACAGGAGGTTTAGGTGTATGGATGCAAAAATCACGGTGTTGACATTAGGGAAAACCATGACCAGAGGGATCAAAAAAAGAGGACGCCCGATGTGGTGCGTCCTCTCAGCTTAGGGAGGTTAGGTATTAATAGGGACTTAATTCCAATTCATTTCCTTTACTTCATTATATACTTTTTTGATTCCTTCTTCGAGGGATACTTTTGCTTTCCAGCCTTGTGCATTTAATTTGCTTACATCCATTAATTTTCTGGGTGTGCCATCTGGTTTAGAAAGGTCTTTGATGACTTCACCCTGGTAGCCCACAACTTTTACCACAAGGTCGGCTAAGTCTTTAATGGAGATGTCTTCGCCTACGCCAATGTTAACCAGGCCTGGTTCGTTGTAAGTTTCCATCAGGTGGATGCAGGCATCCGCAAGATCATCTACATATAGAAACTCTCTTTTTGGTGTTCCTGTGCCCCAGATGGTCACTGAAGGCTCTGCATTGTTTTTTGCAGCAATTACCTTTCTGATCAATGCGGGTAAAACATGTGAGTTGTTCAGGTCGTAATTGTCATTAGGGCCGTACAGATTGGTAGGCATAACAGAGATGTAATTACAGCCATATTGTGACCGGTAAGCATCACACATTTTAATGCCGGCGATCTTTGCGATGGCATACGGCTCATTGGTTTGCTCCAGCTCGCCTGTGAGCAGATATTCCTCTTTTAAGGGTTGTGGTGCCATTCTGGGGTAGATGCAGGACGAACCCAGGAACATCAGTTTGGTCACGTCATTCAGGTACGAGGCATGGATCACGTTGTTCTGGATCATTAAATTCTCGTATAGAAATTCGCCCCTGAAGACATTGTTTGCCATAATACCGCCCACTTTAGCTGCGGCCAGGAATACATATTCCGGCTTTTCGGTTGCGAAAAAGTCGTTTACTTCCTGTTGATTCCTTAAATCTAATTCTTTTGAACTGCGTGTGATAATTTGGGTATAGCCTTGTTGCTGCAATTTTCTTGCTATTGCAGATCCGACCATACCGTTGTGACCGGCTATATAGATTTTTGAAGTATGTTTCATGACTTGGTTTTCAGTTTTTCTTTGGCAAGCAAGTATAAAAACTTACTGTTTGTTGTTAAATACCTCTTAAATAGTCTTTTTGGTTCCTGTATTAAGCGGTAAACCCATTCCAGACTATTGTCCTGCATCCATTTTGGTGCCCGCTTCTGTGCGCCTGTAAATACAGGTAGTGCACCTCCGATGCCAATCATTAATGCGGGCACTTTGCCTTTCATTTCAGCCATCCACATTTCTTGTTTAGGGCAGCCCAGGGCAACAAAGATCAGGTGAGCGCCGGAATCTTTAATCCGTTGCTCATCCTCCAGCTTTTCTGCTTCAGTAAGCTTGCGAAAGGGTGGGGAATACAGGCCTGCTACCCTTAAAGTTGGATAAGCCTCGCGGATATACGTTTCTGCGGTGTTCAGTGTTTTCTGATCGCCACCGTAGAAATAAACGGACAGGTCGCTTTTCTCACACTCGGCAAGGAGTGCAGGCAGCAGACTCATTCCGTCTACGCGATCCTGTTTAAGGTTGTATTCATATTTGAAGCCTTGCGCCAAAGGCATACCATCTGGAGTTACGATATCGGCCTGATTTACCACATCTGCATATTTAGGGGTGTTGTGTGCCTCAATGAGCATATGCACATTGGCAACACAAACGTAAGATGAAACCCTTTCTATGGCGTATTTAAGAATAGCGCCTATAAATTCGTTGTACGATCCACTTGATACATCAATGGAAAGAAGTCGTTTTTTTACTAACATAATGATGCATTTTATTCAAATTGATTTTTAACTGCATATCCTGATTCTTTTAGCATTCTTTCCTTTTGGAAATGCTGTAAATCTGAGTTCATCATATCGTTGACCAATCCTGCCAGGTCATATTTTGGCTCCCATTTTAATTTTTCTTTACATTTTGAAGGGTCACCGATCAATAGGTCCACTTCTGTAGGGCGGAAGTAACGCTTGTCTACTGCTACAACTTCTTTCCCGATTTCGACCAGGTAGTCCGGATTGCTGCAGGAAACAACTGTTCCTACTTCGTCTACACCTTCGCCGGTAAACTCAAGGGTGATGCCTACTTCATCAAAGGCCATTTTGATAAAATCACGTACGGTAGTGGTAATTCCTGTTGCGATCACGAAATCCTCAGGGGTGTCATGCTGCAGGATCAGCCACATGGCTTCAACATAATCTTTGGCATGTCCCCAGTCTCTTCGTGCATCGAGATTTCCCAGGTATAATTTATCCTGCAATCCCAGTGCGATTTTAGCCGTTCCGCGAGTGATTTTTCTGGTTACAAATGTTTCTCCGCGTAATGGACTTTCATGGTTGAAAAGTATGCCGTTGCAGGCAAACATACCGTAAGCTTCGCGATAGTTGACCGTGATCCAGTAAGCGTACATTTTTGCAACCGCATAAGGTGAGCGCGGATAGAAAGGAGTAGTTTCTGACTGTGGCACTGCCTGTACCAGACCATATAGTTCAGAGGTTGAGGCCTGGTATACTTTTGTTTTCTTTACCAGCCCCAGAATTCTGATGGCTTCCAGGATTCTGAGTGTTCCTATGCCATCGGCGTTGGCGGTGTATTCAGGAGTTTCGAAACTTACCTGAACATGGCTCATTGCTCCTAAATTATAAATCTCATCAGGCTGTACTTGCTGAATGATCCTTATTAAGTTAGTTGAGTCGCTTAAATCTCCGTAATGTAATACGAAGCGAATGTCGCTTTCGTGTGGATCCTGATAGAGGTGATCAATACGGTCGGTGTTGAATAGCGAGCTGCGACGTTTAACGCCATGCACTTCGTAACCTTTTTTTAACAGCAAATCTGCCAGATATGCTCCGTCTTGTCCTGTAATACCTGTGATAAGTGCTTTCTTCATAAATAGGGATGATTTAATTGGGAATGATTTACTTGTTTTTTAAAATTTGAGGCAAAAACAACAATTTGGTGGTGTTGTTTGTGTATGCTTGCCTTATTTGTTTGTAAAAATAAGGTTATATGATGAGAATTGGTAATTATTTATGATAAAATAGTAAATTTTTTTATCTTTTTTAGTTTATATGTGCTTAAAGCTTGAGTTTTTGCCTTCTATTGTTACTATAATGATATATTATTATGAATAATTGGTTATTTTAATATTATTTTTTTGTTAAAAATGGGAAGTCTTGTTCTTTTTGTAGCTTAAATTATATATTTGTAAGGCATTTGGTTGTTTTGTGCAAAAAAAATGACGATCAATGTTATCTTTTTGTTAAGTTTTATTAAAAATCATCTGAATCCTTATTGTTTTACTTAAATAATGTTAACTTATCATGCAAATTACAAACATATGTTGTATCGGAGCCGGTTATGTAGGTGGCCCTACAATGGCGATTATTGCTAAGCAGTGTCCTGAAATAAAAGTAACCGTGGTGGACCTGAATGAGGCCCGGATTGCTGCCTGGAACGACCAGGATATGGACAATATGCCGGTGTATGAGCCGGGGCTTAGCGATGTGGTTGCTCAGGCCAGGGGTAGGAATCTCTTTTTCTCTACTGATGTGGATAAAGCCATAGACGAAGCGCAAATGATTTTCATTTCAGTGAATACGCCAACCAAAACTTATGGTTCGGGCAAGGGGATGGGCGCGGATTTGAAATGGATTGAATTGTGTGCAAGGCAGATTGCAAGAGTTTCGAAGTCAAATAAAATTATTGTGGAGAAATCGACCCTGCCGGTAAGGACCGCAGAGGCGATAAAGGATATTTTGCAATATGCAGGCAATGATATCGAATTCCAGGTATTGTCTAATCCTGAGTTTCTTGCTGAAGGTACTGCGGTGGAAGATCTGCTGAATCCTGATCGGGTGCTGATTGGTGGGGATTCTTCGCCGGAAGGCAAGCGTGCTATTGAGTCGCTGGTTGAAATTTATAACAACTGGATTCCCAGAGAGCGTATTTTAACAACTAATGTATGGTCATCTGAGCTTTCTAAATTGGTTGCGAATGCATTTTTGGCGCAGCGGATCTCTTCGATCAATGCGATATCTGAGTTGTGCGAGAAAACTGAAGCGGATGTAAATGAAGTTGCCAGAGCGATAGGGATGGATAGTCGTATCGGTCCTAAGTTCCTGAAAGCGTCTGTAGGTTTTGGTGGTTCGTGTTTTCAAAAAGACATTTTAAACCTGGTATACATATCGAGGTCATTCGGGCTGACTGAGGTGGCCGATTACTGGGAGCAGGTGATCATTATGAATGACCATCAGAAAAAAAGATTTGCGTTAAATATTGTTCGTAAACTTTACAATACGGTTTCGGGTAAAAAGATTGCGTTTTTGGGCTGGGCTTTTAAAAAGGACACCAATGATACCCGTGAATCTGCAGCGATCTATGTGGCGGATTATTTGTTGAATGAGCAGGCTGAACTCCGGGTGTATGATCCGAAGGTGGTTGAAAGGCAGGTTTATGCGGATCTGGATTATTTGGGTTCCAGAACTGCAGAGCAGAACAGGGCGAGTATAGGTGTTGGGGCTGATCCTTATGAGGTGTGCAAAGGTGCGCATGCGATAGCTGTGCTTACGGAGTGGGACGAGTTTAAGGATTACGATTGGGAAAGGATTTATGACGGCATGTTGAAGCCGGCAAAAATTTTTGACGGACGAAATTTGCTGGATGCAGACAAATTAAGGTCGATTGGCTTTATTGTTCAGTCTATAGGAACCAAATCTTTAAAGAAGCAGCTGGTTGCTGTTTAAAATCTATATATTCGTTAATTAACATCCCTAAGTTTATTATGTTTAAGTCGAAACCTTCTTTGGTAATTCTGGCTGCCGGTATGGCGAGCCGTTATGGTGGTAACAAGCAAATCGAATCATTTGGCCCTTCGGGCGAAACAATTATGGAGTATTCCATATACGATGCCATTAAGGCGGGGTATGGAAAGGTAATTTTTATTATCCGGGAAGAGTTTTCGGATTCCTTTAAGGCGGCAATTGAGCCCAAGTTAAAAGGTAAAATTGAGCTTGAATATGTTTATCAGAGTTTAGATAAATATAGTGGCGGGCGCGCAATTCCCCAAGCGCGTGTGAAGCCTTTTGGTACGCAGCATGCCTTGTTGTGCTGTAAGGATGTTTTGGATGCTCCTTTCTCGGTCATCAATGCAGATGACTTTTACGGGTTTGATGCCTTTAAGCAATCGTTCGATTTTTTGAGTAATGGTATTGAGGATGGCAAGTATGCTTGTGTTGGATATGAGTTGAAAAATACGTTAAGTGATAACGGATCGGTGACCAGGGGAGAGATCAATGTGAATGCCGATGGTAATATTATTGGCATTACAGAACGGAAAGAAATCTACAAAAAAGACGGAAAAGCATTTACTAAAATTGCAGGGGCTGATCTTGAGCTTGCTTTAGATACTAAGGTTAGCATGAATTTCTTCTGTTTTACGCCGGCCTTTGTGAATTGGAGCGAACTGGAGTATTATAAATTCCTGGATGCGAATCTGGATGACCTGAAAGCAGAATTCCTGATTCCTGAGGTAACCGATACGCTGATTAACTCGGGGAAAGGTGCAGTGAAAGTGATTCCTACCGAGGCCAGGTGGTTTGGTGTTACGTTCAAAGAAGATGCGCCCATTGTGAAGGCGCAACTTCAAAAACTTAGTGATCAGGGGGTTTACCCTGCAAATTTATGGGAGCGGGAAGTGCTCTCGGTAGTTGACCAGGGGGCCTAAAAGCCTTTAATCAACCGAAGCGACGCTCCGAAGGAATTATTTAAAAGCTTGCCCTGGTCCAGCGCTGTAGCAAAACCAATCCTGTAATTATTTTTCAACGCCTTTAGTCCTTCAAGGTAGACTGAAAATTGCTGAACCGGGATGAATATGTTGTTGGAACTGGGGCTGCTGTTGTTTCCTGTTGTATTTCCGTAAATACTTGTTCCGAAGGTTCCGTAGTTCCAGGAATGAGTGATTTTAGTTGCAAACGTCCAGGTATCAATTTCACCTTCAAAACCCAGGTGTACCGCTACGACCCTGTTGTTGATGAAATAGTCTGCCTTTTTTGATGCCTGGCCTTCTTTTGCGTCGCTTGCGGGCGTGATCAGGGGATTTCCGATCCCTGGTCCAAAGTAAGACCAGCCATTTCGGTAAAAGGCATTGTTGTAGTAGTCTTCGTCGCCGGACTTGGTTTTTTTAGACCATGGATAGCCTGCCTGATCTTTGGAGTAAAAGAATTCAAATAGCACTTTTTTCCATTTGAATCCGCTGATTTTGGTGTTTTTATCGTTGTTTTCGATGCTGACGCCATTTAGGCCATCGGCAATGTTGGCAAGCTTTGCCAATGCCCCAACATCATAGAAGTTCTGGCGGTAGATCATGATCTTGAATTTCTCGAAGTTGTATTCCGCACCCAGGTCCAGTGATCCGATCTGGTTGCCGATCTTGGAGCGCCCAACGCCTTTGCCTTTATATGTTTTTCCCAGGAAGACATAATAAAGTGTTTCGAATTTGGATAGATCGAAGTCCGCGCCGTAAAGATCTTTTTCGTTGCCCCAGAAAGTCTGGTGGTTGAAGCCTCCGTAGAGTTTTAGTTTCCAGTCGGGCTTGCCGATCCGCATGTAAAGGGACTTTTGATGTAAATAGCTGCTTTCTGTGGAGCCTTTTATTTTTCCGAGCAAGCCATGTGCGAAATTTCCCTTTATGGAAAAAAGGCCCTGGAATACCGGGATCGTATAGTAGTTCGGGATGGAGATCTCTAATTTAGGGATGCCCAGTGCGTTCCCTGACATGGTGAAGTTACCTGAGCTTAATGAGGTGTCGCCGTTTAGTCCCATTACATCCTTGCTTCTGCCGGCTTTTAGCTGGAATACGCCAACTCTTAATTTTGCGTAGGCTTCAATTAGGGTGAGGTTGGATTTATTGCCTGCATTTCCTCTTCCTTCGAAACCCATGCCCCAGTCGACTAGTTTTTTTCTGTTGCTATTGCTGTCGGTTTGCAGGTACTGGCTGTAAGGTTTGTATGCTCGGAGGATAAGACTGCCGGATACGCCCTCGAGCGGTACGGATCCATATTGATTTGAGCGCATCCAGAAAGGTACTACATCTCCGGTGGTTCCCGTGGCTTGCAGTTCGGCTTCTGTCTGGATTTTATCGAAAATTTGGGCGTTTGTTTTGACGACAACCGTAAAGGTTATAAGTAGAAAAAGTACTAAAGATCTGATAATAGGGTAGATAAAATTCATAGGGTTGATGTGATTTGTGTTCGATGTACAGGATAAAACGAATTATTTTTTGCTTTTCTTACATTTTTGATGTTATTTTTTGGTTAAATATTGCTTTTAACAATTTATTTACATTTAGTTGTTGATTATTTAATGTTAAAAGTATAGTTTTAGTATTTTTTGGTTTGAATTTTGTTGATTTATTGATGTAAAATTACTTTTTTGCTGAAAATTATATCAAATATATTCTTTTTTCTGCTTAAAAATTTTAAATTTGTGTATGTTTTACACTAAGTCCTCTCCGTAATATGAATTAAACGACGAAATACCAGAAAATACCATTAATAACAGACATATAAATAAAAATCACTCCCTATGATAATAAAAAAAGTCTTAACAACAGGAGGTGTCCGAGTCATCGGTACCTGTATAGTGCTTGGGTTTGCATCAAATCGAATGTACTATGAAATTATAATTGCGGATAATACTAATCCTGAATTCCTATGTTAACACGTTACATCTACCTCCTCAGATATGTTTTGCTAATTACTGATGTAATTATGCTAAACATCGTCTATTTTAGCGCATATTACCTCTCTCTTAGTTTTGGAAAGTCAATTCCAGATGAACTTCACCAGCATTATCTTGTGGTTTGCAATTTAATCTGGCTATTTAATACCGCCGTATTTGGTTTGTATACTTTGTATGGCGCCAGAAAACTCACCAGGATCTATCGAGGAACCTGGAGAAGTGTAGCTTTACACATTGTCCTGTTTACAGGATACCTGATGTTGTCGAAGGATCATGACTTTTCGAAAACCTTCCTGCTGACCTTTTACGTACTGCTTTGCTTTTCTTTCTTATTGAACCGTTTCTTGGGTACTGCGATACAGTACTACTTCTTAACCCGGTTTAACGGTGCGAAAAAAGTTGCCGTAATGGGTTCAAACCGAACTGCTGTCCGGATTTCGAATTATTTCCAAAAACAAAGGAACATACAGTTTTGTGGCATTGTTGGTGGTGATGAGCACATGTTTTCGGTGAGTGGGAATGAACTTTCTGAAGCGACCTGTACCAAGCTTGCAGAGGCTGCGGGTAATGGTGTGGTGGATCTTTACGTGGCCGTGGCGCCGGAAAGAATGACCGATGTGAAACCACTTATGCTGGAAGCCGAAAAGCATTGTATCCGGCTTAAATTTATCCCTGATTTCGGAGGGTCTTTAGGGACTCCTTACACCGTTAGTTATCTGGGGGGTGAGTTTCCCATCATAACGCTCCGTAAAGAGCCACTTGAAGAAATGAGCAGCAGATTCAAAAAACGTTTGTTTGATGTGGTATTCAGCTCTTTGGTGATCATTTTTATTTTGAGCTGGCTTTATCCTTTAATCGCTATACTGATAAAGATGCAAAGCAAAGGACCTGTTTTGTTTAAACAGCTGAGAAGCGGCAGGAATGATGAGCCTTTCTGGTGCTATAAGTTCAGGAGCATGAAGGTGAATGATGCCAGTGATAAGAAGCAGGCCACTAAGGATGATGACCGAATTACGCCTATAGGTAAATTTCTGAGAAGATCCAGCTTAGATGAAATGCCCCAGTTCTTTAATGTATTTATGGGTAGCATGAGCGTAGTTGGTCCAAGGCCTCACATGCTGAAACATACCGAAGAATATAAAGCCATAATCAACCAGTATATGGTGAGACAGTTTTTGAAACCCGGAATAACCGGCTGGGCGCAGGTTAACGGGTTTCGGGGAGAGACAAAAGCGACCGAGGATATGGAGAACCGTGTGAAATGCGATATCCACTACCTGGAAAACTGGGATTCTATGTTCGATGTGAAAATTATTTTTATGACCGTATTAAATGTGATGCACGGTGAGGATAATGCTTTCTAATTTTTAACCTATAAAATTAATGAAAAACACCTACGTTTTAATTTTGGCAGGAGGCATCGGAAGCCGTTTCTGGCCAAAAAGCAGGAATAACTTTCCTAAGCAGTTTATTGATATTTTAGGTACTGGAAAATCATTGTTGCAGCTCACTTTTGAGCGATTTTCTGAGCTTTGTCCGCCCGAGAATATATATATCTTAAGTAATGATCAGTATGCGGGTTTGATTGCTCAGCAATTACCGGAGCTGCCGGTATCAAATATTATTGCGGAACCTACCAGAAACAATACCGCACCCTGCATCGCCTATGCGTCCTTTAAAATCGCAGACCTGAATCCGGAAGCAAATATTATCGTTGCCCCTTCAGATCAGCTGATATTGAAGGAAGATATTTTCCTGGAGAAGATTCGGATAGCGCTTGATGGGGCAGATAAAGACGACAGGTTGTTTACGTTAGGCATTTCGCCAAGCAGACCGGATACAGGTTATGGATATATAAAATATAACCCGACCACCTCAGGTGAGATACATCAGGTGATTCAGTTTCTGGAAAAACCAAACCTGGAAAAGGCTAAGGAATTTGTGGCCAGCGGAGATTACCTGTGGAATGCCGGTATTTTTGTATGGAATGTAAAATCGATATTGAAAGCTTTGGAAATACATGCACCCGAGATCTATGATCTTTTTAATAAAGGAAGGGTTTTTTACAATACCGAAGGTGAAAGAGATTTTATAAAGGAGTATTACCCATTGTCGCCTAATATTTCTATTGATTATGCCATCATGGAAAAAGCCGACAATGTTTATACTGTGCCGGGTGATTTTGGCTGGTCGGATCTTGGGACCTGGGCCTCACTTTATGAGGTGCTTGACAAAGACCAGTACAATAATGTTTTTTCCGGTCACCGGGTAAACCTGGCCGAGACAGAGAATTGTATGGTTCAGATTCCGAAGGATAAAGTAGCGGTGATTAAAGGACTGAATGATTATATTGTAGTTGACGATGGCAAAATTTTGTTGATTTATCCAAAAGCCCTGGAACAAGAGATAAAGGCGGTATCCAATAATGTAATTGAAGTGTGTGGAAATGATTTTTCTTAAGGATTTCTAATAAGGTAACATGAAGTATGTTTTAAGAACCGGCTATCCCAGCCGGTTTTTTTATTTCTGTCCTATTATTTCTATATTACAAATAAGTAATACCTATATTACTTTATAACTAACCAGATTGTTCACCTGCTAATACTACCGCCTATGTAGCATCCCCCGAGTATTAAACTAAAAAACTATTAACTAATCATTCCTAACCAAATATTTTATGTTTAAAACAGTATCTTGTCTCAAAAGGAAGGCTTTCCTTTTGCTGACTGGCCTGCTATTGTCTATAGCCGCCAGTGCTCAAATCAAAATCACCGGTAAAGTAACCGGAAACGATGATAATCTACCCATCATTGGAGCATCCATAAAAATCAAAAACACAAATGTGGGAACAACAACAGATCCTTCGGGTGCGTTTGCTATCATGGCAAAACCAACCGATGTGCTGATTGTATCTTTTGTTGGCTACCAGGCCAAAGAAGTGCCGATAGGTACACAAACCACACTTAACATAGTTCTTTCGCAGGACAATACCAGTTTGAGCGAAGTAGTTGTAACCGGTTATACTGCCCAGCGTAAAAAGGATTTAACGGGTGCCGTATCTGTTGTAGATGTGAGCCAGTTAAAATCCCAGCCTGCAGCAAGTGCTGTTGAGGCATTACAGGGAAAGGCGCCGGGTGTGCAGATCGTAAATGACGGGGCACCAGGTGCTACGCCTCAGATCCGTGTGCGCGGGGTGACTACCATCAATAACAATGATCCTTTATATGTAATTGATGGGGTGCCTTACGAAGGAAAACTGAGCTGGTTAAATCAAAACGACATTGAGAGCATGCAGGTGCTGAAAGATGCCTCATCGGCATCAATCTACGGTGCCAGGGCAAATAATGGGGTGGTGATCATTACCACCAAGAAAGGGCTTTTGGGTGCGCCGAAGATCACGTTTGATACCTATTATGGAACCCAAACGCCAAGAAAAGGATCATTCCCGAAAATGATGGATCCGATGCAGTATGCAGAATATTTATTTAGTGCCTACCGGAATGCCGGAGAGACCCCTGCAACCGGGGATAATTATGGTAGCGGGGCTACACCTACCTTGCCGGAATACCTAATTGCCGGTGGTGCATCAGGACAGGCGGTGACTCCGGCAGATGCCGACCCTTCTAAATACAATTACAGCAGGGACCCGGCTACTTTTTATCAGATTACCAAAGCAAACCAGCAGGGGACAAACTGGTTTGATGAAATTACCAAGAATGCGCCGGTACAAAATTACCAGCTGGCTGCTTCGGGTGGTGGCGAAAACTCTACCTATAGTTTCTCCGCAGGCCATCTGAACCAAAAAGGAACCATTCAATATACAGGGTTTAAGCGCTATAACGTAAGGACCAATACCACTTTTAGTGCCTTGAACAAGAAGTTCCGCTTCGGTGAGAACGCACAATACAGTTACTCTGAAGGTTTCGGTATTGGTGTAAACCCGAATGTTTCAGGAGAATACCAGGATGAAGGCAGTCCGGTTAGCTGGGCTTACCGGATCCCGACCATCATTCCGGTTTACGACATCAGGGGGAATTTTGCCGGTAGCCGCGGTAGTCAGCTCGGTAATGCTGAAAACCCTTTGGCTACGCTTTTCCGTGCTAAGGACAATAAAAACAAAAGCAATTTCTTTTTTGGGAATGTGTTTGGAGAGCTGGACCTGGTAGATGGGCTGGTTGCCAAAACGAGTTTCGGTATCCGCTATGAAAACTATAACGGGATGACGATGCGTTACCCTAACCTGGAGTTCTCTGAAGGAAATAACTCGAACAATTTAAATGAAAGCCAGGGTTACAATACAGAATGGACCTGGACCAATACATTGACCTATTCAAAAGTTTTTGCCGAGAAACACCGGTTAAACATTTTAGCCGGTACTGAAGCGATACGCTCGCGCAGCCGATTGCTGGAGGGTGGCCGTAATGATTTCTTTGTGCTCGGTAATCCGGATTACTATTATCTTGGTGCCGGTTCATCGAACATCAGCAATAACAGCAGCGGAGGCGTAGGCTCTTTGTTCTCCGTATTTGGGCGTGTTGACTATTCCTTTAACGACCGTTATCTGGTAAGTGCCACGATTCGTCGTGATGGTTCTTCTAACTTCGGGCCGGAAAACAAGTATGGAAACTTCCCGGCAGCCAGTGTTGCCTGGAGATTGTCGGAAGAGAATTTCATTAAAGACAATATCAAATGGGTAACCGACTTAAAGCTTCGTGCAGGTTATGGGGAGACAGGTAATCAGCGGATTCCTGGATTTCAGTACCTGAACAGGTTCCAATCTTCATTAATCAATTCTTCCTACGGTCTGGGCGGCGGAAACAATGTGATTCCGGGCGTTTGGCAGAACAACTACCAAAATCCGGCCATCAAATGGGAATCGTTAAGCTCCGTAAACGTGGGGTTGGACTTTACCTTGTTTGATGCGGTGCTTGATGGATCGGTAGACTGGTACAACAAAAAAACCAGTGATATGCTTTACCCTGTTCCATTGCCAGCAACGGCGGTAGGTATGGGAACTTCGCCTTATGTTAACGTTGGTGATATGAGCAATAAAGGGTTTGAAATATCATTAGGCTATCACTACGGTAAAAAAGACAACAAGCCTTTTACCTTTGATCTGGGCGTTAACTTTTCGCGAAATGTAAACGAGGTGGTTAAACTTGCTCCGGGCGTGACCGAGCAGCCATACGGTTCATTTAGAACTTTACAGACCAGTATCCTTAAAGTAGGTGCGCCTTTCGGTTCATTCTATGGTTATGATGTGGTTGGTATTTACCAGGATCAGAACCAGGTAACTGCAGGGCCTTCTTATACAGGTGCCCGCATTGGCGGCTTTAAATTCAGAGATGTAAACGGCGACAATAAGATTGATCCATCAGACAGGACCATTATAGGTAATCCAAATCCTGATTTTCTGTATTCATTTAGTCTGAATGCGTCTTACAAAAACTTTGATGTGGCCATGTTCTTTAATGGAGTGCAAGGTAATGAGCTGTATGAGGCTACCCGCTATTTTACTGACTTTTCTACATTTAACGGGGCCAGAAGTACCAGGCTTTTGGATGCCTGGAGCCCAACTAACACAGGAAGTTTAACGCCATCTCCAAACATCCGTGCTTCTGATTTTGAATATGCTTCTTCGAGCTATTATGTTCAGGACGGAAGTTTCTTCAGGATGAAAAATCTGCAGATCGGTTATTCTTTGCCAACAGATAAGATTTTTGGGGCTAAGCTGGGCATAAGCAAAATACGGATTTATGCCAGTGCCACTAACCTTTTCACGATCACCGATTATACGGGGCTGGATCCGGAGGTTAGTCAGGAAACAGAAACCTTTTCTGCACCTGGTGTAGACCGTGGTATTTATCCTAGTCCACGTCAGTTTCTGTTGGGTTTAAATGTTGGTTTTTAATTTAAAAAAAGAAGTCATGAAAAAGATTAATTATATCGTATTTATAGCATTGCTGTTTACGGCAATGGGGTGTGGCAAAGATTTTCTTGAGAAAAATCCACAGGCTGAGCTGAGTCCGGAGCAATTGACCACGCAGGAAGGCGTTGAAGGGATGCTTACCGGAGCATATGCCTTATTAAATGGAAACCTGAATGGTACTTTTGGAAATTATGGTGCAGCACCAAGTCAATGGCTTTTAGGTGAGGTAACATCTGACAATGCACATAAAGGGAGTGATAACGGTGACCAGCCAAATATGAATTTGCTGGAGCGCCACTCGCCAACCAGCACGAACGATAACCTGTCCAATTTATGGGTGCGTTGTTTTGAGGGCATCCAGAGGTGTAACAATACTTTACGTTATCTGGCCGCATTGCAGGCTGGAAGTGGAATTAAATTTCCGGAAGCAAGAGCTATCGAGATTCAGGGTGAAGCCCGTTTGTTAAGGGGCCACTTTTATTTTTTCCTTGCAAGGGTGTTTAAGAACGTGCCGCTCATTACTGAAGCCACCAAAGAGAATGCAGTGGATAATATGGCAGATATTTATCCGCAGATTGTAGCTGATTTTAAATTTTCGGTAGACAATTTAGCTGCGGTAAACTCAAAGCAGCAGGTTGGTCGTGTGAATAAAGTGATTGCACAGGCTTATTTAGGCAAGGTGTATCTATATCAAAAGAAATACGCTGAAGCTTTACCTTTGTTTAACAGCGTAATTGCCAGCAGGGCTAATATTGAGACTTTACCTTATACAGATAATTTTGACATTACTAAAGAAAATGGTCCTGAATCGATATTCGCGGTGCAGCATTCTGTAGGAAGTGACGGTTCGGGTGGTGACAATGGAAATGTTGGGGATATCTTAAACTTTCCATATGGTACGGGATTACCTATCACCTGCTGTGGATTTTTTCAGCCCTCAATTGACCTGGCCAATTCTTTTAAGGTAACGGCTGCAGGCTTGCCTTATCTGGATGGTACCTATCGTGTGAATCCTTATAAGTCAGATTTTGGATTGGCTGGGGCGGATAAGACCAATTACAAAGTTAACCGTACGCTGTCGGTAGATCCGCGGATGGATTATACGATGGGCAGAAGGGGAGTTCCTTTTCGCGATTGGGGAATTATGCAAGGCGATTCATGGATTCGCGAACCTTCTAACGGAGGCCCGTTTGTAGCGTACAAGAATGTAATTGAAGCGGCACAGGTTTCCAGTGGCACGGGCCCGGGAAATACCAATGTGACGGGATTGAATGTCAATATCATTCGCCTGGCCGATGTATATCTGATGGCCGCTGAGTGTGAAGTTGAGGCTGGTAGCCTTGGTCGCGCACTTACGCTGGTAAACAACATACGGACCAGGGCGGCTAAACTTCCCGGTAAATCAGCAGATGGCAGCCCGGTTGCCAGTTATAAAGTGAGCGTGTATCCATCTTTCCTTACTCAGGAATATGCGCGTAACGCGGTTCGTTTTGAGCGGAGGCTGGAGTTGTCTCTTGAAGGACATCGCTTTTATGATCTGGTACGCTGGGGTATTGTTAAGCAAACGCTGGAAAGCTATTTTGGCTTTGAAGGCGGTTATTTTGCTTACCTGAAACCGGTTGTGATAGAACCCAGGGATGAGTATTTCCCGATTCCGCAGGATCAGATAGATAGAAGTGGAGGAGTGTTGAAACAGAACGAAGGATATTAATTGTTTCGGAGGGTGTACAAATGCCTTTAAGGGCGTGTACACCCTCTTTATTAAAATTGTGTAGTCGGTTGTTACCTGTTTTTTTTGATTATATAAAAATTAAATATTACATTCTCAACTGAATCCAAACCGACCAAATCTCATTAAGCGCTATATCCCATAACAGAAGAATAAAGAAAGGGTTCAATTTCGAATTTTTAAAAAAAAATACGATTATGCTCTTTAACTCTCTCCACTTCTTTTTCTTTTTTATACTGGTTACTCCAGCCTTTTTTCTGTTGCCACATCAGCATAGATGGAAATTACTGTTGGCCTCGAGCTGCTATTTTTACATGACTTTTGTGCCGGTGTATATCCTGATCCTGGGCTTCACGATCATTATAGATTATTTTGCCGGGATACTCATAGAGAACTCCAAGGGGAAAAAGAAAAAGAAATTCCTTATTTTAAGTCTGGTGGCAAACATTGGTGTGCTGGCCGTTTTCAAATATTACAATTTTCTTAATGATAACCTCTCGTTTTTGCTGGGAAACATCGGTTATCAAAACCATGTACCTTATTTAGAAATTCTATTGCCCATTGGGCTTTCTTTTCATACGTTCCAGGCGATGAGCTATACCATTGAAGTTTACCGGGGAAATCAAAAGGCAGAGAAACACTTTGGGATCTACTCTTTATACGTAATGTTTTATCCTCAGCTGGTGGCCGGACCGATAGAGCGGCCGCAAAATATCCTTCATCAGTTTCATGTGAAGCAGTATTTTAATTATGCGAATGTGGTAGAGGGCTTAAAGCTCATTACATGGGGCTTATTTAAAAAGGTGGTGATTGCCGACAGGTTATCCATTTATGTAGATGCGGTATACAATAATGCGGATCAGCATAGCGGGCTGACGCTTATTGTGGCGACCGTTTTTTTTGCATTTCAGATTTACTGCGATTTCTCAGGTTATTCTGACATCGCGATAGGCTGTGCAAGGGTTATGGGCTATAACCTGATGATCAACTTCAGGAGGCCTTATCTGGCGGGAAGCATAAAAGACTTCTGGTCGAGATGGCACATTTCCCTATCCACCTGGTTCAGGGATTACCTTTATTTCCCTTTGGGTGGCAGTAAGGTGGCGATACCCCGGTGGTACCTTAATCTTTTTATTGTATTTATGGTAAGTGGCCTGTGGCATGGTGCAAACTGGACTTTTATTGTCTGGGGGGCATTACATGGGATCTATCAGATTTTTAGTGTTTCATTTAAAAAATTCAATGAAAGGAATATTCTGGGTTATCGTCCTTTAACTAATGCTTTTCATGTTTTGCTCACCTTCGCGCTGGTCTGCTTTGCCTGGATATTTTTCAGGGCCAATAATGTAACGGAAGCCTTTAACATCTGTAAGAGCATATTTACATTAAAAGGGGAAGGCTTATTTATAGGCACTCCTGAAGGTTTTGTATATGCGCTGATCTGGATTTTGTTTCTGCTGGTTGTGGAATACATTACCGAATACCACTCGGACATCATTAAGGTATTTTATAGCTCAAACAGAGTGGTGAGGTATGCAGGATATACGGTTATTGTGTTGTTTATTATCCTGTTTGGCGTGTTTAACGGGGGGCAGTTTATCTATTTTCAATTCTAATCATGGAACCATTTTATAAACTATTGAGGAACGGGCTGATCATACTGGTTTTGTTATTTGTGACAGACAGGGCCCTTGGTGCATTAATTGAACACTTTTTCTTTAATGAAAAACAAGGCGATTCGGCAGTTACCACGCATGGGATTCTGGATGCCAATGAAGACATCCTTATTTTTGGGAATTCCAGGGCCAGCCATCACTATATCCCCGAACTGATCACTGAAAAAACCGGACTGTCTTGCTATAATCTTGGTAGGGATGGCATGAAGATGCTTTATTATGAAACCTTGTTGAAATCTGTTTTAAGTTATCATACCCCAAAAGTGGTGATACTGGATTTGAACCTGAACGATTTTGAGTATCAGCACCAGGAGGAACAAAAGCTAACGGCTGTTTTGATGCCATATATTAACAAGAATAAAGAAATCAGTGAAATGATTTATACGCAGAGTAAAATGCAATTCTCGCTGGCACATATTTCAACGCTTTACCGGGTTAACTCTTTGCCCATGTCAATCGTGCAGCATCATTTGGAAATAGGCCAGAAACACTTTAGCGGATACGAGCCGCTTTCGGGGAATATGCCCCAGAGCGCTACAGTGCAACACATTGACAATGCGAATTATAAGGAATCGAAAGATCAGTTAACCGCGTTTGAAAATTTTGTTAAAGCAACCAGATCGAAAAATATAAAATTACATGTTTTGGTGTCGCCAGGAATGAAGATCCATAAACATAATGCATTGAAAACTGCTGACAGCATTTTAAGCAAATATGATTTAAAGTGTTATAATTATTCGGAACTGTTTAATGCAAATGCAAATAAGCTGTTTTACGATGTTGGCCATTTAAATGAGATAGGGGCAAAAGCATTTACAGACAGTGTGATTGTTGATCATTTAACTGAAATACCAGCAGCAGGAATCAATTAGCCTGCTCAATTCTGCTGGCTGCAGAAACTAAAAATAATCTTGCAGGAAGTGTTCTTCGGTATTACAATACAGAGAAGAATAGATATTGAGGTCCTGGATGTTGGTTTTAAGCTTTCTTTTCATGTGCAGGATGGGATGGCTTTTTTTAATGTTGAGCAGCTCGCTGATATTTTTATCGCCCAGTATGGCCCAGATCTTCTGCTCTCCCTCCTTTACTTCTATGTTGTAGCCTTCCCTTAAGATTTTAAAGAGCGAGAGGTTTTCTAATTCTCTGGAAATAAACCCGGGCAGATTGATGTTGCTGAGGTATGTTTCTTCGTAGAGTACCGGAATGTCATTAATGCGGCGGAGCCTTGTAAAGTAGATACAGTCATGTTTCAGTTCTCCTTCATTTAATGGAAAGAAGAAATCCAATGGCCAGTCTTGTTTCACCTGCTTTTGCAAAATGGAAGTGCTGAGGTTTTGGCTGCCTACACCGGCGGTAACCCCGCTTAAGGACAGAATGCCTAAGCCCGCTTTAGGCTCGGTAACGATGCTGCCCTTGCCATGCCGGCGGGTAATGTAGCCTAAATTGGTTAGTCCTGATAATGCCTGCCTAACAGTAACCCTTGTGGTGTTATAGGTTTTGCAAAGGTCGTTCTCCGAAGGCAGTAATTCGCCTTTTTGGTACATGCCTTTTTCGATCTGCGCTCTCAAATCATCGGTTACTTTTTTATATAGGGGGCTTAATTTATCTGGTTTCATCTTGTATATACAAGTTGTTTTTTATATGTTTGGTTAGCCCATCGTTAATACAGAGGGGCGGACCAAATATAAAAGTATGAAATTATGAAGACATACAAACTAAACAGATTGTTTAACCGCAATTCAGGAAATTGTTTTGATGTAGCGATTGACCATGGGTTTTTTAATGAACACTCCTTTCTCAGTGGCATTGAAAATATCCAGAAAGCTGTTTCTATACTAGTTGATGCAGGACCTGATGCCATACAGCTTACCCTAGGGCAGGCACAATATTTACAAGCTATCCCCGGCAAGGAGAAACCAGCTTTGGTTTTACGGACAGACGTAGCCAATGTTTACGGAAAAGAACTGCCGCGGGCATTGTTTAGCAGAATGATCGCTGACCCTGTGGAACAAGCCCTTCGGCTGGATGCTGCATGTGTGGTGGTAAACCTGTTCAGTATACCCGGAGAACCTGAAGTGACAGATCAGTGCATTCAGAATATCCTTCAAATTAAACCTTTATGCGAACGATATGCGATGCCTTTAATGGTTGAACCATTAGTATTCAGACCCAATACCCAGGCCGGCGGATATATGGTAGATGGTGACCCGCAGAAAATTATTTCTTTAGTAAGGCAGGGTGTTGAACTGGGCGCGGATATTATTAAAGCTGATCCGACCGATAATGTTAACGATTACCATCGCATAATAGAGATCGCCGGAAATATACCCGTACTGGTAAGAGGAGGGGGTAAAGCAAGTGACCGGGAAATTCTGGAAAGAACGTATGGATTGATGAAGCAGGGCGCCAGAGGGATAGTATATGGGCGAAATGTAATACAACACCATGATCCCCCAGGCATGACCAGGGCATTGATGGCCATAGTGCATCATGATGCAAGCGCTGTGGAGGCGGCTGCTTTAATAGGTATAAAGGAATAAATGTGATGAAGAAAGTTAATATAGGAATTATTGGAGGGGGATTGATGGGCAAGGAGGCGGCAAGTTCTTTTGCACGCTGGTTTGCGATAAATGATTTGCCGGTGCAGGTTGAGCTAACTGCAGTTTGTGATGTTAACCAGGAGGTATTGTCATGGTATAGGAATGTCCCTTCGGTTAAGTTGCTGACCACCGACTATAAAGAATTATTGGCCGATGAGGAAATTGATGTGGTGTATGTTGCCCTGCCTCATCATTTGCATAAACAGTATTACCTGGAGGTGCTGACGGCAGGAAAAGATTTACTGGCCGAAAAACCATTTGGGGTAGATCTGGAAGCTGCTTTAGCGATAAAAAACCAGGCCGACAGGCTGGGGCGTTTTGTGCGCTGTAGTTCGGAGATGCCCTTTTTGCCGGGGCCTCAGCGGGTTGTTAAAGAAGTGGAGTCGGGTAGATTAGGACAAGTCATAGAAATTAAAGCCGGCTTTCTGCACTCAAGTGACCTGGATCCGGACAAACCCATTAACTGGAAGAGGCAAGTGTCATTTTGTGGTGAAATAGGCGTTATGGGTGATTTGGGGATGCATGTACTGCATATTCCATTGAGACTGGGATGGAAGCCTGAACGGATATATGCACAGCTTCAAAAGATCATTACCCAACGGCCGGATGGAAAAGGAGGAATGGCTGAATGTGATACCTGGAACAATGCGACCTTAAACACTGAAGTAAAAATAGCCGACAACCTTGTTCCGATGACGCTGGAGATGAAGCGCATGGCACCCGGAGAGACCAATACCTGGTATATCGAAATATTGGGGACCGAAGGTGGCGTAAAATACAGCACCAAGGACATTAAAACATTATGGACCTTTAAACGTAGTAATGAACAGTGGTGGCAGCGGACTGATCTTGGATTTAAGGGAATGCCATTTACAACGATTACCGGTGCTATTTTTGAGCCCGGATTTCCGGATTGCTTTATGCAAATGCTGGCCGCATATATTGCGGAAAGGGCAGGGCTATTAAATGGTCGGTTTGGTTGTGTTACCCCGGAAGAAGCATTAAATAGTCACTATATATTTGATGCGGCATTGAGATCGTTTAACAACCAGACACTAGAAAAAATAACGTACTTTAAAACTGAAACGGTATGAAAAGATCAGCAATAAATAAAGCAATAATTGATGCGGGTGAATGCTTTACGCGAAATGGCTGGTTCTTGCCACCGAACCCCAAATGGGACATTACTGATTTTGGTTTGGATTCTTTTTTAACTACCGGACTGGTATTGGTAAACCTAGCCGAAGAGAAAGAGTACTGTGAAAAAATAATGTATGCGGTAAGAGGGCAGCTAACCCCATGTCATACACATAAAAAAAAGAAAGAGGATATCATTTGCAGATCAGGGCTTCTGGTTGTTCAGTTATGGAGCGCAGACCCGGCTATAGAAGAAAATACAGATACTTTTAGTGTAAAAATGAATGGCAGTTACCGCAGCATTACCTCCGGAGACATCATACCAATACCGCCCGGTCAGCGGATTACCATTGAACCTGGTATTTGGCATGCGTTCTATCCCGAATCTGATGAATGTATTATCGGAGAGGTGTCGACAGCCAATGATGATGTAAATGATAATTTCTTTTCGGATGAAAATATCGGCAGATTTACCGACATTGAGGAGGATGAAGCCTTAATTATTAAATTGGTAAGCGAATACTAACCTCATGAAAAATGGAATATTAGTTGGCGGTAACTGGATCATAGATCAGGTGAAGGTGATAGATGCTTTTCCTGAAGAAGAAAAGCTGGTTAATATTCTTACAGAGTACAGTAGTAATGGCGGATCTGCTTATAATATTTTGAAAGGAATGGCTAAACTAAAGGCCGGTTTTCCTTTATATGGCCTTGGTTTGGTCGGGGATGACGACAGGGGAGACTATATTATTAAAGAGTGCAAAGACCTTGGAATTGATGCTTCCAGAATTCAAAAAGCGCCAAATACCGCTACCTCGTATACAGATGTGATGACCGTAAAAGGTACCGGGAAAAGAACCTTCTTTCATCAGCGTGGTGCCAATGCCATGCTTGATATGGCGCATTTTGACTTTAGCTCATCTACGGCAAAGGTCTTTCATTTGGGTTATCTGCTGTTATTGGATAAGCTGGACTTAGTTGAAACGGACGGGGAAACCCGGGCTGCAAAGGTTTTAAAAAGTGCAAAGGAAAATGGATTGATCACTTCGGCTGATATCGTTAGTGAGAAATCGGACCGGTTTAAAGAGTTGATCCCTTCTTCCCTAAAATACATTGACTACCTCTTTGTTAATGAATTTGAAGCCGGCATGATATCGGGTATACAGACGGTTGATGACAAGGGGGAAATCTTGCTTAATAATTGTTACAAGGCCGCTGCCGAATTGATTCGGATGGGAGTGAACAAATGGGTTATCCTGCATTTCCCCTCGGGTGTTATTGCTGTGGATCACCAGGGCGATGCTTTGTTCCAGGCAAGTATTGACCTGCCTGAGGGTAAGATTGAAGGTGCTGTAGGTGCCGGAGATGCTTTTGCTGCGGGGGTTTTAATGGGTGTTCATCACAACCAAGCAATGGGCTCCTGTTTGGAGTTAGGCGTTTGTGCAGCGGCATCCAGCCTTTTTGCCGCTACTTCTTCTGACGGCATTACCTCATCAGCAGAATGCCTGCGTTTAAAACAGCTTTACGGATTTCGTAAATAGCGGCGATCAATAGGATAGCGCGCAAGCCACTATTAATCTTCAACCGGCGAGATGTAACGATGAAAACAATTTTATCCGCAGCCAAAATGTATCTAAAATATATGGTTTTGGCTGCGGATAAAAAAGTATCTGCAGCCAAAACTCATGAAAATCATATTAATTTGGCTGCGGATAAATAGCTTTATCTGAACGCTCCTTTATACAGATAGCTTAAATCAGGCTTTTGCAAAAGAAGCACGAGCCCAGGAAGTTCCAGGCGTACCAGTTACTGCCTGTCTGTAAGTTACCTCTTTGCGGGTTGATATACGGCAACTGCGACTCTCGAATCAGCACATCCATAGTATAAAAACCATTTTTGCTGGTGGAAAATAAGCCCTTCTACAAATACAGTTCCTGCTGGGTATTGTCCGCTTTTTTCAAAAGATTCTGTGGGGACAAAGAAAGGCTTATCTAGCCGGCCGATTACCTTTTCAGGATCTTTAGCATCGAAAAGAACTTGTCCGGCTGCATAGGTATTGGCCGTATAATTTTTATCTGCGTTATCACCAGATGCGTTTTTTCCATTGTACAATACGAGTATGCCTTTGTCGGTTAGCAAGGCCGGAGGACCGGCTTCTGTGAGGTCGCTGTCGAAATGGTTTTTTCTTGGTTTGATCAGTTCCTTGATCTTTCCTTCTGCATCCAGTGCAGGTGCCCAGTTGACAAGATCATCGGAGGTTGCGGCGTTCAGAAACTTTTCGCCCCAGTACATCAGGTATTTTCCATTCACTTTTGCGATGACCTGCTTTCCATTGACCAGTTGGGTAACGATGGAGGCAGATTTGGTGAACATGTTATAAAACTTACCATTGTAGGCCTTTGCAAATGCGGGCCCGTGTTTGGTCCATTTAATGAGGTCTTTGGAAGTGGCAACACCCAGGCGGGCAACTTTTTTGTTCCACTGCGTGTAAAACATGACATAAGTGCCATCGCTGGTTAAGGCGATTCTTGGATCTTCACATCCACCCGGATTTTCAAGTTCTTTTTGGCTATCGTTGCCGGGATAAAACACAGGTTCAGCCTTTCTTTTAAAGGTTAATCCGTCTGTGCTATATGCGTATCCAAGTCTGGATGTTCTATGGCCGATTCCGACACCTGATTTGTCTTCGGCTCTGTAAAGTACCACAATTTCTTTTCCTTTTACAGTGGCTGCAGGATTAAAAGTGTCGTTAGATTCCCAGTCGACATATTTACCTGAAAGCGGATCAAGAAAGGTTGTGCTGGTGTTGGGTGAAATGATTGGATTTACACCAGCAGGTCTTAAAAAAGGACCTAAAGCCCATTCGGGCAATTTTTCGGCAGCAGCCTGAGCCTTGGTTTTTTCTGTAGGGAGCAGGAAAAGGAAGCCGATTAAGGCGTATGGGAAAAACTTCTTCATGTTATTTTGTTCCGAATTGTTTGTTTGGTTGTGCACCCATGATCAGTTCCAGTTTACCTCCGCGGGTGATATCCTGATGATCTAAATAGGCCTTGTTATAGGGCTTGCCGTTAAGCTTGGCGCTTTGGATGTAGATGTTCTGTGCACTGTTGTTCTTAGCCTCAATAGTGAAGGTCCCGCCTTTATAAAAGTTTGGATCGAGTCTGATCTGGGTTTTGCTGAAAACCGGGCTGGTAAGCTCATATCTGGTGCTTCCCGGTGTAATAGGGTGGAAGCCGCTGGCAGCCAATACGTACCAGGCCGACATCTGTCCTACGTCTTCATTTCCAACTAATCCTTCCACAGCGTTGTGATAGGCACGGCTACAGATTGCCCTGGTCCATTTTTGAGTAAGCCATGGAGCGCCAACTCTGTTAAACAGAAAGGGCACATGATGCACCGGTTCATTGGCATGGTTGTAATAATCGTTCCACATCATGTTTTGAGGGACTTTCTCAAAGAAATTGGTCAGGTCTGCCAATACTTTTTCTTTACCGCCCATTAAAGCGGTCATTCCTTCTATATCCTGAGGTACAAACCAGCCTTGCTGATATGGGTTGGCTTCTACAGATCCATACCATTGTTTTAACCGGCCTTCCTGGGGCCAGGGTTGCCATTTACCGTCTTTATCTTTAGGCCTGAACCATTCTTTTTCGGGATCAAATATGTTTTTGTAAGATTGCGACCGCTTAAAATACTTTTGCTGATCGCCGGGCTTTTTTAGAGCTTCGGCCATTTTAGAAACACACCACTCAAAATAGGCATATTCGAGGGTGTTTGAGATGCCGAAAGGTTCATACGCATATCCCAGGTCCCCGTTGCCGTATTTCTCTACACTGTTTACCGAAAGCTCGTATGCTTTTGCAACATTGAAATTTCTTAAGCCTTTGGCGTAAGCATCGGCAATTACCGATACAGCAGGGTTACCAATCATACAGCCACTGTAAGCATTGAGAAATTCCCAGCGCTCCAGGTAGTTTTCCTGTTTCTCATCGGCCAGGGTAACCAATGAATTGATCATATCGGTTACCACCGTTGGATTAATTACAGTTTGTAAGGGCATTTGGCTTCTGAATACATCCCATCCGCTGAAGATGGTTCTTTTGGTAAAGCCGTCTGCTTTATGTGCCTTATGATCGCCACCGTAATATTGCCCATCTGCATCCTGAAATGTGCGTGGATCGATCTGCGTGTGATACAGGGCGGTGTAGAACACTGTCTTTTCTTCTTCTGTGCCGCCTTCGACTTTTATTTTTGAGAGCGATTGGTTCCATAGGTTCCTGGCATTGGCTTTTACTTTGTCAAAATCCCAGCCCTGGATATCGGTGTTGAGGTTCATCTTTGCACCATCCATACTTACGAAGGAGATACCGCTTTTCATGGTGACCTGTTCGTTTTCGCTGGTCTGGAATTCAGTAAAAAAACCTAAGTGCTTTCCTTCTTTTTCATTTATGTTGTTTAAAACAGCGGCTTCTGCTACCTTTTGTTGGTATTTATCGCTGGTAACGTCTTCCAGCTTTCTTTTCCAGTCGCCGGGAATATCGGCCGACCATATGCCATACTGTATTAAAGGCTTACTGAACTCTGCGTAAAAATAAACGGTATAATCGGCCTTTCCGTCACCATTCCCCCATCCGCCGCCATCAGGAGTGCATTTCATCCATCCCTGGATGGTATTTTTATTGACGACTTTGATGTATTGAAGGGTAGAGGTTCCCCCAACCCTTCGGGCCAGGTCAATTTGTATGCGGGATTGTTTGCTCGCGGGAAAAGTAAAGCGTAGCATTCCACTCCGTTTGGCTGCGGTTGCTTCTGCTTTGATGTGGTTTTCTGTAAGCATCACTGAGTAATAGCCTGCAGAGGCTTGCTCGGACTGCTTGTCATAACTGGAACGGTAGCCGGATTTGGTGTCGTCTGGTTTGCCTGCGTTGGTTTGCAGTTTTCCGATGGTGGGCATCACCAGGAAATTTCCCAGATCCCCGTACCAGCCTATGCCACTCATTTGAGTAAATGCAAAGCCCTCAATGGAGGTATGCTCGTTACTGTAGCCCGAACCGTTATCGCCTCCGGTAATGGTATTGGGGCTTACCTGAACCATTCCGTATGGAGTGGTGGCTCCCGGGAAGGTTTTACCTAAACCATGATAGGTGCCGGCAGCATCGGCGCTGGTACTTGCACCAATAAAGGGGTTAACATAATCGGCAGGGAGTTTTTTGTCAGGGTTTTTATAGCCCGAAAGGGCAACGGTAAGAATAAGGAGGAGAAAAAGTTTGAAGTGTTTCATTTGGTCAGTATCTGAATAGGGTGCCCTCTTCATTTATATGCAAACCTAAATTAAGACAAAATAAAGCGTTTTAGCAAATCGATCAAATTTGATACAAAAGTTTTTATGGATTACCATTAAAAATTATTAACTCACACTTATTATGAGAAAAATAATTTTATTGCTGTTCGGTGTGTTGTGGTACACCCATGGTTTTGCTCAGGAGCCGACGTATGAAACAAAGAAGGACATCAGCTATTACCCGGCATCAACCAAAGGAGATGCCTATCTTGAGGAAAGGTGTAAGCTGGATGTGTACTACCCTAAAAATAAAACCAATAGCTCAACAATCGTCTGGTTTCATGGCGGTGGGCTGACCGGAGGCAACAAAGAAATGCCAAGAGAATTGCTTGAAAAGGGCTTTATTGTAATTGCGGTAGGGTACAGACTTTCACCTAAAGCACTTGTAAAAGATATTATTGAAGATGCAACAGCATCTGTAGCATGGACCTTTAATAACATTGCGAAATATGGAGGAAATAATAAACTGATTTTTGTTTCGGGCCATTCGGCTGGAGCTTACCTTGGGATGATGCTGACCTTAGATAAAAAATACCTTGCCGCGTACAACATAGATGCCGACGCTATAGCAGGATTGATTCCTTTTAGTGGACAGGCCATTACCCACTTTACCGTAAGACAGGAGCGCAAGATAAAAGATGTTCAGCCTATAATTGATGAATATGCCCCGCTGTATCACGTTCGTCCAACAGCGCCGCCGATGTTATTGCTTACCGGCGACAGAGAAATGGAGATGCTGGGCCGGTATGAGGAAAATGCCTATCTGGCAAGGATGATGAAATTAGCAGGGAATAAGACTACCGTTCTGCATGAATTGCAGGGGTATGGACATAATATGGTTTATCCGGCGATTCCTTTGCTGATAGAAGAGGTTAACAGGCTTAGTAAAGAGATCAAGACAAAGAATAAGATCGGTTTATAAAACTACATTTTATTATTCCATATGTTGTTTCTGTTCCTGGTCTTCGAGTCTTATGTAGCTTTTGGACAGAATCCTCAGACCTAAGTTTTTGCATTTGCTGAAAAAATGACGAAATTCCTGAGCATACATTGTCTCAACAAATCGCTGTGAATTACCTTTGTTCGTTAGGTAAAATGTTGAGTTTATCATAAGTTCATTCGAAAAAATGTAATGATCATCAATAACATGTACGTATATGTGTATACTTGCTTTGAAAAATGGGAGGAAATATGTATCGGAATGAATTTGAAGATTTACTAACCTGGAAAACTAAAAAGAACCGCAAACCGATGATTATCCGTGGAGCAAGGCAGGTCGGTAAAACATGGTTGATGAAGGCATTTGGTAAACAGGAATATGCACAAACTGCTTATGTTAATTTCGAAAGTAACAAACTGCTTAAAGGAGTCTTTGAGGAAGATTTTAACATCAACAGAATCATCACCGCATTACAAATAGAAACTGGGATAGTGATACAGCCAGAAAACACACTGATTGTATTCGATGAAATACAGGAGGCGCCTGGAGCGCTGACCTCACTGAAATACTTTTATGAAAATGCGCAGGAATATCATATCATTTCAGCTGGTTCATTACTTGGGGCTGCCTTGAATAGACAAACCTCCTTTCCTGTTGGAAAAGTTGAGTTTTTACACCTTTATCCGCTGAACTATATAGAGTTTCTTAATGCCAAAGGCCAGCAAGCGCTGGTAGAAGTGTTAAATAGCCAGGACTGGAGCCTGATTAAGGTGTATAAAAATAGATATATCGACCTGCTGAGGCAGTATTATTATGTGGGCGGCATGCCTGAAGCTGTTGTTGCTTTTACACAAGAGGAAAATTTCACAGAAGTAAGAGCAATACAAAAACGTATTTTGGAGGCTTATGAGCAGGATTTTTCCAAACACGCACCTCATGAAATTGTGCCAAGAATCAGAATGCTATGGAATTCAGTTCCTTCTCAATTGGCAAAAGAGAACAAAAAGTTTATCTACGGATTAATCAAACATGGCTCCCGTGCCAAAGAATATGAACTGGCTATGTCATGGCTGATTGACTGCGGGCTTATCCATAAAGTATCCCGCGCAAGTAAACCTGCGATCCCATTGAAAGCTTATGAAGATCAGAGCGCTTTCAAATTATTTTTGCTCGATGTTGGCCTGCTAGCAGCAATGGGTGACATTGATGTAAAAACCCTCCTGGAGGGGAATGCAATATTTGAAGAGTTTAAGGGAGCCTTGACAGAGCAATATGTACTCCAGCAATTGAAAACAACAAAAGAAATAAACGTTTACTATTGGTCTGCAGAAAATGCCACCGCGGAAATCGATTTTCTTGTACAATATGGCCATCACATTATCCCAATAGAAGTAAAAGCGGAAGAAAATCTAAGGGCCAAAAGCTTGCGGAATTACGTAGATAAGTACGGTCCAGAACTTGCCATACGAACCTCTATGTCTGATTTCAGGCGGGAGGGATGGCTGAGCAATCTTCCTTTATATGCGATCAGCCAATTAACATCACTATAGCAGGATCGTCTTTCCACGTAGAAACTACCAAGAGCGGGTAAAAACATATCGTTAGGCTCGCAGGACTGAATCCTGCGCAATGCAAGAACAGGATAAAGCGTTGCTACCATGAGCGCCTAAGCGCTCCGAAGCCCAGCCCATTGGTGGTGCCCCTGGATGGCACTTCACAGCCAGTTGCTGAGGAATTGCTTCATCGCCTCTTTATACTGTTCTCCGATGGTGATATTGATGCCCCCGATCTGTACAGTGTTTTTGGTGACTGCGTCAATTTTATCGAGCGAGATGATAAATGAGCGGTGTACCCTCATAAAAAGGCGGGTGGGGAGTTTATCCTCAAGCGATTTCAGCGTAATCAGGGATAACAGGGGTTTGGTCTCGCCCGCCAGATGGATCTTTGCATAATCTTTTAACCCCTCGATGTAAACGATATCTTTTATGGCCACCCTAACCAGCTGATACTCGACTTTTAAAAAAATGTATTCTTCATTATCGGCGGTCGGTTGTTTGGCAGTTAACATCTCGGTATAGGTTTTGGCCTTGTGAGCTGCTTTTAAGAACTCCTCATAATCATAAGGTTTTAAAAGATAATCGAGCGCATCCACTTTATATCCTTCTATCGCATAATTGTTAAAGGCAGTGGTAAAGATTACCCTTGGTTTTGCGTTTCCAGGTTTATTTTCCAGTGTTCTGGCCAGTTGGATCCCGGTTAGATCGGGCATTTGTATGTCCAGGAAAATAAGGTCTATGTGCTGATCGTGCAAAGCTTCTAAAGCTTTTATGCCACTCGAAAAGCTACCCACCAATTTTAGGAAAGGCGTTTGCTCAATAAAACTACAGATCAAACCAAGCGCCAGTGGCTCATCGTCAACTGCTATGCAATTCAGTATCATCGAGGGTTAGGTTTAAGTTAACAATAAATGCTTTGGTATCTTCTGTGACATGTGCACTAAAGGTATGCTTACCGGGATATAACAATTCGAGCCTTCTTTTGGTGTTGCTTAAGCCAATTCCACCATATTCATCAGCTGTTATCGAATTGTTTTTAAAAATGGAGTTTTTTACGACCATTGTTAGTTCTTTATCCTGCAATTCGAGGGATATGGATGTGGTAGAGGGCTCAGTTGTACTGACTCCATATTTAAAGGCATTTTCGATATAGGGAAGGAACAGCATGGGAGCGATCTGAGGGTCGGACTTAAGTGTCGGCTCCTCAAAAACCACAGTAGTCGTATCGTTTAAACGCAGTTTCATGAGTTCAATGTAATCGACAATAAAAGAAACTTCTTTGCTGAGCGGGGTTTTGCCCGACTGCGTTTCGTAAAGCAAGTAGCGCATCATGCGCGACAACTTGTGTAGCGCTTTTCTGGATTTATCGACATCCACGTGCGTTAACGCATAAATGTTGTTTAAGGTGTTAAAAAAGAAATGAGGATTGATCTGTGCTTTTAGAAAGGACAGTTCTGAACCGATCTTTTCTTTCTCGAGGGCCTCTCTGCTTTGTTTATCGGCCTGCCATTTCTGAATCAGGGTAACGCTGGTACTGATACCTACCATAAATAAGGTCATCATGATCTGGAAAACATCAATTCTATCTGATCTTTTGGGCGGCCGGGGTATTCCTAATTCACGAAACGCCTTTGACATCAACTCAGGTAAATTCAATGCGTTATCTATGATCTTTACGAAGGGGCCGGCTAAAATGGCTATGGCCAGAATAACCAATACAAAGGTGAGTGTTTTGTTTTTTAGCAGGAGCTGAGGGACAAGGATTTTGCTGTTCACATAAAATACAGCGATCAACATCACCAGGATACAGCCCTGCTTAACCCAGAATTGAGGAGGTAATGTGATATTCCATGATAAAGGCTGGTGAAAAAGAAGCACGAAAGCAAATAGCATCCATGAAAATATATGGAGTAATATGCTAAGATAGGAACGGCTTTTTAGGGAAACCATTGGTTTAAAATTTAATGATTATTAAGTGTGTACAAGGTAGGGAACCTATCCAGATAAGTGCAAATGTTTCCGTCGATTCATAACAGCCCTCCGTCGATGTGTTTGATATGCCGGTCTATCGCGTTTTTTTTAGAGGCTAAATAGCTGTTGATTTGACCAGTTAATACGGTTTTTTATATAGAGATATGTCAAAATTAACAATGAAAATCCTGCTGCTTTTAGCCGTCACCTGTTTTAGCCTCCGGGGCTTTAGTCAGGATACCGCATTAAAAGTATTGCCGCCGATCTGGGATCTGGAAGCATGCCTGCAGTACGCAAAGACAAATAACATTCAGCTTAAGAGTTTGCAACTGGATAAGCAAAGCGCCCAGCAGGATAAGTTGCTGGCAGAATCGGCATTGTTGCCTGATCTATATGGCTCGGCTTCGCAATCCTTTAATCATTATAACATGGCTACCAACGGGAATTCCGGTGGGCTTAATTATTCAGGGTCATATGGCTTGAGTTCTTCGTGGACGCTATATAAAGGAGGCTACCTTAAAACAGATATAAAGCAAAAAGATTTGTCGGTCCAGTCGGCCAACTTCGCCATTCTGGAAAATGAAAACGACATCACCTTACAGATCACGCAGGCTTACCTGAGTATACTTGTAGATAAGGAGAGTATCATTTACAATGAGGACCTGGTAAAAACATCCCAGGCCCAGCTTGAACAGGCAAAACGCCAGTTTGCGGCAGGATCGGTGGCCCGTAAAGTCGTGGCACAGTTTGAGGCACAGCTGGCATCGGATAAATACAACCTGACGACTTCACAGAATGCCCAGCGCCAGGATAAAATATCCCTAAAGCAGTTGTTGCAGTTGCCGGATGCTAAAGATTTTGATGTAGTAAAACCAGATACGGTAATTTCGACAGGAAGCATCACCGATCTGAGCACCGTACAGCAATATGCTTTGCAAAACCGCCCGGAAATAAAGAATGCAGAACTGGGCGTACAGATTTCGGACCTTGGGCTTACCAAAGCCAAAGCAGGTTATCTGCCCTCGTTAACACTGGGTGCAGGCATGGGGACAAGTTATGCGAAAGACCCAAACTACAATGCCTTTAGACAGTTTGATAATAACTTTTATCAGCAGGCGGGCTTAACCTTGTCCATCCCAATTTTTACAAAAAGGCAAAATAAAACCAATGTTGCCAAAGCAAAGATTGATATCGCGCAATCTAAACTAGCTCTGGAAAACACAAAGACCACGCTGGCCCTGAATACAGAGAAAGCCTACATCAATGCGCAGAATTCCCAGGGTCAGTTCGCATCAGCAGCAGAGCAATTGAAATTTAACCAGGAAGTGTACCGTATTGCCAATCAGGAATTAAAGATTGGGGTTGCCAATATTGTAGACTTCTACCAGCAAAGGAATTTATATGTACAGGCCATGCAATCGTACATACAAGCAAAATATAATGCAGCTCTGGCTGCAAGAATCTATGAGTTTTACTTAGGAACACCCATTAAATTATAAGTCATGAAGTCCAGAAAAATTATTCTAATCATTATCTCCATTATAGTTGTACTTGGTTTAGTATGGTACTTCTTTTTGAGGACTAAGGAACAGCCCGTAATGCTGACCAAAGAGCAGCCTTCGAGAGGTTCAATTTCAACAAGTGTAACTGCTACCGGAACGGTGCAGCCGGTGGATACCGTTACCGTAGGTACGCAGGTATCGGGAACCATTTCTGCATTATATGCCGATTTTAACTCAACCGTTAAGAAAGGACAGTTACTTGCAGAATTGGATAAGACACTGATACAGGCCACAGTTGATCAGGCGAAAGCCAGTTTGGCACAATCTCAAAGTAACCAGACCTATCAGCAGGCAAACTTTAGTCGCCAGAAGCAATTGTTTGAAACAGGATCAATCAGCAAAGCAGAATACGATCAGGCTTTAAATACCTTGCAGGTGGCAACCGCTAATGTAAGTAATGCAAAGGCACAGCTGAGATCGGCAGAAAGGAACCTTTCCTTTACACAGATCTATTCTCCAATAGATGGGGTAGTATTAGGGCGAAGCGTTAGTATAGGGCAAACCGTTGCGGCGAGCTTTAATACACCAACAATTTTTACCATTGCCAAAGACATTACGAAAATGCAGGTTCAGGCAAAGGTGGATGAGGCAGATATAGGCAATGTAGTTAAAGGTCAGCGGTCAACTTTTACCGTTGATGCCTTTATAGACGATACTTTTAACGGAACAGTAAAGGACATCAGGTTACAGCCATCCATATCAGCAAACGTAGTTACCTACGCCACACTGATTGATGCGCCAAATGATGATAAGAAACTAAAGCCCGGCATGACTGCGAACATTATAATTTACACCAAAGAGGTAAATGATGCTTTGCTGGTTTCGGCCCAGGCCTTAAAATTTAATCCGGATTCGAGTTTACTTAAAGAATATGAAATTGTGCCATTGCCAGGCAGGGGAATGGGGAGAAAAGGCGGTAAAGGCAGGATGAGAAAGGACACCAGCGCGACTAAGCAACTGAAAGCGCCAACCGGAGAAACAGAAAAGATGGAACCTTCTTTTGTGTGGGTATTACAAGGCAAAAAGCTTATTCAGAAAAGAATAAAAACCGGGTTGAATGACAATACACATGTAGAGGTACTTGAAGGGTTGAATGCAAATGATGTAGTGATCAGTGGTATGGAGGGCGGTTCGGCAGGAATGCCGGCAGCAGCAGCTTCAAGTCCATTTATGCCAAAAAGACCAGGAGGAAACAGACGATGAGCAACAAGATCCTTCAAATAGAAAATGTAAAGCGTGAGTTTAAAATGGGTACCGAAACGGTGAGGGCCTTAAAGGGGGTTTCATTTGATGTGGATTCGGGCGAGTTTTTAACCATAATGGGGAGCAGCGGGTCTGGTAAAACCACTTTGCTGAATATGCTAGGCTGTTTGGATAAGCCTACAGAGGGAACTTATATGCTCGATAATGTAAACGTAAAAGAGCTGACCAGAGACGAACTGGCAAAATTAAGGAACCATAAGATTGGCTTTGTTTTCCAGTCGTACAACTTATTGCCACGTACCTCTGCGCTTGAAAATGTGGAGCTCCCATTACTGTATAACCCCACTATTGGTACCAAAGAACGGACAGAGCGCGCTATTGCAGCCTTACAGGCGGTTAAGCTTGATGGAAGGTTTGATCATATGCCAAACCAGTTGTCGGGCGGACAGCAGCAGCGTGTTGCGATTGCCAGGGCATTGGTAAACGAGCCTGTTATGATCCTTGCGGATGAGGCTACCGGAAACCTGGATACACGAACATCTTACGAGATCATGTCGCTTATGCAGGAGCTGAATCAAAACGGTAAAACCATTGTATTCGTTACCCACGAGCCGGATATTGCCGCATTTAGTACCCGCACAGTGATGCTAAGGGACGGAAAGGTTCAAAAAGATTCGATGAATAAACACATTCGCTGGGCAAAAGAAGCTTTGGCTTCTCTGCCTGCGACAGACGATTATTAAGCAGAAAATTATGAAATTTATTAATCTCATCAGACTGGCAATTAAAGCCCTGCAACGCAATAAACTACGTGCACTGTTGACCATGCTGGGCATTATTATAGGCGTGGCATCAGTAATTACGATGATGTCTATTGGCGAAGGCTCAAAGCAAAGTATCAATGCTTCGCTGGCCAGCATGGGTTCGAATATGATTACCATTATGCCCTACAGCAATGAACCAGGTGGCGCGAGGATGATGGGCAGCAGTCTTAAAACGCTTACCATTAAGGATGTAGATGCCCTGAAAAAGAATGCTGTTAATATTGCAGAAATTTCTCCGCTGGCATCTTCAAGCGGACAATCCATTAACGGTGCGGCCAACTGGCCTACTTCTATTCAGGGAGTGAGCCCGGAATACCTGGATATCAGAAAGCTATCCGTTAAAGAAGGGATCATATTTTCCGAGCAAGACGTGAGGTCCTCGGCCAAGGTCTGTTTACTGGGCAAAACAGTGGTTGATAACCTGTTCCCCAACGGAGAAGATCCGATTGGCAAGATCATCAGGTTTGGTAAAATCCCATTCCAGGTCATAGGCGTGCTAACGCCAAAAGGTACAAGTAACTTTGGCCAGGATCAGGATGATATCATTATTGCCCCGTATACGACGGTTCAGAAAAGGATTTTATCATCCATTTATTTTGGACAGATCTATGCATCGGCAACCAGTGAAGCTGCTTCGGACGCTGCGGTTGCAGAAATAACCAGTACACTTAGAGAAACGCACCGTTTAAGAGATGCTGAGGACAATGACTTTCAGGTCAGAACACAGGCGGAATTGATGACGATGATGAATTCTACAAGCAGTATGATGACTGCGCTGCTAACCGCTGTTGCCAGTATCTCGCTGGTAATTGGAGGGATAGGAATTATGAACATTATGTATGTTTCGGTTACAGAGCGTACCCGGGAAATCGGTTTGAGGATGTCGATAGGTGCAAGGGGTATAGATATTTTATTACAATTCCTGATAGAGGCTATTGTGATTAGTGTAACCGGCGGGGTAATTGGTGTGGTATTGGGCGTTTCGGCAGCCCTGATTGTTCCGGCTTCGTTGAACTGGCCGACGGTAATTTCTGAATTCTCTATTGTAATCTCCTTTTTGGTTTGTGCGATAACGGGAATTTTCTTTGGCTATTATCCGGCATTGAAGGCATCAAAATTAGATCCTATAGAAGCGTTAAGGTACGAGTAGTGATTTTTTATGAACTCAATTGTCGCAGAAAATAGAGTCTTAACCTATGAATTTAGCCCGTTGATCTCAATTAACATTTGTTAACATATGAATTTATAAAATTCGCTTCCAGAATATGAAGCGAATTTTACTGTTACTTGGATTTACAGGCGTCATGAGCATTAGTGCTTGGGCGCAGCGCCCGCTAAAAACGCAGGCCACAATTGATGGGTTTTACAGCCTGCCTATGGCAAGGATGCTGGATACCCTTTCGTTGAAATGCCAGACCAGGATCATTTATGAACCTGAGATGCTTAAAGATTATATGGTAACAGACCGTTACCTGAATGAACCGGTAAAGGATGTGCTGGGAAAGATTTGCCGGGAGAATAAATTGTATTACTGGCTGGATCCGGATCAGAACATTTACATCATCCGTAAGCCGGAAGATGTGGGCCGTTTAAAAAAGATAGCCGGTGATAAACCGGTGTTTAAAGAAGTGCCGTTAAACCAAACAGCGCTGCTGAAGGCAGAAGAAGTAGAAAGCAGTAAGATGGAACCATTTAAAATAAGAGGAAGGGTGGTAGACAATGCCAGTGGCGAATCTTTGCCTGCGGCAATTGTAAAAGTTCGTCATACGGGTATCAGTACAGCGACCAATGCCGATGGTTATTTTACACTTTTAAACGTGCCTTCGGATACCTGTGTACTAGATATAAACTATATCGGTTACCGCCCGGATGTATACGCATTAAATAAAGCGAACATTAAAGCAGAAGTTATTATAGAACTTTTTCCGGCGGTAAAATCACTAAATGAGGTAACCATAACCGATAAAAGAAGAGACAACGCGATGAGTACCGACAAGCGAAGGGTAAGTGTACTGCAGATTTCTCCGTCAAAACTTGAAGAACTCCCTAACATTGGAGAAAAGGATATCCTCAGGTCATTTCAGCTCATGCCGGGTATTAGTGCCAGTAACGAATCTTCATCGGGTGCATATGTAAGGGGAGGCACTCCTGACCAAAACCTGGTGCTTTTTGATGGTTTTACGGTTTACCAGGTTGATCACCTGTATGGATTTTTCAGTGCATTTAACAGTAATGCCGTTAAAGATGTGACTTTGTATAAGGGAGGTTTCTCCGCAAAATATGGCGGGCGATTATCAAGTGTTACCGATATAGTAGGCAAAGAAGGGAATAATAAAGAAACCAATATTGCCGGAGATCTGAGCTTACTCAGTGCGAATGTGTTTTTGGAAAAACCGATCAACAGTAAATCAACGCTGTTGCTGGCTTACAGGCACTCCTATCAGGGACCATTATATAACAAGATCTTCAATAAATTCAACAGCAGCACAACTGTTGCTTCCGGACCAGGGGGTGGACGCATGGGAGGCGGCCCCCCGGGTGGCGGAGGCGGAGGTTTTGGCGGAGGTGCTACAACTGCTACCGTACCCTCGTCGTCTTTTTATGACCTGAATGCCAAATATACCTATGCCCCGGATGACAAGAACAGGTTTTCGTGGAGTATTTACCAGGGAAATGATAACCTTGACAACAGCAGGGATGTCGCATTGCCTTCGTTCTTGTCGGGCGGTGGTAGTATCAGCTCAACCGATAAAACAACTTATGGCAACCTGGGATCGAGCTTGAAGTGGTCGAGCCGATGGAACTCCAGGTTATATTCCAATACGTTGCTCAGTTATTCGACCTATCATAGTGACAGAGACAACAGCAATACCATAACCGTTCAGGATAGCGAAGGGGTTGACCAGGAAATCTCGACAGGGACATTTGAAAAGAACAACCTTAAAGACTTTAGTTTGAAATCTGACTGGGAATGGCAGGCTGCGGGTAAATTAAAGGTGTTGTTTGGCGGATTTGCATCCAGACAAAATGTTTCTTACCAGAACAGTTTAAATGATACCAGTACCTTGATTAACCAGCATACAAAAGCGCTTACCAGTGGCGGGTATGCCGAACTGGAGATTAATCCCGTAAGTAAGTTGCAGTTGAATCCGAGTTTGCGCAGTACCTATTATGACCTTACGGGAAAAGTATATCTGGAACCCCGGTTTTCGGCAACTTATACGCTTACAGATCGCTTTACACTTAAAGGCTCAACCGGAAAATTCTATCAGTTTACAAACCGGGTAATTAAAGAAGATATTCTGGCAGGCAGCAGAGATTTCTGGGTGCTTTCTAACGGAAGTACTATTCCGGTAAGCTCTGCCCTGCATTACATAGCCGGATTTAGTTATGAAACAGACCAGTTCCTGATTGATGTAGAGGGTTATTACAAAAGCCTGGATAACCTGAGTGAATATTCGCAAAGACAAACCGGCAGGAGGATGGGGTCGGCCGGGACACTGGAAGAACATTTTTACAATGGGACCGGCTATACAAAAGGAGTTGAGTTTTTATTGCAAAAAACACACGGCAAATACACCGGCTGGCTGAGTTATACCCTCTCAAAGGCAGTAAATAATTTTGAGGTGTATGGGGGAGAGTTCCCTGCAAATCAGGACACCGGCCATGAATTTAAGCTGGTTAACGTTTATCATAACGGTAAATGGACCTTTTCTGCAACCTGGATCTATGCCACAGGAAAGCCTTATACTGCGCCCTTGACCAGCTATACGGTTAATGATTATTCCGGCAGAAGCCACACTTTCTTAACCATTAGCGAGAAAAACGGGGCCCGCATGCCGGCCTACCGCAGGTTAGATGCTTCGGTTACCTATGATCTGATAAAAATTGACAGCCGTAAAACCGGGAGTATCGGGTTTTCGCTCTTCAACATCTATAACAGATCAAACATTTGGTATAAACAATACTCAATCGTAAACAATCAGGTGCTTACCTCTAATGTAAATTACCTTGGTTTCACCCCTAATATTACACTAAGCTTAAAATGGAAATAAAGATACCTACCCTACTTACCGTTGCATTAGCCGCTTTTTTTATATGCTCCTGCAAAAAGGACAGCACATTAGATGATGATTATTCCAGACCCGTGGTAGAAGGTTACCTGGTACCCGGAAAATCGGTCCTTGTGAAGGTTTATTATCAAAAATACCTTGATGATACCATCTCATTGGGTTTTCCCCTTACCGATTTAAAGCTAAAAATATCAGACGGCGCCAAAACAGTTGAACTCTCGGAGCGTACCGATGGAAACTACGTTTACAGTGATACGACTTTTATAACTGAACATAAGACCTATTCACTCAGTTTTGAGTATAACAATAGAACGATCAGCTCAGAAACTACGGTGCCTGATAAACCTACAGGCTTTGTGACTTCTGATTCGCTTCAAAAAGTACCGGTAATGGATTTTGGAACAACGCCTGCGACTTTTGTTCCGATAACCCTGAGCTGGAACAATACTACCGGCGGACATTATATGATGGTGCTGAAGAATACGGAGACCAGCAGGACAAGCACAAATCCGAGAAATAACGGTTCATACAGAGACACCGAAGTGATTCTGGGACAGGTTTCGTCCTTTCAGACCCAGCAGATGACCTTTAATTACCTGGGTAATTACCGGGTGCTGCTGTTTCATATCAATAAAGAATATAGCGATGCTTTAAATAACAATGGCGGCAGTTCATTAAACCTGACCAACCCTTATACCAACATTGTGAATGGGCTGGGCATTTTTACCTCCATGCAGGCTGACAGTTTAAAATTACGGGTGTATCAGTAATGAAGAATTCGAAATACTGGCGCTTAATAAGCGCTATGGCCCCCTTGCTCATTTGGTTGCTGGTACTGAGTTTGCCATTTCTATCGAGATTTGGAGGCGCCCCGCCAGAATTTAGAAATGACATGCTTAAAAACCTGTTCCTTTCTAATATTTTGCTCATTATCATTTTCTATGTACACAGTTTTGTGATTTATCCGATAAGAGAAAAAAAGAATGGCATGTATTTTTATGTGCTGCTGCTGGTTGTGACCTTGCTTTTGTTTATGCTGGCAAATCACTTTTTGCATCCTGAAATGCCCAGGTTTGCGGATCGGCGGATGGCCCATCCGAAACCCTTCATGAATGTATTGCCCTTCACTTTTGTGATTGTGGTTAGCTTCAGTTACCGTCTTTATATGGATAAGGTCATTCGTGATAAACATATAAAGGAACTTGAAAACATTCAACTGAAAACCGAGCTGGAATTTTTATCCTCTCAGATCAGCCCGCATTTTATGTTCAATGTGCTGAATACGCTGGTTTATATGTCGAGAAAGAAACCGGAACTGATAGAACCCTCGCTGATCAGTTTGTCGCAATTAATGCGCTATATGCTTTATGATAGTGACGAAGGCAAGATCACACTTACAGAAGAAGCAGAATACCTGAAGAACTACATCAACTTGCAATTACTAAGGTTTGGCGATGATATTCAGGTAAACCTTTACCTATCGGGGATAACTGATGAATATAGGATTGAACCGATGTTTTTAATCCCCTTTGTAGAAAATGCCTTTAAACACGGGATAGGGATGCTTCCTGATCCGATAATAGATGTTTCGATTGCCGTTGAATCCAGTAAGCTTTATATGGAAGTAATGAACGGGATTGCGCCGGTAAGAACCTGGCCATCAACATCAGATAAAAGGGATTCGGGAATTGGACTGGCCAATGTGCGCAGGCGGCTGGAGCTGATTTACCCTCAGAACCATGCATTAAAAATAGAAGAAACCGATAATACCTACGTAGCTAAACTTCAAATCAACTTATAAATGAATTGTATATTAATTGATGATGAAAGCCCGGCGCTGAAGCTGCTGGAAGATAATGTACGGCAAATACCCTATCTAAATGTGGTTGCTTCTATCCGCAGTCCGATGCAGTTATTTGATCTGATAAAGGCGCAACAGATAGACCTGCTGTTCCTGGATATTCAGATGCCGGGCATAAACGGTTTAGAGTTGTTGCGCTCGTTGAAACAACCTCCAATGGTGATTATGGTGACTGCTTATCCCGAACATGCATTAGACGGATTTAATCTGGATGTGGTGGATTATCTGGTGAAACCGGTGCAGTTTTCGAGATTTTTTAAAGCAGTTGAAAAAGCACGAGAACTTTATCAGGTGAGGCAGGTAAAGCCTAAACCGGCTCAACCGGAAAATGATCATGTATTTGTAAATGCAAATTATTCCCTTGTTAAGGTGAGGATGCAGGACATCACTTTTATTGAAGGCCTTAAAGATTATGTGCGGATCAATATACAGGATGGCAAACAGGTAATTACCAGGATGGGGCTGAAGGGGGTAGAGGAAAAGTTAAGCTCGGGAAGGTTTATGCGCATTCATAAATCATACATCATTTCTCTGGAAAAGATTGAATCTGTACAAAAGACACAGGTGATTATTGCTGGTACCGAAATACCCATTGGAGAGGGATACCGCCATACGCTGCAGGCATATGTTAATGGAAAAAATCTATAAATTTTAATAAACTCTTATGAATATTTTTAAAAATGAGACCAATAAAGGTCTGGATGTATTGTTTGTTTTTTTGATGATTACCCTGGCTATCATGTTATTCAGTTCCTGCAAAAAAGAAGCGGCAGACACCACGGGCCTTTCCTCATTAACGATTATCAATGCATCGCCTACCCTGGCTACTTATAATGCCTATCTGGATGGGACAAAAGTAATTGAGAGCGCTTTGCCATTTGGAGGTGTAATTCCATATGCTACCCTGACTGAAGGAGACCATACCCTAAAGTTTACTGCAGAAAGCGACCTAACGGCGCTGCTGAGCAAAACGATAGCAATAGAGACCAATAAGGCCTATTCTTTTTTTGTAATTAACAAAAACGAGAACATGGATGGGCTGTTGATTTCAGATACGCCTGATGCTTATTCCACTGAAAAGGCTTTTATAAGATTTGTAAACTTATCGCCCGATGCCCCTGCGCTTGATCTGTCTTTGAATAATGATACGACAAATCTGGTTACTGACAAATCTTATAAAGCGGTTAGCAGTTTTACGGAAATTACCCCGGGAACTTATTCTCTTGATACAAAGAATGCTGCTGAAGGAACAGTCATGAGCACTTTGAGCAGTACTGTTTTAACAGCGGGGCAGTACTACACAGTTATGGCGATAGGATTGGTACAACCGAATGATGTAGAGGAATCATTTAAATTGCAAATATACATCCACAAATAAGACGTACTATTTTTCGTTTTTGCCAACCATGTAAACCTTACGGCCACATGATCCGCATGCGTATCTTTTCAGGTCAAGCCAAAATAAAAATGATTTAACTAAAGTGCCTCTTTTAACTCTCGAATCTAAGTCTCCTTGTTTGCAATAGGGGCATTTTTTGTAGGTTTTGTTGGCATTTAACCAGGTGATTTCTGAGGTTTCCATTTCTTGGACGCAATAAAATTATCGTTGAACTTAATTATTCGGTATAAATAAGTTTATTTATTATTAACAAATATAATCAATAGGTTATCGGTGGGCAAGGAAAGGAAAGAGAATTAAGTCCTGATTTATAATGCAGGACTTAATTTTGTCGGGACTTGGCATACTCAGAAGGCGTCATACCGGTATGTGACTTAAACTCAGCGAAAAAGGCACTTCTTGAGGAGAAGCCACCTTCTTTTCCTAAAGCCTCTATGGTAAGGTGTTGCCATGCAGAGGTGTTTTGCAACCTGCTTCTGACATAATCAACCCTGTAGTGATTTACAAAGGCAGTGAAACTCTTTTTGTAATGAAAATTTAATACATGTGAGAGCTGATGGGTGGGTACCCTTAGGTCGGCTGCCATCTTGGGCAGGGTTAAACCATGCTGTTTAAATGCCTCCTGATCCCTCATGTAATCTTCAATTAACTCAAAATAAGTTTGTACTGAAGCCTCATTTGGCTGTTTCGCCTTTTTCAAAATCTTATGGAGTGTTTCGGGCTTTATATCCAGCAGATCAGCAATATATTGAGGGGGAATTCTCTGTATATTATGATTTGTTGTGCTGAGGTAGAATTCATATTTCTCCTGGGCTGACCCCATTCTTACCAGATTGGACCGCTGGTGTGCAGATTTGTAAAAGGATTCGACTATTTTTCTGATGATGATGTTCAGCTCAAATGAGGTTTGAAGCCACTGCAGCAGGTTATGTATGGGCAAGCCGATGAGATGAGAATCCTCTACAGCGTAAATACTTTCGCCGGAGGGCCCGTCGCCGTACATTCCTTTTATAGCTGAAACAGATTCACCCTCCAGGCAGATATAAGTAGTAAGTTTTTTATTTTTAAGTGTGGTATAACCAACTACCAAACCTTTAATGATGAGATATAAGTATTCGCTCGTTTCGCCCTGCTTAAGCAGGTATTCATTTTTTTTAGCCCGTACATCAAACAAACATGCTTTAATTTCGTTTTCGAGTGCTTTGGGAAGTGGGTGATAGGAAGAAAGATGATTGATGACCAGATCCATTAACTCTGGATCTGGCTTTACAAATGGTTGATGCCTTAACGCTGAGGCATTTGGCATTAGGAGGCCATTGTTTTTGTAGTTCTGCTTACGGCAATCTTTTTTACGGTATTAATAATTGCTGCTGTGTCATAACCACATAAAGCCCATAATTCGGCCTGCTCACCATGTTCAATAAAGTCATCAGGAATACCTAAACGGATTACCTGAGCATTGTAGGCATTGTCGGCCATGAATTCAAGTATTGCACTCCCCACACCACCTTGCACACACCCATCTTCAATTGTTATGATGTGTTTGTATCTTTTAAATACATCATGAAGCATGGCGTGGTCTAAAGGTTTGGCAAATCGAAGGTCGTAATGTGCAGGATGTATACCTTCACTATTCAATTCTTTGCATGCATCTACCGCAAAGTTACCCACGTGACCAATGGTAAGTATGGCGACATCTTCGCCGTCACAGATTTTTCTGCCTTTTCCTACTTCTAGTGCTTTTAGCGGACGTTTCCAGTCGACAATAACGCCGTTTCCTCTGGGATAACGTATGGAAAAAGGCCCCATATTGTCTTGCTGTGCGGTATACATTAAATTACGTAGTTCTTCCTCGTTCATTGGGGCAGCAACCGTCATGTGAGGAATAGAACGCATATAGGCCAGATCATAAGCACCATGGTGTGTGGCACCATCGGCACCTGCCAAACCTGCGCGATCCAGACAAAAAATAACATTTAAGTTTTGTATTGCAACATCATGAATGACTTGATCATAAGCTCTTTGCATAAAGCTTGAGTAGATGTTACAAAATGGAATAAGCCCCTGAGTGGCCAATCCTGCTGAAAAAGTAACGGCATGCTGTTCTGCAATACCCACATCAAACGCACGGGCAGGCATTGCCTTCATCATGATGTTCATTGAAGATCCGGATGGCATAGCGGGAGTTACACCTACAATTTTTTTATTGGCTTCAGCCAGCTCAACCAAAGTATGGCCAAAAACATCCTGATATTTTGGAGGTTGTGGTTTATCAGGAACAGATTTTTTTATCTCTCCGGTAATTTTATCGAAAAGGCCAGGTGCATGCCACTTTGTTTGATCTTTCTCTGCCAGGGCAAAGCCTTTTCCTTTTACGGTTACACAATGTAAAAGCTTAGGGCCGGGGATCTCTTTTAAATCTTTAATGACCTGGGTTAGGCGGACCACATCGTGACCATCAACCGGGCCGAAATATCTGAAGTTCAGCGCTTCGAACAAATTACTTTGTTTAAGCAGCGTACCTTTTATACTTTTCTCAATTTTCTTGACAAACTTATGCGCATTAGGTCCAAGCTCAGAAAGCTTAATAAGCACATTAGAAATGTCATCGCGGAAGCGGTTGTAAGATTTTGAGGTAGTAATGTTTGTTAAATATTCTTTTAGTGCACCAACGTTAGGATCGATAGACATGCAGTTGTCGTTCAGTATCACTAACAGGTTTGAATTTTCAATACCGGCATGATTTAATCCTTCGAATGCCAATCCGGCGGTCATGGCACCATCTCCAATCACTGCAACGTGCTGACGATCGGTTTCTCCTTTATAGTGCGAAGCTACGGCCATGCCCAAAGCTGCTGAGATGGATGTAGAAGAGTGGCCTACACCAAAAGTATCATATTCGCTTTCACTGATTTTTGGGAAGCCGCTAATGCCGTTTAATATCCGGTTGGTATGAAAAACTGACCTGCGTCCGGTAAGAATTTTGTGTCCGTAAGCCTGATGTCCAACGTCCCAGACTAATTTATCGTATGGGGTGTTTAATGCGTAATGTAAGGCTACTGTAAGCTCAACAACGCCAAGACTGGCACCAAAATGCCCACCATTTACACTAACCACATCTATAATATATTGACGAAGTTCCTTGCAAATTTGTTCAAGGTCTTGTTCCTTATACTGCTTTAAATCAGTAGGATAGTTTATGTTGGGTAGTAATGGACCGTTAATATCTTCCATGCAGGGGTTTTATCAATAGAAATACAAAGTAAGGTATTTTGTTATCAAAGTAAGAAGGAAAATTGCTAATTTTACAAAAATATACTTCGATAAATGACTAGAGATACTTTAATTTTTGATTTGATTGACAGGGAATTGGACCGTCAGGAAAATGGACTTGAACTGATAGCTTCAGAAAATTTTGTAAGCAAACAGGTAATGGAAGCCGCTGGTTCTTGTTTAACAAATAAATATGCTGAAGGCCTTCCGGGCAAAAGATATTATGGTGGATGCCAGGTAGTAGATGAGGTGGAAACCATTGCTATTGAACGCGCAAAGAAACTTTTTGGTGCGGAATGGGTGAATGTACAACCACATTCTGGTGCACAGGCAAACGCTGCTGTAATGCTTGCGGTAATTCAACCCGGAGATAAGATTTTAGGATTTGATCTTTCTCATGGTGGTCACTTAACTCATGGTTCTCCGGTTAACTTTTCAGGAAAATTGTATCATCCGTTATTTTACGGAGTTAAAAAAGAAGATGGTTTAATTGATTATGCTAAACTTGAAGAATTAGCTTTAGCTGAACGTCCAAAATTAATCATTGTTGGTGCTTCTGCTTATTCAAGAGAGTGGGATTATGCTTTTGTACGCAGTGTAGCTGATAAAATTGGCGCATTGGTAATGGCAGATATTTCTCATCCGGCAGGTCTTATTGCCCGCGGATTATTAACCAACCCGCTTCCTCATTGCCATATCGTTACCACAACTACACATAAAACATTACGTGGCCCACGTGGCGGTATGATTATGATGGGTAAGGATTTTGAAAACCCATTTGGTTTAAAAACACCTAAAGGCGAAATCAGAATGATGTCGTCAGTATTAGATATGGCTGTTTTCCCGGGTACACAAGGTGGTCCTTTAGAGCACATTATCGCTGCAAAAGCAATTGCTTTTGGTGAAGCTTTGAGTGACGATTATTTAGCCTACGTTAAACAAGTACAGGCAAATGCACAGGCAATGGCAAAAGCATTTGTATCAAGAGGTTACGGAATTATTTCTGGTGGAACTGATAACCACCTGATGCTGATTGATTTAAGAAATAAAAATATCACAGGGAAGCTTGCTGAAAATGCGCTTGAAAAAGCCGACATTACGGTAAATAAAAATATGGTTCCTTTTGATGATAAGTCTCCATTTGTTACTTCGGGTATACGCGTAGGAACTGCTGCTATAACTACAAGAGGATTTAAAGAAAAAGAAATGGAACTTATTGTTGATCTGATTGACCAGGTAATTACCAACGCTGAGGACGAAAATAACCTTAAGCAGGTAAAACAGAAGGTAATTGAATTGGTAAGTAAGTTCCCCCTATATAAATAGAAAGGGAGTTGTAAATTAAATGTTATCGAAGAGCCGGGATTCGTCTGCCAGTGAAAGCGAGCGTATTAAAGTATTGCATGAGTATAATATTTTGGACACCCCTTCAGAGGAGAAGTTCGACAATATTACCAAGCTTGCTACTTTAATATGTAATGCACCTATTGCGGTTATTGTTCTGGTTGATGAAAGCCGGCTCTTTTTGAAATCCTTTATCGGTATTGGCAATGGAGACGTTTCAAAGGAGGTGTCTTTTAGTGCAGAAACCATTAAAGGAAATGAGATACTTGAAATACAGGATACTTTAACCGATAAAAGATTTAAAGATCATCCTATGGTTACCGGTAAACCCGGTGTCCGTTTCTATGCAGGCGCACCCCTTCTGGATGAAAATGGTTTTAAAATAGGTGTTATTGCAGTGTTTGATGTAGTCTCACGATGCTTAACCAATGACCAGAAAGATGGTTTGGTAACACTTGCCAATGAAACCATTACCCATATTACTTTAAGAAAAAAAACAATAGAGCTGGAAGCCAAAACCAATCGTTTTGAGGAACTGCTAAATCTTTCGACAGTTTCGCCAGAGATTCATTGTATTTTAGATTACTCAGGTAAAATCCTGTTTATAAATGATGCGGTAACCAGTATACTTGGTTATACGGTTCCCGAATCTATAGGACTAAGTATTTGGAAGTTTTGCAATAAAGAAGACATCAGCAGGTTGGTGGAAATTATTGAAGAAGGACTAAAGAAAAAGGTTAAAGAATTCAATGTAGAATTCAGGGTAAAGAGCAAGCATGGCCAGTTGCGTTGGCTGAGCTGGAATATGGTGGCCCGCCAGGGACGCTGGTATACCTATGGAAGAGACATCACCGAAAATAAACGGGTAGAGAGTGAGTTGGTAAGGCTGTCTTTTGTAGCCAGTAAGATCAATAATGCGGTGGTGATCAGCGATGCCAATAACCATGTAACCTGGGTGAACGATGCCTTTGAAAAGATCACGGGATTTACCATCAATGATTTGAAGGGGAAGCGCCTGGGTGATTTGATCATTGGCCCCAAAACGGATTTGGAGCTATTGAAAAAAGCAAGGCTCCTGATCAAACAAAACAGGTCTTTTACGGTAGACCTCCTTTCGTATAGGAAAGACGGACAACCCATTTGGTTGTCTATTTACAATACAGTGGTGCTGGATGATAAAGGAAAGGTTGATATGGAGGTGGAGATCATTATAGACATTACTGAAAAGAAAAAGGCAGAAGAAGAACTGCAGGTACTGTCTTTGGTAGCTAGTAAAACCAATACTGGAGTTAACATCTCAGATGCCGAAGGCAAAACGACCTGGATAAACCAATCCCTTAAAAAGTTAACCGGTTATTCTTTGGCCGAGCTGAAGGGCAAGGAACTGGGCGATGTGCTTTCTAAAGACGAAGCGCATAAAGAGCTGATCTTAAGCTCCCGGGCAAAGTCACTGAAAAATGAATCTTATGAGATAGAGGTACAAGCCAAAACCAAGGACAGCCAATCTATCTGGCTTTCGGTTTCCAATACCCCAATTATAAATGATAAGGGTTCGCTTGAACGTCAGATTGATCTGATCTCGGATATCACTCAGCGTAAGCAAATAGAGCATGAGTTGCTCGAGGCTAAAGAGCAGGCGTTGCAGCTGAGTGAGGCGAAGGAGATGTTCCTTTCTGTAATGAGCCACGAGATCAGGACCCCATTAAATGCAGTTATTGGGATGACCCATTTGCTGATAGATAATGATCCTAAGGCATCGCAGCTGGAAGATCTGAATGTGCTTAAATTTTCTGCGGAAAACCTTTTGCATATTATTAACGACATCCTGGATTTTACAAAAATAGAAACCGGTAATCTGGAACTGGAAGCTATACCATTAGACATTAAAAGCCTGGCCTGCGATATTGTGAACTCCTTACAAATTAATGCCGCGCAAAAAGGGGACAAGCTGACATTGGCATGTGATGATCAGATTCCGGTGAATATTCTTGGGGATAAGACCAGATTGTATCAGATCCTGATGAACTTACTTGGAAACGCAATTAAGTTCACAGATTATGGGACGATAGAATTAAAGATTGAGCTTGTCAGCGAAAATGAAGAAGCTGTGGTGATGCGCTTTGTGGTAAAGGATAATGGTATTGGAATTCCTGAGGATAAGCAATCATACATTTTTGAAACATTTACTCAGGCTAAAACTGATATATCACGGAAGTATGGAGGCACAGGTCTTGGTTTGGCCATTACCAAAAAGCTGCTAAAGTTATATAAGTCGGACATTAAAGTAAAAAGCAAGGACGGAAAAGGGACCGAATTCTCTTTCGATATTCAATTTAGCAAAGCGACACAAAAGACCGGACTTGTTAAATCAGTAGAACCGCCGGCCTCATTTATTGGAAAAAGGATATTGGTTGTTGATGATAATGAAATTAATATTCTGATTGCAAACCGCATACTTAGTAAATGGGGATTTGACCTTGAATTTGCCAGAAATGGTAGGGAAGCCATTGAGAAGGTAATGACAAAAACCTTTGACCTTATTTTTATGGATATTCAAATGCCAGGTATTGATGGGTTTGAGACCACAAGTATTATAAGGGAGCTGGATGATGAGTATTTTAAAACCATTCCTATAATTGCGCTTACTGCATCTACACTTCAGGATGAAAATAGCAAGTTCAAAGCTTGCGGGATGAATGGGCATATATTGAAGCCATTTAAGCCGGAAGAAATAAAGAATATTATCGCTATAAACTTCTCTAAGTAGTAAAATTGAATTGGATTTGCTGTAAAAGATAAAGGGCCGATAGTCCATTTGCATGGAATTATCGACCCTTAAATTAACGCTCTCGTAACAAAGGAACGAATTATTTCTTAATTGCCAAAAAATAAAAGACTTATTTGACAATAAAAAGTGAAAAAAGTAAAGGGCCGGTATTTCTATTAAGAATACCGACCCTTACCATCTAAATTAACGCTCTCATTAACATAAACGACCTTATCTTGAAATTGTTATAATTGAGGTGTTTTTTTTAATTATGCTGGTAGCACCCGAGTTCTGAAGGGAATGTTCTGGGCCCGTTATTAAGGTCTTTGTTTAAGAAAAGATTAAAAGCAGGGTCGGCACTTAAATCGCGGCCTTTATGTAATACAGCGCTATTGTTCTGAAGCAGAAAATTGTATTTGATGGGATCTATAAAACCGGGATCAATATTTAACAGATTAAAACTGCCCTCATAGGTTTTTAGCATCGTTTTAATCGCGTTGTTGCTCAGTTCCGTTTCGATAGCTGCAGTGCTTTTTTTATCAACAAGAAACTCTTCAGTTAAGCTTCCCCAAATGATATTATTGACCAGCAGGATTTTTAAATTTTTTGAGGGATATCCGCTCCCTGCATCAGAGAAATACAGACATGGTGTTCTGCGCGATAACTTTGTATTGTAGCCGGCAAATGTATTTTGCTTGAGGTTATATCTTCCTCCGGAAACACCATACAAAAGATATTGACCGGCATTGTAAAACAGATTGTTAAATGCATCCAATTCAGCATTGTAGCCTGCAAGACCGGCAATGGTCATGTTCTTTATGATGCTATTGGTAAGTACTAGTTTGGGTGTGTTATTTGTGGAAAGAGAATCGACAGTGACGCCTATTACTGCATTTTTGATCTGGGTGTAATGGAGTTTTGAATTGGAACTGCTGCTATAAAAATGGATACCATGCCATTGTCCGGGTTCCTCGGCATACATGCCTTCCATTCGGTCTCCCGAAAATAAAACGGGATTGGTGGCTGTGCCGGTCGCTAACAGTTTTCCTTTAATATTCATTCCTGAATTTTCATGAAAAAGCACTTTGGTGCCGGGGAGGATTGTTAGTGTAGTTTGTGGGGCAACCGTTACAGATTTGTAGATGATATAAGGCAGCGCACTATTCCAAGTGGTGTTTGACGTGATGGTTTGGTTGTTTAAAAAAACGGCATTTTGTCCGTAAGCTATAAGTGCAACAGATTGCCGGTTCCCATTTGTATTGAACACAATGGAATCCTGCGCAATAAATGGTTCTGTTTGGTTGTTTGCATCAATGGTAGCCTTTACGTAGATACTGATAGAATCTTTACCGTCAATTTGAAGGTTGGATTTCTGGTTAACAGATTGTCCGTTTATGATGAGGCTAAAATTAGAGCCGGCACCACCACCGAGTTTGATTTCACTGATGTTAACCGTTTTTACATTTGGGTTATAAACCCTAATCCGTTTATTGGTCGATCCTGCAGCAGTAAATACCGTATCGAAGAGGAGGGTGTCGGTAGAAAAAGAGAGCTTTGCTTTAGCATCCGTAGTTATTCCTTCGGATTTACGGCAGGCCGTAAATGCCAGGAAAAGGAACGCAAAAAACAGATGAGACAAACGCATTTAACAAACTTAGATAAATTTATTATGCAAAGACAGCGATGTTTAATTAAGTTCATTCGCTAGTTTTTCCCTTTTTAGGATTTAAGTGGCTGGACCTGATGATTAATTTTGCTGTTTTACGGCGAGCTGGCCACAAGCCGCATCAATATCTTTACCGCGGCTGCGTCGGATATTTGTGGTGATGCCCTGGCTTTTCAGGTAGTTAGAGAACGCATCGATTTTATCGCCTTCAGCATTCACAAAATCAGCAAACTGAATCGGATTGTATTCAATCAGGTTAACCTTGCAGGGAACATGTTTGCAGAACTTTGCAAGTTCCATGGCATCTTCAATTTCATCATTGAAGTGATTAAACACAATGTATTCGTAGGTTACTGCGTTTTTGGTTTTGGAATAATAGTATTTTAATGCTTCTTCAAGCGCTTTTAGGGTATTGTGCTCATTGATAGGCATAATCTCATTGCGCTTTTTATCATTGGCAGCATGTAATGACAGGGCAAGATTGAATTTAACGCCATCATCACCCAATTTTTTTATCATTTTAGAGATGCCTGCTGTAGACACGGTGATTCGCTTGTACGACATATTTAAGCCATCGGGAGCGGTGATCCGCTCTATCGACTTTAATACATTGGCATAATTAAGCAGGGGCTCACCCATACCCATATAAACGATATTTGTCAATGGGGCATTGTAATTTTGCTTAGCCTGCTGGTCAATTAATACTACCTGGTCATAAATCTCATCAGCATTGAGGTTACGTTTACGATCCATATAGCCTGTTGCACAGAATTTACAGGTTAAGCTGCAGCCAACCTGAGAGCTTACACAAGCGGTCATGCGGTCGTCCATTGGAATTAAAACACCTTCTACAATGTTGCCGTCATATAGCCTGAATGTATTTTTGATGGTATGGTCATTACTGAATTGAGAGTTGTTAACCTCCACTACGTTGATGGCATAATTTTCATCAAGCTTAATTCTAAGCTCTTTGGAAAGATTACTCATCTCTGCAAATGTGCGTGCTGATTTTTCCCAAAGCCATTGGTAAACCTGTTTGGCCCTGTAAGAAGGTTCTTTCATGGCGGTAAAGTGCTGTTGCAGCTGCGCCAGGTCTAATGAACGTATATCAGTTTTCTTTGTAGTAAGCATTTGGTTGCAAAGCTACCTAAAAAATATTCTTTCCCCGTCATTGATAATTCATTTCAACGCGGAGGGTAGCTGAAGCCAGCAACTATTAGCGTTTGGGACTTCTGGTTTTTGCAGCCGGGGCACCGGATCTGCCTTTTGTTGGTCTTACCGGTCTTTTGCTTGGTCCGTTGTTTTTGTTCCAGTCAGTACTTGAAGCAGCGGATTTGAAACCTCCGGCAGATTTTGGTGCTGATTTACCTTTGCCACCAGCGGGACGATCTGCTCTGCTTACCGTACCTGACGATGCCTTGCTATTAGGTTTTTTAGGGCCTCCAGGTTTGCCTGAAGATTTTCTTGGAGTTACATTTTCGGATAAATCTTCTTCTGCCCTGGCTTTAGGTTTTTTATTTACTCTTTTAGGAGCGGCACTTTCGGAACTTGATTTTGCAACCATGTTAAATATCTCAGTCTGCTCTGCTGGGGTGAGCTCGCGCCATTCGCCAACAGGAATGCCTTTTATACTGATGTTCATGATCCTAACACGTTCCAGCTTGGTTACTTCAAAACCAAAATGCTCGCACATCCGTCTGATTTGTCGGTTTAGCCCTTGAATCAGTATGATCTTAAATACAAAAGGACTTTCCTGAGTTACTTTACATTTTTTGGTCATTACGCCCAATACCGGTACACCTTTGGCCATGCCGGTTAAAAATGATTCAGTAATAGGTTTATTTACAGTAACTATGTATTCTTTTTCGTGATTGTTACCTGCTCTAAGTATTTTGTTTACCAGGTCGCCGTTATTGGTAAGGAAGATCAAGCCCTGAGAGTCTTTATCCAGACGCCCGATCGGGAATACCCTTTCACTATGATTTACGTGGTCAACAATATTGCTTTTCACACCAGCCTCAGTAGTACTGGTAATGCCAACAGGTTTGTTGTAAGCAATAAGAACAGAGTTCTCGACCTCTTTAGGTTCAATAGTCTGTCCGTTAACCGTAACAATGTCTCCAAAGATGACCTTGTCGCCAACCTTAGCCCGTTTGCTGTTGATAAATACATTGCCTTGCTCAATATATCTGTCGGCCGCTCTACGGGAGCATAAACCGCTTTCACTAATGTATTTATTTAATCGGATGCTAGAATCAGACATGGATATTGAAGTTATAAATTGATTTCTTTTTTACAAAGGAATCAATTTATAACCAAATATGCTATCAAAATATTTTTAAGCAACTTATTTTAGGAAGAAAAGCATGGTCATTCTGATCACAAAATGACCCCATTTTAAAATAAAGCAAATCATTTTAAAAATCCATTTCATCAGCACTGGGACCAAAACTTCCTGGAATTGGGATGTTAAGAAGCCTTAAAAACACCCCTAGTTGAGCCCTATGGTGGATAATTTGATTAATACTCATTCGGATTACATCTGCTTTAGGTTCAACACTATAAATCTGTTGTCCATTTCTTAAGGTCCAGTCCTTATCTAAAAGACTTTCGTTTTCTTCTTTAAGCTCAGATCTGCCATCGACCAGTGAACTTTCAAAATAAGCCAGTAATTCTTCAGTAGTATTTACATCAGCAGGTTGATAAGGGTTATCGGCGAAGTCAAGCTCGTCGGTTTTGATGGCCATTGTAATCCAGGTTGGCAGTTCCGCAATGTGAGTGGCCAGTCGCTTAATGGTCATGCTTTTTTCATGTGGCTGCCATTCAAACTTATCAGTTGGCACTCTTTGCAACATTTTGCGCGTGGTTAAAGCCTCTTGTTCCAGTTCCTTTAAATACATTTTAATTCTGCTCATAACTTTGTTTTTTGTTTTGTAGAACAAAGTAAATGAGGGCAACTGACAACCCTATGGCAGTCTGTTTTGAGAAAGAAAATTTATTTTAATAATTGACTGGAAGGAGCTTCATATACTCACTTAATTGCATGTGCTCGGTTTTTCGGAATGGGATTTCTAAATTTTTTACGGACTCAATTCGGGATACCTTGAAATCACGGTATTCGCAGCGGAGGTGGCACCATGCGATTAAATGCCAGCTGAATGCATAAAATATGAGTCCAATTGGTTCCAGCTCCCTTTTAGTGGTTTGCACTTTGTTGTTTGTATATGCAATTTCTATGATGCACTGCGAGGAAATGGCGTTTTGTAAGGCCGAAAGGTATTCAAATTCATTTTTTATTGAATCGGGCAGTTGCAGTATCATGTTGTTGTTCAGCAGTTCCAGTTTCTCTTTCTGATTGCTGCGCAATACCGCTTTGACCTTATTTAAGGCAGTGGTATAATGTTTAAGAATAGATTGATCGGTGAAGCCGGAAACCAGACGTTCCATAATTAATAAAGCATTGGCTTCTTCAGAATTAAACGATACGGGTGGGAGAAAGTATCCCTGGACAATGAAGTAGCCTTTTGGCTGCTCGAAGCTAATTGGAATTCCCTGTTCAGTAAGTGCTTTAATGTCGCGATAAACGGTACGGATGCTGATCTCAAATTGATCCGAAATTTTGTCGGCTGTAACATATTTTTTTGTCTGAAGTAGGACAAGTATTCCAAAAAGTCTGTCTATCCGATTCATTTATAGGCTTGTTGATGTTTTGCAAATTGATATAAAATAGCTTTAGCGGGTACTAATTTATAGATTTCTGCGCTTATTATCCGTTCTTTGTAGTTATGATTTCTTATATATCTGCGTCTTACGTATTTCCTGTGGTTAGCCCCCCAATAAAAAATGGGGTGATAGGAGTTGAAATTGATGGTACAATAACCAGTGTTTTAACGCCTGAGGAAGCCGGGAAAGAGAAAATAAAGGACATAACCCATTATGAGGGCTTATTGGTGCCGGGATTTGTGAATACACATTGCCATTTGGAATTGTCGCATCTAAAAGGCCAGATAGAAACACGTACCGGGTTATTGGGTTTTGTCCAAGCCATAATGAAATTGAGGATATCTGATGAAGATGCGCTGGATCTGGCCATGCTGAGAGCGGACAGGGAAATGTTTGAGAATGGAATAGTTGCTGTTGGTGATATTTCGAATCAGATCATTTCAAGGGGAACCAAGCTTGGAAGCCCTATTTATTACCATACTTTCCTGGAAGTTATGGGTTTTAATCCCTTAACGGCAAAAGAATCTATAAATCGTGCGCTTGAATTTAAGGAGAAGTTTGATCCCCTTAAGGTCTCAATTGTTCCGCATGCCCCATATTCAGTTTCGGCTGAGTTATTTAAAGAGCTGCGTAGTAATGGTGAAACCAGTAGTGAGCTGCTCAGTATTCATAATCAGGAAACGGAAGATGAAAACCTATTTTTTGAGCGCAAGGAAGGGGGATTTTTGGAATTGTATAAAGTTCTGGGCCTGGATATTGACTTTTATGAAGCCTCTGGTAAAACATCTTTACAAACATTTTTACCACTGTTATCTGGTAAACAGAAAACACTGTTGGTACATAATACTTTTACCTCAAAAGCAGATGTTGAATTTGCAGAAGCATATCATCCTAATTTATATTGGTGCCTTTGCCCGAATGCGAATTTGTATATAGAAAACAGACTCCCGGATGTAGATATCCTGAGGACTGCCGGGGTTAAAATTACACTGGGGACAGATAGTTTAGCCAGTAACAACAGGCTGAGCATATTTGCAGAGATGCAGACCCTGCAAATCAATTTTGGAATTGACTTTGATGATCTTTTAAAATGGGGCACCATTAACGGGGCTGAGTTTTTAGGGGTTGAACAGCGTTACGGTAGTCTGGAGCCGGGAAAAAGACCGGGCATAAACCTTGTTGATTTTGAAGAGATAAGCGGGATAATAATGCTGGGATCAAGAGTAGAAAGATTGTTTTAAGTTTTATTTAGATAAATGTCTTTTCTTTGCATTTGATGAAGAATAGAATTGCATCTCTTTTTGGTATTCAATATCCAATTATCCAGGCCGGCATGGTTTGGTGTAGTGGATGGAGGTTGGCTTCTGCAGTGTCTAATGCAGGCGGGTTGGGCATTATTGGCGCCGGATCTATGTATCCTGAGGTGTTGCTGGAGCATATCCAAAAGTGTAAAAAGGCGACGTCAAAGCCATTTGCGGTAAACGTCCCGTTACTTTATGCTAATGTGCAGGAGGTAATGGATATTATCGTTGCTGAACAGGTAAAAGTGGTATTTACATCGGCAGGAAATCCTGCCAGCTGGACGGGGTTTTTAAAAGAAAAGGGAATTACGGTGGCGCATGTTATTGCCAATACAAAATTTGCATTAAAAGCAGAGGCTTGCGGAGTAGATGCCATTGTGGCCGAAGGGTTTGAAGCAGGTGGGCATAATGGAAGAGAAGAAACGACGACAATGTGTTTAGTCCCCATGGTTAAAGCTGTGGTTAAAGTTCCGGTGATTGCTGCCGGGGGGATTGGAAGTGGCAGGGCAATGCTTGCGGCTTTTGCATTGGGTGCCGAAGGGGTGCAAATAGGATCGGCATTTGCTGTTGCCGAGGAGTCTTCAGCTCATCCCAGTTTTAAACATAGGATAGTAGAGGCAATGGAGGGAGATACTAAGCTGACGCTGAAAAAACTGGTCCCTGTACGGTTATTGAAAAATGAATTTGCAGACGCAGTAGCCAAAGCAGAGTCGGAAGGTGCAAGTGTTGAGGCATTGAAGCATCTTCTGGGAAAGGCACGCGCTAAACTGGGTATGTTTGAAGGAAATATGGATGAGGGCGAGTTGGAAATAGGCCAGGTATCGGCCATGCTACAAGATATTAAGCCGGCAGCAGTTATACTACACAGTATTTGGTCAGAATTTTTAGAAGAAAAAAATAGGTTAAGCGCATTAGAATTTAGCGATTACCGTTAAAGGTTTAAAGTTTACATGGAAACGAAACATATAGATATTAAAATAACAGGAAAGGTGCAAGGGGTATCTTTCAGGGCTACCACTAAGGCTGTTGCTGATCAGATGGGCATTAGAGGTATGGTAAGGAATGAAAAAGATGGTTCATTATATCTGGAAGCAGAGGGTGATGATACTTTACTTGAAGTTTTTGTAGAATGGTGCAATGAGGGGCCAGACCGAGCCAAAATTGAAAATGTAGCGGTTACACCCGGTGAGGTGAAAAACTATCAGAATTTTGAAATCATTAAGAAGTAGATGTCGGTATTAAAGAAGTTTGCTGGTGATACGGCTATTTATGGCCTCAGTACAATCCTTTCCAGGATGATTGCCTTTGCATTAACGCCCATTTACGCGAGAGCATTGCCGGTTGGTGGCAATGGCATTTTTACGGCCATGTATGGATATGCTGCTATTATTAATCCAATACTGGCTTTTGGGATGGAGACTACCTTTTTCAGGTATCTGCAGAAAAAGAATGATAACAGGCAATTGGTTTATAACAATGCTTTTGGGGCAGTGATCGCCATCTCTATTGTATTTTTGTTGTTCTCCTTACTTTTTTTAAACAGCATTATCGATTTTATGCAGACTGGAGATGTTAAAGATCATGCAGATTATGCTTTCTATGTAAAGTGTTTCCTGACGATCCTGATAACGGATGCCTTTTGTGTAATTCCTTTTGCGAAGATTCGTGCCGAAGGTAGGCCGATAAGGTTTGGAACAATAAAGTGTTTGAATATTTTTATCGTTGTGTTCTTTAATGTGTTCTTCCTATTTCTCATTCCGATGATCATTAGCCACAAGCTGCCTGGGGGGGAATGGATGGCAAGTTGGTACAGACCCAAATGGGTAGGTTATGTATTTTTATCGAACGTGATTGCGAGCGTGTGTACCATATTTTTACTATTACCAGAGATTTTGCAGCTCAAGCTGAAGTTTGACCTGGGCATGTTTAGAGAAATGTTTGTATACAGCTGGCCAGTACTGATCGCCAACATTTCCTTTATCATTAACGAAGCACTAGATAAGGCCATGCTTAAGCATATGCTGCCTGCCAGCATCAGTGATCAGGAAGTGGGCATCTACGGTTTATGTGCAAAAATTGCATTATTCCTGAGCATATTTGTACAGGCCTTTAGGTTGGGAGCAGAGCCCTTCTTTTTCAATCATTCAAAAAATAAAAATGCTAAAGAGACCTACGCGCGGATTATGAATTATTTTGTAATTACGGTGGTGATTATAGCAGTGGCACTGGTGGCCAACGTAAATATTCTGGCTACGATAATTGTAGGGCCGGAAACTCGCGTAGTTAACAATCATGTGGTTCAAAACATCTATTGGTCTGGACTGGGAGTAGTCCCCCCATTGGTATTTGGTTACCTTAGTTTGGGTATTTATATGAACTTGTCGGTTTGGTACAAATTGTCTGACCAGACCAAATATGGTTTGTACATATCAGGTATCGGTGCGGTGCTGACTATCGTATTGAACTGGATCTTTATTCCAAAATATAGCTATATGGCATCAGCCTGGATTTCATTTGTCGCTTATGCAGGTATGATGGTAATGTCCTATCTATGGGGACAGCGTAATTATCCCATTCCTTATCAAATAAAAAAGAATTTAGCTTATATTGTTGCCGCCATAGTAATCGTTTTTATCTCATTTAGTGTGTTTAACAGGAACATGTTTATCGGTAATGGGTTGCTGATATTGTTTGCTTTGGCTGCATTTTATGCGGAGAAAAAAGAACTGATGGCGCTATTAAAAAAGAACTAAAAATGAACATAAACATTATAAACAATTCCGGACATCCATTGCCTCAATATGAAACTGAACATGCTGCAGGTATGGATATTCGCGCTTTTATAGAAACTGATATTACGATTAAACCTTTACAACGTATTTTGATTCCAACAGGTTTACATATTGAACTTCCTGTAGGTTATGAAGCGCAGATACGCCCACGTAGTGGCCTCGCTTATAAACATGGAATCAGTATTGTGAATTCGCCGGGTACTATTGACGCAGATTATCGCGGTGAACTGAAAGTGTTGTTGGTTAATCTGTCTGATACAGATTTTGTGGTGAATGATGGTGATAGAATAGCCCAAATGGTTATTGCAAAACATGAAAAGGTAAGCTGGAAATCGGTAGGCGAGTTGAGCGATACAACGCGTGGAGCTGGTGGTTACGGGCATACAGGCAAATAATTTGTTATGAGAAGAGGTAAGTGGTTTTTAATGATATTGCTTACTGGCAGCACATCGGTGTTTGCCCAGGAACCTGTGGTTTCTGCAACGGACAGCATGGCTATAAAAACACTCTTCTTTGCAGGTTTAAAGGAAAAGCTAAATGAAAATTATCCGAAGGCAGCTGAGAACTTTGATAAGTTGTTGAAGATCGATCCTGACAATTCTGCTGCTTATTTTGAGATTGCTACGTTGAATTTCAGACAAAATAAACTGATGGAATCAGAAATGGCCATTAAAAAGGCTACTGCGCTGAGTCCTAATAACATTTGGTTCTGGAAATTATTGGCAGAGCTTTATAAGCGAAAAGGAGATATGGATAATCTGGTTGGCGTTTTTGATAAGTTAATTGCGCTTTCTCCTGATGAAGACTCTTATTATTTTGATAAATCCAATGCTTTGCTTCTAGCGGGTAAAGAAGACGCCGCTTTGAAAGGGTATGATGTACTGGAAAAGAAGTTCGGACCTTCAGATGCTTTAACCGAAGCCAGGCAGCGCGCGAGTATGGGGAAAGATGACGGGCTTGATAAGAAAGAAGTTGAGAAGATCCTAGCTGAAAATGTAAAGGATGTTAAGGGCTTGCTATATACAAGTGGGGTATTGATACAAAAAAACCAGAACGCTGAAGCTTTGGCAGTACTTAAGAAAGCAAAAGAACTGGAACCGGATAATTTTGAGGTGGATCTGGCGATGGCTGACGTTTATAGTGCCTTAAAGAATAATACAGAAGCACAGATATCTCTAAAAAAGGCTTTTGGAAACACTATGATGCCTGTTGACCAAAAAGTTAAAATTGTAGTGATGCTTTTGGGTGGCAAGAAAGATCAGTTAAGGGTGGATGCTGCTGCTGAACTGGCAATGATTGCAACGAAGGTTCATACGGATGATCCTAAAGTTTTTGCTTTATACGGTGATGTACTTTATCAGCAAGGAGATCTGCAGGGCGCATTGACACAGTTCCAATCTGTATTAAAGATGACCGATCAGCTCTATGCAGTATGGGAACAGATGTTGAATATACAGACTTCGCTTGGTTTATATAAGGATGCAATCAAAACTGCTGATGATGCTTTGTCGGTTTATCCGAATCAAGCTATTTTATATTATTACATGGCATTGGCCCTTCAAAATGACAACCAAAATGCATTGGCGTTAACAAATATCAAAACAGCATTGCAACTGGATGCAGAAAATCCGTTATATATAGAGTACTATGGTGATGTTTTATTTCTGAAGGGTGATAAAGATTTGGGATTGGCACAGTGGAAGAAGGCCAAAAGCGCCGGAAGTAATTCAGAGAAGTTAAATAAGAAGATTAATGAGAAGAAATATATTCAATAGCTTGCTGTTTGTTGCTCTTGTTTCGGTGGGAATGGCTTGTAAAACCAAGAAAGCCATTGTTAAGCCGCCAAAGGTAGTGGAAACTCCGGCTGACAACAAGAGATCAGAAACGATAACGGTGCTAAAAGCGAAGGATATTTCTTTTAGTACGCTTTCGCTTAAAGCAAAGGCTAGCCTTGATATCAATGGGAACACAAATAATGTGAACATGAACATCAGGATAGAGAAAAATAAAAAAATCTGGGTAAGTATTACCGCTTTAGGTATCGAAGTGGCAAGGGCATTAATTACTCCGGATAGTATTAAGGTCAGAAATAATTTACAGGGGGTTTATTTAAAGAAGCCTTTTAATTACGTACATACTTATACCAATAAACAGGTTAATTTTGAGCTGTTACAAGCTATTTTCTCTGGAAATACGGTTAAAGATTTCTTTAGAGATGAGACACTGGTAGCACAGGAAAACGGCGTTTGGACCCTTAGTGGCGTAAATGAAGGCCTGGCTTACAGAGTGATTTTTAATACCTTGTTAAAGGTTAATGAAAACAATTTAAATGATATTGCTTCCGGAAGATCTTTGCGGGTTGTTTACGGGGAATATCAGAATATTAATGGCGCTCTTTTTCCCACTAATCTGAAAATTAACTCTATGGCCGGGGATAAAAGAATTAATATCAATTTGGACTTTTCGAAAATTGAAAGCAATCTTGCTCTTGAATTTCCGTTTAATGTTCCAAATAAGTATGAGGTAATAAACTGATTTTTTATACTTTTGATGCAATGAAGCTAAACAAATTACTTTTACTCCTCTTATTTTTACTATCTGCCTCTGTTGTTTTCGGACAAAGTAGTGCAGAGTTGAAAAGAAAAAAAGAAGCCATACAGCGCGAAATTGATTTGTTGCAGAAAAATGCAAATAAAGCAGCAAAGAACAAAAAGCTTACTTTAAGCCAGATCAATGCACTAAATGCCAAAATTGGCTTAATGCAAAGCAAAATCTCTGTGATCAATTCGGAGATGAAAAATCTTGACAATCAGATTCATGAAAACACGAACGTTGTTCATAATTTAAAAGGACAGCTGGGGCAGCTTAAAAAAGAATATGCAAGTATGATCAGGTTTGCGCAAAGGAACAGGAACTCTTATGATAAGATGATGTTCATTTTTGCGGCAAGTGACTTTAATCAGGCATATAAGCGGATTAAGTATTTACAGCAGTTTGGCCAGTACCGTAAAAAACAGGCCGACTATATACAGGGTAAGCAGAAGGATCTTAATTATAAGATCGTGATTTTAGATAGAAACCTTAAGGAGAAGAGCAATCTTTTGCATGAACAGGAGCAGGAGAAAAATAAGCTTGGCAAGAATAAGAGTGAACAATCTCAGGTACTGAATAAGTTTAGCAGGGAAGAGAAGCAGTATAGACAAGACATCGCAACGCGGAAAAAAATATCTGCCCAGCTGGATAGAAATATCCGCGCAGCAATTGCAAGGGAGATAGAGAAAGCAAGAAGAGAGGCAGAAGAGGCGCGTTTGGCCGCTGAAAGAGCTGCCGCCGCCAAGGCAAAAGCAGAAAATAAACCTGCTCCAACTGCCGCTGCGCCAAAAGCAAAAACAAACAGCGGATATCTGACGGCAACACCGGAAGCTGCAAGGCTATCATCACAATTTGAAAGTAACCGTGGCTCACTGCCATGGCCTGTTGCTACCGGTTCAATTACGGAACGTTTTGGAAGACATATGGAAGGGCAGGCATCTTATACCAACGATGGTGTAAATATTGAAACTGCTGAAGGAGCTGCTGTACGTGCGGTATTTAATGGTAAGGTTACTACGGTTATGGAGCAATATGGTAGGTATTTTGTGCTGATTAAACATGGTGAATATTTCACGGTTTACCAGAACCTGAAGTCGGTAAGTGTATCTAAAGACCAGGAAGTGACTACAAAACAAACAATAGGTACTGTGGGTACAACCGAAGGTACACCTCAGCTGCAATTCCAGATCAGAAGAGGGATGGCAGCGCAGAATCCTGAAGCATGGATAGCAAAATAGGATATTGTGGATTATAAATGTTTATATTTGTATTAATTAATTATAAATCAGTAAGAAAATGTATAGAGGGACGTTAATAGAATTCCTGAACATGGGTGGCGGCGAGATTATGCTCATCCTGGCGGTGGTACTTTTGTTATTTGGAGGTAAAAAATTACCAGAACTAGCAAGAGGTTTGGGGAAAGGAATCAGAGATTTTAAAGATGCCTCAGAAGGGGTTAAAAGAGAAATCCATCGTAACATAAATTCCGTAGGTATTGTTGATGATATCGAATCGGTTATTAATGACACCAATGCCAATCGTCATCATCCTTCTGAAACTACTCCGGAGCCACAAGCACAGGTTGTAGAGGAGAGCAGGGGTTCATCGGATTTTGAAAAGCAGGACCTTGTTGCTGCGAATAACGATACAGAGAACACAAAAATAGAAACAGATAAAACTAAACTTTAACTAAAATATCATGTTAAACACAACGATATCAGCCGCGTTAGGTGGCATGGAAATAGCCGTTATTCTTGTAATAGTACTTTTGCTTTTTGGAGGTAGAAAGATCCCGGAACTAATGAAAGGTCTGGGAAAAGGCATTAAAGAATTTAAAGATGGTAAAGACGGAGTTGATGATAATGAACCGGTTGAAAGAAACCGCACCAACAAACCGTTATAGGTTTTAGAACCTAATTTTTAATCTTAATGTATTCTTGAATTTGAAGAAGTATAGCTCCTTAACAGAGATACAAACTCTTATTGGTCAAAAAAAGCTCAGCTTACCTGAGTTGTTAGATTATTATTTTAAGCAAATAGAAGCTCATCAACACCTCAATGCATTCAATGAGGTGTTTTTTTATTCGGCTTCTGAGCAGGCGAAGCTTGTACAGAAAAAAATCGATAATGGAACTGCGGGTAAGCTTGCGGGGATGGTAATTGGTATAAAAGATAATATATCTTATAAAGACCATATGGTTACTGCTTCTTCCAGAATGCTTGAAGGTTTTGTATCTCCCTACTCTGCTACCGTTGTGGAAAGACTGATCAGTGAAGATGCTGTTATTATTGGCAGGTTAAATTGTGATGAATTTGCTATGGGCGGGTCTAATGAAACCTCTTATTATGGTCCGGTAAGTAATGCTGCAGATATTGAAAGGGTTTCGGGAGGATCATCAGGAGGATCGGCTGTTGCAGTTCAGGCAGATTTGTGCCTGTCGGCCTTAGGCACTGATACCGGAGGCTCTGTTAGACAGCCAGCTGCTTTTTGTGGGTGTATTGGTTTTAAGCCAACTTACGGCCGTATTTCGAGATATGGTGTAATTGCTTATGCTTCATCATTTGATCAGGTAGGTACCATTACATCTTCAGTTAGTGATGCGGCAGTATTGTTAGAGGTTTTGGCTGGAGCTGACGATTATGATAGCACCGTTTCTAAAAAAGAAGTACCTGCTTATGCTGCAGCCTTGGGCAATGGAACCAAAAAGAAAATTGCAGTGATCAGGGAAACCCTGGAAAGCGAAGCGCTGGATACTGCAATTAAGGATTCGATATTGAAAGCCATTGAGCGATTTAAAGCTCAGGGGCATACGGTAGATTATGTGTCGTTCGATTTGCTGGACTATCTGGTGCCGGCCTATTATGTGCTTACTACGGCAGAGGCTTCATCTAATTTGTCCCGATATGATGGGGTGCATTATGGTCACCGTAACCTGGAAGCCGGTAGTTTAAATGAACTCTATAAAAAATCAAGAGCAGAGGGTTTTGGAGAAGAGGTGAAAAGAAGGATATTGTTGGGAACCTTTGTTTTAAGTGCCGGATATTATGATGCATATTATCAAAAAGCACAGCAGGTAAGAAGGTTGATCAGGGAGAAAATGGAGGAGATGCTTAAGGAATTTGATGTGATTTTAACTCCTGTAACGCCAACACCAGCTTTTAAAATTGGTGATAATATAGATGACCCATTGGTGATGTACATGGCAGATATATTTACTGTATTGGCCTCTTTAACCGGGATTCCGGCGGTAGCAATACCTTTGGGCAATAATGATGATGGTTTGCCGTTAAGTATTCAATTGATGACCAAACATTTTAGGGAGGAAGAACTACTTTCCTTGTCCCAAACATTTTTAAATGATAGTTTAAACTAAGGAGGTTTTTTTAGAAAAGCCTTGGAAGCAGAATGAAATGCCTATGAAAATAAAAGTACACTTCGTATCCTATTGCATTTTAGCATTAATTAGCTTTTCAGCATCAGCCCAACAACATGGCTTAATTTTGAATGACACAGCTTCAGTACCTGAGGTTGATGAAACGCCCCTGTTTAATAACTATAATTACAACTACAAGAACAGATTAGATTCTATTGAGAAGACTGTTCCGCTTACTTACAATGAATACGTACAGAAGTACATAGACATCTATAGCGGAAGGAAGGAAATGATGGGCAGAATGCTGGGCATGTCTGACTACTATTTTCCGATTTTTGAAAGAGCACTTAAAAGCCTTAACATCCCGGAGGAGATCAAATACCTGCCGATCATAGAATCATCTATGAACCCACATGCAGTTTCACGAGTTGGTGCTACCGGATTATGGCAATTTATGTTTGGTACTGCCAGAGAGTATGGCTTAAATATGGATAATTTTGTTGACGACCGAAAGGATCCTATACAGGCAAGTTATGCTGCGGCAGCCTATTTCAGAGATGCCTATGAAGAGTTGGGGGACTGGCTTCTGGCAATTGCCGCTTATAATTGTGGAATGGGAAATGTGAAGCGGGCCATGCAGAAAGCCAACTCCACTGATTTCTGGGAGCTTAGAAGATTTTTGCCAACCGAAACAAGAAATTATGTGCCTGCGTTTATTGCTGCTGTGTATGTAATGAAGTGTTCAGATAAACACCATATTAGTTCACAGCGACCATCTTATATCAAGATTACAGATACTATTCAGGTTAATCGTTTTATTTCTATCCCTACTTTAGCTAGCGCTTTGAATATGGATGAAGAGGAGCTTTGCACGTTAAATCCTTCTTACAAGAAGAAGATCGTTAACGGAACAGAATCGATGCCGAAGCGTGTGATTGTTCCAAAAGTGAGCCTGGCTAACTTTGCCAGAATCTACGAGGTGCTGAACCCTGAGACAGAAACCAACATGAAAGTGGTACTGGCTTCAAATGAAGAGCGTCGACCGGTAAGGAATGCGAAATCAACACCGGTCTTTTTCTATCATAAAGTTAAACCCGGACAAAATTTGGGAGAGATTGCCAATAAATATCATGTTGAAGTTCAGGATCTTAAAGTCTGGAATAAATTAAGAAGTTTAACGATTGTTCCGGGACAGAAAATAAAAGTGTATAGTGCACATACCGATGATGACACCCCCCGTCGACTGAAAAGCTAGCGTTCAGTTTGTTTATTTTCCTGTTCATTTTGTTCATAATTGCATTTAAACACGCGAAATCCGTAATTTAATTGCCTTTTTTTTATTTTAAGCCCTAATAAAAGAATTGTAACTTTGACCCTTTACAATTGACAATTTTATGACTAAAATAAACAGGAAGCAGGATGCTTTAGATTACCATTCGCAGGGGCGCCCTGGGAAAATTCAGGTTATCCCAACAAAACCAACAAACTCTCAAAGAGACCTGGCGCTTGCCTATTCACCTGGGGTTGCAGAGCCATGTTTAAAGATTGCTGAAAATACTGAAGACGTTTATAAATATACAGCTAAGGGGAATTTAGTGGCTGTGATTAGTAATGGTACTGCTGTATTGGGCTTAGGTAATATTGGACCGGAAGCAGGAAAACCTGTAATGGAAGGAAAGGGTCTCCTTTTTAAAATATTTGCTGATATTGATGTTTTTGATCTGGAACTGGACACCACTAATGTGGATGATTTTGTGAAGATCGTAAAAGCCCTTGAGCCTACTTTTGGTGGCATAAATTTAGAAGATATTAAGGCACCTGAGTGCTTCGAAATAGAGCGTCGTTTAAAGGAAGAAATGAAGATTCCGGTTATGCACGATGATCAGCATGGAACTGCTATTATTTCGGCGGCGGCATTGCTAAATGCATGCGAGCTGCAAAAAAAGAAAATGGATAAGGTTAAGATAGTAGTGAATGGGGCAGGTGCTGCTGCCATTTCCTGCTCACGCTTATATGTTTCTTTAGGTGCTAAAAAAGAGAATATTGTGATGTGTGACCGCTCTGGTGTGATCCGTGATACACGTGAGAACCTTGATGCAATCAAAGCTGAATTTGCAACTTCCAGAAATTTAGATACACTGGCGGAGGCAATGAAGGATAGTGATGTGTTCATTGGCTTATCATCTGCTAATTGTGTAACAGAAGATATGCTGAAATCAATGTCAAAAAATCCTATCGTGTTTGCTATGGCAAATCCAGACCCGGAAATTGCTTATGAGCTGGCACTCAATTCCCGTAAGGATATCATTATGGCTACCGGCCGTTCTGACTATCCTAACCAGGTGAACAATGTTTTGGGATTCCCATATATTTTTAGAGGCGCGCTTGACGTGAGGGCTACTGCTATTAACGAGCCCATGAAGATCGCTGCAGTAAGAGCAATTGCCGAGCTGGCTAAAAAACCAGTACCTGAGGCGGTTAATATGGCTTACAATGAAACCAACATTAAGTTCGGTAAAGATTATATTATTCCAAAACCAATGGATCTTCGTTTAATGACGAATGTATCTACTGCAGTTGCTAAAGCAGCAATTGACTCGGGTGTGGCGCGTAAGGTGATCACCGATTGGGAGGCTTATACTGAGGAATTGAAACATCGATTGGGTGGTGATGATGCAATTATGCGTGCAATTACAAATAAGGCTAAATCTGATCCTAAGCGCGTTGTATTTGCTGAAGCTGACAACTATAAAATATTAAAAGCTGCCCAAATTGTAAAAGATGAGAATATAGCTATTCCGATTCTGCTTGGAAACAAGGAAATCATTAAGAAAATAATTGAGGAAAATGCACTGGAATTAGAGGGCGTTACCATAATTGACCCTTTTGAAGAGCAGCAGCGCATGAGCAAGTATGCGAACTCATTATATGAGAAGAGACAAAGAAGAGGGGTGACTTTAATTGAGGCTACCAAATTTCTGCGTGACCGGAATTATTTTGGTGCTTCTATGGTTGAGTTTGGAGAAGCTGATGCAATGATTTCTGGTTTGACTAAGAATTATGTGTCGACAATTAAGCCAGCTTTGCAGGTTATTGGTACAGAAGAGGGTGTAAACCGTGTTGCAGGCATGTACATGATGATGACCAAAAAGGGACCTGTATTTTTCGGAGATACGACTGTTAATGTTGATCCTACTGCAGAAGAATTGGTAGATTTAACTTTGCTTTTAGAAAGATCTGTAAGTAAATTTAACATACAGCCAAGGGTGGCATTACTTTCATACTCTAACTTTGGCTCTAATGAAGGTATTGTACCGGAAAAGGTTAGGAAAGCTGTAAAGATATTACACGAGAAATATCCGCATATTATGGTGGACGGTGAGATGCAGGGGAACTTTGCCATTAATAATGAGATGTTAAAAGACAATTTCCCTTTTAGCAGGTTAATAGGCGCTCCAGCCAATACACTGGTTTTTCCTAATCTGGAATCTGGTAATATTGCTTATAAGTTATTACAGGAACTTGGAGAAGCGGAAGCCGTTGGCCCGATCTTGCTGGGTCTGAAAAAACCGGTACATATTGTACAGCTTGGCAGTTCAGTGAGAGAAATTGTAAACATGGTAACCATTGCAGTTTTAGACGTACAGGCTAAAGAACAAGAAGCAAATCCGAAAAAAGGTCTATTAAAAAGAATTTCAAAAAGATAAAATATGTTTGCATATATTGATGGTAAGTTGACCTTTAAATGCCCCGCGTATATTGTAGTGGAAGCCGGTGGCGTAGGCTACCATATTAATATATCTCTAAACACATACAGCAGTCTTGCTGATGCGGAGCGATGTAAAATCTATACATGGCTTCATATTAAAGAAGATGCCCATACTTTGTATGGTTTTGCTGATGAAGGTGAAAGAAGGTTATTTCTGCACCTGATTTCGGTATCTGGTATAGGACCAAATACAGGAAGAATGATGCTTTCATCCATTACCCCTAATGAAATTCAGTCGGCTATTATCAGCGGCGACCTTCCGCTTATACAACGTATTAAGGGGATAGGTGTGAAATCTGCACAAAGGCTTGTGCTTGAGTTGCAGGATAAATTAAAGAAGGAAGGAACGGGGTCGTTAATTGCGGCCCCTTTAAACAATACTGTAAAGGAAGAAGCTTTATCGGCTTTAATGATGCTCGGGTTTGCTAAACCTGCATCTGAAAAGGCAATTGATAATGCAGTGAAGGTGGGTGGTCAGGATCTATCAGTAGAACAAATGATTAAGCTAGCCCTAAAAAATTTATAACTTTTTTTACTCTTGAAAAACAAATTAACGCTAATATTATCTCTCCTCTTGGTTATACTCTTTTGGGGAAAAAATGCTGTCTCTCAGGTAGTGGTTGGGCGGGCTGCCACTGATACGTCAAGAAATTTATTCGGGTTAAAAGAAAAGCAGCGGCTGGGAATAAGGCCACCGTCAAATTCCTTTAAGCCCTTGCCGGAAAATGTGAAACGTGAGGTGGAGTATGATGCCATAAATAAAAGATACATTATTAGACAGCTGGTGGGCGATAAGTTAATAGCTGCCCCTCAATACCTAACCATCGCCGAATATCAGCGGTTAATAAGCAGTGAAATTAAGCGTGAAAACTGGAGGACACTTTCGAATGAGGAGATCAATGATGTAAGAAGAACCGGGATCATTCCTAGTTTGAGTATCAATAGTAAAGCCTTCGAGAAAATATTTGGCGGGAATACGATCAATATCCAACCGAGGGGGGAAGCGGAACTTACCTTTTTGGGTAGAATAAACAGAAATGAAAACCCCCTGTTTAATGAACGCCAGAGGGTGCAGGGTAATTTTGACTTTAACCAGCGGATCCAGATGGATGTGATTGGTAATATCGGTACCAAGCTGAAGGTTAATATGAACTACAATACTGAAGCTCAATTCGATTTTGAGAACCAGATTAAGTTGGATTATACGGGTGGTGATGATGATATTATAAAGAAAATAGAGGCCGGGAATGTGAGCCTTCCTTTAAATACCACCTTAATTAGCGGAACACAAGCCTTATTTGGGATAAAAACACAATTGCAGTTTGGTAAACTGAACGTAAATACTGTTTTTACCCAGCAAAAATCGCAGTCGAGAGAAATACAGATTAATAATGGTGCACAGCAAAACGAATACAGGATCAGTGCAGATAATTACGAGGCAAACAAACACTATTTCCTTGCCCAGTATTTCAGGGACAATTACAATAAGGCCTTATCCAATCCGCCTACCATTACTTCGGGTGTTATCATTACAAAAATAGAAGTATGGGTTACCAATAAGGCCGGCAATACTCAGGATTCCAGAGATGTTCTTGCCTTTATGGATTTGGGAGAGAACAGGCCATATAATGCTACCCTGACCGGAGGAACCTCGGTACTTCCTTCGGCATTTAAGAATGCTCAGTTTCCAAGGCATTCAAATAATTTGTTGGATAGGTTGCCGGCAGATGCGAGACAAACCAACTCTAATGCAGTTATTTCTTTCTTTGAGCAAAGCAAGGGCACAGACAACTACGCGAAGCTCACTTATGCCAGAAAGCTAACCGAAAGAGAGTTTACTTTTCATCCTAAACTGGGCTATATCTCCTTAAATAATTCCCTGAATACAGACGAAGTGCTTGCCGTTGCGTACCGCTATACTTACAATGGGGTAGAATATCAGGTGGGTGAGTTCACTACCGATGTTCCATTTGACCAGGGGAGCCCTAAAGTTTTGTTCGCAAAGTTATTAAAGAATGAAACGACTAAAGTTAACCTGCCTACATGGGGACTGATGATGAAAAATATTTATTCTATAGGTGGATACCAAATCAGTCAACAAAACTTTAAGCTGGATATCTTTAGAATAGACGAGAAAACAGGTATTGAGAGACCAGTTATTACTGAGGGTGAGAAACTGGATGAATTTAAGCGGCCACTAAAAGATAAGTTATGGATACAGGTAGGGGGTTTGGATCGTTTAAATCAGCAGGATGAAGCAAAACCGGATGGGATTTTTGACTTCCAGGCAGAGAATAACCCTTTTAATTCAAATTCTAATCAGAACTCCTCAAACACATTTGGGAACAATAGTGCTTTTAACAATACCAATACAATTAATAATACCAATGGAAATACGGCCTACGTGCTTTCAAACACAAAAAATGGATACATTACTATAGATCCATTAAATGGGAGAATAATTTTTCCGCTTGTTGAGCCATTTGGAAGAGATCTGGCCAGTCAGTTTTTACCAACCGAACAAGCTTTTATTGATAAATACACTTACACTGCATTGTACGACTCGACCAAGGTTGTGGCGCAGCAATTGTTTACCAAACAGAACCGGTATATCATTAAAGGAAGTTACCAATCTGATATTGCCTCGGAGTTTAGCTTAAATGCCATCAATGTGCCGGAGGGATCGGTGAGGGTTTTTGCCGGAACAATTCCTTTACAGGAAGGAGTGGATTTTACAGTAGACTACCAGGGAGGAAGGGTGAAGATATTGAATACGGGAATTTTAATATCAGGCCAGCCGATAAGAATATCAACAGAAAATAATGAACTTTTTGGGTTGCAGCAGCGGTCGTTATTTGGGGCAAGGCTGGACTATAAAGTAAATAATAAACTGAATTTGGGAGGTACAATCATGAACCTTTCTGAAAAACCGCTAACACCAAAAGTAAACATTGGAGAGGAACCGATTTCCAATACCATATGGGGGCTGGATATTAATTACAGTTCACCCTCAAGGTTTTTAACTAAGCTGGTTGATAAATTACCTTTCCTTTCTACCAAAGCCCCTTCGAGCATTACCTTTTCGGGAGAGTTTGCCCAATTGTTACCTGGCCACCCGAATGCGCTTAACTTTGGAGGTCAAAAAGGTGGCGTAAGTTACCTGGATGATTTTGAAGCCTCGAGATCAATAATAGATCTTAAAAGTGCTGTAGCATGGCAGTTATCGGGTACCCCTCAACTGTTCCCTGAATCAAATTTGACTAATGACCTTGCGTACGGCTACAATAGGGCGCGTATTGCATTTTATAATATTGACCCGACCTTTTACAATAGGAATGCGAGTAATTTACCTGCCAGCATAAGAAGCAACCGTACAGAATTGTCGAATCATTATGTGCGCGAAATTATAGAGCAGGAGGTTTTCCCTTTTAAAGAAACAAGTACCGGTCAATCTATCACCCTGCCAACTTTAGATGTTGCTTTTTATCCGACGGTGAGAGGACCTTATAATTATGCACCAACAGGATTTGGTTCTAATGGTCTGTTAAATAATCCTAAATCGAGATGGGGTGGTTTGTTCAGAAGAATTGAAACCAATGATTTTGAGGCTTTGAATATAGAGTTTATAGAATTATGGGTTATGGACCCAAATATTTATAAACCAAATTCTGCCGGAGGTGATTTGTATTTTAATGTTGGAAATATTTCAGAAGACATTCTGAAAGACGGACGTAAATCATTAGAAAATGGGTTGCCTGCAAATGGAGATCCAAGTAAATTTGATGAAACAAATTGGGGCAGGGTACCTAAGCTGCAACCGGTGGTTCAGGCATTTGACAATGATCCAGCTGCCAGAAGAACCCAGGATGTAGGGCTGGACGGGTTGTCGAATAATGATGAACGTGCCAAATTCGCCTCGCTTATTAATCAAATAAAGGGGCAGTTAAATCCTGATGCTGCTGCTGAATTAGAAAATGACCCATCATCAGATGACTATTCCTATTATCGGAGTAATGCACTCGATCAGGCTGGTGCCGGAATTTTAAAACGTTACCAGAGATATAATGGTACTGAAGGAAACTCTAAGACCCCTGAACAATCTCAGGAAGATTTTGGTGTAGAGAATTCAGCTTCTACTTCTTTACCGGATGGAGAGGACATCAACAGAGATAATAACATGACCCAGTCTGACGAGTATTTTCAATATAAGGTATCTATGCGTCCGGGAGATTTAATGGTTGGACAAAATTTTGTTACTGACAAGGTGACCTCGCAGGTTAAACTTGCTAATGGACAAACACAACCTGTTACCTGGTATCAGATCCGAATTCCATTGGCACAATACCAGCAAAAGGTTGGAAATATCCAGGATTTTAAGTCGATTCGTTTCATTAGAATGTTCCTGACCAATTATGCCGATACCACTGTGCTAAGGTTTGGAAAGATCCAATTGATAAGAGGTGAATGGCGCCAGTATAATGCAAATAACGATCCTGCACAGGTAATTGTTGATCCGGTGTTACAACCAATAGGAGCCGATAATTCGACAATTGAAGTAGCCACAGTGAACATTGAAGAAAATGGAAAACGTACCCCAATACCATATGTTGTTCCTCCGGGTATTGAAAGAGAACGCGATTTCAGCAATTATCGTGGTGATACCAGGCAGAATGAACAGTCGCTGGCGGTAACGATCAAAAATTTGAGGGATGGATACGGAAGAGCTACATTTAAAACCGCTATTAATGATTTCAGATCATATAAGCACTTGGAAATGTATATTCACCTTGAAGCCCTTGGGAGTAATGTGCTGAATAATAATGACCTGAGTGCCTTTTTAAGAATTGGGACCGATAATCAGGATAATTATTACGAGTACTCACAACCTTTAAGGGTTACCAATCCGGGAACAAGTGATCCTTATGCCATCTGGCCGGACCAGAATAAACTGGATATTGAACTTGAGATTTTTCAAAAAGCCAAGATAGCCAGAAATAAAGCTATGCTTAACGGGCAGCCATGGCCGGTAAATATCCCCTATGAATTTATCGAAAATGGGAAAACAATTACCATAAAGGGTCAGCCTGATATGAGTAAAGTCCGGGTTTATATGCTTGGTGTGAAAAATCCACTCAGGAATCCTGCAAACCCTGGTGAGGATGATGGGCTGGATAAAAATGCGGTGATATGGTTTAATGAATTAAGGTTGACGCAGTTTGACGAAAGAGGGGGGTGGGCTGCAACTGCAAGGATGAATGCACAACTGGCAGATTTTGCGGATGTAAACATTTCGGGAAGTAAATCTACGATTGGATTCGGCTCCCTGGAAAAACGAGTAAGCGAAAGAAACAGAGCTGATAATGTATTTTTTGATATCTCCTCGAGCATGGAACTTGGCAAGTTTTTACCTAATAAATCGGGGGTAAAGATTCCCATGTTTATTAGTTATTCAAGTCAGATAAGTACACCGCAGTATGATCCGAGAACGCCGGATATTGAATTGAAAACTGCGTTGGAAGGGGCCACTAAAGCAGAGAAAAAAGAGATCCTGAATTACGCACAGGATTATACTACACGTAATAGCATCAGTTTTACAAATGTAAGAAAGGAACGTACCGATCTTGATAAAAAACCTAAGCTATGGGATGTAGAAAATTTAAACGCAAGTTATGCCTATACTAAGTTTGCACATAGGGATTTTATTAATCAGAATAATATTCAGCAGACTTACAGGGCATCGTTGGCCTATAATTATGCCGGTCAGTCAAAAAGCTATGAACCGCTTGCCAAGATCATTAAATCAAATACGCTGGCATTATTAAAAGAGATCAACTTTAGCTTATTGCCTAATTCCATAAACTTTAGGATTGATCTGGACCGGTATTATTCAGAAAACAGCCTGCGCAACAATGACCCTAATAATGCCATTCCCATAAACACTACGTTTAATAAAAATTTCCTTGTTACCCGGGTATATGGTATTTCTTGGAACTTTACCCGTTCACTTACTTTAGATTTTGATGCCACCAATTACTCTATCATTGATGAGCCCGAGGGCAGAATTGACGGATTGAAAAGAGACACACTTTGGCAGAATTTAAAGCGACTGGGTAGAACTACAGACTATTCCCACAACTTAAATGTTACTTATAATTTACCGTTAAATAAGATTCCGGGAATGGACTGGTTAAATGTAACTACTCGTTACGGAACTAGCTTTAACTGGCAGACTGAGCCACTATCAACCCTTAGAAACCCACTTATAGATTTGGGGAATACCATTCAGAATTCAAGGATCATTCAGATCAATCCAAATCTGAACCTTGCCAGTCTATACAACAAATTCGGATTTGTTCGAAAGGCAGGTGCCGGGACTACAGATAAGCAATCGGGCACGGGGTTCTTTGTAGGTTTACTTACAGGAATTAAAAATATTGTAGGTGCTTATACGCAGACCAGGGGTATATTTATGCCAGGTTATTTACCTAAAACCAATTATTTTGGTATTGATGATGTGACCGGAGCTCCGGGATTGGGCTTTGTGCTGGGAAGTCAGCGTGACATTAGAAGTATGGCCGTTAATAATGGATGGCTCACTACGGATACTTTACAGACACAGCTTTATGTGAATACCTTGCGAGAGGATTTAAGCTTTACCAGTTTAATTGAGCCCATTCGGGATTTGACCATTACCCTTACTGCAAATAAGAATAGAACATCGAATTTCTCTACGAACTACAGATATGATAGAGACAGTCGTGAATTTGAGAATTTAAGTCCATATACAACCGGAGATTATAGTGTTTCATTTATTTCTTTACGCACCTCATTCTCAGAAAAATCGGGCAGTACGGTTTCTAAGTTGTTTAACCAGTTCATGGCCAACCGACAGGTGATTTCGCAGCGTTTGGGCGCACAAAACCCAAATTCAAGAGGAATGGTTGATGGTTATGCAGATGGTTACGATAAGAATGCCCAGGATGTAGTTGTTTCTGCATTTTTAGCAGCTTATTCGGGCAGAAGTGCCTCGTCAGTTAACCTGAACTCTCTTCCAAGTATTCCTTTGCCGAACTGGCGGTTGAATTACCGTGGATTAACCCGTATTGCTTTCCTTGCGGACCGGTTTAATTCAATAGACATCAGACATTCTTATCGTTCAGTGTACAGTGTAAACAGTTTTAACTCCCTATTGAGATATCAGGAAAGTAACGGATCTGTAATTAGCAGAGAAGATGCTGATGGGGGAAACTTTTTGCCTAAGTTCCAGTATTCTCAGGTAACTATTGCTGAACAATTTGCCCCGCTAATTGGTGTGGATACCAGATTGAAAAATAACATGACGGCTAACTTTGAGTATGGCCGATCGAGATTGCTGGGATTAAGTCTTGCAAACAGTCAGCTCGCTCAATTAACGGAAAACAATATGGTTTTTGGTTTGGGATACAGAACAAATAAATTCAGATTCCCTTTTGGGTTATTTAAAGGATTAAAGACTGATAACAATATGGATTTTAAGTTGGACATTGCATTAAGAGATAATAAGACTGTGATTTATCGTGCAGATATTACTGAGGCAGAAGTTTCATCAGGAGCGCAGAACATAACCTTTAGGCCGAGTATAGATTATGTGCTTAACCAGCGTTTTAATGTGCGGGTATTCTATGATTCTAACGTTACCAAGCCGTATACTTCGCAGACCTTTAACACCTCTTTCAGTAATTTTGGTTTTAGTTTAAGGATTACTCTGAATTAAGGATTGTTATAAACACTGATATTAATTACCTTTGAGCGCGCGCAGCTTATTTAATGTGTTGAGCGGTAAAAGATTTACGAAAAAATAAATTTAGAGAAATGAATTTTCCATCAGAATTAAAGTACACTAAAGACCACGAATGGCTTAGAATTGAGGGTAATGAAGCTTATATCGGTATTACTGATTTTGCCCAGCGTGAGCTAGGCGACATCGTGTACATCGACATAAATACTGTAGGTGACGAAGTGAGCAAAGACGAGGTATTTGGTACTGTAGAAGCGGTTAAAACAGTTTCAGATCTGTTTATGCCAGTAACTGCTACCGTGACAGAAACTAATGCTGCTCTTAATGACAACCCAGAGCTGGTAAATTCTGATCCATATGGACAAGGATGGATGGTTAAGGTTGCAGTTTCTGATCTTTCGGAAGTTGAAGGCTTATTAACCTCGGATGCTTACAAGGCACTTGTAGGAGCATAATTGATGAATAAATTCGGGGAATTAAAATATCAGGTCTGGGCCATTGTATGGACCATTGTAATTTTAGTGCTTTGTAATATGAAAATGCCTGATACCAGTGGATCAGGCTTTTTTTTTGAAGGCTTTGATAAATTGGTTCATTTGGGGTTTTTTTATGTGCTTACTATTCTGTTGTTTTATGGTAAAATAAAACATCAGCATAATTATAGCTTCCGCTCTCTGACCATATTTAAGATCATTGTAATTACAGCAGCACTTGGAGGTGGTATTGAATTGTTACAATGGAAGTTTTTTACTTACAGATCAGCAGAGTGGTGGGATTTTGGATGTGATATGACAGGTGTTTTTATGGGCGTTTTTAGCTATATCTTACTACACAAATCTAATTACAATGAAAAGACGATTTAATTTATTGATGCTGTTAATGTTTGTAGGATTAATTAGCAGCTGCAGCATTTTTAAACCAGGTTGTAAATGCCCAAAAGTTAGCTATTCCAGCTATCCACGTAAGTAATTGTATCAATTCAACAAGTAGCCCTTATTTATTAAAGGGCTTTTTTATGACTATATATAAATCCTTGCTTATTTGGATTTATTATAAATTAAGTCTAAATTGCGCCTCAAAATAACACTTATACATAGATGAAACTTTCACAGTTAAATCCAGGAGAACAAGGTACTATCGTAGCGTTTACAGATCTTGAAATGTCTGTAAAATTAATGGAAATGGGATGCTTGCCTGGTGAAACAGTAGAAGTAGAACGTTTTGCGCCACTTGGTGACCCAATAGCTATTCGCGTTGCAGGATATCAACTTTGTTTGCGTAAAAACGAAGCGTCTATTATTATAATTCAATAATAATTTTGGCAAAAGATATTAAAATTGCTTTAGTTGGTAACCCCAACACTGGGAAATCTACACTTTTTAACCTGCTTACAGGATTAAATCAAAAGATTGGAAATTTTCCGGGTATAACTGTTGACAAGAAAGTAGGCTATTGCAAACTAGCCGATAATAAACAGGCTGAAATAATTGATTTACCTGGTACGTATAGCCTGTATCCAAAAAGCAAAGACGAAAGCATCGTATTTCAGGTGTTGGCTGATAAAAATAATTCAAGTCATCCTGATATTGTTGTGCTGGTAGCAGATGCAACAAACCTTCGAAGAAATTTATTGCTTTATTCGCAGGTGGCCGATTTGGGTGTTCCAATGGTTCTGGCACTTAATATGACCGATATGGCCAAAAAAGAAGGAATTGATATCAACATCAATAAACTTTCTGAACGGCTGGGGATACAAGTAGTAGCAATTTCTGCAAGGAGCAATTCGGGCTTAACTGAGCTAAAGGAAGCTATTGATAATACTACAAAAATTGCTACCCAGGTAGCGGGAGCGGATATGCATGTATTGGCGCCAGAGGCTATTAATTTGGTTAAGCAGCGCATCAAAACAGAAAATAATTACCTGTCCTTACAAATACTGCATCAGCACGAGCATCTTAATACATTTTCCCTTCAGGATCATGAAGCCTTTGAGCGGATAAAAGCTGAGCATACCTTTGAATCTTCTAAGTTACAAGCAGCTGAAACCATTGCCCGCTACAGGTATTTAAGCACCATTTTAAGTGGGGTGGTAGAAGATACCGGAGCGGCAAGGAAGTTTGTTTTTAGTGATAAACTGGATTCGGTACTTACCAATAAATTTTGGGGCTTTCTGATCTTCATTGGGATTCTATTTTTTATTTTTAATTCTATTTTCTCCTGGTCGTCTTATCCAATGGAGCTAATTGAATATGCTTTTGTGTGGCTTACTGAATACGGACACCAGCATCTGCCAGATGGTATTTTAACCAATCTTCTTTTAGATGGTGTATTGGCTGGTTTAGGTGGTGTAGTGATATTTATTCCTCAAATAGCGATCCTGTTTGCTTTTATATCTATACTGGAGGATACCGGCTATATGGCTCGAGTTACCTTTATGATGGATAAGATCATGCGAAAGTTTGGGCTTAGCGGTAAATCTGTAGTACCTATGATTGGAAGTTTGGCATGTGCCGTTCCATCAATCATGAGTGCAAGGAATATTGAAAGCTGGAAGGATCGTATCATCACTATTATGGTAGCTCCTTTGGTAAGCTGCTCTGCCAGATTACCTGTGTATACTTTATTGATCTCATTGGTTGTACCAGAAAAAATGGTATGGGGCTTTATCAATTTGCAAGGCTTAACCCTTATGGGCATGTACGTTATTAGTATTTTGGCAGCAGTTGTGGTGGCTTTTGTGATGAAGTTCCTGATAAAGGCGAAAGAGAAATCATATTTCATTATGGAGCTGCCTGTGTATAGAATGCCGAGATGGACAAATGTGATTTATACCATGTATGAGAAATCAAAGACGTTTGTATTTGAAGCAGGTAAAGTGATTATTGCCATCTCTATTATCCTTTGGGTATTGGCAACGTACGGCCCATCTGAAAGGTTTAAAGAAATTGATGATAAATATGCAGCTATAGAAGCCCAAAAAGATAGTGTGCAAATTAGCACATTGGAAAGAGATAGGGCCGCAGAGAAGCTTGAAAACTCTTATGCGGGTATTTTAGGGCATGTGATAGAACCTGCTATTAAACCCTTAGGATTCGACTGGAAAATAGGTATTGCTTTAATTACCTCTTTTGCTGCCAGAGAAGCTTTTGTAGGTACAATGGCTACTATTTATAGTGTGGATAATGATGGGGAGGTTGCTACCATCCGCAATAAAATGCGCGGGGCGCGGGATCCGGATACCGGCCTGCCTGTATTCACATTTGCCACGGCATTTTCCCTGATGTTATTTTATGCTTTTGCAATGCAGTGTATGAGTACTGTGGCAGTGGTATTCAGAGAAACCAAATCCTGGAAATGGCCTATTATTCAAATTGTGTATATGACCGGAATGGCATATGTAGCGAGTCTGATCGCCTATCAACTTTTAAAGTAATTTAATTATCTTGGCCTTTGTGAAAAAGGAGAATATCTTAGCACAATACATGCCTGTTGCCGCGGCTCCAATTATAGCCCGGTGGATAGATTATTTTCAATGTGAATTTAAGATTTCTAAGAACAGAGCAACAAAGCTTGGTGATTACAGACATCCATTTAAGGGTGCCGGGCATAAGATTTCGGTCAATAATGACCTTAATGCTTACGCTTTTCTGGTAACCACTGTTCATGAATTTGCTCATCTGCTAACCTGGAACGACCACAAAAATAAAGTAAAACCTCATGGTGATGAATGGAAACGGAATTTTAAGCGCATGATGGTGCCTTTTATTGAACAGAATATTTTTCCTGAGGACGTACAATCTGCAATTGTAAGCTATTTAAATAACCCATCTGCCGCCAGCTGTACTGATTTGAAGTTGTCAAGAGCTTTGAAAAAATATGATCTGCTGTTAAATGTTTCCCGCCTGGAAGAGCTTCCTATAAACACCGTATTTAGCATAAAAGACGGAAGACAATTTAAAAAAGGAGAGCGACTGAGAAAAAGATATCGTTGTGTTTGTCTTGAGAACGGGAATACTTATCTTTTTAATCCGTTAGCGGAGGTAACACTGCCCGCTACGGGTACATAAACGGCTTCTTTGTCTCTTACTTCCCATTTTATATTCAATTTTTTGTCCTTATAAATTGAAGGGTCTTTTAACAGACTATCGACATAGCTGTCCGTATCCTTTATTAAAATGCTTGCGGTATAGCCGCCGGCGATTTTACTTTTTAAGAGAATATACCTTTCATCCGGAGCAGATATAACATTATCGAAAACCAAATCAAATTTATCAGCGCCGTTAACTGCGTCGTTTAATAATTTTATGTCTTCATTGTATTCTTTTGTCTGATCGGAAGCCGTTTTCTTTCTGATCTGGAAAGGCTCTGCTTTAAGCGATGTGAGGGTGGCTGAACTGCGGAATTCTTCTTTAAAGGGGATATTATTTCTAAGATAGGTGCGATGATCCTCAAAAACATCTGTTCCCTGTTTGGTTATTTTGGCTCCCTCCCTCAACAAAATCAGGCTATCATTTTTAAAATAGTATTTTTTTATCTCATTGCTTATTCCTTCATCATTTTCGTACTGAGAAAACAATACCGGTTTGCCATTCCAACTGTATTTTTCTACACGCATCGTTGCCTGCCCCAGTTGATAAACCAGGCTGATATTCTTTTCATAAGTATTGAGGGTTGCATCAATGGAATCTGCATAAAGCAATATCGAAGCCTCTGTCATTGGAGTGCCAATACGCGCATTAACAAGATCGGCTTGAGGATGCTTAGGACCCTGATTACAACTCACAACAGTTATAGCGAGCAAGGAAAATAGAGATAATGATTTCATACGATGAACTTAGCTTGTATTTAACTAACAGGCTATTATCATGCCAAGTTAAACTAGTAAGCCAACAGGCGTTTCACGGTATCCGGGAGGCTGCTTTTTGCCAGGAAACTATCTTCAAGCGTTTTGCTCATTGGTATGGCCGTGTCGGCACTTGCGCAACGCATAACCGGAGCATCGAGGTATTTAAAGCAATGTTCAGAGATCCATGCAGCCAACTCGGCGCCAAAGCCACAGGTTAACGTATCTTCATGTAAGATCAGGGCTCTGCCTGTTGTTTTAACTGCTGTGGCAACAGTTTCTTTATCCCATGGCTGCAAACTTCGTAAGTCGACTAGAGTGGCTGAAATCTCAGGATTTTCATCCAGATAAGAGAGTGCCCAGTGAACCCCTAGTCCATAAGTTATGATAGTTAGTTGTGTTCCATGTTTTAAAATACTGGCCTTTCCAATCTCTATGTTATAATATCCGGATGGCACATTGCCACTCAAACTACGATAAAGATATTTATGCTCGAAATACATTACAGGATTCGGATCGTCTATAGCGGAAAGTAGCAATCCTTTGGCATCATAAGGGAAAGCCGGATAAACAACTTTTAGTCCGGGGGTTTTGGTAAACCATGCTTCATTGCTTTGAGAGTGAAAAGGGCCGGCTCCAGTTCCTGCTCCTGTAGGCATGCGCACCACAACATCAGCTTTTTCTCCCCATCGGTAATGGGTTTTTGCAAGGTTATTGACAATTTGATTAAAACCGCAGGTAACAAAATCTGCAAATTGCATTTCTACTACAGCTTTATATCCATTTATTGAAAGCCCTAAACCAGCGCCAACAATAGCAGACTCGCAGATGGGCGTATTTCTAACCCTTGCTTTTCCAAATTCCTTTACAAAACCATCAGTAATCTTAAAAGCCCCACCATATTCAGCAATATCCTGCCCCATCAAAACAAGGTTCTCATGTTTTGTCATGCCTGTTCTCAGTCCATCTGTGATGGCATCTAAATAGCGTATCTCTCTTGGTGATCCGGTTGGTTCAGTAGCTTCAAACAAATACGGCGAAAACATGTCGTCAAGTTCTGTTTGTATGTCGGCAGTGGGCTCCTGGTCGCGAAAAGCAATTTCTATCTCCTGGTCAATATCTGTTTTGAATGAGGCGCTTATTTCCTGAACTAAGCGCTCTGTAAGAATATTTTGTTCAAGTAAGTACTGTTCAAAGTTTTTGAGGGGATCTTTTGCAGCCCATTTATCGAATAGCTCCTGCGGAATATACTTAGTTCCCGAAGCTTCTTCATGCCCTCTCATTCTGAATGTAAGGCATTCAATTAGGACTGGTCTTGGGTATTTCCGGATAGAAGTAGCTATCGAGTTCAGCGTATCATATACCTCCAGGATATTGTTGCCATCTACCTGAATTCCCTCAATTCCATATCCAATAGCTTTATCTGCAAGGTTTTTGCACTTGAATTGCTCATTTATAGGCGTGGAGAGCCCATAGCCATTGTTTTCTATAAGAAAGATCACAGGTAAGTTCCACACCGCTGCAACGTTTAGTGCTTCATGAAAATCACCTTCGCTTGTTGCCCCTTCGCCGGTAAACACTAAAGTCGCCTTCTCTTTATGTTCAATTAAATCCGCAAGTGCAATCCCATCAGCCAGTGCCATTTGAGGGCCAAGGTGGGATATCATCCCAATAATTTTATAATCCTGAGTCCCAAAATGAAAGGAACGATCTCTCCCTTTAGTAAAGCCTGTAATTTTGCCTTGCCATTGGGCCATTAGCTTTCTTAAAGGAATATCACGGGTTGTAAATACACCAAGGTTGCGGTGCATCGGCAGGATATATTCCTGAGCTTCCATTGCCATAGTACTGCCTACGGCAATAGCTTCCTGACCAATTCCTGAAAACCATTTGCCTATGCGACCCTGGCGCAGTAGGATTAGCATTTTCTCTTCGACCATTCTTGGATAAAGTAGGCGCTTATAGAAATTCAATAATGCGCTGTCACTTTTGTCTTTTCGGTCGAAGGTCATGCTTATAGGTTTTTAGATTCCTTATTTTTTTCTTCCCATTGCTTGGCAAAAGACTTTGGTGATATTACCGGCATGGAACGGTATTTACCCCATATTTTTCTAAATAGATTTTTAAGGAAGAAGTTCTTGATTTTTCCACTCAGGAAATCCATTCTTGATCTTTTTAACATGCCTACGTTCCAGATTTTCCAGCCTACTTCCTCGGCCTTACTATTGTCGTGGTTAGCAGCAGCGTCTCGTCTGTTCAGCAACAACATTTTATGAATGTCTATTTTAACCGGACAAACTTCTGAGCATTTTCCGCACAGGCTTGATGCGTAGCTTAAATGCTTGAAATCTTTCATGCCTTTAAGATGCGGGGTAATAATAGAGCCAATAGGGCCACTGTAAGTAGTATTATAAGTATGTCCGCCAATATTTTTATAAACAGGGCAAGCGTTGAGACAAGCACCGCAACGAATGCAGTATAAGCCCTGACGCTGTTCTTTTTGAGCAAGTAAATTGGTTCGTCCGTTATCAAGTAAGATTACGTACATTTCTTCCGGACCATCAGTTTCCTCGCCTCTTCTGGGGCCACTCAGAATCGTATTGTAAACGGTTAGGTTTTGTCCCGTACCATGACTAGCCAAAAGCGGCCAGAAAAGATCAAGATCTGCCATAGAAGGAATGATCTTCTCGATACCCACAATAGCAATGTGTATTTTAGGGAAAGTTGTACACAGCCTTGCATTACCCTCATTTTCAGTTAAAGCAATGCTTCCTGTGTCGGCTATTAGAAAATTTCCTCCGCTAATCCCAATATCCGCTTTCAGGTATTTATCTCTTAAAAGCTCACGAGCCTTTTGGGTAAGCTGCTGAGGGGTATAATCGAGAGGGGTACCAAATTTTTCATGAAATAATTTAGCAATATCCTCTTTGCTTAAATGCATTGCAGGCGTCACAATATGATATGGGGGTTGCCCCAGTAATTGTACTATATATTCGCCCAGATCACTTTCTAGGGATTCAATATCATTTTTTTCAAGAAAATCATTTAAATGAATCTCTTCTGTAGTCATGGATTTCGACTTAATCACTGTCTTTCCACCATTCTTTTTAATGATATTCAGAATTTCTTTTTGGGCTTCATTGGTGTCGTTTGCCCAAATTACTTTACCGCCTCTACGTTGGAAATTGGATTCGAACTCTGGTAAAAACTTATCCAGGTTCTCCATAACGCGCCACTTAATAACGTGTGCTTTTCTTTTGGAGTTCTCTAAATTTTCAAACTTGGATAATCCGCGTTCAACAGCAAGATTATATTTGCCTATGTTATGATTGATAGTGTTGCGATGTCCTAAATCGAAGGCCTTCTCATCTGCCTTCTCCAAAAATTCCTCTGATATATCCATCGTTTTCACCTGTTTTTATTTACCTATTCAATTCTCAGATATAGCTTTTTAAGGCTTTAAACCATTTCCCCTGGTTTTGAATCTTGTTAGTTTCAAACTTAGATAAAACTATGCAAGTATTCATGAAAAAAAGTAATTTGACTATTACATCTTTGGCGTGCCGTCGTCATTTTTATTAACCACCGGGCGCTTTAATCCATTGGCTAGTTCCCAGGCTGTAAAGTAAACCAATTTGGCTCTTTTGGCAAGCATAGGAAAATCTATCTTGCTTACCTCATCTCCGGGCATGTGGTAATCATCATGTACACCATTAAAATAGAAAATTACCGGAATGCCATGTTTGGCAAAATTATAATGATCAGAACGATAATAGAACTGATTAGGGTCTGTGCGGTTATTATATTTTTCATCGAGATTGATATTCACATAAGTTTTGTTGGCTTTTTTACCAATTCTGTCCAAATCTGAGCTTAGCATGTCTGAACCAATGATGTAAACGAAGTTGTTATCACTTTCGTGTGCCTTGTCGCCACGGCCAATCATATCGATGTTTAAGTTTGTAATGGTGTTTTCTAAAGGAAAGACAGGATTTTCTGAGTACCATTCAGATCCAAGTAATCCCTTTTCTTCACCTGTAACAGTCATAAATAAAATACTTCTTTTAGGGCCTTTGCCTGCTTTCTTTGCTTTAGCAAATGCTTCGGCGATTAACAACACACCCGTTGTACCAGATCCATCATCATCTGCACCATTGTTGATTTTATCATCGCCTTTGGCATCAGGTGTAATACCAATGTGATCGTAGTGGGCTGTGATTATCAATACTTCGCGCTTTAGTTTGGGATCTGAACCCGGCAAAAAACCTAAAACATTCTCAGATTTAACTTTTTTCTCGACCTTGCTTGCGCTTGCGCACACGCTTATTTTAATCTCTTGTGGAGAAGGTTTTCCACTGTCAGTTATTTTCTTTTTAAGTGCGTCGATGTTTGTGCTGGCTCCGGCAAGAATTTTATTTGCAAGTGAAGTCCCTATTGTGATAACAGGCATAGTTTGAAGAACATCCTGACGGTCCATCGTTTCCTTATTCTTTAATGCCATTTCTTCCGATTGCAGATAGCCTTTTAAATTGTCAGGCATATTATCAACAATAGGGTCAATAAGCAGAACTGCCTGTGCCTTTTGCGCTGTCAGATATTTAAGTTTGGCATTTAAAGCGCTGGAATTTCTTATAGATGCAGTAGGGGCGGGAGATCCGGGTTCTCCTGATTTAAAGATCATTACTACCTTTCCGGCTACTGTTTGGCCAGCATAATCGTTGTAATCATCTTTTGTTAGCCCATAGCCGGCAAATAATATGCTGTTGGCATTAAAAGCAAAACCTTTGGTCGAAACGGTTTTGGGCATAATGAAAAAATCAGTTAAAGGTTCGGCCGGTTGACCATCTACTGTTACTATTTGTGAAAGACCAAACGAAACTATGTCAACTGGCTGAAAGTAATCTCCGGATACAGGACCTTTTAAACCAATGGTTTTAAAGTGGTTTTTAATGTATTCGGCCGCCATCCAACCACCTTTTTTCCCAGTTTCTCTACCTTCGTATTCATCGGATGCCAATATTGACAGATGTTTGGAAGCATTATCTTTATTGATGGTCTGACTGAATTTTATGGCATCTTTATTTTGTGCCACTGCAGTACAGCCAATAAGTAATAAAAAACTTGAATATAAAAGCTGCTTTTTCATCTCGGCCGGATTAAATTTCTTAGGTTCTCTTTATTTCGATTGGTTTTTAGCAGGACATTTTTCCAACCCTTACACCATGCCTGCCGCCTTCAAAAGGTGTATTGATGAAGGTTGTTGCCATTTCCTTTGCAAGATCTTCTGAAACAAATCTGGCAGGAATGCACAAAACATTTGCATTGTTGTGTTGTCTTGCAAGAGCGGCAAGTTCATTGAGCCAGCAAATCGCTGCTCTTATTTGCTGATGCTTGTTTGCAGTAATTGCCACACCATTTGCGCTTCCGCATACTAAAATGCCAAAGGTATACTCGCCACTTTCGACTGCTGATGCTACAGGGTGTGCAAAATCAGGGTAATCAACAGATTGGCTTGAATAAGTTCCAAAGTCTTTAACTTCATAATCAGTTAGGTAGGATTTTAATAGCTCTTTATATTCAAAACCTGCGTGATCTGCGCCTATTGCAATTTTCATTTTTTTATCTATTGACATTTTAAAACTTTGTTATTTAATTAAATATTGTACTAAGCCTATTTTACCTTGGCCACACCATAAATATCTTTATTTCTTTTCTTCTCTATATTTGCAGATATAAAGATACTCAATTCATAAAGCAAGAATAATGGCAGTGCTACAATTAGCATTGTGTATGGATCGGCAGTTGGTGTAACTACAGCTGCTATTATTAAAATAAGAACAGTTGAGTATCTTCTGCTTGCCCGCATAAATGCCGGAGTCATTATACCTAATTTTGATAAGATATAGATGATGACCGGTAACTGGAAAATTACTCCGGAACCAAGCGTTAAGGTCATTACTGACGAAAGATAAGAGTCAATTGTAAAGGTATTTTGAATCTCAGGACTTACTGTAAAATTAGTTAGGAAGTTGATGGATAAAGGGCAGATGATGTAATAGCCAAATAGTATACCTAAGAAAAACAGGAATGAAGCAAAAGCTACAAAGCCACTTGCAGATTTTCTTTCGTTCTCGTGCAGTGCTGGTTTTACAAATAACCAAAGTTCAAACAGGAGATAGGGGATACCCAATATGATACCTACCATTACACATGAATTCAGCTGGAGTGTGAACTGTCCGGCCATCTCTGTATTGATGATTTTTGCATCAATTTTTGTAATACAGAACTCCGGACCTATAGAAGGAAAGCGCTCTACCAGCTTACACATCATACGATAGGTCCAAAAGCTGGGGTTTTTTGGGCCCATAATGATCGTGTTGAAAATAAAATCAGTATAGTAAAATGCCCCAATGGTAAGTACCAGAACAATGGCTAATGCGCGCAATAAATGCTTTCTAAGTACGTCAATGTGGTCAAAGAAAGACATTTCCGCTTCTAATGTTTTCCCTTTTTCTTTTATAGCACCAATAAGGTCCCTTTTTTTAGTATCACTCATGTACGTTATTTGTAAAACAAAAATACCATTCTATTTTATTCAGAATGGTATTTACGTTTTAAATCTTATAAATAGTTTTTTCTATTCTGAAAATTCGAAGGTTTCCATAAACTTCGTGGTAAAATTACCAGCTCTAAAGTTAGGATCTTTCATCAATTTTAAGTGAAAAGGTATCGTAGTTTTTACACCTTCAATTACAAACTCACTTAATGCACGCTCCATCGTACTAATTGCTTCCTCACGTGTTTGTGCAACACAAATTAATTTAGCAATCATAGAGTCGTAGTTAGAAGGAATTTGATAACCAGCATAAACATGCGTATCAACCCTTACACCATGACCTCCGGGAGAGTGGAAGTTGGTTATTTTACCTGGACAAGGTCTGAAGTTGTTAAAAGGATCTTCCGCATTAATCCTGCATTCAATTGCGTGCATATCAGGCATATAGTTTTTGCCAGAAATAGGAACACCTGAAGCCACTTTAATTTGTTCTTTGATCAAATCGTAGTTGATTACTTCTTCAGTTACCGGATGCTCAACCTGAATACGGGTATTCATCTCCATAAAATAGAAGTTGCGGTGTTTGTCAACCAGGAATTCAATTGTACCGGCACCTTCGTATTGAACAGCGATTGCCCCTTTGATAGCAGCTTCGCCCATTTTCTCTCTTAACTCAGGAGTCATGAAAGGAGATGGGGCTTCTTCAACAAGTTTCTGGTGACGACGTTGTATTGAACAATCGCGTTCAGATAAATGGCAAGCTTTGCCATACTGATCACCAATGATCTGGATCTCAATATGACGTGGGTCTTCGATGTATTTTTCTAAATATAATCCATCGTTTCCAAAAGCAGCACCCGATTCTTGTCTGGCGCTATCCCATGCATTTTCGAACTCTTCATCTTTCCATACCACGCGCATTCCACGACCACCACCACCGGCAGTTGCTTTCAGGATAACCGGATAACCCATGCCGTTGGCAATTTTTATACCTTCTTTAACACTTTCAAGTAAACCTTCAGATCCGGGAATAGTAGGGACGCCTGCTTTTTTCATGGTCTCTTTAGCCGACGCTTTGTCGCCCATAGAGTTGATTTGTTCAGGTGTTGCTCCAATAAATTTAATACCGTAATCACGGCAAACGGAAGAGAATTTAGCATTCTCAGATAGAAATCCGTAACCTGGGTGAATTGCATCTGCATTTGTTAATTCAGCAGCAGATATAATGTTAGGAATACTCAGGTAAGAATCTTTACTTGGTGGCGGCCCTATACAAACAGCTTCATCAGCAAAGCGTACATGTAAGCTTTCCCTGTCAGCAGTAGAGTAAACAGCTACCGTTTTAATGCCCATTTCTTTACAGGTGCGAATAATTCGCAATGCGATTTCGCCCCTGTTGGCAATTAATATTTTCTTAAACATATATTTTTCCTTTTCGTCATCCTGAAATTTCAGGAGTAGTATTTATTGATTTTTTGTCTTCAAGAATGCTACGTAGTTTATTTCAGGATCTATTTTGAATATGGAGATACCGAAATTCAGCCTGACGGATTAAATTGGTTCTACTAAAAACAATGGCTGATCATATTCTACTGGTGATGCATTATCAACAAGTACTTTTACGATTCTTCCAGAAACTTCACTTTCTATTTCATTGAACAATTTCATTGCTTCAATAATGCAGATTACTTTACCAGTAGAAACCTCGTCACCAACGTTTACAAATAGTGGCTTATCAGGACCGGCTGAGCGATAAAATGTTCCGATCATTGGAGATTTAATGGTAATGTATTTTGAAGTGTCTTCAGCTGCAGGAGCTGCTTTAGTTTCTGTAGCTGACACCGGTTGTGGCGCTGCGGCTGCAGGGATTGCAGACGTAACAACAGGAGCTGGAACAGTAGCATGAACAACTGTTGGGGTCTGATTTGTTTTAATAGTTATCTTGAAGTCTTTTTGCTCAATAGCGACTTCATTTACGCCCGAACGAGAAACAAATTTAATAAGTTCCTGAATTTGTTTGATATCCATTTTTTGGTGTTATTTTAAGAAAACAATGTGTTTTTAGAATTAACTAAGTTATGATTAATTATGATAAAATCATCATGAGTTTGCATTCAAAAAATCTATAAATGCATCTCATAACGACTTAAAAGTCTTTAAGTTGTATTCTGATTAAAAATTTAATACGCCCATTTTAAGTAAACCGAACCCCATGTAAAACCACCGCCAAAGGCTGCAAGTATAATGTTGTCGCCTTTCTTCAACTGACTTTCCCATTCCCATAAACATAGGGGGATGGTGCCGTTAGTAGTATTACCATAGCGCTGAATGTTGATCATCACCTTTTCAGAACCAACTCCCATTCTTGAAGCTGTGGCATCAATAATTCGTTTATTGGCCTGATGAGGTACTAACCAGGTTACATCTTCAGAAGTAAGATTATTGCGATCCATAATTTCAGCTGCAACATCCGCCATATTGGTTACGGCAAATTTGAAAACAGCCTGCCCCTCCTGATAAACGGCATGTTCATGGTTATCAACTGTTTCATGGGATGCCGGTCTTGCAGAACCACCAGCTTTCTGGTGCAAAAATTGTCTGCCTGAACCATCGCTCCTAAGGATAGAGTCCATTACTCCGAATCCTTCTTCGTTTGGTTCTAAAAGTACGGCGCCACAACCATCGCCAAAAATAATGCAGGTAGTACGGTCCTGGTAGTTAATGATGGACGACATCTTATCGCCTCCAACTACTAAAACCTTTTTGTGTTTACCCGATTCAATAAACTGAGCTCCGGTTGAAACACCATAAATGAAACCAGAGCAAGCTGCCTGAAGGTCGTAACCCCATGCATTTTTTGCTCCAATTTTGTCTGCCAGTATATTAGCAGACGCAGGGAAAGGTAAATCAGGTGTAGTCGTACAGAAGATGATCAGTTCGATCTCTTCAGCAGTGATTCCACGTTTTTTAAGTAAGCCATTAACAGCATGAACTGCCATATCTGAAGTGCCTAAACCTTCACCTTTTAGTATTCTGCGCTCTTTTATGCCTGTTCTGGACGTGATCCATTCATCCGTAGTGTCTACAATCGATTCTAGCTCTTTGTTTGTAAGCACGTATTCGGGAACGTAGCCATTAACAGCCGTAATCGCAGCATGAATTTTACTCATTTCTTGATATTAATTATTAAAAGCGGCTTGTATCTTGCCTACCAAGCCTGTAGTAATCATGTCTCTGGACTGTAATATCATATTTTTTACTGCCGTAGGACTAGAAATTCCATGTCCTATAACAACCGGAGCATTTACACCAAGAACCGGGCTTCCGCCGTAGTTCTCGTAATTAAAGCGGTCAAAGAATTCATCCTTTAAACCTCTTTTTAATGTTAGTACATAGAATGATTCTGCAAGTTTAAGCATTACATTTCCAGTAAAGCCATCACAAACAATTACATCGGCCTTATCATTAAATAAATCCCGGCCTTCTACATTACCTATAAAGTTAAACAGGTTGGTATCTTTCATTAAAGGGAATGTTGCCAAACTCAGCATATTTCCTTTTTCATCTTCCTCACCAATATTCATCAAGGCTACTTTAGGGTTGCTTATACCCATTACATTTTCTGCGTACAAGCTTCCAAGAACACCAAATTGTAATAAAGTATCAGGCTTACAATCTGCATTGGCGCCTACATCCACCATTAAACCTACGCCACCGCTAAGCTTTGGTAAAAAAGTAGAAAGACATGGTCTTATGATTCCGGGAATAGTTTTTACACTAAAAACGGCACCAACAAGCATGGCTCCCGAATTACCGGCGCTTGCAAATGAATCAAGTTTACCTTCTTTAAGTAAATTGAAACCTATAGAAATACTGGAATTAGGCTTCTGAACGATAGCCTTAGTGGGATGTTCACCCATACCTATTACCTCCTCGGTATGAACATATTCAAAGAGATCCGGATCAAATCCGTTTTCGGAGAGTAAAGGTTTAATCTGCTTCGTATCTCCAATAAGCACTATCTGCTCATCTGGAGATAACAATGGATGGGCTGCTATTGCTCCTAAAACATTTGCTTTAGGAGCATAGTCTCCGCCCATTATATCGAGACCTATTTTCATAGTAAAAAATCAGTTTGTGTATAAGGTAAAATCACCCTTGTTTCCAGTCTCTAAGTTAAACTTTCAAAGACTTAAAACACAAACTATTTTTCAGAAAATTAACCTATTGAGGTGTTTTCAATAACCAATTTACCGTTGTAGTACAAGTTACCATCAACGTTGTAAGCGCGGTGAGGTGTGTGGATTGCACCTGTTGTTTGACAAGTAGCTAAAGAAGGAGCTTCTGCTTTATAGTGGGTTCTTCTTTTATCTCTTCTACTTTTAGAAATCTTGCGTTTTGGATGTGCCATTGCTGATTTATTTAATTATTATTTTAATTTTTTTAATGCTGCCCAACGTGGGTCATCATCTTGTTGTTCTTCTTCTTCTTTTTGTGATCCGATAGAAAGACTTTCCAGTCTTGCTATCATTTCCTGGTCGCATTGCTGGCCTTCGCCATTTTGCTCGCATATTTTTATATATGGTACAGATACTGTGATGAATTCATAAATAAGTTCTGATACATCGATCTCACTTTCTTTTTTACTAAGAACAATGATCTCCAGATCATCACTCTCTAACTCATCTTCAGCAAATTTTACAATCTGCCTTTCCTGTACGCTTATTGGTGCTCCAAACTCGGCTAAACATTTGTCGCAATCTAAAATTATAGTTCCTTCAATATGGAACTGCAAAATCAGCATTGTTTCTTGTTTGTCTAATTCAACGCTAGCTTTTAAATCACCTTTTTTTACTAAAGAGTATTCAAAAGCATCAAAAAAGCTGTTATCAATCTCAAAATCAAACTGATGTTTGCCAATTTTTAAGCCGGTAAATGGGATTGAAAATTGTTTTAATGGTTTCAATTGTAACAAAATTTTAGCCCGCAAATGTAAGAATTAATTTGACATTTCTAAAATGTTATTGAAAAATAAAATACTCTTAATTTGCGTCATCCTTCATGTCTGCCGCAGTTTCAATAATTTTTCCACCACTGCGGAGTTGATTTTTTAATAATTCTTCTTGTTCTCTGCGGTTTTTCACAATGTGAGTAGCGGCAAAAACGGCTTCTATAAACGAAGTCGGATCTGCAACATTCTTTCCTGCTATATCGTATCCTGTACCGTGGTCTGGCGAAGTGCGTACAATCTTCAATCCAGCACTATAATTAACACCTGTGCTAAAAGCAATTGTTTTAAAAGGGATAAGGCCCTGGTCATGGTACATGGCCAGTACAGCGTCGAATTGCTTATACCCACCATTACCAAAAAAGCCATCGGCAGGGTAAGGGCCAAAGCAAATTACTCCTTTGTCGAAAGCTTCCTGAATAGCAGGTGTAATAATATCGGCCTCTTCTTTTCCTAATAAGCCACTGTCGCCAGCGTGAGGATTAAGACCCAGAACTGCAATTTTTGGTTTTTCTATCCAAAAGTCTTTCTTAAGACTTTCATTCATCATTACCAGTTTCTTTACAATTTTGTCTTTAGTAATACTTGCAGATACCTCTGTAATAGGAATATGTCCGGTTACCACACCTACACGAATGTCTTCGCTTATTAAAAACATCAGCACATCATCACTACCGCTGCGTTGTTGCAAGTACTCTGTATGTCCAGGGAAATTAAAAGTATCAGATTGGATATTGTGTTTATTAATAGGAGCAGTTACCAATGCATCAATATTGCCATTAATGAGGTCGTCTGTGGCTTTCTCTAACGATAAAAGGGCATATTTACCGCCAATTTCGTTAGAAACTCCTAAGTCTATTTTAACATCTTCTTCCCAGCAATTGATCAGGTTTGCTTTTTTAGGATTAGCTGCATCAGCGTTATTGATTACATTAAAAACAAGATCATTCATGCCTAATGCCTTACGGTGATAAGAAGCAACTTTAGTATGGCCATAAACAATTGGCGTACAATAGTCCAGGATGCGGTTTTCAGATAAGGTTTTAAGGATAACCTCTAATCCTATGCCGTTTACGTCACCTATACTTATACCGATTTTAATTTTATTGCTCATATCTAAATAGAAAATTTAGCGCAAATTACAGAATTTCACCTGAATGTTAGTCCGATACTGGTAAAAGTTTACTTATTTTGCACCTTTTAATAGATCAGGATATGAGTTTGGTAAAGGCAAAAAAGCATTTAGGGCAACATTTTTTAACGGATAAAAACATTGCGGCAAAAATAGTAAACGGCCTTATTCATACCGATAAATACAAACAAGTACTTGAGGTAGGCCCGGGCATGGGAATCTTATCAGATATTTTACTGGAACGGACAGACCTTGAAACTTTTTTAATTGATATAGATGTGGAATCGTATCGTTTTCTGCAGGAAAAATATCCTCAGCTTGGCGATAGACTAATAAATGGTGATTTCCTGGCATTAAATCTTTCTGAGATTTTTCCTGACAAGTATGCGATCATCGGAAACTTTCCTTATAATATTTCTTCTCAAATCCTGTTCAAGATTCTCGAAAACAGAACACATGTTGTGGAAATGGTTGGTATGTTTCAGAAAGAAGTTGCAGAACGCTGTGCATCTAAGGCAGGGACTAAAGACTACGGCATTTTAAGTGTGTTGATCCAGGCTTATTACGATATTGAATACCTGTTTTCTGTTAAGCCCGGTACATTTAATCCCCCACCAAAAGTAAATTCAGGTGTGATCAGGCTCAGCCGGAATAATGTAGAAACACTGCCGTGTGATGAAAAGCTTTTCTGGCGTACCGTAAAAGCGGGTTTCAATCAAAGAAGAAAAACATTGCGTAATGCGCTATCCGGGGTGGTACCTAAAGATAAAATGGATGACCATGCCTTTTTTGATAAACGTGCGGAGCAATTAAGCGTTGCAGATTTTATAGCGCTAACACAGCATTTAGCACAGCTATCTCAGTAAAATCAAATCACTAAACCCTGTATTTTTGCATAAATAGAATTCTAATAATGACCAAAGGGAAAATATTAATAGTAGACGATCTGCATCCGGCATTTAAAGAAAGTGCCATTGCACTGGGATACGAAGTAAACGATCAACCGTTAATTACAAGAGCCGAAACGCTTGCTGTAATTGCTGAGTATGAAGGAATAGCTGTTCGAACAAAATTTTTGATTGATAAAGAACTTTTAAGCGCGGGCGTTAAGTTAAAATTTGTTGCAAGGGCAGGAGCGGGATTAGATAACATAGATGAAGCGTTTGCCAAGGAAAAAAATATTGAGCTGCTAAATGCTCCCGAAGGAAACATGGATGCTGTTGGAGAGCATGCTACAGGTTTGCTGCTTGCACTTATGAATAACTTCCGCAGGGCAGACATTGAAGTACGAAATGGTGTTTGGGACAGAGAGGGTAGTCGTGGATTTGAGCTTAAAGGTAAAACCGTAGGGATAATAGGCTATGGCTTTATGGGTAAAAGCTTTGCGAAAAAATTAGCAGGTTTTGAAGTTAACGTTATTGCATATGATAAATATAAAACAGGCTTTACCGATGCTTACGCTAAAGAAGTAAGCATGGAAGAGATTGTAAAGCAAAGCGATGTGCTGAGCCTACATATTCCGCTTACATCTGAAACCAGGCAAATGGTAGATGAGGAGTATCTGTTTCACTTCCGCAAGCCAATATTTTTTATCAATACCGCAAGGGGCGAGGTAGTAAATACAAAGGCAGTCTTAAATGCAATAGCTGCAAATAAAATACTCGGCGCGGGGCTCGACGTACTAGAGGTAGAGAAATTTCCTGCTTTGGGAACTCAGAACTGGTACCAGGAGCTGGCTAAATCCGACAAGGTGATATTAACACCACATGTTGGGGGCTGGACCTTCGACTCTTATCGCAAGATTTCAGAAGTTCTGGCAGAGAAGTTACGCAACTTATAATTTCTTTAGCCAAATATTATCAGCTGGTTTGGCATCCATAAAAATACCGCCATCTAAGGTGATCGATCGTACGGGGGCATCTGCCCTGATTTCAAAAAATGTCTCTTTACGGTTGTTTTTCCATGTTTCCGGAGTTCGGTGAATCAGCTGTTCCTTGCCGTCGTTATAAATAACCTTCAGGTCAAAAGGAATTGCAAATCCTCCGGCATTTTTTACTGAAATCGTATAATTGTTCCCCTTTACAATTACCTTTTCAATAGCAAGGTCTATGTAGCTGCTACTAAAAAACCAATTGTTCCAAAACCAGTTTAAATTTTGTTTTGTGGCGTCATTAAAGGAATAAAAGAAATCCCATGGAATGGGGTGCTTACCATTCCAGCGATCCATGTAGGTATGCAGTGCCTTTCCAAATACTTCGTCGCCAAGTAAATCTTTTAAAGCCAGATATGCCAATGAAGGTTTACCGTATGCATTATTGCCGTATCCGGCATCTGATACCTGGGTTGACATAGAGATAATTGGCTGATCTTGCTCCGTTGAAGGGTCAGATATCCAACGTTGTACCCTGAACTTCTTATAATTTTCTGCGGCTTTTTCTTTGCCTAATTGCTGTTGCCCTATCAAATATTCTAGTGTGGTGGCCCAACCTTCATCCATAAATGCATAGCGTGTTTCATTGGTGCCCATGTAAAAAGGGAAATATGTATGAGCAATTTCATGATTAAGTACGAATTGAGAAAACTCCAGATCTGGCGTGCTGGAGTCATTCACCATCATTGGATATTCCATGTCAGCAAATCCCTGAAAAGCGGTCATTTTGGAGAAAGGGTAGGGCACCCCGGGCCAGTTGTTAGAGAACCAATCCAGTGCAAGCTTGCCCCATTCAACTGCATGAGAAAAATCATTTGCAGCTTCATTATAAGCCGCCTGAACACTAACCCTTCTATTGGTTTTCTTATCAACTACAATACTTCCTGCATCCCATAAATAGCTACTGCTTAATGAAAAAGTAACATCGCTTATATTGTTGGCTTCAAACTTCCAGATGTTGTCGTCTTTTGGTTTTGTTACTCCGCCTTTTTTCATTTCAGCGGCTGTAGCAATATGGATCACCTCGTCAGAAGTGTAAGACTTTCTAAGTCTCGACGCATATTCAGCTTCCAAAACTTCATCAGGGTTTAACAGATCACCTGTTGCCCAGACAACATAATTTTTTGGCGCTTTAACAGCAAGTTTATAGTCGTTAAAATCGTTATAAAACTCTGTTCTGTCGCTATGCGGAATCATATCCCATCCATTGTAATCATCATATACAGATATTCTGGGGTAAGCGTAGGCCACAAAAAGAGAAGTGTTGTCGATTTGTCCCTCGCGACCACTCTGCTTTGACAAGGGATAGTTCCATTCGATCACAAAGGTTGCCGATTGGCCAGAAGGGAGGGGGCTCTTAAGTGCAACACTTGCAACCGTACCCCAATTGGTACTGTTCACTTGGTAGGCCTGGCCATTTATTGTAAATGAGGAAATTTTTAAGCCGGAGCTTAGGAAATCAGCACCAACATAACCAGATCTTGGAGATTCTGGTTTGTGGATATTGTTTACGAATCTTATTGCGGCTGATTTTAATGTATCAGGGCTATTATTTGTGTAAACAATAGTTTCTTTTCCAGTTACAATCTTGTTTTTTTCGTCAACCGATACCTGAATGTCATACTTTCCCCGATTTTGCCAGTAATTTTTACCTGGTTTCCCATCGTATGAACGTGTTCCATTATCATATGCATTTTTTATATTTCTGGGTGTGTATAATTCTTGTGCACTAACTGTAAATGAAGTGATTAAGAATAGAAATAGGGTTTTTAAAGTATTCATTCTATAACTGTTAACTTAATGGAAATATAAAAATAGCCTTATTTTGTTCATAACTGCATCATTTTAGATCAATAATTTGTTTTTGTGGTATTACCCCATTATCTTCGTTTTAATTGAAGCAAGACTATGTAGGTTTAGAATCCCATGTAGTCTTGTTTGTTTTTTAGAGTAACTAACAAAATAAACGAGCTATGACAGAGGTAACATATTATACCCAAGATGGTTTAGAGAGACTAAAAGAAGAGGTGCACTATTTAAAAACTACCGGAAGGCAGTTAATATCTAAAGCAATAGCAGAAGCAAGAGATAAAGGTGACCTTTCTGAGAACGCGGAATATGATGCAGCAAAAGAAGCCCAAGGTTTACATGAAGCCAAGATAGCTAAGCTTGAAACAACACTTTCAACAGCAAGGCTAATTGATGAATCGAAACTGGATACTTCTAAAGTACTGGCATTATCAATCGTAAAGATCAAAAATGTTAAAAATGGCGCTACAATGAGCTATCAATTGGTAGCGGAGTCGGAGGCAGATTTAAAAACAGGAAAGATTTCTGTAAAATCTCCTATTGCCCAGGGTTTATTGGGTAAGTCAGTTGGCGATAAAACTGAAATTCAAGTACCGGCCGGTAAAATTGAATTCGAAATATTGGAAATCACGAGATAAAACCCAAAATCATGTCAAGCATATTTTCAAAAATTGTTAATGGCGATATTCCGGCACATATAGTTGCAGAAACCAGTGAATTCCTTGCCTTTTTAGACGTGAGTCCGTTAGTAATGGGGCATGTACTGGTTATTCCAAAAAAGGAAATTGATTACATCTTTGATATGGATGACGAAAGTTATTTTGGACTGACCTTGTTCGCAAAAATTGTAGCCCAGGGGTTAAAGGAAGCTTTTCCCTGTAAAAAAGTAGGCGTGGCAGTAATCGGACTTGAAGTACCACATGTGCATATTCACCTGATTCCAATGAATGCCGTAAACGACATGAATTTTAGTAAAGAAAAGCTAAAACCTACAGACGAGGAATTGGCAGAAGCGGCAGCTAAAATTAAAGCAGCACTAACCCTCGATTAAAGACATTATTTTGAAATACCTGAAAGGCAGCGTCTAAAAACGCTGCCTTTTTTTATTTTAACTTCTCGTTGTTTTTATGCCTTTCCGCATCGCGAATATTCTTTTTAACCAGGTTCTTCTCCAGGGCAGTGGTCAAATCAATGCCGGTCTGATTGGCCAAACATATCAATACAAAAAGCACATCAGCCATTTCATCACCCAGATCAACTGCTTCGTCGCTTTTCTTAAAAGATTGCTCGCCATACTTTCTAGACATGATTCTGGCTACCTCACCCACCTCTTCCATTAAAATGGCGGTATTCGTTAATTCATTAAAATACCTGATGCCTGTGGTATTAATCCATTGGTCTACAGTTTTCTGTGCTTCTTCTATTGTCATTTTAGTCTTCTTTCATTTCCGCTCTTAACCGGGCATTGATGTCAATTTTAGCGTTCTCCAGTAAATAAACGGATGTCCCGTATTCACGGGCCATTTTATTTTTAACGGAATTGATTTTCGATACCCGTTCAAATATAGGTTTTTCCACTTTCCGATCGGGATCATCATCGTCTATACTCGTAACAAGGATAACATTTTTAATTTGTTTGTCCAGATTAACCCAGGTAATGTAGTCTGCACTGAAAGAAACAGCATTGATGTTTTTAAAAGTAGAATAATGATTTATAGCTCCGGCTTCTCCATAATTATCACAAAGAATAATCAGGTTTTCCTTTTGCGGGATCCTTTTATAGACCTCATCTACAATTGTTGCCAATTCTTTCCAGCCAAGCATGTCAGCAAAATCCTGAGGGAGATGATGGTTTTTCCCGTCTTCCCATCTCATAACACCTAGTTTTTCAAATTTCTCCTTTTTAAGGGTAATTTCCCTCGGGGTTAGTATTGGATAGGCATAAGGCAGGATAAGAAAAAACATTGCTACAGCAGTAATTAAAGGAATAGCCTTAAGATATCTTTGCCATCCAGTTTTAAGTAAAGCGGCGAGATAAACAGATCCGCAGGCTAGTAAAACAGGATAAAGCCCGGCAGCATAATACCCTTTTGCCCTAAACCAGGTAAACAAGCCAATGGTAATCAGGTAGCTTAAGCCAATCCATCTTAAATTTTTAAATGGTTTATAAACAAAAAAGGCAATTGCTGCAGCAAATAAAATCCACAGATCGCCGATGTAATAAAGCAACTGCTCTTTTAGGAAGTCTATTCGGTTAATTTTATCCAACTGGGTTGCTGCAAGCTCCTTCATATGTTTAACCACAGGGAAATGATTTTGATATTGCCATAACAGATTTGGTAAAACCAGCAGTAGGCCAATGGCAATGGCGAAGTATAAGTGTTTTACAGCAAATATATGCCGCTGCGCGGATATGGAAGACCCAAGCCCTAAACCAACAACCAAAAAAGCAATACTGTATTTGTTTAAAAAACCAATTGCAATGGCAAGTATTGCATAGTAAATAAACCTTGGCGCATTTGTAGAGATGTATTTTATAAAGTAATAGTAAGTGGCTGTCCAGCATAAAATATCAAAAGCATTGGGCTGAAATAACATATCCAAACGCGCAATGGCACATGCAAACAATGCCACCATACATAATATCTTGGCAAACAGATCACCTTTTAGCGCTTTTACAATAAACCAGGAATACATTAATGTACCTGCGCCAAAACACGCGGTAATCAGACGTATTATAAAAGTACCGCCGCCAAGCATTTTTATGATCCATGCAAAAATGGAGGTAACAGGAGGAACAGATTGAAAGCCCCATGCCAGATGGTTTGCCTGATCGAGGTGTAAAAACTCATCACGATGTAATTCGTATACCGGATTAATCAGGAAACAGTGTAAAAAAAGCTTCAATACAACAAAGGATACTAAAACAATGGTTTCAGTGTTGGTTTTTTGGAGTGGCATACCAGTAATTTAGGTAAGATTAATTTATGATGAAAATAAATTTACCCAAAATTCAGCAAAGCTGTTATTCTTTGTTTTTTGTGTCGATACTGATGGTAACCGGACCATCGTTTACAAGGCTGATCTTCATGTCTGCCCCGAATATTCCGGTTTGGACTTCTTTATTGAGCAATGAAGACAATTGCTTAATCATGGATTCATATAGGGGAATGGCCTTGTCAGGTCTTGCTGCCCTGGTAAATCCGGGCCTATTGCCTTTTTTAGTAGATGCAAACAATGTAAACTGACTAATCAGTAAAATGTTTCCATCAATATCTGCGAGACCTTTGTTCATTAGCCCGTTTTCATCTCCAAAAACCCGCATGTTCACTATTTTTTGAGCCAGCCAATCCAGGTCTTCATGTGTGTCGGCATCTTCAATACCTAGCAATACCAGAAAACCATCGGTAATGGCACCTGTTATTTTGCCGTCTACCTTACAGCTGGCTTCAGTAACTCTTTGGATAACCGCTCTCATACCGCTTAGGCCCGTGTTTCGTTGCCGTTATAAATACTAAGATAGCTTTCGTACCTGCTTAGCTCTATTTCACCATTTTCTACCGCTCTTATCACAGCACATCCTGGTTCATTCACATGTCGGCAATTATTGAATTTACATTCATTCATCAAGTCCCTCATCTCTCTGAAATAATGACCAAGTTCTTCAGGCCTGATGTCAAATATGCCCAGTTCTCTGATGCCCGGAGTATCTATAAGATAGCCTCCGAAAGGTAAAGTATGCATCTCTGCAAAAGTTGTAGTGTGCTGGCCTTTGTCGCTGGCTTCCGATATTTCACCAGTCTTAATGCTTCTTCCGGGTAGTAATGCATTAATTAGACTTGATTTTCCTACACCTGAGTGGCCAGAAAACAAAGTCGTTTTGTCTTTAAGTAAACTTTCTATCTGAGGGATATTGGTGCCTTCTATAGCAGATACGGTATAGCATGGATAACCTATGTTTTCGTAAATAGCTGCATATTCAGCTAAAATAGCCAGGCCATCTTCATTAAAGAGGTCAAGTTTATTGAAAATCAGAACCGCAGGAATGGAATAGGCTTCGGCCGTTGCCAAAAAGCGATCTATAAAACCTAAAGACGTGCGGGGAGAGGCAAGGGTAACTACCAGAAAAGCCTGATCCATGTTGGCCGCAATAATTTGAGCCTGTTTTGATAAATTGATGGATTTACGGATAATGTAGTTTTTCCGGTCGTGCAGTTTATGAATCACCCCATTGTCGGAATTTGGCTCAAGTTCAAACTCTACCTGATCACCAACGGCAATAGGATTTGTGGTCTGAATACCCTGAATTCTAAACTTGCCCTTAATCCGGCAGTCATAATTGATGCCATTTTCTGCATGTACCTGATACCAGCTTCCTGTTGATTTAATTACTAATCCTCGCATATAAAGGTGTAAAGGTAAGAAACCTGATATAAAATATTTTTATAATCATTTGCTAATTAGAAAAATATAACTTTACTTTACACCGCAACACACTAAGTGTAAAAAATACAATGTATATGAACTCAACAATTACAACCACTACAACCACCACCGGGATTACTCGGAGGAAGGTAAGCTAATGGTGTAACTGAAAAAATAAAAAACCACGAAAAGCGCCTTCCTCTAAACCAGGAAGGCGCTTTTTTTTTTAACCAACAACTATGAATATTTTAAAATTTGGAGGCACATCGGTCGGTTCTGTCGAAAGCATAAGCGCTTTGATAGAGATACTTAAACCACTGCAGGGAGATGAGAACCCTATAGTAGTTTTATCAGCCATGGGCGGTGTTACCAACGCATTACTTGACATGGCAGAAAATGCCCGGAACCTAAGAGACTACGGCGACGCATTAAAACTTGTTGAGGAGAAACACTTCAAGGTAATCAGAGCTTTGTTACCTGCCGGGGCACAAAATCCAGTGCTTACTAAACTTAAAATTTATTTTAACGAACTGGAAGATATTTTACAATCCGTATATAATCTTCGTGAACTTAGTGCTCAAACCAAAGATTTGATTCTTAGTTATGGCGAACGCTGTTCTACAGTAATGATCAGCCACATCGCCAAACAACAATTTCCTAATGCTGTTTATGTTGATGGAGCAGAGCTGATCAAAACAGACAGTAATTTTGGCCAGGCTAAGGTAAATACTTACATGACCGAGATGCTTATCAACGATTTTTACGAAGCCAACCAAGACAAGCTTTTGTTTGTTACCGGTTTCATATCAAGCAATGATGATGGGCGTGTAACCACTCTTGGTCGTGGCGGCAGCGATTATACCGCCGCAATATGGGGTGCAGCCTTAAACGCATCAGAAATACAGATCTGGACTGATGTTGACGGGATGTTAACAGCGGATCCGCGCATCGTTAAAAAAGCTTTTTCATTACCTGAACTGAGTTATACTGAAGCAATGGAGCTCTCTTATTTTGGTGCCAAGGTGATCTATCCCCCAACCATGATCCCTGCTTTTTTAAAGAAGATTCCAATTGTAATCAAAAACACCTTTAATACGGACTTTGCCGGAACATACATTAAGCACGGCATAAGCCCTTCAAACCTTCCGATAAAGGGAATCTCCTCAATTGATGAGATCAGCGTTTTAAACCTTTCAGGAAGCGGCATGGTAGGCAAAGCAGGCTTTAGTGGCAGGTTGTTCTCTATGCTTTCACGTGAACAGGTTAACGTTGTGCTGATCACTCAGTCGTCATCCGAGCATAGCATCACCTTTGCGGTAAAACCAGCCGATTCTTTAAAGGCCTTGTCGTTAATCAATAAAGAGTTTGAACTGGAACTTCAAGCCAGAAAGCTTGAATATCCTGAAGTAGAAAACGGACTATCAGTTGTAGCCATAGTTGGTGAGAACATGAAGCGTACACCAGGTATGTCTGGTAAATTGTTTAGCGCCCTTGGCCGTAATGGTGTAAATGTAAGGGCCATTGCACAAGGCTCTTCAGAATATAACATCTCGGTAATTATCTCGAAAACCGACTTGTCTAAGGCAGTAAATGCCATTCATGATGCATTTTATGCAGATCTTAAAAAGACTTTACATGTGTTCTGTCTGGGTACCGGCAACATAGGTAAAACCCTGTTTAAACAACTTCAGGATCAAATGCCTTTCCTTGCCGATAATAACGATTTGCAAGTAAAAGTTATGGGGGTTAGTAATACCCGTAAAATGTATCTTGACCCAAGAGGAATAGACCTTAATACCTGGGAAGAAGACTTAAACAATCAGGACACAAAAGCAAGCTTACCTGATTTCATCAGACGAATGAAAGCGATGAACCTTCCGAACTGTGTGTTTGTTGACAATACTGCAAGCCATAATCCGGTTGAGTTTTATCTGGATATATTACAATCGAGCATCTCTGTAGTTACCTGCAATAAAATAGGAAACTCTGGAGATTACGAGCAGTATGCAGCCTTTAAACAAGCAGCAAGGACTTATGGAGTCGACTTTTTCTACGAAACCAATGTAGGGGCAGGTTTGCCAATTATCCGTACACTTAAAGACCTGATGCTAAGTGGCGACAAGGTAGCTTGCATCGAAGCCATCCTTTCGGGTACTATCTCTTACATCTTTAACAACTACAAAGACGGAGTTCTTTTTCATGAGGTAGTAAAAGAAGCACAGGAAAAAGGGTATACCGAACCTGACCCGAGAGATGACCTTAATGGGAAAGACTTTATGCGTAAAATGCTTATTCTGGCCCGTGATGCCGGATATGCATTAGAAGAAAAAGATATAGAACTAGAAAATATGTTACCTCCATCATGTATGGCTGCAGAAAGTGTGGCCGACTTTTATAAAGAGTTAAAAAATAATTCAGCTTACTTCGAGAACCTGAAAAAACAGGCGACTCAAGACAATAAAGTATTAAGATATATTGGTAAGCTAGAAGGTGGTAAGGTTTCCATTAACCTGCAAATGGTAGATGAGAATCACCCATTCTATACCCTTTCTGGTAGTGATAACATTATTTCGTTTACTACTAATCGTTATAAAGACAGGCCTTTGGTTGTAAAAGGACCTGGTGCTGGAGCAGAAGTAACTGCTGCGGGCGTATTTGCTGACATCATAAACGTAGGTAAACGATGAAAAAGTCTATAAAAGTTTTCGCTCCAGCTACTGTTGCCAATGTGGTGTGTGGATATGATGTTTTAGGTTTTGCCGTAAACCAACCAGGTGATGAGGTAATTATGAGTCTTACCGATGGTAAGGGTATTACTATTTCAAAAATTACAGGTGATGATGGGAAGTTGCCATTAAACCCAACAAAAAATACAGTAAGTGCCAGTGTTCAACATTACTTAAACCATATTGGTAAACCTGATCTGGGTGTAGAAATTGAACTGCACAAAAAGATGCCGATAGGCAGCGGACTTGGTTCAAGCTCTGCAAGTACTGTAGCCGGTTTGTTTGCTATAAACACATTGATGGGTAATTTACTAACCAACAAAGAACTTGTTCCTTTTGCCATGAAAGGCGAGGAGCTGGCTTGCGGATATGGTCATGCTGATAATGTTGCGCCTGCCTTAATGGGGGGTTTTGTGTTGATCAGAAGTTATCAGCCATTGGACATCATTAGTCTGCCTTTTCCTGAAGAGATGCACGCTGCAATAGTGTACCCGGAAGTTGATGTGCCAACTAAAGATGCCCGCCAGATGATCCGTTCTAAAGTTTTGTTAAAGGATGCAGTAACCCAATGGGGAAATGTGGCCGGCTTGGTCAGTGGATTGTTTATGAAGGATTATGATTTGATCGGAAGAAGTATGACAGATATACTGGTTGAACCAACACGTTCCATACTAATTCCTGATTTTTACAAACTGCGTACTATTGCAATGAAGGCAGGTGCTGTAGGTTTTGGTATTTCGGGATCAGGGCCATCGGTATTTGCACTTACAAAGGATGCAGATACAGCAAACAAAATCACTGAAAAGTTAAAGCAGCATTTAAAGAACATTTCGATAAATAGCTTGTCTTTTGTTTCGGAAGTAAATAAAAGAGGCCCTATTATATTGGATTAATAACCAAACAAAATGAAACTATACAGTACCAACAACCAAAGTTTAAAAGTAGATTTTGCCACTGCTGTTTTTAACAGTATGCCTTTGGATAAAGGCTTATATATGCCGGTTCACATTCCGGAATTGGATAAAGAATTTATTGATCATATAGATCAGTTCACTTTATCCCAAATTGCCTTTAAAGTAGCTGCGGTATTACTTAAAGATGCTATACCTTTAGAAGATCTTCAAGCCATTATTGATGATGCTATCAATTTTGAAGCTCCGGTAGTGTCACTTGACGAAAACACTGCAGTACTGGAATTATTCCACGGCCCATCACTGGCTTTCAAAGATTTTGGCGCCAGATTTATGAGCCGCATTATGGCTTATTTCTTAAAGGATAATGAGAAAACCCTGGATGTGCTTGTTGCTACATCTGGCGATACCGGCGGGGCTGTGGCCTTAGGCTTTTTAGGTGTTCCCCATACCAGGGTAACTATCCTTTATCCTAAAGGAAAAGTAAGCGAAATTCAGGAGCTGCAGCTTTGTACAAACGGGCAGAATATCCATGCAGTAGAGATTGATGGAACTTTTGACGATTGCCAGGCCCTGGTTAAACAAGCTTTTGCAGATGAAGAGTTAAATGCAAGGTTAAGGTTGACCTCGGCAAATTCTATCAATATTTCCAGACTAATCCCGCAAACATTTTACTATTTCAATGCTTATGCCCAGTTAAAGAGACAAGGTAAGGAGGAAGTAGTATTTTCTGTTCCAAGTGGAAACTTTGGTAACATTGCAGCAGGCCTTTTGGCTTATAAAATGGGATTGCCGATAAAGCAATTTATAGCAGCAACCAATGTAAATGATACTGTTCCGAGATTCTTAGAAACAGGTGTCTACGAAACCAAGCCATCTGTACAAACCTATTCTAATGCAATGGATGTAGGTGCACCAAGTAATTGGGTAAGGATAATGGACCTGTTTAAAAACGACAAGGAAGCATTACAACAGATTTTGCAAAGCTATCGCTTTACCGATGAGGAAACATTAAGCGGAATAAATGCAATATATGAACAGTTCAATTATATCACCTGTCCGCATACTGCAATAGCATGGCTTGCATTACAAAAATATAGAGCAGAACATCCTGACGATAATTATACCGGCATTTTCCTTTCTACAGCGCATGCCTGTAAATTCCCTGATGTTTTCCCGGAAACAATCAAAGCAAATATTGAGTTCCCGGATCAGGTAAAAGATCTTTTGGCCAAGCCAAAAAAAGCACAAAAGATGAATACAGATTACGAGTCGTTTAAAAAGTATTTAACTACTTTTTACTAAAACGCATAATAGCGATATCGCCCATCATAAAGTTAAGGGTGGTATCGCTGGTTACTGAATAACTACCTACTTTCTTTAACATTTGTACAAATGTAGATTCTCCTTCGCCCGGACAAGCCATTCTTGTCATTGCAAAAGGCGCTGTAAAGTTGATGGAAGTATCATCGGCAACAAGTGCTCCTGAGTAAGAATTGCAGCTGGTATTGCCACTGAATTTTTTATCTGCCACTTCGAATGTGATCGTAGGTTTTTTACCCGGGTACAAGCCATTAAATGCTATTCTTGGACCCGAAATATAGTTAAGTTCCCAAGTTCCGCTCAATTGAGATAGCCCACCATTTCCTATTGTTCCAGACTTTATAGTAGTACAGGCTGTAAAGGCACTTGCAATAACAAGTATAAGTAGCATCAGTTTTTTCATAGCGGTAAAATTAGTTTGTTAGCCTAAAGGTACAAAGACTATTTTAAAAACGATCGGTATCCTGAATTTTTCAGGATACCGATCGTTTTGATTGTATTTTTTCTTAAAATATTGCCTGAGCAATCTTTTTGGTTGGCTCAGGATTACTCATTGTATAGAAATGCAATACAGGTGCACCAACCTGGACTAGCTCTTTACATTGTTGTATCATCCATTCTATCCCCACCTCTTTCACTTGCTTCTCATCCTTACACGCCTGAACTGCTTCAGTTAGTTCCTCCGGAAGATCAATGTGAAATACCTTTGGTAAACTGATTAACTGCTTAGATGAAGTAATCGGCTTTAAGCCCGGAATGATGGGCACATTGATCCCATTCTCTCTGCATTGCTGCACAAAATTCACGTATTTGGTGTTGTCAAAAAACATTTGCGTTACAATGAACTCTGCACCCATATCCACTTTTTGTTTCAGATACTTAAAGTCAGTCTTCAAATTAGGCGCTTCGAAATGTTTTTCTGGATAACCGGCAACACCGATGCAAAAATCTGTTTTAAATGCAGAATGATCTTCGTGCAGGTACCTTCCGCTGTTCATGTCAGTTACCTGTTGCAGCAAATCGGTTGCAAAGGCATGTCCACCCGGGGTAGGAATAAAAGAAGAATCCGCATGGCGCGCATCTCCTCTTAGTACCAACACATTGTCGATACCCAGAAACTGAAGGTCTATTAAAGCATTCTCGGTTTCTTCTTTCGTAAAACCGCCGCAAATCAGGTGAGGTACTGCATCTACTTTGTACCTGTTCATAATAGCAGCACAAATGGCTACTGTACCGGGTCTTTTGCGATAAGAAACTTTTTCTAACAGGCCGTTACTGTGTTGTTTATAAATATAATCTTCACGGTGATAGGTCACATCTATAAAAGGAGGGTTAAACTCCATTAACGGATCTATCGCTTTATAAATTTCGTCTATGCTTTTGCCTTTAACTGGCGGTAATAATTCAAAAGAGAACAAGGTTTTACCCTTGGCATTATTAATATGATCTACAATTTTCATTTTGGTCAGTTTGTTTGGTTAATTTAATAGGCAAGATTAGGACTTAGCCATCTTTCTACTTCTTCTACAGGCATGTCTTTTCTGATTGCATAATCATCAATCTGGTCTTTGGTTATTTTACCAAGTCCAAAATATCTTGATTGCGGATGGGCAAAGTAGAAACCGCTTACCGCTGCGGTAGGGTGCATCGCATAGCTTTCAGTTAAATGTAAGCCAATTCTGTTCTCGGCATCGAGCAATTCGAACAAAGTGCCTTTTTCGGTATGCTCCGGACAAGCAGGGTAACCCGGTGCCGGACGAATACCTGCGTATTCCTCTTTAATCAGTGCCTCATTGTCCAGATTTTCATCCTTTGCATAACCCCAGTAATCCTTACGGACAAGCTCATGCATTTTCTCAGCAAAAGCCTCAGCAAGCCTATCGGCCAATGCCTTAGCCATAATACTGTTGTAGTCGTCATAGTTAGCCTCAAATTCAGCTACCATTTCATCACAACCAATACCTGTAGTAAGTGCGAAACCGCCAAAATAATCAGGCACACCAGTTTCCTGTTGTGCAATAAAATCCGAGAGCGCATAATATGGTTGTCCGGCAACTTTTTCAGCTTGTTGACGTAAAGTATGGATCACCACCTCTTTACCTTCCACATCAAGCACAATATCATCGCCTTTTGCATATGCAGGCCAGAAACCTATTACCGCTTTTGCAGTAAGTAATTTCTCGTCAACAATCTTTTTTAACAATGCTTTGGCGTCATTAAAAAGTTTTTTAGCTTCATCACCAACAACTTTATCCTCAAGGATACGCGGGTAACTACCACGCAGTTCCCAGGTTTGGAAAAAAGGAGTCCAGTCTATATAAGGCACAAGCTCTTCAAGAGGGTAATTTTCAAATACCCTGGTTCCTGTAAAAGAAGGAGCAGGAGCAACCAATGCGGTATCTATCTTAAAGTTATCCTTTCTGGCTTCTTCAATTGTTTTAAAACGTTTATCAGAGCGCTTATTTAAGTGCGCCTCACGTGCTTTATCATATTCCTCGCGAATACCCTGGATGTACTCATCGCGGGTATCTTTGTTCATTAAAGTACTGCAAACCGTTACACTTCTCGAAGCATCAAGCACATGGATGGCTGGCCCCGAGTAGTTAGGCGCAACCTTAACCGCAGCATGAATCCTGGAGGTAGTAGCACCACCAATAATTAAAGGAATGGTAAAGCCTTCGCGCTCCATTTCTTTGGCGAAGTGTACCATTTCATCAAGCGAAGGGGTAATTAAACCACTTAAGCCAATAATATCAGCATTTATTTCTTTGGCTTTTTTAATGATTTCCTGTGCAGGAACCATTACGCCCATATCCACAATTTCGAAGTTATTACAAGCTAAAACCACACCTACAATGTTCTTTCCGATATCATGAACATCACCTTTTACAGTAGCCATTAATACCCTTCCGGCCGATGAATTCTGATCCTGATCCGGGTTATCCAGCTTTTCCTGCTCAATAAATGGCAACAGATAAGCCACGGCCTTTTTCATTACACGAGCAGATTTTACAACCTGCGGCAGGAACATTTTACCGGCCCCAAAAAGGTCACCCACAATGTTCATCCCGTCCATTAATGGACCTTCAATTACCTGAATGGGTCTCGCGTATTTCTGACGTGCTTCTTCAACATCAGCATCAAGGTATTCTATGATTCCCTTAACTAACGAATGAGAAAGTCTTTCTTCTACACTGGTTTTACGCCATTCCTCATCCCTGACAATCTCTTTTCCTTTAGATTTGATGGTGTCTGCAAATTCAACCAACCGCTCTGTAGCGTCGTCTCTTCGGTTTAACAATACATCCTCTACAAGTACTAAAAGCTCTGGCGGAATTTCCTGATAAACCTCTAGCATCCCGGCATTTACAATCCCCATATCTAAACCAGCTTTGATGGCGTGGTATAAGAATGCAGAGTGCATCGCTTCCCTAACGGTATTATTACCTCTAAACGAGAAGGAGATGTTCGAAACACCACCACTTACTTTTGCATGGGGCAGGTTTTCTTTGATCCAGCGGGTGGCATTTATAAAATCTACCGCATAGTTGTTATGTTCTTCTAATCCGGTTGCAACGGTAAGGATGTTCGGGTCAAAGATGATGTCCTGAGGCGGAAAGCCAATTTCATCAACTAAAATATCATATGATCTTTTACAGATCTCTTTTCTTCTTTCAAAATTATCGGCCTGTCCCTGCTCATCAAATGCCATTACTACTATGGCAGCACCGTAGGTCATGATTTTGCGCGCACTTTCACGGAATTTGTCTTCGCCTTCTTTAAGAGAGATGGAGTTTACAATTCCTTTTCCCTGCAAGCATTTTAACCCGGCTTCTATAACCGTCCATTTAGACGAATCGACCATGATAGGCAACTTGGAAATATCAGGTTCAGACGCAATCAGGTTAAGGAATTTGGTCATAGAGGCTTCCGAATCAATCATCCCCTCATCCATATTCACATCGATAACCTGTGCACCACCCTCAACCTGCTGACGGGCAACGGCAAGTGCCGCTTCAAAATCTCCACCTAAAATGAGCTTAGAGAATTTTGGAGAACCGGTAATGTTTGTACGCTCACCAATGTTTACAAAAATACTCTCTGGAGTTATGGTAACCGGTTCCAATCCGCTTAAACGCAGATAAGGTTCTATCTGAGGTATTTTACGCGGTGCTACATTTTTTGCTTTTTCGGCTATGCAGCCGATATGCTCAGGGGTAGTTCCGCAACAACCACCTACAATATTTACAAAACCGTGCTGAATAAAATCTTCTACCAGATGAGCAGTTTCATGAGGCATTTCATCGTAAGCACCAAATTCATTTGGCAAACCCGCATTAGGATAGGCAGAAACATAGCAGCCTGCCTTAGCCGAAAGTTCTTCTATGTGCGGCCTCATGTCTTTTGCCCCCAAGGCGCAGTTGAAGCCTATACTTAATGGATTGGCGTGTATTACGGAATTTAAGAAAGCCTCGGCAGTTTGGCCTGATAAAGTTCTGCCGGAAGCATCAGTAATGGTTCCGGAGATCATGATCTCTATTTTACGGCCAATTACATTCTCATATTTTTTGATGGCAAATATGGCGGCCTTGGCATTTAAGGTGTCAAAAATGGTTTCAATTAAAAGCAGGTCTGAACCGCCATCAACCAGTCCGCGTATTTGTTCGTAATAAGCATCAACTAATTCATCGAAAGTGAGTGCCCTGAACCCTGGATCGTTTACATCCGGAGAAATAGATAGTGTTCTGTTAGTCGGGCCTACGGCACCGGCAACAAAACATTTTCTGTCGGGATTAGCCGCCATAAATTCATTAACTGCCTCTTTGGCTATTTTAGCCCCTTCAAAGCTCATCTCATAATCAAGCTCTTCCATCTGGTAATCGGCCAGTGAAATACGTTGGGTACTAAAGGTATTGGTCTCAATGATATCTGTACCGGCCTTTAAATATTCGGTATGAATTGCCTTAATGATATCTGGACGGGTAATGTTTAGTAAGTCGTTATTACCTTTTACATCACACGGGTGATCTTTGAACCGCTCGCCCCTGAAATCTTCTTCAGAAAGGACGTAACGTTGTATCATAGTGCCCATCGCACCATCAATGATCAGGATACGTTTTTCTAACTCTGCTCTAATGTCCATTTTTAATAGTAATATGAGTAGGTAATAAGCTAAAGTTGATAGAGGCTGTGCCTAAACAAGTGCCGAACTCATTACATACAAAGCTTATTCGAAAAGTCCGGTTTAGGTGTCGACTTTAACTTATCTTTCGGGAACCAATTGTTTGGCTCCAGTAGAATGTAGCACCTTGTAAGCACAGGTTGCTAAGACTTCGCAGGGTCTAATCCCTCCGTCTTTCTCTATAAGCATTACAAAGGTGCAACAAAGAAAAATCATTTCCAAAATTTCGGCCGTTAAAGCATATAAAATTGTATAGAGGAGACAATTAACTCAGAACTTCGAAACATTGTTTTGAAAACATGATGATGCACAGCTGAATTTGAAAGCGTAAAATATGCTTAATTGATCGGTTTGCAATGTGTTGAATAACAATAGTTTATTGGGGTTTATACAATGCTTAAACAATCTTTGTCCAATAATGGTACAATGCTTATCCAATTTTGGGATGTGTAAACACCAAAAATAGCTTGATTTATGTCCGAAATTACCTGTTTTTTTATATGAATGATGGATATTTTTGGGTTAAACATTTAAACAAAAATTTTATGGCAAAAGCACCACAAGGGTTATTAGGGCCTTTTATTGGAAAGATTGGCAATGTAGTATGCTACATTTTAAACGGAGAGTGCGTGGTTCGGTCAAGACCACGAAAGCGAAGGGGAAAGAAAACGCTTAAAGAGAAAAAGAATACAACCGGGTTTGGAGGTGTTCAGGCATGGATGAAACCACTTACAGAGTTTGTTCGTGTAGGATTTAAGGGTTATGGAACCAAAACTGGAGGATATAAAGGTGCGGTTTCACATGCACTTCTGTATGCTGTTGAGGGCGAGTATCCAAATCAGTATATTAATCCTGAAAAGATAATGGTAAGTGGGGGAGAACTGGATTTTCCTGCAACCTGCAATATGTTTCTGGATGCAGATTTAAAGCTTGGGTTTAGCTGGGACGCGGGTATTGGTACCGATGCAAATGCCTATGACCAGGCCATGTTGCTTGCGTATTGCATCGAAAATAATTCTGTAGTGAGTAAAGTGACAGGGGCGTTTAGAATGGAGGGGGCAGATTTTTTACAGCTTTTTCCCGACAGCGAGCAACAGGAATATCATGTATATCTCGGGTTCGTAGCTCAGGACAGATCGTGCCAGGCCAATAGCAGGTATCTGGGGAAAGTAGTGGTTCCTAAAAATGACAAAGGCCATGCAGAGTAGCATGGCCTTTTCAATATATTTAAGAAACAGGTTGTTATCTTCTGTCGCCAAATATCCTTAACAGTGATAAGAAAATGTTGATGAAAGTAACGTAAAGTGACATTGCACCTATAATTGCTAGTTTCTTCGAATCAGTATCAAGCATTTGTGCACCGCTTTCTTCTATTCCTTGTCCAATTCTTTTTAGCATTTGAACGTGGTAAGCTGTTAATGCTGTAAAAATTGCAATCCCCGCATAGGCCATGAACAAGCTAAAGTTTGCACTTTGAATGAATATGTTTATCACACTTGCGATAATAAGGCCTACAACCCCGATCATTAAGATTGGGCCAAATTTACTTAAATCGATGTTGGTGGTATAGCCCATAAATGCCATTATACCGAATATTCCGGCTGCACCTGCAAAACAGCTAATGATAGAAGCTGAAGTATATACTAATAAAACAGAGCTAAGACTTATACCCAGTAATGCCGCGAAAAGTATGAAAAGACCAACTATGGCACCGTACGATAGCCTGCTAAGTCCGCCGTTCATAATCAAGGATATCCCTAGAGGTGAAAGCATCACTATCCAGCCAAGTATGTTAGGCTTGCCAGTTTGAGCATCAAAAAAAGTATGGAGTAATTCTGAATTGGTAGCTAAATAAAATGCTACTACTGTAGAAACACTTAGTGCTACAAACATCCATAAAAAAACATTAGCAAAGAATTTCTTGGCAACCTTACCCGTTAAATCTTCTACAAAAACCGATTGTTGAGACCAATCATTATTATTGTTATTATTCATGTGTTTTAAATTTATTTAAAGATACGAATTGTTTCATTCTAACAAAAGCTATGCCCCGAGCCTTTTTGTCAGGATTTCTTCAACTTTCTTGAAAAACTGCAGGGGTTTTAAGGTTCTCCATGCCATATCGTCAAGTTCGCCACCAAAATTGATGTAATAATCTATATTGCTGTTACGGAATTCATTGATTACATGTTCCTGGAAATTGATGCCTGTAATCCACCCATCTTCAACTTCCTGAAACCATTCTTCGTAATAACTATCTTCAGAAGAATGGAAGTTCAGTACGTTTTCGCCTATCAGTATGAATTTATTTATGCCTTCGTCAATCATCAGTTCAATGATTTCACGTTTCAGAAGCATAATGTCGTTGCCGATGGCATCGTTCCACTCTCCAATAAGCTCTATGATTGCATAATTTCTATCATAGTCAACATACAGTACTTTAAGATACATTGTACTTGATCCGAAATCATCCCATTGGGGATGTAACAGAAAATTGTACAGCTGCTTGTCAAAATAAAATTCCGAGTACTCAGTGTTGTAGAACGGAGAACGCTCATCTTCTGCCGCGATATAATCATCACGCCATAGATAGTAAGGCTCTATTTCGTGCATGTTGGGTTATTTATGAGTAGATTCAACAGCTTTGCGGACACTTCCATAACGGATAAGCAGATCAGCAGCATGTTCATAATCTATATTCAGTTCGTCCATTACCATTTGTGTACCTCTGTCTACCAGTTTATGATTGGTTAGCTGCATGTCTACCATCTTGTTGCCTTTTACCCTCCCTAGTTTTATCATTACCGTAGTACTAAGCATGTTTAGAACCAGTTTTTGTGCAGTTCCGGACTTCATTCTGGTAGATCCTGTTAAAAATTCAGGACCAACTACTACCTCTACCGGGAAATCACTTTCTGCAGCTATCGGGCCACCTTCGTTGCAAACAATACAACCCGTTAAAATACCATTTTTACGGGCAGTGTTTAGTCCGCCGATAACGTATGGAGTGGTTCCTGATGCGGCAAGGCCAATTAAACAGTCGTTGGCATCAATTTTAAATTCCTGCAGGTCAATCCATGCTTGCTGGTCATCATCTTCAGCGTTTTCAACTGCTCTTCGTATGGCAGTGTCTCCGCCGGCAATAATTCCAACAACCCAATCAAACGGAACACCAAAGGTAGGAGGGCACTCTGAGGCATCAACAACACCCAGTCGGCCACTTGTGCCTGCACCGATGTAAAATAACCTTCCCCCGTTTATCATTCGCTCGGCAACAGCAGAAGCCAGTTTCTCTATCTGAGGAATTACTTTTTCCACAGCGTGGGGAACTGTTTTGTCTTCATCATTTATGCCCTTTAGAATTTCAAGTACAGACATTTTATCAATATCGTTGTACGTTGATTCTTGCTCGGTTACTCTTATCATTAGATTAATTTTTGTTAAAATTCGTGATTTTCTTGTTAAACCAGAAATAATAGGGGAAATCAATTCAAAATAAGGATTTCTTCTCAATTATAAAGTAATAGAAAAAATACTAAACAAATAAAAATCAAAGCGGTTAATTGATTATATAACAGTCTAATTTTGTACCTTTACGGTGCCTTTAGCCATGAAAAAGAATACCCGTTATAATCTCTTAATTGCCCTCACTTATTCAGTTACTTTAATAGGTGGGATGTTTTTTGGGTATAAGTTTCTGAAAGACCAGGGATATACCTTTCAAAAGACAACATATATAGCGGATAATAATGCGCAAAAGGTTGATGAAATTCTTCATATCATTAATAAAAACTATGTAGACGAGGTTAATGCCGATAGCTTAAATAACCTGCCTATTGATAGTTTATTGCATAAACTGGATCCTCATAGCATATATCTTCCGCCAGAAAAAGCGAATGAATTTGCTGAAACATTAAATGGAAACTTTGAGGGCATAGGCATTGAATATTACATTTTAAATGACACCCTGCTGGTTACAAATGTAATTAAGGATGGCCCGGCATTTTTGGCCGGAATAAAACAGGGCGACAGGATTATAAAAATAGATACCATTTTTGTTAGTGGCAAGGCTTTGCCAAGAGAACAGATGATTGGTAAGATCAAGGGAAAAAAGGGTACTGCAGTAAAATTAACTATTGTGCATCCTGGCAGTAGCCTGGCAACTGTTTTTACGGTAAAACGCGATAGGGTACTGGTGAGTAGCATCGATGCGTCGTATATGCTTAACAGCGAAGTTGGTTATGTGAGGATCAGTAAATTTGGGTCAGATACTGATCGTGATTTTGTGGAATCTATAAAGTCGCTTAAATCTGAAGGGATGAAAAAGCTGGTACTTGATCTTCGGGACAACGGGGGAGGCTATTTAACGGCGGCAACGGGGCTGGCTAATCAAATTCTTGAGGAGAATAAATTAATTGTTTATACCGAAGGAAAACATGAGCCGCGCACAGATTATGTGGCCACAGGTGGAGGTGAGTTTGAAGATGGTAAACTAGTGGTGCTTATTAATGAAAACACGGCATCGGCCAGCGAAATTCTGGCGGGCGCGGTACAAGATCTAAACAGGGGGCTTATTATCGGTCGCCGTTCTTTTGGTAAAGGACTTGTTCAGGAGCAATTTCCTTTTGTAGATGGATCTGCATTGAATTTAACAATTGCACGTTATTATACTCCATCTGGCAGAAGTATTCAGAAATCGTATAAAGATGGCTATAAAGCTTATCAGGATGAGATAGAGAATCGTTTTAATGATGGAGAGCTTACTGCTTCGAAAAAAATTGTTAAAAAGGATAGTATAAAGGGCAAACTAGTAGGAGGTGGTATCCAGCCAGATATTTATGTAAAAATGGATACTATGGGTTATAACAAATGTTATACTATGCTGGCGTCTAAAAAGATATTGTTTGATTTTGTTTATGATGTTTTAGCAAGCAGATACTCTGCACCATTTATTGAGCAGAATCTGGCTACTTTTAATGTCAGTGAAGCAGACTATCGTGACCTGCTAAAGTATATTCAGAATCGTAATATTTTTGTTGATCAGAAACAGCTGGCTTCGGCAAAACCACTGATCCTAAATGATATGAAGGTGCTTTTATGTAAGTATCACTTAGGTGATGCGGGTTATTATAAAGCGCTTAACCTAAGTGATGCTATGGTAAAACAGGCGTTAAATAGCTTGCAGTAAGCTTATTTCTGTCTGAAATAAATCTGGATTGGTACTCCGCTAAAATCAAAATGTTCACGAAGCTTATTCTCGATAAACCTTTTATAAGGTTCTTTAATGTATTGAGGTAAGTTACAGAAGAAAGCAAACATTGGAGATGTTCCATTGATCTGTGTGATGTATTTTATTTTGATGTACTTTCCTTTTAATGCAGGTGGCGGATAGTTTTCTATGATCGGCAACATTACATCGTTTAATTTAGATGTTGGGATTTTCTTGCCTCTGTTTTTATGTACTTCTAAAGCGGTTTCAATAGCCTGGAAAATACGTTGTTTAGTTACTACTGAAGTAAATACAATTGGCACATCAGTAAAAGGCTGCAATTTCTGACGAATCTGCTCTTCGAATGCTTTTACAGTTTTATTGTCTTTCTCTATTAAGTCCCATTTGTTTACAAGAATTACGATACCTTTCTTGTTTTTCTCTGCAAGGTGGAAAATATTCACGTCCTGCGATTCTAAACCTTCAGTTGCATCAACCATTAAGATCACCACGTCGGCTTCTTCTAAGGCTTTAATTGTACGCATTACAGAATAAAACTCAATGTTCTCTTTTACCTTGGTTTTTTTACGTAAACCGGCAGTATCGATAAACATGAATTCATGACCAAACTGATTATAATGAATGTGTATAGAGTCTCTGGTTGTACCTGCAATTGGAGTAACAATGTTTCTGTCTTTACCAATCAAGGCGTTGATTAAAGAAGATTTACCAACGTTTGGTCTGCCTACGATTGTGATTTTAGGAAGTGTGTTTTCTTCTTCAGGAAGGTCTTCAAAGTTTTTGATAACATCATCAAGAAGATCACCTGTTCCTGATCCTGTCATAGACGAGATAGGATAGATTTCGCCAAGGCCAAATCCGTAAAATACTGCAGCTTCGTTTTGTAATTGGGTATTGTCAACCTTGTTTACTACTGTGAATACAGGTTTTTTACTTCTTCTAAGTAGTTGTGCTATTTCGTCGTCAAGATCTGTAATGCCTGTAGTTACATCAACCATAAACAATAACACACTTGCTTCTTCAATAGCGATAACCACTTGCTCGCGGATAGCTGCTTCAAAAACATCTTCAGAGTTTGCTACGTAACCTCCAGTATCAATTACAGTGAATTGTTTGTCAGTCCATTCAGCTGAACCGTAGTGACGGTCGCGGGTTACGCCGCTAAAATCATCGACAATGGCTTTACGACTTTCTGTTAAGCGGTTAAAGAGGGTAGATTTGCCTACGTTTGGTCTTCCGACGATTGCGATAATATTGCTCATATTGTGTTGTGAATTGTATTAATTATTAAGGGGTTGCAAAGGTAAGCTTAATTTTCGTACCCGAAACTTTTTAAGTAGTTCTTTTTACTGCGCCAGTCTGGAATTACTTTTACAAAGGTTTCAAGAAATACTTTCTGATCCAAAAATTTCTCAATATCCTTACGTGCTTCAGTTCCTACCTTTTTAAGACTTGCACCTCCTTTGCCTATCAGTATGTTTTTTTGAGAATCGCGTTCTACTATAATTTCAGCACTGATTTTGGTGATATTTTCTTCTTCTTTAAAGGCAGTAATAACTACTTCCGTACTGTAGGGTATTTCTTTTTGATAGTTGTTAAAGATCTTTTCTCTGATGATCTCAGATACAAAGAATCTTTGGTTACGATCTGTAAGGTCTTCTTTATCATAAAACGGCGCATGTTCCGGTAAATGATCTAATATCATGGTAAGGATGCCTTCCAGGTTGTATTGATGAAGTGCTGAGATGGCATATATGTGCTTTGGATTTAATTTTTCCTGCCAGTATGCTGACTTTTCTTCTACTTGTTCCTGGGTTGCATTGTCGATCTTGTTGATTAACACAATCATTGGAATAGTAGTATTGATGATTTTCTCTAATACATCATTCTCGTCGTGCTGCTCGTTAATGTCGGTAACAAACAGGATTAGATCTGCATCAGTTAGTGCTCCTTTTACGGAACTCATCATAGAATCCTGCAGACCATATCGAGGTTTTATGATGCCCGGCGTGTCAGAAAAAACTATTTGATAATCTTCTTCATTAACAATTCCTAAAATACGGTGGCGGGTTGTTTGGGCTTTCGGAGTGATGATCGAAAGTTTTTCGCCCACCAGGGCATTCATTAAGGTAGATTTACCCACATTGGGCTTACCTATGATACTTACAAAACCTGCTTTATGCGACATAAAAATATTTTTTGAAATAAATTTGCACCGCAAAGAAACGAATTATATCTTTGCATTCCAATTCGGAAGAAGAGTTAAGGATTTAGCAAAAACTACCAAATTGTATATAGTGCGGGGTGGAGCAGTTGGTAGCTCGTCGGGCTCATAACCCGAAGGTCATCAGTTCGAGTCTGGTCCCCGCTACCAAAAGATTCGCAGTTTTAATTAAAACTGTGGCAATCAAAATGGCCCGTTCGTCTAGGGGTGAGGACGCCAGATTTTCATTCTGGAAACAGGGGTTCGATTCCCCTACGGGCTACAGCGACCGCTTTAAAAAAATGAGCGGTTTTTTTATTAAGAAAGACATAGTGCGGGGTGGAGCAGTTGGTAGCTCGTCGGGCTCATAACCCGAAGGTCATCAGTTCGAGTCTGGTCCCCGCTACCAAAAGGTTCGCAGCTTTAATAAAGCTGAGGCAACCAAAATGGCCCGTTCGTCTAGGGGTGAGGACGCCAGATTTTCATTCTGGAAACAGGGGTTCGATTCCCCTACGGGCTACTAAAAGCGATCAGAAACGATCGCTTTTGTCGTTTTCAGCCATTTTATGGAACAGGAGGATCGTGCCGATAGCTATTCTCGTACTATTTACGATTTATTTACAAAGTTTACATTTTTATTTACAATCCAAACCACTCGACCCGAAAAATATCAAAGTAGATTCGCTGAATCAATTTGAAAAAATATGAAAAATAAAAAAAATGTCACCTATGCGATGATCTTCGCATTGGTTGTAGTAAGCGGGCTAGTATTTGCCAATCGTAACATTAAAGCTGAAACCGGTCGGTCTTCAAAACCCTTGTCCATTGCAAACAAGAAAGCCGCGCTGGATCCCAGGAAACAATGGGAGGGAACTCCTGACGGTATAAAGTATAAGGTATGGGAGGCATCTCCTGAAGGCAAAAAAGTGAAGGCCAGTCATGATAAAATAAAGGGCTACATCGAGTCTTTCGCGAATATGGAGGCCGTGGTCACCTCTGTTACTTTTCATCGTGAAAATGTAAAATCAGGAGGGCCAAAATGGCTTATCGTGAAGATTGATGGCGAACAATACATGATGCAATTTACTCCTAAAGAGTTTCAGCGGTTAACTAGCCTGAAAGTGAATGACAAAATAATTGTAAAAAGCCGCAGCGCAGGGAATTCACCAAGTCACCCCTATTTGATTGTATCGGGGGATTATATCGAGCAAAATGGTAAGGTACTTTTTAAACGTGATTTTAGTAAAAATGACCGTTGCTAAGGGATAGTTGCAATAGCCAGATCATCTTCGATGTTCGCCAAAAGCATTAAATCGTCCTGACAGGTGTTCAGCAAATGTAACGCTTGGACGACAAGTCTCGGTGTTTAATCAACATCGAGGCTTTTCCTATTCAAGACTGCTTCCGCATGCTTTGTTTAACTTTTTCCCTGTGCTGCTCACCCCAGCTACTTAGTTCAGCCAACACATTTTTTAAGGTCAGGCTATAACTGGTCGCCTCGTAAACAATACTTACGGGTTGGGTAGGATACACCTTCCGCTTGATAAAGTCATTCAATTCCAAATCTTTTAATTCTTTAGCTAAGACCTTGGAGGAGATTCCGGAGACTTCATTCTGAATTTCATTGAAACGCTTGGACGATTGTACAAGTGAAAGAATCAAAGCCAACTTCCATTTCCCGTTTAGCACATAGAGGGCGTCAAGAACATTTTTAAGTGAGCCTGCGCATTCTGTTTTGCTTGGTATCGGCTGATTTTTAATGACTTTCATAATAACAAAGATAATCACTTACCCCGATGTAAGCGCTTACCTTTGGGTAACGACTAACTTTTTATCACCTCGTAGCCCTAGCTTTGCCCTTGATAATTAATCAATTTTATGAAACATATCCTTCATTTAAAATCAAGTATTCAGGGTGCGACATCGTACAGTATTAAACTAGGTCATGCTATCGTTGAAGAAATTCAGGAAAAGTATCCGGGTAGCACTGTTGAAGAGTTAAACCTGGTCGATATTGAAATACCACATCTTAAACCTGAAGTCCTCCGTGCGTTCTTTATTCCCAGCGATGAGCTGACTAAAGAAGAAAAGGAATCTATCCTGCTTTCTGATCATTTAGTTAAACAATTATTTGCTGCAGACATCATTGTAATTGGGGCACCACTGATTAACTTTACTATTCATTCAGCACTAAAGGCATGGATTGATCATATTACCAGGGCAGGAATAACTTTTGGGTATGGTGAAAACGGCCCTATCGGAAAGGTTACAGGGAAAAAAGTTTATGTAGCTATGTCATCCGGTGGCGTTTATTCAGAGGGGCCAGGGAAAGCCAACGACTTTGTTGCCCCTTATCTGAAGGCTTTTCTTGGATTTTTAGGTATGACAGATCTTACCGTATTCCGTGCTGAAGGACTAAAAGTGCCGGGAATTAAAGATTATGCTTTGGATAGAGCAATTAAAAGTATAAAGATTAATTAAGATAATTCATTGGCCCTCTATACTTAAATTGTATGATGATTAAGTGTGCCGCCTGGGCTACGATCCCGCTTTATGATGAGTATAGCGGGATTTTTAGTTTTAAGGGAATTCAGCCCTATTAAAAGGGAATCAATCCCGAATCAATGCCACAAACCTTAATATACCCCACAGATTAATCAAAATAATTAGTTTGTAATTCTTAAAAATATGAGAAAATACCGAAGACTCTGGTGGCTTTGTTCTCACATCATGCAAACATTGGACACAATTCCTTCACAAAAAGGTACCTTATGGGTTTGGTGTGAAGGAGGTGTGAATAAAGGGTGAAGAAACCATAATCTTGTGAAGAATTAACACACTCCATAATCTTTTGTATTGCCCCCCGAAACCTTAATTAAATTTAATTGGTAGAGAAAGTGTGATTGCAACTAATTTTCCATCTTGCTTACCAGGCTCCCATTTAGGCATTTTCTTTATCAAATTAATAGCTTCTCTATCATGGTCTGAACTTAAACTGCTAATGATAATGGGATTTACAGCATTACCTTCGATGTTTACTTTGAACTGAATGACAACCTGGCCTTTGATATCCGACCTTCCGCTAGGATATTTGATGTGATTTATAACAAATTCATTTAAAGCTTCTTTACCACCAGGAAACTTTGGAGAACGTTGAAGTACCCGGAATTCTGTTATAGGTTTCCCATTCTTTATTTTAATTACAGGAATCCGTTCCCATTCGTTTGTAATTTCTCCTTGTTCGTTGTATTGACAGACTTGGATTTCTTCGTTGACTTCATATGTGACCTCCATTTGTTTTTTTCCGCTTCTATACCAATACTCAAACTCACCATTTTTTATATCGGGGTCTATCGATGAAAAAAAGCCCTCCATCTGTCGGGATCCGGTTTCATAATAATCCTTGACTTTGTAGTTGCCTGTATTTAATTTTTCGATTACTCTCGAATAATGTCTTGCACTCACTTGCTGGGTTTTTTCCCATTTATTATTATACCAGATAGTATCTAGTTTTTGTGCTAGTCCGTTTTGTACTAAAAAGAGTGTCAAAACAGTAATGATAAGCTTCATATTTACAGTAAATCTAAGTATAAGAAGCAATCTAATAAAATCAACGGGAAATTCTATTGGTGTAAAGTAAAAATGGCGGCTTAATGCCATTGCGATCTGAATTAGCTAAAGTCTCAAATCGTTCTCAAAGGTATTCGACAAATTTAATGCTTCAGTTACTTTAAATAGCTTCCAATACAAATGACGGCGGATTTTTATTAGTTGTATAATCAATAAATAACTTGTTAACTAAATTTGAGTATGCTTTGACTCCTGGTTGATACAATCGTTGACGCATTTCTTTCTCTAGATTTAACTTTCCATTTTTAATGATCAAACCAGTTACTTCACATGTATTTACTCGATATTGTATTTTATTATGATTGACAAAAAAACCTTCCGTAGTAATTAATTGAAGTAAATCATCCGTCAAATTGTTAAAGTCGGTTTTTGAAGAAAATGTAAGGTCATCCATATATGCTGTAAAGATGATGCCCTTTTTTTTGCATAGTTTATCTAACTTCAATGCGGTAGAAGAAAAAATCAAGTTAGCCATAGCTGGAGAGGATGGAGCTCCTTGCGGTAATGACCCATTAAATGTTGTTAGTAGGGTTATATTTCTAGCATCCCACCACGAAAATCCATAGCTGAGAAGGGTTTGATGAACTCGAGTATTCGTAATGTTTCTAAAAAAATCTTTCAAATCTATTTTAAAGAAAAATTTATTTTCAATATGATTTAGAGCGTTTAATATGTTATTCCGGCCTCTTATGCTACCGTACATGCAATTTGGTAACTGTATATTTTGGATAATTCTGCAAACCTCGCGCTGATATGATTTAAGGCAGTCAATTGGAGATTGGATGGTACGAAATTTAACAGAACCGTCTTTTTTAAGTTGAGACATTCCAAACTTCATTTTAGGCTGTGAATATTGCCGATAGAATTTATTTGGCTTTTTAATTAACGATTTTATGAATGGTATATTCATCAATTTGAATATTAATGCATTGTTTTGTTAAGTTAATTAACCGGATCTAGAACTAAATGTATCTAATAATAAGTAATAATTTAATTAAGCATTTTGAAGTCGTAGAAATCAATTTGAATCGCTTTAATTTTAATATTAAAATCTTAAATAACCATCGTTCCGTTCTTGATAGTTGCTTGTTGTTTTTTGCATAGAGCTTTTTTATTCGCTTATACACTCTTCTATTTTTCTTCATGATATATTCTTAGTCCGGGACATCCCGGCCGCAACAACCATTAGTTATCATGAGCATTTTAGAACTACGATCCGGTATTTTTATTCTTTGTTGGCTGGCTTGCCGCAAGGCAGCCAATCGATGTGCTTCTCAACACTTTAAATACTGATAACTTAATAGAAAAGAACTGATATAAAATTAATTAGAAGATATTTGCAGTCAAAAATTATTTTTAAACAATGGTGCGTAATTAACATTTTCCGCCAATCCTCTTAGATCCCTAATATATCGGTTCGAAAATTTTCCCTTAAGAACTATAAAAGAGCAATAATCTTATGCTACTGCTTTTTTACGACTATTCTTAATCCTCTTTTTAAATACCTAATATCCAGGTCACATCAAAAGCATCAGTTACTTCAATTAGTACTTGTTCTTCATAATTCCTGTAAGATAGGCCCCTATGGCCAGATTTTATTTTCTCAATAAGTATTTTCCTATCATCTGTATTTTTACAACGTAAAAAGATAGAAAGATAATTCCCTATTTTTCTTCCTTCGTTGTGGACCAGATCCGAACCGTGAATAACTATACTATCAGAAACTAACGAGCCACTAATGACCGGTTTTTCTGTGAAACCCTGTAATTCCCTATCAAATGTTTCAAAATGCAGGGTTCCGCCAAAGCAGGTTTGGTAAAATGTGAGTGCCCTTTTACAATTCCCGGAAAATGTGATAAAGATTCCACTTATTAATTTATTGCTATTCTTAACTAACATCCTATACTGAATTATGCGTCGGGAATTTTTATTGGGAGGGAAAAAGCCTGGAATACCTTCTCCAGGCTTGCCATAATTACCCGATGTAATGAAACCATATTATCTTTCATTTTTTTAAAGCATAATTGATCAATCAATTATTTCTTTTTTGTAATTGCTTTCTCCTCATTCTCCTTTTTCCTGAATTCCACAATTCTTTTAATTAGCTTTTCAGGGAGCGGTTTATCTATTGGAAATTGGATAACAGCCTTGCTTGTTTTATACCCTTCCAGATCAGTCTTAAAATGTGCCCAAAAGGCTTCACTAAAGGGGTTCGATAATGAGATGTGATTAGGAAATGCACAATAGTATATCAGGTAACCATTGTATTTAATACAAGGTATTTGATAACTGATAGTTTCCTCTGCATCTGGTACTACTTCATGAATAATTTTCCTGATCTTTTGCATTCTTTCGAGCGCTTCGCCACTAAATGCGAGATGGTACTCATCAATCGACTGATAATTTGTTTTAGCCATTGTTCTGAATTTTATTATTATAGATGTAAGAAACAGCTAGGATGCCCAGTACTATTAGTGGCAATAGCATAAACGCAATATTTTGATCTACACAGGCATGACTGATGAAAGCATAGATTAAACTAAAGGCAAGCCCAGCATATGCCCATTCCTTTAACTTCCCCTGGATTTTAGGCAAAGAGATTGCTATAATTCCAAGTACCTTGCAATATATAAGCGTATAAGCAAAGTAATCGGGATAGCCTAAAGGTTTTGTACCTGCATTTACATATTCCGGTGCAAATAGCACTGTACCCAGTGGCATTACACCTTCCCAAAGTATGAGGATTGATGTAGCCACCCAAAAGATTATTTTATTCTTTTTCATCTTGTTTAATTTTATTATTACTAATTATTTGCTCTCTACGTATTTCACAAAATTGTTTAAAATAGCCTGCCAACCTTGTTTCTGAAATTCAGGGTCGTTCTCAGTTTCCGGATCAAAAGTTGTTGCAAGTGTGGTTTTACCGTTTTTCTCTGTAAATAATGTTGTTGCAGTTCTGCCGTCAGCCATGGTATAAGCTATTTCTTTATACAATTCAACCTTGTCATAAGTGCCTTCAAAATCAAAACCGAAACTGCCATCTTTAGCTTCCATTCTATTTTTAAACTTTCCGCTTATGCGGAGATCGTTTTCGCTGCTTGGCGTATGCCAGCTTGGGTCGGGGGTGTTCCATTGGATAATGTCGGCTGGTGTATTCCAAGCCTTCCATACTTTTTCTACGGGAGCATTCACTGTTGCTTCTACCGTAATTTTTGTTTGTTCTGCCATCATTTTTATTTTTAGTAATTGATTACATTACAAAGATGCTACAGACCCCGAAACCTGGTCTATTGTAAAAACGACAAATTAGAGGTGAATTACGACAAAAGTATATACCTTTAGTTAAGTCAAAATTATATGCAAGTTTCAGTTTTCGTTCCACAGTATGGAGTAATAGAAGCTATTACCCCAGCATTCAGGACCTTTAACACGGCCAATGAATTTTTAACGACATTTGGTAAAAAGCCCATTTTCAAAGTAGAGTATGTAGGCTTAAATGAATATGTGCCTGCCAATAACGGCGAATACACGGTAAAAACAGACAGGCTGCTCAAAGATGTTGACCATACAGACCTGCTCATTATACCACCCACTTTTGGGGATACTAACGCAGGCATCCAAGCTAATGCGGAAGCAATACCGTACTTCAAAAAGCTTCATCAAAGCGGATCCAGCCTTGCAAGTTTATGTATAGGTGCTTTTTTGCTTGCAGAAACAGGTTTGCTGGATGGAAAAAAATGCTCTACGCATTGGGCACATATAAGCGAGTTTAGAGAGAAATATCCACAAGTAGAAGTAGAAGATGGCGCTATCATTACCGAACACAATAACATCTATAGTAGCGGTGGCGCAAGTAGTTTGTGGAATTTGATCTTGTATCTGGTAGAAAAGTTTTCAGACAGAGAAACGGCTGTGATGATCTCCAAATATTTTGCTTTAGATATAGGTAGAGACAGCCAGTCGCAGTTTGCCATTTTCAAAGGACAGAAAAACCATGGTGATGCAGACATTCAAAAGGTACAGAGTTACATTGAGATAAATTATGAAGACAAAATAAGTATTGAAGATTTGGTAAACCTTACAACTGTTGGACGAAGAACTTTTGAACGAAGGTTTAAGGATGCAACAACTAACACGCCAATGGAGTACATACAACGGGTAAGAATAGAAGCTGCAAAGAAGTTTTTTGAAGCTTCAAGAAAGAATGTGACAGAAGTAATGTATGGTGTTGGTTATACCGATACCAAAGCATTCAGGGATATTTTCAGGAAGATAACAGGTCTTACTCCAATTGAGTATAGAAATAAGTTTGCAAAGGTTGCCAACGAGGTATGATTACTTTTTTGTAAAGTTGTATTAATATGTTACTTCCCAGGTATGTGCGCCTGATTTAACGTCTCTTATTACCCAGAATTTGCCATCAGATATTGCTTTTAATGATTTCCCATCTTTAAGTATCCGGTCATTTCCTGTTTGTTTGGGTAGATAGACTACTCCTTTTGTATTGGAAGGAATGCTGGTCTTTAATTGAAACTGTGTTGTTGTATTAGTGAAAGCAACATTGATTTTTCCATGTAAGGTTGATAACTGGAGCTCGGCTGAGTGAAGTGCGCCGGGCTGGGGTTTTATTTGTATAGTCCCAAAAGCAGGGGATAATGGTTCGATCCCCATAAGTTTCCTGACAATAATATTAGCAGGAGCAGCACCCCAGGCATGATTCCAGTCCTGATTGTTTTTATAATCTGTATCCCAGGCCTCTGTTGTCATGGTTGAGCCGGAACGGAGCATATTGTACCAGCTACGCTTTTCTGTTGAGGTTAACAACTGTAACCCATATTCTGCTTCATTTGCATTATATAGCGCATCTAATAGAAACTGTGTTCCGTAAACACTGCAGGCCATTCCTCTTGAGCGAATGTGGGCCAATACTTTTGCCTTGTTCTCAATTGGTACCAGGTTAAAAGCAAGGGCAAGCATATTAGCATGTAAGGAGCTGTGCATGGTATCTTCACCATCTTTTATCGTTCCTGTGTCTGGGTTTATAAAATTACTTTGAAAGGCCTGTTTTACTTTGTTGGCTTGCTGCCTGTAGAATGTAGCATCTGCCTTTTCTCCTAGTGCCTGGGCCAGATCTCTCATGCAAATCAAGGCCTGATAATGAAAGGCATTTACTACAGCATTATAGTCTGTGAAAACAAAACCATCCGTTTCGCCAGGATAGGAGGGTGGTAATCCAAAACCTCCTTTTTGCGGCCAATCTACAATGTCTTTAAGTACTTTTTCGCCATTAAAGGTAGAAAAATGGATGGATTTGGTAAAGCTACTATCTTGTTTGCCGGTTCTTGTACTGATTAGGCCATCAGGTCTGGCAAGGGCAAGCAGCAGTTTTGGTTTTAATTGAGGGTAAAGAAGCTTTACGGTCCTGATGTCGCCAGAATAGAGGTAGTCATTCCAGGCAACCAGCAGGTTTTGTAATGACCATTCAGTTGGCCAGGTAGCATGATAAATCAGATAATCTAAAGATCTTTTAGCCATGTTAAATTCGGCATCGGAAGCATAGTGTGATAGCTGGTTAATTAACGCATCAGCTTCGTAGGGAATCCGCTCACGGTCGCCATCAACGTACAGGCCTGTAAATGAAGTGGCTTTAATAGTGTGTTTAGAAAGATCCCATATTTGGTTTAAAAGGGTGTCGGAACTTTTAAATGATGAGGCTTGATCATTAAAAGGATAGTTTACAACATAACGTTGTACCTCAATTATTGCTTTATCATTCTTTTCAAGTTCCACATATCGGAAGGGAAGCACCTCCCCGATGTAATCTGGCATTAGTATGGCCTTAGATCCGGTGTTACGTTCGTCGGCTAAAAATTTAAGATCATAATTATGTTCTCCCTTTTGCAAGGCTAGCTTTAATAAACGGTAGCGGATGGTACCTCTGGGCTTTCTTTCGACGCGACCTGTGGCATCTATTGCTTCGCCCAGGTGAATTTGCAAGGTATCTCCATCAGATGCTGATTTGATGCGCATTTTTAATTGAGCAAAGGCATCATTTCCAAAATCATATAACGTGTTAAGATTGTTTAATTGCTTACTTAAAAAAGGTTTTTCCAGTGATTTTACAAGGGGTTGATGAGCAGTCTGATAGGGCTTTAATATGCTGTCGGTAATAAAGGAGGTGGGTTTTGAATAATCACTTGGGGTTTGTTTATTATTCCAGACCTTTACTTTCCAGTAATAAACAGTATTTGGTTTAAGCTTCTGACCACGGTAAATGATTCCCGTCTGTTGGTTTTGAATAACTTTTCGTGAGTCCCAAAAATCTCCTTTATTCGCTTTAAGATTGTCTGGGGACGATGCCACAAGAATCCTATATGCGGTTTGGAAACTGCCATCTGAATTATCATTTACTACCCAGGAGAAATATGGGTTTTGATTGGCTATAAGTGCCACTTGATAGGTGGAGTCTGATTGCTTTGCTTCCTGAAGTGATAGCGTTGTCGGCACTCCGTTTTTCCATACTTTATCAGCATTCAGGAGCAAATCGACCCTCAGATCTGAAGGAGGATTAAGCGATTGTGCATTTGTTTTTAAGGATGAGATTATTAAAATTATAATGAGGAACAGATTGCTTAAAGGGTGCATAAGGTTTACTTGGTTTTAACAATAATAAATAATTAATTTACAAAATGACCCATACTTTAGATAATCCCATCTACAATGCTTTAAATTCGGCTCATAGTGCTTTTTCGAGCGGTACAGATCATGTAAAATATTACCTGGAAGATATTGCTTCATTTGCAGGTCTGAAGGATAATTCTAAGCTTGATTTTGAAGCGCTTTATGAAAACAGTCCTTTGGAAAGCCTGTTTATTGTTTTTACACCCTCTGCTGTCGATATTCCTGATCAGTGGAAAGTTATTGCACAAATTGATATGTTTCAGATGATCTATGAATCTAAAGAGATTCCGACAGGAACCGATATTGATTTTGTAGATTTGGATAAATCACACGTTGATCAGATGACGGCTCTTGTGGAGTTGACCCAACCCGGGCCATTTAGAGCAAGAACAATTGAGTTTGGAAATTATACAGGTGTATTTAGTGGTGATAATTTGATTGCCATGGCTGGGCACCGGCTCAATCCTACACCATACACTGAGATTAGTGCAGTATGCACTCACCCGGATCATCTTGGTAAAGGTTATGCCTATCAGCTGCTTTGCGAGCAGATCAAAAGGATATTGAAGAAGTCGGAGATTCCTTTTTTACACGTTAGAAATGATAACCATGGTGCTATTATGCTGTACAAGAAGCTGGGGTTTGATATAAGGGCTGATATGTTTGCCTATGTTATAAAGAAGACAAACAAATAAAAGTCTTTCTAACTATTAGAAAGACTTTTATTTGTTGCATCAGTGTGTAACTATTTTTTAATGTATTTTAATAATCTTTTGAATATCTCGGTGTTAGCATATACGCCTCTGAAATCATCTGAATGAGGGCCATAAGCAAACACGGGGACTGGAACAGCTGTATGGTCATTTGTAGAGAATTCGCCCAATACATAGCCCGATTGGATGTCGCCATCGAGAAGTGTTAAGCCTCCGGTTTCATGATCAGCAGTAACCACAATAAGTGTTTCGCCATTACTGTCTGCAAATTCAAGTGCTTTGCCAATTACCTTATCAAAATCAAGGTTTTCGGTGATCACTTGCGAGACATTGTTTTTATGGCCACCATAGTCTATTTGAGCGCCCTCAAGCATCATGAAAAGACCTTTTGGATCTTTGGCTAACTGTTGAGTAGCTTTTAAGAAGGCTTCGGTTAAGAATTCTCCACGGCCCTCAATTTTTGGTCTTGTTTCATTATCAGGAACAAGTCCAACCAACTTGTCTGCATTGCTTTTTTTGAAATCTTCAAAAGTATAGGTCACGGTATAACCTTTCTTTTCTAATAATTCAACAGCCGTTGTACCGTTTAAGGTTTTCTTAAAATTGGAGATGCCAGAGCCGAGGAACATATTGATCCCTGAAGTATGCATATCTTGTGCTATTTGAGGCTCCATTGAACGATCAGGCTGATGTGCATAGAATGCTGCAGGAGTTGCATCGGCAAGATCACCAACAGAAATAACTGCTGTTTTTTTACCTTCTTCTGCGGCGTACACAGCTAATGATTTTAATGGCTTTTCTGTTGAATCTACTCCAATTGCACGGTTATTTGTTTTTTGTCCGCCTGCCATTGCAGTTCCACCTGCGGCTGAATCGGTGATGTAAGTATCTGCGGCATTTGTAACAGAAACACCAATGTTGCGCATCTTAAATAAATTGAGCTGACCTTGATTTGCTGTAAATGCAGAGTATATTTGGGTAAGTCCCATTCCATCGCCAATTAAAAGGATGACATTTTTTATTTTTCCATTCTTGCCATCAGATTGATAGGTTGGCTGGTAGGTTTTGTGGATTTCCTTATTGATATAAATGTTTTTGGCCAGGTCTTTTATGAAATTTCCAAGTGATTCGACAGCATCAGTGCCTATTAAATCTACATGAAGATTCATTAATGCCAGCCAAGAGCTTTTTGTATCAGGAGTAGCCCAAAACCGGATCTTTTTTCCTTCAGCATGAACACTATCTATAAGGCCTTTGACCCTTGTGTAGTCGGCATGCTCTAGTCTTCCTTTCCCATTCCATTTACTATATGCAGTGAATGGAAAGCTTACTAGTTCTACGTGTTTTGATTCTTCAGGTGTATGTTGTAATGGCCATTCTCCGTCAAAATAGATATAATCAGGATAGTTTTTATAGTCGTTTGGTTTTGGTCTGGAACCACTTATTGTAATGGTTAACTGGCCAGGATGGGTGCTGGTTTTAAGGAGGTCTTTATGAGGCTCCAGTTGCTTGATTAATATAGCTAAAGCGCTTGGGTAATTTTCTTTAATGTCGATCAGTAAATGAAGCTTGCGTTTCGGATCTTTCTGTAGGGCTGCTATAGCTGGTTTAATATAGGTGCCATATAATGTAATTGAGGGGTTAACATGCTCTTTACTATGTGCAACGAGCAATTCATTGTTTATCGGGAAAATATCGGCCTCAATAGAGCCAAATCCTTTTTGAAAAGCTCTTTGAAAAGGAATGTCATTTTCATAGTCGTTATGAGAATGAGCGTTTAATAAAGAGTACGAAGGCTCTTTGTCAGATACCTCCTGAGCCTGAGAATAATTAGCGCCAGCGGTTAATAAAAGCGCAAAAAGGCATGCTTTAATAATTTTTTTGATCGGTTTTTCTGTTTTCATTCTAATCTGTTCTTGTTTGCAATATGGTTGGTATTGCATTTATGTACGTTTAGCATTGATGTGATCTATTTTTTGGATCTACTTGCAGATCAGTAGTGTAAAGCTAACAAATGGTTTGATTAGGTAGCTGATGATTTTAATAAAAGCAAAAGGGTGTACGATATTATCGTACACCCTTTTCAGTATTACCTTGTTTACCAGCCTGGTGTTTGTTTGTAAGCACCGTTACTTCTGGTGATTTCATCCGGACTTATTGGCCATGCCATTTTTGAAGCATTAAAGTTACGTGCGGGCCATACTTCCTTTACTACAAAAGGGGAGTTTGGATTAGTTTTATCTGAATGATTACGACCATGAAGGGGAGCATTAATTTTAGCGAAATCTCCCCATCTCTTTAAATCCTGTAATCTATCAGTCCACTCACAAGCAAGTTCCACACGACGTTCGTGTTTCAAATCATCTAAAGTTGGGGTGTTTATCGAGGGTAGGCCAACTCTTGTTCTAAGTTCATTTAGAGGAGCCGCGGCCTCTCCATTTTTACCTTGTTCTATTAATGCCTCAGCTTTAAACAAAAGTATTTCAGCATAACGTATTAAAGATAAGTTAAGCATGGTGGTTGGATAATCACCACTAGGGTTAATCTTATCATTTGAAGATGCATCCCCATCAGATCCATAACCAAAAGGCTCCATGTATTTATTGATTTGGAAGCCAGAAAGACTATTGGTAGAAAAATATGATCTTTCCTGCCCAAAGAATTTGAACTTATCACCAAATTTCAAAATAGTAACTTCACGTCTAGGGTCATTTGCTTCATATTCGTTGTATAGCTCAAGTGTTGGTTGGAAGTATCCCCAGCCATTATAGATTCCCCAGCCTTTATTTTCAAGACTTACACCTGGGAATTCTGATCCTCCATCTACTCCAGAAGTAACCGACCATATATATTCAGAACTCCAGTTATTGGCAATTGTAAACACGCTTTGGTAATTTTCTTTGCCGTTTGCCTTTCCGGTAATTAAAGCACGGTGCCCTTCATTCTTTATTTTATCGCAAAGGGGCGGAACTAATTGCCATTTAGCTTTATCGTATTGTGCCCAATATGCATAAGCTTTTACCATATATGCCCAAGCAGCTGCTTTATGCGCTCTTCCACGGTCTCCAGCACCATAGCTCTCAAACAATGGTAATAAATCTGCTGCCTTTTCCAGATCAGATATAATCTGCGCATAGTTGTCGGTTACTGATTTTAGCTGAGGTGGTATTCTTTTGCCATATTCAGGATTTTCTACAGCATCAAATGGAACGCCCTGATCTTTATGCCCCCAGATGTAGGCGATCCAAAAATGTGCGAATCCCCGAACAAAATATGCTTCTCCTAAAGACCTATTACGAATAGCTTCGCTTGCCTGGCTTGCTTTTGGGATTTCTTTAATTGCATCATTTGCTTTACTCAACATCCAATATAAGTCATTCCAGCCGCCTGTTAAATAACCTTCTCGACCACTAGGTATAAAGTTTTTGATGTTTTCTCCATCAGCTTTCGTTCTTCCTACAATAAGATCATCACTTGCATTTTGTACCCAGAACAAGTCTCTTCCCCAGGTTGATTCATAGCGCATTGGAACATATAAAGCTGCTACACCTTTTACTAACTCTGCATCTGTACGCCAAAAAAATGCGGTTGATGGCTCTCCTGTGGGTTTATTGTCAACCCAACTTTTTTTACAGGCACCTAATGATAACAACAGTAAGGCTGTAAGTATATATTTAAAATTCTTTTTCATGATTGAATTGCTTTGATCAGAGTTTAAGTTTTAGTCCAAATGTATATATGCGAGATAGGGGAAATTGCCCTCCATCTAACCCTATGCCACCAACTTCAGGATCCATTCCTGTGTATTTTGTGAAGGTAACAAGGTTGTCTGCGCCTACGAATATTCTTAAGCTTGATTTAAACGGCATGTTTTTAAAGGTATATCCCAAAATAACACTCTTGATACGTAGGTAATCTCCGTCTTCAAGGTACCAATCTGATGCAGTTTGGAAGTTTTGGTTTTTATCACTTGCAGAGATTCTTGGAATGTTTGAACCCGTATTTTCAGGTGACCATGCATCAAGAATTTTATCCCATCTGTTGTAACCTTGCTCTGATCCATTAAGCGTAGATTGTTTAAATGCATGGAAAAGTTTTACACCGCTAACACCTTGTAAGAACATACTGAAGTCGAAGCTTTTCCAAGCTAAATTGGTTGTAAAGCCATAGGTTAGTTTTGGAGCTGCACTTCCCATATATGAACGGTCGGCATCATCAATTTTTCCATCATTATTTAAGTCTCTGAATTTAAAATCACCCGCTTTTGCATCAGGTTGAATTTTCTTTCCATCCTTTACATATGCATTTGCCTCTGCATCTGATTGAAATATCCCCTCATTTTTTATCAGCCAATATGAATAGTATGGTTGTCCAACTATTGAACGAAATGGTCTTAATACCGTTCTCCAATTATCAGTATGCAGCCAGAAAGATTGGGGATTTTCATCAATGTATTCAACTCTGTTTTTTAGAGTGGCAATGTTTGCACCAAAATCATAGCTCAATGCTCCGGCATTATCTTTCCATGTTGCTGCTAACTCATAGCCTGTATTCCTTATTTTACCCTGATTAATTAAAGGCGCCCCCAAACCGAATGTATTGGTCCATTCAGTATCCTTTTCTTTAATCAGGTCATATGTTAATTTGTTAAAATAATCCCCTGTTATTGATAATCTCTGGTTCAGAAAGCTAAAATCAAAACCAATGTCTTTCTGCTCAGAGGTTTCCCAGGTTAATTGAGGATTAAACAGACTTCCTAAAGAAAGAGAATTGCTTCTTGGGGCTCCATCCCCAATCTGATTTGTGTAGTTAGCACTTAGTCGAGGATAGCCATATCCAAGATCCTCTATTGAGGCCATATTGCCAATTCTTCCCCAGCTGGCACGGAATTTTATTAAATCAACTCCGTCAACATGAAAGAAGGGTTCTGAACTTAATTTCCAGGCAGCAGTCACTCCTGGAAGTCCTTTACCGCGATAATCTTTAGCTATACGACCGGCCATATCGTAACGATAGCTTCCTGTTACAAAATAACGGTCTGCCCAGCTGTAGGAAAGTCTCCCTACATAAGATGCATTTCTATCATATTCGTATTTGTCCTCAGGTTTGTTCTGATCAAATATAGTCGCGTTGATAAAATATTGAGCCCACTCTTCTTCAGTCTCGAACCCTTTGCCTATTACTTTTAGTCTGCGGACTCCCTGATCTTGTGCAGTCATCGAAGCCATCGCGCCAATACTGTGTCGGTTAAAGGTTCTGCTATAGTTAGCAGTGTTTTCCCATATCCAATGGAAGTTGTTGTTGGTTTCGTAAGTTAGCGTATTTTGCGAGTTTGGTTTTCCTGGCTCTGTTCTTTTTGGTTCAAAATTTTTCCATAAAGAATTGGTTTTGCGATAAGAGAAGCGAGATAGAACACTTAAGCCAGGTATAATGTCTGATACAGATAATTCTGTAACTGACTGTAAGTCGTTGGTTTTATTGTAAGGCTTGTTTCTAAGTAATGTTGCAACTGGGTTAATTACATCGCCGTGAATACCTAAATAATTAGAATCTCTTGGACCAACGCCTCCAAATGACCCATCTGGATAATATGGCGTTGCAGAACTTGGCATATAAATGGCAGAAAGAATAGTTCCTGAATAGCCGCTTTCTGTTTCCGTTCCCCTGTTGTCATTGTTATTCCAAAATACTTCTTGTCGCAGCTTGATATTTTTGGTGAATTGATAGTTAGAGTTAAAACGAAGAGAGAGATTTTGATTATAAGTATTTAGCAAAGTTCCTTCTTCTCTTTCATAACGTCCTTGGATCAGGTTGGAGAATTTTTCAGTACCAGCATTAATACTAACATTATGTCGTTGGATTAATCCAGTCCTGAAAATTTCATTCATCCAATCAGTTCTGGTTACTTGCGCATATGGATTTTTCGTTATATCCCAACCTTCTGAAGGATTAGCTCCGGAATTTGTTAAAGCAAGGTTAGCTACTTTTGCCTCGTTTTCGGCAGTTAAGGCATGAGGTAGGCGCCATGCATTTTTTAGTCCCGTAAAGCCACTATACTCTACACTTGGACTTCCTTGTTTAGCTTGACGAGTTGTAATCAGGATTACCCCGGCAGAGCCAGAAAATGCACCATAAATTGCAGCAGACGCAGCATCTTTCAAAATTGTTATCGATTCAACATCAGCTGGATTGTATGGGGCGTTTGGAACACCATCTACTACGTACAATACATTCTCATTTTTTCTGGAACCGACACCCCTAATTGTTATTTTTGGTGACTTGTTAGGGTGGCCTCCGTCGTTAATTGCCGTTACTCCGGGAACTTTGCCCTGAATCATCGAAGCAACGTTTAATACAGGTCGATCTTTAATCTTATCCATATCAGGAACTGTTGCAACAGCAGCAGAAAGATCTTGTTTTCTGGAAGTTCCATAACCAATTACCACAATCTCATTTAAAGATTGTCTGTCAGTTTTAAGAATTACATTTAAACTAGCTGAACTTCCTACTGTGATCTCTTGTGCAACATAGCCCATATAGCTGAAGACAAGTATTGACTGATCATTGTCGACAGCAATGCTATACTTTCCTTCTAAAGTTGTCGCAGTTCTTTTATTTGTTCCTTTTAACTGAACGGTTACACCAGGTAAAGGGCCCACAATATCATCTGCGGTTACTGTACCAGTTACAATACGCTCAATAGGCGGTGTGGCTGGTTTAGGTGGTGCGGGCTTTTCATCAATGATAAGGTTATTGCCAATTTGTATGCAGCGGAGATTGGTTTCATCTAGAATCAGCTTTAAAGCTGTCTCCATTGAGATCTGGCGTGCACTAATGCTGGTTTTTTTTTCATTTCTTTTAATTAGCGCCTCTCCAAAGGAGAACTTTATGCCAGTTTGTTTCTGAAGGGTTTGAAAACATTCTTTTAAACCTGCATTTTTAAGTTTTAGGTTTAACTGTATCTTGTTCAAATCCTGACTATTGGCGCTGTTTGCAAACAACATTCCTGTTAGGGTAAGTTGTACAATTAGTGTGATTGCAGATATCTTCATAATAAATCTGATACATGGGTGGAGGTACAATCCTTTTTGCATATTTTTGTTTGTTTAGTAGGTTTTTTCCCAAAGAAAATGGGGTAATAAATCTGTTAGCCTTCTGAGGTTTTACTCAGATGCGAATCCTTTAAGTCTTGAGGCCTCGTAAACCAATGACTAAATGGATTTCTAGTGAATTCGCCCTGTTTAACAGGGCGTTTTTTTTGGTAGCTTTTTCTGTTTACATAGTTTGATTTTTAATTAGTTAGAAATTATAATTTGATCGCCTTGCAGCTTATATTTAAAACTGGCAGCTTTACCCATAATGTCCATAATTTTAGTTATAGATTCGTTTAAAGAGCAAGTGGTATTTATACGATAATTAGACAGCGCATCTGAGGAGATATGGATCTTTACATTGTAGCAACGTTCTAGTACCGCAACAACATCTGCTAAACGTTGATTATTGAATGTAAGATTTCCATCTTTCCATTGTTCCAGTTCCTGAGGGGAGATTTTAGCTAAGGTTGCTTTTTTTGTTTTTTCGTCCCAATTTACAAGGTTGCCTGGGGTAAGAACGGCAACCGAGGTTAGTTGTTTTTTAGTAGGGTCAGCCTGTCTATCTACGCTAACTTTTCCTGTTGCCACGCTTACTTCAACCGGATTTCCTTTGAAAGCTTCTATTTTGAAAGATGTGCCAAGAACCTTAGTTTGAATATTATTGGTATGAATTATAAACGGTCTGGCCGGATCTCTTTTTACTTTAAAAAATGCCTCGCCTATTAGTTCGATTTCTCTGACATTAGAGAATGTTTTAGGGTAGCATATTTTACTATTTGAGCCAAGATAGATTACTGTTCCATCTGATAGGGATACTATTGAACGCTGACCTTTTGGATTATAAGACTCTATAATAGCAACCTTAGCAATTATTTCTTTTTTGTTTTTTGAGAGTTGGTAAAGGCCAAGCATAAGTGGAAGAAGTAGGATTGCCGCATATTTAATCCATCTTTTTGGCCAGAGTTTGTTTGTTTCCCGAATACTTTCATTATTGTTTTGAACCTTTTGCATCAATTGCTGGCGGTAGGTTGCCATTGCATGAATATTCAATTCAGGCTCTTCCATCTCCTGCCAGGCTTCATCAAGAACTTCACGAAATAGCTCTTCCGATTCCGGTTGTTTCAGGAATTGCTTTACTTGCTCCAGTTCTTGATCCGTGCAGGTGTTATTTAAATACTTTTTAAGTAATAATTTGTTCAATTTGGTTTGGTATTTGGGCCTTCATTAGTGAATACGTAAAAAAGCAAAAATACCCTGAATGTAAAATAGGTTATTTTTATAATTAGTTGATTTTCAGTTATAAAAAATGAATAGTGATGATTGTAAGGATAAGGTTTACATGACTTCTCATTTTTTTTCTGAGAAAAAGAAGGGCAGCAGAAACGTGACTTTCTACTGTTTTTACAGACAGGTTTAAGTTGGTGGCAATTTGGCGGTAGCTAAGGTTCTCGTGTCTACTCATTTCAAAAACAAGCTTTCTTTGAGGGCTTAACTGATTAAGATGGTCAAGATAGATTTTTTGAAGCTCATTATAAGAAATCGCTTCATTAGTTGTATCCTGGGTGAAAGAATCTTCTATTAACTTACAAATTGGGGTTGTGGAGAGCTCCTTTTTCCGGAAGTAATCAATCATAGAATTTTTGAGTGCCTTAAAGAGGTAAGGTCCCAAAGAGCCCTCTTCCTGGAAGCTGTCCTTTTTCTCCCAAACCTTTAACATCAGATCCATTATGAGCTCTTCTGTTATAGATTGTTGGCGAATGTATTTTAAGGCAAAAAGATTTAACTTGTTGAAATATCGTTCAAATAGCAAGTCAAATGCACGGGTATTTCCTTCCCGGCATCTTTGTAACAATTCATGATCTGGTAAACTTCTATTCGCCATTACGCAACAAAATTAGCTACTTACTTGATTTGCTTTTATTATATTTTAGTTAATTCCGGTTAACATTTATTTAACATGGCCTTTTCCTAAGAAAGTTCTTTTATTCAGGTATTTGCTTTAGCTCAGAAGCCCCTATCATTCTGTTGCTAAACGGTTTTTGGTGTTTATAAATGGTTTTGTTAAGGTACATATTTGTCTGATTTTCCCGAATTTTTTTAAAGGAATTTTTAATTATGTGAAATTTCGAGATCGCCTATTTTTTTATCTGATTAATAAAAATGGTGTGGTATGATAAAATGAGGTGCTTAGGGGGTGTAAATGCGTCAATATTAGGGGGTTGATTATGACAAAACATATCATTAATTTTAGAATATGAAACATATATCTATCCTGGTTCCCAAGGGGGCTATTTTGGGGAGCCTTGAAGGATCCCGTCAATTGTTTAGTCAGGTGAATGAGTTTTTTAAAGCGAAAGGCCAGCCACCTTTATTTAAAGTGCAATTAGTAGGTTTAACTAAGGAGACACCTGTTAGCGGAGGATTGTTTACTGTGAATACAGATCTTTTGATTGGGGATATAGAAAAAACAGACCTTATCATAATACCTGCTATTGATGGGGAAATAAGCGGAGCTATAGAAAAGAATAAAGATTTCATCCCTTGGATCGTAAAACAGTATAAAGAGGGAGCAGAAATTGCAAGTTTATGCCTTGGTGCATTTTTATTGGCCTCTACTGGTTTATTGAAAGGAAAGAAGTGTGCTACTCACTGGTTGGCCGAGAATGATTTTAGGAGAATGTTCCCTGATGTCAGCCTTGTTACTGAGAAAATCATTACAGACGAGCATGGAATTTATTCAAGTGGTGGGGCTTTTTCTTACCTTAATCTTATCCTGTACCTGATTGAGAAATATGCAGGTCGTGAGATTGCCGTTCTTTCTGCTAAAGTTTTTGCTATAGAGCTTGATCGTGAAAGCCAGCTGTCGTTTACGATATTTCAAGGACAAAAAGAGCACGAAGATGAATCGGTTAAGAAGATCCAGGAATTTATAGAGAATAATTTTCAGGAGAAAATAACTATTGATCAATTGGCTTCGATGCAGGCAATTGGCAGAAGAAATCTGGAGCGGAGATTTAAAAAAGCAACTTCTAATACCATTGTAGAATATATCCAAAGGGTAAAAATGGAAGCTGCTAAAATTAGTTTAGAATCTTCGCGTGAAAATATTAACGAGGTGATGTATAAAGTAGGGTATACCGACAACAAGGCTTTCCGTACAACTTTTAAAAGAATTACGGGTTTGTCGCCAATTCAGTATCGTAGTAAATACAACAGAGAAATGGCTGTGTAAACTGAAAATTAATGTTTTTACGGATATTGGCCATTTTCATTGGATTTTTTTGAGTGGATGTTTGGGAGTTTTGCCGGTGAATTCTCCCATGCGTCCTTGTAGTATAGTATATCTGTAATAGCTATATCTGATGAATTTTTGAGTTTTATAATATGGTTATTGTCTTTTGCCCGGACTACTTTTACAGATGATATTTTCGCGTCCAAAACATCATCCAGAAAAATGGCGTACCTGCTATCTCTGGTTTCGTAGTTAAAAGTACTCTTGGTTACTTCTAGACCTTTTACATGGCGAGCCCAGAGGCCATATGACGGCTGTACATTAAGGTTTGCAACATTGTATTGCCCTACGCCAAGCTCAGGTGCAAGGTTTGAGGTGTCGGATGCTAAATTACCTCCTTTAACTAATATATGAACATCATTGAATTGAATGTTGGTAATGTAGCCTGTATGCTGACCATTCGGAAGTTTAAAATTGAGCCCCCCTTTAACTGAATCTGTATCCGGAAGTTTATATCCCGCAATAATTGGAGTTGCTTTTTTTTGGGAGCCATCGTATGCTTTCCAACGGCCATTTTTTCCGCCATAAGAACTTCCACCATATACTTCTGATACGTCTATTCCATTAAGAATAATGTTCTCTACCTTTCCTATGTTTACATTTTTTACAAGTAATTCGTCGTGCTTAACACCATTTTCCGTAAATACGTATCTGCCAATTGTTGCCCCAAGAATACGTGCACGATTTGATATAGAAATAAAGAAAGGAGCCCTGGTTCTGTACATCTTTGACCTGGAATGTAGCTTGCCTGTATGCCCGCAATTTAAATGAATATCACTAATGTGCGCGCCATCATTAGTTGATATGGAAAAGCCCGCTTTGTTGGCCCCAAGAACATAAATGTTATCAACACAAATGTCTTTAATGTCATCAGCTGTTTCAGATCCTACCTGGAAAAGATTACAATTTGTGTCGCCAATGATATTACGAACTTTATAGTTTCTAGCCGGTCTGGTGAAGCCGAGTGAGCAATCTGAGCCTGGCTTTATGATGTCATCGGAACTTACTTTTGAATAGATATTGGTAGCCGTAACGTTATTGCAGCCCATAAAATCATAGATGTCTCGGGCATTAGATTGGCTGTCCTTTGCAAAATAGGTGTTATGTACATTGATATTGTCGGTGCCCGTAGCGAGTAGTACGAAATGACCGCCGCGATCAATTTTTAACATATTGTCGTGATCAAATATTTTTGATCCATTGTTTCCAATATAATATGGTTCGTCTTTCTCCGCATCATACCACAGATCTTCTTCTCGATGAATGCCTCCAATCTCAAGGTTTGTGCATAGTTTTAGGGTAAACATTTTGTCGGCTCTATTGTCTGGCGCGTTCTTCATTACGTTATCGCCATTTACAAGATGTCCATTTCCGGTAATTAAGCCATTACCAATAATTTTTACATTGTCTAGCCTTTCGCCAAAAAACATAGCATTTCTGAAATAATGATGTCCCACATCCTGTTTTGTCATGTAGTTTTCCGGATCTGCATATGGTCCAGGATCAGTAGGAGATAGGCCAGATCTATATTTTTTGTCACTAAACCAGGTAGATTCAGGAGCATCAGCTCCTTTTATGGCCTTAATGGTTGCATTTTTATCTATGTACAAATAAACGTTACTTTTTAAATGAACGGTGCGTACATTATAGGTTCCTTGAGAGAATAGAAGTGTGCCACCACCAATTTTATTTAGGTATGCTATGGCTTTATTGATCGATTCAGTGTTATCTTCTTTTCCATCAGCATTTACTCCGAAGTCTTTTATGTCCATTTTGCCCGAATAGAAGTAAGCCGAGTTGGAGGTATCTTTTTTGGCGCCTGTAGTAATTAATAATCGGAAAGTGTATAATTTATTAGGGACTAAATTTGATATCGTCGCAGTGGATTTTTTTTGATCTATACTTGCCGATGCCTTAATCCAGTTCTTTCCTTTGTCGAGGGACTGCATGACTTGAATATTCCTGGGTTTTTTATTGGATCCCCATTTAAAAGTAGCATTGGTATATGTTGAGGGTAATTCTTTATATCGAATGTCCTTTTTAAGCACTCTTTTGAAGTCAGAAATGGTTTTGGTTGCAGTTAGTATTACAATTTCGGAACCTATGCCCGGACTTTTAAGAATTTCAGGTTTAGACGTCGTATAGCTAGCTTTGAAAAGATATTTATCTGCTACAGGTAAGTTCACATTAGAAATGACAATTTTGAGGTCGGCTCCGTTTGCTGGCCTTAAATCGAGATGCTTAAAGTTAAGAATTTGTCCTTTTAGAGTTGATGTTATTGTAATGCTCCCAACCTTTGAGTAAGAGTAGTGATTGCCAGTGCGCCCTATGGACTGTTTGCTAAGGTCCTTTAATTTTACATCACCCCGCCCAATAACATTTACAGTGGTGTTTTCAAGGGTAGCATTAATGCCTTTAGGTAGGGAAATACTTACTGTAGCATCCGGACTTCTTTGCCCAGCTGTAAAATATAAAGTAAGATTTGTGCTTGTATTGGTGGTTATCTGCTGTTCATCTAGTTGCAGGTTTCCTCCAATGGCCATAGGCTGCAGTTTGATGATATACTTTTTTTCGGTTTGTTTATCACCGGACGTAACAACAAGTTTATCGCCGGTAATTAATGCTCCTTCAGTTTTTGAACTGCCATCCTTTGTCGTAATTCTATATGTTTGCAGAGATCCATCTTTAGATTTTATTTCCCGTGTCAGTTGGTTTACGGTTGTGCTGGTAGAAATTAATCCCTTATCCTCTGGTGTGTCAACTGTGAATAAATATGTGCTTCCGGTAATAACAACAACCGTATCGGCTTTAATAAGAGCTACATGAGTGGCGTCTTTAGCTATTGTAATTTCAATAGCTGTCCTTTTTAGAGCCTTTGCTTGTGAAAGTATTAATAGTAGCGGCACAAACGTGAATGCCAGTAATTTTTTCATATTTGGTTTGAATAGGAGAATTAAAATTCGATATTAATTGTTGAATTTTTTTGGCCAATTACTCAGCCAAACTGGCATGAATTATTTTGTTTTTTAGATCGGTTATATTGTCTTGGCTTAAATGGAATAATACTTGTAGTTAGTAAAATGTGAATACGAAGCGGAAATACCTACGTAGTACTGGCGTTATAATTAAAAAGTTAAGATGAATAGTTCCCCCAGAAAGAGTTTCATGAAATCGATAAAGGGTAAGGTTATAATAGCTTTACTCTTGGCGTGTTTTGCTCTTTTTATGGCGTGGGGAGTGAGTAGAGTAGCATTTAAGGAAATGCTAAATACTGTTGAGAATATCTCTGCTCCCAGTGAGCGATTAAGGATTGTGAATGTTATTTCGAGGAAGATTAGTAGTCTTGATCAATTGCAAAAGAAACAAGCCTTCAATGATCCGGGGAACTATAGAAAGCTGTTTAAAGAATCGCGACAGCTAAGATCTATTTTAGATAGTTTAGGGTTTTTATATGCTAATGATTCTATTCAATTGGATCGAATAGCTACTATAAAGAGGCTGTTGAGCGAGCGTGATAAACAGTTTATTAACTATTTAAAAGTCAGGGAGCGTTTGGTAAATAACAAGTCGTTTTCAGCGCAGGTTCAAAATATTAATGATATAGTTTCTAAAAGTGCTGAGCAGGCAGACAGTACCATTCTTGCTACTGAAGAAAAGACATCTACAACAACTATTTATCCTAATGAGGATAAGCCAAGAAGCTTTTTTGGGAAACTTTTTGGTAGAAAGAAAAGTGAGAATGATAACTCAATAAGAATTGTAAGTGAAGAAAAGGTAAAAAGAGATACGATAGCGTTATCTGCTGAAGAGAAAATGGCTAGTGATTTGAAGAAATCATTGAAGATTATTGAAGATGATCAAAAACAAAAGAATGCTAGTTTTTTAAATAGAGAAGCTGTGCTTGCCAATGCCAACAGTGTACTAATTAGTCAGATGTTAGACGTTTTAAGAAAGGTTGAAAGCGAAGTGGTAAGCCAAATAGAAGTAAACGGGATTCAAGCAAAAAAGGTTGTAAACACCGGAATCAATACAATCTCATTAATTATGCTTGTTTTTCTGGTGTTGACAGGAGTGCTGCTATATCTTATTTTAACGGATATTACCCGAAGTGGGCGATATAGGAATGAGCTTGAATTGGCAAAGGATGAAGCAGAGTATCATGGAAGGGCCAAACAACGTTTTCTTTCGAATATGAGTCATGAGATTAGAACGCCGCTTCAATCAATAATTGGTTACGCCGAGCTGATTAAGCAGCAAGAATATCCACAGTCTAAAGATATTGATGCTATTTATCACTCGTCGGAACATTTGTTGCAAATTGTTAACGAAGTGCTGGATTATAACAGAATTATATCAGGTAAGTTCACTTTCTCTAACAAAGTGTTTGACGTGGGGCAACTTTTAGCTGAAGTTATTTCTGTAATGAGACCACAGGCTGAGGCTAAGTCGTTGAAAATGGTTGCTGACTTTGATTTGAAGGGACTTAAATATATTTATGGAGATCCTTTTAGATTAAAACAAATCCTTTATAACCTATTGGGAAATGCAGTTAAATTTACTCAAACGGGAGAGATTGTGCTTTCAGCATTTTACAAAAGACAAAATGAAAATGTCCATTTTACATTCATTGTAAAAGATACGGGTATTGGACTTTCCGAAGAAGATGGCAAGGTGATTTTTAACGAATTTGAGCAGATTAACACCATTGAAAGTGAAGTGGTAAATAGTACCGGGACAGGGCTGGGATTAACGATTATAAAATCGCTTGTTGAGAATCAGGGAGGGAGAATTTATGTTAAAAGTAAGGTAAATGAAGGAAGTGCTTTTACTGTGTACCTGACTTTTACTTATGCCAATGAACCAGAGGTTGACAATACTCAGCTCTCGGTGTACGACCCATTGTCGCATCATAAAGTATGGATTGTTGACGATGATCAGTTAATTCTGGATTTATGTGAGATTATCTTTAAAAAGAATGGTATAAGTTATAGGAGTTTTAACTCTCCAACCCAGTTATTAAATGCAGAATGGGACAAGACCGTTAGTTATGTTTTAATGGATATGCGAATGCCCGAAATGGATGGTATAAAGCTGTGTAAACTTTTGAGAGAGAAGGTGGGGAATGATGTAAATATATATGCCATTACTGCTCAGGTTTTGCCTGATGAACGTGCCTTTTTATTAGAGAATGGTTTTGATGGTATTGTAATGAAGCCGTTTAGAGAGGCAGAACTTTTAGCGGCACTTCTTGAGCATCCTGGCCATAGCGAGCCTTTATTGCATGAGCTAGAACTTGACTTGTCGTCATTAAAAAAAATGACTTATGGCGATACGGAGCAGTTGAATAAAATTCTTTTGAGATTTAAAGAAGATTGCCAGACTGATGGTGATGAAATTAGACTGGCAACAGCAGAAAATGATTTGGTCGTGTTGCGTTTGCTGACACACAGATTGGCTGGGAGAATAGCTCAGATTGGCTCTAAGGATTTGGCAAAGGAATATAGGGAGTGCGAATTGAAATTGAATAATAGCGCACAGCTGGATGAGCCTTTAAAAGGTGAAATAATGTTATTGCTTGAAAAACTGAGTGGACTTTTAGACAAAATTGATGAAGAATTGAAAAAGCCCGATTATTCAATTTCGTAACGTTCCATTTTGCTGTACAGCGTTTTTCTATCGATATTAAGCAATTTGGCTGCCTTTGATTTATTGTACTTCACCTTTACCAGTGTTTCCATTATAAGTGCCTTTTCATTGACTTCATTAATTGCCTTAAGGTCTGACCCGCTAGGTTTAGGGGTTTGATTAATAGCAACAATCATTTCTTCCGGTAAGGAATCTACCTCGGCAGTCTCGTTTGGAGTTAACAATACCATTCGCTTAATTACGTTTTTAAGCTCTCTTAAGTTTCCCGGCCAGTCGTACTGAAGCAATAATTCCTTTGCAGGGGAAGATATATTTGAGACATTCCGCTGTAGTTCAGCATTTGATAACTTAATGAAATGATTGATAAAAAGCTCCAGGTCTTTTCCGCGATCTCTTAATGCCGGGAGATGAATTTTAAATTCATTAAGACGATGGTATAAATCTTCTCTGAATGATCCATTGCTTACACTTGCTTTCAGATCGTCGTTTGTAGCTGTAATAATGCGGACATCAACTTTGATGGTTTTAGTGCTTCCAACAGGCTGTATTGTTCTCTCCTGAAGCGCCCGGAGTAGTTTTACCTGAACCTCATAACTTAGATTTCCAACCTCATCTAGAAAGAGAGTTCCTCCACTGGCTATTTCAAATTGACCCTTTTTATCATTCAATGCTCCGGTAAATGCTCCTTTTGCATGACCAAAGAGCTCACTGGCTGCAAGATCTTTGGAAAGCGCGCCACAATCTATTGCTATGAAAGGCTTGTTTTTGCGCTTGCTTTGCATGTGCAAGGCCCTTGCAGCATATTCTTTACCGGTTCCACTTTCTCCTTGAATAATGACAGACATATCTGTGGGTGCAACCAGGTTTATATGTTCATATAACTTGTCAGCAATCGCACTTTTACCTTTTATTGCATCTGTGTGCTCTACCGAATCGGTTGTGCTTTCTGACTCTTTTTTACCCAAAGCATTATTGATAATCATTAACAATTCCTCTGGATTGACTGGTTTAGTAATGTAATCGAAGGCGCTAAGCTGAATAGATTTCACAGCAGTTCTTACATCATTAAAACTCGTCATGATGATAATTGGCTGTAGCGAACCCTTTTCCCGAAGATGGGCCAATACATCCAGACCTGTTCCATCAGGTAAACGATAGTCGACTAAAAGTAAATCGAAGGTTTGTTTTTCCAGTATTTGGAAGCTTTTTTTTACTTCGTTTATAGCTAATGGCTCGTGCCCATGCTTTGTTAAAAAGCCCTCTAGTATCTGAGAGAAAGTTAAATCGTCTTCAATAATGAGTATTTTCGCCATAGGGATTAAGCAGGTAAATATTAGCAAAAATACAAAAGCCAGACGAAATTTGGCTTTTATTCGACACAAATTGCTAACAGTTGACTTTTTGCGACCTAACTCTCGTTTTAATCTATAAGTTGATATTTTAAGCAGAAAGGTGGTTTGTTTTTGTGGTTATTTAAACTTTCAGTAATTTTTGAACTTTTGATATTTAAATCTATTTTTGAGTATGGAATTATCAGAAGGAAGATTGAAATTTATTGAAGCCTGGGGTAAATTGGGCTCTGAATGGGGGATTAATAGGACTATGGCTCAGATTCATGCTTTACTTCTTATTTCACCTGAAGCATTAACCACTGAAGAGATTATGGAAGAACTTACTATCTCCAGAGGAAATACCAATATGAATTTAAGAGATTTAATTGGATGGGGGCTTGTAGAGAAACAGCATAAATCTGGTGAGCGTAAAGAATATTTTTATGCAGACAAGGATACATGGAACATTGCCAGGCAAGTGGCTAAAGAAAGAAAAAAGCGTGAGTTGGATCCTATAATTAAACTTTTAAACGAGTTATCTGAAGTGAAGGGCGATGATAAGGATCGAAATTATAAGACATTTAGAAGTTCAGTAAAGGATATAAATAAACTCGCAAAAAATGTAAATAAGACTCTGGAAACAATGTTAAAGGCGGAGGAGAGTTGGTTCTGGGGGTCTATTTTTAAAATATTCAAATAGATTTTCTAAATTTTCAATCTATATTGAAAATTTAGAAATGTGTTTTGTTTTAATAGGCGTCATTAAAACAGGGTGCAGATTTTAGATTTAATGAATTTATTGCTTTGCATAGACCTTTGTTGGCTTTGCCGTTAGTTTACCTGAATGACAAATGATTATTCCTTAGGGAATCAGCAGGCAGGACTTAAAATAATGTTCGGCAAAAACCATAGATTATACTATAAAAACACAATTTGTTAACTATTTAGTTAAATTATCTTTGATGAAGCTTTACTATACTTATATCTTTTCTTAGCTTTGTTATATGCTGTCTAAGAAAACGAAATATGCGATAAAAGCACTGGTTGCTCTTGGTAAGAACACCGGTAACCCTCCAATGCAAATAGTCAGATTAGCTGAACAGGAAATGATTCCGAGAAAATTTTTGGAACAGATCCTGTTAGATATGCGTAATGCAGGATACCTTTATAGTAAAAAAGGTGCCGGAGGTGGCTACAGTTTAAATAAAGACCCCCAAGATATATTTCTTGCTGATATCCTGCGCATTACTGATGGACCAATAGCAATGGTGCCATGTGCAAGTTTGAAGTTTTATCGCAAATGTGATGAGTGCCATGATGAAGTAACTTGTGGTATTAGAAAAACATTTATAGATGTAAGAAATGCCACATTGAACGTACTGGCACAGACTTCCATAGCTGATGTGATCGCTCGAGAGACTGACGAAAACATTGTTTCTTAAGTCATGACGATTCAATTATAGTATTCTCTTAAGATTGGAATACATTTTGCTTTTGTTATTTTAGAAAACCAGATATGAAATATCTGGTTTTCTCGTTATATCGGGTGATAATCACACATTTGTTATTAATACCCTGAACTTTTATTTAATTAACTTTGTTTTAAAACTTATATATATGATTAAAAAGAACATGAGTAATTTTTCTAGTCGGATGCTTGGAATGTCTTTATTGATGATTATTCCTTTTATGTCGTTCGCTCAAAAGCCCAATTGGCAAAACCTGGATCTTAAAGCAGATTCTACATTTGGAATTAGTACGCAAAGGGCATATACTGAATTATTGAAAGGTAAGAAATCTACAAAAGTAATTGTTGCTGTTTTAGATGGTGGGGTTGATATTAATCACGAGGATCTGAAATCAGTAATCTGGATAAATAAAAAGGAAAAGGCCGGTAATGGCAAGGATGACGATAAGAACGGTTACGTTGATGATATAAATGGCTGGAACTTTTTAGGCTCTAACAAGGGATCAATCAACTATGAAACATTAGAGTTGACCAGATTGGTGCGAAGAGATAGTGCTAAATTTGGTAAAGCAGATGCAACTTCAGTTCCCGCAAGTGATCTAACTGCTTTTGAGGCATATCAGAAGAACAAAGCAGAACTTGACAAAGAGTTAGCTGAAGCAAAGGAAGGATTAGAGAATTATTCGGCTATTAAATCTGCCATTGATGATTTAGTAAAGAAGTTAGGGAAAGATAAGCCTACTGTTGAAGATATTCAAGCCTTTAAACCCTCTTCTGATATCGAAACAAACATTCAGAGAATATTATTGCAACAACTAAAAAATACGACCTTCGATGAGTTTTATAATGCTCAGATATTGGCAGGTTATGAACATTTTAAATCGCAGGTTGATTATAATTTAAATCTTGATTATGATCCAAGATCTATAGTTGGTGATGATCCTAATAATAGCAAGGAGAAGTTCTATGGGAATAATGACGTAGCTGGACCAGACGCCAGACATGGATCTCACGTTGCGGGTATTATTGGTGCGGTTAGGAATAATGATTTAGGTATTGACGGTATAGCCGATAATGTAGCAATTATGGCTGTTCGTAGTACCCCAAATGGAGACGAACGCGATAAAGATGTTGCAAATTCAATCCGTTATGCGGCGGACAATGGAGCGAAAGTTATAAATATGAGCTTTGGTAAATCTTATTCATGGGATAAGGCAATTGTTGATGAAGCCGTTAAGTATGCCGTTTCTAAGGACGTTCTAATTGTACATGCAGCAGGGAATGATAATGAAAATCTGGAAGTAGCTAAAAATTATCCAAATCCAAATTACGAAAATGGAGGAACAGCCACCTCATGGATTACAGTGGGAGCATCTGGACCAGCAAATGATGAAACCATAAAAGCTAGTTTTTCGAATTACGGAAAAAATACGGTTGATGTTTTTGCTCCTGGAGTAAATATAAACTCTACTGTACCTGGTTCTAAATATGAAAAACTAAATGGAACAAGTATGGCTTCTCCAGTAGTGGCTGGTTTAGCTGGGTTAATTCGTTCGTACTATCCTAAATTAACCGCAATTGAGGTCAAAGATATCATCATGAAATCAGTTGTTAAGGTAGAACAAAACGTTACGATTAAGGACAATGATGATACGACCAAAACCGTACCGTTCTCAGACCTTTGTGTTACAGGGGGGATAGTGAATGCATATAATGCATTAAAACTTGCCTCTGAATATAAAAAATAATATAAGAAGATGCTACCAGTCTTTAATTACTGATTGGTAGCATTTCTAAAATCTTTTTGTTTCATTTGGCAAAACGAATAAATGGTGAGATATACTATTATCTTCCATAAAGCAGAGACGTTCGTATTTATATTCGTTAACTTTTACAGGATCTTTAAGCGCAGTAAAAATCTCAATAATAAGATTGTATACACTTAAGGAATTCATGTTCAGCTGATTTCTCTTAAATAGCTCCAAACATTCATTACAGTAATTGAAAGCCATTGTGTACTCTCTTCTGTTTTTAGCTTGATAAGCTTGCGTTAATTTGATGATTGATTCAGTATATTTTGTGATCCTAAATCTGGATTTATTATCTGCTAATGAAACTAGAATCGATTCTAATCTATCCGTATTTTTATCAGGATTTATTCTTGAGCTCACAAGGGCAAAAATTGCCATTAAAAAAATTGCCATAGGTGCTCTTTTCGAAAGGGCTTTAGCATGCTGAGTGGAAATTGCATTAATAAGGTGCTGTGTGCTCGCGTTTTCTTCAAAAAGCTGATCTAAAATAATAATGAGTAAGTAAGAAATGGCTTGTTGAGGACTTACATCATTAGGGTCTTGCATTAAAATCAGTGCTTCAATATCATTGAAAGTAAGTTCCTCCTGAGAAGAAGATACACCCATGATTTTTGCATGAATCATAGAAATAATATTATGAGGAGCTATTAGCCATTTGGCACTCTTAAATTGAGCTAATATTTCGATTCTTTCCTTAATAAGTTTCGTATCTAAGCTTAAAATATCGAAGAAGGCCAATAAAGAATGATATACTAATAGATTTTCATTTGTATCAACTACTTTGATAAGGACTGTTATTGCTTCTTTATAGCAAGAGTCTATAAAATCAAAGTTGATGAGCTCTTTGATTATGATATCATGAAGCTGATGCTCTCTTAATAATTTGATAGTTTCAGGACTGTATTTATTCCGGTATTCTAAATTCTCGGCAATAAAAAGGATTAGATAATTCTTTTCGTAGTTATTGAGCTCAAGATTAAAAATGTTAGTTAAAGACTTAAAATCGCCAATTCTTATAATAAATCTGATCGTCCACTGCAGGAGCTGGAACCTGGCATTGGTATGCTTATATTCCTCTTTAATGTAATCAAAGAAAGAACTGTCTACCTTTAGATGAAATTTTTCTAAAAGTTCAATGAATAGAAAATACTCAAAAATATGAGGATGAATAAAACGAACGTATTCCCGTGGGTGGAATTCTTGCTGGCTTTTTTCTTCCATGAGTATTCCCTCCGATAAGAGTTCCATGTATGCATTTTTGAATGCCGACAATTCACTTATAAGGTCATCTTTTGGTACAGAATTGCCTTTTTTTCCATAATCTGTTAACTGAATTATTTTCTTTAGGAAAAGGATTTTTTCAGTATAATAATTCGATCTGTATATCTTGTCTTGAATAAAACGAGATATTAACTCATAGAAAGTGATATTTGTAGAATAGTTAAAGTAAGGATCTTCCTCTTTTAACTGGTAATAGAGCTGAATATGAAATGGAAATTTTAATTGAGCCTTAAGTTTTGAATTGATTCCTTTCGGATCGATTTTGTTAATTTTTGTTAGAATTAAATCAACTTCTTTTTCTGTAAGCGGAGGTACATTTGAAACGTCGTTAACATTAAAGTAATTTCCAGGAAACCACTTCGTTTTTAAGTATGCGGAATGCCTTATGCGATCATAAAATTTGATCCAAGTGGTGGATCTCATACTCATCACCAATTTAATACATTCATTATCTTCAATATTGCATATAAAATTAATGATGCTTTCGAACAGCTGTTTTTTAAGATCGGCCTTGACCACTAATTCCGAAAAGCCATCAAGAAAGATTACGAATTTCCCCCCTGAGGCATTATAATTTTGCTTAATGTAGCTAACTAGACTGTCCTTAGGATGAATTCCCAATTGCAACTTTAATTGATCTTCAAAATTTGGAGATATATGGTCTTTGTTAAAAAAACTATAGGCTGTAATGAAAAGCAGGGTAGAGTCTTTGTACTCCGGAAGATCACTGGTAAGAAATTTTTCGGCCAGGTGGCTGAGTAAAATAGTTCTGCCATAGCCAGGTTGGGAAATAAAACAAGTGAAGCTGTAGTTATTCTTAAAGAAATCTTCAAAATCGTGTTCGGCAAATTTTCTTCCTATTGTCAATTCATATGGCATTCCAGAACGATTCCTTACACTTTTGAGTGTGAAGTCGGTTACTTTGGTCGCCTTATCGTGAATTTCTTTCCATGTACGAAGGGAAGTTTGCTTGCTGAGGTTTAATGAGCTATTTCCGATTTCAGCATATTCTTCATTAACATACTCTGATAGTGTAGTTAAGGTAAATTTGGAGAAGTTGTGTTTAACCATAGCAAAGCCGAACAGCCTCTTAATGGTTGTTTCACTAACATTCTTGTTCAATGTCTTGCTGATCTCAATTGAAATTCTTTTACAATCTGCAGGTGTGATGGTTCGAATTCCTGTTTTGGATAGAATTAAGCTTTTGAGTTCGTTTAAGATAAATGTTTCATCCATACATTATAATTGAGCGTCAAATTCTTGAACGAAACGAATATAATGGTTTATGTAGGAACAATGAATATTTCTTCCGTGGATAAAAAATGAACGTCAATGAATTTATTTTGTAATCATCTGTTTTACAGAGCGTTAATTGTTTGACCTTGGGTTTGCTTGTTTTTTTTATTCAAAAATGAACAAAATGAATGACAAATAAGGGTTTTGGGGCCTTAAATGAACAATTCGAACGTGGTTTACGATCTAATCTATGAGTAAAATTGTACCAAGTAAATTAGATAATCTCAATCCCTCTCCTATGAAATGGACATCTACCCTACCAGGAAATCTTAAAAAGTCTATTCTTGTTCTTATAAGTATTATAGCAATAACGTTATTAAATACAAAATCGTATGCGCAAGCAAAACAACGTGTATATGCTAGTGCCGACAGAACAGGTACTCTCGGCCTTTGCCTCATCTGTGGTGTTGACAATAGAGGAAATGCAATAGATGCAACTGGTGACTTTTTAAATACTGCATCAACTATTTCAGTTGGTGTTGGTGTCGCAGGACAGCAGTATCAGGAACTTATTTTCCCTAACGGTAACTTACCTACCGCAACCACCGGTTCTGTAGTTAAAGTTTCAACTGGAGGTCTATTAAGTGTAAGTGCATTAGGGGCGATAACAGTTCAGGCTTTTGATGGCACTACTGCGGTTGGAAATCCGGTAGATGCGGGATCGTCATTATTGAACCTTCTTGCAAGCGGTAATCAGGCAGAGATTTTTGTCCCTGCCCCAGGTGTGGCTTATGATAGAGTTCGTGTTAAGGTAAATGGTGGATTGCTTGCAGTTGCTGCTAATATTAATGTATACCATGCATACTTTTTAAAGGATGCGATAAACGGAGCATGTGATGCTCCAGTTGAAGAACTTCATGGCATCGTTGGAAATATTGCTGCGCTTGGAGCAGTAGTGGATCCTAAAAATGCAATAGATGGAAGTGAAGCAACAAAGTCTGTTTTAAATGCATCAGTAGGGGTTGCGGGTTATGCTCAGCAAACCATTGTGTTTTTAGGAAATTCCGTAATCGGAGATTCTGTTCGCATGGTAGTATCGACACCTGCTGCATTAATTGAAGCACAGCTTTTAAATTCTATTTCAATTCAAACATTTAACGGAAATGTTCCAGGTGCGGTAGTCGCGGGATCCGGTGGGCTCTTGAATTTGAGATTACTAAGCGGTGGAGGGAATACCGCAGTGATTACATTCGCACCTACAACACAATTTGACAGAGTACAATTAAGGTTAGGAGGAGTGTTAAGTGTTTTAGCTTCTATAAATCTACATGAGGTTAGCAGAGTAATGCCTACAACTACGGAAATAAATGGAGTTGTTAGTAAATCTGCAGTTGTCTGTATTAATGATCCTGTCGTTTTAAAAATAAATGGCCCACAGGCGGGCGCAACTTATACATGGTATACCCAAGCTTCCGGGGGTACTGGTACTGCTGGGACAACTTTTACACCGACAAATCTAAATACGGGTATAAATAAATTCTATGTAGAGGCTAAGCGAACCGATTGTACGAATACATCACCTCGCACTGAAGTAAGCATAACTGTTAATGATCCGATTCCGCCGGTTGTAACAGCGCCATTGCCTATATGTAATGGTAGTACGGTTACCCTGCAGGTGGATTCGCCTGTCCCCGGACAGACATACAAATGGTATGATGTTTCTACAGGGGGCACAGCTCTGGCCACTAGTACAACTTTTAACTCACCAGCATTAACTGCTAATAAAATATATTATGTTGAATCGGTAATTGGAGCTTGTGTAAGTCCAAGGGTTGCTGTAAATGTATCGGTAAGTCCTGTTGTTGCGCTTGCCGTAATAACGACTAATAATGAAGTTATCAGTGCAGGGCAAACAGCCACACTTCAAGCAACGGCCGACCCGGGCAATACCATTAAATGGTATGCAGCAGCAAGTGGCGGAGCATCATTAGCTACCGGACCAAGCTTTACCACTCCGGCTTTAGCAGCAACTACTACTTATTATGTAGAGACTGAAAGTGCATCAGGTTGTGTGAGTTCTTCAAGAGTAGCGGTGAAAGTAACCGTGACGCCGATATCAACAGGTTTACCTTGTAATGCAGCAACAGCACAGCAAAGTGGTATAGATGGTATCTGTTTATTATGCGGAGTTGACAATCCTGAAGCATCTACTGACGCGAATACTACCAATTTCACCAGCCTCCATTTGGCGGTAGGTGTAGGGGCAACCGGTTATCAGCGTCTGATTTTTGCAAATCCTGGTATTGCAACCGATAGTATCCGTATAGATATAGAAAATCCAAATGGCTTATTAGATTTATCTCTGCTTGGTGGAATAACCGCAAAGGTTATGAATGGAACTACAGATGTAATTTCATATCCACTAAATTCGTCATTATTAACCCTTCGATTGCTAAGTGGAAATAGAGCAAAAGTTACTATTCCTGCAAGTGCTGTTTATGACAGAGTAGAAATTCGTTTCGGTGCATTGGTTTCTGCTTTAAGCAGTTTAAATATATACGGTGCGGAAGTTATTTATCCTAATCCGACAGTCACCTCAGGTGATCAGTCGATCTGTTCGGGCAGCACTGCTGTACTGAAAGCCACTGCCAACGGAGGTACTACTTTAAGATGGTTTGCTACGGCCAGCAGTACAACAGTACTTGCCACCGGAGAGACCTTTACTACCCCTGCACTGACTGCTACTACTACCTATTATATAGAAGTAAGCAAAGCTGGTTGTGCAAATGTAGAGCGTGTACCTGTTAAGGTAACGGTAAATCCAGCAATTGTTTTTGCGA